>BNJT01002651.1_pt1:1840000-2736754 | contig 2736754 bp, 3252 predicted proteins | sample 8540491 | NCBI WGS metagenome assembly BNJT01 (sample SAMD00202455, study PRJDB9452) | human saliva metagenome | host: Homo sapiens | reverse complement strand
TTATCGGCAAGCTGATGGAGTTTGCTAAGAGTGGCGATGCCACAATCTTGGGACGAGCACCTCTGAGTGAGAGCGAGGAAAAAGGCAAAGATGCTTATTGCAACAGACTACGCGCGCAAGATGAGCTTAGATTTACGCATGATTGATGAAAATGCTTACTCAGATCATATAGATAACAAGGCAAGTCACTGTGCCAAGATGCTCAATGACTATTACCAAAAAGTACGATGCACAGAAAGGGACGCAGTTCGTTTTCTCTGATTTAGGTACTTATAAGCCCGGTGGAGACTTTAATGTCTATTCGGAAATCAAGCGTAAGCTGGTAGAAGACTATCATATCCCGTCCTACGAGATACGCTTTTATTCAGGAATGTAAAAACGAGAAGGCAAAAGAAAGCGATGGTAGATGCGATGAATCGTGGTGACATTCGCATTATCTTCGGTTCTACCTCTATGTTGGGAACAGGCGTAAACGCACAGCAGCGTGCCGTTGCGGTCCATCATTTGGACACGCCTTGGCGACCTTCGGACTTGGAGCAGCGCAACGGACGAGCTGTGCGCAAGGGAAACCTTATAGCTAAGGAATTTGCGAACAACAAGGTCGATGTGATTATCTATGCCGTGGAACGTTCCTTGGATAGCTACAAGTTTAACCTGCTGCATAATAAGCAGCTTTTCATCAATCAACTGAAGACGAACACGCTTGGCAGTCGTACCATCGATGAGGGTTCGATGGATGAGGACAGCGGCATGAACTTCTCAGAATACGTAGCAGTGCTTTTAGGTAATACTGACCTTTTAGAGAAAGCAAGATTGGATAAGAAGATTACCACCTTGGAATCAGAACGCAAGAACTTTCTCCGTGAGCGTGATGCCGCAACGGGCAAGTTGGCAGAGATTGAAAGTTCTGTATCCTTCCATACGGATAAAATCAAGGAGGCACAGTCTGACTTAGCTCTCTTTGAGAAGCGTGTGGAGTGTGATGATGAAGGTACACCTATAAATAAACTGACAATCAAAGGTGTGGAAGACAGCACCGATATCAAGGCTATTGCTGCACGTCTGCAGGAGATAGACGAAAAAGCTCGCACCAAAGGAGAGTATAATAAAATCGGTGAAGTTTATGGTTTTTCCATAATGGTCAAGACGGAGAGCACTTCAAAGGATTTGTTTGATTGTTCGGTGAACCGCTTTTTTGTGAAAGGGCAGGAGTCTATCTACTATACTTATAATAACGGTAAGTTGGCAACAGACCCGAAACTTGCGTGTCAGAACTTCGTTAATGCCTTGGAGCGTATTCCAAAGGTGATAGAGTCGCATGAGAAGGAAATGGCAAAGGTTGTAGCCAATAAAGACGTTTACACCAACATTGCCAACAGTTCTTGGAAAAAAGAGGACGAGCTTCGTTCACTTAAAAAGTGAAGCTGCTGAATTGGACAGAAAGATTGCGCTTACCCTTGCTCCACCAGAGGGGAAAAAGAGGAAACAGAAGAAATGAAGCAAGGAGAGGGTTTATCCGACCATTATCATTCTGGAGGAGTAAAGAACGAAAGCTATCTTGTCCAAGACAAAGAAGATAATAGCCGTTTACAGAGTTTTTAGACCCAAATGGAGGCACTAAACACATGCCGAGGGTTAAATAAAAGTCAGACATCCGTATTGAATGTCTGACTTTTATCATTATACCCTGCAAATAACCTTTTAGCTTATCTATTCCTTCTTTGTGCTTATCGGGAGTCTGTTTCTTAAGTTTACCTATATTCAGTAGTTTCCATTGTACAGATGGATATAGGGCTTAAATCACCTGCGCAACATTTATCCCACTGTGGTGTTCCATCCTCAAAGGAAACGAGGAAATCCTTGTCTGTATTTGTAAGGCAGTCATTTACCTTTTTAATAATGGATTCACGAGCCTGCTCATAGTCTGTATAGGGTAAATGGAATATCTGACATTCCCTTGAATTGGTTTTCAAGTGCCTCCTCTTGGTTTTATGTTATTAGGAGACAAGGATTCCACGATAGGCTTGTCGCTTCCCAATAAACATAAGATGAGCCCGTCTTTTTACACTTTCAAGCCTTTTGGTCTTTCATGTATTTGCAGTCAAACATGTCACGTGGGTGCTGTCGGCTGAGGGCGGCTGCAATCTTTCCCCCATAAAGTTGAGCATAAGGAACTATACGTGCCTTACAGCTGGCTTGAAACTCTTCCATCGCTTTCGAACAGAGTTCCATAATTTCAACCTCTCCAAGTATGCCCCGCTTTGTACCATTTACCTCTATTTTCACCGTAGCACCATCATGCGTGCACTGCAATTTCCATACTTCGGATTTATGTACCACATGTATTCCGGGAATGGCACGTTCTATACTTGTTTTCAGTTCTCCAAGATGTTGATTTATCTTTTCCAAACTTGCTGTGCGTGGCTCTATCGGAATATAGGTAAGGTCAATATCAACCGAATAACGCGGCATATTCTGGTGGAACAGGTTAATGGCCGTACCTCCATGAACTGCAAAGTCCGTTATCTTGTAAACCAAAGGCATAATGCGTAGTAACAATGCCACCTGCTTTTTATATTGTTGATCATTCATAGTCGTTTAATTCTTTTGGGATAATCATCTTATACTTGCTGATATATATACCGGATTTGACGAGTTGGAGTTTATGTGTCCCCAAATCTATTTTTTTGTAAGGTCTAAAGTCTTCATACCAATAATGCCCCGCTTTCTCAGCCATATATAGAAACAGCCTCTTCATTTTGTAATGTTTTGTGGTTTCCAATAACGATTGGACGACATTCGGACGCAGAGTTGTCAACTGTTCCATTATATAAAAATAGATCCATATAGTTATATTGGCGTGGTGTTAGCAGCAGACATTCCATAAAAGCCTGCTCAGGGGAGGATATAAGCAGCCTCCAGTCCAAGTATGTTAAAGTTGTTATCTGTGCACTGATAAACACCTCTGTCTTGAAAAACTTAAATTCACGGTCGAAAATGTCATGCTTCATCCATTGTGGCATTTTATCACTTGCCGTTGATACCATTAACAGGGGTTTGCCCATAGGAACATAATGGTTGAAAGCCCCAAAGCTCCAAAAGCAGAATGCGCTGCAACACGAAAACTCTTTCCTACTTGTTCGTTGAAAGGACTGCAAAGCACCAAAAGCGGACAGTGTGTCGCCTGTGCGGTACATGACTCCCCTTACATAGAGAGGATAACCAACCGGAAGAACGATATCTGCTCAACAACTGCCTGGAATAGCCATGCTCTACGAGCCATGTCGCAAACAGCAATCCGTTCTTTTGCCCGGATTGAAGCATTTGGTTTATTTTTTTTCCTTTTAGTACACTCATAGTTTACTTGCTGTAATTAAAACCAACCGCAAAGGTACAAAAAGACTTTACTAATTACAGTCGATTGGTTGAATTATTTTTCCCGAAAGTAAACTAATAGTTGACTTGCAGGATAATATTTCAACCATAGTGAGGAAAAAGAGTATGAAATAAAAACATGAACATTTCCAACATACTTGTATAGAACTAACTTCTACCAACCTTCTCGCTTCCGTACCATTTCATCTATCTCTTCCCGAAGGAAAAGTAACCTGCCATTGGCTTTGAGATAGGGAATTTTTCCTGCCCACACCCAATTATAGATGGTCTTTTGTTCTACTTTGAGCATCTTGGATACATCTATGATATCCAGATATTCCGGTTTCAGGGGTGGATGGACAGTTGTATCAACAGATTGCTCTTGCAGAATCAGCAGGCGGTCGAGTTTGTCCTCGACGCTTATCAGCTTGTCAAACAGGCGTTTTTGCCAAGTGTCTTCGGTTTCATAATCTATGTACGGCATAGTTCTCCTTTTTGATAGTTACCATTGGTATCTTGTGCCAAGATACGTTGTTCTTTCATATAGGCGATGTATTTCTTTGCAGTTCTGTCCTTGATTTCCATTTCGCGCATCAGAACCTCACAAAGTTCTTGGTAAGTGAGCTTGAAAGAATTTCGGAAGGCTTCTTTGACAACGGCAATGAGTTCATCAGTCTTGCGCTTTTCCTTGTCCTCTTTAGATTTCTCGCCACGATAGACGTGCATGTCCTCAGCCTTATCCCAGCCGAAAAGCATCATCGGTACGTCCAACGGACTTCCGTCACGGACTTTCAATGCTTTTTACCACTGAGTATTCGGGATTATCGTCTTTCTCTATGGAAAGAATTCCTGCTGCTTTTGCGCTGCAATTCTGAGCCGATATGCCCACGGAGTTTGATTCCATTCGGTACGAAGTGTAGCACGCAGATGATACAGGTATTATAAATCCCCGCCAAGCGATAAAGCTCGTCCACAATGGCAATACTTTCCGTTTCATCGTTGGCAGAACGTATCAAGTCGGCTATTCCGTCAATCACCACGAGATGGATACCTCCATGCCTGTGATGAAACAAATCCATACTCTCACGGATAAGTTTCAGCCTGTCCTTGCGGGACAGAGAGGCAAGATACAGAGAATGGCAAAACTCCGGTACTGCCGTCAAAGAAGCCCTACGCAGTGTCTTACCCAAGTTCTTGTGCAGTTGTGCCTCGGACTGTTCCGTGTCATAGTGCAGGACTGCCAAGCCTTTGGGATTGGCGGTAATCTCCAATCCCAAGGTCTTTTCTATCGGCAATCGTTTTTCTCCCAACGCTCCGGCAAGGATGGCACCCACATAGTTGCTCTTGCCCGTACCCTCACCTCCGGTAATGCAGAACAGGTTATCCTGTGTGCCGAGTGGCACACCGTTTACTGCTACTACTGATTTGGAAATGTCCGGTGGATTCTCATAATCAATCTCACAGGAACGTAACATCATCATGGTTTGGCTATATAGATCTGAGAACATCTTGGCAAGCAGCTCTTTCAGTTCCTTTGCCCCGTTGCCTAAGGCAAAGAAATCTGAAATGTCTTTTTCAGACTTCGTACCACTTAGCGGAAGTGAAAGGTTCAAGACCTTGTATTCCACCAGATGTTCAGACTGTTTATGTGCCTCCCGTACACCTGTTTCATCCGCATCATATAAGAGTATTATATGCCTAAAACGAAGCTGAAGGCTCTCAATGATACTTGTCGGTATCTGTGCCGTTTCACTGTTAAAGCAAATCGCATTGAAGCCGTGTGCATACAATGAGAGTACATCCTTTTCTCCACCTGTAATGAAAAGCATATCTCCTTTGGCAGGGAATCTGCTCCATTCCGAAAGCAATACGTGGCAGGCATCAGTCCACCATAAAGAAAGCGGATTTTTGGACTGTGAGGTCGGTATATCTTTACATAGCCATTTCCGATATAGGCAAACATAGGTTCCGTAGGTGATCCATAAAGTTCAAACTTCCTGCCTTCAGCAGATACACTTTCATAGCGCTTAAGACTCCGTACACGAAAGCGACGGAGTGTATCCTCATGGATGCCATAATGTGCCCAATAGTTCAGCAGACCATCGTCAAATGGCTGTATCTCGAAACCATATGGACGTTCTTCCGTACACTTGGTTATATCAGCCTTAGGAGTGGGAACAATAGTTTCTTTATATGCTGACGTGATATGGCTGCTATGCTTTTCACCATTACATAAAGAGTACAATCCAAGTTCTTGTACAATCGTTTCCAATACTTCGGGAAAACTTGTTTTCAGGTTCAAATTACGGAGGGTTGCCACAAACCAGAAGCAATCCCCAGAATAGGTGGTATCTCCATGATCATAGAATTTGTAAGAAGAAGTTTTCCTGTCGTAGTAGATATGGCAGGAAGCTCGCCTGTCGTCATAGAAAGGACTTCGGAAGTTGCGATGAAGGTTCACCTCAAAGCCAAGGAAATGTGAAAACACATTCAAACCTCCTTGTGTAAGCAAAAAGAATCTGTTCCTTTTCTATCATAATTGTCGGTTTTTAGGGTTAAGACATGAACTCATGATGAGATTGTCCTTGAAACGGTTGAGCCGCCCAAGAACTTCATCGTTTCTCATACCTGATACGCGGAGTCGGTTACACTTTCGTGGCTATCACGATAGACTTGAAGAAGTAGCGTACATCGCCACCCTCCGTGTAGCGATACCGTACCAACTGCTTCTTGCGCCAGCGGTAAAGGGTGGACTCTGAAACATTCAGAGTCCCGATAAGGTCTTTCGTGGTCATCTCCAGCTCGTCGTCAATATCTTGAATAAGACGGGAGGTGCGCTCAACATACTGCTCAATACGATTGAGCTTGTCTATCAGTTCTTGATAGGCTTGGCTTTCTACTGCGATTATTTCCATCTTTTCAACTTGGTGCTTTTAATTGTTATATCCATCCCAGAATTCGCAAGGTATTGCATAAGAGAGTTGTAGGCTTCTTTTGTATACACCTCAACGTGTACTTCTGCAATAGGTATGGGAAGATCTTGTCCATTGCTTGCGAGATATGCAAACATCTCGTAAACATTTATCTCCAAAACAGTCGCATAGTTTACTATTTGGAGAAAAAATCCATTGTAATCTGACCAGACTCCCATCGGGATATTGTGCTTTCATCAACTCCCAACCTCTCAGCTAGATACGCCTGTTTTAGATGTTTGTTCAATCTCTCATTTCGAAGAAATTCCAGTAACTCTTTCATAAACATAAAGTTATAGAAACATCTTGGCACGAGCAACCCGTCACACGCAAGTTTATGTACCCTCTGCAAGTCGTCATGCACCAGATGCATTTTTTTGTTTGGTGGCGGATGCAAAGGGTTTCTATATCACTCATAAGATAAATATAGTAAACTTATATAGAAATAAATAATAACATAATTCACCTTTTTATTAGTGATAAAGCTATAAAAAGGTCAACCGATATCAGACAATCATACATATAGTCCTCCAGTGCAAGGTGCAAGCCCCTTTATATATAAGGGCTTGCACCTTGCACTGAAATGTGTAGCAGTAAAAATCTCTAAATATTTATGGTACAAAGATTTGGAGGTCAGTACAATTTTATATACCTTTGTACCCAAGAAAAGAGAGCGGTTGAGCTTTCAATAGGTAGTCAGAATGGTAGTCATTAAGCAGTCAGAATACTGCTACAAAAATGCTACACTGATGATTTGTCAAAACATATAGAAAGTTTATATATAACGAGATACGAGAGTTTGGTTCTACAAACCCCTCTCCGCTAATAGGCTTTTAAAAAGGTCTTCACAAAGGTCTTCATTTTAGCCTTCGAATTTAGCTAATCGTTGTAAAATCAAGGTTTTACAACGATTTTTTTCTTTGTATATACCTCCATTGTCTGACGCAATATTATTGGTTACGTAGCAAAATAATGATGCCTGGATTAAACTTTTGCTTTAGTAGGTTGTCACATATATTAGATTTGATAGAAGTCGTGACAGAAGGTTCACTTTATTTTGCGGAGTGTGTCAACCTAGGTCATCAGTTTACTGTGGTCTATCTATCGTCAAATAATATCATAAAACTAGGTTTTTATGTAGACATTTAATGTTAATGTGAGATGTGTGAATGAAAGACTATACGATAAAAATATAAGGAATTATTTAGAAAAACTACAGCAGTTGCAGCCTTTGCTTACCTGTATTCTGCTGGTTATGGCAATTAGTATCCGTAGAGATGGTAAGGCGTTAGGACATGATTTGAAGCAACAACAGGTAGATTCGGTAAAAGCAGAGCCAATGGTTGTGCTTGAGGATGGCTCGGTACGATCAAACACAACAGAACTAGCCAAAAGACCTTATAGGTTATGGTGGAACTGTACCCTTGGAGATTAACTTGGAAGATGGTAAGATGAAGAACATCAAGGCACTTCCAAATTCAAATACACCTGACTTCTTTCAGGAGGCGTCAGCAATTCTTACCAAATGCAACGGACATACCATAGAAGAGGCGGCGAAACTGAAGGTAGACGGTATGTTGGGTGCAACGTTTTTCGTCAAAAGGCTATCATAGGAAACGTACAACGTGGACTACAGTATGTGGCAAACAATCCTCTAAAAAGATTCGATATGGTCTGATTTTTGATTTATCTGCCAAGGCAATAGCAGGCCTGATTGTAGTGCTTCTGTCCTCTATCTTACCTCTTTTTGTTAAGGACAAACGTTATAAAATAAGTCAGCATATACTCAACGGGATAGTATTAGGCTTTTGGTGTGGCTCATTCTTAAACTAGACCTCATTCATCACTTACATGTAAAATGGTATGGATGTGCTCACGCTAATCGTACCAGTCGTCATGCTTATCACTGCATTTGTGTATCCATTCTTTGGTATGAAGTCATACAATTGCACGCACGTTTGTCCGTTTGGCTCGATACAAGAGTTTGTAGCAAGATGCGTTAGTTATAAGCTCAAAATGAAACCAACGACAGTTAAACGCTTGGATATGTTTCGTCAGGTTCCTTGGGCAATACTCATGCTATGTCTGTGGACAGGTGTATGGTTCGATTGGATTGAATATTAATTGTTCTCAGCCTTCGCATTCCAGTCTGCTTCGTGGGTAGTTATCGTTATTGTTTTTGTTTTTGTGGCACTGTCGACGGTGATAATGCGACCTTACTGCCACTTTTGTATGTCCAACAGATTAACTCTTTTAAGTATAATCAACCATCAACTTCTAAATACAAAAATAATAGATATGAAGCATTTCAAGGATGTCTTTTTCTTTAGGTCCATATAACTGGCTGAAATACAAATGGTGCTTTCCGTTAGGTTGTGAAACATGGGAGCGGTAGCACAGATTTGCTGATAGTCAATGGCAGACAGATTTCCTGCATTCAGTTCTTCAGGACATCAAGTTTGGCTTCTGCAAGCTGTTTATCGGTTTTGCCATTAGGGCAAACCTCTCACACCCTTTTGGCGAAGCGTATAACCTTAGACAGAACAGATTGTATAGCATGTCTAAAACAAACCATTGAGACGACAGCAAGAGCATAACCGTATGGAGTATGTGCCTAGATTCTGTACGTGTCAAGCTCTTTATATCATTCCTTACTTCCTGCTCATCCCTAGGTTGCTTTGTCCACATCTTGTCAACTTTTATTTTTTGACCTGGTATACCATGCTTTCAAAAGTATGCTAGACTATGTGTACAACAATACACAACATTATTACAGGTGACAATGGCCAATTTCCATAAAGCAGCATTGAGGTTTGATGAGTCAATAAATTGTAAAATATTTGCACCATGTTTTAACATTGTGAGTGCCATCCGCGCCGAAATTCTGGACGACGGTGCAAAAAAATGCGCGTATTTTTAAAGTTTGTAACTAATTGATATATAGATACTTGTGCATTAAAGGCGCTAAAACACCCCTTTTTAGCATGTTTTTGGCGCTAAAAAGTAGGTTTAAGCGCACAGCCAAAAACACCAAGCTGTTTTTTTATTGATAACCGTAAAAAAACACCTTAAAAAAGGTGCTTTATGCTACATTTTGCCCACTTTTGGTGCTATTTGCAGCAAATAGGCTTGCGTTTTGCTGCATTTTACCTTGCGTTTAGCACGAGTTAACCTCGCGTTTTGTAGGAGATAGCCTTGCGTTTTGTAGGAGATAGCGATGCGTTTTGGTGCAAATCGCAAAACGGGTAGATGCTTATCGAGCTGCATTTTTGTTTTTTTGGGAAGCAACGCACGCGCAATTTTTCTCGAAATAGAAAGGCAAAAACCTAGTAAATGGAGAAAAATAGACGAGTAGAAGGCTTGAAGCGTGCTGGAGTTTTGCCCCAAAAAAACGTGTTTTTCGTCGTTTTTTAAGAGCAAATTCTCTCTAGAATGGTTCGGTTGAAAATGGTGTTTTGTAAAATATGTTTACCAATTTAACAATTGATTGATAGATGAGAGGTTAGGAGAAAAATAGAAAACTTAAAGTTCAACGTTTATTAAAACAGGCTGAAATAATAAAAAAGGGTGTGCCAAGTTATTTTTTTGACACACCCTGTTATAAGTAATATGATGTTATTTAATTAGTCGTTCATATAACGTAGTACACGTGCATACATCAATTCATATTGCGCTTTTACAGTTGTATCACGAGTTGTTTTGATACGTTGTTCAAGCAGGTTTTGCAGTTTCTGTGCATAATGAAACACGTATTCAGCAGTGCGGTCAATAGTTTCCATCCACATAGTCTCGGGTTCGCCATAGCCAGTACCGAAGCCAAGGAAGGCTACATCTTGGTTTTCGCCACGAAGACTGCGAACTTTACCAATCTGTTTAATCTCGTTGATATTAGCTCTCAGACGTTCAACATATAGTTTTTGCATTGAGATATCGTCTTCATCAAGCTTTTCGTCACCAGCGATAGTCTTAGCCCATACATGGTTGTAGGTGTCATCACAATATTCAAGTGGCGAATACGAAGTGGAATCAGCATAATAACTTAACGCAAGACGTGCGGTAGCAGATAATGCCATCTCTTGAATACCACTAGCCAATGTTTTTATAAGGATGAGCATTAATCTGTGGCAGACGGTTCTCAATAGCTGTTATGCCACGCTTACCAAATTGGTGAGCCTCCTTTAATAGCCACATAGCAGCTTCGCGCTGTTGCTCTTTAGATATAACCTGATATCGGGGCAACCCAGAAGATTCAGTGGTTTGATACAGTTTTATACCACCAAGAAGTGCATACACATTGCGTACATAGCCATAAGCTTGCGAAACAATTTGTCGATAGAGTTTGGCTTTCCGCGTTCCGTCATTGCCATCAGGAATCCATTCGTCAAAGTGATTGAGAATATATTCAAGATTTTTTAGACCATAAGTGCTCGACTTAATGGCATTGTCGCCCAAGTCTTCCTCTATAGCAGTAGGGTCGTAACGATAGCGCGACTGCTGAAGTCCGTAGCGATACATTGGGTCGTTGGCATGTTTAGCAACAAGGTCTAGCAATGGTTGCACATCATCTCTGTAGCTTTTAGCGTTAGGGAAGACACGATATCCCCATTCAATGGCGTAGTTATCATACACGCCCAAGAGGGGTGGGGTGAGCGAAACGCCTTTGTCTGTTGGTTGTGCCACGTAATTAAAAACGCGCATAGTCCATGATGGAAGTTGTTGTGCCATACTTCTGTGTGAAGGAAGCAGAGCGAAGCGAGTCGGTTGGAATGGAAGCCGATGCGCCCATGTTGTGCATCAGTCCCAAGGTGTGCCCCACTTCATGCGTAACGATATATTCAAGTGTAGCCAACTTAATGCTGTCGGGCATATCTAATGTGCGAGCTGCAGGGTCGAGCTGTGCAGTTTGAATAAATCGCCAACTGTTTATCACATTAACAATATCATTATATACCAATACTGTGGCGGTTATAATCTCACCCGTGCGAGGGTCAATCCATGAAGGGCCCATAGCATTTTCGGTTGCAGTGGGTAGGTATCTTATACATGAGTATTTGAAGTTGTCGGGGTCGAAATTAGGATCATCCGTAGGATAATCTTTAGCTTGCATCACATTTTTAAAAGCCAATGCGTTCAAAAGCCTTATTCCATCTAGTTACAGCTTTCTTAATAGCCGGCTTCCAGTCGTTAGGGAAGTTATTGTCTATGTAAAAGACAATCGGTTTTACGGGGTCGCTAAGCTTTCCTGCAAAATAAGCTTCAGGGTCTTTCGGTTCAACTCGCCACCTATTAATGAAGCTAGCATGCTCAATAAGACTGTCGTTGACAATAGATTTTGGTGTAAGGAAATATCCAACCCGTGTGTCGCTAAGTCTAGGAATCATCTTATCCTCTGGCAAGAGCGTCAATGTAAATTGCACGCCGATAGAAACAGGATAATTGCTAATGGCCACATTGCCACTGTTGCCACTCATGTTGGTAACATAATTGCGTTCCATCTTCACGCAGGCATTGTTTTTCAAAAGCCTTTAATTCCGTCACCTTAATCCATTCGGGGCGCAGGTCTGCATCTACTCTATAGGGTCCAGCCACCTTAGTTATAACAGGGAAATACTTGCTTTCTCTTAAGAAGAACGACGACGCATCGAACAAAATACCACCCGTTTTCTTGTTTCTAGCCTTTATAGGAAAAGAGAAGAAGTCAAGATTGCGGTAATTTATTTCTTCCGCTTGTTTAGCATTTGTAGTAGGCAGAGCATCGAGCATTTCAGTGTTCACTGCTTGCATCACGATAGAACTGTCTTTCTCAACAAATCGGATGTGTGTAATAGACCCAGCTCGGGTGCCCAATTCAGAAAAATTGTGGTGCAGAAACCGATGAAATAGTAGCGCCTATAAGCATATCGCGGCCAATAGACGAAGGCGGAAGTTCTACCAGCAGCTTCTCGTTGGTGCGATAAAGAGAGATGAAAGGCCCTTTAGCCGAGTCGGTTTTCTCTTCAGTCAATATTCGTTCGTAGGCGTCTTTTTTTCACAACTGCGGTTGTGTTTTTGTTTTGTTTCTTCTTTTTAAAAGAAAGAGATGGCGTTCGCAGAGATAGACACATTCAATAGTGCCACAGCCATGACGGTAACTTTTGCCGTTCTCATTGATATTAAAGAAACTGTTCTCATTTCTTCACCTCCATTGTTTTGTTGACTTTGAAGAGCATCATCTCGTAGTGAGTGCGAGCTTCAAAAGGCAAGTTCGCTTTCAAACATTTCTCCAGAGCAGTTCTAAGTTTCAGCAAACTATTGTAGAAATATAGTTCAGAGTTGTCTGCAAGTGTGATGTCTACAGTAGGCGCAAGGTTTTGTGAGGGGTCTCCAAAGCCAGGAGTAGCACCTTCGTCGTCGTTTTTTAATGCTGCTCCACCAGCCGAACCTCCAGCAGCAGCACCGTTACCAGTGGCTTTAGATACTGCACTTTGTGCATAATTCATAAACGCTCTTTGCAGGATACGTTCGCCTTGAGAAGGAGCGCGCAATTGCGCAACGCTTTTAAAGACACCATTATATAGGTCGTCGAAATATTCTTTTTGTGTGTAACTGTTAGGATCTAAGTAAGAGGTAACTGCTACGCGATTACGAGCAGCGAGCAAGTCGTAAGCAATAAACTCAAACTTTGGTCGTAATAGCTAACAGATAAGAAGCCTTTGCGTTCAAATTTGCGGTTGGCATACTTGGTGAAGTTAGCCGCTTGTTGCAAACACCACAATAAAGAGCGCTTCTGGAGTTCTTTCGACACCACTTGATATTGTGGAATTTTTAGAAGAAATCTTCATATTGTTGAGATACATACCTCCCACGTTGCTTAGCACCTGCTTGAAAAGCGTATATCTGTTTTGTGCGATTTGCAGGTATAACTTGTCTTTAATACGAGTATCCTCATCGTTCTTAATCCATTTAGAAAGATTGCTTTCAACGATAGAGTAGTTTTTATTGGCAAGTTCGGCACTGGTAATCATGTTATTGCCAAGAGCTTCTGCCTGCACTCTGGGGTCCCATCTAGCATTACGTTCAGCGTAAAAGCGAAGGCGTGGATTGATAATATTCTTGTCTACAAAAAGCCTCAAGCGTGTTTTGTCTCCTCGTTAATAGACACCTTATCGGTATCAAAATAGCGGTAGTTCCAATTAATAGTGAAGTAATCGTACATACCTAATCCTGATGAAGCCAGGCTAACGCCTTTGTCTGTAGGTTGTGCCACATAATTATAATGCACATCATCCATTACTGAAGGAGCTAGTCCCATAGTAGTTGTGAAGCGAGCATTACGCAACGAGTCGGTGGAGTAGGTTGCAGATGCGCCAAGATTATTTAGTAAACCTAGCATCTTTCCAGTTTCTTTTGTAACCAACATCTTTAAGCCTTGAGCAAAATGCTGTGCCGATAAGCGGTTGCCTCGCACAGAAGGGTCAACAGCTCCCGTTTCAATCAGGCGCCATTTGTGCAGAAGTTTTTCAACATCCGAGTAGATAAACATCGAAGCGCTCATAATTTCACCCGTGTTGGGGTTAACATATAAGTCGCTTGTAGGAGCTGAAGATGCACCGCTTGGAATGTATCGGATGCACGAATATTGAATATTATCAGGGTCAAAACCTTGTTTTTGAGGAAAATCTACCACTTCGATAGCATTTTTAAACCCAATCTTCTCAAACGCTTTGTTCCATTCCAGTATGCCTTCTCTAATGGGTTGCTTCCAAGATTCGGGGAAGTTGTCGTCCAAAATAGAAACGTATGGCATTAACAGGCATGGTGGGTTTTACCTTTAGTATAAGCCTTTTTTTATCTTTTTGGTACGAGGTTCCAACGATGCGAGAAGAATATACGTTTTGTGCTTGCCCCTTCTTTAGGCATGCCCAAACGAACAGAGAAGTCTACGCCGATACGCGAATCCATGATGCGCGGACGCATTGCAGATTCGGGTACAAGAGCCAGGCTATAGCTTACGCCCACAGTTGTGGGACGTTCTCCACCAATGGGCATAGACATCAGTGATGTAGATACACCATATGTGAAATCGTTATTTACAGAGAGATTTGTGTCGAAACTTTTGATGCCACGAATAAACGATAATTCTGATTTAGGCGTAGCCTTAACACTGTAGTTGCCATTTTTAGTTGGCATCACAGGTGATTAAGTTGGTGGGTTTTCCTAATAAAGCTGTTACATCAAATACCACAGCACTGCTGTCGTTGTTGTATGCCATGATGTTAAAAGCCTTGCCAAATGCCGTCGCGATAGTTCAAAGACAATGCCTCATTTAGGTCGGGCGAAGAAGCATTGTCTTCAAAAAGGACATTGTTCGGTGTTTTCATTACCACCGAACTGTCTTGTATGTCGAAGTAGAACAATACAGGATTGGAACTTGTTGAGCCCACTGTTACAGCTGTAGGGTCGGTGGTAGAGGTAATTGTTCCACCCAGCATCATTTGCTTTTTAAGCAAAGTTCTAGGTAGTTCAAGGTAAATTTTGTTGTCAAGTTTATGAACGGTGATAAACTTACTACGTGCTGTTTCAGTCTTCTTGTCTTTAAAAAGTCTGTCATACTTTGTTTCTTTCTTAGGCTTTGAGGCCGACTTTGATTTGTTTTTCGTCGGCCTTTGCTGCACTGCTTTGCAATGCAAGGAGGAGCAGCAAAGCCCCTCCTTGTACCGATTGTCTAAAATGAGAAATTCATTTTTATCATTGGTTGTTATTTATTTCTATATAAAGCCTTAACAATACGGCCTGTGATGTTCTTTTTCGACCAGCGTAATGTGTTTGTTTGCGTGTCGTAACAATATAAGCTTCCTGGCATCGACGCTGCAGCATCGTTTGTGGCAACATAGATAAGATTGTCATTATCAGAGAAAGTAAAGTCTACAATAGTCTCTGAACTGTTACCAACGGTAAATAAAGCTTCTGTTGGGAAGTTGCTATTTGCAAGAACATTGTGAGCATAAACGGCATTGCCTTTTGTGTAATACACAATATTCTTACTACGTGCCGAACGTACTACAGCGCCATTATCAATACCCGAAGAAGCGGGCATAGCTGCTCTGTATAGCACGTTAGGCGCAATCTTTCTGTCGGCAGATGCTGAGAAATATCCAGGGAAGAGATACGTAAAGTAGAATGTTCCCGTACTTTTCTGACAGGTTATCAATGCCATATTGCGCTGTTTGTTTACACTTCCCATGCCCACTAGTGTGTCACCAGTAAATGTACCTTTTAGTATCTCTGCAGGAATTGAAGTGGTTTCAATGGGCATAGTTAGCAGCGCACCATGCGCATTGTCAAAGTAAGCATCTGCATGCGCATAGAAAAAGGTCGTCTCTCCACCATGTTGTCATTCTGTTTGCTAGCGTAACCGAGCCTCCAACTGCATTTGTAAAGCGTGAAGTTTGTGCAAAGATATTGGTAGTGTTCAATCCCACAGAATACAGATTGTTGTTTGTTATCGCCATTGTTTTGGGAGTACCAATGTCTGAGCTAGCTTCAAGCTGAGTTACTTTTTCACCAACAGGAGTTTGAAATAGCGAAAGCATTTCATATCCATCAAGCTGATAAACTGTAGAGGGGTTTCCTGCTGCAATCAACAACACATTGTTAGTTTGGCTTCCAATGGTTTTTATGCCATGTCATTGAACAAGGCACGCCAAAGTTGATGTTAGGATTGTTGGTTGCCAATACATCAAGTTGGAAACTCTTGTCCACATCTTCAGATGGTACGTATGAGAGGATAGTCTTGTTGTTGTTTTTCGGCTAACAGGAATACACCTTTTGTATAAGCGTATTCTACGTTAATACCAAACTCGTATATTTGGATGTTCTGCCCATTGCTAAGGCGAAGCCGAGCTGAATAGTTGCCAGAGGTTTTGCAAGGATAAACCAACGTTGCATCGTTAGATACCAATTTATGATCTACTTCCCATTCATAAGTTAACGCTTGATTGCCATTGCTCTGCAACACCGTTGGACTAATCTTTAGCGTATCACCCTGATTAAGTGTGTAGCTGCTGTTAAGTGGAGTCTGCAAACTGATTACAGAAATAGCTTTGTTGCCTTCTGTAGATTCATCGTTTATACACGAGGCTAACATAAAGCATCCAAAAGCTAGGATATATAATGAATTCTTTATCATGTTCGTATGTTTTTTTGTTTGTTACCACTGTTTGGTTATTCTGGGTTCGCCGCAAAGTAGGCTACAACCTTTTGGATGTTCCTGTAAAGTTGTGTCCAACTTCTATTGTTACGTATCGCCTTTTCAAGTTGACTAGCATCAGAGTCGTAGTAAGACAACAGTAGTCTGTATTTTGCTGGTGTATAATCAGGCAGTCCCATCGACTTCAATAGCGGCATATCCCACCAATAGGGTTTTGCCAAAACATTGTCAAAGGCAATTGTTCTCTTTATTTTGTCAGGGAAGCGCACACCTAAGTCGTTGGTTGCTTCCAGTCGAAGTACCAGTCTGATGCTGTCGTTACGTGTGTCGCTTAAGTTTTGACGTAATAATATTACGGGAAAACTAGCCGTTAAACTGTCAGCTGTTACAGTTTGATCGCTATTGATGGCTTCGAAATGAACGCCTGGTTTAGCAGTACTACTAGGGTCAACAACCACCTTATATTGTTGTGTTGCCGACTTTCTTACACCAGCAATTCTTACCCTTACCTTCACTGTGTCTGTAGTAACGCTGGTTGGTTGTGTGCCAAACGAGTAGCTATATAATGTGTCTGCTTCATTGCTTAAATCGAAGTACACTTGGTTCATGCCTTCAAACGTACCATCTTTTGAGTATTCTCCATCATAGTCTACGCCCGAACACGCCTGCCACGAAAGTGCCACTAGGCCGATAGCGCAGAATTTTATTATTGATTTATACATAATTGTAAGTTGTTTATGTTTTTACCTTGCCTTGTTTTTAAGTAAGTACAGCTCTATAGCCCAGATGAAGTCTTAGTGCAGTACTTGTTTTAACGATGTTGTGCCTTGTGTTTAATAAGTATATATCGTTTGGTCGCCATATTCTCTCTCTCTGTCTGGCCAGGGAAGATTGAAGATTGCGTCAGAAGGCTGATAGGTATCAATGTTTCTGAAGTCGGTGAAACTACGGTTATAGTGCTTCAATGCATAGAACGTTTGTCCCATTCCTGGGAACTCGCGCATGCGTTCACGCATCATTTCTTGTTCAAACAGTTCGCGTGTAGACACCTTTGTTGCCTCAACATTGGTCAAGCCTCTGCTCTTTCTCACTTGGTTAAGCAGGTTGATAGCTTCTGTTTGATTGTTATCGTAAAGGCTTTCACTTAGAATATAGTACATTTCAGGCAGGCTAATTAGCACGAAACCCTTCAATACACCTCTCGTTGCTTCGGCATCATTCTGTATTAAAACGAATAAAAACTGAAAGACGAAGTAGCCCCCGACGTGTTCTCTCTAAAGAAAGAAGTGAAGCGCAAATCTGAGCTAAGAGCCGTAAAAAGGTCTGTTTCGTAAAGACTACGGGTGTCTCTTCGGCCTTCTATAAATGAGCCAAGACCCGTAGAACGTAAGAAAGCAGTGCGAATAGTGGCAGACCTATCTGCTGCATATACCCCGAATATCATTTCTTTGCTGGCTGGGAAACGCATAACCGAATCTAGCGAAGTGCTCGTGTTTAGTGCAAAATTCTGTGTAGCGTTAATAACCTCACGTGCATATTTTTGCGGCTTCAGTGTATTTACCCATAGCATAATAAACACGAGCTTTTAGTGGCTTTCACTGCATACTTGTTGAAAAAGTATTGTACGACCTTTTGTATAGTCGCGTTGCAGTGTGTTGTCGTATGTCACGTTGTTATCGTTTACGAGCAGCGAATCGGCCTCGTCTAAGTCTTTTTAGTATAAGCTTAAATGTGCTCTGCAACGTATAACGTGGGCGATTACTCAAGTTAAATTCTTTGGCGTAAAGGCAAGCCCAAAGGTGCTAGCATCGCTTCGTCTATAATCTGTGCAATACAGTCTAGCCAAATCGAAGTGCATGAAGGCGCGAAGTCCCAATGCTTCTCCCTTTATCATTTGGCGTTCTTGTGCGCCAATACTGATGTCGTCTATGTGTTTCAACACGTTGTTTACATTGGCAATGTTGTTGTACATATTGGTCCAAACGGCATCAATTACGTTGCGAACCTCTTGGTTGGTGTATTGATATCGGTTGATGTGGTAACTCACATCTAGCGTGTTGTCATAACCAAACTGTTGTCCTAGTTTATCTACTAATCCCCACGATAGGTTCTCGCCATAAAGGTTAGAGGTGGCCAACTTACCATATATCCCAAACATGGCATCCTCATAGCCTGTTAAGTCGGTAAACATTTCATCGTCTGTTAGTTGACCCTTAGGTTGTACATCCAAGAAGTCGTTGCACGATGTGAATAGTGCAAGGGCAGTGGAAAGGGCTATATATTTTGTTATCTTCTTCATTGTTGTTCTGTTTAGTTTTAGAGTGAGAAACGTAATGAGAACTCAAAACTTCTGTCGTATGGATAATTCAGACCGCGTTCTCTCTTTGCTGTTGAAAGATAAAACAGGTCGTTGGTGAGCAGTTCTAAGAACATACGCTTCAAACCATACTTCTGTATAAAGTTTGTTGGAACTTCGTAAGATAGCGAAAGACTGCTCATGCGCAGATAGTTGTTGCGTTGTACGAATCGCGATGTTTGATATGGGGTTGTGGTATCATCAATACGTTTGTACTTAGCCACTGTGCCTGGCGTTTTTCCATCTGTTGTTCAACACGCGCTCGTCGGCATTATATTTGGGGTTGGCTCCTTCAACTTTTTGTAGCCAAAGTCTCGTTATACAATGCGCCTCCAAACGAATATTGGAACGTACAGCTAAGTGCAAAACGCTTATATGTGAGGTAAGAGAATACCGAACCTGTTCCTGAGGGGTTGGTATCTCCGAAAATTACCTTGTCGTTAGTGTCGTAAACAAAGGTGTAAGCGCCATTTCGCTTGATAAATATCTCTTGTCCTGTTGAAGGATCGATACCAGCAGAGGGAACCACCTTAAGGGCTGTGAGCGATTGACCTTCTTCGTAGATAGGAAGCGGTGCTACACCATTGTCGCTTTGGTTCTTTTCGTTTTGCTCGCGCAAGAAGTTACTTATCTTTTTGATTTTATTTTTATTGAGAGCATACGTTAGACCCAAAGACCACTGCCAGTCTTTATTTTGAATGGGGATGGTGCGTAGGCGCAATTCAAATCCTTTGTTTTGTACTTCTCCAAGGTTTTCGAGCGATTTGATCACACCCACCGAAGGCGCTTTGGTTATATCCACAAGCAGGTCGTCGGTGTTCTTGATATAATAATCGACCGAAAGGTCTACGCGTCCGCGGAAAGCTGTAAAGTCTAGACCGATGTTTGTGCTAAGCGTGCGTTCCCATTTCAAATCGGGGTTACCAATAGTTATGGGGGTTGCTCCTGTTCCCTTTCCATAGAAATAAGAACTGTTATAGCTGTATGTTGTTAACGCTTGATACGCTGTGAAGTTGATGTTACCCAGATAACCCACGCTAGCACGTAGCTTAAGCAATTGCACTGGCGTTCCTTTCATAAACTTTTTCGTTGTGGATGTTCCAACCTCCACCAACGCTCCAGAATGGTGCAAAGCGCTGGTTTTTGCCAAAACGCGATGAACCTTCGTAACGATAGATAAGGTCAAGGAAGTATTTGTTGTCCCAAATAGTATTGGCATTTACAAACACACCCACACCTCTGGTTTGCGTATCCGAACCGCTAGGACGACTGGTGTCGTAAGAAGTGGCAAAGGCTGGATGTCCCAACTTGTCCGAATAGTAGCCTATTGAGCGATAGGTGGCTGCGTCTGATGAGGTTGACTCCACGCTGCTACCACCCATGGCGGTAAGAAACAGTTTTTAAAGAAGTAGTTGTTGTACGATAACATTAGTTTTCCTTGCAGCGTTGTGGTGTTCACAGTGTTGTCTGAAAGTGAACCGCGCTGGTCGGCCGACTTACTTCTGATTTCGCTATAAGCTAATGGTGAAGTAAAGCTACGTCTGTTTTGCTTATTACGGTTGATGGTAAAATCGCCATCCAAACGTACTTTTTTTCACCAAACCATAGTTGGATGCTGGTTGTATTGAGAAAGTCGAAAGCGTTTGTGTTTGTATAACTACCCAATGAAGCGTCGTATAATGGATTGGCCAAATCGTGATAAAGCGATACACGCAACTTGCCATCCGAATCGTAAGGATTCTCGTAGGGATTCATTTTTGCCCAATCTGAGAAGTCGCCATAGGGCGATTCGTTGTTTGTTACTGATGATATGGTAGAACTATTCGACACAAAGAATTTGCCCGACACATTATAAGAGAGTCGGAAATTGGTTGACAAACGTGAACGGTCTGAACCCTTCATTACACCAGCATCTTTGCCATAGCGCACACCAAGGTTGTATTTGGCGCGTTCGTCACCTCCGTCTACGCTTAAGCTATGCGATTGCGAGAAGGCATTTCGCAGTGGCTTCGAAAGCCAATCGGTCTCTACACCGCTTTGTATGTTATTGAAAATGCGCGCATAGTCTTGGTCAAGTGTATATTGTCGTGAAGGTGATGTATCGGTGAACAAGCCTGCCAAACGCTCGTATTCCAATTTCTCACTAGCATTTAATAGGTTATAATCGTGCAAGTCGGGAGTTGAAAGACGCACCGTTCCGCTATAGTTAAAGCTTTAAGCTTTCCACCCTTTAGCGTTTTGGTTGTTATAACAATTACACCTGCAGAAGCCTTAGCACCATAAAGAGCAGAGGCAGAAGCGTCTTTCAACACGGTAACTGTCTCGATGTCGTTCATGTCCATGTCATAGACATATTCTGCAGTTACTTGAGCACCGTCTACTACAAACACGGGCGTATTAGCCTGTCCGTCGAATGTTGCACGACCACGAATATTGATTTCGGCCACAGAATTGGGGTCGGCACCCTTAGGTTATCGTCCGAAATAACCATACCAGGCACAAAGCTTGCAATACTTTTCAATACGTTTTTTTGTTCCCACATTCATCAGTTGGTCGCGAGTTACGGCCACCTGAGCACCAGTAAACGAATTTTTTTGTTTTTGGTTTGGTAACCTGTTACAACCACTTCTTGCATTTCTTTCGAGTCTTCGTGCAAGGTGATATTGGCCGTGGCGCCATTCTTCACATTCTTATTAACGCTTTTATAGCCAATGTAAGCCACGGTGAGGTGCACCTCTTTCTTATCGGTTTTTACCTCGTACTCGCCGTTGATGTCGGTAACAAATCCGCCATTTTATGCCATCCACTCTGATGATAGCACCAACAAGAGGGTCGCCATTCACGTCGGTAACCTGACCGCGAATGCTACCTTTACGTTGCGTCACGTCCTTTTTGGCAAAAGTAATGGTGTTGCCTTCGATATTATATGATAGTGGAAACTGATTAGATAAGTTTAGTAGCAGACTTGAAACAGACTGGTCGCGCACGTCAAGTGTAATGCCTTTAAAGGCTTTAACGTCTTTATCAGTAAACTTAATACTTAGTCCTGTTTGCTTTGTTACCTCGTTTGCGAAGTCCTCAACCGAGGCATCGCGCATAGAGAGGGTTACTTTTGCTCCACTCAACTCTTGCGCTGAGATGGGCAGACTTAGCGGACCAAAGCATAAGAGGTTCAGAAAAAGAACGCAACTTATGCGCTGGAGAAATTTAATCTTCTGCATCGTTCTCTATTATTTAATGAATTTTGTTATTCGAAATACAATCTTTTAAAACTTGATACTCCTAATTTACTCGTGGTCTTGAGAGAAAAATGACTTAAAAAAATACTTGTTTAATTATTGAGATGATTGATACCTGTGATACTGTACCTTATTTATATGCAATTGCAAATGTACGGAAAAAAATATGAAAACAACCACCTATTTAGTTATTAAAAAAATAAACAAAATGGTGCATTTATGTTGAATTTTTGTTAGTCTGCTCCATAGTTTTATTGATATTTTTTTGTTGCTGTTTGGGTAAATTGATAAACTAATAAATCGGTTCTCATCACTTTTTATGTTACAATATGTTTCACGAATTATCCTAGTTTTAATGTTTAGCTGATAATCAGCAAAAAAACAGACGTTACACTTCAATCTTTCTTGTTGTATTTAGTTTTGTGTTTCAACGGCGCTTGTTGGCATTGTTATTTTATCAAGATTAAGCATATTCGTTATATCTCGGTCTTTTTGTTGAACCGAGATGATGAATTTGTTGTTTCTGGGATGTAAAATAATTGTACTAGAATTTAACATTGTGAGTGCCTTCGTTTAGAAAAAATGGGGCTAAGGCTGAAAATTTGGGCGTATTTTTGTGAGTTTGTAAAGTGTTAGTTTTAAGTTAGTTACGGGTGTAATACCGAAAAATGGGTTATTTTTAGTGTTTTTTTGACGCGTTGTGCCTATCTAAACTCACTGCCAAAAGTTCTTTCTCTGTTTGCCTTCAAAACCGCTAAAAATCCTATAAATAAGTACTTACAGGTTGTTTTTGGCTGTTATTTGTGTATTTTGCTGCTAAAAGCTCTGCGTTTTGCTGCAAATAACCTTGCGTTTTGCTGCTAAACGCAAAGTGTTTTTGGTGCTAAATGCAAGGCGTTTTTGCTGCTAAATGCAGTTCGTTTTGGTACAAAATAGCATTTTTATCGAAGGGTTAAGTCTTCATTTTTGTTGTTTCGCATTCAATTTTGGCGCACTTTTTTTCTCAAAAATAGAAATGCAAAAACCATATGAAATAACAAAAAACGGTGTAGAAATTCGCTTGAAGAGGGAAGCGAATTTTGAAATTTCAGTGCATTTTCTACCTATTTTTTTGTGCTCTGATTTGTCTAGAAAGCTGGAATTTATAGTTGTGTTTTGTAAAATATATTTACTAATTTAACGATTTATCGATAGGTTTATTGTCTGTTTAGAGATGTTACCAACTAGCTAATGAATGAGTTGGCGCTAAGATAGGTTTATTGCAAACAAACTATATAACTCAAGTTAATATTAAAAAATAATTGATGATAGTAAAGTGTTTGTGTGCTTTTTGTTTGAATAGTATCAAGTTAGAATAGCTATGTGCTTAAATAGAATTAAACAAAAAGTAGTTGTTTTGTTAACAATATTATACCAAAAAAACCTTGTGTGTGTCAACAAAAATTATCGACTTTTTGTAAAAAAACTTATTGCCACATTAACTTAAACATTGTGAGTAGGTACCACTTAGTTGTGATAAAGATATTTATGTGCAAGATAGAACCACATTTGGAAATTATCTGCCTTAGGTATTTAGCCAATAATATTAACTAAATGATATGCAATTATGAAAGGTAAAGATGAAATGATTTTTTTGTCACTTAAAGGCTTACTTCATTAAATTAGTGGAGTAGGTTTGTATCCCCATTTGTGGGTATTTTGTGAAATAACCTAAGTCAATTTCTAAAAATAAAGTATTTCTTTTTATTAACTTCGCGCTTCAAACGAGCGTCTTTCCAGTAAAGAGTAGACGTTTAACAACGAATTTAAGTATAAGTTTTATCAAATAAAAATCTTGAAGAATATAGAGCTTTAAAAAAACAATCATTCCGCTATTTATTTGTGGAATAGTTCTTTGCCTTTGCTCGTGTGCAAAGGAAGACGAGTTCGAAATGCCAACATTGGTTCTTTCTGAAAGTAGTGTTTCCTTTGATAAAGGTGTGGGCGAACGAACAATTAGCGTCACTACCAACCAAAATTCCTGGATTGCCTCTTCGCCTCAAGAGGGAGATTGGCTGTCGCTTGTTCAAGATGGCAATGTATTAAAGGTGAAAGTTGCCGAAAACAAAATGGGAACCGAACGCATCAGTCATGTTATTGTAAATGCCAATGGTGCAACGGGTAAGATTGAAGTGAGACAAAGCGCTGCTGATGTAACGCTTGATGTAGTGCCCACTGCTATTTACTTGCCGCAATCGGGTGGCGAAAAGGTTGTTGATGTTACTACAAATACTTCTGCATACGATGTAGTTCTTAGTGAGGATGTTACTTGGTTGAAGATTATAAAGGGTGATGAAGAGATAAAAGCTAGTGGCCGAGCGCAACGACTCTTACCTTAACCGTGAGGTAAAACTTTATGCTAAGAGTGGTAATCAAACACGCGAAATCGTTGTTTCTCAATCGGGTATTCAACGTTTTGTCTTGCCTATCAACCCCGGTTTACCCCAAGATGTGCATAAGATTATGGAATACGAATTGGGACGAGGTAGCTATTTGCGCGAGTATCAATCTGCTATGCCGGCCTATGGATTGGAAGAAATGTACACTTTTATCACGCCTTCTCCCATTTTCACATTGATGCAATATAGTAGTGCAGATGGCATTACGCCTTCTCAAATTATCACAGTGGGCGATGGTGCAACAGCTGTTGAGGCAGTTAAAGACAAGGCTTTTGCAAAAATTCTTGGCCGATAATGGTTATGTACGTAGCAATTCGTCTTCGGATAGAGAGTATGTCAACGATAAAGAGTTATTAGCTTTGAAGGTTTATATCTCAGAAAAGGTGGGCAATCAAGGGGTTAACCTTACGTTTACACCTGTGATGAAGCAAGTTGGTGATTATAAAACATTCGAGAGGCTACCTTATTATCCACTCGAATTGTTGCAGGATGATAATGTGAAATTGGCTCAAGTTGAAAAAGTATGAACAAGATGCCGGTAGCAAAGAAGAAGAGAGAAGTTTTAACGAAAAACAAGAATACTGAGGTGTCTCAACTGCAATACACGCTTAAAAGCTAACAGTGATGCCTCGGCTCCATATGGTCGTATTCACATTTTTTATACCACTGATAAAGACGGCAAATCGCCTGCTAAGTTAGGTAGTGTACAGATAGGTGCCTTGCTTTTTAAGGATACTAGCTTAGGACTCTGGAAATATGGCAACAAATGGGTTGTTACCAACGAGTTTAAAAAAAGAAGTTGGGAGACGAGGGATTCTCGTATCTTCGTTCGGCTGGCAACACGCATTACTTTGTTCGCGAACGCGATCACTTGCTCATTGCTGTTTTGTCTGTTGTTGATAATAATGTTCCTGTGTTGGCATTGCTCTACAATTATGATGCTTCTGTGCAGGGGGCTGGCACCAAAGCGCTAAAAGGCTCAAAAATAAAATGGTGAGCAACTTTGTGGATGCTACGAAGGCGTTGAAGTTTTTAGTTATAGGTTATTCCTCATTTAAAACCAATTCAACATGCGTAAAAGTAAAAAAATATAAGTTGTTTATGCTCTTGCCTTTAAGCCTAATTTTGGGATTAATGGCAAGCTGTGTAAAAAGCGACGACATAGAACAACCGCAACTTAGTGTATCTGATAAAGACCTAAAGTTTGCAAACCAAATTGGCGAAACAATCGTAACAGTTAATACCAATTGCAACGAATGGATTGCCACAACGCCCAAATCGTGGATGCACCTCACGAAAAACGGAAATGAGATTGCCGTGAAAGTGGATGCAAATACCACTGGAGCTGAACGCAATGGCTATATTCTTGTTGATGGCGGATTGGCTGTTGAGAAAATTTCGGTGACCCAAAGTGCAGCTGATATATCGCTAGAAGTAGCCAACGGTGTGGTGGTTTTGCCTCAAGTGGGTGGCACAACAACTGTTGATGTTAACGTAGAAGGCAGTCTTTATGAACTTGCTCAGAACGAAACGCCCAGCTGGTTGCAGATTGTGAAGAAAAACACGCTTTGAAATTTATATCAAAAGCCAAAACTACGATTCAAATGAGAGAAGTATTAAACTCACGCTCTCGTATGCAGGTAAGAGCAGCGAGGTGGTTGTTAAACAGCCTGGGGTGTCCACTTTTATTTTGGCATGCAACCCTGGTACCCCTATTTAGTTTTGCATAAGATGATGGATTTTTGAATATCGTCGAGGAAGTATTCTTAAGGAATATGGTGGTCCAGATGTTGGTAATGGACTCTATGAAGAGAGTTATATCTTCAAAACCTCGTCGCCTTTATTTAAAGAAGTGTTCTATGTTCACGACACGCAGTACTTCACACCCACACGCATTTTTACCCGTTCGTTGGTTAAAGAAGGAGTTGACGCTGTGCGTTCGCAAGCTTTTCAAGACTTTGTTAAGGCTAATGGTTACGAAAAGAGACTCAAAAGACACCAATCATTATGTAAACCAAAAACGAACTTATCACCATGGATGTGGATGTGATGGAAGAAACAACAGCGTGGTGCTGTTTTTCTATCAGATGCATGTGCAAGACCGTGATTATGCCACTTTCAACAGTCTTGACCTTGGTCCGCTTGAACTGTTGAATAAGACAGACAAGAAAATAACTGCTGTTGAAGATTATGAAACGGCAAAAAACAGCGAAGAAGTTACGCGACAGGTATCGAGAAATAGAGAAATTGAAGCCGTGGTTTTACAAAAACAACCGACCCCCTTGTGGTGTCTCGCACCTATTTCTTTTATACGCGTGGTGGTGATTCTCCTGCACCTGCCGATAAGATTGGAAGTGTTGAACAATATAGTTTGAGTATCAGTCAGCCCAATTTGAGGCTTGTGGCAACACGGCAGAGAATGGTTTATCACGCGCGAGTTTGATAAGTTGCTTACTTCAAACAATTTCGAGTTCGTGGGCTATAATGGCAAACACCATGTATATGCGCGTCGTTCAGATTATCTTACGCTAGCCATTTCGGGAGGTAAGTTTTCTGATGTGAACAATGGACAGCCTGTTATGCAACTCTCAGTGTTATACAAACCCACAGTATTTGCAGGAAGTAAACAAGCCACGATGGAAAAAAAGTGGAACAGATGCTTAAAAAGCACAACACAGGGAAAATAAGAATAAAAAGGACTAGCAATGAAAAAAACAATCATATATCTATGTGCCTGTGCCCTGTGGGGCATGATGGTTGCAACCTCTTGTAGCGACAATTTAGAGTCGTCGGTCGCAAATTCTGATACACGTTCGGTAATTATTGATAAAAACATTTTTGCCGTAAAGGGATGCATCAATGTGAAGTTGGCTAAGACTACAACACGAGCACTGTCTAGTGCTGTCGATGGAAATGTGTCAATGCAGAGTGTACCGTCGGCCATGTCGAAGGCTATGAGTTTTTCGGGCGCTTATAAAATGGAGCGTGTTTTTAAACCAGCAGGTATCTACGAAGCACGCACTGTGGCCGAAGGACTAGAATCGCTGGTACACAATTTATTTTGACGAAAGTAAAGATGTGGATGCCGTGTTGCAGCAATTCAATAAGGTTGGCGGTGTGGAATGTGCTGAAAGGGTTCTGCCCATAGCGCACCCCGAGATTAAAACACGTGCTTACGCTGGCGGCGAAGCACCCACGCAACAGGGCAGTGGCTTTTTTAACGACCCGCTTTTGCCTAAACAGTGGCATTATTACAACGATGGCTCGGTTAGTGCCCATGCTAAAAAGTGGGGCCGATTGCAATGTTAAACCTGCTTGGGAAAAAAATACACAACAGGCAAAAAGCAATGTGATTGTTGCCGTTGTTGATGGTGGTATAGACGTGACGCACGAAGACCTGGTTGACAATCTTTATGTGAATGAGAAGGAGAAAAATGGTCAAGCAGGTGTTGACGATGATGGAAACGGATTTGTTGATGATGTCTATGGCTACAACTTTGTTGAGGCAAAAGATGTTGTTGAGGGGCAAGATAGAACCCGACAACGAAGGGCATAGCACCCACGTGGCCGGAACTGTAGCAGCTCGTAACAACAATGGAAAGGGCGTTGCGGGTATTGCTGGAGGCGATGGAACACCAGGTAGTGGCGTGCGACTTATGAGTTGCCAGATTTTTAGAAACAAAGACGAGCAAGGAGATGCCGCTGCGGCCATAAAATATGCGGCCGACAACGGAGCTGTTATCTGCCAAAAACTCGTGGGGATACTCGTTTTAAAAACTGGTGTTACGGCTATGCCTCAATTACTGAAAGAGGCAGTAGACTATTTTATTAAGATGGCTGGCTGTGATGCTAATGGCAATCAACGGGCTGATTCGCCTATGAAGGGAGGTGTGGTAATATTTGCTGCAGGCAACGAAAATAAAGAGTTCTCGGCATACCCTGCATGCTATCCGCCAGCGATATCTGTATCGGCGATGGCTTGGAATTTTTGCAAAAAGCTAGTTACAGCAATTATGCTAATTGGGTAACAATAATGGCTCCAGGTGGCGATCAGGACACTTTTTGGAAACGATGGTGGCGTGTTAAGTACTGTGCCAAAACGTAAAGTTCCCTCGGGTTATGCTTTCTTTCAAGGCACATCTATGGCCTGTCCGCACGTATCGGGCATTGCTGCGCTCATCGTTTCGTACTTTGGTAAACAGGGCTTTACTAACGAAGAGTTGAAGTCTCGCCTCATAACGGCTTACCGCCCCTATAATATTGATGAGATAAATCCTGCTTATAAAGGCAAGCTTGGAAGAGGGATTTATCGATGCCGAAGCTGCTTTCGAGTCGGATACAAAGATTGCTCCCGATGAGGTGACTAAGCTAACGCTTACGCCCGACTTTGTTGATGTGAATGCAGAATGGAGCATTGCCAAAGACGAAGATAAGACAGCGGCCTTCTATAGGTTATATATAAGTGCTAACGACCTTACCCCAGAGAGCCTTAAAGATATGGATTATCAAGAAATTAATGGGGTGGGGGCACAGCTTAGGTGAGACACTTAATTACACGTTTAATAATCTAGAAGACAACAAAAAGTTATTCTGTTGCCATTGTTGCAGTTGACCGTTGGGGAAAATGTTTCAAAGCCAGTTATTAAGAAAGTCACCACAAAAACAGAACCATGCACCAGAGGTAACCAACTTCCCTAATGGGGTTATAGAAGTGAATAGCGATGCAAGAAAGTCGTTTACCTTTAATGTGGCCGACCCAGATGGACACAGTTGGGATATAAAAAGCTGCAGGAGAGACCAAAGGTGTGTCTTATTCTTTGAAACAAGGAATGGTTACAGTGAACCTTGTTCCTGTACTCGAGGCTGGTGATTACACGTGCACGTTTATACTTACAGATGATTTGGGTGCTAAAACAGAACAGCATTTCACGTTTAAAAATCATTAAGTACTTGCCGCCAACACTAGAAACGCCATTCTCTAATTACATCGTGGGGCTGGATGAAGGCTTGGTGTCTATACCTCTGAATGGACATTATAAGCACAGTGGTAGCAATCAATTGTCTTTCCAAGCCAGTGTGGGAAATAGCAGTGTTGCTTCTGTAGAGTTAAATAACGACAAGCTTCAGCTCAAACCTTTGGCCCTAGGACTTACCCGCATTAGTGTTGTTGCCTCAGATGGTACGCAGCGATCATCGGAAGGTTCGTTCCAAGTTCGCGTTGTCGAGCGTAAGTCAGCCCCCTGTTTATGCCGTTTATCCCATACCCGTTAAGACGGAGATTAACGCGCTTCTTAATTCTGATGTAAAAGAAGCCGAGTTTGTTGTCACTTCAACAGTGGGCGAACAGCTGATGAAAGCCACTGTAGCTCCCGACAACAACAATGTTGCAAAGCTCGACCTTTCTAAACTTCACAGGGTACATACAAGCTTTTTGTGTACACCAACAAGGGAACACACGTGCAAATGTTCATTAAACGATAACCCTAACAATTATGAATAGTAAACATATCATCTTGGCTTGCCTAGCACTTATGGGTGCAATGCAGGCTAATGCCCAAGGACAAGACCTTTCGATACTTACTGCCAATGCAGATGCCCGAACGGCAGCGATGGGTAATGCAATGGTGGCAGCAAAGGGTATGCATCTCTACGCCAATCCCTCTGCTTTTTCTTGGTGACGATGAAGCGTTTTGCAGCTGATGTAGCTGCTGCTGCTTTTGAAAAAGAACAAGGTATAGAGGGCACTTTTTCGCTTTACACGGCCTCTGTGGGCTATAAGTTGGCTAGCAAGCATGCTGTTTTTGCAGGTTTTAGATATGCAGGCGGATTGAAGTTTAAGGGCTACGATATGCAGGGGTTGCCTACAAAAGATTATAAACCTTATAGTTGGACCATTGATCTGGGTTATGCTTACATGCTTGGTGGTGGCTTTTTCTGCCTATGCTATGGGCGGAATGCTCTTCAGTCATCAGTCTAAAAAAATGCTGTTGGAGCATCCTTTACGTTAGGCGCCTCTTATCAAAACGCCGACCTTAAGGTTGCCAATAAGTCTGCCAGTGTTATGTTTGATGCTAAGGTTGGCGCCATTGGTCCAAAGTTAGATTTTTGGTAGTGGCAACAAGAATTCGCTACCAACACATGCGGTTCTTGGAGCAACAATGACCATCGATGTTAGCGATAAGCATCAAGTGGCAACTGCCTTGTCTTCGCGTTACTACTTCTTGCCAGAAGATAGCAAAAACATTTATGGCGGGTGGAGGTTTGGAATACACCTATAATAAATTAGCTTCGGTTCGTGTAGGTTACGAATATGGCGACCACAACCTCAGCCATGTCACCATGGGCGCAGGCATTAAGTATGGCTCATTTCGCCTAAATGGTGCTTATTTGCTGAGAACGGCTGATGCTGGTAGTAGCTATTTCAATGTAGGCATTGGGTATGATTTTTAATAACATGACTATTTTTAAGCTAAAAGGCTGGTTCTATGAAAGGTCTTTGAAGACTATTCTAGGTTTTATCTTGATGCATGCTTACATATGTCATTGAACTTGGCATGAGTTAAAAGATGAAATACAAACGTGGAATTTATAGAACCAGCCTCAATCAAATCTAAAAATATTGACGTATGAAAAAAACTTTATTCTCATTTTGTGCATTAGTCTTGTGCCTTTCTGCATCGGCACAACTGGTAGAAAACACCAAAAAGGTAAGCTGATAGACCACATGTATCGCTCAAGTAGTTCGTGGGTGAAGAAAGGTTGGATAGGAACAGAACCTGGTAGATACGACGGATTGGTGTCTAAGGTGGTTGTTGGCGAAGATGGTTTGCCTGTATGTGTATAATCCAGTTTCAGGCTTCGACAGTAAATCATGGCTAAAACTAGACCCACTGAGTGCTGGAAAATATCGAGCTAAACTGCCTCAAGTGATTTTTAAAGACAACAATGGAGGTGACGATGATGATGAGGGAGCAAACACCGAGCGTAAGTTTTTGCTTAATCGTATGATTATTAAAGATAATAACCAATACGAAGTGGTGTCGAAAGACAATAATTTCATGGATTTTTTTCGTGGGATGGACAAACGCTAAAGATGCTTGGCGTAGGCAATAAAAAACGAAATATTAGGCATAGTTTATGATAATGGTTCGTGGGAAAAACCGCTACGGCGACTGGAATGTAACTATCGAAAGCTTCGAAAATACACCTGTTACTCCACCCGCAAATGCTAAGACTGTGCAATATACGCTCTCTTCTAAAGAAGAAACGTCGCCACGCGTGATTGATGCGGCTATTGATGGTAATGATATTTATTTAAAAGGTATTTCTAAAACCAGTAAATTGGCCAATGTATGGGTGAAGTTAACGCAGAACGGAAATACAGCTGAGATGCTAACCAATCAATATCTTGGTACTACGGTTAGAACAGACTTCGTGAGATTTTCGAATGATGCTTCCGTATATCATACTTATGCAGCTGCCTATAGCGATGCTTCAACGCTGGCTAGTAAAGCTAACTTTTAGTGTTAATGCCGAAACAGGTGTCTTAACTTGCAACAATGTGCTTAAAATTGTTTTCGGTAAGCGTAGCACGGAGAATGCTTCAGTTGATGGAATGGAAACTTTTGAAAGCCTTGTGCTTACACCTTTTGTTAAGAAAGCGGCCAAACCAGCAGCACCCACTTTGCACTATCGATCGGCAGTTGATAGCTACGACTATAGCCTAACCACCATTACATTGGCGTTTTATGTAAGAAATGTGGATGAGTCTGGCAATTATCTCGACCCCAATAATATGTATTATAACGTATATATCAACGATAATCCTCAGCCATTTAAGTTTTTTTGAAGTCGCAGTATTATTATCTTGAAAAGGATATGGTAGATATCCCATTCTACTACCAAGATAAACGTAACGAAGACTTTAAGGTTGCTGACGAGCGTATTTTACACTTCTATGATGCCCATATAAAGAAGCTTACTGTGGTGATGGTTTACGAACAAGATGGTAAGAAGTATCAGAGTGAGCCAATGAGTACTAATGTAGTTACTTCTGGCATTGATAAGGTTGCTACAGACAATAAAGTGGTGGTTGGCTATTATGGTGTAGATGGTAGTAAACGCCAACAACTGGAGAAAGGTGTCAACGTTGTGAAATATTCAGATGGCTCAAGCAAGAAGATTATTGTAAAGTGAAATGTTTATACTAGTTAATTGTTAAAGACAGTATTATATAAACCTATAAGGGTGAAAAGATAAAAAGCGAGATGCAATTTCTGAGACTATGGTCTCGTTCTTGTCTTTATCTTTTCGCCCTTCTTGTTTCTTGTTTATACTTCATGCTGATAAAAAAAGCGTTTTAGAGATCTGTTCTTATGTGGACTGTTTGTTCTAGGGGAAACAATAGTGTAATGGGTTTAAGGCGTTTGTTGATGGATAGAGATACTGAATGGTCAAAAGTACGAAGGTCTACAAAGGGCTTATAAAAAAGAAAGCGCCCAGTTGTCAATGCAAATGGGCGCTTGTTGTAAGTGTTTAGAGCTTGTATTACCTTTGGTATTTAAAGCGTTTAATGCTCTTTTTAGGCGTCTTTTTCAAACTCCTCGGCATGAATTTCGATGCTCGACAGTTTGCAGTAGGCTGGCAATATCGCGTTAAGTTCTAGGCGATTTTGCTCCATCAGGTTGGCCAAGTCTTCATTGTTCAAACCGAGATTGTTAGCTTCGTCGAAGTCGGGGAATACCAGTCCAACAAGTTTTTCTCCGTCTTGAACTACCACGCTCTCTGTGACAAGAGTCATAGAGTTAAACTATCTTCAATCTCTTCTGGGTAAATGTTTTTGTCCGTTCGAGCCTAGGAGCATGTTTTTTTGGAGCGTCCTTTGATAAAGACATTACCATTTTTCGTCCATCAAACCCAGGTCGCCTGTATGATACCAGCCTTCTTCATCAAGTGCTTCACGTGTGGCTTCCTCGTTCTTATAGTAGCCCAACATCACGTTTAAGCCACGAGCAAGAATTTCACCAGGTACGTTTTGTGGGTCGCTGCTGTTGATTTTTACTTCCATATGAACCACCGCCTTGCCACATGAAGTGGGAACAAAGTCGTTATAGTCTGCATAGTAATGATGGGTGCACATTCTGTAGCACCATAACCAACGGTGAAGGGTAGGCCGATGCGAGTGAGAAATGCTTCCACTTCACGATTGAACGCTGCCCCGCCGATGATAATCTCGTAGAATTCACCACCGAAAGCAGCAGCTACCTGCTCCTTAATCTTCTGGTTAATCTTCTTGTTTATCACCGGCATGTTAAGCAGCAGGCGCATCTTGTTGTTTTGTATTTTGGGGAAAAACGCGCTTCCTGATAATCTTTTCGATTACCAGTGGCACGGCAATAATTACCTTTGGTTTAATCTCGGTGAATGCTTGGGCAATGATAGCAGGGACTTGGAATGCGGTTGAGATAATAGATGTGGCAACCGCTACAGAACTCGAATATAAACTCGAAGGCCATGCCATACATGTGGGCCATGGGCAAAATGCTGATGATGTGCGCACCAGGAGAAACGTGCGGACCGAGTACACCGACGGCAAAGTCGAGATTGCTCCACAAGGCGCGATAAGGAATCATTACGCCTTTTGAGAAACCTGTGGTGCCACTGGTGTAGTTGATAAGCGCCAGTTCATCGGGGGTTTTGCTCGATGTGATAGCTTATATGCTCCCTACGGAAGTACTTGGGGTATTTTTCCAAATATTTCATTAAGGTGTTCGCGTGCAAAAGTAAAGCTTTATCGGTACGCGATAGTACTAGCGAATAGTCGGGAATATAGATAATACCTTCCAGTTGTGGCATCTTAGTGGCATCTATGGTCGTGGCTACCACATCGCCCACAAAGAGCAGTTTCGCTTCAGAGTGGTTTACGATGTTGTGCATTTGGTCGGCTGTGAACTCATGAAGTACAGGTACAGCCACTGCACCGTAGGTTAGTGTTGCTAAGAATGCAACAGCCCAATTAGCACAGTTGCGCCCAGCAAGTGCAATTTTATCTCCTTTTTGTACTCCGCTATTCTCAAAAAGTATGTGAAGCTTCTCTATTTTTCTTGCTACGTCATGGTACTGTAGCGTCTGCCCTTTAAAGTCGGTAAGCGCATCAAGGTCCCAATGGTCTATGATGCTCTTCTGTACGCAGGCGTTGAAGCTAGGTATTTTTTTCCATAATTATGTTGCTTTATAACGTTATATCTGTTTTTAAGGGAGGGTGGCCTGTGCCTAGTGTGCATATCTCTTGCGAGATAGATAAAGGCGAAGGCGCTTACACGTTCTGGTAGAGAAAGCGTTTAATGCTCTTTTTAGGTGTTTTTTTCAAATTCAGAATCGTGTAGTTTTATGGCTGAAAGATGGCAATAGGATGGTAATAGGGCATTTAAGTCGCGCCTATTTTGCTCCATTATGGCTTCCAGTTCTTCGGTAGAGAGGTCGAGCGACGCTACTTCGTCTTGGTCGGGGAACACCAATCCTACCAATTTTTCGCCTTTTTGCACCACAAGACTCTCGTTAACCAACGACATCGAGTTGAGCTTGTCTTCTATCTCTTCGGGGAAAACATTTTGTCCATTCGATCCTAGAAGCATGTTTTTGATGCGTCCTCTTATATATATGTGTCCGTCGGCTGCCATTGTGGCTAGGTCGCCGGTGTGGTACCAGCCCTCTTCATTGAGTACTTGCCGTGTTGCTTCTTTGTTTTTTTATAATATCCTTGCATGATATTGATGCCACGAGCAATAATTTCTCCTGGCACATTCTGTGGGTCGGTACTATCGATTTTTACCTCCAAGTTCGATAAGGGTAGACCACACGAGCCTGGAGCAAACAGGCTTTTATCGGTAAAAGTGATAACCGGTGCAGCCTCGGTAGCACCATATACAACCGTAATGGGGAAACCAATGTCTGTAAGAAAGTCTTCAATTTCTTTGTTCAGACTAGCTCCTCCAACAATAACCTCGTAGATATTTCCGCCCAAAAGGTCGCGTACCATTTGGCAGAGGCTGTTTTTCACCTTTTTACCAATTACAGGCATACTCGACAATAGTTTTATTCTACTGTTTTTGTACCTGAGGGAAAAATTCGCTTACGTATAATTTTATCTATCGTAAAGTGGTACAGACGACTACAATAGCGGGTTTCACTTCGGCCAGGGGCCTCGATGATTAGTGAAGGTGAAGGCTGGCGAGTGAGGATGTAATTGTGTGCTCCCACGCAAAATGATAGTACCAATTCGAACATTTGGCCATACATGTGTGCCATTGGGAGGATACTTAAGATGTTGCTACCAGCTGGTACATGTGGAGCCAAATCGTGCATCATGAAATCTAGATTGCCCCATAATGCTCTATACGGCAGCATCACTCCTTTGGAAAAATCCAGTTGTTCCACTGGTGTAATTGATAATAGCCAACTCTTCGCTTTCATCTAGATGATAGGCTACGTGTTCCTTTCTGAAATATTTGGGATATTTTTCCGAATAGTTCGTTAAGGTGTTCATGAGCAAAGGTCAACTTCTCTGACTTGCATGCGCGTAACGAGAAGTCGGACAGATAAACGATGGCTTCGACGATAGGCATCGTTTCTATCGTTATGTTCGCTGCAATAGTGTCTCCTACAAAAGAGTAACTTCGACTCAGAATGGTTAACGATGTTGTAAATCTGCTCGAGGGGTAAATTCACTTTGCACTGGAACTACCACAGCCCCGTAAGTGAGGATAGCAAAATAAGCTACTGCCCAATGGGAACTATTTCGTGCACAGAGGGCAATTTTATCCCCTTTTGCGATGCCACCATTTTCGAATAGTATGTGTAATTTCTCTATTTTACGCGCAACATCTTGATATTGCAGCGTCTTACCTTTGTAATCGGTGAGGGCATTAAGATTCCAATGGTTCTTGATGCTCTTTTCGATATATGCATTAAAGCTAGGTGTCTTTTTCATTGCACATAATTCTTAATCTTGTGCAAAATTACAATTTTGTTTGCACATTTCCAAAAACTTATGTGCAGTTTGTGCGGACTATTTAATGAATTTAGGTTTTTCTAGTGGGTAGAAACAATATTATTTCAGCCTATAAGTGTAGAATGCGGGGTTAAAAGTAATTCTTTCTCATCACTCATACCTTGAGCTTAGGTCTTTTTATATGAATATCAATTTAGTTTGATAACGGCCAATTTCCCATTAATCATCATTGAAGGGCATTGATTTTTTTGTTCATTCGTGGAGTGTCTTAATTCCTTTATCCTTACTTTTTATCACTTTTTGTCGGCTAGGTGTTTTTTTGTGTAAAATATTAAGTGCAAATTTTAACATTGTGAGTAGCATTTTTGCTCACCATTTGCCATTCGTTCGCAAATATTCAATTCTCGCGTGAGTTTATAAGGGTGTAAAGAGAGTTAGTTAAGTAATTGCCGGTAAAATGATTTTTAGTGTCAAAAACCCGCAGTTTATGCTATAAAAAAAGGAGTTTTGTACTAAATTCTGGGCCAAAAAAAGCACCAAAATGGGGTGTAATATGGTGCTAAACGCAGTGTAATAAGCTGCAAAACGCAGTGCGTTTTGAGTGCTAAATGCAATGCGTTTTGGTGCTAAATGCAAAGGTAAAATGGTGCAAAAATGTGAATTTGCTCAGATTTTAAAAACTTTAAAAAAATACAGCGTAAATGATATTCTTTAAACTATAAAACGAACAAAAAAATGGTGTGTTATTAGCCCATAAAACCTGTTTTTAGGATGATAAAAAATTGCACTTTCATCAGCAAATAGAAGAGTAAAATGGTGCAAAATGAAGGATTTGGGCTAAGTTGATGTGTAAAATAAAAGGCGTGAGGTTGAAAAAAATGCCCTAAATTTTATGTTTTATAGCACCTGTTTTCTCTAGAATGCCTTGGTCTGAAGAGTGCGTTTTGTAAAGTAAAATTACCGTATTTAACAAGCTGTTGTGGAGGCCTTGTTAAACAAATGTCAAGTAATCGCGCTAGCTTAAATTTTTCAAAGCCTTACAGCATACATCAAAATATTAATATCTTGCCAACAGTTGATAGTCGATTAAGAGTACTCGCAGTCAATAACAATTAGTATGTTTGTGTTTTTTTGTTTTTTTCTTCTGTGGGGTTCAATGGTTATTTATGAAGACACGTTCATAGAAATATTTTTTTATACACAAAAGGCAATTAAAGTATGTGGTTTTAAGAAGTTATTGGGTCGCTTAAGAATACGAAAAAAACAAGTAAGGGAAAAAATTATATGTAGGGAAATGATGTCTTCGTCAAATGAGTTGCAATCGACTGTGTGATTTGTTTTGATACAGGTTGGTTTCTCAATCATACTCATTCTGGTGAAATGGGTAACGAATAGGGAAAATAAACAGACAAATAGTCAATTAGCAAACAAAAGGAAAGCAGAAAAAAAGAATATAAAATCAACATACTTAAAAGGTAGAATGATAAAAAAATGAAATAAACACCGTTAAATAGCATAATTGAGCGCGAGTGGCGAAAAGCAATAAAAATCGGCTAAAGAGAACAACTGAATCAAAAAAACATTTAATAGTTTCTTTTTGTATTTGTTTGTTTCGCAAACAATTATTACCTTTGCGTTTAAATAATTGATGTAAATGTCTCTGATTATCCTTTTTAATCATAGTCGTTGGGTTCATTCTCATTAGTACAGAGAATGTTACAAATGTGAATAAGGCCGCTGTAGCAATCTTTGTTGGTACAGTGGGGTGGGTGCTAGTATGTCTTACGGTACCGATTTTGTGCAAATGATGCACCAACAGGCCCTATACCAACTATCTAAATGGGGCAGCGCACAGCAGTATGGCTGTGAAGCAGTTTATCGCGCAAACCGTATTCCTAAGATATGTGGGTAAGGCTTGCGAGATTGTATTGTTTTTGTTGGCCACAATGACTATTGTAGAGATATTGAATAATAATGGCTGTTTCGATTTCTTGGGTGTGTGGGCACGCATGAGAAATAGCAAGAGTTGCTTTGGATGATGATGCTTATCGTCTTTGTTGTTTCAGCAAACTTGGATAACCTCACCACCACCGTGATGGCTTTAACGCTGATACATCAAGTAATGCCAATAGACGTTACCGAATGGTTTACGGTAGTGTGGCCGTGATAGCCGCAAATATGGGTGGTGCATTGACAGTTATTGGTTCGCCCGAGGGTCTTGTGCTTTGGAATATGGGCGCAATAACTGCATCAAACTATTCGTTGAGTATGGCATTACCTTGTATAGTGGCTTGCGTTGTTCCAACATGGCTATTGTCTAGAAGTCTGCCTCACCGCCTTGATATAGAATTTTTACGACTTCCATATCGTGGCGATGACACCAATCTCAATGTGTGGCAACGTTTTGTGATGTTTGTTGTGGGTATTGGGGGTTGTGGTTCATACCTACATTTCATAATATTACCAAACTAAGCCCTTTCCTTGGTGCGCTTTGCGTGCTATCGGTGTTATGGGTGGTAAACGAAATATTCAACCGCAAGTTATTTAATACAGGCGAAACAATACACCGACGTATACCCGCGTGTTGCAATATGGTTCGATGCAGATGATATTGTTTGTGTTGGGCATAATGTTGGCCATGGGCGTAGTTAGCGAAACAGGTTTTTCGAGAGGTTATGGCCTATATCGATAAGCATACACCTAATATCTGGTTCTTTGGCGTAGCCTGTGCAACCATTAGTAGTGTGCTAGATAGTTTTGTTACCACAGTGTCGGCCGTATCGCTTCATTCTGTTGTGGCAGGAGAAAACAGTGAATTAGCAAACTATGCGGCAAATTTTGCCAAGAACGGAGCGTACTGGAAAATGATAGCTTTTGCCACAGCTATGGGAGGAAATATATTGCCGATAGGTTCGATAAGTGGTTTAGCGCTGATACAAACAGAGCGAATGCGTGTGGGATGGTACTTTATCCATGTGGGCTGGAAAGCTCTTTTGGGTGGCATCTTAGGCATGTTGTTGCTTTGGTTCTTAGTATAGGCGCAGAGAGCCAGGGCTGTGGTTATATATATAAATTAAAGCAGAGAAAGGAAAAGCAAGAGATGATGTGAGTGAATTTGTTAGATGTTTGTTTCTGTTTGCGCGCATTTTGTTAAAAGAATGAGCAAATTATATGCAAAATTACAAATATAAAAGCTAGCAATTGTCAATCAGTTAACTTGTTGGATAGTCTAATCAATGCAACGGGCATATGCACCAACTCAATCAATGACCTATCAAAAAGTTATTTTGCTTCATTACGTAATAAAATCTTTTATGCCTTATTATATTATAAGCATGTAGAAACTAGATAAAGTTATCAATAAAATGACAAAAAAATAAAAAAACAATAGGCGTACTCACTTCGGGTGGGGATGCACCGGGAATGAATGCCGCAATACGTGCCGTGACACGTGCAGGCATATGCAATGGTTTTTAATATAAAGGGGATATATCGTGGTTTTGAAGGACTAATTAACGACGATATAAAACCTTTTACCACAGAGAATGTTAGTGGTATTATCATGCAAGGTGGTACAATCCTTAAGACAGCACGTAGCGTAGAGTTTACTACAGAAGAAGGCAGACAGAAGGCTTACAATAATATTGTGAAGCAAGGGATTGATGCACTAGTTGTTATAGGTGGAAATGGCTCGCTTAGTGGTGCTAAAATCTTTGCACAAGAGTTTGATTTGTGCTGTATTGGATTGCCAGGAACTATAGATAACGATCTCTATGGCACCGACTCAACCATTGGTTATGACACCACAATGAACACAATCGTAGAATGCGTTGACCGTATTCGCGATACTGCGCAAAGCCATGAACGCATTTTCTTTGTAGAAGTTATGGGACGTGATGCAGGCTTTTTGGCCCAGAATAGTGCTATTGCAGCGGGAGCAGAAGCAGCAATCATACCTGAAGATTCAACAGATGTAGACCAGTTGGCTAGATTTATGGAGCGAGGTATTCGTAAATCGAAAAAAAGTTGCATCGTTATAGTGTCAGAAAGTCCTAAATGTGGCGCGCTTTATTATGCCGACCGTGTAAAGAAAGAGTTTCCAGATTATGATGTGCGCGTCTCAATCCTTGGTCACTTACAACGTGGGGGTAGGCCAACTGCACACGACAGAATTCTTGCGAGCCGCACTGGAGTAGGTGCTGTTGATGCTATTTTGCAAGGACAACGAAATGTCATGATTGGCGTTCGAAATAATGAGATTGTTTACGTGCCACTATCCGAGGCAATACGTAGCGACAAACCATTTGATAAGAAATTAATCACCGTTTTAGACGAATTGAGTATTTAAAGTGGACAAATCTAACCACGGAATTTAAATCAATACAATTAAAATGCTATAACATTTTGGCAATTCCGTTTTTATGGTTACTTTTGTCCCATTATAATTAAGGAAACTAAAAACAAGATATCTGAATATGTCAAACATAGAGGACACATATCGCAAATCATTGGTCCGGTTATTGACGTCTATTTCGACACCAAAGGCCAAGATGCAGAAAAAAGTGCTGCCAAAAAAATACACGAAGCCTTACTTATCGTTAGGGCCTGATGGTCGTGAACTTATAGTGGAAGTGCAACAACATATCGGCGAAGATACTGTACGCTGCGTGGCTATGGATAATACCGATGGCCTACAACGCCACCTTAAAGCAAAGCCATTGGGTAGCCCTATCACCATGCCAGCTGGCGAACAAATTAAAGGGCGCATGATGAATGTTATCGGTAAGCCCATAGATGGTATGTCTGACTTGAGTATGGAGGGTGCTTATCCTATTCATAGAGAAGCGCCAAAGTTTGAAGAACTTTCTACTCATAAGGAAATGCTGGCAACAGGTATTAAGGTTATCGACCTGCTTGAGCCCTACATGAAGGGTGGAAAAAAATTGGTTTTGTTCGGTGGCGCAGGTGTGGGTAAGACCGTGCTTATCATGGAACTTATCAATAATATTGCCAAAGGACACAATGGATATTCTGTGTTCGCTGGTGTTGGTGAGCGTACACGCGAGGGTAACGACCTTATCCGAGACATGATTGAGTCGGGCGTTATACGCTATGGCGATAAGTTCAGAAAGGCAATGGAAGAAGGCAAATGGGACTTGTCACTCGTTGACCCAGAAGAATTACGCCAATCGCAAGCAACACTCGTTTACGGACAGATGAACGAACCACCAGGCGCACGTGCTTCTGTGGCATTGTCTGGTTTTGACCGTAGCTGAAGAATTCCGCGACCATGGAGGTAAAGACGGAGAAGCTGCAGACATTATGTTCTTTATTGACAATATCTTCCGTTTTACTCAAGCTGGTTCTGAAGTGTCCGCACTGTTGGGTCGTATGCCATCAGCCGTGGGTTATCAACCTACATTGGCTAGCGAAATGGGTGCGATGCAAGAACGAATCACGTCTACAAAACGTGGTTCAATTACCTCGGTACAGGCTGTTTATGTACCAGCTGACGACCTTACCGACCCTGCTCCTGCAACAACCTTTACACACTTGGATGCTACAACAGAACTTAGCCGTAAGATTACAGAGCTGGGTATTTATCCTGCTGTAGACCCACTGGGTTCTACTTCACGTATTCTTGACCCACTTATTGTAGGAAAAGAACATTATGAATGTGCTCAGCGTGTTAAGCAAATTTTGCAACGTTATAAGGAATTGCAAGATATTATCGCTATCCTAGGAATGGATGAATTGAGCGATGAGGACAAACAGACTGTTAACCGTGCACGAAGAGTTCAACGTTTCCTCTCTCAACCTTTCACCGTTGCTGAACAATTCACAGGTGTTAAGGGCGCTATGGTAAGCATTGAAGATACCATTAAGGGCTTCAATATGATTCTTGACGGAAAGGTGGACGACCTTCCAGAGCAAGCTTTCTTGAATGTGGGAACGATAGAAGATGCCATAGAGAAAGGAAAGAAACTGCTTGAAGCTGCTAGTGCAAAATAAATAGTGTAAAAGCAGGTGTCTATGCTCAAATTAATTATAGTTTCTCCAGAGAAAATTCTCTATCAAGGCGACATCCAGAAAGTGAAAGTTCCAGGCACTCTTGGTGAATTTGAGATTCTCGAAAACCATGCACCCATCATCTCTTCACTAGATGCTGGCAAAAGTGGTTTTATGTCACAGGTAAGGGTGAAACACATGCCTGCGACATTGTTGGAGGCTTTGTCGAGGTGCAAAAAAATGTTGTGTCCCTATGCGTAGAGGTATAACTTCTCTATGAGTAGTGCTATGGACAATAAGCTGATAAATAAGTATAGGCGTAGTTTTATCTACCAAATGCTCATTACACTAATAGTGTTAGTTGGGAGGGATACGCTGTTGCTGAATTGTGGTTGGGATATACTGTAGCACTACCGCTCTCGGTAAGTGCAACAGTGTTCTTTATCCTTGAGTTGGCAGACATTCTTATTTGGTCTCGCGTAGCAAGTAATTCTCCAGACAGCCTTCCTACCTTCTTTATGGGGGTGTCAGGCTTTAGAATGCTGATATGCTTGATGGTGTTCTTTATCTTCTATTTTGTTACTAGTAGACAGCAAATGCTACTTTTCTTATGCATCTTTGCTGTGTTCTATGTGGCAATGCTGGTACATCATACGCTGTTCTTCTCGCATGGTAAAGGTAAGTAGGGCGCATATCGCCTATATATAATAAGGTATATAATGAAAAAAGTAAGATACATATCGCTCCTTGTAGTATTGTTTCTTTCGTCGCTTTCGCTCTATGCGTCAAGTAACGAAGGAGATAACAATAAGGAACTTGACATTCCCGAGATAGTGCTCGAGCATTTGTCTGATGCATATGAATGGCATGTTGCCACGTATCAAGGCAAGCACTTGAGCCTACCATTGCCGATTATAGTTAAAAGTGGCGATACTGGTGAATGGTATGTGGGTACTGCTCACAATCTACCAAATAACTTTTTCTTCGATGCACAACATCACGGAAAGATTTACGAGCGTCATGCAGATGGAACAACAACGCGTCCGTTAGACTTGAGTGTTACAAAAGCAGTTGCTCAAATATGGATAGTAGTGGCTGTGTTGCTCATTGTCTTTTTATCGTGTGCACGTTGGTACAAGAAAGTTAACGAGAAAAGTGAGGCTCCCAAAGGTTTTGTAGGATTGATAGAGATGCTCGTGATGTATATTCACGATGATTTGATTAAACCAGCTGTGGGCGAGCGTCATTATAAACGCTATGCACCTTTTTGCTCACGGTGTTCTTTTTATCTTCACATGCAACCTCGTTGGTTTGGTTCCAGTGTTTCCCAGTGGTGCAAATGTCACGGGTAACATCAATATAACCATGTTCTTGGCAGTTACATCAATGCTTGTTATCAATATCTTTGCTAACAAAGAATATTGGAAAAGAAGTGTTTTTGGCCAGAAGTACCAATGGCTCTAAAGTTTCCTGTACCTCTAATGCCTGTAATAGAGGTTTTCAGTATCTTCACAAAGCCGTTTGCATTGATGATACGTCTCTTCGCTAACATGATGGCAGGACATGCTATTATCTTAAGTTTTACTTGTGTTATCTTCCTAGGATGGAACATGGGAGTGGGCTATGGATTAGGACTTAACCTATTGGGCATCATTATGTTGTTGTTCATGAACTGTCTGGAATTGCTAGTGGCTTTTGTTCAGGCCTATGTGTTTACTATGCTTAGTGCCGTGTTTATTGGTATGGCGCATAAAGAACACCATTCTGCTGAATAATAACCTCGCTGTGTTTCTACGTTACAAACGCTTATAATAGTGTAAGTAACCTTCAATGCAAAACATAGTAAATATATAAAATACATTCGACGTCTATCCCAAAAACAAATGGACGTTGTATTAACAGATATCGACAATATTAAATCAAAGAGTATATAAACAATTAACAAAAAGAATAAGAACTATGATGATTACAACTTTATTGGCTGCCGAGGGTCTGGCTCAGCTAGGCTGCGGTCTTGGTGCAGGTATTGCTACAATTGGTGCTGGTTTAGGTATTGGCCGCATTGGCAGTAGCGCGATGGATGCTATTGCTCGTCAACCCGAAGCAACGAATAAAATACAGACCAACATGATTGTTACCGCTTCTTTCATTGAGGGTTGTGCTCTCTTTGCTATTGCTGCGTGCGCATTCTTGATTAAATAAATTAACTGAATGGAGAATTTACCATCAATATTAACGCCCGACTTGGGCTTGCTCTTTTGGATGCTCTTGGCGTTCTTGGTGGTTTTGTTGTTCTTGTAAAATACGGATTTCCTGCCATTATCAGTATGGTAGATGCCCGTAAGGTTTACATAGACGAAAGTCTGCGCAAGGCTCATGAGGCATCAGAACGGCTAGAAAAACATCAAGCAAGAAAGCGAGCAGATACTTCAAGAAGCGCGAGAGAAACAAACACTCATCTTGAAGGAGGCTGCCGAGACTCGCGAAGCCATTGTTGAGAAAAGCTCGTCAAGTGGCACGTGAAGAAGGTGCGCGTATGCTCGAAGAAGCCAAGCGCCAGATAGAGGTAGAGAAACAAAACGCTATCCGCGACATTCGCACGCAGGTGGCTGAGCTTAGTGTTCAAATTGCTGAGAAGGTAATGCGCGAAAACTTAGCATCAGACGCTCAACAAATGTCTTTGGTTAATCGTTTCTTAGACGATGCTTTCTCTGTAAACCCCCAACTAAACGCGTTATGGATATAGGGTCTAATAGCTGTTCGATACGCGCGCTTTACTTAAAGCTGCCATTGATAACCACTGCCATGAGGAAGTGTATCAAAAATATGTCGAATTTGTTGGAATGCTATATGAATGTTCCGCAACTTCGTCCTACGATATGCAACCCTATGTATTCGAAACCTAAAAAAAGCAATCGGTGGTGTTGGCTGCATGTGGAACGCCTGCTGTTGAACTAACAAATCGCTTTATCGCTCTGGTTTTGCAAGAGGGTAGGGAAGAGATGTTACAGTTTATGGCTTCGTCTTTCATCAACCTTTATAGACAACATTTCCATATCACCAGTGGCAAAGTCACCACAGCTGTGAAACTAACGGCTGAGGTGGAACAACGTATGCGCCGCATGGTTGAAGAGCGCACGCAGGGCAAAGTGGAGTTTACCACTGTGGTAGACCCTACCATCCTTGGCGGTTTTGTGTTGGACTACGACACCTATCGCATGGACGCAAGCGTGAAGAGCAAACTAAATCGCATTCTAATTGAATTAAAAAACAAGTAACATGTCTGATAAAATAAGGCCCAACGAGGTCTCTGAGATATTGTTCCAACAGCTTCAGCAACTCAACGACGGACAAGACTTTGATGAAATAGGCACTGTTCTTACTGTTGGTGATGGTGTTGCGCGTGTCTACGGACTTCGCAATGCAGAAGCAAATGAGCTGCTTGAGTTTGAGAACGGAACCATGGCCATCGTTATGAACCTTGAAGAGGATAATGTTGGTTGTGTGCTTCTTGGCCCTACCTCTGGTATTAAAGAGGGACAGGTTGTGAAACGTACGCATCGCATTGCCAGTATTAGGGTTAACGAGAACATGCTCGGGCGTGTAATCAACCCCTTGGGTGAGGCTATCGATGGACAAGGTGAAATTGATTTGACTAACTCTTTTGAGATGCCACTCGACAGAAAGGCTCCTGGAGTTATCTATCGCCAGCCTGTTAAGGAACCTCTTCAAACAGGACTTAAGGGTGTCGACTCAATGATTCCTATTGGTAGAGGCCAACGTGAGCTTATCATTGGCGACCGCCAAACAGGTAAAACAGCAATCGCTCTTGATACTATTATCAACCAAAAAGTTTCTACGAAGCCGGTAAACCGGTATATTGTATCTACGTTGCTATTGGCCAAAAAGCTTCAACAGTGGCTACACTTGTACAAACTTTGAAGGAACGAGGAGCATTAGACTATACAATTATTGTCTCGGCCACTGCTGCAGACCCAGCTGCTATGCAGTACTATGCTCCATTTGCTGGTGCTGCCATCGGTGAATACTTCCGCGACCGTGGTGAACATGCATTGGTTGTTTATGACGACTTGTCTAAACAGGCTGTTGCTTATCGTGAAGTGTCGCTCATTCTTCGTCGTCCATCTGGACGTGAGGCTTATCCTGGAGACGTTTTTCTATTTGCATAGTCGTCTTTTTGGAGCGTGCAGCACGTATAAACGACCAACAAGAGGTTGCTGAAAAAGATGAATGACCTTCCCGAATGTCTTAAAGGACATGTAAAGGGAGGAGGCTCTCTTACTGCACTTCCTATTATTGAGACTCAGGCTGGCGACGTATCTGCTTACATTCCTACTAACGTTATCTCCATCACTGATGGCCAGATTTATTTGAAACCGACCTTTTCAACCAAGGTTTCCGTCCTGCTATCAACGTTGGTATTTCAGTTAGCCGTGTAGGTGGTTCTGCACAGATTAAGAGTATGAAGAAAGTTGCGGGTACACTTAAAATAGATATGGCTCAATATCGCGAGTTAGAAGCTTTCTCTAAGTTCTCTAGCGATATGGATGCCGTTACCGCAATGACGCTGGATAGGGGACGAAAAGAACAATCAGTTGCTCATTCAGCCCCAATATAGTCCAATGTCTGTTGGCGAGCAAATTGCCATCTTGTATTGTGGAACGCATGGCTTGATGCACGAAGTTCCAGTAGAACGCATTCGCGAATGTCAGGATTTGTTCCTTGAGAAGCTACGTTCTAGCCCATCAGTCAACCATTGATTTGTTGGCTAGTGGTACAATCAACGATGAAGCTTGCGCCATACTTGAGAAGGTAATGGCCGACATCGCCGGTCAATTCTAAAAAAACTTTAGAACATCAAGGATAAGTACAATCCCACCTCATATATTTGTGGGGTGGGGTTGCCATCCTTCAATACATAGCGTATGCCATCATTAAAAAGAGATAAAGACACGTATTGCCTCCGTCAATAGCACTCGTAAAAATAACGAGTGCAATGAAGATGGTGGCATCGTCTAAGTTGCACCATGCTCAGCAGATGATTGAGAATATGTTACCTTATGAAAAATATGTTGGAGCATATTCTTAAGTCATTTCTTGCGTCTTTGACCGAGACACACACGCCATTAAGCGTTGAACGCAAGCAGCTCAAACGTGTAGCGCTTGTGGTTTATTCCAGCAATAGCAGCTTGTGCGGTGGCTTTAACGCCAATATCACAAAGCTGATGCAGCAGACGGTGTCACATTATCGTGAACAAGGAGTAAGCGAAATCTTGGTTTATCCCATTGGCAGAAAGATTGCTGAACAGGCATCTAAGATGGGTTTGCAACTTTGTGGAGACTTTAACCATCTTGCCGAGAAACCTAATGCACACCAATGTGCTGAGATAGCCAGAGAATTGACTCGTAAGTTTGAAGCAGGCGATATTGATAAGGTAGAGCTTATATACCACCATTTCAAGAGTGCTGGCTCGCAGATTTTAACTCGTAGAACTTTTTTGCCTATCGACCTCACTACTGAAGTTGGCCGGTTTAACGACCGCGACCTTAGTTCTAATGTTGTAACGGCAAAGGCGCAAGAGTATTTGAAGAAGAAAAAGTCTGAACAAACAAAGAAGAAAGAAGAGGCTAAACCGCTTAATGATAACTTCCTAGTTGAGCCTGATATGTCGACAATCCTTAATTCACTCATTCCCAAATTATTAAATTTGATGGTGTATACAGGGTTGCTCGATAGCAATGCCAGCGAACATGCGGCGCGTATGGTGGCAATGCAAACGGCTACCGATAATGCCGATGAACTTCTTCGTGGCTTGAATTTGCAGTATAACAAAAGCAGACAGCAGGCAATTACAAATGAATTGCTTGATATTATGGGAGGCAGTGTAAACAATTAGTTATTTTCTTATTGTTGCTTTCTCTGTGTTTGCGTTTGACAACTTTGCGTCTTAACGTCGTACCTCTTATAGGTGGTCGCTTAAAGCGTGAAGTTGTCAATCTTTTGTTTATTACATGTTATGTTCTTTGTTGCTTGTTATCTGTTTTTTTAATAAGCATCTTATTTCTTATTAATACCCTAACTTACAATGATATACGAATATCAATTGCGCTTGTTACCCCAACAGGCATACACCCAAGATAGTATACGCGAATATGTAGCTCACGAAAAAAAGGCCTTGATGTGCGTACCATTAATCATGTTCAAGTTCTTAAACGTAGCATTGATGCACGTCAACGTACCATTATTGTTAATCTCTCTGTTCGCGTATTTGTTAACGAGAGACCCGATAAACAAGACTATCAAAGCATTTCTTATCCTGATGTTTCTCAATCTCCTGCTGCTATTGTTGTTGGTGCTGGCCCTGGTGGATTGTTTGCTGCATTACGGTTAATAGAACAAGGTGTACGCCCCATTGTTGTTGAACGTGGTAAGCGTGTTGACGAACGTCATCGCGACCTTTCTTTAATAACTAAGGAACAACAGATTAATCCTGAGAGCAACTATTGTTTTGGTGAAGGCGGTGCAGGTGCTTATTCAGATGGCAAGCTTTATACCCGTAGTAAGAAACGTGGTAGTGTAGATAAAATATTAAATATATTTTTGTCAACATGGTGCATCCACAGCAATTTTTGGCCGACGCTCATCCTCATATAGGAACCGACAAGTTGCCCAAAGTTATCGAAGCTATCCGTAATACGATTATTAAATGTGGTGGTGAAGTACATTTTCAGACAAAAGATGACGTCGTTTTTGATGAACAATAATACTGTTATTGGAATTAAAAACATTCAACAATCTTACTTCTCAAGAACGTCATTTCAATGGTCCTGTAATTTTTGGCTACTGGTCATAGTGCTCGTGATGTGTACCAGTACTTAGCCGCAACAGGCATACCCATAGAGGCTAAAGGTTTGGCTATTGGTGTAAGATTGGAGCACCCATCTGCCTTGATAGACCAAATACAATATCATAATAAGAACGGACGCGGAAATTATTTACCTGCAGCAGAATATAGTTTTGTTGCTCAATCAGCCGAACGAGGCGTCTACTCCTTCTGTATGTGCCCGGGAGGTTTCGTCATACCAGCTGCAACCGAACATCAACAAATAGTGGTCAACGGCATGAGTCCAGCCAATCGTGGTTCTAAATGGTCAAATAGTGGAATGGTGGTGGAGATACGTCCCGAAGATGTTGAAGGCGACGACGTGTTGAAAATGATGCACTACCAACAGACTATTGAACACGATTGTTGGGTGAATGGCAATCGTAAAACAAACAGCTCCTGCGCAACGAATGGTAGATTTTGTTAATCGCAAGCTTAGTTACGATCTTCCTAGAAGCAGCTATTCACCAGGGATTATATCTAGTCCACTACATTTTTGGATGCCCAAGCATATCGTTTCGCGTCTTCAAGATGGATTTCAAAGGTTTGGTCGAACCAGTCATGGCTTCTTAACTAACGAAGCAGTGCTTATCGCCACCGAGAGTCGCACCTCTTCTCCTGTAAGAATCATACGAGATAAAGAAACCTTCCAGCATGTTAGTATAAGCGGCCTATTTCCTTGTGGTGAAGGTGCTGGCTATGCTGGTGGTATCGTTTCTGCAGCAATGGATGGTGAACGCTGTGCCGAGATGTGTGCATCCTACATCAAGGCTATTAGTTAATTCGTCTTTGAGAATCCTTCTTCGTCCAGTGCGTACTTATTAAAAGAGCACCGAAGACTATAATTTTGTTGTGTACAGTATAACTTTTCTTGTTAGTCAAATTTATCTAGGTGTATCCCATTGCTAGTCTTTAGCTTCTTAATAGGTTGTTTATGGCGTACAACCTGACAACTTCTTTTTGAGAATTGGTTAGTTTTGGCAAAAAAAGGCGTTATAAATTCCATTATCTTTCATAACTAAGTAGACCATCTTATCCACGCATCTTGTATGTAACAGTTCAGCAAAAATGCGTGTATTTGTTTTGAGTCTATCTACTTTTATGCAATGTTCTCTCTTGCATTTAATTGTGTGTTTTACAATTGAAAAATTTTTGTGTTCGCCAACATTTATCTATCTTTGTAGTTGGTTCTAAATCAGCAATTGCCCATCCATGCATAGTTTGTTTGGGTGAAAAACGGTTTTTAATACCGTATGTGCTTATGGTATAGGGATTATTCATCAGTATGATTTCCTTCACCATTTTAAAACACAACGTATATATGAAATATGCCATTATAGCCGCAGGTGAGGGCTCACGCCTTAGCCAAGAAGGTGTTCAGCTACCCAAACCATTGGTTAAGGTAGGGGGTGAACACCTTGTAGACCGGCTTATCAGAATATTTATGGCTAACAAGGCCGAAGAAATTTTTGGTTATTTGTAACGAACAAATGATCGATGTTGCTATGCATTTAAGAGATGTTCAGCGCGCTGGCTTAGATGGAAGGCAAGTGCCTTTTAAGGTTTGTTGTTAAATCAACGCCCAGTTCAATGCACAGTTTTTATGAGTTAAGCCCTTATCTTCGCACATCGTCTTTTGTGCTTACAACGGTAGATACAATTTTTCGTGAACGCGATTTTTGAGGGCCTTTGTCTTATCGTTTACAGATGCATTAGCAACAGGCAATGATGGTGTGATGGCCGTAACGAGTTTTGTAGACGACGAAAAACCGTTGTATGTACAAATCACCAACCCACCGTACATCTCTGGATTTTACGATGAGAAGGTATCTTCTTGTCAATATATCTCGGCAGGAATCTATGGGCTAACCCCCAATTGCCTACCAATCTTACAGGCTTGTATAGAAAGGGGAGAAAAGTAGAATGCGCAACTTTCAACGTGCACTGATTGCCAAAGGCTTAAAGTTAAGAGCCTATGCGATGGGAAAGGTACTCGACATTGACCACGCATCAGACGTTACCAAAGCAGAAGAGTTTATTAATGAGCAGTGTAGTTGCCATATATAGAGATGAACGTTTCTCGCCAAACTCGGTTAAAAACGACCGATCCATTTTAGATGCAGTGTTAAGTAAGTTGCATCGTCATGATGTAGTGGCCATTTCCGAGCAACAGTTGAACGAACAACATCGGGCTGCCCTCTACTTGTCTATGGGGCGTTTGCCACGCACCATTAAACTTCTGAAGCAGTTCGAATATCAAAATCAGGCCATTGTGTTGAACAATGCCAAGGCGCTCGAATCCTTCTCGCGTAGCCACATACATTGTGTGATGCAAGAAAATGGCATTGCTATGCCCCCCGAAGAGGGTACAAGAGGCTATTGGGTGAAGCGAGCCGACTTTGCTGCACAAACACAAGACGATGTGGTATATTGCAAAGATAAAGCCGAAGTAGACAAAACCAAAGAACAATTTGCGCAACGTGGTGTGCACAACTTGGTGGTCAGTGCTCACGTAGAAGGCGACTTGGTTAAATTCTATGGCGTTGCAGACAGTTTTTTTTGGCATTTCTATCCCACAGATACGGGTCATTCTAAGTTTGGCGACGAACAACATAATGGTTCAGCTCATCATTATCCCTTTAACGTGCAACAACTAAGGCATACGGTCGCCCGTTTGGCAAGCTTAACAGGAATAGACGTTTATGGTGGCGACTGCATAATCAATAGCGATGGTCGTTTTTTTATTATCGACTTTAACGATTGGCCTAGCTTTTCACCTTGTTGCGAGCAGGCAGCCGAGTGCATTGCACACTTGGCAAACCAACTGCTAGCAACACAAACAACTAGAAAAATAACACATGAGTAATAGCATTAAAACCCTGTTTCGCGACTCATTGAAGTCTGCTGATACAGAAGAAACCATTGATATTTATTTCACTCGTCCTATTGGATTGGTGTTTGCTTTGTTGTGGAACAAACTTGGTGTTCATCCAAACGCCATCACCATCCTCTCAATCTTCTTGGGTATTGGGGCTGGCTATATGTTCTATTTCTCCGATTTAACTCACAACCTCATGGGTGTGGTGTTATTAATGTTAGCCAACTTTTTGTGATTCAACCGATGGACAGATGGCTCGACTCACAGGCAAAAACGCTTGTGGGGCGCGTATTAGATGGATTTTCGGGCGATGTGTGGTTTTTCTGTATTTATTTTGCACTTTGTCTGCGCTTACAATCGTCACTTATTCCCTACACCAACGTTAAATGGGGCTTTTGGATTTGGGCTTTAGCAGCTGTGTCGGGATTGCTTTGTCACTCACCACAAAGTTCTTTGGCCGATTATTACCGTCAAATTCATTTGCTTTTTCTTAAGGGGAAAAAAGGAAGTGAACTAGATACTTACGCCCAACAACGTGGCATTTACGAAGCTCTGCCCATACATGGCGAGTGGTTTAAACGTCTGTTTTACTATAATTATGCCAACTATTGCAAAAAGTCAAGAGAAGCGAACACCAAGGTTTCAGTCGTTCTTTGATAAAATACATGCCACCTATGGCGATGCAGAGAGTATTCCCGAAACTTTGCGCGATGAGTTTCTGCAAGGCAGTAGACCATTGATGAAGTACACCAATATGCTTAGTTTCAATCTTCGCGCCATTGTGTTATATATCACTTGTTTGGCTAATTGCCCATGGGTTTACTTCCTCTTCGAACTCACTGTGCTTAGTGCCATATATATTTACATGCACAAGCAGCACGAAGATTTGTGTCAAAGGTGTTCTAACTTGGTAAAAAAATAACCAAAAGCAACTTTACATGCAAACAACAAAATATACGTTCAATACGCTTGACCAACTAGATATAGAGGAATAATATTTGATTATGGTGGAACACTCGATACCAATGGCCATCATTGGGGAAAAGTGATTTGGCATGCCTACCAAAATAATAATATACCCATTAGCGAAGCCGACTTTAGGGCTGCTTACGTGCATGTTGAACGTGCATTGGCGACCAACAGAATAATCATGCCCGACTTTTTGTTTTGCAACGTGTTGAACACCAAACTCAAGATGCAGTTGGCTTATTTGAGAGATAATAAAGTGCTAGATGTTCCTCAATTAGAAATCGATGACATGCACCACCTAATATATACCGAACTCTGTTCGAACCTTGAGAAGGTTATAAGGCACAGTACTTTTGTGCTAGAGCATTTGCACAAACGTTATCCCATGGTTTTGGTTAGCAATTTTTATGGTAATATACAAACCGTTCTTGCCGATTACAACATGGCTCATTATTTTGGAAGTGTTATCGAATCGGCGGTGGTTGGGGTTCGAAAACCCGACCCAAAGATTTTTGCGCTTGGCGTTGAAGCCTTGAAAAATGCCTGCTCAGAAGGTGCTGGTGGTTGGCGATAGTATTGATAAAGACATCGTACCTGCCCATTCGCTTGGATGTATCACCGCTTGGTTTAAAGGCGAACAATGGGAAGAAAAAGCCCAAGATGAAAGTGTAGCACATTTGATAATTAGTGATTTGGATGAATTGTTAAGTTAGATTGGATCAGTGTTTTGGTACATAGTACAATTGTTGTACCCACAAATAGTTACAAATTACGCTTTCGGTGTAACTTGTTAACATAGCAGAAAAACATTGAATTCACACCCTAAAGCTTTTTGCAACAACGAAAAACAGTAAATTTAAGAGATGAGTTATAAAAACAAGTAGACTATTAATGTTATTAGCATTGCTCGTTGTAGGACTGACTATTTCAGCCCAAACGGGAAGCATGCTCTCAGGTGTTGTCACAGATGCTGTGACGGGTGACACCATATATTATCCCAGTGTACGATACAAGGGGCACGATATTGCCGTGTCGGGTACGGCCAAAGGGCATTACAATATTGTGCGCAAAGAGGGCTTAATGCTTACTTTCAGTGCTGTGGGGTATGGCTCTGTGCAAGTGCTTGTTAAGTCTTCCACTCCTAGTATATTAAACATTAAATTGAAGCCTGACACTAAGCAGCTGGCCGAAGTGGTGATTAAGCAAAAACGTGGTAAGTATTCGCGCAAAGACAATCCCGCAGTTGAATTGATGAAACGCGTAATTGCTGCAAAGAAAAACACGCGATTAGAAAATCACGACTTCTTTCAATACACCAAATATCAAAAATAACGTTGGCTATGAACGACATAACGCCTTCGCAGATAGATGAGTGGGTTTATTGGTAAAAGACGTTGGATGCTCAACCAAGTGGAGCTTTGCCCTACAACAATAAACTGATATTACCCATATCTGTAGAGGAAACCGTTAGCCAGCACCTATATCGTAAAGACCCTAAAACAGAGCGCGATATTATTAAAGGTCAAAACACCACTGGTATTAACCAACTGATACAAACAGGCGACATCATGAACACGATGCTCAACGACGTGTTTACCGATGTGAATATTTACGATAACGATGTGCGATTGTTAAGGCATCATTTCACTAGTCCTATTGGTAATACGGCTATAAGTTTCTACCGATACTATATCGAAGACACCGTTTATGTGGGTAAAGACTTGTGTTATCATCTGCAATTCATCCCCAACAATACGCAGGATATTGGTTTTAGAGGCGAATTGTATATTGTGGCCGATTCCACGCTGCATGTTAAACGTTGCAATCTTACTTTGCCTGTTAATAGTGGTGTCAACTTTGTCGAGAATCTGCAAGTGAGGCAAGAGTTCACGCAGCTAGATAATGACGAGTGGGCTCTGAGCGAAGACGATATGATTGCTGAGATAAATGTGAACAAGCTGTTACAGAAAGCCATTGTTATACGCACAACACGCTTGAACGACTATGCTTTTGACGAACTTCCAACTAAACTTTTCAAAGGTGGTGCTCGCGAAAGACGCGAAGCCGATGCCATGATGCGCGACGAGGCTTTTTGGAAACAATATCGTGCAGTACAACTTAGCAAGAGCGAATCCTCGATGGATGAGTTTGTGCACCGCGTTGAACAGATGAAAGGATTTAAATATATCATCTTTGGATTAAAAGCCCTTATAGAAAATTTTGTAGAAACAGGCGATAAAGACCATCCTAGTAAAGTGGACATAGGACCTGTAAACACCATGTTTACACGCAACTTTATTGATGGTTTTTAGAATACGTATCAGTGCACAAACCACTGCCAATTTAAACAAACATTGGTTCTTAGCTGGATATGTGGCGCATGGATGGGGGAAGTAAGAAAAACTATTATAGTGGCGAACTCACTTATTCGTTCAACAAGAAAGAGTATTTGCCCAGAGAGTTCCCCAAGCGTACCATTTCGTTTAAGTCTACTTACGATGTAATGTCTCCCTCGGATAAGTTTCTGCGTACAGACAAAGATAATGTCTTCACTTCGCTAAAAGTGGACGAAAGTAGACAAAATGATGTTTTATAATCGTCAGCAACTAAGTTTTGAACGTGAAGAGGAGTGGGGGCTGAAAACCACTTTAAGTCTTAAAAACAGAAGAGAATGAAGCAGCAGGTGCTTTGTTTTTTTGAAAAAGCTTAGCTATCCTGTTCCACCCGCTTTATATCCGGGTACAGACATCACTAAACTGCTTCAGAATGGTAAAATGCGTACCACAGAATTACGTTTTGAACTTGAATTTGCACCGGGACGCACGTTTATCAACACTAAGCAGCGTCGCATTGCCATTAATTTGGAAGCACCTGTATTTGTGGTGTCTCACGCTATGGGACTTAATGGCGTATTGGGTGGTCAGTACACTTATAATTTTTTCTGAAGCAGCTGTGTTAAAACGTTTTTTTGGTTAAGAAGCTGGGGCAAGTTTGATGTGCGACTTAATGCGGGTGCACAATGGAACAAAGTGCCCTTCCCTTACTCATAATGCCGTCGGCCAACTTGTCGTACATTGTTCAGCGTGGTACTTTCAACTTGATAAACAACATGGAGTTTCTTAACGACAGGTATGCAAGCGTTGACATCGGATGGGATATGAATGGTAAGTTGTTTAATCGTGTTCCGCTTCTAAAAAAACTTAAATGGAGAGAATTTATAGGCTTTAAGAGCCTGTGGGGCACACTTACAGATAAGAATAATCCCTTATTGGCCCAAAAACGCTGGCGATGAAACATTAATGTATTTCCCTGAAGGCGCAAATGTGATGAATCCTAAACGCCCTTATATGGAATTAGTGGTGGGTGTTCATAATATCTTCAAAATATTTCATGTTCAGTATGTTAGAAGACTGAATTATAATGAGTTGTCCACTGCGCAGAAACATGGCGTTAGATTGATGATGCGTATGACCTTCTAAAGGTCAAGACTAAAATATAATGGGACTGTTAGCAGATCTTGTTCTTCTAACAGTCCCATTTTTCTTTCTTAAGGTCAATCTTCAGTTTTTGGCTTGGTTTATGAATTATCCATCATTTGATTGGTAAAGTTGTGTTTGTTGTTTCTTGATAACCTTTTGTTGTTTTTGGTTTCTGATTCGGTGTATTATCTAAACCAAGAGCGTTGAGCAGGAAAGTGTATAACTCCCACTTTCATTACTAATCAATCTCACCATTACACAACCTTATTTAAAAAATTCTATAACACCCGATAAATGTTAAATGTGGTATTAATATTTTTACAAAGTGAATACTCGTGATCAAGTTATTCTAGCGAAAAATAATGGCTTAAATCAAATATTTTTTTGTTGTATTTCGCTGTTTTACCATTTCCTTTTACCTCATTTTTTTAAGTTCCCTAGATGCATTTTGCTGCATTTTGCCTTTCTAGTTTGTCATTGGTTAGCGTTTTTTTAAGCACTGCAGAAAGTCACTTTCTTGGTAATAAAGTTATATTTTATGTTCCTTTTTGCATCAAAATCCGACGATTTTAAATTACTTTCTAACCCCTGAGTTTCTCAAAAAAATAGCAGTTTGTACCTTTTAAGCTTTGCGTTTTGCAGTATTTAGCCTTGCGTTTAGTAGGAGATAGCACTACGTTTAGTAGGAGATAGCACTGCGTTTAGTAGGAGATAGCACTACATTTTTGTAGGAGTTAGCACTGCTTTTTGCCACAAATAGCCCGTTTTATAGTAAAATACACGTGTAATCCCTACGTAATGTCTGTTTGTATGCATTCACAAAGCAAAGCCATTTTTAGCCAAACAACCCGCCGCGAGAATCGATTATTTAAAGGCGTATGACTGTTTGTGACCAAAAATCGCACTTATAATGTTAAATTTTAGCCTCAATATTTTTACATTTTATCTGAATTCATTTGCATTGTTTTTTTATGTTAACATAGGATAAACGAAAAAAATTCCTCGCTGTCATACATCTTTTGAAATGCTAAAAGAATAATTCGTATAAAGCTTGATTCGTGGCATTTACGCAGATAACAATGATATGAAGTAATAGTCAGGTCTTTAATGCACAACAATAAGAATTAAATTCGTTGTCTAAAAAACTTTCTTGTTCATCATTAAACATGTATTTATTGTTTATTGATTAAACGTAGTACAAAAGACTTTTGAACTTTGTTATATTCCCTTTTGATTATCTACAGTCAGCATACTATTGCTATCCATTATGAGTAAAAACAAAAAAACGCATCTCGTTAAAGATGCGTTTTTAGTGTTGAGATACTCGGACTCGAACCAAGAATGACAGGACCAGAATCTGTAGTGTTACCATTACACCATATCCCAATGCTTGTTTTGCGCTGCAAAGTTACTACTTTTTCGTATTTCGCAAACGATTTACAATATTTTTGCTTCATTTTATACGTTTTTATAAAGCAGAGAAGGTATGCAAAAGGGTGCGTAATAATATGGGCAAAACCATAATATTTACAATTATGCATTTTTTTAATAGAAATATCTCTTTCGCTATTTTTTTCCTTCTTAGGAATAATATAGTTGAAGCGTTCGATGTTTATTATTCCCATGTTTTTTTAATTTCTCAACGGTTTTTCGGCATCTATAGGCGTGTTAAACTTGGGTATACTAGGTACGCGCACAAATATATTTTTCGGGTTTAACATGATGAACAAGCCATTCTAGATTAGTATTAAGCAAATCTATGTTCAGACAAGTGTATTCGGAATAGATCTGAGGATTAAGGTCTTTTTATGTCCACAATATAGGTGTTCACTACATTGAGCAATCGTCTCAAATGACTTTGTGGCACATAAAGGCTAGTTTCTACGGTGATGTTCCATGCTTCGCCGCAAATCTCTCTAAAAGCCTTAATAAATCTACTTTGCAAACATGGTTCGCCTCCTCCAAAGGTAATGCCTCCGCCTGTAGCTAAGAAATACAACTCATCCTGTTTCACTTCGTTGTATAATGCTTGAGGTGACAAGCGCTGCCATTGCCTTTTCTTATCGTGGCACTGATTATTGAGACAATATTTGCATCGAAGTGGACAGCCAAAAGAAACCGACGAGCGTGGTAACTCCATGCCCGTCGGTTGCAATCAGTGCCTATCAATCCCTATAAGGGGAACTCTGGCATCGTTGGTTCTATTCACCATAAGCGAATTATTTTTTTGTGGAACTTCTTCCAAAGCCCTCTTCAACAATTCCCAGAAGGGAACAACTGTAGCATGCAAGCAGCGCTCGCTGGTGCTATGAGGTGAGCGAATTGTTGGGCCCAGCGAAACAACATCCATGTTAGGATATTTGCTTAGAATAATAGAACATTCCAAACCAGCATGGTCAACCTTCACTATGGGCTCTTCGTTGAACATTTCTTGATAGAGCGCTTTGAGTAAGTTGAGCGCTTCACTGTCTGTGTTGGGATCCCAGCCTGGATAGTCGCCACTGAGTTTTACATCAAAACCGCCCAATGTTAGTGTGCCTTTGAGTGTGTCGCAGATATAAGCCTTCATTGATTCGCTAGAACTTCTAGCTAGCATCAAGAATTTAATGTTTCCGCCTTCGATGTCGATGATGGCTAAGTTAGACGATGTTTCAACAACGGTAGGTATAGCAGGAATCATGCGAAGCACACCATTATGGCAGCCATAGATGGCTTTCATCACTACATCTCTGTCGGTAGCGTCCATCTGTTTTTCAGGGAGTGCGGTTTTTTCAGCAAACAGTTCTACTACATTTTCAACAAAGCGGTATTCTGTTTCGAATAGTTGTTTCATCTCATCAATGATAGCGCAGGCCTTAGTTTCGTTTTTCAGCAGGAAGCGTAACAACTGTTTCAGCTTTGTAAGGGATGGCATTGCGCATATTTCCTCCGTGCCAAATAGAAAGTTCGGCCTTGCATTCATCAACCAATCTGGTTACTACGCGAACCATCAGTTTGTTGGCATTGGCGCGTCCTTCGTGAATTTCCAAGCCAGAATGTCCGCCTTTCAAGCCCTTGATGGTAACTTTCAAAGCCACTCTTGCTTTATCAACAGTCACTTCTTTATATGTGCGAGTTGCAGTAACATCCACACCGCCAGCACTACCAACCACAAAAACAACCCCATGTTTCAGAGTCGAGATTGAACAGGATATCGCCTTTTAGTTGGTCAGTAGGTAGGGTCGTTAGCACCATACATGCCTGTTTCTTCATCGGCAGTGATAAGCCCCTCAATGGGTCCATGTTTCAAAGTCTTGTCTTCCATTACAGCCATGATAGCAGCAACGCCGATACCATTGTCGGCACCTAATGTTGTGTTTTTTTGGCTCTAACCCATTCGTTGTCAATCCAAGTTTCGATGGGGTCGGTTTCAAAAATTGTGGTTGCTGTCTGGTGATTTCTGTGGAACCATGTCCATATGTGCTTGCATGGTAACCGTTTTTCTGTTTTTCCATGCCAGGAGAAGCAGGTTTACGCATCACAACATTGTTGCCTTCGTCAATAAAAAGCCTCAACGCCCACTTCCTTTTGCGAAGTCTAACAAGAATGTTTTTACTTTTTCTAGGTGTCCAGATGGACGCGGAACACGTGTGAGGTTGTAAAAGTTACGCCAAATGCTTTCAGGCTTCAAATTTTTTTAATTTCACTCATAACACAGTTGTTTAATAGTTAGTAAATATTTTTGGAATTTAGTTATTCGTTACTTGTTATTTATCTTTTCTGTTAGAGAAAGCCAAGGCCATCCATCCATACACCCCCAGTAAGATAACTAGAAGTGTTTGTACCGAATGCACGATGAGCACAAAATTTAGTGCAGCAGTGCTTTCAACAGCATATAATATCAGCATTGTTTTAACAGCGAAATGCCAAGGCCCAGCTCCATTGGGCGTGGGAACCACCACTGCCATGCTACCAACAACGAAGGTAACCATGGCACATGCCATGCCTAAGTTGGCCGTTTGTTCGAAGCAAAAGAACGTTAGATAATAATGAAGGAAATAACTGCCCCAAATAGCCAGCGTGAAAACAACAAAAGAGCCATTTGTTTTTTACTTTCCTTATTGAGTTTACGCCTTGCCAGATACCTTTTACGGTTTCTTTCACCTTATTATATATGGCCATTCTTTTAAGCAGGAAGTGTAGCAATATCAGCACAGCAATACCACAGATGGCCGTTACAACATAGCCAGTGGTTGAGAATTTGCTCACGATGCCATTAAGACTAGTTCCTGTCTTGGTAAAAAAACTGTCGAAAATGCTGAGTTGAGCCAGAAGTGTTATGGCAGCAATGAGCAGTACTAATAACGAATCGATGGCCCTTTCGGTGACAACAGTTCCTAAGGCTTTGGCGAAATCGGTTTTATCGTATCGTCTAAGGATGGCACAACGAGCAAATTCGCCTATGCGTGGGATTACCAAGCTAACAGCGTAAGACACGAAAATGGCATGGATAGCAGTGGAAGTTCGTGGCCGCTCGTTCATCGGTTCGAGCGTTTGTCGCCATCTCCACCCTCTAAATACTTGGGCCATAATGCCAAAAGGGAATGACAAAAGCATCCAAGTCCAGTTCATTTCGTGAAGCATCACGTGTTCAACCTGCTTGAAATCAAAGCCACGATACATCCAATATAATATTGCCCCTGCCGAGGAAAAAGCGAAAGGGCAATTTTGAATGTGTCGTTTATGATATGTTTGATTTTCAATTTTCTTATATTTATACCCTGCAAAAATAATGTAAATCGTTGAAAGCGCAAAACGAAATGAGGCGTTTTTTTCTAGTATTTTTAAAAAGATAAACGAGTTTTTGTAGCACTTTTTCTACAGAGTTGATAGTGGGTGATGGAATAATAAAATGAAACATAGCGCCTTTTCAGAGACTGAAAAGGCGCTTTTGATTTATGGTGCAGCTAAAACGTAAAGAGGCGTTTTGCCTTCGTCAATCCATTCGGCAAACTTAAATCCTTCGTATTCAAAAAAGCCAGCAAATCATCCAAATTGGTAATTTTGTTTGTGATGATATAATTGGCCATTGCTCCACGACACATCTTGGTATATACCACAATTGTTTTTCTGCCTCTCGCATTTTTCAACCATGAATTGTGGCTCAAAGATCCTTACTTTCTTTGCTACTTCATTCCAATCGAAAAGCGATTTCATTTCTTCACTCGCTAGATAAGCCAGCATACCGTTATCGCTGGTTATGGCATCGACGAAATATTGGGTTAAAAGGGGTTTCCAATAATCAAACAAACGCATGTCGTCGTGGTTTTGTAAACGCACATTTCCTTCCAGTCGATGCGGTTTGATGGTGTCGAGAGGGCGTAGAAGTCCATAAAGAAAAGAGGTAATCCATAGGTGCTTATTAGCAAAGTCTATGTCTTTTGTGTTGAATGTATTGGCCTTAAGATGCTTGTAGGCCATGCCTGTGAATGCCAAGGCAGCATGCGACGTATCGCCTTCTTGTAAGAAAATGTTGGTATCTTAGCCAATTTTGGTTAGCTAGTTTGTCATTAATCTTGAGCAACTGGGCTAACTCTTCAGCAGAAAAAGTTCATCATTTCGGCCGCTATATCCTTAGCGTTCGCGATGAAGTGAGGCGCATTTTCTTGTACGCCAGGGTATGTTGTGGGCAAAGTGGCCATGTCTTTGGCGCACGATAGAAGTATTTGCATGTTTGCGTGTGGGTTGTAGGTTTTGCTTTAAAAGGGTAAGGTTGTAATTTGTTGTTTACCACTACCACCATTTATTACTTTCGTTTACCTTTAGGCTTCTGGGGTTTTACGTTTTGGAAGTTGGGATTAAACGATTTTCTTTCGTTAGTTTTTTGTGAAGATCGTTTGTTTTGAGACCTTTCTGTGCGATTATTTTTCTCTTCACGATAGGAATTTTCGAACTTCTTGTCTTTATTTTGCACCTTGTTGCCAGGCCCTATCATTAGATGAATAAAGTTCGTTAATCAGTTCAGGGTCTGCCAATTTTTTTCTCAGTTCGCGTTCTATATTTGGTCGCTCTTCACGTTTATACCAGAAGAAGAACAGTCTTTGGTTGTTCTTGTCTTTAGGCGTTTTGGCACTGAAAATAGGTTCAAGCGTATATGGATCGAAGCCCGTGTACCATGCTTCGGTGCTAACAGTCATAGGAGTGGGGGTGAAATCCTGTATCTGTTCGAGATGAAAATCCAATTTTTTTGTGCGCACAGCAAGGTCGGCCATATCTTCTTCCTTACATGCAGGATGGCTACTCATAAAGTAAGGAATGATTTGTTGCCTTAAATTCTCCTCTTTATTAATCTTGTCGAAGATGCGTTTAAACTCTTCGAACTGCTTAAAAGCTTGGTTTTCTCATGCTTTTTAAGCACTTCATCGCTAGTGTGTTCGGGTGCTACTTTAAGTCGTCCGCTAACATGATGACGAATTAATTCTTTGGTATATTCCATCGCAGCATCGTTCACCTTTTTGTCTTTACTTTTGTGTAACAAAAGGTCGTAGCGCACACCGCTGCCTATAAAACTTTTCTTTATCTCGGGCAATGCATCAACAGCACGATATATTTCTGTGAGTTTAGAGTGGTCAGTGTTGAGGTTTGGGCATATCTCAGGGTTAATACACGAAGGGCGTTTTGCACACTTCGCATGCTTTTTATTTTTTTCCCCGCCATGCCATACATATTTGCAGAGGGTCCGCCAAGGTCGGAAAGATACCCCTTGAAGTCGGGCATCTGTGCCACTTTTTCACCTCGTTCAAGATACTTTCTTTCGAACGGCATACCACAAATTTACCTTGGTGGGCCGATATGGTACAAAACGAGCAACCGCCAAAACATCCTTGATGCATGTTAACTGAGAATTTAATCATCTCGTAAGCAGGAATGCGTTTGTTTTATATTTTGGATGGGGCAAGCGCGTATAAGGTAAGTCGAACGTTGCATCCAGTTCTTGGGTGGTTAGTGTGGGGTAGGGGTGGGTTTACCACGGCATACATGCCATCCACTTCTTGCAATAGACGTTGTGCATGCATCTTGTTAGCTTCTTCTTCAATATGCTTGAAGTTCTGGGCTTGTTTACGTTTATCTTTTAAACAATCCTCATGACTGTTTAGAATGATGTCTTTATCTGTGATACCCCCAGGCACATTATCCTTATTAACCATAAAAACGGTTTGCGGAATATGATGGATGTTGCTAATATGTTGTCCCTCTTCAAGGCAATTACATAGCTCTAGAATAGACTTTTCGCCCATGCCATAGAGAATAATATCAGCTTTAGAGTCGCACAAGATGCATTTTCTAACCTTGTCTTCCCAATAGTCGTAGTGAGTGAGTCGACGCATTGATGCTTCGATACCTCCCAAAACAACAGGCACATCGGGGTAAAGTTGTTTTAGAATTTGCGAATATACCACCGTTGGATAGTCTGGACGGCAATCGTGTCTGCCGTCTGGGCTGTACGCATCTTCAGAACGTAGGCGTTTGTTGGCTGTATATTTGTTCACCATCGAGTCCATACAACCCGGAGAAATACCAAAAAAATAGTCGTGGAGTACCTAGTTTTTAAAGTCGCGAAAGTCGCCATGCCAGTCGGGTTGTGGCACAATAGCCACTTTATAGCCAGCTGCTTCAAGGCAACGACCAATTACGGCCACTCCAAAAGAGGGGTGGTCAACGTATGCGTCGCCCGAAAAGAGGATGATATCTAGTTGTTCCCACCCTCTGAGTTCGCATTCTTTTTTAGTGGTGGGTAAAAAATCTGTTAGCTTATAATTGTTCAATGTTGTTTGTAATCAGTTGACAAGTTGGCGGGTTTATGTGTAAGCAAACCTTAAAACATCGTCTTTACATTAGAATTTACTTCATGAAAATTGTACCTTATTCTGTTGCTGCAGACGTGTTTGCATTAGTTTTCCACTCGATATAGAGCAACACAAGCTGATGTAAACCGAAGGCTTTCATGTTGTTGTTATAGATAACATCAAGACAAAGGTCGAGCAAGTTTTTGTCTTTACCTGTTTCTGACTCCAACAAAGCTCTTACGTTATACTTCAATTTGTCTAGCACTTCCTCATCAATGATGCCATTGCTGTCGACAAGGTTTTTTGAGTAAGGCGTACTTATCAATTGTTTCAAGATGTAGATCGCTAACATCTATGGTTCGCGTTCCCGAGTTATTGGCTTGAATTTTATGCATGTCTATCTAGTTTTAATTGTTATTCATTAATGTGTTGATGGTCTCAGCCATTATTCTTCGGCGGTCTGCTTGGTCTTTGATGCATTCAAGTGGAAAGCCAAAGATGTGAGTTTTTTGTTTATCATCAATATAAACCACCGAGGCCGCCCCCCATCCTGGGTAGCGATAGCCAGTTATGGCATTGTCCAGTGGTGTCAGAACATCTACCATTGTTGGGGCATAATGCATTGCGTTTGGCGATTTGTAGAGCAACGCCACAATGCTGTCGCGCGTAATAGAAACTGTGTCACTCACTAGGGGCCTTATATTGGCAAGCAGCGTGTCGGTTTTAATGGCTTCATCGAATGCTATTTTGAAAACGTCGGCCATGAAAACTTGTTCAACCGAGTCTCTCATGTCACTGCCAACATATGCTCCACTAGCAATCAATTTGCCATGATTGTGGGCATAGTTACGCAAATGCTTTTGTGCAGAAGGCGTAAATGTTTTGTAATTCACTGTTGCAAGAGCTTCATTTCGTTGCAAACCCAACGCAATGTCTACGCAATCGTAGTGCGAAAGTTTGCACAACCCTTGTTCGATGGCCTTCATTGATGCTGAAACAACATTGTATTTGCCTATTGCGGCTATGTCTTCAACGTGCGTTTGTGCCGAGTTGAGCGAGTTTCCAGCAACCAATTGTCCTTCAAGACTTGCATCGCTGTATCCCAATCCTTGCCAGCCATCCACGCCAGCTGCCCATTTATTGAAGTTTTGTTGGCGTCCTACCCAAGGCGATTGTAAGCCAGGCCAATTCCAATATCATAGTTTAGATCGAAACCTTGTCGCTGTGGCGAGCTGATTATGGCCGGTGGGAGAGTCTGTCGAAGCCATCTATCACCATAATAGTGCTTGTTGCTTCGGGATTGTAATGAGCAGAGAGAATTTGCGATGTGAAACTTTCGCCACCTTGGTTCACAGCAGCCACTTTAAAATGGTGTGTTTTATAAGGAGGCAGTGTCATTTCAAATTCGTTCTGCTTCACCATTAGTCCATTATCAAAAGCCACTAGAGTCTACGGCTGTATATAATATGTAGGCTGTTGGCTTAGCTGTTGGTTCCAGTTCGTCTTTTGTCTCGCACCATCCCAGTTTTATTTTCCCATCGTGTAGATAGTTAATGTGAAAGTTAGAAGGTGTAAGCGGACTAACTACTGCCTTTGTTTCGTGTTGGTTGCACAGAAAGCGAAGAATGCTTTTGTACACAGCTCGCGCCAATACAAATTTAAAGTTTGGATCATGTCCCTAGGCGCATGTCTGGAAAAATTCTGGTGCGAAAGAGTCTCTAAGATAACCGAAGGTATTTCGGGCATTCGCGTTTCCGAGTAGTTTCTGTCGATAAGTTCACGCACTTCCCATCGTCCAAACTTGCGTTTTAAGTCGTGGTGAACAGTTTTGAGCATGTTTTCGGCGAACTTAAGCGAAAGGTTTCGGGTTACACCTGTGGCCAACCGTCCATCGTTAAAGTTCGAAGTGCAAATGGCCAAAGACCCTACGATGTTTTTTTACTTTTGTCTATCAACACCCGCATCGCTATGTATTCCTAGACACAATTCAATGGGAATCCCCAGACCAGGTTTAGTGGGAAGGAAAACAGAACCACCTGCCCACCAGTTAGTTATTAACGGACGGGCATTGACATCGTCACCATAATCATCTCGTCCGTCCTTCGAACTATATACTTCTAGTGGTGCTCCATACCATTGGGCGGCATATCTAGCCCCTTCCAATGCTCGCGGTAAACCGCTGGTGCTACCTCCCCGACGAATATTTCCCATGCCTCCGCCAAATCTTACGGCATCAGCCGTCACCACAGATGTTTGTGAACAGACGTTGTTTATTACTACACAGTTGTTTTTCGAACATCCTTTACCAAAGTCGAATGTACCCAAATACACCCATGTGCCACCTCCCATGCGTTGATTTACATTGAAAGTAGTGGCTTGTCCTTTATGATACACTGTGTATTGAGCTTTGTTGGTGCTTTCGGGTAAACTTTGATAGCACACGTACACAGCCTTTTCGCCCTCATTGTTTATTTGTGGCATGAAAACAATTTCGCTGCGTTCTTCTTCTTGTTCTACACCTTGAGCCATTCGTGCTGTGCCCATTTTGAACACATTCTCACCCTCGATATAAATTGTTTTTAGGGGTTTGCGAATCCGCTGATGCCAGTCTTCCGCCATTGTTGAAGACCGTTAGTCTCTTTATATTGTAGATGGTTTTCACTGTCGTTATCAACAATTATCTCTTCGGGTTGTAGGTCGCGCTCTCTAGGCGAGAGCACAATTGCACCAGATTTCTCAAGCATAGGAATGAGATAGGGTAGCACAATGGTAGGCGTAAAGAGGTCTTCGTTGGTGCCGAATAGTGCTGGTCGCTGCCATTGCCACGAGTCTTGTTTGGCCTCATAATACTTGCGCATGACTAGCCCAAACCGATAAATGTCTGCCTCCTAACCCTGCAGTTATGCTATAGGGCTTAGCCGTATTAGTGGTTAAGGGTGGTCCTTGGTAGTTAATATCGGTCAAAAGGCCATTCGGTTGAGCCTTGATTGTATTGGCAAAGCATGCGCATGCAATAAGACTGCACCACAAAAGCAGCTTTTTCATTTTGGGTTTTACACGTCACCAGTGGTAAATAGTTCTGGTTTTTTACCTTTATAGTTTTTAAAATACAATTTTATCTCTCTTATATCGTTCTCTACATCTCCTGTGGGAACAATCATTTTTGTACATTCGATGAGTTTGCGCTCATAGTCCACACCATATAATAGGATAGGAATGTTAGCTTTCTGCGCGATGAAATAGAATCCCAATTTCCAATCTGGGTTAAGCGAGCGCGTTCCCTCTGGCGTGATACAAATACTAAATTTTTTTCGGCCTTTCGAGCCATTTCAGCCAGTCGATCGGTCATGCTTGTCTTTTTATTTCTCCACACAGGAATACCTCCAAGTTTTTTTAGTATAGGACCCAAAGGCCAGAAAACCACTCTTTCTTCATCAGGAAGCCACTGGTCATATTTTCGGCTCTAGCGAAAAGCTGACCAATAAGAAAGTCCAAGTTACTTGTGTGGGGTGCTAAACAGATGATGTATTTCTTTGGATGCGCCACGGTGATATTGGCTTTCCAACCCATACGTTGGTATAACAACCACGCACTAAATTTCTTTTAACATTATTCGTTTATGATAGCTGTATTTGCTTATTTTGTTATTGAGACTTTCTGCACGTTATTGACGGTAGATGTAAGCCGTTTCGGTGCAGCTTAGTTCTCTCGAACGTGCAGTTAGCTTCAGTTTGTTCTTTGTTGTTTGTTTTGTTGTGCCAGCCATCATTATGGCAGGTCAATGTCGCTTATTATTGCAAGTGGGCTATTTGGTCAATAACTTCAGATACAGTGTTGTTGAAGTCTTTAATCAACTGGTTGTAAAACACTTTTAGCTTTCATACCAGGTTCAGGGTGCGAAATTCTTCTAACGAAGTCGTTTTGAATGTTAATCACAGAAGCCAACAAGGCATTGGTGTTGTCTCTGTTGGCGCTTTGAGAGTAGAGCGAAGCAGCAACGCCCTCCGCAAATAGTTCGGAACAAATGTAGTTCACGCTTTTTTAAGTTCTCTTTTTATTCATATTTCATTAAATATCAAAGGGGTATGTCGCCCCTGTTAAACATAATGGAAGTTGCGGTTGTACCTTACATGTGCTTTCAACCAACTCCCAAAGATAAGAAAAAAATATGATACTAAGCATCATTTCAACAAAAATATGGCTTTATTTTCATTTGTTGGATTTTTTTCTTATTGAGTGTGCTGCAAAATTGGTACTTTTTGCAGTAGCAGAACAAGTTGGACATGTCATGTACGCATTTTTGCAGTTGATGATTTGCTAATTTGTATTATATAGAAGATTGTTAATTCATTTTTAATTTATCATATTTAAGTAATTCGATTAAGAGAATGGAAAAAAGTGCATTGCAGAAAGCGAGAGCTTCCTACCAGCCCAAATTACCAAAGGCACTTCAAGGTGCAGTAAAGGTGAGCGAAGGTGCTCCCACACAGAGTGTAGATAATCAGGATGAGATAAAGAAACTTTTCCCTAATACATACGGAATGCCATTGGTTGAGTTCGTGCAAGGCAGTGAAGCCCCTCGAAAGAAATCAATGTGGGTATCATCCTTAGTGGTGGACAAGCACCCGGTGGACATAATGTTATCTCTGGTTTGTTTGATGAGGTAAAACGTCTTAATCCCAACAACCGCCTTTATGGTTTCCTTTATGGGGCCTGGTGGTCTTGTTGATCATCAGTATGTAGAGATTACAGCTGAGTTTGTAGATGAGTATCGCAACACTGGTGGCTTTGATATGATTGGTAGCGGTCGTACAAAATTGGAAACTACCGAACAGTTTGAAAAGGGTTTAGAAATTATTCGCAAACTTGATATTAAGGCTATTGTGATTATTGGTGGCGACGACTCTAATACCAATGCTTGTGTGTTGGCCGAATATTATGCAGCTAAAAAAACTATGGCGTACAGGTTATCGGTTGCCCCAAAACCATTGATGGCGACTTGAAGAACGACCAGATTGAAACTTCTTTCGGTTTTGATACTGCCACAAAGACCTATAGCGAACTTATTGGTAATATCGAACGCGACTGTAATTCGGCACGTAAATATTGGCATTTCATTAAGCTGATGGGACGTTCGGCTTCGCATATCGCTCTTGAATGTGCTTTTACAAACTCAACCTAACGTTTGTATCATCTCAGAAGAGGTTGAAGCAAAAAGACCTTACACTTAATGATATTATCGAAGAAATCGCTTCGGCTGTGGCCTATAGAGCTGCTAACGGACAAAAACTTTGGTGTTGTGCTCATCCCCGAAGGACTTATCGAGTTTGTACCAGCTATCGGTAGACTGATTCAAGAGCTTAACGACCTGCTCGCTGCTCATGGTGCCGACTATAAAGATCTCGATAAAGATGCTCAACGTGCTTATATCATGGAGCACCTATCGGCCGAAAAATAGAGCAACTTTCGAAACGCTTCCTGATAGCGTAGCTCGCCAACTGTCGCTCGACCGCGACCCACACGGCAATGTTCAAGTATCGCTCATCGAAACAGAGAAACTCATCTCTGAGATGGTTGAAGCTAAATTGACTGCTTGGGCAAAAGAAGGTAAGTACGTTGGTAAGTTCGCACCTCTACATCACTTCATGGGTTATGAAGGGCGTTGTGCTGCTCCTCTAACTTTGATGCCGACTATTGCTATGCTTTGGGTACTAGCGCTGCGTTACTTATAGCCAGTGGGAAGACTGGTTACATGGCCATCGTTAAGAATACCACAGCCAATACCGACAATTGGAAGGCCGGCGGTGTGCCCATCACTATGATGATGAACATGGAAAAGGCGTAACGGTGAAATGAAACCTGTTATCCGTAAGGCACTGGTTGAATTGGATGGCAAGCCCTTTAAGGCTTTTTGCTGCACATCGCGAAGAGTGGTCTAAGAACACTTGCTATGTTTATCCCGGTCCTATTCAATACTGGGGTCCAAGCGAAGTGTGCGACGTTACTACGCACACCTTGGCTCTTGAGCAAGCTTAATATCGCATAATGAGGGCAGGAATCCATGTCTTTTCGATGCGGGTTCTTGCTCTTTTATACGTCTAGCCTCACATTGCTTTCCCTTTTTACTCCTTCTAAAGGGGAATGTTTTTTTCAGTCTTGTCTTAACGCTGGTACGCCACTTTGTGCATGGTTGTGTGCCAAACGTTTTATCGCCTCAATATGGTAAAAGAAATCTTCAACGAAGGTTCGCAATAAAAAGAAGTACTAAACGGAGTGGAGCTCGTGGCAATAAGGGCAACGGCTTCTTCGGGTTTCTCACTTCCCGCTTTATTGGTTCATCGCGTCGCTGGGCGTGGTGGCTTGGCGGTTTGGGAGTGGTATGCTTGTATATTTGGGCCTTCTACTATTTCTTTGTTGGCCCCACAGGCTTTCGTTGGCGTGCTTTGTATGGTGATGCCAACTATCCAGACGGCTACGCTATTCATGGCATTGACATTTCTCACTATCAAGGCGAAATTAATTGGGACAAGTTGAGCGATGCTACCATAGACGGATTTCCGCTAAAGTTTGTGATTGTTAAGTCAACAGAAGGCTCATCGGCTGTTGATGAGAACTTTAACGACAATTTTTATCAAGCCCGCGAATACGGTTTTATTCGTGGTGCGTACCATTTTTGGAGCAATAAATCATCGGCAAGGGCACAAGCCAACTTTTTTCTTAAGCAAGTGCACTTAGAAGAAGGCGACCTCCCACCTGTTCTCGATGTTGAACATAAACCCCAAAATCGTTCGATAGAAGATTTTCAACGCGATGTGCTTACGTGGTTGCATATCGTTGAAGATAAATATCATGTCAAACCCATCATTTATACCTATTACAAGTTTAAAGAACAATACCTTAGTGCACCTGTTTTCGATGACTATCCTTATTGGATAGCGCATTATTATGTTGAGAAGGTGGAATATAAAGGTAAGTGGAAGTTTTGGCAACACACTGATGCTGGTAGGTTAGATGGTATTAGAGGGTATGTGGATTTGAATATCTTTAATGGTTCTTTTTACGAACTTAAGCGACTCACCATCGGTTCAGAACGTATTTTTGGTGAGTAAATTGGTATAATGTGTTCTAACAAGGTGTTTACTTGACTATTTTTTTAGGCGTTCTAGTGTTTAATTATATGAGACAGGTGCATCCTTTTTATAAGACCAATTAATCAGTTATCAGCTTTTTGTAAGAAAAACATTAGCTACCATGTTGCACGCTATCACATATTCAGCGCTTATCTGGTTAACGTAAATCGGTCATTAGCGCCTAAAAAGATTTTGTTTTATTGTCGAGCAGATTGTCTGTCTTTTTTTAACGCAGGCGTAGGGGACTACGTCAAGTTCCAAAAGACAGAGAAAATGACCATAATAAAAATAAAAAAATGTTAGGAACAATACAAAAAAACAAGAATTCTGGAAACATTGTGGCTTAATGCCCATTTGGGTTAAATTTGATATTATCCATATTATCTGTATTTTTGATTATGTTAGATGCATTGTGGCATAGTATAAAAGTGTTTATTTCTAGCCAAGCTAGTTTTCTTTTATACCCATATATCATTCTTATTATGTAAAAAAATAATGGTATAAAAATTTAACATTATGAGCGCTTTTAAAATCACCAAACATAAACTCGCCTCCAAATATTCAATTCTCGCGCAGGTTTATTTGGTCAAAGTTATAGGAGCGTCTTTGTAAATGTCACAAGTTGATATTATTCAATTAAAACAATGAATAGGATATAATAGATATAATTTAAAACAAAAAAATAAGCTATTTGTAGCAAAAACACATTGCATTTAGCAACAAAACGCAATGCATTTAGCAGCAAAACGCAGGACGTTTAGCAGCAAAACGCAGTGCATTTTGCATCAAAAACGCAAGGTAAAAAAAGTTACTAAATACAAGAAAGTACTTAAAATTTTACAGGTATCGCTCCAAGAAATGAGCTTAAAAATGATACAACACACGCATATCTTTGGTTAAAATGGTGGTAAAAATAGTGTTTTTTTGCTATCAAAACTAGGTCGAAGGACTCGCAAAAAAATCTGAGTTTGACATAAACTAGGGAGGTAAAAAGGTACAAAAATGACGTTACAGAGACAATCATAAACGAGAATGGTAACCATGAAAGTTAATAAATAACTGCTATTTAGCATGTTTTTGCGTAATTTATCGCTAGATTGAGCGACGGAAACAGAGTTGTTTGTAAAATTAAATGACCATAATTAACAAACGCTGTTGAAGGATAAGTATTCTGGTTTAATTCTCTCTTTATTGTTTTGCAAAAATGTTTTGATTTAGATGTTTTACGGTTCAATTAAATAATCTTTTATATGAAATTAATGTGTTTGCAAATATTTGTGTAAATTTGCACTTAATAGCTTGGCTATTATCTAGTAAAAATAAATCAAAAAAAGATAAAACCTTAATATATAAATGAGACAAAATATCCATTTAAGAATGTCTGTGTTAGCTGCTTATTTAGCAGTAACAACTTTATCCAGGGCAGAACCCTTGGGAAAGAATGTGGCGCAATTGATTGCGTCTAAGTATATTTCAACCCCTAAATTGCAATTAAAAGAAGCTTTAACGCGTGCAACCCGAGTTAATTTCAGTCTGATTATTATCTTTTTATATACAAACGTTCGCGACATTTTGCAAGTGTTTGACTCAAAAAAGAAACTCAAGAACCAAGATAAATATACTTCCAAATAATAACAAATAACAATATGCTTAAAAACATTTTATATACAATTACTTGCACTCATTGCAATTCTCTGTTATCCAATTAACCTTAGTGCCGACGACTATAGTTTGGCGCCATCGACAGGACGCAAGGTATATGTACCCATCCATGCAAAGAGTGCAAAAGGACTGTTATCAATTACCAATTATGGTAGAGTTACGGTTAAAAACTTCACATACAAGCTTTCTCACAACGGAGTTGTTATTTTAGAGCAAAAACATGTAATGAAAGAAGCTCTGCCACGTATGGGCGTGGCAACTGTAGAAATAGATGTGCCACCCCATAGCCAACTCTCGGAAACAGAACTACAGGTAGAGATTACGAAAGTAAATGGCGAGCTAAACAGAGCAACTATTCCTTACGCCAATCTACCTAGAGCTACCGTTACTAAAGTGCCTAGAAGAAGAGTTGTAGTTGAGGAATATACAGGCATGTGGTGCAAATACTGTCCACGTGGCATTGCAGTGATGGAAAATTTAGAAAAGAATTATCCCGAAGATTTCATAGGTATTGCCATTCATATATCGGATCCGCTAAAGTGTACAGATTACGCATGGCAAGCTTCAAATATCCGTAATCTCCCAACTCTCCAAATGAACAGAAGTCGCGACCTATCAAGTTTTATCGCCACGAATGAGTTTGAAGAGGAAAAAGTCTATAGGAGCCGACATGGACGTTGATGTCTCGGCACAATGGGATAAGCAAAAACAAACATAACCGTTACACCTCGAGTAACCTTTCGCGTCTCCCCCAAAGATGCATCCTATGCTTTGGCTTATGTTCTAACAGAAGATGGCATGTCAAAACCCACTTGGTCGCAAAACAATATCTATTCAGGTGACAAAAGTGTGCTTGGTATTTCAGAAGAAATGAACAAATTTGTTAATTCTCCATCCGTGATAAAAAGGACTTCACAACAATTTTTCGGCAATAGCAGCTAAAGGGGTTTACACACCAGCCGTCGAAGATTATGTTAAAACTCCGATTGAAATAGATAAGGTGCAAAGCTTTAAGCACGTGTTTGATATTGCTCATAATTCATTAATGCAAGACAAAACGAAATTGAAAGTTTGTGTGTTGCTGATAAATCTTTCTACAAAGAAAATTGAGAACGCTGCTAAATGTATTATTACTGATGGTTCAGCCACAGGCATATCGGCTGTAGAAGAAGGACAGAACACGGTAATAGAATTAGAACGTTACACACTTGAAGGACGTCGTATTCATAATCCACAGAAAGGAATAAATATCGTGAGATATAGTGATGGTAGTGTGCGAAGAGAAATCGTCACTCACTGACGAAGTTCGTACCGATTAATAATAAGCAAGCTGTGTGTTAATGCTCTTTTATACATCGACACACAGTTTGTTTTAAGCTAGAGATGTGCCTCATTGGTAGATATAAAAATCACTGGTGCCCTAGTCTAAATAAGTGGTTTAGTTGTGAATTGATATCGTAAAAGTATTTCAATTTTTCATTTATAGTCTCTTTAACAACTCTTTGTCATAACACAATCACTTGTCTATAAGGTTTGTTTTAGCCTTCTTGTATCGTTATCATCTCAATTAAGCATCATTATTTGTGAGGTTATGGCATTGCAATAATGTAAAAGGCATAGGGCGTAGCCATATTAATTCAATAGTTATTTACTGAGACCTACAAATTATTAGGGGTTTATAATCTATCTAACCCACGTTAAATAATTATTTTTTTATTAACTTTGCCTCGCTAATGTATTAAAACAGTTTTGCGGGCTAGCTAATTTTCACCGCAGTGTTTTCAACGCTTGCAATACAAATGTGCATTATTTCAAACAACAATGTCTAACAACTATCTATTATGCATAAACATTTATTATTCAGTTTATTGTTATCAACAGTAGCTGTAATGCCGTTACAGGCAGACAACTATCCCAAAAGGCGGATACCTTTTTGGGCGCGATACCGCCCCAACAGGTAAGGAATGGCAATCACCTCAATCGTTGGGTTATAATAAATTGCCAGCTCGTGCATTATTTTCTTCTTTCTCATCAGTAGATGATGCGAGGAAAGTATTGCCCGAATATGCCAAAAACTATCTATCATTAGATGGAGAATGGCGTTTTCATTTTTCTAAAAATCCAGATGAACGACCTAAAGATTTTTATGCACAGGGATATAACGACACTAAATGGGATCGCATAAATGTGCCCGTTAGCTGGAATATGGCTGGCATTCAAAAGGATGGTACGCTAAAGTATGGTGTGCCAATCTATGTTAATCAATGGGTTATCTTCCAGTATAAGATTGAACCAGGCGACTGGAAAAAGGGTGTGATGCGCGAACCGCCGAAGAATTACACCACTTATGAATATCGTAATGAGGTTGGCTCTTTCAGAAGGACCTTTGATATTCCTGCTACCTGGGATGGCAAGGAAGTTTACATCAACTTTGATGGTGTAGATTCTTTCTTCTATCTTTGGATAAACGGGCGATATGTAGGCTTTTCAAAAAAACTCACGTAATACAGCCCAATTTGATATCACTCTTATATTATAAAAAGGAAGAAACGAAATTGCTCTTGAAGTTTATCGCTCTTCTGATGGAAGTTTTCTCGAGGCTCAAGATATGTTTCTGTTTGCCTGGCATCTTCCGCAGTGTGAGTGTAACAGCTACATCCAAGTTACAGTGTTGCCGACGTTAAAGCAATTCCTACCTATGATGGTGGAAAAGGCACTCTAAGCATTAATACCACCTTACAAAACCTTACTGCAAAGAATGCAAAAGGCTTGAGTATGCGTTGGAGCATTTATAAAAACAGATTGTTCTCGGATGATAATGTGTTGGTGGCTACTTTTGATGATGCCAAGGCTAAAACCTCGTGCAGCTGTAATGCAGAAACCCAACTACATCAAAAGCATCACTCTGAACGATGTTGCACCATGGACGGCAGAAGAACCTAACGTGTATGTTGTGGTTGGTGAATTGATGCAGGGAAAGAAAGTAGTAGAAACAATTAGTTTTCAAACTGGTTTCCGCACGGTTGAAATAAAAAATACGCCTGCAGAAAAAGACGAATTTGGTTTAGCAGGACGTTATTTTTATATCAATGGCATGCCTTTGAAACTTAAAGGTGTAAACAGACATGATACAAACCCATTAACGGGTAAAGTAATTTCGCGCCAACAAATGGAAGAAGAGATTATGTTGATGAAGCGTGCTAACATCAACCATGTGCGCACATCACATTATCCCAACGATCCTTATTTCTATTACCTCTGCAATAAATATGGTATTTATCTAGAGAGTGAGGCCAATATCGAAAGCCACGAATATTTCTATGGCAAGTCTTCGCTGTCGCATGTGCCAGAGTTCCAAGACGCACACGTTGACCGAGTGATGGCTATGGCTCGTCAACTGGTAAACAATCCTTGTATTGTAATTTGGAGCTTAGGTAACGAGGCCGGACCTGGTCATAACTTTGTTGTGGCTTACGACTCGTTGAAAGCCTTTGACGCTTCACGTCCAGTGCAATACGAGCGAAATAACGATATTGTGGACATGGGTTCTAATCAATATCCAAGTATTGCTTGGACGCGCGATGCAGTTAAGGGTAAAATGGGAATTAAGTATCCTTTCCATATCTCTGAATATGCCCATCCATGGGAAATGCTGTTGGCAATCTTGTGGATTATTGGGATGCCATCGAGTCTACTAACTTCTTTATGGGTGGAGCTATATGGGACTGGATAGACCAAAGTATGTATCATTACACCAAAGAAGGTAAGCGTTATGTGGCCTATGGTGGTGATTTTAGCGACACCCCCAACGACGGACAGTTTGTAATGAATGGCATCATCTTTGGCGATCTTACACCCTAAACCTCAATATTTTGAGGTAAAGAAAGTGTATCAATACATTGGAACCACCTGGAAAAGATGCTAAAAAGGCAACGCTGGATGTGTTTAATAAAAACTACTATTCAGACGATCTTAGCAGCTATAACATGGCATACACACTTACAGCAGATGGTTTGACCGTTAAAAAAGGAAATCTTGAACTCGGAAGTGTGCCTGCACGAACACATAAGTATATAACGATTGATGGCCTTAACGAGGGGCTTGACCCCAATAAGGAATATCTGTTGCATGTTACCTACACCTTAAAAACACGACATGCCATGGGCTAGAGCAGGATATGTACAGGCCGAAGAGCAGTTGCCCGTGCAGATGGCTGAAACGCGTCCCACCATTGCTGTACAAGGGAAAGTAAATGTTTCTGCACCAAAAGGCAATAAATTGATGATGTCTGGACCTACATTTACAACCACGTTCGACTTGGCAAAGGGTACTATTTACAACCTGCAATATGACGGAAAAACAATTATTGCTGATGGCTGTGGGCCCGAATTGAATGGCTTCCGTGCATGGACCAATAACGATAATTGGGCTTATGAGGGGATGGTATGCTAATGGATTGAACAACCTACAACATAAATGCACATCTCATACCACGCATGTGAATAAAGACGGTTCGGTGTCAATCGTGTTTAACGTAGAATCGCAAGCTCCTCACGGTTACCGCCTTGAGGGAGGTAATGCCAACTGGAAGAGACTTGTTGAATTTAAAGATAAACCTTTCGGTAGAGATGATTTCCGCTTTAATACACAAGTTGTTTATACTGTATTCCCCGATGGTAGTATTGAAAGTGAAAGCGCTGTAACGAGCAATAAACCCACGTTGGTGCTTGCTCGTCTAGGGCTATACGCTGCGTATGCCAAAGGAATATAATAATCTGATTTATTATGGTAGGGGGTGTATGATAACTATCCAGACCGCAAGACTGGTCAAATGATAGGGATTACGGAACAGCTGGATGTAACAGATGAATTTGTAATGTTCCCCAAACCCCAGGATACGGGCAACCATCAAGACACTCGTTGGCTCTCGCTCACGAGCAATAATGATACAAACAGCGTTGGTGCTATCTTTGTTGCAAAAGATAAAATGAGCTTTTCAGCACTTCCTTGGTCGGACAATGATATTGCCATGGCTAACCACCCCACGAATTGCCTGAAAGCAATTACACTTATTTGCATCTAGATAAGGCAATAACCGGATTAGGTGGTAATAGTTGCGGACAAGGAGGCCCGTTGATGCACGACCGTGTGATGGCCACGCCACATACCTTTGGTTATATGATACGCCCAGTTAGTTCCTCTTCTAGTAAGGCACTTACTGATAATTCTAATATAAGCTTAAACGGTGCAACGCCGCTTATTATCTCAAGAGATGCCGAAGGCAATGTAACGATAGATGCTAATGGTGCTAAGAGCGACTTGTTCTATACCACCAATAGCAACAAGAAACCACAGAAGTATACAGGTGCAATTAATATGCGCAATGGTGGTTCTATCACAGCTTGGTCTAAAGATACAGAGTGGCTTAAGGCTTCACAAACTTTCTCGCGCATTGAAAGCATTCCCTTAACTGTGGTTTATGCATCAAGTCAGGAAAGCGGAGAAGGTGATGCCAACCACTTAACAGATGGAAAACCCCAACAGTTATTGGCACACGATGTACTCTGTTACCGTGGCTAACTATCCTCATTGGGTAGACTTCGATTGCGGTGGTGTTAAAAACCATTAAGGGCTTTACTTACTTACCACGCCAAAATAGTGGGAATGGTAACATCAAGAAGTATAGCATACAAGTAAGTAACGACGGAAAAAAACTTGGGGAAAGGCTGTTGCCGATGGCGAATTTGAAAATAATAGAAAAGAGAAGTCTATTATGCTTGCAACGCCAGTTAAGGCTCGTTATGTTAGGTTTACTGCCTTAAGCGAGCAAGGGGGCAAGACTTTGCTTCGGGTGCCGAATTTAAGGTGCTTGAAAAGTAATTACCCGATACCGTATGAGTTTATAAGGATATTCTTAAACAATGGGGTTAGCGGATAGCATTACCATTTAAATGGTCGTTGTATGAGCATTTAACTCACGTTGAAGATTATTTCTTCTCATATAATGTAGGGACAAAAGGTCTCGTTTGTTTGCACGAAGCTTGATTCATGCATTAAGCGTAGACCTTTGTCCCTACACTTTTTGTTAATATTTGGGTGCTATTTCAAAAACCGCATGACATAGCCAGACTTTTTCTGCCGAATAAAATTACTAAACAAAAACTATAAATCTAATTTTTGAACAGAAGTGGCAACACAAAAGTGCTAAATGAAAAAAATAAAAGCCGTTTTTGGTTTGGAGAACCTAATAGCTGTAAGGAATGAGAATAAACTTTTTCTAACTCATTTTACATCAAAGCTATAATAAAAATTCAAATCAATTTAATCTATAACTAATCTTGCTTTGGTGTTATTATAAAAATATTAGTGTTGAGTTATTATAGATAGATTTTTGATGTTAATAAATAATGTGAGATTACATGATAAAAATTTCTTCATTAATATGTTGCTGTTTTGTAAAAATGACTTAACTTTGTCGCAGTATTTTTAAAACATTCAACTAAAAAGCCAATTATTGTTCAGAAGCTGACGATTACCTACTAGGCATTAAGAGCACAATGTTCTACAAATGAATAAGAAAAAGCAAAGATTTTGCTTGCTGCCATGCTGTTGGCAGTAGGTGAGACCGCATTCGCTGCAGATAAGACGGTAAATGCAATTAGACAGATTAACCCAACTACGGTGGAAATTCTTTATAGTGATGGTGGTGTTCTGACCTTAGATTTTTATGGGCAGAATATCTTTCGTATCTTTCGCGACCCCAAAGGTGGCATTGTGCGCCATCCTTCTAGTAATCCACCGGCTCAAATACTTGTTAACAATCCTCGTAAAACTGCAGGTCGACTCACTGTTGTTGAAAAAACGATGCAAACGTTGCTGTGTCTACAGCCGCGGTTCAAGTGCGTTTCGACCGTCAAACGGGCCTAATGTGTGTTACCGATCTGCGTAATGGCAGAGAGGTGATTAAAGAAGTAAAACCTGTTGATTTCCGAAAAAACAGTACAACAGTTACCTTTGCTAATGTATCTGATGAATATTTCTATGGTGGAGGTGTGCAAAATGGTCGTTTCTCTCATCGGGGCAAACGCATTGATATTGTAAATTCATGTAGTTGGACTGATGGAGGCGTGGCATCGCCAGCCCCATTCTATTGGTCTACTGGTGGCTATGCAGCCATGCCCTACACATTTAAACCTGGCGTTTACGATTTTGGCAGCAAAGACAAAAATAGGGTAACAATTACGCACGATATGCCTTACCTTGACATGTTCTTAATGGTAAGCGCCACTCCTGTGTTGTTGCTTCGCGATTATTATCAACTTACGGGTAATCCTGTACTGCTTCCAAAGTTTGCTTTCTATGAAGGTCATCTCAATGCCTATAATCGTGATTATTGGAAGGAGACAACAGAAAGTGGAAGAGGTGTACTTTTTGAAGATGGAAAACGTTACATTGAAGAACAGAAAGACAATAATGGCATTAAAAGAAAGTTTGAATGGCGAAAATCAGAACTATCAATTTTCGGCCCGTGCTGTTATCGATCGTTATAAGAAATACGACATGCCATTGGGGTGGATATTGCCAAACGATGGTTATGGAGCTGGCTATGGACAGGCTAGTACGCTAGATGGTAACATCACTAATTTGAAAATCTTGGGTGACTATGCACGAAAACAAGGTGTAGAAATAGGGCTTTGGACTCAGTCTAATCTTTATCCCATAGATTCGATTAAGCCTTTATTACAACGCGACATTGTGAAAGAGGTTCGCGATGCGGGTGTGCGTGTGTTGAAAAACAGATGTGGCATGGGTTGGTCCTGGATACTCGTTTGGGCTGAATGGAATTGCAGATGTGGCGAATGTTATGCCTTATTATGGTAATAATGCGCGTCCCTTTATCGTTACACTTAATGGTTGGGCAGGAACCCAACGCTATGCAGGTGTTTGGACAGGCGACCAATCGGGCGGCGAATGGGAGTATATACGTTTCCATATTCCAACCTATATTGGCTCGGGACTTTCAGGAGTTGGTAATATATCGAGCGATATGGACGGCATTTTTGGGGGCAAAAACGCGCCAGTTAATATCCGCGATTATCAGTGGAAGACCTTCTCGCCCATGCAATTGAATATGGACGGGTGGGGAGTAACCCCAAATATCCGCAGGCATTAGGGCGAACCTGCAACCAGCATTAATCGCTCTTATCTTAAACTTAAGTCGATGTTGCTGCCTTTATACCTATTCTTGTTCGTACGAGGCTGTAACAGGTAAGCCAATTATTCGGGCCATGTTTTTGGAAGATAAAAAAACGATTATACCTTTGGTAGTACCACCCGTTACCAGTTTATGTATGGTCCATCGTTCTTGGTGGCGCCTATTTATCAGAATACTTTAGCCGACAAAGAAGGTAACGATGTACGCAATGGTATTTATTTACCCGAAGGCACTTGGTATGATTATTTTACTGGAGCCACTTATAAAAGGTGGTTGTGTGCTTAATGATTACGCTGCACCCATTTGAAATTACCTGTTTTTGTAAAGGCTGAGCCATTATCCCGATGGTGAATGCCAATAATAATCCTTCTGAAATAGATAAGAGTAGACGTGTATTTGAACTTTATCCTGAAGGCAAAAAGCCAATTTGTGCTGTATGATGATGATGGAATAACACAAAGTTACCTCTTTGGTGAAAAAGCAACAACGCTAATAACCTCTAATCTTAGCAGGCAAAAAATCTTACAGTTAGGATAGAGAAGACTATGGGCACGTTTTCTGGGATGTTGAAAAACCAGTCTACAACTTTATATCTCAACACAAACGCAAAGCCAAAGCGTGTATCTGCTTTTATTGATGGTAAACAAGTTGTGCTAAAAGAAGCAACAAAAGGCGATAATACCTGGAATTATGTTCAGTCTCCTAACCTCAATCGCTTCTCAACTGCAGGCACAGAAATAGCTAACTTGTTGGTTTCGAAGAATGCGCAGATAATTGTTCGCTTGGGCTCGTGTGATATAACGACGAAAGCAGTAGAACTTCGTGTTGATGGTTTTGAGCGCCTCAATAAGTCTAACCAAAGTTTAAGTAGAAAAGGTAAACTCGCGGCACCCGAATTACTTGCGTCAGACATACAACCCTACAGCATAACGCCGAAGTGGAAGCCAGTACAGAATGCCGACTACTATGAGGTTAAGTTCGTTGGCCAAACTTATACAACTATCCTTCGTGAATCATTACTATTTGAAGATTTGCAACCAGAAACCGAATACGACTTTATGGTGCGCGCAGTAAATAGTGATGGTGTTAGCGATTGGACAAAATTACATGCCAAGACCGATGTTAATCCTTGGAACATGCTATAAAGGGAATTACAGCTAAGTCTACTGCTAAAGACCAAAATGGCTTTGGTATAAGTCGATTGTTTGATTTTAGCACAGCTGGAGATATCTGGCATACAAATTATTCAGATAAAGTAGTGCCCTTCGAATTTACGATCGATTTGCATAGCATCAATACTTTGGATAAAATTCAGTATGTACCTAGAGACAATGCAGGCAATGGCACGATAACCAAATGCGACATTGCTGTTAGTAAAGACGGGCTTAACTGGACCGAAATTGGAGTACAGCAGTGGGCGCGCAATAACCAAACTAAGGAACTGGTCTTCATAACCCAACCCATAGCACGCTATGTAAAGGTGATAGTGAAGGAAGCAGTAGGAAACTTTGGTTCGGGAAGAGAACTCTATGTGTTTAAAGTGCCTGGAACAAAGACGATATTGCCTGGCGATATCAACGTTGATGGAAAGATAGATGAGAATGACTTGACTTCTTACATGAACTATACAGGGTTGAAAACAGGTGATTCCGACTTTGATGGTTATATCTCGGGAGGCGACCTCAATGGCAATGGCTTGATTGATGCCTCACGATATCTCGAATGTAGCTACGAAACTTGATGGAGGAGTTAATATTGATGAAGACAACGAAGTAAAACTTGCTGGAACATTGTCTTATCATTTCGATAGGCAATCGTATTCAGCTGGTGACGATGTGCTTATCACTATTAAAGGCAAAGATTTAAAGTCGGTAAAATGCATTCAACCTTGTTTTCCCATATAACCCTAAAGAAATGCAGTTCGTAAAAAGTGGAGTCGACAGCATACAATAAAATGCGCAACTTGTCGAACGACCGTCGTCACACCGATGGTTCACAAGTGCTCTATCCCACTTTCGTTAATGTAGGTGATCAGCCAGTTGTACAAGGCGATGTAACACTCTTGGTTATTCGTATGAAGGCACAAAAGGCGTTTACAGTTAAGCCTACAACTCCCAAGGGAATGTTGGTAGATAAAGCTCTAAATCAATTAGACTTTTAAACGAATAACAAACAAACTGGACAATTAAGATAGCTATAACGGAGTTATGCCATCGCCATCTGTCAGACATCTTTTTGAAGTAGAATGATTGGCAATGGCGTAACTCCAAAGATAGCTCAGCTAATGTTCCTTGAAAAAATCCGACAAACGCTTATTTAACAACATAAATAAAAACAATTATCAACACCTTAGATAAAGTACCTTTTATAATAGAGGAAACTATTAAGATTATTAATCATTCATAAAAACATATGTTATTACAAAGATTTCTACGCAACAAAAACCCTGCTGGCTACAATGGCTTTAAGCATTGCTATGCCAAGTTTTGCAAGAACTGCACGACTTGCAGCAGCGCCAACAGGTAGTGGAGAAAACCAAACACTCACTACAGGAGTGTATCAGATTGTTAATGATAAACGACAGCCTGGTTCAAACCTTCATGTGTATGTAGATGGAAATGGTTCTCTTCGTGGTCAAACATTTAGTACAATACCATCAGATTATGCTGATGTATTTGTCGTTCACGCAAAAGAAGGAGACAGTTACTCTATCCAGAGCTTGAAGAATGGCCAGTTTGTACAGACTGTTTCGGGTAATAATGTTACCTATAAAACTTCTGATGCTGCCTATAACTTTAATGTTGTCTATCAACCAAAATCAAAAGGTACAGGAAAGTCTTATTTCAATATCTTCAATGATAAAGGTAACAACGGATGGTGCTGGCATATAGATGCGCAGAGAAACATTGTGCGCTGGTATCCATTGACAGACGGTGGTAATATAGCTATCGGACCAAGTGAATTTCTTTTTAAGCCCGTTACCACGCTTAGTGAAAAAGCAAGTGCGTGAAAGGTTAGGCGAACTTTCTGGTAATGTAAATCCAACGGTTAACACCGAACGCTATTATCAGATAGTATCTGAAAACCTATGGCAGGTCTATGCGTGAGAATTATATAGAAGGAGCATTGTATACGGGTACGTTTGATGCCAATGACTATAGTTATTGTTGGAAATTGATTAAGCTTCCTAATGGCCGTTATGTGTTCAAAAAATGCCGTAACAGGTAAATATATCACACAGCAAAATGGTGCAACAAGTCGAACTTATACCACATCGGAGACACAGGGCAATGGATTTGAACTTAAACTCAATACCAGCGACCCCTACTTGATGAACTACGAAATGGTAGATGCTAATAATGTAGGTATTCACTGTGCTGCAAGTCAAGGCTATCATCCTGTTGGTTGGTATGTGGGTTCAGAAGCCAATAAATGGGTGTTTAAAGTCGCTACTGTGAGATCAAAACAAGCTAAAAGCTCAACACGATGCATATAAAGCACGTTTCGATCTGACTAAAAATGCTAATACCTATGCAGATAAGATGGTTAGCTATTTCACAAATAGTGCTGCTACTGAAGTAACAGCCGATGTTCAGCAAATGAACGATGCTGCATTGAAAGCAAAGATGTCTGCAGATGGTTTGCCACAAGGATTGCAGGATGTTATTTTGAAAATAAAGAACCAAAACTGGCAAAGATATAATAGCGGACGTAATTGGGAAAAAGCAATTCCGTATAGCTAGTTATAAAAGCTTATAGCGAATATAAGTACGATGCTTGGGCACGTTCAATGGGTATTGGTTACGACTATGGTAACCTTACCAATCCAACGGGTATCACTGTCTTGGATGGTGAAGATTTGTTTGTGTTTTGTTGGCGATGACATTCCTAACAATGCTACGCTTCAAATAGAGCTTGTTCCTCTAGGGACGCGTAGTGCAGGCAAGTTCTATAACTTGAAAAAGGGATTGAATGTGGTTCTTAATGAAGGCGAGAATAACGTCTTTGTTAATTATATTGGTCCGACCTTCCAAAACGGAAAGGCACTAAAAGATTATAAAGACCTTAACATCCATATCGAAGGAGGTAAGGTGAACGGCTATTTCGACCTTACAAAAGGCGATACAGATAATGATTGGGTTACGATGCAGAATGACGGACTAGCGTGGGCTAAGGCTTTCAATATGAAAGGCGAACTCGTTGTGATGCATATGCCAAGTGATGCCTGCAAGCAGTACACTCCAGTGCATATGAAGGGGTTGGTTGAAATATGGAATAGCATTGTGCAACGTGAAGACGACCTTATGGGCTTCCGTGAATCGAAAAAAGATAAATGCAACAACGTGCTTAATGCCACTGCAGTTGACCATGGTTATATGTATGCTACCACAGGTGGAACATATTACAATTATAACACTTTGCCCGATGTTCTTAATTACGATAAGATGAAACGCGGTGATGGTACGCTTTGGGGACCTGCTCATGAGTTTGGACATAACCACCAACAGCTCTTTAATACTGCAGGAATGACCGAAATTTCAGTAAACATGTTCTCCAATATGATTATGTTTACTTCTGGCCAAAAGACAAGTCGTTCGCAATATTGTAATTATGTTGATGTTGACGGAAAGAAATATACCGGCGTTTGTGAAAGTGCTGTGTCAACATACGCTGACCGTTTTGCAAGTAAGAAGTACTGGTTTGAATATGGTACATGGGGAACTACACAGATGTACTACAAACTTTATTTGCTCTTCCACGCTACAGGACTCGACAATAAGTTCTGGAATAAATGTCTCGACTATCTAAGAAGAAACCGTTTGAGCGGACAAGGCACTGCAAACTGTAGTGGACGAAACGACTATCTGCTATTTGCTAAAGCTTGTTGCTATGCTGCCCAGCAAGACCTTTCAAGCTTTTTCGAAGCATGGGGGCATTTCTATGATGTAAATGGTGTTGTTATTGGCGACTATAGCAATACAACCATGTACACTAATAGAGCTGAATGGGAAGATGCTTTGAGGTTTATGAAAAAGTTTCCTAAGGGTCCAGGTAACAACCTTATCTTTGTAGACGATCACATTCGTCGTACGCCGGCCATTTATCCTGGTCATCCCGAAGGCGAAATGCGCTCTGACTTTAACGATGAAGTTCGTGTAGGCACGATGGGCGATTTTGGTTCGTGGGATCAATTCTGTCCTGATAGCCTTGGTCAGGGTTGGGCAGAAGTGGTGTCGATGAAGGATGTTGACGGTAAACGCACCTATACAATGAAAGCAAAGAATAGTCATGTGGTTGGTTTCAAAAATCTATGATAGTAACGATAAGCTAATCTATTTTGCAAACACCAAGACTTTCACTATTCCAAGGAAGGTAATGGAGAGCGCAAATAATAATGTTAAGGTGGTGGTGTGTGGCTCTAATGGTTCTGAAGTTCTACCTGGAACTGTACCCACTGGAATAAAGACCACTGTTGTTCAACCTAACCGCAACAAAGTGGATGTGTACAGCGTTTATGGTGTTCTTATTCGTAGTCAAGTAAACGAAAGCACTGCACTTGATGGTCTCGCTGATGGTGTTTACATTGTTGGCGACAAGAAAGTGATTGTTGGTAAACATTAATTATCATGATTGGTATCTCCCTCCTGCAAACCTTCAGGAGGGAGGTACAATCCTCTTTAAACCTATAAGTAAATCAATTATTAAATCATTCATTATGAAGAAAATCTTTACACTATTATCTTTGTGCTTGTTGACATTGACTAGCTATGCTCAAGAGTGGTTATCAGCTCCTATCAGTGGTAAAGCAGTATTACATAGCAGTAGGTCACCAAAAAAGTGGGGTCAGTCGTAAAATCTTGTTGCACCCCGCTTCTCTTGCACATCATTTCATAGGTATTTATTTATTGCTGTAGTCGCTTAGGTTAGGCCACCATCCAAGTAATCTACGCAACAATGCTACATCATAAGTTTGAGTTCTCACGTATAGTGTTAAATAGATTGCAAAATATTTTACAATCACCAATTGTTTTAACATTCATTCTAGCGAAAATCACTGCATAAAAACATCGTTTTAAGCCATAAAATCAGTCGTTCACAAAATTATTTTTTTCAGCATTTTGAGACCCAATAGCTGCATTTTTGCATCATTTAGCTTCTCTAATTACTCACCAGTCCTCCATTATCCACCGCGCAAAAACCAACTTTTAGTAGTCAAAACGCCATCTTTTTAGACTCTTTTTTTACCCCTAAAAGTCGAACTTTTTATATCAAAAAGCAAAAGATAAAACCACCGCACAAAGTGAAAAAATTATGCATTTCGCGGTGCGTTTTGCACTCATTTTACCCTGCGTTTTGCACCATTTTTACCTTGCGTTTTGCTGCATTTAGCCTTGCGTTTTGCTGCATTTAGCCTTGCGTTTTGCTGCATTTAGTCTTGCGTTTTGCTGCATTTAGCCTTGCATTTTTGCAGCAAAACGCCCACTAAACACTATTAGCTGCGTATTTATTCATTATAAAAATCAATTTCTATGCAATTACTTTACATCCCCTTTCTAGTGTAAATAAACCTTCGCGAGAATTGAATATTTGCGTCCAAGTGAGCTGCTGATGAATTTAAGGGCTGTTTTTTTGTGTTAAACTTTTATCAAAATATTTACATTTTACACATGTAAAAAGACTATCCTATTTAGTTTCCATCAGCTAAAAAAATATAATCGTGTAATAATCCTTACAGCTTGTATTCTACCCTGCCCATCGGTGGCTAGAGTCTATGCAGATTTGAGGTCAGCCGTAAAACCCAGTTTAAAGGGAGTTACAGATATTCCGTTCTTCCTTTATAGGCTTATGAAATCATGTGCACGAGAAGCGGATTGCTACTGGGTTTTACGACTGATCCAAAAAAAGTGGGCTATATTACAGCCAATGAAAATGGTGCTAATCTCACGGCTAAGGCTGCGAGCAAAAGCTGATAAATCAAAACAAACGTGGACTTGTACGCAGAATCCCGACTAAACATGGACTTTTACACCTCTTGGTGGCGAAACATGGACGATGTACACCACAGCGGGGCAACGTTTGGCAGCAGGAACTGACGCTGGTAGCAATTTTAAAGCATACACGATGCTTAATCACGATGATGATCCTTCAAATGCTTATGCAGCTATTAAGATGATTGAAGGAGAAAACGTAAACTCTTTTGTAAACCTTTATTATGGTCAAAGCATAGGAAACGAATATGGTCCTTGGAGTGATGGCGATAATGGTTCTAAAGTTTATTTTGTTGAGGCTTCTGAGATAGAACTTCATTCATGGGACTTCGACTTTAAGATCTTTGATAAGAAAAACAATGCCACGCGTTACTTTATCAATTCAATTCTCCTGCAGCCAATAATCCAAGCTATGGTCCCACAGGTTTGGGTGGTCGCACTGGTAAAAACTTGGTTTTGTCTGTAGACAACGACACGCTTATTTCTGATTCAGTAATTGTTGCCGACGCCAATTTTAAATATAAAGTATGGCACGTTAATAGCTTTGATCCTACCACAAAAGCAAATTGTTCTTGTTAACAAGGCTGGTCAATACATCAATTATGTAACCTTTGACACACCACTCGCAGGCGGTTCTAATGTTCTTTACGTGAAGAATGCAACAGGCGAATGGGTTCGTAATGGTAATAGCGGTGGTGGAATTTTAACTGCGGGCTTTATGGCAACAACTGTTCCTCAAACGCTTTACGTTTTTGATAGCAATAAAGGCAGCGAATGTTACTCTATTGGCGACAGCTCTGAAAGAAACTCTAGAAACTTCCTCAATGCATGGGGCAACGTTGGATGGCACCATTTTTATGGGCAAATGGGAAGTGAACGACATAAATAATGCCCTTAAGTTCGTTCCTATTACAGAGGTGTTTAACGACGAAGAAATAGCAGCCATGGACAAACTTACTGGTATTTCTAATGTAAATGTTGAGCAAAAAGCAAGCTAACGCTTATGTTTATACCATCGATGGACGTATGGTTGGCAAAAGACATTAAGGGCTTAGCCAAGGGCTTGTATATTGTAAATGGTAAGAAAGTCGTAGTGAAGTAATTTTAAATATCTTCTTTTAAAGGGGGATCATCATGTAGGAATGTGCTATAAAGTGCATTCATTGATAGACAATGTTTATTGTTTCGCAACGCGAAATATAAGCATTTTCACTAACTACATTTTGATACTCCCTTTTTCATTGATAAATTCCACTTCTTATCATTGCTTTCTTTGTCTACACAGCTCTTTAGAATTTCCAAATTAGTTGTAAATCTGCATCTGCTTGCTGTTTCTGAGTATTTGTTTTTGCGTTGTCTTTGTTTTTGGGTATACTGAAGTGATGCGTATAGCCCAACTTCACCAAAAAGCAGAATATGGCTGTTTAAGGCTTGTTTTCCTATTAGCGCAGTGCGATAGCCTTGTCCAAAAAACGAAGGAAACGAGAAATTGTAGCGTAATCCTCGCTCGTAGATGTATATACGACTATCAAAACTATTGGTATTGAAATATCCCACTACTGCATCTATTTTGGTTTTAGCTGATTGCCATCCGCCATTAATCGTAGTCATCCATCCTCTTTGCATCGCATCTCCCCAAGACAATACACCATCTGCTTGTATCTTTGCGTGCCAATTGTCTGTGTTTAGGCCATAAGCCAGTCTTACTCTGTTTTCCTTTTTGTTTATTATTTTATGACTACCTGTGGCGTTTTCTTGTTTTAGTCTAAACCGATAACGCGCCATCCAAGTAGATACACCGTGGGTATAGTTGGCTGTGAGCATGTTATCCCATGAAAAGGACGAAGTAGACACGCGATAACGGGGTAGTGCAAAATAGGCGTAGTCGGTATAAGCTGTAACCAACCAGTTGCGTGCAGGTTGCCAATTAGCGCCCAAATACAGGCCACTCTCATTATTTATATGTCCACCTTCGCTAAAACTACGTCCTAATAGTGCTTGATAACGATAAGAGTAAAATCGCTGAATGGCAACAAAATCGATTCTCGACCACAGTTTTAGTGTTATCATATTGATGGTGGCTAATGCTTGATTTTTTTATCAATAGCCGTTTCGCCTGCAACAGTTATTCGTCTACTAAGATAGCCATAATCTAATCCAACGTTATAAAACTGCTTTCCTTTTGCAGAAAAAAGTTTATAGTGTTGAGCTGTATCGGGTTGTAGCTCGTGGTTAAAACCTGTGTATAAGGCCGTCATACCTATATGAAACCCATTACGTGCATAATTTAAGTTGGCACCAGCCACCCCTTGCAGAGCGTTATGCTTATGCTGCAATTCAGTTATTGTGCGGTGATAACCCGTCTTTAGCAATGTTTTGATGGCCTTTTTATTTTTCGTTGGTGTAACATCTATATACCTATAAGAGGCAAAAGCCGACACATCCAGCCCTTTGCCACACTCACTGTTGCAGCCATTCCCTGCAGATAGTTACCTTCTGATCGCGACGAATGCGAGCGTATATGGCCCGTTGTTCGGCCCAGTGTAGCTAGGAAGCCTGTTTGCCAAAAACCGTAATCGTTGTTTACCACCAGTCCCATACCAAACCTAAGACGGTAACGACCTGCTGTTGCTACTTGTATCCTTCCCAATTTGCGTACCATAAAGTAGAACGAATAAAAATCATAACCAGCTCTATTCCTTTTGCTAAAAAAAGGTTCGCCTGCATCTTGTGCAGCAAGTAGTCCTGCTTTGACAAAATCGCCTAGATGGAAATCGTATCTTAACCAATGTCTAACATCGTATCCAAGATATTTTTTTGCTAGCCAGCGAAGGGCTTGTAAGTGGAAATTTTACCTCACTGGCTAATTCGTGTTTACCATATTTCAAAAATGTTGCGTAGCGATGGAAACTGTTGTGGCCTACTATCATCTATATATACAAAAACATTGTAACAACATACGTGTGTCATAGTCGATAGCCTCTATTAATGCAAGTTCTGCCACAGATCGCATAGGTGCATAATGATAAAGATATTCGCAGATGCTTTCCACCTGTTGAGCTGTGAGAAATGGTAGTCTTTCTAAATCCTCGCGTGTGGCAGTATTTAGATTAATGGGGTGCGTTTGCATTTCGGCTAAGGTTTCAAACACTTCTTCATTGGTCTCTTCCATTTGTTCGTTATTCTCCAACCAGCGTTGATAGTATTCCTCCCAATTGTTTTTCATTTTGTGCAAACAAAGGAAGAAAACATAATATCAGTAATAACGTTATCACTAGACGTATTTTCATGAGTAGGTTAAGTTAAATGATTTTACAAAGTTAAGCATAAAGCTTCACATGAACTACTAAATATAATATTTTTTCCATATTACACTAAAAATTGCTCTGCTTAACTTAAATCACAACACTGATGCACTTGCAGGGTACTATGAAAAATGGTTTTATGGTTCTTTGTAATCTTTTTGCGCTCTTGGTTTTACATTTTCTCAATGATTTTCGCTAACTTTGCCATTTATGAAGAAGTGGTTAACAACAACGCTTTGTGCTTTATGCCTGTTGATAACTTTACCAGGTAAGGCTACTACAACAACAGACACGCTGTTGTTGAACCGCATCTATCGCTATGCAGACAGCAGTTATGTGCAACCAACCGATACTTCTTATTATTCTTATACGCGTTATACCATTGACATACGTCGTAAAAACATTTTTTTGATGGCTGTCCCAAACTTGTTTGATATGGCTAGGAGTGGTAGGCGACACTTCATAGGTGAAAGCATAAGGCAGCATGTGTACAATAAAAAAGGAGTTCGTGACAGTAAAACTTTAATTTCTTATACCACCCTTCCACACAGCGAGAACATTCTTCCTCCTGCGCTGATGTATTTGTCGCCGACGCTTTATCGTGTTACTTTGGTAGATAAGTTTTTGCTTTCACCATTTAGTCGACATAACAAGATGTTTTATCGCCTGCATGTTGTATCTCAAACAGACAGCTTGGCCTTACTCAGTTTTAAACCCAAGGTTGACAATACGCAACTTGTTAAGGGCAATGCCGTGATTGATGTGCGAACAGGAAGGGTTATCACTTGCCACGCCGAGGGCGAATATAACATGCTTCGGTTTGAGCTTGACACTGATACGGGAGATAAACAACACGACAAGCTGATGGTGACGCGCTGCATTTTGCGAACCACCTTTAAGTTTATGGGCAATCGTATGGCTGCAACTTATCGCGTAAACTACGACATGCCACCCATAGACAGCACCCAAATTAAGCCTAATAAGCCTGCATTCACGCTTAATGCCTTACGCAACGATAGTCTTACCCGCATCGAAAAAGAACTTTTTAATCCTGTGTATATGGCTGATATTGGCCAAGACACAGTGAGAACGCAGGCAGAAAAAGCCACGTGGAAGATTTTTGGCGTAAGCTAGGGCGACTATTTAGTAGACCGTATCGGGAGTGATTTTGGTAAGTCTAATCAGGGTTATTTCCGATTTAATGCACCGTTCGACCCTTTTTATATGGAGTATTCGCCCAGTCGTGGTTTTACTTATCGCAATGATTTTAGATTTGGTTATACGTTCAATCCACGCATGTCGCTGTTTGCACAGCTAAAGGCGGCTTATTATTTTGGTGAAAAAGCGAGTTACATTTTATGCTCCTTTAATCTTAACTTTTAATCAACAACGCAACTTCTACTCGCGAATAGAACTGAGCTCAGGTAATAGAATATATAGTTCAACGATAGCCGAACGTTTGTCGGAGTCGTTGTTGCACAGATTAATTGGTGTAGGAAACGACCTATATCAGTTTACCGACAACTACTTAAGATTTGAAACCAATATAGACCTCTCTCCAAAATGGGGCCTAAAGATGGGCTTTGTTTTTTTCATAAGCGCAAACCATTAGACCTCATTCCTTTTGAGTTGCTCGACTTTCCAAAGGAATATCGCTCATTTGCGCCTAACATAGAAGTAAGCATTAGGCCATGGGGATGGAGTGGACCGATATTCACTATCGACTACGAACGTAGTCTTAAACACGTCTTTAAGTCGAACATTGGCTACGAGCGTTGGGAAATTGATGGTCAGTACCTCTATCGTTTATCTCGCCTTCGCTGTTTGTCTATGCGTTTAGGAACAGGATTTTACACGCAAAAAGACCAATCGTCTTACTTTCTAGACTACGCTAATTTTTCGCGAAAAACACCATTCCTGGTGGTTGGAACGATGGCTGGTCTGGCGAGTTCGAATTGTTAGATGCTAGTTGGTATAACGCCTCCAACTATTATGTGCGTACTAATTTTACTTATGAAACACCCTTACTAGTGGCCAGTTGGTTGCCATACGTAGGGCATTACATAGAGATGGAACGTATATATGTAAGTGCATTAGCGGTGAAAGAGCTACATCCCTATTTTGAATTGGGTTATGGCTTCACCACAAGACTATTTACTATAGGTGCATTTGTTTCAAACCGCAATTGGAAATTCAATGGGTTTGGATTAAAATTTGGTTTCGAATTGTTTAGACATTGGTAACACTGACGATGCAAACTTATACTTTAAAAATTAAAACAAGTAACACCATGCATACCCCATTAACTGTTTATAAGGCCAGTGCAGGAAGCGGTAAGACCTTCACCTTGGCTGTAAACTATATCAAAAATATTGATAAACAATCCTTATAGCTACCGTAACATCCTTGCTGTGACCTTTACCAATAAGGCAACCGAAGAGATGAAACTTCGCATTTTGAGTCAGCTTTATGGCATTTGGAAGCTTCTGCCCAGCTCGAAAGGCTATTTAGACAAGGTTACAAGCGAGCTAGATATTACTCCAGAGTTCGCCTCGAAACAGGCTGGCATAGCTTTAAGCAACCTATTACACAATTACAACTACTTTAGAGTTGAGACAATCGACACCTTTTTTTCAAGCTGTCTTGCGCAATTTAGCACGCGAACTCGACCTCACTGCTAATCTTCATGTGGGCTTGAACGATGCTCAGGTAGAACAAATGGCAGTTGATAAGCTGATAGAAGAGCTTACGCCAACGAGCAAAGTGTTGAAGTGGATAATGGAATATATCCAACAAAATATAGACGAGGATAAGAGTTGGAATGTAATTGGGCAGATAAAGCAGTTTGGTATGAATGTCTTTAGAGATGTGTATAAAGACAATCGAAAGCAACTTAATGCTCTCATGGAAAAACGAAGAGCTGTTTGATAGCTATGTAAAAGCGTGTTAGAGCCTTAGGTAAAGATGCTGAACAAAGACTTGTACAACTAGGAAACCATTTTTTTGATCTGCTAGACGAAAATCAATTGACTGTAAACGATTTTTTTCGAATAAAGATAAAGGCGTGTGCGGTTATTTCGTCAAACTACAGAATGGCAAAGGAGATGCTGACGAAATATTGGGCAAACGGGTGCTCGATGCTATGGAAGACCCCAATGCTTGGGTGGGAAAGAAAGAACAAAAACGGCGATGGGCACACGCTAACGGTGGTGAGAAATGTGCTTTTCGGATATCTCAACGAGTCGGAAAAAGGTGCGTGTTGAACAAGTGAAAATGTTGAAATCTGCTCGTCTAGCCTTGCGCCACCTAGACCAATTGCGTCTTCTTGACAAGATTGAAACTAAAGTGCGCGAAATAAACGAGCAATCTAATCGCTTTTTATTGAGCGATACGCAAAAGTTTGTTGAATGCATTGATACAAGATAGTGATTCGCCTTTTATCTTCGAGAAGATAGGCACGCAGCTCGAACACATCATGATTGACGAGTTTCAAGACACAAGTACTGTGCAATGGGCAAACTTCAAAGTGCTGTTGCAAGAGTGCATGAGTCATAACCAATCGCAAAGTTTGATTGTGGGTGATGTGAAACAAAGTATATATAGGTGGCGCTCAGGCGACTGGCGATTATTAAACGAAATAGAAAAAGCAATTCTCTAATTCGCCACATGCGTTTAAGGTTGAGCGAATGACAACCAACTATCGCTCTGAACGTAATATCGTTGATTTTAATAATGCTTTTCTTTGAATTGGCTTGCGATATCGAACAACGCGAATTAAAAGAACTTTCGCCTGATGGAGCAATGCAAATGCAAATGGCTTACGAAGATGTGAAACAGCTTGTACCCACACAAAAAGCAGCCAAAGGGAAGGGTAGAGGTGACACTTTTTAGTAAAGCCGAATGCGAAGAGCGTATGCTGGCTAAGGTGTGCGACACAGTTAAAAGTTTGCTTGAGCAAGGAGCAAGGGCAAAAAGATATCGCCATTCTAGTGCGCAACAATATAACCATCGCACTGATTGCCGATTATATGATGGTGCATTTGCCCGATGTGCGACTGGTTTCTGATGACGGTTTCCAACTGCAAGCCTCTGTCGCCGTGCAAATCATCATCGGAGCACTACGCGTTTTGGCCAAACCTAGCGACCGTTTGCTTCAAGCAAATCTGGCTACTGCATACCAAACCCACATCTTAGGCAACCCCATTGGCAACCGTGAAATGCTTAAACGAGATGTGGATGTGGCTACTTTTCTTCCTGAGCGGTTTTGGCATAGCCATCAACATTTGATGGCTATGCCCATCTTTAGCATTGTGGAAGAAGTGTATCAAGCCTTCCAATTAGAACGATTGCCCTGAACAAAGTGCTTATATCTGCACTTTTTACGATAAACTACAAAACTTTTTGGTGGATAATTCGGCCGACCTGAACGCTGTGATTGACGAATGGGAGAACGAAATGAAAACCAAAAACCATACAAAAGCGATGAACTTAACGGCGTGCGCCTGATAACAATACATAAGAGTAAGGGCTGGAATTTGCACACACCATTGTGCCTTTCTGCGATTGGAAATTGATAAATGGTAATGGCACTCTATGGTGTCAGCCCGATGAAGCCCCTTTTAACGAGCTGCCTCTCGTTCCTGTTGATATGTTTTCGAAACAGCTAATGGGTTCGGTTTTTTTGAAAAAGATTATATACAAGAGTATTTGCAAAACATGGTAGACAACATGAATTTGCTGTATGTGGCTTTTACAAGAGCCGGTAAAAAAATCTTTTTGTGATGGGCGAAAAAGATAAAAAAAGGGTGGGCGTGCAATGGTTATTGGCCAATGCATTGAGCAGTTAACGAGTGTGCTGGAAAAATAGCCAACTGCAAACAACAGAAGATGAAGATGTGGTGTTTCAATATGGTTCGCTTTCGATTGACTCGGCACAGAACTTGGAGCAATACACTTCAGACAATGTAGTTTAATGCCCTTCCTAAACCATTTTAGCTTTTGATGTAAAGGTTTATGAAAGTCAAGCACAGTTCTTGCAAAGTAATAAAAAGCTCTGAGTTTATTGGTGGAGAAGACGACGAGTCGCAGCAAAACAACTATATCAAACTGGGCAGTGGCTGCACGCAGTGTTTGCTGAAGTTCGTACATTGGCCGATGTTCCTAATGTATTAAAGCAGTTGGAACAAGATGGTGTGTTATATGATAGCGATTTAACTAAAAGATAAACTGGTGGATTTGCTTAACAAACGATTTGCAGATAAGCGTGTTAAAGAATGGTTTTCGCCTGAATGGCAACTGTTTAACGAATGTTCTATACTCTCGGTTAACCCTGTTACCAACGCTGTTGTTACCCATAGACCCGATAGGGGTAATAACAAACGGAGAAGAAAATGCGGGTGATCGACTTTAAATTTGGTAAACCCAAAGAAGAGCATCACGCGCAAGTGGCCACCTATATAGCCTTGTTAGAACGTATGGGATATAAGTGCGTGAGTGGATACCTATGGTATGTTTACAGTAATAAGATTGAGGAAGTGAAATGAGAAAGACTTTTTTAGAATATGTGCCGAAGATTTATTAAAGAAATACGGCACTGATTTATCGCGCATTACCCTTGTTTTTTTCCTAACAAACGCGCGTCACTATTCCTTAACGAGCATCTAGCGCGCATGGCTAATGGCCCGTTGTGGAGTCCTGTTTACACCACTATCAGTCAGCTTTTTTTCGGGATAGGAGCGAACGGGTGGTGGCTGATAACATCAAACTTGTGTGCGACCTCTATCGCATTTTATGTGCAATGCACAGGTACAACCGAAACCCTCGACCACTTTTATGGTTGGGGAATGCTGATGCTAAGCGACTTTGATGACATTGATAAGAACTTAGCTGATGCCATAGATGTTTTTAGAAATCTTAGTAATATTCACGAACTAGACGACGTTTCGTATCTTAGCGAAGACCAACGAGAGGTGTTAAAACGCTTCTTCAGTAACTTCTCTGACGACTATAATACGGAATTGAAAAAAATAGATTTCTACAACTATGGCAAAAACTTTGGCAATATATATAATAGCTTTAATGCCCATTTGCAAGAAGAAGGATTGGCCTACGAAGGGGCTCTTTATCGCGAAGTGGTTAACAATGATTTGGCTACCTATGATGCCGATACCTATATATTTGTAGGCTTCAATATGCTACAAAAGGTGGAACAGAAACTGTTTACACTATTAGCAAAAGGCAGGTAAGGCCAAATTTTATTGGGATTTCGACCGCTATTATATGGAAGGAGCTAACAATGAAGCTGGTTATTACATCCGCCAATATTTGGAAGCTTTTCCCAACGAACTATTCAACCGTGATGATGAGATATACAATAATTTCAGAACGGAAAAAGAGTTGCGTTTTATCTCGGCTTCAACAGAAACCATTCAAGGCAGGTTCGTGGGGCATTGGTTACAAAATGAAGACTTTGTGAGGGCTGGTAGAAAGACAGCCGTGGTGCTGTGCGACGAAAATTTGCTCCAAAACGGTAGTGCACAGCTTGCCGTCGGAAGTAGAGAACGTTAATATTACCACAGGATTTCCTTTTGGCCCAATCGCCCGTTTCCTCGTTTGTTAATGCGCTTATCAACTTACAAACTATTGGTTATACAAAGAGTGCAGAGAGATATCGTTTTGCAATATGTACGAGCAGTTCTAAGACATCCCTACAGTCTTTTCTTATCAGACAATTGTACTGAGCAATTGCGCACTCTCGAAGAGCATCACACCTACTATCCCTCACGCCAGGAAATGGCTGTTGATGAAGGTCTAACCTTAATCTTCGCCAACCTAGAGGAAGGTGTTGCTGATGTGCAAACCTATCATGCAAAAATTGGTGGATTGGATACTAAGTATGCTTAAGACCGTTGGCAAAAAGCACACAAGAAACTGACGACCACTTGATGAAAGAGGCTATATATGGATGTACACCTTGTTTAATCGGCTACACGAACTCATTATGTCGGGCGACTTATCCGTTGACCTCATCACCTTATTACGTTTGATAACGCAGTTGGTGCAGTCTACTAGTATTCCCTTTCATGGTGAACCTGCTATTGGCTTGCAAGTGATGGGGGTGCTTGAGACGCGTAATATTGACTTCGACAATGTGTTGTTACTATCGTGCAACGAAGGAAACATGCCCAAAGGGGTGAATGATGCTTCGTTCATTCCATACGCTATTCGCAAGGCTCATTTCGCTTACAACGATAGACCACAAAGTGGCTATCTATTCTTATTATTTCCATAGACTGTTACAGCGAGCCCAAAATATTACCATTTTATATAATAACGCTACCGAAGATGGCCACACGGGGGAGATGAGTAGGTTTATGTTACAGATGCTGGTGGAGAGTGGACATAAGATTGAACGCTTATCGTTGCAGGCAGGTCAAATGACTAATGTGCTGCAACCACATGCTGTTGAGAAAAACTGATAGTATAATGCAACAGTTGATGAAACTTGATAAGTTATCACCAACGGCTATTAATCGCTATTTGCGCTGTCAGCTTTTGTTTTTCTATAACACGGTGGCCGGATTGAAAGAGAGCGACGAAGAAACGGATGATATTGACAATAGAACATTCGGAAACATATTTCACAAAAGGTTCACAGCTTATTTATGAACAACTAATGGATGCTAATTTTACGGTTAGTGAGAACGCCATTAAAGATTTTCTGGCTGACAAATCGGCTTTGCTGCGTATTGTGGATAGAACGTTTAATGAAGAGTTATTTAAGGTGGCAAACGCTAATCAGCATCCTCAATATAATGGTTTGCAGTTGATTAATAGAGGAGTGATTATCTCTTATCTTAAAAAGCTGTTGCAAATGGACCTCAGCCTTACTCCTTTTAGAATACTTGCAATGGAAAAACCTGTAGAACAAGAGGTGGTTTTTAACGTTGATGGTAAAACGCATACCTTGACAATAGGGAGGCTATGTAGACCGATTAGACGAAGTTGAGGAGGGTAATGGTAAAGTAATACGTGTGGTAGACTATAAAACTGGTAGAAAACCGCAAACGGCAGTTGCTGCCTTTGAAGATATCTTCTCTGGTGATAAGGTTACAAAAAAATCATGCTGATTATTATCTTCAGACTTTCCTTTATGCGGCTATTGTTCGCGACTCGTTGAAATGGAACAAGCAAAAACTGCCGGTTAGTCCTGCACTGCTGTTTATTCAGCAAGCGTCGGCCGAAGAAAACGACCCCGTTTTGCGAGTAGGAAAAGAGCGCATTAACGATATCGCCGTTTATCACAATGATTTTTTTGGGCGCATCTTAAAGCACTTTTTGTCGGAGATATTTAACAAGGAGCGTGCTTTCATGCCAACTAAAGATAGGGAACGTTGCACGCGTTGTCCTTATAAGCAAGTGTGTTATCAATAGCGTTTGCTTTGTTGCGGATGTACTAGATGGTTGGTGCTTGATAATAACAATAAAGCACATACGCAGCTGTCTTTATGGCGTTAGTATAAAAACATTAAATTATAATTTATTGAACTCACGTTAATTTAATTTAAATGCGTATCTTTGCACGGAAAACTAAAAAGTTCTACTATACATCAGCCCATCCAATTGCAATGCCATCCTTATGTGCATAAACAAAAAGAATGTGATATTTAAATTTAAACTCAAATTCTATCTGTAAGGCGCTAGTTGTTGTGTGGTAAAGATGATACGGGGTTGAGGAGGCATGAGTCTATAAGGTTAACCGCATTGGTAAAAACAAGTATTAATATTAATAAAAAACTATTTATGGGATTTTTTTAAAAACCAACTAAACAAACAACTGGATAATTTTAAACAATCTATTCCAGATGAACGATTAGACGAACTAGAAGCACAGGGTTATGACGTTAGTGAGTATCGCAAAGCTAAGCAGGATGTAAGGACTGCTAGGAATGCCGCGCAGGAAGAAATACGCAATGGCCATGAGAATTGTACCAATCTTTCTAAGCTTGAACCGTATATGAAGACACCCCGCAGTGCCGAGAGTGAATTCTTCAAGTCTGTTGCTGGAAAGGCACCTTGGTTTGGCAAAGATAAGTGGAGAAGAAAGTATTGTGAGGGTCCAATTGTGTATCGTGGAGTTGTAACGGCACAATCAGAACTGTACAAACCTGGCCACAAAGGAGATGAGGCTTTCTATGCTATTACCATTGTTGCCGTAGACAAAGAGCATCAATGCAACGAAGCGTGGATGCAACGCGTGATTAAACAGTTGCAAGATATGCAAGCGGGAAAAGTTGCTATCCCGTCTGATTGTGCTGAACTTGTGGATGTGATGAACGAGGTAGACAACGATGGGGATTGGCGCAGTGGAATGCTTGGTATGAGCATTGCCGAAGGAGCGGAGGCACATTACCGTAAAGATGTACTTTACCGCAAGAACTTGCCAAACGGTTTCTTGCCTACCAATGGCATTATTCCGCAGGTTTGTACCAACTATCCTGTTAAGAAATCCCATTCGCCTTTGACTGCTAATATCCCTGCTCAATTCTATATGGATTAAGTCGGTAAGTTAAAGGATAATAATAAGAGAGGTGCACAAGCTGTGTAACCTCTCTTATTGTTTTGTCGTTCTCTATGTGCGGTGTGTTGTTTAATAATGGAGTCGGAAATTTTTGTATTTGCATAGACTTGCTGATGAGAAAAACTATGAGGCAGTAGTAAAAACCCAGTTGTAAGTCCTTCCCCTCATGCACATAATTTTATAAGCCTATAGATGAAGAACGGAATATCCGTCACTCCCCTAAACTGTGCCCTGAAAGCTTTGATTTTTGTGTGCAAGAATTAGGCATTTGCATTGGTTGCTGTGTTGATAACGAAATTGAGTATAGTATCATAATGGAACTTAAAGGTGTAAATCACCGTATAATAGTTGTCTACTCCCAACTTTTATACCTCGTTAAACCATCTGGGCAGCTTAATTTTGCAACATTTTTTTGATGCTTCTGACTTTATAAATAAAAAGGCTCTAACGACTGATTTCAGTTGGATTTTTGGTCTCAAGTAAATTTATGTAATTGTTAATATGATAAAAAAATATTTTACAAATGGCATTTTTTTCTGACTGACGCTTCTAGGTGAAAGAGGTAGCCAAATAGTATATAAATAGCCACTCTAGAATGAATTTCTTGACATGTTTCAATCACTATTTCGCTAATACTTTAGCTATTTACTATGGTTTAGCATTTCTATTTTTGAGAAAAATATTGCCAAATTTGAGTTCGGAAAAACAAAGAAATACAGTTTAAATATTTATCGTTACGACGCATTTAGCATCAAAACGCAGTGCGTTTAGCAACAAAACGCAGTGCATTTAGCATCAAAACGCAGTGCATTTAGCATCAAAAACGCAGTGCATTTAGCAACAAAATGCAGTGCATTTAGCACCAAAACGCAAAGTCCCTAGCTACAAGTTTGAAAGCTAAAGATTTTTGAATGTTACTGTAATATGTTTATTATCAGTGCTTTATTGAAATTTAGTAGCTGTTTAGTGCCTTAGTCTTGCCAAGCTGTATTATGATAGCAGGTTTGTAAGTTTTGTAATGCTAAACGTTCATATTTTGATTTAAAAAGGTGTGTTTTGTGCAATTTTTTGTATAACTAGTTGTATATCAGAGATTTGCAAACTTTAAAAATACGAGCGATTTTTTTCGCCCTAGTCTTTGAATTTTTTTGCGTCGACGGCACTCATAATGTTAAATATCGATATAAATATTTTACATTTTTGGATTACAATATAGGTTTATCTTATGATATGTATGTATAAAGTTAAGTAATTTACTTCAAGTCTATTAAAAAGCGACATGCGCTACACGACCAATCGTTGTAGTTAAAGGAAATACTTAGAGTGCGTTGTAAGTCTTTGTGATGAGCCGATGAAATTTGAAAAAGTAAAAACAACAACATTAACTATTCAGTACGAAGATGAAATGAGCACAGGCAAATTAGAGCGCAAGAAACGATAAAAAGAAAATGGAGTTATACAGGAAAAAAACCTAAGGACATAGTTGAGGAGAAAAATAATGTTGAAATAAACTCGCGATGTTACTTATAAAAGCTAGGCACAGCTTAGTTAAAAGCAAAAATAACCATCCATGCGAAATACAATTATAATGAAGTGGTTGAAAAATCCGTATAATTAGGTTTTGTTATTCATTCAAATTCCCTTATCTTTGCACTATCCAAACATAAGAAACCAATTTTATGGCAACGAACATATTTAAAGGATTGGGAATAGCCCTTGTAACACCATTTAAGACAGATGGGTCGATAGACTATATGGCACTTAAGCGCCTAGTAGAATATCAAACCGAAAAACGGAGCCGACTTTCTTTGCGTGCTTGGGACAACGGGCGAAACACCTTGCTTAGACCGAGAAGAACGCGAAGAGGTGAAACGATTTGTGGTTGAAGTAAATCAAGGTAAGCTGCCTGTGCTCTTGGGTTGTGGTGGAAATAATACTGTGGCAGTGGTTAAAGAACTACAAACGATGGACCTTCGTGGTGTTGACGGAATACTTAGTGTTTGTCCATATTATAATAAACCCTCTCAAGAAGGACTGTATAGACATTTTAAAATGATAGCCAACAATAGTCCGTTACCTATTGTTTTATATAATGTTCCTGGAAGAACGGGCATTAATATGAAAGCAGAGACAACTGTAAGACTAGCCACCGACTGCCGAAATATCATTGCTGTTAAAGAAGCTGGAGGAAGTTTGGAACAGGTGGACGAGATTATCAAGAACAAACCGGCCCATTTTGATGTACTATGGTGATGATGCCTTGGCCTTTCCAATGATTGCCAGTGGAGCAGCAGGTGTGATTTCGGTTATAGGGAATGCCTTACCAAGAGAGTTCTCGCGTATGATAAGGCTTTGAATTTAATGGCGAATACGAGCCTGCTCGTAAAATTCACCATCGTTTCACCGAGTTATATAGTCTACTGTTTGTGGATGGTAATCCTGCAGGAGTTAAAAGCATTGCTGCACGAAATGGGCTTTATAGAAAAACGAGTTACGTTTACCGCTTGTGCCAACGCGTGTGGCAACGATTCAAAAATGGCAGCCATTTTAAAAAGAGATGCGCATATAGATGTATTATTGTGCAAGTAGCACTCACGCCGATTCTTTTTATGGAAGTCAATGTTTGGAATAAGGGCATAATATATGGTCGGCATGATAGCGTTTAAGAAAAAAACAAAAAGAAATTAAGTGTAAAGAGATGCTGTGGCGCAGATGAAAAAGCGTGCAAGAACTTATTTTTTTAGTATGCAGGTGATAACGTCCCTTTAATTCTTGTGCATCTCATTTTTATCGTACATTTGCAGATTAAGAAAAAAGATGCCTGCCTTAGGCTGAAACTAGCAGGTATTGGGTACAATTAATGTGTTTATAAACAAAAAATTATATCATTGTGGCAGAGACTAAGTATATTTTCGTAACGGGTGGAGTGGTTTCTTCGCTAGGCAAAGGCATTATCTCCTCGTCAATTGGTAAGCTTCTTCAGGCAAGAGGATATAACATTACCATTCAGAAGTTCGACCCTTACATCAACATCGACCCCGGAACGCTTAACCCCTACGAACACGGCGAATGCTACGTCACAGTGGACGGGATGGAAACAGACCTCGACTTGGGACACTATGAACGTTTTACCGACATAAAAACAACTAAAGCCAACTCGCAACCACAGGAAGAATTTACAAGTCGGTTATTGATAAAGAGCGCAGAGGCGACTATTTGGGAAAGACCATCCAGGTTGTTCCGCATATCACCGATGAGATTAAACGCAACGTTAAGCTGCTTGGTGAGAAGTATCACTACGATTTTGTTATCACCGAAATTGGTGGAACAGTGGGCGACATCGAGTCTACACCATTCCTTGAAGCTATTAGACAGCTAAAATGGGAATTGGGAAAGAAGGCCGTTTGCGTGCATCTCACCTATATCCCTTATCTAAAAGCTGCTCAAGAGCTTAAAACAAAGCCTACACAGCATAGCGTTAAGGAGTTGCAAAGCGTGGGTATTCAGCCCGATGTGTTGGTGTTGCGTACTGAAAAAGAAACTCAATACAGGCATCTTAAAGAAGGTTGCCGCCTTCTGTAATGTGGATTTAGATTGCGTGGTGCAAAAGCGAAGACTTGCCAAGCATTTATGAAGCTCCCATTGGAATGCAAGAGCAGGGCTTGGATGTGGCCATTTTGAAAAAGATGGGCGAACCCATTGGCGAAAAACCAGCACTTGGTCCTTGGCGTAAATTCCTCGAAAGACGCAGACAAGCCACTAACGAGGTGCATATCGGACTTGTTGGTAAGTATGATTTGCAGGATGCTTATAAGAGTATTCGCGAAAGTTTGTATCAAGCAGGTACATATAACGACCGCAAAACAGTGCTTTCTTTCATCAATTCGGAGAAACTCACGAAGGAAAATGTGGCAGAACAGTTGGCGGGCGTGGACGGTATTGTTATCTGTCCTGGATTTGGACAACGAGGAACAGAAGGTAAAAATCATTGCAGCCCACTATGCACGAACCAACGATTTGCCAACCTTTGGTATTTGTCTAGGTATGCAAATGATGGTGATAGAGTTTGCTCGTAATGTTCTTGGATACGAAGATGCAAATAGTCGTGAGATGGATGAGAAGACAGAGCACAACGTCATTGATATTATGGAGGAGCAAAAAAACATTACCAATATGGGTGGTACAATGCGTCTTGGTGCTTATGAGTGCGTGTTGAAGCAAACTTCGTGTAATAGATATCTATAAGCACGAACATATACAGGAAAGACATCGTCACCGTTACGAATTTAACAACGACTTCCAAAAAGAATACGAACGTGCAGGAATGGCTTGTGTGGGTAAGAACCCTGAAAGCGACCTTGTTGAAATAGTGGAAATACCGGGCTTGAAGTGGTATATTGGTACACAATTCCATCCCGAATACCAAAGCACTGTGCTTAATCCGCACCCCTTTATTCGTTGATTTCGTTAAGGCAGCAATAGCAAACAAAAAAATAATTTCACATAATCTGATTATCTCCCCGCAGACTGTGCAGTGTACTAGAGACATGTTTCGCATTAGTTTTACGGGATAAATAGACAAGACATAATGAATAAAAACAATCTTATCGGTTTCATTCTCATTGGCTTTGTGCTTATTGGTTTCAGTCTTTGGAACCGCCCTTCTGAAGAAGAAAATGGCTAAGCAACAGCAAAAGGAACAGATTGAAAAGAAAAACAAAGAGGAGCAAACGCAAGCTAAAGCTAAAGCTGAAGCTGCTCGCGCTCAGGCTCTACAACAAGCAGCCACCGACACAAGTGCTTTGTTTCATAAGGCATTGACGGGCGAAGCACAACCCATCGTGCTGAAAAAAATAATAAAGTGCAATACAACTTAACACCAAGGGAGGTGTAGTTGATAAGGTGGTTATTAATAATTTCGCCGACAGAAATGGTAATAAGAATGTAACGTTGTTCCAAGGTAAAGACCAAAAATCTTAATTATACCTTTTGCAACGAAAAGACGGATATATTAGTACTGCCGATTTGTTTTTCACGCCTTCTGAAGTAACCGACACCACAGTTACCTTTACAGCTGAAGCTGCAGCAGGTAAAAACACTTACCATTAAGTACGTGTTGGGCAATGAATACATGCTGCATACGAGCATTTCGGCTACGGGAATGGCTGGTATTCTTAACCCTTCGGTGAATACTGTAGATATAAACTGGCAACAACGTTGTGCACAACAGGAGAAAGGTTTTACCTTTGAAAACCGATATGCCACGCTAATCTCACCATAAATCTAAAGGAGGAACCGACTATCTGAGTGAGACTTCAGAGAAAAATAGACGAGGTTATTGAAGATAAGATAGACTGGGTGGCGTTTAAAAACCAGTTTTTCCTCGGCGGTGATGATAGCCAAAACCGATTTCGGTACAAACAATATGCTAACAAGCATTCCTCAAGAGAAGGGTACTGGTTATCTGAAACAATACAAAGCTCGCCTTAAAAACCACATTCGACCCAACGGGTGCACAACCTACGCAACTGGATTTTTTTACTACTGGACCAAACGACTTCCGATTGTTGCAACAAATGGAAAGTCAAAGTAATTTTTGGCAAGGATCTTGAGTTAGAAAGACTGGTTTACCTGGGATGGCCCTTATTCCGTGTTATTAATAGATGGTTCACTATCTATGTATTCGACTGGCTCACCGGCTTTGGCTTTAACATGGGTGTGGTTCTTATCCTTATCACCCTTCTCTTAAAGGGTATCACTTTCCCTTTGGTGAAAAAGAGTTATTTAAGTTCGGCTAAGATGCGCGTGCTTAAACCAAAACTCGAAGAAGCAACCAAAGAGTTTAATAAGCCTGAGGACCAAAATGAAAAAGCAGCAGGCCATGATGAGCGAATATGCTAAATATGGCGTTAGTCCGCTATCAGGATGTTTGCCCATGCTTATTCAGATGCCCATTTGGATTGCGATGTTTAACTTCGTTCCAAACGCCATTCAGTTGCGTGGACAAAGCTTCTTGTGGATAAAAAGACCTCTCTACTTACGACCCAATATACGAGTGGGGACATAACGTTTGGCTCATTGGCGACCACTTGTCGCTAACTTGCATCCTATTCTGCTTGTCTAACGTTCTCTATTCAGTAATGACAATGCGTCAACAGCGCGATCAAATGGTTGGACAACAGGCCGAACAAATGAAGATGATGCAGTGGATGATGTACTTCATGCCAGTGATGTTCTTCTTTATGTTCAATGATTACCTTCAGGACTGAACTTCTACTATTTCGTTAGCTTGTTCTTCAGTGCAGCCATCATGTGGTTCTTGCGCAAAACCACTAACGACGAAAAAGTTGCTTAGAATACTCGAAGCAAATTATAAAGAGGCTGAAAGTAATCCTGAAAAGCTTAAAGGACTCTCTGCTCGCATTCAGGCTATGCAGCAACAGCAACAAGAACTGCAACGTAAACGTGAACAGTTGGGCAAGAAATAATGCAGAGTTTTTTAACCCCAAAACCAAATAAAATAACAAAAATAAGCGTATTTAAAGCAACTGGCGGATTATGGTTTGCTCCTAAAAAGGTGCAACACCGTAATCCGTCTTTTAAAAATAAGGAATTAAAAAGTACTAAAAACCCTATGAAGAAATCTCTCGCCTTGGCAGCGATGGCTTTACTCGCTGTCGTGCCGAATTTAAATGGACAAACCATGATCGGCAAAAATGAAATTAAATTGAAAAAGTGACCTGATGACACCCGAAGCTTTTATGGGCTATGGGTCGTATTGGTGATGCACAAGCTTCTCCCGATGGCAAAATGGTGCTGTATAGGGTGGCGTATTATAGTGTGCAAGAAAATAAAGGACATCAAATGCTCTTTGTGTCTAATGCTGATGGAACGAACAAAAGCAGCTTACCACAACGGCTGATAATGAAAACAGACGCTGTATGGATTGAGAATGGACAACGCATTGCCTTCCTTACAAAAAGGACAGCTGTGGAGCATGAACGCTGATGGCTCAGGAAGAAAGCAGCTACCAATAGCGATGTTGATATCGAAGGATTTAAGTTTTCACCTGATGGAAAGAAAGTTATTCTTATCAAATCTTTGAAATATACAGGAGTTATCCAGGCTAATCCGTCTGATCTCACCCTAAAGCAACAGGAAGAAAAGTAACCGACTTAATGTACCGTCATTGGGATCACTATGTTGAAACTATTCAGCACCCCTTTGTGGCTGATGTTACGGCCGATGGCATAACTGCAGGCAAAGACTTGCTTGAGGGTGAACCATACGAATGTCCGATGGAGCCATTTGGAGGTGTTGAGCAGTTGGCTTGGAGTCCTGATTCGAAAACAATTGCTTATACATGCAGAAAAAAACGGGTCGCGAATACTCTATTTCTACTGACTCTGATATTTTCTTGTACAACCTGGCTACTGGTAAAACAACCAATTTGTGTAAGCCAGCCGACTATAAAGCTCCAGCAGTTGATGCAACGAAGACGCTTAAGTATCAAGCAGTAAATCATCAAAACAAGGATTATAACGTTGGTTACGATACCAATCCCAAATTCTCGCCCGATGGAAAATATGTTGCTTGGCAGAGTATGAAGAATGATGGATATGAAAGCGACAGAAATCGTCTGTGTGTTTATACACTTGCTACAGGCGAAAAACGCTATGTTACAGAAGCTTTCGACTCTAATGTTGACGATTATTGCTGGGCAGCTAACTCGCAAACGTTGTACTTTATTGGCGTTTGGCACGGTTGTGTGAACATGTATCAAACCAATTTGGCTGGTAAAGTGATGCAACTAACAGATGGGTGGCACGATTATGCATCGGTTCAACTTTTGGGCAATACTGGTAAGTTGCTAGCAATGCGCCATAGTTATTCGCACCCAGACGAGTTGTTTGTGGTTACGCCTTCAAAGAAAGAAAAGAAATCAGAGGCAAAACAGATAACCGACGAAAACAAACACATCTTCGATCAGCTCGAAATGGGTAAGGTGCAACAGCGTTGGGTTAATACCGTTGATGGCAAGAAAGAGTTGGTTTGGATTATTCTTCCACCACATTTCGATCCAAATAAAAAATATCCTGCATTACTTTTCTGCGAAGGTGGCCCCCAAAGTCCTGTTAGCCAATTCTGGAGTTATCGATGGAATTTCCAAATAATGGCTGCCAATGGTTATGTTATTATTGCTCCAAACCGTCGAGGCTTGCCTGGTTTTGGTTCTGAATGGAACGAAGAAATATCGGGTGATTGGACAGGTTTGTGCATGAAAGACTATTTGGCTGCCGTTGACGATGCTGTTGAGAACTTACCTTTTGTAGACAAAGACCGTCTGGGTTGTGTGGGAGCTAGCTTTGGCGGTTTCAGCGTTTATTACTTAGCCGGACATCATGATAAGCGTTTCAAGGCTTTTATCTCGCACGATGGTGCATTTAATCTTGAAGCAATGTACACCGAGACAGAAGAAAACTGGTTCTCTAACTGGGAATACGATGACGCTTATTGGAACAAAGACCTTACTGTCAATGCAAAGCGCACATACGAAAACTCACCACATCGTTTTTATCGATAAGTGGGATACGCCTATCCTTTGCATTCATGGTGAGAAAGATTATCGTATTAACGCAACACAAGGTATGAGTGCGTTTAATGCTGCTCGCATGAAAGGCATCCCTGCTGAATTGCTTATCTTCCCTGATGAAAACCACTGGTGCTTAAACCTCAGAATGGTGTGTTGTGGCAACGCACATTCTTTGAGTGGCTAGACAGATGGTTGAAGTAATAAGATCGTAGTGATATTTTGCCGTAATCGCTTTTTGAAAAGAAGTGTTTTTTTCTGTCTTCAAACTTTTTGCTCTGCTGTATTTTTAATTCAGAGACTCAACATTGAAGAAGGGCAGAATAGCTAGTTGAAACACCACTTTCATTGGAGTTTGGTCCACCTATTCATTCTAAATGTGGATTGTTCGTGGACAAGTGGCATGCACTTTTTATATAGTAAAAATCTTTTAAAAACAGCTTTATCGCACATTATATATTGAAGAAATCCACCCTCTCTTAAACTTAAGAGAGGGTGGGGGCAACTTTTAAAATGCGAGAAACTATTACCAACGAAAAAAATATAAATATCTATGACAACAAACAACAATGCAACAGGCACTTTACGCGATTCAGCTGCAGCCCGCTGGACAGCCTTGTTGCTTTTGGCTATGGCCATGTTTTTCGCGTACATTTTTATGGATATTCTATCGCCCATTAAGGACTTGATGGAATCTACACGTGGTTGGGACTCTACAGCCTTTGGTACTTATGCCGGTTCAGAAACGTTCCTTAACGTGTTTATCTTCTTCCTTATCATTGCAGGTATTATCCTCGACAAGATGGGCGTGCGCTTTACAGCCATCCTTTCGGGTCTGGTTATGCTCACAGGAGCTTGCATCAACTGGTATGCAGTTACCGAATCGTTCATGGGGTTCGTCACTGAAACCTGGTTTTCGAACCACCCTTAATTACATTCCTTTGTTCGATGAGTTGGGTGTTTCGCCATTTTATGCTGGTATGCCTGCTTCAGCTAAGTTGGCCTCTATTGGTTTTTGAGGATATTCGGTTGCGGAGCCGAGATGGCTGGTATTACCGTTTCTCGTGGTATTGTAAAATGGTTTAAGGGCAAAGAAGTGGCTTTTGGCAATGGGTTCAGAGATGGCCCTTTGCACGCCTTGGCGTTGCCACTTGTATGATATTCTCTCCTGTTTTCGCTCGTTTGTTTGGAAAAGTAGACGTATCTCGTTCTGCCGCTTTCGGACTTATATTGTTGATGATTGCTTTGATTATGTTTGTAGTTTACTTCTTCATGGATAAGAAACTAGATGCACAAACAGGTGAAGCCGAAGAGAAAGATGATCCTTTCCGTATCTCAGATATTGGTCAAATCTTGCGTAGTCAAGGTTTCTGGGTCGTAGCATTACTTTGTGTGCTCTATTATTCGGCCATTTTCCCCTTCCAAAAGTATGCAGTTAACATGCTTCAATGCAATCTAACGTTTACGCAATTGGCAGAAGGTGACTTCTGGGCTTCAAATAGTGTAACGTTGATTCAATATTTCGTGATGATTACTATTGCTGCTACAGCTTTTATAAGTAATTTCAGCAAGAAAGCATCGTTGAAATATGGACTTCTTCTCGTGTCGTTTGTATTCCTTATATGCTATTGCTACATTGCCTACAAACGTCAATCAGCCGAAGCAATTTTCGCTGTATTCCCACTTTTAGCTGTAGGTATCACCCCTATTCTGGGTAAATACGTTGATCATAAGGGTAAAGCAGCCTCTATGTTGGTGTTGGGAAGTGTGCTTCTTATCGTTTGCCACCTTACATTTGCATTCCTTCTTCCACAGCTTAAAGGCAATGAAATAGGCGGTGTAAGTCTTGCTTTCGTCACCATTCTTATTCTTGGAGCTAGCTTCTCTTTGGTGCCAGCATCGTTGTGGCCATCTGTTCCTAAGTTGGTAGACAGCAAAATCATTGGTTCTGCTTATGCTTTAATATTCTGGATTCAGAACATAGGGCTATGGCTTTTCCCATTGCTGATTGGTAAGATATTGAAAGCTTCGAATCCTGACATTGTTCAAAAGCCTTGAAGCTGGTACGATGTCGCCAGCCGAAGCAGCAACGTCTTACAACTACACCAATCCTTTGTTGATGCTTGCTATGCTTGGCTTGGTAGCTTTACTACTTGGATTGTACTTGCGTGTTGTAGACCGCAAGAAAGGTTATGGTCTGGAAGAGCCTAATATTAAATAATAAGAGGCTTATAGAATAAAATATAACATACGTATCTAGCAACATTTTGCTGTTATAATATATAATGGCTGAACTCAATAAATGGTGTTCAGCCATTATTGTTTTACACGAATTTAAGCTGGTTTCAAACGAGTAGACAAATTGGGTTGAACAGAGTGTAGGGTTCGTAGGTTTATGCGGTGTTGTTTTTAGGGTGTGAAAGGAGATGCTATCAATGTATTATTAGCTGCTGCAGATATAACTTCAAAAAGAGCTATGAGAGCTCTTTTGTACCTTATAAAAGAATCAGCATAGAGCTTGTCAGTACAAGCTTTATGCTGAAATATAGTTTTTAAGGGAGCACTAACTAGTGAATAGTTAATAAATTGACAAAATTATGAGTTAGTAAGCTAAAGAGGTTAAAGGTTTACGTTTTCTAAAAATAGTCTGCAACCTCATCAACTCGACAACTTACAAGCTCATAACAACTCTAGAATTTTGTTATAGGGCAGTGAACGCAGCGAAGAACCCGAAAAATAACCCCTGGAGAATTGGCTAATACTAAAGGAAGATCGCGCTTTTCTTTGAACAAACCATAACAAACCCATAGCGTGCAGTTGATTCCTGCCATGAAAGGCTGAATAAACGAGCCCTTGTTGCCGTTTAAATTATCCTGTATCTGTGGAAAATAAAATACGTACATAAGGACGGATGTACACATCCCCACCCATCCTACATAACCAAAAAACTTTTCTTTTTTCATCTTAATTAAAATGTTAAATGTTCGGAGAAACAATAATTATCTGACTAATATATCGGTTGATAAATTGATAAAAACAAGTATGGTACGTGCGCGAGTTTACGAGTTAGATTATAATCGGCAACAAGCACAAAAACTGAAGAACACCATCATCCTACAAACTTATTAACTCACAACCTTATAAATATTACAATTTTACTGATTGATAAACTTCCGAGTTTTGGATTTCATATGGTAATACCATATAACCTCACATTCTCGCTAACTTATAGTCTTATGAGTTTACAACCATATAAGCTATTCTCTTTACTCCATCACAATTCCTTTACTCAGTTGAGAAGTCGGCCACCATTTTACGATACATTGCATACATGCGTGTACGCGATATGAAACCTTGTAGTTCGTTGTTTGCATCTACCACAGGCAAGTAAGTGGCATCTGTTTTATCAAACTTGTTCATCACCTCTTCCATTGGGTCGTTTCTTCCAAGAACGGCAGGTGTTGGACACATAATTTAGTGCGACACTGAATTTATGATATAACTCTGTTCGGAAACATAATGTGCCTAATCTTGGTTACATCTATCTCGCCAATGAGTTGGCCAGCGTGGTCCAAAACAGGGATAAAGCTTGTGTGACTGCGACTAATGACGTACACTAATTTGCCCAAAGGCATTTCTGGATTAACGGCCGTGTAGTTCTTATCAATAATGCTTTCCATGCTCATTAAGGTAAGAATAGACTTATCTGTATTGTGAGTGATAAGTTTTCCCTCGCGAGCAAGTCGCATACCGTAAATGCTATGTGGCTCAAAGATGTTGATAGTGAGGTACGAACTAATACAAACAATCATCAATGGCAGTAGTAATTGGTACCCTCCTGTTATTTCAGCAATGAGAAATATACCCGTAAGAGGTGAGTGCATCACGCCAGCCATTACGCCAGCCATGCCAAGAAGCGTGAAATTTTTCTCGGGAATATATACACCAATGTTGTAGATGTTCCATAAACGGGCGAAGAAAAAGCCACCAAATCCACCAATAAACAATGAAGGAGCAAACGTTCCACCGCAACCACCACTACCATTAGTGGCAGATGTGGCGAAAACTTTGGTGAAAAAGCACCAGTCCTACGTAAACCACCAGTAGGTTGTTGTGACCATAGAATAGCGAATTGTTAAGAATTTCGCTCCAATCAGCTTCAGTGTTACCATTAAGGGAGTATGTTTACCGAACTTAATCCCTCGCCATAAAGTGAAGGAAAGATAAAGATTAGTGAGCTTAGAATAACTCCTCCCACAATCAAACGCTGATAGGGACGCTCTTTCATCTTGCCAAACATGTTTTCGCAGGCTGTCATTGTGCGCATGAAGTAAAGACTAATCATACCACAAAAGATGCCAAAGAGAACGCTGGCAGGTACACGCTCAATCACCCATTCGCCGTCGATGTGGAACGTAAACATCGAATCGGTACCCACAAAGATATAAGTGAAACAAGTGGCAGTTACACAAGCAATGAGAATAGGAAGGAGAGAGGCCATGGTTAGGGTTCTACCATTAGCACCTCCAGGGTGAACACAAGTCCTGCTATTGGCGCTTTATAAATACCTGCAATGGCAGCCGATGCACCGCATCCAACAAGCAAAATCATGGTGCGGTTATCCAGTTTAAACAGCTGTCCGAGGTTAGAGCCAATGGCCGAACCTGTTAATACAATAGGAGCTTCAGCACCAACCGAGCCACCAAAGCCGATGGTTATAGCAGAAGCGATAACAGACGACCAACAATTATGTCCTTTTAGTCGGGCGCGTTTGGAAGAAATAGCATAGAGCACACGCGTAATACCGTGTGAGATATTATCCTTAACCACATGCCTAATGAATAGAGAAGTAAGGTAAATACCCACTACGGGAAAGACAAGATACAACCAGTTGATAGACGAAATGGTGAAGCCCTCGGTTAGCAACATTTGAATTTGCTTGATTAGCCAATGAAGAAAGAAGGCTGCAATGGCTGCAAATACCCCCAACGAAAAACGAAAGGATGAGTGTGAACTGCCTTGTAGAAAGGTGTTCGATGCGCCATTTGGTAAACCTACCAATCAATGATTTGTCTTCATTTTCTATTGTTGTATCCATCTCTTAGGCTTGTGTGTTGCGTTCAAATCGTGCGTTTGTTATTTGCGAATCACCGTTACTTCACCGTGTTTGTTAAGTTTGATGATACAACTTGGTGTATGTGGCTTGTGTTCTTGTCGGCGAGACCAGCACACATAGTCAACTGCATTGAACAATTCTTCACTAATATCTTTATAATTAGAGGCTGCAGGTTGGCCACTAATATTTGCACTGGTGCTTACCAAGGCCTTTTTGAAAACGATAACACAATTCTTTTTGAAAACGGTTCGGCTGTTACTCGCAATGCCACCGACCCGTCTTCGGCAATGAGATTTGGCGCTAGGTTAACGGCATCGTCAAGAATTAGCGTTGTGGGTTTAGTGGCAAGCTCCACCAAATCCCATGCCACGTTAGGTACATTTCTAACGTAGCGTTGCATGCGCATGGCCGAATCCACAAGGCAAATCATAGCCTTGGAGTCGTCGCGTTGTTTTATCTGGTACACCTTGGCCACAGCTTCGGCGTTAGTAGCGTCGCATCCGATACCCCAAACCGTATCAGTGGGGTAGAGTATAACACCGCCTTTTCTCAACACTTCAACAGCTTTCTTAATGTCTTCTTCTTGTCATGATGTTGTTTATCTGTTCAACTTGCAAAATATATAATAAAAATATGTTTGCCCCAAGTAAAACAGCGTTTTTATTTAACTGTGAAAATGGGACGCTTTATTCACCTGCTGATAGCATGAAAGCTATTGGCCCTCGCGCGTTCCGTTTAGGAAGTCTCGGCTGTTCATACGTTTCTTTTCCTGCCATTTGTATCTCTTTGCAGCTCAAGTAGGTTGTCGGCGGTGCAAATATATAGACGGTTTGCTTCCACTACGAAAGTTCCTGGGTTTGCTTTTTGCAGGCATTTGGGTTTTGTTTGCACTATAAATCTTCAGCACTTGCGGTTTGTTATTCTCCTGTTCGTCGTTCTTGGCAATTTCAGTCCACGCGCCAGGGTACGGACTTAGTCCGCGAATAAAGTCGTAAATGCGCTTTACGGGTAGATTCCAATCTATTTGGCAAGTCTCTTTAAATATCTTTTGGAGCATGCTTCAGTGGCTGGTCTTCAGGCTGTTGTGTGGTCTCAAGTTTTCCGTCTTGCTGCAAAAATGCGGTCAACCGTTTCAATACACAGTTCAGCTCTGAGTCTCATTAGATGGTCGTACACCCATTCAACGTTGGCATCATCAGGTATAGCAAGACGTTTATAGTCGATAATTCTACCCGTATCAATATTTTCGTCAAGGAAGAAAGTGGTGACACCTGTTTCTGTTTCGCCATTGATAACAGCCCAATTGATAGGGCTGCCCCCGATACTGTGGCAATAACGCTGCATGTACATTGAAAGTGCCGAACGCTGGCATATCCCACACTTGCTTTGGAAGCATGCGAAAGGCAACAACAACTTGCAAATGAGCATTGAAAGCACGCAATTGAGCTTAGGAACTCCTCATCTTTCATGCGCTCGGGTTGCAGTACAGGTATTGATTTAGACAGTGCATATTGCTTTACTGCAGGAGCTTGAAGTGTAGAACCATGTCTACCAACAGGCTTATCGGGTTGAGTAACCACGGCCACCACGTTATATCCGCCATCTACAAGCAGTTTAAGCGACTGCACGGCAAACTCGGTGTGCCCATGAAAACAATTCTTAAGTCTTGTTTCTTCATTATACTGTTTTATACGATGTTATTATTAAAACGAACGGCAAGCCTAAGCAATTTATTTGCAAGACTATTAGTTTGCACTGTCTTCGATTGCCGTTCGCTTCATGCTGTTGTTAAGTGAATAAGTTTATTATAAGCGCGACACTTGTTTAACTCCTCTAACGGTTCTAAGTTTTTTCATCAGTGCCTCAAGTTTTGTAACGTCCTCTAGTTGCACAACGATTGTACCATCAAAAAGGCCATCGTGCGAATCAATATTGATAGAGCGCATCACGATTTTTTCTTCTTTCGATATGATACTTGTGATATTGTTCACGATGCCGAGGTCGTCGTTTCCCACCACTTTAATAGTGATGCTATATTGTCCTGCACTCTTTCCACTCCACCGGGCTTTCACAATACGGTATCCAAAGCGTTTACGCAGCTCGGGTGCATTAGGGCAGGTGCAGCGATGTATCTTAATTCCTCCACTAACAGTAACGAATCCAAACACCTCATCGCCATAGATAGGCTGGCAGCATTTTGCCAACGAATAGTCAACCCTTTCAAATTTCTGTCGATAACGAGGACATCTTCATTGCTACGTGCAATCTCCTCATCGGGATTATCATAGCTAAACTCGGTGGCACTCCTAACCGTTTGGGGTGTATTGATATTTTGGTCGTAGTCACGAACGGCAATATACTTTTCAATAACCTCGTTAACATCGAGCTTCTCGTCGGCTATTTGCTTATAGAAATCCGTAGCCACCTTAAAGCCCATACGCTTAATCAGGTGCATCATGGTTGTTTCGTCTAACTCAATTTTCCTATTTTTGAGTCTTCTTTCCAGCAACTCCTTAGCATAGATTGTGTCTTTGGCGATGGTTTCTTTTAGTGCCAGTTTTATTTTAGCTTTTGCACGTGGGGTCTTAACTATGTTTACCCATTCTTGCTTAGGTGTTTGATTGCTCTGCGTAATCACTTCAACCTCGTCTCCCGACTTCATTTCGGCTCTAAACGAAACGTTTTTGCCATTGATTTTGCCACCTACGCACTTATTTCCGATACCCGAATGTATACGATAAGCAAAGTCTAAGATGTTTGCACCTTTTGGAAACTTTAGCAATTCACCTTTAGGCGTGAACACAAACACCTCGTCTTCATACAATCCCATTTTGAATTGGTCCATCAACTGCAAATCGTCGTTGTTTTCTAATGCAGCTCTGATGTTCGAAAGCCATTCGTCTATGCCACTTTCTCCCTTTATCCCTTTGTAGCGCCAATGCGCAGCCAGACCCTTTTCTGCTATTTCGTCCATTCTTTCGGTTCGAATTTGCACTTCAACCCACTTGTTTTCGGGTCCTAACACCGTGATATGCAAACTTTCGTAACCATTACTTTTAGGCACACTAAGCCAATCGCGCAGGCGTTTTGGGTTTGGCATGTACATATCCGTTACGATAGAGTAAGCTCTGCCAACATTGTATTTTTCTTTATCAACTGGAGAATCGATAATGATGCGTATGGCAAAAGGTCGTAAATACCCTCGAAGTTGCACTTTTTGCTTCTTCATTTTTGCCAAATGGAATGAATGCTTTTGGTTCTTCCTTTCATGTGAAAATGCAACCCCGCCTCTTCAAGCTGCTTTTGGATGGGCGATATAAAGCGTTCGATGTAGCTATCGCGCGACTTTTTTGTGGCGTTTAGCTTATCCTTAATCATGTAATAAGCATCGTGCTCCAAAATATTTAAGACTTAAGTCTTCCAGTTCGCTTTTTCAATTTGTACAACCCCAGCTTGTGTGCAAGTGGAGCATACAGGTAACTAGCCTCTTGAGCAGCCTCCAAGCGTGCTTCTTCGTTGTAAGTGTCGCGCACTTGTCGCATCAGGTTAACGCGGTCGGCAATCATGATAAGTATAACCCGCATGTCTTCAGCAAAAAGAGATAAGCAAGTTTCTAAAGTTCTCGCTCTCTATCACAGGCGTTCGTTTGTATAACTCCTGCACTTTAACCAGACCTCGAATTATTTGCGCTACAGAATGTCCATAGTGTTTGTCTACTTGTTCAATGTTGCTAAGCCCAGCCACTACGCCAGTGTAAAGCACGATAGCGATAATGGCATCACGCTTCAAACCAATTTCTTCGAACGCTATTTCTGCTGTTTGCAACGCATGTACAATAGGATTAAGACCAAAGATGTTGCGTTGCAGCATACCCGAGTGAATATAATCTTCGATAACTTGGCGCAATTGCTCTGCATCGTTAGGTTGAAAGCCGTTGGCTTCTGCTTTGCCAACAGCTTAGGACAAGAGGCCGCAGGCCAATTCTTTTTCTTCGGTAGTAAAAAGAGTTTTTTTCTTCCATGTGCAATCCTTTTCTACATTTTTGTGTCTTATTGGCTCATGTTGGTTGGAGGGCTCGTTGTTGGTTCTAGGCGTTGCATTTTTGGCACATTCGCCACTCTCCATAATATTTGCTAATTCTGATGCGTGTCAACAAACATCCACTTAAGCCCTCCATTCGTGCCTATTATATAATATAAGGTGTGTCCACGCACATACCTTAATTGCAAAGTTACAAAAAGTAGCCCAATAATTTCTTATTTAGCAGGAAAGTTGTTACATTTGTTCAGCACTTTGTATAATCAACACAAAACCTAAATATTATGTTAACAAAACAAGATTTGCAGCAAATAGAACGTCTCGGTATAAGCGAGGCCGTGGTGAATCATCAGATGGAGCAGCAACGCAATGGTTTTCCTTACCTTAAACTGCAGGCTGCCGCTTCCATTGAGAACGGCGGTATAATGGCTCCTGATGCTGAAGAGCGCAATGCTTATTTAGCTTCCTGGGAACGTTATCAAGCTGAAGGTCGCAAGGTTGTTAAGTTTGTGCCTGCTTCCAGGCGCCGCAAGTAGAATGTTCAAAGACCTCTTCGCCTTTCTCGATGCAAGCTATGACGAGCTCTATTACTGCTTTTCGAAAAAAAGAATTTTTCGACAATACGCGTCTTTTTGCTTTTAGAAAAGCCCTTTGCAATGCCTGCAAGGCTGATACGCAATGTAGTGTTTGCGACCTTAAAGAGGCGGGAAAGTACAAAGAGGTTGTGGCGCATCTCTTAGGCGAAGAAGGACTCAACTATGGCAATTTGCCAAAAAGGTTTGCTGCTTTTTTTCATAATTATGAAGACGAACCACGTACACCACTAGAGGAACATCTTGTTGAAGCTGCACTTTATGCTGCCTCTAATGGAGAAGCGAATGTTCATTTCACGGTTTCTCACGACCATCTCCAACTCTTCAAAAATAAGGTTGCCGAAAAGGTCGAGAAATATGAGAAACTTTATAATACACGTCTTAACGTGTCGTTCTCTGAACAAAAAAACCGTCTACTGATACAATTGCAGTAAACCCCGATAATACCCCTTTCAGAAACGAAGATGGTTCGCTGCTCTTCCGTCCTGGTGGACATGGCGCACTTATTCAGAATTTAAACGATGTAGAAGGTGATGTTGTGTTTATCAAGAATATTGATAACGTTGTGCCCGATAAACTAAAAGGAGATACTGTTACTTATAAAAAACTGCTTGGAGGTATTCTTGTCGAGCTACAAAAAGAAGCATTTAGGTACTTGCTGATGCTTGATAAGGGTGGTTGCACACGAGAACAACTTAACGAGATGTTGCTTTTTCTTAGAGAAGCAACTTTGCTGTGTTCGCAAAGATGTGGCTGAACTAGACGATAATACGTTGGCCGAATATCTACGTAAGAAGCTTTAATCGCCCCATACGTGTATGTGGTATGGTGAAGAATGTTGGCGAACCCGGTGGCGGTCCATTCCTTACTTACAATCAAGATGGAACGATTAGTCTGCAAAATTCTTGAGAGCAGTCAGATAGATAGCAATAATGCCGAATATGTTAAGGCCTTTTAAAGAAGGTACACACTTCAATCCTGTTGACCTTGTTTGTGGTATTCGCGATTATCGTGGCAATGCTTTCCGCTTGCCAGACTTTGTTGACCATAACACAGGTTTTATTAGTTCGAAAAAGCAAGAATGGTAAACAGCTAAAGGCCTTAGAGCTTCCAGGCTTGTGGAATGGTGCTATGAGCGATTGGAATACGGTGTTTGTAGAAGTGCCGCTGTCTACATTCAATCCTGTTAAGACGGTGAACGACCTTTTAAGGCCCGAGCATCAATAATTCAAACACTTATTAAGAAAGGGGAAGCAACGCATTGGCTGCTTCCCCTTTCTTATTAAGGTTTTAAAACAACTTATTCCTTAGCAGGTGTTATCTAATTCTATCTGTTGCCTTTACCAATCTCTCGTCTGCAAGAATACCTCTTCGCGCCATCCAATAAAAATATCATGGCAACGAATGGAAAGCAAACAGCTATGTTAGCATGCACTAGGTAATCACGAAAAGCCTACGTACAATGCATAGAAGGCAGCAAGCGCATACCAAACAACTATCAGCAGCATGTTTACTCACGCACAATTTAGCTTGTCGAGGTCTGTTGCGAAATCCTCCAATAGTCCAAGCGCCGATAGTCGCTGTAAGTATTAGTACGCCAAACAATGCGCTTGATTGCATGCTTACCCCACCTTCGGGAGTTCGAATCCATAGGTTGAACATCTCCGCATCCAGCCCCATGCCCTTAGGCGTAAAGTGAGCAATGGGCAAACAGAGGCATGCCACGGTGAAAGCGATGGCCAACACCATGAACACAGTTTGTTTACGCTGCCACATTAGTCAATCTGTTGGGCCTCTTTAGAGGGGTCGCGCCAGTAAATGCTATCATCAATAAACTCTTGAGTAGCTAGCAATGTGGGTTTGGGAAGCTTCTCGTAGTAGCGCGAAATTTCAATTTGTTCGCGGTTTTCGAACACCTCTTCTAGAGTGTCGTTATATGAAGCAAACTCTTGAAGCTTCTTGTTCAAGTCTTGTTTAATCTCAACGCTTATCTGATTAGCACGCTTTGAGATGATGGCAACGCTCTCATAAATGTTGTTCGTATCGTTACACAAGTCCATAATGTCTCTTGTGACGGTATTTATCGGAGCCTTTGACTTCTTGTAATCCATAAAATAATGTTCCTATACTGTTTTAATAACTAATCAATTTTTAGTAACTTCCTTGCATTTAGCGATAAGTTTCTCTGCCAAATGTCTGTCTTTCGAGTCGGGATACTCGTTAATAAAGCCATAACATTCGTCTTCGGCATCTTGAAAACGTTCCACTTTCTTCGACTCGATGCTTTGCTCGGCCAACTCAAACTTACTTTTCATGAGCAACAAGGCAAAATTTTCGCGCAATCTACTATAAGGATAGTCCTTCAAAGCGTTTTGAGCGGTGATGATACATGCCTCATAATTGTTTCCGCCATAGTTGCAGTTACCAAAGTAGGTGCCCTAAGTCGTAATACAATCAGTCAGAGTGCAGCTCTTTTCTCACCAATTTGTCTTGTAGATCAAACAGTCTTTGTTGTGCCTGTGGCTTAAATTTCGAGTCGGGATACAGGTCAAGGAATGTTTGAAAGTCTGTTATAGCCTGAATTGTTCTTGATTGGTCCAAACGAGGTTCAGGAGTACTCATGAACAAACTCTGCCCAACGTAATATTGAGCAATCTCCGCATATTTCCCTTTGGGATACGATTGGAAGTATTTCTTAAAGTATTGGGCAGCAGTTTCGTAGTCTTTACTATTGTATTCGGCCATAGCCAGCATGTAAAGACTCTCTTGCAGCATTCTCTGTTCCCTTTTGTAGGGTAACAAGTTCTGCAAAAGGGTTATCGCACGCACATATTTACCTTTGGCGAAACACTCTTTTGCATACTCGTACTTATACTGCACATTGTCGCTTTTGTACACTTGATTGAACTCTTGTGCACAACTTGAAAACAGCAAAATGGCCGTAGAAATGATGAGCAATGGCTTCTTCATTGTTTGTTTCTTGTTTTTGAACTGCAAAAATACACATATTTTGCTTATTAACAAAGTGTAAAATGCTATTTTTAGCTATTTGGACGAATGTTTTTTTGTAATTTTGCATATATGGAATTTAAACTAACGTCGAAATACAAGCCAACAGGCGACCAGCCTGAGGCTATCAGACAACTTTCAGAGGGGTTGGATAGGGGTGACATGTCGCAAGTTTTGTTGGGCGTAACTGGTTCTGGTAAAACCTTTACCATGGCCAATGTCATTGCCCAACACAATGTTCCTACGCTTGTTTTGAGTCACAACAAAACGCTTGCAGCACAGCTTTCTACGAGGAAATGAAAGGTTTTTCCCCGATAATGCCGTGGAGTATTATGTATCGTATTACGACTATTATCAACCAGAAGCTTATTTTGCCATCTACAGATGTATATATAGAAAAAGACTTAGCCATCAATGAAGAAATTGATAAACTGCGTCTTCGCGCCGTCTCGGCTTTGCTCTCGGGCCGTAAAGACGTGGTGGTGGTATCGTCGGTGTCGTGTATTTATGGTATGGGTGGCCCCACTGCTATGGAAAAGTGGTATTATTTCGCTGTCTCAAAGGTCAACAGATAGATAGAAATGAGTTTTTAGAAAACTGGTAGATTCGCTCTATAGTGCGAAACGATATCGACCCTCAACGTGGAAATTTTCGTGTAAAGGGCGATACCGTCGATGTAGCTATGGCCTATAGTGACAATGTGTTGCGTATCACTTGGTGGGATGACGAAATTGATAGTATCGAAGAAGTTGACAGTCTTACTTATCATCGACTGGCTAGTTTCAACGAATATAAAAATTTATCCTGCCAACCTTTTTGTAACAACGAAAGACCAAACCGAAAGGGCCATACGTTGTATTCAAGACGATTTGGTAAAAGCAAATTGATTTCTTTAACGAATTAGGTGATGGTATTAAAGCTCAACGTATTAAAAGAAAGAGTGGAATACGACATGGAGATGATGAAAGAGTTGGGTCATTGCTCGGGTATAGAAAAACTATTCACGCTATTTTGATGGACGAGAACCGGGCCAACGTCCCTATTGCTTTGCCTCGACTTTTTCCGAAAGATTATCTGATGATTATTGACGAAAGCCATGTTAGTGTACCCTCAACTTGGAGGTATGTATGGAGGCGATAGAGCACGAAAACAAAATTTAGTTGAGTTTGGATTTCGTCTGCCTGCTGCTTTCGACAACCGCCCTCTTAGGTTTGAAGAGTTTCATAGTCTTATCAATCAAGTGATATATGTGTCGGCCACGCCTGCCGATTACGAACTGGGAGAGGCCGAAGGCGTTGTTGTCGAACAACTAATTAGGCCCACGGGACTACTTGATCCTGAAATTATTGTTCGCCCTAGTGAAAATCAGATTGACGACCTTTTGGCCGAAATAATCGATAGAAGTGAGAAAAAAATGAGCGCGTTTTTGGTTACTACACTCACTAAGCGCATGGCCGAGGAGCTTACCGAATACTTGCTCAACCATGGGGTTAAAACTAATTATATACATAGCGATGTGGCTACACTCGACCGTGTACGCATTATGAATGCTCTTAGAGCAGGTGAATACGATGTTCTTGTGGGGGTTAATCTATTGCGTGAAGGCTTGGATTTGCCCGAAGTTTCGCTGGTTGCCATCCTCGATGCCGACAAAGAGGGATTTTTGCGCAGTCATCGTTCGCTTACACAAACAGCAGGTCGTGCTGCTCGTAACGTTAATGGTAAGGTGATTATGTATGCAGATACTATCACACAGAGCATGCAACGCACCATTGACGAAACGGCTAGACGACGCATGATTCAGATGCAATACAATGCCGACCATAATATTACGCCCCAGCAGATTGTCAAAGACATTAAGGGAGCACTTACTGGCAATGTTCAAAGGGCAGAATCGGCCAAGTCCTATCGCTCGCAAGAGGGTGTAGTATGTGGAACCAAATGCTGATGCTATTGCGTTTGCAGCCGATCCAATCGTTGCACGTATGACGCGAGAGCAATTAGAGAAGAGTATTGCCAATACTACGACGTTAATGAAGCAGGCTGCTAAAGACCTTGATTTTATTCAAGCGGCGCAATATCGTGATGAGATTGTGCGTTTGCAAGAACAATTGGAGCTGAAATAATTATGTTCGACCCTTTGTTTATCTGCTTCGCGCTTTATAATTATATGTTATTTTGACGTTCCTACTATTGAAAAAGTAATTGTACTTTTTAATTACAAGGGTAATGTATTAAAGCTCTATGAAGCAGGTGTTTACGTGCGTTTAATAGTATCCAGTTTATAAATTAATCTATAATTCCATGCTTTGTTACGTATTTCTATTATAGACTGAATTTGATTATTATCTTGTTTTTTTATCAAAGTTATAATGGGCCTAAAGTTCATTTATGGGCATATTCTGTAAAAATAAAGAGAGTAAATTTTAACATTGTGACTGCGATATTTGCAAGCAATTGCCCGCTTGCTCGCAAATATTCAATTCTCGCGGAGGTTTGTTTTGATGAAAGCCATACTTTCTAGCGACCGTTGCTAATACGAGTTTTAAGCGAAATAAACTGTGTTTTTATATGGGTTTGAGGGCTATTTGTAGCAAAATGAAGCGCTATTTGCAGCAAAAACGCAATGCTAACTCTTACTAAATACCGTGCTAACTCATGCAAAACGCAAGGCTATTTGCTGCAAAACGCAAGGCAAAATGCTACAAAATGCAGAAATCAAAGCTACATATTATCGGATGATGGCAGAAAAAAATCAACCCAAAGAAAAGTAAAAAGGCAGATGCATTTAAGGTGAAAGAGACTAAAAAGGTGTGTTTTAGCTATATTAACATGTATTTTTGGTCGCTGAAAATTTTGAGTTTTCGACAAAATAGAAAGGGAAAATGGTGCAAAATGGCTTTTTGAGGAGTGTAATTGGATGCAAAATTAATAGTGTGAACGTCTTTAAAAGAGTCAAAAACTATGGTTTAACCCTTCTGTTTTCTCTAGAATGAATCGCTTGCGAGGGTGTGTTCTGTAAAAATATCTTTACTTAATTTAACGTGAGTTCGACGAATTCAGAACAATGCAAGCTGTGTGTCAATGGTCCTTTGTACATTGATGCACGGCTTCTTTTGAAACAGGCAATAGGCAGCAATTGCTCCTAATAGGTTGACGATGAAATTGTCAAAGTATCTATGTCTAGAGTGTTCCACCTGCGCAATGTTCTTTTAGTTCATCATTCACCGTCTCTATAATGGCTCTTTTTCTGAGTAAAAGTATGTCTGAAACACTCATTAACGCTCCTTTCATGTTACTTTTCAATTTGGTAATAAGCTGTATTCCGTCAACGAAAAGCCTTTGAAAGAGGTTCTTGTTGATGTAGCCCTTGTCACCGAATAGCTTACCATATATAAAATCTATGAATGCTTTGTACTCTAAAGGCTTACGGTCATCAATATCTCCTGGCGTTATCATAAAGTTGAGAAGTTCTCCTTTCTCATTGCAAATCAAATGCAACTTGAAGCCAAAGAACCAACCCATAGAGCATTTTCCTCTTTGAGCTATACCTTTGAAAACCTTATGAATATGTATTCTTTGGTTTTTGCAGACACGCAGTGGTGTGCTGTCAACGAAACTTATACCCGTGCATTTGCCCAACAGAAACTTCTTGATAAACAAGGTTAAGGGTACGGCTGCATCCCTTTCCAATTCTACTATACGGTTATAAGAAACAACTTTTTGAAACAGGCGGCGAAGCTGTTGCTGATACTTTTTCAAGATAGAAATGTTTGAAGCTAACGATAACCAGAATCGTGGAAAAATAATCATTATCAGCATAACTCCTGTCTTTGACATTGTAGAATTTCGATGATATTTCCTTATTCCTATAGGTTTTAGCGCATATTTTGCTGTCATTGCATCAAAAAACTTGCAGAAGTCATCTGCCATACAAAAATATTTTTCAATAACTTTGTCCTCGGTGATCATAGCGATTTTTTTGTTTGTAACTGTTTGTATATTAACCCTTTAAAGTTACAACAAATTTCGCTAATCACCAAATTTATAGACACTTATAATTCGTCGAACTCACGTTAATTTAACAACTAGTTTCGTTCAGTTAGTTTATAACCTGTCCAATCTTCTTTTAAAGTTTAGCCCAGACATATCTTTCAACATATAATGACCACGGTTTGTATAGTTCAAACTAAAATTGAATATTGAGCACAAAGTCGTAATAACCACAATAAATAGTCCTCCCTTATAAACCTAATATTTCTCTGATTCATAGTATATTATACAATAAATTGTTTGCTTATATCTACAAATTTTTTTGTACCTTTACATTATAATTCTTGCAGATATTTATGCTTAAACGTACATCCAAACAGCTCTCTTTTATTCTCTTCTTTAGAGGACATGCTTAGCCATGAACATCCCCTTTTTCAACTTAGTAATAAGATTAATTGGGAACGTTTTGAAAAATGCTTTCTCCATTGTATTGCCGTACTAATGGTCGCCCTGCTCATCCTATTCGCTTGATGTGTGTCTTTTAATTTTTAAAAACATCTGCGTAATGTGTCAGATGAAATGGTGGTTTCTCAATGGAGCGAGAATGCTTACTACCAATATTTCTGTGGTGGACTTGAATTTATGCCCAAACAACCCTGTGACGCTTCCGAGTTAGTTCACTTCAGAAATCGTATAGGTGAAAAAGGTATGGAGTTAATATTAGCCGAGAGCATCCGCGTTAATACCGACCATGATAACGAAGACCATTTTGATACGGCTTTCATTGATTCTACCGTGCAGGAGAAGAATATAACCTATCCTACAGATGCAAAGTTGCATAAAAAGATAATCAAAAAAACGTTCTGAAGATAGCTCATGACAATTGTCTTCCTCTACGACAGAGTTATACGCGTACCTTGAAAGGAATTTACCGTTCCCAACGTTTTCGTAATCATCCCAAGAATCGTAAGAAAGCTCTTAAGGCAGATAGGCAACTGAAGACTATAGCAGGTAGATTAGTAAGAGAGCTAGAGCGTAATCTTGGGGGAAGGAAAGGATATGAGAAGATGTTTGAGCTATATTACAGAGTTCTTTCTCAGAATAGGAAGTCAAAGAACAAAGTATATTCTCTGCACGAACCAGATGTAGTTTGTATCAGCAAGGGTAAGGAACATAAGCAATATGAGTTTGGCAATAAAGTATCTATTCTTCGCTCATGGTCAGGACTTATTCTTGGTGCATGTTCTTTTAGGAATGAATATGATGGGCATACTATCGAAAAAGACGTTAGAACAAACCCAAAGGATGACAGGAAGGAAGGTTGACAAGTTAGCAGGAGATAGAGGGTATAGAGGTATAAAGCAGATTGGACAGACAAAGATACTCATCCCTGATACTCCTAAAGCTAAAGACAGCTACTACCAAAAAAGAAAGAAACACAAACTATTTTGTAAACGGGCAGGTATAGAGCCAACGATAGGACATCTTAAAGCAGACCACCGATTATCTCGCAACTTTTATAAAGGTGTGAAAGGAGATGCTATCAATGTATTATTAGCTGCCGCAGAGATATAACTTCAAAAAGAGCTATGAGAGCTCTTTTGTACCTTATAAAGAATCAGCATACAGCTTGTCAATACAAGCTGTATGCTGAAATATAGTTTTTAAGGAGGACTAAATAAGCCATTAGAATATACGGAGAATACTTTGCAGAGTTAATCCGTGTAACTCATGTCCATTACTATCAAAGCTAAATAGCAAAACAACTTGTTCAATCGAAATAACGGCCAAGACCATTAGTCTTGACCGTTTTAGAATATAGCAGCAGATTTGTTTATCAAATTGCTGTTGCATTTAAAAAGCTTATATGCTATTATCAGCTAGTTGCAGTTTTGTTCTATTACACATTAACTACCCATTGTTGCAATATCAACAAACTTACCACGCTGTTTTCTTTCTTCAATCATTCGTTTCAATTTGCGTTGTCTGTTAGGAGCAATCCATTTTCGTGCAAAGATATTGGGGATGGCTACACCTATCGCAACACATAAAACGATGAGCGATGCAGTCATGCCATTAGTCATTGCTCTTAGTAAGTTCGCCCACTACGCCGTGCATATCTAGTAAGGCGAAAAAGACAACGATACATCAAAACACCAGGAACCATGGGTATAACGGTGGGAATTGAAAGGCATTGATGAGGCAAATGCACCCAGTGCACCACTTTGATATAGATGATACTAACGAGCGAAGCGCCAACCAAGGAGCCAATAACTGGACCTAAATCCAATCCAATATTGTTTGTGCTCTCACCAAGATTAACATAGTTTCTGGTGCAAACAGCCACAATACCTCCCAATGCCAATATCCATAAATGCTTTGGAGGGAAGTTGTATATCGTGGCAAAACCCATAGCCGAGATGGCGGCAGCCACAGCGTATTCCCAATAATCGTGATGGGGCGTCATGCTAAGCGTCTTAACAAAGTTGTCAATGCCACAAACACGAATAGCCAAGACAATACCAAAGGCCATAGCCGTAACAATAAGTATTGTGTTGATACCGCGTATAATACCCACCTCGATGTTGTTATCTAACACATCATTAACAAAGTTGATGATGGGTACACCTGGAACGAGAAACAGTGTACAGGCCATTAGCGGATGCCAAGGAGTATTTGTGTGTAGAACATTTGAAAGCAATGGAGGAAGACTTGCCACGAAATTAGAAGAAGCAAAGGTGCCAAGCAGCCAAGCAAGGATGGTTGCCACAAAAGGCTGCCACCGCGATGTTGGCGTACATATTAGAGCCAATCTCATTAAGTTTGACACGGAGTCGGAAACCCTAGTGCTGCCGCAATAGAAGCATAAAAGAAGGCAGACCAGTCGCAACCAAATTGGATGCAGAAGCCCCCGCAAGCAAAACCTGCTGCAATGGCAACTTGCCAGTGGGTGTAACTGCGTTTGCGAGTGGCAATTTTATTTAATTCTTCTTCGTAGCGATCGAGCGAATAGTCTTCTTTAATTGCACTCCACGACAGTTTACTGATGTCTGAAATGGCGTGCATCTCTATGCCGTGCTTGTCGCAACGTTGAAATTTGGAAAAACGAATGTGTGCCGTCACTTAGGGTTTACCATCAACATGTTGTAGGTGATGTGTATGTGCAGCTGTTCTTCGTTGAGACCTAAATAGGCTGCCGTTCTTTTCATGTTGCGCATAATACGACTGGTATCGGCCGAACTTTTCAACGAGAATTTTACCTGTACGAAGTAGCAAATCAAGTTTTTCTTCGCAATAGTTTTCTAGACTCAACTTGTTGATTTCCTTCTTTTTCATTGTTTTACTAAACTAAATGTTTATGATTTGGTTTCCTAAGAATACATGCAAAGTTAATAAAACATAAGGAGACTAAGGTGGTTTTTTTAACTTCTTTATCATTAGCAAACTATGTGTACAATCTCTATTTTAAAGGCTAATTCAATAGGATAAATCAGCTATCTGCAAATATGTTCAAAGTTTGTTTAGGTCTATGGGATGGAAGCGCCTCAAGTTTCATATCATTTCTTTAGTTGATATATGACTGCTTTTCAATAAGATAGTGCCAACAACCATAAGACGTTGTTGGCGCTAAGCTATATTTTTAGAAGTTATTTCGGTTAAATGTGTTGTGGGTGGAAAATAATTAGGGAATATCGACACGCAAGTTGCTGCATATAAGCTGCGTATTAAACACCTTATGCCTTCTGCAGTTTAAATCTTCGCCACAGCCAATTGGGTAGCATTCGCCAAAAATAGTATCAATAACCGATAGCGCCAATCTATAATTCGCACACGTTTTTTTGTATTTTTAGCGCACGCATAATGCTGTCGGCGACTCGTTCTACCTGCATCAACATAGGATAATTGCCCTCCGTTAACAAGGCAGTATCCACAAATCCAGGTCTTATATCCGTGAAGTTGATATGCAAATTGCGCATCATTGCTAATTGGTCAAGGGCTTGTATGTAAGTGTTTTGAAAGGCCTTTGAAGCGCTATAAGAAGCAGCACTACCCATTCCTTTTGTGCCTGCCACAGAAGAAACCACAGCAATATGTCCACCATCATGTTGTGCCATATAGTTAAACACAAAGTCTACCATACGCGCAAAACCCATTACATTTGTTTCAAGAGTTGCTAGTTCGATGGTTTCGTCGAGTAAGCGATTTTGTTTGCCAATGCCCGAAGCGTGGAAATATAGGTTCACTCCCTCTAAACGGTCAATGAGTTGAGATAGGGGCAGTGGCATTGAAGTCGTTTACATCTACTTGTTGGGTAAACACCCTATTGGGAGCAAGTTGTTTCAAAGGTTCTAACAATTCTAAACGGCGAGCAGAAAGCCCCACCGTCCAACCCTCTTCTATTAGTCGTTTGGCAACAGCATAGCCTATACCAGAAGATGCACCCATAACAATAGCCTTTTTCATTGTATTGCGAATTTAGATAATTATCGTTTAATTATATTTGAGATGCAAATAAGAACACACACCTAGTGTATTAGCTAAGCAAACATTCCAATTGAAGCACTTCATTTGTGTTTTCGTTTACTCTAAACCTGTTGTTCGTTCGTTCGCCAACAAGCCAAATTAGTGCGCCATTTTTTTATCAAAAAAAGGGCCAGTTGTCGTTGTTTGTCAAAGTACGAACGCTTTCTGTCGGTGAGAAAAATCACTTACCAATTTAGAACTTTTCATACCAAAAGGTACAAAGCGGTCGGCTGTTTTAATGTGCCGTAAAAACTAAGGGGAAAACAATATTGCTAGCATCAAGATGCACACAATGAGCAAGTTTACTGGGGCGAAATGTTTCTGTTTTTGTGCATTTGGTTATTCGCAAGCGAACATTCTGTGAGAAAAACATAAGTTCCAACCTCAGGAAGTAGCATTGTTCTAGTCAATTCGGCAGGTGTAACGCTTTTGTTCTATCAACAATATTTGCCTGTCAACAACGAGTGTATGATTAGCCGAATGCCACATGTTACCCGTTTGTTGGTTATCATTTTGAGCGATTTGTTCAATCTGAGCAGGTGTAAAACCCAGTTTGTGAATGAGCTGGAAGAGCACATATTGAGGCGAAGGCGTTTGCATCAACTTATCAATCGCAATGCCCAGTCGCCATCTTGGTTCCTCGTCTTTTTAATATCGTCACCTTTTGCATAAGTCTCGATGGCAGGATTGAACACCTTTTCGGCTTCCACTAGTCGTTCAATTGTCTTGGCTATGTTTTTTGTAGACGCCTCGTTTATTTCTGTGAGTAGCGGAATGAGCTGAAGCCTGATTTTGTTACGTGTGTAATCGGTGGTGAAATTGGTGCTATCGGTAACATACGTCTGACCTATGCCTTGCAGATAATCTTGCAAATCAGCGTGGGCAACCTGAAGTAAGGGGCGAATCACCCACCCATTGCGAGGCATCATACCCGTGAGCCCATTCAGTCCTGTGCCCCTAAGAAGATTAATGAGCATTGTTTCCACATTGTCGTCTTTATGGTGACCCACACAGATGCCATCCATATCAAGGTCGTGCCGAAGTTTTTCAAAAATGGTTATATCGCAATTCGCGTGCAGCCATTTCGATGCTAAGTTTGTGGAAGGCAGCATATTCAGCAGTATCAAAATGCACAGTGTGAAACGCAACTCCATGTTCTTTACATAGATTTGCACAAAAAATCTCGTCGCGAAATGACTCTCACCTCTCAACTTGAAGTTGCAATGTACCGCCTCTATCTGTAAAACCCAATCGCAAGAGTATGCGAAAGAGCGCCACACTATCTGCACCACCCGACAAAGCAACGAGATAGCGCCCTTTGTGGCGACAGCAAACGATGTTTGGCAATAAACTTAGTTACCTCTCTTTCAATATACATCATGCGTTTGTAATGGTGAAAACGACTTGGAAACGTTATTCAACGTAGAGTACAAGTCCCTTTAAATATTCACCTTCTGGATGAAAAATATTGATGGGGTGGTCGGCTGGTTGGTGCAATTGGTGCATGATGCGCACCTTTCTACCAGCTTGAGCTGCTGCTGTGAATACGGCATTGCGGAATTGGTCTTTGGTGACAACTTGACTACAGCTGAAAGTAAAGAGCAAAACCACCGGGCTTAATACACTCAAAAGCCCTTGGGCATTAAGACGGGTATAACCCTTCAATGCATTGTGGAGGGCTGCACGATGCTTAGCAAAAAGCAGGCGGGTCGAGTACAATAAGATCGTATTTATTCTCGTTAGCATTTAAGAATTTGAATGCATCTTCGCAAAAAGCCTCGTGTCGGTTGTCGGCGGGAAAGTTTAGTTCCATATTCTTATTGGTCAGTTCGATAGCTTTAGCACTACTATCAACCGAGTGAACAAGTTTAGCATTGCCACGCATTGCATAAAACAGAGAAGCCACCTGTGTAACAAAACATGTTGAGAACACTCTTACCCTTGGCATACTTTTCGAGTAGCAAACGATTATCGCGTTGGTCGATAAAGAACCCAGTTTTTTGCCCTTTCAGCCAATCCACATGAAAGAGCAAACCATTTTCTTTGCCCGTATTATTCTCGCTTCCGCCGAAGATAAATTCATTTTCTTGTCCCAGTTCAGCTTTGAAGGGTAGGGTAGTGTCACTTTTGTAGTACACATTCTCAATTCTTGCGCCCAACACCGCAACCAGTGCATTACAAATAGCGTGTCGAGCCATGTGCATGCCAACGCTATGAGCTTGCATCACGGCCGTTTTACCATAACAATCTACAATAAGTCCTGGTAGGTTGTCGCCTTCGCCGTGCACCAATCGATAAGTATCGTTATCATCTTTATCAGCAATACCAATGGCCAATCTAGCATTAAGCGCCGAAGCGAGTCGGGATTTCCAAAACCCATCGTTGATTTCAACGTCGCTAAACGAGAGTACGCGCACAGCAATAGATCCAATTTGATAATGGCCTACAGCAATAAAATCGCCCTCATTGGTAAGCACTCTCACTACTTCGCCTTCTTCAATCTCGTCTTTTTCGGCAAAAACCAGCGATGGCACCAGAGAACATCCATGGGTGAAAAACGCTTTAAACTTTCTTCTTTTTCCCTTCTTTAAATATATTGATTTGTACATAAATCTTATAATTGTCAGATAATCAAAAACAGCGATTAACGGCAAGAGCGTATGTGTTATTCTTGCTCGTTAATCACCAATTCGTAGTCGCCACTGTTTTTAAGTCGCACAATCTCTTTATATAAATTGATGCATGCCCAAGCATCGAGAGCCGCATAAGCTTTTTTTGTTTGTCGTTAGCACATCCGAGTCCCAGTTTGTTAGTCTTTGTCTTTTGCTTATTTTTGATGAAAGAGGTTGGCATATAGCTTTTGAAGACTAAGGTCTTCGATACCCAAATCGCCCACAAGGTCTTGCAGGTCGATAAAGTTTCCAGGTCTAAAAGCCTCCCTCTTATGCAGCGACAGCATATCGTCGTGCAGCGACAAGCCCACCATAGGCACTGTCTTATTCTCTAGAAGGCGCAAGATGGCAGGAGTAATGCCAATATGATTGAGCCTGAAGAGGAAACAAATATCGCATGTAGACACTTTGCAGGAGCGACACCATGTGCGATTCACCCTTCTTAAACGAGGGTCTAGTCTCGGTGTCAACGCCCAAGATGTCTTGACTAAGAAGGAACTCAACGGCCTTCTCAGCCTCGCTCTCGCTCATTACCACAACCGTTTTTCCAGGGAAAGCAACGGTGGGAAGTTGAGCAATGCTTTTCTTATCGAATTTGTTATATATAATCTTTTTCATTTCCACTTCGCATTATAACGTGTTGCAAAATTAGAAAAAGTTGTGACTTTATGGGCCTTTCTTGGTTTTTACGCTAATTTTGCAGTTGATTTTCAGTTAAAAAAGTAACGATGGTAAAAAGAAAGACAGAGAGTAAGCCAAAAAGGAAAAGCTCAACGTTCTCACTTAGCAGCATATTTAAGATAAGCAACGAACGAACTGATTTTATTTTTGGGGTTGTACTCATCCTGATCGCGGTTTATGTGACTATGGCAATGGTCTCTTTCTTCTCAACGGGAAAGGCCGATCAGAGCATATTGGAAGACCTAAAACCAGGTGAATGGTTGAATACGAATAGAGAATTTTCAAACTATTGCGGTTCGATAGGAGCCATAATAGCCTACACACTCATATCGCTCAATTTTTGGTTTTGCTGCTTTTGCTGTGCCCATCTTTTATTCTTTTGGTTGGGGCAAAGCTTACTCGTGCTTATAAGGTTAACCTTTGGAAAACCTTCTTTTACTTAGCCATCATTATGGTTTGGAGCTCAGTGGCAATCGCTAAGTTCCTTACTCCGTTTACAGGAAGTCTCATATTTAACCCTGGTGGCAATCATGGTTTATTCTGTGTGCAAAAATATTGAGAACATGATTGGCCCTCCAGGACTTACCGCATTGTTGTTTATTGTGGCCTTTAGCTTTTTCTTACTTACTTGAGTGCAGAGACTGTTTCGCTAGTAAGAAAGGCGATTAATCCTGTTAATTACATCACTAATAAGGTAAAAATTTACTATTGCCAACAATGGAAATCGTACCGTTCCAACCGACAGCGACGAGGATGTGCTTGTTGAAACACCACAAGAAGAACCCATTATAGAAACAGAAGAGGAAGTCGACGAGGAAGAAACAATGCCAACAGTTGTTGACCTTACGGCTGCTACAGACCAGTTACAAGACAAGGGAAAGTCTGTTACTGAATTGAAAGTGAATGATGAGCCTGAAGTGATAGACGATGCAGCAACACAATTAAAAGTGGAAATTCCTCAAGAAGAAGAGGAAGCTAGTGGTCGCGAATTAACAGCTGCTGAGGTGTTAAGCACACCCATCAACCCCTTAGAGCCATTCTTATCGTACAGATATCCCACGTTAGACTTGCTTAAGGCTTACGATAATGACAATAAGCCTTATGTGGATATGAACGAATTGAAGGCTAACAACGACCGCATTATAAAGGTGTTGCGGGACTTCGGTGTTGAAATTAGGGAAATTAAGGCAACAGTTGGTCCTACCATTACGCTCTACGAGATTACACCTGCTGAGGGAGTTCGTATTAATAAGATACGAAATCTAGAAGACGATATCGCTTTTAAGTCTTGCAGCTCTGGGCATTCGTATCATTGCACCTATACCAGGAAAAAGGAACAATCGGTATTGAGGTACCCAACAATAAGCCAAATATCGTGTCGATGGAGAGTATTCTCAACTCGAAAAAGTTCCAAGAAACGAAGATGGATCTGCCCTTGGCTTTAGGAAAAACCATTACCAACGAGGTGTTTATGGTGGATTTGGCCAAAATACCTCATCTACTCGTAGCAGGTGCCACGGGTCAAGGAAAGTCGGTAGGTCTTAATGCTGTTATTACTTCTTTGCTCTATAAAAAACATCCCAATGAGTTGAAGCTAGTTTTGATAGACCCAAAGAAAGTAGAGTTCAGTATATATTCGCCTATTGCCAACCACTTCCTGGCCAAAGTGCCAGAAGACGATAGCGAACCCATCATCACCGATGTTACAAAAAGTGGTGCGCACGCTCAACAGTCTTTGTAAACTGATGGACACACGTTACGACTTGCTTAAGGCAGCAGGGGCTCGTAATATCAAAGAATATAATGAGAAGTTTGTTAATCACAGACTAAATCTTAACAAAGGCCACGATTACATGCCTTATATCGTGGTAATTATCGACGAGTTTGGCGACCTAATCATGACTGCTGGTAAAGAAATAGAATTGCCAATAGCCCGTATTGCTCAGCTAGCTCGTGCGGTAGGTATTCACATGGTGATTGCAACACAACGCCCAACAACGAGTATTATCACGGGTAATATCAAGGCAAACTTCCCCGGTCGTATGGCTTTCAAAGTGAGTGCAATGATTGACTCGCGCACCATTCTCGACCGTCCAGGTGCCAATCAACTAATTGGACGAGGTGACATGCTTTTCCTCAACGGCAATGAACCTGTTCGCGTGCAGTGTGCATTTGTTGATACACCTGAAGTTGAAAAACATTAACCTGTTTATTGCAGATCAACCAGGACCTGTTGAGCCAATGGAGTTGCCCGAACCAAAACACCGAGGAAGGCGGAATGGGCGGCGGTGGAACAGCCGATATGAACAGTCTTGACCCCTATTTTGAAGAAGCAGCTCGTGCAATTGTTATCTCGCAACAAGGCTCAACCAGCATGGTTCAACGACGTTTCTCTATTGGATATAACCGTGCAGGAAGGCTAATGGACCAGTTGGAGGCCGCAGGAATTGTAGGAGTAGCCCAAGGAAGCAAAACCCCGCGAAGTGCTTATTAGCGATGAAAAATACACTTAATACCCTCTTAGCTAAAACTACGGGGCATGGGATAAGTTGCGTGAACGGGGTATGGATGGCTAAAAATAGCCCTCATAAACAAATCAATTAAGAATAAGCTATAATAATAAGGAGTAATAGTTATGTTAAAAAAAGTATTATTGTTGATGTGTCTTTCAATATTTGCTTTTAGTGCAAGCAAGGCGCAAACAGATAAAGAAGCTCGCCAAGTATTAGATAAAACAGCAGCCATCGTGGGCAACAAGGGTGGGGCACAGGCCAGCTTTTAAACTCTCCAATGGTAAGCTAGGAGCAATCAATGGCACGATCTCGATAAAGGGAAATAAGTTTTATGCACGCACAGCTAAGGCTACAGTGTGGTTTAATGGTAAAACTCAATGGAGCTATATGCCTTCAACCAACGAGGTAAACGTAAGTACTCCAAATGAAGTTCAACAAGCAGCCATGAACCCTTACACCTTTATTAATATGTATAAGAGCGGTTATAAACTCTCTATGAATAAGGTGGGAAGCGACTATCAAGTGCATCTTGTGGCTGAAAAGGGCAATAAAGGTATTCCCGAAATTTATGTTTTGGTAGACGCTTCGTATAAACCTAAGCAGGTTAAGATGAAACGCGGAGGAGAATGGACTACTATTACGATCAGTAATTTCCAGCATAAAAACTCTCAGACAACCTCTTTAGCTTTAATTCAAAGGATTTTCCAACTGCCGAAGTAATTGATTTGCGATAAATAAAATATTGCAACACTAACTATTTTAAACTATCATACCTATGAATCGTGTACAGTTATATCGCATCTTATATAGGCATCGTTCATTATCCGCACGTCGTGCACTGGATTATGAACAAAATCGCTCATACAAGTATATGTTTTATGTCCTTTATACGTTTATGTTTGCGTATCTGCTATTTGCAGCAGTGATGATGTCTCTAGCAGTAAACAACATGAAGGGTGTAAACACGATGGGTATGATGACGCTGTTTTTACCCTTTATCTTGTTGTTAGATCTCTTCATTAGGTTTTTCTATCAACAAACGCCTGCACAAATAGTTAAGCCATATATGCTTTTACCTATACCGAGAAAGGTGTGTATTGAGAGTTTTATTGGTATTTCGCTATTCAATTTAGGCAATGCTTTTTGGCTAGTACTATTTGTTCCATATTGTATTATGTCGGTGATTTTCAGCTATGGCTTGTTGGCCACATTGATGCTTTTGGTGTTTCTTAGCTTAGCTATACTGCTCAATAGTCAGCTATATCTAATTTTTCAAACACTTAGTAGTCAATCGTTGCTTTGGCTATTAGGACTTTTGCCAACCTATTCTCTGCTGGCTTTGCCAGCTATATGGGGTGGAACGCTCTCGACAAACAACTTCTACGTTTTCTATACAGGTATAGGAATATCTTTGTCTCAAGGCAAATGTCTGGCCATTAATCATCCTTTTTGCTTGTTCTTTTTAGGTGTTGTCTGGCTTAATAGAGAAATTCAATTTAGAAACGTTTGGAATGCGTTAACCAAAGTAAATGGTACAACTAAGATTAGCGGAAAAGACCGAATGGCGTTTCTTAAACATTATGGTGAGGTGGGAGAATATGCTTATTTGAGTGTAAATTGATTTCTCGCAACAAATTTCCTCGAAATGCTATCTTAACCAGTATGTTAGTTATAGCCTTGTTAAGTGTCGTTATGAGCTTTACAGCAGCATACGATAGTCAATCGATGATGGCTTTCTGGTGCACATACAATTTTTGTTTTACTAGGGTTAACCTTCTTTACTAGACTATTATGCATGGAAGGGAATTATATTGATGGGCTAATGGTTCACCCCAACAGCATCTACTCATTGATGCGAGCAAAATATTATCTGCACTGCATCTTGCTGATCGTGCCTTTTGTATTGATGATTCCCATTGTTATAGTGGGTAAAATTAGTTTGTGCATGTTAATTGGATATATGCTGTTTACTGCAGGATTTCAGTTCTTTATTTTATTCCAATCAGCAGTTTATAACAAGCATAGCCAAAAACTAGATGGTAAATTCTTTAGCAATCGCAATGTCGATCGCAATTATTTGCAAATGTTCATTGAATTATGACATTCTTTTTCCCTTTAATATTAACCACAGTGCTTAACGTTCTCGTTTCCAAAACTGTATGTTACACCATCCTTGCAATAGCAGGTATTATCGGAATACTCACCCACAAACTTTGGATAAGAAACGTTTATGGACGGATGATGTCGCGGCGATACGAGAACATGGAAGGATTTAGAGCCACTAGATAGCACAAACATCCGCTGAGAATATATATCAACCAAAGGTTTTCTACCTTACGCGTGATAATGTCGTAGATATTTTGTAACTTTACACCCTATATGCGGTTTGCTTATTAACCGCCATTATGGATAAGAAACAATAAACCAACACGATAATGCACTTTAAATGGATATACGAACCGCTTTCGCCTCAAATGCAATCTGCGGCAAAAGAACTGGGTGAGAAGCTCAACATGAGCACCATTCTCGCCCAATTGCTCATACGTAGAGGCATTACAACCGAAAAGTGCGGCCAAGCGTTTCTTTCGTCCGCAGCTCAACGATATTATCAATCCCTTCTTGATGAAAGACATGGACGTGGCCGTAGATAGGCTTAACGATGCCATGGGACGTAAAGAGCGCATCATGGTGTATGGCGATTACGATGTGGATGGATGCACTTCGGTTGCTCTTGTATACAAATTTCTACAACAATTCTACTCAAACATCGAGTATTACATACCCGACCGTTATGAAGAAGGCTACGGCGTGAGTCGAAAAAGGTATCGACTATGCCCATCAATCAGGTGTTAAATTAGTTATCATCCTCGACTGTGGCATTAAGGCTATCGAAGAAATAGGCTACGCCAAGTCGCTTGGTATCGACTTCATTATTTGCGACCACCATGTTCCTGATGAAGAGATGCCACCTGCTGTGGCTATTCTTAACCCTAAACGCCCTGATGACCATTACCCTTTAAACACCTTTCAGGTTGTGGAGTGGGCTTTTAAGTTCATGCAAGCATTTGCTAAAAACAATGGTATTCCTTTCTCAAGGCTCATCCTGATGCTCGACTTATGTGCTGTTAGCATTGCTGCCGACTTGGTTCAGGTGGAAGAAGAAAACCGTATCTTGGCTTTTCCATGGTCTCAAACAGCTTAATCAAAAACCCCAGTTTGGGTTTAAAAAGCTATTATTGACATCTGTGGACTCGCAGGTAAGGGAAATTTCAATGAGCGACATTGTATTTAAGATTGGCCCGCGTATCAATGCTTCTGGACGTATGGAGAGTGGTAAAGAAAGCGTGTCGCTATTGGTTGAGAAAGATTATAACGTGGCTTTGCAAAGCGCTAAGCACATTAATGAATACAACGAACAACGAAAAGATATCGACAAGCAAATGACTGAAGAGGCTAACCAAATTGTTGCGCGCCTTGAAAGTCAGAAAAAGCAGTCGAGTATTGTGCTATACGATGAGAATTGGAAGAAAGGAGTGATTGGCATTGTGGCTTCACGGCTCACAGAAATTTATTTCCGACCCACCGTTGTCATTACTCGTGATGGCGATTTTGCCACAGGATCGGCTCGCAGTGTGATGGGGTTCGACATCTATTCGGCCATTAAGAGCTGTCGCGACTTGCTCATTAACTTTGGCGGACACACCTATGCTGCTGGACTTACCATGAGATGGGACGATGTACCCCGTTTCGTTGAGCGATTCCATAAATATGTAGACCAACATATTCTGCCTGAACAAACTGAAGCCATCCTGCATATAGACGAATTAATCGACTTTAAGGATATTACAAAGAAGATGCATCACGACTTGAAAAAGTTTTCTCCCTTTGGTCCGGGCAACCTTAAACCGCGCTTTTGCACCAATAGTGTTTACGATTATGGCACTAGTAAAGTAGTAGGTCGTGAGCAAGAACACATCAAACTTGAACTTATCGATTCTAAATCAAGTAATGTGGTGAACGGAATTGCTTTCGGACAAAGTGCGTCGGCTCGTTATATCAAGTCGAAGAGAAGTTTCGATATAGCTTATACCATCGAAGATAATGTGTTTAGACACAATACAATACAATTACAAATAGAAGATATCCGACTTACCGAGAACGACGATCAAGACGATCACAACGCTCTTTAATCACCCATGGAAGAATCTAACGGCGCGCTCAATGCCAACGATGCATTTAGACAAACATTACGCGAGTATTGGGGTTATCCTGATTTTTCGTGGCATCCAACGCGACATCATTGAGAGTATCTCACAAGGAAAAGATACTCTTGGATTGATGCCTACCGGTGGTGGAAAGTCTATTACCTTTCAAGTGCCTGCTTTAGTGATGCCTGGGGTTTGTGTTGTGATAACGCCTTTGATTGCTCTGATGAAAGACCAGGTAGACCATTTACGTCAAAAAGGCATTCAAGCAGCCGCCATTTATTCAGGCATGAGTAGGGCGCGAAATAATCACAACACTTGAAAAATTGTATCTTCGGAGGTATAAAATTGCTTTTATGTTTCGCCCGAACGCTTGTTCTCAGATATCTTTAAAGTAAAGTTTAAGCACATGGATGTTAGCTTTGTCACCGTTGACGAAGCACATTGCATTAGCCAATGGGGGTACGATTTTCCGCCCATCTTACCTCTCTATTGCCGAAATTAGACAGCTTAAACCCGATACAGCCATTCTCGCTTTAACCGCAACAGCCACTCTGAGTTATAGACGACATCCAAGAGCGTCTGGGTTTTAAGCAGAAAAAAACGTTTTTAGGATGAGCTTTGAACGTTCAAACCTAGCTTATATCGTTCGTGAAACGATGGATAAATACACCGAATTAATTCATATTCTCAATGCTGTTTCTGGTTCGGCCATTGTTTATGTACGAAGTCGCAAGCATGCAAGCGACATGGCACAATTCCTTACTTCAGAAAATATCTCAGCAACCTTCTATCATGCAGGACTCGAACCTGTTATAAAAAACCAGCGTCAAAACAGTTGGCAGCAAAACGAAGTGCGCGTAATCGTTGCTACAAATGCCTTTGGTATGGGTATCGATAAGCCTGATGTTCGCCTTGTGCTTCATATTGATTGTCCCGACTCGATTGAAGCCTATTTTCAAGAGGCTGGTAGGGCAGGTCGAGATGGGAAAAAGGCTTATGCTGTGTTGCTTTGGAACAAAGGCGATCGAAAGAAACTGAACAAAAGGGTGGCCGAAAATTTCCCTGAAAAGGATTATATTAAAGAAGTGTACGAAGACTTAGCCTACTATTACCAAATTGGAGTGGGTAGTGGGGCTGGCTATTCGTTTGTATTTGAGATAGATAAATTTAGCCGAACTTTTAAGCATTTCCCCGTGCAAACCCATTCTGCACTTCAAATTTTAGAACGAGCGGGCTATATACATTACGAGATGGAGCCTGAGGCTAGAGCTAGAGTGATGTTTAAACTGGGCCGTAACGACCTCTATCGACTTGATGAAAGCAGTAAGTTTGAAGATGCCGTGATAACGGCTTTGTTGAGAACCTATGGTGGTTTGTTTAGCAACTATGTTTATATTGACGAGGGTTTGGTGGCGCAAGAAGCCGGACTTACTACTCAACAGGTTTATGTGATACTGAAAAATCTAGCACAACGTAATATCATCTATTTTTATTCCGCAACGCAAAACTCCGTTTATCACTTATCTCCAAGACAGGATTGACGGTGAGAAAGTTGTGTTAAGTAAGGAGATATACGAAGAACGTAAGGAACAATATGTTAAACGCATTAACGCCATGCAGGCTTATGCGAGCAACAATGAAGTGTGCCGAAGCAGACAACTCCTTATTTATTTTGGCGAAAAACGCCATAAGGATTGCGAACAGTGCGATGTTTGTCTAGACCATGAGTCGCCCGAACCTAGCAATGAACAGACGAAAAATGCACGAGAAGCTATCCTTAACCTATTAAAAGATGGCGAACGTCACCATATAACCGAGCTTCACAAACTGAATTTGCCAAATAAGGGATTGGATGTGGCACTAGAATATCTTATACACGAAGAAGAAATTAATATTGATGGTAGTTTCATTTTCTTGTAGCGATATTTCAATCTCTTACATAAAATGGTACTGACAACCATTTAAGCGATATGAATAAGGCTGTCCCAGTCTCGTAATAAGCCGAAGTGGCAAAAAAATGTTTTGCATACACCGCTGTCTTCTTAACTCTTTACAACCACTTTATCAGATTGGTCGAATATTATATAACTTTTAAATAACAATCGTGCCAGTAACACTTCGTGGTGATACTGGCACGATAAGTATTGCTTTAATCAAAAATCTCTAAGCAAAACTTTATTCTACAACAACCTTCTTCGTTGTTCCGTCTGCATATTTCACAATATTAATACCTTTTAACGGGCCCATTAATGCGTCTACCTTCAATCGTATAACGAGCCACTTCGCGTTTCTCGTCATCGTTTTTCAATGTGCGTTCTACGCCTGTTGTGATATATTTTTCTACCATTCTTGCCATCGTCAGTGCCATTAATATTGTCAATACATACATAGCTGGCCGTTGTTAGTCCCCCTTGATTAGAACGTGAACCACTAAAAGAGAATTTCAATTCTTTAATTGCACCCATGCCACTAAGGTCAACCCACTGCCAGTCTCCTATGTAATAATGTTCAGCTGTGTTGCTCGAACGATAATCAGCCAAGTACACCTCTTTTTGTTTCACTACTATCTGCTTTTATTCCTGTAATCGTCAGCAGCAGCCAATCACCTTTCTCAAACCCTTTCTTGCCTGTAGCACCTTGCGATAAGCCATCACCATCAAGAATATTGCTCAGTGTATATGCGGAGTTAGTGAGATATAGACCGCGAACCACTTCTCCTTCGGCTTTACCCACTACCTCAATAGGTGCAGACTGACCAAAGACATAAAGAACACAATAATTCGAAGAGTTGTTATAACCATGGCCAACACACGAATTAAATTGGTCGGGGAATAGTTTTTAAAAACTAGTTTTCAGTGCGATTTGATATTGCAAAAATCATTCCAACTATTCCATTTCTTGATGTTGGTAAGGCTAAATCTATAGTTTCCGCTTATATAATACGATGTTTTAGCTTCACCATTGTCACTTTCCATACCCATATAATAGCCATCAGAACTTAGGTTAACATCCACATCGTCAAAGGTTGCAAACCCCTTCTTTCAATGCTTTATCAATAGCAGCTACCGACTCTTCTATATGCAAATCTTCAGCGCCTTTCACCTCGGTTGAAGTTTCTCCAAACCAACCAGCCATCTGTTGTTCTGCACAATACACCTTTACAAAGTCTATAAAGTCTAGTTTTACTTTCTTTCTGTTTTGGTCTACTGCCCAATCAATGTCAAAACTATTTCCCTCGATGTCAGAATTGGCCTTATTGTCTACATAACCCCAGTTAAACCCACTCAAACTCCAAAACCCTGTATCAGGGTCTTGTTTAGCATTTTTAGGAAGAAGAGTGCCTTTATAAGTAATTTTTGCAGGCATCCACAAAGGATAATATTCCTGGCTATGATATGTATTACGCTCCACTTTCCCACTGCCACCTTTATTGTCGGTCCAAGGAATGTCTTGCATTGGCGAGGCGGTATAAGTTACTTCGTAGCCATACACCAGCTTGTTGGGTGTTTCTCTATCGGCACTTCCACTCAGTTCGTACCAAGGGTCGTCAGCAATACCATTTCGATTCACGTCTTTCGACACCATCACAATTCCAGGTTCAGAGTTTCCCTCAAATGCATTGCCTTCAATAAGAAAAATCTTTTGACCAGCTACATTTGCTACACTATGGTCGAAATGAAAGATTATCGAGCCACCAAATGCACCCAATGTAACCAAATCGCCTTTGTTATTGGCAAGACTTTCTGTGCATTTTTGGGCCATTTTTGTAGCATCGTCACCAGTTTCAAACATAGGGAGTTTGTTGACAAACTGACCAGGTGCGGGTGAATAGTCTACAACTTTATAAATATATTTTCCCGGTGTGGTCTTTGTGAAATACTGTTGTGCAGATGCATTCGCGCCAAAGAGCGATAATACAGCCACTAAAAAGTAAAGTTTTATTCATACTGTTGCGTTATTGTTTTAATTCGTTTTACGTTTATATACAAAGGTGGCGTGCCCTGGTATGTCGCCTGTTTGAACTTCCCAATCAAACGTGCCATCTGCTTTTAAAGTGTAAAAAGACTACCACTAGAAACATAGTTTTTAGCATCCATCAAATAGAAATCACGACTTATTGGGTTAACTATAATTCCGTAGGGCATTTTTATTGTATTTATTTGGGGCGATGTAAATAAGTTGGTACTGATGCGTTGATGGGTTTTTACATTTATAAGTCCATAGCTAATAGCATTTGTAGCGGTGGCATTATTCCACGCCGAACCATAAAAATATAAGGAATCGCCCACGATTGAAATACCCGATACGGGTGTGTCAATACTGTCTATTGTCTCGTACTGTTGGTTCTTATTCTTAGCAAGCCAATAAATACGCGAAGGGATATTGTTGTAGTTGCCCCTAGTTGTAACCCATATTTGCCCATATTTGTCTACTTGACAAAGATGCGGATTGATACCCACGTTTATTTTTCTTATCTCCTTAAATGAGGTAAGGTCTATTTCGCTTACAGTGTGGTCGTAATTTGGAGCACGATAACCGCCGCTGTTCACCACATATAGTTTGTTATCAACAATACAAAGCTGTTCGGGCTGATAGCCAACAACAACCGAATCTTTCTTCTTAAAGTCAACAGTGTCAACCTTATAAACCATTCCTAGAGGCGCATTTTTATCAATTCTCACCGGTCCGACATAGGATGAGACATAAGCATAGCCATCTTTAAAGGCCAAATAACGGCAATTGGGTATGTTGATTTGCGTAATGCGTTTAGAGCTATCTACGGTAGCCACCTCCACCTTGTTCGACACATTAACCACAATCCACAGCTTACTGCCATAGATTTGGATGTCGTTACCCACATCACCCAATTCTTTCACCACTTTAGGATTGCGTTCTGAATAGATGTTTTTTTTGTAATACACTGTGGGGTTATTGTCATTTAAATCAAGATAATCAATTGAAGCTTTGTTGCTTCCCATATTTCCCTCGTTCAATACATACATACCCACAATGTTGCCTTGTGTGGGTTGTGCACCTGTATCTTGATTATGCGAAGGTATAACGTACAATTCTTCTCGACATGCATTAATCGTCGCTAAGAGTACAAGTGATATAAATATAAAAGATAATTGTCTCATTGTTGGTTTATTTTTAAAGTGTTACATCTAATGTGATGGCGTAGTTGCGCTTAGGCATTGGATAATTGAGTATTACATCATAGTCTTGCGCTAATAAATTATTTACTTCGGCCGTTATTTTTACATCTCGTTTTCTTCCAATTACAGGTGTAAATCAGCGACATGTCGCTGGTATACCATGCTGGCATATAGTTATAAACGATGTTTTCCTGTTGATTAAATCGTTTACCTGCATATATAAAGCTATAGTTAAGTTGCCAAGCTTTATAATTTGCGCCAACAACAGCAGACCCGCTATGCCATGGAATATAGGGGATTTGGTGTTTATAATACGAATCGGAAGGGTTGGTCACATCTCTTGCCTGTTGATAGGTGTATTGCAAACGGGTTATAATAGAGAGCTGGGTGGTGGGTTGCACCGTTGTTTCGGCTTGCAGGTCAACACCTTTTATATGCACCTTACCCAGGTTAAGCATTGTCCATCTAAACTGTTGCCCCTTGGGATAAGCCACAATTTTATCGTCAACACTATTGAAATAGGCATCTGCTTGCACCCTTAGTCTGCGTAGCAAGGCTTTGGCAAACATTTTTTGCCACACAGCCCCCCCATTGTATTGTACTGCAGTTTCAGGTTTTAATAAAGCGTTGCCCACTTCGGTGTAATACAATTCGTTAAAGGTGGGCATGCGAAAACTTTTTTTAACATAAGCTCTAAGCGAAAAATCTTTGCTTGAAAAAGGATAGAAGTTAACGAAAATGGCAGGCGAGAGGGCAAATTTGCTATTGCCATCGATCAATGTTTTTGTGTGGTCTTTAACAAAAGTGGCCAAAACAGAAGCTTGCAACTTAAGGCGTTGATAGTCGAAAGCTGTGGCAAAAGATAAAAAAATTGGTGAAGCGGTGAGGAAAAACAAATAAGCGAGCATCTGAATCGAGTTTGTTCCACTTGAAATCGTAGCTCAAACTAATCGACCAGTTTGGCATTAATCCCAATACGTTGGCCGTGGAAAGATAAAACTCTTGCTGTTTATAAGTGTTATCAACGGGTAGTTGGGTTGGGTCGTTGTTTACATAATGTGTGCGATAGTAAGCATATTTAGTCAACCATTGCGTAGAAAAGGCATCCGAGAAACTTTTTTGGAAGCGCATTTGCGAAAAGTGGTTATGGTCTGATTGTCTTTCTCCTCGTCGCCACACGTTATTAACAATTGCGCCTGGTATTCCGCGCTGCGAGTTATAGGTGTAGACCTTCCAGTTCCACATGCCATGATCTATTACGCCATGCAGGTTTGCTTCAGCTCTTAATGCCCAGATGTCGCCATTTTGGCGTATAGCAGTGGTGTCGTAGGCCACGGAGCGGTCTTGATTGTGTCGCAGATAACGAAACTTATACTTACCGCTTGAACTGAGATAGCCCAAACTTAGTGAGGCATTAACAGATTGAGTGAGTTTGTTTTCCCACAACCCCGATAAACGATAAGTATCGCTAGAGGCATATCCAGCCTTAACTTTTAGGTTAAAAGACTTATCAACACTGAACCGTGGTGTGCGTGTGCGAATATAAACAGAGCCAGCATTTCCAAATTCGCTTGCAGGTTGGAAGATGGCACTTTTCTGGCCATTATATAAAGTAATCTCTTCTACATTGTCTAATGACAGTTGGCCCAGGTCTATTTGTCCGTTTTGGGCATTACCAAGTTCAATACCGTCATAAAAAACACCAAGATGGTTGGTGCCCATACTACGGATATTAACCGTTTTTAGTCCGCCAACGCCCCCATAATCCTTAATTTGTAATCCCGAAAAATATCGCAATGCGTCGGCCACGCTATGCGCATTAAGTTTTTCGAGCACTTTTTCCGTCTAGTTTTTTTGCGAAGGGATTACTCTCGATAGGTGTTTTTAGACACAACAATAACCTCGCGCACATGCTGCACCGAGTCTAGTTCCAACTGCTGTTTTTTATTTTGTGCGTGGCCAGATGTAGCCACAACGAGTGCTACACAAAGCCCAAAGATATGTACTCTCTGCATATTTTACGGCTTATCTTATAACCTTTCCTCGAGGTTAAAATAAAGATAATAGGCAATGGCAGGTCTTCTGACTTTGTAGCCCAGCCACAAACGCCTTCCCTGAATGTTCCTTATTGGGTTCAGTGGCTTATTGTTTATGCCTGTAAAAGGGTTACTCACAGCAGCGGGACTGTTCGGGATTTTCACCCTGATTCCCTATTAATCGCCTATAAGCGAACCTATTGCCTTACTTTGCAAAAGTTAATGATAATATATGGGAAATGGATAGTTTGGCTGTTATAATTATTTTTTTATTTAAGTTCGAACCATAGGTTGTGAGTATTCCATTAGTTTTGATTGTCGAGGATTAAAGTGGAAAAACTAGTGGCAAATAGGGTACATATTGTGATAGTGTAAGGTACTAAAAACAAACAAAGTAGGGATAAATGCTGATAAACTTGATAACTCATTACTTTGGTTATAGAATTGGCTCTGCATCTGTATTAATATTGTCGATATAGTTTTTATTATTTAATCATTGCAAAAGAAAGGTATTGCGGAGTCGTAATTATTCATTCCTCCCTTTAACTGTAATAAACAATATGTTAAAAATGGTAATCATATTTTACAATATGGCTTTAAATAACGACGTGTTCTAGAAGAAAAACAGGCTTAAACACTCCCAATAACTGCACAAATAAGAAAAAAATGTGCAGCTGTTTTTTTGAGGTGAAGCGCGGTGTTTTTGATAAAACAATATGGTTTTTAGCACTTATTTCAGAAATAAATTGCGTTATATTTGCATTCGGAACTGCACAAAAATATGAAACAGAATGATTCATGGAATAGCGTTTTTGCTGCAAAACGCAGTGCAATCTGCAGCAAAACGCAGTGCTATTTGCAGCAAAACGCAAGGTGTTTTGCTGCTAAACGCAAGATAATTTGCAGCAAATAGCATCGAAAAAAAGCTTAAAAAGTGGTTTAAAAACATATTTTTTTATGGTCAAAAATACTCTTTTTGAACATGAGGTGACTTGCTGGTCTTAAAAATATTCAATTTGTTATGATTTTGTCTATTTTTGCGAACTAAAAAGGGGGATTTTTTTGCGTATAAAAATACCGTAATTTGCAATAGATCAATAAGATACAAACTTTAAAAAAATACGCTCAAAAAAATAAGAGCACTTCCTAGATTTTTTTCTAACAAAGGGCACTCTTAATGTTAAATATCAGTAGAAATATTTTACAAAGACGAGGGTTTCAATTCACTCTTTATTAGAGTGCGTTCCTTAGTGTAAAGAACGATTAAGAGAGAAAGCTGTAGATGATGTTTAACAAGTATGTATGGAATTAATCACGATAGCAATTGAGCGATTTATCAATACGAAGGCTACCAGTAGGCGATAAATACATTATAGTAAGTTTTCGCCGATAGCATAAACTAAAATATAGCTAACTAGCAACAACTGGTAGCCTATAATAAAAACTACAGAGCAGGGCAGAGTAAGTTAGATGGTTATAAATCTACCACGGTAATACTGGCTCCACCAAACTGAACATGCTCATCTTTAAAAGCGGTGACATTAGGAACAGTGGCCAAATATTGCCTGATAAGTTGTCGCAAAATACCACTGCCCTTACCATGAAGAATGCGAACACGTGGCATGCCTACTAAAATGGCATCGTCTATAAAATGCATCACGGCATTAAGCGCCTCGTCGCCACGCTCACCACGCACATCGAGGTCTTGGTGAAAGTTGTTCTTACTGATCGTCAATAGCCTGTCGTGTCTCTTTACTTATGCTGTATTGCTTGGTTTGCTCTTTCTCTGTGGGTGTAGCCAATTCAAGACGTTTTACATCAATTTTAGAACGTATACCACCAAAAACCACAATGGCCATACCGTTGGAGTCGAGAGATTCTACCCGTCCAACAGTAGTAAGTCCTTTCATCTTCACCGAGTTTCCTGGCATAATCACATCCGTGGGTGTAGATTTCTTGTTTACGGCCTCCCTAATCTGCTCAGCTGCTTTCTTCTGTTTCTCAGCTTTTTCCTTGATATGTTTCTCGTGTCTTTCCTTTCTGCGCTTAATTTGTTCAATCTTTTTGGCGATAAACTCATCGTTGGCAGAAGCATCAACCTGTTCTACAGAGGTACGAAATTCGCTTAATTCTTCGCGTATGCGTTTGGTACGTTCCTTTTTCGGCTTGCGCTTCCTTAATCTCGCGAATAGTGGTTTCAATACGTTTGTTGCTTTCGCAAAAAAGTTCTTCGGCCTGTTCTTTTGCTCTTTTGAGCACATCTTTGCGCGTTTTACCAATTTCTTCAATATCTTTTTCGTAGCGTTCGATAACCGCTCGTAAGTCTTTTCTCCTGTTTATGTATTGTGGCGCGTTTCTTTTCCCAATAACGTTTGTCGCGTACAATGTCTTGCAGATACTTGTCGCTTTGTATATAATCTTCACCCACAATGCGCGAGGCATCTTGTATAACTTCTTCAGGTAGACCAATTTTACGGGCTATCTCAATGGCAAACGAACTTCCTGGCTGTCCGATAGACAACATAAAGAGCGCTCTCATTTCCTTTCTATCATAAAGCATAGCGCCATTGGCCACCCCTTTATGATTGTCGGCAAAGTGTTTAAGGTTTTGATAGTGAGTGGTAACAACGCCAAAGGTGCCCTTTTTGCAAAATTGAGTAAGTACCGACTCGGCAATGGCACCGCCAATTTGCGGTTCGGTACCAGTTCCAAACTCGTCAATGAGGATGAGTGTTTTGTCGTTGGCGTTCTTCATCATCATCTTCATGTTGAGCAAATGCGAAGAATAGGTGCTCAAATCATTTTCTATGCTCTGTTCGTCGCCAATATCTATCATGAGATTTTTGAAACACACCCACACGCGAAGTGTCGCCCATGGGTACAGAAAGTCCACATTGCACCATATATTGAAGCAAGCCAACGGTTTTGAGGCACACCGATTTACCACCCGCATTTGGCCCTGAAATAATCAAGATGCGTTTATCCTTGGTGAGAATAACATCAAGAGGCACAACATGTTTACTCCTGTTTTTTTCTAACGAGAGCTTTTAATAGGGGTGAACGGCTTGCCCCTCAATCAATAAGTAGTGAATTGCTCAATTGTGGTTCGATGGCTTTAAAGGTGCGAGCCAATTCGGCCTTAGCACGAATAAAAATCGATGTCGCCAGCAACTGGTAAGATGCCATCATAGGAGTGATGTGTGGCCTAATGTCTGCCGACACCTCTTTTTAGTATACGTACAATCTCCTTCTTCTCATCGGCTTCAAGTTCTCTAATCTTGTTGTTTTGCCTCTACCACCTCAGTGGGTTCGATATAAACCGTACGGCCCGAAGCCGACTCGTCGTGTACGATACCTCCAATTTTGCGCTTCATTCCAGGCAACACAGGGATAACTAATCGTCCCTCGCGAATAGCAGGTGTAACGTCTTTTTCAACCAATCCCTCTTGTTGAGCATTGCGCAAGATATTATTTAAGATACGCGAAACACTACCTTCGGTTTGTGCAAGTTCGCGTCGGATACGCGTTAACTCAGGCGAAGCACTATCTTTAATTTTACCAAACTTATCAACAATCTGTCCAATACGGCGCACGATGTCGGGAAATGTGGTCACATCCTCGGTAAGACGCTGTAGAGTGGGGTATGGAAAGCGTGTATTTTCTCCATCAGTGGCATCTTCGCCATCGGTGGTGCGGTTGAGAAAGCGGGTGACGAGGTGTATGGTGTCGAGCGAACGAAACAAGTCGAACAACTCTTGTTCATCAAGATGCGTTCCTTCGATACGCAATCGCGATAAGGTAGGGCGAAGATCGAAGAAATAATGTAGAGGGAAATCGTCGGCTTCAGTTTGCAAGAGTCTGAACTCACGCGTTTGCTTGAGCCAAGTTTGTATTGTGTTGGCGTCATCGCTCATAGCCATATCATCTACCAATCCCGTTCCAAGAGTAGAGAGGCATTTGCTTTTTTTAACAAGGTTCTCACCTCGTTAAAACCAATTTTTTTGCTCGAAATTATTCGGATAAATCATACTGCAAAATTACGTCACATTATTGAAATGGCAAAACCAAAGGGCAAAAATGGTGTATAAAGACAAAACAAAAGCACCCGACGAGTGAATGTCGGGTGCTAAAAAAAAGTTTAGAAGCTAATATTATTGCTTCGATTTTTAGTAAGTCGCGAATTTCAGAAAGCAACTTCTCTTCATTGCTGGGTTCAGCAGGAGCTTCAGGAGCAGCAGGCTCTTTCGTTCTTCTTTTTGTGAGAGAATTGATACCCTTCACGATGAGGAAGATACAGAAAGCCACAATCAAGAAATCTATAACGTTTTGGATGAAGTTTCCATACATAACTTGTGCTTTGCCAATTGTAAGCGATAGGTTTTTGAAATCCAACCCTCCGAGAGCCATTCCTACAAGAGGCATAAGGATATCGTCTACAACCGACGACACAATTTTGCTGAAAAGCTCCACCAATTATAACACCGACTGCCAAATCTAATACGTTACCCCGCATAGCGAAGTCTTTGAACTCGTTTAAAAATTTACTCATTGTTTTTGTTGTTTATAATAATTATTTGGTGAAATCTTATGCAAATGTAGAAATTAATTTGTAACTTTGCGGTGCAATTGAGGAAAAAGCATTGTTTAGGCTAACATTTTGATTTTTTTAATCCATTTTGTAATGTCAACTTGCTAATTTGTTCTGCTGTGTATTTTTTTAACCCATTAAAAAAATAAAAACAAGATGATTAAAATTGGTATTAACGGATTTGGCCGTATCGGTCGTTTCGTATTCCGTGCTTCTCTCGAAGAGGCTAACGCTAAAGAAGTGCAAGTTGTTGCTATCAACGACCTTTGCCCCTGTAGACTACTTGGCATACATGTTAGTACGACACGATGCACGGCATCTTCAAAGGCACCATCGAGGCTGATGTAGAGAAGTCGCAACTCATCGTAAACGGCAACGTTATCCGTGTAACCGCAGAACGCAATCCCGCTGATTTGAAGTGGGGTGAAGTAGGTGCAGAATATGTTGTTGAGTCAACTGGTCTGTTCCTTTCTAAGGAAAAGTCACAAGGTCACCTCGATGCTGGTGCAAAGTATGTTGTTATGTCTGCTCCTTCTAAGGACGATACACCTATGTTTGTATGCGGTGTAAACGAGAAGAGCTACGTTAAGGGTACACAATTTGTATCTAACGCTTCTTGTACTACCAACTGCTTGGCTCCTATCGCTAAGGTATTGAACGACAAATGGGGTATCACCGATGGTTTGATGACCACTGTACACTCTACCACTGCTACACAAAAGACTGTTGACGGTCCTTCTTTGAAAGACTGGCGTGGTGGCCGTGCTGCTTCTGGCAACATCATTCCTTCTTCTACTGGTGCTGCTAAGGCTGTAGGTAAGGTTATTCCTGAACTGAATGGCAAGCTTACTGGTATGTCAATCGCGTGTTCCTACACTCGACGTTTCTGTAGTTGACCTTACTGTTAACTTGGCTAAGCCTGCTAAGTACGAGGAGATTTGTGCTGCTATGAAGGAAGCTTCAGAAGGCGAACTCAAAGGTGTTCTGGGTTACACCGAGGACGCAGTAGTATCTTCTGACTTCTTGGGAGACGCTCGCACTTCTATCTTTGACGCTAAGGCTGGTATCGCTCTTACCGATACTTTCGTAAAGGTTGTATCTTGGTACGATAACGAAATCGGTTACTCGCACAAGGTTGTTGAGCTGATTAAGCACATGGCTAAGGTTAATGCCTAATTAATTTTAGTTTCAACCGAATAAAAACGAGCCGTCCTATAACTTAGGACGGCTTTTTATTACCTTTGTCTTTGTGAAGATGATTACGATATTAGGGTCCCTACGGCTTTGCGGAAAAACAGCATTAGCCGTTAAGGTCGCTGCTATGACTGGTGGCGAGATTATCAGTGCGGATAGTAGGCAGGTGTATCGTGGTATGGATATTGGCACAGGCAAAGACTTGAGCGAGTACATTGTTGACGGAAAAGCCATTCCCTATCACCTTATAGATATAGAGGATGCTGGGCAGAAATATAATCTGTTTAGATTTCAAGAAGACTTTAATGCCGCCTCACGAAGATATCACACGTAGAGGAGTTCTGCCCATTCTGTGTGGCGGAACGGGTCTTTATATGGAAGCTGTTCTCAAAGGTTATGCACCATCTCCCTGTTGAACAGGATGAGAAATTGCGTAAAAACTTTCTACGCGAACGCTCGACGAACTCAAAGAATTACTTATCCGACTGAAAAACGAGAAACGGTTCGGCCATGCATAACGTAACTGATGTAGACACCGTGAGTCGAGCTGTGCGAGCAATAGAAATAGAATTTCATAATTTGAAGCATCCTTTAGATACGCGTTCAATGCCTGCAGTAAATTCGCTTATCGTGGGATTGGATGTGGATAGAGAAGTGAGACGAGAAAGAATAACCGCCAGACTGAAAGCAAGATTGCAAGAAGGAATGGTGGAAGAGGTTAGCGGATTGCTGAAAAACAATGGCGTGACGAAAGAAGACCTGATGTATTATGGGCTGGAATATAAATATGTTACGGCATACGTAGTTGGAGAAATGTCGACAACGATATGTTCAATCAACTTGAAATAGCCATCCATCAATTTGCAAAACGCCAGATGACCTGGTTTAGAGGCATGGAACGACGAGGATTTAATATCCATTGGCTAAATGCAAGTATGTCTATAGAAGATAAATTGGCTCAGATAGAACAGTGGATGAGCGAAGAAAAAGGAAACGGTTTAAGAAAAAGAGTATAACAAAAATGGCAGCAAACAAGAAATGGGCTATATTATACTGCTCCCAAAAAAAGGCATGTACAGCAGAGGAGTACGTTGGAGTAAGGTGGAAAAATGCCTGATGGACAACGGTATTGACTTTGACTATGTGCAAAGCGAAAACGCCAATAGCGTGGAACGACTGATAACTATGTTCATTGAAAATGGTTATAAAAACAATCGTGGTTGTTGGTGGAGACTCGGCCCTAAACGATGCTGCAACTGCTTAATGCATATTGATAAACAGGCACGCGAAGACATTGCACTGGGCGTTATACCCAATGGCTTAATGAACGACTTTGCACATTTCTGGGGAATGAGCGAAGGAGACATTGATGCCACGGTGAAATGGCTAAAGAAAAAAGCGTGTTAGGAAAAATAGACTTGGGCAAAAGTGCGCTATACCAATAAGGAAGGCCAACAATGCCAACGCTATTTTCTTAACTGTGTAAACGTGGGTTTGATTGCCACAATCATGAACCTACGCTTGCAAACACGCCGCCTATTTGGTTCGCGAACACTTTCATTTCTCTTCTCTTTTGTGCTTCTGGCCTTTCAACGACTAGAATACAAGATGCATCTAAAGATTAACGAAGATGTGTTGAACCGAAAAATTATGACCATCTGCGTGGGAAATGCCCAAGGGTACGGACAAACGCCCAATGCAGTTCCATACAACGGATTGTTGGATGTGTCGGTGGTGTATCATCCAAAGATGATGAAGTTGTTCGAAGGTATATATTTGTTTTTACGTGGTAAATTCTAAATCATAGAAGCGTGCACCCTTATCGTACACGCAAAGTGGAATTCATGGATGCCAACCACGCTTTAGTAGGCATTGATGGCAGGCCTATGAATACGCCTGTTGGCTCGTTTGCGATTACAGTAGAGCAAGAGGTGATCAACTTTTTGATACCTGATTAACCTAGTTTACTAACTTTTCGCAACTCCTCGTCCCTGCATGATACGGATTTTTTTCGTCCGTCAATGGCAATCATATTTTCAACAGCGAAAGACGACAAAGTACGTATAGCGTTGCTCGTAGTCATGTTAGACATACTAGCAATGTCTTCTCGGCTAAGATAAATGCTCAGCGTGTAGCCATCTTCTTCCACCCCATAACTATCTTTTTAAGAATAGCAATGTCTCGGCCAATCGCCCACGAATATGCTTTTTGTGTGAGGCTAACCGTACGTCTCGTCGGCCGTGCCTAACAATTTTGCAAGATGGCGAATAAAGAACATGGAAACAGCATTGTTCTCATGTACAAACTTTTATAACTAATTGTATAGGCAAGAAAGCCACCACACAATTATCTATAGCCATGGCCGAAGTTTTTATATTCTTCGCCTGCAAAGAAGGCACGATAACCAAAGAAGTCAACGGCTTTGATGGCACGAATGATTTGACTTCGGCCATTAACACCATCTTTATAAACCTTTAACTTTACCAGCGATAAGGCACATCACCTCACGTGGCGGTTCACCATCTCTATATATAATATCGTTCTTTTTGAACGAAAACAATCCTAACATTGTCTGACAATAGCTTTCGTTGAGACTCTGAAAGGGGGTCCAGCGATCAGAAATAATCTTGATTACTTCGTCTTTTGATACTAGAAATTTAGCTGTCATAATTTTTTTCTGGCTTTACTCAGTCTTATGTTGATTAACAGAATTTGTTACAAAATTACAACTTTTTTTCTTCTATGAGACCGTTTAATTGTTCTCTTTTTTTATATGAATGAAGAAGAAAAATTTGTTATTTCTGTAATTTTTATTGGTTTTATTTTGAGTTAAAGACAATTATTTTGTACTTTTTGGCAATAGAAGAGTTGAATACCTAACCAACTTCTTTTTACTAGATGACTAACAATTAAACCTTAAAGTATAGCTGTATGGGTTATATACGATTTGAAAAAGGCCTCATGACAAACCTTGAGGAAACATTGCCTAAAGAGTTGTTACGAACCAACAGGTCGGGAGCATATTCATGTTCGTCTATACTGGACTGTAACACAAGAAAGTATCATGGACTTCTTGTTGTGCCTATTCCTGAGATTGATGATGAAAATCATGTATTGCTTTCTTCGCTTGATGTGTCCGTTATTCAACATGGAGCAGAGTTTAATCTTGGCTTGCATAAGTATCGCGGAAATATCTTTTAGTCCGAATGGTCATAAGTATATCCGTGAATTTAACTGCGACAAAGTTCCCACAACCTTATATAGAGTGGGGGAGTTGTGCTAAAAAAAGAAGTGGTTTTTCAACATTTTGAAGACCGAATTCTAATCCGTTATACGTTAGAAGATGCTCATTCTGATACAAAATTACGTTTCAAGCCCTTCTTAGCTTTTAGAAGCGTACGCCAGTTTACTCATGAGAATGCTGTTGCTTCGCGTGAATACCATGAAGTGGAGAATGGAATAAAAACTTGCATGTACGCGGGTTATCCCTGATTTGTTTATGCAGTTTAGTAAGAAAAACACATTTATCTTTGAGCCAAATTGGTATCATGGTTTGGAATATCCCTAAAGAACAAGAGCGTGGCTATGACGCCAACGAAGACCTCTATGTGCCTGGCTATTTCGAGATGAACATCAAAAAGGGCGAGAGTATAGTGTTTTCTGCATCCACACAAGCGTTTAAAAACAAAGGAATTGTGTAAGCTTTTTCCAAGAAGAAGTGGATGAAAGAAGCCCTCGCGACAACTTTTTTTCCATTGCCTAGTTAATGCTGCTCACCAATTTTCATATCAGCGAACCTAACGGCGATGAATACATTTTTGGCTGGTTATCCTTGGTTTAAATGCAGGGCGCGCGACACCTTTGTGGCGCTTCCTGACTAACGTTGGCCATTGAAGAAGAAACTTATTTCGAGGCTGTAATGCGAACAGCTGAACGTGGTTTGCGTGAGTTTATGAACGATAAACCGCTAACAGTGAAGATTGCAGAGATTGAACAGCCCGATGTGTTGTTGTGGGCGGTTTGGGCTATACAACAATATGGACGAGAAAACGTCTAAGGAACGCTGCATAGAAAAATATGGACAGCTTGTTAAAGACATCATTATATATATAGGAGCAATAAACATCCTAACCTTTATTTTTAGACGAAAACGGACTGATACGTACCAATGGAAGAGACAAAGCTGTTACTTGATGAACTCAATCATCAACGGACGACCAGCTATTCCGCGTTCAGGATATATTGTTGAGTTTAATGCATTGTGGTATAATGCTCTGAAATTTGCTGCAACTATCGCTACCGAGATGGGCGAACCGCATGAAACGGTGAACTTAGAAGAAATGGCTGCAAAGTGTAAAGAGGCTTTTGTTGAAACGTTCTTGAACGAATATGGCTATCTTTACGACTTTGTAGATGGCAATATGGTGGATTGGAGTGTTCGGCCGAACATGATTTTCGCTGTAGCACTCGACTACTCACCGCTAGAGTTAAGCCAAAAGAAGAGTGTTTTAGATGTATGTACGCGCGAACTGCTCACACCTAAAGGACTTAGAACATTATCGCCAAAGAGTGGCGGATACAATCCCTATGTACGTTGGACCGCAAATTCAACGCGATTATGCCTACCATCAGGGTACAGCTTGGCCTTGGTTGGGAGGATTCTACATGGAAGCATGCCTTAAGCTCTATAAACGCACCCGTCTTAGCTTTATCGAAAGACAAATGGTTGGTTATGAAGACGAGATGTTTTACCATTGCCTTGGAACCATTCCCGAACTTTTCGACGGCAATCCACCATTTAGTGGGCGCGGAGCAATATCGTTTGCCATGAATGTAGGCGAGATATTGAGAACCCTCGGAGTTACTTGAAAAAAATACTCATATAAATAATAACGGAGGAACTAAATAATGAAAGTATTAATGTTTGGTTGGGAGTATCCTCCTCACATCTTAGGCGGTCTTGAACTGCTAGCTTCGGAATAACCGAAGGCTTGCATGCACAAGGCGACATGGAAATTACATTTTTGCCTGCCCAAACCTTTGGGGGTGACGAAGACAAGAACGCCGCAAACATCGTGGCCATGAATTGTGTGCCCGTGGCGTGGCGTGATGTTAACTACGATTATCTAAAAAGAAAGGTTGGGTAATGTGATGTCTCCAGAATATTATTATGAACTGAGAGACAATATCTATGCCGACTTCAACTACATGAACCTGAATGATTTGGGCTGTGTTGAATTCTCTGGTCGTTATCCCGAAAACCTGCACGAAGAGATTAATAATTATTCTATCGTTGCGGGCGTTGTAGCTAGACGAGAATCGTATGACATCATTCATGCCCACGACTGGCTTACTTTATCCAGCAGGAATTCATGCGAAACAAGTGTCTGGAAAGCCTTTGTGTATCCATGTTCACGCCACAGACTTTGACCGTTCGCGCGGAAAAGTTAACCCTACTGTTTATTCTATTGAGAAAGACGGTATGGATAATGCAGACTGCATCATGTGTGTGTCTGAACTTACCCGACAAACGGTAATCAAAGAATATCACCAAGACCCGCGAAAGGTTTACACTGTGCATAATGCAGTGTACCCCTTAGCGCAAGAATTACAAGACATTCCACGCCCCAACCACAATGGAAAGGAAAAAACTGTGACCTTTCTAGGTCGCATCACCATGCAAAAAGGCCCAGAATATTTCGTTGAAGCAGCAACTATGGTGCTGCACCGCACACGCAATGTACGCTTCTGCATGGCAGGATCTGGCGATATGATGGATCAAATGATTATGCTCGCTGCCAATCGTGGTATTGCCGACCGTTTCCACTTCCCTGGTTTCATGCGTGGCAAGCAAGTTTACGAATGTCTTAAAGCTTCCGATGTGTATGTGATGCCCTCAGTTAGTGAGCCGTTTGGCATCTCGCCACTAGAGGCAATGCAATGTGGCACGCCTACAATTATATCCAAACAGAGCGGATGTGCTGAAATCTTAACCAACTGTATTAAGGTGGATTATTGGGATATCCATGCTTTTGGCCGATGCAATCTATTCTATTTTGTCATAACGACAGCTTGTTTGAGTACCTACAAACAGAAGGTAAAAACGAAGTAGACCAGATAACATGGGAGAAAGTGGGCTTGTGGATACGCACGCTTTACGAGAGAACAATTAACAAGAAGTAATGCAGCCTTTAAAAATAAAAAACGATGAAAACGATATGTTTATATTTTTGAGATACATCAAATTATCCATCTCAAACGGTATAGATTCTTTGACATAGGTACCGACCACTACTATTACGATGACTTTGAAAACGAAAGAAGCATCGCCGACATTGCCCAACGCTCGTACATGCCTGCGCTTAATGCGCTGCTAGATATGATTAAAGCCAATGATAAGTATTTCAAAGTGGCTTTTTCACTCTCTGGTGTGGGTATCGAGCAATTGGAAATGCATGCTCCGCAGGTGCTAGACAAACTGCAAGAGCTTAACGAAACAGGCTGCGTGGAGTTCTTGGCAGAGCCTTATTCACATGGTTTGGCTTCGCTTGTTAACGAAGATAGTTTTGAAGTTGAAGTAAAAAAACAATGCCAGAAAATAAAAGAATACTTTGGACAAACGCCAAAAGTGCTTCGCAATTCATCGCTTATCTATAACGATGATATAGGTTTGAAAGCTTCTCAAATGGGATTTAAAGGCATGCTCACCGAAGGAGCAAAGCATGTACTTGGATGGAAGTCGCCCCATTACTTGTACCATTGTAGCATGGCGCCCAATTTGAAATTGTTGCTTCGTGATATACGCTTAAGCGATGACATTTCTTTACGCTTCAACAATAGCGAATGGGATGAGTATCCATTGTTTGCCGACAAGTATGTAGCTAAGATTGCAGCTCTTCCTCAAGAAGAACAGGTTATCAATATCTTTATGGAACTGTCGGCATTAGGTATTGCTCAGCCACTTTCAAGCAACATATTGGAATTCTTAAAAGCCATTCCTGTTTGTGCTAGCAAGCAGGTATCACCTTCTACACCCACCGAGATTTGTACAAAGATGAAGAGTGTGGCCCCCTTGAAGTGCCTTTACGCTCTTTCGTGGGTCGACGAGGAACGCGATGTTAGCTGTTGGCTTGGTAATTCTATGCAACGCGAGGCCTTTTAACAAATTGTATAGCGTTGCCGATAGAGTTAGAATTGCCAACGACTTGCGTATAAATCAAGATTGGGACTATCTGCAAGCTTCAAATAACTTCCGCTTTATGACTACCAAGAATACCGGTGTAACTATTGACCGCGGTATTTATAGCAGTCCGTTCGATGCTTTCACCAATTATATGAATATTCTTGGCGATTTCATCAACAGGGTTAATAGTTTGTATCCCGAAGAGATAGGCAACGAAGAGTTGAACAGTTTGTTGACAACCATCAAAAAATCAAGGTGATGAAATCAGAGTGAAAGAAAAAGAAATTGTTCGTCTTCAAACGAAAAATCGCTAAGATTGAAGCTGAAAGTGATAAACTTCGTGCTCAACTTGAAAAAGGGAGAAAAGAAAGCTAAACCTAAGAAGGCAACAGTCAAAAAGACTGCACCCAAAAGCTGAAAAAAATAAAAATCCTTTAATCGTTTAATTTTGAACGAGGTTTTAGTTCGTTGTTTTTTTACTATACCTTATAGTTCTTCTATTGGATATACAAGGCATTTTTTTCCTTAGTTAATTATGACTATACAAACTGCCTGAATAGTAAAAAAACTTGTTTAATTATCACATTTAGCGTGAGTTTAGATTAGTCTAAGCTCACGCTGTATGTTATACACATTCAAAAAGCTAAAAAGGGATGTATTCAAATCAGAAACTTAGTGCACAAAAATAAGGTTGAATGCTCGATGATTGGTTGGATGTATGCAGGCATGGTAAGCAAGGTTGCAAGGTCAGACAATGAAAAACAATCACAAAGAAGTTGTGAAAGCGCGTAAATTGCATTACCTTTGCATAACGAAATACATAAAACCAGTACCATAGTTGGTGCGTTCTAACTCAAGTTATGAAAGAATTTTTTTACGAGTATTGCGTCGCTTTGTGCCGCCCTACAAGAAATATTTAATTTTATCAGTTGTATTCAATGTCTTATCTGCGATATTGAACATCTTCTCATTTGCAACGATTATCCCAATATTAAACATTCTTTTTCGAGACAAATGAGTCGGTCAAACCTGTGTCCTACATAGCTTGGAGTAGTATAACAAGTATTGGCCAACTGGTGGATGTTGTAACAAACAATCTGAACTATTATGTGCAACAGATGATCGTAAGTTGGGGGAGCTACAAATACATTGTTAGCTGTGGGTATGCTATTGGCTTTTATGACCATGCTCAAAAACACTGGCCTACTTTCTGTCCTCAGCTTCAATCATCCCTATTCGCACGGGGGTGGTACGCGACATTCGCAACCAAATGTATAACAAGATAAACCAACTCTCGCTTGGTTTCTTTTCTGAAGAGCGCAAAGGCGATATCATTGCGCGTATGAGTGGCGATGTTCAAGAGATAGAAAAACTCTATTATGTCTTCGCTCGACATGCTCTTTAAAAATCCTATTCTTATTATAGCCTACTTCATTACCCTCATTATTGTGTCGTGGCAACTAACGCTGTTCACCATTATTTTTGTGCCTATATTTGGCTGGTTCATGGGATATGTGGGCCGTAAGCTTAAGCAAAATTCAATTAAGGCGCAAGCTTTGTGGAGCGACACCATGAGTCAAGTGGAAGAAACATTGGGCGGACTGCGCATTATTAAGGCGTTCTGTGCAGAAGAAAAGATGAATGCCCGCTTTGATAAGGTAAATAGTGCCTATCGTAACGACATCATGAAGGTGAACATTCGTCAGCAATTAGCTCATCCCATGAGCGAGTTCTTGGGTACGGTGATGATTGTTATCGTATTATGGTTCGGTGGAATATTAGTGCTTAACAATCAAGTGATGCAAGGCCCAACTTTTATTTACTACTTGGTGATGCTCTATTCAATCATCAATCCTCTGAAAGATTTCTCACGAGCAGGCTATAATATCCCTAAAGGACTAGCCTCGATGGAACGTGTTGACAAAATTTTAAAAGCCGAAATAGATATTCAGGAACGCGAAAACCCCAAACGTATCAATAGCTTTGAACACCAAATTGAATTTAGAGACGTGTCGTTCAAATATGGTGAACAATGGGTGTTGCGCCATATTAACCTCACTATTGGTAAAGGAAAAAGTGTGGCTTTGGTGGGACAAAGCGGTTCAGGAAAGTCCACTTTGGTAGACCTTATACCGCGTTATTATGATGTCCAAGAGGGCGAGGTGCTTATCGATGGCATCAATGTCAAAGACTTAGGTGTACACGACCTGCGTCAACTTATTGGCAACGTTAACCAGGAGGCCATTTTGTTTAATGATTCATTCTATAACAACATTACTTTTTGGCGTAGAAAAATGCCTCAATAAAGGAAGTGGAAGATGCTGCACGCATTGCCAATGCTTACGAATTCATCAAAGAAACAGAGCATGGCTTTGACACTAATATTGGTGATAGAGGAGGCCGTTTGTCCGGCGGACAACGCCAACGCATAAGTATTGCTCGTGCTGTGCTTAAAAATCCACCCATACTGATTCTTGATGAAGCAACGAGCGCATTGGATACTGAGAGCGAACGACTAGTGCAAGATGCACTTGAGCGCTTGATGAAGACTCGCACAACAGTAGCTATTGCCCATCGTTTATCCACAATTAAGAATGCCGATGAAATATGCGTATTGCATGAAGGACGTATTGTAGAGCGAGGCACGCACGAAGAACTATTAAGCATCGACGGCTATTATCGTAAACTGAACGATATGCAGTCGCTCTAACAATTACCAACATAAAATGAATAAGATTCTATGAGAAGAAATCTCCCGAACCTTATGCGTAGTCCTCTAGCGCCCTTTGTGGCCCTATTGGCTAACCTGCTTTTGGTTTTTGGTCTATATATTGTAGCCCGTATCGAGTATTTATTTGAAAGCTACAATTATTTCTGCGCTGTGATTTCGCCTTCACGGCTATGGAATGTGTTCTATGGTGGATACATGTTCGACCGTTCTGCTATTGTGTACACCAATGCGCTATACATCGTCATGATGCTTTTTCCCGCTGTGGTTGAAAGAAACACCGCTATATCATAAGCTATGTAAGTGGGTGTTTGTGGTGGTTAATTCGCTCACATTGATTATCAACCTTGGCGATTCTGTTTATTTCCCTTATACACTTAGGCGCACCACAATGGGTGTTTTCAATGAGTTTAAAAACGAAAACAACCTTGCCGATGTGTTTTGGGGCGAACTTTTAGTGCACTGGTACTTGGTGTTACTGGCCACAGGATTGATTTTTCTTATGTGGAAGTTATACGTAACGCCACAAGTGTCCTCTTCTCAATATGTTACCGCTAAGCAACGCTTGGCTTATAGCGGTTTACAATTAGCCTTTATTGGCCGCAGTTGCGCCTTTTTGCAGTTTGTGCTTGTAGAGGTGGTTTTGACCAATCTGTTAGGGCCTATTACTATCAGCAACGCCAATGAATATGTTGAACGACCCACCGAATGCGCTTTAGTGCTTAACACGCCTTTTTCACTTATTCGCACCATTGGTAAAGATGTATTTCATGTTACCGAATATTTTAAGTCGCAAGAAGAGTTGGAAAAGCGTTTTTACCCCCGTTCATAAACCAGACTCTTTGCATGCGCTTAATGCAAAGAACGTTGTGATACTGATTGTTGAAAGCTTTGGAAGAGAATATATCGGTGCGCTAAACAAAGATTTGGAAGGTGGCAACTACAAAGGTTACACCCCTTTATGTGGATAAGCTAATCGAACAAAGTACCACCTATCAATACTCTTATTGCAACGGGCGAAAGAGCATCGATGGGATGCCTTCGGTGCTTTGTGGAATCCCTATGTTTGTAGAACCATTTGTGCTTTCTCCCCAATCTATGAACACCTATACAGGTTTACCTGGTTTATTGCGTCAAGAAGGTTATCAAACAGCATTCTTTCATGGAGCAAATAGAGGTAGCATGGGATTCTTAGCTTTCGCTAAAAAGATTGGTTTTGAAGCGTATTATGGTCGTGAAGACTACGCTGCAGACAAGCGTTTTGGCGGAGATGCCGATTTTTGATGGACACTGGGGTATATGGGATGAACCCTTCTTGCAATACTATTGTGCCAAGATGAGCGAGATGAAAGAGCCTTTTATGACGGCTGTCTTCACCGTAAGTTCGCACACTCCCTATGTTATTCCCGAAAAATATAAAAAGGTGTATCCCGAAGAAGGCTTGATAATGCACAAGTGTATCAGGTACACCGATATGGCTATTGGTAAGTTTTTTGAGAGCGCTCGCAAACAGCCTTGGTTTAAAAACACCATCTTTGTACTTACCAGCGACCACACCAACCTGAGCGACCATGCACAATATCAGACAGACATTGGTGGTTTTTGTTCGCCTATTGTTATCTACGACCCCAGCGGAGAAATCGAACCTGGTATGCGAGATGGTATTGCGCAGCAAATAGATATATTGCCTACAGTACTTGGGATATTGGATTATAACAAACCGTTCTTCTCCTTTGGGTGCGACTTAATGTCAACGCCTATGGACGATACCTATGCAGTGAACTACCTTAATGGTATTTACCAATATGTGAAGTATGGGTATGTTTTACAATTTGATGGCAATGAAACCAAAGCTGTGTATGCACTTGACGATGTGTTGATGAAAAAGAACCTCAAAGGAAAGGTGAAAGAGCAAGCACAGATGGAGCGCGAGGTTAAAGCTATTATACAGCAATACATGTATAGGATGAAAAACGATAAACTGATGCCCTAACGATGAAGAATGTTTTCAGTTTTATAGCCTACTATCTGCTGTATACAGTTTGGTTTGCCTTTTCACTTTTGCCATTTTGTATACTTTATGTGTTGTCAGATTTCTTATATTTCATCTCTTATTATGTGGTGAAATATCGGCGTCGCGTTATCCGAATGAACATTACAAGTTCGTTTCCCGAAAAGAATGAGAATGAATTACGCGCCATAGAGAAAGGGTTCTACCACTGGTTCTGCGACTATTTGGTAGAAACTATAAAACTGATGACCATGAGTAAGCAACAACTAATGCGACACTTGGTGTTTACAGGTACTGATGTTATCGACAAATATATTGAAGAAGAACGTTCGTGCGGTGTCTACCTTGGACATTACGGACAATGGGAATGGATAACTTCTCTTCCTTATTGGATAAGTGATAAGGGGCTTTGTACACAGATTTATCACCCCTTAGAGAATAAACGATTTGATAGCTTGTTTAAAAAAAGTTCGCGAAAAGCAAGGGGCACGTTGTATTGCCATGGCCGAAACTCTTCGCCGTGTGGTGGCCTATCAGCAACAGAAACAACCCATAGTAATGGGATATATATCAGACCAGGTGCCTTTTTGGAACAATATACACCACTGGTTTAATTTTCTAAACCACGACACGCCAGTACTTACAGGAACAGAGAAAATAATTAAAGCCACAAACCAAGTGGTTTTCTATTGTGATGTGTCGCGTATTAAACGTGGATATTACCGTTGCGACATGCAACTAATAACCGACAAAACCAAAGGAAAAAGACCGACTTTGAATTGACAGACCTTTATTTTTGAAAAAACTGCAAGCAACCATCAGACGTGACCCTACTTTTATATCTGTGGAGCCATAATCGGTGGAAACGAACACGTGAAGAGTTTAATTTGCGCTACGACGAAAAAAACAGGAAGGGTTGACCTTGGAAGTCTTGACGATATAAAAAAACGTAAACAGATAGAACAATAATAACAAAGGAAGATGATATTTGTCAAAGGATATGGGCAGATGTGCAATAATATCTTGCAATTTGCGCATGCTTATGCTTATGGAAGAGAGCATGGCATAAAAGTAGTTGCAATGCGTTTCTGTTACAAATACAGATATTTCGAGCTATGCAATCAGGCTCTCTATCGGCCAATTACTTATCTCATTGCTAAGTTTCTCATCAAGTCGCATTTAATTAAATGCCTTAAATTCGACAGATGTGATGTTCCTTCCGAATATTATCGCTTACTAAATACCCAGAAAATCATAGCATTAGACGACTGGTTGTTTAGACATCCAGAATTGTTCTTGAAATATCGTGAGGAAATAAAGCAACTGTTTAGATTCAAGCCCAACGTTATTAAGAGGCAGAAGGAATGGTTGGAAACTGTCGAACGCGATAGTACAATAAAACTAGGCGTACATATTAGACGAGGCGACTACGCCAGATTTATGGGCGGAAAATACTTTTTTAGCGACGAGGTGTTTGCTACACGCATTAAAGAATTTTCTGATATGCACCCCGATAAAACAATACAGGTGTTTATTTGTTCGAATGATTCTAATTTATCGGTCGACAAATTTAAGCAGTTTTTGAACAACAACGAGGTCTATCTTTCTCAAGGCAACCCTGCAGAAGACCTCTACGTGTTGTCTGAATGCCAATATATCATTGGTCCTAAAAGTACATTCTCGCTTATGGCATCGTTTTATAACAATGCCCAACTGCATTGGATGGAAGATAAAGAAGTGTGCTTAACGGATGATAAGTTTAAACATTTTGAAGATCTCTTTATGAGTATTTGATATGAAGAAGAAGCGAATTTTGTTTTTTTATTGAGCAGATTTCTCGATGGTGGTATCGACTCTGTACTTGTGGAATACCTTACTTATATGGCCTCTCAACCACAATGTGAGGTTACGTTGGCCATCGGTATGAACTACGACAAACTTGAAGTTTACAGCCATCGCATACCTTCTAACGTGCGAATTGTACATCTCGTTAACAGTTCGCTGTTAACTAAATGGAGGAAAAAGAAACTCTATTCGCCCATTCCTTTTTATATTAAGGCGTTCGACGAGGCACTGCTAAATCCAATAAGAAGGTATATTATATCAAGGAAGATTGCTCAATTGGCCGAACAATCTGATGTAATTGTCGACTTTGATTGTTGTTCGCACTCGTTTGTGAAGCGCATCAACAAACCAAAAAAATCGGTTATTTTCACTTTTCAATTAAGCAGGTTTTGCAAGAAAATGAACGAAAAAGGCAGCGCATGCAACAAACCATTGAATGCTATAATAAGTTTGTTATCATTTCTTATGCCATGCTTGAAGAAGCTAAAGACTTGTTCCCCAGCTTGCAAAATAGGTTTGAAATGATTTACAATGGCATCAATTTTCACGAGCTTTCACAAAAGGCAATGGAAGTAACAGAAAACACTCTATCTGATATCCCATATATTTTTAACCATTAGCAGACTGGAAGAAAGTCAAAAGGATGTGTCTACCCTTTTGCAGGCGTACGCTCTTTTGCGCTCGAAATACAACCAAAAAAACTGCCACTAGTGATTATCGGAAAGGGAAAAATCAGAACAACAATTGCGCGAGTTAACTACACAGCTTGACATATCAAACCACGTTCATTTCTTAGGGTTTTTGCTCCAATCCTTATCCTTGGATTAGTAAATCTAGATTGTATGTACAAAGTTCTAAGTTTGAAGGTTTGCCCACTACGTTAATAGAATCGTTGCTTTTAGACAAAGAAATTGTGGCTACTGATTGTCCCTACTGGCCCTAAAGAAATTCTGAATTTGGGCAAAGCTGGTTTGCTCACGCCCGTAGGCGATGCTGAACAATTGGCTGCTGCTATGCACAAAGCTTTGAGTGATGAAGAAGTTATTAAGCAATTGGCCGAAGGAAGGCAGCAACACCGAGAGAATTTCACAATGGAGAAGTCGGGTAGGGCATTGCTCGAACTTATTGAGCGTATGTAAACGACAACGAGTTAAATATCTCTATATCCCTATTTATTGGTATTAAAGCATATAAGTGTGAATAATATTCGCAAACATTGCTGTCTGGTAAACTTGTTTTTGTGTAAAAATAGGGTTACTAGATAGCAGAATAAAAAAACATCGAAGTTTTTTTAAGCGTAAAGTTATTAAGATGCTTTTGTTAAATCCAGTTATAATATTTTACAAAACAAGTACTGCAAACCAAGCCTTTCTAGCAAGAATATATGTTAAATAGCAACAATTTCTACTGTTTTTAGGTCATGTTGCGTTTATTTTTACACCGTTTTTGAGCTCCACAGTTGTATTTTGTACCATTTAGCCTTTCTAGAAAGTCGTCAGCTTTCATTTTTTCACCGCTCAAAACACCTCTTTTTGTAGTCAAAAAGTACTTTTTATATATCACATTTTACATCAAAAAGCCTTATCGTTTCATCAATTGCACAAGCGTGATGCTCTCAAAAAAAGTGCATTGTTTACCTTTCAATCTACTTTTTTTGCTGCATTTAGCCTTGCGTTTTTGTATGAGATGGCCTTGCGTTTTGCATGAGATAGCACTGCATTTTGCATGAGTTAGCACTGCGTTTTGTATGAGTTAGCAGTGCATTTTGCATGAGTTAGCACTGCGTTTTGTTGCATTTAGCCTAATTTTAGAAAAAAATGGGAGATTATTTAATTGAAAACTCGTTTTGTCTGCAATCACAAATCACAACTATTTTTTTACACTAACAAACCTTTGCGAGAATCGATTATTTGCAAGCAAGTGGAATTAGGTGAGCAAAAAAACGCACTCACAGTGTTAAATTTTATACTTATTATTTTACATCAAATAAAGACTGATTGCAAAGAATATTGAAGAATTGGGAAAGCAAAGTTAACTAATCCATTCTCACTATCTCCAACTCAAACAAAATAAATTATACGTTTTGTGGATTCTAACTCATTGATAAGAAATGCTCAGGATGATACGTTAAAAAAATAATGGTCGCAAAAAAATCAATGCCCAACCAAAAAAAGAAAAAAATACTAATTTGATTGAGGAAAAAAGGCTTTAAATTTAATACGAAATTACCAATTTTAAAGCAAATGCAAATGTTTATTTGTGCGATTTAAGTTTTTGATAGACTGCCATAATTGGCAAACAAAAAAATAGGTGAACCATTTCTGGCATCAACCTTCTTATCACAAACCCATACGAACTAACCGCTAATCATTTTGTTTGCGCTTATACTCCATTATCTTAGCCACAATTGTGAATTGATAAATACCCTGCCATACTGCATAGATAAAACCTGCAACACCATCTTTAAAGCCACCTTTAAGAATATACGCGCGAATAAATCGAAACGAAGGGCGAACCAGCAATGCACCAATGCCATAGTGTTTATCACGCCGCTTAGAAATCTCGTTATCAGAATAAACATTATTTTTTTATGGTTAAGAGTGGCAATCGAATCGTTTGCAAGATGTTCAAATGCTAAGTCTTTGCGGTTTTTTTGGCAAACGAATAACCCTACCTTTTACAATGGGCGAGGCATGAATAATGGGTGGCCAAGTGGTTAAGTCTTTTTTTAAAGAAGCGCAAAATATAGTCGGGATAAGAGGCATGCATAAACTTTCCCATGAAATAATTTTTGCGAGGGATGGCCACACCTTCTTCACAATCGGGTTTAGAGATGTGTTCGTACAAATAAGCTGTTAGTTGTTTACTTACAATTTCATCAGCATCGAGCACTAAAACCCACGAAAATGTTGCACTTTCAATGGCAAATTGACGAGCAGGTTCAACTATATTGTAATCTCTTTTTTTCAAAAAGTTACCACACGACAACCATTGTTCTGGGCAATATTCACCGTGTTGTCTGTGCTTTCCATATCGCACACAACAATTTCATCAAACCCTTTTGCTGCATCAATCACCTGCTGCAAATGGCGTTCAGCGTTATAAGTGTTTATAACAACAGATATTTTATTGTCATCGTTCATGCTGCAAATATAATGAATTATTGCCTACATACCACACAAAAAACAAGCTTTCTTAAGTTCAAATTCACGACATACAGCAACAAAACATCCCCTTAGGCAGTACGTTTATTGTTAAACCGCCAAAGGGGATGCATCGTTTGCTATAAAGTTGAGGGGTTATTCTTTAGAAACTATCATCATCTTCTTCGATATTTTCTGCTTCCATTCCCAGCTCATCATTATCTTCTTCGAACGTTGTGCGATAACTTTCTTCAGTAAGTATATCCTCATCGAAAGAGTCGTCATCATCGTCATCGTCCTTATATTTACCGTCTTGTCCGCCCAGGTCATCGTCTTCGGCGAGGTCGTCATCATCATCATCGTCATCGTGCGACGATTTTCTTTCACTCAATTCATCGTCAAAACGAGCCGAGAGTTTATCCATTTCAGGTTTTTCTTTTACGAAGATGGCTTCAACCCAAGTCCCTTTTTTTCAATTTCTAGGGCTTCAAATCCGTCTTCGGTTTTCTTCTCAAACATGCCACCTTTTTTTGTGTAAACGGTCCTTTGGCAGAACAGTAGTGCTCACTTCAAAGCCACTTTCGATGATATCTTTAACGCTTTGAGACAACGAGTCCCATCCACCACCAAAATTTCTGTCTAGCACTTCGATAAGTTTAGCAGCCGAGATGTATCGTATGTTTTCATAAGTAAGGTCGGTAACCCTCATAATAGGGTGTTTCTTTATGGCCATCTTAACCTTTTGGCCTTCATCCAATCTTATTGTACCCACCTTAAATCCGCGGTCTTCATATTTTTTTAATTATTTCTGGTCGGTCAACTTTTAGCTCCTCTGCATCAAACGCGCTCTTCACCACATCCATGTAATGGCGGGCATTATCCTTTAGGTCAGCGTCTTTTTCTGCCGCTTCCCACATTCTGAACACGTCGTTTTCCTGGATGCCCCACACGTTGCTTTTGGTAAGTGTTTTAAGGGTCAGAGCTTTTTTTCTTGTTTCATATACGATTATTTATCTTTGTCTTATTGATAAAAAGACCTTCGAGGGAGATGCCCTGCTGGTCTAGCAGATACAGGTACAACCCATTAGGGCGGTTTTCTACCTTTTTGTGTGTTGTTGCTGCAAAATTATATACTTTCGTTAAATCTACAAACTTTTGCAACAAAAAAATATTAATCCCAACCCCATTATAGATTAATCTCTGAGCTAATTCTAACTGTTTGCACTGCATATAATAAGGTTTTGTTTAAGATTATTGGCCATTGTATACGCCACTAAACACCTCCTAATGTAGGTTATCTAAATAAAAAAATAAGTATCTTTGCATCAAAAATAAACGAAATGGGTATATTCGGATTTTTTTCAACAAAAGCAAGAAAGAAACGCTAGACAAGGGATTGGAAAAAGACCAAGCAAAGCGTTTTCAGCAAGTTAACGCGTGCCGTAGCCGGAAAAATCAAAGGTAGATGATGAGGTGCTCGACAACCTTGAAGAGATACTTATCACATCCGACGTGGGCGTAGACACTACGTTGAAAAATCATAGAGAGAATTGAAGAGCGAGTTGCTCGTGATAAATATGTATCGACCGGCGAACTTAACAACATCCTTAAAGATGAAATTGCTGCGCTTCTATCTGAAAAATAACACGCAAGACAACGACAACTGGGAATTACCTGAAACAGGAAATCCTTACGTTATTCTTGTTGTTGGCGTAAATGGAGTTGGCAAGACAACTACTATTGGTAAGTTGGCCCACCAGTTTAAGCAAGCCGGTAAGAGTGTATATTTGGGTGCAGCCGACACTTTTTAGAGCTGCTGCTGTAGAGCAAATATGTATATGGGGTGAACGAGTTGGCGTGCCTGTGGTGAAGCAACAGATGGGTTCCGATCCCTGCATCAGTGGCTTTCGACACACTGAGTTCGGCCAAAGCCAATGGGGCAGATGTGGTTATCATCGATACCGCAGGCCGACTTCACAATAAGATTGGCTTGATGAACGAGCTGAAAAAGATTAAAGACGTGATGAAAAAAAGGTGATGCCCGAAGCGCCTAACGAGGTGCTTTTGGTGCTTGATGGCTCTACCGGACAAAACGCTTTCGAACAAGCTAAGCAGTTTTCTGCTGTTACCAACATAACTGCGCTGGCCATTACAAAACTAGATGGAACGGCTAAAGGTGGTGTGGTGATTGGTATCAGCGACCAACTGAAGGTGCCTGTGAAATACATTGGCTTGGGTGAGGGCATGGAAGATTTGCAACTATTCAACCGGAAACATTTCGTCGACTCGCTTTTTTTAACGAATAACCTTCGCTTCTGAGTGGTGTAAAAATAGGACCATATCTAGGGTCTAACCGATATGTTAACAGACAATAATGAGCTTTATTATGTTATAGCAGAGATTTAATTGTGCTATTGACTCCTCTCTTTACATGCTCACAAACTTATGTAGACATCACTGGGGCGCTAAGCCTCCTTTGCCCAGTTGTTAACTAGGTCACAACTGTGACTATAGCTACTTTTCTCCACGTTGTTCGTGCGGAAATGGGCGACATTTCAACAAGTATTCAAATATTAGAATGATTAAAAATCAGGTAGACATCATAACAATGGGGTGTTCTAAAAAAACCCTCGTTGATAGCGAATTATTGATGAAACAGTTTGAAGCCAACGGCTACCATTGCGTGCACGACAGCAAAAATCCCAAGGGAGAAATTGTGGTTATCAACACGTGTGGTTTCATTGAGAGCGCAAAAGAAGAGAGTATCAATACCATCTTGGAGTTTGCGCAAGCCAAAGAAGAGGGGCGATTAAAGCAGCTTTACGTGATGGGATGCTTGTCGCAACGCTATCAAAAAGGAGTTAGAACAGGAAATCCCACAGGTGGATAAATTCTATGGCAAGTTTAATTATAAAAAAACTTGTTAAAGGATTTGGGGCAAAGGGGTTATTGCTTCTTGTAATGGAACGCGAAGCATTACTACTCCTCGCCACTATGCCTATCTAAAGATTAGTGAGGGTTGCGACCGCAGTTGTGCTTATTGTGCCATACCTCTTATTACGGGTAAGCACGTAAGCAGACCCAAAGAAGAAATTCTTGAAGAGGTTCGTAGTCTTGTTTCTCAGGGGGTTAAAGAATTTCAAATTATCGCTCAAGAACTTACCTACTATGGGGTTGACCTCAATGGGCAGCGCCAGATAACCAGTTTGATAAGCGATATGGCCGATATTAAGGGCGTAGAGTGGATAAGACTGCATTATGCTTACCCCAATCAGTTCCCTTTAGATTTGCTTGAGGTAATCAAAAACAAACCTAATGTGTGCAAATACATCGATATTGCCCTGCAACACATATCGGATAATATGCTCACTCGTATGCACCGCCATGTAACAAAAGCGCAAACAGAAGAGCTTATCCGTAGAATTCGTGAAGAAGTACCTGGCATTCATCTGCGCACGACCCTGATGGTTGGTTTCCCGGGTGAAACAGAAGACGACTTTAACGAACTGCTCGAGTTTGTGAAATGGGCACGATTTGAACGTATGGGGGCTTTTATCTACTCTGAAGAAGAGGGTACATACAGCGCAAAACATTACGAAGACAATGTGCCAGATGAGGTAAAACAACGCCGACTTGACCAGCTTATGGCCTCGCAACAAGAAATAAGTGCCGAAGTGGAAGCACAAAAAAAGTGGGGAAGACTTTACGAGTGATTATCGACAGAAAAGAAGGCGACTATTATATAGGAAGAACTGAATGGGCCTCGCCAGAGGTAGACCCAGAGGTGCTAATTCCCTGCAACTGTACGTCTGCGTGTTGGAAAAATTCTACAATGTACGCATCACAGACAGTGAAGAATTTGACTTATATGGTGAAATAGAATAGAATGAACAACAAAGAGTTTATAACCGAACTAGCACAGCAAACGGGCTATACACAGAGTGTAACCCAAACCCTAGTGCGCAACATCATCGACGAAATGGCAGCCCGTTTCGACGAAGGAGACATCGTATCGATTTCTGGCTTCGGCACGTTTGAAGTGAAAAAAACGACTTGAACGTGTGGTGGTGAATCCTGCAACTCAACAGCGTATGCTGGTTCCACCTAAACTTGTGTTGAATTTTTAGACCAACGGCTTCCATTAAGGAACGCCTCAAAAACGGTGGTGAAGATGAATAATAGGGTTGGTATTCATGAGTTGGCAATGGCTCTTGTCAACAAAAAAAGCTGTCGCTTAAAGATGCAGAGGCTTTTTGTCACAATGATGTTCGATACCCTTAATGAGGGATTGAACAATGATAAACTTGTTAAGCTAAAAGGACTTGGCACTTTTAAGGTGATGAGCGTTAGCGCTCGTAAGAGCATTGATGTTAATACTGGTGAACCAATCATTATCGATGGACGTGATAAGATTTCGTTTACGCCTGATAGTACGATGAAAGATTTGGTAAACAAACCTTTTTGCGCAGTTTGATACGGTGGTTATCAACGATGGCGTTGATATTAAAGAACTAGAGCGAATGGATTGGTTGGAAAAATCCTTCCAACTTTGATACGTCTACTTTGGGGGATATTTCAGATGATGAAGACCTACCTATCACAATAGAGTTGCCACCTTCTAAGATTGAGGCTGCCGTGAACGAGGGCTGCTAATGTCATGGCCACCAACGAGACCGAAGTAGAAGATATACCTCAAACCTCTGCGCCTAAAGCTGCTGAAAAAGAGCCACTTGCTTACATCTGAACAATTGGCAGCCCTAAATGGTTACCCCGTTTCTAGCACTCGTGTAGCGCAAGAGTCTGCAGTGAACAATGGTGAATTAACACTTACTACCGACCAATTGCGATTACTCAACGATGATAATAGTTTGCAAACAAAGGATGAAGCAGAGGTTTCGGTTGAAAGAAATGAACCTGTAGCAACTGAACAAACTTTGTCATCGCCTGTAGTAAACAATGATGCTGATGCATTAAATAGCCCTGAAAGCGAAATACAGGAGGGTGCTGAAGTTGTTGCCGAAGTTATAACCAACAAAGCTGAGATTGAAGAAGTAAATACTGTAAGCAACCTCGTTGATACGGTGCACGCACCAAAAACAGATGCTTATAGCAGCAATGAACCACACGATGAAGAGCCAACGCTAGATAAGGAGTCGCAAGAGGTAGTGGTTTTGAGCAACGAAGTTCATAATGATAATGAAGAGCTTGATGGGACAGACAGTCCAGAAGAAGACGAAATTACTGATAACGAGCAAGAAACATTGGCTAATGTAGATACCATTACTGAAGTTGTTCAGGAAGAAGTTAGCGATGTAAAACCCAACGATTCTCCCTGAAAGTAACATTGAAGATGAGGAAGAAGAAAACACTAACTCCAATTTTGAAGATGAATGGGAAGAAGAGGAGCGCAGGATAAGACGCAAACGACTCATTGCGGCTGGAGTCTTGGGTGTGCTGGCTCTGTTTGGTATTGCTACATGGTATTTCTACAACCAAATTCAGTTGAAAGATAATCGTATATCGCATCTTGAGACTTTATTGAATACCTCTAAAACAGCTACCAATAGTGATAATGGCCAATCTCTTTCAAAGGCCGACTCGGTTCGCGAAGATTCTATTAATAGGGCTATTGATGCGCAAACAAAAAGCCGACCTGGATGCTACAATGGCGAGAATAGAACAGAGTAATGCTGAAAAAGCAGCAGAAGACAGAAGAAAAAGCTAATAACAAACCTGCAACTGATAATAAAAAACGACAGAACGGGCTGTTGAGAAAGTAGTGCCGAGACTAGAGAAAAAGTCGGAAACCAAGAGTGCTGATTTGGATTATAAGCAATATGAGAAAGATGCTCGTGTACGTACAGGCGCTTATAAAATAGTTGGTATCGACCGAGTTGTTACTGTTAACAAGGGCCAAACGCTCTATTCCCTCAGTAGAAGCACACTAGGCCCTGGCATGGAATGCTATATCGAGGCTGTAAATGGCAACGTTAAGGAGTTGAAAGCGGGTGAAAAGATTAAAAATTCCAAAGCTGGAATTGAAGAAGCATAAATAATGGATTGGGGCGTGAAACATCTAAATGAATTTTCACGCCCCATTTTTTTGATATTTTAGCTTTATTGACAGTACATCTCTTGTCGAGTTTTTGGGTTAGCGGTTATACATGCTGTTCATCGTTCGCTTGCTTTCTTCATTTTGACTGGCTTATTCTCTATAAGAAGTAGGCAACATCGTCATAAATTAAACAAACAAACTTCTAAAAAGCAAAAAAACGAAATCTATAAACGATCATAACCATTATATGTTTACCTAACAGCCCTGTAAAAATCGCACAATTTAAATTGGGGAATAAAGTGCTATAAAGCAATTATAATGCTTTTATTTTATCTCTTCAAAAATAACCTTTAGCGTTTATGCGATAGTATCTGTTACGAAAGTCAATCAACCCTTTATCACGTTTTTCACCATGAAGACATAATACTTGGTTGGCCAGCCATCTATAACTTATACGTTGATAGTCGGCCTTACTCTCGTTTTCGGCTCCCCAATCATCCCACACATAATGTACGCACAAACGTTGCTTTTGGGCATCTACAACACCATGGTGAGCAATGCACATTTCCCAATACTCAGTGTCACCATATTCATAAAGAAGGATGAAGAGGTCGAACCCATTATAGCTAGGTAAGCTAGCTATACCACCTGCGTGCGAATCAAAGTACTCACTAAAAGGGATGTGTTTGCCATTGAGAATGATTGTCTTTAGTTTATTTGGTATTTTATCAGTTATTTCATTAGGTAAACCGTCATCATCAGCCGATATTCTTGTAGTATCAATATCTTTATTTGCGATATCTGCATCCTTACCCTTGAAGAAATCAACTATAGGCTTACCCGTGTTCTGAAAGTTGATGTTATCAATACTATCGCTAGAGGTTTGTGTAGTTATGACAAGTTGTTGAGCCTTTGACAGGTTATGCTTATTTTCTGACCGAGTATCAACCTTACTGTTATTTGATTTCTCGATCTTGCAGCCCAAAAACGTAAAAAAACAATGTACGTATATAAAAAGAGCAATATTATTTTTCATGATAATTTTATTGAGACTGTTTAGAAAAAGAAGGCTTTTATAATAGTTAAAAATCCCATTGAAAGGGAATTTTCAATGGGATTTCAAACACAGTAGTGGCATGTTCTTACGAGCATGTTGCAGTTGTATGCAATTATTTCTTCACTGGAGTTGTAGTAGGAGCAGGGGTAGCAGGAGCATTTGTTCCTTGTGACCCAGCGCCAAATCCAGGAGTAGTGTTGAGGGTTAGTGGTTTGTGTCTCAGTAGCTGCCTTTTTCAAGAACACTGCTTTCAGCAGTAGATTTAGGCGCAACGTAAGCACAAACTACGCTAAATACTACCATGGCAATAGCCAAAACCCCATGTGGTTTTCTCAACGACATCAGTAGTTTTGCGTACACCCATGATAGAGTTAGAAGAAGAGAATTGCGACGAAAGGCCACCACCTTTCGACTCTTGAATGAGTACAATGGCAATCATCAGCACTGCTGCAATGCAGATAAGAACCACAAAAAGAGTGTAAATCATTGTTTTATTTGTTTATATTATTTATTTTTTTATTACTTATCTATGACGCTATTCACGTTCAACAATTAACAGTGAAGCAACTAGAATTACTACAATGAGAATTACGGCAAACATACACTATTTATTGTTATTGTTAATAATTAGTTTCTCTAAGAAACGTATTTGGTCTGCAAAGTAAACATGGATAATTCAAATTTAAACGCCTAATAATTTCAAGTGCCTTCTCAAATTTTCCTTGTCTAATGTAAATCTTTTGCCAGTGTTTCTGTAAAAATATCCGTCCGTACCTTGTGCTGTTTCAGTCGATGTATTGTCATCTACAACAGGCATAAATTCAGGTTCGTCTTTTAGTTGCATCTTACCACCTTCATTATAAATGAAGTTGTCTATTAGTGTTTGCCCTTTGAGTTGTGGTGTATCTTGTTGCACTTCCTGTTCTTCACTTTCTACTTCAATCAAGTAAGATACATAGTCGATCGCTGCATCTGCAGGAGTGGGTTTGCGGTGCGGTTTCTGTGTTTCTTGTGTTTTATCCACCGGAAGCGAATCCAAGAAATTGTCGATAAGCGATATTGTTCTGCTTTCGTTGCCGTCAGTCTGCTGTATCTGTTTTTGTTCGACGTTCTTCAGTTTTTTTAGCTTGTAGTGCGATGCCTCAATCATTTCGAACACAACATTGCGATTGGTGAGGTACACGGAGGCTCGTTTTAGTTCCTCATCAAATGTTGGATCGTGCAATATATACAAGTTTTGCAACATCATCAACCTTGCAGGCTGGTAATAAGGATGGAGCGCAACAATGCTCCGGAGATCGTAAAGCGTCTCCTTATCTAGCAGTTCGGGGTGATTGACAAGTTGTGTTAAGTTCATTGTTTGTGCTGTTTGTTCCATGGTTATTACCAATTAGCTACAGTAGCATTGAATATTTGGTCAGTCAAATCTTTAATCATTTCTCTTACCAAACGTTCTTGAACCACATTCAAAGACAAAGTTGTTTCGTAAGTGGCGCTAGCGGTGAACTGACGTTCAAAGTTTTCTTTTGGGATTTTTTTGGTATTGGTAAATCTCACGTTAACAGTTATCGACAGTTCGGTTTGGGCCGAATATCCTTCGCTTGACACCGACTTATTTCGTTGTGTATACTGCAAAAATTTCGCCTTCTACGCGCATGTCGCCATTGCGTTTAACTTGTGTTAGACGAGTGTGGTTGGCATAAATGTCCTTCAGTTGATTGTTGAACATTGGCGCCATTGGTCCCCAAACATAGCTGCTTCTGTTAGGAAATTCAGCTATTTGTATGGTTTTCGTTTTGCTATAGTCAATACTTGCTCCGTTAAACTTGTAAGAAACAGAGCATGCCCACAGCACACAAGTGCCGAGGACGAGTGTTATTGCCAGCCTATTTGCTGTTTTCCAATCCATACTGCTTTATTCTCCTATACAATGTTCGGTCTGATATGCCAAGTTCGATGGCTGCTTTTTTTCTGTTACCACCATTACGTTCGAGCGCCTTTTCCACCATTTGTCTTCCCAAATCGTTAAGGTTCAGGCTTTCAGTTTCTGCCTCGTTTATCTCTTCTGCTTCGACAAAGCCGTTTGTGTGGGGGGCTTGTGGTGTGGACTGAATAGCTGGTAGTGTGTGGCTTGCATCATAGTTTTGCGGGTTAAGTGTGGCAAGAGGCGATGCATATCCTGGCAATTCTGCGCCGAGAGCTGCGCTATCGTCAAGCCGTTTTCTTAGTCCCGATACTTCTCTACGCAAGTCGCTTACATTACCACGAAGCTCATAGAGTATCTTATAAAGCACTTCGCGTTCGCTTTCATACGAGTGTGTTCCCCCTGTAGATAGCGGAGCAAGCTGTGTGCCTCAGGGTCTTGGGGGATAAACTTTTGTAATAGCGCAGCATCAATATCTCGTTCACGACTTAATATTGATATTTGTTCGGTTATATTCTTAAGTTGTCGAACGTTTCCAGGCCATTTGTACTTTAGCATTAGGGCCTTAGCGTCTTCAGTTAAAGATATTCTAGGTAACTTATACTTCTCTGCCATCTGCATGGCAAATAGTCTAAAGAGCAGAATAATATCATTACCACGGCCTCGAAGTGGTGGCATTTGAATGGGGATAGTGTTCAAGCGATAGAACAAATCTTCTCTAAATCGTCCCTCGCTGATGGCTTTTTCGCATGTTAACGTTTGTGGCTGCAACAATGCGAACATTAGTTTTCATAATTTTTTGCCCACCCACGCGGATGTATTCGCCAGTTTCGAGTACACGAAGAAGTCTTGCTTGCGTAGCCATGGGTAGTTCTCCCACCTCGTCAAGAAATATTGTTCCATTGTTGGCAACACCAAAATATCCTTCGCTTTCACCGATGGCACCTGTGAATGAGCCTTTTTCGTGTCCAAAAAGTTCGCTATCTATTGTGCCCTCGGGTATCGATCCACAGTTGATGGCAAAGTATTTCTCTCGCTTTCGAGGGGAATTATCGTGTATAACGCGTGGGATTATTTCTTTTTCCTACACCGCTTTCGCCTATGATTAGTACAGACAAATCTGTAGGCGCAACCTGCATGGCCACGTCTAAAGCATGGTTTAAGGCATCGCAGTTGCCCATAATGTTATACCTTTGTTTTTATCTTTTGTAGTTCCGTCGTATTCATAGGGATGACAAAGTTACAAAAAAATAGCCGAACAAAGGGCATAAAAAAATGGAAGATTAACGATTTTCGGCATGAATGCTTTTTAAGTTATATATCTACTGATTAGTTTATATCTTGATTATTAACTGCATTAGTTTTGCTGTTGACATGCAAATAGTTTGTTTTGTATTTCTTGAGAGATATCTGTTAAAGGGGCTACCTTCAATAGGTTATCTTTCGATTAAATACGTTATTTTCTCTTATCAGGCGTTTCAGTACTAGGAGTTGAACTATCGAACTTAATAAGAAGTAACCCAAGCCCCGTAAATATCAATTCTCTGATGCGTACAATGAGTGCCACGAAAATTCCCGAACTCGAGGCAATCCCCAAACCCGAAGTCGACATAAGGAAGCCTCCTTCGCGCCCCCCTAGTTGCAGAGGAATGAAGAAAAGCAAATTGGCAAACAGACTAGTGAAGGCCAATATCAATATGCATTGTATGTAATTCACATCTGGCATGATAACCAACAGAATAAAATATATTTCTAATGCCGAGATTATTCTACAGCCTAACTCCAAGAAAAACGGCTGAAACAAAAAGTGCTTCGGCTTTGTTTGTGCAACGCTGATATCTGCTGATCGATGTTGTCTAGTTGCGTTTTATTTCTTTCGATGAAGCCCAAAGCCCAGCGTTTAACGAAAGGCACATGACTAAGTAAGCGCATGGCTCTAAAAAGCAAGCCCCTTTTGGTAGCCCACCATGAAGAACCAAAGCCCTAAAAGACAAAAACACAGTGCTTGCAAGCACAATGGTTAGATGGCCAGTAGTTAACGGTTGAGTGATAAAAAAACAACACAATTGAAAACGAACCAAAAACCAAAAAAATGGCTAAAGATGTGTGTCATTGCATAGAGAATTACAGACGAAGAAGCTCGTTCTGTACCAATCTTTGGCGCTATCGACATAATGCGATATGGTTCACCACCCATAAGTCCACCTGGCGTAGCATAATTTAATGCAAATCCCGAGACAGTAACTTTGTATAGCCACCAAAAATTAATTGGCTTGTTGTTATAGCCGTTTTGCGTTGTGTCTTGTTTCTGTCCTGCTTTGATAATGATGTACCATGCAGAAGTGTTAAGCACATATAATGCCATCCACAATGCCAAAACCGCAAAAAAACCAATAACCCGTGTGCTGCAATCCGCGCCAAACCTCGGCATAATCGAGCTGTGTAAGCATAATGCCTAACAGCACTAAGCCGAAGATGAAAAAGCCGTTTTGATATTTCTTCTTCATCTTTTATTATTTACTTGGCTGTTCTTCGTTGTTCTCTCGCTTTTTAGTTACGTTGAAACGAACCTTCTCGCTCTCGTCTCTTTTTCTCGTGATAGAGTTTCTTCAGCGGGTTTTTATAGGGTTGATCGTAAGCAATTCGATTTCTGTAAACATCAATAGCCAGGTAGATAGCATGCCTTAAAGCCAGTTCGTTGGCAACGCCTTGACCTGCTTGTGGGGATAAAGCCTCGTCATCGGTTGATGTTACAACAGCCGAGAGTCCTGTTACAAAACCTCACACCTCCATCATAAGAGAGGGTTTTAAAAGGTGTCATGGCCTGTTCGTGATTCATGGCTACCACGGCATCAAAGGTGTCGAATGCTCTATCTTCGAAAAAAATGCTCGGCCTGATAAAGACCAAAAGCTGCAATTCCATCATCTATTAGCTGTTTGATTGCAGGTGAAATCACCTGTTGTTCTTCTTTATCAGACGCGTCTTCCAATGCGGGATTGAGCGCCAAAACAGCAATTCGAGGAATAGAAATCATGAAGTCGCGTCGCAATGATTGATGTAACAACTTCACAGTTTGTTCTATTTTCTCTTTAGTTACTTCACTTTCAACATCTCTTAAGGCCAAATCTCCAGAAACTGAAGTGATGAGCAGGCATTCATTGAGCACCATTTCAAGCACGTCTCCAGTATTTCCCAGTTGCTTGGCTATGTATTGTGCTAAGCCGTTTCCTTTTTCTAGTGTGTTAGAAAAATGTTTTTCGTTTATTGGTGCATTAACAATTGCGCACACCATACCCCCTTTTATAGTCGTCAATAGCTCTGTCTATAGCCTTGCGTGATAATAAAGTGGTGGCGTCACTAGGCGTTGCGAACTCAATTTTTACATCTTCGTCGGTCACAGCCAACAAATTAATGCGTTCGGCTTTAGCATCTGCAGCATCTTGAATGATATTGAAATTCACATCCAAGTTTAAGGCCTTTTTATGATAAGCCGCAACTTTAGGCGACCCATATACAATGGGCGTGCAAAGTTCGAACATCTCTGGCGTGGCAAAAGTTTTAAAAATAAGTTCCATGCCGATACCATTGGCGTCGCCTTGTGTTATGGCAATACGAAGTTTATTGTCGTCCATACGTTTTTGCTTAGTTCTTTATTAATTAGTGTTTGCAACTATTTTTTCTGCCCGCTATTTGTTTGGCGGTGCTAAGAAGTCCACAAGCAGCGAAAAATATCTTGTCCTCTACTGGCTCTAATGGTTGTAAACACGCCATGATTGGTGAGGTAATCTCTAAAGGGTTTCCATGCGTTTCTCATCCGAATTCTTTTAGATTAACATTGGGAATTTGATGAAAACGAATAAGATTAACCCTGCAGTCAAGTCCTTCTACCAACTTAACCAACTGTCGTGCATGCACTGGTGTGTCGTTGAAACCGCCAAACATGATGTATTCAAACGACAAGCGACGTTGGTGAGTGAAATCGTATTGCTTTAGAAGCTGTACAATATCCTCTATAGAAAGCCCTTTTTTTCTGCAGGCATAATGCTCGCTCGCTCTTCAGGAAGGGGTGAATGCATGCTGATTGCTACATGGCAATCGCTCTCGTCGAGAAAACGTTTTAGCTTACCTTTTAGACCCACGCTACTCACCGTTATACGCTTAGGACTCCAGGCATAACCATAATCGGCCGTAAGAATTTGAGTTACTTTCAGTACGTTATCTAGGTTATCCATTGGTTCTCCTTGACCCATAAACACAATATTTGTGAGCTTTTTCTCGCTCGGGTAGGGCGTAAATTTGGTTAAGTATGTCTCTTGCCGTAAGATTCCCCTCAAATCCCTGCTTACCTGTTTGGCAGAACAAGCAATTCATTTTGCATCCTACCTGGCACGATACACACAACGTAGCACGATCACGGTCAGGGATGTACACAGTTTCCACAAACTTACCGTTTGCTGTTGGGAAGAGATATTTGATGGTTCCGTCTTTAGAATATTGTGCATCGATAAACTTCGAAGCACCTATATCATAACGCTCTGCTAACCGTTCACGGTTAGCTTTTTGAGATATTGGTCATCTCGTCTATAGTTTCCACATGTTTATCGTAGAGCCAAACAGCCATTTGTTTACCAGCAAATGCAGGCAAACCGTTGTCTACGGCAATGGTCTTGAGTTCGTCTAGCGTGTGCCCTAGAAGTGGAATCTTGTGGTTATCCATTTATAGTTTGGTGTATAATATGCAGTAATAATTGAAAATTTTCCATGCAAAGTTACTACATTTTATTGGGATTAGCATGTGTTATAGCTCGTTTTCTTGCCATCTATATCATGCTTACGAGACTACAGTTAAGCTTTGAAATCCGTCTTTAAAACTATAGCGTATCGGGATTTTTGCTCCAACCAGTGGTCGATTAATTTGCGAGCAAGACTTAGTTTCTCAGGTATTTGTGGCAGATGATCACGATGAAACCATCCTCCAGCCGACAGTTCTTCTTCTTGTAGGTGAAGTTTTCCTGCTTTTGTATCGGGCCGTAAATCCAATCATTAAACCAATAGGGTAGGGCCAAGGCTGACTATCAAAGTAACGAAGTTCTTCTATTTCTAATGCCGTTTCTTCTCTAACTTCACGCACAACAGCCTCTTCTAGCGATTCTCCCGTCTCTACAAAAACCTGCAATCAAACCATAGAAATTGCTTTTTGAAGTTTTTGGCATGCACCAACAACACTTCGTCCGCTTTATAAATAAGCACTATTATAGCCGTGGCTAACTGTGGCCAGACTTCATTTGCACAATGTGTACAGCGTTTAGATATATTGGTGTGCAACTTCATCGGAGCCCCACAGACGCCACAATATTGACTATGCGCATCCCAATAGTTTATCTCGCGACACTTTCCTGCTAGAAGATAATATTCATTAGGAAGTTTATAATACGACTGTCTTAGTTCGCAATATACGTGTTTTAGGGGTAATTGTGTTGAAGAATCCACCAAATATGTCTTTACAGGTATTCCTTCTTCCGTAGGTTTCATCTCATGAACTTGTTGCCCTTCATTAATAAATGTTGGAGGATTGTCAGACAAAGGGATAGTGAATAGGTCGTTACTTAGCTGCTCAAGCAGCAATTCCGACTCTTTAAATACAAACCACAGGCTTTTCATTGGCGTTTAGTTTATGAACAAAAATGTAATTCCAGTATCGAGTTGTGTAACTCTTATAAAAGGTTTTCTACTATTTGCAGATTATTAAAATATAGTATTTGAAACATAGCTTGATAACAACGTTGCTTATAGACATTCAAATGGATGAGTTTCTAATTGTACACCTTATATAAATAGTCTACTAAATTCAAAAAAACTCATCCACTCAAGTCGCTCACAATCTGGAGGGTTAGTTACCAAAAAAATCAGTTTCCTGTCGCGCTCAATTGCTGGCTTAGTCCACTCTTCTGGCACAAACTTCCAATTGTTATGTGCCTGTGGGTTCATCACCCCAGCATCTTCAATCAACTTCATGAGGTAATAACGTTGGTCTTTTTCGCTCTCAAACACAATTCTACTTTTTCAGTTCAGAGCGTGGAATACCTGCGCCTTTAGTTAGCAATTCACCTCCACCATTACCACGATAGCTGTTCATGGCCACCTTATACCAACGATTTTCGTCGAATGGCGTTCCGTCTGCCATACTTAAAATTCTCACCTTTTGTCCATCTGGCTTAGTTACATCCACCTCATATATAATGCCTGCAGCACTATCAAAGTTAAATGCAAGATTTTTTTAAAAACCAAAGCGTTGACGGTCTTGTTTAGCCCATTCGCTTAGTTGCATGATGTTGTCTTCAGGTGATTTCATGGTGTTTACCCAAAGGTCGTAACTCATTTCTAGGTGATTGCGTATTTCTTTGCCCGTCATGTTGAGCACATAAATTTGGTTTTCGTACTTATAAAGGTTGAACATATCACTCACATATACGTCTCCCTTATTAATACGTGTGTCAAATGATAATGGTGCATTAAACGAAACGTCTGCTCCAGTTATCTTTAATTGCAGGTCGTGGATAAAATCCGTGAAGGCAGCACTACCAAAATAGCAATCACGAGTGTAAATTGTGTTTTCAAACCTTCCAATCTTGCGGTTTACAAAGACATTTACACTGTCGATGTCGGCTTTAAAATGCGACATGTATTTTTTTCGTCAATAGGCTGCGCTGTAATATCTATCACATCACCTGTTATCTTTTTTTACTCACCACCTTACCTTTAGACTTGCGTATGTCGATTGTGGCATCGCTCACCATATAGGCATCACACGAGGGGTCAAGACATAGTACATCTTTACCTGCATTATTTTTAATCCATCCCGAAAAACGAGTGTGGTCGTGCCCAAAAAACACAATATCGAACCCATCAACCTCGCGAGCCACCGTCAGCGAAGCATCCTCATCGTACTCAGGAGTATGTATTCCACCTTCTTTTCCGCTATGAAATAATCCTATTATCACGTCTGGCTTTTTCCTTCGTTTGGATATGTTTCATCCAGTATTTTGCCGATGTTACCATATTGTCAAACCGCAAACCAGTCCATAAACTTTCTTTAAGCCAGTTTGGTATTGCAGGAGTAAGCATACCCAACACTGCCACTTTAACACCATCGCGGTTGATAATGGTGTAAGGATGAACGTATGGTTTGTTTGTGCGCGTATCTATAATGTTGGCACCAAGACTAGGGCATTTCACCTCTTTTATCCATTTGTCGTAAACAGGATGTCCCTGTTTCAATATCGTGATTACCAATAGTTTGCGCATCATATTTTTAAGTAATTAATTACTGATGCGGCCAAATTAGGCATTGTGGGCTTTACAAAGTTGCAATAATAGCATGTGGGTTGTCCCTGCAAAATATCTCCATTGTCAAGCAAAATAACATTCTTTCCATATTTCTTGCGCATCTCGTTAACGTAAGTACTCACTCTAGCCAACGAACCTTTTTCGGTCGCGACGATTGATAAAATCATAAGGAAAGAAGCTTCCATGCACATCACTTGTTTGTATAACCTTGATTTGCACTGCTTGAGCATGGGTATATTGGGAAAAGACTTAAACCTGTTAAGAGCATAAATATTATTTTTTTCTCATACGTTTAAACATTTAATAGCCGAAATGCAAAAAGTACAAAAATCTTATGGTAATATCCCACTGAACCTCCGTAAATGTTTATGAGTAATAGCAAATACTGCTTTTGGTGATGCATCACGTAATTATTCAGCACCGTTTTTTTGTGTTCCTTCCAATTATCAATATAACGATTTTATTGATAATACTAGTTCACACATCTTTTCGTTCTCATATTCTCCTTATATAATGTAATTAGGTGTGCAATGAACAATTAGTTAGTAGAATGAAACCAACTAACTTTAACTGTTGACAAATCCATAATCTACAACCGTTAGGTATTAACCGTAATTTTTGCTTTAATGTTTGTTTGCGCAAACATGTTAGCTTTTTGTATCATAAACAGAAAAACATATTGCAATTTTACTCACGCACATGTCCAATACCTTACTTTGTTCTAAAAATTCATAAAAAAAGTGGAAATTTCTCCATAAAAAAATTAACATATATGAAATAAAATCCAAATTTTTTTAGATGTTAATTTTATATTTGTTAGCAATTAATTTGCATTATAAATAAAAAAATTAGTAAATTCGCATCGGTAAATCAATAAATTAGAAACGACGTGAAATTAATGTCCATTATACTCATGCTTTTGCTCGGTTCTATTCGTAGGCTGCGAATGGAAGATGTGGCGTAACATGAATGGTGATTATGGCGAATGCATTAAAGTGCAACGCTATGACCGCTTGGAAAGTCGTTATCTTACCACAGGAGACTACTCGGCACTGCAGCAAATGAACACCGATTATCCCACCGAAACTCGCACACTAATAGAAAAAAATACTGCAATTGGGAACAATCGAAGACTCTGAAATTCATCATCGATTCTTGCATTACTATCAAGACACCACCCTTCAAAGACTGATAATTGATGTAGAAGCAGAGTTTAGCAATATTAATGATATCAACGAGCAGTTCTGTCGCGCTTTCGGACGACTTAGCAAATGGTTTCCCTAACCTTCCACAACCCAAGATTTACACACAAATAAGTTCTTTTGATCAAAGCATAATTGTTGGAAATGGCACTATTGGTGTGTCGCTAGACAAGTACATGGGCGAAGACTACGCCTTGTACAAACGTTTTTATACACCTGAGCAAACCAAAACAATGTATCGCGGATACATTGTTCCCGATGCCTTGAGCTTTTATTTGCTGGCGCAATACTCATTAGATAATTACGACACTCGTTCTCAAATGGAAAGCGATTTGCACATGGCCAAGATATGGTGGGTGGTAAACAAGGCCACTGCAAAGGAGAGTTATAAAAACTGGTTTGTTGATTGTGTTGACAAGTATATGCGTGCTCATCCTGAAATTTCTTACGAAGAACTGATTTCCAGCGATAATTATAAAGACATGATACCTTGAGTAATCTTTTTCTTTTTCCATCTTGCTAACCAAAAGATTTGTGAACTCATAATTTTTAAGTCCCCATTTGGGAGCTATAAGAAGCCCTTCTGGCGACTGACTTACAAACCTTTCCAACACAAGGTCTTTGCGAAGACGTTTAACATATTCGCAAATTACATCCAAATATTCGTCAACAGTGTACAGATGAAAGGGCTGTTCCAAATAAGTTTTGGCCAATAATGTTCCTCGGATTATCTGCATCTGATGAATTTTCAAGATGTCAATGGGCAGACTAGACATGATGCTAGCCTGTCTTATACTTTCTTTTGCATCTTCTCCAGGTAGTCCAATGATAACATGTGCACCTGTTTTTTTATTCCCCGTTGATGTGTGCGTTCTATAGTATCTCTACTACATTCAAAAAGTGTGTCCTCGTTTAACACGTTCTAATGTATTGTTATTGGCACTTTTCAACCCCGTATTCCACAATCAGAAATGTATGCTTGTTAAGCTCTTCTAGGTAGTTAAGCAAGGCATCTGGCATACAGTCGGGGCGTGTACCAATAACCAACCCCACCACATCTTCTACCATCAATGCCTCTTCGTACATAGCCTTTAGGCGGTCAATAGTGTCGTATGTGCTGGTATAAGCTTGAAAAATAAGCTAGATATTTCATATTAGGATACTTGCGCGCAAAAAAACTTTTTGCCTGCATCTAGTTGTTTACTAACCTGCTCTTGTGGGTCACAATACGCAGGGTTAAAGCTTCGATTGTTGCAATAAGTGCACCCACCAAAAACCAGTACGACCATCGCGTGTGGGACAAGTAAAACCTGCATTAACCGACAGTTTTTGTACTTTATAGGGGAATTGCTGTCGCATCCAGTTCCCAAAATCGTTGTATGGTAATTGCATTGTTTGTTATTTGTATTGATGGGCACAACAATTGCCCGCTTTTGGTTTGCAAAAGTACAGATTTTTAATTATCTTTGTCAGCAATTACGACTAAAAACATTCAATCATGAAAAAAGTGATCATATCGTGTATGGCATTTCTTTTTGTCAGTGGCGAGTGCATCTGCTGAAGGCAACCTCGACTTAAAAACAGGTTACCGACAGAACTTACTCGCCCGAATACATCAGCGGAATTAGACCCATAGAAGGCAACGACCCTCTATGCACGTATTAGTGATGACGGGCAACGCATCGTGCGATACTCGTTTAAAACAGGCAAGCAGGTAGACGTTTTGTTCGACGTAAACAACACGCAAGGACAAAAAGTAAGGTCGTTCGACAGCTATATCCTCTCGCCTGACGGTACGCGCATCCTTATATGCACCAACTCTAAGAAGATATATAGGCGTACCTTTAAGGCCACTTATTATATTTACACCGTGGCATCGCGTCGACTTGACAAGCTTTCTGATGGCGGACCACAACAAAAACCCTACTTGGTCACCCGATAGTAAGCAAGTGGCTTTTGTTCGCGACAACAATATTTTTTTCTTGTTAAATTGCTCTATGATAATGCTGAAAGTCAGGTTACCAAAGACGGAAAAACTGAACGAAGTAATAAATGGTGTGCCCGACTGGGTGAATGAAGAGGAATTTGGAACCAGTAGCTCATTGGTATTTAATGCCGATGGAACTATGATTTGCTGGGTGAAGTACGATGAAAAAGATGTAAAAAAGTTTTCGTTGCAAATGTATATGGGACAAAAAAACCTGCACTCAACGAAAAACGAAACTTACCCCTCACTCTTCTCGTATAAATATCCCAAAGCAGGAGAAGACAATGCTAAAGTGTCTGTTTGGAGCTACGACATCAAGTCGCGACAGACACGAAAACTCGATGTGCCACTTGATGCCGATGGCTATATACCACGCATTAAAAACTACAAAAAAATGCAGACATGATTCTAGTTTATACAATGAATCGGCATCAAGATGTACTGAACGTGTACACAGTGAACCCACGAAGCACAGTGGCTCAATTGCTTATTAGAGAAAAAAGCGATAAGTATGTTAAAGAAGAAGCTATCGAAAACATTACCGTTTACAACAACAGCATACTTCTTCCTAGTGACCGTGATGGGTATATGCATCTCTACCTTTACGACCTGAGTGGGAAGCAAATTCGTAAAATTGGAGACGGAAACTTTGATATTACCCAGGTTTATGGTTATGACGAACAAACTGGTGACGTGTTTTACCAAGCTGCCGTGCCCACAGCGCACGACAGACAGGTATTTGTAAATCGCAAAAATGGTAAGACGGAATGCCTAACCAAACAAGAAGGATGGAATAGCGCCATCTTTTCGGGCGACCTAAAAGTATTTTATTAACACATGGAGTAATGCTACCACACCTTACGTGTTTACACTTTGCGATGCGCGCGGCAAACTTATTTCCACCTTGCTAGATAATAAAAAACTTGCTGACAAATACAAGCAAGAGGGTTTTGCACGTCCCGAATTCTTCTCGTTTACCACTAACGATGGCGTGAAACTAGACGGATGGATGGTGAAGCCCACCAACTTCTCCCTCAAAAAAGTATCCTGTTATCATGTTCCAATATAGCGGACCAGGAAGTCAGCAGGTTGTCAACTCTTGGAGTGTTGGTTCTATGGGGCAAGGTGCGCTTTTTGATAACTATCTTGCACAGCAGGGCTTCATCATTGTATGTGTAGACGGACGTGGAACTGGCGGAAGGGGCTCGGCTTTTGAAAAGTCTATCTATCTCCAATTGGGAAAATTAGAGTCGCAAGACCAAGTGGCAACTGCATGTTATCTTGCATCTTTGCCTTATGTTGATGGCAATAACATCGGCATATGGGGATGGAGCTTCGGTGGATTTAACACGCTTATGAGTATGAGCACTGGTGACAAAGTCTTCAAGGCTGGCGTTTCGGTGGCTCCTCCTACATCTTTCCGCTATTACGACACCATCTATACAGAGCGATATATGCGTACACCCAAAGAAAATGGCAAGGGATACGACGACAACGCTATGACGCGCGCACATAATCTGCATGGTGCTCTGCTCATCTGTCATGGCTTGGCTGATGACAATGTACATCCCCAAAAACACTTTTTGAGTACGCAGAATCGCTAGTGCAAGCTGATAAAGACTTTAAAGAACTATATTATACCAATCGTAACCATAGCATTTATGGAGGCAACACGCGTAACCACTTGTTACGCCAGATCACCAACTTTTTTAAAGACAATTTGAAGTAAAAGGGTTTATTAGCTGATAAACAGAGTCCCAACCCCATTCTTTTCGAAGGGTTTGGGACTTTTCTATTTAATAGAACGTCCTTCTAGACGAAATTCATGCCTTAACTAGCTCTCTTACTAATCTACCTGCTATAGTCTTCAGTTGCCTATCTGCCTTAAGAGCTTTCTTACGATTCTTGGGATGATTACGAAAACGTTGGGAACGGTAAATTCCTTTCAAGGTACGCGTATAACTCTGTCGTAGAGGAAGACAATTGTCATGAACTATCTTCAGAACGTTTTTGATTATCTTTTTATGCAACTTCGCATCTGTAGGATAGGTTATATTCTTCTCCTGCACGGTAGAATCAATAAAAGCCGTATCAAAATGGTCTTCGTTATCATGGTCGGTATTAACGCGGATGCTCTCGGCTAATATTAACTCCATACCTTTTTCACCTATACGATTTCTGAAGTGAACTAACTCGGAAGCGTCACAGGGTTGTTTTGGCATAAATTCAAGTCCACCACAGAAATATTGGTAGTAAGCATTCTCGCTCCATTGAGAAACCACCATTTCATCTGACACATTACGCAGATGTTTTAAAATTAAAAAGACCACACATCAAGCGAATAGGTTGAGCAGGGCGACCATTATTGCTGCAATACAAAGGAGAGAAAGCATTTTCAAAACGTTCCCAATTAATCTTATTGCTAAGTTGAAAAAGGGGATGTTCATGGCTAAGCATGTCCTCTAAAGAAGAGAACAAAGAGAGCTGTTTGGATGTACGTTTAGCATAAATATCTGCAAGAATTATAATGTAAAGATACAAAAACTTGCAGATATAAGTAAATAATTTATTGTATAATATGCTATGAAACAGAGAAATATTAGGTTTATAAGGGAGGACTAAATACTATATTTCAGCATAAAGCCTATACTGTCAAGCTCTATGCAGATTCTTTTTATAAGGTACAAAAGAACTCTCATAGCTCTTTTAAAGTTAAACCCAAATGCGGTCATTAGACCACAATGTTTCCATAATTCTTGTATTTTGTGTTGTTTCCTAACATCTTTTTATTTTCTTGTCTGCATCTTGTTTGACTTTGCAACTTGCTCGTAGCCGCAATGCCTGCGTTACAAAGACAGGCAAGATGCAGACAATAAAACAAAATCTGTTTAGGCTCTAATGACCAATTTGGGTTAAAATTTTCTCTATTTTTGCTTCCATAACAGTTTTGTTATTTTGTCTTTGAAATCAGTTCTTTAGCGATTACTAATTTATAAAGAAAAATTCGAAAAACTGTTATATTTTTATATATTTGTTAGGGTGGAAAAACTTCACTTTAGGTTCTAATTTAATACTTTGGTCATTTACAATTCGAATCAAAAGTTGTTACCTCGCTTCGATGAGACTTTTTTGTTATTTTCTTGAATTGTTGCTCATCATCACCGTATTCTACAAATTGATAATTTCCACCAAAAAAACAATTCTGCTTATAAATGGATAATGTTCTTTATAAACAGGCTGCCATGCATAGCATGAGATAGAATTGGCATTGTAGTCTTCTCCATCTTTCTTTGGCCTTACATTTTTTTGCCAAGACCATTCTGAAATCATCTTTGCTATATTCATAAAAAATAACGTCTGATGTGGAATGTGTTATTCTCCAAGTCCATCCAAAGCCAGTCATAATAGGATGAAAAGTGGACTCCCACTCTGCTGCATCTATCCCCCCTCTTGTATATCCCGCTATGTTGGCAGTAACAAAGTCAAGACACTTGACTATTTTTTTCATATTCAATATTCTATAGAAGTCCGATTCAGCGGAAGGAGGTACTTGCCTATACATTTCTTCTAACACACTACTACACTGACTTGTAAGGTTGTAAATTTTTATTGTATTCGAGTGGTGGTTTGGATTGTCCAAAAACGATCCTGTAATTTCCGTAAGGGCATTTCCCATTTCTGTTATGACCTGCGACTGACCAAATAATGGTTGGATAACAATTAAAAATATAAGCAACCAAACAAAAATAGAAATCTTCTCATATTGATATACCTTTTATGTGCTCTCTGAATTATCTTAAAAGTGGAATTCTCATTTAGTGTATTTTTCTTAATCCATCTATATCCAGCTTCATCCTTTGTAGACCACTGAATTGATATAATTCGCCAGTTTCTTCATTAGTCAGATTAAACTGATATATACTCATTGTTGCTTGTATCGAAAAACTTTGCAGAATAAGTGCTTGACAATGAACTTTCATTGATAGGTACAGAGAATATGTAGCTATCACCCTCCACTGAAAAATTGGCATTGCCACAATTTGCCAGTAAAACGATCTAACAAGATAAAGGTACACATATTTCTTGTAGGATAAAGCGAATACCTATAAATATTTTTCTCCATTAGGCGTTGACTCTGAATGCACCAACCAACTTTGCCCATCATCTTGGATTTGATATACTTCACCGGTTTTTTTGTATTAAGGCGTAATTGAGTGTGGTAGTTCCTTGTGCTAAAGAATTGATATGTCTGGCTGTACCCTTTAATAGATATACACAACAATAGAAAGATTATAACCAGTCTATACTTTGTAGATAGACTTTTGTAATAATATTGTCTTTCCATAATACTACCGAAGTTAAATTTGTGTTACAGTGAATATTATATTTTTCAGCTGTTCCTAATTTTTGAAGGAACAGTTGTTCTATCTTGCGTTTTTTTCTGTGTTAATCTGTTCATGTATTACAGATTCTTGAGGGTCATAGATATATCTTTTAATGGAATTTCCATGACAAGTTCCTATTATGCAAATTGCTTTCATATTACAACGATACTGCGTAGACATCCCAATGGCAGAATTTATTAAAAAGTTATATTTAATATACAAAAAGCGTGGGAGTCTGTACCTGTTACCCATTCCACGCACTGAGTCCTTCGCATTGCCCACCATAGTTGAACGAGCAATGCATAAGCTCACACCAATATGTATATGCCGAACACATACCTATTTTAATAGATACACGATACTGGCTATTATACACACCAATGGACAACTACGGTTGCCTCATTCCTGACTATGGTTGAAAGTCGCGAAGTTTCTGTACGCCAGAAATAAAGCGTCAGGTAAACGCCTTTTAATATATATGATCTCCACTATCAAAAATACTCGTCGTGAGCACCTCTTCCCACCTTTTGCAGTCTTCTGCTTATGGGCAAAAATTCCTCCAATAAAGTTTAGGATAGGTGCGTCAGTTGCAAATATACTAATTAATTATAAATGAAACAAAGAAATAAGCAAAAAATGAAAGAAGTTTAAGGAAAAAATGAAATAATACGCCAGTTCGGGATAAGAAAGTTCTCTAAAAAGTTGGTAATCTCGCTATTGTTTTGTAACTTTATAGTTGATAATCAATAACTTACAAAAACATATATAGCGATGATTACCACAGACAAAGTTACAGAAATGTTTTGTATATTGGATGAGTTCTGCAAGAATTTAGATGCCGAGTTAACTAAAAAACCTACACATCTCTCCCATAGACGAGGGATATAAGCGAACGAGAAACCGCAAAGGGCAGATGCCTAAGAGCGAAATAATGATCATCCTGCTTTTGCTACCATTTTGGCTCTTTCCGCAACTTCAAGCACTATTACCTCTTCTTCATCAAGGAGCATATGGCATGCTACTTCCCTAAGGCCGTGTCCTACACGCGTTTCGTGGAACTCATGCCTCGCGTGTTCTTCGAGCTGATGGCCTTCATGCGCATTCAAGGTTTTGGAAAGTGTACGGGCATTAGTTTCGTGGACAGCACGATGATTCCCGTATGCCACAACATGAGGAGGAAATTCAACAAGGTGTTTGATGGACTTGCTAAGAACGGAAAGGGAACAATGGGGTGGTGTTATGGTTTCAAGCTTCATCTGCTGTGCAACGAGATGGGTGATGTACTCAGGTTCTGTCTAACTCCCGCAAACGTGGACGACAGCGACCCTAGGGTGTGGCAGGTCTTCACCAAGGTGCTCTACGGCAAAGTATTTGCCGATAAGGGCTACATCAAGCAAGAGTTCTTTGAGAACCTCTTCAACCAAGGCATCCACCTCGTTCATGGGCTCAAATCAAACATGAAAAAAACAAGCTTATGCCCTTGTGGGACAAGATGATGCTGCGCAAGCGATATATAATAGAATGCATCAACGAACTGCTCAAGAACAAGGCCAAGCTTGTTCATTCACGCCATCGCTCCGTACATAACTTCCTCATGAATCTCTGTGCGGCATTGGCTGCATACTGTTTCTTCGAGAATAAGCCAGAGGCACTGCCTGTGCGAATTGAAAAGACTAGGCAATTGGAACTTTTCTAAGCAAATCCTTATCCCGAACTGGCGTAAAACCTATAAGAAAGAATTCCTTGCCTGGCACGATTGCCATTTATAAACAGGAAAAGTTGAAGGCCTTAATAACAAGATAAACGTAATAAAACGAAATGCGTATGGATTTAGAGACGAGAAAGACTTAACTCTACGATTTTATGCACTGCATAACTGTCGTATCACTTGAAATGTCGGATGAACCAAAAATATTTCTTTTCATCTTTTTTTGAGATATAAATTTTATGGATTCCATTTCTCAACCAACTACTTGCGTCAGATTGGTGTGAGTTTCCCCAAGGTAAATATGAAACTTTTATTTTTAGAAAAAAATTTTTATAGTGGCCTTTTTATTTTGTGAGCATTGTATGAATCGTACTCAAATTCGTTGCGCATAGTTTGTACAGCTGGTTGATGCGGTTAGTGAGGTTAACTATCTGAGTTCGATATTTATAGGCGACTCCCTTTCTAATGACTTCAGTAATTCTTCAATAGAACTATTATTGCAGTCCCAATAAGAGAAAATGTACTGTTTCTCTTCTGTTAGAAGAATAACTGCCCATGAATCATTTTCCCAACTTTCAAGAAAAAAATATTGTCGATACTTACATCTTTTTAGTTTTGATATTTGTTCTTGTAACTTTAAAAAAACTCATCCTTTCCCAACAACTTTTTTTCTCCCTTTCACAAGTATTCTTAAGTAAGCGCATATGTTGAGTAGATATATGTATATCATTCAACACGGCATGTGTGACGGAGTCCGCCTTTTTCTCCTACTCGGGTTATGATATAGCCATCTTTGTCCACCTCTATCAAGTAACACCCCTCAAAGTTTGTTGTTGGGAAAATAAGGCATTGGCAAACGCATCTTTCGGGGAGACGTTTGCTTGAACAACAGCCATTGAACAATACAATGAATGCGATAGAGAGCATACAGAAATCTATTTTTATTCATGTTAGATGTGTATATATTTAGTTAATATTTTATTCGTTTGTTTAATCCATGTTCTTTCCTTAATGCGTTTTCTGTTCGTTTTGCTTTTCCAAAAATTCCGACAGTCTCAAGTTCTTCCTTAGATGTATTCTTAATTAGTCCTCCCTTAAAAACTATATTTCAGCATACAGCTTGTATTGACAAGCTGTATGCTGATTCTTTTTATAAGGTACAAAAGAGCTCTCATAGCTCTTTTGAAGTTATATGCTGCGGCAGCTAATAATACATTGATAGCATCTCCTTTCACACCTTTATAAAAAGTTGCGAGATAATCGGTGGTCTGCTTTAAGATGTCCTATCGTTGGCTCTATACCTGCCCGTTTACAAAAATAGTTTGTGTTTCTTTCTTTTTTGGTAGTAGCTGTCTTTAGCTTTAGGAGTATCAGGGATGAGTATCTTTGTCTGTCCAATCTGCTTTATACCTCTATACCCTCTATCTCCTGCTAACTTGTCAACCTTCCTTCCTGTCATCCTTTTGGGTTTGTTCTAACGTCTTTTTCGATAGTATGCCCATCATATTCATTCCTAAAAGAACATGCACCAAGAATAAGTCCTGACCATGAGCGAAGAATAGATACTTTATTGCCAAACTCATATTGCTTATGTTCCTTACCCTTGCTGATACAAACTACATCTGGTTCGTGCAGAGAATATACTTTGTTCTTTGACTTCCTATTCTGAGAAAGAACTCTGTAATATAGCTCAAACATCTTCTCATATCCTTTCCTTCCCCAAGATTACGCTCTAGCTCTCTTACTAATCTACCTGCTATAGTTTTTCAGTTGCCTATCTGCCTTAAGAGCTTTCTTACGATTCTTGGGATGATTACGAAAAACGTTGGGAACGGTAAATTCCTTTCAAGGTACGCGTATAACTCTGTCGTAGAGGAAGACAATTGTCATGAGCTATCTTCAGAACGTTTTTTTGATTATCTTTTTATGCAACTTTGCATCTGTAGGATAGGTTATATTCTTCTCCTGCACGGTAGAATCAATGAAAAGCCGTATCAAAATGGTCTTCGTTATCATGGTCGGTATTAACGCGGATGCTCTCGGCTAATATTAACTCCATACCTTTTTTTCACCTATACGATTTCTGAAGTGAACTAACTCGGAAGCGTCACAGGGTTGTTTGGGCATAAATTCAAGTCCACCACAGAAATATTGGTAGTAAGCATTCTCGCTCCATTGAGAAACCACCATTTCATCTGACACATTACGCAGATGTTTTAAAATTAAAAGACCACACATCAAGCGAATAGGATGAGCAGGGCGACCATTAGTACGGCAATACAATGAGAGAAAGCATTTTCAAAACGTTCCCAATTAATCTTATTACTAAGTTGAAAAAAAGGGGATGTTCATGGCTAAGCATGTCCTCTAAAGAAGAGAATAAAGAGAGCTGTTTGGATGTACGTTTAAGCATAAATATCTGCAAGAATTATAATGTAAAGGTACAAAAAAATTTGTAGATATAAGCAAACAATTTATTGTATAATATACTATGAATCAGAGAAATATTAGGTTTATAAGGGAGGACTAATTATAAGTTGTCCATAAGGGTTTCTGTATTTATATGAAGATTTTGTATCAGGATCCACGGAAATACCATCCATGGAACGTTCTCCATGTATAATTTCATGCCCTAAAACAATAAATAAAGGCGTCACCTCCTCTGAACTTTTGCCAGTCTTACCATTCTCTGTTAGAAGTTTACGCCAGTTCGGGATAAAAAAAGTGCCCTAAAAAGTTGGTAATCTCGCTATTGTTTTTGTAACTTTATAGTTGATAATCAATTAATTACAAACATATATAGCGATGATTACCACTGACAAAGTTACTGAAATATTCTGTGTATTGGATGAGTTCTGCAAGAATTTAGATGCCGAGTTAACTAAAAACCTACATATTGCCCCCATAGACGAGGGAAATAAGCGCATGCGAAACCGCAAAGGGCAGATGTCCAAGAGCGAAATCATGACCATCCTGTTGTGCTATCATTTTGGCTCTTTCCGCAACTTCAAGCACTATTATCTCTTCTTCATCAAGGAGCATTTGGCAAGCTACTTCCCTAAGTCCGTGTCCTACACGCGTTTCGTGGAACTCATGCCTCGCGTGTTCTTCGAGCTGATGGCCTTCATGCGCATCCAAGGTTTTGGAAAGTGCACGGGCATTAGTTTCGTGGACAGCACGATGATTCCCGTATGCCACAACATGAGAAGGAATTTCAATAAGGTGTTTGATGGACTTGCTAAGAACGGAAAGGGAACAATGGGGTGGTGTCATGGTTTCAAGCTTCATCTGCTGTGCAACGAGATGGGCGATGTACTCACGTTCTGCCTAACTCCCGCAAACGTGGACGACAGGGACCCTAGGGTGTGGCAGGTCTTCACCAAGGTACTCTACGGCAAAGTATTTGCCGATAAGGGCTACATCAAGCAAGAGTTCTTTGAGAACCTCTTCAACCAAGGCATCCATCTCGTTCACGGGCTCAAATCAAACATGAAAAACAAGCTTATGCCCTTGTGGGACAAGATGATGCTGCGCAAGCGATATATAATAGAATGCATCAACGAACTGCTCAAGAACAAGGCCAACCTTGTCCATTCACGCCATCGCTCCGTACATAACTTCCTCATGAATCTCTGTGCGGCATTGGCTGCATACTGTTTCTTCGAGAATAAGCCCGAGGCACTGCCCGTGCGCATTGAAAAGACTAGGCAATTGGAACTTTTCTAAGCAAATCCTTATCCCGAACTGGCGTAGAAGTTTGGGAGTATATGTAACATCAAAATTAACAACTACGTCAGTCCCCTTCCCATTAAATGCATCCTTCCAATAAATATCGTGCTCCCTAGACTTTTCACCAGGATCAGTTATTTGTATTGTCATCGTTCGATTATGTTTTATCACAGATTCAATAAGACTAGTGCCAACTGTAAGTTTTTTTGATTTATTCTTGCCACGTGTTGCTAAAATTACGACTTCTCCATTTTGCTTCACTCCTAGTTTATAATTTGTCAATTTCTGAAGCTGGTTCAACACAATTATTCGTTAATTTCTACTTCCTGAGATTATGACCTTACGGCCATCCGAATCGATTAACTTTGTAGGACGTTCCATGCAATACACATACCCACCAACGCTCGGATACTTTTCTGCCAACGGATCCACTCCATACCACAGACTCGTTACAGGGTTCATGTACCTTGCCCCATAGTAGTACAGCCCCGTTTCTTGGTCAAACTCCTTGCCGTTGAACTTATACGGCATCTCCTCAGTAGACGAGTGTTCGTCTACGAGCAGTTCGCCGTAGGGCAAGTAGGCATCGAACTGGGTGATGTTTGCCTTGGCGTCGGTGATATAAGAGGTGCTGCCAAGGTGGTCGCTATGATAGAAGAAGATTTCCTCGTGATGTGCTGTGTCGGCAGGCACGTAGCCATAACCTGGTTGGGCATTGTCAGGGTCTTCGGGTTTGTTCCACTGGATGGGTGGACCAGGAACATCTCCCTTGTCATTGAACTTCGGTCGTTGCACCCAACCTTCGGGCACAGAGTGGTCGCCCAGCTCTCCGATGATGGTGTTGTAGCCATAACCCGTGTTGTCGGGATCGGCCGTTGCACCCTTCATCGTAGGAACACCTGGTGGCGTTCCCAGCTTGCGGTAATACTCCTCGCGTTGTCTTTCTATTTGCATCATACGCATCTGGTAGTCTTTCTGCCCGGCCGTGACGACGTTAGCGCCATGGCCGTAGGCGTTCTGGAATATGCCCGCACCGATTTTTGGAGGCTATTCGCTTGTCGCCGGTGAAGTAGTGCTTGGTGAAACGCTGGCGCGTAACGCTGAATATGGATGCGAGGTAGAGGGTGGGGACCAGCCACACAGACCATCCTTCCAAGCCTTTCGGTTTCATCAGTGTCTTGGAGCTTTTGGTTTAATAACGCAAGAAATGTTCAAAATATTGTCTATGAAGTCATACTTTTTTTGTATTTGCATAGAGCTATCGCCATTGGCCATGAGCAGTATGCCCTGCAACCGCTTGCGATGGCGGTAGTATGTGTGTGCGTTTTCAAGCCATTGATTATACGTGCGCAATCTAAATAAAAGATTTTGTAAATTTTTTTCAGCATAAAATTTAACATAAAAAAAGAGCTACTTCTATTCACCAACCGTAAACCTTGTTGCAAATAATCGATTCTCGCGAAGGTTTGTTTTGAGGCAAAAAGGGTGATAAGAGTAAATGCAGAAAAAAATACATTCGCTTTGCATAAAAAAACTCAATTAGTGTCAGTAATTTGGCTATTTGCAGCTAAAAAAATGGGCGTTTTGCTGCTAAACGTATTGTGTTTTTAGTGCTAAACGCATTGCATTTTGTTGCTAAACGCAAGGTGTTTTGTTGCTAAACGCAGTGCATTTTGGTGCTAAATGCAAGAAGAAATGGTGCTAAATGCGAGGGCGATAAGCATAAAAATACACTGCTATGGCATAACCAAAACCTTCTCTATACATCGAAAACACAAGTAAAAAAAGGTCAAAAAAATCCGAAAAACAAGTATAAGTTTTCATAGCAAAAAGGGTCAAATTTGACTTATGAAATTTAGGGTTTACAACCAAACTAGAAAGACAAAAATGGTGCAAAATGCAGGCTTTGTTCTCGAAAAATAGACAAAAATAAAAAGACGGATAAAGTGAGAATAAGGAACTTTTTTTAGCTACTTTTTAACTTTTTTTCTGGCTAAAAAAATAAGTGTAGAATAGCGCATATTTGTAAAAAAATATAACTACTTATAAGTTAATAAGGTAATAAGGTATTAAATGTTGTCTATTGTTAGCGAAATATCCTTTTTCACACCTATACTTGGCTATGAAAAACTTTTTTTCTTACCTTTTGCGCTTTATATAAACAACGACGAATTAAATAAGGTATAGAATATGGCTAATAAATTTGCCGAGTACAAAGGACTTGATCTTACTCAGACCAACAAAAAAACATGTTGGCCGAGTGGGAGAAGAATGACATTTTCCATAAGACAATCAACGAGAAGGAAGGATGCCCACAATTTGTGTTCTATGAAGGACCACCATCAGCCAACGGACATCCTGGCATTCACCACGTACTGGCTAGAAGCATCAAAGATACTTTCAACAGATACAAAACAATGAAAGGTTTCCAAGTGAAAAGGAAGGCCGGATGGGACACCCATGGCTTGCCTGTGGAGCTTGGAGTGGAAAAAAAGAATTGGGCATAACTAAGGCTGACATCGACAACAAAGAGTCGGCTAAATATATCTCTGTTGCCGATTACAACAAAAAGTGTCGCGAGAATGTGATGAAATTTACGGCCGAGTGGCGCGAGCTTACCGAGGAAATGGGATATTTTGTAGACCTTGACCATCCCTACATCACCTACGACAACAAATATATCGAAACACTTTGGTGGCTATTAAAGCAACTCTACACCAAAGATATGCTCTATAAGGGCTATACCATTCAGCCTTATTCGCCTGCAGCTGGTACAGGTCTTAGTTCGCACGAACTAAACTTGCCTGGTTGCTATCGCGATGTTAAGGATACTACGGTTACCGCACAGTTCGAAATAAAGAACCCCAAACCCGAATGGGTAGGGTGGGGAAAAGCTTATTTCATGGCATGGACAACCACCCTTGGACGTTGGCGGCCAATTCGGCGCTTTGCGTAGGTCCGAAGATAAACTATGCAGCGGTGCAAAGCTTCAACCCTTATACCGGAGAACCTATCACCGTTATTCTAGCAGAAGCACGCCTTAACGCCTACTTTAATGAAGCAGGGAAAGACGTTGACCTAGCATCCTATAAAAAAGGAGATAAGCTTATTCCTTGGAAAGTGATAGGCACTTACACAGGTAACGACCTCGTAGATATTGCTTATCATCAGTTGTTGCCATTTATTTCGCCCATGGAAGATGGCGCATTCCGCGTAATTCCTGGCGACTATGTAACCACAGAAGACGGTACTGGTATCGTACACATTGCCCCTAACTTTGGTGCCGACGACGCACTTGTTGCTCGTAAGGCAGGTGTTCCGGCAATTGTTCTTATTGATAATAAAGGAGGTGAACGTCCTGTTGTTGACCTTGAAGGTAAATATTTCAAGGTGGAAGACCTTGATGCCGAATTTGTTAGCAAGTTTGTTAATGTACCCGAATGGAGTAAATACGCTGGCAGATACGTTAAAAATGCATACGACGACGCACTTACCGAGAACGACGAAACCCTCGATGTGTCTATCTGCATGGACTTAAAGGCACAAAACAAAGCCTTTAAGATAGAAAAAAACATGTGCACAGTTATCCACATTGCTGGCGCACAGACAAGCCCGTGCTTTATTATCCTCTCGATAGTTGGTTTATCCGTTCAACAGCTAAGAAACAAAGAATGTTCGAGTTGAACAAAAACCATCAACTGGAAACCCGAATCAACGGGTACAGGAAGATTTGGCAATTGGCTAGAAAACCTTAACGACTGGAACCTTTCGCGTTCGCGTTTCTGGGGCACACCATTGCCCATTTGGCGCGACGAGGAAGGTCATGAAATATGTATTGGCTCGCTTGAAGAACTTTACGCTGAGATTGAAAAGAGTGTGGCAGCAGGTCACATGGTTTCAAATCCGCTTAAAGAACATGGTTTTGTACCAGGCGATTATGCGCAAGCCAACTACGAACGCATCGACTTACACCGCCCCTATGTAGACGATATTGTGCTGGTTAGCGAAACAGGCAAACCCATGAAGCGCGAAATAGACCTAATTGACGTGTGGTTCGACTCGGGAGCAATGCCCTATGCACAAGTACACTATCCCTTTGAGAATGCCGACTTGATAGACAAACGCATTGCATTCCCCGCCGACTTCATCAATGAAGGTGTTGACCAAACACGCGGTTGGTTCTTTACCCTGCACGCCATTGCTACAATGGTGTTCGATAGTGTGGCATTTAAGAACGTTATCTCTACGGGTTTAGTACTCGACGCTAAAGGAAACAAGATGAGTAAGCACGTGGGCAACGTGGTTAACCCATTCGAAATGATGGAGAAATATGGTGCAGACCCTGTGCGTATGTACATGCTTACCAACTCGGAGCCATGGGATAACTTAAAATTCGATGCCGAAAGCGTTGACGAAATTCGTAGAAAACTATTTGGAACATTGTATAACACCTACTCGTTCTTCGCCCTCTATGCTAACGTTGATGGGTTCGACTACCGGGAAGCAGATGTTCCACTGAATGAAAGACCCGAGATTGACCGCTGGATTTTATCAGAATTGCACTCGCTTATCAAGGGCGTGGAGTACGAAATGGACGATTACGACCCCACAAGAGCAGGTCGACTTATAGATGCATTTGTTAACGACGACCTAAGCAACTGGTATGTTCGTCTTAATCGCAAACGTTTCTGGGGTAAAGAGATGAGCCAAGACAAACTCAGCGCTTATCAAACACTTTATACCTGTCTTGAAACCGTGGCCAAATTGTTAGCTCCATTTGCACCTTTCTATGCCGATCAACTATATCTCGACTTAACAAAAAGCCACACAGCGTGAGCAATTGCAGTCGGTGCACTTGGCAAACTTCCCGGTTGCAGACGATAAATTTATCGATCGCGAATTGGAAGAACGCATGGGAATGGCACAAAAAAATCACCTCGATGGTACTGGCATTGCGTCGTAAAAGTAAACATTAAGGTTCGCCAACCACTGTTGCAAATTATGATACCTGCTGTAGACCAACGTCAAAAAAGCACATATCGAAGCTGTTAAAGACCTCATTATGAGTGAAGTAAATGTGAAAGAACTGAACTTTGTTGAGGAAGGTAAAGGCGTACTGGTTAAGAAGGTGAAGTGTAACTTCCGCACCATGGGTAAGAAGTTTGGCAAACTTATGAAAGGTATTGCAGCCCAAATGGAAGCACTAGACCAAGATGCAATAGCCAACTTAGAGCGCGTTGGCAACATTAATTTGTCTGTTGAGGGCAATGAAGTTGTGGTAGAAGCTGCAGATGTAGAGATTATTAGCGAAGACATACCTGGATGGTTGGTATCGAATGAAGGCAACCTAACCGTGGCTCTTGAAGTGGAACTAACCGAAGAGTTGGTAAAGGAGGGTATGGCACGTGAGATAATCAACCGCATTCAAAAACCTTCGCAAGGAAAGCGGATTGGAAATTACAGACCGCATTAAGGTAACTTTGGCCCCAATGAGCAAAACCGATGCTGCAGTTGACGCTTTTGGCAGTTATATTAAAAGCCAAGTATTAGCCGATGAAATAACAGTTGCAGCTAACGACGGCAAAGAAATAGCCTTCGAAGAGTTTAGTTTGAACATTAAAATAGAAAAAAATTAATCATTAATACCCCTATCTAACTTATGGCTACCAAAACACGTTACAATGACGAGGAACTAGAAGAATTCCGCGTGATTATCAATGAAAAGCTAAAACTGGCGCGTCGAGATTACGAAGCGATGATGCGTACCCTGATGAATGCAGACGGAAATGACGTTGACGATACTTCACCAACCTACAAAGTATTGGAGGAGGGTAGTGCCACACAAAGCAAAGAAGAACTGATACAACTGGCCAATCGCCAGCAAAAAGTTTATTACAGGACTTGAAGCCGCACTTATAAGAATTGCCAACAAAACTTATGGTATAGACCGTATCACTGGCGAACTTATACCTAAGCAACGACTTATGGCCGTTCCACATGCCACGCTGAGTGTGGAATCGAAGAACGCACGTAAACGTTAAAGTAACAAGCCCTACAACGCAAGATGCCTTGTCTTTGCAACAATGTTTGCGAGACAAGGCTTCGGGCTGCATAACAGAACAAGCATTCATGGCAAAAGGAAAAGAGATATTTACTGATGGCCACTTGGCCATATTGTTGGTGGCTGTAATCCTCATCATCGACCAAATCATTAAGATTGAAGTGAAAAACAAGCATGGCACTAGGCGAAGCCATACACGTAACCAACTGGTTTTTACATAGACTTCGTTGAGAATAATGGCATGGCCTACGGCATGACATTTATCAACAAATTGGTTCTAAGCATTCTGCGTCTAGTGGCTATTGCTTTTATTACACGATATATATGGAAGGTTGTAAAAGCAGAGTATGCGCACGCGATACATCGTTTTTTTCTATCCATGATATTGGCTGGAGCAATCGGCAATATGATAGATTCGATGTTTTACGGACTAATTTTCAATGCCTCCACGCCTTTTACCGTGTCATCGTTTGTGCCATTTGGTACAGGTTATGCCGACTTCCTAACTGGCAAGGTGGTAGACATGTTCTACTTTCCGCTTATCGTTACCACCTATCCCGAGTGGTTTCCATTCAAAGGAGGTGAACAATTCGTGTTCTTTAGTCCTGTCTTCAATTTTGCCGACGCAAGTATCAGCGTAGGTGTTGTTTGCCTTTTCTTGTTCTGCAGAAAGGAGTGGGAGACCATCAATTTTAGTTTTTCACTAAAGAAAAAAGATTCAGACAAAGCGTAAAGGAGATTACCGTGAAAAGATTTGTAGGTATATTGATATCCGTTTTGTGCTTGCTTACTGCAATAAGTTGTAAGCCAGGCGTTCCTAGTGAGTATATCCAGCCAGGAGAGATGGAAGACATTCTATACGACTATCATATTGCTGGAGCTATGGCTCGTAACAACATGAACGACGGAAAGACAGAATATGCCTACCGGTTGGCAGCATTAAAGAAACATGGTGTGGACCAAGCGCAGTTCGATTCTTCTATGGTGTACTACATGCAAAACTCCAACATGCTTCGCCAAATATACCAACACTTGTCAAAAAAAGATTAGAACAAGAAGAATTAGCCCTTGGCGGTGCAGCTGCTAATTACGAGCGTTTATCGTCTACTGGCGACACCACTAACGTATGGAAAGGCAATGCGTCTGTGGTTCTCACCAGTCAGGTGCCCTTCAATATTTGCTCGTTTGTGGTGCAAGCAGATACTAGTTTCCATAAAGGAGACCGTTATTTGCTGGAGTTTGATACCCAATTCATTTTTCCAAGATGGTGCTCGCGATGCTGTAGCTGTATTGGCTATGACACTTTCAAATGATAGCATTGTGGCGCAAACCATACATGTTTCTTCGCCCTCGCATTACACTTTACAACTGAATGATACAGAAAATCTCGGCATTAAACGCCTGAACGGTTACTTCCTCCTTAACAATGAGAAGGCATTTGGTGGCACACAAACCACCTTAAGGCTGTTGCCCATCTATAACATTAGGCTTATCAAGATGCGCACAAATGCTCCTGTGATAGCATCTGATATGCAAGAGCCCATCAAACCCGACTCGGCTGCAACTTTAGACGAACAAATGCAATGGAAAGACAGAAGCGCTACGCCGGAAACAAGATAGTTTACAACGACCAAACTATCAAGAATGGAGTGGTTACGGTGATACAATCTACCGTGATTAGCTACCTGCCACTATGTGGCGAAGAGGCAAATACTATTTGGCTAGGGTGGCGAAATTGCTATTAAACAAAATGAAAGCGGAGGGCTACAAGCATTTCATAACGGTGTATTGCTAGAGTGAGTGCCAATTACAGCTCAATATATCTTAAGCATAAATCGCTTGATATATAATTCAAGGCAATCATTAATAGCATCTTTCTACCTCTAATTTTCAAGTAACATATATGGCATGACGAACATTATATCATCATTAATATTGGCAGCCCACGTGCTTTTTGGATCGCCCGTTAATTACCCCATCTCCTTGGCGGGTAACTTTGGCGAGCCACGTCCCAACCATTTTCATGGTGGAGTGGACGTAAAGACAGGAGGGGTGGAAGGTAAAGCCATCTTCTCTATTGGCGATGGCTATGTATCGCATGTTTCTGTGGGATATGATGGTTTTGGAAATGCCGTGTACATACATCATCCAGAAGGATATACGAGCGTTTATTGTCACCTCAAAACGTTTACCCCCGCAATCAAAGCAATGGTAAGAAAGTGGCAGTATAATAATAAAAAGTCTACGGGTGACATCTGGTTTAAGCCCACCGACCTACCTGTTGCAAAGGGTCAACTCATTGCCATCAGTGGAAATTCGGGTGCATCTGAAGCCCCACACTTACATTTGGAACTTCACGAGACACGCACTGGAGATATGCTTGACCCACTAGCGTTTATAGGGACAGCATGTAGAAGACGGCCTGCCGCCTATGGCCCATGGTTTTATGGCTTACCCAGTAAGAGGCGAGGGGGCGTTTAATAACGATACCGGAAAATCATCACATTCGTTCACCTCACACAATTTAACCAATAAATTCACTGCTTGGGGAAAGGTGGGATTTGGAATTTGGGCCAACGATTACATGGAAATAACCTACAATCGTTATGGAGTAAAGCAAACAGAACTGCTTGTTGACGGCAAAACTGTATTCAAAAGCAATGTCAATCGCATTCCTTACGAGAAAAACAATTCAAGTAAACGCATGGGGAGACCACGAACATTTTCTCAAATATAACGTGTGGTACTTGCACTCGTTCTTATACCCTGGCATGGGTTTGCAGATGTTAACTGCTGATACCAACAAGGGAATTGTGAGTTTTAATCAAGAGAAAGATTATCATTTAGAATATGTGCTAACTGACTTTAAGGGTAATACTAGCCGATATACCTTTTGTAGTAACGGGAAAAAGACGCGAATTGGTTGCACCTAAACCACTAAACACGCTGCTTAGTGTTTATTGGAACAGACCTTATGTGCTACAAACCGATGGCGTTCAGTTGCTTATTAAGCCCAATTCGGTAGCCAATGTGCTTAAACTAACACCAAAGTTAAATTCAAAAGAAAACGCTTTGTCTGGTTCCTACTCGTTCACAAATTCCGCAGAACGTCTTTTTCAACCGGCTCGAATAAGTATAAAAACTCAACAAGCAGGTGAAAGACCCGTCTAAACTGTACATTAATGGACGGGGATATACCTCCCGTTACATTGGTGGAAAGTACGAAAAAGGCTGGATTACAGCTAGTATGCGCGACCTACAATTGCAATACACCATAGAATACGACGACGAAGCGCCGGTTATTTCGCCAGTGGGACAAAGCAATTGGAATGCCTCAAAGATAATTAAGCTAGGACTTGCCGATAGCAAAAGTGGCATTAACAGCTACGAAGGATATGTCGATGGCCAGTTTATATTATTCGAAGAAGTTCCACTAAGTCCGTGGGTAGCCTGCAAATTGGTAGAAACGCCACTAAAGCAAACAGGCAAGCAACGGAAGCTTACATTCTTCGCCACCGACAACCAAGGCAACAAAAAGACGTTATGAGACAACTATTCTTTATTAATCAAACTAATTATACAATTATGAAGAAGCTATTTCTAATTGCCACCCTGTCCATAATGGGCTTGGGTAGCTATGCTTGTACCAACTTCATTGTTGGTAAAAAAGCAAGCAAAGATGGGTCGGTCTTCTGCTCATACAATGCAGACGACTATGGTCTTTTCATCGGTTTGTGCCATTTCCCCGCAGGAAAGCACGCCAAAGGTGAAATGAGAAAGGTGATTGATTGGGACAGTCACAAGTATTTGGGCGAGATTCCAGAGGCTCCCGAAACGTATAACGTTATCGGAAACATCAACGAATACCAAGTCTGCATTGGCGAAACCACTTATGGTGGACGTGAAGAGATGACCGATTCTACGGGTATTATAGACTATGGTTCACTGATATACATTGCCCCTACAACGAAGCAAAAACAGCCCGCGAAGCCATCAATGTAATGACAACACTGGTGAACACCTACGGTTATTATTCGGGTGGTGAGACTTTTTACTATCTGCGATCCCAATGAAGCTTGGATAATGGAAATGATGGGAAAAGGCGCTGGTAGCAAGGGAGCAGTATGGGTTGCCGTGCGCATTCCCGACAATGCCATTTGCGCTCACGCCAACCAAAGTCGCATAACAAAGTTTATGCATTATCCCAAAGGCGACGTAATGTATTCTAAAGACGTGATCAATTTTGCGCGTTCAAAAGGTTGGTACACGGGTAAAGACAAAGATTTCTCATGGCGCGATGTTTATGGCGCTCCCACTTTTGGTGGAAGAAGGTTTTGCGATGCTCGCGTTTACAGCTTCTTTAATCGCTTTGCCGACAATTTTGACCGCTATTTACCTTGGGTATTAGGAAGAGATGCCAACGCCGAAGATATGCCTTTGTGGATTATTCCCAATAAGAAAGTGGGCTTCGAAGACGTTGCTGCAGCTATGCGCGACCACTATGAGGGAACGCCTTTAGCAATAGACAGCACCAATGTTGGTGCAGGTATATGGCAAATGCCTTATCGTCCAACACCACTTTATTATACAGTGGATGGCAAAAAATATTTCAACGAGCGACCAGTTTCTACTCAACAGACAGCTTTTAGCTACGTAGCTCAACTTCGTTCTTGGCTACCAAGGCAGATTGGGGGCGTTCTTTGGTTCGGCAACGACGACGGCAACATGGTGCCTTATACACCTATCTATTGTGGCAACACCGTGCAACCCGAATGCTATAATACTCCAGGCGCTGATGCTGTGACCTTCTCTGACAAGAACGCATTCTGGGTTTGCAACTGGGTAAGCAACATGGTATATCCTCGTTACAACCAACTTTTCCCTACACTGAAGGAAGTTCGCGATAGTCTTGAGAACAGTTACCTAGCTCAACAGGCACAAGTGGAAAAACGAGCTGCTGAACTTTACAACACAGATGCATCAAAAGCTATTCAATATTTGAACGACTATAGCAACGAGCAAGCACAAGCTATGTTGAAAACATGGAAAGAACTGGCCACCTTCCTCATTGTTAAATACAACGATATGGCCGTTAAACCAACCAAAGGTCGTCAATTTCTTCTCAACAAAGAAGGTATTGGAGCAAGGCCTAAGCGCCCTGGATTCCCTGAATCGTTTGCTCGAAAGCTAGTTAAAGAGACTGGCGAATGGTATGTTGTGCCTGAAGAAAAAAATAATAGGTCACAATACCAAGCCTAAAGGTACAAAAAGTAGAACCAACAAGCGTTATTAAATGTTGCGTGACTTGTTTTTCAATTGAATAACTTACTTTTGGTCCCTAAAAAGCCCCACTGCACAACCAATTTCGATGGTTAAGCAATGGGGCTTTCTTGTTTATTTGATACCAACACGCCTATTGTTCTAAACGAGTGCGTTGGTATAATGCCCAAAAAAACTTAGGTTTGCTATTATTGCTGTCTGGTAAAAAAATAAACAGAAAGTTCTGTATCTCTTTATCCATCGGTATTGCAGCCGTTTTACCCATCCTGGGGCTTGATTTTCTGTTTCAAACTGAAAGTATTATAGAATGCACTTATTTTGATAAGAAAAAGACCTATAATAACCGATAATTCTAAGAAATAATAGGGTTAGATCTATTTTAACTAACACAGATATCCCCCAAAAAGTTTTACCGGACAGCAATAGTTTGCTATGCCTTTATCGCTTTTATAATACTTTCAGTAAGAGAATATAGGCCACAAAAACTACTTTGTATAGAAGTCAATAAACCTTGTTAAGGCTTGCGTACATACAGGGCAGAACTCAGGAAATTCGTTTGTGCGCATTCTGCAATCCTGAAAACCACGATAAACGCCCTTCAAACTATAGCCTCCGCCTTCGTAAACGCCAACAGTTTTCTTGTTTTTCTCGGTTGCAGGGGTGGGGATGGGTGTATTTTTCTTTATCAAGTTCTCCCATTTACCCTTAAAGTTAACAAGAGTAGTAAGGTTATCTTCCCAAGGTTCAATATCGCGAGGATACATCGAAATGCTTTCAGCTTCGTAAGCATACTCGTCTCCAAGTCCGGCAAAGCTATGTCCGAACTCATGAACTACAACGGGTTTAAACTTCTCGTGATGTGTCATCGATAGGTTATACGAATTAAGAATGCCACCACCGCCATATTTCTCTGTGTTAACCAGCACAATAATATGTTCGTAAGGCGTACCAGCAAGCCAATCGTGTAGGTCGAATAAATTCAAAGTAGTAAGGTATCTATCGCTATAAAACGTGTCGAAATGCGAGTGCAAGGCAGTATTTTTCCAAATCCCTTTAGAAGGCTCACTTGTTCCGCTTTCTTTTGAGGGCGACTTCACGGCTACAATATTAAATCTTTCGCGCGTAGATTTAAAAGGTTCGTGCGCAAACAATGCCTCGGTAGCCTCCTTAGCATCCTTCAAAAAAACACATCCATTTCGGCCTCTGTATAGCCTTCTGCCACATAAGCAATGTGGATGCATCTATTTGGGTCGGCGGCTTTTTGCAGCACTTCGTACGGAGTAACTGCCGATTGGCCTACCTTTCTAATCAAAATATCTTTAGGCGCCACGGTGTGTGTTAGGCTTGCCACCACCTCTCTGCGGTTATTTCTCAAGTCGACAGTAATCTCAACTGTATCTTTTGGCATTGGAACAAGGAATACATTCTCGAAAGACTTAGACGAAGTTTTGGCTTCATCATAGGTTAGCCATTCTTGAAACAAGGTGCAAAAAAAGAATTGCGATAAATCACTTGCTTGTCTTTTTGCGCCTAACGGTAATCTGCCCGTTCCTTCAACAGGCACTTCTGCCAACCTTTGTCGTTTACCAAACCATCCAGGCATAACGTTAAGCTTGGCTACAGAAATGTCTTGCTTGTTTACATTGCCTGCAAACGTATAGTCTATTCGCAGGGTTCGATTATCAAACTCATCGTCGAAGCGTTGAGACCACGCTGTCAACGTACTCGCCAAAGCGAGAATAGATAAGAACAGTGTCTTCATTTTATAGTATGATGTTAAACGATAATAATTACTATAGATTGTAACTGTAAATTCCCAACAGTGTTTATTAGTCGATTATATTCTTTTGCTCGGGGTCACAGTACGATAGCTGTGCCTCAATGGCTATTTCTGCCTCTTATTCTAACTTTTTCATGCATCATTAAATAATGCATATTCCCAGAGTATTTGCAACCGAATTAATCACGCGCATTAATAAACACGCAGCACGGCTCCAACTTTTATTTGGTAGTCTTCGGGCAAATCGTTTAGTTTATAGAGACTCTTTACACGTATTCCGTACTTCTGAGAGATGTCGTACATGCTTTCTCCAGCCTTCACAACGTGCGGTCTGTTCTTGAATTGTTTCTCTGCATGTTTACGTTTCTTCTTGAGGTAGATTATCTCTCCTTCGCGTAGCACATCGTATTTAGAACGCTCGTTGGCTTTAGCTAACGACTTTTCGGATAGTTCAAGCTCTTCAGCAAGCGACTTAAAAGTATCTCCTCTACGTGCTCGCAGATAATAGTTGTCGTTGTACTTGTATATTGGATGTAGTCGAGTGTTGGCATTTCCTGGCTGATAATTACCGGCATGCTTAATAAAGAACTTGTCGTAATCTGTTGATGAGTCGTATCTGTACAGCTTATACAGTTCAATCACATTAATCAGTTTTGTTGCATAACCAGGATCGGTAGCATATCCGCATGCTTTCAAGCCCCGTGCCCAACCGCGATAGTCGGTAAGTGGAAGTGAAAAAAGCTGCTTATATCTGGTTCGTTTCAAAAATTGGCTATGATCTTCATAACTATCTTTTGCGCTTTTATAGGCTCTGAAACACTCGTTTTTTGCGTCATCATCGTGATAAGTCTTTCGTCCTGTCCAGTCGTGGCATTTGATTCCAAAGTGATTATTACCCTTTTTCACCAATTCGCTTTTGTCCTGCACAACTCTCAAGTAAACCTTGAGCCAAGGTTATACTTGCAGGAATTTTATGTTTGAGCATCTCTTCGATGGCCAAATCCTTATATTGGCTAATATAAGTTTGATACAACGAGTTCCACCTCAACTGTGCTGAGGCAGAAAAAAACGAATGTGATGGTGAGGAGCAGTGTAATAATTTTCTTCATACAAAAACTGATTATACCTACAAAAAGTAATGATTATTATTGGAACTTCGTGCATTCCGAAAAAGCTTATTATGCTCAATTCAACCATTATTCACCTAGGTTGTTCTGTTTTTTTATGAACAATTAGCGATTACGCACCAATCAACAAATCGCCTGCTTACGATATGACAATATTCTTGATATAAAGTCTGTAAAGAAATATAACGCAATAATATTATCGTTCTTCCAAATGAGATAGGGTGGGGCAAACAATGCCCAATACATTTGTTTATTTCGTAAGTTTTCGGTGAAGAACCTTCCCCAAGAGTGGAAGTTTTTGACTTTGTTTGTTTAGCGAACGGCGAATGTCGTTAAGATCGTTGAAAAGTGAGGCTGCAACTGTTTGAAAAGCATTAGGCTCTCTCTGCGATTTATCGGCATCGGGGTTAACAATCATCTTGATGCCTTTTTTTCTTTTAACGACACCGAAATGTCTTTTTCCTGCATTCACAGGGGTCGCCATCAAAATGTATAACACCTTCGTTTTTCCGGTGTATCTTCAATTCCTTACACCTAAAAGTCTTTATTTTTGAGTTTTTATCAAGCGTTTTATTAAACATATCAAGACTTATTTGAGGTGCATCTAGCAAGTCGAAAGGCTCCATAATAATTACATCTAGCAAACCATCACTCATCGAAGCGCCTGGAGCAATATAGGCATTGTTGCCATATTGCGATGCATTGGCGCACGAAATAAGGAAAGCTTTTATATCTGTGCACGCCTGTTTCGTCTTCAATTTCATAAGTCTCCGGTTCATAGGTAAGACCTTCGCGCAAGATATTTTTCAGCATAAGTAATGGGTCCACGCTTACCCGACTCAGCAAACTTCTGACTCACAAAAAGCATCAAAGCCCATACCACAAGTACAGAAAAAAAGTAGTGTTCGTTTATTCTTCCGTAATCAAGACTGTGTATTTCGCATTTGTTTATCACCTGCAAACACTTTTTTATGTTCATGGGAAGTAACAAATGGCGAGCCAATCCATTACCCGATCCACAAGGAATAATGCCCAAAGCCGTGTTAGACTCTACAATGGCGCGCGCCACTTCATTAACAGTGCCATCACCCCCCACAGCAACAACAACGTCAACGCCTTGCTCTTTAGCCTCGCTAGCAATCTTACAAGCGTGCCCCGCATATTCGGTGTTGCGTATTTCGTAATCGAAGCGTTCGGCATCGATGTATTTTTCAATTGCCTCGGGTATGCCTTTTTTACTGCCCGATCCCGATTTGGGATTCATGATGAACACAATTTTCTTTTTCATTCCGTTTTATTTATGACTTCTTACAGGTTACTTTCCTTGCTTTCAAGGCCTTGTTTATGTTCTAATGCAAAGATAATAAAAAAACATTTGATAAGCGAAAGTATCTCACGAAAATCGCATTAAAGGGCGATTTCTTTGAAATTATAAGCGTTTTGCGTTATTTTTTCGTACCTTTGCAGTCTGATAAACAAAAAAACAGCTCTTTACCTATTTAAAATGGGACAATTACAAGAAAGATACAAGGCGTATCGTGAGCCGCAAAAAATATATTAAAGCGGGTGTTTACCCCTATTTTCGCGAGATAACTAGCAAACAGGGGACCGAAGTTGAGATGGATGGGCATCATGTTTTGATGTTTGGTTCGAACGCCTACACCGGTTTAACGGGAGACGAAAGGGTGATTAAGGCCGCCAAAGACGCACTGGATAAGTATGGCTCTGGCTGTGCTGGAAGCCGTTTTCTTAATGGAACACTTGACCTTCACGTGCAATTGGAGAAAGAATTGGCTACGTATATTAATAAAGACGAAACACTATGCTTCTCTACTGGCTTCTCGGTTAACCAAGGTGTGCTGGCAATGGTGGTTGGAAGAGGTGACTATATCATCTGCGACGACCGCGACCATGCCAGTATTGTTGATGGAAGACGATTGTCGTTTGCCAAACAACTGCACTATAAGCATAACGACATGGAAGACTTGGAGAAAGTACTCAAGTCGCTTCCCTACGAAGCCGTAAAACTTATTGTTGTAGATGGTGTATTCTCTATGGAGGGCGACTTGGCCAAACTTCCTGAAATAGTGGCCCTCAAGCATAAGTACAACTGCTCTGTGATGGTTGATGAAGCGCACAGCCTTGGTGTTTTCGGTAAAGACGGACGTGGTATTTGTGACCATTTCGGCCTTACCGACGAGGTAGACCTTATCATGGGTACGTTCTCTAAAAGCTTTGCTTCTATCGGTGGATTTATTGCAGCTGATGCAGATACTATTAATTACCTACGCCACACTTGTCGTTCGTACATCTTTAGTGCATCTAATACACCAGCAGCAACAGCTGCAGCACTTGAGGCACTGCACATTATACAACAAGAACCCGAACGTATAGAAAAGCTTTTGGAATGTAACGCGCTATGCTCTTCATCGCTTTAGAGAAGAAGGTTTTGAGATTGGTGATACAGAAAGTCCCATCATTCCACTCTATGTTCACGACGTTGAAAAAAACTTTCCTCGTAACAAAACTGGCTTTCGAAGCTGGTGTTTTCATCAATCCTGTTATACCTCCTGCATGTGCCCCTCAAGACACATTGGTACGAATGGCATTGATGTCAACACATACCGAAGAGCAAGTGGAAAAAAAGGTGTACAAATCCTAAAAAAAGATATTTGTTGATCTTGGTATCATAAAAAAAGTTAAGGAAAAATTTTGCATAATTCAACTTATAGTTGTACTCTTTGCAACCGCAAAACGACAAAGGTTTTTGCGATACGGGGTGTAGCGCAGCCCGGTAGCGCTCCTGGTTTGGGACCAGGCGGTCGCAGGTTCGAATCCTGTCGCCCCGACAAAGGCAAAAAAAGCTCGCAATTAACAGCGAGTTTTATTCATATTTTTTTATTTGGCCAACAATTTGTTGGAGCTTTCTTTTTCGTAGAATTATCAATCTCCCAAGACTAACTCTACAATAGCTGACTTAGACCTCACGAACTATGAACCAAGCAATAAAAAAATGTTTTCTAGAAATTTTGTCATTAGCAACGACTATCTATATGAGTTATTTATTTTTTTCTCGAATTCAAAAGCTTAAATCCTTTTCTTTCGTTTAACTCTATTACTTTAAACGAGACTGCATGATTATCTTTAATAATGATTGCGACTCTTGGTAGTATAATATTCGCATTAAACACGATATCAAAAATTTTCAAGGAAAGCTAGTGACTTGCAAGATATGATAGATGAATAAGAGGCAACAGTATTTAGAGTAAATCATATGAGTTAACTAGTTATCATTCAATCGATATTTGTTTTAACCCAAGTTTAACCGGCAAAATTATTTTTTTCATAAATTTTTCGAGATGTTTTGTGTAGTATCAATTTGATAAAGGATTGATAATCAAGTGTAGAGTATTGTAACGAGGAGTAAAATCAGATTTGTAGGACACAGTCATATCAAAATTATTTTGTTACTTTGCACTCATGCACGCAAATGTACAGACACGATTCAACCCTGCCACAGGCGACATGGCTCCTTATTATCGCATCAAGGAGTCATATCGTGATGTGCAGGGTCATGTACATTCGCTAATTCTGTTAAACATCGGGTTCGAACCTTCACTTACTGCTGTACAGGTTCGAAAAAAATTGCATACGCTCTTACCGAACGCTTCAAAAACCAGAAGCACACCCTCGCTTTTCATAGAACACCTTGACGGTCTTACTCCTATTGAACAGGCAAAGGCTGACGAATGGTGGAGCCGTATGGAGAAAGAAGGTGGAATTGATCGGTTTAATAAGGAAGAGCAGAAGTCGCTGAGAAAATATGAGAACTATATTGACCTTGAGACGGCAAACTATACTGACGCAAGGAATGTTGGTGCAGAGTGGCTCTGCAAGCAGACAATAGACAAGCTGCAATTAGATGGTTTTCTGCGAAAAAAACGGCTGGACGGAGAATGCAATACATACGGCTTTGTCAGCATTGATTGTTCGCACGGTATATGCAGTTTCTGAACGTTCATCTTATTATTATTTGCGCGATAACTCGGCTGCTGGCGAACTTTACAGTGGAGCTCCTGGCTGGACACCAGGAATCAATTCTCTGTATAAAAATCACTGACAAGTTATATGAACTAAAGGAACAGTTAGAGCGTCATTTGTGCAGCGTTACTGACAATCTCTTTAATATAGACAACAAGTTGATGCTCTTCGACTTAACTAACTTCTATTTTGAGGGTAGTAAGCGTAATAGCGATAAAGCCAAGTTCGGTCGTTCAAAAGAAAAAAACGCTCTGATTGTAAGCTACTTGTACTTGCATTATGTATCAATAAAGAAGGTTTTATACGTTATTCTTCAATCTTGAGGGTAATACAGCAGATCCCAAGTCTCTACCCAATATGATTGATACGCTGGCAAAGAGGAATCCATCACGAACCAAGGATACGCTCGTTGTCATGGATGCAGGTGTTGCCACGGAAGAGAACTTGGAGCTAATAAAGAAAAAAAGGGTTACAATTATCTCTGCGTATCTCGTACGAAAATGAAGGACTATACGCTCAGTGATGATAATAAGAGCGTTACGGTAATGGATGCCCGTCGGCAAAAGATAACACTGAAAGAGGTTAAGACAGAGGATGATAAGGATTATTATCTCGAAATAACATCTCCTTCGAAAGCTATGACAGAGTCGTCCATGAACAGAGTCTGAGAGAGCGTTTTGAGATGGAACTGCAGAGGATAAACGATGGAATCTCCAAGAAAGGTGGAACAAAAACCTATGAAAAAGGTTGTTGAACGTACAGGGCGTGCCATACAGAAGTACCCTTCTATAGCGAAGTTCTACCAGATTAGCTACATAAAAAAATGAGAAGAAGCCCAAGGAGATGCTGCGTGTAGACTGGGAGATAAAAAGACCTCTCGGCAATGGAATCTGGGCATGGAGTCTATTTCCTCCGCAGCAATGTCAGGACACTTTCTGAACGTGTAACATGGGAATACTACAATCTCATTCGTGAGATAGAATGTACGAACAGACAACTAAAGAATGATCTCAACCTCCGTCCAATCTATCATCAGAAAGATGAGCGAAGCGATGCTCACCTTTTCTTCGGTTTATTAGCCTACTGGGTGGTAAACACCATCCGTTGTCAATTAAAAACGAGAAGGAGAATCCTGTTACTGGACCGAAATTGTACGACGTATGAGCACCCAAAAAGCTTGTCACCACAAAAGGGAAGAATCCATTAGGTGAAACCATCGAGATGCGCCAATGTAGTAGTCCTTCGAAACAAGCAAAAACAGATATACGATAAGTTGAACTTAAAAACACTCACCATTCAAAAAGAATAAAATTTGTAGGACACAGAGCCCATAAGAAAAACGAGAAAAGTACAGTAACAGTAACAATTAGGCAAAAGGTGGGTATTAAACTTGGGTTAACCTTAATTGGTCATAGACCACAATGTTTCAGAATTCTTGTTTTTTTGTGTTGTTTACTAACCATCTTTTTATTTTTCTTGTAGGCATCTCGCCTGTCTTTTGCAACTTGACCTAAACCGCCACGCCGTTTTACAAAGACAGTCAATCTGCTCGAAAATTAAACAAAATCTATTTAGTCTCTAATAACCGATTGGGGTTTAAACATAAGTACAATCTGGGTTATTGCTAAAAAGATATTATCGTGTTCAAACTTCAACTCGCCATTTATACTGAAACTAATCATGAACAAATGCCGTGCAAAAATTTAATTACAATTAGATATAATGCTAGATTAGAATAAGTATGGCGTAAAACCATCCTCAATCCGTTAAAACGAGTAATTATATTTTACAAAAACACATTCTCGTAAACAACTCTTTTTTTAATGAATAACTAGGATAAAAAAACACATAAAAATTTAGCCAAATTTTCAGGTTACCGCATTTTATTTTTACACCAAATTTAAATACATTATCGCTATTTTGTACCATTTAGCCTTTTCTATTTTATCATTTACCTCCGATTTTTCCACCTCCCTAAAAAAACGATTTTTAGATGCTAAATAGCACATTTTAAACAACCATTCACCCATAAACTAAGTCAGTTTTCATCATTTTTGAATTCACGAGTCGCTCCCAAATTTGCGAATTGATGCATTCAGATTTGCGTTTTGTAGGAGATAGCACTGCGTTTTGTAGGAGATAGCACTGCGTTTTTGTAGGAGATAACACTGCGTTTTGCTGCTTTTTTTACGTTAATTTAAGCTATAAAAAGCACCAAATTCGATATAAACGTCGGTTTATTTCATCGAAAACACGTTTTGTCAAGAAACATTTACTAGTCCATTTTAATAAGACAAAAACCTTCGCGAGAATTGAATATTTGCAGCCGAGCAAACAATTACTCACAAATAAAGTCCTCACAGTGTTAAATTTCTAACAGAATATTTTTACAATTACACAAATAAGAACTTCTTCAATTTCTACGAAAAAAAGAGAATAAAGCATTTACTCCCAATTTAAATGTATGATATAACCCTGTTACACTTTGCTTATTCACTCAGAACAAACAGAAGCAACAGGGTTATATGTTTTATTCTTTACATAAAGGCATATCATCAATTTAGCAACAGTATAGTTAATGCCAAATTAGCAAGCTATAAGGAATGATAAGTTCAAGCAAAAACCAAGCCTTTATACCAAAAACGGCAAGTAAACACACACTGCACATTATAGCATGCTTGGCTTTTGTAATACTTGCTCTTAGGCTTGCGCACATACCCAACTGGTAAAAAAACTAAAAGGCCAAATGCAGGGTGTTAAGCATTGATATAACTATCTTTAAAGCCAAGAAAGTAAAGGACACCATCAAGGCCGATAGTATTGATAGACTGTTGCGCATTGGCCACCACGCGCGGTTTAGCATGAAAAAGCAATTCCTAGTCCGGCTTCAGAAATCATAGGCAAATCGTTGGCCCCATCACCTACAGCAATAGTCTGCGCTAAATTAACCTTTTCTACTTGTGCAATCAACTTAAGCAATTCGGCCTTACGATGCCCATCAACAATCTCACCCACATAGTTACCAGTTAATTTGCCGTTATCATCCACTTCCAGTTCATTGGCATAAACATAATCAATGCCATATTTACGTTGTAGGAACTCGCCAAAATAGGTAAATCCACCACTTAATATCGCAATCTTGTATCCACATCGTTTCAGCACCGACATCAATCGATCAACACCTTCAGTAATAGGCATATTCTCTGCAATATCTTTCATCACAGTCACATCTAGACCTTTAAGAAGGGCAACTCGTTGTTTGAAACTCTCTCGAAAGTCAATTTCGCCACGCATAGCGCTTTCGGTTATGGCTTTAACCTTATCTCCAACACCAGCGCACATGGCCAATTCGTCAATACATTCGGTTTGAATGAGCGTTGAATCCATATCGAAGCATATTAAACGACGCATGCGTCGGTACATGTCATCCTTCTGTAATGAGAAGTCGATACCCATTTCTGCCGACAAATTCATCAATTGTTTCTGCATAGCCGATCTGTCTTCAGGTGTTCCACGCAAAGAAAATTCGATGCAAGCTCGCACGTTTCTATCAGGGTGCATAATACTAATGCGCCCTGTTAGCCTAAGAATAGAGTCGATATTAAGGCCTTGTGAAGAGATAACTTTTGTGGCGGCCTCAATCTGTTTGGCCGAAAGACTACGCCCAATGAGTGTAAGAATGTAGCGATTTTTACCCTGTCCGTGCACCCACTCTTCGTATTGCTCATCACCAATTGGTTCAAAAACCGATGTTTACATTTAGTTCGGTGGCCTTAAAGAGCAACTCTTTCATAACCTGTCCAGAATGTTTATCGTCTATACGAATGAGAACGCCCAACGATAAAGAGCTGTGAATGTCTGCTTGTCCGATGTCTAATATCTGCGCATCGTAGCGAGCCAAAATCTTCATTACCGAGGCAGTAAGTCCGGGTCTGTCTTGTCCTGTTATACGGATGAGTATTTGTTCCTCCTTATTCTTTTTCCTAACCATAAGCTTTAGTCTCTTAGATAGTCTTTGGATATCATGTCATAATACAGCGCTTCGAGTTCGCCAAGGGTGAGCTCTTGTAATGCATGTTCTATTTTGCGCACTAATTCGTCGCGACGAAAATCGTCGTTCGAATTGCCGAATGTGGTGAATGTCTTTGCCATGTTCAACAATTTACGTAGGCAAAGTTACGCATAAATACCGATATGCAAACATTGCATTACATGTTTTACATATAAGAAAAAAACAAAGAAGCAGGTTCTTATCATTACAGAACCTGCTTCTTTAGTATTGAATGCATCAAAATTATGGTTCAATGGCAATTAAAAATTATTCCCATTCAATGGTCGAAGGTGGTTTAGACGAGATGTCGTAGCACACACGGTTTACGCCTTTCACCTTATTAATAATCTCGTTAGACACCTTCGCCATAAAGTCGTAGGGTAGGTGTGCCCAATCGGCCGTCATCGCATCCGTGCTTGTTACGGCACGTAAAAGCCACAGGATGTTCGTAAGTACGTTCGTCTCCCATCACGCCAACACTGCGAACCGACGACATCAGTACTGTTCCAGCCTGCCAAATCTTATCATAAAGTTCTTTGCCATCTTCGCAAATGTAGTTGTGCATGTTCTCAATATAGATATCATCGGCTTCTTGTAGTATGCGCACTTTTTCGCGAGTGATGTCGCCAAGAATGCGTACAGCCAGTCCAGGACCAGGGAAAGGGTGACGCTTAATAAGTCTTTCGGGCATTCCCATTTCCAATCCAACGCGTCTAACCTCGTCTTTAAAGAGCCATTGTAGAGGTTCGCACAATTGAAGATGCATCTCTTTAGGCAATCCACCAACATTGTGGTGGCTCTTTATAACCATACCAGTGATGCTAAGACTTTCGATGCGGTCGGGATAAATGGTGCCTTGAGCCAACCATTTTGCATCCGTTATCTTCTTAGCCTCTTCGTTAAACACTTCAACGAAGTCGCGGCCAATAATTTTTTTCTCTTCTCTTCGGGGTCGGTAACACCAGCCAAGTCGGAAAAAGAACTTATCGCTTGCGTCAATACCAACAACGTTCAGGCCTATTCCTTGGTATGCTTCCATCACCTTTTCAAACTCGTTTTTGCGCAGCATACCATGATCAACAAAGATACATGTGAGCTTATCGCCAATGGCACGATTGAGCAAAGCTGCACAAACGCTAGAGTCGACACCACCACTAAGACCCAGGATAACACGGTCGTTACCCAATTGTTCTTTCAGTTCTTTCACAGTGCTCTCTACAAACGAGGCTGCACTCCATTGCTGTTTGCTACCGCAGATGTCAACAACAAAGTTCTTTAGAAGCGTAGTACCTTGAGTGGAGTGGAACACTTCAGGGTGGAACTGTACTGCCCAAACAGGGTTTTGCTCGCTCGCATATGCTGCAAACTTAACATCGTTGGTTGAAGCAATAACGCGATAACCTTCAGGAATGGCCGTAATAGTATCGCCATGGCTCATCCATACTTGCGAATTAGGTTCGAAACCAGCAAATAAAGGGTTGTCGAGAGATATTTCTTGCAGGTGAGCACGTCCGTATTCGCGTGTACCAGTTTGTTCAACCTTACCGCCATATGCATAAGAAATAAACTGCGCACCATAGCAAATACCTAGCACAGGATACTTGCCAATAAAGTCGTTGAGGTCTCACTTTGAAGGCTTCCTTATCGTGAACAGAGTAAGGTGAGCCACTAAGAATGACGCCAATTACAGAAGGGTCGTTCTTTGGAAACTTGTTATAAGGCAGAATTTCACAAAAAGTGTCGAGCTCGCGCACACGTCGACCAATGAGTTGTGTGGTCTGCGACCCGAAATCCAAGATGATAATCTTTTTGTTGCATGTTATCGTTAAGAATGAAATGAGTTTGTTGCACACTTCATAAATCACTGAAGGTGCGACTATTACTTCTGTTGTTTAAAGCGTATTTAAGTGTTGCAGAATGCCTATGTCGCTGATGGACGTCTCGCCATCTTTGGGCTTTGGCAAACGTTCTAGTGTATTAAGTTTACCTACATCAAGCAGTTGTAGGTTATGTTGTTCGTATCCACGAATGTCGTGTTGTGCACATTGGTCGAGATAAAAATCAATAATGCCAAACTTATCGGGATAGTTATCCATACGTGCAAAGAGCTTTGGCGAAAAATGAATGTATGCCAGCAAAAAGCCAGTTTCTTGCAATTTTGTGGATTAAGATTGGGGTAGGGTGAGCGCACTTCGCCTGTTTCAACATTCGTCCAGCCAACTAGTCGCATGTCATCGTTGAATAACAAATAACGTTTTGTTTGTCGTTGACTAACCAGGAGCAACGCATCGCATTGTCCCTGATGGTTGTAAAACGTCTTTAGGTCAACATTACTAATAATGTCTACATTATGAATTAGCACATTAGCACTGGTCTTAAACAAGTTGGCAGCCTTTTTCAGTCCACCGCCAGTATCGAGTAGATAACATGTTTCGTCGCTAACTTCAATTTCAACACCAAAAATTATTGTTATCCCGAAGATATTCAACGATAGCAGGAGCGAAGTGATGAACGTTGATAACCATACTATTTACACCGCATGCTTTCAACCTTTCGATGGTTCGTTGCAGCAAAGTTTGCCCGCCAACCTCAACTAATGCCTTGGGTATGCTGTCGGTAAGTGGTTTAAGTCTTGTTCCCAAACCTGCTGCAAAAAAATCATTGCCTGCATCATTCTTGTGCTCTTTTGTATATTATTGTTTTTGCAAATTTAGCGATAATTTTTTTCACTTATCAAAGGTTTTATAGCGCCTTTTAAGATGGTTTGGTCTAAGCCAAAAGTTACTTTTTAGCATGAAAAACCTTACTAATATTTTGCTCTCTGTGTGTGACATGCACCTCAATACCAAATTTATTATGCAGATGTTCGGCTAGATGTTGTGCCGAGTAAACGCTTCTGTGTTGACCTCCGGTGCATCCAAAACAGAACATAAGATTGGTGAAACCACGCTGAATGTAACGACGCACATGGTGATCGGCCATGGCATATACGCCATCAAGGAAGCTTATTATTTCGCCATCATCTTCCAAGAATCGAATAACAGGCTCGTCCAATCCTGTGAGTTGTTTATAAGGTTCGTAGCGACCTGGGTTGTGAGTGGCTCTACAATCAAATACGTATCCGCCACCATTGCCCGACACATCTTCGGGTATTCCCTTACGATAAGAGAAACTATAGACATGAACAACAAGAGGACCTTTGCCGTCGTACTTAGAAAAACGTTGCCGGACCATCTTGAGGGTGCGCCTTATACACGGTGTGTTGGGTGGTTTTGAAACCATCGGCTCTACTTAATGCGGGCTCTTCTATGTGCAAACTGGGGCAATTCGGTGAGTCGTCTCAACATGTCCATCATGTAAGGGTAGGGGAAGAACTTCTTTAACTTAAGTAGTTCGCGCAGGTTATCGATAGCTGGTGGAATGCTGTCTATGAAATGTTTTTTTGTGTTCGAAGTATCCTCTAAATCCGTATGCGCCTAATACTTGGAGCGTACGGAATAAAACAAAGAGGCTCAAACGTTCCACAAAGTGCCTAACAGATGGCACTTCGGTATAGTTTTTTTCAGTGAATTGTAGTATTCGTAAACCAGTTCGCGGCGCAACTTAAACGGATATTTCGCAGCAGCCTGCCAAAGAAACGAAGCAACATCGTAATAATATGGCCCTTTTCGTCCTCCTTGATAGTCGATGAAATAGGGTTTACCAGCATGATCAAGCATCACATTTCTTGCTTGGAAGTCACGATAAAGGAAGCTTTCGCTCTTTTCCGAGGTGAGGTCTTTCGCAAATAGTCGGAAGTTGGCTTCAAGTTTTAGTTCATGAAACTCCAGCTCCGTGGCCTTGAGAAAGCAGTATTTAAAATAGTTTAGGTCGAAAAGTACGCTGTCTACATCAAATTCTGGTTGTGGATAACACACATCCCAATCCAGTCCTCGAGCACCTCTAATCTGAATATTAGGCAACTCACGAATCACGGCAGTTAGTAATTGCTTTTCGCGCATATTGTATCTACCTCCCGATTCGCGACCACCGCGCAACACATCAAAAAAAGCGACGTACTCCCCAAGTCGGTTTGCAAGTATCTCAATTCGTCATCGTCTACAGCCAAGATGTGTGGCACGGGCAGTTTTCTGTCCGTGAAATGTTTGGTTAGATATATAAAGGTGTGGTTTTCGTCCCTACTATTTCCCACCACTCCAATAACGCTTTCGCCATCGTTACTGGTAATTCGGTAGTATTTTCGGTTGCTTCCCGCTTCGGGAAGAATCGTCATCGAGACAGGTGCTTCACCCTTCCAGCGTTTGTATAGTTCAGCTAATTTTTCCATGTCGTGCGTCTTCGTTTGCTAATCTTGTTGTTCGTGTTCTTCTCTTTGCTTGCGTCTTCTCCTGTCTTCATCATATCTAGCCAGCACACTATCGGCCACAAAGAGCAGCAGAAATATGCCCGCAGACATAAGGAACGACCTGGTAATGTAGATCAAGCCTATAGATACAAAGAGGAACACAAGGATGCGTTTCCAGTTAATTCTTATTTTTCATGAACACAAAGGTAACAAAAAAAGTTGTGGTGTAAAGACCAAAAAGCGGGAAAAAATATTCAACAAAAAAATCGGATGTCTCTCGACAACCGATTTCCAAAAACAAACTACTTAAAAACTAATCTACTAAAAACAAATCAAAAAAATATCTTTAGATGGATTACTCCATTATATCTTCTTTATTTCAAGTGCAAAATTAGACAAGAAAGGATAAACGACAAAAGATTTTTTTATTTAAAAAGCAAAAACAGCAGTGCAAAGAAAAGCTAAAAGGCGTTTATCCAGAGATAAACGCCTTAATTTTAAACTTTTTCGGCACTATTTCATGCTTTTTTTGTTACTTTCTTACATCATGCCACCCATTCCTGGATTACCCATTGGCATGGCTGGTGTTTCTGAAGGTTTGTCAACAATGAGACATTCGGTGGTGAGGAACATGCCTGCGATTGAGGCTGCGTTCTCTAATGCCACGCGAGCCACCTTTGCGGGGTCGATAATCCCTGCCTTACGCATATCTTCATAAGCGTCGGTGCGAGCGTTATAACCATAATCTCCCTTGCCTTCGCGAACCTTTTGCACTACAACTGCACCCTCCCCGCCGGCATTTATAACAATTTGGCGAAGTGGTTCTTCTATGGCACGTTCAACAATGTTAATTCCTGTCTGCTCGTCTGCATTATCTCCCTTCAAACCTTTCAGCTTGTCAAGGGCACGAATGTAAGTAGTACTACCGCCAGCAACCACTCCTTCTTCGAGCGCAGCGCGTGTTGCACACAATGCATCATCAACGCGGTCTTTCTTTTCTTTCATCTCTACTTCGCTGTTAGCACCTACATAGAGAACAGCAACACCACCTGAAAGTTTAGCCAAACGCTCTTGCAATTTCTCTTTATCATAAGAACTGGTGGTATTTGCTATTTCGTTCTTAATCTGAGCTACGCGGTCGGCAATGTTTTGCTTTTTCACCAGCACCGTTTACAATAGTGGTATTATCTTTAGAAACAACCACTTTGTCACAAGTACCCATCATTTCAAGGGTGGCTTGTTCTAACTTCAGACCCTTTTTCTTCGCTAATAACCAAACCACCTGTCAGTATAGCGATGTCTTCCAGCATAGCCTTACGACGGTCGCCGAAGCCTGGTGCTTTAACTGCACATATCTTTAATCCACCACGCAAACGGTTAACCACAAGCGTAGTAAGTGCTTCAGAGTCTACATCTTCTGCAATAACGAGCAATGGGCGACCACTTTCTGCAGCAGGTTGCAAAAATAGGGAGGAAGTCTTTGAGGTTGCTAATCTTCTTGTCATAGATAAGAATGTAAGGGTTTTTCCATTACAGCTTCCATCTTATCAGTATCGGTAACGAAATATCCCGAGAGATAACCTCTATCGAATTGCATACCCTCTACGATGCCAATGCTTGTTTCGCGGCTCTTGCTTTCTTCGATAGTGATAACACCATCTTTGCTTACTTTACGCATAGCATCTGCTAGGAGCTTACCAATTTCAGCATCATTGTTAGCACTAACCGTAGCCACTTGTTCGATTTTGTCGTAGTTATCGTCTACTTGTTCGGCCGATTCGCGAATATAGTCAACAACAACGTTTACAGCTTTATCGATACCGCGCTTCAAATCCATTGGGTTTTGCTCCTGCAGTAACATTCTTCAAACCTTCGTTAACAATGGCTTGTGTAAGAATAGTAGCAGTAGTTGTGCCGTCGCCAGCATCGTCACCAGTTTTTGAAGCAACACTCTTAACGAGTTGTGCGCCTGTATTTTTCGAAGTGGTCTTCCAGCTCAACTTCCTTTGCAACAGTAACTCCGTCTTTAGTAATCTGGGGTGCACCGAATTTCTTTTTCAATCACAACGTTACGTCCTTTAGGACCAAGCGTAACCTTAACTGCATTTGCCAGTTTGTCAACACCATTTTTAAGTAGGTCGCGAGCTTCTATATCGAATCTAATTTCTTTTGCCATTTTGTCTATATTGATAAGTTGTTCTATATATTTATAAGGTGTAGTAGCCCTACATCTTCAGTCTTTTTATTGATAACTAGAAATCTATCAACCCTCAACTGTAACTATACTAGGGCTAACCACAAGCTATTTTACTTCACAATGGCCAACACATCGCTTTGGCGCATCATCAAATACTTTTTGTTTTCGTATTCCAGTTCAGTACCAGCATACTTGCCATACAGTACGTTGTCGCCTTCTTTCAAAATCATTTTCTCGTCTTTTGTGCCTTCGCCCACTGCAACGATAGTTCCGTTAAGTGGCTTTTTCTTTAGCTGTGTCGGGGATAATTATGCCGCCAACCTTCTCTTCGGCTGGAGCAGGTAATACTAGCACTCTGTCTGCTAATGGTTGAATGTTCATTGTATTGTATTTTTTAAAATTAAATCATTGTTGAAAACACTTCGCCTAAAAGGCTGTTTGACTTTTACTATACGAAAAGCGTGCCAAAAGCTTTGTTTGACATCTTGGCATGATTTACTGACAACTTTTCACTTACCACTTATTTTTTTATGGCAGTAAAATCTCTAAGATAGCAGCCAATTTGCTTACATTTAACACATTTCTATACTTAATTCACCACTTCATATCCAATGATTAGAGTTATCTCCGTTAAATATCCTCAAATGACAGATTTTTTAACCACTGCCTATTACATGTTGATATTTTTTTGCTACATTTGCAATACTAATTTAGCGAATAAGAAAATGAAAATTGGTTTGTTTGTTCCTTGCTATGTAAATGCCTTATACCCCGAGGTTGGGGTGGCCACATACAAGCTTTTAAAACACCTAGGGGTAGATGTAGCTTACCCCCTAAATCAGACATGTTGTGGGCAGCCGATGGCCAATGCGGGTTTCGAGACAAAAGCATTACCATTGGCCAAGAAGTACGAAAAACATGTTTTAAGCAATTTGATTACGTTGTTGCACCATCTGCTTCGTGCGCAGCTTTCGTGAGAACACATTATCCTCGTTTGCTTAACGGCGAGAAACACGCCTGTGAAACATCTGCCAAAACAATGGATATTGTCGAATTTCTGCACGACATTCTTAAGGTTACAGCCCTTCCTGGGCATTTCCCTTACGTGGTGAGTGTTCACAATAGCTGTCATGGCGTTAGAGAATTGGGGCTTTCTTCGCCAACAGAGATGAATATCCCTACCTACAACAAAAATAGTTGATTTACTAAAAAATGGTAGAAGGAATCACCATTAAAGAACCCGAACGAAAGGACGAATGTTGCGGTTTTGGAGGAATGTTTGCCATTGAAGAACCTGAAGTATCAGTAAAAATGGCACACGACAAGATACAGCGACACATTGAGACAGGGGCACAGTTTGTCACAGGCCCAGACAGTTCATGCCTAATGCACATGCAAGGGGTGGCCAAGAGAGAAAAAAGCCCCATTGAGTTTATTCACATTGCACAAATTTTAGCCGCAGGATTATGAGTACACTCCATTCTAGAAAAAGCTGCTTCTGCATTGAAAAAAATGTGGAAAAAAATTACGCGACACGACCAAACTTTTTGGCTATTGCGTTGCAAACGCGACCTCATGGAACACAAGTTGCCCGAGTGGGAAAGCCTTCGCGAGCATGCCAGCGAAATAAAAACATACCGTCACACACTTAGCTCAATACCTTGAGAAGTTTTCTAAGAGACTTGAAGCTAATGGTGTGATTGTGCATTAGGGCCGAAGATGCTAAAGAGTTTAATGAGACGGTGCTCGACATCTTGCATAAACACAAGGTAAAAAAAGCTTGTTAAAAAGTAAGTCGATGCTTACCGAAGAATGCGAACTTAACCCATTCTTAGAAGCTAATGGTATCAATGTGGTGGAAAACCGACTTGGGTGAACGTATCTTACAATTACTCCACGAGAAGCCTAGTCACATCGTTGTGCCTGCCATTCACGTTACAAGAGAAGAGGTGGGAGAATTGTTCGAACGCAAGGGATAAGCAAAGAGACTGGCAATTACGACCCTACCTACCTTACACAGTGCGCTCGATACAGTTTGCGAAACGATTTCTTGGAGGCTGATGCAGGAATGACTGGCTGTAATTTTGGTGTTGCTGAGACAGGAGATGTGGTGGTTTGCACTAACGAAGGCAATGCCGACATGAGTACTTCTATGCCCAAATTGCATATTGCTGTTATGGGATTAGAAAAGGTTGTACCCGATTATCATTCGCTTGCTGTGTTCCAACGGCTGCTATGCCGCAACGCTACAGGACAACCTTCCACCACTTACACCTCACATTTTAGGAAAGCAAGACCCGGAGGAGAAATGCATGTGATTATTGTTGACAATGGCAGAAGCGACATGATTGCCAACGATGAACATTGGCAAACGCTTAAATGCATTAGATGTGGTGCTTGTATGAATACTTGTCCGGTATATCGACGCTCAACAGGTTATTCTTATTCCTATTTCATCCCTGGTCCTATTGGCATTAATCTGGGAATGTTTAAAAGCCCGCAGCAGCATAGTGGCAACTTATCTGCCTGCTCGCTATGCCTGTCGTGCGACAATGTTTGTCCCACAAAGGTAGCTCCTGGCTCGCAAGTCTACGCTTGGCGTCAATCGTTAAGCCAATTACATCTTGCCAACCCTGCCAAGAAGCTTATATCTAATGGCATGTGCCTAGTGTATTACAACCCTTCGCTGTTCAGAACATCACTTAAGTTTGCTCCTATTGTTAACCACTTACCACGTTTTTTTGCTTTACAATGGACTTAATGCGTGGGGAAAGGGTAGGGAGATGCCCGTGTTTGCCAGCGAATCGTTTGAACAAATGTGGAAGAAAGGAAAGTTGAAATGAAAAAAAGAAGACTTGTTTGAGAAGTTGAAACGCAATACGCATGTACATTGCGACATGCCCGACATGAACCTCACCGGCATTACTTACGCAGACCCCTTTAGCGCAATTTTTGCGAGATGGTAGTGACTGTTGGCGGCAAGGTGGCCACATTAGCCGAAGGCGAAGATGTTAACCAGACCATCAAAAGACTTTATCCTGAAGCGAAAGTGTTTGCGTCTAACTTACCCGAAATAACGATTGCCACACTCAACCCAGACTCTATTGCCGAGGCTCAATTGCTTAATGGCACTGATGTTGGTATTCTTCGAGGTGAATTGGGCGTAGCTGAAAAACGCCTGTATATGGGTTCCACAAACGATGAAAGAAAAGGCTGTGATGTTTATTAGCGAAGAGTTGGTGCTGATACTCAATCGCAATAAGCTAGTGAACAATATGCACGAGGCCTATGCACAGATTGCCTTTAACAATTACGGATATGGATGTTTTATCAGTGGCCCATCTAAAACGGCCGACATTGAGCAAGCGTTGGTTATGGGTGCACAGGCTGCGCGCGGTGTCACGGTATTGCTTGTATAAAGCGTGCTTAGGCTTTTGCTATACATATATCTAAGGTGTAAGCCCCTTTGGACTATGACAGAACACTCAATGCATCAGCAGTCAACTTGTGCAGCACGCTTATTAATCACAGCAATAGACTAAAACAAATAAATCTGGCAGCGATTTGGTATAGACAAATGCACTGCCAGATTTTATTTTTGCTGTATTATACAAAGTTTCCCACCTCTGTTTATACTAGATATTGTGAAGAAATACTTTGGTTAGACTCAACCCTTCGGATAGTTTCAGCAAACATCTCAGCCACAGACAGCTGTTTCACCTTAGGACAATTGTTGTTATAAGGAATAGAATCGGTGAAAACAATTTCTTCGAGCGACGAGTTATCAACCTCTCCGAAGCCGGTCCACTCATCACGCAGTGCGAAGCACAAGCCCTAACACTCTTAGCGCCCGCTGCGATCATCACGTCTGCTGCCTTGGCAATCGTTCCGGCAGTATCTACCATATCGTCTACCAGCACCACGTTTTTGCCTTCAACCTCACCAATGATTTGCATACTCTCCACTTCGTTGGCACGAGCACGCGTTTTATTACAGAGTACTAGCGGACAACCAAGATACTTGGCATAAGTATTAGCACGCTTACTACCACCCACATCGGGCGAAGCAATAACCAAATTATCAAGCTTCAAACTCTCCAAATAAGGCAGAATAACTGCCGAAGCATAAAGATGGTCGACAGGAATGTCGAAAAACCCCTGAATCTGATCAGCATGCAAGTCCATCGTTATCAAACGATTGATACCAGCAACACGCAGCAAGTCGGCGATAAGCTTTAGCACCAATGCTAACACGCGGCTTGTCTTTACGGTCTTGTCTAGCCCAGCCAAAGTAGGGAATAACAGCATTGATGGTTCTTGCTGATGCTCTCTTGGCGGCGTCGATCATGAGAAGCAGCTCCATCAGATTGTCTGAATTGGGGAAAGTGCTCTGCACCAAGAACACGTCTCTTCCACGTACAGTTTCTTCGTACGACACAGAGAACTCGCCATCCGAGAACTGTGTCACCACCAATTTGCCCAAAGGACAACCCAGACTAGCACAAATCTTTTTCAGCTAGATACCTGCTTTTCGTGCCTGAGAAAAATTAAAAAGAGTTTTCTTCACTCATTTCGATAATGATTTTTATGTAATTGTTTGTTATCTCTTTGCCTTTATAGACTGTTTTCTTTATTATCCAACAAGTTTCTGATAATTGCGGAACAAAGCCAGCAAGTCGCGAAAGTCGGCTCCATGATGTATGTCAAAAACGATTCCAAAGGTCGCTACATACCACTACACCGCCAAATCCCAACTCCTTAGCCATTCGCACATTGTCAAGGGTTATTCCACCCAAAGCATAAACTCTCTTGTCTATAAGTCCTTTATAAGCGGCATCTTCCAGTTCTTTTACTGAGAAACTCGATTGTTTATCGGCATTTCCCATACAACCGAAAATGCGACGCAAGAAGACGTAATTGCTATTTTTCTTCATTTCTTTTAGCAAATTCAAGTCTTCACACGTTCTACTTATCTTTCCCCGAATGCCGTTAGCTACCATTTCCGATAGTTTATTTAGATGTATCCCAGCCAAGTCGTATTCGTTTTTAAGTCTATAATGTTCGTGCACCACAATTTTATCATGGTATCCTTCGGGTATTAACGACAGCAACCTTTCTGAGAAAAACAAGCTGTGAACCAGGTTTATACAGGTGCAACTTATCCATCCCCTCATCGAAAAAGGGTAGTAAGAATCTTGTCTTCCTCTACAAAGAATGTAGATTTTTGTCATTATTACGAGCTTCATTGCAGCCATTTATTTCACATGCAAATGTATGAATTTTTATGGCAAACCTGCAATTTAAACAATATAAAAGTTAACTTTGCATTCACAAATCATTGAGATATGAGAATAAACTTAGATACTTTCGAAGAGGTGCACAGCCCCATGTATGTTGTGGAAGAAGCCAAATTGCGCCGCAATCTGGAGCTTATTGTTTCGGTGGCTACAAGGGCTGATGTGGAAATTATTCTTGCTTTTAAAGCTTTCGCCTTATGGAAAACTTTTTCCCATCTTTTAAAGAGTACATTCGTTCTACAACTGCTAGCTCGCTCTCTGAAGCCAAATTGGCCTTCGAAGAGTTTGGTTCGAGGGCGCACACCTATTCTCCAGCTTACACAGACGATGAGATAGGGGAGATTGCGCTTTGCTCTAGTCACCTCACATTCAATTCATTGACCCAATATGTGCGCTTTGCAGCTGTGGCTAAACATCACAACGAGCAGCTATCTTTCGGTTTACGCGTCAATCCTGAATATTCTGAAGTTGAAACAGATTTGTATAACCCATGTGCACCAGGCACACGTTTCGGATTATCAGCAGAACGTTTTGCCAGCAATTTTACCAGCTGGCATCGAGGGGTTTCATTGCCATTGTCATTGCGAAAGCGGTTCTGATGTGTTCGCAAGAACACTACAACATATCGAGAGCAAGTTCGCAAAATGGTTTCCTGCCTTGAAATGGATTAATTTTGGCGGCGGACACCTAATGACTCGCAATGATTACAATGTGGAATTGCTCATCAACACGCTGCGTTCGTTTAAGCAGCGTCATCCGCATTTGCAAATCATTCTAGAACCAGGAAGCGCCTTTGCATGGCAAACAGGACCGCTTGTGGCTCAGGTGGTCGATATTGTTGAAGATAAGGGTATTAAAACGGCCATTTTAAACGTAAGCTTTACGTGCCACATGCCCGATTGTTTGGAGATGCCTTACCAACCCACGGTGCGAAATGCCCAATCGTTAGCGTTGGAAGCTGCCATCAATGGTGGGGAGAACAACATTTATCGTTTAGGTGGTAACAGTTGTCTTTCGGGCGACTTTATGGGTTCGTGGCAGTTCGATCATGCTCTTAACGTTGGTGAAAAACGTAATATTCGAAGATATGATACACTACACTACGGTGAAAACCAACATGTTTAATGGTATTTCTCACCCTTCGTTGGCTATTGCAAGCCCATTGGGCGAACTACAAATACTCCGCACTTTCGGCTACGAAGATTATAAAAACCGAATGGACTAAGTTGGTTTCATAACTCCCTTAAAGCATTTAGCTTTTATCTTTAATTAGCGGAAATATAATTGCATATTAACCACAACGCGGGTAACAATAAACTTACTTGCGTTGTGTTTTTGTTTGCACTTATGTAAAATATTACGCCATAATTTTAACATTATGAGTGCTTTCTTTGCTCTTCAACTCACCATCGGGTCCAAATTCTGCAGTATTTGTGTGAGTTGTAAGACCCAAATTTATCAATTTTACTGTATTTTGCTGCATTTAACCCTGCGTTTTGCTGCATTTCACCTTGCTTTTAGCACCACTTAGCACTGCGTTTTGCTGCATTTAGCACAACTATTTGCTGCATTTTGCAAAATTCAGCCTGTAAAAGCGCTATGATTTAGTACTTTTCGCGGATATTACACACGAATTATAACCATAAGTATAGAAAAACACATGCTTTCTGTTCGCAAAAATAATGCGTAAAAAACAATTCTAGAACGATAAAAACCCTATTAAATGCACAAAAATAGCAGAAAACATGAACCAAAAATGCCTCAAATGTCCCAGCTTCAATAGGTAAAACATATATAAATAGCAAATTATATTCTCTAGAATTGATGCTGAAAAAATCATGTTTTGTAAAAATATAATTACCTATTTAACATTTTGGTACAGATAAATCACAAAAAAATAATATCCAAACAATTCGCCCCACATCTATCTTAAACCAGATAAATGTGGGGCGTTATTAAAGATCAAGAATAGTTCACTCGATGCAAGAGCATCATAAAAACTATAAGATAAATATTTATTCTACATCTTCTTTCGCGATAACTTTTTTCTACAGACAATTGTCTGTCGAAGAGTGCGTTGAAAAGAAATAATGGTTTCACTACCCGAAAGACCAAGCGGCTGCAACTTATCGTGGATGATATCCATCAAATGACGGTTATTGGTTGCATACAACTTAATGAACAAATCGTAATTGCCCGTGGGAACGTGGCATTCAACAACTTCGGGGATTTTTCTAAAGCCTCGGCCACTTTATCAGAAGTGCTAGGATCTTTTAAGGTGTAATCCTACATATGCACAGGTTTCATAACCCACTTTCTCAGGGTCTAAGATAAAGCGTGAGCCTTTAAGTACCCCTTTGATTAAACAGTTTTTTTGAATGCGCTGATGTATGGCTGCGCTACTTACTTTGCATATACGTGCCACTTCAAGAAATGGAATGCGCGCATCAGCAGAGACAAGTTGAAGTATTTTCTTATCTAAAAGATCTAAACTATGATGTGACATATTTATTCAATTTATTTGCAAAGGTAATATATAAAAGTGAATTTGGCAAATAAAGTGTAAAACGATTGACATAATTTTACTTTTTTTATTTACGTCTATTCATTTTTCGTTACTATCAAAAATAGCGCAACTTGTATTCGTAATCGTTACTTTCCGTGCATATAATAGCTAAAATTTAACTTAGATAGAAATTCAAATTCTTAGTCATATTTGGTATATTCTTAGTCTCAACAAAAGGCCCAACTCATTGTTTACTCAATTAGCGTTTATCTTTGCTCTGGGTGGCGGTAAAAGTTACGTTATACACTTTGGCTTCACGTAAGGCTTGTTTCACCTCACCGATAGTTTTCATCTTTGTGTCTTTTGTCTGCCTTTATAGACGCTGTTAGTTCTTTTTGCTTCTTCAGGAGAAAAAAACTTGCGCGTGCATTAGCTATGTATTTGCTTAGCTCGTCAATAGCCACAATTCTATCGTTTACCTGCACAATAGTGGTTTGTGCATTTTTCGGAACGTTGCTTATCAAGGGCTTGCCTATATAAATATGAATAGTAGACGATTTTTTTGGCTTGTCTACTTAACTCCTTTCCTTGGGGGACCTGATAGCGTACCTTCACTGCTACGCTACGCATGTGGGTAACAATCATAAAGAAAAACAACACCGTAAAAATCAAGTCGGGCAACGACGAGGTGTTGAGTGCGGGAATTTTCACGGCTCTTTCTGCTTCGACGTATCATGTTTACGGATTGTTGATTTGATTATTATCCACTGTTTCCACCATGCGTTGTGGCATCAATCGGTTTACTTCATCTTTTTCTTCAACTGAACATAGGGCATAAGAATGGTGGAAACATTTTTATAGCCAGTTGGTTTTTAAGTTGGTTAAATGTAGAAGTAATGGCATTTTTGCACATGGAAATAGGTGTCGTAATTGGCATTTTCACTAACTTGTAATTGTATGAGGTGGTTCTTTCCTCTACGAGCAACTAGGCTTTTTAGTTTCGTCTTCAGGTCGTCGAGCGAACTAGGTACATCGTCAACTACAATTTTATTGTCGGCTGTGATAAACACCTTAATAATATTGTCTTTGTGAACAAGACTCTCTTCTTGCTTGCTTTTTTCCACTGGTGGCAACTTTTTTCCTAGTCCCTTGTCTAAATCCATCGACGTGGTAACTAAGAAAAAGATGAGCAACATAAACGAAATATCAGCAGTAGATGTGGCATTAAGCTGCGGAACAGTTCTCTTTCGTCGGGCAAACATAACTTCTTCTCCTTTTATCTTCTGCGGTAATAACGCGTTAGACCAAACACCACGGCACCTAAGGCTACGAAAAGCAAAATGCTAATGGTGTAGATAAACATGTCTGACAGTTTAAGCAACAGTGCATTTGAAAAAACAGGGTGCCATTAACAATCAGTTCGGCAGACGAGCCAAAAAAAGCAAACTAAGCAAAAAGCACAACGGCTGTCCCTACAAAAAAACAACATACGAAATGGTACGTCCAGGAACGTTGTTAACCATTCCATCAGTTTTTCCCTGACGCTTTAAAGTCTCTATAAGTGCTCCAAAGAGCACATGCTAGAGCTAGAAAAAAACAATAGATACATCGTGCCTATTACCACGCCTGTAAATATAGGTGCATTAAGTTCGGGGTTGAAAACGTAAGGCATGTCGTAACCAACAACATAGAACAACCCTGAAAACAACCACGCACAAACCCACCAACACATAGAATACGCGTTGTGAAAGCTTTTCGGTATGCATGCTACGAAGGTTTATTTTTTTCATTTCGACAGCTTATGTTTCATAATCGAGTCGAGTAGTGTTATTGACGACTCTTCCATTTGTGCTACAAGATGTTCTATTTTTAGAGAGGATATAATTGTAGAATACTTGTAAAACCAATGCTACAATGATACCAAATATAGTGGTAATAAGGGCCACTTTCATACCCGAAGCCACAACGGGAGCACTAATATCACCAGCCTGTTCAATCTGGTCGAAAGCCATGACCATACCGATAACAGTACCCAAGAAGCCCAACGAGGGAGCCATTACAATAAAAAGCGTAATCCACGAGCAACCTTTTTCTAGATTAGCCGACTGCACCGTGCCATACGAAACAATGGAGCGTTCGATGTTATCGATGCTTTCGTTGATACGAGCCAAGCCTTGATAACAGATAGAAGCTACAGGCCCGCGCGTGTTTCGACATTGTTGTTTAGCCCCTTCAATATCTCCTGCATTTATCTTTGCGTCGAGATCAGCCATAAAACGTTTAGCATTAATCTCTGACAGACTGAGATAAATGATGCGTTCGATACAAAATGCCAATCCCAACACCAAGGCTAAGGCCACAAGCGACATAAACCCAGCGTTGCCTTCAATGAATTTCACTTTGAGCGACTGATGTATCCCTTGTTCTTCTTCGGTATCACTAAGTTCTTGTAAGGGTTCTGTTTGGGGCGCTGAAATCGTGTCGGGCATATTTTTCGCCGTATCAACGATTTGCTTTCGCGCATTCATAGAATCGTTGGTATTGACCAAATTCACAGCACTGTTTTTTTGCCATTAGCCTGCGCCATGAGCACACTTGATGCAGCAAAGAGCAAGAAACCCACGAGTAATATAAAACTTAACTTGTGCTTCATTGATGTAAGTATTATCGGCATGAATGATATACACGCCACATTTATTCTATAAATTTTGTTTTAAATTTGTTTGCAAAAGTAGCGATTTATAAGCAATTAACGCTTGTTTTTGCCTCTGTACCTCATGTTTTTAGCAAGTATTAATCTTTCGTCGAGTACAATTTAGTGTGCGGTAACAAACTATAAACGTTAAAAAACCATGAGTGATGAAGAGGCAAAAAAACAAGATTACTGTTCTGCTTTATGAGACTCTGGATGCTGATTTTTATCCATCCTTGGTAATCCGTTGAGCTTTACTTTCCAGGTTTTACCCTGTTTCACCAGCTGCAAAATATAGGTTGCATTATTCTTCACTCGGCCAGGCTTACCAATAGAGTCGAGAACGAAGAAGTTTTCTACGTTCAGAGCTACTTCTGCAGCTGAACCTTTGGGGTCTCCTTTGTCTTATTGTATAGGTATAAGCAAAATTATCGGGCAGATTTTTTTCATCTGTTCAATATCATTACGTTGCACCTGACTGGCAGCAAATTTAAGCCACTTTTTCAGATTCGGGTGTGCAAAAATTTGACCGCATGATCTAGTCGCCAGTTAAAGAAGTTAACTGCAAACGAATCTACACAGCCATCAAATTCGGGTGAAAAAGGCAACCTTGCGCACATCGCAACCAACGAGTAGAGTGGGAGGAGCAATGCACAGAGTGCGAGTAACTTTTTCATGTCTCAGTCTTTTTTTGTATAGACAAAGGTAGAAAAACTTTGGTTATATCGCACTTTTTTTCTATAATTTTGTGGAAAACTTTAAACGCAGGATGTTGAACTTCATTTCGCTGGGCAGCGGTAGCAGCGGTAATTGCTATTACTTATACACTGAAACCGAGGGACTTCTTATAGATGCAGGCGTGGGTATTCGCACCCTAAAGAAGCATTTTCGTGAATACGGCCTTTCGCTTGCTCGCATACAAAATGTTCTTATCACACACGACCATGCCGACCACGTAAAGTCTGTAGGGCAGTCTTAGTCGTGACTATGGGTTGCCTATATATGCCACCCATCGTGTACACGTGGGCATTGAGAAGAATTATTGCGTGCGGTGCAAAGTTAGTCCCGATCGATTAAAGCTGGTTGAGAAAGATGTAACCTTCCATTTGGGCAGCTTTACCATTACTCCATTTAATGTTCCTCATGACAGTTTAGACAATGTGGGTTACGAAGTGAAGTGCGGTGACATTACGTTTTGCTTACTTACCGATGTAGGAGAAGTAACCGAAGAGATTAAACCCTTTATTCGCGAAGCCAACTATCTAGTGATAGAAGCCAACCACGATATAGAAATGCTCTCAGGCGGTTCTCACCCTCGCTATCTTAAAGATAGAATTTTAGGTAAAACAGGCCACCTCAGCAACTTGAATGCGCCGAAGCGCTTAGACAAAATGCCACAGCAAAGCTGCGGCATGTTTGGCTTTGCCACTTAAGTGAAGAAAACAATCACCCTGAATTGGCTAAGAAAACCGTAGAACAAACCTTGCGTAGCTACGGTATTGTACCCGGTAAAGACTTTCAATTGGAAGTACTTAAACGCAAAAGTCCTACTGGCGTTTACGAGCTAAAATAATTGAAAGAAACGTTGAACTTATTATTTTTATTACCCTACGCAAGGATGTAACATGTCATCGTGCGCATATTAAATAAGGAGTAGCAAAACGAACAACTTTATCTAACTGGGTTTTTACTATCGCCTACAACAATTCTTCCCTTGAAATACAATTTATTTAAAGCTGAAACGTTATATCAAGGATGAGCAGTTACGTTAAATTGATTTACGCGACCTTGTTGTCGCTGTTGTGTTTAGGCATAAACGCACAGACGTTTACGCTAAAAGGACGCGTTACTGACGAGAAACTGTCGCCCATTGAATTGGCTACAGTCTCGGTAGTTGAGCCAAGGTAAAGTGACCTTTACCTCTTTAAAGGGCGAATTCGAACTAACTTTACACACAGCCGACTCGGTTGTGGTGAAGTTCTCCATGATTGGCTATAAAACCAAAAACTCGCATTTTAAAAAAATCCTAGAGGCAAACAAACCTTGCAAGTGGTGCTTCACGAAAGTGATAACACACTGGGAGAGGTTAGTGTTAGCGAGATGCGAAGACAAACAGGACAGACACAAGAACTGAAAAAAAGATGCAAACAAACTGGCGCCAACAGCTAGTGGCAATGCCGTTGAAGAACTAATACAGACGCAAGCGGGTGTATCAACTCACAACGAGCTGTCTTCTCAATATAATGTTCGCGGTGGAGCATTCGACGAAAAATAGCGTATATATAAATAATGTAGAGGTATATCGCCCCTTCTTAGTGCGCAGCGGACAACAAGAAGGCTTGTCGGTTATCAACTCCCGATTTGGTAGAAAAAAATTGGTTTTTTTCTACCGGAGGATACGCTGCTAAGTATGGCGACAAAATGGCGTCGGCACTTGATATCACTTACAAACGCCCCACAAAATTCGAAGGTTCGTTGGCGTTTAGTTTGCTGGGAGGCTCGGCCTACGTGGCTATAGGCAACAAAACTTTTTCGTGGAGCAACGCCGTGAGATATAAAACTACCAAATATCTACTTGGCTCGCTTGAAACCAAAGGTGAGTACAGTCCTAGTTTTTTAGATTATCAAACCTATCTTAGCTACATCCCCAACAAGCGTTGGCAAATAGACTTTGTAGGAAACATCTCGAACAACCAATTCAACTTTGTACCAGCCGACCGCGAAACAAAAATTTGGTACAATGCAAAATGTGCGTTCGTTTAAAGTTTATTTTTGATGGACAAGAAAAAGATTTGTTTCGCACTTTTCTTTGGCTCGCTCAACGTGAAACGAAATTTTGGCGAGGCTACATCCCTTGCTTTAGTGACTTCGGCCTTCCAAACAAAAGAGAAAGAAACCTACGATTTACAAGGGCAATACTGGCTAACGCAAACCGAGACAAGCGAGAACCTAGGCGTTGGCACGTATTTTCAACACGCCCGAAACTTCTTGCAAGCACGAGTAACAAGCCTAAAACTAGTGTTTGCTCATAAATCTAAGCAACACGATATAGAGAGTGGTGTAACATTGAAGCGCGAACACATCGAGGAACACAGTCGTGAATACGAAATGCGCGACTCTAGCGGATACAGCATCCCGCATACAGGCACCGATTTACATCTTATTTATTCGTTAAAAGCCAACAACAAGCTTGACGCAAGCCGCATAGAGGCCTATGCTCAAGATACTTATCGTTTTGGAGGAAAGAACGAAAACACGCGTTTTACTCTTAACTATGGTATCAGATTGAGCCACTGGGGTTTTAATAAAGAAACAATTGTAAGTCCACGCGTATCATTAGGTATTATTCCTGCATTCAACACCAATCTCACCGTGCGTTTTGCTGCAGGACTTTATTATCAAGCCCCCTTCTTCAAAGAACTGCGTGACACCACAACAAGCAACAATGAGACACGCGCAACGCTGAATAAGAAGATAAAAAAAGCCAGCGCTCGTTGCACCTCATAGCTGGAATGGACTATCGGTTTAATATCTCTGGACGCCCCTTCAAATTCACAGGCGAGGTGTATTATAAAGCTCTAAGCAACCTTGTTCCGTACAGCATAAACAACGTAAAGGCGGTGTACTATGGAGAAAACCTAAGCAATGGGCATGCTGCAGGCATCGACTTAAAAACTCTATGGTGAGTTTGTTCCTGGTACTGACTCGTGGATTAGTCTCTCGCTAATGAATACGCGCATGAAGCTTAACGGCAAATCATTACCACTTCCCACCGACCAACGCTATTCATTAAACATGTTTTTCACCGACTACTTCCCAGGAACCGAGCGTTGGAAAATGTCGTTGAAGCTAGCTTTTGCCGATGGGTTGCCATTCTCAGCACCACATAGACAACTAGAAAACCACTCCTTCAGAGCACCAGCATATAAAAAGAGCCGACATAGGCATGAGCTATAGACTACTAAATAACGAACAAAGAGGAACGAAATCGCCATTTAAGAATATATGGTTGGGTGTAGATTGCCTTAACCTCTTCGGAATAAACAATGTGAATAGTTATTTTTGGATAACCGATGTAACCAGTCAACAATACGCAGTACCCAACTACTTAACAGGCAGATTGATTAATGTACGTGCACTATTTGAATTCTAAGAAGGTGTACACAAGAGCTAAACGCATGTCTGACAAGCAGAAAAAAATATAGTCATAAAGACATAAAAAGGCAATAAAAGGAATATAAAATTAGATTATTACGTTCCTTTTGTCTAACTTTGCAGATATTTTTGAGAATAAGGAAACAATTAAATAACTTATGAGCAAACAAATAGAAAAAAATCAAGGAGCTTATCGCTAAGCGCGAACAAGCCCGTCTTGGTGGTGGCGAAAAAGCTATCGAAAAGCAACACGCACGTGGCAAATACACCGCTCGTGAGCGTATAGACATGCTTGTTGACGAAGGAAGCTTCGAAGAATACGACATGTTTAAGCTGCACCGCTGCCACAACTTCGGCATGGAAAAGAAACAATACCTTGGCGACGGCGTGGTTGCTGGCTCGGCAACTATTGATGGACGACTGGTGTATGTATATGCACAAGACTTCACCGTTAATGGTGGTTCGCTCTCTGAAACGATGTCGCAGAAAATCTGTAAGATTATGGATATGGCCATGACGATGGGTGCACCCGTTATCTGTATGAACGACTCAGGAGGCGCACGTATACAAGAAGGCATCAACGCACTTGCTGGTTATGGCGAAATCTTTGAACGCAACATTCTCGCTAGCGGTGTTATTCCTCAGATTTCAGGTATATTTGGCCCTTGTGCAGGTGGTGCAGTTTACTCGCCAGCACTAACAGACTTCACCCTGATGATGGAAAACACATCGTATATGTTCCTCACTGGCCCCAAAGTTGTTAAGTCGGTAACTGGTGAAGATGTAGACTCAGAGAACCTTGAGGTGCTTCTGGTACATGCAACAAAGAGTGGTGTAACCCACTTTTACAGCTAAAAACAGAAGAAGAAGCTATGGATATGATTAAGAAATTGCTTAGTTATATTCCCTCGAACAACACCGAAGAGGCTCCACGTGTGGCCTGCGACGACCCAATCAATCGTATGGACGACAGTCTAAACGATATTCTTCCCGACGACCCCAACAAGGCATACGATATGTACAAGGTGATTTCTGCTATCACCGATAATGGCGAATTTTTCGAGGTTCAGCCTAAGTTTGCCAAAAATATTATCACTGGTTTCGCTCGCTTCAATGGTCAAAGTGTTGGTATCGTGGCCAACCAGCCATCTGCTTATGCTGGTGTGCTAGACGTGAACGCATCTAGAAAGGGTGCGCGCTTCGTGAGATATTGCGACGCTTTCAATATTCCAATCGTTAGTTTGGTAGACGTTCCAGGCTTCCTTCCCGGTACAGGGCAGGAGTATAACGCAGTTATCTTGCACGGAGCACAGCTACTTTACGCATACGGAGAAGCAACTGTGCCAAAAATTACCATCAACTTGCGTAAGAGCTATGGTGGAAGCCACATCGTTATGGGTTGTAAGCAACTTCGTGCCGACCTTAATTTTTGCATGGCCAACAGCCGAGATTGCTGTTATGGGTGCATCGGGTGCCGTTGCCGTTCTTTGTGCAAAAAGAAGCAAAAGACAAAAAGGATGCTGGCGAAGATGTTAAAGCTTTCTTGGCAGAAAAAGGAAGAAGAATACACCGAGATGTTTGCCAATCCTTATCAAGCCGCACAATATGGCTACATAGACGACGTTATCGAACCCCGCAACACACGCTTCCGCATTTGCCGTGGCTTGGCACAACTTGCAAACAAACGTCAGAGCCTACCAGCAAAGAAGCACGGATGCATGCCCATGTAAGGGTAGGACAAGTTGCAATAATTAATTACTACATTAAGTTATGGCTACGAAAGACAAGAACATCTATGCTGCCATCGCATTGGCACTTCACGAGTTCAAGGGCAATAACGTGCACGATAAAGAACCAGGCTTCATCACTATCAAGAAGCGTGATACTCTTTGGAATGCCAAATTCCTTTCAATGACACAAAAACCATAAAGAAAGTATGAAAGAATACAAATATACCATCGATGGTAAAGAATATAAAGTGGCCATCGGTGACATCGAAGAGAACGTTGCTAAGGTAACTGTTAACGGCGAATGTTTCAAGGTTGAGATGGAGCCTGAAGCAGAACCCGAAAAGAAAAAGGTGGTTTTGGGTGCTTCTGCTGCTTCTGCAGCTAGCGAAGAAAAATGCTGCTCCTGCTGCCAATGTTAACACAGCCAATGCCGTAAAGGCTCCACTGCCTGGTGTAATCACCGAAATTAAGGTAGCCGTTGGCGATACTGTTGCTGCTGGTGACACGCTCGTTGTGCTCGAGGCTATGAAGATGGCCAACAACATCGAAGCTGAAAAAGGCTGGTAAAGTTACTGCTGTTTGCGTTAAGCAAGGTGAGAGTGTGCTTGAAGACACACCTCTCGTAGTGGTTGAATAAGTTGATTAGACTTGCTTCACGCCCCAAACGCAAAGGTTTAATATAAAAAATGAGCTTGCAAGAGGTTAAACATTACCTTATTTGCAAGCTCATTTTTTTGGGGTATTAACAAAACACAGCACACATCTGTCTACACTTAGACAAAATGTTGCGCGTAGTTATTAATTGCTATTTCGTCAATTTATTATTCTCAGGAAACACCACAACAGGTTGAAAAGTCTTGGCTTCTTCAAAAATCCATCAAGGCATACGACATAATGATAACTGTATCGCCAACCTGTACTTTACGCGCAGCAGCACCGTTTAGACAGATTTCTCCACTGCCTCGCTGACCTTTTATAATGTAAGTTTCAAACCTTTCACCATTGTTATTATCCACAATCTGCACCTTTTCTCCGGCAATCATGTTGGCAGCATCCATCAAATCTTCGTCTATGGTGATACTACCCATATAGTTGAGATTAGCTTCAGTAACTCGTCACGCAGTGCAGTTTAGATTTCAATACTTCAATAAGCATAATCTATTATCCTTTATATTTAATATGGTCTATCAATCGGATGGGCGTAGAACCACAATAAACAGTAATGCACCCAACCACATATTCGCTATCGTTCCAGCTATCTAGGTCGACCAATGTTAAACCATCTACGATAGAGAAGTATTCCACTTCCAACCCTTCATGCGCATTAATCTCGGCAACAACCCAGTTTCTCGTCTCTCCGAGAGTAAGGGTTTTAGCCTTTTTCAACACTCGCTTTCAACGCCTTATAGATGTTGGCAGCCAGCATTCTTTCGTCGGCCGAAAGACGTTCGTTACGCGAGCTCAAAGCCAATCCGCTTTCTTCTCTTACGATAGGGCATTCTACGATTTCAATATTACTATTCATAAATTGCACCAAACGCTTCACAACCGCAATTTGTTGCCAATCTTTTTCACCAAAAATAAGCATAATCAGGTTGAACGATATCAAAGAGTCGGCTAACAACTTGGCACACGCCATTGAAGTGACCAGGGCGTTTTGCACCTTCCATAACCGTAGTTACAGGCGGGAAATCAAACACTCGCGTATCAGGAGAGGGGTAAATTTCGCTTACCGAAGGGGCAAACACGTAATCGGCACCTACATTTTCGAGCATTTCACAATCGGCTTCAAAAGTCTGGGGATAATGTTCCAGGTCGCTCTTATCGTTAAACTGGGTGGGATTTAGAAATATGCTAACAACCGTAACGTCGTTATCTTTCACCGACCGTGCCACCAACGAGGCGTGTCCAGCATGTAAAGCGCCCATCGTGGGCACAAAACCAATCTTTTGCTTCTTGTTTTCTATCGCAAGACAAGGCAGCTTGCAGGTCTACAATCTTTGTAAAAACTTTCATTGCAATGTATCTTATAAGCGCCTGCAAAATAACTGCTTTTTTTCTTAAATAAGAAAAGAATATCATTAAAAAAATATAACAAAAAGCAACACCGTGAACTTCAATTACCTTGACTTGCAACCTGTTTCTCAATGTTTTTTTGTACCTTTGTAGTCGGTTTTAAGAAATGGGATGCATGCCATCCCAGTAGAACAAAGTCAAGTATGTCAAAAAAATCTTATTCATCAATCAGGAGATAACCCCTGTATGTTCCCGAAACGGAAATGTCTCTAATGGGCTATAATGTGCCGCTTAACATCCAAGAAGCTGGGTACGAGATACGTACGTTCATGCCTAAGTGGGGAAACATCAACGAACGACGCGGTCAACTTCACGAGGTTATTCGCCTTTCGGGTGTCAATCTCATTATCGACGAAACCGACCACCCACTAATTATCAAGGTGGCTTCAATTCCTTCGACGAGAATTCAGGTGTATTTCATTGACAACGACGACTATTTTATGAAGCGTCAAATGGCTCTCGACGAAAATGGTATGCCTTATTCAGACAACGGACAACGTGCCATTTTTCGCACGTGGCGTATTGGAAACGGTAAAAAAACTGCGTTGGAATCCCGATATCATTCACTGCCAAGGTTGGATGGCTGCATATATTCCTGTGCTTATTAAGAAAGCCTTTAAAGACGAGCCTGCTTTTGCCAACACAAAAGTGGTGACAACTCTTTTTAACCACGGCTTGGAAGGGCAACTAGGTCAAAACTTCAAAAAGACTTTAGAATATAAGTCGATTAAAGGTAATGCGCTTTCTGAATTTAACAATGAGTTCAACTATACTGAACTTGAAAAACTAGCTATTGCTTATAGCGACGGCGTAATTGAAGGAAGCGAAGGTATTAAGTCGGTTCTCACCGAATACGCAGAACAAAAAGCCGTTCCTATGCTGAAATATCCTGGTCAAGATTTCACCGAACCTTATAAAAAGTTTTACGAGGTGATATATCCAGAAAAGTGATATGTGCCTCTTCCCATTCTATACACTGAACGAACATGAACTTAAAAGCAATTTTTCCAATAGCCTTCATGGCGCTTGCCTTCGTTGGCTGCGATGATACTACCGAGACAGTGGGCAACTCGCTCAATAAAAACAATAGCTTTGTGGCCACAACCGACTCGTTCCTTGTGGCCAGTAACACTGTACTGGTAGACTCGGTGCTTTCTAAAAACACCGTTGCTTACTTAGGATATGTGCGCGATCCTGAAACAGGTTCGTACATAACAGGCGATGCAATGATACAGCTTCATAGTTTGGCAGACATTGGCTTGCCTGCAAAAGATAGTATTGTTAGCAAATTGGGCAATGAGGTTATAGCCGATTCGTGCGAATTATTCTTACCATTAGCTAAATCGTATGGCGACTCTACGGTGGTGATGACACTCAACTTGCGCGAGATGCAGAAACCTATGCTTGAAACAAGAACGTATTATACCAACTTCGACCCCGAAGCTAATGGCTATCTGCGCACAACAAATGGTATCAATAAAGATGCTAGCTACACACTTGCATCTAAAGCAGGAACGTCTAGTGGCATCCTCATCCGCATGAACGATAAATATTGGGACAAGAATGGCAAAGAGTATAACAACCTAGGTACCTACTTGTTGCAAACCTATTATGCGCATCCCGAGTATTTCAAAAATACTTATAGCTTCCTCACCAATGTGTTCCCAGGATTCTACTTTAAACATAAAAGCGGACTAGGAGCCATGGCACATGTGGAAAGCTGTTTGCTTAACATCTTCTATCGCTCGAAAGTTAATGGCAAAGACTCTGCACAATGGATTTCGCTCGTTGGCACTGAAGAGGTTCTGCAACACACAAAGGTTACCAATACGGCTGCCACAGCCACACTGCTTAACGACACTAGATACACTTACCTCAAAACTCCAGCGGGCTTTTTCACACAACTGACCATCCCTGTAGAACAACTTGAAAATGGCCACAACGGGCAAGACATCAATCAAGTGAAGCTTTCTGTGCCTCGCGTTAATAACTCTACTACTAGCGACAACGCATTAAGCCCTTCGTCAAGCGTGCTTCTGCTGCCTGTTGATAGTCTTAACAGCTTTTTCAAACAAAATGTTTTGATGGACAACAAAGTGTCATTCTTGGGTTCGCTGGTGGCAAACACTTACACATTTGATAACATTGCCAATGTGATTAACGTGATGAGAAAGGCTGATAAAACCAATCCTAATTGGAACAAATTGGTGATTGTGCCCGTTACTCTTACCACCACTACGCGTCAGACGCAATCGGGAAGTAACGAAACAGTTATCACAAAGATTACTCACAATATGTCGCTAACAAGCACAAAGCTACTTAAAGGAACTGGCGCACCAGGTAGCGCTATTAAGCTTAATGTGATTTACACCAAGGTGCAATAACAAACGGCTTGAGCTAATGGCAGATAACTATATTGAAAACAAGAATCAAGAGTACGAGGAGCGGAAAAAGAAATGGCTAAAAAGCCAAAAACGTTATCCCGTAAACTTGCCAGCCGAAAGGAAAAAATCATAACTGTGGCTGCTTTTACAAAGCTTAAGCTGCAAACAAAGCTACTTTGAAAAAGACTTGCCAACGTAAAAAGGAGGACCAATAGCGTGTTTCCTCCTTTTTACGTTTATCTATTAGAAAGGAACAAACACGATGCCAGCACCTACAGTACAACTAGACCTGATGGAGTTTGTAGAACAAAACATCCTTCCAAGATACAATCAATTTGACCGTGCACACAATATGGCGCACATATTGAGAGTTATTAAACGTGCACCAACATTGGCCGAGAAAATTGAGCCGATGTTAACATGGCCTATGTAGCAGCTGCATATCACGACTTAGGTCTTGAAGGACCTCGTGCAATTCACCATATCACAAGCGGAAAAAAATTCTAATGGCCGACCAACGGCTTCGAAAAATGGTTCTCGAAGGAACAGCTTGTCACCATGAAAGAGGCTGTAGAAGACCACCGCGCATCTAGTTCGCGAACACCCAGAAGTATTTATGGGCGCATCACAGCTGAAGCAGACAGAGACCTAGAACCTGAAGTGGTGTTCAGAAGAACCATTCAATATGGGATAACGAATTATCCTGAATTGGGAAAAAGAGGCACAGTGGGAACGTTTCGAAAGACATTTGAACGAGAAATATTCTACTGCAGGCTATATCAAACTATGGATTCCTGGGTCAATAAATGAGCAGTATCTGAATGAAATTCGAAAATATTCTGCCCAATAAGACTTTGCTTCGACAATGGTTTGAAAGACTTTTTGCGGAAGAGACTCTTAATAGTTATTGTTTTTTGCTAACTTTATATGCTGATTAATATATCATTACTTGTGCTTATATGTCAGTGTAATGTGATTGTGCTATGTTCAAATTATACACAAAAAAATAACGAGCTTAGGCTATTCATTTGTCTAACACATAGGCTCTATACATTTTCTATGTTCATTTTCATTCTTTGTTTGAGTAAAAACGCAACGCCCGGTTCGCTACAAAAGGGCGTGTACTCAAGCTACAGACAAGTTGTACTATCGCTACAAGCAAATTGTACTGACACTACAAGCAAGTTGTAGCAACCCTACAAACGTGTTTGTAGTTAACGTTAGGGCGTACTTTCGCACTGTTATTGGTAGTAATTTGACCAGCGATTATTTGGTAATATCGCTGAAAACGCTTACCTTTGCACAGCAAAAAGAGACAAATATAGGGGTTGTATCGATTTGATTGGGGTACTCTTCAAAATAAAATCGAAAAACCGAGAAGAATTCTTTTTGCTAATGGCGGGCCACGACCATCATGGTTAGCTGTAAAGCCGGTGGATTACAAAGGCGGGGAACTCTCAAATCATGTATAGCTCAGAGTTTTCATCACATCATCGGTACGACCCTTTTTTATATTAGGCAGGAGTTTCTTCCTGCCTATTTTTTTAGAGCTAACAATTAACAAAAACAACAAACAATTAAAGATAAAGCTATATGTTTTCAGGCATAGTAGAAGAGATGGCTACACTTGTGGCCATGAAACGATATGAAGAGAATATCGACTTTACGTTTAAGTCTACCTTTACCAACGAGTTGAAGATAGACCAGAGCGTTGCACATAATGGTGTTTGCCTAACGGTTGTTGAACTTGATGACGACAACTACACGGTTACAGCCATGAAGGAAACTTTGATTAAGTCGAACCTTGACTATTGCAGGTGGGCGACAAGGTTAACATTGAACGCTCAATGAAAATGAACGGCCGACTAGACGGCCACATCGTACAAGGACATGTTGACACCACTGCCACATGTGTAGCGATGGAAGACGCGGAAGGCTCAACCTATTTTACGTTTGAATACACTTTTAATCCTGAACAAGTGGGACGCGGATATTTCACAGTAGACAAAGGTTCGGTTACTGTAAATGGCGTGTCGCTTACAGTGATTAGTCCTACTGAGTGTACCTTTAAGGTGGCTATCATACCCTACATCGCGAGAAAAACACCAACTTTTTGCGACATCAAAGTTGGTTCGGTAGTGAATTTAGAGTTTGATATCTTGGGCAAATACATCGCCCGCATGCAAAGCCTTTCCAGCAAATAAGCTTGCATTTCCGATTCGTTTTGAGCCGTTATCGTGCATAACTTCACGATTTATGCCCGTGTTCAAGCCCTGAAGCAGCTGTTATTATTTTTTGTTTCGGGGCTTGGGTTCGGGTAATTCTTTGCAGGTTTCCTTCACAATTTTGGCTAAAACCTCGTGGTCTTCAAGGTCAGCAATGTAAAAAGTAGTCTTTTGCTCCTGGATAGGGAGGGCGTAAATCAATGGATTTAAGTTCCTTTTTGCCAGATTCCGTGGGCTTGATGTAAAGGCAATCATCGCACAATAGACCGAAGATTTTGCCGTTGCAATAGATACCATACTCTCCAAACATCTTCTTAACCGTGATTTCTCCTGCCGTAATACATTGGTCTACAACGTACTGAACAAAGTCTGTGGTACAAGCCATGTGTGATTTAATTTTTAATTATTGTGGGTGATGATGCCTTATTTACCAACTGACGTGTTGACAAGTTGAAGAGAGGGATGCCCTTTATCAAGGATTTAGAATACTCCTCTTTTATATCATAGACACTTGTCAACACGTCAATCTGAACGTTTTCTCCGCTGTATTGTTCGTCAATTTTGTCGTTCGCCGTTGAGATATACCTCGCGAATAACAGGCGTGGTATAGGCGTAGGGAATGAAGGCAATAGAAGGAATGGGAATGGGGTGGGTGATGTAGAAGTTTGCGACCTTGCCAATAGCTATCGAGCCATAATCAGCACTTAGCCCCATAGCGTATGCACCGTTGATGGTTGCCGCATTAAGTGCCTCTTCGGGTAGAAGTCGCATTTTGATACAAGCCAACGACACCACAAATTTCATATCGCCCGACGGTGTTGACCCTGGATTATAGTCGCTTTGCGATGGCAGGACCAAGTCCAGCACTAATCATTTTGCGCACGGGTGCAAAGGGAATGTTAAGAAAGAATGAAGTGCCAGGCAACGCCGTTGGTGACGTTTCTGTGCCAATCATCATGGCAATGTCTTCGTCGGTCATACTCTCCAAATGGTCAACGGAGAGTGCATTGTGTTTTTAGCGCCACCTCAACACCGCCACTTGGAGCCAGTTCCTGACCATGAATTTTGCCACGCATACCATGTTTTGCACCTGCTTGCAGTATGCGTCCCGTCTCTTCAGGTGTAAAAAAAGCCCTCGTCACAGAACACATCCACAAAGTCGGCAAGCCCTTCTGCAGCCACAGCGGGTATCATTTCGTTTATGACAAGATCAACATATTCGGCTTGTCTACCAGCATAAGCCCTACCAACAGCATGGGCACCGAGGAAATTGGCAACCACTTTGAGTGGTGAAGTTTCTTTAATACGCTTGATAACGCGAAGCATTTTCAGTTCATCTTCGGTATTAAGCCCGTATCCGCTTTTAATTTCCACACAACCAGTGCCTTTTAAGCATCACCTCGCGAACGCGTTTCATCGACTGTTCGTACAAATCGTCTTCGCTCATTTCGTGCAGTTTGTCAGCACTATTGAGAATACCACCACCACGTTTGGCAATTTCGGCATACGACAAGCCATTGATTTTATCAACAAACTCGCCCTCACGACTACCTGCATTGACAATGTGCGTGTGCGAATCGCAAAACGATGGCATCACCGTTCCCCCATCTGCATCAACCTTTGTCACATTATCATCAAACTTAGGCATTTTGCTCCATTGGACCAAAAATCGGCTATTCTTCCATCTTTTACAAGAAGATAAGCATTATCAAGAGTCTCAAACTGAGCCATTTCACTGCCTTGTAGGCGCAAGCGACCCTTGCGATCTACACCGCCAAGGGTCGCTATGTTAAAGAATAAAGTAGTTGCCATCAATAATTATTTGCGTAAGAACTTGACAGAATCCTCAATATGGGGATACATAATCACGTCTGTATCAATAAAAGGTACCACCTTGCGATAAGCCTCATACACCTTCATTAATTCGGGAGAAGAAACAAGGGGCGACGGAAATCAAGTGCTTGAGCAGCATTAAATAATTCGATAGCCAGCACACGTTCAGTGTTTTCAACCACTTTGCGCAGCTTTATTGCCGCATTGGCACCCATACTAACAAGGTCTTCTTGGTCTTGACACGACGGAATACTGTCGATAGACGAAGGCACAGCATACGATTTGTTTAAGCTAACCACAGAGGCTGCAGTGTATTGCGCTATCATGAAGCCACTGTTAAGACCAGGCTTGGCCACCAAAAAACTAGGAAGTTCGCGCAAGCCAGACACCAAACGATAGATACGTCGTTCGCTGATATTGGCCAATTCGCTCATTGCAATAGCAAGATAATCCATTGGAAGAGCAATAGGTTCGCCATGGAAGTTGCCGGCCGAGATAATTAAATCTTCATCAGGACAGACAGTGGGGTTGTCGGTGGCTGAGTTAATCTCGGTATCTATCACCGAATAAACATAGCGAAGCGTGTCTTTTTACCGTGCCATGAACCTGTGGTACACAACGGAAAGAGTAGGGATCTTGCACATGTTTCTTAGGACGGGCGATGAGTTCACTACCCTCTAACAATTGGCGGAAGCGTGCTGCAGTCTCAATTTGCCCCTGATGAGGACGCACTGCGTGTACAGCATGAGTGAAAGGTTCGATACGACCATCGAAAGCGTCGAGCGACATAGCCGCAATCACATCGGCCCACTCGCTCAAACGTTGCGCATTGAGTACTGCCCAAACAGCTTGAGCACTCATATTTTTGTGTTCCGTTGAGCAAAGCCAATCCTTCTTTGCTCGCCAGTTCGATGGGTTTCCAGTTCATTCGGCGATTCATTTCCTCGCCAGAAACAATTTCTCCATTCATCTCCACTTCGCCAAGACCCACCAAAGGAAGGCTCATGTGAGCAAGTGGAACAAGGTCGCCCTGATGCGCCAAGAGAACCTTGCTCTAGGATAATGGGGAAGATATCGTTGTTAAACATGTCGATAAGACGTTCAACAGTATCAAGTTTGCAACCCGAGAAGCCATAGCTAAGCGACTGCACTTTTAAGCAAGATCATCATTTTAATAATGTCGTTGGGCAAGCGTTCACCCACACCGCAAGCATGAGACTTAATAAGATTTACTTGCAACTGCGACAATTGGTCTTTGCTAATAGATACGCTACAGAGCGAACCGAATCCCGTTGTGACGCCATAGATAGGATTTTTCTTCCTTAGCTATACGTGCATCAAGGTATTCACGGCTTCTGATAATGCGCTTACGAGCATCATCACTCAATTCAATCTTATAGTTATTATAAATTATTTCGCCTATTCTCTCAATCGTAAGATGGTCGGCTGATATTCGGTGTGTCATAATTATATGCTATGATTTGTGGTTAAAAATGAATATTGTTAAACAATTCTTCGTCAACAAGGTTTGGCATTGTCACCTTAAAGTTGGGTGTACGCTCCATTTCTCTACTAATGGCATCCATCGACCCCTTTGTTTCTAGCCCATGAACGGCGGGTAATTCCGTTATTTACATCCCAGAAAAAGCATTTGTTTGATGCGTTCGTCACAAACTTCACTTCCATCAAGCACCATACCAAAAACCGCCGTTAATCACTTCGCCCCAGCCAACTCCACCACCATTATGAATGCTCACCCAGGTAGCTCCTCGGAACGAATCGCCGATTACATTCTGCACAGCCATGTCGGCACAGAATTGTGAACCATCGTAGATATTACTTGTTTCGCGGAATGGCGAATCAGTTCCCGAAACGTCATGATGGTCGCGTCCCAATACAATGGGTGCGGTAATGCGTCCTTCGCGTATAGCTTTGTTAAAAAGCTAAGGCAATACGTATGCGCCCTTCGGAGTCGGCATAGAGAATACGCGCTTGCGAACCTACAACTAATTTGTTGCGTCCCGCTCTCGAATCCAATGAAGGTTGTCGGCCAATTGTCCGTGAATATCGTCGGTTGCTTTGTCCATCAACTCTTTAAGCACATCTGTAGCAAGCTGATCGGTCAATTCCAAGTCGGCGGGTAAACACGAAGTACAAGCCCATCTAAATGGTCCGAAGCCATAATCAAAGAACATTGGGCCCATGATATCTTGAACGTAAGAGGGATAACGGAAGTGCTGAGCATCTTTCATGATGTCTGCTCCGGCACGACTAGACATAAGCAAGAAAGCATTACCATAGTCGAAGAAGTACATACCTTGCGCTGTTAGCTTATTAATGGCAGTTACTTGTCGGCGAAGTGAGTCGAAAACGCGTTCTTTAAACATATCTGGATCGTCGGCCATCATCTTGTTCGATTCTTCAAGTGTCATACCAACAGGATAGTAACCACCTGCATAAGGATTATGCAAAGAGGTTTGGTCGCTACCTAAATCAACCTTGATATTATCTTTTGCAAGACGTTCCCATAGGTCTACCACGTTTCCTACATATGCCATAGACACCACGCGACGCTCTTCTACCGCCTTATTAACAGCTAAAATTAGTTCGTCAAGATTATAATGCAGTTCGTCTACCCATCCTTGTGCATGACGTTTTTCGGCCGCAAGTGGATTAATCTCAGCCACAACACCAACAACGCCAGCTATATTTCCTGCCTTTGGCTGAGCGCCCGACATGCCACCTAGGCCTGAAGAAACAAAGAGAGGTATTTTATGGTCTTTGTCTTTGCCAAACACTTTGCGTGCAGCATTTAGCACAGTAATTGTTGTGCCATGAACAATACCTTGCGGGCCGATGTACATATAACTACCAGCAGTCATTTGTCCATATTGACTTACGCCCAATGCATTAAACCTTTCCCAATCGTCGGGTTTAGAATAGTTAGGGATAACCATACCATTTGTAACCACAACACGTGGTGCATTGGGGTGAGAGGGGAACAAACCAAAGGGATGACCACTATACATAACAAGCGTTTGTTCGTCGGTCATCTCACTTAGATATTGCATAGCGAGTCGGTATTGCGCCCAATTTTGGAATACAGCGCCATTGCCTCCATAAGTAATAAGTTCGTGTGGATGCTGCGCAACAGCAGGATCTAGGTTATTCTGTATCATCATCATGATAGCAGCAGCCTGTTTGCTACGATGTGGATATTCGTCGATATGGCGGGCATGCATAGCATAACGCGGACGTAGTCTATACATGTAAATGCGGCCATAATCTTTAAGCTCTTGCGCAAACTCGGGCAATAGCTGTGCATGTTGTTCTTTGGGGAAATAACGCAATGCGTTTTGCAAGGCCAATTTCTTATCTTCAGCCGAAAGGATATCCTTTCTTTTTGGTGCATGACTTACACTGTTGTCGTAAGCTTGTGGTTCGGGCAGCACGTGGGGAATACCACAACGGAGGTCTGCTTGAAATTCTTGAAGGGTCATAGTGGATGGTTAGTTATATTCTTCTTATTATATATAAGGTGTACATCTACACCAAATACGATGTTTAGTTCGAAAATCAAGAAGCAGGAAGGCATATAAGCCCACCTGCAACTGTATTATAATTTCCTTTCAACAATAGCAACAATCTCGGCTTCGGCCACATTGGCTTTCGCAATCAGGTCGTTTGCTTTCTGCGATAAGCTTGCCACTCACCTCCTTATCAATAAGCGAACCAGCATTAATCTTCACGTTCATGCCTGCTCCAAGCACAGCTGCACGAGCAGCCAAAGCACCAACGCCAGCGTCAGACACGCTATTGGGGTTACCAATCTCGGCCATTGCTTTGCACAATTCGAAAACACGGAACGACTCTTTCATCGTTTGCAAAGGTACTTGTGCAGCATAAAGCGTGGCAGCTTGTATCGCATCAGTGCGAGCTTGTTTGTCGGCATCGGTCTTTTTGGGCAATCCAAAGGCCGCCATAATACGGTTGAAAAGCCTCTGTGTCTTCGTCTACAAGATGTAACAAGTTGTGCATCATCTCTTGACCTTTATCTGCCCAATGGCTAAACTCTTGCCAACGATCGTCCCAACCGGGCTTGTGACTAGAGAGGTTGGCCACCATTGCGCCCAAAGCAGCACCCAAAGCGCCCATGTAAGCTGCAATTGTTCCACCGCCAGGAGCGGGAGATTCGCGCGATGTTTCTTTTAGCAAAAACCTTCAACAGTGAGGTCAACCAATTTCTTTCCGCCTTCTTCTTCGCAAAGATATTCAATCACTTTTTTTCACGCGGGTTGAAGGGTTTCAAGTCGTCAAGTCCCATAGACTTAATGGCAATCTTGATAACATCTTCTTCGGGAATGCCGGTTGAGCGATTTTGTTTTTCCAAGAAATAGCGACCTGCTTCAATGAGTGTGCGCTTGGGAATAAGTCCAACAATCTCAGTTCCAGTAACCCTTACTCCGCGATTTTGCGCACAGCGGCAAACTTCATCGAAAGCAACGTGGAGTGGGGTAACATCGATATTGGTGATGTTCATCGACACCTGTGCAATGTCGTACTCATCGATAAACCAACCAATAGCCTTTGTTGCCTTTAGTGTACCAGGCTTATTAATGGTTTTTCCATTTTCGTCTTTCTTAATTTTTCCTGTTATGGGATTTCCTTCGCGCACGGGTCTGCCTTTCTCACGCACATCAAATGCAATGGCATTTGCTCGACGTGTAGAAGTGGTATTTAAGTTAAAGTTGGTAGCAATAAGGAAATTGCGCGCACCAACTGCAGTCATACCAGTACGTTGAACACGCTCGTCAACTGGGCGTGCACCAAAATCGGGTTGTTTTCCTTCTGTAGTAAGCTTTTCGGCAAGCGCTTCGTATTCGCCTTGTCGACAAACTGCAAGGTTTTGTCTTTCGGGCGTAAAGGCAGCAGCCTCATAACAATAGCAAGGAATTGTTAATTCATTGGCAATGCGTTCAGCCAATTTGCGTGCCAACTGGGCACATTCTTCAAGTGTAATTCCAGCCACGGGGATGAGCGGTAGTACATCAGTTGCACCCATTCTTGGGTGTGCACCGTGATGTTGACGCATATCAATCAATTCTCCCGCTTTCTTAACGGCCAAAAATGCGGCTTCAACCACCACATCAGGAGTACCCACAAAGGTAACCACAGTTCTGTTTGTGGCTTCTCCAGGATCTACATCAAGCAGTTTAACACCTTTAACCTCTTTGATAACATTTGTTATCTGGTTAATGATTTCAATGTTGCGGCCTTCGCTGAAATTAGGCACACACTCCACAAGTTTGTTTACATTGTTCATGTTAGAATGTATCTGTTTAACGTTTGTCTCAATACAAGGTATTATAAAAACACTAGCGCAAATATATGAATTTATTTACTAACGCACGCGTTTTTCAGACATTTATTTGCCTAAAGTGAGTGTAAGCCTATCTTGAAAAACAATTGCTCAATGTTGTTATGTTAAGGTTGTCAATATCTTTCTGAACAGCATAACACAACGAGTTTGGCGTTTTGCTTAACAACACACACAATTATTAGCAAATGGTTACTTAGTAAAAAAGTTTTAACTGCATACAAAACGCGTATTCAAATAGCTAAATTTGTAAGATTATTTCTTGCACACTAAACTTTTAATGGCTCATTTTAATTCTACTCAACATCCTACTAATTATCCTAAACATTCTCTTCTGCTATCCAATTGTTCTTATTAATGCAAGCACTGCCCAATCTCTTAAAAAAATGTTTATTCCGTTGGAAAACCTAAATAAATGTAATACCTTTGCGAAAAAGGAGATAATCATGGAACGAATAACACTTGAGAACTTTGATGCTACCTATGTAGACCCTATAGAAGAAGAACGTATTGATAAATTTGTATGCGATGAAATGAGTCGCCAAATTCATCGATATATCAAAGGTATGTCGGGTAGCAAAGACATTATGAACAGGTTTGAAGCACAACTTTCTACCTTGTCGGTTGCTGAAAAAGAAGTGGCCATTGCCAGATATATCGACTTAAATAGAAAGGTTACTAGTGGGCTTGACTTTTAAAAATTGTACTTACAAGGGCAATGGCTAACTATTGTGACACCTTCGACTACTTGCTAACGCTTGTTAACGATAGACGTAAAATGGTGTATTACCTTAACCGAATCAAGGACAAATACCTACGTTATCACGAAGTAGTTGAAGTAGAAGGAAAAATTTGGTATCAACGATTGCGACGGAAATGTGCTTGTTTCAGCTAAGTATGATTTCTTACGCCGATATTACACCTATGTAGACGACCTGTGTCTAATGCCTATCATCGCGCAAAGAGATGGAAAAATGGGACTGATTTTGCCCGATGGGCATGACACTATTGTGGCTGACTTTATTTACGACGACATTAGTTTGCGCGACGAATATCCCTATTTTGAAGCACGACAGGGGAAAGAAAAAGATATTATTGGAAACAAAATAGGCGATAGCTACACAACAAATAGCTCACAACCCCAACAACGAAGGCGAGCCGACAAAGAACTGCATGGCCATTATCTCATTACGTGGTTCTCTCTCTAATAATTTTACCACGTGGATAAAGCACAGGCACGTTTGTTCTTTGCCAGTTCGTTTTTTGCCTTCAGCTAGTCATAGCTCGAAAACTTATCCTTGTATATTTCTCTCTTCTGTGGCAATTGCCGCGGGAAATATTATCTTGTCTTCGATAAGTATATGTTCTTCTAAAAGCCTCCTTAAAGTCTTTCAGCCCTATCTAATACTGCTTGATATTCGCTTTCTACCCCTTCGGGTGCTGTATATTGATGTGTAAGATAGGCAATATGTTCGTGTCTTGCCGTTTCTCCTTCATGGTCGGACATCATCACTGCAATGGGATTTTGAACCGAACCGCAATGAAATCCCTGTTGTGTTCTATGCTCTTGCGATGCTTCCATTATCTCATAGATAAATGGGAAGAGGATATTTTCTTCTTTCATCAGGTGCTCGTCAAGGTCGTTTAACGATTCGCCAAACTGATGTGCCACCTCAATCAGTTCATTATACTTTGCTGCTAGTGCATTAAGTCGAGCCAATGTCTCTGGCCCTTCTTCGCGTATGCCTCTATGATGTATTTTCAACGCATAGTCAATCAACAAGTCTGTTGGCCATTTCTCAAATTCTAATCTTGTCTTCATTTTTTTATATCTTATTCTAATATACTTCTTTTTATTAGTTTTGTGTACAGAGCAACTTGTAATCAGTTAGTCTTATGCACCGTTTTACATTTTCCCGAAAAACTCTGACACCTCAATTTTTAATAATTTCTGTACGGTGAAATGATGCTTGAGCATACTTTTCGCCTAACTGTTTAAATTCGGGCGAGAGCTTATTGATGAGCAAGCGCAATGCCCGCATTCGTTCTTCTTCGTTTAAACCCACCTTAGCTGAGTCCACGAATCACAACACTTTCGTATTCGGTAGTGAATTTTGAGGGTAACAAATTAACCTCACCCACGATGCAAAAGACACACATTGGGATGCTTAGCAATAGCCTTTTAACTTCGTTCCTTCAGGGTGCACAATGCACATAAATACACGAACTACAATCCCATACATGGTTTACAGGGATGGCATAGGGCATTCCATCTTCGTCGATCATTGAAAGTACGGCATATTCTGCCTCGTACACGATTTCTCTGGCACGCGCTTCAGTAAGTAGCCTGTCACGCCTTCTTACTTGGTCGTTATTATATTTCATACACATTAACTTTTTAGGCAAAAATTAAGATTATTTGGTCCTTCTGTTGGTAACATTTGTTACTTTCTGTGGTTAAAGTGGGTTAAATATCTTAACTTTGCAGTAAGTTAAAATGCGTTTTTCAGATAGGGTGGGGTATACAACCACGCTTCACAACGCTCCAAAATCGTTCGTCAATGACAGAAATTCACCCTATAGCTCATTTCCGTTCGCCTTTCGGCTCTAAATTCGGCATACCCAAGCAAAGTGGACTTGTAAAAAAATGTGCCTGGACACATTGTTTTCGAACCAGCATATCGTTCTAAAGATGCGCTGCGAGGCATAGACAAGTTTGACTTTCTCTGGCTTATTTGGCATTTTTCGGCCAACAAACATATACCCAACAGTCTTGTTGTTCGTCCTCCCCTCCTTGGTGGAAATGCCAAAAATGGGTGTGTTTGCCACGCGTTCTCCCTTCCGTCCAAATGGTTTAGGATTATCATCTGTGAAACTCGAACATGTTGAATGGAATACAAATGATGGTCCAGTGATACACGTTCTTGGGGCAGACTTGATGAATGGAACACCCATTTTCGACATTAAGCCCCATATAACCTATGCCGATTGTCATGAGGGTGCCCGCAGTGGTTTTGTTGACCGCACAGCTATTACACGCCTCGAAGTAAGTATCCCACAACCTTTTTCAAGCCTGTTTCTCACCCAACGAACTGCAAACGCTTTTGCGAAGTGCTTGCACTCGACCCCCGTCCGCATTATCAAGACAATCCTCTAAAAGTTTATGGAATGTCATTTATGGACAAGGATGTACGTTTCGTGGTGTCTTCCGAAGGGCTATTAACGGTTGTAGATGTTGTACAAGTATAGCGATTAGTGGCTGCAATTACCTCCTATCTCCCTTTTTTTCGCATCCCAGTCTACACAATCTGTAAAGTTGTGTATAGCATTCTTTTCACCTTATATCACATCCATAGCTTTTACTAACCTATAAATTAATTTACAAAAAATTTGTTAGTATAAGAAAAAAATATCATAACTTTGCCATCAAAGACTAAAAACCAATAACAACTCAGAACAACATGTGGATCACGCCATGCTAACAACATGGACCTGATGAGATAACAAACACTATTAACTCTAGCCCACATTTGTATAGAGCACTTAAAAAGAACTAACGATAAAAACAATTTAAAACAAAACAAATGATGAAAATTTCTACGCTATTTTTGGCAGCGACCTTGTCGCTATCTACATTCACAGCTGTAAAAGCTCAAACGTATTGCCAACCCAATACAAGCAGCGGAGGCAAGAAATGGGCATGCCAATTCTCAATCTTTCTACAGTTTGAAAGTTTCTTCGGTTGGAAACGAAGTGTTTACATACACCGATGAAGCATGCGCCAATCAGTATAATTGGATTCAAGACACACAAGGTTTCTCTGTTACTGCTGGTAAAGAAATTGTGCTCGACGTGCGTTCGGGCATCTGGACCTGGGATATCCAAGTGGGGTTCGACTGGGATGGGGATGGTGATTTTTGAAGATCTACAACGCGCTTTCTCTACTTTAGGAAAACCAACCCAACAAGAGACTTCTTGGAACCCTAAATACAAAGACACTTATGCAAGTGCAGACTGGAGAAAAGCGGAGAAAGAAAGACTGGGACACCGAGGAGTGGTTTACCATCAATTCAAATTTACTGTGCCTGCAGACGCTAAAGCTGGTAAAACACGCATGCGTATTCTCTGCGATGGTGATGGTGGAACAGCCGATTTCGAAATGTGCTCTCCTGTGGGATATGCTGGCTCAATGCACGATTTTGGCATAACTAGTAGCTAAAAGAGAATGTTGTAGTAAAACCTGTATTTGACATTGTCGACGGCACTTATAAAGTCGACCAGATGATTACTATCACTTCTGCTACTCCAGATGCAAAGATTTACTACACGATAGACGGCCAAGACCCAACTGCTACTAGTGGCACATTGTATAACGCCCCTGTAAAAGTAAGTGTTCCCGAAGGAACTACAGGAAAAGTTACACTTAAAGCCATTGCTATTAAAGATGGTATGCAAACGAGCGATGTAACAACTGCTGTTTACACCATTCAAAAAAAGCATGGAGCATTGTGAAAGGGACAGTTCACCCAACCGAAAAATCGCTATGTCACTTCTGCCACAACAGACAAGGCTAAGCAAAACTTGAACTTCACACAAACCGAAAAACCCTCTATGGTATATATCAACACAGGTAGTGCTTTCACCGTTGAGACTGGCACCAACTTCGACTTACATGTGCAATGTTCTGCAGACATGAAATGGGATCACGCCATTGTATTTGTTGACTGGAACCACAACTACAGCTTCGATGATGAAGGAGAACAGCTCTTTAAAGTTGGCGAAGAAACTAAAGGCAACGATGAAGTGGTTGACTTCACACGCAACATCACTGTTCCTGCTAATGCAAAAGTGGGACAAACACGCATGCGTATTCAATTTACTGATGCTTGGCATAAGAAAAAAACGAGCCTGGACACACACATAGTGGTGAAGACGTTATTGAAAAGGGTGGGGTTTACGACTTTGTTGTGAATATTGAGGATGCTGTTCTTAATAACATAAAGATGGTTTCAACTCAAAAGGACAATGATGTAATATATACGCTTGAGGGTGTGAAACTTAACAAAAAGGCATCCGAACTACCTAATGGTATTTACATCATAAACGGAAAGAAGGTTGTGATTAAATAAACAACTATTAATTTCAATACACTGTCCACCGATCTTTAAATAGACATTAGCCTCTACATCATTTGGCTTATGCAGAAAATCAATAAGCAAAAGCAGTGTATAGCTTAATGAGGGTGTGCCAAATAGGGCACATCCTCTTTCTGTCTACTCAAAGTTTCGCCTCCAAAAAGGTGGCATCCTTTTTGTAGCGTTATAGCAATGGGATGAATTCTGCAAGAAACATCCTGATTTTGGGGTACATTTTTGAGATATCGTTGTAGGGTAGAAACTGAAATACCATATTTTTGAGCTGTTTCAAGCAATGTATGGCGCCCCTGTAAATAGAACTCAACAATGGCAGCCTTATTAGGCTTTTTACGACCACTAAAATAGCATTGACAACTCTTGCAATACCAATACGAGGAACCACGTTTAGCTCCTTTGCGGATTACATCATGAGAACCGCATTTCTGGTACTTTTTTATGATGATTTTCCATTATAGCATTATAAACACCTGCAAAGGTATGAAAAAGAGATCATTATGCCCCCTTTCAGGAGTACATTTGACCATTAAGCCCAACTTCGCATCTGTAGGATAGGTTATATTCTTCTACTGCACGGTAGAATCAATGAAAGCCGTATCAAAATGGTCTTCGTTATCATGGTCGGTATTAACGCGGATGCTCTCGGCTAATATTAACTCCATACCTTTTTCACCTATACGATTTCTGAAGTGAACTAACTCGGAAGCGTCACAGGGTTGTTTTGGCATAAATTCAAGTCCACCACAGAAATATTGGTAGTAAGCATTCTCGCTCCATTGAGAAACCACCATTTCATCTGACACATTACGCAGATGTTTTAAAATTAAAAGACCACACATCAAGCGAATAGGATGAGCAGGGCGACCATTATTGCTGCAATACAAAGGAGAGAAAGCATTTTCAAAACGTTCCCAATTAATCTTATTACTAAGTTGGAAAAGGGGATGTTCATGACTAAGCATGTCCTCTAAAGAAGAGAACAAAGAGAGCTGTTTGGATGTACGTTTAAGCATAAATATCTGCAAGAATTATATTGTAAAGGTACAAAAACTTGCAGATATAAAGCAAATAATTTATTGTATAATATTCTATGAATCAGAGAAATATTAGGTTTATAAGGGAGGACTAATTAATGCTTCTATGTACTTTCTACAAATTTGAATATTATGGCTGCCTGGTAAAACGTTTTATGCATGAAAAAGTTCTACCGGACAACCATAATTTAAAAATCTATAATAGATATCAAAGCAAGAAACACCGCAGCACAACAGAATGAATACTGTTGATATTATGCTTTTAAGTCGTTTTGGTACCAATCGAAGAGTTTTTGCTACGCCTTCATTAAGTTCCACCCTGTGGTTCCAACCTAAATTGTGGAGCTTAGTTACGTCGGTTAGCTTGCGTGGCGTGCCATCAGGTTTACCTGAATCGAATTGTATTTCACCTTTAAAATCAACAGCTTCTGCAATGAGTATAGCCAATTCTTTAATAGTAATTTCCTTTCCCGTTCCAACATTGATGTGGCAGTTTTCTTATTTCGCCCAATGCGGGGATGGCGCCACCTCGTCCTGCGTTAGAGTTTCGGTCGTTTTGACCGTTAGTTTCAGTTCCATAGAACACAGAAGAGTATTTCTCAATTCCGATGATGTCGCTAAAATTGACGTTAAGCAGTACGTGAACGCTGGCATCAGCCATGTCTTCGCTCCACAAAAAAATTCGCGAAGTGGTTTGCCTGTCCCCCACAATTGCACCACATTGTTGGTAATACCATATTTAGAAAGCACTTGCAAGATAGTGTCTTCTTCTGCATTGCCGTCAACGCCTTCTACAGGTCGCTTATTTAAATCGTTGCGTATAGATTGCCAATCTTTCTCGTTAATTAGTTTGGCAAGATAAATTTTACGCATCATGGCTGGCATTACATGGCTATTTTCTAGGTGGAAGTTGTCGTTTGGTCCATAAAGATTGGTTGGCATCACGGCAATATAGTTAGTGCCATATTGTAAGTTGTAGCTTTCGCACATCTTTAAACCAGAAATTTTAGCCAATGCATACTCCTCATTTGTATATTCTAGAGGCGAAGTAAGCAGTTCATCTTCCTTTATAGGCTGCGTGGCATTCTTGGGATAGATGCATGTTGAGCCTAAGAAAAGTAGCTTTTTAACATTATGGCGGTACGATTCGCTGATAACATTGCATTGCATTTGCATGTTCAGCATAATGAAATCTGCTCGATAAAGCGAATTGGCCATGATGCCACCCACATGAGCAGCAGCCAAAACCACCGCTTCGGGTTGCTCTTTGTCGAAGAAGGCGCGCACCTGGGCTTGGTTGGTGAGGTCTAGTTCAGCATGAGTTATGCCCACAAGTTTGTGATAACCTCTTGCTTCTAGGTTCTTCCAAATGGCCGAACCCACAAGTCCGCGGTGTCCGGCCACATATATCTTTGTATCTTTATTTAGCATTTTGTAGATAAAGTGGGGTGGGACTATTCGGGTAATTGTGCCTTGAGATGCAATTTTTTTACAAAAAGCATATCGTGTTCCACCATTTTCTTAATCAATTGCTTGAAAGATGTCTTCGTGGGGTTCCATCCCAGAAGCGTTTTAGCCTTAGTGGGGTCGCCAAGAAGCTGTTCCACCTCGCAAGGACGAAAATATTTGGGGTCGACCTCAATAAGAACACGGTTGGTTTGTACGTCAAAACCCTTCTCGTTTACACCCTGTCCTTCCCAGCGGATGTCAATCCCTGCTTCTTTAAAGGCTAGTTCGCAGAACTCGCGCACAGTGTGCATTTCTCCAGTAGCAATGACAAAGTCTTCCGGTTGTTCTTGTTGTAGCATCATCCACATACATTCCACATAGTCTTTTGCATAACCCCAGTCGCGTTTAGCATCTAGATTACCCAAGTAAAGTTTGTCTTGGAATCCCTGTTTAATACGACAAGCAGCAAGTGTAATCTTTCGTGTAACGAACGTTTCGCCTCTTCTCTCGCTCTCGTGATTGAACAAAATGCCGTTACAGCAATACATATCATAGCTTTCACGATAATTTTTACAATCCAATAACCATAAAGTTTGGCCACCGAGTAGGGTGAACGAGGATAGAAAGGAGTGGTTTCTTTCTGCGGAACCTCTTGCACCTTACCATAAAGTTCGGAAGTAGATGCTTGGTATATGCGACATTGTTTCTCAAGTCCGCAGATGCGCACAGCTTCAAGTAGTCTTAACACGCCCGTGGCGTCAACATCAGCGGTGTATTCGGGAACTTCGAACGACACTTTTACATGGCTTTTGAGCAGCCAAGTTATAAATTTCAGTTGGTCGAACTTCACCAATGATACGAATAAGAGACGAAGAATCAGTCATGTCGGCCCAATGAAGATTTATGGGGCGCTGTTTTTCATGTCCCTAACCCATTCGTCTAGGTAGAGATGTTCAATTCTTCCAGTATTAAACGACGACGAACGCCTTAGTAATCCGTGTACATCGTAACCTTTTTCAGTTAAGAACTCAGCCAGGTAACTTCCATCTTGACCGGTGATACCCGTAATGAGTGCTACTTTTTCTTTCCATATTTTTAGTGTGTTATTCGCTGAATTGTTTGATACGTTGTTCTTCGCTACGCTTGCAGATAAGCAAAACGCCATCTTGTTCGGCTACAATGCAATCGTCTAGTCCTTGTATAACCACGCGCTGTTGTTGAGTGGTGTGCACGATACAGTTGTGCGAATCGAACATTTTAATATTGTTTCCGATGCAGGCATTGCCATAAAGGTCGCGTTTTGATTGCTCCCAAAGGCTTCCCCAAGTACCCAAATCGCTCCATCCAAACTCAGCAGGGCAAACGAAAATCTCTTCGGCCTTTTCCATAATAGCATAGTCCACCGAGATGTTTTCGCATTGAGGATAAGCTTCATCTATTTTAGCTTGCTCTCCGGGTGTGCCATAGTAGGGCATCAACCCTTCGAAGATTTTGCTCAATGCAGGCTGATAAACTCTGAAGGCGTTAACGATGGTGTACGCTCCAAATAAAGATGCCAGCATTCCAAAAATAGTTGCTTTTGCTAATATATTCTATGGCTGTGGGCAGGTCGGGTTTTTCGCGAAACGAATCCACTCTAAACACCTCGGTGTTGCGGGCCGAATTAACGCTCAAGTCGGCCTGAATATATCCGTACCCAGTTTCGGGGCGAGTGGGTTTCATACCCAAAGTGAGTATAGCATCTGTTTCGCTTGTGAACTTAAGGCATGAGGTAACCACGCGTCTGAATTCCTGCACATTGGCAACCACATGGTCACTAGGTGTGACAATGATGTTTGCATTGGGGCATTCTTTCTTAATTCGCCAGCTTACATAAGCGATGCAGGGAGCGGTGTTGCGTCTACAAGGCTCGAGCAGGATGTGCGTTGGGTCGATTTCGGGCAGCTGTTCTGCCACCACGCTTTGATATTTTTTGTTGGTAACAACCCAAATATTCGATAGGGGACATACAGTTGAAAAACCTATCGAGCGTGAGTTGCAACAGCGAACGGCCTGTGCCAAGAACGTCGATAAACTGTTTTGGTTTTCTCTTCGGTGCTCATTGGCCAGAACCTACTACCAACTCCACCTGCCATGATGACGAGATGATTAAAAATTATTCAAGCTCATAAAAATCGTTATTTATATTTCCTTAATAGTTGGTGGCAGTAAAACGAGGAATTTCGTCTTCATGTTGTGCGGTATTCGCAATCGTCAACGCGTGTTTTACGACCTGCACACCCCTTGTTTTTATGCTGGTTATTAATTATTTGAAGCAACACATCATGTTTAATGCTAGATGTTAATTGTTCTTATTTAGTGAATGTCACGCAATAACTATTCGCTTTTATCGTTCATTATGTGCTGTATGCTTATCTTTCCAAGCTTTTCACTGCAGGCAAAGTTAGCGTTTTTAAGTAAACAAAAAAACATTTAGTCATTTCTTTTTGACATATAGAAGGTCTGGCATGTTTTTTGGATGTATAAGAAGGACGAAATACTTGCATATGTGTTTTTTTTTTATTAACTTTGCAAGGTTTTACGGCATGTTTTAGTAATAAGTCAACAGACATTAAATTAGATGTGAGGTTTTAAAATGAGGCAATTAAAAATTCAAAAAGCATTACCAATCAGTTTCTAGCGAGGCACTTGACAAATATCTTGTTGAAATAGGTAGAGCCCCATTGATTTCAATCGATGAGGAAATAGAACTTGCTCAAAAGATTAGAAAAGGTGGTCCTGAGGGTGAAAAGGCAAAAAACGAACTGGTTACAGCCAATCTGCGCTTCGTTGTTTCTGTTGCGAAACAGTATCAACATCAAGGTCTTACACTCACCGACTTGATTGACGAGGGTAATATTGAGCTAATTAAGGCTGCGCAGAAGTTCGATGAAACGCGCGGCTTTAAGTTTATCTCGTATGCTGTTTGGTGGATTCGTCAAAGCATCTTGCAAGCAATCGCTGAACAAAGTCGTATCGTGAGGCTACCATTGAACCAAGTTGGCTCGCTCAACAAAATCAATCACGAGATTAATAAGTTTGAACAGGAGAATCAACGACATCCTTCTGTTTCTGAATTGTCGGATGCAACCAATCTCGATGAGGAGAAAATTGGGCAAAGCTTAATGGCAGATGGTCATCACGTAAGTATTGATGCGCCTTTCCAAGACGGCGAAGACAACTGTATGCTTGACGTTATGGCATCTGGAGATGATAGTAGAACTGACAAACAGGCAGACCATGAGTCGATGGCTTTAGAACTAAACAGTGTGCTGGCTAAGGTGCTTAAAGACAGAGAAATTACCATTATACGCGAATGTTTTGGTATTGGTTGCCACGAAAAAGGTCTTGAAGAGATTGGCGACCAATTGGGATTGACCCGTGAACGCGTAAGGCAAATTCGAGAAAAGAGCATTGCTAAACTACGAGATAGCGGTAATGCAAAAATCTTAATGAAATATTTGGGCTAACATTTCGTGTCCATTACAACTTTTGATAACATCCTGCCACTTGTGTGGTGGGATGTTTTTGTTGGTACATCTTCGGGCAAATAGGAGAGAAGTTGTATTGTTTTCATTACTATGCTTGCTTAATATACCTTTTTTTAGTAAGTTTGCACTATTCATTATTATAGTCAACAACATGGAAGTTAAAGTAAAAAGCAAGTTGCTGTTTGTTTGTTTGGGAAACATTTGTAGGTCGCCTGCTGCTGAGGGTGTGATGAAGCAGGTGCTGGAAGACCGTGGTATGGCAAACTTATTTGAAGTAGACTCAGCAGGAATTGGTGGCTGGCATGTGGGCGAGTTACCCGACAGCCGTATGAGAAAAATGTGGTAATGCACGCGGATTTAGTTTTAATAGCAGGGCAAGGCAGTTCTCTGAAGAGGATTTCAGCGTTTTGACCATATTTTTGTCATGGATAATGAGAATTGGAAAATGCTTTCACAAAAGACTAGCGACGCAAACGATATGGCTAAAGTGAAGATGCTGGTGAATTATGCTACAAAGCATCCCACTGCAAAACTTATTCCCGACCCATATTACGGTAACGAAAAGATTTTTTTCTACGCGCTCGATCTTATAGAAGATGCTACAAATGGCTTGGCCGATAAACTAGAAAAAGGAGCTGAGATTTAATGCGCTGCATTCTTTCCTGTGTCTGTCAAACTGAGAGCAATGCTTTTCTTATGTTGTTTTTATCTGCTCAAGGTATAGTCATAAATTACTATTTAATAAGTAGTTGATATTAAAATCCTTAACCTTTACTTTTCATTACGTGCTTGTATCTGCACACTAAACCAATAGATATAAAAATGAAGAATGATGAGATGAATTTAGCCTGGCAGTTTGTAAAAAACACAGGCACTAGCATTTTTCCTTACCGGAAAAGCAGGTACAGGTAAAAACCACCTTCTTGCGTGCACTGAAAGACAAACTTCCTAAACGAATGGTTGTAGTGGCGCCAACTGGTATTGCAGCTATCAATGCAAATGGTGTTACCATTCATTCATTTTTCCAACTTCCTTTTGCACCCTACGCTCCAAATGCTACGTTTAAAACTGATGGAATTTACAGACTTAGCAAGGAAAAAAACAGCGCATATTGCGAACGCTCGACTTATTGGTAATTGACGAAATAAGTATGGTAAGGGCCGATTTGCTAGATTCGGTGGATATGGTTTTACGTAGATATCGAGATAGAAGCAAGCCTTTCGGTGGTGTCAACTGCTACTATAGGTGACTTACAACAACTTCCACCCGTGGTGAAGGATGAAGAGTGGACGTTTTTAAGCACTTATTACGACTCCCCTACTTCTTCTCTAGCCTTGCCCTTAAGCAGATGGGATACATAACTATAGAACTGAAACAGGTGTATAGACAGAACGATCAGGGAATTTCTTTCTCTACTGAATAAAATTCGTGATAACAAAGCCGACGAAAAACACCTTTAACAAACTTAATAGCAGATACATACCCAATTTTGTTCCACCTTCTGGCGAAGATTATATTCGTCTAGTTACTCACAATTATCAGGCGCAGAATATCAATGAAAGTAAGTTGGCCGAGCTCCAGGAACTACCAAAACTTTACAAAGGCCTCTATAACGGGCATTTTTCCCGAACAATCTTACCCCACAGAGTTTGTGCTTGAAATAAAAAACAATGCACAGGTGATGTTTGTTAAGAACGATTGTACTGGCAAAGGGCGTTACTATAATGGCATGCTTGGCAAAGTGGTGACTGTAAATGCACGTGGTATAACTGTAAAAGGTAATGAGACGGGGGAGTTAATCGAACTCCAACCCGAAGAATGGACTAATACAAAATATGTTTTAAACAAAGAGACGCACGAGATTGAAGAGGAAGTAGAAGGCACTTTTAAACAATTCCCTTTTGCGATTGGCATGGGCTGTTACCATTCATAAAAGTCAAGGACTTACTTTTGAACATGCCATTATCGATGCGCAACACTCATTTGCCCATGGACAAACATATGTTGCTTTGAGCCGTTGTAAAACGTTAGAAGGCTTAGTGCTTAGTGCGCCACTTTCTGCTAGTGCTGTTATCTGCGATGAAAAGATAACTCGGTTTAACCAAGACGCCTCTGCTTCTAAACCCACCAGAGAAGTTCTTGTGCAAATGCAGCGTGCTTACGAGCTGTATTTAATTGACGAACTATTCGACTTCAGACCCATTGGCATCGCATTCGAACGCATGACACGTTTTATTGATGAACATTTTGCGCGTAAATATCCACGTTTACTTCAAGAATATCGACAAACCAGGGCCCATCCTTAACGAGATGGTGGCAGTGGCTGCTAAGTTTAGAAGGCAATACACGCAGATGTTGGTAGCGAACCACGAATCCGAAATAAGTAAAGATGTGTTGCAGCGTATTCGTTCAGGAGCTGCTTATTTTTCATAAACGTATGGGGCTGTTGCTTGAGTTGCATCGGAAAAGTAAAATAGATACCGATAATAAGGCACAGAAGAAAACGCTTAAAGAACGTTATGCAGATGTAAATGAAGTGCTAGACTTTAAAATGGAATTTGCTTAAATACGAAAGTAGGGAGGACGTGACGTTTGGCGTAAGCGATTACCTATTGGCTAAGGCAAAATTGCTGTTGGGTGCATTGAATGATGAAAAGGGGTATTGTGAAGAAGGTTATGGAGACAAAGCCCAAGATTGATACAAAATTGGCAACCTTTAATCTCTATCGTTTAGGGGATGAGTGTTAGGAAATAGCCAAACGTCGCGAGCTGTCAACTTCCACTATTTACGGTCATTTAGCGCATTATGTAGGCGAAGGCACTATCGAAATTTCACAGTTTGTTAACGAGAAGAAACGGCAAGAGATAACCCGTTATTTGATGAAACATCCTGAAGAAAAAGAAAACTGCTAGTGAAGTAAAAAGCTGAAGTTAGTCAGGATATAAGTTATGAAGACATCCGTTTTGTGATGGCCGCGTATTACAAAAAAACAAAAAGTAGTACGACTTTAAAATGTTGAGTGTACAAGTTAACAGCATGATGAACAGATGTATTATTGAGTGGACGAGTTAACTAGTTGAGTTGTTGACAAGCTTACGAATTAGCTTGCAGCAGACAAAGATGTGTTTAACTCTTTCACCTTTTTCACTCTTTCCCACTTCACCCATTCCCACTTTCATCCTTTCACCTTTATCATGATATACACAATTACCGGTGCACCAATTAATGGAGTTATAGCGTTTAGGGGAATAATGCCTCCGCTTGGTGGTAGATAACAAAGTAACGAACAAAGTAGGGCCACCCACAGCCTAGAAGAATGGTTGCTGGTAAGAGTAGGCGATGGTCTTCAGTGCCAGTTATCAAACGGGCAAGATGTGGAACAGCTAAACCAATAAAGGAAATTGGACCGCAGAATGCAGTTGTTACGGCCGTTAACACGCCTGTAACTGCAAGTAATGCAAAACGTGTTCGGCCCACATTAACACCCAAACTTTGAGCATATTGTTCGCCTAAGGTAAGGGCATTAAGCGGTTTAATAAGAAGTAAAGAACAAGCCAAGCCCAATAATACTGTTGTGCAGAAAAAAAGGGAATGTTTGCTAACGAGACACCACCAAAGCTGCCCATACCCCAAATTAGATAGGATTTTACGCCCTGGTCGGTAGCGAAAAAGTTAAGTAAAGATATTCCTGACGAAGCTAAATAGCCAATCATAATACCGATAATAAGCAGGGAAACATTGTTGCGAATACGCGTGGAGAAAGCTAATATAATGAGAGTTACGATGATTGCGCCAGTAAACGAGGCGAATAAGATGGCTGTGAATCCACTTAAATTCACCGTTTCTATAGACACGTTGCCACCTAAAAAGCATTACAATGGCCACTGCCAGTGCTGCACCGCTGTTAATGCCAAATATTCCTGGACCAGCTAAAGGGTTGCGAAAAGCAGTTTGAAGCATCAAACCACTAACAGACAATGCTCCGCCACAACATAATGCTGTGAGTGCTTGTGGCAATCGGTTTTCGATGATAATATAATTCCATAATTCATTATCGCCTTTTTGTCCCAGAATGATGTTTAAGACACTTTTAAATGGCACGCTAACAGAGCCAATTAAGAGGTTCAGCCCTAACAAAAATCAGGATAAATACTAACAGCACGACAAATTTTACAGAAATTAAGCGCATGCTACTATTATTTTAAAGGTTCGAAATAGCGTCCCACAAAAACGTTGTTTTGAAGGGTGTGTTATGTTAACAAACTCTTGCAGCAGCCAGTCGGGACGGAAAGGTGTCTCTTCGAACACAGGCTTTATGTCAGCATTACATCCATAAACTCGTTGTTTGGCAAACGCCTTAATCATGGCATAACCCTTATTTTCGGCTAGCAGTTGAGCATAAGTAAGTGGAGTAGGAGCATTATATTTTATCAGCCATATGTCGGCTGTGCGTGCTTTTTCCAATATTTTTCTAACGGTAAAGCCAAACTTCCGCTTTGGTGGTGTTCTGCAAAGGGATAGATAGCCCCTGCATCGGCAATCATTTGACCGATGGTACTATGTCCTCCTGGCACATACCACACTGTACCCATAAGTTTCTCGGTTAAAATACTCGGCTTAATTTTCGACTTTTTGCTTTGTTTGATAGTTGAATGTAATTACGCTCTACAACAGCAAATAGCGAATCTGCAGTTTGTTCACAGCCAAACAGCAATCCGTAAAAACTTCATCCATTCGGCTCTACCGAGGGAGAGGTCTCCATATAGTCGGCGCATTCAATGATGGAAATGCCCGTTTTTTCAAGCTTTCCATAGCCACCAATATTTTCGAAAGGAGATACCAGTATTAGGTCGGCACGCGTTTCTATCATTTTTTCAATATCGGGGGTTCATACTTTCTCCGCAATCAGCCACATTTCTTGATTTTACTAATTGTTGCAATTGGGGCGATACCATGTATTTAAAAATCGCACACGCCAACAATTTGTTGCTGGGCCGCAGCATGTTTAGCAATGCTGCATGTGCCGAAGGACAAACAATGGATCTCATGATTACCCTTTTTGATAATGGTTGTTGGGGTGTCATCAGCCTTATTGTTTGGGAAATCAGTACTATCACTTAATAAGATGTAGCGATGCAACAGCGTATTGTTTGTCCACGGGTTTTTCAATTCAACGATAGTTGCTCCCGCCTGTTTAATCATTACAATATTTTTGGGCATACTTAAAGTGGAGCGTGTCTGCCTCGCTCCCTTTGTGTATTAACCTGTTTGCCACCGCAAGCAAGAATAATTGAGACGGCAAACAATACAAACAAAAACGAATATTTCTTCATATTATCCACAAAGTTACGAATTTTGTTTGTGTTATGGGAAAAACATACACCTATTTATGGCGGCTGTACCCAAAGTGATATGAGAAAGATTGCCATCGCGCTTGGCGATTGATAAACATTAGCAGCGGTTAAACTAGTGAACGATACGAAAATATTCGCTAAGTTTTTATTTTTTTAACCGACGGCTTGTCTAAAACACGAAAAACGGAACAATTATTGATGTAAACAAAACGTGACATATTTGTCGGTTAAGCTGGTAGAATACTGACACGACAATGGCAAATTGCAACATGAAACATGCGAAAAATCTTTGTATGTATGCAGATTGCCATAAAACATCTCCACATGCAGATAAAAAGACGAACGTCTTTATCATTCAACCTCAACTCTTAACGTTTGACTCATGAAACATTTTTTACAGAAAACCATCTTTACCTTGTTGCTGCTTTCACAGGTAGACTCCGCTTTTTGCCTACATCGTTAAAGGCACAGTTGTAGATGCAACAGGAAAAACCTGTGCACAAAGTGCTCGTTGTGGGACGAAACAATGCTAACAAAGTGGTTATCGGCATAGAAACAGATTAAATGGGGCAATTCGTCTCCGCCGAAGTGAACGATTCGGCATTGTCTATTGAAATTTCGAAAGATAACTTCGTTCCAATAAAAATCGACATATCGGGTACCCCCAACCAACTTATGGATTTGGGTACGATAACGCTCTTCGAACGCCAAGTCACGCTGGGAGATGTTGTTGTAACGGCCGAGTCGGTTATGCATAAGCCTGGCCGCTATATTGTCATCCCGTCGCAAAAAGAACTGGGGCACTCGACAAACGGTTTGTCCTTGCTCAATGCTTTGCAGTATAAATTGCCAGGCCTAACCGTTAATGAAGTGTTACAAACAGTGCAGGTAGACAATGCCACTCCGGTGTTTAAGGTTAACGGAAGACCTTGCGAACTAAGCAAAAATACTGTCATTAAACCCTAAAAACGTGTTGCGTATAGAATATAGCGATGCGCCCGATCTGAGATATGACAGCAGGAATGTGATAAACATCATTCTAAATCCCAGCCAAGATGGCGGCGCAGTGATGGCAAATGTGCTTTCTGGTGTAACAACGGGCTTTCTCAACGGCAATCTTGGCATTGAATACCACCACGGCAAATCGGAATGGGAACTGAACTATGCTGCCAATTGGCGCAACTTCGATAAACGGGAGATAAGCTCGAAAGGCGAGTTTATCGGCAGGGATGAACCTGTGGTAAGGGAACGGACAGGCAAACCTGGCGGCTTTAACTATCTAAGTAATGAACTATCTCTTGCTTACACCTATACGCATAACCCCAATACGGTGTTCGCAACTAGAGTAGGGGTTGGCTTTGAAGACCAGAAAATCAGCGAAAACTCCTGGTATAGGCAGAGCTACAAAGCCACCACTTCCAGCTATGAAAACCAAATGCGCTTGAAGCTTGGTTTCGCATCACCCAATATCGATTTATTCTTTCGCAAACAACTGGACAAAAGCCAATATATTGAAGCAAATGTTTATGGCCACCGTTCATCGGGTACTTATGGCAGAGATTACTTCAACTTGTATGTAAACCCATTGAAAAAAACGACACATTGATAAGCTCAACCGAGAACAAAGCGTGGCGTATTGGGGCAGACATCGTGTATTCTAAAAACCTTTAAAAGCCTTATGGCCAGTGTGGGGATACAAAAACTATTATAATGCGACAGACAATATGCAGGTGGAGAATGGTACGTTAAGAAAAAAAGCACAATAAACCAAAATCGCATGTCGGTGTATGCACAAATTGTAGGCAGAGTAGGGCAACTGAATTATGGATTGAATGCAAGCACCATCTATAATCATACCAATAACAATACGTATAAGACCGATGCCGTAAGAATGAAAGTGAATCACTAATGTCCCGTTAAAAGTAGACTGATCGCTTTTGAAATAGTTGAAATACAGTCTATTAAGCAGGCTTTTGAAATGAAACGGACTTGTTTTTGTAACTTTGCAGTCAGATACAATTGACTGCTATGTTCCAAGACAAATACGTTTTTGCTCAACTTACCGCTTTTCTGAACAGGACTCAGTTTAACAACTACGTTCGCAAGTATGATGGCAATCGCTACGTGAAACACTTCACTTGTTGGAATCAACTGCTTGTAATGATGTTTTGGTCAACTGAGTAATCGTGAGAGTCTTCGTGATTTGATTGTTGCTTTTTGAAGCACATCGTTCCAAGCAATATCATCTTGGATTAGGTCGAGAACCTATTGCCAAAAACGACTCTTGCATCAGCTAATCAGAATCGTGATTACAGGATCTTCGAAGATTTCGCCTTCTACATGATGAAGGAGGCTTGCGAGAAACGGTCAACCAATCTTCTGGATATCCCTGGAAAGAAATATGCATTTGATTCAACGACCATTCCTCTATGCCTCTCAACATTTCCATGGGCAAGATTCAGGGCGAAGAAAGGCGGTATTAAAGCCCATGTCTTATATGACATTGAGGCTCAAGTTCCAGCCTTCTATACGGTGACCAGTGCATTAAAGCATGATTCAACAACAATGTCTTTTAGTTACTTATGACCCAAATGCTTACTACATATTCGATAGGGCTTATGACTCATTCAAAGAACTCTACAGAATACATCTAACGAATTCCTTTTTATGTAGTCAGAGCCAAGACAAACTTGAAGTTTAAGGTTGTCAAATGGAAGAGGTGCATGCCGAAGAACGTGCTTACAGATGCCGAAGTGAGACTTACTGGTTATAGGTCGGAGAAGAAGTATCCTGAGTCTTTTTAGACTCATTAGATATTATGATGAGGAAGAAGAACGTGAATTTACTTTTTCTCACCAATGCCAAGCATCTCACTGCTCTTGAAATTGCGGAACTTTTACAAGAAAAAGATGGCTGGTCGAACTCTTCTTCAAAATGGTTAAAAACAGCATCTCAAGATTAAGAAATTCTGGGGCACTACGGAGAATGCTGTTCGCATCCAGATTGCTGCCGCCATCATAACCTATTGTCTCGTGGCTATTGTTCATCATGATATGAAACTGGAGCGCTCGACCCATGAGGTCTTACAAATCCTTAGCATATCACTTACGGACAAAACTCACTTGACCGACCTGTTCGATAAGACTAAATTCAACTATGTCAAAGAACTAGATTGTCCCCTCATTCCGGGGCTATTCGATTAATATTTAACTCGTCCCAATTTTAACGGGACACTAATGAAAGTGAATATCAATGCCAATTATGCCCTTTCGACCAATTGGTCGCTGAACTATTTGCTGATGCTTAACCCATCAATGCCTGGTATCTCGCAACAAACGGACCTGATACAGGGTGATAGACGACATCTCCATTAGGGCAAGGAAATCCCAATTTAAAGTCGTCTACCCTATCTGCGAAACAGGGTTTACCTGCGCTTCGCCAAAGGTAAATTCTCCTCTACACTATGGGCTTCGCACAGCAGAACCTTTAACCCTATCTACTATACATATAGCTATATCGACGATGCTTCTAGCCCATATTTCAACATGTTTTTAAACAAGGCCATTAACGGACAGGCTACCAACCAATTGAATCTAGAACTGGAGATGTCTGTGAAAGAACTCTTTGGCTTTGGAACACTATGGGGAAACGTGGGGTGGGACAACTGTCGGGTGCAGATGCCTGCCCAAATCCATATTCGAAAAACGTTTTTACGCCTCATTGAGTGCTGCTATGTACTTCGGTAATTGGGTGATATCGGGCAACAGTGAGATTATGCCTAAATTCGAATTGGTGGGAAACACCTATCAATCAAAAGAAAGATGGAACAACCTGAAAGTGCAATATCACTGTAAAAACTGGTACTTCTCGATAACAGGTGTAAATCTCTTTACCCACCAAGGTGCAAAAATATGAGCGCATAACCGTATCGGATGTTCATCCGGAGGAGTATATACAGAGCGTCAGAAACAACGCCAACATGGTTATATTAGGTGCTACGTACAGGTTTAACTTTGGCAAGAACAAAGAAAAATCCAAACGAACACTCAACAACGGTGGTTTGGAGAAGGGCGTGGATATCTTTTATTAAAGGATGTTCAAGGGTATTTAATTGGTTATTTTATTGTAAGATAAGATTTTTTTGTACTCGCTACAAATTACTATTATTCAAAAATAAGATAAACCAAGTTGTCTGTTCATATGGTTTTTTTCTATGTAACTTTGCCGTACCTTAGCCGCGTTCACCGTTGGCGAAAATATTATTTTTAAAGTATGCCGTAAGGAATAAATACAGACAATACAATATGGAAAATCAATTTAGCCGAACCCAAATGCTTCTTGGACAAGATGCTGTTGACAAACTTAAAGCCTCTAAAGTGGCTGTTTTTGGTGTTGGCGGAGTGGGAGGGTATGCCGTTGAAGTACTGGCAAGAAGTGGAGTAGGAAACATCGATGTGTTTGATGCAGACACCGTTAACATAACTAATCTTAATAGGCAAGTTATTGCTTTGCATTCAACGCTTGAACAAGCAAAAGGTTGATGTGATTAAAAAAACGTATCCATGATATAAATCCCAAGTGCGTGGTTGGCGCATACAAGATGTTTTATTTGCCCGAAAATGCAGACGAGATAAACTTGAACAAATATGATTATGTTGTGGATTGTATAGACACCATCACCGCTAAAGTTGAACTAATTAGGCGCTGCAAGATGTTGGATGTGCCTTACATCTCAAGTATGGGTGCCGCTAATAAGATGGATGCAACTGGATTTAAAGTGGCAGATATCTCAAAAACCAATATGGACCCCTTGGCTAAAGTGATTAGAAAGAAGTTGAGAGCACTAGCCATAGAGGGAGTTAAGGTGGTGTTTAGCGAAGAGAAACCACTCAAGCCAATGGGGGGCTAGCCAGTTACAAATCAAAAGAGAATGATATAATTAATGCTAATGCCGATGTAAAATGAGGGTGCATATAAATCAAAAGGTAAGAATAGAGTGCCAGCTAGTAATGCTTTTCGTGCCTGCAGCTGCAGGGATTATAGTTGCGGGCGAAGTTGTTAAAGACTTGATAGGCTGGGGTATTTCTTCTCAAGTTTAATACAGCTTTCTATGATGTTTAAATCCCAATCTCTAAGTTTGCTCGATTGGGATTTAAATAATAACGTCTACTTCAGATGTAAAATATTTGGTATAAATTTTAACATTATGAGCGTCTTTTTTTCTGACCGACTGCTCACTCGCCTCTAAATATTCAATTCTCGCGAAGGTTTGACTTGATGAAATAATGCTCACTTGTAAATTCTGTCAACACGAATATATGAAGATAAAAACGTGTTTGTGGTTAATATTTGCCTGTTTACAGCAAAAACGGATTTTTGCTGCAAAATGGGGTGCTAACTCCTACAAAACACACTACTAACTCGTGCAAAAACGCATTGCTAACTCCTACAAAAACGCATTGCAAACTCGTGCTAAACGCAAGGTTAAATGCAGCAAATTGCAGATTGTAGAAAATATTATGACTGCACTAAGAGTTAAAAAAACGCAAACTTTATTAGTAAAAACTTCTCCCAAAAGTTACTATTTGACTACAAAAAGCTGCTTTTGGAGTGATAAAAAATAGAAGGTAGGAGAGCAAATAGAAAGGCTAAATGGTACAAAAATGCCAAATTGAGGCCAAAATTTAGCACAAAAATAAATGGTGGGAAGTCCTGAAATTGTTCAAAAATGTATGTTTTCTACCATCAGTTTTCGCTAGAATAGGTCTTTAAGGATACTATATTTTGTAAAATATATTTACCAATTTAACAAATAGGATAGAGGTATGTGTAGGGTAACAAATATACACGATTAACTTTTGATTTAATAAAACACATTCCCCTGTCAAGAATAAGTTTATCTTGGCATATCTCCAAATCTTGATTGGAGTTAAAACATATTGTTAATTGCTGCAATATGCGTGGTAATAACGGGTATAAAAAGTGTTTTGTTTTAACCCAAATGCATTAAACCCTGCATTTTGAGATGATGCGTAGGGCCATTTTCATTAAAAAATGCGCACGCAAAGGAATATATCCCGCGCGCGCATCAATTTAAATAGAAGGAATTAGCCCCTAGGGGCAATGGTTTTTATTTACCTTTTTCAAGTTTTGCCTTCAGGTCTGCCAAAACATCAATATCACCAAGTGTAGTACCAGCAGCAACATTATTGATTTGAACAGAAGCATCAGCCTTCTTGGCAGCGTGTTGTTTTCTTACGGGTTTCACATCGTCTTTTCCTTCTTCGAAGGTGCGACTGTGCGAAAGAATTATACGCTTGGTCTCCTTTACAAACTCGATAACTTTGAATTCGAGTTCTTCTCCAAGTTGAGCTTGAGTTCCATCTTCCTTAACAAGGTGCTTGGGAGTAGCAAAACCTTCGCCACCTTCGTTAAGCGTGATAACAGCACCCTTATCCATCATTTCAGAGATCTTACCACGATGAACGCTTCCAGGAGTGTAGAGTGTTTCATAAGTATCCCATGGATTATCTTCGAGTTGTTTGTGACCAAGGCTCAAACGTCTGTTCTCTTTATCTATTTCGAGAACAACGACTTCGATTTCAGCACCAACTTGTGTGAATTCAGAAGGATGTTTCACCTTCTTAGTCCATGAAAGGTCGCTGATGTGGATGAGTCCGTCTACGCCTTCTTCGAGCTCAACGAAGATACCGAAGTTAGTGAAGTTTCTAACCTTAGAGGTGTGCTTGCTTCCAACAGGGTATTTAACTTCGATGGTTTCCCATGGGTCGTCTTTCAATTGCTTAATGCCGAGTGACATCTTGCGCTCGTCTCTGTCTAGTGTCAGGATAACAGCTTCTACCTCATCACCAACGTGCAAGAAGTCTTGAGCGCTTCTAAGATGTTGGCTCCACGACATTTCTGAAACGTGAATCAAACCTTCTACACCAGGTGCAATCTCAACGAATGCTCCGTAATCTGCGATAACAACCACCTTACCTTTAACGTGATCGCCCACATTGAGGCTTTGGTCGAGTGCATCCCATGGATGGGGTGTAAGTTGTTTCAGACCTAATGCAATGCGACGCTTCTCGTCATCAAAGTCGAGAATAACCACATTTATCTTCTGATCCAAGCTTACTACTTCGTGAGGATCGCTTACGCGACCCCAAGAGAGGTCGGTAATGTGGATGAGTCCGTCAACACCACCGAGGTCAACGAATACACCGTAAGTGGTGATATTCTTAACCGTACCCTCAAGGATTTGACCTTTTTCGAGCTTGGAAATGATTTCTTTCTTCTGTGCTTCAAGTTCTTCTTCGATAAGAGCCTTGTGCGAAACAACCACGTTGCGGAACTCTTGGTTGATTTTAACAACCTTGAACTCCATGGTTTTGCCAACAAATACGTCGTAATCTCTGATAGGATGAACGTCGATTTGGCTTCCTGGAAGGAAGGCTTCAATTCCGAAGACGTCAACAATCATGCCACCCTTTAGTGCGACACTTGATATAACCTGAATAACTTCTTCGTTTTCAAGAGCGGCGTTAACACGTTCCCAGCTCTTGCTAAGGCGTGCCTTCTTGTGCGAAAGAATCAGTTGACCTTTTTTTGTCTTCTTGATTTTTCGATGTAAACCTCAACAGTGTCGCCGACTTTGAGTTCGGGATTGTATCGGAATTCGGAAGCGGGGATAACACCGTCGCTCTTGTAGCCGATGTTAACAATTACTTCCTTTTTGTCAACGGAGATAACAGTACCATCAACAACTTGATGCTCTGAAACCTTGTTAAGGGTTTCATCGTAAGCCTTTTCAAGAGCATCCTTGCTTTACTTCTACAGGGCTGCCGTTCTCAAACTCTTGCCAGTTGAAATCGCTCAGCGGCTGTACATTTTTTTAAATTAGACATAAATAATAAATAAAATAATTAATAAAGTTAGACTTTATGTTGTTTGAAAAACGCTGCAAAGATACTAAAAATACAAAGCAATTAGCACGCATTAACAGCGTATTACATTTGGTTTTTAGCACACTTTTTAACATTTGAGAGGGAAAATAATCACACCTTATTTATCATAATTGGTATTATAGTTTTATAATTGCCTGATGAACAAGAACTTGTCAATATGCCGGTTCTGATAACTTAGATTATGCCCTTTTGCAAGTATTTGGTGTTAATTTCTAGTTGCCAAACTCTAAAAGTTCCTTACTCAAACAGTATTTGCAGACACCTCGATAATAAATTTGCGTCTCAGTTATGTGATGTCCATCAATATTCTGCGATACTGAATGTTTTTCAGATGTTTCATCAAAGATGTCGAAAAACATGTCCACACCGATTACAATAAAAATGTTTGTGCGGATTGGTACAGCCATCATAACACACATGGTGTTCGTTGATAGTAATCATTTGTGCCAGTTTTTTTTCGGCAAACATTCTTAATGTATTGTAAACCGTGGTTCTACTAAGAGTTTTTATTTCGTTACACAATCCTTGATAAACTTCGTCTACTGTGGGGGTGCGTTCGATGAGTGAGCAAGTAATTCATGATGGCGAGCCGCTGCGCAGACGGTCTTATGCCGTTTGCGAGCAGCTGTTGATAAACCTCCATCTCCATAATTATAAGCTGGATTAGAATTAATTAGGTGTAACAATAGCGATTAGTTCTTCTGCTGAAACTAGTTGCTGGTCGCCCGTGATCATATTTTTCAGCGTAACTTTGCCTTGATTAATTTCGTTTTCTCCCACCAGAACCACAAAGGGAATGCTTTTTGAGTTGGCGTATGCCATCTGTTTTTCATCTTAGCACTATCGGGATACAGTTCAACAGATATGCCTGCAGCCCGTACTTTTTGTTGCAATAGGTAGACAGAAGTCGGCCTCTGCCTCGCCAAAGTTGATAAACAGTACTTGTGTGGCTTGTGTTGCGTTTTGAGGATAAAGGTCGAGAGTGTTCAGTACATCATAGATGCGGTCGGCTCCGAAGCTTATTCCCACGCCACTTAGTCCTGGCATACCAAATATTCCGGTAAGGTTATCGTATCGACCACCTCCAGTAATACTACCTATAGCCACGTCTTTAGCTTTAACTTCAAATATTGCACCTGTATAATAGTTCAGACCGCGAGCCAAAGTCAAGTCTAATTGTAGTTCGTTTTTGCATTCCAACAGCTTCTACCTTCTCAAGGATAAAGCGAGTCTCCTCTACTCCTTTCACGCCAATTTCAGACGTAGCGATAGTTTGAGCGATGGTTTTCAGCTTCTCTTTATTTGTTCCCGACATGGTAAGTATAGGGTTGCAACTTACTTACAGCTTCTTCAGAGATGCCATTTGCAAGCATTTCTGCATTTACTGCGTCAACACCAATCTTGTCGAGTTTATCTATAGCTACGGTGATATCAACGATTTTATCGGGCTGTCCGATGTATTCGGCAATACCCGCAAGTATTTTTCTGTTGTTAACTTTTATCTGAACATTGATTCCAAACTTAGTGAAAACAGTGTCGATAATTTGTATCAGCTCCACTTCGTTCAGTAAAGAGTCCGACCCAACAACGTCGGCATCGCACTGATAAAACTCTCTGTACCTACCCTTTTGCGGCCGGTCGGCACGCCAAACGGGTTGAATTTGTAGCGTTTAAATGGCATTTGCAGTTCATCGCGGTGCATAACGACGTAGCGTGCAAAAGGTACGGTAAGGTCGTAACGTAATCCTTTCTCGCAGATCTTGGCTGCTAGTTTTAGAACATTGTCACTTACAAATTCTTCGGAAGGCAGTTTTCCGATGAAATCGCCCGAATTGAGTATTTTGAAGAGCAACTTATCCCCTTCTTCACCATACTTACCCATGAGCGTTTGCAACGTTTCCATGGATGGTGTTTCGATTTGTTGATAGCCGTACAGGGCATAAACATCCTTAATGGTGTTGAAGATGTAATTACGCTTAGCCATTTCGGCTGGCGAAAAGTCTCTTGTTCCTTTGGGTATGGATGGTTTTGTTCATTATTTGTTTCTAACGATTGTTTGACTTCTATCTGGGCCGATAGAAATAATTCTGATAGGTGTTTGCAGTTGTTTTTCCAAGAAGTCAACGTACTCTTTGAATGCTTCGGGGAATTGTTCTTCGTTTGTGAACTGCGTCATGTCGGTTTGCCAGCCTTTCAATTCTTCGTAAACAGGTGTAATGCCATGTTCGATGTCGAATGGGAAGTGGTCGAGACGTTGGCCGTTATACTCATAAGCCACGCATGCCTTAATGGTTTCAAAGGTGTCGAGCACATCGCTCTTCATCATGATGAGCTGTGTTACACCATTTATCATAATAGAATAGCGCAATGCCACCAGGTCAATCCATCCGCATCTACGTTCTCTACCCGTTACGGCTCCATACTCATGCCCCAGGTCGCGAAGTTTTTTTGCCTGTTTCATCGAATAGTTCTGTAGGGAAAGGGCCTGCACCAACACGCGTGCAATAGGCTTTCATAATGCCATAAACATCACCAATTTTATTAGGACCGATACCCAAACCTGCGCATGCTCCGGCTGTAATGGTGTTAGACGATGTTACGTAAGGATAGCTACCAAAGTCAACATCGAGCATTGTTCCTTGTGCTCCCTCGCATAGTATAGACTTTCCCTGAGATAAAAGGGTGTTCAGTTCGAATTCGCTATCTACAATATTGAACTCACGCATGTATGCAATGCCTTCCATCCAGTTCTTTTCGGCTTCTGTAATATCGAAGTTGGTATAGTTCATGCTGCGCAAAATACTGAGATGGCGTTCTTTTATGTTGGGCGTATTTCTCTTCAAAACCTTCGAAAATGTCGCCAACACGTAGGCCAGAACGTGAAACTTTATCAGTGTAAGTAGGACCAATTCCTTTGCCAGTGGTGCCAACTTTCTTGTCGCCTTTCAATGCTTCGTAGGCAGCATCTAGCACTCTGTGGGTTGGCATGATAAGGTGTGCGCGCTTTGAAATGTGTAAACATTTCTTTAAGTTGTGCCCACTTTTTTCCAACTCCTTTGCTTCGGCCATGAACAAGTCGGGAGCTAGCACCACGCCATTGCCGATGATGTTAGTCTTTCCGCCTTGAAAAAAATGCCAGAAGGGATGCTTCGCAAGACATATTTTTGACCGTTAAACTCTAGCGTATGACCAGCGTTTGGTCCTCCTTGGAAGCGTGCAACAACATCATATTGTGGTGTTAGCACGTCTACAACCTTTCCTTTGCCTTCGTCGCCCCACTGCAATCCCAGAAGAACGTCTACTTTTCCTGTCTTCATATTATAATATGTGTATTGTTTGTTTCTTGCAAATGTTATGCCGATGTAGCATGGGTATGCATGGCATGATGCCCTACAAAGTTACGATAAATATCTGAAAAGCATACTTTTCAAGACAAAAAAATGTAGTTAGTAACTTAAAGTGCATGCTCACCTGCTACTGTTATGACTCAATTAGGGAGTTTGTAGACCATCCAACAACTCGTTAACTCGCTGCTCATAACCTTCATTGAGCATGGCTAACTTCTGCAAACTGACGTTAGCAGCATGTCTTACGCCTAAGTTCTCGTGCTGTAAAGCAATCGATACTTGGTCTAGGTATTCGTCTAATCCACGGTCGTTGGGTCTGCAGCCCTTCATAAAGAGTCGTGCCAGAAGTTGATATGCGCATATCTGGCGGTCGGGGCGATTACTAGCCATCCATTGATAGGCCAATGTGGGTGCGAAATTTACATGTTGCAACAGATTAAAAAGCCAACATTTCTGCCAGTTCTTGTTGAATGGGCTGGTCTGTCCACACATCAATTAGTTCAATAGACATACGTTCGGCTGGCATAATTAAGGTTGCCATAATCTTACATTCGCGAATATTTTCTTTCCATAATTCTATGGCAAGGTCATAATTGGGTGCGTAAGGCATGGCCATCTTACGCAGTTCGTGAAAAAGGCACTCCCCAGTTTATTTTATATCCCAACCCTTTTTGAGCCATAGATCGCGATGTCGTACCATCCATAAAAAGACGGAACGACTGCTTTATAGCCATTAGTTTACTATGTGTATCTTCGTTCATTGTTTTATGCTACGTTTAAAAATGGTGGTGTAGTTAAGCTTGTTGCGCAAACTTGATTAAGATTTGCACTTACTTATCTGTTGTTATACCCCACTCCATTATGTTGTACTTTACATTAATCAAGATGTTCTTTTCTAAACTAGAAAGCCAAATTCACTAGAGTAACGAAGCATTTGAGCGTCGTAAGCTTCGGTGTAATCTACTTTCACATCAACGACTTCGCCAACTTCGTTGTGAACGAGCTGATATACAGGGTTAATAAAGCCTTTATAAGGGGCAATATCTAATTCTGCAAAGCGTTCTAATACTTCTGAATGAAGTTTATTGTCTACTTTAACCGCATATTTTTCAACCAGTTCTCTTGCTGCATTAAAATCGCCTTCGCTCTTTATCCGCTGCACTTCAGCCAGCAAATCACCGAATAAATGGCGTAATTGCTCGTAGTTGTTAATCTTAATGAAGGTCTTGTTATTAAGCACAACCAACTCGGCAGCGTCTTTTCCACGTTCTAACACCCAGTGTGCGATAAGCGCTCTGTTGCGCATGTGTGCTTCTTCGATGTTTTTACCAGTCTCAATGCGTGTAAGTTGAGTCATTATACCATTCATCATGTACGTATAATATTGAGCGCGGTAAGCCTCTTTGTCGGGCACCAGTCCTAATTCCAACAGCTTATCATCGGCCAGATAATACAAACCAAAGAGGTCGGCTCGGGCTTCTTCGATAGTGTTGCCATAGGCTTTCAAGGCATCAGGACTAACTCCAGGAAGCAATTTTCCACTTCCGTGTCCCAAGCATTCGTGCAAATCAGTGTGCAAATTATCGCAAATGTCACCATATCGTGAAATCATTTCACGCGTATCCTCGTCAATCACAAATTCTTCTTTAAATCCATTGCCCTTTGCAGCTTTATTATATGCGTCGGTAATATTGCTGATGGTAACGCTTTTCGACCCATGTTGCGCCCTAATCCAGTCGGCATTAGGCAAGTTTATGCCAATGGCTGTAGAAGGATATTCGTCTCCTCCAAGCATAGCAGCGCAGACAACATTGGCTGTAACGCCTCGCACTTCGGCTTTTTTTAAATCGTTGATCAACAGGCGAATGGTCTTCAAACCATTGTGCATTGTCACTGATAAGACGAGTTCGGTGTGTTGCTTCCTGGTCTTTATACTCCACAATACCTTCCCACGAAGCTTTAAAGCCTAGCGGGTCACCATACACTTCAATAAATCCGTTGATAAAGTCTATGGTGCCTTCTTGTTCTTTAAGCCATTCAATCGAATATTCGTCAAATAGATGCAAGTTTCCAGAGCGATAATAAGCTATCAGTAAGTCGAGAACATGTTTTTTTGTTGCGAGTTCTCTGCTACTTGTTTTGCTTTATCTAACCAGTAGATGATGTGGCGAATAGCTTCGCCATACATCGTGGTTTCGCTCCAGATGCATTCCTCTAGTCCATTATCTCCTTTAATTAGTTTGGTGTTTAATCCCCACGAAGGAGAATTGTCTCCAGCAGCAGCTTTCATCTTGTTATAGAAGTCTTCAGCTTCTTGCTGACTAACACCCTCGTAATAGTTGCAAGCCGAAGTTTTTACCACGTCCACCCCATCAGCTTTGTTTACACGTTTGGGTAGGATTTCAGGATTGAACATTACGGGACAAATGTCGTTGCAAAGTTCTTCAGTTGTGGTATATCCCGTCATTGGCAACTTTTCTAATGACATTTGACTAACAGCCGAGCGGAAGAATGTTTCTGAAAATTGCGGAATAATCTTATCGTTGGCGTAATGATGGTAGATGCCATTAGAAAACCACACACGTTTTAAATATAATGTCAGCTTCTCAAAGTTGTCTTTATCAGAGTTGGCATCAAAGTGTGTATAAAGAGTTTCAAGAGTTTTTCTGATGCGGAGGTTGTATTTTCCAAACTGGTCGGTGGTGATGTCTCTTCCACAGAGCGTGGCTTGTGAAAGATAGTAAACGTATAATTTTTGCTGAAGCGATAACTTCTCAAACTGTGGTAGTTGGTAACGAAGCATTTGCAAGTCGCCAAATCTCTCATCGCTATATATAAAGGTGTCTGTTTCTTTCATGATGATTTTCTTAAATACACAAAAATTATCTCCACGCACTTATTAGCGTGGAGATAAAATTGATTACCTGTCTGATTCGGGAGAAATTCGGTACTCCCGAGGTGTCATTCCTGTGAACCTCTTAAACGAAGTGTAGAACGACTGACGAGTAGAGAACCCCACAGCATCCGAAACATCCTCGATTGTGAGGTGAGCCTTACGCTTGTCTTTCAACAGTTTCATGGCTTCTTGGATGCGGAACTTGTTCACGAAGGATGTGTAATTGGTATTGAATTGCCTGTTAATTACAGTCGAGATATATCTCGTGTTCGTACCCAAATCCTTTGCAAGTTGCTTTGCAGAGTAAGTCTTGTCCTTGTACTTTTGATTTACTGAAATCTCCTGGCAAATGTTTTTTTGCCAACGTACCCATTAATTGGGGGTTAATGAAGATTTGAGAATCTCTCTTTTTACCTTTTGTTTCTACTAACTGTACCATACTATAAAAACTAAATGCCTACTGATGGTGCAAATATACTCATTATTTTATTAACACAACAATAATGTTACTTTTTGATGTTTTGTTTATAACATTGCTCTTATAGGCTGATTTATGTACATATTTTTGCTGTTCAAAGATGGCTGATTTGTGTTTTTTTAACAGATTTTACCTTATTTACATAAAGGCTTCATCTATGTTTACACGCCCCAATCCTTTTCCATTCATAAAACACGTTTTACCTGTATCGTTCTCTCAAGTTTTTGCGAATGCTCTTGGCTAGCTGCGTATTGGTCTTTTTCTTTGCTATGCCAAGCGATGTTTAATGAGTATTGCCAGGGCAAATGCTCAGCTTTGGTCTTCGTTTTAGTAAGGGATGGGGCAGTTCTGTGCCCCATTTCCCTCATTATGCGTTCATCGAGAGTAAGAACTCGTCGTTGTCTTTTGTTACATTCAGACGATCGTGAATAGCGTTCATAGCTTCTATCGGATTCATGTCTGATATGTACTTACGCAGCACCCACATTCTGTCGAGCGTGGTCTTGTCTTGCAACAGGTCGTCGCGACGTGTGCTTGATGCTACCAAATTCACAGCCGGGAATACGCGTTTGTTACTCAACGAGCGATCGAGTTGCAACTCCATGTTGCCAGTTCCCTTGAATTCCTCGAAAATTACTTCGTCCATCTTACTGCCAGTGTCGATAAGAGCTGTGGCAATAATAGTGAGCGAACCGCCATTTTCTACATTACGAGCAGCACCAAAGAAGCGTTTGGGTTTTTGAGAGCGTTGGCATCCACACCACCAGTGAGCACTTTACCACTTGCAGGACTAACGGTATTGTAGGCACGAGCCAAGCGAGTGATGGAATCGAGGAATATAACAACGTCGTGCCCCGACTCTACAAGTCGTTTGGCTTTCTCAAGAACGATGCCAGCAATCTTTACATGGCGTTCTGCTGGTTCGTCAAATGTAGAGGCAATTACCTCTGCATTTACGGTGCGAGACCATGTCGGTAACTTCTTCAGGGCGTTCGTCTATGAGCAGCATCATTAGATATGCCTCAGGATGGTTGGCCGCAATGGCGTTTTGCTATGTTCTTCATTAAAATGGTTTTTACCCGTTTTTGGGTTGTGCCACGATAAGCGCACGTTGTCCCTTACCTATGGGAGAGAACAAATCAACGATACGAGTTGAGAGGTTTGTTGTGGCAGGATTACCACAGAGATTAAACTTTTCGTCGGGGAAAAGTGGTGTAAGATGTTCGAAAGGCACGCGGTCTCTTATTTCTTCAGGAGCCCTGCCATTAATCATCTCGATACTTGTTAGTGGGAAGTATTTTTCGCCTTCTCGCGGTGGGCGCACTTTGCTTCTTACAACATCACCTGTTTTAAGACCATATTTCTTTACTTGTTGTGTCGAAACATATACATCATCGGGAGATGATAAGTAATTATAGTCGCTTGATCTTAGAAATCCGTAACCGTCGGGCATTATTTCCAATACGCCATCGGCTGTTATCAAGTCTGTGAAGTCGTACGAATTTTTGTACAGATTGTACCACTTCTTGTGGCTGAAATACTTGATTAGGCATGCCACTTGTAGGGATTGTCAAAGATATCGTAGTTGGGCATTGCCCCTTGATCTTCGATGGGTAAGTCCACCACGGTGATAAAGTCAGTACCATCTCCGGGGTCACCTTCCCAATAACCATCTCTTATTGGGTCTGGTCTATCATTCGAATTCTCGTTACGAGCATTGATTTTTGCTTGCAATTGAGCTAGCAAACCGCTGTCGGGAGCATCATTGTTATCTTCCATTTCGCTTGCTTCGGGTAAGAAGCTAGCTTCGGGTACCGACATTTCGTTATCCTCCTCGGTAGGCTGAATATTATTGTTCTCGATTATGTCTGTTACAGGCTCAGGGTTTTCGCTTGCTTCAACATTCTCGGCATTTATTTCTTCGGTTGTCTCTTCGTTTTTTTGTTCTTCCACCTCTTGGCGCAAGCGTTCTGCTTCAGCCAAGGCAGCAGCTTCAGCTTCTTTTTTTCTTTCTTTGATTTGCGTCCCCTTTTCTTGGGTTTAGCAGTTTCTTCAGCAGAGTTTTTCCGCTGTTGTTTCTTCTATATCTTTAAAAAGTGAAGGCTGTTCGCTAGGAGACATTTTTATTGTTTTTCACATCAAAGTTTTCTCCCTCTTTCCCTTTTACCGAGTAAACTCTATCTGTGTCTTTCTTAACAATTCTTGTTCTTTTCTTTTTTTGTCCCAAGGGGTTTTTCGTTCCCTCGTCAATGGCTTGTTTATCTAATATTGAATATACCAATTCTTCTTTGTTGTTGCCGTTGTAATCGGCACCAAGTGTTTTTGCAATGTCCTCCAATTCAGACATCTCTTTTGATAATAGTTCTTCTTTACTATACATCTTTGTATATCTTATGCAATAAGTTGTTGATTGTAATAAAAAGCGCTTCAAGAACAGAAACGCTTCGAATTTCTATGCAAAATTACGTAAAATAAATAACGTCGCAAATATTTTTCTCGTAAAAATTTTTGCCCTATTAATATATTTTAAGGTAATAATTGCAGCTGCTACCAACCTTTCTCTTATAATAGTGCCAACAGTTATGTATTTAAATGTTTAATTGATATGATGTTAATACGATTACTTTTTGTGATTGTTTTGTTAAAAATATTATACTGTCTTTATGCGTTTTGCGGCGAATATACCCATGCTTTTTACAAAAGTTTTAAATTGGTATTAATAGTTAGATTAGTACTATAAAAACTGAAAATGCACGATACATAAAACGAGCAACTCCCATTTGGAGCAGCTCGTTTTTATGTATAGCATTCTATACTCTAATTTTTTTATAGTGTACTCCCCTACTCTTTTTTTCTTTCGTTCAGTTTCTTTTATAATGCCATGTCGATAAGCGTAGAGTAATTCTTCTAAGTCGGCCACCTGCTTGTTAAGTTCAACGCCCTTATCTGTATCGGCCACTAGCATTCTGTGCGACGACATTTCGATGATTTGCGTGGTACTTTTTAATGTCGCTACCTGTGCGAATTGCCTCCATAGCATTGTTAAAAAGGCTCGTGTTGAACCAATTGAAATCCGCGGCTATGGTATACTAACGTGTAGCCTGCTATTCCTGTTTCCTTGTGATAAGCTTCAGAAAAGCCACCGTCAATAACCATCAACTTGCCGTTTGCTTTTTATTGGATTTTCACCGTTGGCAACATGCACAGGAACGTGTCCGTTGATAATGTGTCTATTGTCTCCTGTAACACCAAAAAGCATCTAGTATGCTATCTACAACGTTTTCGTTGTCGCGTAGTGTGAAATAGTTGCCTTTTTTTCTCCTTGTGTGTAGCCTTATCGGCAATAAAATAGCGTTCGAAGGTTGCCATTTTAGACTTATCGAAGAGCGGAGAATTGGGTCCACACCATAAATAAAGAAAATAATCAATGGCATATTCGCGCTCTTCGGGCTCCGCATCCTTTTGGTATGCGGTACGAACAAGCATACCGATGTTGTGTAGCAGTTTGCGTCCTGATAGCGTTTGTCCGGGAGTTACCTCCACGTTTTTTTAGCGAACCATCTTCGTTTAGAGGAATCGAGGCGTGAAAAAAAGCAAGTTGTTGTTATATATGGCATACATGCATCCATGTTGCAAAAAGCAAGCGCACATGGCGTTGTAACTTTTCGCTCACCTTGAAAGAATGGCGTAAGCGTTTGGCCAACATCTTCTCCTCGTCGGTTAGTTCTAGTGGATTGGCTGGGTTAATCGTTGGAAATTCATTGCTTGTAAGTGGATATTCTTGTCCATCCAGAGTTATAGTACCCTTAGTATAGTTTATATTACGCAGCAAAACCCTGTCTTGCATTTGCCAATGGGGATGCTTCTCAAAGAGTTGCGATTCTATTTTAAACTGAATAACAGCGATAGCCTTATGCATTAAAGCTGTTAGGCGCATGGCTTTTTCGTCTAGTTTAGAAGACTCGCCACTATTTTTTTAGGCACAAACTCCTTACATTCTGTTTCGCCATAGGTCTCCATGGCAAAGGTTGCAAGTGGCACAAGGTTAATGCCGTAACCATCTTCGAGCGTGGTGAGGTTGGCATAACGCAACGATAATCGTATCACGTTGCAAATACATGCCACATTTCCAGCTGCTGCACCCATCCAAAGCATGTCGTGATTGCCCCATTGAATATCCCAACTGTGATAGCGTTCCATTGTATCCATGATAACATGTGCTCCTGGTCCGCGGTCGTATATGTCGCCTAGAATGTGCAGTTGGTCAATGGCCAAGCGTTGAATAACGTTGCAGATGGCTACAACAAAGTCGTCGGCACGTCCAGTGCTGATTATTGTTTCGATAATAACGTTTACGTATGCGGCCTTATTTGAGTCGTCAACGCGTTCGTGCAATAGTTCTTGGATGATGTATTGGAAGTCTGTTGGTAATGATTTGCGCACTTTCGAACGCGTGTATTTGCTAGATACATCCCTACATATACTCACAAGTTGGTGAATGGTGATGTGATACCAATCGTTTAGATCGGTTTCCGTTTCCTTAACCAACTCCAATTTTTGTTCGGGATAGTAAATCAATGTGCATAATTCTCGTTTCTCTGACTCGCGCAGAGTTGTTCCGAAGATGTCGTTAACCTTACGTTTGATGTTTCCCGATGCATTTTTTAGCACGTGTTGGAAAGCCTCGTATTCGCCATGCAAATCGGCTAAGAAATGTTCTGTGCCTTTAGGAAGGTTGAGAATGGCTTGGAGATTTATAATTTCAGTGCTTGCTTCGGCCACCGTTGGGAACGATTGAGCTAAGAGTGTGAGGTAACGCAAGTCGCGCTCTATTTCGTATTTTTTTCTTTGTCATTACTTAAATACCTTTTGTTATCTTATGGGTTAAGTGCGTGGTATGTTTATCGTTTAGAGGCAGTATGGGCATAAATCCCTCTGGAAGTTTTAGCAAATTGTGCATAACTCCTTCTGCTTGTCTAAAAAAACTGCAGCATTCGTGCTTTATTTAGCGCTTGTACTAAAAGCTTCTTCATCATAGTCAGACAGCCTTAAACTGGCATAAAGATTAACTAATAATTGTAGGTGTGCAGTATCTTCTGAGAGAGAGTTGTATAAGGTGCGTACATTCTCTACGATAGTTTTTAATTACAGCATTATTGTCTAGGGCTGTCTGTATCTTCGTCGATTTCCTCCACTTCCAGATCTTCCCCATCCTCAGTGTCGTTGTTGTCTTCGGGTATAGGATCGAAGTTGAAAGTTTCAAAACCCTGATAGGTCTGTTGAAGGAGTAGTTGTTTGTAGGCGTTCAAGTCCTTTTCTCAGTAAGTCTAGCACGCGTTCTTGTGCTGCATACATCAACACATAGCTCCATTTGGATGTGGCAAGTGCTTCAATCGTTTCATTGCGCAGATCCATTAGTGTATACATCTCTGCGTCAATTCCTGCAAGTACCAGCAAACCAACCAGCTCTAGTTCGGCAGTTGTGAGCATAGAGGCAGGCCAAGTGTTAAGCGTTTTGCGGTACATGCGCATAAATTGGTTGGCCATGTCGGTCATTTCAATGCCGCTAGTGATGCGTGGATTGTCTATTCTTACGATATTAGTGTTGACATTGAAAGCCTTCAGCGTATCGTATTCCAATTGTCCACATACATGCACAACACCTACCTGCTTCAACATCCTTTTTATTGGGATATTTAAAAAGTAATCGTTTAGCCGTTGGAAGATTGTTTATATGCCAGGGATTAAGGTCGCCCAATGGTGATAGCACCACTGCCGTGTGAGTGCGAACGGCCCAATTATAAATATAAAGCGTCTTGGCATCCCAGCACCCAACAAGATGAACGAGTGAGAAACTATCTTTCCACGAAGGTGCTTCGTTTGCAATAGTGATGTTGAGTTGGTTTTGTATCAGGCTAAAAAGAGTAGTCAGATACTGTTTATCAGCATCTGAAACATCTTTTGATATGTAAACCAACACATTCATTAATTATAATTTATGACTGGTAAATTCGTACTTATCGGTCTTTAGATATTTGAAATACGACCGAATTTTACGCCAAGGCACCATCAGTTCAAATCCAATAACGCGCCAAGCGGGTAGGTCGACATTGAAAACCTTGATTGCTTTATGTGCAAAGAGTATGCGCAGCAACACTGTTAAAAGGATATTGGCCGAAGCAACTGACACAATGAGCCAGCGCTCTTCTATTACTCCGTAGACCAAACATAGTATGGCAACGATATAATTGAGGTAAAGCATGATGTTATCTATATTAAACAAAAAACCTGCTAAACCATCCGCCTTGTAGGTATTTGCGTGTTTCCCAGAAGTAGAGTTGCTTGTTTATCCACTCCTTTTTTTGTTGGTGCCTTTGTCAGCGTGTGTGTTTTCGGGATGCAAAGCCACTGTGGTGGCCATCTCATCTCCAAACTTATTGACCAAATAGTCGTACTCGCCATGCAGCAAATTGAGATTTCCAGAGAAACCATCGCGCTTCATAAAATCGGTTTTTCTCATGGCCACAAATCCTCCTGCATGTCTATAAGTCTTGCCTCTTAGCGTTCGAGTGAGGATGTAGAAACTAGAGCGCAATTGTTGGTAACGCCACGAGGTACGCGTATCTTCTTCGAGAGCAGTGTAACCCACAACTAATCGGTTATCGGTTGCCAAACCAGGCGCAAGAGCTGCAAGCCATTTGGTGGATAAAGGGGTGCAGGTGGGTTCTAAAATCACCACCCAGTCGGTGTCTGCAGCTTTAATGCCAAGTGTCAGCGTTAGTTTTTTACGACTCATATAGCGCGACGAATTGGGTACAAAGGTGCAATACATGTGTTTATTATCCTTGTTTTCGGCCGACAAACGTTCAACTAAGGCATTGCCTTTATCAGCAACTAAAAATCACGCGAAATGGCGCAGCATACTCTTGTTGAAGCATCATTTCAACTGTAGCAGCAAGCTCAGGTGCGTCTTCAAGAATAGGAATAACGATAGACACGGGTGCGGCCGCTGTGTCTGTTGTGTCTACTTCTTTCTCTGCTGCTTGCAAAGCCCATTTTTTTAAGCGCCTGGCACGCAAGAAAGGGTTGCAGAACATAGAGACAAAAAAAAGAACAATGAGCGACATGCAGCAAATAATGGCAATCGTATCAATGTATAAGGTTAGAACCATAAGGGATTGGTTTAAATATTGAAATCTTCACTTAGATAACTCTTGGCTAATGCACGACAGTTGTATTGCGAAGCCATTGCTTCGCCATAAGCACCTGCCGAACAGATAGCTATAAGATGTCCGCGATGGCATTGAGGCAAAAACAACGTCATTACCAAAGACATCGCTCGACTCGCAAACAGGTCCTACTACATCGTAAACTTCGTTTGTACCCAATGGATTGGACAAATTGATAATTTTATGTTTGGCATGATACATGGCTGGACGTATCAAATCATTCATGCCAGCATCAAGAATGAGGAACTGTTTACTTTGTCCTTGCTTCACATAAAGCACACGCGAAATGAGAAATCCGCATTGTGCTACCAGTGATCTTCCCAACTCAAAGTGCACTTTCTGCTTGGCGTTGTACAGCAACTCTTTAGCATATGTGTCGAAATATGCTTTAAAGTCGGGTACAATATGTTCTTCGGGGTTGTTGTAGTCTATACCCAGACCACCGCCCACGTTGATGTGTTCGGGTTCAATGCCACGCTCTTTTAGAAATGCAAGTAGGTTATTAGCACTGTTGCACAGTTCCCGAAAGTCGTTCAGTTCTACAATTTGTGAGCCAATATGAAAGTGCAAGCCAATAAAACGCAGGTGTGTAATGGCCTCGCATGCGCTCAATCGTCTCCCAAATGCAGTCAATAGGTATGCCAAACTTGTTTTCGGCCATACCTGTAGTTATTTTTTTATGTGTGTGGGCAGCCACGTTTGGATTTTACCCTCAAGCACACATTGGTTGTGCAATTCATTTCATTGCAAAGCAGTTCAATCACTTCCATCTCTTCAATGCTTTCAACATTGAAGCAGAAAATGTTGTTTTCAAGTGCTAGCTTTATTTCCCAATCGCTTTTTACCCACGCCAGCGAAAACGATTTTTTCGGGTTTAAAGCCCACACTGAGAGCTGTTTCAATCTCCACCGCTCACACAGTCTACCCCCAACCCTGCTTCTTTTATTATTTCAAGTATGCGAATGTTTGCATTAGCTTTTGCAGCATAGTGTACAATGAAGTTAGGGGTGACTCGCCACTTGTCTGTTTAATTCGTCAAGTGTGGCGCGCAACAATTCTTCATCATAATAATAAAAAGGTGTTGGGTGTTGTTGAAAAACTATGTGTAGGTAAATTAATCATTGTGAATGAAATTACAACCAGAGAGTTAATCAATCAAGAAGTAGGACGCGTGTGCTGCACGAGCGGCAAGCCTTTATTCGTTTTCAGCATGCCGACAATGCAAAGAGACAAGCGCCCTACCCTCATTGTCATGCTTTAAAAAAAGCGTGTCGCTAAGGCATTGCAATGCCCTTTGTTTGTCTTCTTCTTTAATAAGAAAGGATATATTGTAGTTAGAACCGCCATACGAAATCATCCTTACTGGAATATTATTCATTGCATCGGTAACCAAAGTCTCAAATCCAACATTATTCCAATCAAGATCGCCTACCACACAAACAATACACATATTCTCATCTACCGTAACCGTACCATATTTTTAGTTCGTCTACGATTTCATTGAGGTGCGAATTGTTGTCGATACTCATCGAAACGCCAACCTCAGAAGTAACAATCATGTCGATGGGCGTTTGGTAGCTTTCAAAAAATTTCGAACACTTTTACGTAAGAAGCCTGTAGCAAGCAACATACGACTAGACTTTATTTTTGATGGCCGTAATCTTATCTTTTGGCGGCTATGGCTTTTATTTTTACCATGTAACACCCTCATTATTGATGATTGTTCCTTCAGCATCTGGGTCCATGGTATTCTTCAGTCGCACAGGTATTCCTGCATATTTGGCAGGCTGTACACAGGTGGGGTGCAATATTTTTTTGCCCCGAAATAAGCCAACTCTGCAGCCTCTTCGAAGTTTAATTGTCTCAACAGCCTCTGTCTTATCTACAACTCTTGGGTCGTTGTTGTGCATACCATCGATGTCTGTCCATATCTGAATTTCATCGGCTGGTAGTGCAGCTCCCACTAGAGAGGCTGTGTAATCCGAACCACCTCGCAGTAGGTTGTCGGTTTCGCCATAAGCGTTTTTGCAGATAAAGCCTTGTGTGATGTATATTTGATAGCCCTTGTTCTCTTCCATCAGTCGATTTAAATTCTCCCTAATGAAAGCCAAGTCGGGTTCATTATTTTTTTGTCGGTGCGCATAAAATCAAGCGCATTAAGCAATACCGCCTTTACGCCTATTTCCTGCAAATAGTTAACCATCATGTTGGTACTTATCACTTCGCCTTGTGCAACGATGCTTTTTCTTCAAAGCTAGTGAAGAGGTCTTTGGTGAAAGAGCGCAGGTAATTAAACTCATCTATGAGAAACGCGCGCATCGTTTCTCTATGTTCGGGGGTTGAAAGCAGTGCGTCTACATGTTTAGCATATTGCTTTTCAAGGTTGTTAATAACCTCGTTAGCCCCTTCCGGATTTTTTTCTTATAAAGATAATCGGCCACCTCTACGAGCGAATTGGTGGTGCCAGACATGGCCGATAGCACAATAAATGAAGGTTCACCCGATGCCGTTATAAGCGAAGCTACGTTCTTCATACGGTCGGGAGAGCCTACAGATGTGCCTCAAATTTCATTACTTTCATACCCATGTAAACTATAAGTAAGTGTAAGTTTATGTTTTTTTATTCTTCGTCCTCAGTGAGGTCTATCTTGCTATATTCGTTGGTAATCTCTTTCATTTTGCCATCTGCACAGCGGTAAACTATACCAGGGTATTTGCTAAGCATTGACAAGTTGTGGGTAGTCATCACCACGGCTGTTCCGCTTTGGGTGATGTCGCGCAGCAATGCAACGATGTTGCTAGCTGTTTCGAGGTCGAGGTTGCCGGTTGGTTCATCTGCAATAATCACCTTTGGATTATTTAATATGGCGCGTGCAATAGCAATACGCTGTTGTTCTCCACCCGAAAGTTCGTAGGGCATGTTATGCTTTTTGTCGCTCATACCAACATCGGCCAACACTTTCTCAATGCGTTCGGCACGTTCGTCTTTATCTTTCCAACCGGTAGACTTAAGCACGAACTGCAAGTTCTCCCACACACTGCGGTCGTGAAGCAGCTGGAAGTCTTGAAATATCACTCCCATCTCCTTTCTTAGTGCGGGAACTTCACGGCGACGAAGGGTTGTTAGGTTTCGTCCCAGCACTAGAGCCGTGTCAGCGTCTTCCTCGTCGATATCGAGTTCGCAGTAAGTTGTCTTAAGAAAAGAACTCTTTCCGGAACCCACTTTGCCGATAATGTAGATGAATTCCCCTTCATCAACATGGAAATCAACGCCTCGCAACACTTCGCGGTCGTCTTGATAAACGTTTACGTTTTTATATTCTATGAGCATTGGCCATCATTTTGTTATGATACTTCTTATCTGTGCCATTGACTACAGGGCACAATCAGTGCAAAGTTAATGATTTTCTTGCGATAAGTTCAATAAAATCGAAATAAAATGGGATATAAACAACGCAAGACCCTAAAAACGAAAAAAGGACTGCTTAGTCCTTTTCGTTTTGCGTGCGCAATATAATACTGGTTGCACCAATGGTGAAGAGCGATCCGTCTTCAAGCACTCGGCGTTCTCTGTCGCCCAAAAATTTCGTTGTCTACAAACGTTCCTGTGTAGCTAGGGGCCATCGCTCAGCACGTATTTTAGTTGTCCGCGTTTGTCGCGACTCACCTCTATGGCACAATGATGCATGTCGATACTGGGGTCGTTTGTCTCGATAGGGCAGTTTATACCACTGCCCTTCATGTATCGACCGATAACGTTTCGTCCCATGCTTAGTGGTAAAACTTGCTTGTAGTGAAACACATTCTCGATAACAGTTAACGTTCCGCAATGGCCGTCGTTATATAGTTCTTCGGGATTGGTTTCTTTCTGGCGGTTATGAAGTTTAGATACGCCAATGCGTATGCCAAACTCTTTTCCGCAATCAGGGCATTGAAAAAATAATGACTGCCCTTCTTGATAGCGTGTCTCGTCGAAAGTTATGTAGTTGTCGCATTTGGGACATCGTACTCTCTTCATGTTTTTGTTTGCATGTTTAGTTATGTAACAAGTGTGCCATTAATTGTTGGCACTTTTGCGCATTACCCAGCAGTCTTTAAAGTCTGCGTTCTTGTGCAATTTGTTGTAAGCGGCATGTGCTTCGTTCATTGTTTCGTACCTGCCGTATACCACCTTTACGTCTTTATCGTTTGCCAATACTTCGGTCTCGCTGTAGCCTTTGTCCTTCATCATCTGTGTAAAAAGATTGGCATTGCTCTTGGTTATTCTGCTTGCCAGCACTAGGGCAATAATAAGTATCGTTGGATTTTGCGCTATTCTCAACCTCAGCAGGTTCGTTTTTCGCTGGAGACTTCGCAGGCGAAGGAATTGGAGCTTTTAATTTCTGTGATATTCTCCTGTCCTTTAATCATTTCTTTGGGCATCATCGTGCTCAATAGTCCTGTGTCTACCATGCTATGCGATACAGTGTTAACCTCTCCTTCGGTAACGGTAGAAGGGAAAAGCAAGATGGCCACAATGGCAATACAGATAGCAACGGCATTTCTAAGCCAAGCTACAGGGATGATAAGTTCGCCGTCTTTAACTCGACTATCGTCTGAGTTTTCCTCTATGCTATTAGAAAGTGCGTTTGCAGTGTCATCCATTTCAAGCAGAATGGGCTTGTTTTCTGATTGAATAACTTTGTTCGTGGTCTTTTCTTCTTCTTTATTTGTTAATTCGATACTTTGTTCTGCATTGATAGTTTCTATTGTTTGCAGGCGAAGAATATCGATAGAATTAAGTCCATAGAGCGATGGTGTTAGTATTCCCGACTCGCAAGGCTCAAAAAGTGTAAGTGCCATTTTCTGCATAATAAAGCACGCCAAGGTCGTTTAATTCGTAATAACCTTCGTTATGCAAGTGTTGGCGCATCTCTTCCACCTCATTAGCAATTCGGGTTAAGGCTTCGGGGTAGCTCAAGTCGTAAGCTTCAACATACGATTGCGCCAACAGTGAATCGTTTAAGCGAAGTTGGCGATTGAACCCAAGCGTGCGCGACGGCGGCAGAAACGTATGGTCACCGTCGTCGTATCTTGCTTCAACATGGTGCGCCATAAATCCTCCAAAGTCAGGAATAATTACGCAGTCGTTATCCAGCAATAAGATTTCGATATGTCTATGCAGTTCAATCACGATTGCAAAGTTACTATTTTTTTCTGCCATAGTTCAAGCCTGACACCTTATATTTTTGGACATTATTTTTACTGAATTATAATGATAATTTAACTATATTATCACTATTATTCTTCGGTTTGTTTTTTTGAATTGTTTTACAGAAACACCAATACACTGATATCTAAACCTAAGTATCAAATATACTGGATGTTATAAACTTAAACATCTAGCTAGCCTTTTATTTAACATATAATTGTATCTACTTGATATATCATTGCTTATAGTCTTTTACTTGTTTGCTAGAGATGTACCAATTTTATAAACCGTGTATTTAGTTTTTCGTATTGTGTGTTTTTGTTGTAACTTATGGAATTATAAATTATCTGAAATGTTATTTTTAAATAGACAAACAGAGAAATACAAAAAAATTAACTCATGCGTTATAATGATTTAAAAGCAGATTTTTCTGGTGCATTTTATCTATAGGTGTGCTGCGTTTATCTTGTTAGCATAATCTCTATTGTTATGTTAAATGTAGTAATTAAACCTTCGCGAGAATCGAATATTTTTTTAAGCGAGTTAGTAGTTGGTGAGTGAAATTGGCACTTATAGTGTTAAATTTCATAGAAAAAAACACCTTTGGACTTTGTGCTTAAAATGATGTATCTCCCAAGCTTATCCAGCAAGCTATTTATTCCCATACCCCCACTCTATTCCGCTTTCCTAGCCTTGACGTTGCCTTATCCAGCGTGCAAAAAAAGGGGTCTTCAATTTCAAAAAGTATCTAGTTTGATGACATAACCACTTTGCATCAATCGCTTTACACTGCTATACATCGTGCTTGTAGGTAAACGGCGATTATTTGCAAGCTGCACGCTATTAACCAGTCCCATCAAAAATACTCCGGTCGGTTTTGTTAAAATTGAGCCAAATACGTTCAAAGTCAAAATCGTGTGTACGAACAAGAGTTGTTATAGCTTGATCCACCACCTCCGCTTCGTTCATTTTTATAAGTAAGCATATCCCAAACCAGTGCTGCCAACTGTTGTGTGTAATATGGATGACAACGAGTGGTAGCCAAAAATCTGCTCCACCACATTAACCTTTGAGACAAAATTATCTGACAAGCGCTCAGAGATGTACTGGCTAAAATTACTGTGTGGTATTCTGTCAAGATGCATCAGCACACCAAAACGATAGAAAGGCGAGCGCTTTCGTTCAAAAATCTCAGTCATCATCGACTCTTGACTACCCAAGAAAATATAGTTAACGTGCCGTTGGTTTTTGGATAATGGCACGCAATCGTTTTGTCAATCCCCTTGTCTAACCCCATCAGTTCTTGAAACTCGTCAAACACAACCACCATCGATTCTCCTTTCTCACTCACCTTTTTCTACTAGCTGCAGTGCATCTTCTATCAATACCGTAGCATCGGTTGTGGCTTGAAAGGTAATGTCGATAGCTTCTCCCGAAGGCGTGGTAGATATAGTAGGAACAACCCTGAAACTACTTAACAGATGCTTAAGCTTTTCCCACGGATGTAGCTTAAACACTTCTTTCAAAATCATTGCCGCTAATCCCTCAACACTAACTACCATCTGCAAATTGAGTGAGATACAAGGTCGCGCAACTTGAGTCACCGCCTTTTTAACCAAACTAGACTTGCCAAAACGCCTAGGACTAATTAATATCAGGTGGTTATCACTGTTAAGCAGTTGCTTAATGCTTTCCAGTTCTTCGGTTCTGTCGGTGAAGTATTCTCCTTCAACAATGGTTCCAAACTTAAACGGGTTCTTCATTTGCGAATTTTTCGTTACGAATTTTTTTCGCAAAATATAATCATAAAGCCTTCTATTAACCAAACAAACGACGCAAAAAGGTCATAATAAGGTTTATTTTTTTAACACCCGTTGCCTGCTTATATACACAAAAGCAATTATATAAAGGTTAATTATATATCCGTTTGTTGGCCATATATCTAATTATTGTTACTTTTTGCAATGAAGTTATGTTCAACCTCATTTGTTTTGGGGCAACACAATATTAAATTATAACAACAGTAAATGAAAGTATTAAAATTTGGCGGAACATCAGTAGGTTCCGTAAAAAGTATATTGTGCTTAAAGCGCATAGTTGAAAATGAAGCTAAACGACAACCTGTGATTGTGGTTGTTAGTGCATTGGGCGGAATTACCGACAAGCTTATTTCAACGGCGCAAATGGCAGTGGCTGGCAATGAAAAAAATGGCGCAACGAGTTTGAGGAAATGACAGTTCGACACCATCAAATGATAGACACCATTATAAGAGACACTGCAGCTCGCGAGCAACTATTCAATATCGTAGACACACTTTTCGAACAGTTGCGCAGCATTTACACAGGTGTTTTCCTTATTCGCGACCTAAGCGAGAAAAACTCTTGATGCGATTGTTAGCTATGGCGAACGACTTAGTTCGAATATCGTTTCAACCCTTATCCGCGGTTCTAAGTGGTTCGATTCACGAGATTTTTATTAAAACCCGACGAAAAACAGCAAGCATGTGCTGGATAGCGAGCTAACAAATAAAGCTTGTGGTCGACACGTTTTCACCACTTCCACGAGTGTCGCTTGTGCCTGGCTTTATCTCGCTCGACGAAGATACTGGCGAGACAACCAACCTTGGGCGAGGCGGTTCTGACTATACTGCAGCCATCATTGCTGCCGCATTAGACGCCGAAGTGCTTGAGATTTGGACCGATGTAGATGGTTTTATGACGGCCGACCCACGTGTTATCAAAACGGCTTATACTATCAAGGAACTAAGCTATACCGAAGCAATGGAGCTTTGCAACTTCGGTGCAAAGGTGATTTACCCACCAACCATCTACCCTGTTTGCGTAAAGAACATCCCTATAAAGATTAAAAACACCTTTAACGCCGAAGCCGAAGGCACCACAATCAAGCAAAAGGTAGAGAAAACTGATAAACCCATACGAGGTATATCCAGCATTAGCGGCACCGCACTCATCACCGTTGCTGGTTTGTCGATGGTTGGTGTAATTGGTGTTAACAGACGAATATTCACCGTTTTGGCCAATAATGGCATTTCCGTGTTCCTCGTTAGTCAGGCTTCATCAGAGAACTCCACTTCTATTGGTGTGCGCCAACAAGACCTTGACGCAGCCGTTGAAGTGCTTAACAATGAATTTTCTAAAGAGATTGAAACAGGAGCAATGTACCCCATGAAGGCCGAAAGCGGACTTGCCACGGTGGCAATTGTGGGCGAAAAATATGCGAAACACGCCAGGTGTGGCAGGAAAAACTCTTTGGTACGCTTGGACGTTCGGGTATTAGTGTGATTGCGTGCGCGCAAGGAGCAGCAGAGACCAACATCTCGTTTGTTGTTCCAGAAACATTTTTTTGCGCAAATCACTTAACGTAATACACGACTCGTTTTTTTCCTCTCCGAATATACCGAACTCAACCTCTTTGTGTGTGGCATTGGAACGGTAGGCAGCAAGCTTATTGAGCAGATTAAATCCCAGGCAGAAGAATTACGCTTGCGTTCGCGACTTAAATTGCGTGTAGTAGGCATTGCCAGCTCCAAGTTTATGATGTTCGACCGTAATGGTATTGATCTCGAAACTTATGCAGAAAAAAACTTAAAGACGCAAGCAAATGCACACCAGAGAACTTGCGCAATGAGATACTTGAAATGAATATCTTTAACAGCGTGTTCGTAGATTGCACAGCCAGTAAAGATGTTGCAGGCCTGTATCAAACACTTCTAGACAACAACGTAAGTATTGTTACAGCCAATAAGATTGCCGCATCTTCTAAATATGAGAAATACGAAAGATTAAAACAAACAGCTCTTACACGGGGAATTAAGTTTAAATACGAAACTAATGTGGGCGCAGGACTTCCTATTATCGGAACCATTAATGACTTGAGAAACTCGGGTGACCACATTCTAAAAGATTGAAGCTGTGTTGAGCGGAACACTTAATTTCATCTTCAACGAATTGGGTACTGATGTCCCTTTCTCTGAAACCGTGCGACGAGCAAAAGCCCAAGGTTATAGCGAACCCGACCCACGTATCGACTTAAGTGGAACAGACGTGGTTAGAAAGTTGGTGATACTAACCCGCGAGGCTGGATATAAAGCAGAACAAGCCGATGTTGAAAAACATTTGTTTGTGCCCAACAGCTTTTTCGAAGGCTCTCTCGAAGAGTTCTGGGAAAAATCTTCCTACACTAGACGCCGACTTTGAAAGAAAGAGTGAGCAACTGGCTAAAGAAGGTAAACGCTGGCGGTTTGTGGCCACTATGAACCTTGGCAAAACTAGCGTTGGCCTTCAAGAAGTTGACAAAAGTCACCCGTTCTACAACCTAGAAGGCTCTAACAACATCGTGCTGCTCACCACAGAGCGCTATAAACAATACCCGATGCAGATACAAGGGGTATGGAGCAGGGGCAGATGTAACAGCTGCTGGTGTGTTTGCCAACATCATGAGCATTGCCAATATTTAGGGTTCGTAGGTCATGAAACAGCTTGTTTTTACCTAAATACGGCGTAGTTAGCTAGCTCGTTATGCTTCTTGGCACACACCTATCGCCCATTAGCATAACCAAAAGAGGCTTCGCTCAATGCAAGGTAACAATAGGTATGCCCTACCAACCCATTCAATCGACAAGTCAAAGGCTTTCTGCTTCAAAACGCATTGCGTAAGTAGACAGCCAACATTACCACATTAAACCCTAATCAATTAAAGGATATGAAATCTTTCTATCTGGCACTGGCATTACTTGCCTTGCCTAACCAACAACTGATGGCTCAAAAAAACAAAGTGTACGGACAAGAGTACATAGAGGCCATAGCCGATAATACACGCCTCTATGTAAGTAAGCGACCCGACGTGAAGGACAGATTGTTCCGTTCTGAAGTTATCGATAAGAAAATAGAAGAGGTTAAAAAACTTCTCAAAGGAAACCGCTATCTGGCTTGGATGTTCGAGAATTGTTTTCCCAACACGCTAGAAACCACCGTGCACTATCGCAAGCTAAACGGCGAAGACGATACTTTCGTTTATACTGGCGACATCCCTGCCATGTGGCTACGCGACTCGGGTGCGCAAGTATGGCCTTATGTGCAATTTGCCAACAAAGATCCTAAACTTAAGGCCATGATTCGCGGTGTTGTTCTTAGACAATTGCGCCAAATTAACATCGACCCTTACGCCAATGCGTTTAACGATGGACCAACTGGCGAAGGCCATGTTACCGACAAAACAGACATGCAGCCAGAGGTGTTTGAACGCAAATACGAAATAGACTCGCTTTGCTATCCCATTCGCTTAGCTTTCCACTATTGGCAAGTAACGGGAGACACCTCTATCTTTGACGAACTGTGGACCGAAGCTATCAAGAAAATTTTGGCAACCTTCAAAGAACAGCAACGCAAAAACGGACCAGGAAAATATCGCTTTGAACGCGAATCAACACGTCAAACAGAGACTTTAGGAGGCGACGGATACGGTTCGCCTGTAAAACCTGTTGGCCTTATTGCTTCATGCTTCCGCCCCTCAGATGATGCCACAACGATGCTTTTCCTTGTTCCTTCTAACTTTATGGCCGTATCGGCACTGCGTAAAGCATCGCAAATCCTGACAAAAGTAAACAAAGACCAAAATCTAAGTCAATCGTGCGAAGCCCTGGCCAACGAGGTTGAGGCTGCGTTAAAGAAGTATGCCATCACCGAACATCCTAAATATGGCAAAATTTATGCATACGAAGTTGACGGCTATGGCGGACAAGTTTTGATGGACGATGCCAATGTACCTAGTTTATTGGCACTGGGATATATGGGCGATGTACCACTGAACGACCCTATCTATCAAAAACACGCGTCGTTTTGTTTGGAGCGAAGACAATCCCTGGTTCTTTAAAGGTGAAGCAGGAGAAGGCATAGGTGGTCCCCATATCGGTGCTAACTATCCTTGGCCAATGAGCATCATGCTTAAGGCTTTTACAGCTCAAAACGACGACGAGATTAGACAATGCATCAAAAATGTTAATGGAAACAGATGGCAATACTGGCGTTATGCACGAAGCTTTCAACAAAAAAACAATGCGCAAAAGTACACTCGCGCTTGGTTTGTTTGGCCCTAACACTTTGTTTGGAGAACTGATTCTTAAGCTTATCAACGATGGCAAACTCGACTTGCTTAATAGCATTCAAGTTAAAAAGTAGATTTGTTATTTTTCTTTTTTTGAACATTCAACATATTATTGTAGGTATTAACAAAGTCTACAAAGCCACAAAAATGATGGTAGAATACAAATATATGTGAGCCAAAAGAGAAAAAAATATTGAATAAAATGCGGTGTAGTTGTAATTTTATTATTACCTTTGCACCGCATTTGGAAGATTAGCAGAGTGATCGATCGCGCTGGACTCGAAATCCGGTATACCCTTTCGGGTATCGGGGGTTTGAATCCCTCATCTTCCGCAAAATCATTAATAAGCCAATAGGCATTACCTTGAGGACTTAGATAATAAGAAATCGCTGCAAAGTTATACCTTGCAGCGATTTCTTTGTTTTTACCCACCTACGTTTTTCACGTTACGCCTTGTATGGCAAAAACCCTTTGCAGGGCAGTACCTTGATTTTTCTCACCCCCTACTGAGGTTTATCTGAAGTGCCTTAAGAAACAAAAACTAAGATAAGGACTAAAGCTTCGTAACAAACACAAATGCATCCGAAAAAAGCTTTTCTATCTCGTTGGGCGCTTGATTAAACAACCCAAAGATAGAACTGCCACTTCCCGACATCTGTGCATACAACGCTCCTTGCGCATATAGCGTACGCTTAATATCAGCTAATTGAGGATAAACAGCAAAAACAGTTTGCTCAAAATCATTGGTTAGCTGCTCTTTCCATGTGCCTATTGGCTGCCTTACAATATCTCGACAACATTTAAGAGGTCGTTTGGGTGCAATGTTTTTAAAAGCGTCTGCAGTTGAAACAGCCACTGGAGGCTTAACAATTGCTAGGTAATACCCATTGAGATTGTGTTGAGGAGTATCAACCGGCGCAAGAATTTCACCTTTACCAGTAGCAAACGAGGGTTCGGCTGTGATAAAAAAAGCACAATCAGCACCCAACTGCGCAGCATAACGTTCCATTTCGGCATTGCCAATGTTTAACCTAAAACGTTCGTCGAGCAATCTTATCATAAACGCAGCATCACTCAGATCCACCTCCAAGTCCTGCTTGGGAGGGTATGCGCTTATAAAGATGTGCATGAATGCGCGGAATTGAAAAAATCGCGAGCCAATAGGTTATAAGCCTTACACACAAGGTTCTGTTGTTCGTCGCCATCAATGGTATTACCCGTAATCTTCAAGTCGCAAGCCACTTCAGAGGGGAAATGTTCGTCCATCAGCTTCACCTCAAGGGCATCGGTTAACGGTACAGGATAGAAAAACTGTTTCTAAATCGTGAAAACCATCTTCTCGTTTGGCCACGATATTCAATCCTAAGTTTATCTTTGCGCAAGGAAATGTAATCATAAGTTGTCTTAATTGTTTACCTTGCAAAGATAATACATTTTCGAACAATTCGATAGATTGCAACAACAATTCTACATTTTAGCACTTGTAAGAAAGGACTACAAGTGAAATTGATAGTATTGCAATTGATTTGAAAAAGCCAATCAATACACAATCTTCCCCAAAAGGCAAACAAAGAGCATCAAATGGATAAGCTCCTACGTACAATAATACACATTAGAGGGATTAAAACACATTGAAACAGCCCAACTTGTGAGCGTGCTTATAATAGGTCAAGTCTAGCCACAACACTTGTTCAATACTTCTAGTTATCATCGATAGAAACAAACAGCATATTTAAGGATGAAATAAATCAAATTTAGACAACATAACCGATTTTTTTACGCAATTGCATGATAAGGCAAACAATTATCTTAAGGTAGCCATATTCCACCCTACCAAGTCGTGCCCTTACTTTTTATGTGTCTAAAATGGTTAGTAAGACTTGTTTATGAATACTGTAAATAGCTTAACTTATATTTGTTAATTAAATAATCTTTCTTTACAAAACACATACTTAATTTCAACCCCTGTTTAGAGAAAACAGATGTTATACAACATATATTTCACCCCTTTTTTCCCCCTTCCGCATTAATTTCTTAAGCCAATTTTGAGCACAATATCTGCGTTTTTGTACCTTTTTAGCAATTCTATTTGGTGCTTAACCTGAAATTTTTTTCACCAGAACAGAAACAGCATTTTTACCACTAAAACACCACTTTTTTTCTAGTCTGTTTAGCATAAAAAAATAACAGAGTTTGCTCTTTTTCGATCGTCGCAACATCCCACTTTTATTAACCTTTGTAGCTAAACATATGCGTTTTTACACCAAAAATGCATTGCATTTAGCACGAGTTTACACTGCATTTAGCAGCATATTACATCTAGCGTTTAGCAGCAAAACGCGTTGCGTTTTTGCACCATATTGCGCAGTGTTTTTGGTACTAATTGCCGATATTTAAGCATAACTTTCGGTTTATTGTACAAAAAGTCCCAATTACAACATTCAAGCAGTAATCGTATTTTTCAATTAAACCTTCGCGAGAATCGTTTATATGCAAGCGAGTAGACAATTGGTGAAAAAGAAAGCGCTCACAATGTTAAATTTTAGTGCATTTATTTTTACAATTCAAACAACACATATTGATAGGAATAATTGCCAAGATCAATTCTTATATCCCAAAACCAAAACCAAACAATGTAGCTATTGACTACAGGTTTTGCTGAACGAGGCATGATAATCGCATTTTTGCTACATTTGTAGCCGTGTTCTACATTGAACAGCGCACTTGGCACCTAAATAGCGTAAGCAAATAAACCCAATACAGCGCATACAAACTTGATATCACAACTGCAAAACAACACGTGGACGATGTAGAACCCACCAAAATAGAGAGAATTTTGCACAGAAACAAGTTTATATTAAACGACAATCGCCCCCACAACAAGGGGAAGGACGCACAAAAATAAATAGAAAAACATGGCCGAAGCTAGCAATACAAACAGGAGAACAAGGAAGCCTGCCCCAGTTGACAACACCTACGGACACCTTCCGCCGCAAGCCACCGACTTGGAAAAAGTGGTTCTGGGAGCTTTGATGATAGACAAAGATGCCTTTGCTGTGGTGAGCGAACTGCTTCACCCCGAAACCTTTTACGAACCCCGACACCAAAAGATATACACAGCCATCAGGTCGCTCAACATGGATGAGAAACCTGTTGATATTATGACTGTTACCGAACAGTTGAAACGCGACGGAACAATAGACGACGTTGGCGGTGCTCCCTATGTGGTGGAACTTAGCTCGCAGGTGGCTTCTTCGGCCCATATCGAATACCATGCTGCAATCCTTGCACACAAATTTTTAGCAAGACAACTAATTTCTTTTGCTAGCAACATCGAAACTAAGGCTTTTGACGAGAGTATTGACGTGGAAAACCTGATGCAAGAAGCCGAAGGGGCATTATTTGAACTATCGCAAAAAAATATGCGACAAGACTTTACACAGATTGACCCCTGTGATAAAGCAGGCCATAGACATTTTGCAAAAGGCTTCGGCAAATAGTGGTGGCATGACTGGTGTGCCTACTGGCTATACCAAACTAGACGAAATTACTTCGGGATGGCAAACCCTCAGACCTTATTATTATTGCTGGTCGCCCCTGCGATGGGTAAAACATCGTTTGCACTTAGCTTGGCAAAAAAATATCGCAGTTGACGCTCAAGTACCCATCGGCTTCTTCTCGCTTGAAATGAACAACGTGCAATTGGTTAACCGCCTTATTTCTAACGTGTGCGAGATTGTGGGTAGTAAAATTCTTAACGGACAACTAACTCCCGACGAATGGGACCGACTAGACAAACGACTACGTAATCTGCAAGGCGCACCTGTTTATGTAGATGATACGCCAGGACTATCTGTTTTTGAACTGAGAACAAAGGCTCGCCGACTTGTTAGAGAAAAAAGGGGTGGGTGTTATCATGATTGACTATTTGCAGCTGATGAACGCTAACGGCATGAAATTTGGCAGTAGACAAGAAGAAGTGTCTACCATCAGTCGTTCGTTGAAAGGTTTGGCTAAAAGAGCTCAACATTCCCGTTATAGCCCTTTCGCAGCTTAGTCGTAATGTAGAAAGCCGAGAAGGACTTGAAGGAAAAACGCCCACAATTGAGCGACTTGCGCGAATCGGGTGCCATTGAGCAGGATGCCGATATGGTATTGTTTGTGCATCGCCCCTGAATATTACCATATCTTTGAAGACGAAAAAGGGAAACGACTTGCACGGCATGGCACAAATTATTATTGCCAAACACCGTAAAGGTGCTACAGGAGATGTGCTGCTTACCTTTTAAAGGACAATATACGAGGTTTGATAACCCAGATAATTCGTCAACGCAACCTGCACTACCCGACGATGGCGGTGGACTTATCGTCTCTAGAATGAACGACGAACCGATGCCTTTCTAATGATGTGCATATAAAAGCACTACGGCATAATATTATGTCAATACAAGAAAATTGGCAAACAAACACATACTCCACACAACAAATTCTTACATGAAAAGAATAATATTATTGGCCTTATTGACCACCAATGTAGTCGTGAATACTGTTGCACAGACAAAAAAAGAACTGCGCGACAGCATCATTGTGCTGGCTAGAGAGGCCGACTTGCACCCAGACTCGATAGAGTTGCGATTAAGAAAAAGCAGCCTTGAACCTTCAGTTGGAACAATGGCAATATGCCAAAGAAGAATATGACAACATCTTAACACTATTCCCTAACAATGCCACCGCCTTATATTTCAGAGCATTTGCGTACGAAAGAATGCGCCGTTACGATCTCGCTAAGAACGATTACGAGCATATTCTTAACCGCATACCAGGTAATTTTGAGGCTCTTTTGGCGCTTGCTTTGGTTAACCAAAAGATGAAACGACACACTGAAGCGCTAGACCAGGCCAATAGACTTATCAGCTTGCACCCCAACAAAGCACTGGCTTACGCAGCAAGGGCTGGTATAGAACACGAACGAGGTTTGTTTGAATTAGCACTTTATGATTATGAAGAAGCCATAAAGAGAGACAATAAAAACACCGAATATTATATATTTAAGGTGGAAGCTCTGATTGACTTAAAACGATATGATGAGGCGATGCGTGAACTAAACCAGCTTACGCGAATGGGGGTGCCACGAACTGAATTGGGCGAACTATACAAAAAATGCAAAAAAAGCGTTGAGTTTTAAAAATATCAACACAAAGAGGTTTTCTTTTCTCCCCAACTTGTTGTCTTTTTGTAAGATTAAGACTTAAGAAGGCGTAAAAAAAGAAACTGTTTTTATCCCATTTACCTATAAACGCAGCTCAAAGTTGTATTCTGTTAATACCTTAATATTGTCCCACCAGGACTCCGGATTGTTAAATTTGTTTATTTTTGGAATTTAAATCGCAAAAATAGTTTGTAAATATTTTTTTCAAACAAACTATATTTGCAATACAAACTAATACAAATAAATAAACTACCATGAGGAAACTATATGGAAAAAGCAATCGCGCTATTGCTAACCTGCATTTGCTGCACCCTTTGCGCTTCATGCTGAGAACATAGACTTGACTAAACTTCTTCCGAAAGGGAAAAAGCAACATGGGTAGGTCTGTTACTTCTATCAACGGAGAGCATGTTTTGTTGGTGTTCAGTAAAGGCGAAGGTAAAACCACACCTTCAAACTATGGTTATGTACGCCTGTATAATGGCAATGCCATGACGCTCAAAGCCGAGAAAACGATTAAGAAAAATTACTTGCCATTTTCTTAAATCGAGTAAAGAGCCGATACCTGAAAAAAAGATGAAATAAATATAACTAATGGCACATTAGACAAAGACAATGTGTGGAAAGGCTCTGCAAAAGAAATGAGTTTCTACTTCTATCCGCCTAAAGGTAAAACCTTTGCATTAGAAAGCGTTGAAGTGGATTATGAGGAAGAAGGTGGACAACCTGACACGAAGCCTGATGAAAACAAGCCTAAAACAGAAGAAATCATTACCGACATTGTCAGTTTTAAGAAAATGGAAGATAATAAGGTGGCGACGTTGAGCCTGAATAATGCCACTGTTTTGGGATGTAATGGCATGGAATTGTTTGTTGAAGATAATACAGCACTGATAAGAATGCTTCTTACAGAAAGTGGCTCGTGGCAAAGAGGCGACGTTGTTTCTTGCGAAGTGCGCGGGGGCTTACGAAGATAACGCAGGACTGCCCACTATCAAAAGGATAGAGAAGATGTCTATTAAAAAGATATCGAGAAAAAGATTGAAGCCAAATACGTAGCCAGCGAACAGCTGTCGACACATATTAACAAATGGGTGCGCACAACATTCGTACCAAACAAGAACGTTCAACTTGCCAACTTGAGTACTGGCGCTAAGTGCCTAGTATATGATGGTGCTGAAGTGGAATGCGAAGCCATTGTTGCAAAGCAAGGTTCTACCCTCTTGCTCTATCCCATCACTTCTCAAGACGTGACAATTAACTTTTTATGACGATAAGACAAACATATACGGGGATGCGCAAAACGTAAATATTAATATTAAACACTCCGTTAAACAAGAAGTGTATAACACGCTTTCACTCCCAGTTACACTAACAGACGCCGAGGTAAAAAGCTGTGTTTGGAAAAACAGCTATTGTTGCTACATTTGTTGAGGTAAAGGGAGAAGAAGTGATTTTTCAACATACTAACAATGGAATGCTGGCCGGTGAAGCCTATTTAGTGAAACCTCAGACCGACATGGAGACTATATTTATACCTCAAACACGAGTGAAAAACACAGCAGGAAAATGGCAACAAGCCATTCGTGGGAACACTTAATGTTACCACTCCTCCCACTGCAAGCTATTATATCAACAAGCAATATAAACTACAACCATTTTATGGAAATCAACAATTAAAAAGCTTTTAAGGGATATTTCTGTAATATTGGTAATGCAGAAGGTAAAACAATTGTGATTAATAAGACCACAAATGGAATTGAAAAACAATAATACAAAAATAACTATAGCCCTCAACCTGAAATTATCTATAACCTTAATGGACAAAGAATGGCCTTGAAAAGGAAATGCACTGCCAAAAGGTGTATACATCATTAATGGAAGAAAAACCCTTTTGAAATAAAAACAAAAAGGCAAACACTTTATACCAAAACAGGACAAAAATGTAATAAAGAACCATTCTAAGCTAAGAAAATGCACAAAAAGGTTATGCGAGCAGGGAATAATCCAAACTCGCGTAACCTTTAATGTTTTACTTCTTTGCTACGAAGCTAAATTAGTTAGCCAAAAGCCGAAGCACAACTAAGACAATACAACCCTATGTTACTTCATATTAGTGTAAACCGTTTGCACGTCGTCGAAGTCTTCAAGGCGTTCAACCATTTTGTCGATTGTCTCACGCTCTTCATCGCTTACCTCTTTTTAGGTCGTTAGGGATGTAAGTAAACTCGGCTCCAGTTACTTCAAACCCTTCAGCTTCAAGGTGTTTTTGAATTTCACCAAAAGCTTGTTGGAGCGCCATATATGGTAATTTCGTTCGTTTCTTCATCTTCATCAAATTCGTCTTCAACACCATAATCAATAAGATCGAGTATCAATTCATCCATCTCAAGTCCATCTTTTTTCTTGAAAGTGAACACAGACTTATGATCAAAAAGGAATGAAAGTGAACCAGAGGTGCCCAAGTTGCCATTAAACTTGTTGAACACCGAACGAACATCGCCAACAGTACGCGTGGTGTTATCGGTGAGAGTATCAACAAAAATGGCAACACCATGAGGACCATATCCCTCGTATGTAACCGCTTTGTATTCACTTTGGTCCTTGCCCATGGCGTTTTTAATAGCCCTTTCGATATTATCTTTAGGCATATTTTCGCGCTTAGCATTAGCAATAATAGCCCTTAATGTAGGGTTATTTTCAGGCTCAGGACCACCAGCTTTTACGGCAATGGCGATTTGTTTACCTATTTTTGTAAACGTACGGGCCATGTGACCCCATCTTTTCATTTTCGCAGCTTTGCGATATTCAAATGCTCTTCCCATAGGATTGTGCGTTTAAGAGTGAGACATAACTTAGAATGCAATGGCGCGATTAAACGCTAAAACTAAGCAAGGAACTCCCTTTCCCACCCATTATGTTATCTTTTTATTCGTTATTTTTGTATTTAACTATAATGCGTTACACTATTGACACAAAGCCATTAACGCAATTCAGCAGCGAGTTTGCCTTTTAAGGTTGGCAATTAGCTTCTGCATAATCGCTTCAATTTGCTTGTCTTTTAGCGTGGCATTCTCATCTTGCAATATGAAGTTTACGGCATAACTCTTCTTTCCTTCAGGCAAGTTTTTGCCCTCGTACACGTCAAACAGTTCAACTTTCTTGAGTAATTTCTTCTCTGTTTGTGTGGCTACGGAAACAACATCCTTAAACAACACAGACTTATCAAGCAGCAAAGCGAGATCGCGACTTACAGCGGGGAACTTACTTATCTCCTTAAATTCAACATCTTTTTGCTCACCATCTTCATGATAGAAGTCCAATTCAGGTCTGCAAAGAATACTTGGTTATTCAAGCCAAAAATTTTTTTAAGGATGCCATCTGCAACATAACCCAGTTCGGCAACAACTTTTTCTCCCCTATTCATAACCTTCATTGCATAAGAGAAGATGTTGTTTTCACTGGTTTCGTAAACTAGAAGACCAGCAGGTACACCGAGTCGAGCGAAAATATTTTGTACATAACCGTTCAACTCATAGAAAGAAGATTGTTCATCGGGATGAAGCCATGAGCCTTCTACACGTTTTCCAGTAACCCAAAGTCCCAAATGCATCTCTTCTGTGTAAGCCTTTAACAGGACATTCTTCGTTGGCCTTCTCAGGATAAGAATGATAACAATTACCAAATTCGAAGAAGCGCAAGTTCTGATTCTGCCTGTTAGCATTACGAGATACACTCTCTAATCCGCCAAAGAGCAGTGTTTGACGCATCATACCCAAGTCGGTACTTAGCGGGTTCATCAACTTGACACAAGTTTCTTCTGTATAACAGTTAAGTCCTTCGTAATAATTCACCTTGGTTAACGAGTTGTTAAAGGATTTCATTAAATCCTGCGCCAACGAGTTGTTCGCCAATAAGCGTTTCCAATTTGTGTTCTTTATCTTCGTTGCCCAGCACTGTTAACGAACTCTTAAGCTGTGTAGGAATTTCAACATTGTTGTATCCATAGATGCGAAGAATATCTTCTACCACATCACATGGACGTTGAACGTCAACGCGATACGAAGGAACTTTCAACATTAAACCCTCGCTAGATTCTTGCTGAATCTGCATACCCAAGCTCGTAACAATGCTTTTGATAACATCATTTCCTATTTCTTTGCCTATGAGTTGCGACACATAGTCATACCTCAAATCAACATGGAAGTCTGCAATAGGTTCAGGATAAACGTCCTTAATATCCATTGAAATTTTACCGCCAGCCAACTCTTTGCACAAAATGGCAGCTTGCTTAAGCGCATAAACAGTACCATTGGGGTCGATACCGCGTTCAAAACGATAGCTAGAATCTGTGCTAAGCCCATGGCGACGTGCACTTTTTTTCTAATCCATGTGGGATGGAAATAGGCACTTTCTAAAACTACATTGCGAGTTGTTTCTGCACGTTCCACTACCCTTACCACCAAACACTCCTGCAATACACATTGGTTCTTCGGCATTGCAAATGCTAAGGTCGGTAGCACCCAAGGTATGTTCTTCACCATCAAGTGTAACAAACTTAGTACCCTCAGGTTGTGTCTTTACGATTATATGATGGCCCTTAACCATATCTGCATCAAAGCAATGCATGGGCTGACCATAAGCCATCATAACATAATTAGTAATGTCTACAATGTTGTTTATAGGACGCAAGCCAATGGTACGCAATTTGTTCTGCAGCCATTCAGGACTTTCTTTTACCTCGCAATCTGTGATTGAAAACACAAGCATAACGCTTGCAAGCATCAGTATTCTCGATAGTAACAGCTATAGGGAGGTTGTTATTATCAACTTTGAAAGCATCGCATGATGGGCGTTTCAAGGTTGTTTCGTAACCATTCTGCACCAGCCAAGCATATAAATCACGTGCTACACCATAATGACTTAATGCATCGGCATGATTAGCAGTAATATCAATTTCGATGAGCCAGTCACTCTCAAGGTTATAATATTCAGCAGCAGGCTGTCCCACTTTTGCATCGGCAGGCAACACAATGATACCATCGTGAGCACTTCCAACTCAATTTCGTCTTCTGCACATATCATACCGAAGCTCTCTACGCCACGCAATTTCGATTTCTTAATAACAAATTCGTTATCACCATCGTAAAGCACAGCACCCACATCGGCCACAATAACCTTTTGTCCGGCAGCCACATTAGGGGCGCCACACACGATTTGCGAAGGTTCACCCTTTCCGAGGTCAACCGTTGTGATGTGTAAGTGATCGGAGTTTGGATGAGCTTCGCATGTGAGTACTTCGCCCACATACAGTCCTTTCAAACCACCTTTGATGGTTTTGAACCTCTTCAAGAGAGTCTACTTCAAGGCCACAAGAGGTAAGAACCTCTGCCGTCTTTTTGCGGAGTGAGGTTGAAATCAACATACTCTTTTTCAGCCATTTGTATGAAAATGTTCATTTATGTAAAGTTATTTTGTATACCCAAATAATGCGCAAAATTACTAAAAACATGCAGTTCCGTAAGATATTGAAGTTACAAATTACATCAATCAACCGTGAGCTGATCGAAATGCGCTTTATAACTTCCATCAACAACTATTTAAACCCTAGTTATAACCAAGGTGCTAGAAGATGAGCAAACCAACCAACAAACTTCTGACAAGGCGTTCTAAATTTATTCCATGTTTCCGAAGTGAGCCTAAAACTATCGGCTTTTATCCTTATCAAACAAGTTTGACAATTGAAGTGTCGTTTCTTTATCCACAATAATCGCATTCTCTTCATAATCAAATCGCAAACTGCGTGCATTGAGATTGGCGCTGCCTACAGTACAAAACTTACCATCAACCATGATAACCTTCGTATGATGAAAGCCTGGTTGGTACATCCACACAATTACGCCTTGCTTCATTAACTTATGAACATTATAGAAAACACAATCTGGTGTTAGTGGGATATCACTATGAGTAGACACCATTACCTCGACTTTTCACACCACGCTTAACCGCATTACGCAAAGCTTTTTTTCAAAGTTCTATTTAGGGTGAGATAAGGATTAATAAGCTTGATACTATCTTTACTAGCATTGATGGCTTTTGGTATAGAAACTGCGAATGATTTTATTTGATGTGCGTGGTTCGCGATTTATAATACCCACCATTTTATTTCCTGCCGATTTACAGGTATCGGGTTTGAGGTTATCAAAGTAATCCAAGCTGTCATTACCGCGATAATATTCCGCTCCATGCACATTCTGACGGGTAACTTTGTTCCATATCTTAATAAAGATAGCCTGCAAAGTGTTCACCTCTTGCCCTTCTATTCGACAATGCATATCTCGCCAACTTCCCACAACTTCGGTGCCTTTGATATAATAGTCGGCCACATTCATACCCCCTGTATACGCCACATTGCCGTCTATAACAACAATTTTACGGTGGTCGCGATGAAAAACATGATTTACCCAAGGGAATTGAACTGGGTCGAATTCGTATATCTCTATCCCTCTTTCGCGCAATGCACGAAGATGCTTTTTTTCTTCAAAGGCCGATTATTAGAATCATTTCCAAAGCCATCAAACAATGCACGCACCTTCACCCCTTCGCTTGCTTTCTTTGCAAGAAGGTCGAAAAGACAATCAGCAATGGAATCGTTCCTAAAAATTAAAGTACTCTAAATGAACGCTACTTCTTGCCCTATCAATGGCAGCAAACATGTCGTCGAACTTCTCTTGACCAGTAGTAAGCAACACCACTGAGTTGTTGTGTGAGAACTTAACCCCTTCTTCGCGCATCTGCTGCACGATAAGCGAGTCGCTACCTTGTGAAAAGGCAGCCAACGATAATAAACAGAAGAAAATGAGCGAGCGTATTCTCGATGGTTCAATCATAATGTGTTAATTGTTGCTTAGGCATTAAATCATGCAACTATAGTGATTCACGATGCCTATGAGCCTTGTTTCTTCATCAGCCACAAGAACTGTGTGGATTTTGTATTTTTTTGCATGATTTGCTGAATATCAGCAATTTTTTTGTGGTTGGCAACACCATTTTTGGAGTGGTGGTCATGATATCGTTAACTGTTTTATTAAAAAACTCTGCTTGCCATTTCTCCATAGCTCTACGAATGTCGCCATCGGTAATTAGTCCTACGATTTTACCATTTTCTAGCGACACACCCAGCCCCAATTTACCTTTTACTCACCTGAATGATAGCATCGCCAAGATGCATTTCTCTCGGTATCACAGGCAAATCGTCAACCCGCATCACGTCGGCCGCCGTAGTAAGCAACCTTTTTCCTAATTCTCCTCCAGGATGAAAGCGCGCAAAATCGGTTGGTTTAAAATTGCGTAATTGCATCAATGCCACCGATAAAAGCATCTCCCATAGCCAATGCTGCAGTGGTGCTGCTTGTGGGGGCTAGATTAAGAGGGCATGCCTCTTTCTCTACTTTTACGGTGATGTGTGCTACACTATATTTAGCCAACAACGAGTTGGGATTTCTACTCATGCCAATGAGTGGCACTCCACGATGTTGAATTGCAGGAATAAACCGTAATAGCTCATCGGTTTGACCAGAATTGCTTAGCGCCAGCACAACATCATCTGGCGTCATTACACCCAAATCGCCATGGTATACATCCAATGGGTTTATAAAAAAAGAAGGTGTTCCCGTGCTAGAAAGCGTTGCAGCAATCTTTGCACCGATATTTCCACTTTTACCTACACCCGTTGACGATAACCTTTCCTTTTGCAATTGTACATCATTTCAACTGCCTTATCAAAGTGCTGGTCAAGTTGCGGAATAAGGTCGAGCAAGGCTTGCGCCTCGTCTTTAAGACACTGAGAGGCGTAGTCTCTCACTTCTCTAAGTCTGCTTGCTATCTTGTCTGTTGCCATTATAGATATAAGTGTTTATTCTTCGTATGTTTTAAATATACATATAGATTATAACAAGCTCTCAATCAAAGTTTCAAGCTTGTCTAATTCTAACATATTGGGACCATCACTTAGTCCCTTATCTGGCTCAGGATGTACTTCAAAGAAATAACCAGTTGCCCCAAAAAGCCTTTTGCCGCGTGTGCCATTGAAGGTACAAAACGGCGATCTCCACCAGTCTTTCCTCCCATGCCTCCTGGACGTTGCACGCTGTGAGTACAATCCATGATTACCATAGGCACAATTTCTTTCATGTCAGAGATATTCCTAAAGTCTACAACAAGATTGTTATAGCCAAAAGCATTTCCACGTTCGGTTAACCAAACCTCAGTTGCACCTGCTTCCTTTGCTTTTTCTACAGGATATTTCATATCGAGACCACTAAGGAATTGTGCCTTTTTTTGATATTCACAATCTTTCCTGTTCTAGCCGCAGCCACTAACAAATCGGTTTGTCTACATAAAAAGGCAGGTATCTGCAGCACGTCTACAATCTGTCCTACAGCTTCGGCCTGAAAACTTTCATGTATATCAGTGAGAAGCTTCAGCCCATATTTAGATTTGACATTGGCCAACATTTCTAATCCTCGCTCAAGTCCAGGACCGCGAAAAGAGTTAATTGACGTCCTATTGGCTTTATCGAAAGAAGCCTTAAAAAATAACATCAACATTTAACTTCTCATTGATGTTCACCAGTTTCTCGGCAACCATATATAGCAGTTCTTGACTCTCGATTACACAAGGTCCAGCGATAAATGTTGTTTTCATACTTTATTCAGTCTTTTGTGCTTAGCCTACCCCACACCTATATTTTCAAAAAAAGTCTAGGGGTTTAGCTATTAATTTATGCTATTGTGTACGCAAAGTTACAATAAAAAAAGTATTACACCGACCTTTATGTCTACTTTTTGAATAAAACGACAAACAATCGACTAACGAAGATTACCACAATTAAGATTAAAAACCAAACTAAAAGGATATAAACTGCTATATACTTTGTCTCATTATATAGCTAGAACATTGCAAAAATGTTATCAAATCACAGTATCTAATTAGTAAATAAATCTCTATATATCAAGAATTTAGGAACTGTATTAATGCACTATTAAAAAAACATGCAGTCACTTATTATATGTTAAATATTATATAAATTATGAGATTTATTTGCACAATCTAGATAAAAGCACTACCTTTGCAACCGCAAAACGGGTAAGTCTTGCACGGCCAGCTCCCTTCGAACCCTCCAGGACGGGAACGTAGCAAAGGTAGTTGGTTGTAGCGGCGCGATGTAAGTAGCTTGCCCACCCCGCCTCTTTAGCTCAGCTGGTCAGAGCGCATGATTTGTAATCTTGAGGTCGTTGGTTCTGAACTGACAAGAGGTCTCAGTCAAGAAGTGTTCAACAAAACACTTCTTTTTTTGTATCTAATATGTAGCAAACTTTTGAAAGGTTCAGTTTATCAGGGTCAGGGCTCAGCGGAAGATTAGTGGGGACAAATTATTTTTATTACTTTTTGCACCATGGAACTGTTTAAACAACTTGCAAGCCTGATGCTCCCTTCCCAAATCCTTGATTATTTTGATGTGGTAAAGGTAGAGGAAGGTGCAACACAGATAGAGATAAGCCTCGATGAAACCTATCCGGAGTCTTATAAGGCCGACGAAAACATTGAGAGTAAGGGTTTCATGGAACCAACCACGATAACCGACTTCCCCATACGTGACCATAAGCTCTTGCTTCATGTCCGTCGCCGTCGCTGGCTCAACCGTAAGGACGGCGTGAGCTTCTGCCGCCCTTTGAACCTCGTTGCCGAGGGAACGTGTTACTCCAAGGAGTTCGCGGCTTTTTTAAAAGATACGTATGGAGAGTTCCCCAGTGACCCTGCCGTACGCTTGAGGAGTACTACCACGTTAAGGCCAATACTTTCGAAAGGCAATACAAGGATCACCTCAGCGGTTTCCGCAGTTGGGACCAGCTCGGCCATGCAGACCAGTGGCTTGTCTTTTGCTGACAACGTCGGGGCGAGCATTTGCATAGACGAGACGGCTTTTGAGCAACGGCGAGCTGTACACCATCGTGACCAACCGTTCCTGCCACGGAAGGAAGGGAACGCTCATAGCCATGGTCAAGGGCGTTTCGGCCGACAGGGTTACCGAAGCCATCATGCACATAGACGAGCATAGGCGGAGCATCGTTCAGGAGATAACGCTGACATGTCCAACTCCATGCACCTAATCGCCAAGCGCTGTTTCCCCAACGCCATGCGAACCATAGACCGCTTCCACATCCAAAAGCTCGCCAACGACGCATTGCAGGAAATGCGCATAGCACACCGCTGGGACGCCATCCAGGCCGATACCGACGCGAGGGAGGAAGCAAAGTGCCTGGGGCTACCCCTACACGCCGGTTGTGCTTTGCCAATGGCGATACGCCAAGACAATTGCTGGCACGTAGCCGATACCTGCTGTTCAAGTCGGCAGACAAGTGGACCCAAAGCCAAAAACGGAGGGCGGAAATCCTCTTCGAGCAATACCCCGACCTCAGGGAAGCCTATTCGCTTGCGCACTCCCTACGCATGATATTCTCAAAGAACACCGTCAAGGATGCGGCAAGGCTATCCTTGGCTCGATGGTACAACAAGGTCGACAACTCGGGCTTCAAGAGCTTCAACGTAATTGCAGCAACCTTATACGAACATTACGACGGAGTGCTCAACTTCTTCGTGAACAGGGCAACAAACGCATTTGCAGAATCCTTCAATGCAAAGATAAAGGCTTTCAGGGCGACTCTGAGAGGGGTAGTGGATATAAAGTTCTTCATGTTTAGACTTTCAAAGATTTATGCATAGCCCCCACTAATCTTCCGCTGAGCCAGGGTCAGTCCTAAACGGGTCAATCCTAAAACCCTGTTGTAAGCTTCCCCCTCATGCACATAATTTCATAAGTCTATACAGGAAGAATGGAAAACAAGCATCATAACACCCCTAGCACAGGTGTCATGGTAGACCAAACAATAAAGTTCACTGGGGTCGGAACCAAGAAGAGGTATCCAGATGCCTTAAGACGTATAGTCTTCTACGATACAGAAGACAACGGAACTTTCGTGTTCTATACGAACAACATGGCTCTCTACTGAAGAAATTGCTCTCACATATAAATACAGACGGCGTGTTGAGCTGTTCTTCAAGTGGATTAAGCAGCACCTGCATGTAAAGGAGTTTTATGGAACAACGGAGAACGCCGTAAAGATACAGCTATACTGTGCCATTATTACTTACTGCCTTTTTTTGTCATCAGCGATCGTAGGGATGAAATTGGACATAGAGATTTATAAAATGTCAAGAATTATGTCCATATCTCTTCTCGAGCGGATGCCACTTAGAGATTTTGCTGGTGCTAGAGAAAGCAAAGGAGAACTTACAATCTGTAACTCAGCTAAGTCTTATTTTTAGTGGACACTAGTGAAATTATTAATACAAAAATAAACCCCAACTGCCTATAGAGACAATCGGGGTTCATATAGATTTGCTTTACAGTGCAAAATTATTCGGCAGCGAGAGCCTCTTTCAACTTCAGCTTTTAGAGTTATTCTCTTCAACCTCAGCAGAAACTTCTTCTACAGCAGGTGTTTTCGACAACAGCGTTTTCGGCTACGACCTTTACAGGAACAACAACCTCAACTTCTTTGTGGAAATGAACAACAGCTTCGAAATCACCAACGCGCTTAATATCACGCATCGTGATAATCTTTCTGTCAACCTCTACACCTTGCTTCTTCAACTCCTCAGCAACAGTTGCAGCGTTTACCGAACCATATGTTGCACCAGTAGCAGATACCTTTTGCCTCGATAACAAGAGCTACACCATTGAGAGCTTGTGCTTTCTTTTCAGCTTCAGCCTTGATTGCAGCCAGTTTGTGAGCTTGTTGCTTAAGATTTTCAGCAAGAATTTTCTTTGCTGAGTCAGAAGCGATTACAGCCTTACCGGTAGGGATGAGATAGTTACGGCCATAGCCGCTTTTCACGTTTACAATATCGTTCTTATATCCTAGTCCGATAATGTCTTCTTTCAGTATTAATTCCATTCTGTTCCTCCTCTCGTTATTTCATCAAATCGGTTACATAGGAAGCAACGCTATTTGGCGTGCACGCTTAATCAGCTTGAGCCACACGACGTTGGTATTTTTAGCGATGTTCCGGTAATGCGACGGGGCAAAATTTTACCCTGTTCGTTAAGGAACTCTTGAGGAACTCTGGGTCCTTATAGTCGATATACTTAATACCGCTCTTTTTAAAACGGCAATACTTTTTCTTTTTGGTATCCACCGACGGTGGGGTCAAATAGCGAATTTCTGATTGCTTGTCTGCCATGCTTAAGCCTCCTCCATTTTTTTAGTCCATTTGTGCTTTCTCTTCTCGGCGTATTGTACAGCGTACTTGTCGAGCTTCACTGTCATGTAACGAATAACTTTCTCGTCGCGACGATAGCCAGTTTCGAGCAAGTTAATCACTTCAGGCTCAGCTTTGAATTCCAACAGGCAATAGAAGCCAGTTGATTTCTTTTGAATTGCATAAGCCATCTTTTTCAAACCCCAAGCCTCTTCGTTCACGATCTCAGCACCATTATCGGTGAGGAGCTTCTTGAATTTAGCGACCGTTTCCTTCATCTGTTCATCAGACAAAACGGGAGTCAAAATGAAAACGGTTTCGTAATGATTCATACTAAAAATGTAATTAATAAATGTTATTTTGCAAATTGCGGTGCAAAAGGTATTGATTTTTATTGATTTAACCAAACCTTTTTTTAGTAATTTTGTCTTCATATTAAAGAGATTATGAGGAAAATATATCCACACTTGGGTCTTGCACTGGTTTGCATGGGCGTTATTATATTTCTTATTTGCTATTTGGGTGCATTCACAGATAGCAACCTCCCGCTATTTTTTTAGGATTAGCGTGTGTTGTTATTGGTGCAGTGATTCATGTGTATTGGCAAAAAATCAAGCAACTATTAAGGAGTGACTCTATCGCCATTGCACTGGCAACCAAAATTTAACGGGACGCTGGTGATTATCACCACGCGTCCCGTTAAAAGCGAAAAACTAAGGTCAAGTGTTTTTTTATTTACTCCACATCAGGTGTAATCAATTTATAACCTTTACCATGGATATTGATAATTTCAATATCATCGTCATCCTTAAGATGTTTACGCAACTTTGTTATATATACATCCATTGAACGTGCATTGAAGTAATTATCATCAATCCAAATGGTTTTCAGTGCGAAATCACGTTGAAGAATTTCGTTGGCGTGCGAACAAAGCAGAGCCAAGAGTTCGTTCTCTTTGGTGGTAAGCTTTGTTTGTTTATCGCCAATAGTAAGTAACTGCTTCTGCGTATCAAACACAAATTTGCCTATATGATATAAGGTATTCTCCTTATTTTTCTTTCCACGTACGCGTCTCAAGATGGCTTCAACACGGAAAAACTAGTTCTTCCATTGAGAAAGGCTTGGTGATATAATCGTCTGCACCAATCTTGAAGCCTTCTAAGATGTCTTCTTTCAGGGTCTTAGCGGTTAAGAAGATAATTGGGATTTCAGAATTAGCCTGCCTTATTTCTTGTGCCAATGTGAAGCCGTCTTTCTTTGGCATCATTACGTCTAGTACGCAAATGTCAAATTTCGTTTTCAAAAATGCCTTGTATCCAGCCTCTCCATCAGGACAAAGTTCGGCCATCTAGCCCTTTAGCCTGCAAATACTCGCGAAGCAACATTCCCAAATTCTCATCATCTTCGCATAACAGGATTTTTCAATTTCTCGTCCATATTCTAATCTTTTTATTATTGGTAATTTTATTGTAAACTTTGTTCCCTTACCGTATTCACTTTTCCACGAAGATCTCGCCTTTGTGTACGTCAATAATCTTCTTGACGTATGCAAGACCCTAAAACCGAAACCTTTCACGTTGTGAAGGTTGCCCGTATGAACTCGGTAGAACTTTTTCAAACACTTTTTTTAACGTCGTCTTTTTAATACCGATTCCAGTATCTTTTACAGAGAGATAAAGGAAATCATCGTCGTTCCATGTGCGGATATATATATCCAAAGGCCCATCAGGCTTCTTATACTTCACCGCATTATCCATCAAGTTGAAGATAGCATTTTGAAATGCATCTCGTCTACATATATTGTAGAGTCAATGGCTTCTATCTCCGTGTATATCTTACCTCCCGTATGTTCAACTCGAAGGGTGAAAAGTGTTGGCAATATTTTCGGCCATCTCGTTCATGTCGAGCTGCTTCATGTTGAAGATAGCTTTCTTCTTATCAAAGAGCGACATCTGCAACACCTTCTCAACAAGGAAGCGCAGGCGTTTTGCTTCATCGTTAATCACGCCACCTAGATGCTTCATCATTGTCTCACTCTTAGTAACACTGGTATCATTGAGCATCTGTGCAGCAAGCGAAATACTACTGATAGGCGTTTTCAACTCATGCGTCATGTTATTAATAAAGTCGTTACGCATCTCGGTATAACGCTTTTGTCGGAAAATTACCACGATGGTAAATATGAAAGTAACCAACAAAACCAACGTGAATATAACAGATGGAATAACGAAGCGTACGCTCGAATAGATATAACTATTCATATCGGGGAAGTGTATCTTCACCAATCCCATTTTCGAAGCGGGATCATTTCTAAACAACACCTGCGAATAGGTATAATCTTCGCCCTCGTCTGAGTAGTCGGAGCAGCGATAAATCTCTCTACCATCAGGAGTTGAGACCGTGAAATGATATTGAAGGTTAATGCCATTACTCATCAATTCGTTCTTTAAGTCTTGATCAAGCGACTTAAAGTTGATACGTTCTTTCAAAGGACGTTCTGAAGCCGAATAAAGAATAGTGTACACCACCTCATCTAACAAAAGCACGTTGGTAAACATATCTATTCTTTACCACCTCTTGCATTGCCTTCGATGCTTCTGAAAGCGAATTCTTATCACTTCTCAAAAATCATCGCTTTGGGCATCTGCGAAGGTTTTGTGGTTATGGTTTTCAATTCGAACGAGGTGTACATCATGCTACCCTTGTCACCAATCGTCAATTGGTGCGTTCTTGGAAGTGCCGTCCTGTTTACCTTTTTGAGCAGCCGAGGCATCGTCTTGAAATGTTTTATGCCCAGTTTCGCTTATGTCTTTCTCTAGATATCGAAGCGTTTCATTCAGCTCCATATTTCTAGAGGCTTGATAAAGAGCACGATTTACGGACTCGTCAAACTGCTCCTTCTTCATGTCCGCCATTTCCTGAATATACTTCAGTTGCACGAACAGAAGGGCAAGGAACGCAGTTCCCATGATTGTTGCTATTGTCCAAATCGTTCTCTTCTTCATACTTACAAAAATTAACAGGATAAAGAACGCAAGCCTACGATTATGTTAAAAACATCTTCTGTTTTTAAATGTATTAACAAAATTAGCCACATATAGATAAAAAAATAAGCAACTAACTATTATTGTTTTTATGGTAAGATGGCGTTTTCGAATAGTATTAATCCCCAACGGCGTTTAAAAACAGCCGTCGGGGATTGGCTTTATATATTTACATCAGAACTACTCTTCTTCTTTGGCTTGTTCTGCCTCATGTTCCTTGATAAGTTCTTGTTGTATATCATTTGGAACAAGTTCGTAACTAGCAAACTTGGTAATAAACGATGCACGTCCGCCTGTAATCGAACTCAGCGAGATGGAATAGTTAGACAGCTCTTTCAATGGTATCTTAGCCATCAGTTTTTGATACCCCGCTTCGCTGTCCATACCCATAATGAGGGCACGACGTCCTTGTAAGTCGCTCATAACATCGCCCATAAAAATCATCGGGTACATACACTTCCGAGATCGTAAATGGGTTCGAGGATTTTTGGACCTGCTGCTTTGAACGCGTCAGAGAAAGCACGGCGTGCTGCCAACATAAATGAGAGTTCATTAGAATCAACAGGGTGCATCTTACCATCGTAAACAATCACACGCACGTCGCGAGCATAACTACCCGTTAGTGGACCGTGTTCCATGCAATCCATAATACCCTTAAGGATGGCAGGGCATAAAGCGAGCATCAATAGCTCCACCAACAACTGAGTTGATAAAAAACAAGCTTCCCGCCCCACTCCAACGGTATTTCTTCCTTGCCTTTGATGTTCATCTTTACCTCTTGACCATTCAACTTGTAGGTGGTTGGGTCGGGCATGCCCTCTGCATAAGGTTCAATAATAAGATGCACTTCACCGAATTGACCAGCTCCTCCACTTTGTTTTTTATGGCGATAATCAGCGTTAGCCGACTTGGTGATGGTTTCGCGATAAGGAATTTTCGGGTCACCATATTTCACTTGTAGTTTCTCGTTATTTTTCCAGTCGCCATTTAAGTGTCCTAAGGTGAAATTCTCCTTGTCCGTGAACAATTGTTTGCCTTAGTTCCTTGCTTTGTTCCACCACCCATGTTGGGTCTTCCTGGCGCATTCTCAACAAAGCAGCCATCAGTTTCTCTGTATCTTGGCTGTTAACCGCTTTAATTGAGCGCGAATATTTAGAATTTGGATACTTGATAAAGTCGAACCTATTGTCGCAATCCTTAGCATTAAGGGTGTTACCAGTTTTTACGTCTTTCAGTTTAACGGTACAGCCGATATCTCCAGCATTAAGTTTGTCAACTGCAATACGGTTTGCTCCAGCACAAGCATACAGTTGTCCGATACGTTCTTTCGAGCCTCTATCAGCATTGGTCATATCATCACCCACCTTTATGCATCCGCTCATTACCTTAAAGTAGGACACTTCACCAATGTGTGGTTCCAGACCAGTCTTAAAGAAATAGACAGATGCTGGGCCTTCAGATGAAGGTACTACCTCTTCTCCACGTGTATTGTGCAGTTTAGGCATTTCGTTTACAAACGGAACCACATTGCCCTAAGAACTCCATAAGTCTGCGCACGCCCATGTCTTTACCTGCACAAACACAGAAAACGGGGAAGATGCTACGCGTAACAAGGCCTTTTCTGATGCCTTCGCGTAATTCGTCTTCGGTAAGTGTTTCGCTATCGAAGAATTTCTCCATCAGTCCTTCGTCGTTTTCAGCAGCAGCCTCTACAAGTATTTTATTAAGAGCTGTGGCTTTTTCCATTTCTTCGGCTGGAATATCTTCTATCGTTGGTGCTCCACCTTCAGCGTTCCACGAATACTTTTTCATGGTAAGCACGTCGATAATGGCATTAAATCCTGGTCCTGTTTGTGTGGGATACTGAATTTGTACGCATTTCTCACCATAAATTTCTTTCATTGTAGCGATGAGATTATCGAAGTCGCACTTATCAGAATCCAGTTGATTAACAAGGAATATAACAGGCTTTTTCAGTTTATCGGTATACCTAAAAGTTGTTTTGAGTTCCCACTTCAGGGCCATATTGTCCGTTAATAAGGATAACGGCAACGTCTGTAACGTTCAGGGCAGTTATCGCACCGTTAACGAAGTCGTCTGCTCCGGGGCAGTCAATGATATTAAGCTTTTTGTTGTTCCACTCAACATGGAAGACTGTCGGGAAAACCGAGTAGCCGTACTCCTGTTCAACTGGGAAATAATCGCTTACCGTGTTCTTTGCTTCTACCGAACCACGGCGCTTGATTACACCACTACCAAAAAGCATTGCCTCGGCAAGAGTGGTCTTGCCGGAACCCGCACTGCCCACTAGAGCAATGTTTTTAATTTCGTTCGTCTGATAAACCCTCATATCAAAAAGATTTAAAGTGTTAGTAATCTTACGTTTTATGGACAAAAGCTTTTCGTGCTTTTTCCGCCGTCTAAGATAGATATTTTATACCGTTCCACCAAAACATATCCCAAAAAGTGTATAGAATTTAAAACATTTTAGTACTTTTGCTCTCAAAAAGATAAATATGGCTGGCATTTACATACACGTTCCTTTCTGCGCAAGCAGGTGCATATATTGCGATTTTTACACCACGATCAACTTGGAAAATCAAAATCGCCTAGTGCGTGCACTATGTTCAGAACTAGACATGAGACGCCATTATCTTCAGGATAACACGCCCCCTAACGCCCCTGATAGAGATAGACACCATTTATCTTGGTGGCGGAACTCCCTCTCAACTTAGCGAAGAAAAATTTACATCGCCTTTTTGGCGCTATATATAACAAGGTGGAAAAATAATGTTTCTTTTCAAGTTTCGCCCAATGCTGAGGTTACAATGGAGTGTAATCCAGACGACATCACCCCACAATTTGCTCAAACAATCGCTAAGCTACCCATAAATCGGGTTAGCATGGGTGTGCAAACATTCGACGACGTTCGACTAAGTTTCCTACGAAGACGACACAAGTCTGCCCAAATCACACCTGCGGTTGAACAACTTCGACAGGTTGGCGTGAACAATATCAGCATCGACCTCATCTTTGGCTTTCCTAAACAAACCCTTGACGAGTGGGCTATCGACTTACAAAAAGGCTATTGAACTTGATGTTGTGCACATCTCTGCTTATAGCCTGATGTACGAAGAAGGAACGCCATTGTTTAAACTTTTACAACAACACCGTGTGTCGGAAATAGACGAAAGCAAGAGTCTTGACATGTTTAACATGCTTGTTGACACACTTACAGCCAACCATTACGAACATTATGAAATAAGTAACTTTGCACGCAAAGGGACTATCGATCGCGCCATAATGCAAGTTATTGGCAGGGTATTCCCTACCTTGGTCTAGGTCCTTCGGCCCACTCTTACGATGGTAATTCTCGCCAATGGAACATCTCTAATCTTAAAAAATACATGGATGCTATTGAAAACAAGACTATTCCAATGGAGAGAGAGACGCTAGACGAAGACACAAAAATACAACGATTGGATAACAACGGCACTGCGCACAAAGGAGGGGTTAAACCTAGCTTTACTGAGCGATGCTCACCGCAACTATCTTTTACAAGCTGCTCAACCCCACATTAATCAAGGCAACCTTGTTCTCATAGACAATCACATTGCGTTATCAAGAGCAGGTATTTTCATCAGCGACAGCATAATGAGCGATTTGATTAAGGTTTAACACCAATTCAATCATTAGCATCTATCTTGCAAAACTTGCTCTAAAGGTTTGCACCAAAACATTCAATCCGATTGAAGTATGAAACATTAATCAGAAATCCTCAATTAGCCTGCAATGCTAATTGAGGATTATCCATATTCTTGTTATTATTGAGTTTATCTCTTAACGCGCACGTCTCACTTCAACACCGAATTATATAAGTTCAAAATAAGCGCGCATGTGTCGAGATTACAAACCCAGCGATTTCTTAATATCATCTATCTTTGCATCTGCTTCCTTCAAACAACGTTCGTAGCAGCCTGTGCATTTCATTTCGCCCTTCAATTCAAGATAGAACTTAATCTTGGGTTCGGTACCCGAAGGACGAACAGACACCTTTGTTCCGTCTTCACAGAACCACTGTAGCACATTGCTTGTTTCGGGCATATCTAGCTTAGTAACCACGCCATTGGCATCGGTTTGTTCCAAACTTTGGAAGTCTTTGCTAATAACCACCTTCAGAACCCTACAATCTCTTTTGGGAGGATTAGTGCGGAAGTTCTCCATCATAGCCTTAATTTCATCGGCACCACTCTTTCCAGGTTTAACCACATTGATGGTAAACTCGTGCGAGAAACCATATTCCAGGTAGATATCCATCAGCAGTTCGTAAAGTGTTTTGCCTTGATCTTTGGCATAAGCACAAATTTCAGCTAAGAGCGAGCAAGCCGAAACAGCGTCTTTATCGCGAACAAAGTCTTCAGCCAAAAACCGTAGCTTTCTTCACCTCCACCAATATACTTCTGCTTACCTTCCGACTTAAGAATTTCATTAGCAATCCATTTAAAGCCCGTATAGCAGTCGCGCATCTCAATATTATTCTTATCAGCAATCTTCTTAATAACCTCTGTGGTCACGATTGTCTTCACAATAAAGTCGTTGGGCTTCATTTTACCCGTTTTGATACGGTTGGTGATGATGTAGTAAAGGAACAACAAGCACGTCTGGTTACCATTAATAAGCACCCATTCGCCTTTTATCGTTCTTGCAAGCCATACCCACGCGGTCGGCATCGGGGTCTGACGCCATCACGATATCAGCATCTATTGCTTTTAGCATCACGCAATGCCAAGGTAAGCGCTTCTCCGTTTTCGGGGTTAGGACTAACCACTGTGGGGAAGTCGCCACTTCTTTCCATTTGTTCTTTTACACAATGAACATTTTCAAATCCCCAGAGTTTAAGTGATTGGGGGATAAGCATCATGCCCGTTCCGTGCAACGGAGTGTAAACAATTTTAAGGTCTTTATGACGTTCGATAACAGCTGGGTCGATGCTGATCGTCTTCACTTGTTCAAGGTAAAATTTTTGTCTATCTCTTCACCAATAATTTCAATTAGTTCGGGATTGCCTTTAAATTTCACATCGGCCACCTTCACTTTATTAACTTCATCGATAATACCCTTTATCGTGTGGAGCCAATACTGTGCACCGTCTTCCCAATAAGCCTTATATCCATTGTACTCGCGAGGGTTGTGACTAGCAGTGATATTCACACCACTCTGACATCCAAAGTGTCTTATGGCAAACGAACACTCGGGTGTAGGACGCATATCGTCAAATAGATAAACTTTAATACCGTTGGCCGAGAAGATGTTGGCCACAGTTTCGGCAAACAAGCGACTATTGTTTCGACAATCATGGCAAACAGCCACCTTGATAAGCGAAAGATTAGCAAAGTTCTTTTTAAGGTAGTTAGCTAATCCTTGCGTGGCCATGCCCACGGTGTAGATGTTCATACGGTTGCTACCAGCACCCATGATACCGCGCAAGCCACCCGTACCAAACTCCAAGTCTTTTGAGAAAGCATCGATAAGACCTGTCTTATCTGTATTTTCCATTAGTTCCTTTACTTCTTTCCGCGTTTGTTCATCAAACTCGGGAGCCAGCCATTGTTCGGCCTTTTGCCTCACATTGAGCAATCAATTGAGCATTATTCTCCATAATCTATGAATTAGTATATTTAATTTATGTTCCAACATAGGGGTTTAACGGCACACCCTTATCAATATGGCAAAGATAATAAAAAAATATTTTCGAACAGGTATTTTTCTCCTTTAAAATGAGGAATTATATCTACTAACACCAGCATTTGTTTGGGGCGTACGTATTTTTTTAACTACATTTGCAAGCTATTTTTGGCGAAACAACAATCTAAAAAATATTCATACAGATAGCATTATGGAACTATATTTTACAGGAATAATCATCGCTGTTAGCACATTTCTTATCATTGGCATTTTCCATCCCATTGTTATTAAAAACCGAGTATTATTGGGGTACTCGCCCATGGTGGTGCTTTCTAATGCTTGGCCTTATCTGCGTTGCAGCTGCACTGATGATATCCAATGTCATTGTGTCATCATTGCTTGGCGTTGCTGGTGCAGCCTTTCTTTGGGCAATAGGCGAACTATTCGAACAAAAAGAACGTGTAAAACGCGGATGGTTTCCTATGAACCCCAAACGCAAAGACGCCTATAAAAACTAACGAGGAACAAGAAAAAGCAGGAGAATGAAGGTAGAGTTATTGTTTGTAGGGAAAACGGTTAACGCCAACTTTGTAGCTGGTATTGAAGACTATGCAAAACGCATTGGCCACTACTTGCCGTTTAATATTACTGTAATTCCTGAACTCAAGAACACGAAGAACCTTTCTGCCACGCAGCAAAAAGAGGCCGAGGGAGACTTAATTTTGAAAAAGCTGCAAACAGACGACCACGTAGTACTACTAGACGAACATGGAAAAGAGATGCGCAGCATCGCCTTTTGCCGAATGGATAGGGCGAAAGCAGCACGTGGCTCGTAGACTGGTGTTTGTGGTTGGTGGTCCTATGGTTTTAGCGAGGCTGTTTATACTCGAGCAAACGAAAAATGAGTCTTTCTAAAATGACGTTTTCGCACCAGATGGTTCGACTCATCTTTACCGAACAACTTTATCGGGCTTGCACAATTCTGAAGGGCGAACCGTATCATCATGAGTAGTTTTTGCAGCCTTAGCCCCTCTTACAGTTCGTTCGTTTGTCTTTTAGTAGCACATAAATCACCTATTGCCCATTAACTTACCAACGATAATATCGCATTTTAAATTCTTAATAAATCAACAATGCTTCGATAAAATGGCCTCTAATTTCCTTTTACTAGATTACAAGGAAAGAGAAATCCAGCTACTCATAGGCAATAACAGATTTAAGGCCATCATTAACAGTTCACTGTATCAACGGTTGAATTATCTTAACACGACTATTTTGTTTCTACAAACGCTGTTTAACAATCCTTTTTGTCTAACACACACTTAAAAACATTTATGGTAAGAATGGATACACGTTTTTAAAATAGTCAAGGCCATCCACACATATCTCAATATATGCAACTCCTAGATTCAAGGGATAATAAATTGCTTTGTAAATCGAGACAGATAAATGTACAACAACTAATATTCACCCTACAAAAAAACCGTTGCTCGGCAATGACATAGCCTAGTAAGGGCTATTAAATCCATACCGAACAACGGTTTGTTATTTTTATTGTGAAGTAGCTAACTTACCAAAGTTGCAAACGTTGGCTCTTTGGAATAAACAATTTATCGCCTTCTTTTCACACCAAAGGCCTCGTACCAAGCATCAATGTGAGGCAATGCGCCATTTACACGCCATTTACCAAGAGCATGAGGGTCAGACTTTGTACGGTTGCGTATCTCTTGTTCAGTGATATTTTGTCCCCAAACAGCAGCATAAGCCAAGAAGAAACGCTGGTCGGGCGTAAAGCCGTCGATGGTTTTAAGACGCTTTTTAGCCTCAACATTCTTGAAAGCACAGAAGCTAACTTGCAGTCCGCCGTGGTCGGCAAGATTTTCCCCAAAGGGTAAATTCACCATTAGCATTGAGGTCGGGAAGTACTTTTTATGTTAGAGAAGAAGTTGGCATAAAGCTTTGCACGCTCTTCAAACCCTTTGGCATCCGATGCTGTCCACCAGTCGTTCATCAAATCCATTAGCATCGTATTGACGACCTTGATCGTCGAAACCGTGTGTCATCTCGTGTCCAATAACCACACCAATTGCCCCATAATTATATGCATCATCGGCTTTGGGGTCGAAGAATGGACGCTGCAAGATACCTGCAGGGAAGCAAATTTCGTTGGTAGTTGGGTTATAGTAAGCATTCACCGTTTGCGGAGTCATCAACCATTCATCGCGGTCAACAGGCTTTCCAGCCCTTGTCATAATGTGTCTGTCGTGCAAATTTACGGCAAGCCAGTACATTCTCGTAATACGATTTCGTGGGGTCGATGGTTAGATTGCTATAGTCAATCCATTTGTTAGGATAACCAATCTTAACATAGAATTTATTCAGTTTGTTGTGTGCGGCTGCCTTTTGTAGTGTCACTCATCCATGTCTGTGCATCAATGCGCTGTCCAAGCGCAATTTGCAGGTTACGCACAAGTTGCTCCATCATTTTCTTTGATGTTTCTGGAAAAAACGAGCCACATACATCTTACCCAAAGCCTCTCCCATCGTAGCTTCCACTTGGTTTGTGGCCCGTTTCACAATGGATATTCCTCTTTCCGACCTGTCATGGTTTTACCAAAGAAGTCGAAGTTGGCCAATCTAATCTCGTTAGTGAGATACGAAGCCGAGTTTTGGATAATGTCCCATTCGATAAGTGCGCGCAGATCGTCTGCAGTGGCGGCCGCATACAGTTTGTCGTAACCTGCCATGAAACCAGGTTGTCCCACAACCATTTCTTGAATATAGGCCGACTTAATGCCCTCGGCGCTTGCCATTGCTTCAAGATTGATGTGCGGATAGTTATCCTTAAACTCCTTCAAGGTCATCTTATTGTAGTTGGCTTGTGGGTCGCGCAATTCAGTTACGCTTTTTCGAAACCAGCGCCAACGCCGTTTCCATACGGAAAAATAGCATCTCTACGAGCTTCGGCTTGAGCCTCGTTAAAGCCATAAAAGGCGGAACATGCGCACAATATGTTTACGATAGGCCTCGCGAATAGCAACCGTAGCAGGGTCGTTATTCACATAATAGTCTTTCTGTCCTAGCGTCAAACCGCCTTGATTGATGTTAAGAATGTTCATCGTTGCGTTTTTCTCGTCAGCCCCGAAGAACGAACCGAAACCCACGCCATAACCATCAACGGCATACTTTAGTTGAAATTGTTGAAGGTCGGCTTTGGTTTTAGCCCCTTCCACTTCTGCCAACAATCCTGCAACAGGAGCTAGTCCCTCCTTTTCTCGACGGGTTGAGTCCATCGCCATCTTGTAGAAGTCAGACAACTTTTTGTTCAGTGCTACCGGGTTTGAACTTCTTCTTCAGCAGTTCGCCCAAAATACTGTTGATGCGTTTGTTGTTTTCTTCTCCCAATTGGTCGAAACTACCAAAACGAGAGTAGGCTGCTGGCAGTGGGTTTCGTTTTTGCCAACCGCCAGTTGCAAATTGATAGAAATCATCTGCTGGACGAACAGACTTGTCTAAGTCTGTCATCACAAGTCCCGATTGTCCTTGAGCCATGCCCAATGCAGGCGAGGCCATCATCAAGAGTGCGGGAAAGATTTGTTTCATTTTCATGTGTTCTTTTTGTTATTGGGTAATTATGATTAATTGATTTACTAATTACATGCTAACCTTACAGCAAAGACAAAACAGAAAGAAGCCACTAAACCTGCGCCGTTAGCTGTTCAAGTGTTTCGCTCAGCTCCATCCATTTTTCGTTTTCGGTATCTAATGCCCTTTGAACCGAGGTATATTCGCTTACCAACGTCATATCCGAAGCATTGCTTACATCGCTCAGTAACACGTTCAATTCCTCAATACGTTTCTCCATTGACGCAATTCGAGCCTCACATTCCTTAACAGCTTTCTCGGCTTTGCTCACCTTCTTCATCCGCTCTTTACGTTGTGCGTAGCTCTCGTTGTCGGCTTTTGGGGGGCTCTTCTGCCTTAGTTGGCATGGATGCTGATGCGTGTAAGATTGAGTCGATACTTGCAGGCGAACCGTTATCTACTTGATTAGCCGATGCACTTCTGATAAAGTCGTATATGCCTCCAAGGTGTTCTTTCACCCTACCCTCACCAAACTCGTATACCTTTTCAACCAGTCCATCGAGAAACTCACGGTCGTGAGACACCACAATGGCCGTTCCGTCGAAAGCTTTAATAGCTTCTTTGAGCACATCTTTTCGACTGCATGTCCAAATGGTTGGTTGGTTCGTCTAGTATAAGCAAATTAACAGGCTCAAGTAAAAAGCTTAATCATAGCAAGCCTGCTGCGTTCGCCTCCGCTCAACACCTTCACTTTCTTGTCCGAAGCCTCACCCCCAAACATAAAAAGCACCAAGGATATCGCGTATTTTTTTAGGCGTATATCGCCTTTCGCCACATGGTCTATCGTTTCAAAAAACAGTTAGTTCTTCGTCTAGCAATTGAGCTTGGTTTTGAGCAAAATAGCCAATTTGAACGTTATGTCCAATTTTCAGTTCGCCCGTAAAAGGTATCTCGTTAAGGATACATTTCACCAAGGTTGATTTTCCTTCACCGTTCCTACCCACAAAAGCGACCTTTTCACCACGTTTTATGGTAAATGTAACGTGGTCGAAAACAGTGTGTTCACCGTAGTTTTTTCGTACATCTTCGCATATCACAGGATAGTCGCCACTTCGCAAACAGGGCGGAAATTTCAGTCTAAGAGCAGAGGTATCAACCTCATCAACCTCAATTGGCACAATCTTATCCAACTGCTTAATACGACTTTGCACCTGAACAGCCTTTGTTGGTTTATATCGAAACTTCTCGATAAAGTCTTTCATCTCGGCTATTTCCTTTTGTTGGTTCTCGTATGCACGCAACTGCTGTTCGCGTCTCTCAGTCCTAAGCGTAACATATTCATCGTACTTCACGCGGTAGTCGATAACCTTGCCACAAGATATTTCTAGCGTTCGGTTCGTTACGTTGTTAATAAAAGCTCGGTCGTGACTCACAAGCACCACCGAACTAGCACTTTGTGCCAAAAACTGTTCAAGCCATTGAATACTGTCAATGTCAAGATGGTTAGTGGGTTCGTCAAGCAATAGCACGTCTGGTTTGCGCAATAGTATTTTAGCAAGCTCAATACGCATACGCCATCCGCCACTAAACTCGCTTGTGGGACGTTCTAAATCATTCCGGTTAAATCCCAGTCCAATGAGGGTTCTTTCCAATTCAGCCTCATAATTATTGCCTCCCATCATCAAGTAACGCTCGTGTTCGTGGGTAAAACGCTCAACAAGCGCCATATAGTCTTCGCTTTCGTAGTCGGTTCTTTCACTCAATTCGTTATTCAATTGTTCCACCCTAGCCTTCAGTTCTGTATTATCTGCAAAGGCTTTTCGCGACTCTTCCTTAACTGTGGTGTCGTCTTGAAGCACCATTACCTGTGGCAGATAGCCCACAGTTGTGCCCGAAGGTACAGCCACATTACCAGCTGTGGGCTTTTTGTTTACCGCATAAGATTTTGAGCATGGTAGACTTTCCTGCACCATTTTTTTGCCAACCAAGGCAATGCGGTCACGATTGTTCACCACAAAAACTAACATCTTTAAACAGTGGTTTTACACTAAATTCTACCGTTAAACCTTCTACTGAAATCATCTATCTTTTTATTTATTCGTACAAAGTTAATCATTTTGTTTCAAAGATTGTACAATTGTATTAGGATAAGTTTGTTATGTCTGTATTTTACAAGAACAGCGAAAATCATATCACTATTCATTTCATTAAAGCACTGATTTTTATTTACAACATAATTCTTTGTACAGCAACTGTATATAATCTCTATCCCAATCATCTGTTTTACGTCGTTCATTGTCAAACTGCAATAAGTCTATATCTATTATCACCACATTTTTTTTTCGGTCTTCGTTCGTACTTCCCATCGCCACTTCAATACTTTTAAGCACGTCTAACACTTCATCCAACTCTACACTGCAATGCGCTTGTGCCATACAGTTGATAAAAGGCGGAGAAACAATGCCTATAGCGGGAGTTGAAAGTAATCGCGAGAATTGCATATTGGGGAATGTGGCTGTTAAATATGCTTGGGCCTCCCTAATATTTTCTTCAGCCCTGATATTGCTTCCCAAAGCCAGTAATATATGGTGTATGTTATTTTCCATTTCGTTCATGATGTAATGAACCACAAAGGTACGAAAAAAATGGTATTTGCATGGTGGCGATATACTTTGCTTAGGTTTGTGATAAAATAAAAAGGGTCGGTTCCAACCTACCCCCTAACAGGGAGTTGAGAACCGACCCAAACGAGTTGTTTACTTTATTGCTTTAATGTGTCAACGCTATACCCTATTCTGCAACAGGACGTACCGAACCGCCGAGTACACTGTTCAACACATTGAATGGTTTAATATCACTGTTAGTAAAGTCTAAACAACTGCTACTGCTTTCATAGGTAGGAATTGCCGACCAATAATAACCTCTGCTATACTTTCCGTATATACCACCTGCGTTAGCTGTACGCGAACCAATGGCGGGGAAGAAGATGGTTGCAGTAGAAGCCGTGGCATTGGTATTGAAGTTCCATCCCTTTTCCCAATCGCCTGATACATTAAACCCAGCAACATTAAAAGATGATTCTCCTGTTGTTGTAAAACCAGTAAAGGCTAGACGACCTGGCATACGGAAGCCTACTGGACTGGGGTCGTAAATGGTTTTTACAACATTATTGCCGTTATAGGCAAGACTTGTGTTCTCCATCGACCACAAATTGTATTTAAAATATACATCTGTCCAAGAACTTCCCTCGGTATAGAACTTTTCAGGATTTTGAATACCATTGCTGATAGACATGTTGTTTCCACCTTGTTCTACGATGCTGCCACCATAAGTAGTAACAGCTCCAGGAAAAGCATCCTTACGTCCAAACTGATAGAGCGTAGAAGTGAACTCTTTGTTCGAACCATGATTTTGCACGATGGTGATGTAAGAGAACTTCTTTACGCTATTGTTAGCAATTTCTTGTTCAATCTTCACGCGTACCTTACGTGGCTTATCGTAGCTTGTTGCTTCCCAATTTGACATGGTAAAACCAAGAGTATTCTTTGAGAAATTATATCTATCTCCTTGTTTGTTTACGCATTGAATTGTGCTCAATGCGTCACTATGGTCGAACCAAAGATGCCAGCTCCACATGATAACGCCACTTGCACTCTTCACAGCAATAACAGCATTGCCATTTTTGATTTTGTTAGCAGGCACATGGAAGTTCACAAACGACCTATTACCATCATTCGTTACCGACAAGCCCTCAACAATACCATCCTGATCGGCCCAAACAATCGATGCTTGAGTTGCTGGATTTGTGTTGTTTTGAATATTGATATAAGGAGTGGTAATGTCTGTTCCCGAGTGGTCTTTAAAGTTAGACAAGATCTTCTGACCCGAGTTTTTGGGGTTTGATAAGCACGCTTATTATCTGCACCATTCTTGATAGCATTTCCATAAACCAAAGGAATACGATAATAACCTGGGGCCGATACAAGGTAGCTATTGGCGGTATTCTCAATAACATCCGTACCATTAGCGTTGGACAAGTTATAGTAGTTGCTTGCCGAACCTTTCACCGGGGCGTCTTGAAGCGCCTTGTTATAAGCAGTCAAACGGTCGACCATTACATCTACTTTCAAGGTAGCAACGCCCTGCTCAGCAGCTGTTCCACCGCTTCCATTCTCCACCGACAGGGCCGTTAGCCATGAAGGCTTTGTTGTTCCAAGATTGTCCCAGCTATTTGTTGCATCATTAAATTCTTCGTAACCCACAGCTTTCCATTTAACAGGATATTGCGTAACGCCATCGGCTGCTGTTCTATAGCTTCTCACTTTATAATAATCGCTAGTAGATTTGTTGTAGGCCACAGCGGCAGGACTTTCTGTTTCGAGTGTATATTCCCATGTAGACGATTTGTCGCTCAGCTTATAAGTCTTAGTAGTACCTGCTACCCACGAGCCACTAAGCGTGGTTGTTATTTCAGAACCATCGGTGAAATGGAAATAAGCAACCACATTATTACCCGTTAGAGTTTGCGGAATCATATAGAACGTGAAGTTGTCTTCATCTCTACCCATGATAACAGTGTTGGGATTTTGGCTGGTGCTTACACTTATTCCATCTAAGGTAAAGGTCTTGCAGGTCCGTTAAACTCGTTGCATCCCACGCAGCACCTGTTCCGTCGAGTTTATCAGAAAGGGTGTATTTCCCTTGCTCAATGCGTTGCGAATTTCAACTTTGTCGATAGTTTTGTTCCAAGACAGGTTTTGTCCAACAGCAAACTTCACGGCTGTTAGTGCATGGCGGAAATCCAAGTTGGTTGTAGGCGCAGTTCCACGAATAGCATATTGCACATTGCCCGTGCAAGCAGTCATCAAGTCTTTTTGGTTTTTAACATCCTCTTCAACCTCGAACTCAATATAAGGATTACCAGCATACGACTTGGGAGAAAGTTGAATTTTAGTGTAGTCACTAGTTACTTCGGGGAAAAATGGCATAAAAACGGCCATATCTTTGATCCCAGCTCCATGGTATGCGACGTACAAGTTCGCCGTTGCTATTGGTGGTTTCCTTATAAAACCACTGAGGAGTAGCGGTTATTGACGCTTCTGTTGCGCCCCTATGACCCGATGCCGAGAAGGTCTCTGTGATGGTTTTCACCACCTTAGCACGTGTTGCAGCGTCGGCCTGAACGGGATTAACACCTTCAACTGTGGTTTCGATAAGACACAAACTTGCTGCTCCTGCACCGTTAACAGCCAACTTTTGCGAGGACAAATCGGTTGAAACCAGATTGGGATTAATTAATCCACGAGTTACAACATTCCCACTTTGAGCGATGGCTTTGGTTTGCGCGTCCGTAACATTAAAGGTAACAATGGCGTCAGCATCTTTAGAGTCGCTTCCGTCTAGCAGATTGTTATCGTTACAAGACACTATCGACATGGTAGCAACTCCTGCCAACATAAGTGTTGAAAGTTTGAGTTGACCACCGTTTAAAATCTCATAAAAACTTGTTTCTCTTCATCTCTGTTGTTTTAATAGAGCTTCTTTAATTTTGTTAGTACATTAAAAATAGGGTTATCCTTCGATTTCTGTATCTTCATCATCCTCAACTGAATCAATAACCCTTACGTTACCTCTATTGTCACCTCCAGGGCGAACGTTAGGACTAGCGGCCATGATTGAACACGATTCGGATAGGCAGAATACCCTTGCTTGCGGCTTAATGTAAGCCACAGACGCACACTGTTGTTTTCTCTCCATTTACTGATTTGTTATTAAATTAATTGTATAGTCACCCTCATATAGTGTGGGCTTTTACATCCTAATACTACCTCTTCATTAGAAAGCCGATGATACAAAGTCGAACCATCTGTAATGATGAGGTGGATAATAATTTATTGACTCTCTTTACGATTAATATTCAAACCTTCAACACACAATGATTAACGCGTTTACATTGTGTACTCTTGTTTTAGTATTTTCGTTATATTCCTGATACGGTTTTTAATCTTTTTGACTTATATTTGTTGCTCTCTGTTTTTTTACTTTTTCTAGCAAAAATCATCATCTTGTTTATTATTAAAACGCGACAAATGATTTTTCAATTCATTAATAATATATACAAAGTTACAATAAAACTTCTAATAATTACCATTTTTTTAGGTAATAATATGCTATTGTATTTTAAATTCTCTTGAGACCCATTTTAAAAACCTTACCAATATAAATTTCCTGATTTTGGATAGAAAAAAATAAATACTAAATAGCATCTATCGATTATCACAAAAAAATAACACGGTAAATTTGTCTTACAAGATAACAAACCATTACCCCATCCCGCTTAGCACTCGATAACAGCAAACTTTTATCATTTAAACCCTTTCGTTTGTAATCTTTGGGTTATCAGCATCTAATCAACAAATCTTCGTTTTGCTCTCAACTAGTATATGATGGTTGTACGTTAGAACTTCAACGCGGATTTACTCTATAATAATCTAGGATTATGACTACAAGGTTTATGGTAAGCAAAATCAGATGAATAAACCAATGCACCTTCTACACAAAACGGCATCCCAACTTTTGTTAAATGAAGTAATTTTATTTTACAAGATATACTCACCTAACCAACCCCTTCTAGAGAAAAACAGGTAAGAAAAAAAGAATACTATTTCCGCCTTTTTTTCTGCCTTTCAGATTTTTATTTTTACATCAATTTTTTTCGTCTAACTGCAGCATTTTTGCACCATTTAACCTTCCTCTTTGTTCGCTTGTAGACGTTTTTCACATCCCCCCAAAATAGTATTTTGACGCTAAAAAGAACCATCTTAACCAACTTTCGCCCCAAAAAGTTATCAATTTCAATCATTCTTGAGTTGACGACATACACCCTAAAACTGCGATATTTATCATTTTAACCTTGCGTTTTGTAGGAGTTAACTCTGCGTTTTGTAGGAGATAGCACTGCGTTTTTGTAGGAGTTAGCACTGCGTTTTTGTAGGAGATAGCACTGCGTTTTTGATGCATTTAGCACGCTATTTTTGCTGCATTTTACCTAAATTCTCACACAAATCACGGTTTAATTCATCAAAAAAAATCGCTCTATCAAGCTCCAACCACCACCCTTTTTATCTAAATAAACCTTCACGAGAATCGATTATTTGAGAGCGAGTGGGAAGTTGGTGAATTTAAAAGCTAGCCACAATGTTAAATTTCAGACAGAATATTTGACACCACCACCCCCACTCAACACTAAATTTAAATAAAAACAAGAATTACAAAAACAAGCTTGCACGGAGAAGACAACATAAAAGCATACCATTAGCCAAGTGGAAAAAAATGCACTAATGCGTGGAACACACGTTAGATTTAACCCAAATTGGTCATTAGAGCCTAAACAGAATTTGTTTTATTGTCGAGCAGATTGCCTGTCTTTGTCATACAGGCGTAGCGGGCTACGTCAAGTTGCAAAAGACAGACAAGACGCCGACAAGAAAAATAAAAGATGTTAGAAAACAACACAAAAACAAGAATTCTGGAAACATTGGGATATAATGACCGCATTGGCGTTAAAGATAAAGATTTCATCAATGAATAACCCACTAACGCAAAAACATCAGCACAACACCACAAACAACCCCAATCTTTTGCAATGAACAACAGCAAAAATCCCGAAGGACGAAATACGCCCTTCGGGAATATAGTTGCTAGACAATAAAGTCTTATTATTTCAATACACCAAGTTCTTTTTCCAACCTTCACAAAAAGCAGCAATACACTTATCCAACTGTTCGCGATTATGGCCTGCAGAAATCTGAACTCTAATGCGCGCTTGCTCTTTTGGTACAACAGGATAATAGAAACCAGTAACATAAATACCTTCGTCGAGCATGCGTGCAGCATACACTTGCGACAGTTTGGCATCATAAAGCATCACCGCACAAATAGCACTTTGAGTGGGTTTGATGTCGAAACCAGCCGCAATCATCTTGTCGCGGAAGTAGTTTACGTTTTCAACAAGCTTGTCGTGCAATTCGTTGCTCTCGGCCAGCATCTTGAAAAACCTCAAGACTAGCACCAATAATACAAGGAGCAAGAGAGTTAGAGAAGAGATATGGACGACTTCTTTGACGAAGCATATCAATAATTTCTTTGCGGCCTGTTGTAAATCCGCCCAATGCACCACCAAAGGCTTTGCCCAGCGTTCCTGTATAAATATCAACACGACCATAGGGTCTTGCAAAGTTCGCTCACACCATGTCCGGTGGCGCCAACAACACCAGCAGAGTGCGATTCGTCAACCATTACCAGTGCATCGTATTTTTTTCAGCTAGGGTCGCAAATGCGATCCATAGAGCCACATTACCATCCATTGAGAACACGCCATCGGTAACGATGATACGGAAGCGCTGTTGTTGAGCCTCTTGCAAGCAACGTTCCAAGTCGGCCATATCAGCGTTTTGATAGCGATAGCGTTTAGCTTTACATAGTCTAACGCCATCAATAATAGACGCATGATTAAGCGCATCGCTGATAATGGCATCTTCTTCGGTGAAAAAGAGGTTCGAAAAACACCACCATTTGCATCGAAACAGGCAGCATAAAGAATGGTATCTTCGGTTTGGAAATAGTTAGATATAGCCTGTTCCAATTCTTTATGGGCATCTTGTGTGCCACAGATAAAACGGACAGACGACATACCAAAGCCTCTACGGTCCATCATACGCTTGGCACCTTCAATAAGTCGAGGATGGTTAGACAGGCCTAGATAGTTGTTAGCACAGAAGTTAAGCACTTCTTTTCCTTTAACCGTGATAGCAGCTTGTTGAGCACTCTCAATGAGCCTTTCCTCTTTATAGAGTCCAGCTTCTTTAATCTCAGCGATACTCTTACTGAGATGTTCTTTCATTTTGCCATACATAATGATACTTAAATTTAAGTTATGTGGGACAAAGTAAATCATGATACAACAGCTATAAATGGCGTTTTTACGAACTCTCAAAATTTTAAATTTCTTTTAAACGTTAACTTTTTTTATACATATAAGAAAAAGCGTTTACTTTGCAGACGAAAAAAACAAAAAAACAGATAAAAACAGTTATGAAAAAAATGTTTTTAGTCATTGGATCAACAGGCCAGATAGGTTCTGAACTTACTGGCGAGTTAAGGAAACGTTATGGTAATAGTAACGTGGTTGCAGGCTATATCCAAGGTGCAGAACCAACAGGTGAGCTGAAAGAGGCTGGCCCTTGCGCCATTGCCGACGTAACAAACGCTGATGTTATTGCCGAAGTGGTGCGCAAGTACAACATCGACACCATCTACAACTTGGCTGCTTTACTCTCTGTAGTGGCAGAAAGTAAGCCTCGCTTGGCATGGAAAATTGGCATTGACGGATTGTGGAACATCCTCGAAGTGGCACGCGAAAACGGTTGCGCAGTGTTTACTCCTAGTTCTATTGGTTCGTTTGGCCCAGACACACCACGCGAGATGACACCACAAGACACAATTCAACGCCCCGCCACAATCTACGGTGTATCGAAGGTTACAACCGAGTTGCTGAGCGACTATTACCAAAAAGAAGTATGGTGTTGACACGCGTTCGGTGCGCTTTCTGGTATTATTTCGTATGTAACACCTCCAGGCGGTGGCACAACCGACTATGCAGTAGACATCTACTATTCGGCTGTGAAAGGTGAAAAGTTTGTTTGTCCTATCGGTAAAGGTACGCGCATGGACATGATGTACATGCCCGATGCTCTGAATGCTGCTATTCAGCTGATGGAAGCCGACAAGTCTAAACTAGTACACCACAACGCTTTTAACATCGCTTCTATGAGTTTCGACCCCGAAACCATTTATCAAAGCCATCAAAAATATAAGCCAGAATTCGAAATGGTTTACGAAGTAGACCCCTTGAAACAGAGTATTGCCAATAGCTGGCCCTGACCAAATGGACGACTCAGCAGCGAGAGAGGAATGGGGATGGATGCCTCAATACGACCTTGATTCGATGACAAAAGACATGCTTGAGAAACTTGCATTGAAACTACTGAAGTGATTAAAAGCCGTCACTTATCCTCTTTAAGCCCTTGCGTTGATGTGGCGACAACTACGCATAGCAATGTGACGCGGATAAAATTGTCTGCAATCTACCTGATAAAGATACACACTTGCCGTAGACAACGGGTTGACCTTTTAGGCAAACGTTTGAGTTAACCCAATGAAAATCTGCTGAAAACAACATCAAAAATAACATCAAGGCATACTTAGAAAGAGGAATGCTCTGAAAAAAAAGCGTAATGGCAGTTGCTCGCACCATATAATATGTTGGTGATCGAACAACTGCCATTCGCTATATAGATTTAACTTACCGCCTACAACCTTAACACGACCTTAGTGACTGACCCTCTTTAACTTTCAAGCTGCGCTTTCAAGTATTTTCCTGTAACGCTTTCTTTGCATTTTATCATTCCTTCGGGTGTTCCTGCAAACACAAGCTTACCGCCTCGGTCGCCTCCGTCGGGTCCAAGATCAATCACATGGTCGGCACATTTTATCACATCCATATTGTGCTCAATCACAATCACCGAATGACCACGCTCTATCAGAGCACTCATAGCCATCAATAGCCGTTTAATATCGTGGAAAATGTAATCCTGTTGTTGGTTCATCAAAAATAAAAAGCGTTGGTTCTGCTTTTTCCTGACCAATAAAAGTAGGCTAGTTTTACGCGTTGGTTTTCGCCTCCCGACAAAGGTAGACGAGTTTTTGACCCAGCTAATATAACCCAAGCCAACATCTTCTAGTGGTTTCAGCCTATTGACAATGGTGCTTTGCTTATTAGCAGAGAAAAAACTCGATGGCTTCCGAAACCGTCATGTCTAGGATGTCATTGATATTCTTTCCTTCGTAACGCACATCCAAAAACATCCTGCTTGAAACGTTGTCCATGGCATGTTTCGCACTCCAGAACCAAGTCGGCCATGAACTGCATTTCAACAGTTATCACGCCCGCACCTTTACATTCCTCGCATCGTCCGCCTTCAGCATTAAACGAGAAGTATTGCGCCGAGAAGCCCAATTGCTTGGCTAAGGTTTGGTTTGCAAAGAGCTGACGAATGGGTTCGTAAGCTTTAACGTAGGTAGCAGGGTTAGAACGGGTGCTCTTTCCTATAGGGTTCTGGTCAACAAATTCGATATGCTTCACCTGTTTAAGGTCGCCTTCAAGTGCTATAAATTCTCCTGGTGGGTCGGCCACATCGCCCATGCTCCGTTTAAGTGCTGGATGAAGGATACCCTTCACAAGCGACGACTTGCCCGAACCGCTCACGCCCGTTATCACTGTTAGCACGTTAAGCGGGAAAGTCACGTCTATGCCTTTAAGGTTATTCATTCGTGCGCCCTTCAGCACTATGGCCTGGTTCCACTTTCGCCTCGAAGTTGGCGTTTCTATCTTTTCTGCACCTGTGAGATAAGCCACAGTATGACTGTTAGGATAGGTTTTTAAGGCGTCTTTAGTAATGCAAGATGCAGGAGCATTAAAGACGATCTCGCCCCCAGACGCCCGGCATCGGGTCCAACATCAATAAGATGGTCGGCTTTTTCGCAAAATATCCTCGTCGTGTTCCACAACAACGACAGTGTTACCAATCTGCACCAGGTCGTTCAACACCTTTACCAAACGGTCTGTGTCACGACTATGCAAGCCTATGCTAGGTTCATCGAGTATGTATAACGATCCCACCAGCGAGCTACCCAATGATGTAGTGAGTTGTATTCGCTGACTTTCGCCACCGCTAAGCGTATTAGATTGGCGATTAAGCGTGAGGTAATGCAGGCCCACATCAAGCAAAAAAACTGCAAACGGTTGTTAATTTTCGGTGAGCAAACGGGCGGCAATCTTAGCATCGTAGTCGCTCAATTGCAGATTATCGAACCATGTTTTTAGTTTGACAATAGGCATTTCCACAAGGTCGGCAATGCTCATACCATCTATTCTAACCCATGTTGCCTCTTTCTTTAGTCGCGTGCCATGGCATTCAGGACAAGTTGTTTTTCCCACGATAGCGGTTTAGCATAACGCGATATTGTATCTTATACTGGCTTTTCGCGCACCATCTGAAAGAAGGAGTCAATACAAATTTGGTCATTCGCATGGCTTCCTTTTTCAGAAGGAAGACCATGCCAAAAGCATGTCTTTCTCCTTTCTTGAAAGTTCGAAGTAAGGTTTAAAAGATGGGAAAAATTGTCTTTAGCGGCACGTCTACAAAACTCATCTTTCCATACGCCCATCTTGTCGCCATGCCAGCATTGCACACATCCATCATAAACGCTGAGCGTAGAATTTGGGATAACAAGACTTTCCTCAATGCCAACAACCTTTCCAAAACCCTCGCAAGAAGGACAAGCACCGAGCGGCGAATTAAATGCGAACATGTTATCAGACGGTTCTTCGAAGGTGATGCCGTCGGCTTCGAAGCGCGAAGAAAATTCGTAAGTGATATTTGAGGGGAGAAATACCAGTCTACACTCACCTTGTCCCTCGTACATAGCAGTCTCCACCGAATCGGTAAGTCGCGAAAGATGCTCCTTACTATCATCAACAGCAAGACGATCAATAAGCAAGAAATAATCCTGAGCATTGGCAGCCTTCATATTATCTTCGTTCTCTGTAAGGTCGTCAATACGCACAAAGTCGCCTTTTATGCCACAAACGTGCGTAGCCTTCTTGCACAAACATATTGAGTTGCTTTTTCAAACGTTCTGCCCTCTGGCACATGAATGGGTGCAAGAACAACAAATTTCGTTCCGTTAGAATATTGTTTGGTGCATTGAATAACATCTTCAACGCTGTGCTTCTTTACTTCTTGTCCTGAAATAGGCGAGAACGTTTTACCAATACGTGCAAATAGTAGGCGCATGTATTCATAAATCTCTGTTGAAGTTCCCACCGTTGAGCGAGGATTGCGTGTGTTTACCTTCTGTTCGATAGCAATAGCAGGAGGCAATCCCTTGATAAAAATCGCACTCGGGCTTGCTCATATTGCCCAAGAATTGGCGTGCATAAGAAGAGAGCGACTCCACATAACGCCTCTGCCCTTCAGCATAAAGCGTGTCGAAAGCCAATGACGACTTACCCGAACCGCTAACACCAGCAATGGCAATGAACTTATTTCTAGGAATGTTAAGGCTAATGTTTTTAAGGTTGTTTACCCTTACGCCCTTTAATTCTATATGTTTATCCATAAATGCTAATCTTATTTGAACAAGCAAAGTTACTGCTTTTCTCTTATGTTAGGAAATCAAGTGGCTTAAAAATTCATGCATTCACGAAGTGCATAGCGTAAACAAGTAACGGCTTTTCATCATTAGAGATGTACAGAGACAAAAAAAGCGACGACCTTCTCAGGCTGTCGCTTCAGATCTTCAATAGGTATTAGTCCTCTTCTAAGGTAAAAAGATTGTTTTCAGGATAACGGATGCAAAGGTAAACTTTTTGTCGATTTTTCCAAGTATTGACTAACAAATAGATTGTTTTCTACCTTAAAAGAATATTAAATATACCTATTTTTACCCTTTTATGCATAGCTATGCATGCCGCCTAGTATATAATTTACGCCAAAAATAGGTCATAAGCACTGTTAGGAAAGCCAACACTATAAACAAATGATAACACATAGCACCATTAAGAGGTCTTAACGACCGGTGATGAACTACAACGGCATAGACCATCAAGGTTATTAAAGCCCACACTTCCTTAGGGTCCCAACTCCAATATTGCCCCCAACTAACGTTTGCCCATATCGCTCCGACGAAAATTCCGATAGACAATGTAACCAGTGCAGGATAAAGAAAAATGTGCGAAAGCACCTGCAAAAGCTGCTATTTTGCAAGCTATAAGAGTTTGGCACTGACTGCTGTTGCCTACGTTGTTTGTTTATGCCAGCCAAATACAATACGATGGCGCTGATGCCACATACAAATGTTAGCGACAAAAGGGCGTAACTCATCATGATAACACTAACATGCAGACTCAACAAGGGGCTGTTTAATACAGGCATAATATGAGTTATAGCTGGATCCATCTGCGCAATATGGCTCACAAGCAAGAAAAAACCACTGAGTAGAAAACCAAAAAGTACAACGATGGGGGCTTTGTGCTGCGTGAAAATGGCAAGAAGCTGAACAAACCAAGCCACAACAAGCATCGTTTCATAACCATTAGACAGGGGTATAGTGCCTGATATCTTCCAGCGAAGCACAAGCAAAAGGGTTAAGCACACAAACGAGAGGCTCATGAAAATTAGGCAACCTGTTAACTAGCCTGCTGCCTCTTTGGGTTTGGGATTTAATCATAGTATTGTCTTCATATTCTGATTTGTCCGCTTGTTGTTTTACGCGAGAGACAATACACCACCCACGCCAACAACAATAATCCTAGCGTAAGGTTAAATACAAACAAAAATTGTGGTAAAGGGGATGGAATTGTAAAAAACGTTCTGCTCTTGTCTGCGCTAACGACGGAATACTAGCACCACCATTTATCACCTGAAACTTGCGAAGTCCCGTAACAAGTTCTTCCACATGCGCATAATTGTCTACCAGCACATCTGTGTTGATTACACTAAACAGTTCGTTGATATACCGACTATGCAACGAATCAACAGAATTTGGCAACTTATCTGTAGGCGCATACCATTTAATATTCCCTTGAACAGTTCTGAATGGAAAAACTTTGAGCAACTTACCTTGTCGCAATTGCAAAATAAGTTGCAAGCGATCGTCAATCTCGCCAGCCTGTTTATGAAAGCTATCACTGTTTCCTTGATACAATTCTTCAACGTAAGAAGCAAGGCGATAACTATTACCCAATTTGAAAAAGTCGTTTGCCGAACAATAATTAGGCAACTGCAATGTAGTTTTTAGTTCTCCATTCTTTATCTTTATAATGGGTTCGTTGCTCCAGTCATTTCCCCAAAACACAAATCCTAGTAGCACTTGCTCTGCTGTATAGCCCTTATATGTAGCCTTTCCACATAGTTTTTTGGTAAAATCAATGGCCAAAGTCTGCATCGGACAGATGCGATTGTTATAATTTACATACACCCTACCAAACTTTTCGGCCAAGGGTTTGGGGAAAGTATGAGGCAAATTCTCTGCATTACCATAAGCACCCACCAACAACATACCCACCACTGCGAAAGCTTTACGGATAAGTGGGCTTTTAAGCGACTGCCTAAACGTGCCATTAGGTGCTATGAGTAACCACAACAAGGAAACGAACAGCAATGCATAACCAACATAGGTAACAGCAATGCCATAAGAATCGCTATTAATGGCAAGAGTACAACCTTTCTGATCGCTGTCGTAGGCACTTTGATAAAGTCGTACACCCTTATAGATTTTAATCTTATTCATGGCCACGAAGGCGGCAACAGTGTCGTTGTCGGCATAAAGGGTGATATGCGATTGATAATCGGCTACGGCCTCTGTGCCCTCATGATTAATAACTTTAAAGGTATCAAGGCGCACGTAAAAAGGCAAGCTACGTGTCTCTTGCTTTTTATCACTCCCTGTAATTACAAATGTGTTTGAGGCTTTGCCCTGGCGAAGATGCATCGTACCTGTATAAGAAAAAGGTCTTAGTAAGCCATGCACCACATAATATAACAACGAAAGCAAAATGGAGTAAGAGCAAATACCAACGGCGCATGCGAACACGTACAATGTAAATAATGCTTGTTGAAGCCAATAATGCCCACAGCACCGCAAACCATTGCGACCCATAAATAACGTCATGGGCATCTGCGATGCAATGACTTTTCTCGTAAAAAGTGGCGTATCCCATTACGACGACAAGAAGAATATATACGAAGATAATGATTTTCTTGAGCTTTGCCATACAGTATAATAGGGTGCAACACTATTTGCCCATAGGCCAACAAGTGAAGCACCATTGATAAAAGGTTGTTGTATAAGAGTTTATTTTAGAAATGTTCGAAGAAGAGATAGGCCACATTCCCAACGCAGTGCATCTCTTCTACGAACATTTTTCAATTCATTTTTCTGACGTTTTTAATCATTCAACGCCAAATTTCAACACTTTGGTTATAATTCGTTCGATAATATTTAAAACTTTAACCAGTATAATTGCTCACACATTGCTTCGAATGGAGTGTTCTCCCCATCAAAACCTTAATCGAAAGCTACCCAGGAGAAAGTTTAAAAACCCACCAAAAAGCACTTTAAAGCGCCATCCTATATTGAGCGAAGGAACTTAACCACGGCGTCGCGATCGGCCTTTTTAAGGCGATAGAACTTCTCAGCCGACTTATAAGCATCGCCATCTTTGCTGTAAGCATGCCACATAATGGCTTCAATTTCATTACGTGCGCGACAGTCGTGCATTCTATCTTCAGCGCCAGTATTGGCTCTAGACAAGCCCCCTACCCCATAATGGCGTTGTTCTACACCACGAACCATGAATATCGTTCTTCATTCTAAGCCTGTGTTGAACAAGGTCTGTATAGGGATAGATGGTTTGGTTGGGATATCTTGGTAAACTCAAGTTATGGTTAACCAATATAGCAGGGCGCCACATATCGTCATCTCCCGTCTTCCATTGTGGGCGATGGCAGTGAGCACAGCCAATAGCCATGAACACTTGTTTACCCCTTTGCACAACAGGATTTTGCAAATCGCGAGCACGAGGCACGGCCAGCCCCCTATGCCACACCATATATTGCCAGAAATTATTATCAGTCATCTCAGGCTTAAAGTTGTGATAAGGGTTGTCAAACTGGTTTGTCTTTGGGTCGAGCAATGCTCTTACGGCTGCTTTTATGCCTGCTTCAGTACCATCAGCATAATAAGGCGACTTCGGATCTTTCTTAATAGCGTTGATAACACTTTCTGTTTTCGACATCGCTTCAGCCCAAGCAGACGTTGTATAAAAGATAAGGACGGTCTGAACGATTTTACGTTAGTGATGTTCCACATAGCATTTGCGCCTGGACCATCTTTGAAGTGATGCACGCGTCATGGCATAAGTAAAAACGTTTAACCTTCATTGTTCCATCGGCCAAACGATAGTAGGCGCCATTAGATTTACCCAATGTTGGGTCGCCAGCCCAATCGTTCTTGTCCTTATTCCACATCAATGGATTAAGCTCCACACCATGACTAGCCTCCAGTTGGTATTGCTTTTTCATTTCCTCATCGGGTATGGCGTCAAAGCAATCCTGTACCATAGATACCAATGGTAGACTCCATTCTAAAAAGCAAGATTAGTGGGTTTAGGGTCGGTTCTAAAAGCAGCAATATCGATATTCACCTCTGGATAGATTAGACTATACTTCTCTCCGTCTTCGAATTGCATTTTCAAACCACTTTCCATTGCCGTTACCTCTTTCCACTCGATATGCACACCGCTCTCATCTATTGGAGCAAGGAAAGGAGATGTTGCGTTGGTTTGTGGCATTCCAGTGACTTCACTGATGTAAGGTCCATCATTGCTATTAGCCCCATCAATGGGATGATATATCACAAGCAAATAACCATTGCCACTTTCTTTTGTATTGTAGCTAGTTACTCGTTTTCCATGACCATAACCAGGGTGGCAATCGATGCATTGAGAACGCACGTATGCCGGACCAAGTCCTGTAAGAATTGGCGTTTTTACTGAATTGTTGAAACCTATGTTCGAACATATATTCGCCTTTTATCAAAAGCTTCAACCAAGTCGGCAGCATCAACAGCTGGCGTTTGGTCTTGGTAACAGGTGCTGCCAGTGTTTTCTGTTGTGCCAAGCTTTCCACCTGGATACCATTCATCGGCAGACATATTACCAACAGCCTGGCCAACGTATTTGTAGTCGTCGTTATCGTTTTTCCACTTCAACAACATCGTCTTTCGAGCACGAGACCAAAGATGGAACCAAGCAAGGCAACCCCCATAAGCAATTTGTGCGATAACAATTGTTTCATAATGTTTATCTTTTATCCCTTAGGATTATATATAATATGATTTTTTCCGAAGAACTCGTTATATAAAAAAAACACCCTTGAACGTTGTGCCCTTGTGCAAACAACAGGCGCAACGTTCAATTGATGTTTTATATCTCGTTAGTTTTTCAATATCCAAGTACTAGCCTCATTGATGGCGTCATCTAGTTCCCCTAACCTTATCCATCGCGTCTTTCACTTGCTTATGGCCAGGATTTTTAACAAAAGGAATACCGCTGTCTTGGCATTTCTTCAACTGGTCGAGAGCTGCTTTCAGCTTAGCTTGCAGGCTATTAGCCATTTCTGGATTATATTTAGCCAAGTAAGCCATGATAGAAGCATCAGTATAATTAGGCTGATTGATATTACCATATAGCGCATTTTGTATGCTCATAATGTTGTCGTAGAAGTCGGTAAAAGAGTTATAGCTATATGGCGACTCGATATAATTGGGGTCATCGGCCACTTGTTTACCGTCTTCATCCTCGTGAGTACTCGTTCCATTAGATACCGAAGCGCGATAAGCCTGACCCAATTTCTGCTTGCTCACCTCGGCACAAATACCCGAACAACCAGAAACAAGAATGTCTTCAACCACCTTTCTCCATGTTGCGTAAGTGCTCTTTGCCTCACCTTTTCCTGCCGACAGCATATTTTCGCCAAAGCTTGTGCCAGTTGCAGCCACTGTGGTTTTAAACAAGTCGGGATAAGCTTTCTTGCATTCGTTGATGCGCGCTTTATGAGCAGCACTAGCCTTGTCGCCCAACCACGACACCTCCAGTTGTATACAGCGATCACGTAGGTAAGCAGCAGCTGCTGTAGCAAAGATAAGTTCCTTATCACCTGTTACAGGATTAGCCTTAAATTCTTCAGCAGTTTCCACTGCGTCTTTCTTTAAATTGGCAGCCTTGCGTGGTTGTCCATCGCGAAAGAACACAAATTCGATGCCGTGAAAGCCCTTATTGGCATTGCCCAGTTTGCCAACAGCGTCAATAAAAGCAGTGCCATCCACATTAGAAATTGCAGAAAGTTTGTCAGCATCATTTGGGTCTTCGGCTAAAACACTAAGTTCCAATGGCCACATATCGATGCTAGGGGTCGATTTCAAAATCGCTTGCTGCTCCATAGAGCCATGCTTCGCTCTCCTCCCAATAGGCTCTAGCGCGCTTGTAAGAGTCACAAACTTCGTTTACTTCTGTCTGTGTAATCTCTTCACCTGCGATAGATTTCTTTTTCAATGCGGCTATTTTGTTAAACAACACTTCGGTTTCATTAGCCAGATTGGTGTAAGTTTTACTTACCACATCTTTAACATAGGTATTAGTTAAGGCTTCTAGAGTCTCTTCTTTACTCATCGTTTCAGGTGTGGGTTCTTCTTCGCTACAAGCAGAAAAATCCGCTTAACATAGCAATAGCCATTGCAAAATGCAGGACATAACTGAAAAATCTTTTCATTGTTTTGTATTTAAAATAATTTGGATTTGATATGTCGTTTAAAGGAAAAATCCTTCATAAGCAACGCCGATGTTTATACTTGGTTCGTTATTATATCCGCTTTTAAACATACGGTTAGAATAGTTGGCCTTGATAACAACTTGTGGAATGGGAAAATAGTTTACGCCAAATGCCACACGTTGGCGAGCTGTATAAGTGTAAACTGGTTGTAATGCCCCGGCCACATGCGAGTCATAGGTTTCGTAACGTGCAAAAAGATAGAATTTCTGATTTTTCTGCGCGCATCTTAACAATCTGAGAGAAAAGGTCATATCCTGCTTCAATACCAATAGCATAGGCATTTTTTCCTACGTTTGTTTTATCGTATGGCGAACTCTTCTGCATATTGGCCTTAGCCACACTCAACCTTTGCGCACCTGATACATAACCGTAATCAGCCTGACCACGTACAATCCAATTATGTTTATTATAAGTAAAGTCGAGTGCTCCTATATAGGTCATGGCTTTTAACTCCATCGTAAGGTTTTCCTTTTTCCTTCCATTTCATTAGGCGAAGTGTTGTGCATGGCTTGTCCCATATAACCCGAAACACCCAGTCGTAAACCTGGAATAGAATAGTTATCCACACGAACTACAAAGCCATACTTGTTAGCAGGTTTGAATTCGTAGGCTGAGCCTGCGCCCTTATGCACCCATCCGTCGCGTCCAAACAATAACGCATTCAGTCCGGCAACAACTTGAAACTGGTATTTGAAGTCTTTTAATCTACCCCAAAAAGCAATTCCCGTGTCGTGCCAAGTACTTGGTAAGATGGTGTTTTCGCCTTCTGGGCGATATACAGTGAAGAAGTTTAGGGGTTCATGGTGTGCGTTATTCAGACCAACGGGTACAACAAAGTGACCGAGTTTAACGTTTGCCCACTTCGCAAACGATTTCTGTATCCAGAACTGCTCTAGTTCTACCTCGCCTCCTTTTTCTATTTCAGATTCAAACTCTCCGCCCTCATCGGCTTCAATCTCAACAGCACTACCAGTTCCAGTGTGTTCAAACTCGATTTCTGTGCCAAGACTCCAACCCTTTCCGAAGTCATAGCCCAAATAAATTACAGCATGCGGAATATCAAACCGCCCATTGCTAGGGTCTTTGGCATAAAGTTTCGGACGGCGATAGCGAAACTGATTGTCGCTATAAAAGTTGCGTGAGTACGCCACCTCTCCATAACCACCAATACTTAAGCGGTTTCCTTTTACATGGTTCATCACACTGTCGGCTGCATTAACCTGTGCTTGCACCGTAGAAATCGAACAAGCAGCGATTAAAGTTAAGAGCGCTGTGATAGATTTACTCATAACAGTTTTTTGTATTTGGATGTTTTTAGATGTAAGGCGACGCGGATTTCTGGTTACGTTCTTGTCTCCAATGTCCGGTGTTATTATAAGAATTGAATTGGGGATAACCACATACTTGACGATCAAGAGTTGCAATCATCACCGCGCCACCTTAATAATTCGCTGCAAAATTATATTATTTTCGGTTATAAAACAATACTTAAAAGTGGGTAATTCTTTAATCATCAATATTAGGTATGTCGGCCATTCCACCTTTAATTAACCGCATATTACATTATTTAATGCATACAATAAAAATACCTATTAGTTATTATTGGCTGTCTCATATTACTTTGCAGATTGTTATAGTGGTAATAATAACGAAAGGTAACATTGGTATGAAAAAAATCATAAGATGTACGAGCCCGATGATAAGATGATACTTCTTATCAAAGACAATTACAACATCTTGCAGACGCTCAGCGCCTTTGGGATTAGCTTGGGCTTCGGCGACAAAAAGCGTGCGCGACGTTTGTGAGACTCAAAACGTTGACACCTATACGTTCCTGGCTGTGGTGAATTTCGCCATAAACGGCTATCGCGACTATGACGATGCCGACAGGCTTTCCATACCCACACTTATCAAATATCTCAAGGCTAGCCACGAATATTTTCTTGATTTCCAACTGCCTTTCATGCGCAAAGCACTCGTTGCAGCATTGGATGAGCAAGACAACCTTGCTAGGGCTCATCATCAAGCTATACGACGAGTATGCCCATAGCATTCGTTCGCACATGAAATACGAAGAAAAAATGGTGTTCCCCTATGTCGATTCGTTACTAAACAATAAGGGCACAAAACAACTATGACATAGAGACATTCTCTAAACACCACGGACAAACAGACGTGAAACTTCGAGAACTCAAAAAAACATCATCATTAAATATTTGCCTTCAGACGGACTAAGAAACAACCAGCTAACGGCTGTGCTCTACGATATTTATAATAATGAAGAATGGATTTGATGCACCACGGCCAAGTGGAAGACGAAATTTTTGTGCCTGCCATTCGTCGCTTGGAAGCTAAGTCGAAACAAAACGACGTTTCGGTAAAGATATCCAACATGATTAACCACACCAGCGAAAACGTAGACAATCTAAGTGAACGCGAAAAGGAAGTTATCATTAGTCTGGTGCAAGGCATGACCAATAAGGAGATTGCCGACCATCTTTTGCATCTCTATCAACACGGTTATCACCCATAGAAGAAACATCGCACGCAAGCTACAGATACACTCACCAGCAGGACTAACCATTTTATGCCATCGTAAACAATTTGGTTGATATTTCCACTGTAAACCTCTAACTGCTTGCATATGATGAACAATCACCCAGAGATGAAGATGAAAGAACGCCCACGCATTGCCATCGTAGACCCCAACACGTTGGCCATTCTTGGACTAAAACAGATTTTACAAAATGTGTTGCCTATCATACAGGGTAGACACCTTCAACTCGTTTAACGAGTTGACAAACGGAAATCGAAGCATATTTCCACTATTTTGTAGCAACTAACATTGTGATTGAAAAACAGAAATTTCTTTTCTCGACCACAAGAATAAAAACCATTGTGCTTACAGCTTCTGTTGAACCTAGCAGTCAGATGGCTGGTTTTAACAGTCTTTGCATCAATGTTCCTGAAGAACAACTGGTGCGTTCTATCCTGCAACTTGAGCAATATGCGCATGCACATGGTCGCAATTTGCCACCTCTCCCCCATGCTTTGCAAATGAAAAATATTGTCGGATAGGGAAATTGAAGTGCTTGCACTCATCGTTCAAGGTCTAATAAATAAGGAGATTGCCGACCGCTTGAATATTGGTATTACCACTGTTATCACCCATCGCAAGAACATTATGGACAAGCTAGGCATGAAAAAGTGTGTCGGCACTTACCATCTATGCGGTTATGCACGGATATGTAGACATAAGTAAGATTTAGCCTTTACCCACCAAAGGTTACGTCGTGTTTTTCATTTTTCCAATAACCATAAATGATAAATCATGTCACAGTGTTTTTCAATTCAAACAGTTTACAGTGCATCAAGACCGCTGTGGCATGAAGGTGGGCACGGATGGCGTGTTGCTTGGTGCATGGGCAGAAGGCGGAAAACATATTCTTGACATCGGTACTGGCACAGGACTTATTGCTTTGATGTTGGCGCAACGATGCCCGAGGCTGAAATAACAGGTGTGGAATTAGACGAGCAAGCTTCCCTACAGGCTCAAGAGAATGTAACTATGTCCGCATTTGCCCTACAAGTGAAGATTGAAAACATGCCCATTCAGCAATTTTCAAAACAACAACTACTACATAGCCATTTTAACGCCATTGTTTCTAACCCACCCTTTTACCATTCACTTAAAAGCAAAAGCAACGAGCGCACAATGGCCCGACATACAGAGACCCTCACTTTTAAAGAACTTTTTCAGGCTGTGAACTTGCTGCTCGCCCCAAATGGCTGTTTTAGTACAGTTATACCAACCGAAGAACTAGACGCATTTGCGAGCGAGGCTTATATTTATGGACTGTTTGTTAGCAGACTTGTTATGGTAAAAACAGTGGAAACAAAAAAGCCTAAACGCTGTTTGATTAGCTTTGTGAAACAAAAACCACTACGCTTTTAAAAACAGAAGAAGTCACCATCAAAAACGCTAAAGGGGAATATACACCTTGGTACGTACAACTAACTGGCGACTTCTACCTAAAAATAAAGTTCATTTACTCGCACAATCTAAAAACAACCGCTTATGCTCACACTTCAAAAATAGCCATATTCTAGGGCGACAAAGATGCTCAATATTGCCTTATTCAACCAATAGACCAAAACGACGAAAAAACTACTAACACAAGAGTTTAACACCATTTGCGAACTTTGCAAAGGTAAAAACAATAATGTTAATTGCATTCTTAGTAGACAACTGGATGCACGACTTAACACCCTGGAAAGCACCTGCAGTGTTTGGAAAAACCAATTTTGGAGACGGTGCAAACCAAACATTGAACTATATTTGCGATGACTTGGTGCCCTATTTAAAGACTAATGTGCTGACAAAAACCAAAAGAAACTAATTTAATTATTGGGGGCTATTCGCTTGCAGCATTGTTTGCACTATGGGCTGTTACACAGACTCATCTCTTTGATGCCTGCGCTGCAGCCTCACCATCTTTATGGTTTCCCAACTGGACAACTTATGCATCAACTAGTCTTTTTAATGTTGATATCATATATTTGAGCCTAGGAGACACTGAAAACAAAAGCAGAAACCAACATTTTGGCTCGTGTTAACAACCATATGGAGGCTCTGGTGAAAATGCTTAAAGATAAAAATTACATCTTCGAATGGAACGAAGGCAACCACTTTGTACAATCAGATGTGCGCACAGCGAAGGCTTTTTCATGGTGCATCAATCAATTGGCTAATAAACAACCCTTAATTTGACATCAAGAACGCTAATATATTGTAAAAAATATTTAATACGGATTTTAACATTATAAGTAGATTTTTATTCACCAACTTCCCACTCGCTCGCAAATAATCGATTCTCGCGAGGGTTTTACCTTTCAAAAATACAAAAACCAATTAACCAATGCCAACAAACAGAAATTCCGACGAAACAAATAGTATTTTTGAGCGAAAAATATACTATTTGTAGCAAAATAGCCTGCTATCTCGTACAAAACACACTGCTAACTCCTACTAAACGCAGTGCTAACTCGTGCTAAACGCAGTGCTAACTCATGCAAAACGCAGAGCAAAAATGATGCAAAACGCAGTTCTAAATGCAGCATTTAGTAGGTTCTAGTGAAGTATGTTTTCCCAAAAACGATTAAGAAAAATCAACTTTTTATAAGTAAAAAGGGTTTTTAAAATGACTTTTTTTAGCCACTAAAAGCCATTTTTGAACGATAAATAATGAGAGGTCTACAGCAAATAGAAAGGCAAAACGGTACAAAATGGAAGTATTGAACTCAATATTGATGTAAAACAAAAAGAAAGAGGAGCGAAATTTGGCAAAAATCAATGCTTTTTAGCAGTTTTTTCGCTAAAAGGGTCGTTAATGAGAACGCATTTTGTATAATTAAATTACTTATTTAAACAAAAAAATAGAACGAAAAAAATAATTACCCCCTAGAGCTTAACCCACGTTCACTTATTTACGCCAAACAAAGCCATTATAAAAAAAGTAAAAGGAGGGATAGCCATATACCTTACAGCCATTAGCAGGTGCTAATGGTTCAACATCAGTTAGTATAAATAAAAATCAACATGAGCAAACCTGAACTACCTTCGAAAACAAAAAAACACGACAAATAGTCTTAGCGATTTTTCTTCTTAATATACCATTGGTGCGTAAATAGCACATATTGCGCAAATGCCAAACAAATGCATATCAACGAAACCCAAAGAACCAGATGCACATCATCTGAAAAGAAGAAATAACCAGCAAAAAGCCCAGCAGATACTCCGCTTTCCCATCCCAACATATAGGTACTAACAGCCGTTCCACGCTGACAATGTTTGCTTAACTTGATAAAGAAAAAGCAAGAAACGTGACCCAATAAGTCCCACCCCCATCCCCACAAGCACGGGCGAAATATAAGTAACAACCATCTGCTTGCGGGTAAGCGTCATCATCAAAGCAGCAGCGATAAGAATAGAACCAGACACAATCTGACTTTTAAGGTCGGCATCGGCAAACGCAAAACGCTCAGCAAGCAAGGCCAAACAAAAACCAACCATCAGCATGGCATAAAACATGGCCGTGTATTGAGTAGATAGAAGAAGGCCTAACGACAAGCAAATTATAAAAAGATTGAGGAAAAAGCCACTTAGCTTGGGGCAAGAAAAACGGTCGCCACTGAACTTCTTCACGCCATCGTCGGGGGTACGGAAGGGAAAAATTAACCGTTGCCAACAGAACGAAAGCTGTTAAAGCCAAGATAATGCTTACCCAAAAGGAATTGAAAATTGGTGCGAGCAAAGACAATACCAACCATCGGCCCAAGCGACATAGCAAAGCGTGCAAACCACGCAGAAGCATGATTAGCCTCGGTGCGTTGGAAAGACTCACTCTTATCTATTATCAAAGTGCTTGAAAGAATCATCTGCACCAAACCGAAACTAGCACCTAAAGTAACACGAAAAAAATAGGAGTAAATAGGAAAGAAGCCATTGCTGTGGTACTTCAACCCCAACAATCCAAATGCCAAGCAACGAGCACACCACGCCCATCATAGCCCAAAGACATACCTTATTGCGACGATAGCGCTGCACAAACCAATTGCAAAATCCACCTAATAAAAACAAACCAACACCATAAGCGCCCATCACCATGCCAACATCTCTATGCGACAAGCTTGTGTCATTATACATCCAAACCGGCAAAATGGGTATGAGCAGATAAACCGACATAGTAATAAGCAAGTTGGCGATGGCCAAAAATCCAAAAAGTCGGCATGCCAAAAGGCTTATGTGTACAGGGGTGTTTTGGGTATCCATAGCTACGTTATTAATTAATCACATGAAGTAGAGCAGAAGGGCATACGCGCAGGGAAGTAAAACGAAGTCATTACTAAACGTGCCAAGAAACATTAATAAGACTCGTCAGCAGAAGGGAATGTAGATGTCTTTACATCGCCAATATATGCCTGCACAGCATCAGTCATCTGCTTAGCGATGTTGGCATACTGTCTTAAAAATTTGGGTTTGAAACCTTGAGTTAGCCCAAGCATGTCGGCATAAACAAGAATTTGTCCATCCGTTTCGTTGCCTGCGCCAATGCCAATTGTGGCACACGACACCCGTTTTTGTAACCTCGGCAGCCAGCGACGCAGGCACTTTCTCTAGTGTTATGGCAAAACATCCAGCCTCATCAAGCGCAATGGCATCGGCCATCAGCTTTTGGGCCTCGGTCGCCTCTTTAGCTCTAAGTCCATATCCTCCAAATTTATGCACGCTCTGAGGAGTAAGTCCCAAGTGACCAACAACAGGTATACCGATGTCTACCAGCTGTTTGATAGTATCAGCAATTTCAATACCACCTTCCAACTTCAAGGCATCAACACCCGTTTCTTTCATAATGCGCACAGCATTGGCCACAGCCATTTCTTTAGAAACCTGATAAGTACCAAACGGCATGTCGCAAACAACCAATGCGCGTTGTACAGCGCGCGCCACACTTCGAGCATGATATATCATCTCATCGAGCGTAATAGGTAAAGTGTCGGCATTGCCAGCCATCACATTAGAAGCCGAATCACCCACCAAGATGCCGTCAATACCAGCACTATCGATAATTGTTGCAGTGGTGAAATCGTATGCTGTGAGCATAGAGATCTTTTCGTCTTGGCGCTTCATCGCCACAAACTTGTTTGCTGTTATCTTTTTAATGTCTGTGTTTAAATAGCCTGCCATTACGTTCTTTCTTTATCAATTAATGGAGTTAGAGACTCGCCCCAACTCCATTCTTACTTTTACAATTGTTAATCCGTGGCAAAGTTACGCAATATTATCCACATGAGCAAATTGTGCTTATTAAAGACACGCATATAGTTAGGCCATAAAGCAAATAAAGACTACAACAAACAATCGCTTTATAACTTAATATCAGACACTTGCGATATAACCAATTGCACCTCATCATCGGTCATAGTGGGGTTTTAAGGGCAAACTAAGTTCTTCGTTGTGTATGCGCTCGGTAATGGGCAAGGAAAGCTGTGCCCAATGTGAATAGCACTGTTGCTTGTGGGGCGGTATAGGATAATGAATAATGGTTTCAATGCCCCGCTGGTGTAACTCCTGCTGCAACTTCTCGCGCTGAGCACACAACACAGGGAAGATATGAAACACGTTGTTGACTAAGTAATCGCGTGTGGGCAGGGTTATGTTTTCGTTACTAATCCCCTCTACATAATGTTGGGCAATAGCCGTACGTCGTTGGTTGTCTTGATCGAGCCACTTAAGTTTCTCGGAAAGCACAGCAGCCTGCACTTCGTCCATCCTGCTGTTTTGTCCAACGTATTGAAAAACGTACTTTTTGTTCGACCCATAGTTGGCTATTGCGCGTATGATGCCTACAAGGACTTCATCATTGGTTGTCACCCCTCCAGCATCACCCAGTGCACCCAAGTTTTTTCCAGGATAGAAACTGTGTGCTGCTGCATGACCAACACTACCAGTTCGTTTATCATTCCACAGGCAACCATGGGCTTGCGCATTGTCTTCTATCACCAAAAGTTCATGCTCGCTGCAAAGAGAAAGTAATTCATTGGTGAACGCACATTTGCCATAAAGATGCACAATGAGCAAAGCTTTGGTACGTGGGCCAACGTGTTTAACCATCTGTTGCGCATCAATTTGAAATGTGTCGAGATGCGGTTCAACCAACACAGGCATCAAACCACTGGATGTTATTGAAATAATTGAAGCTATATAAGTATTGGCTGGCACTAAAACCTCATCGCCTGGGTGCAACACCCCCCTCTCCATGTATGCCTTAAAAATAAGCGAAAGGGCATCTAAACCGTTACCACAAGCCACACAATGCGCTGTACCAATGTATTGCGCATAAGCATTTTCAAAGGCTTTAACTTCGTTACCCAACAGATACCAACCACTATCCACCACCCTACTTACAGCAGCTTGCAGTTGCTCGCGGTGTTGTGCAGTGTAACGTTGTAGGTCGAAATACTTTAACATCATATCACGGAAGACTAATACATTATTATATAGACACAGGGAAGCAGATAATAAACACAAACATAAATGTACACGCCAAAGATTAAGGTTGCCATTCGTAGGTGTCGTAACAAACGCCACGCCCACCAAATCCCTCTTTCTGAAAAATAAGCGATGTATTTAACCACCGGCCTTGGTCTTCAGTAGACTTGCCAAAATCGAAAAAAGATTTGTGAACGAACACTTCGTTGATGAGATAACGAAACAAGAGGTCGAGCGCCCCCACACTTTTACCTTTGGGCGAAGCTGATATGTATTGCACATGCACTACGCGAGGCATGACATAAACCACCGTTCCAGCCACCATCTCTTCACCCAAATAGGCGGCATATAGACGTATATGCTGAGGGAATAAGGTAGCCAAAGCCTTAATCTCGGCAAGCGAATGAACAGGATTTACGCCATAGCGCTGTTGTAAATTGGAAGAAAAGAACTTCCCAAAAGGTCGCAAAATCATCACTGCTAGCAACGCTTACTCCAAGCCTTTCGGCCTTTCTCAGACAGTCTTTACGCGACTGACTAAAAACTAATTTTTGTTTTTCTTGGGCAATTGTTGAGGAGATTTCTCGAGCCACAAGACGAGCATTACAAATATTGACAAGCGCATAGAGGTCTTCTTCGGCAGGCATTTCATGGTAGATCCATGGCACAGGACGATACACTACGCGTGTTATTCCAGCATTGCGCAACCACAAATTGAGACACACAAACATGTGCATCACCTTTTCTGTTTTAGCCCTTTTATCGGTAATCAGACCACCATAGGTTAGTCCTCCATGCGAAGTAACACTACCGTCAGCCTCTTTATTTAGTGGTAAAGAGCCACAAGAGACTGTCTGTCGTAGATTAGCAATGAGAAATCATCGAACCGCTGTTGGTGATAGTCCATATAGTTTCGCAAGAAAAGAAAAGAACCATTTCGGCTTTTACGAACAAAAGCATCCCATTGGGTTTTCATTGCTGGCATATATCTAACAACTTCGTACATTTGAGAGGGAAGATAGGGACATTAAACAGGTTTGACTTAAAGCAGAAAATCACTTTTCTTTACCACGTATATATTGTAGAAAATCGCCGTATTCACGAATATAGTCGTCTTCATTGAAAGCTTCAGATGCTAAAACAAGACAAACGGCCCCTGAAGAGAAGTCGTCAAGTGTACGCCAAGTATCGACATCAATAAGCAAACCTTGGTAAGGATGGTTGAGCAACACCGTTTCATGTTCATCTCCATTGTCCAAAGTAACATGAAAACTACCGCTAAGGGCAACTACTATCTCTTTGCACGATTTATGCGAATGCCCTCCGCGACATTCCCCACTAGGCACATCATATACCCAATAAGCACGTTCTATCGCAAAGGGTACATCCTTAAACGACTGTGCAACAGTTAGATTACCACGCGGATCGGTAATTTTCTGAAAATTGATTAGGGTTGTATTAAGGTGTTTCATTTTGTTTTAATCAAGTTTTTAAGCATCTGCCATTCGGGTGTAATGGCCAGTCTGCGCAAATCACAGGCAATCTTTTCTGCAGTTTGGACATCAGTTTCGTTCAGTGCTTCTGCCAATTGGCGCAACGTTAGTCTTGTATTACCAAATAATCCATAGAAAGAAATGAGTCTCTGTTCGTGCAAAGTGGGTAACAGGTGGAGCAAATGTTCAACATAATGCTCCACCTGATGGCTCACTCAACTTTGGGTTATCGCCCAAGTTGATTAGAAAGATATGCAACTCCTTAGAGATGTTGTCCATTAACGATTGCCGTACATTTCTTCGTAATACTTCTGATAATCGCCACTTGTTACTTCAGCAATCCATTCTTGGTTGGCCAAATTCCACTCGATGGTCTTCACTATTCCATCAGCAAACATTGTTTCAGGATACCAACCTAATTCGTTCTTTATCTTTGTTGGATCAATGCCATAACGCTGGTCGTGCCCCCAAACGGTCGGCCACATAGGGTGATGAGTTCTTCATTAATCCAATCGGTACGAATTTCTCCATTAGCATCCAGCTCTTGCTTTTTAAGCACACGGCGCAGATTTTTATCATTATCCATCAGTTCGCGAATGGTTTTGATAACCAGCTTTACAATGTCGATGTTCTTCATTTCGTTATGTCCACCAACATTATACACCTCGCCAACACGTCCTTCGCGCACCACAAGGTCGATGGCTTTACAATGGTCTTCTACATAAAGCCAATCTCTTACGTTCTCACCCTTGCCATAAACAGGAAGCTTCTACCCTCTAAAAATATTATTGATGATTAAGGGAATAAGTTTCTCGGGAAAGTGATACGGACCGTAATTGTTAGAGCAACGTGTGATGCTTACAGGCATGTGATAGGTATCATGATAAGCCAATACAAACATATCCGCGCTAGCTTTTTGATGCACTATATGGGCTGTGAGGGCACAAAGGCGTGGTTTCCATGAAATAGCCAGTATCTCCAAGCGAGCCATAAACCTCGTCGGTAGAAACCTGGTGATAACGCTTTCCTGCCTTCCAAGTGGGATAACCAGTTTCGTCTTTGCCTGTAACCCAAGCTTTACGCGCTGCATCAAGCAGGTTTTGAGTGCCAAGAATGTTCACCGATAGAAACAGCTGAGGGTCTTCGATGCTACGGTCTACATGACTTTCTGCAGCGAAGTTAACCACATAATCAATGTCGTTGTCGGCAAAAAGCCCATTAACCAAGTCTCGATCGCGGATATCTCCACGAACAAATACACAACGTTTGTCGTCGATGTCGTTTTTAATTGTACCCAAATTGCCTGCATAAGTAAGCAAATCGAGCACAATAACCTTAATGTCGTCGTTTTGATACTTCTTTTCTAAGAGGTACTTAATGTAATTGGCGCCGATAAAACCGGCTGCCCCTGTTACGAGATAGGTTTTCATACACAAATATATTTTATTACTATTTTATTTTGTCTGTTAATGTAATTACTTCACAATCGGTGTACTTCGCTCCGTCGATAGTAAGCCTCACAAGCGTTCGGTCTTTGTGATAACCAGAGATGCCAGCCGCTCCTGGGTTTATATGAAGCATGTTCAACGTTTTGTCGTACTGTATTTTCAATATATGCGAATGCCCTGCAACAAATAAATTAGGCGGACTGGCATAGAGTGTGCTTTGAATTCGAGGGTCATAATGTCCTGGGTAACCACCTATATGGGTGAGCAAAACATCTACATCTTCGACTTTTAAAGCGCAACCGCTCGCTGGTAAAGCCGGCGTAAATCGCCTCCATCGATATTGCCATACACAGCCCTTAGTGGCTAATGGCTGCCAAACGCATAGACACTTCTAACGAACCGATGTCGCCGGCATGCCATATTTCGTCGCATTCTGCGAAATAGGTCTCATACCTATCATCCCAATAGCCATGAGTGTCGCTCAAAATGCCTATTCGCCGCATAACTTAGAACACTTAGCTTGAATGTATTGACCAAGGAAATCGGCTGTCGCAGATATGCCTAAGACAGAGGAGTTAACGCAAAGATGGTACGAAGAGGCGTGTCCCCAAGTCTTTCCCTGTATAGAAATCGTAATAAGCAGCTCTACTTTCATCACCTTCGCGCACAATAGAACCTGCTGTTTTCTCATCACATTGGCGACGCTGCATCACACGCTGAATACGATCTTCGATATTTGCTGCAATGAAAAGACTTATAAGCTTAGGAGATTCTCGCAAAATATAGTCGGCACATCTACCAACAAATATACAATTATCAGTTTCAGCAGCTTTTAACAATGACTTCACTTTGAAACTTGAACAACTTGTCTTGAGACAGTTCGTTTTGAAACATTTCATTCTCACCGCCAATAAAAAGGAAGATGATAGCGAAAAACTTTTGCTAAATGCTTTTTGTTCATCGTTACGTTCAAAGAGTCGCTCACACAATCCGCTTTCTTTAGCAGCAAGATTTAGCAACTCTTGGTCGTACATCTTGTAAGCTAAGCGTTGCGCAAGCAAAGCTGCAATTTCATACCACCACTTCCAAGCTGTCTGCCAACTGTTATAATAATATTCGAAGCGTCCATCGCTATATTGTCTTTTGTTTGTTAATCTTACGCATAAACAAGTACATGATAATTGCTGTTACCAGTGCCGAAATAGTATCTGCAACGGGCATAGAATACCATACACCATCAACACCATAAAGCGTAGGCAATACCAATAGCATCGGAATTAAGAAAACCAACTGGCGAGAGAGCGAAAGAAAAACGCTAACCTTAGCTTTTTCCTATACTCTGGAAGAAGTTGGCGACAACCATCTGAAACCCAATAATGGGAAAAAGAAACTGTTGTTAATCGCATTGCATGCACCGAAAGGGAAATAAGTGTTTCGTCGGATGTAAAGAGTCTTACGCATTGCTCTGGAAAGAACTGTCCGACAATAAAACCTACTGTAGTGACACACGTGCCACAAATAACAGCATATTTCAACACACGCATCATGCGGTCGAACTTCATCGCACCATAATTATAACCCGCAATAGGCTGCATACCCTGATTAACGCCTATGGTTATCATCACAAAAATAAAGGCAATTCGATTGATGATACCATATGCACCTACCGCCATATCGCCTCCATGATCAACCAAGCTGTTGTTAATGATGATTACAACAAAGCAAGCGCACACGTTCATTGAGAAAGGAGACATACCAATACCAATGATATTTTTTTCACCAGTTGACTCTTCAATCGATATATTCCGCGCTTAAAATGGATAAATTCAGCCTTATTGCTAAACATCACCACCTGCCAAATCAATGCAAATAGTTGCGAAAAGAACAGTGGCATAAGCCGCTCCACGAATACCCAAGCCTAATGGCCAAATAAAAATGGGGTCGAGAATGGCATTGAGAATCACCGTAAAGATGGTCATATACATAGACAACTGAGGCTTTCCAGCAGCACGTTGCAAGGCATTAAGTCCAAAATATAAGTGCGTAATAACGTTTCCGCAAAGAATTATCTCCATGTAGTCTTTGGCATAGGGTAACGTTTGAGCACTTGCTCCGAAGAACATCAAGATCGGCTCAAGAAACAACAAGGAGATAATTGAGAAGCTAATACCTGTTATGATATTCAACATAACTGTATTACCAAGAATATTTTGGGCTGCTCCGTAATCTTTTTGTCCCAGTTTTACAGAAAGTAAACTCGACGCTCCCACCCCAACTCCTGCGCCGAAAGCAGTAGAAAGGTTCATCAAAGGGAATGTAATGGCCAATCCTGAAATGGCCATGGCACCCACGCCCTGCCCAATAAAGATACTATCAACCATGTTGTAGAGCGACGATGCTGTCATCGCGATAATAGCCGGGACGGCATACCGCATCAGCAATTGTCCTACAGGTTTAGTACCCTAACTCAAGTGTAGCTTTCTGATTATCCATTGTTTAATTTCTCTTTCACATGCAAAAGTAATAATTATAGCTGGCTTTCCCAAATTACCCGTACATTTAATTCTTACTATTCTTACAACATCACGCATTGCTTATCTGGAAATTGTGCTGCGCTTGACAGAGTATATTCTGCTTGATACACAAATAAAATGTTTGATTGGTTTTGGTTAAGGAGATTAAACAAAATATGTGTTGTACAGATATGTAATTTATCATCTCCTCACAAATTTCTCTTTTGAGACATAAGATTATGTAGAAAAATCCCGTTACATATTTAAAATTTTATGGATTATGAAAAGCATAACGCAAACGTAATTACATTGGTCTCCATAATTCCTGCTGAGCATAATTCAGTTGTTATGATGCAGACAGCACTTAAGTATTTGCCAATAGTGGTGTGAAACATTGGCCAATTATTTTGTAATTATCGCGATTTGCGTTATCTTTGCACCCATATTTCGAAATAAAAACTTTTATTATACCATTTCATGAAACAGTACAAGTTAGTGAACAACGTGCTTGGGTGGCTTGCTTTTTATTGCTGCCTTCGTATATTGTTCAACAATCGAACCCACTGCAAGCTTTTGGGACTGTCCTGAGTTTATCACCACAGGCTATAAGTTAGAAATAGGCCACCCGCCTGGTGCTCCTTTCTTCATGCTTACCGCCAATTTGTTCTCGCAATTTGCTAGCGATGTTACACAAGTGGCTAAGATGGTAAACATTATGAGCGCGCTATTAAGTGCCACAACCATCCTATTCCTCTTTTGGACTATCACACATCTTACGCGAAAAACTTATCGTTAAGGATTGGGATAGTATGACTCTAAGCAAACTCATTGCCATTCAAGGCTCGGGATTGGTAGGCGCTTTAATCTACACTTTTAGTGATACATTCTGGTTTAGCGCCGTAGAAGGCGAGGTTTATGCCTACTCATCTGCCTTTACTGCTATTGTATTCTGGCTTATTTTGAAATGGGAAGACCATGCCGACGAGCCACATAGCGACAGATGGCTAGTACTTATCATGTATATGACTGGTCTTAGCATTGGTGTTCACTTGCTCAACTTGCTGTGTATTCCTGCCATTGTCTTGGTGTTTGTATATCGCAAGTTCCCCAACATGGAAGTTAAAGGCTCACTGCTTGCCCTCCTTGTATCGTTTATTGTAGTGGCCGCAGTGCTTTATGGCGTTATTCCTGGTATCATCACCGTTGGTGGATGGTTCGAATTGTTCTTCGTTAACACACTTGGGATGCCTTTCAACACTGGCGAAGTGGTGTATATCATGCTTTTGGTTGGTGCTGTTATTTGGGCTATCTACGAAAGCTACTCGCAGAAAAAGCGAGAGAAGAGAAAACATTTCGTTTATCATTGCATTTGGTTTACTAGGTGTTCCGTTCTACGGTTATGGCTGGTCGGCCTTCTTTATCGGCATCATTGTTCTTGGTGTGCTGTATTATGTGCTGAGCTTTTAAGCGTAGAAACGAAGCAAAAACTGATACCGCTCATCTCTTCAAGAATAAAAAACACGGTTTTGCTTTGTATGATGATGCTGATGATTGGCTATTCTAGCTATGCGGTTATCGTTATTCGCTCGCTGGCCAATCCTCCAATGGACCAAAAACTCGCCTGAAGACATCTTTACTTTGGGCAGCTATCTAAGTCGTGATCAATACGGAGACAGACCTCTGGTTTACGGACAAGCTTTCACTTCTCAAGTGCAGCTCGACCGCGAAGGCGACATGTGCAAACCAAGAACCAACGAAGGCGCACCCATTTATCAGCGCAAAGAAAAAGCTAGCAAAGAAGAAAAAGACTCTTATGTTGTTGTTAGCAGAAAGAATAAGTACGTTTATGCACAGAACATGTTGTTCCCACGAATGTGGAGTCCACTTCATGCGCAATCGTATAACGACTGGTTAGGAGGTATAGATGGCTCAGAAGTGCCTTACGACAGGTGCGGAGAAACATTGATGATAAAGATGCCGAGCCAGATGGACAACATCAGGTTCTTCCTTTCTTATCAATGTAACTTCATGTATTGGCGCTACTTCATGTGGAACTTTGCTGGAAGGCAGAACGATCTACAAGGAAACGGCGAACTGGAACACGGTAACTGGATTTCGGGTATTAGCTTCTTAGACAACGCTCGATTGGGAGATCAAAGTAAGTTGCCCGACGATTTGAAAAACAACAAAGGACACAACGTTTATTATTGCTTGCCTTTTGTTGCTTGGTATCATTGGTTTGTTCTGGCAATCGTTTCGCGGACAGCGTGGCATACGACAGTTCTGGGTGGTGTTCTTCCTCTTCTTCATGACAGGATTGGCCATCGTTATCTATCTTAACCAAACGCCATCGCAACCACGCGAACGCGACTATGCCTATGCAGCCTCGTTCTATGCCTTTGCCATTTGGTGCGGTATGGGCGTTGCAGCCATTATCGACTTGCTTAAGAAACGCGTTAAAATAGAAGGCACAATCGTGTCGGCTGTTGTTGCAGCGCTTTGTCTTTTCGTACCCATCCAAATGGCTTCGCAAAACTGGGACGACCACGACCGCAGCCATAGAGATACTTGCCGCGACTTCGGACAAAACTATTTGATGACCCTTCAAGACGAAGGCAATCCCATTATATTCACCAATGGCGACAACGACACGTTCCCCTTGTGGTATAATCAAGAGGTGGAAGGCGTGCGTACAGATGCTCGTGTTTGTAATCTTAGCTACTTGCAAACCGACTGGTACATCGATCAAATGAAGCGTCCTGCATACAATTCGCCTTCTGTTCCCATCTCATGGCCTCGAATTGAGTTCTGCTCGGGAACCAACGAGTATGTTGAAGTGGTGCCACAAGCCAAACAACAGCTGCTCGACTTCTATAAGAACTATCCCAACGAGGCCAAAGCTAAGTATGGCGACGACCCATTTGAGTTGAAGAATATCCTTAAATACTGGATTCGCTCGAAGGATAAAGATACGCACATCATTCCCTCTGACACCATTTACGTTACTATTGACAAGGAAGCAGTGAAAAAGAGTGGCATGATGATGGCTAGCGACAGCATCCCCGACCGAATGGTGATTTCTCTTAAAGGCAAAAGTGCACTATATAAGGGCGATTTGATGATGCTAGAGATGATTGCTCAATGCAACTGGGTACGCCCGATATACGTGGCTTCTACTGTTGGACAGGACAATTACATGAACCTTGGCGACAACTTCGTACAAGAAGGTTTGGCCAATCGTATTACTCCTTTCACCACTAACAAAGCCTGGTGCAAAGAACTTCGATACAAAAAACCTATAACAATGTGATGAACCGCTACAAATACGGCGGACTGTCACGTAAGAATATCTATATCGACGAGACCATTATGCGTATGTGCTACACGCATCGCAGAATTATGGCCCAGTTGGCATTGCACCTTATCTCTGAAGGCGACAAGCAAAAAGGCTAGCAATGTGCTGCAAAAGGCTGAAAAGGAATTACCGCCTTACAATATCCCCTACAACTATATGAACGGAGGATTGGATATTGCACGTGCCTATGCAATGATTGGACAAACGGCCAAAGCTAAAGAAGTGATAAATGCTGTGTGGAAAAATGGCGAACAATACCTTAATTGGTACATGTCGCTCGAAGGCACACGATTTGCCAACTCTATGAACGATTGTATGCTGCAGATGTATATACTGAGGCAAACAGCTGGCATTATGGACCTCGTTGATAAGCAAGAAGCTGCAAAACAAGAGAAAAAACTCAACCTTCTATTTAAGCATTATCAAGAAAAAGGTGGCACAATGCCCATAGACGACGAACTAGAATAAAAACAATTATAATCCAAGCAGGTACAAGAATAGGCTAAATGGGTGGAACTGGCACTTACCTAATAACACCTAACAACTATTCTTGTACCAGCTTAAAGGTTGAAACGAGCTGTTTGAAAGATGTTAATCGAGCAACCCGCAATATGGTTAAGGTGGCTTTATCCGCATGCTTTGTGGCGTATGGATAAGACTCACCATTCCGTTTACCTCACTTTCGACGATGGCCCGATACCCGAATCAACCCCTTTCATTCTTGATACGTTGGCAAAATATGGAGCACACGCCACCTTCTTTATGGTGGGCGAAAATGTTGAACGCCATCCCGAACTTTACCAACGCATATTAAACGAGGGACACAGGGTGGGAAATCACACCTATAACCACATGGGTGGGGCTAAACACACCGTAAAAACATACACCGAAAAATGCCCAGCGGGCCGATGCACTGATTCATTCTAACCTCTTCAGACCGCCACACGGATGGATGCGACTTAGCCAATATGCTTGGCTAAGCAGGCAATATAAGGTGGTGATGTGGGACCTTGTTACACGTGATTATTCAAAGTGGATGACTGCAGAAGATGTTCTGAACAATGTTAAACGCTATGCGCGCAATGGGTCTATCATCACTTTCCACGATTCTCTCAAAAGTATTGATAAACTACACTTTGCCTTACCTCAGGCATTAGAGTGGTTAAAGAGTCAAGGGTATGAGTTTAAAACTTTCGAATGAAATAAAAGCTGAGGCCAAACGCCTCGGCTTTTTTGCTTGTGGCATAGCAAAAGCTGCACCTGTAGACGCAACAACGGCTACAGAAGTGAAGCGATGGCTCGACAACGGCTGCTTTGGAGATATGGCTTATATGAACAACTATACAGATAAGCGCCTTAATCCCAAACTACTTATGCCCGGTCTGAAGTCGATTGTGTGCGTGGCAATGAGCTATGCACCTGCAAAACGCATACCCGAGGGACAATATCAGCTAGCCAGTTATGCTTACGGGCAAGATTATCACGAAGTGGTGAAAGGCAAGTTGCGCCAATTGGCAACTCATTTTGGCTTCGAACCGCATACCGAAGACACTACCTTGGCGTGCTCTTCCTTCGTCAACGCCATTCCAAAATTTAGGGTATTCTGCGACAGTGCGCCCATTTTAGAACGCTATTGGGCTGTAAAAGCTGGCTTGGGATGGACAGGCAGAAACCATCAACTTATCATTCCAAAAGCTGGAAGCATGTTTGTTTTGGGCGAACTATTTCTCGACATCGAACTAAATTACGATGAAGAAATGCCCAATCGCTGCGGAGCATGCTACAAATGCATTGACATCTGCCCCACAAAGGCCCTGGGAACACCCGAAGAAACAATGGGCAAACAAACCTTCTTGTTTAATGCTGAACGCTGTTTGTCGTACCAAACCATTGAATACCGCGGAGACTTACAGCCCGAAATGGCTAATGCCATGGGCGACACCATCTACGGATGCGACAAATGCCAAAACCATTTGTCCGTGGAATGCTCACCCTGTGGCAACAAATATCGAAGAACTATCCCCCAGACCCGAACTCATGAACATGACTCGAGAACAGTGGCACAATCTTACCGAAGACGATTATAAACGACTTTTCAAAGGTAGCGCAGTGAAACGAGCAAAATATGCGGGACTCATGCGAAATATTAAGGCAGTGGAACAATACCAAAAGCTTCACCGTTTACAAGATAACAAAGGCCAAAATGCCCTAAACAACAATGAGGAGAATAAACAATGAACGATAAACAAGACTTAATTTATACGCAAAAAACGCTTATACACGCGTTTTTCGATGGCTTTACCAACGGCATCATCGACGCCAACAAACTAAATCATAACGAACAACAAACACTGATAAAAGCCTTTCTCAATGTTTACGATAAAATTTCGGAGCACTACGCCGTGGTGATGTTGCCCATATTGGGCATTATCCACCACGATAGTCTAGAACAGTTACAACACCAACTGGATGCTGTAAGCAGACAAGCGGATGCTGACCTGACACATTATTTTAAAGTGGTGTGCGAGAAACAAGGCACTTACGAGGCCATGGTTAACGATTATAAAGCTAATTTCGAGGCCCTATTAAAGGGTACAACACTGTCAACACAACATTGCGTCTTAAGTAATAAGGATAAATCAGCCTTTTTACACTATGACCAATGAGGAACAAAAACCTTAGGCTTTTTGGTACGAACCGTGCTGCGTGCCTACAACTGTGCACTTCAAACAAAGTCTGCATTACAGCAATTTAACCAAGCCACGATTATCAGAATTGTGCTTGATAATGCTGACCTTATGGTTAACGGCAAACCCACTATTGCGCAATTTGTAAACGAGTGTACCGACATTCACGAATTGTTTATCGCACTACTGCATACCACAGAGCGGTATAATGTGGTACAAGAAGAGCTACAATTAGAAATGGAACGACAGATAACAGGTAGCAACTAACAACCCTTACAGCCACACCTCTGCTCAACAATCACCACAAGCCAGGCATTTACTTGTTCTGGCTTGTTGTTTTTAGTAGCTTATTGTCAATAAAGTCTACCCCTTTTTGTGTACAAAAAGCCACGAAGAAACAATACGGCAGTATTGGTCAGTATTGGTAAACAAATGATTAACATCGTATTTTTTTGAAAAATAGGGTTGCCCAATGTAAAGCTTCGACGATAAAGCAATGAAATTCAACACAACATTATAGTCAAAAAATGGCACAAAATAACCTTCCTTAATCCCCCTCTGCACAAAGCTGTAAGCCTCTTTATGGTCTTTCTCGCTCTTATTAGTAAGATAATTCATTACGCGAGTGTACTTACTCAATTCGCTAAAAAACAAGGGATTAACACTAGCCATTTCGGCCATATCTCGATTATAGATATAGCAAACAATATCCATCACGTTGTGCGTTTCATCTTCTGCATATCTCTGCGCATCACGTTTTCTTTCCTTATCTTCTCTCATTATGCCATCAAGCAGCAACTCTTCCTTGTTCGAGTAAGTCTCGTATATCGTTCTTTTTGATATAGCAAGCGTTGTTGCGATGTCGTCCATACGTACATTGCGTATGCCATGCTGCTTAAACGCCTGCATGGCAACGGTCAAGATACGCTCTTTTAAGTGCTTACGGTACTCGGTATATAAATCTTGTTGCTCCATAATTGCCTTATATTATAGCACAAAGGTACAAAAAATATGAAAAAGAAATTTTTGTTTTAAGCCTTTTTTACTACCTTTGTGCTGTTTTCAGCGTATAACGTTTAGCAATTAAATACAACGCTCATTTAATCACACATCATGGAATTGACTTGTCTTATCAACTAATTGTATAGCACAATGTCTTTTCCATATTAACTATTCATGCGAAAATGGTGAAAGTAACCAAAGAAGCGGCGTTAAACTACCACCAAAGTGGACGCCCAGGGAAAATTGAAGTTAGACCCACAAAACCATACCACACGCAAACAGACCTTAGCTTGGCTTATTCGCCTGGCGTGGCTTACCCTTGCTTGGAGATACAAAGCAACCCCGACGATGTTTACAAATACACAGACAAAGGGAATCTTGTGGCTGTTATCAGTAACGGCACTGCTGTTCTAGGATTGGGAGACATCGGTGCAATGAGCGGTAAACCAGTAATGGAGGGTAAGGGTTTGCTCTTTAAAATATATGGCGGTATTGATGTTTTTGATATCGAACTGGCCGAAAAAGATCCAGAAAAAGTTCTGCGAAACAGTTGAAAGAATAGCCCCCACCTTTGGAGGTATCAACCTAGAAGATATCAAGGCACCCGAATGTTTCTACATCGAAGAACGACTAAAACGCACACTCGACATCCCCGTGATGCACGACGACCAGCACGGAACGGCCATTATTTCGGCTGCAGGACTGAAAAACGCACTCGAAGTGGCTGGCAAAAACATTAAGGATATGCGCATTGTGGTTAATGGCGCAGGAGCTGCTGCCATCAGCTGTACCAAACTTTACCTTGCATTGGGAGCAAAACGAGAGAATGTGGTGATGCTAGATTCAAAAAGGTGTTATCACCACCGACCGCGAAAATCTTAACGACCAAAAGGCATTTTTGCAACCACCCGCCGAGATATTCACACACTTGAAGAGGCTATTAAGGGAGCCGACGTGTTTGTTGGCCTTTCTAAGGGAAACATTCTCACCAAAGATATGGTGCGTTCAATGGCCGATAAGCCCATTGTGTTTGCGTTGGCCAACCCCATTCCTGAAATATCCTACGAAGATGCGATGGCATCGCGCCCCGATGTGCTTTATCTCTACGGGACGTTCGGACTATCCCAACCAAATTAACAACGTCATCGGATTCCCTTTATATCTTCCGTGGCGCATTGGATGTTCATGCCACTGCCATTAACGAAGAGATGAAAATGGCTGCTGTGCATGCTATTGCCGACTTGGCCAAACAGCCTGTGCCCGATGTTGTTAACGACATCTATCGCGTTAACAACCTCACATTTGGTCCGCTTTATTTCATCCCAAAACCTGTTGATCCCCTGACTCATTACAGAGGTTTCGGCTGCTGTGGCTAAGGCTGCAATAGAAAGTGGGTGGCCTGAACAAGCATTACCAATTGGGAAGAATACAAAAACAGCCTAATGCAACTGCTGGGACAAGAAACGGTGTTTACTAGAAAAACTACACGACACGGCTCGTCTACAGCCTCAACGCGTGGTTTATGCCGAGGGCGGACACCCTTCTATGATGAAAGCTGCAGTGCAAGCTAAGGCAGAAGGCATCTGTTTCCCATTCTATTGGGAAACCCCGATCGCATTAACCGTCAGGCACAACGATTGAAACTAGACCTCGCTGGAATAGAGATTATTGACATGCGTGCCGATAAAGAGCAAGGTAGACGCGCAACCTACGCTAAACACTTGGCCGAAAAATGGCGCGCAAGGGATACACCTTCCAAGAGGCATACGACAAGATGTACGAACGCAACTATTTCGGTATGATGATGGTCGAACGCGGTGATGCTGATGCATTCATTACTGGCCTTTACACCAAATATTCAAACACCATCAAGGTGGCTACAGAGGTGGTTGGCGTGCGCGAAGGCTACCATACTTTTGGCACAATGCATATCGTTAATTCACAAAAAGGCACGTTCTACATTGCCGACACACTGATAAACCGACATCCCGATAACAATTACCTCGTAGATATTGCCCGACTGAGCGCCAATACAGTTGAGTTTTTTTAATGAGAAACCGGTTATGGCAATGATTAGTTATTCTAACTTTGGTACCGACGAGATTGGCAGTCCGCTTAAAGTTCACGAGGCCGTTGAAGAGTTGCATGCCAATTATCCCAACTTGATTGTTGACGGTGAGATGCAAGTTAACTTTGCCTTAAACAGGGAAATGAGAGACGAAAAATATCCATTCTCTAAGCTTAAAGACAAAGATGTTAACACGCTAGTGTTCCCCAACCTTAGCAGCGCCAACGCAAGCTACAAGTTTTTGCAAGCGCTCGACCCCAAAACAGAGATTGTTGGACCAATACAAATGGGCTTAAACCGTCCCATACACTTTACCGACTTCGAAGCGTCGGTTAGAGATATTGTCAATGTAACGGCCGTGGCTGTGGTTGATGCCTGTGTAGACAAAATGAAAAGGGCGGGCAAAACAAAACAATAAACAACGTTGGGGATGATTTTGCATAATACAGTTGGCTGTTAACGTAACGCCTCTAGCACTTAGCATTTAGCTGCTAGTTAGCCGCAGCAGGCTTAATCAACCTTCACACTATCCAAATTAATTCGCGCTATGCCTTTTGCTGTATCAGTAAAGGGCATAGCGCGAATTGTTGTTTATGCTTTGTTTTTGTTCGTTACATACCCATTGTTCATCAATATCATTCATTGTCTACAAGGCTTGTGTACTTTACTTCTGTCCTACCATTGCTTAGTATATACAAATTAAAAATAACCAAGGAAAAAAGAATGTAAAGTTTTTGTCCAAATTTTAACACAAAAAGAGCCTTCAAAATCCACCAACCATTTACTCGTACACAAATATTCGATTCTCGCGAAGGTTTAATTTACCTGCAAAGTGAGTTTTCTTGCAAAAGTTAACAAAACGACTTTCAGACAAATTAAACCGCTTTTTATATAACTTTTTGGGCTATTTCATACAAAAAACACAACGCTAAATGCACCAAAACGCAACGCAATCTGCACCAAAACGCGAGGCTAAATACAGCAAAACGCGAGGCTAAATGCAGCAAAACGCGAGGTAAAATGCACCAAAAACGCAAGTCTAAATGCACTGAACTACGCTCCAAGCGTAAGCATAAGAGCGAATAAATGATAAAAAAAGTCGTGTTTAAAGTGCAAAAAGATGCTAAAATGGTGATATTTTGCTGCTAAAACCACGTTACCGGGATTGAAAAACTGAGAGAATCCAACAAACTAGAAAGCCTAAATGGTGCTTTTTGCAGGTTGAACAGCCCAAAATGGAGAAAAATAATAAATTTGAAATCCACCAAATAGATCCAAAACACATACTTTTTGAGCGATGTTTTCCGCTAGAATGAGCGAAAAATAACACGCACTTTGTAAAAATTTTTCCAAAACAGAATTAACACATTAAGAAGTAGCGGCAGTAGAGAATATAAGCAAAAAGTCGTTATGGTTTAAACATGTCGTTAAGGTACATTGCATAACAGTGGTGAATGGTAATCTAGTTGCGCACACATAAATAAGAAGCTAGGGCTTGTCTCTCACTTGGGTTAACAACACATCAGCAATAGTTCTGGGTATTGCAATCGGCAGTTATGCTTAGGCCACAAATACCAATCGCATTCAAAAGCTTGAAAGGCGCTACAGAAACCATCTGTAGCGCCTTTCGATATGCATTTATTGGCAATGGATTACAAATCCCATCCCACAGCACTAGCACCAAGCACAGCAGCCGAAGAGCCTTCTAGACCGCTAATGAGGAACTTGGCCTTATCTTTGAAAAATTTTCAATACATTTTCATCGTAAGCCTTCTTAAGTGGCTTCATCAACAAATCGCCAGCCTTTGTAAGTCCACCGAAGAAAAATAAATGCTTCGGGCGAAGAGAAAGCAGCGAAGTCAGCGCATGCCCTCACCCAGCATTTTACCAGTAAAGGCGTAAACATCTAGTGCCAATTGGTCTCCCTTTTCGGCAGCTAACGAAACGTCGAGCGATGTAATATTCTCAGGTTTCAAATCGCGAAGCACAGAAGGCGTTGTGGTTTTCTCCAAGAATTCTCGTGCCGAACGAGCCACCCCCGTAGCCGAGCAATAGGGTTTCCAAACATCCATGACGGCCACAACCGCAGCTACGTCCACCCTCTCTCTTCACGATAACATGACCAAGTTCTCCAGCAAAGCCATCACTTCCATAAACTACTTGTCCGTTAACCACGATACCCGAGCCAACGCCAGTACCCAAAGTAATAACGATAAAATTTTTTCAAACCACGTGCCACGCCATAGGTCATCTCACCAATAGCAGCGGCATTAGCGTCGCTGGTAAGCGCAACAGGTATTCCACCCAGCCCTTTAGAGAACATATCAGCCAAAGGCACCACGCCATCGTGTCCCCAAATCAAGTTAGGAGCAAACTCAATCGTACCATTATAGTAGTTGCCGTTAGGTGCACCGATACCCATAGCTTTGATGGTTCCGATACCGCCAACCTGCTCAATAATGATATTCAGAGCCTCAAGCGAAGCGTTAACATAGTCAGCCACATTGGTATAGGCCTGCGTTTTAATGGCAGTTGTAGCCTTAATCTCTCCACGGCTATCAACGATGCCAAATACAGAGTTTGTTCCACCTAGGTCTAAACCAATCACGTACGGTTTCAATTCTTCAAGTACACTCATGTTGTGTTGTATTTTTAGTTTAGTAATAATTGTTCTCTTTTTCAGAGTTTGGCCTCAAAATTTGCTCAAAATAATTGGTATTTTTGCACCACATTTTAGTTTACAAATTCATAATAAGACCTTAATTTAAGCGTTCACAAAGTTATGAAAAATATGGAATAACACAAACTTATAAGTTGAAAAATTTGCTCAATCCGCATATTTTTGCAATTTTGCATCTCGTTATGCCCTTACCTTTTCACATAGATATTAGACATCGTATTCAAAGGAATACTTATTGGTCTTATCGCCTCTGCCCCAATGGGTCCTGTAGGAGTGCTTTGCGTGCAGCGAACACTTAATAAAGGCAGGTGGTATGGTTTCATCACCGGCATTGGAGCAGCAGTAAGCGATATGATATACGCCTTAGTTACGGGTTATGGCATGAGTTTCATCATGGACCTCATTACGGCTCCGCGTACACTTTTTTTCGCTCAAGATTTTGGGAAGCATACTCTTGATGTTTTTTTGGGATATACTGTTTCAAGTCTAACCCCACGAAGAAGGTTCATTTTTAGCGGTAAAGCAAAGGGCACACTGATACACAATGGCGTAACGGCTTTTCTCGTTACCTTCTCCAATCCGCTCATTATCTTTTTGTTCATGGCCACCTTTGCTCAGTTTGCTTTTGTGGTTCCCAACAAACCGTGGTTAATGGTAGGCGGATACACGGGCATTGTTTTAGGCGCATTGCTTTGGTGGTTTGGTCTTACATGGCTAATCGATAAAGTGCGCGGCAAATTCGACAATGGAGGCATTATTCTTATCAACAAGATTATTGGCAGTGTGGTTATCATCTTCTCGGTGATATTCCTACTAGGCACAATATTCAACCTCTACACTTTCGAATACTGAAACTAGCCCTTCATTCTTTTAGGGCTCTATATATAAAAGGAGTGCTCCACATTCACCCTAGCAAAACTTCATTAAATGTACATCGCCAAACAACTTAGAGAAAAAAAGTATAGCCGAATACATATTGTATATGTGGCAAATTGAAGACTTGATACGCGCATACGGCTGTTCGTTGCAACGCATCAGGCACGAATACATTGACAAGTTTGACTATACCGACGAACAAAAAGAAGACATGCTCGATTGGTATGGCAACCTGGTGCGCATGATGAACCAAGAAGGTAAACGCGAACGCGGGCATCTACAAATTAATGCCATCATCGTTAAAGACCCTAATGGACCTGCACAACCAGCTGATGCAAAGTGCTAAATTCCCTTCTATAATGCCGAATACTATAAAGTGCTGCCCTTTATCGTAGAACTTCGCAACAAAGGCGACAAAGATGTGAACGAGGTGGAAACCTGCCTCGATGCCCTTTACGGCGTAATGTTGCTGCGACTGAAGAAAAAGAGATAACACTCGACACTATGACAGCCATTAAAGAGATTACCACCTTTGTGGGAATGCTGAGCGACTATTATCAAAAGGACAAGACTGAAGGACTTGTTTTTGAAGACGAATAAAACAAAATCACCGCATAATGAACATCTTGATTACAGGCTGCAACGGCCAACTGGGAAACGAAATGCAGTTGTTGCAAGCAAAATATGCACAACACACGTGGTTTAACACCGACGTAAACGAACTGGATATAACCGATAAAGACGCCATTGAGCGCTTTGTTGAAGCCAATCATATAGATGGCGTGGTTAACTGTGCCGCCTATACTGCGGTAGACAAAGCCGAAAGCGACCCACTATTAGCAAAAAATTAATGCCGACGCCCCAGCATTTCTGGCCGAAGCTGTGGGCAAACAAGGCGGATGGATAGTGCAAGTGTCTCACCGATTATGTATTCGATGGCACCAAACACACACCATACGTAGAAACCGACAGCACTTGTCCTAACAGTGTTTACGGACAAACCAAGCTTGAAGGCGAACAAGCCGTAAACAAACTATGCCCCAATGCCATGATTATCAGAACGGCTTGGTTGTATAGCGAATTTGAAATAACTTCGTGAAAACTATGATTCGCCTTGGAAAAGAACGCGAACAACTGGGTGTTATCTTCGACCAAGTGGGCACACCAACCTACGCTCATGACCTAGCAAGCGTGATTATGACAGCCATTGACAAGGGAATAAAACCTGGTATTTACCATTTCTCGAACGAAGGCGTTACGAGCTGGTACGACTTTACCAAAAGCATACACCGCATTGCAGGAATAAATACTTGCCATGTAATGCCCTTGCATACGGCCGAATACCCCACCCCAGCAAGTCGTCCTGCGTATAGCGTACTAGACAAAAACAAAGATTAAGGTGGCTTATAGCATCAATATCCCCCACTGGGAAGAATCGTGGCCAAATGTATCGCCAAACTTTAATCACGAAATGAACATGGTTAACAGCGTAACAAACTTGTAAACAAACCATCAATATTGTAAACACGTTAACTGATAAACCTGTAAAATTGAATAAGAACATTGTAAAAAAATGACTGAAATAGAAAGAAGACGCACCTTTGCCATCATCTCGCACCCCGACGCGGGTAAGACTACTCTCACCGAAAAGTTTTTTTGCTTTTTGGTGGACAGATACAGGTGGCCGGAGCAGTAAAAAGCAATAAGATAAGAAAGACAGCCACATCCGACTGGATGGACATTGAGAAACAACGTGGTATCTCGGTTTCTACCTCAGTAATGGAATTTGATTACGAGGGATATAAGGTGAATATCCTGGACACACCGGGTCACCAAGATTTTGCAGAAGACACATATCGCACGCTAACAGCCGTTGACTCGGCCATCATCGTTGTGGATTCGGCTAAAGGTGTAGAAAACTCAAACACGCAAACTGATGGAAGTTTGCCGAATGAGAAACACGCCAGTGATTATCTTTATCAATAAAATGGACCGCGAAGGTCGCGACCCTTTCGACTTGCTTGACGAACTAGAAGAGGAATTGCAGATTAATGTCAGACCACCATCGTGGCCCATCAATCAAGGCGCACGCTTCAAAGGGGTGTTTAATATCTACGAAAATCAATTGTAATTGTTCACACCCGACAAGCAGCGTGTTACCGAAAAAGTGGAAGTGAATGTAAACAGCGACGAATTAAACGGACATAGGCGACCAAGATGCCCAAAAAAACTACGCGACGACTTGGAACTGGTAGGTGGTGTTTACCCTGAATTTGACGTGAACACCTATCGCGAAGGGCGCGTTGCCCCCGTATTCTTTGGTAGTGCCTTAAACAACTTTGGGGTGCAAGAACTGCTAAATTGTTTCGTTGAAATTGCTCCCTAGCCCCCAAGCCAACAATGGCCGAGGAGCGCGAAGTGCAACCAACTGAACCCAAGTTTACCGGTTTTATCTTCAAGATAACAGCAAACATCGACCCCAACCACCGCTCGTGTATCGCATTTTGCAAGATATGCAGCGGTAAATTTGAGAGAAACCAACCTTACAGACACGTAAGATTGGATAAAACACTGCGCTTCAGCAGTCCTACTCAATTCATGGCGCAACGTAAGAGCACCATAGACGAAGCCTATCCTGGCGACATTATCGGTCTACCCGATAACGGCATCTTCAAAAATTGGCGACACGCTTACCGAAGGAGAACTGCTGCACTTCCGAGGTTTGCCATCGTTCTCACCCGAAATGTTCAAATATATCGAAAACGACGACCCAATGAAGGCCAAACAACTGAATAAAGGTATCGAACAACTAATGGACGAAGGCGTGGCGCAATTGTTTGTGAATCAATTCAACGGACGCAAAATCATTGGCACAGTGGGACAGCTGCAGTTCGAAGTAATCGAATATCGCCTGCAAAATGAATATAACGCCAAGTGTCGTTGGGAACCCGTTCACCTGCATAAAGCCTGCTGGATTGAGTCTGATGACCCCAAAAGAGCTAGAGAACTTCAAAAAAACGCAAATACCAATATATGGCCAAAGACCGCGAAGGGCGCGATGTATTCTTGGCCGACTCGGGTTATGTACTTAGCATGGCACAGCAAGATTTCGAACATATCAAATTCCATTTCACAAGCGAATTTTAAGTTCCAGCTCTACGCCAACCACTTTTTTTAACACACGCCACACGTGGCATATTTAGCCAAACATGTGCGCAATGTAAAAAAAGAAAAATCGTATTTTTGCAATCAAATCGACATTAAACAAAAGGTATATGATAAAAATAACATTTCCGGATGGCTCCATCCGCGAGTACGAAAAAGGCATTACCGGCTTAGAAATAGCAAAAAGCATCTCGCCAGCCTTAGCACGCGACGTGCTTTCGATTGGCGTGAACGGAATCACAACCGAACTTAATCGCCCCATTAACGAAGACGCCACCATCGAGCTTTACAAATGGGAAGACGAAGAAGGTAAGCACACGTTCTGGCATTCGTCGGCCCACTTGCTAGCCGAAGCACCGCAAGCGCTCTACCCTGGCATACAGTTCGGTTTCGGTCCCTGCCGTAGAAAAATGGTTTCTTCTACGACGTAATGACCAAAGACGGAACACCTATCAGTGAGAATGATTTCCCCAAAAATAGAAGAGAAAATGCGCGAATTTGCCAAAAGAGACGAGGCTATTGTGCGCAGAGAAGTTTCGAAAGCCGATGCCCTAAAAAGAGTTTAAGGCCGACGGACAAGAATACAAGTGCGAGCATATCGACCTTGATTTGGAAGATGGTACCATCTCTACCTATTCGCAAGGTGAGTTTACCGACCTATGCCGAGGCCCTCACCTCACCTCAACTGGTGCCATCAAGGCAGTTAAACTAACTAGCGTTGCAGGTGCATTCTGGCGTGGTGATGCAGAGAAAGATCAGCTCACACGCATCTACGGCATCACATTCCCGAAGAAAAAGATGCTCGATGAGTATCTCGTTATGCTTGAAGAAGCTAAGAAACGCGACCACCGCAAGATTGGAAAAAGAAATGGAACTCTTTTATGTTCTCTGAACGAGTGGGTAAAGGTTTGCCTATCTGGCTACCCAAAGGCACAGAACTTCGCCTGCGTCTTCAAGACATGTTGCGCAAGATACAGAAGCGTTACGGTTATCAAGAAGTTATTACACCGCACATCGGCAGCAAAAATCTCTACGTAACTTCGGGGCACTATGCACTACTAGGAAAAGGATTCGTTCCAACCCATACACACACCCGAAGAAGACGAAGAGTGCATGTTGAAACCCATGAACTGCCCCCACCACTGTGAGGTGTTTGCGTGGAAACCTCGTTCTTATAAAGACTTACCACTGCGTATTGCAGAATTTGGCACTGTTTATCGCTATGAAAAGAGTGGCGAATTACACGGTCTAACACGTGTTCGCTCGTTTACACAAGACGATGCACATATTTTCTGCCGTCCCGAACAAGTAAAAAACGAGTTCCTACGCGTAATGGACATCATCCAAGCTGTATTCAAAATATTCCAATTCGAAAACTTTGAAGCTCAAATTAGCTTGCGCGATCCCAAGAATACGACCAAGTATATCGGTTCGGATGAAGTGTGGGAAGAAAGCGAACAGGCTATTATCGATGCCTGCAAAGAAAAAGGACTCGACGCAAAGATAGAATATGGAGAAGCAGCTTTCTATGGACCAAAGCTCGACTTCATGGTGAAAGATGCTATCGGACGCCGTTGGCAGTTGGGAACAATTCAGGTAGACTATAACCTACCCGAACGTTTTAAACTGGAATATACTGCCGAAGATAACACGAAGAAGACACCAGTGATGGTTCACCGCGCACCTTTTGGTTCGATGGAACGCTTTACTGCAGTGCTTATAGAACACACCGCAGGACACTTCCCCTTATGGCTCATCCCCGACCAAGTGGCTATTCTGCCCATCTCAGAGAAGTATAACGACTACGCTCAGCGTGTGGCAAAAATACTTAGACAGCGTTGGTGTTCGCGCTACACCAGACATGCGCAACGAAAAAAATTGGCCGTAAAAATTCGCGACAACGAAATTAAACGCGTTCCCTACATGATTGTCGTTGGCGAAAAAGAAGCCGCCGAGGGACTTGTTTCGATGAGAAAGCAAGGCGGTGGCGAACAAGCTACCATGACAATGGAAGAGTTTGCACAACGTATTAACGATGAAGTGGCTAGTCAACTAGCTGCTACAGACATCCACCCAGAGGATTAATAGCAAACGAGAAATATTCTTTGCCGGCGTAAACACCAAAACAAAAGGCTGTTTACGCTGGCATTTTATAAAAAGGTTCTTTCCAAATTAGCAAGGAAAGCATCTGGTTTTTTGAACATGATTTTCCACAAACTTGTGCAAAAATATGCACTTGTTTATTAACAAAATAACAAGATAGCACAAGCTTTATTTTCGTACAAAAAAAGTGCATTTACTTAACAACTGTTCGACTATTATCAAGAAAAAAATAGAACAAAAGACACGCTTAATTATGTATAAAAATAAGGCGTATGTATAAAATAATCAAGGAATTATTTTGCCTTTTGCTCGAAAAAAATCGTACTTTTGCAGCCGCTTATCATAATATTGTTGAATGAAGAATGAAAGAATAAAGAACCAGTATCGCATAAACGAGCAGATACGCGCGAAGGAAGTACGCATCGTAAACGAAGGCGGCTCCTCTGTTATGCCCACCCGTCAAGCACTCGATATGGCAAGAAGCCAAGGGGTGGACTTGGTAGAAATATCTCCCTAACGCACAACCTCCCGTTTGTCGCATCATTGACTATTCAAAGTTCCTCTATCAGCAAAAGAAGCATGCTAAGGAAATGAAGGCAAAGCAAGTGAAGGTAGAAGTGAAAGAAATAAGATTTGGACCTCAAACCGATGAACACGACTACAACTTCAAACTTAAGCACGCAAAAGAATTTTTGGATGCTGGCAACAAAGTTAGAGCTTACGTTTTCTTCCGTGGCCGCTCAATTCTCTTCAAAGAACAAGGCGAAGTGCTACTTCTGCGTTTTGCGAACGACTTAGAAGAATATGGTAAAGTGGAACAGATGCCTGCTCTAGAGGGTAAAAATGTTCCTATACATTGCTCCTAAAAAAGCTGGTGCAGTAAAGAAGAGCCAACAAAAAATGGACCGCGAAAGACGCGAAAGCGAAATGCAGAACGCAGAAGCTGAGACAGAAACTGCAAACACCGATAACGGTCTGTTCGCCAACGCGAAGAATGGTGAAGATGTGCTCAAAAAAACTCCAAGCAGAATAATCCATAGCTTGTAGAAGCAGCAACAATAAAGACAAGAACGAGGTGCGTAACGCCGGGTATATGCGTTGCCACCATATATGAATAACAAATAAACAACAAAAAAATGCCAAAAAGTAAAGACAAACTCCGGTGCAAAAAGAGATTTCGTTTCACCGGTACGGGTAAGATTAAAAAGAAAAACATGCTTACCACAGTCACATCTTGACTAAGAAAAACAAAGAAGCAAAAGAGAAACTTGGTACACTCAACGCTAGTTGATCGTACGGACATGAAGCAGGTACGCGACTTGCTTTGCTTGCGTTAAACATTAGTCAAACATTTTTAAGTTAAGAAGAAAGTATGCCAAGATCAGTCAATCATGTTGCTTCTAAAGCAAAAAGAACTAGAATTTTAAAGCTTTACAAAAAGGCTACTATGGTGCCAGAAAGAATGTTTTGGACTGTAGCTAAAAACACCTGGGAAAAAGGTCTTACCTACGCCTACCGCGACCGTCGCAACAAGAAACGTACATTCCGCGCTCTGTGGATTCAACGTATTAACGCTGCCGCTCGCCCTAGAAAAACATGACCTATTCTACTCTCATGGGTGCATTGCACAAAGCAGGTATCGAAATCAACCGTAAGGTTCTTGCCGACCTCGCCGTTAACAACCCCCAAGCTTTCAAAGCTATTGTAGACAAAGTGAAGTAAATATCACACATTAATAAGAAAAAGAGGACACATAAGCATGTGTCCTCTTTTTTTATCCTATTCAACTTAAAGGGAGTCCTATCCCACAATCATTAAAATCGTTTATATTTTCCAAATATTTATCCAATGCATACACTATTTGTTGCATTGAAGTTGAAAAATAGCTTACACAGTTGAGTATTAGGAAGATATTTTTGTATTTTTGCCCCCGATTACAACATATCACATGAGCAGCAAAAATAAGGATTAAGGATATCGCAGAGATGGCAGGCGTGTCGGTTGGAACCGTTGACAGAGTACTTCATAACCGCCCTAACATATCGAAATTTGCCAGAGAAAAGGTGGAAAAGGTATTGGAAAGCATTAATTATCAACCCAATATGTATGCCAGTGCCTTAGCCTACAACAAGTCGTACACGTTTTATCTCGTCGTTCCCCAACACGAGTCGGAAGCCTATTGGGAAGAAATTGAAGAGGGAGCATTAAAGGCTGCTGAGGTTAGACGCGACTTCTACGTTAATGTTGAGATTATATATTACGACCGTTTTAATTCTGAAACTTTCGTAAAACAGGTGAACCATTGCCTAGGACTCAATCCCGACGGCGTTATTGTGGTGCCGTCTCAACTAGATGTAACACGCACTTTCACTGATAAATTGCACGAACGCAACATCCCATTTGTGATGCTCGATTCGTACATGCCCGATCTTCAGCCTCTCTCTTTCTATGGTCAAGATTCCCTAGCCAGTGGATATTTCGCCGCTAAAATGCTCATGATGATTGCCAACAACGAGAAAGAAATATTGATTGTAAAGCAAACCAAAGACGGCAAAGTGGTTAGTAAACAGCAAGAGAACCGCGAAATGGGTTTTTAAGACATACATGAACGACCATTTCCCCCATATCAAAATCACCGACGTGAATCTGCCACTTGAGACTGGTAAGCATCGTTATGCCGACATCCTTGAAGAGTTCTTTACCCAAAACCCACAAGTGCACCATTGCATCACATTCAATTCTAAAGCGCACATCGTAGGGAATTTTTTTACTACAAACCAACAGACGTAACGTGCAGATTATGGGCTACGACATGGTGGGCAAGAACGCGGAGTGCCTTAAACAAGGAAGCATCTCATTTCTTATTGCTCAACACGCTTACATGCAGGGTTATGCTTGCGTAGACACATTGTTCCAAGCCATCGTTTTAAAAAAAGAAAAGTAAGCCCCATTAACTACATGCCCATAGAGCTTCTTACAAAAAGAGAACGTGGAGTTTTATCGCCGAACACAACTCTAACATTGCCATTCGGCGTAACAGATGTGACATTCTAAACTATGTGCCCACACTTCTCATCACATTCGTGGCAGAAGTGGGCATTGTATGGCATGCCAACGATACAGATTAAAGGCCTCTTGCCTTCTATCGTGCCCAAACAGTATGCTACCAACAGGTACGCTCAACTACCGTAACTAGCATAACGACAAACGGCAAGCACAACCAACACACCAACAAAGGGTAGGATTCCCCACCCCAACACCCTTTGTATTTTCACTTAGCTGTGGCAGAACGCCATCGAGCCAAACGCCACATACTTACAACAGGATAACAAAATAATAAGAGACGTGCGCCAATGCCGTCACTTCAAACTTAACAACAGCACATGCACCATATCTCAAACAAGAAAGGACTATTAGCTTTAAGTCCGCTAATCGTCTTTATTGTGATGTATCTCGTCACTTCTATTATAGCGGGCGACTTCAAAAAGATACCCATAACCGTGGCTTTCATGATTTCAAGTATGTATGCCATCGCCACATCCACAGGCAAACCCCTAGTTGAACGCATCAATGTATTTAGCAAAGGGGCTAGCACCAGCAACATGATGCTTATGCTGTGGATATTCGTTTTTGGCTGGAGCTTTTGCCAATTCGGCCAAACAAATGGGTAGCATCGACGCCATGGTGGGCTTCACGCTCAACGCTCTACCAAGCACTTTGTTGCTGCCAGGCATCTTCCTTGCAGCTTGTCTCATATCTCTTTCCATAGGAACCAGCGTTGGAACCATCGTTGCCCTCATACCCATTGCCGTGGGCATAGCCCAAAACACAGGTATCAGTCTTCCGTTAATGACAGGAATAGTGGTGGGCGGCTCGTTTTTTGGCGACAACCTTTCGTTTATTTCCGACACCACCGTAGCCGCAACCAACACACAAGGCTGCCGAATGAAAGACAAGTTCTTGGTTAACATCTACATCGTTATGCCTGCTGCCTTAGCCATTTTGGGCATATACACCTTCATAGGCTTTGGTATCGAAAGTTCGCAAAGTCTGCCTTCCATTCAATATCTCAACATCTTGCCCTACGTTGTAGTTATTGCTATGGCTGTTTTTGGCATGAACGTGATGGCTGTGCTAACTCTTGGCCTAGCCATGACCGGCATCATTGGCATTTGGAATGGGGCTTACGACCTCTTTGGTTGGTTTCAGTCTATGGGCCAAGGTATTGTTGGCATGGGCGAACTCATCATCATAACCATGCTAGCAGGAGGCCTGCTCGAGATTATCCGTATGAATGGTGGAGTGGATTATGTTATCAGTAAACTCACAGCCCGCATCAATGGCAAACGAGGAGCAGAAGGAACCATCGCCCTACTCGTTGCTTTGGTAGACCTTTGCACGGCTAACAACACTGTGGCCATACTCACTGTAGGAGGAATAGCCAAAGACATCTCTCAACGTTATGGCGTTGATAGTCGCAAAAGTGCGAGCATTCTCGACACAATATCATGCTGCATTCAAGGCATAATACCCTACGGCGCACAACTATTAATGGCCGCAGGACTGGCTCAAATCAATCCAGCACACATTGTTCCCTATCTTTATTATCCCTTTGCCATTGGTATTGTAACCATTCTGGCCATTTTTTTCAGATACCCAAAGAAGTATAGCTAACTAAAATGGACGTTATCAAGAGAAACTTTTTCGCACTCTTAAAAGCTGGTGCTTTCGGCGAGACACACAGCGTTGAACCCATGTCGGCCCATAAATGGCGTAAGCTGTTTGCCGTGATGGGGGTTCACGAGGTTGTGCCTTATGCTTGGGCGGGATACAACAAACAACAATTACCTTTCGTGCAACATGTTCCGAAGAACATTATCCACGACCTTCGCAACTGTCAGCACGCTGCTTCTACGCACAAATACGAAAGCGCCCAACTCTCAAACGGCTTACTTAACAAGCGCCTCAACAACATCCGACACAACGAGCCGCACGCCATCGACACTTCAACAGAAACTGTACATGTAGCTAAACATCATCGTTCACAACATTGAAAACAATGCTCAATAAGGGCGTGGTGTTAAGAGGAATTGTGGACTTGGGCATCTACCTCCGCACAATGGGCCATAAAATAGACTTTATTAAACTTGAAAACTGGCTCACTAAACTGCATGTCGAAACATTAGCACAGTTTCAGGGGAGCATTCTTATTCAACTTTTGGGCTTTGATACAGACGAAGTGCCCTTCACTCGGCGCGTGATGACCGATGCAAAGAGCGTTACTCTGAAGGCTGTGGAACGCACTGTAAAAGACACGAGCTATAAATGGGACTTTAAACAAAATAAATCGCCCTGGGTGCAGGTTAATTCACAGGCCATAAAACAAAGTATGCGCCGCAGCTTTCACTATCTTCTGTACGCACCAATAGAGACAATTAGCAATCTTACCTATAAATTTGCAAAAAAATCTTTCAGAATTAGAAGAATAATGAGAAGATAATGTGCGCACTCTGATGACTTTTTGTAACTTTGCATTCATGAAGAAATTACTTATCATTTTAGCGTGCACATTAAGCCCGTTCTTAGCTAAAGCACAAGACGGCTACTACATACAATGCGAAGACACTTGCAACCACATTCACGGCATAGACATTAGCCACTACCAAGGACAAGTGTTTTGGGAGGTCATCGGCGAAAATTCTAAGATGGCTTACGTATATATTAAAAGCTACTGAAGGAGGCGACCGCATCGACCCTAGATACGAACGCAACATCGAATTGGCACATCAATATGGGCTTAAAGTGGGCTCGTACCACTTTTTTTAGGCCTAAAAACAAGCCTCAAAAAAAGCAACTTGATAACTTCATGATGCAATGCAGACCCGCTGACCAAGACCTCATCCCTATGATTGATGTCGAAACAAAAAGCGGACTGCCTACTCCCTGAATTCTGCGACTCGCTTACCAAGTTTATCGCACTTGTAGAAGAAGCCTATAAACAAAAACCACTAATTTACACCTTTACCAACTTCTACAACGCCCACATGCAAGGCGTGGTAGACGGATATCCATTGATGATTGCCCAGTACAACGGCATCGAACCCGAACTAAAAGACGGTCGTGACATCACCATGTGGCAATACACCGGAAAGGGAAGAATTAACGGAATTAATGGACTTGTAGATAAAAGTAGATTTCTTAATAATCATGGTTTACGCGAAATAAGATTTCACCACTAACCAATTATCCCTAATCAAAGATAAAAAAAGAACAATATGGCAATGATTAAATGTCCAGAGTGCGGTCGCGAGATTAGTGACAGAGCACAAACTTGTCCCTCGTGTGGAGTAAGAATCGAAAACGAAGTGACAAAATGTACCGTTTGTGGCGACGTTTATTTTAAAGACCAAGCCGAATGCCCACATTGTCACCATCGCACGGCTAACGACTTGAATACGTATAACGAACATGTAAACAACGACGCGCACTCAGCTACTACTGCTTCTATTGGGAATGCCCACGACACATGCACAACACAACAGCCCCAAAACGAGGGTTATACTGCTCCTAACAACATGGACTCTGTTCAACAGCAACAGAACATGAATTTTCACACGCAAAACGTGCAACCACAACAGGGCCAACAGCCTTATAATACCTACCAAGGGCAAAACGCTGCACAACCCGGATACACCATACAACCACAAATGGACGAGGCCAAACAAACGCCTTATGGACAAGTTCCGCCACAGACTCCTCCCCATCAGCACCACAACAACACACACGCCACAACAATCGCACTCATCGTGGTTATTGCCTTTTTGATTTTTGGTTTTGGTGCTTATTGGTTCATACACTCCTCTAGCGGTAAAGAACAACAGGCATACGAATACGCTCTAAACAGCAACGACCCTGCTGTGCTTGAATCGTATCTCAACAACTATAGAGATGCTGATGCCATGCACCGCGAAAAGATAACCCAGCAGTTGGCACAACTAAAACAGGCCGAATTAGACTGGACCAACTCTGTGGTGAGTGGCTCTAAATCGGCAATAACCGACTTCCTCAACAAGTATCCCAACAGTATTCATAAAGCTGAAGCCGAACGTAAGATTGACTCGCTAGACTGGGTGGTGGCTAAAAACAGCTAATACTACCGAAGCTTATAACCTCTATATCACTGAACATCCCAACGGCGACTATATAGACGAGGGCCAACAATAGCCTGAATGTGGCCAAAGCTAAGACTGTTATGCCCAAAGAAAAGGAAATGTTAGCCTTGGTTTTCCGCAGCATGTTCCGTAGTATTAACGACCGCGACGACGAGGCGCTGACCTCTAATTTCAGCGATTTACTTAGCTCGTTCTTGGGTAAGAGCAACGCTTCCAAAAGTGATGTTATTGCTTTCCTCAACAAGATATACAAGGATGATATTATATCAATGGAGTGGAGAGCCAACAACGATATGAAAATATCTAAACGCGAAATTGGTATCGACGAGTATGAATACTCTGTTGAATTCTCGGCTAATCAGAAAATACAACGTGAAGACGAGGATAAAGAAACAGATGCCAACTATCGTATCAAAGCTAAAGTTAATCCTGATGGTAAAATCACCGAACTTAATATGGTGAAAGTGCTGCAATAACTTCTGTTTAATGGCTTAAATATACAAAGCTAAAGCTATTAAGCACAAGCACAAACCCACACATCCATTTTAATATTATGCCCCGCAATCCTCAATAAGTAGGAATGCGGGGCTTATTTTTGCCATAATCACTTAGTATATGGCATCGCTGCTTGGCGTGCTTCATGCATTTATTTTCTATGCGCTAACATTGTGCTATAGAACCGATTAATTTTGTAAAAATATTAACACCAAAAACACACATCAAAAACTGCCCTTAAAAATTCACCAAAGTCCAGCTCAACTTCAAATATTCGATTCTCGCGAAGGTTTATTCGATAAACGATAGCATTTGCACCAAAATGGATAAACAACCATTTTTTTGCTGTCTAAAAACTACTAATTGTACATAATTCCGTGTAATTTGCTACATTTAGCACTGCGTTTTGTTGCAAAATGCACTTCAATTAGCTGCAAAATGAAGTGCGTTTTTGTAGCTAAATGCATGCAAAAATACAGCAAAATGTAAGACTAAATGTAGCAAAATACAAAGCTAAGTGCATCTTTATGCGGTTAAAGGATAAACTTAAGGTCTTTAGATTACTGAAAAAGCATGTGTTTTATAGGAAAAATGTACCTAAACGAGAGTGTTTTTTTGGCTCTAAAAACCAATTTTGGGGTGGTTAAAAAAAGGCGAGCAGGACATCAAATAGAAAAAGCTAAATGGTGCAAAAATGCAGGTTCTGACCTAAAAAAATGATGTAAAATAAAAAAATCAGAAAGCTAAAAAAATAGGGGCCTAAATGCGTGCATTTAAGCATTATTTTTCTCTAAAATGAGTGCTTTGGAAAGCACCATTTGTAAAAGTATTTGCACCACGCTTAACAAATCAATTCTGCAGAAAGTTTGTTAGAAGAATAAATGTTCATAACCCATTTTGGAGTTAGATGCACCGCTTTTTAATTGCGTGTCATATTGAAAGTATAGGGCAGCCCACTGTTAGGAGATAGGCTATTACCTGTGTTTTGCTTAACTTTGGCGCAACTTAAGACTCTATTACAAAGAATTATGCCACCTTCTCAGCCCTACCACATGTTAAAAACAAGCCTATCAACAATAAGGCACAACTCTTATTAGGGGTTTCTGTACAACATTGGCGCTACGCCAAGCCCTTAGAAAGATGTTAGAACAAGCTTTCGCCATCAATATTACAAAAGTCATAAGAACCTTTTTCAATGCACACCATACCCAAAAGAAAACTTGTATGCAAAAGAAAAAAGTGAAGCCGTGCAGAATGAGTGGGCAAACAATCATTCTGCACGGACTGTTAACGTTAGCTCCAAAGCCACTCAATGGGCCTTGAGCTTAGGCAATACGCTGTTGTAAAAGCGTCATAAGTTCGTCGCGTCTTTCACAACTAAACACATAAATGCGGTTTTCTGTATGCACCACAAGCATTTGGTCTCCATCTTTTACATACGCCTTGTACCTTCCCAACTTGCGATTATAAAACAAACCATAGTGTCCAAAAAAGAAAGATATGCCCCAAAGGCGTAAATCAAAGGCAATATCGTCTTTAATTTCTACCCTGGTTATGCTGTTTAGTGGTATACGCACTTTGCCCATTTGTCGATGAATAACTAAATTTACATCGTTGAGCGTAACTTTACGTATCTGTATGCAAAACGCATAGAGCACCACAGACACACAAGCCACAAAAAAACAAGCAGATAAGTATAGAAGCGACCAGTGCCCACACCGCTGCGAGCCATACCGCCCATGCAAGCCATAAAAGCACCATGCATCAGTACCATGCCCACAATGGTAGACCCAAGCATAAATTTTTGAATAGGGCGAACGAAATGTGTATGTATCCATCATATAATTGGTATTTAGTTTATTGTTTATAACATGCTTTAGTTTCAAATCTCGCTTAGTTCCAACCAGCGCATACTTTTCTCGTCTAGTTCGTCTTTAAGCACCGGCAAGCGTTTGCTTTTTCTCGGTAATTTCCTCCACAGATAAGTCTCCACTCGAAAGCGATTGCTCTATTTCAGCCTGTTCGGCTTCAAGTGCAGCAATATCGTTCTCTAGCTGTTCAAACTCTATTTTCTCCTTATAAGTTAGCTTTCGCTTGGTGTCGTTGCGATAAGTGGGCTTTTCTTTCTTTTCTGTAGGAGTGGCTTTAGCCTCTGTTTGGGAAGCCAGTTGGCTCCACTGGCGATATTGTGTGTAGTTACCAGGAAAAATCTTGCACTTCTCCATCTCCTTTAAACACCAACAAGTGGTCTACCACCTTATCCATAAAATAGCGGTCGTGACTAACAATAATTACGCACCCTGGGAAATCTTGCAAGTATTCTTCAAGCACTTGCAGCGTTTTAATGTCTAAGTCGTTGGTGGGTTCGTCAAGCACCAAGAAATTGGGATTGCGCATTAACACCGTGCAAAGGTAAAGTTTACGCTTTTTCGCCTCCACTTAACTTGTACACATAATTATATTGTTCTTCGGGCGAGAACATAAAATGCTGTAAGAATTGAGATGCAGAAAGATGACGTCCACCACCCAAATCAACATATTCGGCAATATCGGTAACAATGTCAATCACCTTCTTTTGCTCGTCGAACTGCAAACCTTCTTGTGAGAAATAACCAAATCTAACGGTTTCACCAATATCGAAACGCCCACCATCGGGTTGCACCTCACCCAGCAACATTTTAATAAACGTAGACTTACCCGTACCGTTGTTGCCCACGATACCCATTTTTTTCAAATCGCGCGAAGTTATAATAAAAAGTCGCGTAAGATAACTTTCTCGGCCGACCATGCTTTTAGAAACATATTGGCATTCAAAGATTTTTAGAGCCAATATAAACGTTGCTGCTTTTAAGTCTCACCTGCCTTTCTTCGATGCGCTGCTTAGCTTTGGCTTCTAGTTCATAAAAAAAGCGTCTTCGCGATATTTTTGCCTTATGTCCTCGCGCTTGCGGCTGCCTGCGCATCCAGTCTAGTTCGCGACGATATAAGTTGTTTGCATGCTGCACCTCGGCACGCGCATTATCCAGTCGTGCTTGTCGCTTTTCCAGATAATAAGCATAACTGCCTTGATAAGTAAAGATGGTGTTATTGTTCAGTTCCACAACCAAGTTACACACGCGATCAAGAAAAATATCGGTCGTGTGTAACCATGAGCAGTGTTTTGTTTCCACGCGAAAGGGAAGCCCTCCAACCACTCTATCATCTCCAAATCCAGGTGGTTAGTAGGTTCGTCTAGAATCAGAAAAATCTGGTTCAGTAATAAGCGTATTGGCCAAAAGCCACCCGTTTTTTTGCTGACCTCCGCTTAGTTCGCCCATGGGCTGATTAAGGTTTGTAATTTTGAGTTGTGTAAGGATTTGCTTTTGCCTTGAGCACCTTTTCTTCGTCGCCATGATGGTTAAAAACAAGCGTCAAGCACAGTCTCCTTGGGGTCGAAGTGAGGCGATTGCACCAAGCAAGCCACACGCAGCCCATTACGATAGATAACCTCTCCGCCGTCTTTACCTTCTTCGCCCATCAGGATAGCCAGCAAAGTAGACTTTCCTGTTCCGTTTTGAGCGATGAGGCCAACGCGTTGTCCTTCTGCAATAGAGAACGAAATATCTTCAAACAGCACCTTTGCACCAAATCTTTTGGTGAGGTTCTGTACGTCTAGTACAGGTTTTTGGATTTGCCATAAGCCTTATTCCGCCTCAATTTTTTTGTTGATTTCGTCGATATAATTCAGCAATTCTTCTCGTCCGATACGTTTTTTTCCGAACTAGTGACAAAGTAAGGTGGCAACTCTTCCCATGTGTCAGCCAGTTGCTTCATCCATTTTTCAGCGTTCTGCCTAGACTTAACCACACCTAGCTTATCGGCCTTAGTAAACACAATTGTAAAGGGAACGCCGCTTTCTCCTAGCCAATCAATAAACTCGCGGTCTATTTTTGCTGTTCGTGCCTTATGTCTATCAGCACAAAGAGATTAACCAATTGTTCGCGTTGAAGAATATAACTAGAAATCATTTGTTGTAATTTCTGTTGCACAGTCTTCGACCTTTTGGCAAACCCATAGCCAGGAAGGTCTACCAAGTACCACGAATCGTTGATGATAAAAATGATTAATGAGCAATGTTTTACCAGGCGTGGCTGATGTTTTAGCCAAGCCCTTATGGTTTGCAAAGCATGTTTATGAGACTAGACTTTCCCACGTTTGAACGTCCAATAAAGGCGTATTCAATTTTTGTTATCTGTGGGGCAAAAGCCCTATCGAGGGGGCTGAAAGAGAAAAGCCGACTTCTTTATATCCATATACTACGTTATGTTTTTTTACCTTAATATATAAGGGTGATAAAAAGCTTGTGAGATGCATGCTCGTTGCAATCATTGCTTGAGCACGTTCCAAATATTGATAAATACATTGCGCATGGCCCAACAACAACTTACCTAGACGGCACGCTACAATTGTTATATCCTTATGCAAAGTTAGTGAAAACAATTGGTATTTATGCTTTTCAGGGGCGAAAACATCGGGAGATAAATTTACAAATAGTGATACACATCACTACGAAATAGATAAAACCCATGACAAAGATAGAAATAAACAATAACGAAAAACACCTAACATTGAAAAATTAATCACTAACTTTGTCCTAAATAATACGATTGATATGACCACACAATACATCATTGTAGCAGCCATTATTGCCATTGCCGTTGGCTATGTGGCCTACTAAAAATATACGAGACTTTTTAGCAACACAAACAGCTCTTGTGGAGGCTGTAAGGGTTGTTCTATGAACCCACAACAGCAAAAAATGAGCCAATAAGTAATAAAAAGCCCTCTTGCAACCACAAAATGTAGAAAACATTTGGTATTACGGATTATTATCTATACCTTTGCATCGCATTAAACAAAAAGGGTACCTTGGCCGATCGGTTAGGGTAACGGTCTGCAAAACCGTGTAGGGCAGTTCGACTCTGCCAGGTACCTCAATCAAAAACGGGATAGTTCTTCAAAGAACTATCCCGTTTTTTTAGCTATAAGTGGTCTCTATCTCCTACCATTTGTAAATTTACAAAATGGCCAAAACTTACATTGCACAATGAAAAGGGTGCATTGTATCATATTTCCTAAGAAAAAAAGAATAAGAAAAGAATTAGGTTGCATGCGCCATCTTAAGCATTGCATGCAACCTATTAGGGAAAAACGGCTTCACATCCTCCTTGGGCTTTTGAGCCAAACATTCTGAGTTAAATAAAAAAACGAGTAGCAGATGTAAGCAAGTTAAGCGCCATGCGCACTGCTAGCAAGTGCATATTAGCGCACCTTAGCCTTTATCCAAATAAAGCGATGCAGCCCTAACACGTGATAGTGTCTCGGGAGTCATCTGTAAATAACTAGCCACATACACCAGCGGTGCACGTAAAACCACTTGTGGCGACAGCTTACACAACTTAAGATAGCGGTCTTGTGCCGTTTCAAATCGTAACATGTCAGCATGCACTTGCGAAATAATAAGACTCTCTTCCAAAATCTTTCTGAAAAGAATTTGTATGTTCACATTGTGCAAGGCCACCTCTTCCAGCTTGCGTTTAGGCATCGCATAGATGAGTGTAGGCTCAAGAGCTTCCAGTTGCAAGTGGGTGGGTTTCTCCATAAAAAGGCTTTCGATGCACATCACGATGCTGTGTTCCACCCCGATATGCTCGGTTAGCTCCTTGCCATTCTTAAAATAGAACTGGCGTGTAAGGCCACGTTCCACGTAATACACATGTTCGCAAACGTCGCCTTCTTTGAGAATGATTTCCCCTAGCAAACTTCATCGGCACCAAGACGCTCTCCAAGATATCGAGTTCGTCGTGAGTCATGGTGCTATACTTTTCGTGCCAATTCGCGAGCTATGTCGCGAGTTGAATTGTTGAGTTCTTTCATATCTCTGCTCCTTTATAACACTTGTAGTTGGATTTAGTCGAGCTTCAGCACCGCCAAGAAAGCTTTTTGCGGCACTTCCACATTACCAATCTGCTTCATTCGTTTCTTACCTTTCTTCTGTTTTTCCAACAGTTTACGCTTTCTACTAACGTCTCCTCCATAGCATTTGGCGGTAACGTCTTTTCTAACACACTTAATTGTCTCGCGGGCAACAATCTTTGCGCCAATCGCTGCTTGTATAGCGATATCAAATTGCTGCCTTGGTATCAGTTCTTTCAACTTCTCGCACATGCGTCTACCAAAGGTTGAAGCATTGTCGAAGTGCGTAAGTGTAGACAAAGCATCAACAGCTTCGCCATTCAACAGTATATCTAGCTTAACCAATTTCGATGGTCTAAAGCTGTCGATATGATAGTCGAACGATGCATACCCTTTCGAAATAGACTTCAGTTTGTCGTAGAAGTCAATAACGATTTCGCCAAGTGGCAACATAAAATGCAGCTCTACACGATTGCCACTAACATATTCTTGGTTGATTAATTCACCTCGTTTGTCCATACAGAGCTTCATTATTGCACCAATGTAGTTTACATTGGTGATGATTGAAGCTCGGATATAGGGTTCTTCGATATGATCTATTAGCGTTGTATCAGGCAATCCCGAAGGGTTGTGCACCTCGCGTTCGTTACCCAGTTTGTCGTAAACCATGTACGAAACGTTGGGTACTGTGGTAATTACATCCATATTAAACTCTCTATCGAGACGTTCTTGAATAATCTCCATATGGAGTAATCCCAAGAATCCACATCTAAAACCGAAACCCAAAGCCACCGATGACTCAGGCGAGAAAGTAAGTGAAGCATCGTTCAACTGTAGTTTTTCAAGCGACGCTCTTAAGTTCTCGTACTCAGAAGGTTCAATAGGATAAACACCAGCAAACACCATTGGCTTAACCTCTTGAAAGCCTTCAATAGCCGATTGGCATGGTTTATCGCGATGAGTGATGGTATCGCCCACCTTCACCTCTTTGGCATCCTTGATACCACTGATGATATAACCCACCTCTCCAGTATGTAATTCTTGCTTAGGCACCATGTCCATCTTGAGCACTCCCACTTCATCAGCGGCGTATTCCATACCAGTATTAAAGAACTTCACGTTGTCGCCTTTGCGTATAACGCCGTTCAACACTTTGAAATAAGCTATAATTCCCCGGAAAGAGTTGAACACCGAGTCGAAGATTAGCGCCTGTAATGGGGCGTTATCATCACCCGTTGGGTGTGGTACTCGTTCAACTACGGCATTAAGAATGTTTTCAACACCTTCGCCAGTCTTACCCGATGCTCGAAGAATTTCCGACTTATCGCATCCCAAAAGTTCAACAATCTCATCCTCAACTTCCTCAGGCATAGCGCTGGGCATGTCCACTTTGTTGATAACTGGGATAATCTCCAAGTTGTGTTCAATGGCCATATAGAGGTTGGATATGGTTTGTGCTTGTACTCCTTGGGTAGCATCCACAACAAGCAATGCACCCTCGCAGGCAGCAATGCTTCGTGAAACCTCGTAAGAAAAATCAACGTGTCCCGGGGTGTCGATGAGATTAAGAATGTAATTTTGCCCCTGATACTGATATTCCATCTGTATGGCATGGCTCTTAATGGTAATACCACGCTCTTTTTCCAAGTCCATATCGTCGAGCATTTGCCCACCCGTAACTTGAATGGTTTTAGTAAATTCCAGCATGCGGTCAGCCAAAGTAGACTTCCCGTGGTCAATGTGTGCGATGATGCAGAAGTTTCTTATATGGTTCATTCAGTATAAAGAGGATTTTATTTTTGTGGCAAAGATAAGTATTTTTAATCGGGATTTTGACGCTTACGGCTGTATTTTTGCCAAATTATAGCTACCTTTGTACAAAAACAAAAATAAACAATGAGAAAGATATTCGTCCTTTTAATAGGTGCGGCATTGTTTACCGCATGCAACGAAAGTTTGGAAAAAAACGAGCCCAAAGAGAGGCCAAAGAATACACTGAAAAGTTTTTGTCCTACGCCTGTAAGTAACTACACGCGCACTGATAGTGTGGTGTTTTATCCAGAAACAAAAACCTACCACTACTACTGTTCGTTTGTCGATAGGATGGACGATGCTGAGATTATTAACCAGAATAAGCAAGCAATAGACGAGATGTTGCTTAAGGCGATTATCCAATCTACCGAACTGAAGCCTTATAAAGAGGCTGGTTTTAGCTTCGCGTACACTTGTCACTCAGACAAAGACCCGAAGAAAGTGTTATTCGAAGCCAACTATACAAAGAAACAATATTAAAAAAAGGCTAACTAGCGAACTGCTAGTTGGCCTTATTATTTATCTAGTTGTTAGACACATATACCCATAATTGCACCTAAACTATGCCTCCATAACTTTTGGTTTGCATAGCTATTGCACGGCTATCAGCGTGTATCAAACGTGTTATACATCATTCAATGCCGAACGCAATATGTTTTCGGCATTTTCTACACGCGTTCTTGTGGGACTGTCTATATGGTCTAGCGTATAGTTCAATCCCAATTTCTGCCATTTAAATGCACCCATGCCATGATAGGGCAACACTTCTATGCGCTTAACGTTGTGCAAGGTCTTTACAAAATCACGTAATCCGTATAGATAAGTGTCGTTATCGGTGATAGTAGGAACAAGTACATGGCGTATCCAAACAGGTGTTTGCAACTGTGAAAGGTAGCGTGCGCAATCTAAAACATTTTCGTTAGCCCATCCCTGTGAGTTTCTTATGTTCCTCACTGTCGATGTGTTTGAGGTCGAGTAACACCAAATCGGTGAACGACATCAGTTTGGTAAACTTTGAAAAAGAATGGTTCTTCGCGCGTAAATGGTTGTGCTGCGGTGTCTAAACAGGTGTTAATATCCAGCGCTTTAGCCTTTTCAAAGAGTTCAAGCATAAAGTCTATCTGCAACAACGCTTCTCCCCCACTCACTGTTATACCGCCTTCTTTACCCCAATAGGCACGAAAACGCAACGCCTGTTGCAACAATTCGTCAGCTGTACGCAGGTCGTCGCACTTCATAGTCCATGTGTCGGGATTATGACAATAGCGACAACGCATCTTACATCCACTAAGAAAGATGATGAAACGAATGCCTGGTCCATCTACCGAACCAAACGATTCTACAGAATGAATGCAAGCTTTACGAAGCGACTGCTCGTTTTTGGCAGTTGTATCGGTTGACACAAACGTGTTATTGTTTTCCATTTTCTATCCTATCGGGCACTCTATGCCCTGATTAATATGTAAGTTCGTGAGTTCATGAGTTCCTGCGACCCTAAATTCATAAGTACATAAGTTTGTGAGAACGTTTGTTCAAGAGTTCATTAGTTCGTGAGTGTTCTACGTTAACACGCGTGAACTATCAAAATCAAAAACAACTTTGAAAGCCTTTTTTGCAAAAGTCCCTCCGTGGCAAAACGCGGAGGGACTTGAATAGTTGGCCGTAAGCCCTATTGGTTAAGCTCAATTTGCTATGTGCTTGACGTGCAATAACATCGAGTTGTTGCTCTTTTGTCAGGTCGATAAACTTCACTGCATATCCACTTACACGGATAGTAAAGTTGGCATACTCCTCTTTCTCGGGGTGTTCCATACAGTCGATGAGCTTCTCTACACCAAAAACGTTCACGTTAAGGTGGTGAGCACCTTGGTCGAAATAACCATCCATCACACCAACAAGCGTATTAACGCGCTCCTCTTCATTATGGCCGAGCGTGCTGGGGGCGATAGTCTGGGTGTTTGAGATACCATCGAGGGCATATTCGTATGGCAACTTGGCCACAGAATTAAGCGAAGCCAGCAATCCGTTCTTCTCAGCTCCATACGAAGGGTTTGCGCCAGGAGCCAAAGGTGCACCATCTGGGCGACCATCGGGCATGTTTCCTGTGAACTTACCATAAACAACGTTCGAGGTAATGGTTAGGATACTGGTTGTGGGCTCGCTCTTACGATAGGTGTGATGCTTACGAATCATATTCATGAAGGTCTTCAACAACCACACTGCAATCTCGTCTGCGCGGTCGTCATCATTGCCATAACGGGGGAAATCTCCTTCCGTTACGTAATTAACGGGGAAGCCCGTATCATCACGAATGATGTTAACCTTAGCGTATTTGATAGCACAAATAGAGTCTACAACATGACTAAAACCTGCAATACCCGTTGCGAAGGTACGACGAACATCGGTATCAATTAATGCCAATTCGGCTGCTTCGTAGAAATACTTATCGTGCATGTAATGGATAAGGTTAAGCGTATTAACGTAAACACCTACCAACCATTCCATCATATCCATGAAACGAGGCATAAATTCTTCGTAGGTAACAACGTCGCCTAGTATCGGGCGCAATGCAGGACCACATTGCTCCCGCGTCTTTGAGTCTACACCGCCACTGATTGCATAGGTAAGACACTTAGCCAAGTTGGCACGTGCACCGAAGAATTGCATCTCTTTTCCAGTCTGTGTGGCCGAAACGCAGCAGCAAATAGAATAGTCGTCACCCCATATTGGGCGCATAACATCGTCGTTCTCGTATTGAATTGAACTTGTTTTCACCGAAATTTTTCGAAGCATAGCGTTTAAAAACCTTCGGGCAAACGCGAACAATAAAGCACAGTGAGGTTAGGTTCTGGAGATGGGCCCATGTTTTCAAGGGTATGTAGGAAACGGAAATCGTTCTTCGTTACCATCGAACGGCCATCCTGTCCCATACCAGCCACCTCTAGAGTTGCCCAAACGGGGTCGCCAGAGAACAATTGGTTGTAGGCGGGGATACGTGCAAACTTCACCATGCGGAACTTCATCACCAGATGGTCGATAAGCTCTTGTGCCTCTGCCTCTGTGAGTGTGCCTTCTTTAAAGTCTCTTTGAATATATATATCCAAGAAGGTAGAGATACGTCCAACAGACATTGCCGCACCGTTTTGCGTTTTAATGGCACCCAGGTAACCAAAATAGAGCCATTGAACAGCTTCACGAGCATTGTTAGCAGGCTTCGAAATGTCGTAGCCATAAATCAAAAGCCATCTCCTTAAGTTCGTTCAACGCCTTGATTTGCATTGAAATTTCTTCGCGTTGGCGTATGATTTCTTCCGTCATTATGCCACAACCGCAGTTGCGTTTATCTTGTTCTTTCTCTTCAATAAGAAAATCTATACCATAAAGAGCAACACGACGATAGTCGCCAACGATACGTCCACGACCATAAGTGTCGGGCAAACCGGTAAGAATGTGGTTATGACGCACCAGTTTCATCTCATCAGTGTAAGCATCAAAAACGCCGTCGTTGTGTGTTTTGCAGTATTTTGTAAATATCTCGTGTAGTTTCTCAGAGGGCTTATAGCCATAAGTGATGCAAGCTTGCTCAGCCATATGAATACCGCCATAAGGCATAAAAGCACGTTTTAAAGGCTTATCGGTTTGTATACCCACAACCTTTTCCAAATCTTTTGTACCCTCTCCTACGTAGCCAGGGCCATAAGCTGTCATACTAGAAACCACTTCGGTCTCCATATCCAGCACGCCACCCTTTGCACGTTCTTCTTTTTGAAGCACCTGCAACATGCCCCAAAGTTTATTAGTAGCATCAGTTGGTTCGGCTAGAAATTGTTCATCGCCGTCGTAAAGGGTGTAGTTGTTTTGAATAAATTCACGCATATTGACTTCATCAAGCCATTTCTTACCTGTGAAGCCTCTCCACTCTTGTCTCATTTTAATTCGAAAGTTGGTTTAACATACTGTGCTGCAAAGCACAAAACATAGCCAGTAATCTGCTCTTGGCTGATTTATGTTGCAAAGTTACACCGAAAAAAATAGTACAAAAACAATACCAACTTTTTGGGTATTATGTATATAAAACAAATTAATATAAAGTTCTTATTTGACAAGATATCCAAAAAAATACAAATCAAATAAACACCAAATATAGACTATAACCTATCGTCTTAAGCCATTTAGGAACAAACAGATAAACAATTGTTAGCAGCTTTTAGCACATTAACATTAAATGGACAGCGGCCAAATGTGGTTTAAATATCTCAATAAAAAAGCAAAAAAAGTAAGTGTTAAAGTATTAAAAATCTTTATATAACGGCCTAACAAAACTTCACTTAGTTCATTGTTTTTGTCAGGCCGTTAATTATTTATGACACTTACGTTTACACTTAAACCTAAAAGTATATGTGTTTTACACCAATTTGAAACGTACCCGGAAAGTGCGCGTTTCTTCATCCCAGTTGGTACCCAACATCACAAATTTACCTATCTGTGCTGTTGAACGTACATGTTTTCCTATACACGGACAAGTATCGAAGTCGCCAATACGCACGATGCGCACCATATTAGAATAGTCGTCGGGCACTCGAGAGAGGTCAATACCCTCAGGCAAGTCGTACCTATCAACCAATTCATAGGTCACGGGCAAGTCTTCTTCAATCAGCTCATTCATACGTTGTTCAATCTCCTTTTCGTCTTGTCGCGAAGGTTTTCTGTCGAGGATATAACTTATTTTGCTTTTCTTTCGCTCAACATGCGCATTGGTTGATCTGTCGCAATCAAACATTCTAACCATCACTTGATTAAGCAAGTGTTCGGCCGTATGCGCTGGGGAAACTCATCTTTGTTGTGCAGGCAGGGCAATAATTCATCGTCTTTCATCTTGGTTTTAAGTTTATAAATTCTTCCGCTATAAGGATTAAGTGTCATTGGGAAACATCCGTCGCGCTGAACACGCTCAATGGTTGTTTCACCAGTGAGCAAATCTATCGCAGCAAAGCGTCCTTCTGGCAATTGCAGATAATCGAAAGCATGTCCAGGGATATTTACCTGCACGCTATCGGTGTCGCCTGAAAAGTTTACAACAACCAAAAGCAGTTCGTCTTGCCATTTTCTTAAGAAGGCAAAATGCTTTGTGGGGTTGAATTTGTGTGATAGTGGGTTTACGTACATCAGGTCGAAGAATAGTCCCTCGCCCACTGCACGCTCTCCTCTGGCTATGCGTAGTATGTGTTGATACTGTGCATATATGTCGTTTTCGTTTACCGACAGCTGATCGCGATGGAAATAACCGCGATATATTGTACCAACCGTCCAATAGTCAAAGATGGTTGTTCGTCCGTCCACCCCACTAAATCCTTCGTTGTCCATGCCTGGTTCGCCAAATTCTTGTCCTGCATATATCAGCATGGGATTGCCTTGTAGCAATGCCGAAACAATGAGTGCGGGAATAGCTCGCTGTGCATCACCACAGAAAAAAACGAACTTGCAATACGCTGTTCGTCGTGGTTTTTCAAGAAAGTAAAGCATGTGATGACCAATATCGTCGAGCGACTGCCATTGATAAGTAATGGCAGAAGCGTTGCACTCTTGGCGCACCACGCTTTTAAGGCAATCGTACATGCCCACCTTATCATAAAGGTAATCGAAGCCCGATTGCACATAGGTTCGATATTGAGAGGGATCGTAAACCTCTCCAATAACGATGGTCTGTGGATAATTATCTTTTAAGATGGCCGTGGCATACTTCCAAAAAGGCCGTAGGAACCATCTCGACCATGTCGCATCGGAAACCATCCACACCCGTTTCTGCCCAAAACAGCAAAATGTCGACCATTTTCTTCCATGTATTTGGCACTGGAGAAATGCTCGCTGCGCCCACCTGCATCACAATAGTCGATACCATAATTCAGCTTCACCGTTTCATACCAGTCGTTTATACCTGGATGATTATCAAAACGGTCGTTTCCTGTGGCTTTAGCTGGCTGTTCATGATAGATATTTCCTGCGCTATCGGCGAGCGAAAATGAAGGTTCGAACGGCTTACCCCAACAATAATGAAGTTGTTGTTTGCAGAAAAGTGTAGGTTTTTGTCGTCTTCAGCGCCTAGGTCAACAACACCATTGGGTTTTTGCCACCGACAAATATTGTCGCGCCACGTGGTTGGGTACAAAGTCAATGATTACTTTCATACCACATTGATGCACCCTTTTTCACCAAAGCTTTGAACTCATCCATCCTGCGTTCAACATTCACGGCCAAGTCGGGTGCCACGTCATAATAGTCGGTTATGGCATAAGGCGACCCTGCTTTTCCTTTCACCACTGCGCTGTGTTGCTTGGGAATGCCATACGCCGAATAGTCTGTTTGAGAGGCATGACGAATAATGCCTGTAAACCAAATGTGGCTTACGCCCAATTTTTTTGAATGCGTTGTAGTGTTGCTTCGTCAAAATCGTTCATCTTTCCACAACCATTTTCGACAATCGTTCCCCACTTTTTTTATTGGTGAGATTACGATTGCCGAAAAAGCCGTGAAACAACTGATATATGATAATCTTGCTGTTCACGTTGGTTTATATCTTGCAGAAAGGCAGGTCTTTATGGCCGCCCTAATAATAATTATTCTATGCCGTGTGCCGCAACAGTCTTGTCGATGCGTCCTATCATGCCTTGCAGTGCCTTTCCTGGACCACACTCGGTAAAGTCGTTAGCACCATTTTTTTAATCATGTTTTGCACACTTGAGGTCCATCTCACCGAGCTAGTAAGCTGTGCAATAAGATTTTTTTCTTAATCTCTTCGGGTGCAGTGTGTGCCAGTCCGTCAACGTTTTTGGTAGATTGGGCATTTGGGTTCAGCAAACGAGGTATTCTCAATAGCAGTCTGCAATTCGTCTTTTGCAGGTTGCATCAGTGGCGAATGGAATGCTCCACCCACTTTTAGTGGCAACGCACGCTTAGCACCAGCTTCTTTAAGCATTTCGCAAGCTTGATTAACAGCATCGATATTACCCGAGATAACCAGCTGTCCTGGGCAATTATAGTTGGCTGCAACCACAACATTGTTTTCCGTGCTCACCTGTTGACAAACCTTTTCCACCGTCTCATCGTCCAATCCCACGATGGCAGCCATTGTTCCAGGAGCCACTTCGCAAGCTTTTTGCATTGCCATAGCACGTGCGTAAACCAAACGTAAACCATCTTCGAAACTCAATGCACCAGCTGCAACAAGTGCAGAAAACTCTCCTAAGCTATGTCCTGCAACCATTGCTGGTTTAAATTCGTCGCCTAAGCAGAGTGCAGAGATAACACTATGCAAGAACACTGCAGGCTGGGTTATCTTTGTTTCCTTCAATTGTTCGTCGGTACCGTTGAACATAATGTCGGTAATACTATAACCAAGAATGTCGTTAGCCTTATCAAACAGTTCCTTTGCCAAAGGATTTGAGTCGTATAGGTCTTTACCCATACCTACGAATTGCGCTCCCTGACCTGGGAAAAACGTAAGCTTTCATACCAAATTTAATTTTTTTGTTATAATTGATTTTTAACTTTTTTTGTCGCGTCTTAGGTGCTATCAACGCAGCTGCCGATGCGATTAGGCGCATGCCGAACAACCATGTTTGTAACGTCGGCGTGTGTTGCGCTCCACCACTTTCAATAAATAGCGCTATATGTGCTATCTAGAACAAGCTAAGCCCGTCAACATACATACAACAAAAAGCTGTGTGGGACGTTCCTAAGAACCCGCCATTTTGCAAAAATTAATATATTTCTTCCAACTCTGCAAATTATCAATACTGATGCTACGTCATCTAACACAAATGTCACTATTCAAAAGTGCAATTTCATTGATTACTAGCAATATCTCAAGAAACAACAGGCTAAGACTGTAAACATCAAGTAGAAGCCTCCTAACTATACAAACAAAAGAACTATTAGTAATACAACGCAAACAAAGTATTGTTTTAAGACGAAGTAATGCATAATTCTGACACTAATACTGAGTGATATTTTTGCAACATATCTTTTTCTTATTCCCAATGTTAAATCAGATAATATAATTTTACAAAACACTTACACAAATCGATCCTTCTAGCGAAAAACACATGTTTTAAAAACATTCTTTTAGCCCCCATTTTCATTGTTTTGCTTTTTTTATTTTACACGCCTTTTTAAGCCCAAAACCATCATTTAGTACCTTTTTGTCTTTCTATTTGCGTAGTTGGTCACCATTTTTGCCGTCCCTAAAAGTGGATTTTAGTTGCTAAAAACCCACTTTTTAGGTTGTTTTCACCCTCGAAACACATGAGTATTTTACCATTTTTGAGAGACAAACAGCTCCATATTCTGCAAAAAGCACCATTTAGCATTGTAATTAGCACCATTTAGCATTGCATTTAGCACGAGTTTGCACTCCATTTACTATGAGTTTGCACTGCATTTTACTATGAGTTTGCACGCCGTTTTGGTGCTTATTGCATCATTTCTTGGTGAAAAATATCCTATTTCTTGACACAAAAACACCGTTTTTACCTCAGAAAAACGCTTTTTATCAACATTTAGCATCTAAAACCCTACTTTCATCAAAACAAACCCTCGCGAGAATTGAATATTTGCGAACGAGTAGAGAATTGTGAGCAAAAAGGGCAGCCACAATGTTAAAATTTACACCGAATATTTTACACCGTACAATCATTATTCAACTGTTACCCCTGAATAAAGCAAAAAGTGAAAATTGAGGGTTCAAAAATCAAACAACCCAAGAAATAAATAATCCCTATTGGTGGGGATTAACCTTTAATTCGTGAAACTTATGCAGAAAATAAAATTCTTCACACCACGAATACACGTTTCAATCCTTATTATAACACAATTGGGGTAAGCCGAAACATCGACTTACCCCCAATATGCTATATTAACGCGCAAACTAAATACCCATTCGCCCTACTAGAAAGTAAGGCATTTAGGCATCACAGGGATGCGACTAGTAACTACGTGCTATGATCACGCGGTGCTTGGCGGGCTTACCACTCACCATGTCAACACCTTCGGTTTGCTCAAAGCCATAAGGAATACACCTAATAGTGGCTTGAGTATCTTCTTTAATACGAGTCTCGGTCTCTTCTGTTCCATCCCAATGACAGAGGAAGAAACCACCTTCTTTAACACGTTGCTTAAACTCTTCGTAATCATTGCATTCGTAAATGCGAGCATTACGATAGTCGAGCGCCTTCTTAAAGATATTGGCTTGCATATCGTCGAGCACCGAAATAACATGCTCGGCCAAGCCTTCGAAACCGATAGTTTCTTTCTCTAACGTGTCGCGACGCATAATTTCAACAGTGTTGCTTTTCAAGGTCGCGTCCGCCCATAACAATGCGAACAGGTACACCTTTCAGCTCGTAATCGGCAAACTTAAAAGCCCGGACGCTTGTTGTCAACATCATCGTACTTCACCGTTATGCCAGCCTTACGCAATTGTTCTACAACAGGTTGCAATTTGTCGGCAATGGCTTGCATCTGCTCGCCAGCCTTACCAATAGGGATAATCACCACTTGTATGGGAGCCAATTTGGGCGGAAGCACCAATCCGTTATCATCAGAGTGGGTCATAATCAATGCACCAATAAGGCGGGTACTAACGCCCCAGCTTGTAGCCCACACATATTCGGCCTTATTTTCCTTGTTAAGGAAAGTAACATCAAACGATTTAGCAAAATTTTGTCCTAGGAAATGGCTTGTTCCGCTTTGTAAAGCCTTACCATCTTGCATCATTGCCTCGATGGTATAAGTATCTAGTGCACCAGCAAAGCGTTCTGTTTCGCTTTTAACACCACAAACAACAGGCACAGCCATCCACTCTTCGGCAAATTTAGCATACACCTCAAGCATCTTCTTTGCTTCGGCTTCGGCCTCTTCGCGTGTTGCATGAGCTGTGTGACCTTCTTGCCAAAGGAATTCAGAAGTACGCAAGAAGGGGCGGGTACGCATCTCCCAACGCATCACGTTGCACCATTGGTTGCACATCAAAGGCAGGTCGCGCCATGATTTAATCCAATTTTTATAAGTGTTCCAGATAATTGTTTCTGACGTTGGACGTATGATTAGTTCTTCTTCCAGTCTTGCCGAGGGGTCTACTTCTACACTGTTGCCATCTTCAGAAGCACGAAGTCTGTAGTGTGTAACCACTGCACACTCTTTTGCGAAACCCTTAACGTGTTCGGCTTCGCGCGAGAAGAACGACTTTGGTATCAATAGTGGGAAGTAAGCGTTTTGCGCGCCTGTCTCCTTAAACATGCGGTCGAGTTGCTGTTGCATTTTCTCCCAGATGGCATAACCATAGGGTTTGATAACCATACAGCCTCTAACGGCGGACTGTTCCGCCAAGTCGGCTTTCACAACCAAGTCGTTAAACCACTGACTATAATTGTCGGAACGCTTGGTTAAATCTTTTAGTTCTATTGCCATTTATTTTTTGTGTTATTTTTTCAGCCTACAAAGTTACGTTAAAATGCTTAAAGCGCAAAATATTAAACCAAGTTTAGACCTATGCGATAGGTCTGTTATTTTAGAACATCATGCTGGTTTAGTTTTTCCATGTTTCCAAATACTTATTATCTTGCGCCATAAGATGGTGAAGTTGATGCCTGTTACGAACAAGAACAAGGCCAAACCAATGCCCAACGTGGATAACACACCCGACGATGGCAAGTTGGGGAAAAAGCGTCTCAACAATGTCTCATATAATAGCTTCGCATCACAAGCAACAGCAAGAAGCTGGCTATAAGCACGGCCAAATTGAGTGTAAGGGTGAGCAACTGATAGGGCAACACCACTCGAGCCGGACTATATCCAATGAGTAAGAGGTTTTGTAGCTTGGTGGTGTTTTTTGAACCAGCAAGTATATGCTAAGTAATAGCACATAAAAGCTTAACGCCGAAATAACGATACCCACGCCCATAACCAAGGTTACCATTAAACGAAGGAAGTAAGTGGTTTTCTCAGCATCGAGATTGCTATCCTCCAACTCATAACCTTGCTGGTCTAAATAGGTGGTTAGGGCGTTCGTCGGATGGATTAGCAACATCTAGAATGAGTCTTGTAGGAGGCATTTCATTGCCTGGAGAGAAGTGGTTGTTGCTCCACGCCATAAACTCTTGTGGTACAAGTACGGTGTTCAACTTAGACGAAAAAGCCTACGACCTTACCTTTAAAATAACCCTGTGCACCTTTACCTTGTACCACAATATGAAGATCTATCATACCCACAAGTCCCTCGCTTATTTTAGGTAACGAATGGTTTTGAGCAAATCCAAAGTTGTACATGGCAATATAGCTTCGCGGAAGGAGGACAGGCACCAAAGTGTCGCCTGCCACATAGTGCCAATTATCTAACGAAACATCTACGAAACGATTGGGTACACTTTCGAAAAAAAGCTCAGAACTGAATATCTTCATGCCGTTGATGCCCATTGCGGCCTCGGCCTTATAAGCTGTAGCGGTGAATTGTCCCACGCCCTTAATAAACGGTTGAGCCTGTAACTGAGCAATTTCCTCTTTCGAAAATCCCGATTGATGCTGTGCTCCTAATGCATTTGCCGCCCCTATTCTTTTACTCACCACTATATAATCGGCCTTTAAAAAAACTGTCGTTGGCAGTGAAAAACAGGCAAAATATCGCAATAAAGCTGATAGCCAAAGCAAAACAATGGTCATGCCAAAGAGATTGGCAAAGAAGAAGCCAACAAATTGTGGCCAACTGATATGCTGTCGTAATAATTTCCAAACCAGTTTCATAGCTTCAGCGTTTTATCGTATAACAAGTGTGGATGCTTACCAATACTTGTAATAATAAGCGTTGCCCCTTGTTGTTTAGCCTCGTCGGCCATAAGTTTTCCAAGTACTTCGGCATTAACATCATCGAGATGACTAATAGGTTCGTCGGCCAAAAGAAAGTCAAAGGGTTGCACTAATGCGCGCAAAGCAGCCACACGCTGCTGTTGTCCGAAAAGACATCTGCCCCACCCTCGCGTCTATTTTGTCGGCAATACCCAACTGTTCGAACCATTGGCGTATCTGGGTTTCACTCTTAAAAATGAGTGAGTTGGTTTTTTTAACTGCACATTTTCTAAAGCAGTAAGCTCGGGAAAGAGTCGCAGCTCTTGAAACAGTTGGCTCACGCAACGTTGGCGAATGTTCACCCATTCGGCTGTAGAAAAACATACAAACATCCGTATTATCAAACCTCACTGTGCCTTGATAATCCTGGCGATAGCCCAAAACATAACTGCAAAAAGTGCTTTTTACCATGTCCGCTAGCAGCTTCAACAAGATAGAACTTGCCTTTATCGAAAGTGAGATTGGGTTGCTGCCACACATCCGAATGCAAGATACCTCGCTGTAGAAAAAAACATGTGGCGTAACCTGCTCAAAGCTAATTTTTGTTCATTATTCCAGTATATAAAACAATTGTGTTCACCCTCCAAGATAGTTTTGCAGTGTGATAAGAGCCTCACCTTTAATGCTTTTAGAGGCAACCAAAGCGTCGATATTAAACACAAGAGCCAAACGTTTGCCCGGTATCTCGTTAGCCAAAGTTGCCTTAACGTTATCACTTGTCGTTGTTAAAAACAGGCTGTTGCGAGGGTGAATAAGGTAAAGCATAAAAAGACTATCGGTCTTTAACCCGAAATAATATTTAAATCTGCCATTATCATACACATAAGCACGGGGGCCAGCATCATAAATGGTAGAACCTGGAGGACAAGAATGTTTCCAATAGCCAATATCCATCAGCCAATTGGTGGCCTTTACTTGCGCTTTCATCGAGAAGTTAGGGTTGTACACTGGAACTTGTATTTGTACACATAACAAAATCCCCATCAACACTGCGGATGATGTTGTCCATATCGATGGCTGTATTTAATGCAGTAAGCATCGTCGATAACACGGGGTTATCTTGCAAAAACACCCAATAAGTTTTCACTCCCTGCATGTTGGCAAAAAGAGTTAATGCAGCAGACGATACAGCCTCATGCACAAACGTTTTACCAATGGTTCGATAGGTATTTGCCACCTTTTTAAGGGCTTTATCAATGGTTTCGTTATACGAAAAAGTTTCGCCTTTCATTAAAAGCGTGTTTCCTTCAAAGCGCAAGCCTGCTTTTAACACCACTTGCGACAGGTTGGTACGCTTGGGCAGCCCCAAAGTAAAAAGGCAAAGCAACAGTCTCGGGCAGTGCGTCAAGGCGTGCAACAATAGCCATATGGGCATCTATTGCATCTACCGAAGCTAACAAAGGCGACTGGTTATCGTTTTTCTTTGGGTCGCTGGTGAGCAACTTAGCCATGCGCAATTGTAGGTCGGGTTGTACAGCTAGTGGCTGTGGCCCCATTACCAATAAGGCATCATCATTAAAGCCCACAGCCCACACATTGTTCACCACATAAAAACTGCATCCCTTACGTTCTTTTGCAGCCACGGCATGCCCTTTTTACCAGTTCATCGAGAGCATCAGCAAGTTTAGAAGCATTGTCAACCTTAGCGCAAAGGCCGATATTCATATCGGCAGCCCTCGAAGAGATAAAGCTTAGCAGAGAGGTCAATTCCACATTCAGCGGGACTATTTGCCTCCCCTATAAATGTTTTCAGAATGTTGCTTAGTTTCAAATCGTTGCCCATTTTAGAGGCATCAATCGCCATAACAGCCATACTGCTTTTTGGGTATAGACTGTACGTAGTTGGTTTTCGAACACGAAACCAACAACATAAGCGACAAAACCAACGCTGCTAATATATTCTTCATCTTAATGTTTATTTCCTAAATGCAAGTTGAGCAATCATAGTTGCCGAAAGTGCAGCAGTTTCTGTGCGCAATCGGCTTTTTACCAAGCGACACCGAAACATATCCCTGATCCAGGGCCAAGCGCACCTCTTCGAAGGAAAAGTCGCCCTCGGGACCAATTAATATGGTAACATCCTCATCAGCATTTAGTTGTAACAACTCGTTATACAAATCTTTTTATCAATTTCGCCATAGCAATGGGCAATAAATTTAGCGCCCTTTCTGGGTTGCTTCACAAAACGTTCGAAAGGCAATAAGTCGTTAAGCTGCGGTTTCCACGCCTTTCTGCTTTGTTTAACTGCAGCCACCACAATTTTATCAAGTCTTTCGAGTTTAACATTTTCGGCGTTCGGAGAAAGCACAATTGAGCAAGGAAAAACTCGTCAAGCCCAATTTCTGTGGCCTTCTCCAGAGTCCATTCCACCCTGTCAATCGATTTTGTTGGCGCCATGCCCACAGCTATTCTGCCACTCCAGGTTTTTTTCTTGTGGTAATCGTTCCACAATATTATATAAGCATCTGCTTTTGGTTACAAGAGTGAGTTGTGCTTTTAAAGAAGCAGCCTTCACCATCAATCAAAAACACCTCGTCGCCACTTTCCAAGCGCAACACTCTTGAAGCGTGAGAAGCTTCCTCATCGGGCAATCCATTACAATGCGCTGCGTTGGGCACATAGAAATAGCGCGTCTCTTTCATTTTAGCTTGTCTTTCCTTCGTTTTATCTCTTCATTGATTCGCGAAGCCAACTCGTAATTTTCGTGTTTAATGGCTTTAGCGAGTGCCTCTTCAATCAGCTTATCGTCTAAGACATTTATTGGAAGCGATGCTCCCATAGAATTCTTTTTAAAAAGGTGTAGCCTGTCGGGCCATCAAAGAAGTCTCAACGTAAATAGGAATATTACCGATTATCGAAAGCAACACAGCATCACTCGCCCTTAGCTTTGCGGGTTGGAGCGTTAGTGTATTATAAAGCAACACACGATATTGACTATCAACGATATCGTCGATAATGATTTCGAAATTGGCATCCGTGTTGGCGAGTACCATCTGCCACAACACTTCGGGCAAAAAGTGTGCTAGTGACAGTGCGAGACTTAAGTCTAAGGGTTAATTGCTCTTTTATTTCCTCTCACAGGGTATGAGCAATTCCATCGTTTGCTCTTCATCGGTGAGCGACAACAGCCCTAATCGTTCTTCCCCAACAATCTCTGCCACGTTGTTAAATACTAACCTAATTTTTGGATTTCATTGTTGGTCTACTCCCTTAGGATGGAAAACAAGAGCAAAAGCCACGCCCACTACAAAGGCATATGCCGCAAAGACATACCAACAGGTTTGCCAATCAGTAACTCCATCCACAGTAAAATGATTTACGATGGCCTGCGCACTCAATGTTCCGACGGTAGAACCAACGCCATTTGTCATCAACATAAAGAGACCTTGAGCACTGGACCGTATGTGAACATCTGTTGACTTATCTACGAACAACGAGCCAGAAATATTGAAGAAGTCGAATGCCACGCCATAAACAATCATCGAAAGTACAAAGAGCCATACTCCACTACCAGGATTACCCAAGCCAAACAGAGCAAAACGCAGCACCCAAGCAAACATGGCAATAAGCATAACGTTCTTTATTCCAAAACGTTTCATAAAGAAAGGAATAAGCAAGATACAACAGGTTTCGCTGAATTGCGACAACGAGATGAGAATATTTGCATGCTGCACACCAAAGGTATTGGCATACTCGGGTATGCTTTCAAAACTTGTGATAAAAAGGGTTGGCAAAGCCATTTGTTATTTGAAGACTAACGCCCAATAACATGGAGAAGAAAAAGAAAATAGCCATTTTCTTCTCTTTAAATAAAGAAAAGGGCACGTAAGCCCAACTGGTCGGCCACACTTTTACGTTCGGTAGCATCGGATGTGGGACAGGTGGGCAGCGTAAAGCTATATAAGAAAAGAATAACACTGAAGATTCCAGACACCACAAACTGATTTTGATTGGGCTGGAAGCCCATCAAATCTACAAACCACATGGTGCAAATAAAGCCTACGGTGCCAAATACGCGGATAGGAGGGAAATCTTTCACAGTGTCCATTCCTGCCTGGTTAAGCGCGGTATAAGCCACCGAGTTGCTCAGCGCTAAAGTTGGCATGTAGAAAGCCACACTTAAACTATAAAGCGGAAATATCATTGAGCCTGCGAATGTGCCTGCAACAGAACCACCATCAACGGCTTGTCCCATAGCAATAAATCCATAATAAGCCGTGGCAAACATAAAAATAGCCGCCAACAAATGGCACAAACCCATTAACCGTTGGGCAGGCACCCAGCGATCGGCCACTATTCCCATGATGGCTGGCATGAAAATAGACACAATACCCTGCACTGCATAAAACCAACCAATTTGGTCAGCCATACCAATCTTTACAAGGTAAGTTCCCATCGAAGTGAGATAAGCTCCCCAAACTGCAAATTCGAGGAAGTTCATCAAAGACAAGCGTATTTTCAGATTCATGATTACAAGTATTTAGTTCACAAAGTTATGAATTATTGTTGAGATACAATCAGGTCTTACTTCTTTTTATTATGAGACGGTTGATAACGAACAATAAATCTGAATTTACAAACAATAGAAGAATATAATGTAAAAAAATAAGTGCCAATAAATTGTAAAATGTAAAAATTTATCATTAATTTTGCAGCACTAGTTGAGCGAGTTTCCAAACGAATTGCCATGGAGTTCGCGCCAGACTCTCGCATCAAAAATTAATAATCAATATTAACACACCATGGAAAAAAACCAAAACATTTATGAAAAACTACATTTTTAAAAAGGCTCAAAATTCATTGTCTTTGCAATGATGTTTATTGCTGCACTTACCACTTTCACAGCGTGTGGTGGCGACGATGAAGACGAATCTAACACCGTTAAAAATTAATGGTCAGGAAACAAAGGTTAACCTTATGAACGCTGTTGAGTTTGGCGAACAAGCCACTATCACACTGTTTATTGCCTCTGTAGACAAAAACGATGTGACTATTCACAACTTAGTCTTCACGCTTCCCACTAAAGAATACGGCAGAACCATCACCGCTAGGGGGAAATAATGTTATGGGAACACTTATAAACGGTGGTACTAAATTAAACGCTGGCAGTCAGTTCACGATTAACAAATCTAAGGATGGCGTTTACAAGATTTCGTTCCAGCTAGCACAAACCATAGGAAATAAGACTACAACTATTGCTGGAAGCTACGAAGGAAAGTCGATGACAATTGATCCCGACAAGGAATAATTGCTCAAAAAACTAAACAAAATGTACAATGGTCATATTCTACCTTGCTTTTGCAAGATGGAATATGGCCATTTCACGTATTAAAAGTTGCACCCTTTAGTATTTATCTTTGAACACCTTCCCAAACACAAAACTCTTGCCCATACCCACAACTCCAGACTCTACTTCTTAAAACCAGAAAATGTGCCACCAAAGCTATGATCTTCAATACAAACACTATACCTCTCAGCCTCAACCCAAAAAAAGTAGATAACAAAAAGGAAGACGCCACCCGTAACAACCGCGTAACTAGAAAACAAAAACACCCTCGCTAGAGAATATTATACGCCATTATTTTCATTTCCACGTACCAAAAAGACATACAAGACAAACAAATCCATAATAGCGTAAGCAATAAATTTCTGCAAAGACATACGTTTAAAGTCTTTAAACCCAAATCGCTCATTATACCACAATGTTTCCAGAATTGTTTTTTTGTGTTGTTTCCTAACATCTTTTATCTTTTGTCGGCATCATGTATGTATTTGCAACTTGACGTAGCCCGCTACGTCTGGAGTTACAAAAAAATAGACAATCTGCTCAACAATAAAACAAAATATTGCTGTTCGGTAAAAGTAAACAGAAAGCTCTGTATCTCTTTATCCATCGGTATTTCAGCCGTTTTACTCATCCAGAGGCTTGGTTTTCAGTTTCAAACTATAAGTATTATAGAATGCACTTATTTTGATAAGAAAAAGACCTATAACAACCGATAATTCTAAGAAATTATAAGGTTAAGTCTTTTTAACTAACACAGGCATCCCCCAAAAAGTTTTTACCGGACAGCAATAAAAAAACAAAAATCTATTTAGGCTCTAATGGCCGATTGGGGTTAAATGATAAAAACTATCCTTGCAATGACAAACAAATAAATCCTTAATAAGCAAACAAAAAGCCTAGAAACGCAAACTACAAACTATGAAAAAAAGGCGCACCCTAAGGATGCGCCAGTTCTCTCATTTCACTTTACGTAGAAATTACATGTGTGCAGCAGTGTCAGCAGCAGCTGAATCAACAGCGGCAGCAGCAGTGTCAACAGCAGCAGTGTCAACAGCAGCAGTGTCATTGTTAGCTGCGGGAGCATTCTTTTGTCGTTGCAAGATGCGAAAGATACGGCTGCAATAGCTACGAAAGCCAAAACTAATTTTTTTCATTTTCTTTGCTTTTTTTAAATCTGTAAAACAATCATTTGTTTATTAAAAACATTGCAAAGGTAGGCATTTTTTTCTAATACCACGAACTGTTTTTTTATGATTTTTTTAGCCTTATCTTGTAACTTTTTCATAAACACCTGAAACACAACGAATTACGAAAAGTGTTAAAATTACATTCGCAAAGGTTTCTTTAGACGTCATCCCCTTTATCATCCATTTCATCGTTACAAAGCGAAGACTTATTCATGCATGTGTGCGTCCACAAAAGAAAGTGGAAGAAGGTCTTTTACCGATGAAATTTCGAAAACACGACTCGTTCCATAGAGAAGAATTCTTACGGGATGCTTATATCTTTCTTCAATCTCTAACATCACCTGTCTGCACGCTCCGCAAGGACTAATTGGATTTGAAAGAAAGCCGTTTTCATTGCGAGCAGCTATGGCTAACGTGTTTACCGACTTTGTGGGATAATGTGATTGGGCAGCAAAGATGGCCGAACGTTCGGCACACAGGCCTGATGGAAATGCTGCATTTTCTTGATTTGAACCAATAACCACGCTTCCATCATCTAACAATGCTGCTGCACCCACGTAGAAATTGGAATACTTGGCATAGGCATTATCTGTAGCCTGTTTTGCCTGCTCAAGCAATTGACGGTCGGCATCAGTCATTTCTTCGAAAACAAATTCGCGAATAAGGATGTTAAGGTCTAATGTTCTCATATTATATAATGTGATTGTTTTTTTATTCTGCATACTCATATGCCCCTAAGTCTGGTTTTGCGTCGCGCAACTTACCCAATCTATCAGTGGGTAAAGTCCACAATGCATTGCCAGCATTAATTGCCCCACTACCCTTTTTCAACCTAAAATCATAGTAAAGGTTCTTTTCATCGAACGTCATAAAAGTGTTTTTTTAGGCGAGAATGCGGTATCTGTGGGCTGTTCGTAAACAATGTTGTCGAACGTAGCATTAACATAAGGCTGGTCTATTTTAGGCATTCGGATACGACTATCTCTAAATGTAATCAACACCCCTTTTTTCTTTTTTTCTTCCTTTCCTAGCATCACCACATCGTTGGCATAACCTGTTATAAGACAATTCTGAAGCAAGCAGGTAACCAGCGGGTACTTGTCAAACGTTATCCACAAAGCCGCTCCCTTTCTGTTGCAAAAGGATAAAACTGCGCCAGGGTGCAGTGTGTTAGTGCAGCTTTACCACCATTTATCCGCACACAATCGTTCTGTGTATTGGATATTTGACAGTTTTGCATCTCCATCAGGCATTGTTCTGCCAATATCCCATACCCCTGACAATTATGAATTGTTGATGCCTTTAAGGTAAGTTTCGGACGTGAAACGTCTGAAGAGTCTATTCTTAGCCCATCGAAAGCACCATAAAGGTCCATGTTTTCAAATTCATTACCATACGAATGTTCGTAAATGCGTATACCCTGCCCATTGTCCACTCACACGACTGTATGGCAGATAGCTGAACATTTTATCCAATCTATCACCTCTCAGTGTCACATTGGCATTGGCCGTTCCCTTCACCAACAAGCGCCCATACACATCTATACCGGCCTTATCATGAAAAAACAACTTTGTACCAGGGGCAATAGTTAGTGTTGCTGCACTATCTACACGTATGCCACCATAAACAATTATCGGACTATCGCCTGATATAATGGTGTCTCTACGTATGCGTAAATTGTATACTTGGCGAGCTTTCCAGCTACGTGCACGTAGCAACATACGCTGTTCCATAGCCACCAACTGACTAAAAACCAATTTATCTTCAATCAAAGTCATGCCTTTCGGTGGTGGCTTTTGGGGAAGTTAGCTCTACAAAAACCCGCACACTATCGTTCTTCCTCACTTCTAAATCACTTGTTTGAAAGCCCGATTCAGCACTCAGATAAGTACCGCCAACGTTTACCCGAAAGCCATGTTGATTGCCACCCACTAACCTTACGCTAGATAAGCGTACATTATTTTGGGAGCGATTATACACCCAAAAACTACGCGTTGAGCTAGGAACGTTGGCAAAAAAACAGTGTCCATGTCAACCGTATCGACAGAAAAAAATAAAGTGGAGAGACCGAAGAAGATGTTGAAAAAAATCTTCATCGGAACACGATATAAAACAAACTGATGATAGCGACAATAAATAGGGTGTACTTTACTTTCATATACCTTATAACGTCTAACAAGAAAAAAATATTGTTGGTAGAGACAAAAGAAATACGCTGCGCCTTGCTGTATTTCCTTTTATCTATGGATGAAGATTGTGTATCAGTCTCTTGATAAAGAAAAATCATGAGTAGATAGACACACCGCTTGTCCTTGTGAATAATTGGGTTTTCTAAAGCGCAAAGAAAAAGAAATGAGCAAACAAAAGAAAAAGCTAGTTCTAAAAAAACACCTTGATGTATTTTTAGAACTAGGATTAAAGATGTAAACTAATTAGGTTGTCAACAATTATCGTTGGGCGGCTTAAGCCTCGATAATTCCAGCCTCTTGCCAATTAACAAGCAGTTCGCTGCAGTCTTTAAGAGCCGTCTCAAACTCCACCTCGTATTGCTCGGTAAGCAAGTTTGCCAAAGTGTCAGCCGTAAACTCTTTATCTTCTAAAACTTCCCAAAAGATAAGCAGAGGTTTCGTTCATGCTAATAATCTTGCTAAAGTCGATATTTTCTTTACCTTCAGCCACAATAATATGCTCGCCACAGATGGAGCGCAAATTAAATCCTACTTTTTTTTCTTCATAATCCATTATACTGTGTTTACGTACGTTTGTACCCTTAGATTGGGCCAAACAGACGTATCCAAATTCGTGAGTAAAAAGCCAACAGATATCTACGCATCGGCAACAAGGTTGTCCATAGGGCCGAATAAATGCGCCATTTAAGACTGTTGGTTTTGTCTATTTTCTCTTCCTTTTCTATAAAAGCCCAAAAGCGAACCCCTTTAACATCAGTCTTTTTGCACCGTTCGATGGCCAAATTGCCATCGCCTCGTAGGGTTATGTCATCCCTTCAATTTTTACTATACGATGCAACACAAAAACACCAGGAGCAATCTCAGCCAACACCGCATCACCTTTTTGTAGCGTTGTGGGTCTGCTAAGCAAAAGCCTTATCTCGCTTATGCTCTAAGAAAGGGCGCATGCTATATCCCTTTAACCCAAGGGTGACAGTATGTCCTTCATCCAAAAAGCGTATTACTGGGCAAGAACCGAGCGTTTTCAAACTCAAGTTCTCTTATTTCGCTATGGTTTGTTGACATAACAACGCTGCGTCTTTATTGGGTAAGCAATGAATGGTGTATACTTTAGAGGTCTCTATTATCTTAGTGATGATTTCAACAGTGTTATTAAACACGGCTTTATCCCATTTCATTGTAGAACACGACGGAAGCAACGAAGCAAAAAGCCTCGATGGGCCTCATCTGTTCAACACTGTTTTCTTTGGCTCGGTCGATACGCGAGATTGAACCAAGTTCGGCCTTTATGTTACGATAGCAAGGCGTTTTACCACTCCACGGACTACCATATATATAGGGTTTTCCATCGATGACGCGAACAATGGGATTATCATCGTTCATCAAGTCGCAATCAGGAATATAGCGTAACCACAGACTAACGTGAGTACTTTTTCCTGTTCCACTCTTAGCTGTAAAAAGCATAGCCCTTTATTTTGATGTCGCACGAGCGAGGCATGGATAAGCAACGTCTGTTGAAACGAACCTGCAAAAAGCATACGATAGCATCAATGCATTATTTAAACCAAAGTTACGCATGGTGAAATCACCCTCTAATTTACATCTGCAAATCGAGAAATCTTTGTTCGTATGAAGCAGGCAACATAAATTGCCTTGAACATTTCTGATATGAAATTGGTAACCGCCCGATGGCAATACGTCTACTAAGGTCATGCCGTTGCCTGTGTCGATATCCCTTATCAACTCTGTATCTTCTGGCGAAATAGACTGCAAGTCGTTAGTAACAAACAGCTTCAAAAAGCAAGTTTGTCGGTTCATCATTCACCCTAAAAAGGGTCCATCGACTGTATAAGTGTTCCATCATTGGGAGTTGCATTTTCAAAAACAATGCTCACCCCATGTTCTGCGATTATAAAATTATGACTCATCGTTGCTCTTCTTCTCCGTATAAGTGCGTGCTGTGCCAGCGTTGCAAGATTAACACCAAGCTTCGCCAAAACCTTAAAACACAACATCCCAATTTATTTACCAGCACATCAATTGAGGGAATTTAGACTAGTGGCATTATTTCTCGGGTGCTACGGCTGCGTATTTAAAATCTTTTAGCGTTGAGGTAGCGCAAATTAGCGTCGCCTTTAGCAGCATTTTTCTTTAACAGCGTGGCATATTTCTTTTCGGCTTTCTTTCGCGAAAGGGCAAAGCAAGTGATGCAAGTGGGATTTACAAAGCCTTGCGACTGCAAAAAGTCGCGAAGTTGATACGAATAATTCTCCCTACTATAGAGGAAATTTCCCTTATCGTTAATCCAAGCATCAACCTCTTGCACATCGGTAATGTAAGATGTTGAGTCGTTAAACGAAGCAGCCATTCCAAAGATATAAACCTTGGTTTGCACCAGTTTGGCTTTGGGCCGTTGTGGCCAATGTCAGCAAGAATGTTGCTGCAAAAAAATATTTTTTAATTGTTTCATCATTATTTATATGGCAGAATCACTGCTTTTTATCCTATTGAGAGAGGCCACACTAGCCCCACTCTACCCTATTTATTAGTGCAGTGCACTCGCTTTACTGTCCCAGATAAGACTTTAGCATTTTGTTCTTAGTGTTGTTCCTGAGTTTTCGAAGGGCCTTTTCTTTTATTTGGCGCACTCTTTCGCGCGTTAGTCCGTACTTATCCCCAATTTCTTCGAGCGTCATTTCCATTTGATTGATACCGAAGAAAGCCTCAACAACGTTACGCTCGCGTTCATTTAAGAATTGCAGAGCCTCTGCAATCTCAGCTCGCAACGACTCTTTCACCAATTCGTTGTCAACACTTGGAGTGTCGTGATTGGCCATCATGTCAAGCAAGCTATTGTCTTCCCCGTCCATAAATGGTGCATCCACGGAAACATGCCTGCCAGTTACCTTGATAGCATCCTCAATCTTGTCTTCTGGCAAGTCGGTTTTCTCTGCTATCTCGTTAATGCTGGGCCTGCGTTCGTTTTCTTGTTCGAACTTATTAAGTATCCTATTAATTTTATTTACCGAGCCCACTTGATTTACTGGCAAACGAACAATGCGACTTTTGTTCTGCAATAGCTTGCAAAATGCTTTTGCCTTATCCACCACACGGCGTAAGAAATAAACTTAAAAACCACGCGTTTCGTCAAACTTTTCAGCAGCTTTTATGAGTCCCACATTACCTTCGTTAATGAGATCTTGTAGGCTAAGTCCCTGGTTTTGATATTGTTTGGCAACAGACACAACAAATCGCAAGTTGGCTTTGGTTAGCTTCTCCAAGGCTTTTCTGTCTCCTTTTTTGATGCGTTGTGCCAATTCAACTTCCTCCTCCACAGAGATTAGTTCTTCATGTCCAATCTCCTGCAGGTACTTTGTCCAGCGAGTCACTCTCCCTGTTCGTTATCGATTTCGTGATTTTCAGCTGTCTCATTAAGCGTTACTTTTATATGCTTGTATGCAAATTTAATGACTTTGAAGCACATTCACAAATCTTTTTGCCTTTTTTTGCTTATCTATCTACATCTTCTTTATACACAGCAGAAAAGGCAGACAATTTTATTGCCTGCCTTTAGTGCTTTTTGTGTTGCCTACTTGGTATGCAACAACGATGTTGTCAGTCTTTAAGCAAACTGAGATTGTAAATTGTTACGCCAATAATGGTGAGCATACCTCCGAACAAAACTAAAGGTGTAAAGCCCGAAAGATTCACACCGAGAAGGGCGTCGAAGAACAACACGCCCGCATTTCTAGCCACTTGTATTGCCAATTCCCAACCTCTTGTAAACAATATAAAGGCCAACCCAACCATACAACAGAAGAATGTCCACAGCCTGTTATAGGTTTGGATGGGCGAACGAGGCAGCTTCTTCATCACTTGTGCAGAGAAGCCGTTGTCTGTTAATTCTTGTTTGTGCTCTTCAAAGAAGTGTTTCAACAAGTCGTCATCTCTTTCTGTCATATCCATTTTCTTTTTAAGTATCGTGTCATTTTATCTTTACCCCTGAACAAATGCGACTTCACGGTACCTGCAGCCATGCCCATTATCTCGGCGATTTTGTCGATTGGCTGGCCTTCCATCAGCTGCAAAGTTAAACAAGTTCGTTCGTAATTATTCAGCGTATTCAATGCAGCATAGATGTCAAGCGAGACAGTTGTGTCGGAATTTTCTGCGTTTCGCCTGCTCACCTCCGCCGTTTCTAAGTCTTCGGTGTGTTTACTGTTACGTGTGCTATCGTAAAACACATTGTAAGCAATACGATAGAGCCATGTCGAGAAAGACGCATCGCCCCTGAATTTAGTGATATTGAGATAAGCTTTCACGAATGTATCCTGAGCCAGGTCGTCGCTAAGCGCTTCGTTTCCCAACGTTTGATTGAGAAAGAAACGCCTAATGGGCGACTGATACCTCACAACCAGCCTCGTTAAAAAGCTTTTCGGTTGTGTTGTTCAGCCGCCATGGCAACTAGGGTATTATCGTTTAGCGCAGTCACGTTTATTTAAAAATTCAGGATGATTATCAATATCGTTGTTTTCGCGTTTTTTTACGAGAAACGCGTGCCATATACACCTGCCCGAGTCCGTAGCAGAGTACCAATAGACCCACGCCCACCAATGGCTTGGCACGAAACATTATAAACATCAAAGCTAAACCCAGTCCGACAGCCGTATTCTTCACACCTTTTCTCCACAACACCTCATCGCTTTCTGAAAAAGGAGGAAGCATTATGTGTTGGTGGCAACTGCCCCATATCCATTGCTTTCATTGACATTTTCACACGGTCGTTGTGTCGTTTTATCAAATAGTATAAGATAAAAAAACAAATACAAAGAAAGGTGCAACCAAGAAGAGAAAACTGCAAATGATAATAAAGACACCTAAGATAGTTCCGCTGGGACCACCTAACCTTGAAAGATATTTTAAGAGGTCAAGAGGATTATCGATGTCATCATCATCATCATACTCTGCAAGCACCTGGATACTATTAGCATCATCCTCATCTATATCGCTAAAAGACGTGGTATCAGAATACACATGAATGGCAGAAGAAGCACTGTCTTCCATAACCTTAACAGTGGCTGCGCCGTGGCGATGTCGGTGCTTAGGGGTGGCATCCATAACCGAGACTCCGACTAGAAACAGCATGGAAAAACGCCAAAAGATATTTCTTCATTGTGTTGTTGTTTTATCGTTTTTACGTATATAAGACGCAAACAAACACGATTTAGTTGCAGAGGATGAAAAAAACATATATTTGTACTCGCTAAAGACGAATTTACATGGTGCTACCACAAGATTTCATCACTTACACACGGGCTTTTGATGGGCAGCGAACGCTATGATAAAATGGCTTCCGCGTTACTCGAAGAACCTCCCGTGAGCCTAAGATTAAACCCGTTTAAAACCTTAAGCGGGATCACCGAGGTATGCAATGCTGATGGTCAAGTGCCCTGGGCCAGCAATGGCTTTTTATCTGTCTGGGCGCCCCAACTTCACTTTCGACCCTCTATTTCATGCAGGCACATATTATGTGCAAGAGGCATCGTCGATGTTTGTGGCATGGATAGTTAGCCAATTGATACATATCCCCATTACAATGCTCGACCTATGTGCTGCCCCTGGCGGTAAGTCTACAGCTTTTAAGGAGCGTTCTGCCGAAAGGAAGCTTGCTCTTCTGCAACGAGCCAATGCCACAAAGATCAAACATATTGGCTGAAAACGTCCAGAAATTTGGGCATCCCGACATGGTGGTTACAAACAATTTTGCTGCAGACTACCGCAAAAGTGGCTTGCAATTCGATGTCATCTTAGCCGATGTGCCTTGCTCGGGCGAGGGCATGTTCAGAAAAGATGCTGGTGCTATTGCCGAATGGAGCGAAGCAAATGTGGAGCATTGCTGGCGATTGCAACGGGAAATCATTTCCGACATTTGGCCATGCCTTAAACCTGGCGGATTACTGATTTACTCTACTTGCACTTTTTAACGACAAAGAGAACGAACGCAACGTGGAGTGGATTGAACAAGAGTTTGGTGCCGATTTCGACCTCCCGCCCATTCCTTACGGATGGAACATCACTGGTAGCATTGGCTCAGACATTCCTGCTTGTAGGTTTATCCCAGGCTCATCCAAGGGAGAAGGCCTTTTTCTTATGCGTGCTTAGAAAAAGGCACGAACACCACTTGTCTCGCGAAGAGCGAATAAAAACGCCTAAGCAAAAAAACATACCGACAAAGCCTAAAATGCCCGATATTCCACAATGGCTTAAAGCAGATTATGATTGCTCGATACGCCTAATAAACAGCAATATCTCATGCCATTCCCAACCAATGGGTTAGCGTATTCGATAAAGCTTGTGAGGCTTTTACGCATCGTCCACGCGGGAGTGGGATTGGCCACCTCTAAGGGTAAAGACCTTATTCCGCACCCTGCCCTAGCCCTCTCCATTGCTTTAGCTGATGGTGCTTTTAGCCAATGCGAGCTAGATTACTCCTCAGCCATCGCTTTTTTTTAAGGCGCGAGGCCATCGCTCTTCCCAACGAAACGCCACGTGGATACGTACTGGTAACCCATAAAGACATGCCTTTGGGCTTTGTAAAAACATAGGCAACCGCGCCAACAACCTCTATCCACAAGAGTGGCGCATAAAAAGCACGCACATACCGCAACCTCAACAGATTATAAAATTAAAATGAAACAATATCTAGACTTGCTTCAACGCATCGTAACCGAGGGCTCGCGCAAGGAAGATCGCACTAGAACGGGAACCTTAAGTGTTTTCGGACACCAAATGCGTTTTAACCTCGCAGAGGGCTTTCCGTTGCTCACTACGAAGAAGTTGCACCTCAAATCCATTATTCACGAATTGCTTTGGTTTCTCAATGGAGACACAAACGTGAAATATCTTCAAGAAAAATGGTGTGAGAATTTGGAACGAATGGGCCGACGAAAACGGCGAACTGGGCCCCTGTTTATGGGCATCAATGGCGTTCTTGGCCTGATTATAATGGTGGACACATCGACCAAATTCAAGGCATTGTGAATGCTTTGAAGAATAATCCCGACTCGCGACGCATGATAGTGAGCGCATGGAATGTGGCAGAAGTTGACCAAATGGCTCTCCCCCCCTGCCATTGCTTATTCCAATTCTATGTTGCCGACGGCAAATTAAGCTTGCAATTGTATCAGCGTTCGGCCGATACGTTCCTCGGTGTGCCATTTAACATCGCCTCGTATGCACTCTTAACCATGATGATGGCCCAGGTTTGCGGTCTGCAACCTGGTGACTTTATCCACACAACAGGCGACACGCATCTTTACCTAAACCATCTAGAACAAGCTAAAGAGCAGCTTCAGCGCGTCCCTCGAGCATTGCCCAAGATGGTAATTAACCCTAATGTAACAAGTATTTTCGACTTTAAATACGACGATTTCACCCTCGAAGGTTACAACCCTCTTCCTCATATCAAGGCCGAAGTATCGGTGTAAGCTTCTTAATACATCAAGTTATGCAGATAAACGTTATTGCTGCTGTGGCGCAAAAACAATGCCATTGGCTATCAAAACAAACTGATATACTGGTTGCCCAACGATTTAAAGCGCTTCAAGGCCCTTACCACTGGCCACACTATTATCATGGGTCGAAACACCTTTCTTTCGCTACCCAAAGGGGCATTGCCTAATAGAAGGAATGTGGTGTTGAGCACCACTCAAACCGTTTTCCCTGGCTGCGACTGTTTTTCTTCCCTACACGATGCATTACAAAGTTGCTATGCTAACGAAGACGTATATATAATAGGTGGCGCTAAGCTTTATTACGAAGCTATAGACATTGCTAATAGACTTCTTTTAACCGAAGTAGCCGATACACCTCAGGAAGCAGATGCGTTCTTTCCATGTTACGATGGCTGGGTGCAAACTGCTCGCGAATGTCATAAGAAAGACGAGAAGCACCAGTTTGACTATTGTTTTGCTGACTACGAACGACCGACAACGCTCGCTATCGACTAATCTCAAACACACTAAATACATTTACACGCAAACGTATGATAATCAAGATTAGTGGCATGCATCATGCCGACGACATCAAAGAGGCTTCGCTTTTGGGCGTCGACCTTCTTGGATTCGACTTCATTCCCCAAAGCAAACGATATGTAAAAAAATGATTTCATCACAAGCAGGTATCATCCCCGACTTTAGCGAAGAGCGTCTTCGCACGCTTAGTAAGCATAATAACAACCTACAACCACATTCACGTAGGATTAGTCGTGTGGGCGCTTTTGCCGATGATATGCCTCAAAACATTGTAACACGCGTATATAACTACGACCTTAATTATGTGCAACTTAACGGAGACGAACCTGCTGTGACGCTCGAAAACCTACGACGCACTATTGAACCCGATATGCAAAAAGAGCATCAGACTTATTAAAAAGATTAACATCACCTCGATAGCCGACCTGGCCAAAACCACCGAATACGAGGGTAATGCCGACCTGCTACTGTTTCATATCACTGCTGAAGAAGCCGAATATCAAGCCACTGGCGACAAAAATTCGCCACTCAACCAACTGTTTTCTGTATACTCTGGCATCACACCTTTTTTAATAAGCAAACCCAATGCCCCCTTCGACACCTTATTAATTAAGGACATTGCTCACCCCTTGTTTGCAGGTATCGATCTTGATACGCAGTTCGAATTAGAAAAATGGGCGTAAAGACATGGTCGCATTGAAAAAGTTATGTAGAAGCCATTAGAGCCTTTAGATGATAACATACACAACAAAAGGCGTAACACAAAAGAAAACCATGAATATAGTTATCATCGACAACTACGACTCATTCACATACAATCTTGTACATCTCATTGCAAGTTTGGGGGCAAATGTAACGGTATTGAAGAACGATAATTTGGATCTGGTCCAGCTAGAAAACTTTGATAAAATTGTGCTTAGCCCAGGTCCTGGCCTTCCTGAAGAAGCAGGCAAGACTATGGACGTGATAAAAACCTATGCCTCCATCAAACCCATACTGGGAGTTTGTCTTGGTCATCAAGCCATAGCCTTGGCTTATGGCGCCAGTCTTACCAATCTCCCTACAGTCTGTCATGGTCTTTCAACCATTGGGTTAAACCTTGGTAACGACCCCATTTTCAAAGGATTACCCGCCAAAGTGGCCATGGGTAGATATCATAGTTGGGTCGTAACACGCAAAACCGTCTGTCCTCCATTAGAGATAACAGCCCTAAGTGACGACGGATTGGTGATGGGCATCCGCCACAAGCACTTAAAATTGCACGGCATACAGTTTCATCCCTGAAAGCATTTTAACGCCCGAGGGCAAAACCATCGTCAACAACTGGTTATATAATGACTAATTACTCTTCATCAAAAAAACAACTCAGACAAGAATATAACTAGCTATTAATAAAAAGATTATCGACAATCATATAAGCAAAAATAAAGCAATTAATTACCAACATCAATTTTAATATTTTATTCAAAAAGCATATTTCGTCTTTAAAAACGAGGTTATTTATAAAATAAATCATACCTTTTGTATTAAAAATAAAGGACTTTTATGAATACCACGAGCCCCACTATCATGACATCCAAACACTAAAAACAACCATTTAATGGAGCAACTGGTATAAAAAAACCTTAAGCTTGCCTGAACTTATGACGAGAAAAACAACAACACTACAAATGGCGCCTAGTTGGAAAATGTAATTCTAACCTTGGTAATGTTTACCGCAATCTCGGTAATCCTTAAACCTGTGTTCATGTTCTACAATCACAGTTCTTTCAGTGATTGTACTTTGAGCGATTATATGGCCGTTATTTGGCACGGCCTGCCCATGGACTTATCAGTAGCTGGTTATTTCACCATCATCCCTGCCCTACTGGCACTAATTTCCATTTGGTTGAACCCCACTTTAATTCGCGGCCTGCACAGAACCTATTTATTTTTTTGCAGCGCTCATGTTGAGTGTAATCTATTGCACAGATGGCATTCTCTACGATTATTGGCACTTCCGAATAGACTCCACGCCCTTTTCTACTTCTTCAGTTCTCCAAAAGACGCGCTAGCGTCTGTTTCAACGTGGTGGATTGTGTTCGGCGTCACGATGCTACTCATCCTCATATTCGCACTATTCTTCATTTTGGTGAAAAACTTTAGGAAGGCTTCCTGAGAGCAAAGGCATTGCCAAAAGACAGGCTCATTGCATCCGCCATTATGATTGTTATGTTGGGATTGTTGTTCATTCCCATTCGTGGAAGCTTAGGAACTTCAACCATGAACCTAGGTAGAGTGTACTTCAGCGAAAACCAAAAACTAAAACCACGCGGCCATTAATCCCTGCTTTAGTTTACTCACTTCACTAATTAACGACGAAAAACACTCAAGACCAATATCGTTTTTCACCGAAACAGAGGCCAATAAGCTATTCGCAAAAAATCAGGGACAACAGTGCTAAAGGAGGAACTGATGCGGTGTTTAAAAATGCTAAATACCAACAAGCCCAATATCATTTTTGGTGGTATTAGAAAGCTTTTCAGCGCATATCATGAAATCTATGGGCGGTACACCTAACGTGGCTGTAAACATGGATAAGTGGGCAAACGAAGGCGTATTGTTCACCAATTTCTACGCCAACAGCTTCAGAACCGACCGCGGATTGGCTTCCATACTAGCTGGCTATCCTGCCCAACCCACCATGAGCATCATGAAATTCCCTAACAAAACGGGGAGTTTACCGATGTTCCCACAAAAACTAAAAAAAGCAGGATATCAACTTAAATACTATTATGGCGGAGATGCAGACTTCACAAATATGCGTTCTTTCGTCACAACAGCCGGTTTCGAAGACCTAATCTCTGATGCTGACTTTCCGCTTAAATTAAGATTAAGCAAATGGGGTGTGCCCGATGAGTTTGTGTTTGAGCGGGCTTTGGTCGACATTAAACAACAAGACGCCAACGCTGCGCATCTCACCGTGATACAAACAAGCAGCAGCCACGAGCCTTACGACGTGCCATATAATAAGCTGAACAATAAGATACTGAACGCATTTGCCTATACCGACAACTGTCTCAGGTAAGTTTGTCAATGCTCTAAAACAACTACCAATGTGGAAAAAACACCCTCGTTGTATTAGTTCCCGACCATCAGGGATGTTATCCAGAGAACCTGGACAACTACACACCTGAACGTTACCACATCCCCCTACTCCTTATTGGCGGTGCACTGAAGGCCAAAGGGCATATAGCCACATATGGTTCGCAAGCTGATATAGCAGCAACACTCTTGTCGCAGCTTGAATTTCGTACAACGAGTTCACCTTTAGCAAAGACATGCTCAACCCCAACGTGCCACATTTCGCGTTCTCAACAGTGCCCAATGCGTTCATGATGAAGACAAACGACAACACAGTGTTCTTTAACTGTGAAACAAATAAAAACTATTCTGGATAACGGAAAAGACGCCAGGAGCCAACCTGCCCTATGCCAAAGCATACCTGCAGAAGCTCTACGACGACATTTCCAAGCGATAACAACATAAATGATAACAACCCTCAACAACTTAGACGCGGCCATTTTACTATGGCTTAACAGCTTTCATTCAACATTCTTCGACCATTTCATGAGCCTTGTAACGGGCAAATGGATTTGGGTTCCGATGTACGCTTGCATCTTGGTGGTGCTCACTCTTCGTGTTAGCTTCAAGCCTAAACTCCTCATCATCCTTGCAACTATCGGATTGGGGTTGTTTTTCTCGGATTTCTTTGTTTCCGAATACATTCGCCCGTTATTCAACAGGCCACGCCCCTCGCAGCCTGGTAGTGGCATTAGCCATCTTGTTCACCTTGTAGACAACTACAGGGGTGGCAGCTATGGCTTCCCTTCTTGTCATGCTTCAAACTCGTTTATGTTAGCCACCATCATCTATTTGATATTCCGCAACAAAGCGCTTGCATGCTTTCTCTACGCTTGGGCCATAATTATGTGCTACAGCCGGGCTTATTTAGGTGTTCATTATCCAGGTGATTTACTCGTAGGTGCAATATGGGGAAGTGGCGTTTCGTATATGCTTTACAGCTTGGCAAATCGCTTTTTCAACCTTTCTGATTTAAAAGACGCCAAACAAACAGCATACATCAACATGGCAGTAACTGCAAGTTTCGCTTTAATCTTAATTATTTCAGCGGTGCAAGTGTGCGAAAGCTAAATTGTAGAACGATGTTTGGCTAAGCGTAATTTGAGAAATTGTTACGCCACATTAGTAAGATACATAACACATTAGCCACAAAAATATAATAAAGAAAGACTAAACAGAAGCACTCATGCTTGGCGTTTCAATCTTTTTCAGTACATTTGCATAACAAATAACATAACAGGTAAACAATGAAACCAACACTATTATTACTCGCCGCCGGTATGGGAAGCCGTTATGGTGGCCTCAAACAGCTTGATGGACTAGGGCCCTAACGGCGAAACCATCATGGACTATTCTATCTATGATGCCATCAAGGCAGGGTTTGGAAAAATTGTCTTTGTAATACGCAAAGACTTCGAAAAAGGAGTTCAAAGAGAAAGTTCTCTCTAAATACGAAGGACATATACCTGCCGAACTGGTATTCCAAAGCTTAGATGCTTTTTACCTGAAGGCTACGCTGTTCCTGAAGGAAGAGAAAAGCCTTGGGGAACAAAACCACGCTGTAATGATGGCTAAAGATGTTATAAAAGAGCCTTTCTGCGTTATCAACTGCGACGATTTCTACAATCGCGACTCATTCATGGTGATAGGCAAGTTTCTCCGAACTTCCTGAGAACAGCAAGAACGCCTATGCAATGGTAGGTTTCCGCGTTGGAAACACGCTTAGCGAAAACGGTACTGTGGCTCGTGGCGTTTGCTCTACAGACGAAAAACGGTTTGCTCACCACTGTGGTTGAACGCACCGAGATTATGCGAGTTGAGGGTAAAGTGAGCTATAAAGACGAAGAAGGACAATGGGTGGCCATTGAAGACAACACGCCCGTGTCGATGAACATGTGGGGTTTCAGTCCCGACTACTTCGACTATAGCGAAGAATACTCAAAGATTTCTTGGCCGATGAGAAAAATCGCACCAACTTAAAAGCTGAATTCTTTATCCCGCTGATGGTTAATAAACTGATAAACGATAAAACTGCAACAGTGAAAGTGCTCGACACCACAAGCAAATGGTTTGGCGTTACCTATTCAGCCGACCGCGAAGGTACTGTTGAACGCATTCAATCGCTGGTTAACGAAGGCGTTTATCCCTCAAAATTGTTCTAAGAATTCTTGATTAACTGCCGATAAGGCGGTAAACTAATGGTAACGTTTGGGCTTGGAATTAAATTCGGTATTACTGCTTTTCTCGCCCACTTACCACTTTATAACATAAGCTATCTTTGGCCGTTTGCCTCTATATGGTATACCCAAAGATGGCTTTTTAACTTTTATGTCGTCACAATACCATTTGTATTGTTGTGCAAAACAAACATTCTGAAGAACTTAAACGTCTGTTCTATTTGTGTACAAACGTCACGAATTCAACCCTTAGAACAAACCCTACTCCTAGACAAGACTATAAAAACGGGCTTTGCCCAACCGCATAAGCGAGAGAACAAAACCCGTTATTGTTAATTTGGTCTCTTATCTAGTTGATAAGTCTCGCAAATATTAGTCTAGCCATTTAACGTAAGCAAAGTCTTGACGATGTGGCAGAAGGTCGTTTTTGGGGTACATTCTCACACAAGTTCTATACGTACCTGCGTTAGAAGGCTCAATTTCTGCTTCGAATGTGAAGAGATTTCCCTCACGATTAACCATCTTAAACTGATGAGTGCTGTACACTTCTCGGTCGGAATCGCTATGTTCGCTCTTCAACGACACCAGTTCAAGGCCAACAGCATCGTCCAATCCTTGTTCGTCAATCACGTAGCGAATTGTATATTTCATACCTGTTTCGCCACCATTTTCCAAGAACGATGTTTCTTTTTGAAACCACATGTATACCATCCCATCGTTCAGCAACAGCCTCTTTCCAGGTAGCAATCTTCTTAGCCAGCTCGTTATTGTTGGCCAATAGTTGGGCTGAACGTTTAGCCTGACGGTTGTAGAACTTATCGAAATAATCGTCAAGTTGACGCTTCATCGTATAGTGAGGGTGCAATTGTGGCGATAGAGTTTTTAATAACCTGAATCCACTTTTCACTATATCCCTTCTTGTTCTTCTTATAGTACATCGGAATAATCTCGTTTTCGAGCAGACCGTAGATGGTGGCAGCATCTAGTTTGTCTTGATATTCCTGGTTCTGATAGGTACGTTTCTCGTCCAAAGCCCATCCTGCGCCTTCGCGATAACCTTCAACCCACCATCCGTCAAGCACAGAGATTAACAACACCGTTTAGTTCGGCCTTCTCTCCCGAAGTACCCGAAGCCTCTAAGGGGCGAGTTGGGGTATTCATCCAGATATCTACACCTGATACCAAGCGACGAGCCAGCTGCATATCATAGTCTTCCAAGAAAATAATCTTACCTAAGAACTCAGGACGTTGGCTAATTTCAAAGATGCGTCTGATAAGTCCTTGTCCTGCACCGTCTGCGGGGTGAGCCTTTCCTGAGAAGAAGAACAACACGGGATGTTCAGGGTCGTTAACTATCTTAGACAAGCGCTCGAGGTCGGTAAAGAGCAAGTGCGCACGTTTGTAGGTAGCAAAACGACGGCAGAAGCCAATCATCAGCGCGTTGGGGTTGATGCGTTCGAGCAGCGAAACAACGCGTGAAGGGTCACCTTGGTTTTTGAGCCAAGTCTCTGTAAACATCTCACGGATAAAGCGAACAAGCTTCTTTTTCAAAAGCCATACGTGTGTTCCAGATTTCTTCGTCTTCCACATTATAGATGGCATGCCAAATCTTTTCGTTGCTTTGGTCACCCATAAACGATGGGTCGAAGTGTTTATCGTAGAGCTTACGCCATTCGGTTGCGGTCCAAGTAGGCAAGTGTACACCATTGGTTACATAACCCACATGGTTTTCTTCTGGATAATAACCCTTCCAAATTGGAGAGAACATTTTTTGGCTAACCCAACCATGCAGCGGCTAACGCCGTTAACTTCTTGGCAAGTGTTGCATGCGAACACCGACATACAGAAGCGTTCGTCGTGGTTTTCAGGATTTTCGCGACCCATACCGATAAATTCGTCCCACGAAATACCCAATCTTGAAGGATATCCACCCATGTATTTGCCAAACAAATTCTCGTCAAAATAATCGTGTCCGGCAGGGTACTGGCGTGTGAACGGTGTAGAGCGAAGAGGCACGAACAAGTTCCATAGCCTCATTAAAAGGCATACCGCCATCAACATAATCACACAAACGTTGCAAGTTACAGAGCGCAGCATGACCCTCATTGCAGTGATAAATCTGCTTTTTGATACCCAGTTTCTTCAACGTTAAGATACCACCCATACCCAAGAGGATTTCTTGTTTCAAGCGGTTCTCGTTATCGCCACCATAAAGAGCATGCGTAATGGGACGATCGTATTCAGAATTCAGCTCGTTATCCGTGTCAAGCAAGTAGAGGCTAATGCGTCCAACGTTCATTCTCCACACGTAAGCGTGAACCATATAGTTCATATAAGGAACCTCAACAACCACAGGATTGCCTTCTGCATCAAGCTGTCTTTCAAGAGGAAGCGAGTTAAAGTTCTGCGCATCGTAATTAGCAATCTGCTGTCCGTCCATACTTAGTGATTGCTTGAAGTAGCCATATCTGTACAAGAAACCAACAGCACACATGTCAACATTGCTGTCTGAAGCCTCTTTCAGGTAGTCTCCGGCAAGCATACCCAATCCACCCGAGTAGATTTTCACTACTTGGTTGATACCATATTCCATGCTAAAATAGGCCACCGAAGGGCGTTTGCTATCGGGTTTCACATCCATATACTTACGGAACATGGCGTAAACATCCTTCACTTTCTTCATCAAGGCCTTGTCCTTCACGATTTCTTCCTTACGGTCGTAGCTCAATCTCTCAAGCAACATCACGGGATTGTGCCCCACTTTCTCGTAAAGTGTTTCGTCTAGGCTTTTCCACATATTGCGTGCTTCGTAGTTCCAAGCCCACCACATATTGTGTGAAAGCTCGTCCAGACATTTCAGCTCTTCTGGCAGTCGCGACTTAATAGAAAGTTCTTTCCACACCGGAGCATTTGAATAATCGGCTTTAATCTTCATAATTCTCAGTTCAATATTGAATAATGTTTTTATTTCTCTTATTTGGTTCTCTCTTCTGTCTTTGTCAGTGCCATGTGATAGGCCTCATTATAATAGGCAATGAACTTTTTCCAAAGCGCTTTTTCGAAAGGCTTTTGGCTTTTTCTCTAGCTTTTGTTACCGCTGTTTTAGGCAGCAAGGCATAATTTGCCACCGCATCCTTTATTTCGTCGGCCACCTCGTGGTAGTTGTAATCAGTGCGGTGCACAACCTTTACACCATTAGAGAGGTTGTTTTCTGCTTTATCAGCTTTCAAAACCTGTTGTGCCCAAATGCCAAAACCAGCCAAATCGGTGGTAACACAAGGGATGGAGAACGCCACAGCTTCAAGTGGAGTGTAACCCCAAGGCTCGTAATACGAAGGATAGACGCAGATATCGTTACCCAGTATGAGGTCGTAATAAGGCATATTGAAAATGCCATCGTTACCATTGAGATAGCAAGGCACGAAAATAATCTTCACCTTATCTTGTTTATTGTTTGCAAAGTCAAGCGCTCGCAACATTGTCAAGACGTTATCGTGCTCCATGTTATGCAGCCAATGGGTAAGCATAGGGCATGGCAGCGGAGTATCGAAAAACAGTGTTGGGCGATGCATTAAGTCTTTCGGCAAGATCTTCTCTAGCACTCCCCACCCATGCTGGCACATCAACAAAAAGCCACAACCTTCTTGTTTAGGCGTTCATCAAAGCGCAAGCGGTTCATGGCATCAATAAACACGTCGATGCCTTTGTTTCTAAATTCGTAACGTCCACTGGTTGAAACAATGAGTGTATCCTCGCCGAATAAGTCGCCAGTGAGACAGTTGGCCACACGAAGCATTTCTGCACGTGCACGTTTTCTCTTGGCCGTAAATGCACTTCCTTTAGGCACAAAGTCGTCTTCAAAGCCATTAGGCAACACTACATCAACTACTTTATCAAGCAATTCGCGACATTCGTTGGCCGTTATGTCGCTAACGGTGGTAAAACAATCCACGTTCCATGCCGTTTGTTTCTCTATCGAATGCTTGCTTTGCATGTTTAGTTCGTTGGCCATTTGGTCTCCGTTATATGCAAAAAGATACTCATAGAGGGGCTTATTGTTGCCAGCAATACTTCGCCCGATGCTTGTAGCGTGTGTAGTGAATATTGTTGCCACTTCAGGTAGATGCTTTCTTACGTATAGTAAGCCTAGTCCAGCCATCCATTCATTACCATGATAGATTACCTTTGCATTCTTTTCCACCTGGTATCGGCAAAAACTTTCCACCACTTTTGCTGCGGCATACGAGAACATCGATGCTTCATCATAGTCGCCATAACCATGAAGGCTATCCACTTGGAAGCTTTCCCACAGTTCGGCATATATCATATCCTTCTGTGAAAAGAAGGGTTTAAAGTCTACCAACACTGCAACGGGTGAACCAGGTACATTCCATCGGCCCACCTTAATACCCAATCCGTTTGCCCGAGCCTGTTTGGCCCAGTCGGGATAAAGGTCATTCACTTCCTGAAAATCAGTGTTTGATTCATCCAATAGCGGTCCCACGAAAATAATCCTGTCGGGCATTGCAGTCTGTAAGGTCTGTGCCCGTGTCGAAAGAACTGTGTAAATCCCGCCAACCTTGTTACATACTTCCCAACTTGACTCAAGAATATAGTCGGGGAATAGTGTTATTCTATTCATTTATATATATATATAATATTGTTGCAAAGATAACATTATTTTTTTCAGATAACACCTATACAACCAACTTTTTATTTGCCAAAAGGGCTTATACTTGATATAGGTTTGGCCGACGATAGATTTGAGGTTAATGGTAAAATTATGATGAACGACTAGCCAAACACTACCACCCCATTTTTTAAATAAGGTGTGAACGATGACTAACATGCGCTAAGCACAAGAATTTATTTAGAGCTTTGCGCACAAATCGGTGAAGTTTACTTGCAGGTAGTTGGGAATTACCACCTCTGTGTACTCACTTATCACCTCTATTGGGTTTGATGTAGACAAGCCCACCAATGGCATCCCGGCTGCTGTTACAGCCTTAAAACCGTTAATGCTGTCTTCGAAAGCCACACATTCTACAGGTTTTACCCCAAAAAAGCTTGCTCCTAGTTGATAACAATAAGGGTGAGGCTTACTCTCTATAAAGTCTTCGGCCGTAAAAACATGATCGAAGCAGGCTTTAAAATCGGGATGTTGATTATAAACTTGCTGCATTTTGGATTTATTGCTACTGGTAACCACCGCCGTTTTCACATTCAGCTGATGTAACTGAGACATAAACTCCTCAAATCCAAACACATATTCAAATGGCATTGTTTGTTCGAATGCTGTTAGTTGGGTTGTTATTTCATGCTGCAATTGAGGCGAATTGGCAAAATATCTATCGTAAATCCAGGTCAAAGTTTGCCCCTTTATAGCAGTGGCCAAGTTGGGTTGCTCGAGGGTGATACTGTTCAAATACCTTGCTCCAAAAACTGGGTGTACAATGGTTCTGTGTCGAAAACAACACCATCTAAGTCAAAAAGGGCAACTTTCTTTTCGTTCATTTCTATTTATTTGAATACTAGTTCTCTTATTTTTCAAACAACTCAATCGCTTCGCTTATGTAACAAAAAAAGCAGTGTAATATCGAAACATGCCATCAACCAAGAAAAAACTTGCCAGCACGATGGTTTTCGATAAACTTCTCTCTTCTTCAAAACCTTCTTCGTAAAGTGCTTCCAGCTTTGTTGTATCTTTCTCTATGCGCCCAACATCCATTGGGCGTTGTGGCTGAATACAAGCCACACGTCCCTCTCGTTCTAAATTTTCCACCAATTGTAGCTGAGCGTTGTACACTTCTAGTCTTCTGCTAAGCACAACTCTTAACCGAGGATACTTCTTATAAATAAAATTGGGTATCTTATAGTCTTTCCCTGTAGCTCTATAGCCGTAGTTGCGCGTCATCACCACAACATTAAAGTCGTGACCTGTATCTATGGCCCTTTGCACGGGTATGCTATCCACAATTCCTCCATCCAGCATTGGAATGCCATCTACATTTACAATTTTGCTAACAAAAAGGCAAACTGCTCGACGCACGCACCACATCTAGAACGCGTTGTTTATTCTCTTTCTCCGTAAGATACATAGCCCCACCTGTTAAACAATTGGTGGTTACCATCTCGAATGTGGCTCGATTGCGAAAATAAGCATCATAATCGAAAGGCAACAATTCGTTGGGAAACTTATCATAAAGCAATTCTTGATCGAATATACAGCCTTGAGTTACCAAGTGGCGCAGCCCTAAATATTTGTAGCGAGCCAGAAAATCGATGTTTGAAAGTCGTGCACGACGTGGCTGCCAACTCATATACGACATGCCATTGCAGGCCCCTGCCGACACAGCAACAATGTAATGAAACCTTAAGTCGTGCTTCATAAAAAGCATCGAGCACACCACTGGTAAACACACCTCGCATGCCTCCTCCTTCAAGAACCAAGCCTTTATTTGACCCTATTTGCATAAAACACATTAAATTTTAGGGGCAAAGATAATAAAACATGCGCATTTTTTGCTATCTTTGCGTACAAATGTTTAAAAACTAATAATCATGTTCAGTAAGGAAACTTATATCCGTAGACGTACCGAACTAAAAAACTTGGTACAAAAGTGGTGTAATTGTCATTTTTGGCAACAACGAATCACCCTGCAATTTCCCCAATAATGGGTATTACCCATTCCGTCAAGACTCGTCGTTTCTTTATTACTTCGGCGTGCAACGCGACGGTCTTGTGGGCGTTATCGACGTTGACAACAACGTAGACACACTTGTTGGAGACGATATCGACATTGAAGATATCGTGTGGTATGGCTCGGTTGACAGCGTAAAAGATTTAGCTGCACAGGTGGGAATTGAACACTCATCACCCATGAAGCACCTCAAGACTGTTTGCCACGACGCTATTAAGCAGAAAAGAAAGATACATTTCTTGCCCCCCTATCGTCACGACATCAAACTACAAATATTCGACTTACTGGGCATTCACCCCAACCAACAGAAGGATGAAGCATCACTAACCCTCATCAACGCGGTTGTAAAAATGCGTTCGGTGAAGAAGACCAAGAGATTGAAGAGCTTGAAAGAGCTTCTGAAATTGGTTATCTTATGCATACCACAGCTATGAAACTGATTAGACCAGGCGTTACCGAGAAATATATCGCTGGACAAGTGAGCGGCATTGCTGGTTCTTATGGTGCAATGGTTGGTTTCCCAACCATCTTTTTCTCAACATGGAGAGATTATGCACGGCAATCCCTCGATGGCTATTTTTTGGAAGAAGGCCGACTGGCTTTGTGCGACTGTGGTGCTGAAACCATTAATAACTATTGCTCGGACAATACACGCACCATGCCTGTTAGTGGTAAGTTCACCCAAAGACAATTGGAAATTTACACCATCGTAGAAGCTTGTCACGACCATGCGCTTGAACTTTCTAAACCTGGAGTGAAATATTACGATGTGCACATGGGTGTTTGCCGAATGATGACCGACCGCCTAAAAAGAACTTGGATTGATGAAGGGTAATACCGATGATGCTCTTGCTGCTGGCGCTCACGCTCTATTCTTGCCTCACGGACTGGGACACATGATGGGTATGGATGTGCACGACATGGAGGCACTAGACCAAAAATATGTTGGTTACGACAACGAGATTCAACCCTCTAAGCAGTTTGGTACAGCTGCATTGCGCATAGCACGTCGCTTGGAGAAGGGTTTTGTGGTTACAGACGAGCCAGGTATATATTTCATCCCCGACCTCATCGACGACTGGAAGGCCAAGGGACACTGCAAAGACTTCCTTAACTTCGACCTCATCGAAACGTATAAAGATTTTTGGTGGCATAAGACTGGAAGACGATGTGCTAATAACCGATAACGGTTGCCGCATTTTGGGCAAGGACATCATTCCCTACCACCCCAAAGACGTGGAAGAGTATATGGCCAAACATCGCGCCTAATCATAACCCATCCACTTAAGGCTAGAGAGCCAACACTCAACCATAAGGATGCCTGCGCACAGCCTTTGGCCTGCGCACGGCATCTCTTCATAAGCAGAAATTAGTATCTTAATGGGGATAAATAAACAAAGAGATAATTATAAAGATTTTTCCTAATTAACATTTTTAAGCATAAAAAACAAACAAAAACAATGAAAAAAAGTATTCTTAGCAGCACTTGTTGCGCTCACTGCGACAGGTTTAAACGCAAAGACTCCTAAAAGCAAAAGCCACAAACGGCTAGGAGCAAACCCGTGTTTACGGTGATTAAAGAAAACAAAATCACCAGCATCAAAGACCAAAAACCGCAGTGGCACATGCTGGGACTATGCCACGATGAGCTTCCTTGAGAGCGAAATCTTGCGTAAGTCGGGCAAAACCTACAACCTAAGCGAAATGTTTATCGCCAACAAAAACTACATGGACCGCGCCGTTAAGGCAGTTAGAATGCATGGCGACGTATCGTTTGCACAAGGCGGAAGCTTCGACGACCCACTCCACGTTATCAAAGAGCACGGCATTGTGCCCGAAGACGCTATGGCATTACCTGGCTCTATGACGGGCGACTCGCTGGCTAATTTTGGCGAATTTTTCGATACCATGCTGCCTTACGTAGAGGCTGTGGCTAGAGCAAGGCTAAAAAACTGTCGCCTGCATGGAAAAACGGATTGCAAGGCATCCTCGACTCTTACCTAGGTAAATGCCCCGAAAACTTTACTCACGAAGGAAAGAGCTACACTCCGAAATCGTTTGCTGAGAGCCTAGGACTTGACTGGGACGAATATATAACATTCACCAGCTACACGCATCATCCTTTCTACACAAAGTTTGCTGTTGAGGTACAAGACAACTGGCGTTGGGCTCAAAGCTACAACGTGCCTATCGAAGACCTTACTCGTATTATCGACAACGCCATCATGAATGGTTACACTGTTGGATGGGGTGGAGACGTTACCGAAGATGGATTCACACGTAAGGGCCTTGGTATCCTTGTTGACGCTAAGAAGGTGCGTTCAATGGCTGGTACCGATGCTGACCGCTGGTTTAAACTTTCGGCCAACGAGAAAAAACAACGTTACGACTCGCTCGGAATTAACGCTCCCGAGGTTGTTCCCACTCAAGCTCTGCGTCAAGAAGCCTACGACACCTGGGAAACTACCGACGACCATGGTATGCATATCTTCGGTATTGCTAAAGACCAAAATGGTAAAAGAATATTATATGGTGAAGAACTCATGGGGTCAATATGGCGACTACAAGGGTATTTGGTACATGACCAAGGCTTATGTGGCTATGAAAACAATGGACTTCATGGTTAACAAGAACGCTGTTCCTGCCGACATCTTGCAAAAGATTGGTTTTGTCTAAATAAGACTGAGGAATTAGATTACTTTTAGGCAGGGTTCAGATAAGCGCATTAAAAGCCACCATTGCCATCAGGACAATGTGATGCAATGTTTTATGAATCGCCACTAATCTTCAACAATCGTCTAGGGTTGGGTTAGAAGCATTGCTTCTTCTCGTCCTGAGACGATTTTTATTTCTCGCCCTTTCCCAACAAACTATCTCTCCCACTCACGCCTTGTTAACTTTCGTCTTAAACAGAACATAATAAAGGACCGTATTCAAAACCTGTAGAACCCCATTTACCCCTTCATTCCATAACAACAAACACTAGGATAAGACTTTCGGCCTGGAGTTATACATAATCTAACGTAAGGTCGACGAATTCAGTACAAAGTAAGTTGTCTTTCAAAGTTCTTTTGTACATTGATACACGGTTTCTTTGAAAACAGACAATAGACAACAATGGCATCTAGTAAGTTGACGATGAAATTGCCAAAGCTTTAATGAGCTTTGGGGTTCTACTGAGGCAATGTAATTAGGGTTCATCAGTTACCGTTTCATATATGTACTCTCTGATTCTTACAGACACACAGTGGGATGCTGTCAACAGAAGCTTATATCAGTGCATTTGCGCAACAGGGCCTTCTTGATAAAACAAGGTTAAAACTATGACTACATCCCTTTCTAAATTTACTATACGGCTATAAGAAACAACTTCTGGAAAAAAAGATGGCATAGCTGTTTGCATACTTTTTCAAAATAGAAATGTTTAAAGCAGCGATAACCCGAATCGTGAAAAACATTCATTATAAGCATGACTTCTGCCTTTGACTTTGTATAATTTTCGATAACATTTTTCTTTTTGGGGTGATTTTAGCGTAAATTTTGCTTTCATTGCATCAAAAACTTTCAGAAATTATCTACCATCCATATAACTTTGTTTCAGGTAAGCATAGTTATTTTTGTTTTGTGATTTCTGAAATTAAACACCTTAAAGTTGCAATAAATTTCACCAATTACCAAATTCACGAACACTTATAATTTATCGAACTCACGTTATTTAATTAAGACTTACATCATGATTAAGCAGAAAGATTACATATGAGAAGTATCATTATTTTTCTTTATTTGTTTTTCATTTACATTACATGCGCAAGAAAAGCAAGGGCATGTAATGCGCCCTAACAGTAGAGGTATAGGAAAATGTTCAGTGATTGGTCAAGCCCCAATTAAAGTTATATATGCTCTAAATGCTAATGATATTAGCGATGAACATACTTATTTAGATTCTCAAGTGCTTCTAATAGGAAAAGGTTTGAGTAAGCTTTTATAGTCGTTTCTTAGAACTAAACGATTCCTTACATGATGATTTTATTAAGCAAAATCCAAATGCGAATAGTATGCCGAGAATATGCTTTTCTGGTGGAAGGAACAGTCAATATTGGAGTGAGTATCAATTTACTGACATTTACTCTGCTAATGGTATATACACTTGCTATGCTAAGATGCCATGGGCCATGGAGCGTTATAATGCTTTCTATACTGAGCCGATGTACCAACAACATTGGACGCTTTCTGATGAGCAGCTATCAATACTGGGGTATGATTGTCAAAAAGCAACTTGCCATTGGAGAGGCCGGACTTTTGAAGCATGGTTTACTTCTAAAAATTCCTACACGACTAGGGTCCATGGATATTTGGAGGATTGCCAGGACTAATTTTAAAACTATATGACAAAGACCATCTCTATACATGGGAAGCTGTTGAGATAAAATCTGGTAATTTCCCAATTGTTAAAAAGCGATTATAAAGGATTTTGTTAAGGATACACGTGAACATATTTATAAATTACAAGTAGCCGCAAATCGAGATCACCTTAAAACAGCTGGAGCCCGTGATTATCAAACGGGGCAATTAAAATCAAAGCCACACCCTTACGAGCCATTAGAGAAAGAATAGATGAAAACCACAACCATATTCAGCCTGCTGATTATTTTTTTGCTTGAAGATACAAGCTCAAACTGTCATTGAAGGTAGTGTGCTAGATGCACAGGGGCAAGTTTGGAGATGCCATTGTAACAGTAACGGCAAAAGGGACTAGTATCGTACTGGCATTTTGCAGAGACAGATACTAAGGGTGACTATCATTTGGAGGTTAATTCACAATCCGATAGTTTAACAATTACCGCAGCAGGTATGTCTATAGGGCAGCAAGTTAAAAGTTGTTGCTAACCGTTCACAACGGTTAAACTTTCGAGTCAAAGAAAAGGTATTACAACTTAAGGAAGTTAAAGTTCATGCCAAGAAAATACGACAAAACGGTGATACTCTTAACTATTCTGTTGGTGCATATCAGCAGCAAGACGATCGCACTATAGGCGATGTTTTAAAGCGTATGCCTGGGATAGAAGTGTCAGATAATGGTTGTATAAAATTCAATGGAAAAAGTATCTCAAAGTTTTATGTTGAAGACATGGATTTGTTGCAAGGTCGCTATGGTCTTGCAACAGGAAATATCAATGCAAAAGATGTTGGTTTGGTTCAGGTGCTTGAGAATCATCAACCAGTGAAAGCCCTACAGGGACGAACACCAACCGATGATGTCGCTATAAATCTGAAATTAAGAAATGCTGCTAAAGGTACAGTAGCAGTAAACACAATGCTCGGTGGTGGTGGTCAACAATCTGGTGGATGGGGCTTCGGAATGCGTTCCCTATCTGATGGACAAAAATCCTATTGGCAGAAACCCATTATGGACGGCAGAGGTTGTAGGTATGTACTTTGCAAAACGTAGGCAGAATATAACACTCTATAAAGGAAACAATATAGGTGATGATGTTTCCCAAGAATTAACTTCACATTATTCAGGTATCAATGCTGTAGAGCTTGTTGCGTTTGCCCCATTGGGTGTTGTTACGCCCTCTGGTAGTGGATTACCACAGAAACGAACTTTTGACAATCAGTCACACATAGTATCAATGAACCACTTGGAGAAAATAGGCAAACAATCTGAACTAACTTTGAATATGTCATATCTCCATGCATCTATACGACAAGAAGGAATCTCAGAAGCCGACCGATTTTATAGTTCTAATCAACGACTATTGAGCAGCGAGTCGCTTATATTTGTAACGCACATGAATAATCTTAGTACAAATTTAAGATACAATCGCAATGGTGAAAAATGGTTTTATAGCCAATGTACTGAAGTTAGATGGAGAATGGAATAATGATAACGTACATAGCCAACTTACCTCTGACCTAACAGGAGTTGCCCCCATCAACTATGGAGACAATCGGGTTTATCAATATTTCCATCGCCCTTCGCTAACAGTAAGTAATACAATGAATCTCATTCAGAATTATGGTAAACGTACACTTGACTTGCATTTCTCTGTTGGTTATGCCCAGCGCCCTAACACATTGATGGTTGGTGTGGATTCGCTTTTGCCACAAACATCAGTCCATTATAATCAAGAATTGAAGTCACGCAACATAGCTGGTGACTTCCATACTAATTTTACCTTTCACTTAAGATCGTTCTCTCTGGACTATGGAATTTTAGCCAATGCCAGCTTGCATGGCATAAAGACCGATTTAAGCGGCTTTTACTAATTTGACGGCAAATGGTAGTCAAAATCATACATCACAGTCGGTATTGAATGATTTATGGTATAACACTTATGAATTATCTCTAAATCAACAATACAAATTCGAACAAAGCTGGCTGGCGCCTCTCTTTTACCTGTCCCCTAAACTTATACACACAAACTCTTGATGACCATATCACTAAGAACAAGAATAAATATACTCGCATACTTGTAACACCATCGTTTACTGTAAATTATGAGTGGCGTGATTGGAGTGGTAACATCAATTCATCTTACTATAAGAATGTTGGAGATCCTGGAAGTATTTATAGTGGTTATATAATGAATAACTACCGCACATTTCAGCGGTCGTATGTTGAACATTTGTCGGAGACAAGTCGCTTCACAACGAGCGCATCAGTTGGGTATCGTAGTGCTCTTACAGCAACTTTTTCCGTATAAATGGTAACTATGGGCGCACTCGCGACAATCAAATTTATGGTTATGAATATCGAGGTGCAACCAGCGTTGTACATGCTATTGATAAAAAAACACATACAGATAATTATGCTTTCGGCTTTGATGGCAGCAAAGGTTTTGATTGGTTACAATCAACCATTCGTGCTTTTGGAGGCTATAACTATAGTAAAAGTGAACTTCTCATTGCTCAGAATCTTTACCCTTTCCATTCTCGAACAATCAGTATTGGAGGAGGTGGTACTATCACTCCTCTTGAATGGCTTAATATTGTTATTACCAGCGGATATGCATGGAATGTCTCCTCCATTGATGTTGTAAATAATTATTCTTCACAAACTATTCGAACAGCTACTCAGCGTATCAAATTTAATATCTTTGTCACTAAGCAATTTACATTTACTACTATAATAGAAGGTAATTACAACAATTTTACCGAAAAAGAACAGGCACACATGGTTTGGAGACATGTTGTTTAAATACAAAATTGAAAACATATAGAATTAGACTTGCAAGCCAATAATCTTTTCAATCAGCAGCAGTACACAAGGGTTAATTATAGTGGTCTTGATATATATTCGTCTACTTCGCAATTGAGACCTCTTAACATAGTTGGGACTATACGATTTAAAAATATTATAGAATAGAAAAAGCATAAAAATGACTTTGTTAATCGATTGGGAGGGGTAAACAATATCAATATTTAAAGGAAAACTTTTCGTCGAAAAAATCTCCGCGAGAATCGATTATTTGCGAGCGAATGGACAGTTGGTGAAAAATATAGCGCTCACAATGTTAAATTCTATATTAAATATTTTTACACCAAAAGCAACCTATACACCCTTAACCCTTAAACCCAAATCAATGGTTAGAGCCTTTTAGGTTTTTGTGTATGGTTGAGCACACCACCCGACTTATTCTGTTGACAGGGCGCTACGCAAAAATAAGATAGACAAAGATGCCGACTAGCATACTGAAAAAAATAGACTGGAAAGCCATGAAAATAATCTAAAAACATGTGATAAGCGGTATAACGACTGATAGGAATAAATGAAACGAGCAGAGAAATTAAGCAATCACAATCATACAACACGAAAACACTCTTCGCCAATTGGCGATTAAGCATTAATTCAGGGAAACTTGCGTTGTATGCTAAAGCTTTGGGCGCTCGTTTACTCTTAAAATAAGACAGTTCAAAGAGGATATTGATAAGAAGTTTATTACTGCATTAACCAGTTAAAACCAATTGAGTACTCGTTTACTTCTTAGTAAACATCCCCAAACGATGGCCAACCCCTTGCTATTAAGCGCTCTAAGCACATAAACACCATTGACAAGGCTTCGCACATCAAGCCTATCGCTTTGAGAAGAAAAGCGTGGCAACATGTTGCCCTTGCAAACTTTCTACCACCCACACGCGCCCCCAAAGGGCATCAGCGCCAACAGGTAGCAACACCCTTCCATCGCTATAAGGCAACATCTTGAGTTGGCTTTTACTTCCGCCTGCAGCCTTGAGCGCTTGCAAAGGTTGACTTTCGTTGCCATATCGGTCGATAGCGGTAATGGCAAAATACATTTTGGCGTTACGTGGGCTCACCGTAATGCTGTTTTTGGCATAGCGCACAGCAATGAGATTGCGTGCATCGCTAATATCAACAGGCAGCATTGTGCTGCATCTACATTATAGAATAGGTTTGGCGAATTGTTTGTGACACGTGCTGCATCCCAACTAATCACAACTCTGCCTTGCTCCTCGCTGGTGGTGAGATTGGTAGGGGGCAAGGGTTGTTTGCTATTTTCCCATGTCAAGGCTGGCGCAAGGGCTGGCGTTGGTGTAAAAATGCGCTGTGCATAGGTGTAAATCCCCTTGAGGTTATCAGTAAAAAAACTTGCTTCTGAAATATGCATGGCCCATGCCATATTGCCTAGTAAACTGAAGTTCGCGAGTAATAACATCGAGCGCCCAATTCTTTTCGCTAGGCGACATAAAGTAAATGCCCAATCCAGGCACCACCATTCTGCCGTGACTTTGCTCTGCCCAGTCTATTGCGAAGGGATAAAAGTTGTTGCCTTGAAAATACATCATGGGATAAAGCGCATCCATCAATCCATCACGAAGCCAGGCTTGCGCATCTTGACACACCTTAGCATAAGCATTCCAGCCATTACTGCCAAACCTACTTAGGTCGTTATACTTACCAATGGGCGAGCAACTATATTTCACCCAAGGCTTTGCAGCTTTCACCTTGTTACCAATAGCACGCACAATGCCAGTGATGTTTTGCCTAGCAGCATCGTGCGATATATTTATTTTCCAGGTTTCGGGATAGCGAATATAGTCAAGATGTAAGCCATCGATGTCATATCGTTCGGTTATCTCCTTGCACATGTTAGCCAGATAAGTAGCCGTGGCTGAGTTTTCGGGATCCATAATCCTCTTCGCCCACCCTCTTAATAAGGTTGGGATGTTTACTGCGAAGCGTTTTGCAACCTAAGCCATTCCATTTTCCCACAGGAATGGTTACCACCCAGGCATGAAGTTCCATTCCACGCTTATGACATTCGTCGATGGCAAAGGCTAAAAGGGTCGTAGCCAGGCGACCTACCAGGCACGCCCTGATAAGCATCCGTCCCAAGGTTCGAGCTGCGAAGGGTAGACCACAGTTCCACGAACACGCGTCTGAAACAACACAGTATTAATACCCGAACGTTGCAACTTATCCAAAATATCGCACAGTTCTTGCTTTTGCCTACCAGCAGCCAAGCTGTTTTTGGGCATACGAATGCGGCCAATCCAGTCCGCCAATGGTGGTGAGCCACACCGCCCTCACCTCACGTTTAGGCAATTTCCAACCCTGCAAAGCATTGGGTTTTGGAAAACGAAAATGATTGGGCACACAGTGAAGTGGCGACAGTAAGTGCAAAAAGATAGCAGCAAGTATTTATTTGAAAACGACAGTTGCTTTATCATTCGTAAGTCTCTCTATCTGTTGTTGTTGCCCTAGTTCAAATTCCAGGCACGATTAAATGTTTACTAAGATATCTAAATATATAACGAATGCAAAGATAAGTATATTTCTCGCATTTGTCGAATAATTTATTTACTTTTGCAGTTAATGTGGTTAAACGTTGGTAAAAGGCGGTTAAGCTTGTAACATAGCGCACTGCAATCATAGGCGTTTGAGCTGCTAAATAGAGAATAATCAATATCGAATTTAAAGTATTAATCCTTTAGAAATGAAAAAGAAGTTAGGTTTTGCTTATCGTGTCGTTGATGCTAACACTCACGGCAAGCGCGCAGTTTGAAGAAGAAAAAGTTTACGTGGCCGGTTCGTTAACAGGACTAGACCTCAATTACAATGGCAACAATGGGTTTTAGTTTTGGCGTGCAAGCCAAAAGCAGGTTATTTCTTTGACGATGCTTGGATGATGCTAGGACAAGTGGCATATAACCACTCGGGCAATGAAACCGTACCCGACTATATCGCAGTTGGTGCGGGCCTAAGATATTATATCGAGCAAAACGGGCTCTATGTGGGTGTTAATGCAACACTTGTTCACACTTACCGCAACTACAATGACCTGATGCCTGGAATAGAATTGGGCTATGCTTTCTTTGTTAGTCGCACCGTAACTATCGAGCCATCTGTTTATTACAACCAATCGTTTAAGAGCCATACCAAATACTCAACCGCAGGGTTTTAAAATTGGTATCGGTATCTACATCTAACAGAAAGCAAACAAAAAAATACAAACAAGGCATAGGCATTGCAGGCACAAAAAACGCCTCTGTTACCACCAATAAGGTAAAAACAGCGCAAACAAATGCGCTAAAGGTAAATCGCCTACCCTTGTTTCTACAACCCTACGTGGCTCGCATGTGGCTTATCTGCCAAAGCATGCGAGCCTAAGTAATATTATTGTGCACCATTTTTTAGTTAAATATTGCATATTAACGATGCTTCCCTCTGATTATTCGTATATTTGTAAGTTCAATGCATAGGCCTAAAGCAACAAATAGCCATGCACACAGCCCAAGGGCAATTGTATTCATCAGCTATTCAACGGCACAAAACTCATCACGATGAAAAGAAAACTATTTTTAGCGCTACTCTTCGCTCCTGTTTTCGCATTCGCACAAAACGAATGGGAACGTCCACAGGATAAAAACGCAAAACAAATCTACGCAGACAACAAGTAAAATAGAGAAACAAAACCCCAATATAGATGCTCGATACCTAGAAGGCGCAGTGCCCGAGGTTGAAGGAAAGGTGGTGTTCGACTATGAAATAGACGTTCCTGGGAAAACCGCACAAGAGATTTATGATGCCACCTATACAGCAATAGAAGAACTTACAAAGGGGCAAAACCAATTCCCAGAAAGTGCTATTGCGCTGGTGAACAAGAAAGAGCATATCATAGCCGCTAGATTTAAGGAGTGGTTGGTGTTTCAAAACTCGTTTCTGTCGCTCGACCGCACTGTGTTTAATTACACGATAATTGCTAAATGCTACGACGGAAAGCTTAATCTAAGCTTATCGCGTATAAACTATGCCTACGAAATGAATCGCGGAGCTGGCAACGGACTGGAAACAACAGCTGAGAAATGGATAACCGACAAATATGGATTGAACAAAGCTAAAACGAAACTCAGTAAGATGTCGGGCAAATTCAGACGTAAAAACCATCGACCGCAAAGACGAGGTGTTTGAAACCATTAAACAACGCCTGCAACAATAAACCCACCTTTGGGTAAGAAACAGGCTAAACGCACTCTAATCAAATAACATTAGCAACACTAAAAGCAAGTACATGGACACGCAATATCCACACAAAAAGACACAGACGAGATGATAAAGAACAAGACCAGTTCTTGTTTATTAGAAACATTCTAAACATTATTTTCATTCTTGGGGCAGCCGTTGGCTTAGCCGTATATTTCTTTTCAAGCACCACTGTGGGCACATTTATCATATTGGGCTCAATGGTTTTTAAAATAGCTGAAACAATACTTCGCTTTATCCGCTAGATGAACAGGTTACTAATGCTAGTTGTTGGGCTATCGATGGCTCTTTTGCCCGCGATTGCACAAGACGATTTTACACGCATTGATGAGAACGGAAACTTCTCGTCGAATACGAATGAGAATAAAAAAGACTCGCTGGGTTCTGATAAAGAAATACCCAAGGGATTAAAGGTTTGGACCGTAGACACGCGTTTTGGCGATAGGATTGCAGCGCAACCCGACACCCTTTCACACATGTTTATGAACAAACTCTACACCTACGGACTGCGAGGTGAATATAACATGCTGGGTAACTTGGCGTCGCCCAGACTAAATCGTGTATTTGTAGATAGACCCGCCGATGCTCAATTTATCTTCACTCAGCCCTACAGTTACTTTATTGTGCCTGTAGATAGGTTCTTATTCACCAACACGCTTTCGCCCATAACAAACCTTAGCTACTTTAGCTGTGGCGACAAGAACGATGGCGAAGACCATTTCACAGCTATCTTTGGTGTAAATGCAGGCAAACGTGTGGGCGTTGGATTTAAGTTTGATTACGACTATGGTCGCGGTTTCTACCAAAACCAAAGCACGGCCATGTTTAATTACACCATGTATGGGTCGTATCTGGGTGACAGATACCAGGCCCACTTGCTCTTTACCACCAATCATCAAAAGACAAGTGAAAACGGAGGTATCACAAACGACAACTATATCACTCACCCCGAAACATTTAACGAGATCGTACTCAACAAACGAAATCCCAACTGTTCTAAGCAAAAACTGGAACAGAAACGATAATATAAACGTGTTTTTCACACACCGGTACAACATCGGATTTAACCGAAAAGTACCCATGACCAAAGAGGAAATCGAGGCAAAAAGTTTGCCTTGGAGGCTAAGAAAAACCAAAAACCTGCGCGAAAAAATAAAAAGGGCACTCGGGCGATAACAACAGCAAAGACAATGACAATAAAACCTATACAGGTAGACCCGATAATGCCACCATTGCTGGCGCTGAACCTGAAGACTCGGTACATAACAACGCTAGAATTAAAGTTGGTAGCAAGGCGCAAACAGACAGCTTAATGGCCATCAACAAACAAACAAAGAAAGATACTGCATGGCTTAAAAACGAGTATGTACCCGTTACAAGCTTTGTACATACAGTGAATTTCGAAAACTATAAACGCATTTACGAGGCACACGAAACGCCAACAGGCTATTATGCCAACACTTATTACAATGCCGGTCGATTAACTGGCGACTCCATTTTTGATGAAACGCGCCACCGCCGACTGCGCAACACCCTGGCTCTGGCACTACTAGAAGGCTTTAACAAATGGGCTAAAGCCGGCATTAAGGCCTTTATTAGTAGCGATATACGCCATTATGAATTGCCCAACACACTAGGAAATCTAGAATCTTTTAATGAACAAACCATGAGCTTTGGCGGTCAGCTGGCAAAGACTCAAGGTAAGACGTTACACTACAGCGTTACAGCCGAAACGTGGTTTTTAGGAAAAGACGCAGGTCAACTCAAGGTAGACGCCACAGCCGACCTCAATTTTGCACTCTTCGGAGACACGGTAACGATGGCTGCAAGTGCATTCTTCCATCGCACAAGCCCTGGTTTCTACTTCCGTCATTACCAATCAGAGACACCTATGGTGGGAAAACGACAATCTTTCTAAAAACCATTCACTCGCGCCTACATGCCACATTGAACTACCAAAAGACGCGAACAAAATTGCGTTTCGCCGTAGACGAGCTGAAAGATTACACCTATTTTGCACAAAACTACACGATAAACAACGACTTCACACGTTCGGCTAACACCGTAACAGTTAAACAAAGTGGCTCGGCAATCAATCTGCTAACAGCCGAATTGATGCAAGATGTGAAATTTGGACCCCTTTAACTGGGAGAGCGTTGTAACATGGCAACGAACCAGTCATCCTGATGTTCTGCCCCTCCTTCGCTCAATATCTACACCAATCTGTATCTTCGCTTTAAAAATAGCACGTGTACTAAACTGCGACTTCGGTGCTGATATGCGATACTTCACAGCCTACAACGCCCCTGATTATAGTGCCGCATTAGGACAGTTTGCTGTTCAAGCCCAAACTGATAAGGTGAAGATTGGAAATTATCCGCTCATTAACGTGTATGCCAATTTTAAACTTAAGCAGGCGCGATTCTTCATTTTGATGAGCCACATCAATGCTGGCAGCGGAAACAAAAACTATTTCTTCGCACCGCATTACCCCTTAAACGAACGCATGTTGTGCTTTGGTCTTAGCTGGAGTTTCTTTTAATTAAAAACACTTTTTCTAAGCCCATAACAGTAAAAAGAAACAACCTTCAAGGTAAAACAACAAAAAGAAACACAACAATAGGTATAAACTAAGAAATAAAACCGCAACGACGCTTATCTCTATAAAAAGATAACGTGTTGCGTTTTTTTCGTAAATAAACTTCTTAAATGATAACATGTGGCAATACCATTGCAGTGAATACGGCATACGTTTAAAATTACTTTTAAAGTGAAAGATACAGCCAAAATCAATTGTTTTATTGAACATTAATTTGTAACTTTGTTTCCATATTCAGGCGGGAACACATCATCCCGAAAAACAAAGCACATTGAAATGAACATGTTTAACTAAAAAAACTACAATAAATGAACGATAAGAAATTGATGGATTTGGCTGCGGACAACATACGCATTCTTGCAGCGTCAATGGTTGAAAAAGCTAAGTCCGGACACCCTGGCGGAGCTATGGGCGGTGCCGACTTCATTAATGTTCTCTTCTCAGAGTTCCTCATTTACGACCCCAAAGACCCATCGTGGACCGGTCGCGACCGCTTTTTCCTCGACCCTGGGCACATGTCGCCTATGCTTTATTCGGCCTTGGCTTTTGCAAGGAAAGTTTACTATTGACGAGCTTCAACAATTTCGCCAGTGGGGTTCGCCCACTCCTGGTCATCCGAAAGGGACGTAATGCGTGAATTGAAAAACACTTCTGGTCCCTTAGGACAAGGACACGCATACGGAGCAGGTGCAGCTATAGCCCAAAAAGTTCCTCGAAACGAAACCTCTCACACTAATGATGCAACACACCATATATATATATATATCTGATGGTGGTGTGCAAGAGGAAATTTCTCAAGGCGTTGGACGCCCTAGCTGGAGCACTTGGACTAGACAACATTGTGATGTTTTACGATTCAAACGACATTCAACTCTCTACCGAATGTGGTGCTGTTACCTGCGAAAACACGGCAGCTAAATACGAATCGTGGGGATGGAAGGTGATAACTATCAACGGAAATGATGCTAACGAAATTCGTAAAAGCACTTAAAGAAGCAAAAGCAGAGAACCAAAAACCCACGCTTATCATTGGTAATACAGTGATGGGCAAAGGCGCTTTGCGAGCAGACGGTTCTAGCTTCGAACATCATATTGGTACGCATGGCGCTCCTCTTGGTGGCGATGCTTACCGAAAAACAATCATTAACCTTGGCGGAAACCCAGATAATCCTTTCGTGGTATACCCCGAAGTGGAAGAACTTTACGCCAAACGCAATGAAAGAACTGAAAGGCATTGTAGCCAAAAGGCGCGAAGAAGAGGCTCAATGGGCAAACAACAACCCAGAACTAGCAGCTCAAATGAAAGAATGGTTCAGCGGAAAAGCACCTAAAGTGGACTGGAGCACACTTACCCAAAAAACCGATGCCGCAACTCGTGTGGCTTCAGCTGCATGCCTAGGTTTGCTTGCAGAGCAAGTTCCAAACATGGTTTGCTCTTCGGCCGACCTCTCTAATAGCGACCGTACAGACGGCTTCCTAAATAAGACGCACGAAATGAAGCACGGCGACCTTTCGGGTGCTTTCTTCCAAGCAGGCGTAAGCGAACTTACAATGGCCTGCATGTGCATCGGTATGTACCTGCATGGTGGTGTTATTCCTGCCTGCGGAACATTCTTTGTATTCTCAGACTATATGAAACCCGCTGTGCGCATGGCCGCATTGATGCGCGTTCCCATCAAATTTATCTGGACGCACGATGCTTTCCGCGTGGGAGAAGATGGTCCGACACACGAACCAGTTGAACAAGAGGCGCAAATAAGACTGATGGAAAAACTGAAAAACCATCATGGTGAAGACTCGGTTCGCGTATTCCGCCCCGCTGATGTTAACGAAACCACGGTATGTTGGCAGATGGCAGTAGAGAATATGAACACCCCCACAGCCCTTATTCTTTCGCGTCAGAACGTAAAGAACCTACATCCTGACAACAATTACGAACTTGCTCGACGCGGTGCTTACGTAGTTGCTGGAAGCGATAGCCAATTCGACGTGATATTATTAGCCTCAGGTTCGGAGGTTTCTACACTTGAAGCAGGTGCCGAACTGCTAAGAAAAGAAGGTGTAAAGGTTCGCATTGTGAGCGTTCCCTCTGAGGGATTGTTCCGCATGCAAAGCAAAGAGTACCAAGAAGAGGTACTACCCAAGGGTTCGAAGATATTCGGTTTGACAGCAGGTTTACCCGTTACACTCGAAGGTCTTGTTGGTGCTAACGGCACTGTTTTTGGCCTAAATAGCTTTGGTTATTCCGCTCCATTCAAAGTGCTAGACGAGAAATTGGGCTTCACAGCAGAGAATGTATATTATCAAGTTAAATCTTTAATAAGAGAGTAAGTATGGAAATAAAAACTATTGGTATCGCTTGCGACCACGCAGGCTTCCCGCTCAAGCAATACGTTCTTCAATATTTGGAAGAACATGGTTATCCGTACAAAGACTATGGCACATATAGTGACCAGAGTAGTGACTATCCTGACTTTGCTCATGCCTTAGCAGAAGGCATTGAAAGTGGCGAGGTTTATCCAGGCATTGGTATCTGCGGAAGTGGCGAAGGCATTGCCATGACCCTCAACAAACACCAAGGTGTGAGGGCTGGGTTGGCTTGGATGCCCGAGATTGCTCAACTTATTCGCCAACATAACGATGCCAACGTGCTGGTTATGCCTGGCAGATTTGTCGACAATAACACAGCAAAGAAAATCTTAGACGGATTTTTTTCTCGGCTACATTCGAGGGTGGACGCCATCTCAATAGAGTGAACAAAATTCCTATCGCCAAATAAAGCACATGCTTTCTTGTTTTAGGCATCTACAAACAAGGCGAAACAGAAAAAAGGCAAACAGCTATTTAAATCATAGTTGTTTGCCTTTAATCGTTTTAGGCAAGTTGTATAAATTGCTTTTATGTCTATCAACAATCCAAAGAGGGCTTTCAAATCGACTACACTTGGGCATAGAGAAGAAGAAATAAGTGCTTTAACTTGGCATTCACCCGCACCTTATTCTTGCGTTATTGCCCCAACACACATCATGTGTTATCTACGAATTGTGAATTACATATCTTGCACAATTCTTTAAAGTCGTGCAATACTAGTATTTAGTAAACCATCAGCGAGCGTATGCAAGCGAAGATGGTACGTACCCTTGGAATAATCAATATTCATTAACTGCTGTGGCTCGGTTTCCAACGGCGACAATGCCAAAGCCACATGCCCCATTGTACGCCTAAGATTAAGTTCAACACAAGGATGAACCTTCAAATTAGACTCGCCCTCCACATTTACAAGCATCATATCCACACCCAACGGCCCCACATAGTTGTTAGCAAGAAGGCGCGATAACATCTCTGCAATGATGTAGGCAGTGGTTTTAAGCACATCAGCATCTACATATTGCAACAGATATTGAGTTTTTGTGGCTTCGGTGGCTAACAAACTACCAGTGTATGTACGCTTCGAAGTCTTGAAAATAGATAATCCAAGATATCTTACATATCCATTGGCATCCACGTTAAACTCCATTCCAAAGTCACGCACCTTATTATAATAAGGCTCAACCGTTATGCAACCTTGCTTCTCTATCATGTTGGCGCACCAACCTGCTGTTGATGGATCAGGACTATTTTTCAATGTAACGAATACCTCTACCGCTACTACTCCAAGGCGCCTTAACCACCACTTGCGTATGACTTTGTAACAATTTGCCCAACTGTTCCATAGATTTCACCACGAAAGATGCACCCAAAAAATTAGCAGGATGAATGTTATTCAATTGCGACACCAACGTAGACAAGAGATTATCCGACACCCATTCACGCGAGCTTATGCATCTAACGCCCTCTAGCCATTCTGTTGTGGGTAGTGCATCGGCCTTTACACCCAAACCTTCGAGCAGCTCGCTAACATTCTTATCCCACCCCCAGGGGTCTATTTTTAGCGTGCTACAATTGATGGAACCATCGGCAAGCATTCGTTTTTAGTGTGTCTCGGTCGATTAATTGTACCCCTTTTCCCCCACCTTTATATGTCGAAGCCGTTCGTTAGCCGACTCCATTTCGGCTACAAGCACAAAATCGCCCTCGTTGGCCCATAAAAGCCGGCAAGAAACCCTAAGTCGGCATACAGGGTTCGCGCTGCTTTTTGGCGCAGTGAAATGTTCGTTACCTGCAGCCAAAAACCAAATCGTGGTCGGGATTAAAAAAATATGTAGTGTCATTGATATCCTATGTTTTTATACTGCAAAGGTACGATAAAAAACGGGGAAACCGAACATGCATAGCACGAGAAGTTGGCCAACAACTAGCATCACACAACAACAAAAAGGAGTGCAACCTCTTGGCGCACTCCTTTTTATTATTAATGGCACAACCTCAAAAATCTTTGGATTTAGAGATGGCCTTATAGGCAATAGTTTTTAGCAAACCTTTTCCAAACGCTTAATGATGGAGAAGATGAACAATGCCGAAATCAAACAGCAAGTGATAAGCACACTCCATACCATCCATAACTGCATATCGCCCCACAAGTAACCGATAACAGCAACCAGATAGTTACCAATTGCAGTAGCCACAAACCATCCACCCATCATCATTCCCTTATACTTGGGAGGTGCAACTTTCGATACAAACGAAATACCCATGGGCGAAAGCAGCAACTCGGCAAAGGTCAATACAAGGTAAGTAGAGATAAGCCAATCAGGTGAAACTAGTTGACTATCGCTGATACCCGAGTTCTTCACCTCGTTGGGAGTGGGCAAACCAAAAGAGGCTATAGCCAAAACAAGGAAGCCACAAGCCGCTATAAGCATACCATAACCAATCTTACGAGGTGCCGAAGGCTCTTTTACCTTTACGAGCAAGATAGCCAAACACTGCCAAAGAAACTGGTGTTAACGCTACAACGAAGAAAGGATTGAACTGCTGGAATATTTGAGGAAGAATTTTTAATCTCTGCATCCAAAGACGAATAGTTAGCAACAATACCGCCGATAGCAGCCAATAACACAAGGCCAGCGATAGTTTTACCCTTACTGGTTTTCGACTGGAAGAGCGAGAATGCACTATAAACAGAAACCACAATGAGCACCAAGTTAAGGATATCAAAGCCCAAACGGTTAAATCCTACTACTGATTTAGCTGTATAGTCGCGTGCAAAGAATGTCATGGTAAGACCATTCTGGTGGAATGCCATCCAGAAGAAAAATAACCACAGCAAACACCAACAACAGCGCAACAATACGCTGACGAGTTTCCTCTGGCGACAATTCTTGTTCAGCTGCTGCACCATCTGCTGCTTGAGAAGCTTTCTGTTTGTTGTTCACATCAGCATGTTTGAAGGTTGAACGGAACGCCAAATAGATAATCATCGAGATAATGAGTGATACACAAGCCACAGCAAAACCATAGTTGTATGCGCGAGAAAGCTCAGCAATATAGGTGGTACAGAAGCTAGTCATGTCGCCTGCATAACCTTGTGCGGCCTTCAATTGTTCTAGCAACACACTACCATCTGGCTTAATTGTGCCATCAAGGAACTGGTGAGCCAACGAAGGAATCTGTGGCTCGTAGGTGAAGTTAACACCCGACAACACGTAATTGGTGATTTTTGTAGCTGCAGTAGGAGCGAAAAGCGCACCAATATTAATGGCCATGTAGAAAAGACTGAAAGCAGTGTCGCGCTTTGCGCTAAGCTGAGGGATTGTCGTACAGATTACCCACAAGCACTTGCAAGTTGCCTTTGAACAAGCCTGTGCCACAAGATATAAGCGCCAAAGCACCAAACATCATGGCCTTACCCGACATATCTGCAGCAGTGGGTATGGCCAACAGCACATAACCAAAAACATAATGGTGATACCCGAGGTTACCATCTTGCCATAACCAAACTTATCGGCTAAAAATTCCACCGATGAGTGGCATGAAATAGACAAACCCTAGGAAACCAGCAAAAGATGGTAGACGTCTCCGTTGCGGTGTAACCAAACTTCGCTTGTAAGAAGAGTGTAAAGATGGCAAGCATCGTGTAATAACCAAAGCGCTCGCCCGTATTGGCTAATGCCAATGCATAAAGTCCTTTCGGTTGACCTTCAAACATAATCGTTAATTTTTTTAGTTTTTAATAAATGATATTTTTTTAGTAATTGTATTTTTCTGTGGAAAGTGTGGGTGTTTAGCCATGGCTTGAGCGATGTCCACCCTACTTTACTTGGCCGTGCGCGTCAAATCGAACAAATAAGCCATCTTCACAACAATGTTTCCAAAGTTGGAACGCCCGAAATAGTCGCGCTTACTTTCGCCAAAGATACTACCTAAACCATAATAATAGCGCCCTTCAAGAAGAAAAAATGGCCAACTCGTGGCACACTATATTCAACCCCCAAAGCCTGCTGCGATGCCGTAATCAAACTTATGTTCAACGGCCATCGACTCTTGTTCTATCACCTTATTGGCTCTATCCGAAAGGTTTCTTGTGGCTGGGTCGTAATTGCTTTGCGTGCTTTCGCTAAGATAAATCCCCATTTGCGGACCCAATTGGAAGAAGAACTGAGCACCGCAGGGTTTCTCGTCCCCAAAGCCAAATGTGCAAAAATAGGTACTTGCACATAGTTTATCGTGCGACTATATTCCTCTGCCAGTCCTGTACTGCTATTCACTACTGCATTGCCTTGCAAGTCTTTTATATCTTGTTTCCAGCCAAGGGCGGCATAATTCACCTCGGCATAGATGCTACAGATAGTATTGAAGTATTTTTCGGACACATAACGAAAAGACAAACCACCTGTTATGCCGCTGTGGTAACCTTGGTCTACGCGCGGACTGAAGCCCACATTACTAAGCACGTATCCGCCGTTAAAGCCGATAGAGAAGTTGTTGCGGTATGCTCCTATCTGAGCCTTGCATATTAAAGAGGTGGCCAAACAGATGGCAACGATGGCCAATGTTCTTATTCTCATTCGTCAATAATTGATTAGTTCTATTCTCTTACCATTGGTATAGTGCACCAACATGAAAGCTTTGTTTTGCATCCCACCTGTGCCCACACGTCTAAAGTCAAGCGGTGTTTGCACGGGAGTATATGTATTTTGAGCCTTTGTGCCATTAAAAGCCTTGCCATATTTATGCACACCACGTATAAAGAATTGCGCATGGTCGTATCCCATCAACGCAAACTTTGGCATGGCATACAGCGTTTCCAATCCAAACCAACGACGATAACCATTCTCTATATTTTGCGTTCTTGCCGAAACTGGGTTGTAATAGAACGTGGATGGAATGTGGGTATTGAAAGTAAAAAAGTTGTCTAGATTGTTTCGCGTATACATTAGCCACTCGGTGTAACCGAAAAGCGACACAACTATACCTGGATTACTAGCCACTAGTCCCTTAAGTTTAGCCATGGCCACCGACAATTCTGGCGAACGGCCTGTGTTGAGCACAACAATATTGGGCTGAGTACGACTAAACGCCTTGGCAAATAGCTCCTCGCTCGACTTCAAATTGGTAATGCTATACGATACACCGCGATTATTTAGGCGATTGCGTAAGCCGAAAGTAAAAATACCTTTCTTACTCGTCGAGTCGTTACAGTCGATAAATACAGGGTGTTGATTACCAAAACGCTCTAAAAAGGCATCTATCGAGGCATTATTTATCTCGTCTGCCGATTGGTAAATCTGAAATATCTCTGTGTTACGGCTCACTTCGTCGCCCCATATAGAGAAGGGGATAACCAATTTAATGCCAGCACTCTTACAAAAATCTGATAGCGGCTTCACCTGCTTGGTGTACAATGGACCAAAAATAATATCGCAATTGCGTAAGCCTGATTCTTGAAGTGTGGCGCGAATATCGCCATCAATGGGCACGTTCCAAGCACGAATATCAATAGAATAACCCATTTGTTTTAAACTATCGCATCCCATCAAGAAACCACGATAATATTCTGTAGCACGCTTACCATCGCCATCCACATCATGTAATGGCAACACTACGCCCACCCTAATGGTTTTACCCATTGGGTTTTGCACTGCTTTTGGTGCTGTTTGCGTCTGTACAGCAGTTGAAGGTTGTGCCGTTGCTGTCTTTGGAGCAGTGTTCGAAGGGTAAGGAATGAAGATATAATCGCCTTTTTCAGTTCGTACCCGCCACTTTCATCTCTGGATTGGCATTGATAAGTTCTTCAACAGTAAGTCCAAAGTTTTTAGCGATACCAAAGATGGTGTCTTTTTTTCTTCACCTGATACATGTCGCGCCACTTCAAATTTTGCGCCATTACAGTGGTGCAAACAAATACTGCGAACAGCATGAACAGGTATCTAAGAATTGCTTTTGTCATTGTTCTTCCAATAATTGGTTACTGCAAAGATAGCGATTTTGTAAGAATGAACAATGAATTTTAAAATTAATTGCAGACTATTCTACATTTCTGACACGCATATTGCCTATAGAGCCTTTAAGAAATGGCAATTATCGATCAATATATAACCCTTAATTTTTTTGCTTTCACCAGTCTTTTTTTCTATTACCAAAAGCTTCTAACAGCTAACTTTTTCACTCAATTATTTAAATCATTACGAATCAACAAAATGTTAAATAATTAGATATATTTTACAAAACATGCTCTCCAAGCCAAGTCATTCTAGCGAAAACAAATGCCCAAAAGCACGCATTTTGCCACAATTAAGCCCTTGGAGCATTAATTTTTTTCAAGCCATTTTTTTCAACCTAAAACCTGCAATTTTGCACCATTTTGCCTCTCTAGTTGTGCTTTAGCTCTCTGTTTTTTTCACCGCCTAAAAAAACCGCTTTTTCATGCTAAATAGCAGAAAAAAATAAGAGCGTTTTACCTTCAAAGTGTATAAGTTTATGCAACTCGGAACGAAGCAAAACCTCTTATCAATACCCTAAATATAGCATCTAACCTCGCGTTTTGCAGCATTTAGCATCGCGTTTTGTAGGAGATAGCATTGCGTTTAGCACGAGTTAGCACTGCGTTTAGTAGGAGTTAGCACTGCGTTTTGCTGCATTTAGCAAGCCTTTTTGCTACAAATAGCCCCAAAATATATAAAAAAGACTGTTGTTTTCAACAAAAAGCCCACTTATCACCTTAAGCCTTCTAACCCCATTTTTACCGAAACAAACCTCCGCGAGAATTGATTATTTGCAAGCGAGCGAGCAATTGATGAAGAAAAAGTGACTCACAATGTTAAAATCATTACTTAATATTTTACAATCTCTCAATATCAAGTATTCATAGTTATAAGACTGGCATCAAATTCGTCGATTTCCTCGAAACAATCAGAATAAAAAGTGCAATCCATTAAAAAAAGATAGCAAACTAAATGTTTTCACCTTCGGATACACATAACCCAAAAAGCCACATAATCTAACTATTAAATTAATACGGAGTTAAAACCCAATCAATTCATCATAACACCTAGGCAATAGTTGAAATCGCGCTATATTTTTCTGTACAACTTACGTTTACTTAACTACATTTTTTTACTATAAATAGCAGGTTAACAAATAGCTCACCATCACTTCAAGAATAAAAATACAGCATTACAAACAATCAAACTAAATCTGTCCATTCCCTAAACCTTTTTAGTTGGGTGAAGTGCATATTGGCATGAAAAATCAGCAATAATGTGCAAATGCTAACCACAAAAACAAACCTATTACTAAACGTTTGACGAAAGATAACCACACCACCGCAACCCATCATCACATATTTGGAGCGATATAAAAAGCCAATAAAAGAAACCGAAACTATACCAAGACAGCATATCTAAGAATTCAAATGCTCTACATCGCTACACCTTATTATATATAAGGACTACCAATAAACACCATATTATCCATCTGTATAACCTCAACAATGAATAAAAACACCCCGTAAGTCATCAACACACAATCAATTTATCAAAAAAAGAAGCACAAATATTTTATATTATTTTTTACATTACAGCAAAAATCCCGCCTAATTCCATGGTCAAAATTGCGTATTTTTCTAGATTTTTACAGAACTCTTTCATAAATCGACAAGATTTTTAATTTTTCGACTTTTTATTTGACGGTTCAAATATTATGTTTAATTTTGCGATGTGTTTTAGAACCACAACCCTCTAGCACAAGAAAGTTCAAAACGTTATCAATTAACACTCAATAATTATAAATTATATGAATATAACAACGTTAGAATACAAAATAAAAATTAAACACGAAAAATTCGTGTTAATAAAGAGCAACCCCTAACTTAGAAATGGAATTTTCAAAGAAAAATCTCTACTCAAAGTAAAGGATAAAACAGATAACTCTTTTAAACAATATTTAATATACCATACAAAAAGACAAGAATATTTCCAAATAATATACATATATATCGAAACCATGAAAAACAAAGGCAATGTTTCCCAACCTATGTGTTTGGCCTATTCAACATCAAAAATACCATTACACATCCTTGAAGCGCTACGCGCAGAAGCAACCTCAATACGCCATGAACATGCACAAAGTTAGTTCACATCACAATGATGGGTAAAAACAAAAAAACGCCTGAAGCCTCGAGATGGGTTATTCAAAACGCCACGTTTAGGAACGATGCGCTTTGAATCCCATCCGGCCGAGGCATCAAAAAACAAAAACGCCAAAGGAGCAAACAAAAGCTCTACAAACTTGTCGTTAACAACTATAACATATACCTCTCGCTAACTGGAGAATATCAGGCTCTTAAAAGCAACAGCCAAAAAACATCAGGGTTAGGCAATGCAAGACAAAACACTCACACCAGTAGCGAAACGCTTTGAGGCAGCAAAAACTAACATAACCCATGCAGCCTCACTTGAATAGAACTCGTTTTTATCAATCAATAATACTTCATAGCTTAATAAAAAGGCAGACTGATGAGACATCAGCCTGCCTTTGTTTTACGACTAGTTAACCGCATAGTTTTAAAGAGATTTATTAGATTTCGGCGCATAGCGCGTAATATATGATAAAAAATACGTAATTTTGCAGTGCATGAACTTTTTAGAATCATTGAAACAACTAAAGGCATTTGCCCGCCAAGACGGTGCCATTTTGGCATTGGTATGGATTGTGTCGTTCCTCTTCACCATGCTGCTACCTCAGTCGGCGATGGGGAATATCCTTACATTCTCCACACCATTCGTTGTAACTTGGCGTTTGCGAGCCTTTTCGCGACTACGCTCTCGATGGGCAAATATCCTATCGTCGAGCTTTGGCTTACTCATGGTACACATTTGTCTATGCCTCACTTATCTTTGCTTTAGCGCAATATCTCTACATTCGTTTCTACGACTCGATATCGCTCGTAACAATGATGAGCAACTCAATAAAAGCCTTTGGTGCTACATATGAGCAAATGGGCATTAACGAAACCCAGATGCAAGAGTCGGCAAAACTTCTCACCTCGCTCACTCCTATGGAACTTACGTTTCTATTCTTCACCCAAAACGTCTTTATAGGCTGTATCCTGAGCCTCATAACTGCTGCATTTGGAATGAAACGATCACGATAAACAAGCAAAGTCTTAACGCCGCTTGGAACAAAAACGCCCAACAACTTCTACGCATGGTGCGGTATTACCAAGAGCACAAAAGCCAACAAGGCAGGTATCAAGATTGTAAAAGCTTCAAAGAGAGACAACAGAGAAAGCAAGCTATGGTAAGAAAAGCCATCAGCCCAATTAAAGAGAATAACAACGATTAATCAACATAACTAATAAGACAACACAAACAAAAATGGACATTTCTGTAGTTATACCCCTATACAACGAAGACGAATCACTACCCGAACTCTATGCATGGATTGAGCGAGTGATGAACGATAACCACTTTTCATTCGAAGTGATTTTCGTCAACGATGGTTCTACCGATCGTTCTTGGGAAGTGATTGAAGAACTAAGCAAGCAGTCTGAACACGTTCGGGGAATAAAGTTCAGACGCAACTATGGTAAAAGTCCCGCCTCTACTGTGGGTTCAAAGAGGCCAAAGGCAACGTGGTAATAACCATGGATGCCGACTTACAGGACTCGCCCGACGAAATACCCGAACTCTACCGCATGATAATGGAAGAGAAATACGACCTTGTCTCGGGCTATAAACAAAAACGCTACGACCCACTTTCAAAAACCATTCCCACCAAATTATTCAATGCCACGGCAAGAAAAAAATTAGCGGAATAAAAACCTTCACGACTTTAATTGCGGACTAAAAGCCTATCGCAAGGCGGTGGTGAAGAACATCGAGGTATATGGCGAAATGCATCGCTACATCCCCTATCTTGCAAAAAATGCAGGGTTTGGTAGAATTGGAGAAAAGGTGGTGCAACATCAGGCTCGTAAATATGGCAGTTCTAAATTTGGACTCAATCGTTTTTCAATGGTTATCTAGACCTTATCACACTTTGGTTTCTCAGTAATTTCGGAAAAAAACCCATGCATGTATTTGGGCTTTTGGGCTCGCTGATGTTTCTGTTGGGCTTTATCGCCACCTGTTTGTTGGGTGTCGACAAGTTATATTGCCTCGCACAAGGCATTCCACAACGACTCATAACCGACTCGCCCTATTTTTATCTCTCGTTAACAACAATGATGATAGGCACACAACTATTTCTTGCTGGATTTCTGGGCGACCTCATCAGTCGCAATTCGCCAGGAAGAAACGACTATCAAATAGAGGAGGAAATAAGATGCGGAGAATAATTCCACTACTCGTAATAACCATTGCGCTACTGGCTGCTTGCTCGTCTATTGACTGTCCGTTCAACAATACGGTTTATTCACAATACACTTTAGCTAAAGGCAATAGCCTTAATCCCGACACACTAAGCGACACGCTCACCATTTTCACAAAGCGCAGCAACGGACAAGACACCATTATATATAACAAAGGTGTAAAGACAACACAACTAAACCTTCCAATGAGCTATACGCGCAATGAAGATGTGCTGGTGTTTCAGCTAAAAGACACCCTGGGAAACATTGTGCACGACACCATCAAAGTGAGCAAAACAAACACGCCACACTTCGAGTCAGTAGATTGTGACATGACTTATTTTCACACAATAACGGCAGTTAGCACATCTAAACATGCCATCGACTCTGTTGTTCTCATCAACCCAAACGTTACATATGACACTTCTTCGCCACATTTCCGCATCCACTTTTAAGAGCGGCCACTAGTGTTTTGCTAGCCTTTGGTGCTTTGACAACCAGTGCACAGATACTTAAGCCCAAAACTCAAAGCCCCGACACCACCCGCTTTTTCCGTGGCCTTCAGGTCATGGCAGATGGTTGGGCCAATACAATTGGCCGTCAGCGACTACGGACAATATGAGGCAGCGCTGCGAATAAACTTCAAAGACAGGTATTTTCCTGTGTTTGAGGTGGGTTATGGCAGTGCCAACCACGAAGACGACCCGGTAACTCACGTGATGTACAAAACAGCTGCACCATATGGCAAGGTGGGTTTTGACTACAACATCATGAAAAATAAACATGATGTCTATCGCGTATACGTAGGAGCAAGATATGCTTTCACCTCATTCAAATACGATGTAGGCAGCTCTGTACTAAACGATCCCGTTTGGCAAGACCACGCTGCCATACAGATTAACAATGCTTCAGCCCACTGCCATTGGGCAGAATTGGTGTTCGCAGTCGACGCAAAGATTTGGGGGCCGCTGCATTTAGGATGGTCGGCCCGATATAGACGCCGCCTGACACACAACGATGGCGATGCAGGAAACGTATGGTACGTACCAGGATTTGGGAAAACAGGCACATCCCGACTGGGTGCCACATTCAACATCATCATCACCTTATAACAATTTCGATGCATGCACACGGCCACACGCCATTCTTTTACGTCCCCCGACAACGTGCATACCAATATTATATAGGCTGCATAAAAAGAGTATGCCAGCAAAACTCAAGATAACAAGACTCTAAACAAACAAATGAATACTCCAAATAGAAAACGCCGCCTGCTTTGGCAGATTCCATTTCTGTTGCTGCTTATAATAGGCACAATCTACATCATCAAGCAACAACAAGATACACCCTATCAACACGATAGAGGAACAGTGTTTGGCACCACATACAGCATTATTTATCAAAGCAATGATAATTTGAATAAAGAAATTATGGCCGCACTTAACGAGGTAGACCAATCCATGTCTACTTTCAACAAAGGTTCGGTTATCTCTAAAAATTAATCGTAACGAACAGGTGCAACCCGACAAGATGTTCGCAGACGTATTTCAATTGGCTGAAAAATATCCAACGAAACCAATGGAGCGTTTGATGTAACCGTGGCTCCACTTGTCAACGCTTGGGGATTTGGCTTTAAAAGCGGTGTTCGTCCCACCCCACATGCCATCGACAGCATAAAGCAATTTATTGGTTATAAAAAGTGTCTTATGTGGATGGGCGCATCAAAAAAAGAAAGATCCACGCCTGATGCTCGACTTCAGCGCAATCGCCAAAGGCTATGGTAGCGATGTTGTTGCAAGTTTGCTAAAACGCAAAGGAATAGAAAAACTTTATGGTAGAAATTGGTGGAGAAATCGTTACACGTGGCATTAGCGAAAAACGACTGCCTTGGAAAGTGGGCGTAACCAAACCCTCTGACGATTCGTTAAACGTAAAATCAAGAGTTACAAACCATCTTAAACGTTACAAATAAGGCCATGGCCACAAGTGGCAATTACTGCAAGTTCTATTATAAAAAACGGTAAAAAAATATGCGCACACCATCGACCCTATGACGGGGTATCCTGTACAACACAATATCCTTTTCATCTACCGTACTGGCTAGTAACTGCGCCGAAGCCGATGCATACGCCACTGCCTTTATGGTGCTAGGACTGGAAAAGGCACAAAAAGTGTTAAACCAACATCCCGAACTAATGGCCTATTTCATTTATTCGGATAAAGATGGCAAAAATGCAGTGTGGTTCTCTTCATCGCTAAAAGATAAGATACAAAAAAATAAGGATAGCCTTTTGTAGCTGCTACAGTAGGCATTACATAAACCGAAAACACCGTATAAGCACAGATGCAACATATGCCTCTTTATGCCAAGCTGATAGAGTTGCCCATGTTTCAAGGCATGAGCACAGACGACCTTGTTGCTGTACTGGGGCAAACAAGGTTTGACTTTGCACAAAAAGCCGAAGAAACAATTGAAAAAGCAGGAAACGAATGTACACACCTTTGTTTTTACTTAACGGAAAAATGCAAGTTGCATCGCAAGCCGATGACAATAGCTACACATTTATCGAAGAAATTGATGCTCCATATATTCTTCAGCCCGAAAATCTCTTTTGGTATATCGCCCCGTTACACCCGCACCTTCATCGCTCAGTCAACATGTAGCCTACTGCTTCTAAGCAAAAAGCGAGGTGTTAAGGCTAACCGACGACTTTATAATTTTTTTAAGTTTAACCTGCTTAACACCATCTCAACACAAGCCCAAAAAGCAGCTAGACAGCCTTGGAGACGCTGCCGTTCGTCTCTACTACATCGCATTGCACGCTTCTTCATAGTTCATTGTCTGCACCCAGCAGGGAAAAAAAGCTAGTGCATATCAAGATGGAAAAACTTGCAAACGAGATGAACGACAGCCGACTTAATGTATCAAGGGGCACTCAACCATATGCAGAGTCAAGGCCTTATAGAATTGAAACGAGGACGAATTGCCATTCCCATGCTTGAGAAATTAGTAACCGAATGGGGATAACCCCCACTCAGCAACATCATTCGCATGCCAATTAACTTCAATAAATGCAACTCTTGCTGCAACTTTACATCCTATTTTGGCGTAAATATGCAGCAAATCGCGCACAAATCGAATAAATTATCTTAACTTTGTAGCTTCAAAGAAATTACATCAACATCAGAATGACAAGAACAAACAATTTGGTAGATACCATTATTAAAGGAATACAAGAGAAAAAAGGCAGCAAAATCGTTGTAGCCGACTTAAAAGGAATTGAGGGAGCAATAACCAATTATTTCGTTATATGCCAAGGAAACTCGCCCACACAGGTTGAAGCTATTGCCGAATCTATTGGCGATACAGTGCGCAAAGAACTTAAAGACAAGCCTACCAGCGCAGTAGGGCTAGGCCTTAACCAATGGGTGGCCATTGATTTTGTAGACGTTATTGTGCATGTTTTCTTGCCCGAGACACGTGCATTCTACGATATTGAACATCTATGGGCCGACGCAAAACTCACCCACCTCACTGACATAGATTAAAAATTGGCACAACGTTTGATAGAATGTTCGTGTCACCAACAATTGAATTATGAGTAATAAACAACCGCACAACAATAAACAGCCCAAGATGCCCCGCTTTAATATGAACTGGATTTATGGGTTGATAATCATTGCGCTGGGGCTTCTCTTCTTCACAGGAGGAGGCAACATGATGGCAGGAAGCGTAAAACAAGAGGCCACATACACCAAGTTTCAGGAGTATGTGAATAAAGGTTACGCCAATAATGTGGTGGTAAACACCGAACAAAAAACGCTTAAAATGTTTGTCAAACCCGAAAACACACGCGATGTTTTTGGTAAAGACCCGAAACAATTGGGCGAAAAACCATATGTTAGCGTGCAAATTGGCTCGATAGACGAACTTGAGAAATACCTCACCGATGCCCAAAAAGCAGCTAAGATAAAAGACTTTGCCTTCGATAACGATAAGGGCGGACACTTCACCGACATCCTTATTCAAATCGTTCCATTCGTTTTGCTCATCGCCATTTGGATTTTTCATCATGAGAAGAATGGGCAGTGGCGGAGCTGGTGGTGGTTCGGGCGTTTTCAATGTTGGCAAAAAGCAAAGCCAAAATGTACGAAAAGGGAAACGAAATTGGCATCACATTTAAAGACGTTGCAGGACAAGAAGGAGCTAAACAAGAGGTGCAAGAGATTGTGGAATTTCTTAAAAGTCCACAGAAATATACCGACCTAGGTGGTAAAATTCCAAAGGGAGCGCTGCTTGTTGGTCCTCCGGGAACTGGCAAAAACTCTTTTGGCCAAAGCCGTTGCTGGCGAAGCTGGCGTTCCTTTCTTCTCTATGAGTGGTTCAGACTTTGTTGAAATGTTCGTAGGTGTGGGTGCTAGCCGCGTTCGCGACCTCTTCCATCAAGCCAAAGAAAAGTCGCCATGCATCATCTTCATCGATGAAATTGATGCCGTGGGACGTGCGAGAAGCAAAAATCCCTCGATGGGCGGAAACGATGAACGAGAGAACACCCTTAACGCGCTACTCACTGAAATGGACGGATTTGGCACAAACAGTGGTGTTATCATTCTAGCTGCCACCAACCGAGCCGACATGCTAGACAACGCACTACTAAGAGCAGGGGCGTTTTGACAGACAAATAAACGTAGACCTGCCCGACCTACCCGAACGTAAAGAGATTTTTCCAAGTTCACCTTCGCCCCTGTTAAGGTGGACGAGACCGTGAACATCGACTTCCTGTCTCGCCAAACTCCAGGTTTCTCGGGCGCTGATATAGCCAACGTTTTGTAACGAGGCTGCACTGATAGCTGCACGACACAATAGCAGTGCTGTAGGAAAACAAGACTTCCCTTGACGCAGTTGACCGTATCATCGGTGGTTTAGAGAAGAAAACAAAGATAATGACTGCTGCTGAGAAGCGAACCATCGCCCTACACGAGGCTGGACATGCCACCGTGTCTTGGTTCTGTGAGCATGCCGACCCATTGGTTAAAGTGTCTATTGTGCCTCGCGGACGTGCTTTAGGGTGCAGCATGGTATCTACCCGAAGAGCGACAAATCACCACTAAAAGAGCAAATGCTCGATGAAATGTGTGCACTGATGGGCGGACGAGCCGCAGAAGAACTCTTCACCGGACATATCTCAACAGGAGCAATGAACGACTTGGAGCGAGCCACAAAAAAGTGCCTATGGCATGGTGGCCTACGCTGGTATGAGCGACAAAAATACCCAACATCAGCTTCTATAACAACCAAGAATACCAGTTCCAAAAACCTTATTCGGAAACTACAGCGAAGATTATCGACGATGAAGTGATGAAGATGGTTAACGAACAATACAACCGCGCTAAACAGATATTACAAGAAAATAGCGAAGGACATAAAAAACTGGCCGACCTACTAATATCGCGCGAGGTGATATTCGCCGAAGATGTGGAAGAAATTTTCGGCAAACGTCCTTGGGTTAGTCGTTCCGAAGAAATTATGGAAGACAACACACCTAAGTTGGAAGACATGCCCGACGAGGTGAAAGCGGCCGAAGAAGAACACCGCAGGTCGCAAGGACTTTAACAAATAATTTGCTTGTCGCCATTCGTTTGCCCTTTTAACTGGGCCAGCGAATGGCGGTGCCTGTTATCATCGCCCACTTTGCCACACACACGCAATATTTTTGCCCATATGGCATAACTGGTGAACATACCTAGCGCAGCAGCAAGCCCACCATTACATAACTGCGAAAAAAGAAAAGACAATGACTCCCAAGATTAAGAATTTAATAACGCGCACTATCACTGGCGTTCTTTTCGTAGCCATCATGGTTACTTGCTTCTTACGTCCCTTAGCTATGGTGTTTGTTTTCGCACTCATCACGTCGCTAACCCTTTGGGAATATGCAGGGTCTAGTTAACGAAAACAAAGGCACCAGCGTTAATCGCTTTATTTCGACCGTGGCTGGAACCTACTTTTTCTTGGCTGTAGCTGGAGTAAATAGTGGTTTTATTGGCACCAATGCCGTTTTTGTGCCTTACCTTCTCACCATTGTCTATCTCTTTATCAGTGAACTTTACACCAAAGCAAACGACCCAATAAATAACTGGGCCTACACAATGTTTGGGCAGATGTACATTGCTTTGCCCCTATCTATGATAAATGTACTGGCCTTTAGGCAAGCAGGCAACGAGACCTATTTTTATTACCTGCTCCCTCTTAGTGTGTTTATCTTCCTTTGGACCAACGACACAGGCGCCTATTGTTCGGGGTCGCTCTTTGGCAAACATAAACTTTTCCCACGTATTTCGCCCGCAAAAAGCTGGGAAGGAAGTATCGGCGGGGGTATCCTTGTGCTGCTTGTTGCAGCCTTAATCGGTTATCTTGAAACCCAATCAGATGCACCAATCAACCTTTCTATCCCACAATGGTTGGGTTTTAGGACTTGTTGTAGTGGTGTTTGGCACATGGGGGCGACCTAGTAGAGTCGCTCTTCAAGCGCACAATAGGGAATTAAAGACAGCGGCAACATCCTGCCTGGCCATGGCGGAATGCTCGACCGTTTCGATTCTTCACTCATGGCCATACCCGCTTCTGTGGTATATCTTTATTCATTAACACTAGTACAATAATATTGTAGAGAAAGCTCTTCGGGGAGCATTCTCTCACTTATATAATATGATAGACAGTTCTGCTTTTCAAGGAAAAACGGCTGCTTACTACACCTTAGGGTGCAAATTAAACTTCTCGGAGACCTCTACTTTTGGTCAAATGCTCCAAGACATGGGCGTTAGAACGGCCAATGAGGGCGAGCCCGCCGACATTTGTCTGATTAATACATGCTCGGTTACAGAAGTGGCCGACCACAAATGCCGGCAAATTATTCACCGCATGGTGCGCCAAAATCCTGGTGCCTTTGTGGTTGTAACAGGATGCTACGCCCAACTTGAGTCTGAAAAGGTTAGCGCTATTGAAGGTGTTGACCTAGTTTTAGGTAGCAACGAAAAAGCCAACCTTATTCAATATCTCAACGATGCATGGGCCGACGGTCAACGCGGAGATGCTTTGCACCGCCATTTCTCGGTAGAAACCAAAGATATTAAGACCTTTGCACCAAGCTGTAGTCGCGGTAATAGAACCCGCTATTTCCTTAAAGTGCAAGATGGTTGCGACTACTTCTGCACCTATTGCACCATCCCCTTTGCCCGTGGCTTTTCGCGTAATCCCTCTATTGCGTCGCTGATTAAGCAGGCACAAGATGCTGCCAACGAGGGTGGAAAAGAGATTGTGCTCACAGGTGTGAATGTGGGAGAGTTTAAAGGCGAGGGCGATGAGCGATTTATTCATCTGGTTAAAGCACTCGATGAAGTTGAAGGCATACAACGTTTTCGCATCAGCAGCATTGAACCCAACCTTCTTACCGACGAGGCTTATCGACTATTGTGCGTCTAGTAGAGCTTTCATGCCCCACTTCCACATACCCTTGCAGAGTGGAAGCGATGAGGTTTTAAAACTAATGCATCGCCGATACGACACCGCATTGTTTTGCCCATAAGGTGCAACGCATCAAGGAACGCATACCCAATGCCTTTATCGGTGTAGACGTAATGGTGGGGTCGCGCGGCGAAGAAGAGGCCTATTTCGACGAATGTTATAACTTCTTGAAATCATTAGATATTAGTCAACTTCATGTCTTTCCTTACAGCGAACGCCCTGGAACGGCTGCCCTTCGCATTCCCCATGTGGTTAGCGATGCCGAGAAACGTCGTCGAAGTAAGCTACTTTTGAGCTATCTGACGAAAAGTTGGAAGCTTTCTACGCCTCCCAGATAGGCACACAAAGCGAAGTTCTCTTCGAAAAAATCGGCCAAAAGGTAGAGCTATGCATGGCTTCACCCCCAACTATGTGCGTGTAGAATTGCCCGCATCACTAGCCAAAGAAGAGTTTGACAATCAGGTGTTGCCCGTTAAACTTACCCAATTTAACCGCAACAAGACGGCCGTTAAGGTAGAATTAATATAATACATTCAACATAAGAAGATACTCATGGACAAGATAGCAATCGTTATTCTCAACTGGAACGGGCAAAAAATGTTAGCTCAATATCTGCCATCCGTTATGCGACACTCGAATAATGATGCCGTGGTTTACGTTGCCGACAATGCCTCGACAGATAATTCGCTTGACTATCTTGCCCAACATTTCCCACATTGCCGCACCATTGTGCTAGAAAAGAACTGGGGTTTTGCCGAGGGGTACAACAAAGCTTTGGCCCAAGTTGAAGCCGAATATTATGTGTTGCTCAATTCAGACGTTGAAGTAACTCATCAATGGTTAACCCCACTGATAGAAGAAATGGATGCTCACCCCTCAACAGCAGCCTGTCAACCCAAACTTTTAGCCATGCACGATAAGGAATCCTTTGAATATGCAGGTGCCTCGGGCGGCTTTTATCGACTGCTTGGGATACCCCTATTGTCGAGGAAGAATATTCGACCGCGTGGAGAAAGACAACGGACAATATAATTACCGACAAGAGATACACTGGGCAACAGGTGCTTGCTTAGTGGTAAGAGCCAAAGACTACTGGGCCGCAGGAGGACTTGACGCAAGATTTTTTGCGCATAACGAGGAGATAGACCTTTGTTGGCGTCTTGAGGCTTATGGGCAAAAATATACTGCATACCCGAAAGTGCAGTGTTTCATGTGGGTGGTGGCACGTTGCCAAAAGGTAAAATCCCATGAAAACTTATCTTAATTTTTCGCAACAATCTCACCATGCTTTTATAAGAACCTTGCCTCTTCACAGATGCGTAAGGTTATGACATGGCGTTTGGTTCTTGATTATGTGGCCGCCTTGCAAACGCTCATTCTAAACAGAAACTGGGGAGACTTCAAAGCCATTCTTAAGGCGCGCCACGACTTTAATGCTTGGAAACACAGCTTTGACGCAACTCGTGGAGAGATTCAAAACACAAAAAAACGATTAACACCGATAATCCCAATAGCCACTTTTCGATATTATGGCAATACTATGTCAAGGGTAAACGCACCTTCGATATGCTACCGCAGAAATAGTCTATGGAGTGTTTAGTACAATCAATAAAAACACAACTTGCAGTGAGACATACGCATTAACGGCCTCTCCTACTCAATGCTCTCCACATTGTTCATAGCCATATAATAAGCAAGAAGAAAAATAAACACCTTGCTTAATATTATTCTTCACAAAGCAACAATCAAAGAAAAAAATCGCCACTTTGTTAAATCTAGCCATTTAACAAGTTAATAACATCAGAAACACAAGCCTTTTGTTATACAACAGAAGCCATAAAAACTAGCGCATAAATTCATGATTTAAAAAGCAGCAACACACACATTCTCACCCTCATAATGCAGGCATTCGGTGGTTTTGTTGTAACTTTGTAGGCTAATAATATAAATTATAATAAAGAACTATGCCCAACAAAGTAACAGTTAGCGACGCCACTTTAAGACAAGCAGCAGAAGAAGGAATGGATGCTTTTGTAGACACCTTTGTGGATGCCATCAATGCCTCGGTGGGCGGAAAAACTTACTGCCGAAACGATGGCGCAGCTTAATGCCAGCCAAATAACACTTTTGGCCTATCGCATTTTGCGCGATGAGGTGATGGATGGAGGCTTCATACAGCTGATACATAACGGCTATGGTGGGTTTATTTTTCTCAACCCCTTTGCTAAAATGGTTAAACAATGGGGTATCATAGAATTGGGAAGGCTCATCAGTAAGGTGCATCCCAACTTTAAAAAAATATCGCGAAGAGATTGAGAAAGATTGCACCGACGAGGAGTTTATGTCGCTTTTCGAGCGCTTCCCAGTGTTTGACGACTTCGACGATAGTTTCGTTGAACACGAAGAAGAATGGACTGCAGCCATCGCCGAATACATAGACGGGCATATAGAAGAGTTTGCTGAGATTGGGTAAAGACTGCCATGAGAGGCTACTCTCGTTGCACTTGATGGCACAACCTTTGCAAAAAGCTTAAAACAAACGGCTAATGCGTGGGATATAACCCAATAAACAAGCCACATGATGAAAGAAAGGACAAACAATGGCCAAAAGAAACAGATTCGATAAGAAAGAAAAGTGCCGTGCAAATAAGAAACAAGAAGGCTTCGTTTGAATACTTCTTTGTTGAAACTTTTATGGCCGGCATCGTTCTAACAGGAACAGAAATAAAGTCTATCCGCCTGGGAAAAAGCCTCGCTGGTAGACAGTTTTTTTGCTATATCAACAATGGCGAACTGTGGGTTAAGGGAATGAATATTTCACCCTATTTCTACGGTTCGTTCTCAAACCACGAAGCTAAACGCGATCGCAAATTGCTTCTCACAAAACGTGAGATACGCAAACTTCAAGAGGCTACCAAGCAGGTGGGATTCACCATTGTACCCACATTGGTATTCATCGACCCACACGGACGTGCAAAAGTTGATATCGCTTTGGTTCGAGGTAAGAAAGAATACGATAAGCGACAAACACTGAAAGAAAAGGAAGATCGCCGACAAATGGACAGGGCGATAAAGAGATATTAGACAGATAAGGTCTGAACACGGCACTTTGTCGCACAAGATAAAATAATAACGGCTGTTTGGTACAGCCAACACAGAATGAGTGAAACACGCCAACTGGCGCAAATGGTTAGGAAAAGGTCAGCACAATGAAAAATTCAGGATATAATAAAAACAGCGTATCATGATTCTAGATGGTGCGCTGGGTACAATGATTCAAGACTACAATCTGGAGGAAAAAGATTTCAGAAATGTTGAATTGGCAGCACACGAGGGTCAACTAAAAGGCAACAACGACTTGCTGAATATCACCCGTCCCTGACCTTATTCTCGACATTCATCGCAAGTATCTAGCTGCTGGTGCCGACTTTATTGAGACCAACACCTTTTCTTCTCAATATATATCACAAGCCGATTACCAACTTGAACACCTATCGCGGCCCATGGCTTTACAAGGTGCAAAACTGGCCAGACAAGCTGCCGACGAGTTTAGCACCGACGAATGGCCACGCTTTGTGTGCGGTTCGGTTGGACCTACTAACAAAACCTGCTCGATGAGTCCCGACGTGAGCGATGCCGCTGCACGTGATATAACCTACGACCAACTGTTTGATGCGTACAGCGAACAGGTGGGAGCACTCATCGAAGGGGGCGTTGACGCCATCTTGATAGAAACAATTTTCGACACGCTTAACGCCAAAGCAGCCATTGATGCCTCTGTGAGCGAAATGCAAAAACAAGGTCTGGACCTGCCAATCATGCTCAGTATGACTGTGAGCGACCTAGCTGGACGAACGCTTAGCGGACAAACAATTGAGGGCTTTTTGGCTAGTATTAGCTCTTACCCCATCTTCTCGGTGGGCCTTAACTGTTCGTTTGGTGCCGACCAGATGAAACCATTCCTCAAAGAACTGGCTAATAAAGCCCCCTATTACATATCGGCCTACCCCAATGCAGGACTTCCCAATACGATGGGACAATACGATGAGACGGCAGAAAGCATGTCGCCACAAATAGCCGAATTTATAGACGAGGGCTTAGTGAACATCATTGGCGGATGTTGTGGCACCGACGATAAGTTTATTGCTAACTATGCGGCCCCTAGCCAAAGGCAAAAACCACATGTTGTTATAAACAAACCCACCACACTCTGGCTCTCTGGATTGGAAATGCTAAACGTCACACCCGAGGTTAACTTTGTTAATGTAGGCGAACGATGCAATGTGGCTGGTAGTAAAAAGTTTCTTCGACTTATCAAGGAAGGGCAATACGATGAAGCTATAAGCATTGCGCGCAAGCAAGTTACCGATGGTGCGCTGGTGTTAGACATCAATATGGACGATGGGCTGCTTGATGCAGAAAAAGGAAATGACAACCTTTCTCAACATGATTGCAGCCGAACCCGAAATAGCACGCGTGCCCATCATGATCGACTCTTCTAAATGGGAGGTAATCATGGCAGGACTTAAATGTGTGCAAGGCAAATGTATCGTTAACTCTATCTCGCTGAAAGAGGGCGAAGAGCAGTTTATAGAACATGCAAGGGCTTTGAAACGTTTTGGCGCTGCATGCGTTGTGATGTGTTTTGACGAGAAAGGACAGGCCACTACCTTTGAAAGAAGAATTGAAATTGCCGAACGTGCTTACCACATCCTTACGCAAAAGGTGGGCATGAATCCCTTGACATCATTTTCGACCCTAACATCCTGGCCATCGCTACAGGTATTGAGGAACACGACAACTATGCCCAGGAATTTATTCGTTCGATTGCATGGATACGCAACAACCTTCCCGGCACTCATATCAGTGGCGGAGTGAGCAATCTTTCGTTCTCGTTTAGAGGCAACAACTATATTCGAGAGGCCATGCATGCCGTAGTTCTTATACCATGCCATCAAAGAAGGCATGGACTTTGGTATTGTTAATCCTGCGTCGAAAATTACTTATAGCGACATACCTGTCGATGAATTGGAAATTATCGAAGACGTTATTCTCAATCTGAAACCTAATGCAGCCGAAGCTTTAATTGACTTGGCTAATAAGAAAAAGGAAGAGGAAGAACAAAGAAAGGCTGGACTAGCTGGCGGAGATACGAGCACGCTGAAAAAAGAAGAGGAAGAATGGAGAAACCTAGAACTAACAGAAAGACTGAAATATGCCTTACGTAAGGGCATTGGCGACCATCTAAACGAAGACTTGCACTTGGCTTTAGAGGTTTATCACCATGCTGTAGACATCATCGAAGGACCGCTAATGGCTGGCATGAACGAGGTGGGCGAACTATTTGGAGCTGGTAAGATGTTTCTTCCTCAGGTGGTAAAAACGGCTCGAACAATGAAACAAGCCGTGGCCATATTGCAACCTTACATCGAGAAAGAGAAAAAAGTGGGAGCAACAAAAGCTGGTAAGGTTATCCTTGCCACTGTGAAAGGCGATGTACACGATATTGGTAAGAACATCGTGGCCGTGGTTATGGCCTGCAACAACTACGAGGTAATAGATTTAGGCGTGATGGTTCCAGCCGATCAAATTATCAAAAAAGCCATTGAAGAAAAGGCAGACATCATCGGACTAAGTGGGCTTATCACACCTTCGCTTGAAGAAATGATTAACGTGGCACAAGAGATGGAGAAGGCAGGATTGAACATTCCTATCATGATTGGTGGTGCAACCACTAGTCAACTACACGTAGCCTTAAAGATAGCACCCGTTTATGGTGGTCCGGTTGTTTGGATGAAAGACGCAAGTCAAAACTCATTAGCTGCAGCAAGACTATTAAACAAAAACGAAGAACAGACTTACGTAAACGAGTTGAACGATAAATACGAAAGTCTTAGAGCAGGTTATCAAGACAAACAACACAAACTGCTGTCAATTGAGGAAGCTCGTAAGAACCGACTGAATTTGTTCGACGATTAAGTTTGCAAAACATTACATCCCATTAAAGGGCTATGAGCTTTACCATGACTTTTTTTAAATGAACAGTAAAGAATTGAAACAACTCTCAATAGTACATTAGAGCCTGAACAAAAGTTGTTTAATAGTCTTCAATTGTCTGCCTTATTCTTGTAGGTGTGGCGCGCTACTCTAAAAAGAATAAGACAGAAAAAGATGTTAGTATGCTAACATATCATACATCTACAATCTAAAGCTAACTGCACTCAATGCAGCAAATAGAAAGACAGCTGAAGTAAAAAAGCAATGCCCCACCCTATTTGCCGTAAGTGTAATAAAACCAATAAGTGTTGCCATAAACACTACGAAGAACATTAAAACGTTCGGTAAAGTTTTTGTATTTACCTTCCAAATCCTGAAAATCTTGATAATCTGTCTCCATCAAATTATCTGAATAATATGCTACAGGATTAGAACGTTGGTGCATATAGAGCGTTAATGCCTCGCGATAATGCCTAGGAAGTTCATTGTTATTGGGATAATAGAGAAACACTCTTGCTGCAAATTTATCTAACTGTCTGTCTAACAAGTAACCACACAGCATATAATCGTAAGCCGGTTTGGTGAGTTTATGTTCCTCGGCCCACTTCTCTAGCGCCCCCTGTGTGATATATTCGTCGTGTGGAGTGACTATAAGAAATAGCGAATCGAGTGTTTTTTTGCATTGAGCGAAAGCCATTTCACGGTCTTATCGTTGGGCATCATTGCCTGTGAAGTACCCACCAATGAATAGTCAAAAAGATGTTCGCCCAGTACTCCCTCGCTGGCTAAGGCCAGTGCACGCAATGAAGTGAGTGCAGAATCGGTTTCCAAATCACGTTTCCCCACCTCCAAAAGCCTTCTCATATTGTCTGTTTTTAATTAGCGCTTCCATCACAAGGCGTCGATGAAGTATACCCTTCACAGCTCCACCATAAGCAGTGACAAACATCAACAAGACCATAAACCACATAGACAAGTAAGGGTAATCAGACATGTTCTCTTCTTCGTGAGTGGTTTGTTGGCGCTTAATGCAGAACAACAATAGGCAAAGAGCCATCACCACAAGTGCTACCGACACACACAGCCCTGGTAAAAAAATGCTGAGAATGGAGCAACGCCAGTAAAGGCAGATAGCAACATAAGCAAAAGGAACGAGGGGACATAAGAGGCCACAAGCAACCTTTTTCGACCTTCCCAAAAAGCACAAACACGCCTAATTGAAGCAGTACAAGCGAACCAGTAATGAGCAAAACCAACCACCCAACGATTAAGGTAGAGTGGCACTCCCCCAGTGAGACGATGCACCATCAACGCCAATTCTTGCGCCTGATAAAAGCAAGTATAAGCGATGCTGTAGAGAAAAAAGAGAATGGAGCACAATGCCCTAAAGAGCAGCGCCCCATTCTTTTGTAGTGAAATATCCATTTAGTTTTTTCTTAATACGACTGCCGAACGAGCCGGTATGTATAGCTTGAGCCACTCTTTGCGGTCGGCTACATACAGCGGATCGTAATTGGTAAAGTGTGTTACCTCATCATCGGCCAGATTATTACCACCAAACTCGCTGGCATCTGTATTCAACACCACATTATATGCTCCCGTTGGAACAAGGAAACCATAGTCTGTGTACGAGGTTGTAGGACTGAAATTAAACACAAAAATCAAGTCGCCACGCATAAAAGCCAGAACCTGGTCGCCATCATTATGCCAAATTTCTTGCACAGGTGTTTTGATAAAGTCTTTTTGACTTTTTAATTACCTTGAGCATTTGCTTATCAAAAATCGCCTAAATAGTGATAGTCTAGTTCCTTATTGTCTACCAAGTTCCATTGTCGACGCGCATATTTATAACTCCACCCATTGCCTTCGCGTGGAAAATCTATCCACTCTGGATGCCCAAACTCATTGCCCATGAAGTTGAGATACCCCCCGTTGATAGTCGCAGCAGTAACAAGTCTTATCATCTTATGCAATGCAATGCCACGATGGGCCACATCGTTCTCGTCTCCTTTTTGAAATGCCAATACATATCAGCATCTATTAAACGAAACACAATGGTTTTATCGCCCACTAAAGCCTGGTCGTGACTTTCGCAATACGAGATTGTACGTTCATCAGAACGGCGATTTTTTACTTCCCAAAAGATAGAACTAGGCTTCCAATTCTCGTCAGATAATTCTTTAATGGTCTTAATCCAGAAATCAGGAATATTCATTGCCATACGGTAATCAAATCCATAACCGCCGTCGTCGATGCGTGCAGCCAATCCAGGCATACCGCTAACTTCCTCGGCAATGGTGATAGCATTGGGATTTACTTCGTGAATTAGCTTGTTGGCCAACGTGAGATAACAAATGGCGTTATCGTCTTGATGTCCGTTAAAATAGTCGCCGTAGTTGGTAAATGCTTCACCTAAGCCATGGCTATAATAAAGCATCGAAGTGACACCATCAAAACGGAATCCATCAAAATGGAACTCTTCTAACCAATATTTGCAGTTAGAAAGGAGAAAATGTATCACTTCGTCTTTGCCATAATCAAAGCAAAGCGAATCCCAAGCAGGGTGTTCGTGACGCTCTCCTGGGTAGAAGAATTGATTGGGGTCGCCAGCTAGATTACCCAACCCTTCCACTTCATTTTTTTCACGGCATGCGAATGAACGATGTCCATGATAACAGCCACACCATGCTTATGTGCCTCGTCAATAAGCGATTTCAAATCTTCGGGCGTACCAAAGCGCGACGAAGCAGCGAAAAAAGAACTTACATGATAGCCAAAACTTCCATAATAAGGATGTTCTTGTATAGCCATTATCTGTATGCAATTATATCCATCTTCGATGATACGTGGCAAAAACAAGTTCTTTAAATTCGGTGTAGTACCCACTTTTTCGGCATCCTGCCCCATACCAATATGGCATTCGTAAATGAGCAATGGCGAAGTATTAGGTTTAAACTTTTTCTTCGACCACGCATAAGTTTTTTTCGGGTTGCCACACTTGAGCCGAAAAGATATGGGTTTGTTCGTCTTGCACCACACGGCGAGCCCATGCAGGGATACGTTCACCGCTTCCACCATTCCAATGCACATGCATTTTTATAGAGTTGGCTATGGGCTATAGCCTTTTCAGAAAGGCGTAATTCCCAGTTACCAGTACCTTCAATACGTTTTTGCACGATAGCGTTCGGTCTCTTGCCAATCATTAAAAATCGCCAACAAGATAGATGTCTGTGGCATTGGGAGCCCATTCTCTAAACACCCAACCTTTTGACAATTTATGCAAACCATAATACTCGTGCCCATTGGCAAAGTCGGAAAGCGACTTGCGCCCATTACTTGTTAGTTGTTTCATTTTCCACAAGTAATGGTTATGTCTCACCTCTTATAGCATCTTCGTATGGTTCGAGGTAGACATCGTTTTTTTAACCAGCCCCATGCGTGCAGGAGCACTTTGTGGAGGCATTGCCGTTTTTTAGAAGGCTTTTTTTCGCTTTCTTTGTGGGGTTAGCGTCTTTTTGCTGACATAGTTAATACAATTAATATTTACGATTGCCGAGGTGGAAACAGGCTGTTGTTTAGGGGTTATCCGATGAACGCTCGGTTGCCAGTACGGCCTAATGTTGATGGTTAAACCTTTGTTCCTTTTATATTAGCTTGGCTCTTATCTCCCTTCTAGGTTATCTACAGCTATATTGTTCATCGCTATGCATCGACAAAATCGCACTAAAATGTTTTTAGTGCAATGTTGCAAAGAGGTGAGAAAGAAGGCCTTTACATGTTACGTACTTTGAATATTGCCTTTTTAAATGTTGTGTATTGTGATATGCAAGGTGCGTGAGCATCTTGAGGAAAGAATATCAAAAAACCGCCTACGGGGCATGTTATGTAATGTTGCACTTGACCATTATGGTAGAACGATAAGTCTTTTTCTACAGAATAGTCTGCCGAAGGTAGTGATGCGAGTGATGCCAAGCCAAACGTTTCAGGTTGCTGAAGCGGTATTTGGATATCAATCATCTGCTGATGGCTTTCTAATACAGCCTCAGTTTTACTTTTTCCGTTTGCCATTTCAATTTTCAGCAACACGTCTTCACCTTTTATATTATAGCTACCAGGTGCAAGTTGTTCGAGTTTATTATCCCGAATAAACGCCTCCACCAAAAGGGAAAAAAACGGGTTCAGTGCCACGTATTTTCCAAAATTCTCTAACAAGTCTAATACCATATCCTTTTCTCCTTATTTATAATTGCAGCTTATTTATTCAGGGAACAATCGTTTGGTTTTAGTCGTTAAAGCGCTTACCATTTTCGTAATGACCTTTGGCTTTCACTTGTCCGTTTCTATCTTTTTCAACAAAACGTCCATCGCGAATGCCATTGACATAGGTTCCTTCGAATCTATTTCCTGCTTTATCTTCCTCAATGGCTTTACCATGTCGTTTCCCGTCTTTGTACGAGCCTTTAAAACGCGCACCGTCGGCATAATGTATAATCACCTCTCCTTCAACCCGTCCGTTAGCAAAATTGCCTTCAAACACATCGCCGTTTTTCTTTGTTAGCTTTCCATGTCCATTCTGTCGGTCCTTCTTCCAGTCGCCAACATAAGCGTCACCGTTATTCCATACAAACGTACCCTTACCGTCTTTGTCTCCTTCTTGGAAGTGTCCAGTATAGCGATCGCCATTTGCGTATTTAAAAAATGCCTTGTCCAGTGCGGTCGCCTTGTACGTAATCGCCCTCGTAAACATCACCATTTTGGAATTTATAGATACCCTTCCCGTTTTTGGATATCATCGGTCCAGTTGCCCACATATACATCTCCATCGGCATAACGGTTAGTACCTTTTGCCCGAGCGTTGATTGTCTACCCACATGCCATTGTAGTTAGAGCCGTCGCCCCAATCAAAAAAATCCCTGTCCCGACTTTTTTTGTCATCGTTCCAGTTACCATCATAATAAGCCCCTGTAGAGAACGTGTATCTACCTTTTTCCCTGACGTTTATCATACGCCCAATTGCCTTGATACTTATCACCGTTATAATAATTCATCGTTCCCTGTCCATGTTGATGGCCTCGAAACCACAGACCAACGTATTTGTTGTTATTGGCATAATAGCAGGTTCCGTTACCATGTTGCTGATCTTGAAACCACTGCCCTTCATACCTTTTTACCATCTGTAAAGGTTCGAACACCATACCCTTGGCGTTTACCTTTTTACATATTCGCCTTCGTAAGTTTCACCATTGCTATACAGCGTGTTGCCCTTTCCATGTGGTTTTCCGCCAGCCATTTCGCCCTTATAAAGCCCACCGTCTGCTGTCTCACACGAGCCAACGGTAATTTTCTGAGCAGAAACGCTCAGCGGAAAGAGGAATATTATCAGTTTAAGTATGTTATTTTTTTCACTGTTCTCATTTTTATTGATTGTTGGAAATTCAAAAATTAAGTATTTTAATTCGAACAGCAAAACGGTTTAGTAAAAAAATTAAGAGTAAAAATACGCTCAACAATAAAGAAAAATGCATGAAAAAAACAAGATTAGTGGACTATTGAAAAAGTATAACCATCATCTTTGACCACATAATATTCGCAACAAAAACATCAAGAAAAAGATTACTTTCATTTTTTATTATTATCTTTGCAACATATATTAATAGGTGTGGAGTATAAAAAGTGTACTCCTCTATGGCAGGAGCAGAGCAAAAGGATTATTCTTTAATGCGTGTTATCACCGTTTAGGCCATGTTCATCAATATCTAACAAGTTGCAGATGGCCGTCCGCAATACGTTGATCCCACACATTCAATTAGGCATAGGAAGTTATTATCGTCCCAAAAAAACGTTAAACAATTTAAGCATATGAAAGGAATTGTACTTGCAGGAGGTTCAGGTACCAGACTCTACCCCATCACAAAGGGGGTGAGTAAACAATTGATACCCATATTTGACAAACCCATGATTTACTATCCAATATCTGTTTTGATGCTTGCTGGTATCAAGGAGATATTGATTATCTCAACGCCACACGACCTTCCAGGCTTCGAACGCCTATTGGGAGATGGAAAGGACTTGGGCGTAAGGTTTGAATATGCCGAGCAACCCAGTCCCGACGGATTGGCGCAAGCGTTTATCATTGGCGAAAAAAATTTATCGGCAACGACACTGTTTGTCTTGTTCTGGGCGACAACATCTTTTTATGGGGCTGGTTTCACGGGCATGCTTAGAGAGAGCGTTGAAGCAGCAAACAAAGGCAAAGCTACTGTGTTTGGTTATTATGTTAACGACCCCGAACGCTATGGTGTGGCCGAATTTGATGATAAAGGCAATTGCCTTAGTATTGAAGAAAAAAACCACAAAAAAACCAAAGAGCAACTATGCTGTTGTTGGATTATATTTCTATCCCAACAATGTTGTTGAGGTGGCCAAGAACATCAAACCCAGTGCAAGGGGCGAATTAGAGATAACAACTGTAAACCAAGAGTTTCTTTCAAGACAGTCGCTTAAGGTGCAAACGTTACAAAGAGGATTTGCTTGGCTCGACACTGGCACACACGACAGCCTAAGCGAAGCAAGTACCTTTATCGAAGTGATTGAAAAAAAGACAAGGACAAAAAGATTGCTTGCCTAGAAGAGATTGCATTGGATAACAAATGGATTAACAAGGAACAAGTAATTGCCTTGGCACAACCTATGATAAAAAAACGAATACGGACAATACCTCTTGAGAATTGCCGAGATTTCGAAATAAGGGTTTTACCACATCAGAAAAATATAAAAATAACATAACCATAAGAGAGATAGGTATAAGAAAAATCAGATTGTATGGAAGAGAATATCAAAAACAACCAATTGGAAAGCGAGCAAGAGCCTGCGGGAAGGTCGCTTCTCAATTTTCAAACCATTTACATGACGCTCATCCTGAATTGGAGATGGTTTGCCTTGTCGTTAATTATTTGCCTTGGGTTGGCTAGCATCTACTTGCGATATACCACCCCTATATATCAGGCATACGCAAAACTGCTTATTAAGGAAGAGAACAACACCAGGGGAAGAAACAGTTTGCAATACAACTCTAACTTGGGCGTAGTGTCTAACTCTACGGGTATCGACAACGAAATGGAAATTTTAAAGTCGAGCTCTATCGCTATTCAGGCTGTTAAAGACCTTAAGCTCTACACCACTTATATGAGTGTGGGAAAGGTTACCGACAGACTAATGTACAAAACACAGCCCATTTCTGTTGATATCGACCCCGTTCATCTCGACATGCTTAACAATTCTATCTCGCTTACCATCACTCGCGAGGGCAAGAATTACCATGTGGAGGGTACATATTACTCAACCAATGCCGAGGCTCCTGGTAAGGCATATGCCATAGACAAAACATTTACAGCCCTGCCTGCTGCGCTTGGTACACAAACGGGTGTTCTTACATTTATGCCCAACTCTTCAACTCCTATGAAGGATGGCGAAAAAATGTCGGTGCGTATTAGTCCACCCTAAGAACGTTGCTACTGGCTATGCTGCCGGACTTAGCATCGCGCAATCGTCTAAAAGCACGTCTATTGCCGTGCTCACCATCAACGACCAAAGTACAGAACGTGCCATTGACTACCTTAAACAATTGGCTATCTGCTATAACAGACAAGCTAACGAAGATAAAAACGAGGTTGCTGTAAGAACTGAAGAGTTTATTAATGGCAGATTGGAAAAAATTAACACCGAACTGGGAAGCACTGAAAGCCAATTAGAAAGCTATAAAAAGGCTAACAAGATGGTGGAACTGCAAATGAGTGCTAACCAAGCGCTCTCTAATAGCGACCAGTACGACCAAAAACTCGCTGAAGCTAACACGCAGATTGCTCTGCTTAACAGCATCAACGACTATATGAACCAACCTGCTAACAAATACGAGACGCTGCCCTCTAACATTGGTATCACCGACCAATCGGCCGTATCGCTCATCAATAAGTATAACGAAATTGTACTTGAACGTAACCGCTTGTTGAGAAGTGCATCGGAAAACAGCCCCACTGTTACGCCACTTACATCGCAACTCGACGACCTATCAAGCAGCATTCGCCGAGCTATGGCTCAGGCTATGCGTAGCATGGACATCCAAAGAAATGCTGTGGCTTCGCAATATGGTAAATACAACACCATGATACAACAAACTCCCGAGCAAGAAAAAAACGATGAAACAAATCGGACGTCAACTCGAAGTAAAAAGCAGGTTTGTATCTGATGTTACTACAAAAAGCGTGAAGAAAACTCTATTTCCTGGCTGCTACTGCCGACAAGGGTAAGCTTATCGACGACCCTGCTGTGGTTGGAAAGGTTGCTCCTCGCACAGCTAACATCTATACAGCCGCAACAGCCATCGCTTTGGCAATACCCAGCCTTGTACTATTCCTCCTTGCTTTCTTCAGATATAAAATTGAAGGACACGAAGATGTGGCTCGCCTCACCCGTCTGCCCATTATCGCCGACGTGGCTGTTGCAAGCGAAACGGCTAAGACAAAAGGCCGACATCGTGGTTCACGAGAACAAGAACAACCAGATGGAAGAAATATTCCGCTCGATGCGTACCAACGTTCAGTTTATGCTGAAAAGAAGGTGAGAAGGTGGTTTCGTTCACCTCTACCATCTCGGGTGAAGGTAAAACGTTCATCGCTGCCAACCTTGCAGTATCGTTCGCTTTGCTTGGCAAGAAGGTTATATTGGTTGGTTTGGACATTCGTAAGCCCTCGCCTGGCCGAGCTGTTCGAGATAGACGACCATCGTCATGGTATCACTAACCTGCTCACCAAGTCGACAATTACTGCTGCCGACATACAAGCGCAAACGCTTCCTTCGGGTGTTAACAACAATCTTGAATTGCTCATGGCTGGTCCGATACCTCCCAACCCAGCCGAGTTGCTTACAAGAAGTTCGCTTGACGACATCATCGAACAGTTGAAACTCACTTACGACTACATCATTATCGACACTGCACCTGTGGGCCTTGTTACCGATACGCTGCAAGTGGGTAGAGTTTCTAACCTCACGATATATGTATGCCGTGCCGACTACACGCCAAAAGACAGCTTCGAATTGATTAACACCTTGAACGCAGAAAAAAATTGCCAAACATCTGTGTTGTTGTTAACGGCATCGACTTGTCGAAGAAGAAGTATGGCTACTATTATGGCTATGGAAAGTATGGCAAATACGCTAAATATGGATACTATGGACGTTATAGTAAAATATGGCCGCTACAACAATTACGGCAACTATGGCAACTATAGCAACAGCCATTACAGCAACGAAAACGACACATCAGTTAAACATTAAACAAAAAACAACGCGGGTTTCATCGGCATCAGTCTGGTGAAACCCGCTAAATATCTAACACATGACAATAGCAGTAGATTTCGACGGCACCATTGTAGAACATCGTTATCCAGAAATTGGCGAGGAAGTTCCCTTCGCTACCGAAACGCTCAAGATGCTTATTAAAGACAGACACAAACTTATCTTGTGGAGCGTAAGGGAAGGCGAATTGCTTGATGAAGCCGTAGAATGGTGCAAACAACGTGGAGTGGAGTTCTATGCAGTAAATCGTGATTATCCCGAAGAAGAAAAAGAAAACAATAACCACTTCTCAAGAAAACTTAAAGCAGACCTCTTTATAGACGACAGAAATGTTGGTGGACTGCCCGACTGGGGTGAAATCTATCGCATGGTAACAGACAACGTTACATATAAGCAGATAGTAAGAAACGCTATTAAAGCCCAAAAGCAACCCCGAAAGCTATAAAAAGAAAAAACCTTGGTGGCAATTCTAAGTGGTGAAAGCCATTCGCTGCCCCAAGCTGTAGATTATTTCTAATCAACAAACAAAGCAACAATACAACGTAAGCCATGCCTTTTCGATCAACGAAATTGGCATGGCCTTATTGTTTTAAATAGTTTTGTGATAGGTGTTTTCTCAACCCATTCCTATTTACAGCCTAATCGCTCATTAGTCTTAAATCCAAATCATTCGTTAGAGCAGTTTGGATTTTGTGTATTGAATAAAAAATTGCATATCTTATCCTTGAAAGCGTGGTGTACTAAAACCAAAAGAATAAAAACAAACAAGAGGCCGACTAGCAAACCAAAGAAGAACAGGAAGCCATAAAAACAATATAAAACATGCGATAAACGATATAACGACCTGCTTGGGTTAAACTTCAATAGGAAATTGAAAAACAACAATCATAAAGTATCTAAGTAAGATAAAGCTAAGTTTATAGCAAACAGTAAGCCATAGAATTGTTTGTGTCAACATGTTATCCCTCTTCTTCTATTTGTTAACAAAAGTAATAATACTTTACAAAACACACTCTTCATTCCCACCTATTCTAGCGAAAACAAGTGCTATAAAGCATATATTTTTGCCCTTATTTTTTTCACCGCTTGCGCTTTATTTTTACAACACTTTTTGCGCGCATTACATGCATTTTGCACCATTTAGCCCTTCTATTTGCTCGTTACCCCACAATTTTTTTCACCGTCACAAAAACCGTTTTTTTGTTGGTAAAAATCCCCTTTTTTAAGCAATTTTTCGACCTTAAAACTTCGCATTTTTTCAACATTTTCGGGGTGATAAGCTTCTCCGTTATCTGCAATAAGCAGCATTTTAGACTTGCGTTTTGTAGGAGTTAGCACTGCGTTTTGCATGAGTTAGCATTGCGTTTTGTAGGAGATAGCACTGCGTTTTGCATGAGTTAGCAAAGCGTTTTGCTGCATTTAGCGCGCATTTTGCTGCAAATAGCCCAATATTTTACCTGAAACACGGTATATTTCATCGAAAAACACAGCTTTATTACATTCATCAAGCCAACTTGATATATATCGATTCAAACCTCAGCGAGAATCGTTTATTTGCGAGCGAGTGAGGAGTTGCCCAGAAAAAAAGCCACTCATAATGTTAAAAATTCATACTAAATATTTTACATTTTGTATGTAACCAAACTCTTCCACGAGAATTAAAACAAAAAGTTCATCGGGCGAACTGATAAACGTGCTAGCACCCGAACGCAATAAAAAAACTCCTTATCACGAAATCCCCAAAAGCACACTTATACAGGGCATGTGGCAATTTTTGGCCGTTGCAATATCTACGTCACTATCGCCTATATACACAGCCCCTGCATTGGTTACACCAAGCTGTGCAAGAGCTTCTAATACGGTATCGGGTGCAGGTTTCTTATTGATACCCTCTCGTTCGCCTATCGCCACCTCCACATACTCACCGAAAAAGTGCTGACATAACTCTTGCGTGGCCTTATAAAACTTATTGCTCACCACTGCAATGTTTTTCTTTCTTCGCTTCAATTCGGCCAACATTGGCATCACTCCCGCATATGGTGCAGTGTGATCTAGTCCGTGTTCAAGGTAGTGTTGCCTAAAACATTGGTAAACATCTTCAAACTGGGGGTTGTCTAAACCATTGGGTATGGCTCGTTCCATCAGTTTTTTTACTCCATTACCCACAAACATACACACCTCGTCAATAGTGCGTTGGGGCATACCATACTGTTGCAAAGCGTAATTACAGCTCGTAGCTAGGTCGGTTAAGGTGTCTAACAACGTGCCGTCTAAGTCAAATATATAGGTGGAATATTCCTTCATCATATCTTTTATCTCTTAATATTATTATCCTAAAAAGCATAGCCCTTAAGATGCATGAATAGATAGTTAACTGTTGCTATTACGCAACAAGCATGTGTAATAAGGCAGTGCAAAGATATAAAAAAATATGCTTAGCTCGCCACAGATGTTGTTTAAAAATCATTACCTTTGCAGTGAAATAAATACGAACAACAATGAAACACAACTGTGCAAAGAGATATCTCATCCCTGCGGGCATCTGTTTGCTCGTTATTATGGGCATATTCTATTATTATTTTTTCTCGGCCATGCTGCCATCTGGCAGCAGCACGCAATACGTGTACATTGATAACGACGACAATATCGACTCGGTGTATGCTAAATTGCAACCTCTTAGCGAGGCGCAAGCCCTTAATGGCTTTCGCACACTTACCCGTCACAGTTCGTATGGCGAACACATTAAATCTGGGCGCTATGCCATAAAACCCGGACAAGGAGCATTCACGGTGTTTAGACACATGAAGAACGGCATGCAAGAACCTGTAAACCTCACCATTCCCAGCGTAAGAACGCTGGATAGACTATCTGTAGAGGTGAGCAAACGTTTGCTAATGGACAGCACTCAACTGCTACAGGCCCTATGCGACCCTAAAGTTTGTGCCCGATATGGATACGACACGGCTACCATCCAATGCTTGTTCATCCCCAACACCTATGATGTATATTGGAATATATCAGTGGACAAACTGCTTGACCGCATGCAGAAAGAAAGCAAAAAAACTTTTGGAATGTGGACCGCACCGTTAGAGCCAATGAACTAAAATTATCGCCAGTGCAAGTGATTACGCTTGCTAGCATCGTTGACGAAGAGACGGCTAACAACGCCGAAAAACCCATGGTGGCAGGCATGTACTACAACAGATTGATGTTGAGAAATGCCGAATATCCTAAAGGTATGCCACTTCAAGCCGACCCTACCATTAAATATGCGTGGCAACAATTTGCACTCAAGCGCATATACAACAAACTGTTGAACATTGACAGCCCATACAACACGTACCGCAACACTGGCTTACCTCCTGGTCCGATACGCATCCCTTCGGTTGAAGGCATAGAAGCTGTGCTTAATCTCAAAAAGCACGATTATCTATATATGTGTGCCAAAGAAGACTTTAGTGGCACACACAACTTCGCCAGAACTTACGCAGAACACTTAGCCAATGCTGCTAAGTACACCAAAGCACTGAACGAAAGAGGTATTAAATAAAACACATAGGGGGCATTGGTAACTACACCAATGCCCCTATCGTAATTGCCCTTACAAAGCTGATATAATGCAACAAGAAAGATGCATTACAGACGCGTAAATCAACCTACATGAACACCTATATAATATGGTGAGAAAACGCATAACGCCTATTTTTAAAACACCCAAATGGCGCCATAAACCCACTCGTTAATACGCCCCAAACCTCAGAAACAAAGCTGTAAAGCTACGCGAAATAAGAAATTATTCGATATTATTTACTCATGCAATACCAATTAAAATGCGTTAATAGAGCAAAATGAACATTGCTTTCATACCGTTCTTTTTACCAATAAACCATAAAAACAAACAAGAGAAATAACACTTAGCTCTGTAAGTAACTATAAAACAAATGCGCCACACTTCACAGTGCAGCGCATCTAATCTCAATAGGTATTAGCTTTTTAAGGCAAAAAGATTGTATTCAGGATAACGAGTGCAAAGTTACACGATGAATTTCATTCACGCAAACTTTTTTTATTATGTTAGAAAACATATTTTGACACATAGTGTTAAAAATGCAACAATAAAGCTAACATGAATTTTGATATTATGCTGCTTTATAGTATCTTTGCACTATAATATAATAATGTAGACAATGGCAGAAAGAATAGAAAACTCAAATGAGGAGAAAAACCTGAGTTTTGTAGAACAAATCATTGAACAAGACCTGGCCGAAGGTAAGAATGGCGGGCGCATACAAACGCGTTTTCCCCAGAACCTAACGGATACCTGCATATCGGCCATGCCAAAGCTATCTGCATGGACTTCGGAGCTGCTGAGAAATTCAACGGAACATGCAACCTTCGCTTCGATGACACCAACCCGAGTAAGGAGAAAGACGAATATGTGGAAAACATATTAAGCGACATTTCTTGGTTGGGTTTTTAAATGGGAAAAACATTTATTACGCTTCTGAATATTTCCAAAAGTTGTGGGATTTCGCCGTATGGATGATTAAAAAACGGCCATGCCTACATCGACGAACAAACAAGTGAGCAAATTGCAGAACAAAAAGGAACACCCACTCAAGGCTGGTATGGCATCACCATATAGGGATAGACCCATGGAAGAAAGTCTTTCCTTGTTTGAGAAAATGAACCTACCCGAAACGCCAGAGGGTTCGATGGTTCTGCGAGCAAAGCTTGATATGGCTAACCCCAACATGCATTTCCGCGACCCCATCATGTATCGCATCATCCATACTCCTCACCATCGCACAGGAACACAATGGAATGCGTATCCAATGTACGACTTTGCACACGGACAAAGCGACTACTTTGAAGGTGTAACCCACTCTATCTGTACGCTTGAATTTGTGCCCCATCGTCCATTGTACGATAAATTTATCGATTTCTTAAAAGAGATGAACGGCGAGGAAGACAAAATGAACGACTTCCGCCCACGACAAATAGAGTTCAACCGACTAAACCTCACCAACACCGTAATGAGCAAACGTAAGTTGCACACGCTGGTAGACGAGGGTTTAGTGGCTGGTTGGGACGACCCACGCATGCCCACACTATGCGGTATGCGCCGTAGAGGATATTCGCCCGAGAGCATTCGCATGTTCATCGACTCAATTGGTTACACCAAGTTTGATGCCCTTAACGACATGGCTTTGCTTGAAGCAGCTGTACGCGACGACCTCAACAAACGCGCTTGTCGTGTAACTGCTGTAGTTAATCCCGTGAAACTGGTGATTACAAACTATCCCGAAGGCCAAACAGAAGAGATGGAAACGGTGAACAATCCCGAAAACCCTGCCGACGGAAATCACAACATCACCTTCTCGAAGTACCTCTGGATGGAACGCGAAGACTTTATGGAAGATGCGCCAAAGAAGTTCTTCAGAATGACACCTGGACAGGAAGTGCGACTCAAAAGCGCATATATCGTGAAGTGTACTGGTTGCACCAAAGATGCTGAAGGCAACATTGTGGAAATTCAAGCCGAATACGACCCACAAAGTAAAAAGTGGTATGGAAGGCGCCAACCGCAAGGTGAAAGGCACGCTTCACTGGCTATCGGCCGACCATTGCACAAAAGCCGAAGTGCGCGTTTACGACCGTCTGTTTGACGTAGAGAACCCATCGGCCGATGAAAGAGACTTTAGGGAACTGCTTAACAAAGAGTCGAAAAAAAGGTGTTCACCAATTGCTTTGTGGAAAAATTATGCCGCAAACAAAAAGCCTGGCGAATACTTGCAGTTCCAACGTATTGGCTACTTCATGGCCGATAACGACTCGTCTGCCCAACATCCTGTGTTTAATAAGACCGTTGGTTTGAAAGACACGTGGGCTAAGCAAAACAAGTAAGTTAGGGCAAACACTACAATCGCACTCCTTAATGCATCGCACACACGGGCAAGGGCTATCGGCAGACTTGTGCTGAATGCCCCTGCCTCGCACCTTAACATGAGGGACGAACCCCGTTCGCCCCTCTTGATTGTTTTTAATCAAAATGACAAACGACAGTTATTTTAGTAATGAGGAGTTTCAAGAGATACTCCAACGCTATGAAGAAGCCCAACAGAAGGGGTTAGCTACCTACTTCGACTCGGACGCACTCGCAGACATTGCCGAATACTACTATGAAGAGGGGCGCGCAAACGATGCCGTTGATGCCGCCCTTAAAGGCGTAGAGATGTTCCCAGGGGCAATGGCGCCTTTAGTGTTTATGGGCAGATACCAACTGTTGAAACAAAACAATCCCGAGAAAGCTAAATGGTATCTGGAACAAGTGGACAACCAAGAGGAACCTGAATGCATTTACCTGCAAGCTGAAATAATGCTCGTTGAAAAACAAACAAGACGAAGCCGACAGTTTTTTTGCGCCAACAACTGGAATGGCAAGAAGATGACGACCGAGACAACTTTATATTAGATGTGACCGACCTTTACCTTGACTACGACCTTATTGACAGCGCACAGCAATGGCTGTCGATGGCCGAAAACAAAGCAAACAACCGACTATCAAGAGGTGAAAGGACGAATAGCTATGGGCAAGGGCGAATATCAACAGGGTGAAGAGATATTTAAAAAAACTGGTAGATGAAAACCCCTTTGCCTCGCCTTACTGGAATCAACTGGCCTCATCTCAGTTTTCTAAGCAATCGCATTCGCGATTCTATCGAGAGCAGTGAATACTCAATTGCCATCAACCCCGATGACGAAGAAGCGCTGCTTAACAAGGCTAATGGTATGTTCAGCTTAGGCGAATATGAGGAAGCACTCACCTATTATCACCGATTTAATAACTTGCATCGCGATGATGAAACTGGAGATGTGCTCATAGGTATCACCCTTATCAACCTGGATCGCCCCGAAGAGGCACTCGTGCACCTTAAAAAAGCCGAAGAGAAGGCCGTAGAGGGGTCGGTGAACTTAGCAGAAATTTACCAAGAAATGGCCTTTGCACTCTCAAGATTAGGCAGAGTGAAAGAGGCCCTAACCCATGTAGATAAGGCTATTGCCACCGAAATGGGCAACAAAGACGAACTAACGGTGCTTAAAGGGCATATTGAACTGGAAAAATGGTAACCCTTTTGCAGCACAAGAATTCTTCTTGGAGGCTGTCCGAGATTCTAATTCGCCGTCTAATGTATATTTCAGAATTGCAGTATCTGTTTACGACAACGGATATATGCAGCTAGCTTATAAGATGTTCCACACACTTTTTCCAATCGGCACCAACCGACTGGAAAGATGGATATTCGCACATGGCGCTGTGCTGTAAGCTGATAAATAAAAAGACGAATACTTACACTACCTGAAAAAAAGGCATGTAAGCTAAAACCCTATAGAAGCCAAAAAAACGTACTAGGTGAGTATTTTCCCAAAGGCCTCGAACCCGAGAATTATTATAATTACATTATAAAAAAATAAAAAGTTAAGATAAAGAAATGAGTTGGTTATTACCCCTGCTAAACAACCTCAATTATTGGACGGTGCTGTTATTGATGTTTATCGAAGGCTCCGTTATCCCTGCACCCTCAGAACTTATTGTGCCACCTGCAGCCTACCGCGCAGCAGCTGGCGACCTGAATATTGTACTTGTTGTACTTGTTGCAACCATAGGCGCAGTGCTCGGTTCTACGGCTAATTATTTCGCAGCCTATTACCTTGGTCGCCCCTGTTATATACCGCTTTGCCAATAGCAAACTGGGACATCTATGCTTGCTAAACCAAGAAAAAGATTGAGAAAGCAGAAAAAAATACTTCTACGACCACGGTGTTATCGCCACACTCACAGGCCGACTCCTACCTGGCATATGACAGATTATTTCCATCCCTGCTGGTCTTTCAAAGATGAAATTCTGGAAATTCATCCTATATACCACCATCGGTGCAGGTGCTTGGAACACTGTTTTTGGCTGCCTTGGGATGGTATCTACACTCGTTCGTACCCAAAGATGAGCTCTACACCAAGATTGAAGAGTATAACAGTCAAATACAAATGGTTGTTATTGGTGTCCTGGGTGTGGCTGCAATTGTTGGTATAATTTGGTGGCAGATGCGCAAAAGAAAGAAGCGCAAAGCTAACCCACATTCTGCCACAGAAGGCAAAACAGCTAACGAAGACAAACAATAAAGAATAACAAACGAAAAAGATTTCCAACTGTGAGAATAGATATTATCACCGTGTTGCCCGAGATGATAGAGGGCTTCGTAAACGAATCTATCTTGGCGAGAGCGCAAAAAGAATCTCGCAGAAATACATTTGCATAATCTTCGCGACTATTCTACCGACAAATGGAGGCGCGTAGACGACTATCCCTATGGGGGATTTGCTGGCATGGTGATGCAATGCGAACCCATTGACCGATGTATTTCGGCACTAAAAAGCACAACGACACTACGACGAAGTGATATTCACATCGCCCGACGGACAACAGTTCGACCAACACGTAGCCAACGAATTGTCGCTCAAAGGCAACATTATCATCCTTTGCGGACACTATAAAGGGGTTGACCAACGTGTTCGCGATCACCTTATCACACGCGAAATATCTGTAGGCGACTATGTACTCACTGGGGGAGAGCTGGCTGCTGCCGTGATGGCAGATGCCATTGTTAGGCTCATCCCTGGCGTTATTAGTGACGAACAAAGTGCTTTTTTTCGGATTGTTTCAAGACGATCTTCTTTCAGCTCCCTATCTACACGCGCCCCGCAAACTACAAAGGCTGGGAAGTTCCTCCCATATTGCTTAGTGGTAACGAAGCCAAAATAAAGGCTTGGGAGATGGAAAAAGCCTTGGAAAGAACAAAACAGCTTCGCCCCGACCTATTAGAAGGAAAAGGTGAATAAAGGCATTGACCAATGCAAGACTTGCCACTAAAGCTGTACGCAACAAACAAGAACAAACAAATAACAACAAAAAAGATGTAAAACAAAATGCAAAACGTAGAAAAATAACTACCTTTGCACATAAAAATAGTTGTAATGAGACACGTATTAACTATCCTTGTATTATCAACTCTTGGTGTTGTTACGCTGCATGCGCAACAAGCACACAACGCTGCACGTAACGAAAAAGCCAGCAACAGCTATGCTGTGCTAAGAAATTATGAAGACTCACTCAGCCTTCTATATAATAAGGTGTACCAGCAAAACGATGTTAGCGCCCTGTCTACCGATTTTGTAGAGACCGTTCTACCCTATCAAAGTTTTAGGCTTTTTCTCGCCACTAACGTTCTACGGAGGCATCGCCAAAGGCATATTCGACCTGCCTAGCAATGCCCCCGATAATCAATTGCAAACGCAAGGAACTAATTATCTTGGTCCTAAGTTTACAGATACGGCACTTTTTGGGTGTTTATCTAAAAAAGACCCGAACTGGTTTTGAACCGGGAAACAGAACTGCAGACCATCGCACCTGAAGCAAAAACCACACCAGTGGTTATCAAGTCGAATGCTGGTTTGGCCGAAAAAGCTACACAAGTACCAGTTGATCCCGAAAGTGGACCTATCAAAGTGGTGATTACAAAGCCCAATTTCTGGACCTTTAAAGGCGACTACTACCTGCAATTTCTGCAAAACTACGTTTCAGGAAACTGGTATAAGGGTGGTGAAAGCAACTATTCAATGGTGGGAGCTGTAACCATTCAGCTGAACTATAACAACAAACAAAAAGCTGAAATTAGACAATAAGCTAGAACTAAAACTTGGCTTCATCACTACACCCAGCGACTCATTACACAGTCTTAAATCGTCTGAAGACCTTATCAGATACACCAGTAAGTTAGGTCTTCAAGCCTCAAAGCGATGGTACTACACCTTGCAGTTGGTGGCCTACACACAATTCTTGCGCGGTTATAAAAACAATAGCAGCATGGTATCGTCTGATTTCATGTCGCCTTTCAACTCAAACCTCTCGCTCGGTATGGACTATAACGTAGATTGGTTGAAAGGAAAAACTCAAGGGGTCTATACACCTCGCACCAATTGCCTATAACTTCCGCTACGTTAACAGGCTCGCTTTGTCGCCTCGTTATGGCTTGGATGCAAACAAACATACCCTTCACGACCTAGGTTCTGAATTTACTGTAGACCTAATGTGGAAGATAGCCGAGCCCATTAGTTGGCAAACACGCCTCTATGGATACACCACTTACCGCAGGGCTGAAGTGGAATGGGAAAATACTTTCACCTTCCAGTTCAACAAGTTTATCAGTTCTAAACTGTTTATCTACCCACGCTTCGATGATGGCTCGGCCCGAGACAGCAAGCACGGTTATCTGCAATTGCGCGAATTTATTTCTGTAGGCTTCTCCTATACAATGTAAAACAGACGTGACATGACACGTCCCAATGGCGTCATCCAACTCTATCCGCTGGTGCGCATCGCTTTGATGCTCATCTTAGGGATAATGTTGGCCGACGCCATTCCTTTTTTATCCAATCCCAATAACAGCGTTACATTGCTCTTAGGCACAACTGCCGTGGCCGTCATTGCCATTCGCCATGCGAATTTCTCTAGCATTTCCATCCTCACTGCCACAACATTTTTTTAGGCGCATGGCTCATGGCAATACAAAAAAACAGACAGCCAATTGTGCCCCACCAACCAAAACATCACTTACAAAGCTATCGTTACCGACACCCCCGTGCAACATGGAAAGGTGCTGAAATGTAACCTCCTAGTAATAGATATTGCCGAAACAAACAATACGCAAGCACCTTTTCTGGTGCGCGCCTCAATACTTAAAGACTCGATAACTCAACGCTGGAAGACACTAACAACAGGTTCGGCAATCGAGGTTCAATCGGTTCTAAATAACGACTTTGAGCTTTTCTCTTCTTCAAAATTCAACTTCGCGCGTTGGATGCAGGCACATCAAATCCAAGCAACAACCTTTATTTACTATACCGACTGGCAAGACTCGCAATTATCTAACACCGAAATAAACCGCATACCCACGATAACAAAATTGCGTTTGCAACTTTTACAAGCCCGAAAAAACCTGCTAAATCAAGCTTGGCAACAAAAACTTACCACCGACAACCAGGCTTTAGTGGCCTCTATTGCACTAGGCGATAAATCGAACCTTACCTACACCCAACGCGAGGCATACAGCAAAGCAGGCGTTTCGCACGTTTTGGCCCTGTCGGGATTGCACCTCGGCATCATCTACAGCGTGCTTTCTTTCGTCTTTTTCCACTCTTTTTATATCGCTTTGTGCGCCGAGATTGGGCAGAGTTCATCGCCCAAACCGTTATAGTAGCCACCCTTTGGGCCTATGTTTTCCTTGTTGCCCTTCCCCCAGGCGCTGTCCGCTCAGCTCTAATGCTCACACTCTATGCCTTTGTTTCGCTGCTACATCGCGACCGTCTTTCGGCCAATACACTTGCGTTTGCTTGCATAGTAATGCTGATAGCCAACCCTTCATCACTGTGGGATGTAAGTTTCCAACTGTCGTTTCTAGCTGTCTTATCCATCATTGTGCTATATCCACCCTTGTGTTCACTCTACAAAGGCAGCTCACGTTGGGCCTATTTCCTACGTCCTATTTGGAATCTTACCTGCGTTTCAGTGGCAGCACAGGTGGGTACAATGCCACTCATAGCCTATTATTTTGGACGCTTCTCGTGCTATTTCCTATTATCCAATCTGCTTATTCTTCCGCTAATAACACTTTTACTATATGCCACGCTAGCCTCGTTCTTTGTTCAAGGCGCCCCTTTTATTTGCGACTTGCTAACCTACGCTATGCAATGGCTGGCAACAACAGTGCAAAAGTTGGTGGAATACATATCATCACTACCCCATTCCGCAATCGACGCCCCGCAAATCAATCTCATTCAAACCTATTTGGCTTATGTGCTTATCGCATTTCTCTATATCTTAGGCCTATATATACGCAAGTGGCTAAGAATTAGGCAGCAAATTAGACAGCTATAACCACTTTTTTTGTACCTTTGTATGGATGAAACAAAGATACTTCATATATTTTTCGTACGATGGAACTGCCTATCACGGCTGGCAAATACAACCTAACGCCACCTCTGTTCAGGCCGAAATGCAGCGTGCCATGTCGCTCTTGCTACGCCATCCTATAGAACTTGTTGGGGCTGGTCGCACAGATACTGGTGTTCATGCACGCACGATGGTTGCGCATTTCGACGACGAACAACTTATTGACACCATCCAACTGGCCTACAAACTCAATCGGGTGTTGCCATTCGACATCACTGTTGCAAGGATAGAACCTGTAGATGCCGACATGCATGCACGCTTCAGTGCCACCAAACGCACTTATCATTATTACATACATCTTGATCGCGACCCCTTTTTGCAGAGCCTATTCGTATGCCCTACACCAAGCACCCGACTTCCATTTAATGAACGAGGCAGCCCAATTATTGCTATCGCACAAAAGACTTTGGAGCCTTTTGCAAAAGTCACTCGGATGCAAAAACCACCTTTTGTGACGTGTACGAAGCCAACTGGATTAAACTATCCGACACTAAATGGTATTTCCGTATCTCGGCCAATAGATTTCTTCGCAACATGGTTCGTGCCATTGTTGGCACACTGTTAGACGTGGGATGGCATAAAATTAGTATATCCCAGTTTGTTGAAATTCTTCATTCTAAGTCGCGTCAACAAGCAGGCGAATCAGTTCCTGGCCATGCTCTGTTTCTCGAAGACGTACAATATAAATTGTAGCTCGTGAGTTCGTTAACATTGCTGTCTATGAGTTATTGTATTTACGAACTTGCTTACTCGTGAATTGGAAAGCTAGTAAAAGCTTAAACTTATTTGCTAAATAACCTCAAGACCTAAAAAAAGCAATATACTCAAAAACGCAGCAAATTCTTCATAACACAACAATTCCACATGTTTTGGTTAGTCTTAGCTTTTCTCTCAGCCACACTTCTAGGCTTCTACGATGTTTTTTTAAAAAGCTCTCGCTAAAAAGAAAACGCCGTTCTCCCCGTGTTGTTTCTCAACACCTTGATATCGACTCTCATTTTCGTTCCCTTCATTCTTAGCAGCTATTTGGGCTGGCTTTCTCCCAACAGTTTATTCTATGTTCCCCACCACACTGTCAACCCAGGGGTATATTTTTCCTCAAAAAGTATGCTTGTGCTATCCTCTTGGATATTTGGATATATAGGAATGAAGCATCTCCCGTTAACAATCGTTGGCCCAATAAACGCCACACGCCCCGTATTAGTACTTATTGGCGCCATGCTTGTTTATGGCGAACAGCTCAACGCCTTACAGTGGTTGGGTGTGGCATTAGCCATCTCCTCGTTTTTCCTTTTAAGTAGAAGCGGAAAGAAAGAAGGTATCGACTTTAAACACAACAAATGGATATATGCCATAGCACTGGCTGCACTGCTAGGGGCATGCAGCGGACTATACGACAAGTATCTTATGGCACCTGTTGAACAAGGCGGATTAGGACAAGACAAGATGGCTGTGCAAAGTTGGTACAACTTATACCAGTGCTTGTTGATGGCCATAGTTACGATCGTGTTATGGTTTCCAAAGCGCAATACCACCCAACCCTTTCAATGGCGATGGACTATCGTGATGATAAGCGTGTTTCTATGTGCAGCCGACTTTGCTTACTTCTATGCCCTAAGCAAACCCGAAGCCATGATTTCCATTGTCTCTATGGTGCGACGAGGTAGCGTGCTAGTGTCATTTTTGTTTGGCGCATTCATCTTTCAAGAAAAAAATCTCAAACACAAAGCACTTGATTTGGCCCTTGTGCTCTTAGGTATGATTTGCCTATATTTCGGCACCAAAGGGTAGATTAATGCGCGCTTTCCAGCCATCCTTTCGCAAAAATTCAAGTAGTAAACTGCCTGTGTGCCCAATAAAAAAATTGGGCAAAAACGAAAAACGAACCTAACATTTGGTATATCCAAATTAATGTTATACCTTTGCAAACGATTTCAGAAAAAGAAGTCACAAATGGTGGCTATAGTTCAGTTGGTTAGAGCGTCAGATTGTGGTTCTGGATGTCGTCGGTTCGAACCCGACTAGCCACCCCTCACCAACACAAACGTTCCTTCTCATAATGAGAAGGAACGTTTTTATTTATACACTATCAGCCCTTCTATTGCATACCTTTTTCAAGCCTCACTCCCTCTTTCAAAAATGAAAGAACAAATACCTATAATACTTACAATTATTATAACCGTCTGAAGAGCAGCACTGAATTATGTCACAATAGCAACGAAAAAACTAACACTTTAGAAACACAAAACAAAAACAAAAAAGAAAAATAACAATATTTTTGTCTTTTTCTTTGCATGATAAATATTTTTACATATCTTTGCAACACCTAATATAGCTAAAGGTAAACACCCCATGGAATACGCATAGCACAGACCCTGCAAACCATGAACACCATTTAGGGGTATAAAACCTTGATAATAACTTTTTTGTACCAAGCAACATGAAAAATATTAACATTCGTAAGGCGTATTGCCTCTTTACGTTTTTGGCCCTGACAGCTACCACAAAAGCCACTCAGGTGAGCCAACAGGATGCGTTCGACGTTGCAAGAAAGTATTTTGCAAAGCCCGAACTAATAAACAGGAGCACCTTAAAAACCAGAGGGAGACCCAACATTTTACATCTTCACCAATACTGGGCATAAGGGCTTTGTAATCGTTTCAGGAGAAAGCGACTTGCCTGCTATAATTGGATATGGTAGCAAGTTCACCCCCAACGAAACACGTCTGCCCGACTACTTCTATTCGCTGCTTCGACACTACGAACTAATGGTGAAGGCATATCGTTGCAATAGACTGGGCTTTCCTAAAGCTACGTTGAGTGTAAAGAAAGAAATTAGTCCGCTATTATCCTGCACATGGAACCAAGAAATGCCTTTCAAAACGCATACCCCTAAAGTGAAAAACACAAATATGCCCACTGGATGCGTGGCAACAGCGCTCTCGCAAATGATGTATCACAACAAATGGCCAGTTAAAGACCAGCCGAATTTGTTAGCACCACTGGAACAAAAGGCCCAAAAAGAGCAACGAATATCTATGGGGTAAGATTAAAGACAACAGCACACAAATGGACGATGACGGCAAAGATGCTGTTGGTGTGCTGCTAAGCGATGTGGGAAAAGCTGTAAACATGAACTATTCTAGCATTGGAAGCATGTCGAACATGCAATGGGCTCTTGACGCATTGCGAAAGAAATTTGATTATTCGGTTAAGCACATCTACAAAGAATACATGCCCAAAGGTATGTTCTACGACATGGTAGTAGACGAATTGGAAAATGGCTACCCCGTACTGATTGGCGAAAGCAGCCATTCGTTCTTGCTTGATGGTATTGACAAACAGGGATACATCCATGTTAACTGGGGATGGGCAGGCGAAAACGATGGATGGTTCGACCTCTTTACCATCTATACACCACTCGATGACGACGTGTTTGGAACAGACTATTTCGCCCTAGAAATGGAAGCTGTGCTGGCTCATCCCAAGACTGGCAACCATCAACAGTTTAAGATTATAAGGGAACTAGAGGCCGAGACCGTTGAACCTTTTAAATTTTTGCAAAACGAAGTGCCAAAAAACACTCCCATCCAAGCTTGTCTCTCAAACATCGGTACATACAATGAGAGCAATGGCGAACTAGGACTCTTCACCGGAAAAAGTGGGACTCGCCGTATACAACAAGAAAGGAAAAATTGATGAAAGTGATTGAATTTAAAGACCCTGCTTTGCAGTGGACCAGTATGTTCGTCACCAAAGACCTAAGATTTAACAACATCATCCTCTCAGAACTTCCGAACGGAACATACACCATAATGCCTGTTTCTAATGAATTGGTGGCCAAACCCGACAAATTTTCTGGCTGGCAACCCATCGCCTATAGCAATACACAAACATTGGTTATATCCAAAAACAAAGTAAGCGTTGAACGTACCGACTGGAACGATAACAACACGGTTTATTATTTGAACGCTAGCAACAACGTAAACACAAAAAGAAAAATAGCTAACACTTACAAAGCATTACGTCTTCAAGTTGATAAGAGGGTTATGCAAACACACCCTACAACAAACTGTTTGCATACCCTCATCAGCAAGTTTCAATGTTTCTATGCTTAATCTTTTTTTACACTAAAGCAGGGAAACTCCATGCTTTGGTAGAATTGTTAATGCTTGTACCTAACTAAAATGCTAGATAACATTGACAATAACCCCTCCCCTTATCGCATCCTTTATCTCTCAACAATTTGCGCTTGACCGCTTGTTTACCGCAACTCCATTCCTCCTCATGTTGTCAATCCCCAAGTGTTTAGCTAGTCTACACACTTGTTATTTTACCTTTTCGTTATCTTCATTCTGTTAATTTAGTAAATATTATTTACAAAAACACACTCTTCTCAACACCTTCTTCTAGACAAAAAAACACGCCCAAAAACCGAGAAAAAAAGTGTCAAAGAGCATGTTTCTAAAGGCGTTTCTAAAAAAATAAACTGCACCATTTTTTTGCAATCTCATATAACATTGCAATTCTATTTCTAGAAAAAAACAACTCTCCATTTGCACCCTCTACAGCATAAAAAAAGCAAAAAAATCACCCCCTGTATACGCAACATATGCAGAAAAAAATTCTGCCTAATTTGTATCAAAAACACAATACGTTTTGCACCTAAACACACTGCGTTTTGCAGCAAAAACGCACTGCTATTTGCAGCAAAACGCACTTCAATATGCTGCAAATTACACAATTTTACCTATAATTTATGTTCCAAATTTCATATATAATGACTTAAATAAGCAATTTAACGGCAAATAGCATAAAAAGAAATATAAAACAGCCAGATGAGTATTTGACTAACGTATAAACCGTATAAATATCCTAGTAACAACCCTTTAAACTATGTATTTTAGTCCAAAAACACCATAATCACCAAGAAATCAGCCTGTTACAAACTTAAAAAAATACGGCCATAAATTCACCCTATGGCCAGATTTTTACGGAGACGGCACTCACAATGTTAAAATTTAGTAGAAATATTTTTACATTTAAAGAAGAAACGTTCTGGTAGAGAAGAAGCAAATTAAATGTACAAATCACTTTGTACCCCAAATCGGACATTAGAGCCTAAAACAGATTTTTGTGTTATTGTCGAGTAGATTGCCTGTCTTGTAACGCAGGCGTAGCGGGCTACGTCAAGGTTCAAAGACAGACAAGATGCCGGCAAGAATATAAAAGATGTTAGGAAACAACACAAAAACAAGTATTCTGGAAACATTGTGGACTAATGACCGATTGCGGGTTAATCAGTTCTCTTATATGAAGGCAACAATAGACATACAACAAAAGCATGCAATTATTGCGCCTTAGCCATACATATTGTTCATAAACAATCACATTTCAGCAGCATTTTTTTCATAACGTTTGTAAAAAATCATAGCCAATGAGCACAAGCATTAACCCCAACTAACACAAGAATTTAATGCACACACATTAAAAAACACTAAAAACATGATGCCTTTCAATGTAAAATCAATAACTTTGCATGATAACGTGCCTAAGCATTGCTAGCACTGAGCAACACCGCCACTGTGGAACGCCAGTGTAATCACAACTTAGCCTTGCCCTAAGGCATTTTAAACATAACCTATTATATCATTGCTATATGAAAGATTTTTTTAAAAAAACGTATTGGCAACCGTTCTCGGAATGTTTTTATTCAGTGCCATTTGTTTCGGCTTTATGATGATGAGCATCATTGGAATGATTGCAGCGTCTGATACGGAGACCAAATTGAAAGACAATTCCGTATTAACCATCAACCTATCTGGCGTCATTAATGAGAAAGCGAGCACCGATTACCTAGGTTTCTTGTCTGGCGATGCCGTTGAGAACAGTGGACTTAACGACATATTGATGGCCATAAAGAAAGCTAAAAAAATAATGATGAGATAAAAGGTATTTACATCGAAGCCGGTCCGTTGGGTGCTGGTTTCTCTACACTCCAAGAAATTCGCAACGCCTTAGCCGACTTTAAAAAGAGCGGAAAATGGATTGTAGCCTATGGTGACACCTACTCGCAAGGTAGTTATTACGTGGCATCAGTAGCCAACCACATCTATCTTAACCCTGAAGGACAAGTAGATTGGCATGGACTTGCATCCCAACCCTATTATATTAAAGACCTTGCAGCCAAATTTGGTGTAAAAATATCAGGTGGCAAAAGTGGGCACTTTCAAAAGTGCAACAGAAACATATACCGAAACAAAAAATGAGCGATGCCAACCGCTTGCAAGTGTCGTTGTATCTCAACGGACTATGGGCAAACGTTTGTAAAAGCCGTTTCGGAAAGCAGAAAGATTAGCATTCCCACACTTAACACCTATGCCGATGAATACCAATTGTTTGCCACGCCACAGAGTCTTATCAAGAAACGCTTGATAGACAAGCTACTCTATGCCGACCAAGTGAAAGGCGAGGTTAAAAAAACTTCTGGGCATCGATGCCGATGAGAGCATCAACCAAGTGGGTATTTCGGCCATGTGTAATGTTGTGGAAGATGTTAATAGTGATGATGGAATTATTGCTATTTACTACGCTGAAGGCGAAATCGTACAGATGGCACCAGGCGGTATGCTTAACAATAGCACTAACATCGTATCCAAAAAAACATTTGCAGAAATCTGGAAGACCTTAAGAACGACGATGACATTAAGGCCGTGGTTCTGCGTATAAACTCGCCAGGAGGCGATGCCTATGCATCCGACCAAATTTGGCATCAAGTGACAGAACTACGTAAAAAAAGAAACCTGTTGTTGTGTCGATGGGTGATTATGCAGCTTCGGGTGGCTATTATATGAGCTGTGGTGCTAACTGGATTGTGGCCCAACCCAACACCCTTACTGGCAGCATTGGCATCTTTGGTGTATTCCCCGACCTTAGCGGACTGGTAACCGAGAAGCTTGGCGTGAAGTTCGACGAAGTAAAAACCAATGCTAACAGTGCCTTTGGCAACATCGCAGCGCGTCCCTTTAACGCCGCAGAAATGGCCATGCTACAGGGGTTATGTTAATCGTGGCTATGCCACTTTCCTTAATCGCGTATCGCAAGGCCGAAAAAATGTCGGTTGAAAACATCGACAAAAATAGCTCAAGGACGTGTATGGCTAGGGCACAGATGCGCTAAAGATAAAATTGATAGACCAACTTGGTGGTATTAAAGAAGCTGTAGAAAAAAAGCTGCACAACTAGCTAAAGTAAAAAAACTATGCAGTAGAAGAATATCCAACTACAGAAAAAATGGCAAGACCAAATATTCAATAATATCGTACCCCGTGGCACGCTCGACGACCAACTCCGTCTTGCCCTTGGTGCTGCCTACGAACCATTTATGCTCATTCGAAACATCAATCAGCGCGAAGCAATACAAGCTCGCCTGCCAATGGATCTCAAACATCAGATAATAAAAAAACATGAGGACAGAAGGCGATTTTATTAAAATCCACGAATGGCTCACACCGCTTAGCTGGCTCTATGGGCTCGGCGTAGGATTTCGTAACCTGCTGTTCAAGCTTGGCATACTTAAATCTAGGGCATTCGACATACCCGTTATTTCGGTGGGAAACATCACTGTTGGGGGCTCAGGAAAGACACCGCATGTGGAATATCTCGTGTCGTTGCTCAAAGACAAAATGAAGGTTGCCGTGCTGTCAAGAGGTTATAAGCGCAAAAAGCAAAGGCTATGTGCTGGCCAACGACGACACGACCATGCGGGAAATAGGCGATGAACCATATCAAATGAAACAAAAGTTCCCTGAACTTTACGTGGCTGTAGACAAAAAGAACAGAGGGGATAGACAGGTTAACGCACGACGAGCAAACAAAAAGACGTAGATGTAATTCTATTAGACGATGCTTACCAACACAGATATGTAAAACCTGGGGTGAACATTCTTCTTGTAGACTATCACCGACTTATCATCTACGACAAACTTTTGCCTGCTGGATGCCTGCGCGAACCCAAAGAAGGCAAGTCGAGAGCAGATATAGTGATTATTACTAAGTGTCCAAAAGACTTGCGCCCAATGGAATACAGGGTATTGATGAAGGCACTCGACCCTCTATCCCTACCAGTCGCTTTACTTCACAACACTTATCTACGACAACCTGAAGCAGGTGTACGGCACCGAGTCGATGCCGATAAATAGCTTACCCAACAGATGCAACGTCTTATTGCTCACAGGCATTGCATCGCCCAAACAAATGCAAAAACGATTTGTCGGTGTACAATTATAACCTGTCGTATCTTAGCTTTTCCGACCATCATAACTTTTCAAAAAAAGACATTCGCACCATCAACAGAAAGTTTGCCGAACTGCCTTCGCCTAAGGTAATCATCACAACAGAGAAGGACGTGGCCCGAATAAAAATTCGTTGAAGGCCTTAACGACGAGGTGAAAGAAAGTATGTACGCCCTTCCCGTTCGCATCCAATTTATGCTGGGACAGGAAGAAGATTTTAATAATAAAATAATAAACTATGTACGAAAAAAATTCAAGAAACAGCATCCTGGTTAAAAACAAAGGATGACAACAAGTCCCAAAACAGCAATAATACTAGGAACGGGGCTGGGTCAATTAGCTTCAGAAATAACTGACAAGTACGAATTCCCGTACAACGAGATACCCAACTTCCCTGTGTCTACCGTTGAAGGCCATGCAGGTAAACTAATTTTTGGCAAGCTTGGCGGTAAAGATATCATGGCCATGGAAGGTCGTTTTTCATTACTATGAAGGCTATGACATGAAGGAAGTAACGTTCCCCGAGCGAGTGATGTACGAGCTTGGCATTGAAACACTCTTCGTATCTAACGCCTCGGGAGGCATGAATCCCACCTTTGTTATTGGCGATTTAATGATTATCGACGACCACATTAACTTCTTCCCCGAACATCCTTTGCGTGGAAAAGAACTTCCCCACAGGTCCGCGTTTCCCCGACATGCACGAGGGCATACGACAAACAATTGCGCGACCTAGCCGACCAAATTGCTAAGGAAAAAGGCATTAGAGTGGTTCATGGTGTTTATGTAGGCGTATCTGGCCCTACCTTCGAAACACCTGCCGAATATAAAATGTATCACCGCCTCGGTGGCGACGCCGTTGGTATGAGCACCGTGCCAGAGGTTATAGTGGCACGCCACTGTGGCATTAAGGTATTTGGTATGAGTATCATTACCGACCTAGGGACTGGAAGACCAACCAGTAGAAGTGAGTCATGAAGAGGTGCAAGTGGCTGCCAACAAAGCACAACCACTGATGACAGAGATAATGAGAGAAATTATCAAGCGTAGCTAATACACACTCCTTTGACATCATATCATTGATTAACAAGGCGACAAAGTCTATTTAATACAAGTTTCTGTAAAAAAACTTGTCGCCCCACCACTCGTTCAGGAAACATATTTACAACGTGTTTGCCATACAAATAAGCTACATTGCAACGCAGACACTTTGTATAAACAGATAAAGGCCAGGCCTTGACCACACGAAATTAGTAACAGACAATGACAGAAATATCCTCGCTTGGCGAATTTGGACTGATAAAGCGCCTAACACAAAACATCAAAACCACCAACAGCGCAACCCTTTATGGCGTGGGCGATGATTGCGCCGTGCTGCATTACCCCGACACCGAGGTGCTTGTAACCACGGATATGCTGATGGAAGGCGTGCATTTCGACCTCACATACATCGACCTCTACCACCTTGGTTTTAAGTCGGCACAGGTAAATATAAGCGACATTTTTGCCATGAACGGAACTCCACGGCAGCTCGTTGTAAGCTTGGCGCTAAGCAAACGCTTTAAGGTGGAAGACCTCGAAGAATTTTATGCCGGTCTGCAAGCTGCTTGCAAGCAATGGAATGTTGATATTGTGGGTGGTGACACCACCTCCTCTTACACTGGATTAGCTGTAAGCATAACATGCATTGGCGAAGCGCCAAGAAACGAAATCGTATATCGCAACGGAGCAAAAAGACACCGATTTGATTTGTGTCTCGGGTGATTTGGGTGCTGCTTACATGGGATTGCAACTACTCGAAAGGGAGAAAACCGTGTATTATCAACAAGTGGATGAAGCTAGAAAGAAAAAAACGACCAACTAGCATTGCAACACCTTAAAAGCTTTTTTCAACCCGACTTCGCAGGCAAAGAATATCTCTTGCAAAAGACAATTAAGGCCCGAGGCCCGAGGCGACATCATTAAGCGTTTACGCGATGCTAATATCAAACCTACGGCTATGATGGACATCTCTGACGGACTAAGTAGTGAGTTGTTGCACATCTGCGAACAAAGCAACTGCGGCTGTAGAGTGTTCGAAAAAGAATATTCCCATTGATTATCAAACAGCTGTGATGGCAGAAGAGATGAACATGAACGTAACAACATGTGCTATGAATGGTGGTGAAGACTATGAGTTGCTGTTCACTGTCCCCATTGGCGACCACTCTAAAATTGAAAAAATGGAAGGCGTGAAGCTCATTGGGCACGTAACGAAACCCGAGTTTGGCAAACAACTCGTTGCTCGTGATGGGACAGAATTTGAGATTACTGCCCAAGGTTGGAATCCTCTACAAAGCAAATAACCGTCTGGCCTCTACACGCCAGATACAAAAAGCCTCAAATTGTAGTTAACAACTAACTCTTAAAGAATGGAATAAACAAGTCGTCGTACAGTTACAGAAACCAAGAAAATGTAGACCGCGACACCATCATCATCATATTTCTATCCCTTCTTTTGGCGTTAATTTCCTAATTAAAGACTCCCGAACCAATCATTTTTTCGGGAGTCTTTTCCTTTATTTCAATCTATCGTAAGCCAGAAAAGAAAGTAAAAACCTAACAGAAAAATAACAAAAAGACACATCCAATCCGATAATTACCCACAATTGAAAGAAGCACAAAGGGCCTCGCACCCACATATATAATAAGAATGGCATATAGCTCAATGTGCTTTATTAAAAACTACTTGGGTAATTTATTAAATTTCTTTTGCCATTTCTTTGTTTTTATACTATCTTTGTACATCAAAATAACATCACAATGGAATACATAGCAACAGAACTACAAGGTTTATTCGTTATCGAGCCGAAGGTTATCAGCGACGAACGCGGATATTTCCTTGAGGTTTGGAAGAAAGAAGAGTTTGAGAAACATGTGGGCAAAGTAGACTTTATTCAAGACAACGAATCAAAGTCTTCTTATGGTGTGCTCCGTGGCCTACACTATCAAAAAGGCGACTCTTCGCAAGCCAAGTTGGTGCGCGTTGTTAAAGGAAAAGTATTAGATGTAGCAGTAGATATGCGCAGAAGCTCGCCAACATTCGGCAAATATGTGGCAGTTGAACTGAGCGAAGAAAAACAAAAGGCAACTCTTTGTTCCACGCGGTTTTGCCCACGGCTTTTTAGTGTTAAGTCCTGAAGCTATATTCAACTATAAGGTGGACAACGGATATAGCCCCCAAGACGAAGTTTGTATTAGATGGAACGACGAAACATTAGGCATTAAATGGCCCATTGAATACGACAAGATAATTACCAGCCCGAAGGACCTAAAAAGGTAAAAAGCCTGAATGAAGTAGAAGGCTTCTGATAGGCCAATGCCCCAAAAATATAACAAGAGGAGGAAAGTTAACCGATGAACATCGCTATTGTAGGAACAGGATACGTAGGACTTGTTTCGGGAGCATGCTTTGCTGATACCGGAGCTAGCGTAACCTGCGTGGACGTAGACACCGAAAAGATAGAACGAATAAAGCGCGGAGAAATACCCATTTACGAACCCGGACTAGACGAACTGGTGCTTAAAAACGTCAAAAGCAGGGTCGCCTACGCTTCACCACCTCTTTGGAAAGCGTGCTCAACGACCAACAAATCGTGTTCTCGGCAGTGGGAACTCCACCCGACGAAGATGGTAGTGCCGACCTTAAATACGTGTTGCAGGTGGCCAAAACCATTGGTCAACACCTCAATAAGTATATGGTGGTGGTTACCAAGAGTACCGTACCTGTGGGCACAGCAAAGCTTGTTAGACAAAACCATTCAGACCGAGCTCGACAAAAAGACAGGCCGACATTAAGTTTGATGTGGCAAGCAATCCCGAATTCCTTAAAGAAGGTAACGCCATTAAAGACTTCATGAGTCCCGACCGCGTGGTAGTTGGCGTAGAGAGCGAAATGGCTAAAGAAATGCTCACGCGCTTGTACAAGCCTTTCCTCATCAACAATTTTAGGGTGATATTCATGGACATACCAAGTGCCGAAATGACCAAATACGCTGCAAACTCCATGCTCGCCACCCGAATATCGTTCATGAACGACATTGCCAACCCTATGCGAACGCGTTGGTGCAGACGTCAATATGGTGCGCGCTGGCATAGGTAGCGACACACGAATAGGACGAAAAATTTCTCTATGCTGGCTGCGGATATGGCGGAAGTTGCTTCCCAAAAAGACGTAAAAGCACTTATCAAAACAGCCGACGGCATGGGCTATTCGATGGAAGTGCTCAAAGCTGTTGAACGCGTTAACGATGCCCAAAAAGCACGTTGTATTCAACAAACTAGCTATCGCCTTTGCTAAAGAAGGACTTGAGAACAGAACCGTGGCCCTATGGGGACTATCGTTTAAGCCCGAAACAGACGACATGCGAGAGTCTACAGCCTTAGTAACCATCGATCTTCTAGCAAGCCGGCTGTAAGATTAAGGTATACGACCCCGTTGCTATGACCGAATGCAAACGACGAATTGGCGACACCGTTATCTATGCTCGCGACTTATACGATGCTGTGAATGATGCTGATGCATTGCTATTGCTTACCGAATGGAACGAGTTTAGACTCCCCAACTGGGAGATTGTAAGCAAAGTGATGAACAAAAAACTGCTTATTGACGGCAGAAACATATTTGAGAAGAAAGAGTTAGAGAGCTACGGCTTTGAATATCACAGCATAGGCCGATAGTATCACACAATGTAAACAAAGATGACTTTTACGCGTAAACTACATCCTTGCTCTTGATTTGTGCCACTATAACCTTCGTGGCATGCGGACCTAAAACGTCTAAAAAGCGACACAAAGCTCGAAGAAGACAAAGTGGCTAAACAAATGTTGCAAGGCATATGGATTAATTCTGATGACGAAAGTGTTGCCTTTAAAGTCAAAGGCGACACCATCTTCTACCCGACTCCACCAGCTATCCTGCTTATTTCCAAATATTCAGAGACACGCTAGTGATTTATGGGGCTGATGAACCTGTGAAATATCCCATCGAAAAGCAAGCACCGCATCTCTTCATGTTTAAGAATTCTAATGGCGAAACGGTGCGACTCACGCTTAGCGAAGATGCGCTTGACAAATTCCAATTCGACAACAACAAAGCGCAAGTACTTAACCAAAACCAACTGGTAAAAGAAAGATACGGTTGTTGCTTTTGAGGATATGCGATATCATTGCTATGTGCAGGTAAACCCAACAACGTATAAAGTTATCAAATCCACCTACAACGACGAAGGGGTTGAAGTAGACAACGTGTATCACGACAATATTGTAAACCTCACAGTGTACTCGGGAGCAACCCGTTTGTTCTCTCGCGACTTCAAAAAAAGCGACTTCAAGAAGTTTGTTCCCGAAGATTTCCTCATGCAAGCCATTCTTAGCGACCTTACACTTAATCGTGCCGACAAGGATGGTGTGCACTTCAACGCCTTGCTAGCCATGCCCGATTCGCCTAGCTACTACGTGGTTGAAGTGAACATTTCGCCTACGGGAAAACTCAAGATGCAACTTGGCAACTAAGTATTGACACTTGTTTTAAAGTATAACCTTTACCCAACCAGACACAAATGGAAGATATTAAACGAATTGAGGAACTAAGAAATCTGCTTCATCATCATAATTATCTGTACTATGTACTGAACTCACCCACGCTCTCCGACCAAGAGTTCGACAGCTTGATGCGCGAACTTCAAGACCTCGAAGCTAAACATCCTGAAGTGTACGACCCCAATTCGCCCACTCAACGTGTGGGTAGCGACCTCAGCACAGGCTTCACTCAGGTGCGCCACAGATATCCCATGCTATCATTGGCCAATACTTATAACGAACAAGAAGTGGCCAGCTGGTATGCAGCCGTTAGCAAAGACTTAGGCGGACAACCTTTCGAGGGTTTGCTGCGAATTAAAAATATGACGGACTTAGCATCTCGCTAACCTACGAGCAAGGACGCCTCGTTAGAGCCGTAACTCGTGGTGATGGCGAACAAGGCGACGACGTAACGGCTAACGTTCGCACAATTCGCGCCATTCCGCTTGTTCTTCCTGGCACTGGTTATCCCAACGAATTTGAGATTCGAGGCGAAATATTGATGCCTTGGAAAGTATTCGAACAGCTAAATGCTGAAAGGGAAAAAGCCGAAGAACCTTTGTTTGCTAACCCAAGAAATGCAGCAAGTGGTACGCTGAAAAGCCTTGATCCCAAACTTGTTGCTAAACGAAAACTAGATGCATACCTGTATTATCTCCTTGGCGACAATGTGCCAAACGATGGCCACTACGAAAACCTTGTAGCAGCAGAATCATGGGGATTTAAGGTGAGTGAAGGCATGCACAAAGCCAATTCGCTCGAAGAAATTTACAATTTTATCAACCATTGGGACTCAGCGCCACGATTTACCTGTTGCAACAGATGGAATTGTGCTAAAAGTTAATAGCATACGCCAACAACAACAACTAGGCTTCACTGCAAAGAGTCCGCGTTGGGCCATTGCCTATAAGTTTAAGGCCGAGCGTGTTTGCACAAGGCTTAATGACGTTACGTTCCAAGTGGGACGTACAGGCGCCGTTACGCCTGTTGCTAACATGGAACCAGTGTTGCTTGCAGGCACAACCGTAAAGCGTGCAACGCTTAACAACGAAGATTTTATAAAGAGCCTCGATCTACATATTGGCGATAATGTATTCGTTGAAAAGGGTGGCGAAATCATTCCAAAGATTGTTGGTGTTGACGTCAGTCAGCGTTCTCCAGACCTACAACCTGTACAATTCATCACCACTTGTCCCGAATGTGGGTCAACACTGGTGAGATACGCAGGCGAAGCGGCCTATTATTGTCCTAACGACACTGGGTGCCCACCACAAATAAAGGGGCGTATCGAACACTTCATTGCTCGAAAAGCCATGAATATCGACTCCATTGGCCCCGAAACTGTTGACGATTACTTCCGCCGAGGTATTGTTCGCAACGTGGCCGACCTTTATGAGATACGCACCGAGCAAATTAATGGCGACGGAACAAGACAGAAGTCGGCCCTAAAAAAATAATAAAAAAGGCATACAAGACTCGGTGGCAACGCCGTTTGAACGAGTGCTTTTCGCCCTTGGAATAAGGTTTGTTGGCGAAACAACAGCCAAACTCTTAGCCAAGCATTTTAAATCGATAGACGCACTCATCGTTGCCACACCCGAACAGCTTGTTGAGGTTGAAGGCGTTGGAACGGTGATTGCCGAAAGTGTGGTGAGCTTTTTCCAAGACAAAGTAAACCTCAATATCATTGCCCGACTACGTCAATACGGACTGCAAATGGAGCTAAGCGCCGACCAACAACAGCCTGCAAGCAACAAACTGGCTGGTAAGAATATCGTTATTAGTGGTGTTTTCGAACACCATAGTCGCGACGAATATAAGACAATGATAGAGCGCAACGGGGGCAAAAACGTAAGTTCGATAAGCAGTAAAACGTCTTTCATCTTAGCTGGTGCCAACATGGGTCCATCAAAGATGGAGAAAGCCCAACAGCTTGGCATAGAAATGATAGCCGAAAACACCTTCCTTAACATGCTTGAGCAATGATAAACGTAGAGGTTACACCCCACATCGCTACAGTCTGTCCACATTTTGTAGGCGCATGCCTTGTGGCCAATGTGGTTAACACGCCCTTCGATGCCTTGTTGTGGGAGAAAATCGAAACAGCTCAAGCCCAACTCCGCCAAACACTCACCACCGAAACGCTGAAACAACAACCCTGCATTGCTGCCACAAGACAGGTGTATAAGGGCATTGGGTAAAGACCCTTCGCGATACCGACCAGCGTCTGAAGCACTCATCAGACGTTTGTTGCAGGGCAAAAAGCCTTTATCAAGCTAATACGCTGGTAGACCTTATCAACTTGGCCAGCATTGTGCATGGCTATAGCATCGGCGGTTTCGATGCTACTAAAAATAGCAGGCAACACTTTAAGACTTGGCGTGGGTGAAGCTGGCGAACCTTATGAAGGCATTGGCCGAGGCTTGCTCAATATTGAGGGGCTTGCCTGTATATCGCGACCAACTGGGAGGTATTGGCACCCCTACCAGCGACAACGAACGCACAAAACTAACCTTAGACACCACCCAACTACTGGTGCTCATCAATGGTTATGACGGCAATGAGGCTCGCGTTTGCGATAACGCCAACCTTATTTCTAACCTTCTTCGCGACCATTGTCAAAGCGATGGCGCACAATTCTTTATTTTCAAACCAGACACTGCAAATAAAAACATGGGAATAGTTATCGGCATTGACGTGGGCATTAGCACCACAAAGATTGTGGGGATAAAACAAAGATGGTATCGTTATTTCGCCATTGCGCATTAAAGCCACCGACCCTGTAACATCGCTTTATGGTGCCTTTGGCAAATATCTGCACGACAATAAAATTTCTTTGGAAGATGTAGAACACGTGATGCTCACTGGCGTTGGCGCTGCCTACATCAACGACCCCATCTACGGATTGCCCACCAACAAGGCCGAAGAGTTTTTGGCCGATGGCCTTGGAGCACGCTACGAAATGGAGATAGACCGCATGATTGTGGTAAGCATGGGTACTGGAACATCGCTTGTGCAATGTGATGGCGACAGTATCGAGCATATCGGTGGTATCGGTATAGGGTGGTGGAACACTGCAAGGACTATCGCGCATCTTGCTTAAGACGGATGATATCAAGCAAGTTTCGGCGCTTGCCGAACAGGGCGACATCACCAACATCAACCTCCTTATCGGCGATATTAGCGCCCTACCCCTTCCTGGTCTTCCCATGGATGCCACTGCAAGCCTTTTTGGCAATGCCAAAAGTAATGCTTCGCGCGAAGACATTGCCCTTGGACTTATCTGCATGGTACTGCAATCCATTGGTAGTGGCACCATCCTTTCATCGCTTAACACAGGCATAAAAGAGTTTGTACTTATTGGCAACCTCACCCTTCTGCCCCAATGTAAAGATGTATTCCCAGCAATGGAGAGACTTTATCACGTGCATTTCCGCATCCCTAAGCATAGCGAATTTTGCACGGCCATTGGCGCAGCACTTTATTATTATCAAGGTATACTACACAAAAAACAAAGGCACAACATCCCTAAAGCACCCAATGACCACAAACAACACCGTAAAAACCAATTCGGCCAAGGCTTGGCTATTGGCTGCACGCCCAAAAACACTCACAGGGAGCAGCCGTTCCTGTGCTACTTGGAGCTATGGCCGCCTATCTTGATGCCAACAACGAGATACGCCCTTTGCCCATCGTGTTTTGCTTTCTGTTTGCTTTTGTGATGCAGATTGATGCCAATTTTGTTAACGACTACTTCGACTTTTATTAAAGGCAACGATAACGAAAAAACGACTCGGTCCAGAACGTGCTTGTGCTCAAGGATGGATTACACCTGCCAAGATGAAGCGCGCTTTTATACCCTAACCACGCTTATTGCCTGCATCATTGGCTTGCCACTTATCTATTTTTGGCGGTTGGCCCACCATCTTTGTGGGATTAATTTGCGTGCTCTTTTTGCTTCTTATATACCACACATCTCTCATATAAAGGCATGGGCGATGTGCTTGTCCTTGTCTTCTTCGGACTTGTACCTGTATATGGCACATACCTTCTTGCCCTCCCCTCGCCATCGTTTAGTATTTCTGTTGAAGCGCTAGTCTTATCCCTATCGTGCGGACTGGTGATAGACACCTTATTAATTGTAAACAATTTTCGCGACATCGACAACGACATCGAAGCAGGCAAACGCACACTTGCCGTCAGGTTAGGTTTAGACCGTACCCAGCAACTCTACCTCCTCTCTGGCTTACTTGCCATCAGCTTATCGGGCTTTGTTTTCATTCTTAAAGGTCATTACTTTTCTTTCGTATTATCATTGCTTTATCTGCCTCTGCACTTCAAAACCTTTGGCTTGATGAAAAAGCATACGTAGGGGTAAGGCACTCAACGCAGTTCTAGGCAAAACGGCCGCCAACATCACCGTTTATGGCGTGGCCACTGCCATAGGGATGTGTATTGATTCCTTAATAGGTTAGTCGAACAACGCACATTTCAAATAAAAACAACGGAATTATTTCAAACATTGAAAGCCCAAACAACATCTGCCAACAACGCCTGCCTTAACTCCCCAGTCCAAGCTGAACTCTAAAATTCACCACATCCCCACCCGTTAACCCCATCAACCCTGCATTAGGCTGTAGCCCAGAATATTTCTCTAACCCACAGTTTATACGATGGATAAAAGCTATCTTTAGGTCGTTGAGTTTCCATCTACAAGCGTCAGTTCTATTTTTAAGTTGTTAATCCTTTTGCCTATTATAACCTAAATGCAACGGATAAATGCTAATGTTAATTCAAGAATATTCGTAACAACTAAGAAATTCATTGCACCAATGCAATTGCTTTTTGCCTCCAATCAAACCCTTTGCTATGCAGCGAGCTTCAATCTATGCAACAAGAATGAGCTTATATTTAGGCTAAGTGGGAACTGTGATACTTGTTTTTGAATTACTACTTACCTGTTTTACCCTGTTAAAGGAGGTATTATTATTTTACAAAACGCACTCGCAAAACCAAACCATTCTAGCGAAAACTTATACCCAAAAAAACATGTTTTTTTGCCCCAAAATCCAGCGTTACGCTTTATATTTAACACCATTTATCAAGCTTAAAACGGCAATTAGTACCATTTCGCCCTTCTATTTCGCAATTTTCATGAAGTTTTTAGCACCACAAAAACAGCTTTAAATTGGTAAAAAACTCACTTTTACGCATCTTTTTCACACAAAAAAGATGCAATCCCTTTATCATTTGTAACAATTTAAGCATTTATAGAAAAAACTATTTAGCACCACTTTACCTTGCATTTAGCACCATTTCACCTTGCATTTAGCACCAAAATGCACTGCATTTAGCACGAGTTTACACTGCGTTTAGCTGCATATTGCAAGGCGTTTTGATGCATTTAGCATGAAATATTGCTGCAAACATCCTATTTTTTTGTTGTAAATCACGGTTTTTATAACAAATACATGAATCCAACAATTATTGCTTGTCAAGTCTTTTTTTACCTCAAAAATAAACTCACGCGACAATCGATTATTGGCGAAAGAATGGCGGATGATGAACAAAAACGCCACTCACAATGTTAAAATTTATACTTAATATTTTACATTCCGCTCTCACTTTAAATACTTATACCCCAAATAAAAGCAAAACAAACAAGAAAAGTAACGACACAAAAGAGATGTGGATGTAATGCACGGAAAGCCTTGTCGTTGGGTGCAAGCTAGAAATCTAAAAAGATACTGCAGTAAAAAAATAGCGCACACGAACTAAAAACACCCAGTCAGAAAAAGAATATAAAAACAGAATAACCAGTAAAACACAAGAACCCCACACCCAATAATGCCAACATCGAACCATGTTTACACACCCCCTACGCCAACAGAAACACACATCGAACACAACTTACATAAAAACACACATTCAACAATGAAGATTTTTAAGAAAGCCAATCGTTGTTCCCTCATTTTTGATTAACTTTGCACCATAATAACAATAACAACCAACACATGGACGATTATCATTCGGATAGATTTATCATCGTGGTAGGAGGTTAAGCTGCAATAAGCTAATCTTCTGCACCATTTTATTTGAAGATTAGCATTATGAGGACATATTGGAATTTCAACTCTGCACTAAAGGTTATTGACGAGTGGCAACCCAACTGCTGGATACAAGTAACGTGTCCAACGGAAGAAGACCAAACCCTTCTTGAAGAAAGGTTTAATATTCCCGACTATTTTCTTTCAGACATTAGCGATACCGATGAGCGTGCCCGTTACGAATACGACGACGGCTGGATGCTCATCATTCTCCGTATACCCTATGTAAAGGAAATACGCTCGCGAACACCTTACACCACAGTTCCCTTGGGTATTATTCACAAACGCGATGTAACAATCACCGTATGTTATTACGAAACAAACATGATGATAGACTTTGTTAGCTATCAACAAAAGCGTGGTGAAGGCTTTACCGACCATGTAGACATGATTTTTTTCGCCTCTTTCTCTCATCGGCCGTGTGGTATCTTAAACGTCTAAAACAAATAAGCACACTCATAGAGAAAGCCAAGCACAACCTAGACCAAGGAGTAAACAACGAGTCGCTTATTGGATTAAGTCGTTTGCAAGACTCGCTCACTTACTTCATCACCTCCATACGTGGCAACGAAAACCTGCTCTCGAAGCTAAAATTCAAGCTGCAAGTAGACGAATTGGACGCCGACCTCATCGAAGACGTAAATATCGAGATGACGCAGGCACGAGAAACAACGAGTATTTACTCAGACATTCTCGAGTCTACCATGGATACTTATTCGAGCATCATCAACAACAATATGAACACTGTGATGCGTACGCTAACATCGGTGAGCATCATCATGATGTTTCCCACACTCATATCTTCGCTGTTCGGAATGAACCTAGTTAACGGAATGGAAGAAAGTAAATGGGGCTTTGCTGTAGCCATCATCATTTCATTCCTCGTTTCAGGTATATCATGGTGGATTTTAAAGGTAAAACGCCTACTTTAGGCACACAATAGTAAAAAGATGTACTAAAATTAGGCTCTTTCGACTTTTTTTATCTAAGTTTGCACCACAATCACCAACGTGTAATCGTTATAATCAACTAAATCATAATAAATGATGGACTCTCAAGAGAAAGCCCTGCTAGAAAGCGCAACAGACGACACTAGCAAAAAGACCTATAAGTCTAAAGAAGAAATTCTCAAACGTGCAACAGACATTGTAGCAGAGAACGAAACACCCGACAAAGAGGAAATAGATAACCTGAAAACCACATTCTACAGCTGCACATCGCTGAGCGCGATGCCGAACAAAAAGCATATTTGGAGAATGGCGGTGATCCTAACACGTACCAAGTGCTACCCGACCCTGTTGAAGAAGCTTTTAAAAGCACAAATGGGCGTAATTAAGGAAAGAAGGGCTAAACTCTTTCTTGAACAAGAACAAGAAAAACAAGAGAACCTCCAAAAGAAAAATAGACATCATAGAGAAAAATTAAAGCCATGGCTACATCTCCCGATGAAGCCAACAAATCGTATCAAACCTTTAAGGAACTGCAACAACAATGGAAAGAAATTAAGTTGGTTCCGGCAGAAAAAGGCTAACGAATTGTGGCGTAACTACCAACTCTATGTTGAACAATTCTACGACTTACTAAAAACTCAATAGCGAAGCTAGGGAATACGATTTCAAGAAAAATCTGGAACTCAAAGAGAAACTTTGCGAGAACGCTGAACGTTTGGCCGAAGAAAAAAAGACACGATTAGCGCTTTTCATCAATTGCAAGAACTACATCAGGAATACAGAGAAATCGGTCCGGTTTCGAAAGAGTTGCGCGAACAAATTTGGGCACGCTTCAAAGCAGCTTCTTCGGTAATTAACAAGCGCCATCAACAACATTTCGAGGAAATGCGTGCTAACGAAGAAGAGAATCTGGCCAAAAAAACTGCGCTCTGCGAAAAAGTAGAGTCGCTAGTAGCAGCAGAAAACAAAGGTGCTGCCGACTGGGAAAAAGCGCACAAAAAGAAATCATCGATATACAAGCAGAGTGGAAAACCATCGGGTTTGCTCCACAAAAGATGAACGTTAAGATTTTTGAACGATTTAGAACTGCTTGCGACATATTCTTCTCGCGTAAAGCCGAATTCTTTAAAGGCATGAAAGAGAAGTATGCCCAAAACACAGAAAAAAAGAAAGCATTGGTAGAAAAAGCTCAACAACTCTCGGAAAGCACCGACTGGAAGTCGACTGCCGACAAGCTTATCGCCTTGCAAAAAGAATGGAAGACCATTGGAATGGTGCCTAGAAAATTGGGCGATAAACTATGGAATGATTTTATTGCTGCCTGCAACCACTTCTTTGAAGCTCGTAGCGCTGCACATGCCGACACAAGAGGCGAGGAGCGCGAGAACCTAAGCAAGAAAAAAAGCAGTAATTGCAAAAACTTAAAGAGATGTTAGGTAAGGCACAAGACAATGCTGCTGAAACCATCAAACAGCTAATTGAAGAGTATAATGCCATTGGACATGTACCCTTTAACGAGAAAGATAAGCTTTACACACAATTCCGTGAAACAGTAGATAAGCTCTATAAAGAACTGAACATATCTGCAGCCAGTCAAAAAGCTAGACGACTTTAAGAGCAACCTGAGGAACCTTGCAAAGAAAGGTGTAGACGTGGTTGACAACGAGCGAGGAAAACTGATGCGCCGTTACGAGGCATTGAAATCGGAAATTCAAACCTACGAGAACAACCTTGGCTTCCTCACAGCTAAGAGTAAGAAAGGTAATAGCCTTGTTGACGAGATGAATAGAAAAAGTGGAAAAGCTGAAAGACGATATGCAGCTTGTACGCCAAAAGATAAAAGCTATCGACCAACAAGAGCAAGACTGAAAAGGATAACAAACAACATGTATAACAAATAAAAACAACCCTATCCTCGTAACACAATGGAATGGTTAACAAACCTCTTTAACAACAACGACTCAGTAGCGCACATTGTACTGCTTTTACTCCATCGTCATTGCTGGCGGTGTGCTGCTCGGTAAAGTAAAAATAGCGGGTATCTCGCTAGGAGTAACTTTCGTTCTGTTCGTTGGTATCTTAGCAGGGCACATCAAATTCACTGCGCCCACCAACATTCTTACATTCATGCAAGACTTTGGACTGATACTCTTTGTCTTCTGCATTGGTTTGCAAGTTGGTCCTGGTTTTTTTGAAAGCTTCAAGAAAGGTGGCATCAAGCTCAACTTACTATCAGTGAGCCTCATCTTATTAAACGTGCTTGTGATGTTTGCCTGCTACTTTATCTTCTTCGACACAAAGGATCCAAACACACTCCCCATGATGGTTGGAACACTGTCGGGAGCAGTAACCAACACTCCTGGTCTTGGTGCTGCCAACGAAGCACTAACTAGTTTGGATGCTTCGTTCCCCAATGGCTTGCCACAGATTGCTTCAGGTTATGCTTGCGCCTATCCTTTAGGTGTACTAGGCATCATTGGTGCGACCATCGCCGTTAGGTATATTTGCCGTGTAGACTTGCAAGAAGAAGAAGAAAAAAACTTGCAGCACAAGAGGGTGAAGACCCACACGCAAAGCCTTATATCATGCACTTGAAAGTGAACAACTCGTATCTAGACGGCAGAACTCTTGGAGAAATTTCTGACTTCTTGAACCGTGACATGGTGTGTACTAGGCTCTTACACGAGGGAAAAATTGTTATTCCCAAGTCGGATACCATTTTCTCGCTAGGCGACGAAGCACTTGTAGTGTGCGCCGAAAGCGATGCGGAAGCAATACAAGCCTTTATCGGCGAAAAAAACTCGATGAAGAATGGGAATACGAAGATAAAGAGCAACCCATGGTGTCTAAACGCATTGTGGTAACTCGCCCCGCTATTAATGGTAAGTTGCTGCGCGAAATGCACTTCTCAAGTGTATATGGTGTAAACATCACACGCATCACTCGTCAGGGAATGAACCTCTTTGCTAGTCGCAATCACCGCTTTCAAATTGGTGACCGCGTAGTGGCAGTTGGTCCAGAAGACCACGTTAACCGCGTTGCAGAAGTTCTTGGTAACTCAATGCGCCGTCTTGATGCACCTAATATTGCTACCATCTTCATTGGAATTATCGTGGGTATCCTCTTCGGAAGCATCCCCGTAAACATCCATGGCATTCCTGCTGCCCTCAAATTGGGTATCGCTGGTGGTCCATTGGTTATAGCCATTCTCATTGGTCGATTTGGTTATAAGTTCAAATTGGTTACTTACACCACCACTTCGGCCAACCTAATGCTGCGCGAAATAGGTTTGGCATTGTTCTTGGCGAGTGTAGGGATTAAGGCTGGTGCACACTTCTGGGACACCGTTATACAAGGCGATGGTATCAAATATGTGTACACAGGCTTCCTTATCACCGTGATACCAATCCTAATTGTAGGCACAATCACCCGAATAGTGTATAAATTCAACTACTTTACCATTATGGGTATGCTTGCTGGTACATGCACCGATCCACCCGCTTTGGCTTATGCCAACCAGATTTGTTCGAGCGAAGCGCCTGGTATCGGCTACTCCACCGTTTATCCACTAAGTATGTTCTTGCGTATTTTCACGGCGCAGCTCATTGTACTCTTCTTCTGCGGATAAAGTTAAAGTAGTATATCATCATCAGTTAGGCGAAAAGAGTCCCACATTTTGTAGTTAATAAAAAGCCTGCAACCAACTTCTCTGGTTGCAGGCTTTTTATTACAGGGCCGTATCAGCCTTTACATTGTTTTCACCAATTCGGTATAAGTTCATCAACCTTCGTTTCTACTATGGTCTTGGTAATCTTTTGATATATTCAGAAATTCAATGCTGATGACGGCATGTGTCCATTAGCAACTAATTTGTAGAGTTTACCCTGTTACGCAAATTGGAAAGAGCCGACATGAACGACAAAAATATAAGGTGAAAAACCTATCTAGTTTTATTACTGTCCGCTAAACATAGTGTCCTCCATCTCAACTCATTGACGCATTGTAGTTTGGATGATTTTATGTTAGTGACAAGCCCCTTATTCGTTTTCTGTTACCCCTGGCGGTGATTCAGCCGCAGCTTCAAGCATCAATTTCATGTCTGCATCCGGCATATTGAAGAATTTGTTCATATTGAGATATTCCATAAGTACTATGCGTACCATAGTTGCCAGCCCAGAGAAACTCCACCGTCTTTCTATGGAGCTTTGGAGCAGGGATAGCAATAGGTTCGCAATCAACGTGACCCAAATTTGGATCTTTATGGCGTTGTCGCTCTCCCCATAGAAGTATCTAAGAGGGAAATTCTGCTTGATCTGTTTGAAGAGTGACTCTATTTGCCACCTCCTGCGATATATGGCAACTATGGTTTGCAGTGGCATGTCGAAGTCGTTGGTAAGCAACGATACCAACTTCGGCAACTTTCCTTTCTTGATGTCCACATAGGTAATGATACGCGCTATATGGCTGATGCCGCCCTTCCTGAACACTACCACCTGCTCGCGATATTCCATCACCCCCTCCTTATTCATATCCATGCAGTCTGCCAATATCTCGTACTTGAGGTTTTTCTTCATCTTGGTGACATAGACGACGTTCCTCTCGGTAAGTTCCTCAAACTTCTCGTAGTTGATATACGCACGGTCCAGTGCAACGATCTCGTTATGTCTGAAATGGCTGGGTGCAAGCATGAAGGAATCACTGGTAGCGGCGGAGGTGAACTTCACGTCACAATGAACACCCTCGTTTGCATGAATGACGGAATGCACTTTTATGCCCCCTTTCTTCTTTCCCGTTTTAGGATGCCGACCCACGCCCTTGAATATGACGTTAGAGAACAATGTTATAGTCGTGGAATCGATGATTCTCAGCCGTTTTATCCATTCCTCAGTACCGTTACGTCGGCTGTCCGAAGAAAGTATGTTCTTATTGGAGTTATAAAGGTCATGGTATACATCCTCAAAGAACTTCTCAGACCGTCTGGCATTGGCATCGGAAAGAGTGCTGCGCTTGGGTACTTGACTAAGGCCCACATGATGCAGCTTTCGACCTCTGCCGTCATGGCAGCCTCTATCTCCCGAAGGGAATCAAAACGCATGATCACCGCATAAAGCATCGTCACGAGATGAGCGTATCCGTCGAAGCTCTTCACATAACGCTCACCGCCGTTCTTACGGCTCATTTCAACAATTTTATCATGATCAAGTGATTTTATTAGTTGACCATATACCGGCTGTCCGAAGAAATGTGTACTTTTGCTCATGTTATCTCAGTTTAGTAACAAAAACAAAGGTAACAAAAAGGGCTGATACCTCGTGAGAAGTGTTAGCCCTAATTCGTATAAAGAGGTGAAAACTTTAGCGGACAGTAATAATCTAGTTTTTCACCTTATTACGATATATCGTCGAGCTAAAACATCAGGCCAAACGACAAAGTTCTGAACTTAGGTCCGTAGCCATCGCGCAACAAGTTGCAAGGACTATACTTGAAATAAAAGTCAGGAACACCACGAATAGAGAATGTACCCATGAAATCAATTGTAACTGGATTGATACGTACATCTTTGTCTACATCTTTCAACTGGTGACCATCCTTTTCGTAGCATGTTTTCAAGCTACCATAAGTGTTGAAATTGATAACAGGACCAAGGCTGAAACCAAACCATTTGCCTTCATATCCATAGCGAATAGGAAGGTTGACGCTGAAAAACTTTTGATACGAGAGAACTGGGGATTACTGCCCGCGGGATAATTGTCGAGGGCAACCGAGCGTTTGTCTTTCACGAAACGCAGGTCATCAGTCATGCGATAATTTCGCCAATCGAGCCCCAATCCCATTGAAAGAAAGTGATTGTTTCGCCACGGGCGATAGGTCCAATCGGTTACAATCCACCACAATTCCCATGATTTGAAGGGCTGAATGTCGGCACCTGTTGGCATTCCCACGGCGTTGTTGAAGCCCACAACGAAGTGAGTCGATAACTCTGACCTTGATTTTTTCCTCCGTGGCTTACTGAAACCTGCAATAGAGAAGCTCCAAGTGTCGTCATTGATGGCTGAAGTGCTCACGTAATTACTGTCAACAAGCTGAATGTTACTCACGTAATGAAAGGTTTGATTACCCTCTTTACCCCACACTTCCACACTTTGTACAGAGTCACCAGTGATGATTTTCACTTTCCGAGGCCGTTCAACAACCACCGTATCATTGTCTGATGGTGTGGCTTTGGCAGCCAAGCTGAAGGCCAATGCCACGTAAACGAAGATCTTTTTCATAACTATATCTTTAATGTATTAGTTTTCTGAGTTCGGCAATACTTTCCACTTTGCCTTCCATATATACCACGGTAATCATGGTCGTTCGCCCTTTTCGGCAGGTGACATAGCACAGGTAGCGGTTCATATTGCCCAGTTTGGGTAGGGTCATGATAAGGGTTGTCGTGCCGTTTCGGGTGGTTTGTTCCGTTCCCAGGGCCGTTTTGCAGTCGCTGTCAACCAAATCGTCTACAACATTTCGTTGTTGTTCGGTGGCATTGAAACGAATACTGCGATAGAAATCAAGTTTGTATTTGCTGATGGCACGGCCTTTCACCCTGACGTCTACCATCTCTTCGTGTGGCACAAGCTTACCTTGAAAGAGGGCGTTCACGTTCAAACCTTGCTGAGCATGTGCCCCAAAGGCTAGAAGTGCCACAATTGCTGTTAAGAATAAACGAAGTTTCATAACGATGTATTTTATCTTATTCCATTTATTGGTTTCCGAAGATGTCGTGCAACTGACCGTCTACGTTTGGTTCACCATCCTGACGAATGGTTTGCAATGTTTCGTCTACCTCTTTCATTACGGTGGTGGGGGCAGTCACATGCTTATTGTAGATGTAGGCCTCGCAATAGTCCTGTGGTTCCGTTCGCCACAACATACCGCCCACCCCAGCCACTACAAGCAAGGCAATCGAGGCAGCAATGCCGATGAACAATGGGCGTGAAAGCAAACCATGCAGCACAGGTTGTACTTTATGCTGATGCTGCTTTGGTGTACACATGACTGCAATCGAGCGGAAATATTCGCGCATCGGTAGCAAGTCGTCTGATACCTCATCGCCTGAAAAAAATAGCAATAAAGCTTACATTCTTCATCAAGTGTGGTGTCACCATCCATGAAACGAGCCACTAAAAATCCTGATTTCTTCGTCCTTATTCATTGCATTGTTGTTTTTAATTGCTGTCTGATGGCTTGTCGTGCACGGCTCAACGCCTTTCTGACAGCCGTTTCATTACTCCCCGTGAGTGTTGCTATCTCACACATTTCCATGCCTTCCATGTGACGCAGCCGCATGATTGTCTGCTGCATCGTGGGCAGTTTGTCAACAAGCTGCATCACCTTTTCGTAGCGTTCGTCGCATGTTGGTTCGCTTTCCGCCACGTTTTCGGGAATATCAATGGTGGTTTGGAGTCGCCGTAAACAATCAATACAGCGGTTTCTCACCAGCACCAAAGCCAAAGGCCCCATGGGAATACGCAGCTTGTCGAGCAATTGCCAGAGCTTCAACAACACATCCTGCACAACATCCTCAGCCTCCTCGCTAGCTTTTTAGATAGCTGCGAGCAACTGAAAGCATGCGCGGACGGTTGCGTTCCACCTCTTCTTTATATTCGTCGACGGTCATTTGTTGTTCTCTTATTTACTTATAGTACGCAGGAGCTTTCCTTTTGTGACACAAAAAAATACGTTTTTTTCTTGCATTAAATCAAAAAAAGAGAATTGAAACTATTCATTGCTCGTACATCGTAGGGCGTTACGGATTAAACAGACCACATCAGATTGTAAGGATAAAAATGCTTAACACCCTAATATATAAGGGTTAACCTGATTACAAACTAAGCATTCATTGCGTAACGTTGAGGTTTGTAAACAAAGCAACAACACTACACTCGAAATGTGATACAAGTATTGAAAGCGTCTTGATTTTAAATATTTCTATAAATTGAGAAATCAACTCATTGGCTTATAAACTCACGAAAAACCCAACAATCCAGAATGAATCAATTCACAAACACGCCAACTCACAAACTCATCAACTCACAAACTCATCAACTCATCAACTAACCAACTCAAAAAAACTCATCAACTCAAAAAAACTCATCAACTCAAAAAAACTCATCAACTCAAAAACTCACAAACTCATCAACTCATCAACTAACCAACTCAAAAAGCTTAAATTATTATCTTTTTATTTTACAATATCACTCTAATTTTTCGCTTCGTTCTAGCGAAAAATATAGGCTCAAAAAGTAGGTAAATGGCCACTATTTCTAACCTTTCACGCCATTCGTTTTGTCTATTTTTTTAAGCAAAGAACCTGCATTTTGCACCATTTTGCCTTTCTAGTTTGTCTGCCAGCTCGAAATTTTTCATGTCCAATAACGCACTTTTTCCCCTAAAACCCCACTTTTTAATGGCTATTTTGCCCCTCTGAGCTATGTATTTAATGATTCTAAGAGGTTTTGTTTATACCATTACAGCGTATTTTTATGCTTTTTGGCTTCCATTTAGCACCATTTTGACTTGCATTTAGCAGCATTTTACCTTGCGTTTTGCACCAAAATGCCTTGCGTTTTGCACCAAAACGCACTACATTTAGCACCAAAACGCACTACATTTAGCGGCAAATAGCCCCGAAAGAGGTGCAAATGGCGACCTATTGAAATAAATATTCATTTTGCCGAATGTACATGCTAAACTTTTTTTGCATCAAAACAAACCTTCGCGAGAATCGATTTTTTTGCGGCAAGGTGTGCGCTTGATGAGCGGAAAGGGCACTCATAATGTTAAATTTCTTACTGAAAACCAGACAAAATAGGTACGCCACATACAGGCGTATGACAACGGGACGGAACGCATGTACGATTACGACCGCCAGCGCGAGCAGTATAAAAAATGGGGTAGTTTAGCGAAACATTTCAAAAAGAAATATGGTGTTTATCTTTTTTTTACTACTTTTGTAGTGACTAAAACCTACATATCATGACTAACAAGAAACGATTGGCATACGTGTTTACTTCTATTTTTGGCTTTGTTACTTGTAGCTTGCGAAAAGCCATTAGTTGAAAACGAGCAGGAAAAAGTGAAAGATACCGATGGCGTAACGCTCATTTTTGAAGCTCCAACAGCAGAACCATACGCCGAAATTGGTGGAGATGGTAATACATGCGCTATTAAAAATGCACCTTTAACCCAATTAAGCGTGTGCCTATTTAAAGACGGTAAACGCGTAAAAAAAGCGTGCATCTGTCTGCAGACAATGAATTGTTTATGAAACCATCTCTGCAACTAGACGATGGCACCTATACTGTTGTGGCTGTGGCACGCGGGAATTGACCATGCAACGATTAGCAAAACGCAACGTATAGCGTTTCACAAAAATAAAGTTACGGACACCTATATATATAATGGGGAAATAACGGTGAGTGGAAATAACACCTTAACCCTACCTATGACTCGTGTAACAGCCAAGTTTCAATTGTGTGTAACAACTCCTCTCCCCAAAGACGTCACACAAATAGAGTTTAGATATACAGGTGGTAGTAGCACATTAGATGCTAAGAGCCATGAAGGATGTGTAAATTCGCGACAGACTGAGACACGCGAGGTTGATGAAGAGATGAGAAAATCGCCACCAACCTTTGCCATATACACCTTTCCACGTGCTGACAGTGATGGCCTTAAAAATAAAAGTTTACTTCAACGACAAGAGTGGAAGAACGTTATTCGCTGCTGACTATGAAGAAGTACCTGTAATGGTAGGAAAAAAGACCAGCTATAAATGCGAACTTCCGAAAGACTTTGTTGATGCGTTGTAGCTGAAATAAAGCGATTGTGGCCAATAAAAGCACCAAACGTATAATGTACATGCCTTTAAAACCTATACGAAAATCTTTGGTTTTTAAAGGCAAGTACAAAACAACATGGTGCTTAAAAGCAACAAATTATTTATGATAAAAATCTATTTCTCAGCCCACTTAACTGCTACACGGCATGCTTCAGCTGTATCTCCATCGGGTGTACACTTCACAATACGATAACGTTCATCCCCAGGCGAAACTTCTTCCTTAAAAATAATGTAGCACGTCTCCAAAATGACTTTCAGCCACATAAGCCACATCAAGGCGTTTAACACGGTAAGTGCTATGCCAAGATTCAGGCATTAAGTCGAATAGATGTTCTAGATATTTTACGCTATTAATGTGCCCGTTAATATCTACATCGCTGTAATGTGTCTCAAACGAGCCCACCAAATCGGCCTCTCCACCCATCTTTACCCTAGAAGAAGCATCAATGGGGGCAAGGTTTTTTTCTGTATCAACATAGTTCACAATACTACCCTCTTTTTATGGCAAGTATATCAGCTGGCTGACGTGTTTGGGTGTCAATCATGGCCCATACGCTGCGACCATAACCATAAACTTCACCTGTTTGCGCATCTGCCATTTTAAAATTACGATGGGTAAAGAAGCGCATCACACCATCAACCCATGTTTCCACGTTCATCCGAGAGTAGGCTTTAGGCAAACATTCAAGTTCTATAGCCAATCTAGAAAGCACCCAAGTCTTATGAATTTCATTCAAATAGGGTCATGCCAAAGCCTCTATCATTAGAATGAAAGTCGGCTGCATTGAGCAGATGATTACCCAAATGTCCTACAAAAAGCCGTTGCGAGAAGTCGCAATGAAAGGGTTCTACTAAGAATTCGTACTTTCCTATTTTATCTAGTGTCATAATATTCAATGGTTTTAATATAAAAAAATAACAACAAAGCCTTGTTTCCCGCATTAGTCAATAGACAAAATAATAGCCATCTAAGACCCAAACTACAGTTACGATCAGCCTCTTTGCCCCATTAAGCTACTGCAAAGATAGTCAGAAAAAACGTTATGTCACTTGTTTGTCTGAAATAAATAAGAACTTTGCACATATTACGCGGAGTGAACCTTCAGGTTTGTGCAAGCGCTCGACTATTTAAAGAACACAAACAAGCTGCAACACAACACTCCAACAATCGCTTTAAGCACATTCACTACTACAAAAAAAATCCCGACACGCTTTAGCATGTCGGGATTTATCTTTATCTACTATTTACGAATATTATTCGCCTTTAGCGTTGTCGTTGAAAGTAGCAACACGGTTGAACGAAACTTCTTCGAACAGCGTGTCGGTTACACCCATACCCTTAGTGGTAAGGCGGCTAGCTGCAATCTTATATTTCTTAACAAGTGCATCCTTAACGGCTTGAGCACGAGCGTCAGAAAGTTTTTGGTTCAATTCGGGGCTTCCTTCAGGTGAAGCATAGCCACGGATTTCAACTTTAGATTCGGGGTGATTTCTCATATACGAAGCAATCAGTTCCAGCGGAGCGTATTGTGCAGGGTCGATAACCGACTTACCTTGACGGAAGAGAACAGTGGGTTGCAGGTTGGTAACTGTTTCCGATTTCACGTTCTTAATAATCGTCTTAGGGTTGGTTGTTGCAGTCGTCAAGAGCCTTTTTGCAAGTCAGCAATTTGACGATCCTTCTCTGCCAAACGGCTATCTTTACCGTTCAAGTCGTTGCGGAGGTTGTTGATTTGAGCGTTCAAACCATCGATTTCAGCTTGGTCGCGAACTTGAGCAATTTGGAAGTTGTGTGTACCGTTTGAGTTTCCAAAACGATAAACCAAACCAGCATTGAGTTGAACACGAGACTCATCGAGGTTATACTTCAAGCCACTGTAACCAGCTCCATTAAGAGCATAATAGATAGCGGGCTCGATATAAGCTTGGAATTGCTTCTTAGAACCGAAGTTGAAAGCAAAGTCAAGAGCTACCTTAGAGGTAAGATAGTTTGCATTGTCGAAACCTTTGTTGTTGAAAGTACGTTCCCAACCAAAGCCATACAAACCGATAATCTCGAATGCACGTGGCTCACCTTTGTAACCACCGAACCAGTTGCTGAAGTTAACGGTTGCCAAAAGCAGAAGCGTTAATTTCGCGAACGAATGTTCCCCTTGACTCCCCTGGTTTGTTAGAGAAGTATGCGTTACCATCCAATGCTACACCAAATACAGGAGTAAAGTAACGACCAATACGCAAACCTGCATTAGGGTTGAGGTTGTGCATCCATCTAACACCTGTAGTATTAGTAGTCAAACCACCATTAATTCCAACATAAAAAAATTGTCGAAAGTTTTTGCTTTCTGTTACTGTTTGTGCAGAAACAGTTGCTGCCATAGAAGCGGCAGCGAAAAAGAGTAAACAACTTTTTTTCATTTCTGAATAATTTAATTTGTATTATCTTAAATCTCAATCTAAACGGTTGCAAAGGAAAAATAAAAATCCTGTAAGTACCAAATAAAAACAGCAAAAACAGTTTTACCCCCTAAAAATCCCCAAAAAAAGAGATAAAAATAGAACAGAAATAGCAGTTAAACCAATAAAAATGCATTTCAATGCACTCTTTCACCTTTTTTTGTAACTTCGCATTATGAAGAAAAATCATATTGATTACGGGAGGGCAACGTTCTGGTAAAAGTGCTATTGCAGAACGCATGGCTCTTGATTTGTCGCCTTCTCCTGTCTATTTGGCTACCGCTCGTGTTTGGGACGATGAGTTTAAAACAGCGCATTGCCAGGCACCAAGAGCGGCGTGGAGACTGTTGGACCAATATAGAAGAAGAAAGCACTCAGTAAACACCGCTTATATAATAAGGTGGTGGTGGTGGATTGTATCACGTTATGGTGCACCAACTTCTTTTTACAACGAGCATAGCGACCCCTCTGCTTTGCCCGATGTAGACAAAAATTCTTGAGGAATTGAAAACCGAATTTGACAAATTCACGGCGCAAGAAGCTACTTTTATCTTTGTCACCAATGAAATTGGCAGTGGCGGTGTGAGCAACAATGCCCTACAACGCAGATTTACCGACCTACAAGGATGGATGAATCAATATGTAGCCTCTAAAGCCAACGAAGTTTATCTCATGGTTAGTGGCATAGCAGTAAAAAAATTAAGTAGCGTAAGTTTTTATTTTTCAACATCTTGTTCACGCAGACTTTACCTTTCGCCACCCTATCTCCGCAAATCATTTTCCTGCAAAATCCGAAAAACAACACATACGCCACCCCGGCTCAAAATCAAAAATTTTTCGCACAATGACACACTTCGACATACCGCCATTAACACTCAATGAGTCTCTCATATGGCAAAAGATAGACAACCTCAACAAAACCCAAAGGTTCACTAGGAATGCTTGAAACCCTTGCTTTCAGAATTTGCCGCATACAAAATACGTTGTCGCCTACCCTTTCTCATCCATGCCATCTGCTCCTTGCAGCCGACCATGGCATCGAGCGCGAAGGCGTAAGCGTGTCGCCCAGAGCGGTAACTTGGCAACAAATGATTAACTTCACAAATGGTGGAGGAGGTGTAAACCTCTTCTGTAAGCAACATGGTTTCGAGCTCACGCTAGTGGATATGGGCGTAGACCACGACCTTTCGTCCCATCCTTCAATACTCAACCGCAAGATAGATAACGGCACACGTAATTTTCTTTTACGAACCAGCAATGACCAAACAGCAGATGCAGCAAGCACTTCACACAGGATTTTCACTGGCAGAAACCTGCCACACCAAGGGTTGCAATGTGCTTTGCCTTGGCGAAATGGGTATCGCAAACACCTCGCCATCTAGTATTTGGATGAGTATTTGGGGAAAATTGCCCCTCAAGAGTTGTGTGGGAAGTGGGTCAGGACTCAAACACAGCAGGCGAAAAACATAAGTTGACCATTCTTGAACAGGCCGTTAACAACTTCGAACGCCAACCCCTACCCCACAACGACCCTTCTACCATCATCCAATATTTCGGCGGTTTCGAGATGGTGGCTGCCATTGGAGCGATGCTTCGTGCTGCCCAACTGCGCATGCTAGTGCTTGTTGACGGCTTTATCATGTCTGCTTGTATGTTAGCCGCTAGCCGCTTACAACCCGCTGTGCTTGATTATGCCATCTTCGGACACTGTGGCGACGAACTCGGACACCGCAAATTGCTCGAACTGATGCAAGGCCAGCCCATCTTACATCTGGGTATGCGTCTAGGCGAAGGCACTGGCGCACTGTGTGCCTACCCCATTATCGAGAGTGCTGTACGAATGATTAACGAGATGAATAACTTTAAAGATGCAAATATCGACAAATACTTCTAGATGGTACGACCGTCCTTGGGCGGCCTTCATCTTCTTCACCCGACTCCCTTTCTGGCGTTTACATCAGCCACCCAAAGAAGCTTACACCTCTGTCGTTGAATTTTGGCCACTCACAGGATGGCTCACTGGCGCGCTAATGGCTACCATCATCTGGTTTGGTTCAAAGGTTATGCCCTTTCCCATCATTCTTTTGGCTGCCATAGCGGTGCGTTTATTGCTCACTGGCGCACTTCACGAAGACGGGTTAGCCGATTTCTTCGATGGTTTTGGTGGTGGCGGAACCAATCGCACACGCATTCTCGCCATCATGAAAGACTCACATATCGGCACTTTCGGCGTTCTGTCGCTCATCTTTTTATTTTTGCCTTATTATTTTCATGCATGTATGCTCTTGGCCCGTTATATGCTTCTGTCGTGGCATTTGCTGCCGACCCATTCTCTAAAAATGGTGGCCGGACAAATAACCCAACTCCTTCCTTACGCCCGAACCGAAGAGCAAGCCAAGGCACACAACATCTATCGCAGGTTCAATGTATTTGCTGGTTTATCGCTCATGATTCAAGGACTCTCCCTTTTGCAGCCCTACTCTACTTTGATTACCATTGGGGCAATGCACTGTTAAATTGGAATTACCTAGTGGCTGCTCCCTGCTTCACCATGTTTTTTTCTTTACATGCTGATGCTTCGCCGCATCAAAGGCTACACGGGCGATTGTTGTGGAACCGTATTTCTACTCTGCGAACTGGCTTTTTACTTAACCGCCGTTGCACTACTTGCCCCTTCGTTCACCCTCTAAAAATTGTTTTTGTTACATGGAAATCATTCTCGTAAGACACACCAGCGTGGCCGTACCAAAGGGCACTTGCTATGGCTGGACCGATGTTGAACTATCCAACACCTTCGAACAAGAGGCCACAGCCACACACAAGGCCTTACTCGATTATGCCCCTTTCGATGCAGCATACACTTCACCGCTTAGCAGAGCCACCCGCCTTGCTACCTTTTTGCGGATATAAAGACGCCACCACCGACCTGCGCTTGCGCGAAATGAACATGGGCGATTGGGAGATGCAACGCTTTGACGAGATAACCGACAGCAACCTACAACGCTGGTACAACGATTATATGAACGTGCGAACAACCAACGGCGAAGGCTTCCCCGACCTCTATGCTCGTGTTTCAAGCTTTCTCAACCAGCTCAAAATGCTACACCATCAACGGGTTGTGGTGTTCGCACATGGAGGCGTTTTGGTGTGCGCAGGCATCTACGCAGGATTGTTTAAACGCGAGAACGCCTTCCAAAAACCTCACTCCATTTGGCGGATTGCTAAAAAAATAAACATCTAAACTGCCCATCAATCGCACAAATGAATATAAAAACATTACGTGCAGATATTCTTACCTCTTTATACACAGACAACATTTCAAATGCTCAAATATTAACTTATTTTAATTCTTTAAAGTAACAAATGTTACCAAACACCTAGCAAATTATGCATAATTTTTGCAATAAATCAAAAATAAAGACAGCACAAAGCATGGAACATATAATGAAAGGTTACCTACCACCTATGGACCCCCGAAAAGCTTAAAGCGCTTTTCGAAATTGAGAATGCATTTAAGGCCGGACAACTTTCGGCCGACGAAGCCCGGTTGCAAATCAAACAACGCGTTGGCAAAGTTAGCGCATACCACGTGGCTTATATCGAGCAAACCATGACCGAAGAAAGCAGCGATGAATGCATTCGCGAAGACGTACATGCCATCATCAACATGCTAGGCGACCAAATAGATAACACTTTGCCCAATCTTCCAGCCAACCACCCCATTATGCATTACCTTAAAGAAAACGAGAAATGAAACGATTGCTCTTGGCGGTAGAAGACTTGGTGCAATACCCTATGATAAAAAACCAATGGCTTGAACTTTATGACAAGATTAGCCAATACCCCTTACACTACAAACGAAAACAAAACCAACTTTACCCCGTGCTCGAACGCAAGGGATTTACACGCCCCACAACAACAATGTGGACCTTCGACGACATGGTGCGCGATGAAATTCGCGAGGCCGAACGCCTGCTACGCGAAGACCAAGAAGACGCGTTCATCAAACAGCAAGAACGTGTTGTGCTCTACACACGCGACCTCATGGAGAAAGAGGAGTTTATTCTCTACCCCACATCGATGGCCCTTATTAGCGAAGAAGAGTTTGAAGACATGAAGAGTGGCGACCAAGAAATTGGTTTTGCCTTCTTCGAGGTGGAACACAACACCTCTGAAACAAAAAAACAGAATCTAAAACCCAATCAACACGATAACTTTGCAAACGACCTCCAAACGCTACTAGCTAAATACGGATACTCGGCTGGTGGAGACGAAAAAACTGGAGGTCACCACGGGTAAACTTACACTCGAACAGATAAACCTCATCTACAAACATCTGCCTATCGACATTTCGTTTGTGGATGAAAAACGAACTCGTTTGCTTCTATTCGGATACCGACCACCGCATTTTCCCTCGCAGCAAAAAACGTCATCGGACGAGAGGTGATGAACTGCCACCCACGAAAAAGCGCCCACATCGTGCGCGAAGTGATAGACAAACTAAGGAGCGGTGAACAAGACAAGGCCGAATTTTGGATTAACAAACCTGGCCTTTTCATCTACATCTATTACGTGGCTGTACGCGATAAGGATGGAAAGTTTCGCGGTGTACTAGAAATGATGCAAGATTGCACACATATACGTGCCTTGCAAGGGTCGCAAACGCTACTCACTTGGAGCTCAGGCGAAACTGCTGAAACCACCAAACAGCCTGATGAAGCAGCAAACCAACTGGATGAGAACGCTGAAACAGGAGACGACGAAGCTACAAATGCACCTATAACAGACATCACACCGCAAACGCGCCTCAAAGAACTGCTCAAGCAATATCCCATCCTTAAAGATAAACTAGCTGACATCAACCCCAAATTTAAAATGCTAAACACGCCTCTAGGCAAATTAATGATGGGTAAAGCCGATGTGCAAACCATGAGCGAACGCTCGGGAATGCCACTCAACAAGCTTATAGAAGAGTTGAAGAAACTTGTGAAATAACATCTCAAATAGGTATTAGAAAGGGTAACATCCATCCGCCTGCCGAATGCTCAACAACATTCTCGCAGGCGGACTTTTTCGTTTATGCACTTCAATACAACAACTTACTAAATCAACAACACTACAAAGCATCAAATATTCTTTCCTCTTTCAAGATTGAGACTGCTCACTTTTGCAAAAAGTGTAAATTAAAACGTACAAAATTTAACACTATGAGTGCCGTTTTTGCAACCAATTGCTCACGTAGTTGCAAATATTCGATTCTCGCAGAGGTTTATTTTTGAGATAAAAAAGACTTGACAAGTAAATATTGGAGAAATAGTTTCTTCGTTACAAAAACCGGGATTTGGGCCAGAAAACAAGCAGTTTTAGCAAATAAATCATGCTAAATGTACCAAAATGCGTTGCAAAATGCTGCTAAATGCAATGTAAACTCGTGCTAAACGCAGTGTATTTTGCTGCTAAACGCAAGGTAAAATGGTGCTAAATGCAAGGTAAAATGGTGGTAAACGCGTATTGCCCATGCACTTAAATCTTTACAAAAGACAACTTTTTTTACACATTAAAGGTGAAAAACAGACAAATAACACGACCTTTTACCTACTAAAAAGCTGTTATTTCGACGATGAAAAAAATGCAATCTTCACACCAAGCAGGAAGGTAAAAAAAGGTATTAATTGCACCTACAAACTCCGAAAAACGATGTAAAAAGAAAAACAAAGAGCCGATTTTTTTAAGACAAAAACCGTACTTTTTCAGCATAAGTTTACGCTAAAAAGAGTTGAAACGAAAAACAATTTTTTTATAAAAGAAACAAACCAAATTTAACAAACGAGGAAAGTAACAGTAGCCTAGCATCAACAACTTCTGTGAAGCCTAATGATAGCATAAATATAACTGCAGCTCTCCACATTTGTTCGAGAGGCCAATGCTTTAAAAAGTACAATTGACGATAAAAGCAAAGCCAGCTTTTGCAACAAACCACCCCGATTGTAGTTACCATAAATGCCCTATTGCAATTAAATAACAACAATTCAGCAACCCAATCATATACTCGCTTACAAATGCGCACTTAACAACAACCTAACAAACTTTCAAACAGCATTTGAAGGACACCACAGAGAAGTGCCAAAAACGTATTAGGGCATAGCAAGTAGTTTTGCCCTACCCTCAAAAACACGTCTTACCCAACAAAATCAACCAGCCTCGCCTTGCCTCGGCAAGCTTTGCAATTAAAGAGAGCCAAGTTTATTCACCCAGATATCGCGTAATTGTGTCATTCGGTCGAACACAATATTAGCTCCTTCTCCAGCCAAAGTAGCATTTGGCAAGGGGCCACTATTAACAGCAATGGTAAAAATGCGTGCAGCCACACCCGCTCGCACACCCATTGGTGCATTTTCAACAACAAGTCCTTGCCAAGGTTGCAAGTTACCAGCCTTCTGCAACCCTATTAAATAAGGGTCGGGCTGTGGTTTTCCGCGTTTTACATCATAAGCCGACACAATTTTATCGGCTGTAACAAATCCCTTAAAATCGTGTTGCAAACGTTCAATCAAAGGCAGCTGTGCGCTTCCTGTAACCACGACAATAGTCATGCCAGATGCCTTTATCTTCTCCATCAACTCTAAAAACGCCCTCCATAACAGGCGCTTTGGGTAGCAAACCCAAAAAGTCGAGCCTTTTCATCATACATCATTTGTGCCTCGTCTTCCGTGATGTCACGTCCCTGTTGTTCTTTAACCATCTGTGTAATGGTTTCAACACCGCGCATTCCTTCTGTGGCATACACATCATCGACCGTCATTTTCAGTCCAAACTTACGCATAGCCTCCTGCCAACAACGCGCATGGTTGGGCATAGAGTCATACAACACGCCATCCATATCGAAGAGCACAGCACGCGGTTGGAAGCATTCAAAACCCTGATTATCCAAAATACAGTCTCACTTCCTGCTCGTGTCCAAAGGGGAGATTGTGCGAAGTGTGAGCATACATCTTGTTCATTTGCGAATATAAAAACAAGCAAAACGCCTCTTCGTTTTTATCAGCGAAGAGGCGTTTCGCAAATTAAAGCGTTTATTTCAGACGTTCTTTTATAGCCTTGCTTTCGGCCTCGTAGCCAGGTTTGTCTAGTAAGGCAAACATATTTTTCTTGTAAGCTTCAACGCCAGGCTGGTTAAATGGGTTCACACCCAGCACGTTTCCACTTATACCACAACCTATTTCGAAGAAATAAATCAATTGTCCGATATAGTATTCGTTCAGTTCGGGCACAACAACGCGAATATTTGGCACGCCACCGTCAACGTGAGCGAGCAGCGTTCCCAGCTCGGCCATTTTGTTAACCTCGTCAACACGTTTTCCGGCAAGGAAGTTCAAACCGTCTAGATTCTCATCATCACTGGGGAACAACAGTTTCTTTGCGGGTTGTTCAACACTTATAACGGTTTCGAAGATACTGCGTTCGCCCTCCTGAATCCATTGCCCCATAGAGTGCAAGTCGGTGGTAAAGTCGCATGCAGCGGGGAAAATACCCTTGTGTTCTTTACCCTCGCTTTCGCCATAAAGTTGCTTCCACCATTCGGCAATGAAGTGTAACTTAGGCTGATAGTTCACCATTATCTCTATTTTCTTACCCTGCTCTGTGTATAATGCATTGCGCACAGCAGCATATTGGGCAGCAATGTTCTCCTCAAAAGGCACGCTTGGAGCAGTGGCTTTCTCCATATCGGCAGCACCATTAACCAAAGCCTTGATATCAAAACCAGCACAAGCGATGGGCAAAAGACCCACAGGTGTGAGCACAGAGAAACGTCCACCCACATTGTCGGGTATCACAAAGGTTTTATAACCTTCTTTATCTGCTGCAGCCCTTGCAGCTCCGCGATTGGCATCAGTAATAGCAACGATAACGTCTTTAGCCTCGGACTTGCCGCGTTGTTCTTCGCATTGCTTCTTTAGCAAACGGAATGCGAGAGCAGTTTCGGTGGTGGTACCCGATTTAGAGATATTAATCACACCAAAACGCTTATCTTTTAGATACTCAGAAAGTTCGAAGAGATAATCTTCACCAATATTATTTCCTGCAAAAAAACAATTGTTGGATTTGCCTTATCACCCTACAAGCCAAGCAAACGAATTGCCCAGCGCTTCGATAATGGCACGTGCACCGAGGTAGCTGCCACCGATGCCTGCCACAACGATTACTTCGCATTTCTCACGCAAGGTGTTGGCAACGGCCTGCACTTCGTCTAGGGAATTGGGGTGTGATAGAGCTGGGCAAATGCAGCCAACCCAAAAAGTCGTTACCAGGGCAAGTGCCATTTTCAAGAGCCTCTTGCGCCGCTTTCACTTTCGGCTCGTAGGCTTTCACTGCGCCCTCACTAAGAAATTGGGCGGCTTTTGGTGATGTCTAATTGAATACGTTTCATTGTATTTATCTTTTTAAATTCTACGTTTATCTTATTATTGCAACCTATTCCTTTGGTATTTCCTCAATCTTAATGACAGGTTTATCACCATCCCAATAAGCGAAGAGGCAATTGCAAGCTGTGCTATAAACATAAAAACGACTTCATACCAGCAATATCTCGCCCGTAAAGAAGAAAGTTACAAATGTCTGTCGCAGTGATATAGGGGTTGTCTTTAAGGTGAGAATGAATTGTGGATACTACAGTCTTACCGTTGTGGTTGGTTTGTGTTGGAATTAATGAACGGTGATAACGGCGGAAAGCGACAAGACGATTGTCGTTGGTAAAGTCGAAACTGTAATCATTCCCAAAGGGAATAATGCCCGGTTTTACCGTTCCCGTCAGCAGATATAACCGTGTTATATGGTCGTTAATGCGAATGATATCAGCGTTAAACTGTCCGAACTCAGGTGAGACACCTTTGATACTATCTGCCAATTTCCACATTTTAGCAACCAAGACATCTTTCCGCACAACAAGTTCTTTTTCTTCTTGTGTAAGCGGACGAACAGAATCAACAGCGATAAACTTTGGGGATGATGTCTCGTACCTTAACTCATATAAGCTGTTTTTCATTGATTTGTCGCAAAAAAAGGCAATGATGGTGCCGTTTTTTGGTCCTGTAAAGTCATTTGCCCACCCATCTCTTCCCTTCCATGATGTGCAAGAAAGAGGTCGGTGAGTTCCCAATTCAGTTTTTCAAATAGATACAATTGATGTCCTTCCTTGATGATGCTGTCATTGATGGCAGCCAATGTTTCTGGTGAAGGAAGGCTGGTTACAATCTTTTTGCATCGGCTATTAAGGTGCAAAAGAAAGGACATCAAAAATAAGAACAGTCTTTTTCATATCGTGTGGTGTTTAACTATCTAAAGCTATCGGTGAGCAACTTTATCTCCACTTGGGGTGAAATTTTCTCGTACAATATATTATATACAGCATCGAGAATGGGCATGTTCACGTGCAGATGTCTGTTTGTTTCCTTCATACACTTGGTTCCGAAATAGCCTTCAGCAATCATTTCCATCTCTATTTGAGCACTTTTCACGCTATATCCTTTACCAATCATTGTTCCAAAGGTGCGATTTCGCGAGAAATTAGAATAGCCAGTAACCAGCAAGTCGCCAAGATAAACACTGTCGTAGACATTTCGTTCTAGCGGATGAACAGCCGAAAGAAAACGCGCCATTTCTTGAACAGCGTTGGCCATAAGCACAGCTTGGAAGTTGTCGCCATACTTTTAAGCCACTGCAAATGCCTGCTGCAATGGCGTAAACGTTCTTAAGCACCGACGAATATTCAATGCCCACCACATCTTGGCTGGTCTTGGTCTTGATAAAATCGCTGCTTAATATCTCGGTGAAGGCCTTTGCCTTCTCCTTATCAGCACAACCAACTGTGAGATACGACAACCTTTCAAGAGCCACTTCTTCTGCATGCGAAGGGCCACCGATGCAAGCAATGTTGGCATAAGGTACATCGTACACTTGATGGAAGAACTCGGAGCACAGCAAATTGTCTTCAGAGATAAGTCCCTTGATGGCCGTAACCACAAACTTATCGTGCAAACGTGTCTTCAACTTTTTGAGATGGCTTTTCAAATAAGGCGAAGGAGTAACAAATACAAGCGTGTCGTAGTTTTCAACAATCTTGTTGATATCGCTCGAAAAGTAAATTTCGTCTACATCAAAATGAACACTCATTAAGTAAGCAGGGTTATGTCCCAAGCGCTTGAAGTCGTCTATACGGTCGTCGCGGCGCATATACCATCCTATGTGATGCGTGTGTCGCACCACAATTTTGGCAATGGCAGTAGCCCAGCTACCACCTCCCACAATTGCTATTTTACCGCAGTTGAACATGGTTAAGTGAAAGGGTTAAAGGTGAAAAAGAGCGAGGAAGTGAGCAAATAACACCCTATGAACCTCGAAAAAAACAAGGCAAAGAGGTGGAAAGGAAAACAGTGGCTCTTGCCTTTTGCGTTCCTTTTCACCTCTAATTGTGCCTTAACCTTCGTTAGCCTTGTCAATCCAAGCTTGGAAGGTATCCACCTTCGGGTTTTCGTACCCTAATTTATATTTTTTGTTTACGTTACAAACGTCCATTTGCAGCTTTTGTGCCTTCACTTCTTTAATATCTGAGATGAGGTTATATCCCGCTTTATTGAACACAGGTACCCATTCGGCAGGTACGCCTAGCGCTTGCCATTCGGCCGTTGTGCTCTTGGGCATCGTTTTTTCGGGGCGCATTTGCGGGAAGAGCAACACCTCTTGAATGGTGGTTTGTCCCGTCATGAGCATTACCAAGCGGTCTATTCCAATGCCAATACCCGATGTAGGAGGCATACCATATTGCAAAGAGCGTAGGAAGTCTTTATCAATAACCATTGCTTCGTCGTCGCCCTTGTCGGCCAGTTTCATTTGTTCAACGAAACGTTCCTCTTGGTCAATTGGGTCGTTAAGCTCTGAATAGGCGTTAGCAAGCTCTTTTCCATTGACCATCAGTTCGAAACGTTCGGTCAATCCAGGCTTAGAACGGTGCATCTTTGTAAGCGGACTCATCTCTACGGGGTAATCGGTGATGAATGTAGGCTGAATAAACTGTCCCTCACAAAAATTCACCAAAGATTTCGTCAATAAGCTTTCCTTTGCCCATTGTGTCGTCAATCTCAAGTTTGAGTTCCTTGCACACCTGTCTAATTTCGTCTTCGGTCTTACCATCGAGGTCGTAACCTGTTTTTTCTTTAATTGCTTCGAGAATGGGTAAGCGACGATAAGGCGCCTTGAAGCTGATAGTTTTTCCGTCGACCACGCTTTCGGGTTTGCCATTAACGGCCACGCAGATGGTTTCTAGCAAGCGTTCGGTGAACGCCATCATCCAGTTGTAGTCCTTATACTGCACATAAAGTTCCATCAGCGTGAACTCTGGATTGTGCGTTCTGTCCATTCCTTCGTTACGGAAGTTTTTACCAATCTCGTAAACACCTTCAAAACCGCCAACGATAAGTCGTTTGAGATAAAGCTCGGTGGCGATGCGCAGATACATTTCTTGGTTAAGTGCGTTGAAGTGTGTGATAAAGGGGCGTGCAGTTGCTCCGCCTGCAATGCTTTTGCAGCGTGGGAGTTTCCACCTCGGTATAGCCAGCTTCGTCGAAGAATTGGCGCATGGTGCTTATTACCTTAGCACGTTTCAAGAATGTTTCTTTGATACCTTCATTTACAACGAGGTCTACATAACGTTGACGGAAACGCAATTCAGGGTCGTCGAACTTATCATAAGCCACCCCATCTTTGTACTTCACGATGGGAAGCGGTTTGATACTCTTGCTAAGCAGTGTGAGTTCTTTAGCGTGAACCGATATTTCACCTGTTTGCGTGCGGAACACGAAACCACGAACCCCCACAAAGTCGCCGATATCGAGCAGACGTTTGAACACGGTGTTATACAATTCTTTATTGTCGTCGGGACAAATATCGTCTCGAGTGACATACACCTGAATACGCCCTTTGGAGTCTTGCAGCTCCATAAAACTGGCCTTTCCCATTACACGGCGCGTCATCATACGTCCGGCGATGCACACTTCACGTTGCTCGTCGTCGCTAAAATTGTCTCTTATGTCGGTTGAAAAAAGCATCAGTGGGATACTCTGCCGCGGGATAAGGGTCGATACCCAAGTCGCGCAACTCTTGCAGGCTCTGTCTTCTTACTATTTCCTGCTCACTTAGTTCTAATACGTTCATACTTTCTTACTAATGTGCTTTATGATTGCAAAAGTACGAAAAAAAAGTGAAAGGGTGAGCTTCCGCCCTACTAAGTTTTAGACTTTGTTGGCTTTCGTTGGTTTGTTGCGAGCCATTTGGGCTATTCTTCGCTCTCACTTTCTTCCGTTTATCGTTGTAATAGGTCTTCACCCCAGTGGTTTTTTGTCTCGCGTTCTTCTCTGTCGCGTATCTCTTTAGCCTTCTTGGGATAGAAAATCATACGCAATGATTGGTTGTAATTAAAATAGTTCCACATCCAATTGAGCAGAACCACCACTTTATTGCGTACACCCAGTATGGAACGCAAATGCACAACGAGCCACATAAACCATGCCCAAAAAGCCTTTCATCTTTATTTTAGCAAACTCGGCTACGGCCTTATTTCGCCCAACGGTGGCCATTGTTCCTAGATTTCTGTATTTAAAGGTAGTCAATGGTTTTCCCTTTGCCATGCGTTTGAAGTTTTTAGCAAGGTTATTTCCCTGCTGAATGGCTGTTTGCGCCAATTGTGGATGCCCGTTGGGATAATCTTTATCGCCTTCAATAATACACTGGTCGCCTATACAAAACACGTCGTCGAGTCCTTCAATCCGATTAAAGACATCCACTTTAATGCGCTTTCCACGCCCAAGATGGACTTCATCAAGGTTTCCCACCTGCTGTGCTGCCACACCACTCACCCAAATAAACGTGCGAGTAGAGATAGAAGAGCCATCGGCCAACACCACCTTGTGGTCTTTATAATCGGTTACCATCTTGTTCAGCAAAATGTTTACACCCATTTCTCGTAAATACTTCTCTACAGCTTCCGACGACTGAGGCGACATAGCTGAAAGCAAACGGTTGCCAGCCTCGATAAGATAGATGTTCATCAAACTGGGATCTAGGTCATGATAATCGCGTGGGAGTATTGTTTGTTTCATTTCAGAGAGCACTCCAGCAATCTCAACGCCCGATGCTCCACCACCCACAACAACCACATTGAGCAGTTCTTGTTGTTCTTGTTTTTGTAGAACAGGTGATAGAACGTTCTATATTCGACAGGATGGCGTTTTGCAAACCCATGGCTTCGTCTACCGTTTTTCATGGGCATAGCCTCTTCTTCAACATTTTTTTATTTCCAAAAAAATTGGTTGTGGCTCCAGCAGCAAGCACCAAATAATCGTACTCCACCTTTCCTATTGAGGTTTGGAGAAGTTTTTTTCGGGATAGATGGCCCGCAGTTCTGCCATTCTAAAAATAAAAAAATTCTTACGTTTTTGAAAATTTCTTCTAAAAAGGAAAAGAAATAGAACTGGCTTCCATCCCTGCTGACGCCACTTGATAAATAAGAGGTGGAAACTGGTGATAGTTGTTTTTATCAATAAGTATCACCTGATAATCGGTGCCTTTCAGGCCATTAGCCACCTGCAAGCCACCAAAGCCACCGCCAACAATGACAATACGTTTGCGTTTGCCTTTCTCTACATTCAAACTCATACAGCTATGATTTACCTAAAAACAATCTTTGATTGGGCTTTTGCCCTGCATGCAAAATTACATAAATTATTGTGTAATAAAGTAAGTATTAGAGTAAAAATGCGATGCAAAAACAAATTGTTTATACACCATAGCTTAAAAAATATCCCGTACAGTTTGGCAAAAACCACACTGCACGGGATAAAAAAATAGTTATTAACTGGTTTAGGGAATTACTTAACCACCTTCAAATCGTATTTCATTCCGCTAGCAGCCTCTTCGAGTTGGTCGTTAACAACGCTCAAAGTAGCGTCGTCTTTAACGAGCAGATAAAGAGCGTTGTCCTTATCCATAGCCAACTTGTAAGCGGTTACAGCCTTGCCCTTAACGTCTTTCTTAATGGTTTCAACGTCACCAGTGTAGGTTTTCACGTCGTCTTTGCCGTCTTTAGCTTGCAAATAAACTTCTTCGAGGGTGAAGGTTTTTTTGCTGAGTCGCCAGACAAAGTAACGGTATACTTGATACCAGGACCATCGGCTGCGGGGATAGTTCCGCTATAAGTAACACCTGCAGCAGCAGTTGTATCTACAGCCATTATTGAGTCCTTTGAATTCTCTGCGGTTGCATTTTTGCCTTTTTGTTGGCAAGATGCGATAACTGCGCATGCAGCTACCATCATAAGTAACTTTTTTTCATGTTTCTCTTTGTTTAAATATAAATCGCCTGCAAACTTAGAACAAAAAAACGCATAAAAACAATCATTTGTATTCATAAAAAGAGTTTAAAAATGATGAAGAAAAAGTTGTTTTTATGAGTAACTTTGTGCTCAACAACATAAACTAACAATATTAAACAGCAGAACATGAGTAAAGTAATCATAACAAACGTAACCGACCCAGTGTGTCCTTGGTGTTGGGGCGAAGAACCTTATTTCAGAAAAATTGGAAACCCATTTCCCCAATCTTATCATATGGAGAAACGTGATGGGCGGACTGATAGAGGACATGAATAAGAACAAACCAGCCGACATGGATGCCACCGCTTATTATAATAAGGAGAACAAAGACTTTATAAACCACTGCCTAGAAACGGCCGAGAAACACCATATGCCTATTAAGGTAGAGGGATTTAAACTATTTTCTGAAACCGAAAACTCATCGTTCCCCCTTTGCATTGCCTTTAAAGCAGCGCAAATGGCCAACATGGAAAAAGGCCGACCTTTTTTTCTATATAACTTGCGTGCGGCAGCTATGGCAGAGGCACGACAGGCTATAACCGAAAGCGAGCTGATAGCCATTGCCGACGAAAGTGGCATTGACATCGCTGCTTTTCTCGACCCGCTCAATGATGGTTCGGCTGAAAAAGCCTTTTTGGAAAGATGTGGAAGAGGCCATTAGCATGAAGGTTGAGGTGTTTCCCACCTTTGTTTTTCGAATACGAAGGCAAAAAGATGCCCTTGAAAAGTTTTCGCGATTACAACACCATGACTGCCATGATTAAGGCCGTTAGCGGAGGAAAACTCCTACCACAAGCTGTTACCTACTCGCCCGAAGCTTTGTTCGAACTAATGGAAACGCACCCCCGACTGGCAGCCGAAGAAGTGAAAGAGGCGTTCGACTTTGTCGATATTGAGGCAATGGAGACAGCCATTGCACCACTTCTAAATACAGGCGAACTGATAAAACAACCAGCCGACAATAGCTATTTCGTAAGAAAACCAGCCAAAGGCATGGCTTGCGACCTTAAAACGGGCATTTGCAAATAAACATCCTACAGAGAAAAACACTGCCTGGTTGCAAACGTTATCACACTACAAGGGATGTTTTGGCATATGCTGAATATCCCTTGTAGCATTGTTTTAGCACAATCTCCACCCCCCACACCTACAGAAAGGGGAAATTTCTGCATACTCTAAACGATAAAAAGCAGAGAAATAAGAAGCCATTGGTTGGTTAAAAAGCGAACGTCAAGCGTTAAATAACACTAACAAAAACACGAAATTAAAACAAGGTTCGCCCTTTTGTCGTATTTTTGCAATGCAAATAATGGTGCAAAGGCAAATTCAATGCTTTTTACCATAGTGGCCAATTGGCTGAAACAAACATAAAGCACATGAATAGAAACAAACACTTCAGACAATTTCTAGCATGGATGTTCATCGTAACATTCATGTCGGTGTTTGCTATCAAAGACTTTCATGCGCACGAAGACCATCCAACAAAAGTTCATCTAACTTGTGATGGCACCACAAAGGTATTTAAATCTTCTTGTTTCATTTGCGATTTCATCCTGCATAAGGCTAGTGCGCCTACGCTGCAAACCTATCAACCCGCAGTGTATGCCACCATCCTTACACCCTACACCTTCACCGAACAAGTTGTTTACCGCCACGTTGAAGCGGTAAATAGCCACTCGCCGCCAACGCGCGCTTAATTTTTTCTACACTGTACGCCCCTATTGCGTCTATTCGGAAAGACAAATGTACTTTCTAGAATGGGCTGTATGGGCATTATTCACCTTTTTCTTTATCAGAGCAAGAACTGCGTTCGCTTGCTCTAAACTAGTAATTATACACCGTTTGGCCTTATTTGCTACAAGCGCAATGCGCCTAGGCATACAAGCCAACACATATAAGCGTATGATAAAAACAACTATTCTGTGCATCGCACTTGCTGCTTGCACGGTCTCTTGGGCTAATATAAACTCCACAAAACCAATTATTCCCGCTCTTAAAAGCGAACAAGCCGATTCTACCAACACAAAAAAACAACAAGCAAAAATGGTAAATCAAAGCTTAATAAAGAACAGAATATTGGCGAGATTGTTGTAACAGGCGTTCGACAACAAGCTAGCATTAACAGCGTGAGCAACAAGATTGACGAAAGCCTTATCGACCGTTCTATGGGCAAGTCGCTTGCCTCCATCCTCGAACATGTTAGCGGAGTTAGTTCCATTCAAACCGGAACAACCGTTGCAAAGCCTGTTATTAATGGCATGTATGGCAATCGCATTCTTATTGTTAACAACGGAGCACGACAGACAGGACAGCAATGGGGCGTCGACCACGCACCAGAGATAGATCAAAACAGCAGTGGTTCTATTGAGATTATCAAAGGAGCCGAGTCGGTTAGATATGGCTCTGAAGCGCTTGGTGGTATCATCGTGATGAACCAAAAGGCACTACCCTATGGCCAAACTGCCCTCTCGGGGCATCTTCGAACGCTCTACGGAAACAATGGCAAACGCTATTCTGTAGTGGCACAGGCCGAAGGTACGATGCCCTTCAGCAAAAAAACTTAGCCTGGCGACTGCAAGGCACTTATGCCAATTCGGGCGACCAAAGCACGGCTAAATACGTGCTTAACAACACCGGTTATCGCGAACACGACTTCTCTGCATCGCTTGGATACAAACTCAATGCCCTGAAACTTGAAGGCTATTACAGCATGTACAATCTTAAGTTGGGCGTGCTTAACAGCGCTCAATTGGGTAGTGAAGACTTGCTTAAAGAACGTATTGCCCTAGGTCAACCCGCTGAAGTTTACCCCTACAGTCGACATATCAATTACCCCTTCCAACAGATTGTGCACCACACAGCCATTGGTAAGGTGTATTTCGATGCAGGTAAATACGGTAATTTCTTTTTGGCAAACAGCCTTTCAAGCCGACGACAGACAAGAGAATCGCATCCGAAGGATGAATCTCTCGTACATTCCCGCTGTTAGTATGTACCTCACCTCATTTCAAAACCAATTGAAATGGAACTTGGCATACAACAAATGGAACACCGAAGCAGGAGCAACCTACTTGCACATACGCAATCGTAACCAAACAGGAACAGGCGTTGTGCCACTTATCCCCAACTACACCGAGTATGATTTGGGTATCTACGCCATACAAAAAAATATCGTAATGGCAACTGGACAGCTGAGGCAGGTATCCGCTTCGACAACCAAGAAACTCGCGCATCGGGCTATGACTACACGGGTAAACTCTATGGCGGGCATCATGTTTTCAGCAACTTCTCGTACAATCTTGGTACAAGCTATCGCTTTAACGAGCAGTGGAAACTCACCTCCAACTTGGGTTTGGCATGGCGCGCACCCCACGTTCACGAACTTTATAGCAACGGTAACGAACTGGGTTCGGGCATGTTTGTGATGGGCGACTCTACAATGCACTCCGAACAGAGTACAAAATGGGTTACGTCGCTTTCTTTATCGCTCCGCCTTTGCCGAAGTAAGAGTTGACGCCTATCTACAATGGATAAATGGCTACATCTACGATGAACCACTTAAAGGCAGGTATGTCACTGTCATCTCGGGTTCTTATCCTCTTTTCCAATACAAGCAAACAGACGCTTTCTTCCGCGGTATAGACTTCGATGTGCGCCTAAGACCCATACAACATGTGGAATATCATCTGCTATCGGGCCTTATCTGGGCCAACGAAAAGCAAACAGGCAACTATCTGCCCTACATCCCTTCGGCGCGTTTTCGACCACGACATCACTTGGGAAGACATACGTGTGGGCAAGGGTAATGCTTGGTTGCAGCTTAAACACAGACTGGTTTTTAAAGCAAACACGCTTTAATCCTGCAAACGATCTCATCGACTTTACACCTCCCACTTACAACCTTTTTGGTTTAGAGGCAGGTATCGATTGGCCACTTGGCGAACGTAATAAACTGCGTATGCTACTGGCAGCCGATAATCTTTTTAATAAAGAATATAAAGAATACACCAACCGTTCGCGATACTATGCCCACGACATGGGGCGCGATATTCGCTTCTCTATCGGCTGGTTTTTTTCTAAAAAAATAACAATTATAACAACAACAAAACAATAAAAAAATTTAGGTTATGAAAAAGAATTTTTTTCAAGTCAATGCTGACATTCTCTTGTGCAGCCTTGCTCGCACTGACATTCACGGCTTGCGATAACAACGTAGATACACCCATAGACGAAACAAAAAAACAAGTTGCACGAAGACCCTGCTAAGGTGACTGTACAGCTGATTCAAGGACACATGCACGCTGATTGGCGCAAAAATAGACACAGAAGGTGGTTTTCACCAAGACTCTGAATCGAGTGCTAAATATCTGAAACGAGTGCAGGAAATAACCTACGAAATAAAGCCAGGCATTGGTTTAACCTTGGCAGAAGGTAGTGACAACAAGTTTTATGTGGTGAAAGCACACGACTATGGAGGCCTAGACGGTGAGGAAAAATCCTGCACCTGTTTACCTGCTTCTCATTAAATACTATAACGCTCAAGGGAAACTCATCAACGAGCAGTTTGTTAACAATGGACAAGATGCCATTCACCAACACTTCTTTACTGTTGAAAACGTAAAAGAATTGATGAGCGGAAAAGATGTAAACCAAAAGCCTAATACGCCAGATTACATCGACTATAAATACACCGACACCACACCTTGGGACAAAACAGTGAAGTACGACAATGCCAAACTCACAGGTACTACCAACCCCATTGGCTTTAAGGGAGCTATGCTGTTCTTAAAAGACGATGTAACAATGGACCTCCGCATTAGGCTTTATCATGGTTTCACGGGCAAAAAAGATCCCAAAACTGGTGCTTTTAGCCCCTATTACCGCTTCACACCCACGCAATTGCAACAGGGCACATGGGATATTAACTTCACTGTTCCCGTGGTGGTATATGCCGATAGAGAGGACTACATAGATGAGGATAATTTTGATAGCGAAACAAATGTGGACACCATCGCTGAGAATAGCTTCAAAAATGAAGTAAGCAACAAGCTTTATTCAGCGCATCATGAAGGCTTACAACCCTAACGTGGACCGAAGCTCTTCGCGATTATCACAAGTCTATTTTCACAACAGTACCGCACGATTTGGGTAAAGGCGTTTGGCTATAAGCCCTTATTATGTATCATCAACATGGATTAAATAAAACAACCTGCATTTCTACGTTAAAGAAATGCAGGTTGTTTTGTTTCTATCTAAATTGCCCTTCGGATTGTGCAGAAGAACAATAATCAGGGTATTAAATCTTTTTTTGCGTCTGTCTCAACGTTAGCATATCCTTAGGTATGCTTGCTTGTATCTCTTCAACAAGCAGGCTACGCAGTGTTTTGCGAATAAAGTTCTTGCCTGTTATCATCACTATCTCGCGTGTTGGCACAGGAATAGCAAAGGGACGCACCAGTTGTTTGTGATTTTTGTCTAGCTGATATACAGCCAATTCGGGGATAAATGTAAGCCCCTTTCCACTTTCAACAATGCGCATAAACGTTTCGATGCTACCCAGTGTATAGGCTTTCTTGGCAGCCGTAGCCGCTTTAAGATGGCAAAACTTCACCAATTGGTCGCGAAAGCAATGCCCCTCGTCTAGCAGCCACAGATATTCCCCCGTCAGGTCGGCTGTTTTTATGTTCTCTTTACCGAATAATGGGTCGCCTTCGGCCACGTATGCAAAGAATTGTTCGTAGAACAAAGGCACACTATCAAACTCTTCTAAGCCTTCCAGTTGCGCCAATATACCTGCATCAACATCGCCACGCACCAGCGCCCGCTTCAAGTCTTCGGTCTTCATTTCCACAATACGCACATCCATATCGGGATATTTGTTCATCAACTGGGGGAAAAAACGCGGAATAAGATAGGGTGCGATGGTGGGAAGTATGCCGATGGTGAACGTGCCAAACAAAGAGTTTTTCTCTTCTTCAACCGTTTCTTTCAGCTTCCTTGCACGCAATAACACCTTCCATGCCTGCTCCACAACCATTTTTACCAGTTGGCGTTGGCGCTATTGGTTGACTCTTACGGTCGAATATTTTTAATCCCTAACTCATCTTCTAACTTTTTGCACCATCGAGCTAAGCGTGGGCTGCGTAACGCCACAATACTCGGCTGCCTTTGCGAAATGGCGAAACCTAAACACCGCCATCACGTATTCAAGTTGTTGTAAAGTCATTTAATCTATATTTTTTTGTGTACCACAAAGGTACTATATCTTAACAACAAAAACCAAAGCTTATGGCATATTAAGATGATGTTAAAACAGACGTAATTTTATCCTGCGCTGTTTTTTTAATGATACTTTTCGCATGTTTTTTTCATGGTTAATCGTATAAAACCAACGAAAAGAGATAATACAAAAGGCGCACCATTATCGGTGGTCCTGATAATGGTGCGCCCATTTTAAGCTCATGATTTGTTATATCATGGTTCAGTGATGTTCCAATTATCTTATCTGTAAGTTCATGGTTTCCACCATTCCCGAGCCACGAACGGTTTTATCCACATTCTTTGCTACGCCCGAAAGCTTTATCACTCCTGAGCCCAATACATCGCATTTCACGTATCCTGCGTTAGTCATGTAGGCGCTAATGTCGCCCGAACCCTTAACCGAGAAATGCATATTGTCGCCCTTTAGACGTTTAAACTCGATGTCGCCCGAACCACTAACGCTTGCAGTTGCTTGTTGACAATCAACCATTCCAAAATCAATGTCGCCCGAACCTACAACAGAAACGGTCAACTTATCGCAGATAACATCTTTGAAATCGATGTCACCCGAACCTTTTATGTTAACCGTGAGCAGGTCGGTATCAACACGATGATTGGCTTCAAAGTCGCCAGAACCTTTTACATCCAGTTGGATTAAGTCGGGCGAAGACACGTAGATGTCTACATCATCGCTCGATGAAAAGAATAAACGGCCACCTTTTGATTGTCTCTCTATATATAAGGTCTCACCGCTTACGCGCAAAACCACTGAAGCAACTTCGTCTTGTGGGCCCACTATCTTTGCCATATTCTTAGTACCCTGCACAAAAATGAACGTCAGCAGAAGTTGACATCACAATGCGCTTAAAAGTACTTTTAAGTCTTGTTGGGTGGTTACTTTTTGCTTATTGTTAGCTGCATTAGCACGGGTGCAAGGCACAAATAAAGCGCCCACCACGAGAATCGCAGAAGCGATTAACAAAAATTCGTTGTTTCATTTCTAAAAATCTATTTATAACTTAATTAATACAACTCTTAGACGTAGCAAACCTACCTTTGGTTGCAAACCTTCTGAAAGAAAAAAACAAGAATATACAGAAAACAGGTATTAATTAACATTTTGAAAAAGAAAAAAACAGATACAAGCAGACAAAAAAAGAAACAGATTTTTAACAACCTACAAAACACCGAAAATAAGGAACAGAAGAGTACGCTTACATGCAATCTTAAAATAACTCATCGACGATTTTACTCGAAAAACAATGGAAAGATGCTAACCTGAGATGAAATAAATAAACAAAGCAAAGCATCGACAAACATCCTACCTTACGAAAAAAAGCAAAGGGCGTGATGAACCTAAGCAACAAAAATATTTCGCATCATTTAGCCTGTTTTACTAATCATAAACTTACGTCTATGCACATGATTACCCAAAAAAACGTAACTTTGCAGCAAGATGACCATCAGTAAAGCGAAAATAAAGTACATCCGCTCGCTGGAAGCGAAGAAGCACCGCGATGCAGAAGGCGTTTTTGTTGCCGAAGGACCAAAGGTGGTGGGCGACTTACTAGCCATTATGCCCGCCAAATTATTGGTAGCCACCAGCCAATGGCAGGCACCTGAACACTTAGCTGCAACTACCGAGCTGATAAATGTTAGCGAAGACGAATTGCAAAAAAATAAGCTTCTTGCGCGCTCCGCAACAGGTTATGGCCGTGTTTCCTAAACCAAACCAACAGGAAAAGAGCCTTGACACACTTGTGGCAACCAACGAACTCACCCTAATGCTCGATGGAATACAAGACCCGGGCAATCTAGGGTACCATCATAAGACTGGCCGACTGGTTTGGTATTCGCCATGTGGTGTGCAGCAACGACACGGCCGACGTGTTCAACCCCAAGGTAATTCAGGCCACAATGGGCAGCATTGCACGCGTGAAAGTGAACTATACACCACTAGAGCCATTGTTAGATGCCCTTCCCACTTCACTACCTGTATATGGTACACTGTTAGACGGCACCAACATTTTACCAACAAGACCTATCTTCAAATGGCATCATTGTGATGGGAAACGAAGGAAAAGGTCTTTCGCCTGCTGTTAGGCAGCGTGTAAGTCACAAGCTGTTAATTCCCCGTTTTGTCGATACAGTACAAGGCGCCGAAAGCCTTAACGTTGCCATTGCCACCGCCATCGTATGTGCAGAGTTTAGAAGACAGGGCGCACAAATGCGTTAAACATATAACCATCAGCCTTGCTAACTTGTAAACTTGCCAACTCGTCAACTTAAAAAAACAACCCCATAAAAAAAGACATTAACATGGAAACCGAACTAATTAAAGACCGAAGTCTCTCTAGTTGCATAAAGATGGCAAACAGTCTTTTAGGCGTAAACTTCGCCAAAACACTTAAGGCAATATGGATACCCGCCCTACTCCTTGCCATTACTGTATCAATAATGGGCTTTACTACATTGCTAGGGCTTACCCTCGCAAACACCTACCGACCCTCAACGCTTGCTACTTCTCACAGCAATAAAGAGTGTAACATGGCTAGTGGCAGCAGCAATTTGGGCCTATTTTTTTGGCATCGGTGATAACACTTGTGAGCGAAAGTGGATTTAAACAAAACCTTCGTCGCTCGTTAGCAGTGGTTGCAGTAGAGGTGGTTTTCTATATTTTACTTGCGATAATTGGCATTATTATCTGTTGGATGGTGCTAATAAACCACGCCGACAAGCTCTTTACACACTTTTTTTATGATTATTAGTGTTGTTTTTGCTTGTATGGGCATTACTAACAGGCTTACTCATGGTGCCATTTAGATATGTAGAGATGCGCTATTTATTGTCGCCCACTGGTAGTTTGCGTCGCAATCTCATCGCCTATTACGTCGCTGGTGTTAAAGGAGGTGCACTCCTTATAGGCGCAACCTTCTTTACTGCTTTGGCATCGCTATGCGCAGGACTAGTTATTTTCTTACCTACCGTTATCCTCTTTGGCGCGAAAGCTTCGTCGTTGGTTGGGGAAATAACCATGAACGACCCCTCTGGACTGCCCACATACTTTAATATTCTGTTCGTAGGCTCGCTCATTCTCACCACGTTTGTGTTTATGATAGTGGTGGTTTGGACGCAATTTGTGTTTTTATTACGCTTATGGTTCGATAGAATATCGCAAGCAAATGAAGAAAGAAAAAAACAAGAAACTACATTGCAATAAACCCTCAAAAAAAGCCCGGAAAGTGAACCAACACCTTCCGGGCTTTATGTTTTTAAGCTAATTGCTTAGCAAGCTTTTAGAACTTGTAAACAATACCTGCGCTGAACACAGTTTGGTCGTAGTGGCTTACAACTTGGTATTTAACTTCAGCATTGAGGTAGAGGTCTTCGGTCAATGCATAGTCCACACCACCACCGAAGTTAAGGCAGAACTTACCATAGTTATCGTTAGTCTTATATACAATACCAAGTTCTTTATATTCCAAGCTTGACTTAATGTTAGCATAACCAAGACCAGCCATAGGATAAACGGTGAACTTGTCGGTAATGTTGAAGAGATAGTGCAAGTTTGCATTCAGATCCCAGAACTCCAAGTTGTTTTTTTCTTGAAGTAATAGTTGAAGTTTGCATCAGCACGGAACTTGTCGGTGATGTCGTAACGACCTCTTACACCAATACCAAGGTTATTAACGCCTGTACCATACAATGTGTGAACACCAACTGCAACTTGTGCAGAAGCAAATGCGCTTACCATAGCGAAAGCGGCTACTAAGAATAGTTTCTTCATTTTTCTCTATTGATTTTAATAATTAAATTACCTCAATCGCTGCCGAGAAAGCAGCATTCAAGGTGAGATTACTCTCTGATTTCGTATGTTTGTCTTTTAAATTATCGTTCTAATTCTGGGCAAAGATAAATAAAAAAAACATAACAAGCACACTTTTCCCTAAGAAAAACAACTATAAGATTTATAAATAAAGACAAATCAAATCCGTCTATCCCGTCAAAAAGCCCATATATAAAGGCACTACCAACAATTGCGCCGCTAGATGTTAAACTGCAATTTTTTTCTTAATTTAACAGTCTTCAACATACACGCATCGGCAATAACTTTAGCAAAGCATTTAATAAGCACCTTCATTGATAATGAAGAAAATAGTCCACGCATTTATTTTGCAGTATTGCCAACTTGCACTACCTTTGCAACAACTTAAAGATAAACAAAGAAATGACATATACCATTGAAAGGGTTGCAACGCTTATCGGGGCACAACGCCTTGGCCATGCCGAGGCTCGCATCAGTTTTGTGCTCACAGATAGTCGCTCGCTCTGTTTTTCCTGAAGAAACATTGTTCTTCGCTTTGCGGTCTAACCGTAACGACGGACACCAGTATATATCCGAACTTTATCGTCGCGGGGTGCGCTGCTTTGTGGTTGAAGAAGTGCCAACGCAGGCCACCAACCAATTTGGAGATGCCAATTTCTTAGTGGTTAGTTCCACACTTCAGGCCTTGCAATGCCTTGCTCAACGCCACCGAGAAGCATTTAACATCCCCGTAGTGGGCATAACTGGCAGCAATGGTAAAACAATGGTAAAAGAATGGCTCTACCAACTGCTTTCTCCACAAATGGTTATAACGCGAAGTCCGCGCAGTTATAACTCGCAAATTGGCGTTCCTCTCTCCGTTTGGTTGCTCAACAGCCATTCGCAACTGGGTGTTTTCGAAGCGGGTATCAGCCAAAAAGGCGAGATGCAAGCCTTGCACAACATCATTAGGCCCACCATTGCTGTGCTAACCAACATTGGTTCGGCCCACGAAGAAAACTTTTCGTCGGCCGAAGAAAAGTGCAGAGAAAAACTAAGGCTGTTTAAAGGGGCACAAGTAATGGTGTATAACGCCGATGACGAAATGGTTACACGCCTACTAAACGAAACTGAACACAAGGGCGAACGCCTGGCTTGGTCGGTAAAAAACCACGATGCTGCCATGCGCATAACCAAGATAGACAAGCAACCCACACACACAACCATACATTATATATATAAGGGAGGAGAACCAAATTGCTTCTCGCTACCCTTTATAGACGATGCTTCGGTGTGCAACTCCATTATATGCGCCACCGTTGGCCTACACTTGGGCTTAGATGCTAGCACCCTTAACCTGCGCATGAGCAAATTAGAACCTGTGGCCATGCGACTAGAAGTAAAAAGAAGGACTAAACGGTTGCACGCTCATCAACGACTCTTATAACTCAGACATCAACTCGTTGAACATTGCACTCGACTTTATGAACCGACGCCCCGACCACAACGGACAGAAAAAGAACGCTGGTGTTGAGCGACATTTTACAAAGCGGACTGCCCGATAAAGAACTATATCAAGAGGTGTCTAACCCTAGCCGAACAGCGTGGCGTGCAAAAGTTTATTGGCATAGGACCAAAGATTTGCGCCAACAATGCATGCATTGCTTTGGCCGAACGACATTTCTTTAACTCGGTGGCTGACTTTATCCGCAGCGATGTTTTTCAAAACTTTGCACAACGAAGTGGTACTACTTAAAGGAGCAAGAAGCTTTGGTTTCGACCAGCTTACCGAGCAAATGGTGAAAAAAAGTACACGAAACAACACTCGAAGTAAACCTCAATGCCATGGTTAACAACCTTAATTATTATCGCTCATTGATGCACCCCAACACCAAACTGGTGTGCATGATTAAGGCCGATGGCTATGGGGCTGGTGCCGTAGAGATTGCTAAAAACCCCTGCAAGACCATCGCGCCGACTATCTTGCTGTGGCCGTTGCCGACGAGGGAGCTACATTAAGACGAAATGGAATTACTAGTAATATCATGGTAATGAACCCTGAAATGACGGCCTTCAAAAACCATTTTTCGACTACGATTTAGAACCCGAAGTGTACAGTTTCCGACTGCTTGAGGCACTGATTAAGGCTGCTGAAAAAGAGGGCATCACTGGATTTCCTGTGCACATTAAACTGGATACGGGCATGCACCGACTGGGATTTGACCCCGACAAAGACATGCCACGCCTAATTGAACGCCTACACAATCAAAAACGCTTTAATACCTAAGTCGGTATTCTCACACTTCGCTGGAGCCGATGCCGACGAGTTCGATGCATTCTCGCAAAGCCAATTCGAACGTTTCGATGCTGGTAGTAAGATGCTGCAAGCTGCCTTCGAACACCACATCTTGCGACACATTGACAACTCGGCGGGTATTGAACACTTCCCTCAACGCCAACTAGATATGTGTCGTTTGGGACTAGGCCTCTATGGCATTAATCCTCGCAACAATGCCATCATTAATAATGTGAGTACCTTGCGCACAACAATCCTGCAAATGAGAGAGGTTAAAGCAGGCGACACCGTGGGCTATTCGCGACGCGGAACAATAGAACACAATAGCGTGATTGCTGCCATACCCATAGGTTATGCCGACGGACTAAACAGAAAAATTGGGCAACCGAAACGGCTATTGCCTAGTAAACAACCAACCTGCACAATACGTGGGCAACATCTGCATGGACGTTGCAATGATTGATGTTACTGGTATCGACTGCCACGAAGGCGACAGCGTGGAGATTTTTGGCGACAATTTACCCGTAACCGAATTATCTAATGTGCTCCAAACCATACCCTACGAGGTGCTCACAGGCATCAGCAACAGGGTAAACAGAGTGTATTTTCAAGATTAAATAAACAAAAACATACATTACATGCTGCTTATTATCGACCCCAACAACGACTTTTGCCGATAGCCACGGTAGTCTTTACGTTCCTAATGCCAATAAAGCCATCGAGGCCATCGCGCATTATATCAACGAGAACAACCCCGAGGCCATCGCCATTTCGCTAGACACACACCGCCGTTACCACGTGGGACATTGTGCTTACTGGCAAGGTGAAGGCGTGAAACCCTTTACTAATGTGCGGGCAGAAGATGTGGAAAAACGGACGCATAGCACCCGTTTTTGCACCTAAAGAGCAAGTGCTTGCCTATCTGCACGATATGGAAAGCCAAGGACGTGTGCACACTTTGTGGCCCGAACATTGCCTCGTGGGATCGTGGGATGGGCTTGCCCCAACCAATTGGTGCAAGCAGTCAATACATGGGACAACCGCCACCACGGCCAACGACCTTTACACTTCTATCAAAAGGGCGAATACCCCGATGCAGAAATGTTTTCTATCTTCTCGTATGTAAACGAAGCCACCCCCAATACACACGGGAAACTGGTGCTCGACCAATTGGCTCAATATGATGAAGTGGTTGTTTGTGGCTTTGCAAAAGATTATTGCGTGGCCGAATCGGTTAAAGACCTGCGCAACGACTCACGATTCGAGGGCAAACTGCGCTTCTTCGAAGCAGGCATGGCTGCAATAGACCCGCAATCGGCCAATCTTTCCATCTACGAAGAATGCCTCAATAACTTTGGTGCAAAGTGCATTTAAACTCAAATGCGGTAATTAGACCACAATATTTCCAAAATTCTTGTTTTTGTGTTGTTTCCTAACATCTATTATTTTCTTGTCGGCATCTTGTATGTCTTTACAACTTGACGTAGTTCGCTACACCTGCGTTACAAAGACAGGCAATCTGCTCGACAATAAAACAAAATCTGTTTAGGCTCTAATGCCGATTTGGGTTAAAGGCATAACATCTCCTACAACGAGCGCCTACTGGCCTATTCCCCAGCGATTTACCCTTTCTTTCGCTACCCAACAGCCATTATCGAGAAAGCTTTAAAGGCGAAAACGAAGGCAAGGATTTGACCATGACACCGAAAAGTAGTAACTTTGCCCTATGATATTCTACTTTTCGGCCACGGGCAACACCCTTTGGGCCGCACAACAACTGGCTGAAAACATTGGCGAGCGCCTTGTTTTCATTCCCGAAGCCATGGATGGGCCATGCCATTACACGCTTGCAGAAGGCGAACGTATTGGCTTTTGCTTTCCTGTACATGCTTGGCGCCCTCCTGTTTTGGTGCGCCGCTTCATCCAAAGGTTAAGCTTTGCCAACGCCGAGGGCCATTATTGCTTTGCTCTTTGCACGGCTGGCGACACAACAGGCGAAAGTATGCGCATCTTTAGGCAAATTTTGGCGCAGCGCTCGCTACACTTAGATGCCGTTTATTCGCTAATTATGCCCGAGAGTTACGTGGGCCTACCCTTTATGGATGTAGACACTATCGACAAAGAAAGAGAGAAGAAAAACTACGCCAAGATTAACCTCGCCTGCATTATGCAACAAATTAACGAGTGCCAAAGCGTGGAAAAAGAGCCTCATGTGGGGAGATGGCCACGCATAAACAGCAGGCTTATTGGCGAATTTTTTTCGAACGAAAGTTGGTTAACGACAAAGCTTTCAGGGTGGAAACAAACCGCTGTGTGCGCTGTGGCATCTGTGCTGAGGTGTGCCCAACAGCCGACATTGAAGGCGGAAAGGGCCAACGCCCCACATGGAAACACAACGGAAGCTGTCTCACTTGCTTTGCCTGCTATCATCGTTGTCCGCAGCACGCCATAGAATTTGGCAACCAAACAAAGAAAAAAAGGACAATACTGGTACACCAAAAAAATCAATGATAACTAATGCCATATTAAGAATTTAAAAAGATTTAGATAATGAAAAAAACGGTACTTATTCTCATCGCTTTGCTGTGCCACCTGGCCAGTTTTGCATCAAAAGGTTGGCCCTACCCCATCACGGTTAGTCAGCCCGATGGCACCCAACTCACCATTCGCATCAACGGAGATGCCAACTTCAACTGGGTTTCGACACTCGACAACGTGGTGCTTAAGCAAGTGGGCAGTGGCTATTATGTAGCCCATATAGACACCAATGGTAAGCTAACAGCTACACATGTTTTTGGCGCACGACGCCTACTTGCGCAGTATGGCCGAAGAATCTTTGTGCAAACAACAAGACATCAAAACCTTTATTGCCAACAACACCAAACCCGAACAGCTAGCCGCCACACGCGGACTGGGCGACGATAAATTAAACTTCTTCCCACATACAGGCTCGCCACGTGCCATTGTGCTATTGGTACAGTTTGCCAACAGGCCCTTTACAGTACAACCACGCAAAGCCTTTAACCAATATCTTAACAGCATGGACAACACACACCAAGACTTTGGCCATGCTGAAAACCGCAACACAGGTAGCGTTAAGAAGTATTTCAGCGACATGAGCGGTGGAAAATTCAAACCTCAGTTCGATATCTACGGTCCTATTACAATGCAGCACTCTGCCGCCTACTATGGAGATGGCAACTCTTCAATGGAAAAATACCGCGAACTGGTGGCCGATGCCTGTTCCATGGTAGACGATTCACTAAACTTTGCCCAATATGATGCCGACGGAGATGGTAATGTAGATCTCGTTTATATTGTCTATGCAGGTTATAGCGAGAGCGTTTCGGCTATCGATTCTACACTTTGGCCCAAGGCCTTTGTCTGCGGAACAGACATCAAGAAAGATGGTAAATATGTGCGCTTGGCTGGTATCAGCAACGAACTTAATGGTGTTCCTGGCACCAAATACAAATCGTCAAGCGGTTTTCTCATCAATGGCGTGGGCCTGTTCTGCCACGAATTTTCGCATTGTATGGGTCTACCCGACTTCTACCCTACGGTTAGTCCGCAATGGACAACGGCCAGTGGCGAACGCGATTTCGATGCCTACGACAACCAAGGCATGGAAGACTGGGACATTATGGATGCTGGTATTTACATCTATAATGGCTATTCGCCCACCGCTTACACTGCATGGGAACGCGAAAAAATGGGCTGGATAAACATTGAAACGCTCAAGAAAGAGGGTAAAGTGGAACTAAAAAGCATCGACAAAGGCGGAAAAAGCTTACCGAATAATGAACGACAAGCAAAACCGATGGCAGCGAATATTACATTGTAGAGAATATACAACAAGAGGGTTGGAACTACAAATTGCCTCAATCGGGTATGATGGTGAGCCACATAAAATACGAAGCACGCCCCTTCTCGGTGTTCAAAGGCGGAGACAACTCTGTAAACAATACAAAGAAACGACCACGTATGACCATTGTACCTGCCGATGGCTACCTTCCTAGCTCGTATAGAAAGGTGTCTGACAAAAAGTACTCAAACCGCACCATACATAAAGAAAACCCAATACGAACTGCAACTCAAGGGCGACCTTTACCCTGGAACTAGCAATGTTACACAGCTAACCGATGCACAACAATTGGCGAACTATGCGCCTTGGACGGGTGGAATGCTGAACAAACCCATCTATAACATCGCCATGAAAGATGGTGTTGTTACTTTTAATTTTCTAAAAAGCCTAACAAGTATCGAGGCACTACTACAGGAAACAAACGAGGTAAACGATAAGATTGACAAGATTTACACCATTGATGGACGCTATGTTGGCAACGATGTCAAAAACTTTGCCAAAGGGTGTTTATATAATTGGCAAAAAGAAAATGGTGATTAGCAAATAAAAATGGTGTATGCTGGTTAGCAAGTTTATAAGTTAACAGGTGAATAAGGCCTACGATAGACCTAGACTTTCGTAGCTTAACTCTCGTTTGACTAGCACATATCACTAACATACAAAGGCAATAAAGGCGATTAAACCTGCAATATATGCTTTGGTTAGCATTATGCAATGGTTTAACCGCCTTTATTATATCCTTATTTCCCCTGCTACGCGTATTCACCTCCAATAGATAGTTCATCTCGTTTATCAATTATTATCGATAGTTTTTCATCACTTGCTACACAGCTTTAATATTCTTGATAGCCGCTAAAACAGTTAAACCCCAATCGGTGATTAGAGCCTAAACAGATGTTGTTTTTATTGCCGAGCAGATAGCTTGCCTTTGTAACGCAGGCGTAGCGGGCTACGTCAAGTTGCAAAGACAGACTAGATGCCGACAAGAAAAATATAAGATGTTAGGAAACAACACAAAAAAACAAGAATTCTGGAAACATTGTGGGATAATGCCCGATTTGGGTTAAAAAAACAGCAATTGATTGTTAGTATTTCTCTCGGCAACTACTTAAAAGCGATTTGTTAAACAGGTAAACATATTTTACAGATTACATTTTTTTCAGACGAACCATTCTAGAGAAAAAAATACCCGCAAAAAGCTATATAAAAATGCGTCAAACGGGCGAAATTTGAACAATTTAAAAATGCTTTTCTCCTCCAATTTTTGCTATTTACTATGGTTTTGCATTTCTCTTTTGAGAAAAATTCTCTAAATTTCGCAACTGCAACAACAAGAAGAAAGTGATTAAAAGATAAATATTGAAATGCATTTTGCAGCAAAACGCATCTCAATATGCAGCAAAACACATCGCGTTTAGCAGCAAAACGCAAGGCGTTTAGCACCAAAAACGCAGTGCTAAATGCTGCAAAACGCGAGACAAAAATGTAGCAAAAACACAAAAAGCCATAAAAAAACGGCGTTTTAAGCGCTATTTATAGGCAAATTGACCATTTTAGACAATAAACTACTTGTTGACTTTTAGCGGTTAATTTTGTGAGATCTTCATCCCTAAAACCTGCTATATAGCACATATTTTCACGTTATTTCTCGTAAACAAATGGTTATCAATAAATTATAAACTTAAAAAAATACTCGCAAAAAAATACAGCCACCTCCCAAACATTTTATGGCGAAGCCAGCCATAATGTTAAAGTCTAGTAAAATATTTTGACAGCTCGTACAAAAACAATACTGCATATTCTACTTGAGAACATAATACGACAGCCCAAGTTATAAGAGCATAGTGAAATCACAATACACTAAAAAATATAAGCCAAAGCATGTGATAGAGACAAGAAAACTACCATTCTCTTAAGGCAGGTTCTAAAAATTACCTTTACTGTATTTTTAGCTTTTAGCTGAGCAGGTTTTGCTTACTTCTTGAAGGAGCATAGTGAACTATGCGACTGAAAGAGTAAGCGAAAGATGCCAGATAAAAGCAAAAAGACAGCAAAGAGCAAAACAAGGAACAACAATTGAACCTTTGCGGGGAATTTTTAGAACATGCCTTAACCAATCACCTTAAACTTAGCATACTTCAACAACAGTTTCTTAGAGCCTGCATGCTTAAAATTCACTGTCATTTTAGCATTTTCGCCCGCATCTTCCAAGGATTCAATAGTGCCAACACCAAACCTTTCGTGTTCGATAACACAACCTTCGACAAGGGCTTTACCGCTGTTATCGTGCATCACTTCGGCAGGAGAAGCAGTTCTCGAGGAATGATTAATAACCTGCGACACCTTTTTAAGATTAGCCCCACTGGCAGCAAGCCTGCGTTTAAAACTATCCGACAAGGGGTCGACGGCCTTTTCGGGCTGTCGTGGGCGAGCAGGGTTGGGTATTGGGTCGGCCATAAACTGACTGGCAACTGGTTTTGAATTGAGAAAACGAGGATTACCAAAACGTTTTTTTCTCCGTCAACCATCTCGCCCCAACCACTATTATAGCGCGAAGTGGACACATCATCTTGGTGCAAACGTCGTTCTAATCTTTGCGCAGACAAGTCTGCCATGGGGTTTTGAACATTGAGCAAAGAGGGGTCGATGTCGCGAATAAAGCGGCTAGGCGTGTCGAACTCCATCCTACCAAAGCGAAAACGATTTTTTTGGCACACGTTAAAATGCAATGCTTTTTCGGCCCGCGTGATGGCCACATAAAAGCAGTCGGCGTTCTTCTTCGAGCTGTCGGGGCGAGTCTGTTGAACGAGGACTAGGGAAGATATTTTCTTCCAATCCCACCACAAACACAGTTGGAAACTCCAACCCTTTTGCCGAATGCACCGTCATTAGTACCACTCTACTTTCGTCGTCGCCCTCACTATCGAGGTCGGAAAGCAACGAAACCTCTTGCAAATAATTGCTTAAAAACACCTCGTCTTCGTTTCCTTCCTCGCGTCTTATCTCCACAAACTCTTTCAATCCGCCCACAAACTCCCTGCAAGTTTTCTTGTCTAGAAAGGCTGTCGGCATCGCTTGCACCATAGAGGTCGGCCTGAATGCCACTCTCTTTAATGATTTTCATTCCCAGTTCGTAGGCATCAAGTTTGTCTAACTGGGCCACAAAGCCATTCACCAAGTCGCGAAAATTCAACAACTTGGTCCATGTGCCTTTGTTTACATCAAGCTGAAAGCGAGTAGGTTGTGATAGAATGTCCCAACAGCTAACACCATTATTCTGTGCAGCCATGGTAATTTTGCCCAAAGTGGTATCACCAATTCCACGTGCAGGATAGTTAACAATGCGTTTAAAAAGCCTCCTCGTCGTCGGTGTTCATGGCCAATCTAAAGTAGGCGATAATATCTTTTATCTCCTTTCTTTGATAAAAACTTAGTCCGCCATAGATGCGGTAAGGAATGCTTTGTCTGCGCAATTCCTCTTCGAACGAACGACTTTGCGAGTTTGTTCTGTACAAGATGGCAAAAGTCGCTATATTCGCCATCCTCGGTTTTTAGGCGTTTGATATCGTTGCAAACCACAAGCGCCTCCTCCTTATCCGAATACACAGGTTTGAGGATGAGCTTTTCTCCCTCGTCGTTTTGACTAAACACATCCTTCTTTATCTGTCTTTGGTTGTGACTAATAAGGCTATTAGCCGCATTCACAATGTTTTGTGTGGAGCGATAGTTTTGTTCAAGCTTAAAAAGACGTGTCTCGGGGAACTGCTGTTGAAAGTCTAATATATTGTCGATGTCAGCACCTCTGAATCCATAAATACTCTGTGCATCGTCGCCTACCACACAGATGTGCCGATGCTCTTTTGTAAGTTGCGTTACTATGAGCTGTTGCACGTGGTTGGTGTCTTGATACTCATCAACCAAAACATATTGGAAACGCTGTGCATAATCCTTTCTAACCTCCTCGTGTTCAGCAAAAAGTCGGTAGGTTAGCACCAACAAATCATCAAAAATCCATGGCATTAGCCAATCGGCAGCGTTGCATATAAGCAGCATACACTTTGTGAATAGCCGGCAAACGTTCGCGCGAATCTCTCAACATCAGTTCAGAATTAGCCGCATAGGCATCGGGCAAGATGAAATGATTTTTGGCCATTGATATGCGCGAATGCACCATTGCAGGCTTATACAACTTATCGTCTAGCTTCATTTCCTTGCAGATGGTTTTGATAAGCGAGCGCGAGTCGGTTTCATCGTATATGGTAAAAATTGGAAGAAAAGCCAATATGATGCGCCTCGGCACGCAAAAATACGGGAGAAGATGGAGTGGAAAGTACCCATAAAAAGGCGCTTTGAATGCTCGTGTCCAACGAGGTCGCCAATACGTGTTTTCATCTCTTTGGCCGCCTTATTAGTAAAGGTAAGGGCCAAGATGTTCCACGGTTTAAGACCCATTTGCAACAAATGGGCTATCTTAAAGGTAAGAACGCGGGTCTTACCCGAACCAGCACCAGCAATAACCAGCTGTGGTCCATCGGTATAAACCACAGCCTCGCGCTGATTTTCGTTTAGTTTTTCAAGCAATTTTTCCATCTTCAAGTGTACTTAAGGGGTATGTTATCCCCATTTATTTCTTTTTTCTATAAACGCCGCCACTGGCCGTATTTGGGTTATAGTCTTCTCCTTCTTTGGGGAACGAAGGCATAAAACGCATATTCAGCATTATCTGATTTTGCCGTTTACGCATATAAGGAGAGGGGTATTTTGAGCTGAACTTTCTGGGATTGGGCAAGGTTGCAGCCACAAGAGCACATTGCGCACGAGTCAAATTATTTGCCGTAGTTCCGAAATTGTATTCGGCAACGGCGTCTGCTCCATAGATACCATCGCCCATTTCGATAGAATTGAGATACACCTCCATGATACGTTGCTTGCTCCACATTAGCTCAATAAGAGCCGTGAAATACATTTCGAACCCTTTTCTTATCCACGAACGGCCTGGCCAAAGAAACACATTCTTAGCCGTTTGCTGACTAATGGTGCTGGCACCAAGCTTCTTTCCGCCTTGCATATTGCGTTTGGCAGCTTTCTGTATGGCGTCAAAATCAAACCCGTGGTGCAATAAGAACCGCTGATCTTCGCTCGCCATCACCGCTACAGGCAAATGAGGAGAGATTTTATCCAACGAAACCCAATGGTGATGCATGGTAAGACTTTTTTTCCATCTGCCAATTGTTCGCCACAACGAATAAACATCAGAGGCGTGAAAAAACACGGGTACAAAGCGCAAAACCACCACCGCAAGGATGGTAGAACTGAAAAAAATAAGGCGGCAGTCCACCCTCAACAGCTTAAATATTATCTTCTTCATAAGCTTCCATATAAAACTTTTCTATAACCTCAACGCCACATATCAAAAGCCAAGTTTATACCTTAAGCATCGGCGCAGCTGTTCTTCTTTTTAGAAACATAGGCTCTTTTTTTCCACGAGTAAAATACCAATCGGCCTTCAAATCCCCAAGAGCGATAGTTCAGAATAAAAATCTAAATAGATGCAGGAGATATTGTTTTAAAAAGCAGCCTAACAGGAAATGAGGCACATCACAGAAGCAATGTATCTGCGTGGCCAAACCCATTGGGAGATGATGCCCCTTTATTATCGTGGAAAGGCACGAAAGAAAAGACATCATCTCCCATTAAATATTGGTCAATGCAGCTTCTCTTTCGTGCCTTTTTGGCAATTATGCCATTGGCACAAGCCTTATTTCAATGTTCCGTTGTTTGCAGCGTCTACCATTGCCTTGCTTGCATAGAGATAAACTTCTACGCGACGGTTTTGCTGTCTACCAGCAGCAGTGGCATTGCTAGCCACAGGGTCAGAGCTTCCCTTGCCTTCAACCTTTTGGAATTGACTGTAGGGAACGCCACAAGAAGTAAGGTAGTTAACCACGCTTTGTGCACGGCTGTTGCTCAAAGGGATATTGATACCGTCGTTACCAGTATTGTCGGTGTGGCCGTAGATATCAACATGGCAGTCGCCATTCTCTTTAAGTACCTGTGAGAACTTGGCCAATTCGCTTTTAGAAGTTTTGTTAAGCGTTGACTTGTTGGTTGCAAATAGGATGCCCGAATCGAAAGTTACTTTAACGGCTTTCAATCCGTTGGCGTCGGTTACTTCTTCAACTTTAGCGTTCTTCACTTGTTCTGCGGTGCGTTTAGCCACCTTATCCATGTGCTTTCCAATCATTGACCCAGCTGCAGCACCAACAGTGGCACCCACAACAGAACCAACAACTGTGTTACCAGCTACGTTTCCAATTACTGCTCCTAAGAGTGCTCCGCCACCAGTACCGATAAGCGTGCCTGTTCCTTGCTTTGTTTGGCAGCCAAACACCAATGAAAGACACATCAAAAGTGTCATCAATTTCATTTTCTTCATAAATCTCTAACTATGTTTTAAATTCAATCGTTGGTGCAAAGATACGTCTTTTTATTGTGTTGTTACACTATTTGCAACATTTTTTATCAATTTTGTTTGGTGAGAGTGGTGTTAGTTGTGATGTCATTGACAACTAATGATTGTACCTTAGATAATACGAGGATGTGCAACTTAGACCTAAACACAAAAAATACTTATATACACTTCGAACATTTGAGGTAAGAAATAAGTGGTAATTCTAGTGGAAACAGATACGTAAACCTAAACAAAAACACGCGAAATAAAAATAGTCGGCCGAAACAGAGAAACCCATAGATGCAATAAAAAAATAACCTTTACATGCATTAATAAGAAGGAAAAAAAGATTACTTTTTGCATACAAAGCAACATACAATTAAAAACATTATCAATATGAATATGAAGTATATACGCAGGGCTACAATGGCCCTATTGGCTGCCTTCTCGATGTGGAGCTACACAGCAAAGGCACAACAAACAACAGAAGTGGACTATGATGCGCAATACGCAACCGAACTAGTAAAGCCAGGAACAAAAGGCTCCCTGACTTTGAACTTAACTCGCCCGATGGAAAGAAAGTGAGCTTAAGCCAGTTTAAAAGGCAAATATGTGGTGCTGGACTTTTGGGCTTCGTGGTGTCCAGATTGCCGTAAAGATGCGCCGAACATTGTTGCCATGTACAACAAGTATAAGGATAAAGGGGTGGCCTTTGTGGGCGTGTCGTTCGATACAGATGTAGCTCAATGGAAAGCCGCTATCGAGAAATACGGCATGAAATATGCCCATGTTAGCGAACTAAAGAAAAATGCGCGAAGCAAATATCTCTAAAGCCTATGGCGTTAAATGGATTCCTTCAATGGTGCTTGTAGACCCGCAAGGCAAGGTGGTTATGGGCACTGTGCTATCAACAAAACTAGAGAAAGAACTGGAAAAGCTTTTTAAATAAACGCTCTTTTGGCTTTAGGCCTATGCTTTGAACATTGAGAGAACATTGTAAATCCAAAAACATAAACACTGGCATACAATATTAAAACACGACTTGAGTTGTTTGTAACCAGACCAATAGGAACTGATAACGCGGAGATTTGCTAACCAACATCCCCTACTCCATGCACTTTGGTCAACAAACACCAAGCCCAAACATAAAAAGACTTGAAAATGAACAGGCAGAATATATCAACAACACCATCAGGTATTAAAAAAATAGCACTTATTATTATGTCCATCTGGAGTATTTTACTCGGTGCGTGCGCCCAAAGCACGTTCACCAACGTAGACGTTAATGGCTTTGAAAAGGCCATTAAGAACGACTCTGTGCAAATATTAGACGTTCGAACCAGCGAAGAGTTTGCCGAAGGCCACATTAAAGGGGCTATTCAGGTAGACGTTTTCAGTGCTAACTTCTTGGCCGATGCTGAAAGTAAGCTGAAAAAAGACAGAACTGTGGCAGTGTATTGTCGCAGTGGAAAAACGCAGCGCCAATGCTGCAAACCAGCTTACAAGCAAAGGTTTTAAGGTGATAAACCTTGAAGGAGGCATCATGGCATGGATTGCTAACAAGAAAGAAACGGTGAAATAAAGGCTCATTCTTTCGCCTTTGGACTCACATGTTAAGCTATTGCGCCGCTTCTTCTGTGTTTTGCAGACCAGCATAGGCGCATTTGAGCAATGAAACCAAACAAAACGGTGGAACTATCATAAGCGATAGTTCCACCGTTTTATCTTTAGGGTTACGGCATAGTCGTAAAAATGACTTTTACCCTAGGTGCGCTTATTTCACTTCTTCAACAATAGTTTTCACGCCCTTTATCTTTTTCGCCAGCCACATCGGCCAACAAACGTTTTACTTTATTTCTACTAACAGCCACGTAGGCATAACGTTCTTTCACGTCGATACGTCCAATATCATCGTTGTTGAGATGTCCTTTTTTGCAGAGAAAGCCCAAAATATCGCCCTTACTAATCTTGTCTTTCTTACCCTTCCCTATATATAAGGTGGCCATTCGAGGCATTTGGGGCATACCAACTGCATCGGTTAAGGCGAAAGGTTGCACCTCTGTATCAACGTATTCGGGAATTTGTTCGTCCGAAGAAAGGATAAAATACCCATTTCCACGTTTGTCCCAGCGTGCTGTTCTACCAATACGATGAGTGTAAGCATCAGGAGTTTCGGGAAGATGATAATGCACAACGTGGCGCACATCATCGATATCCAAACCGCGCGAAGCTAAGTCGGTGCACACCAAAACATTGGCGCTACCATTAGAAAAAACGATAAAGCGCAGCTTCACGAGCATCCTGTTCTAGTCCGCCATGAAAACAAACTGGTAACAAATCCCTTCTCCATCAAGAACATATTGGTACGCTCTACACTTTCGCGATGATTGAGAAAAACAATGGTACTGTCGCCATTAAACGCCATCAAGAGCCGATACAGGGTCTCAAGTTTATCTTTGGAGTCGCTTTTAACTTCGTAAACAGCAATACGCTGTTTCACTTTTTCGGCCTCATCAACAAAGTCTATGCACGTAAGTTTGGTGCTCTGTACAAACAAAGGAATGCGAGGTGAGTTGGTGGCCGACAACAAAACGCGTCGTTGCACACGTGGAAGTGCGGCCAATGCGGTGCGCATTTCGTTTTCAAACCCCATGTCTAAGCACTTGTCAAACTCGTCGATAACGAGCAAACGCACATCATCGGCCAAGATATTACCTTTTGCCAGGTGGTCGTTTAATCGTCCAGGAGTGGCAAACACCACTTGCGGGCGAAGCTGTTTCAAAGCTCTATGCTCTTCCATTGCCGTGCGTCCGCCATAACAAGCCATGCCTCGCACCGCTCCCACATCAGCCAACACCTGCTGCGACTGCAGCGCCAATTCGCGTCCAGGCACAATTACCACAGCCTGCACGTTGTCGTTGTGGGGATTAATCATTTCTGCCAGTGGTAAAAGAAAAGCAAGCGTCTTACCCGTACCTGTGGGCGAGAGCACCACCACATCACCTTTGCCATCTTTCATGGCATCGGCCGTAGCCATCTGCATTTCGTTAAGACTTTCAACGCCCAGTTTTTTTGGAAGGCTTTCGCCAAGTCTATCTTATTCATTGTTATGAGTCTATGGGTTGGGAAGTTTATAAGTTTATGAGTTTATGAGTTGGGAAGTTTATGAGTTTATGAGTTTATGAGTTGGGAAATTTATAAGTTTATGAGTTTATGAGTTGGGAAGTTTATGAGTTTGAGAGCTTGTGAGTTATTGAGTTGGGAAGTTTATGAATATATAAAGTCGTCAATTGGAGTGTGTATAAGTTTAAAAGTTTTTTTCTACTTTTGAAAGTAAATAACTGCGTGAGTTTATTGCCATCTAGCCAAGCAACTCACAAACTTACCAACTCATAAACTCATAAACTCATCAACTTGCCTAATTCTATTTCGTTGCTTTCATCAGCCTATCCATCTCTTCAAACTCTTTACCCATATTCAAGTTAAGGTAAATATTGTAGAGTGGCAACAACCAACGACTCTCGTCTTTAGGTGCAAGTCGGCGGTATTGTTCCATATAAGGCAGCGCACTGCGATAGTTAGCTGCCACCTTTTTCTTTAAGTCGCGCGAGGTTCGTGCCGTTTTCTCTTGTTCAACGGCTCTATTGAAATAAGCCAAACCAGCATTTAAGTACACTTCGGGCACCTCTTTGTTTTTTTAGCTATGATGCTATCACACAATGCAATGCAGTCATCGTATTGGCCAAGGTTTAGAAGAATGGTCGACTTTGCCACACGCAACCACAGATGTTCGGGCATAGCCGCAAGAGCTTGGTCGACGTAAGTGTTGGCCGAAGTCCAATTATTGTCTTTCGAATAATATTCAATCAGATGCGTGTAGAAATAAGTTTGTGTGGGATAATCCTGAAATCCCTGTTTCAGCACGGCCATATACCTCTCCAAATCGTTCTGTAACAGATACACATCTGCTAGATATTGCAATAGGTATTCGTGGCGTTCCTTATCTTTTTCAGCCAAAGGAAGATAGCGCAAAGCCAGTTCTGGCTTGCGTAATTTATATCCGCAATACACCGAATAGAAAGCTGCGCGTGGCAGTTGTGGGTCGGTATTGAGGATATTGTAACCCGTAAAGATGGGGGTTTGAGCACAATCGATGTATAGCGAGAAGAACTCAAAAAGCCTTATCGTACATCTTTTTGCTCATAAAAATAAGTACCACCAAAGAAGAGGTTAGGCTTATATGTGAACATTTCTTCGGCATGTTTCTTACGATATTTAATTTTGTTTTCGTTGCCATTAGCGTTCACACGCTCTACCGAGTCGATGCTTTCTAGCGTTAGACACATCTTCTTGGTGAGGTTATACATGGTTACGGTGTCGGCAGTTTGCTGCAAGTACAATCTTTCGTTGCCTTGTTCGTACTTCTTTTTTTATCACATCGAAAAAGCAACAACCATGTTTTAACGTCTTTCCGATTATCAGGTTTAGCCAACACATCATTCATGATGCGTTCTGCTTTTATCTAACTCTTTTTCCCGTTTTTAGGGGCTGTTTTCACCTGCTGCAGCTCCTTCTTTATAGAAGCAGAAGCTGCCGTGGTTATCACTGATAATAACAATATAAAGTAAAAATCTGTTCATTCAGATAAATCTATTTTTACGCCTTCTTAATACTAGGCGACTAATATTCGCCACACCCTAATAATGCGAGCGATGGTTTAAGAAGTATGAAAAAAACAAATGCAAAAGCACAGAACCAGAGCCCCACGGCCATGGTTCTGTGCTTATTCATACTACTTTTTATTACTTATTGAGTAACGATTCGAGGTCTTTCGTGCGTTGGTCGGCAGCGCCATAGTTTACATAATAGCACTGGTAGAGTGGATAGCTCCAATTAGCTTTCTCGCGATTGGGGTCCAATTCTTTAGCTTGTTCCAAATAGCCCATCGACTCTTTGTAAAGCGCTTTCTGAGCAGGAACATCGCCATTGATGGCAGCAGCCTTAGAGTTGATGCAGAAACCCAGATAAGTAAGCACTACAACGTTTTTTTAGCATCAATAGGAAGCACCTTCTTAAACGAAGCAATAGCCTCATCCCATTGGTTAGCATTCATTTCGGCTTGACCTTTAAGTGTCCATGCCATTGCGCTATTGGGGTCGGCAGCTAGACGAGAATTAACAAGCGACTTCAACTCATCTTTCATGTTCATGTTGCCATACATGCTAGCCAACGTTCCCATAATCATGTCGTTAGAAGTATCTTTGGCATAGAATTCCTTCAGCTTATTGATATACGCCAACGAGTCTTCTTTCGTTTTCAGTTGCTGTTGAGCAACGTAAAACTTCAAGCTCAGAGCGTCTTTATAATCGTCAGAGTTAGCAGCAGCATGCTTCAAAGACACGTCAATATACTTATCTGCAGCAGCGAAATCCTTATCTTGGATGGCATAGCGTGCAGCAAATCCAGCCACTTGGCTCACATATTGGTCGGGTTGCTTATTAGCCACATCAGCAAAGAGCGGTGTATCGGCCGTAGTAGAGTACAATCCCCAGTATTTCAGCACGCCTGCGCTGTTGTTTTTTTCTGTGCAGCCTCTTGTCCTGCATTCACCAAATACACGCGCAAGTTATACAAGCGGTTTTTGGTTAGCACTGTGGAACTTAGGTTTCACCTTACCCTTTTCGTTGGGCATTTGGTCGTACTTTTCGCATTCAACAGCATTGGTAAGCGCATCTGCAAGAGCGTTGTAGAAGCCTAAAGTGTCGTAAGGTTGAACCTTACCTTGCTTAAATTGCTCAGCCATTTGATTGGCTGTGATAACACTTTGTTCCTTGCTTATCTTCTCAAACGAGAGGTCAACCAGCTTATTATAAGCCTTTGCCTTGTCGGCATCGCTCATGCTAGCGAGATTGCTTTTCACCAATGCTTGCGCATCAGCATAGGTTTTAGCCTTCAACACCTCCTTAACGGCATCTTGGGCGAACGCCACAGGCGATGCAGCAAGCATCAGGGCGAACATCATCATTTTTCTCATAACTGTAATTTTTTAAGATTTAACGATAGTCTATCTCTGTATTGGCAGTGCCAGCGAGCGCATTATAGCATACATTCGCCAGCTTATGCCTTATTATTTATTCGGTTGCGTTAACTTCTTCAGTCTCTTCGTTGGCATCATTGCCATTGTCTAGAGCCTCATTGTTTAAGTTATCCGTTCCCTGTTCGGCATTAGTCAAATGTGCTTCTGCCTCATTTTCCTCATCATTTTCGTTCAGATCGTCTTCCTTTTCAGAAGTTTTCACCTTACAAACACTAGCAATAACATCGTTTTTTTCTTGCTCAAGTTGATTAGGCGAACGCCCTGAGTAGCTCTACCCATTACGCGGAAGCTAGCCACTGCCAACCTAATAGTGATGCCGCTCTTATTGATAATCATGAGGTCGTTGTCGTCGGTAACATTCTTAATAGCCACCAACTTACCCGTCTTATCGGTGATATTAAGTGTTTTCACACCTTTTCCACCGCGGTTAGTCTGTCGGTAGTCGGCCACGAACGAGCGTTTTCCGTATCCCGTTTCACTAACCACCATCACCGTTTCTGTTTCGGGATTGTTCACCACAATCATACCAACCACAGCATCATCTCCACCATCCAGACGCATACCGCGCACACCTGTCGCCGTTCTACCCATGGTTCGAACTGTGTTTTCGTCGAAGTAAACAGCACGTCCGTTGCGGTTAGCCATAATCAGATAGTTCTTACCATTAGTTAGACGCACATCAACCACCCTCGTCGCCTTCGGCAATAGTGATAGCGTTTACACCGTTAGCACGTGGACGAGAGTAAGCCTCAAGACTTGTTTTCTTCACCGTTCCGTTCTTCGTAGCAAACACAATGAAGTGGTTTTTGATGAATTCGTCATCGTTAAGACCCTTCACACGCAGGAAAGCATTTACAGAGTCGTCGGCATCAATGTTCAATAGGTTTTGTATTGCGCGTCCCTTAGAAGTTTTTTTCGCCTTCAGGAATTTCGTAACACTTCAACCAATAGCAACGTCCTTTCTTCGTGAAGAAGAGCATTGTTTGGTGCATCGTGGCCGGATAGATATATTCCGTAAAGTCTTTATCGCGTGTATTGGCCCCTTTACTACCCACTCCACCGCGAGCTTGCTCGTGAAACTCGGATAGCGGTGTGCGCTTGATATAGCCCAAATGACTAACCGTGATAACCACAGGGTCGTTGGGATAGAAGTCTTCGGCATTAAACTCATGCTCATCGGGAATAATTTCAGTGCGTCTTTCGTCGCCAAACTTATCCTTAACCTCTTCCAATTCCTGCTTCATTACACGCTTACATTCTTCTGGGTCGTCCAAAATAAGTTGCAATCTAGCAATAAGCTCTTCCAATTCTTTATATTCAGCATGCAACTGTTCGATGCGCAGACCCGTGAGTTGCGATAAGCGCATATCTACAATAGCCTTACTTTGCAGCTCGTCTAATTCAAAACGCTTCTCCAAGTTGCGTTGTGCAGCCGATGGTGTTTCGCTTTTACGAATGATTTGCACCACCTCGTCGATATTGTCACAAGCAATAATCAATCCTTCCAGAATGTGTGCACGCTCTTGTGCCTTCTTCAAATCGTATTTAGTACGACGAATAGTTACATCATGACGATGTTCCACAAAGTATTTCACACACTCTTTGAGCGTGAGCAAGCGTGGACGCCCCTTCACAAGTGCAATATTGTTTACCGAGAACGAGCTTTGCAGCTGCGTCATCTTAAACAATTTATTAAGCACCACATTGGCGTTGGCATCGCGTTTCACGTCTACCACAATACGCATACCTTGTCGTCCCGACTCATCATTGGCATTAGAGATACCCTCCAATCGCCCTTCTTTCACCAGGTCGGCAATATTTTCAATGAGTTGAGCCTTGTTTACGCCGTAGGGTATTTCTGTAACCACAATCTTATCATGGCTTTCATCGCTTTCAATCTCGGCCTTAGCGCGCAGCACAATACGTCCGCGACCTGTTTCGTAGGCATCTTTCACACCCTGCAAGCCATAAATATAAGCCCCAGTGGGGAAGTCGGGCGCCTTGATATATTGCATTAGACCCTCGGTGTCAATATCAGGATTGTCGATGTAAGCACAGCAACCATCAAGCACCTCGGCCAAGTTGTGCGTTGGCATATTGGTAGCCATACCCACAGCGATACCATTACCACCATTTACCAGCAAGTTGGGTATCTTGGTAGGCATAACCTGAGGCTCTTGCAGCGTGGCATCAAAGTTTTCAGCCATGTCAACAGTCTCCTTATCCAGGTCGTCCATGATGCGTTCGCCCAGCTTCGAGAGTCTACATTCGGTGTAACGCATGGCCGCAGCCGAGTCTCCGTCGACGCTTCCGAAGTTTCCTTGCCCGTCTACCAGTGTGTAACGCATGTTCCAATCCTGTGCAAGACGCACCAAAGCACCATACACCGATGAGTCGCCATGTGGGTGATACTTACCCAAAACATCGCCCACCACGCGCGCACATTTCTTATAAGGCTTATCGCTGGTGTTTCCCAACCCCAGCATTCCGTACAAAAATGCGCCTATGAACGGGTTTAAACCCGTCGCGCACATCAGGAAGCGCGCGCGCAACAATAACCGACATACTATAATCAATGTACGAAGACTTCATTTCTTCTTCGATATTGATCTTGATTATCCTGTCTTGATCGATTGTTTGATTTTCGTCCATCTAATCTATTGTGATTTTATTGAATTTTCGTTCTGAGGCCATTTCCTTTCGATTTAAGGCCTTTTATGCACGATTTACAAGGTGCTAAGTTAATACTTTTTCTCATTTGGTAAAACAAATAGCGCTAAAATACCCCAAAAAGCCCTACAAACATGTTGTTTTACATACATTAGGCCCCACACTTGCACGCGTCCAACCTAAAAATAACTTAAAGCACGCACAATCAATTGTAAGTTTGAAGGAATAATTGTATATTTGCCACTTGCATGATATACCATGCCTTGGATGAATATTGCTATCAAAAAAATATTAACTAACATACATTACGATGATACAAAAATTTATTCTCACATCCTGCATGTGCCTCATATCGCTTGGCGCTTGGTGCACAGAGAGAGTTAATAAGGTTAGAGTTGGCGTGTTTAATGGGCACGGTGGCGCACAAACTTGTATCTGGGAGGCGGTTTCCGCTGTGCAACTTGACCCCGACATGACCGTGCGAACCTTCACCACTAGCGACATTGCCAATGGGGTTTTAAACCAACTAGACGCCATAATCATCCCTGGCGGAGGAGGAACTACGCAATATATGAACCTTGGCGAAGAAAAATATCAACCGCATTAAGGCCTTTGTGCGCTTGGGAAAGGGTGCTGTGGGCATCTGTGCCGGGGCCTATCTCTTTAGCGACACACCCAAATATGCGTGCTTACGTATTAATGGCGCGAAAGCTATAGACATCGAACACGACAACCGTGGGCATGGCATATCGGCCCTTTCGCTGACCAACGAGGGTAAAAAGCTGTTTCCCGAAATTGCCAATAGAGATAAATCGTATGTGATGTACTACGAAGGACCGGTCTTGGTGAAGAGTGATAGCGTGCCTCTTAACTACATTACCATGGCAATGATGGAAACCGATGTGCACGAAGAGGGCGATGCGCCTGCCAATATGACCAACAACCGACCTTTCTTTATTGCCAACACACTGGGTAAAGGTAGGGTATTTAGTAGCATTGCCCACCCCGAGGCCACCCCAGGAATGATGTGGATGATACCCAGAATGGTGAGATGGACTCTGAATATGCCTATCGTTGCTTATTCGGAAAAGGTGGTTAGACCGCAGATTTATAACAAAGAAATACTCATGACCAAGGCCGACTTAAAGAAAGAACGCGAATACTATTACACGCTTCTTTATGGTTCGCCCAAAGAAAAGGTTGCAGCACTAGACTGGCTGCAGGCTTGTCGCTCGTGGGAAGCTAAGCGCTGGGTGCAAGGTTTGCTCTTTGATAGCAGTGCATTGGTGCGTGTGCGCGCTGCCCAATTTATTGCCGAAACCGACTACCCTGCCGTTTCTTAACGACCCTAACCACTGCTTGCAAAACCGAAAAAAAGATGCGCAAGCTAAGGCACAAATGCTTAACTACTTGAAGCAATTGAGGGGCACTTTTTGCCCACTCTGCGTAAGCAACGCTAAGCGCCACACCCTCTACAACAATAGCCATAAACCAAAGGGTTACCAATTCATCATCATCTCACAAGAGAGACTATCCAACCCAAATCAGTCGTTAGAGTCGTTTTGATCTTGTGTATTATTGAGCACATTGCCAACCTTATTCTTGAAGGTGTAGTGCCCTACATCAAAGAAAAAAACGGCAGACAAGATGCCAAAAAAACAAACGAGAGATGAACTGGAAGCAATGAAAAACAATGTAAAATATGAGATAAGCCATCTAACAACCAATTGGGGTGTAAGATGCAAAACAACCACATGAGCAGCTAGACGGTTAAAAGGCTTAGACAGAAAACTTTCGCTCCAAGTCCTATCCTTTAACCGTCCAATTGCTATGTTGCTTTTATAACAAACCCATTTTTCAACCTGCAAAATAGGCTAGCGAACACGCATGGTGTAAACAAACTACTTACATCCTACCCCTTAAACAAGCCTACAAATAAGGTGGCAAACACCTACCCCACTTACACCTCACCTCACAAAACACATCATCGCCCCTTAAAAAGCCATGCAGACGCGTACTCAAAGGAGATAAAACGATGATTTTTTTGTAAATATTTTCATCCAATTTTAACACTATAGAGGTCTATTTTATGCTCCAAGCAGACAACGACTCGAAAAACACGCGTATTTCGCGAGTTTATAACACTATGAAAATCAGCTAACTAGAATAAAAACAACGTTAAAACCCCATTTTTTACTCATTTCTAGCTCCATCGCAAACAACAAAGCGCATTTACGTCTAAAAATATTTTATCATTTTTAGTTCTAAGCAATAATTTAACCGAAATTGAACATATATTCTGCATTATTTACCACTTTTATTCGCTATTTGCTGCATTTAGGTCTGCAATATGCATGAGTTAGCAGTGCTAACCCAAGTTTAACACCCACCTTTGCCTAATTGTTACTGTTACTATACTTTCCTCGTTTTTCTTATGGGCTCTGTGTCCTACAAATTTTATTCTTTTTGAATGGTGAGTGTTTTAAGTTCAACTTATCGTATATCTGTTTTGCTTGTTTCGAAGGACTACTACATTGGCGCATCTCGATGGTTTCACCTAATGGATTCTTCCCTTTTGTGGTGACAAGCTTTTGGGTGCTCATACGTCGTACAATTTCGGTCCAGTAACAGGATTCTCCTTCTCGTTTTAATTGACAACGGATGGTGTTTACCACCCAGTAGGCTAATAAACCGAAGAAAAGGTGAGCATCGCTTCGCTCATCTTTCTGATGATAGATTGGACGGAGGTTGAGATCATTCTTTAGTTGTCTGTTCGTACATTCTATCTCACGAATGAGATTGTAGTATTCCCATGTTACACGTTCAGAAAGTGTCCTGACATTGCTGCGGAGGAAATAGACTCCATGCCCAGATTCCATTGCCGAGAGGTCTTTTTATCTCCCAGTCTACACGCAGCATCTCCTTGGGCTTCTTCTCATTTTTTTATGTAGCTAATCTGGTAGAACTTCGCTATAGAAGGGTACTTCTGTATGGCACGCCCTGTACGTTCAACAACCTTTTTCATAGGTTTTTGTTCCACCTTTCTTGGAGATTCCATCGTTTATCCTCTGCAGTTCCATCTCAAAACGCTCTCTCCAGACTCTGTTCATGGACGACTCTGTCATAGCTTTCGAAGGAGATGTTATTTCGAGATAATAATCCTTATCATCCTCTGTCTTAACCTCTTTCAGTGTTATCTTTTGCCGACGGGCATCCATTACCGTAACGCTCTTATTATCATCACTGAGCGTATAGTCCTTCATTTTCGTACGAGATACGCAGAGATAATTGTAACCCTTTTTCTTTATTAGCTCCAAGTTCTCTTCCGTGGCAACACCTGCATCCATGACAACGAGCGTATCCTTGGTTCGTGATGGATTCCTCTTTGCCAGCGTATCAATCATATTGGGTAGAGACTTGGGATCTGCTGTATTACCCTCCAAGATTGAAGAATAACGTATAAAACCTTCTTTATTGATACATAATGCAAGTACAAGTAGCTTACAATCAGAGCGTTTTTCTTTTGAACGACCGAACTTGGCTTTATCGCTATTACGCTTACTACCCTCAAAATAGAAGTTAGTTAAGTCGAAGAGCATCAACTTGTTGTCTATATTAAAGAGATTGTCAGTAACGCTGCACAAATGACGCTCTAACTGTTCCTTTAGTTCATATAACTTGTCAGTGATTTTTATACAGAGAATTGATTCCTGGTGTCCAGCCAGGAGCTCCACTGTAAAGTTCGCCAGCAGCCGAGTTATCGCGCAAATAATAATAAGATGAACGTTCAGAAACTGCATATACCGTGCGAACAATCAATGCTGACAAAGCCGTATGTATTGCATTCTCCGTCCAGCCGTTTTTTCGCAGAAAACCATCTAATTGCAGCTTGTCTATTGTCTGCTTGCAGAGCCACTCTGCACCAACATTCCTTGCGTCAGTATAGTTTGCCGTCTCAAGGTCAATATAGTTCTCATATTTTTCTCAGCGACTTCTGCTCTTCCTTATTAAACCGATCAATTCCACCTTCTTTCTCCATACGGCTCCACCATTCGTCAGCCTTTGCCTGTTCAATAGGAGTAAGACCGTCAAGGTGTTCTATGAAAAAGCGAGGGTGTGCTTCTGGTTTTGAGGCGTTCGGTAAGAGCGTATGCAATTTTTTTCGAACCTGTACAGCAGTAAGTGAAGGCTCGAACCCGATGTTTAACAGAATTAGCGAATGTACATGACCCTGCACATCACGATATGACTCCTTGATGCGATAATAAGGAGCCATGTCGCCTGTGGCAGGGTTGAATCGTGTCTGTACATTTGCGTGCATGAGTGCAAAAGTAACAAAAATAATTTTTGATATGACTGTGTCCTACAAATCTGATTTTACTCCTCGTTACAATACTCTACACTTGATTATCAATCCTTTATCAAATTGATACTACACAAAAATATCTCGAAAAATTTATGAAAAAAATAATTTTGCCGGTTAAACTTGGGCTAAATGCTACAAAAACGCAATGCTATTTGCTACTAAACGCAATGCTATTTGCTGCTAAACGCAAAGGTAAAAAAACATGGTTTTTGCAAAACAAATGCGCGCCTTTTTTTATAGACAAAAAGCATCAAATAACACACAATTGTAGGCTTTTTCGGAAGTAAAAAAAGAAGCGGATTTTTTTAAAAATAGCGAGGCAAAAATATAGCAAAATGACTCAAAAAAAGTGGAATAAAACACAATTACGATACATCAAAAAAATAAGAAAGAAGACCTGCCTTTTTATAGGTTTTAGCCCTCCAAAAAGACCTAAAAGGGGTGTTCAAGAAGGGGTATGTTTGTAAAGTTTTATTACCAAATTTAAGAATTAGCCCTCACACTAGCCACACACAAAAAAACTTTTGCCAACAACGAAGCCCTTGCTGCGATGAAAACAACACGCAAAAGCCAGGCCCTCACAAGCGCAAGCAGCTCATTTCAGCACAATAATATCGCTCCACCGCGTTGTAGGATTTTTTTGCTTTTAAAGTCGTGTTTTTATAGCATTGGCAAACACATTGGCCTTACCTTTACCATCTTTAGCCGTATATTGCTGACTCCCAAGCACAACTGTTTCTGTGCCATTCACCTTATTAAGCCGGTCGACAACAGCATCCAGCCGTTTCAGTTTATCAATCTGTTCGGCATTTAGGCCGAAGAGGTCTGGCTGAATAGGACTGTCTGCACCAATTCCCATCACGATAACTCCCGCTTTTTTTATAATGAAAGCCCTGCAAAAAAACAGTTTTTGCAGCACCTCGTTGGCAGCCTTCACAATAGCAATGGTGCTACTGGTGGGTGTAAGTAGCCGCGTTTCTTGAAAGTTCCAATATTGCGGCAAGTCTTCGCGAAAGGCGTTGGTATGCAAGAAAAACGCCAACAACAGCGGCAACGGTGCGCTGCTGTCGTAATTTTTTTCGGCACAGCGAGCAGCATAATTAGAGACATGCGTACGCAGGTCGTCGATATTGGTAATCATGCCATTGAAAGAGCGACTCACACAAATCGACTTCTTTTTGGCCAGTTCTTCGTTGGGCACACAGTCTTCTCCATTCAGTTCGCGCCATGTTCTTTTCTATCACAATGTTATTAAATGTGGCTCTCACCCAGGATAATTGGCGTTCGGAAAAGTCGAAAGCCGACTGCACTCCAGCAGCCTGTAACCGCGCCGAATAACGTCTACCAATGCCCCACACCTCGTCGACGGGGTAAAGTTTTTAGAGCCTTAATGCGTTTTTTTCATCACTGTCTATCAGGCAGCAATGGCGATAGCCTGCATGTTTTTAGCAAAGTGGCTGGCCATTTTAGCCAACGTTTTTATTGGGTGCTATGCCCACACTGATAGGCATACCCACGCTTCGCACAACTCGTCGATGCAAGCTTTCGCCCCACTCTTTCAGGTTTATTTGTTCCACTCCATTGAAATAAACAAAACATTCGTCAATGCTATAACGAAAATAGGCTGGTGCTTCTTGCTTAATAATCTCAACCACGCGCCCCGTAAGTTCGCCATAGAGTTCGTAGTTAGACGAGAAAAACAGCGATGTTGTGATGCGGAAACAGTTCGGCCAACTGATAGTAAGGCGTGCCATTCTTGATACCCATAAGCTTGGCTTCAGTAGAACGCGCCACCACACACCCATCGTTGTTGCTTAGCACAACCACAGGTTTACCCTTTAAGTCGGGTCTAAACACGCGTTCGCACGACACATAACAATTGTCGCAATCCACTATTCCGTACATCAGTCAATACCTTCTCCAGTTTTTTTATAGTCCATACCACCACGCCCCACACCTCAAAAAGCATCGTTTTCATCAATCCTTATGGGTTGAAAAATTGGGATTAGCAGGTCGCAATTCGATATATCCCTCATCACGATGGCTAAGATCTCAGGTACTTAATAGTAAATTCTTCGTTGATATATCCCACCACAACATCGCCATGACGTGGCTCGATAGACCTGTCTATAACGGCGATGTCGCCACTGCATATGCCAGCCTCAACCATCGAGTCGCCAGCCACTTTGCCATAAAAAAAGTGGCTTCGGGATTGCGTATAAGGTCGTGATTAAAGTCAAGTGTTTCGTGCATATAGCCATCGGCAGGCGAAGGAAACCCCGCTTTTAAGCCTTCGGCAATAGGCAATTTCAGTCGTTTGGTGAAATTGCCCTGAATAATTTGCATGCCCGTGGTGTATTGTTTGTTATCTTTTGTCATGTTCTTAAATTTTCGGCAGCCAATAAAACTCGTTTTTTTGCAAAACGCATTAAAGACCGATAAGCCTTAACAACAGAAGTGAGCGATGCCCGCAACGTTCCAGAAGAAACCATTGGTATGGGTCCACATCGCACTCTTTGCCCCTCCTAGCGTTACAAGGGAAAGACAAACACAACATGTTGCCTTCGCAAAAGTACAAATAATATGCGAGAAAGCCATTGCACAAAGCAAATACTTAAACACGAAACTAAAGATAAAAAGGCTATCGGCTCATTTCAAACTAAGGTATGTGTCAGCACCTCTTGGACTAGCCACAACATTACTCACCACGCTGCACCACGCAAAATAGAAGTAAGAAGCGCCCAACAGGCGTTGCCTATAGCTACAAAAACAAAAAGAGGACACCACAAATGGCATCCTCTTCTTGTGATTCCGTTGGGGTTCGAACCCAAGACCCACAGCTTAGAAGGCTGTTGCTCTAATCCAACTGAGCTACGGAACCATTACCCGCAATACTATATCTTTCAGTTTTGCGGTTGCAAAGTTAGAAAAAGGGGGATAGCAAAAATATTTCGCTATAAATATTGCACTGAAAGGTGGCAACCATAAGTTTGCGCGTGTATAAGTTGCAATATTTAGGCCTTTAAATACATTAGAACTTGCGTAAACACCAATTATCAGTCCTAGTGAAAGCTCACCACAACTACACAAAAAAACGCCCATCCCCCAAAAAAAGAACAAGAGAGACAAAGGCTAACTCCAAGCTAGCGTTCTCAACAATAAAAAATAAAACAAGGAAATAAAAAAGAATACATCTACTAACAAAACCAATTAACCAAGCATTTGATGGCAAGTAGAAAGTATAAGGCCAATAAAAAAATACCGATTTGCACTAAAAAAAGTGATGATATTCTTGGAAAATAAGAATTAAAGTGATACTTTTGCAGAAATAAACAACGAAAGAATACAATATGTTGAGCTTTAACGCATACTTCTATTACTTTTACTTTACAGCAAGAATGTAAAGCGGGAAGATGCGTGCCAACTATTAACGTGAACATCATAATAAGAAAATAACAATCACATCCCGCTTCAATAACATTGAGGCGGGATGTTTTTATGATAACAAGCATGAAGAGAATTGCCATACAGGGGCATCGCGGGCTCGTTCCACGACATTGCCGCTCACCAATATTTTCTGCAACGAGCAGGTGCAAGGCATATATTGCAGCACCTTTGAAGAAGTGTTTCGACAGATTGCCAACGACCCAACGGTTATCGGAATGGTGGCTATTGAGAACACCATCGCTGGTTCGCTGCTGCACAATTACGAGTTATTGCGCGCCTCGGGAACATCCATCGTAGGCGAACACAAGCTGCACATCGAGCATGCTATATGCTGCCTGCCCGAAGACGACTGGCATTCGATTAGCGAAGTGCACTCGCATCCTGTTGCCTTGATGCAATGCAGGGATTTTTTAGCCAATCATCCTAAGCTTAAAGCAGTGGAAGCCGAAGACACCGCAGGCTCGGCCGAACTCATTGCTAGAACAAAACAACGCGGATGGGCCGCCATCTGCAACGCATCGGCAGCCAAACTATATGGGCTAAAGGTGCTAGAAAACCATATTGAAGATAACAAACACAACTTTACACGCTTTCTAGTGGTGTGCCATCCGCAACGCTCAGGCAGTCTTAGACCCTGGGAAAATGCCAACAAAGCCAGTTTGGTGTTCTCACTTCCTCACGAAGAGGGTAGCTTATCGAAAGTGCTTACCATTCTTTCGTTCTACAGCATCAATCTCACCAAAATACAATCGTTGCCCATTATCGGCCACGAATGGGAATATATGTTCTACGTTGATGTTAAGTTCGACAACATCACTCGTTATCACCAAAGTATAGACGCCATCGTTCCACTTACCAAAAAACTAAAGATTTTAGGAGAATATGAAGATGGGAAACAACAAGACACTTAACATAAAGCCTGCACAAAGACTAGATTTTGTGCAAGAATACTATTTTAGCAGAAAGCTAAAAGAGGTGGCACAGCTTGTATCCGAAGGCAACGACATCATTAGTTTGGCCATTGGGTCGCCCGATTTACCCCCTTCTGCCAATACTATAGCCAAATTATGTGAGGTGGCACAGCGCGAAGATACACACGGATATCAACCCACAAAGGGCACTCCGCAACTGCTAGAGGCAATGGCCACACATTATAAAAAGATGGTATGGGGTGGACGTTAACCCACAGAACGAGGTGATGCCACTTATCGGAAGTAAAGAAGGGATTCTGCACATAACCCTTGCTTTTGCCAACGTGGGCGATAAAGCGCTGGTGCCTAACCCGGGTTATCCCACTTATACAGCACTTAGTAGATTGCTTGGCGTTGAGGTGTTGAATTATAACCTGCGCGAAGAAAACCAATGGCAACCCAACTTTGATGAGCTGAATGACATGGATTTAAGTGGCGTTAAACTGCTATGGACCAACTATCCACACATGCCCACTGGCGGAAAACCCATGATGAAGACCTACGAACGACTGGTGGAATTTTGCCCAAACGCACAACATAGTGGTGGTGAACGATAACCCTTACTCGCTAATCTTGACCAACAAACCTAGGGTCTATCATGCAAGTAGACGGTGCCAAAGACTGCTGCATCGAACTAAACTCGCTGAGCAAAAAGCCACAACATGCCTGGTTGGCGCGTGGGAATGTGCGTAACCAACGCCACATGGGTGCAATGGATGCTTAAAGTTAAGACCAACATTGACAGTGGAACGTTTCGTGGTATTCAGCTCGCAGCAGCCGAGGCGATAACAGGTAACACCACAGAATGGCACACCTATTATAATAAGGAGGTGTATCAGCGCCGCCGAGTGATTGCTGAAAAGATTATGAAGGCCATAGGTTGCACATTCGCCCCACAGCAAACGGGACTGTTTCTTTGGGGAAAAAAATACCCGAGAGCATCACCGATGCCGAGCAACTCACCGAACATCTGCTGCATCAACACGGCATTTTCGTTGCTCCAGGATTTATCTTTGGCAGCAACGGCAAACGTTATGTGCGACTCTCTTTATGCGCAAATGAAGCCCGCATGCAAGAGGCTTTGCAAAGAATTACAAGCAAACAAGACAACAAAACCCATTATTGAACAACAAAAACAGCTAAATAAAGACATGGAACTAGACTTATTACCCCTTAACCTTCCCAGCGATAACGAACGCCCTGTGGTGATGGCTGGACCCTGTTCGGCCGAGACTGAAGAGCAAGTGATGCAAACTGCTCGCGCTTTGGCACAAAAAGGGATGCCACATTTTTCAGGGCTGGTGCTTGGAAACCACGCACAAAACCAGGTGGGTTTGAAGGCAACGGCAAAACCGCTTTTGCCATGGCTCGAACAAGTAAAAGCTGAAACAGGGAATGCTTATTGCTACAGAAGTGGCCACACCCGAACATGTGGAACTATGCCTTAAACACAATATAGACATCCTTTGGATTGGCGCACGCACCTCGGCAAACCCATTTGCCATGCAAGCTTTGGCCGATTGTATGCGAGGATTAGACTTACCCATACTGATTAAAAACCCCGTAAACCCCGACCTAGAACTGTGGATTGCTGGCATGGAACGCATCAATCAGGCTGGCGTTAAGCGTTTGGCAGCCATACATCGAGGTTTTTTTCTAGCTACGATAATAAGATGTATCGCAATTCGCCAATGTGGCAAATCCCCCTAGAACTGCGCCGACGCATACCTGCTTTGCCCATCATCTGCGACCCTAGTCATATCGGTGGAAGACGCGAACTGATTGCTCCGCTATGCCAACAGGCTATGGATTTGGGCTTCGACGGACTAATTGTAGAAAGCCATTGCAACCCCGACAAGGCTTGGAGCGATGCCAAACAACAGGTTACTCCAGACGTTTTGGATTATATCCTGTCGTTGCTCATTGTGCGAGATAAGAGCTTAATACAAGAAGGTATCACCCAACTGCGACAGCAAATAGACGACTTAGACAACCAATTGATGGAACTGCTAGCTAAGCGCATGCGTGTTTGCAGACAGATTGGACAATATAAAAAGGAACATAACATGACTGTTTTTTTCAAGCAAGTAGATATAATGAGATTCTTGAAAAGCGTGGTGCACAAGGCGCTTTTATGCGGAATGAACCCCCGAATTTGTGGCTACAGTGTTCGAAAGTGTACACGAAGAGTCGGTTAGACAGCAAATGGAAATTATAAACAAGTAACTAAAATGAGGATTTTAATTTTTGGGTGCAGGCAAGATGGGGAGCTTCTTCACCGACCTGCTAAGCTTCGAACACGAGGTGGCTGTGTACGACCAAGAGCCGCAAAGAATGAGATTTACCTACAACTGTGCCCGGTTCTCATCATTAGAAGAGGTGAAACAGTTTGAACCGCAACTGCTTATCAATGCCGTTACAATGAAATACACCATCGAAGCCTTTCGAGCGGTGATGCCTTTCTTGCCACAACAGTGCATCGTGAGCGACATTGCATCGGTTAAAAACAGGACTGCGCGAGTTTTACGAAGGCTGCAATCATCCCTTTGTTTCATCACACCCCATGTTTGGACCCACTTTTGCCAACCTCAATCAACTTAGCAACGAGAATGCTATCATCATTGCCGAGGGCGACTATATGGGGCGCATCTTCTTTCGCGACCTGTATAACAAGCTGGGATTAAACATTCACGAGTACACGTTTGAAGAACACGACCGCACTGTTGCCTATTCTCTAAGCATCCCTTTCGTTAGCACTTTTGTGTTTGCTGCAGTGATGAAACCGCAGGATGCACCTGGAACAACTTTTAAACGCCATCTTAATATTGCACGAGGGGTGCTTGGCGAAGACGATTTTTTGCTGCGCGAAATTCTCTTTAATCCCTATACTGCCGAACAAGTGGGACATATTCGCGACGAACTGAACGCTCTTCTCGACATCATTAACGATAAAGACGCCGAGGCGATGAAACAATATCTCACCAAGATAAGAACAAATATACATGGTCAAAAGACTTCGTAATAAGGCGTTGAGCTAGTATTGAAAGGGCTCAAAAACGTTTTTCCCTCAGCATTAAGCTTTACTTTGAAGCAAAAACACACAAAAAACAATGGCGATACCACGCTGAATGGCATGGTATCGCCAGTGTTTTTAAAAACTTTTGCTCATTACTTCCTTATCGCTCTTTAGAGTAACATCCACAAAACAGTTCCCTCGTCAATCGTTATCATACCACGAAGGCAATCTCCTTAACTCTTGATAAGTTTGGTTAATGTCTTCGCGACTTATCTCAAAATGCCTATCCACCGTTCTTGGCTTATCGTTTAGCGAATGCGAAAACAGCCAATCGTAAGTTTTTTGCAGATAAAACAGGCGAGCCAACAACCCATGCGACCCACCCTGCACCCAGTCGTAGCGCAGTAGTTTGTCGTTGCCCTGCTCTTTAAAGCTTATTAACCACCACCTCAGATTGCTTCACCGACACAGCTCTATCGGCAGTACCGTGCATAATCCACATCGGCACCTTGCCTATTCCACTAATATCGTTGCGCGAACAGCCACCACAGAGCGCCATCGCAGCCGCCACTTTCTCGGGATAAACAGCCACAAAGTCCATTGTTCCATATCCGCCAAGACTCATCCCCAGCACATAAACACGTGTGGTGTCTACCATATAGTTAGCCTTAGTCCACTCTAACAAGTCGTTAATCTTTTGCGGACTCCATGCACCACCAGGGTTTTGAGGTGCAATAACAAGCGTTGGGATAATCTTTCCACGGTCTATTGCATCGAGCACACCATATCTACGCACCCGTTGCAGATTATTGCCACAGAGGCTAGCACCATGTAAAAAAAGATAACAAGGGGCAAAGGGTGCTTATCTATTTCGTACTCGTTGGGTGTGTAAACCCAAAAGTTATAACCCCCAGGCATAACGTTTGTCTTCGTAATAAAATTCCCTTTTTCGGTTTTTTGCGCCATACTTGAAAGGCTTGAGGCAAAAAACACCAATACCAACAATATATTTCTCATATTCAAATCGTTAACAAATACAATCTTTTTATAGTGGTTGTTGGCCCGCTTCTTTGTAAGTCAATGCAGACATCACTGCTCTTTTGCTTAAGAAACGGACCAATAACCATAGTAGGGTTTACTAAATGCTGGCCCAAAAGCCAATCACGCTATTCGTCGTAAGGCACAGTCTGCATGCTAGGCAAATTGATACGTGGGTCTACAAACGACTTCATTCGCCCTTTAAGCACGCTAGGATGGAGCAACTTAACCAATTTCTTGGCAGCATCAACGTCCAAATAGTTTATCAAAATCACAGCAGCCTCCATGTTGGGATGCATTTTAGCAAAAACAAAAGCAGTTGCTTCCAACTTATTATAGAGCGTTACGCCACGCTCGCTGTATTGCTTTTTCAAGTTCTTCGGTAAACTCTTTGCAATGCACCAGACTATCGAATTGTTGCGCCATCTGCCTCATTTTCAAGGTTAACAGGCTGAATAGCCTTTTTCCACCTCGTTTAATTGGCGATAAACTTCGCTACCTCCAAAGCGCCATCCCTTATTGATGTCGCCTTCCAAAACCATTTCTTCGCCAGGAACAGCCAAAGCATAAAAATCCCACATAGCGATGATTTCTGTCGTTTGCACCATCGATAACCTCCATCAAACACACACTGTCGAGCGATATAGTCAAATCAAACTCGCCGTTCTTTGTGCACACGGTAGTATCCTTAAACACAGGTTCGCCATTCTCTACGCCTGTTATGGCAAAGAGCAACGAATCTTTCACACCTGTTAGCTTGCCTCTGATACGTAGGGTTTTGTCTTCGTGCTGAGCACATTGTGCTAACATCAAAGCTGCAAAAAAAGCAGCATCATCATTTGTTTAAATGTTCTTTTCATGCTGTCAGTATTTAAAATTAAGACTTATCTTTGTTTCTTTTCTTCCCTGCCCTATTACCTGTAAATGTAACAAAAGGCATTGCGAGTGATGTTCGCTACAAACAGCTAGTGAGCGAAACGTGTACCCAATTGCGACATTTTCCTTGAAATAAGCATATTCACAACACAGTTTACGCAGTCTCTTGCACAGTGTTGTATCGGTTTTTTTGGTGAAGAACGTGGCTCGATAAGAAAAAAATCGTCAATATTTTTGTATTGCTGATAAGTTTCTTTTTGTTGCATTGTTTTAATGCAAAAACAGAAAGGCACTAACCACCTTTAACAACACTTTGATGGCGATGTCACTGTAAAGCATATCACAATGCCCACAACAAGGCATTTGTATACCTCTGTTTACGCAACGCAAATATACATTTATTTTTTGATTTACCGAAGATTTGACGTATATTTGCAGCAAAAATTAAGTTTAAAAAATTGTCGTTATGGCAAGTTTCATATATCAAAGAACCAATAAGGTGTTGCTCATCTACACGGGCGGAACAATCGGGATGGGCCAAAACCCGGCTACTGGTGCACTCGAACCGCTCGACTTTAATTATCTGGTAGACAACTTACCAGAATTTAAGTACCTCAAGACGAGCATCGAGGTGTATCAGTTTGCATCACCCATCGACTCTAGCGACATGGCTCCAAGGCTATGGGCGCACCTTGTTGGCATCATAGCAGAGAATTATAACTGCTACGATGGGTTCGTTATTCTACACGGTACAGATACCATGGCATACACAGCATCGGCCCTATCGTTTATGTTGGAAAACCTTACGAAGCCTGTTGTGCTAACTGGAAGTCAATTGCCTATTGGTCAATTGCGCACCGACGGAAAGGAAAACCTTGTAACTAGCATTGAATTGGCTGCCGCACACCACGAAGACGGAACACCGATGGTACCCGAAGTTTGCATCTATTTTAGCGGTAAACTATTGCGTGGTAACAGGTCGACAAAGCAAAACGCAGAAGGTTTTAACGCCTTTGAGTCGTTCAACTATCCCTCGCTATGCGATGCGGGCATCAACTTCAATTTCCACCATCATGAGATTTTGAAGCCCAATTACCAGCTACCAATGGTGCCACACACGCACTCGACTCAAGCATCGCGGTTATGTCCATCTTCCCTGGTATACAAGAGAACATTACACGCTATCTTATAGAGGCGCCCGAACTTCGCAGCATCGTGATGAGAAGCTACGGAAGTGGCAACGCTCCGCAACATCCTTGGTTAATGAAACTACTAAAAGAGGCCTACAACCGTGGTGTTATTGTAGTGAATATCAGCCAATGCATTGCCGGAAGTGTGGAAATGGAACGCTACGACACAGGTTTCCAGCTTAAGAATGCAGGTGTTGTAAGCGGATACGACAGCACCGTTGAGGCGGCCTTAGCCAAACTAATGTACCTACAAGGCATGTATCGCGACAACGGAACTGTTAGAAAAATGATGCATAAAAACATTGCTGGCGAGATTTCGGTGTAACCAAGAGGGCTATCCGCCTAAGCCAAGCCACTACGATGCACTGAAATAAGTGAAATACACGTAAGCTAAGGCGGCCAACAGGCCCAACACCACTACAAGACGAATGATGCAGCCCGTTACTTTCTTGATAACCACCACACCTATAATGATGGCTACCAACACAAAGATGTAATAATGTAAGTCTGTCATGGGGTTTATTTAAATAACTGTTTAAAGGTTGAGGGTATGGGTGTTTGAAATTCCATCCGCTCTCGCGTCATGGGATGAAAGAAACAAAGCATATATGCATGCAGACATAGGCGTCCAATGGGGTCATCGCCATTACCATATTTAAGGTCGCCACACACAGGATGCCCTATATCTGATGTGTGAACACGTATTTGATTTTTGCGTCCAGTCTCCAATTTATACTCAACTAGCGAGTGTGTTATGGTTCTGTTGAGCACTGTAAAATGCGTAACAGAAAACTTGCCACCATTATCAACAGGCGAAGAATAAGTGATATACGAGCTATTGTCTTTGAGCCAGCTGCTTATTGTGCCGCCTTCGTCAACAATTTCGCCCGACACCACCGCCACATAGCGACGGTCGTACACAATATCGTGCCAGTTATGTTCAAGTATTTGTTCGGTTTCCATGTCTTTGGCATACACCATAAGTCCACTGGTTTCACGGTCTAACCGATGCACCACATGCGCCCGACACTTCTGTCCAGTAGAATTGAAGTAGCCATCTAATATAGCTTTCACGTTTAACGACGAATGCCCTGCTGCCATCGACAGTACGCCAACACTCTTATCCACCACAATGAGGTAACGGTCTTCGTATACAATACGGATATAACGGCTTTTAAAAGGAGCCGCCTTCTTAGTTCGGCTCACCGTTACCTTCATGCCAGGCAGCAGTTTATAGTCGTATTGTGTAACGCATTTCCCGTCTACATACACGCCATGGCCTCGCAAAATGTCTTTCAGCTTGTTTCTACTCTTGCCTTTAACATTACGCAGCAGCCAGTCTAGTAGCACGCTTTCTTCCGCTACTTCGTAGCGGTCGAAGTCTTGCCCATTGCTCTTATTGTTCATATTTTCACGCCATATATGCATAACAAGTGCAAAGTTAATAAAAAAGGAGCATACCTTTAGCAAAACAAAGCCGCTATTGGCAAACTAGTCAAGCAAAAAGAAGGCTATATGAAATAAAAGCAATAATTTTGTATTTCAAAAACATTATCAACAAAAATGAGATCGTTAAAAGAATTGTTCAGGATAGGAAAAAGGTCCTTCGAGCAGTCATACCATGGGGCCACAAAAAGGCTTCAGAGATTTTTTTAAACAACGTAATCCGCAGACGTCGCGTTTCGAAGTGACCCTCTATGGCAGCTTGGCTGCTACAGGAAAAGGGCCACATGACGGATGCCATCATCATAGAAACGCTCTCTACTGCTGCACCAGTAGACATCGTTTGGCAACCTTCGGTATTCTTGCCTTTCCACCCTAACGGTATGAGATTTGTGGCTAAAGACGCAAATGGCAACGACATCGACGAGTGGACGGTGTATAGCATTGGCGGTGGTGCACTCTCTGAAGGAAAAAAAGAGGGCGACATGTTCGACACGGAGGAAATATATAACATGAACTCGCTTACCGAAATCATGCACTGGTGCGAAAAAACTGGGCGTAGTTATTGGGAATACGTGGAACAATGCGAAACGAAAGACATCTGGGACTATTTGCACGAGGTATGGATGGTGATGCAAGCGGCCGTTGAACGTGGACTTAATCGCGAGGGCGTGTTGCCTGGCCCGCTGGGCTTACCCCGCAAAGCAGCCACTTATTACGTTAAAGCAAGTGGCTATAAACAAACGCTGCAAACACGCGGACTGGTTTATGCTTACGCCTTAGCCGTGAGCGAAGAGAACGCTTCGGGTGGAACCATCGTCACTGCACCCACCTGTGGGGCTTGTGGCGTGCTGCCTGCGGTACTCTATCATCTACATAAAGGACACAATTTCTCTCAAACGCGCATACTACATGCCTTGGCCACTGCTGGCCTATTTGGCAATATCGTCAAGAAAAAAATGCTTCTATATCTGGTGCCGACGTTGGTTGTCAAGGCGAGGTTGGCGTGGCTTGCGCCATGGCTTCAGCAGCTTCGTGCCAATTGTTTGGTGGCAGTCCAGCGCAAATTGAATATGCTGCTGAAATGGGATTAGAACACCATTTGGGCATGACTTGCGACCCTGTGTGCGGCTTAGTGCAAATTCCCTGCATCGAAAGAAATGCATTTGCGGCCACTCGCGCTCTAGATTCCAATCTCTATTCGGCTTTTTCAGACGGAAGACACCGTGTTTCGTTCGACCGTGTGGTACAAGTTATGAAGCAAACTGGTCACGATATTCCCTCGCTTTATAAAGAGACAAGCGAAGGCGGACTGGCTAAAGACTTTATGATGGGTAGCTGATTTGAAAACTTGAAAGGCAAAAGTGAAGAAAACCTGCGATAAAGTGTTGTCTTAAAGAGGGGGTATAACAACACTAAAGCTTTGCCATTGCTAGGAACAAGCTTAATAGTACTATCGCATACGTGCAAAGATAGTGAGAAAGAACAAAGCATGTGATGGGTTGTATACAAACAACCAATAAGCAACATTTGGGCTGGTGCTTGAGCTTCGCGCCTTTTGAGTTGTTGCCCCACAGGTTTTCACCAACCTAATTCTCGGTTTTTGCAATGTTAGTATTGTGCATTTTTGCTTTCATACCCCTTAGAGTCGACCCTATTATAGGGAAGCGGGCGTGCTAAAATCTGTTTTTAGCACGCCCGTTTCTTGTTCTAGGCACAGCGTTGGTTAGAAACCACCACCCATTGGTCGGCCACTTCCCATCGGCCTTACACCACCGGGAGCACCTCCAGGAGGCATTCCTCTAGGTCCTTCATCGTCTCCTTGAGGTCTTTTGTTGCGCATTTGCTGACGTGCATCTTTACCTCCGAAAAGATTTAGACGATAAAACCACGTGCAACATGGCGTAGCTGTTAATGCTGTTGTATTCGGTATCGGTGCGCTGATAGGCATTGACTGCACGCGAAAAGTTGCTTTGCTGGCGCAAGATATCGAAGAACTGAACACTCACACTAAGCGGACTGCCCTTGAGGAAGCTTTGCGAAAGCTGGGCATTCCACACTAGTTCGTTAGTGTTAAGCGCGCGGTCGGCATATCCACGACGACTGTTTTGATGCAGGTCGGTAGACAATTGCATGCCCCAAGGCAACGTAAAGTTAAGCGTTGCACCATAAGCAAACTGCCAAGTATTAAGGTTGTTTTGCAACTGAAGTTTGTTATTAGAGCGCGCATAGGTGAAAGAGCCATCGAGTTCTAGCTCGAACCAGCTATTGCGATAGCTGGTTGCCAAGCGCTCCGACAAACTAAGCGAACGGGTAACATTGCGTTGTGAGCCCGATGTAGAGTTCAAACTGATGTAGCCTACGTAGTTGTTATAACCCAGATTGGTAAACGTGTTGATGTTAAACACACCAGCCGAGTCGATGGCTGTGTTAAACATCAAACCTGCATTGGCATTCCAATTGCCATTGATATTGTCGGGTTGTGTGGTTCGTCCGCCAGTTATTTCGTCGTAAGTAACACGGTTGCTCACCGCATTTCGCGTGTTGCTGTAGTCGAGGAAGGTCATAAAGGCTTGTTGTCTGCGCTCTCTATAAGTGTTATAGAAAAAGCGTAGCGAATTGGTGAACGAGGGGCTTTAGTCCTGGGTTTTCCTCTATGAACGTTCAAGGGGTCGCTATCATCTACGATGTCGAGCAGGTCTGACATCGATGGTTGCGAACTTGTACCACGATAATTAATGCGTAACTGACTCACATCGCTAAATTTATAGCGCAGCTCGAGCGCAGGCGACACATTAAATACGCTACGTGTGGTATCGGCTAACTGGCCTAAATAATTTTGGGTAAAGTGCGATGATTGTGGCTGAACCATAAATCCAGCATTCAACTTATACTTCTTTTCCCACAAAGCGCAGCATCATTTCTAGTTCGTGTGTAGTTCGTATAAACCGACGAACGGCTTAAACGCTGGTCGCGATAGCTTTCGTAGGGGCTGGCAAGCATTGAAGATAGCTATTCCAACCGCGATATAGAGGCGATTGCGACCCGAAAAAACCTTCACCAAGGTTGCTAAAAATCGAACGTTGCGCGGTCGCTCGTGGTGCGACTATAGCCATACTTATACCCTAAATTGCAAGTAGGCGCCTCGCCAAAGCGGTTCGCTATAAGTGGCTTGCAAGCTATAGGTCCAAGCTGTTGCTGGTGTTTGTAGATAGCGATTGGTTTGATAAGTAGAGTCAACACCAGTTGCATCCTTCACCTGATAGAGGTGAACATTTGAGAGCGACAAGGATTTGGCATTGGTTTTAGCATAATCCACATCTGCACGCACAGTAACGTTTCTACCATTGGCACTCAATCGGCGGTTCAGTTGCAGCATTCCACCCTGCCTCTTGCTTTTTGGGTATAACTAATAGAATTAAGCGAACGGCTGTTCACCATCAAGCTATCGGCTGACATTTGGGCAATGGACGAAGCCAAAAAGTGGGTCGGCCACGTAGTTGTAAGGATTGTCGTTGTACGTTCCCGAAGTGCTAGTAGACGTGCCATCGCTAGTTGAATAGCTGAATGTAGGACGGAACATGATGTTGGTTAGCGAGTCGGGCTGCCATTCCAATCGTCCTCTAGCATTCCATTTATTGCTACGCGAATAGCTTTGGTTAAGACTATTAGAGAACGAACCAGCCGTGCTAACAAAGTTCTCGGTAGCCACTCGACTTTGAACATCGCCATCCGAGTGGTTCCAACGCACGCTCCAGTCTATCTTTTAGTTTATCTTTCTTTTCGTAATTAAAGTTTGTTCCGAGCATCTTCGTAGCATTAAGCCCATCGCGGTTACGCCCAAAGTTACCACGCCCGCCACCTCCAGGGAAGCCCATATCGTTGGTATTGTTCGCATTTGCAAACAACATTACTCTGTATTCGTCTTTAAAATAAGCGCCCATCAACCTGTCGGCATAACGCGATTGTGTACCTTGAGCCAAGTCTATATTTGAAAATACCCCCTTGTTCATACCTTTCTTAATACCAAAAATCGAGCACCGTTTGGTCGTCGCCATCGTCAATACCCTGACACACGAGCCAAGTCGCTACGTTGGTCGTAGGCCTTTATCTTGTCTACAATAGACGTTGGCAGGTTTTTTTCAGTGCAGTTTGGGTGTCGCCCGTCATAAACTCCTTTCCGTCTATCAATATCTTTTTCACCTCCTTACCATTGATCGTTATCTTACCATCGTCGCTTATTTGGGCGCCAGGCAATCGTTTCACAAGCTCTTCAATAGTAGAACCCTCGGGCGTACGAAAGGCTGCCGAGTTATACACAAAAGTGTCTTCGCGCACTGTTACCTTCACGGCTTGCCCTGTAACAGTGGCTCCTTTGAGCATAATAGCATCGGCGTTCATCACGATATTGCCCAAAGCCAAGTTTTTACCGTCGGTAATTTGCAGTTTTTTTATAATAAGTAAGATAACCCACACTCGAAACTTTAAGCAGATAACTTCCATCAGCTGGGGCTGTTAATGCAAACTCACCTTTCTCGTTGGATATGCTTCCACCAACAAAGCTGCTGTCAGACTTTAAGAGTTGAACCGTGGTTTGCGTCACGGCCTCATGCGTGTCACGGTCGGTGAGCGTACCGCTAATCTTACGTTCTTGCGCACTTGCCACCACTGTGACGAAGAAAAAGCAATACCAATAAACAATACTTATTCATAAACCTATATTAATTTTTAAGGGCGTGGAACTAACCACACCATTTGTTTTATACACTTGTTGGAGAGCTAATAAGCAAGCATGCGTCCCATAAAGGCTGCACCAGCTAGTTAATGTGCTGTTGGTTGCAGAAAAAGCAAACTCAATAACCCTAAAGAACAAGTCCACTACATACATTAACTATTTGACAAGTTTCCCTAAATTTTCACTTACAAGACGCACGAAAATAACGTTTTGTATTGTCACTTTACGATATAAGACGATAAAAAAAGTAACAGGGTTTAATGAAGGCGATAAAAAAATGTAGACTAAATTTTTGCGGGGTTAGGGCTTTGTTTTAACTTTGCCCCACATTAAATCCTAGATAACATGATGCAAGAAGTACTTATTTCTGCCCAATTGGAAAGTGACTTGACGCGCGCCATTAATGTTTGCGCGCCCGATAAGGTGTTTGTGCTTACCGACGATACAACAAAAACAATTTTGCTGGCCTAAGCTGCAACACTTTGAATGTTTGAAGGGGCTAACCTCATTAGCATCAAAACCCACCGACTACAACAAGAATATTGCCACGCTTTCGCAGGTTTGGGAAAGCCTAGCAACCAATGGCGCAACACGTAGTTCGTGCTTAATAAACTTAGGAGGAGGCATGGTTACCGACTTAGGAGGCTTTTGCTGCCGCCACGTTTAAACGCGGTATTCGTTTCGTCAACATCCCAACAACACTACTGGCTATGGTGGATGCTGCCGTGGGTGGTAAAACTGGCGTTAACTTTAACGCACTGAAAAACGAGATTGGCGTGTTTTGCAACGCACGATTTGTTGTGCTTAACACGCTTTTTCTAAGCACACTGGATAACGAAAACACGCGCTCTGGTTATGCAGAAATGCTGAAACATGCACTGATTAGCAACGAAGGGATGTGGAGCGAACTGCTCAACTTCGACCTTGGTCAGCCCAATTGGGAAACGCTTCAGCCAATGGTGGCCCAATCGGTGAAGGTGAAAGAAGAGATTGTGGCGCAAGACCCTCACGAGCAGGGTATAAGAAAAGCACTGAACTTGGGCCACACCGTGGGCCATGCATTCGAATCTTTAGCCCTCCATAATGGCCAGCAGCTGCTACATGGCTATGCAGTGGCCTTCGGTTTGGTATGCGAACTATACCTCGCCACATTTAAAACACACTTCCCCGTAAACAAAATGCGACAGACGGTGCAGTTTATTAGGGAGTATTATGGCACATTGCAACTATCGTGCAACGATTACGACCAGCTTATCGAACTGATGCAGCACGACAAGAAGAACGCTTCTAAAGAGATTAATTTTTACGTTGCTTGCTGACATTGGACAGCCAATTATCAACCAAACGGCCTCTAAGGAAGAAATTAAAGAGGCTCTAGACTTTTTCAGAGAAACGATTTAGACTATCATTTGGAGGCATAATACCGTAGTACGACGACTAAAACGGGGATAGCTGCTAAGCACCACACGCTGCTCCCCATATAGAAAGAGTGCTTAACGCTAATTCTTTATGAAGGCCTACACATATTTTGTGCGCACACCCATAAGGCTAGCCACGCCCAAACATAAAGTCGCGAACCACGATTTTTAAGCCGCAACCACAAAGATAAACTGCAAGCAGGCGTAAAGTTCGATGCCCAAAAATATAGACCAACCATAGCGGAAGGGTATGAGCAATGCCCGCAACAAGGCAGTCGCACACTTCTTCGAACGAACGAAGCCGAGAACTTACCACCCCAAACGACACCGAAATAAAGCATACTATGAGACAAACCAATAGCACAAAGCTTTTTGGAGAAGCTACTGGGGTATAAATTTCCTGTAACCCCAAGCAGCACAGCATGAGGCAAAACAGTGAGCAGAAGCAAAAGCACCACAATAACAAACAGTTCGGCTAAAACCACCATAATGCCAAAATGGTCCCAAAAGGTCATGGCTTTCCATTTGCGTGGCACATCAAGAATACCACAAAAACCTAACCGAGCCAAAGGCCATGCTACCCAATAAGAGCCACACAAGCCCACGCCCGCCAAGGTTATCACCGATGCTTCCCACCATCCACCCTAATGCCCTCGGCACTTAAAAAGCGAGCGTATAGGAAGCTCTGGGCTCACAGCTTTGAACACCCATGAACCTAATACGGCAACAATCTGCAGCACCACCAGTGTCAACACCAGGTGCGCAATGCCTTTTCCTGTTCGTCGGTGATAAACAATCTTATGCTTAGCCATTGTCTGGAACAAGGTTGTCGATATCGAGAATGTGCAATTCGATGGCCCTCACCACCAGTCGAGTGGCGTTAACGCCCATGCCACCGTTACCATTGGGAAAGAGTTTATTTACCAATTCGTTCTGTCTTTTTTCCAAACTCTTCACCCCAAAGGGCATTCCGCGCAGGTTGGTTATCTGCTCTTTGGTGTAACCTAGAGCCAAATGGCGCAAAAACGTTCGTCGTACTCGTCTATTTCGTAAGCGATGAAAGCCTCTTGCCTAAAAGATTTGCGTGCTTACCACACGCTTAAACTTCTCTACAATTTTTCTCGAGAATAGGTTGATTAAACACCAGGCGCTTGCCATTCATCACGCTTATTACATCATCGCGCGTAAGCAGTTCGCCACTTTTAAGTATAATTCCATCGCATCCGGCATCAAGAACATCGAGCCAAAGTTTCTCGTTGAGTATCTCCCCTGTGAAGATAAGCACCTTCACCTTAGGAAACTGCTCCTTGGTGTGGCGACAAATCTCAACGCCAATAGTGGTAGAGCCACCCAATCCAAGGTCTAACAACACCAGGTCGGGCAGTTCTTGTTTCATCAATTTCCAATACGTGGGTTCGCTATCGGCCGTACCTATAATGGTGGCTTCGGGTATATCGTTCCTAAAAATGCCTTCCGTTCCCTTTAATTCTAAGGGCACGTCTTCCACGATTATCACTTTAAATTTGTCCATTTTATGTGTGGTTGTTTGATGTTTTATATTTAAGCCTGCATTGCTTTGGGCAGAGTTATTTCTAGATGTGTTTTTGTTGTCGATGTTGCATGCATACACTCCGCAGCCCCTGGCATTGGCAAATTCGCCAGTATCGCGCACAATTTGTCTGCAAAGAAAATACTGCAGATTGGGCGTTGTGGATGCAAATAGTTCGCGACATTGCTCATTGGTGTAAACCATATGGGGCAATTCGATGTCTATCACCACGTATCGCGCTCCCTTATCTTTAGCCTTAAGCACTATCGTTTGCCCTTCAAGCAGCTGTGCCAAGAGAAAGAAAAGGTAGGTTAAAAGGTCTTCATCGCCCAAGATGTGGCGTTGTTCGGCTTGGTTTTCGCCGGCACAGGGTAATACTTTGAGCAACTTTTGAAGCGACACTGGCCTGCAGGGATAGCGCAAGTCGTCTACCAATCGCATGGCTTGAGCGCTAAGCAGCATATAAAGTTCCTTGTAATAATCCACAAGCTCGTTCATGTCGTGCAAGTCTTCACCACCATTCTCAATCAGTTGCCTAATTCGCGAGGGGTAATACATCGTTTCGTGTTTCAGCGCACTAAGGCAATTATCAAGCACACTATTGTTAACGTGTAGCTTGTCGTTCTCTATTTCCACCCTGTGCAGTTCGTCTTCGGCCATTTCTATGCTTTCTTCGCGAGCCTTTTTCCATCTCAACATTTTTTTCTGCAACACTTCGGTTATCTGACTTACCACTTCGTTAAGCGAATTAAATTGTACTGTTTCGCCACCGTGCTTGCTAATCGACTTGATGATGCGGGCAATGGCATCCAGCTTTACTTGGGCCTCATCGGTGTTCATCAACACCTTATTTATCTCTTCCACCCTTTCTACATAGATGCGGTAGGCCACATAATGTCGATAAAACAGCACGTAATATGCTGGGACGATAAGCATCAATATAAGGATGAGTACAACAATACTAATTGTTTTATTGGCCTTAGATTGCTGCATACCCACCACGTAAGAATCGAGCGTATTGTCGGCCGAACTGGCTTTGAAAAGCCTGGTGTACACTTCGTTGTTATAGCGATACAGTTCCCATTCGTGCAAAGCCAGTGCAGCAATGGCACTCTCGTTGCGTATATCCAATATAATGCGATAATTGGTTTCTAGGCCATTATTTAGCCATTGTATTTCTGCGGGCTTTTCGGCCGATTGAGAATACATCACCAAAGAATCCTTACCATGGGGTGCTTTTAGTCGATAAATGGCGTTAAGTTTACCAATACAGCTATCGGCATATTGTAATGCCTTGGTGTAACGCCCGTTTACATTAGCAAAATAAGCACTATCGGCAAAGGCGCTGGCGCGTTTTAACAACTTTCCTTCGAAGGTGTTGGCCGATATACGATCGAGAATTTTGCTGCGATTGCCTTGTAGACTGTCGGGGGTGTTGCGGCATAAACCTGCAAACAAGTGCCCATAGCCAGCAGGGCAAGTAACGTGCGTACCACTCTTGGCAACCTAAAGCTGAACACGCTGCCCTTGTCTTTCTCGCTTTCTACCGAGATGGTACAGCCGTCGAATATCCTACTCACCTTCTTATACTTGTCAATGATGCCCTTACAGTTGAGCAATCCAAAGCCATGCGAGGTTTGTACTTCGGCCGACGACGAATTAATCACCTTACGTTCGAACAGGTGAGCCCGCTCTTCCTCGGTCATTCCCTGGCCCGTGTCGGCAATCATAATGTCTACATATCCCTCTTTTCACCACACTGGCACTAAGCGTAACGCTGCCGTTTCGTTCGGTAAACTTGCGTGCATTGTCTATCAGCGTGTTAATCATAAAGAGCGTAAGGGTGCGATCGGCCTTAACAATCTCGGATGTTGGCTCTATCACAAGTCTCACCCCTTTGCGTTCAAACCCCATTCTACTTTTCCCAACGATATCGAAGAGGGGTTGCAAAGCCACACTTTCCACGTGCAGACTTAGTTCGCCTTGTCTCATCTGTATCCATTGAGTAAGGATGTCGTTGTATTCTTTTATCTTCTCGGTAAGTTCCTTTACATAGGCCAGACGTTCTTGTCGAATTTTTCTGGCTCTTCCACCGCATTAAGGCGGTGAATTTCGTTTCGCATCCTATCGATAAAGGGCACAACCGAATTTACTAACGACACTTTGGCTCGCTGCTCAATGTTCTTCTTCTTGTTCTCTAGCACATGGCGTTTGCCAATTTCTTGCAGTTCGTGCAGTTCTTCGTAGCGGTCGTTTTGCTCTTCCACATGCTGTGCGTTGATCTGTTCCCATTGCCTTAGGGGTTCGAGCATCTTATCGGGCGAATATTTGGCCGCTTGTTTAGCACGCATTGAATTGAAAAGATAGAGCAAAAGAATCACCGCCACAATGGCAATACCCACATACACAAGCATGAGGTTTAGCTGTTTCGACGATTGCTCTAACTGTTCGGCACGTGCCTCCTGCTGTTTGTCTTGTCGGGTTTGTCGCTGAATGTCAAGGTATATGTTGCGATTTACATCGCTTTGTGCCTTTACGTTCATGGCCGAATACACCAAACTTAATTGTTCGCAGATAGACGAAACCAGGTCGGGTGCCTTCCTGATAACCGAATTACGAAACAATGCATTCTGCAAACAAAACAAAGCCGACTTATAATCTTGCACAGCCCAATAGCACGAGGCCAAGGTGCGGTAGGCACCAGCCGTTTGATAAACATCGCCATAATTAGAGAATATCACCAGTGCCCTTTGGGCAAGGTTACCCTGCCAACAAACTATCGGGCATGTCGTCGCTGTTAAGAAGTGTGATGGCCGTGGCATTGTTTTTCACCAATAGGCGTCTTTTGCTTTTTGTCCATCAAGTGTTCGCTAAGTCCTTGCAGCGAGTTTGCCACCCAATAAGGATAGTTGCTTTGTTCGGCCATGCTATAACAGCGAAACAACAAATCAAACTCTTGCTGGTAGATGGCTTCCTTGGTCGAGCCATGTATCAGTCCGCCAGCTCCCATGTTATACATGTAACTCAACCATTGGGCCGTGTCTTGCTGTATATCTCCATTAGGCGCAATATTTTCTTGCTCTATCAACGCCCTTTCGGGTAATCCTATATAGTAGAAATACACCGAAGCCACGATGTAAAGCTCGGTCTCGGCATATATCATTCGCTTGCGAAGACGGGGCGAAAGGTTGTTGGATTCTTCCTTTATGCGTTGTAATCGGCGCAAAGCACTCTCGCGAAAATTGTAAAAATCCTTATTGCGCGACTGCCTTTGGCAAAGTCTCATTAACTGTACATCGGCCACCAACAACTCCACCTGATTGTCGGTGATGCTGCGCACATCGGCAAGCAACTTCGAAGCTGTTTCAAATTCCATCTTCGAGATGTGCACAAAGGCCAAATTGTTTAAGGCCTCTGCTCTACCATCAGCATAATTATCAGACAAATCGAAGGCTCTTTGGGCATACACTTTGGTTGAATCAAGGTTGCGATAGTGAAAAGCATACGACTTACTGTTGAGCCTGTCTGCCTCTGCAGCGTTGTTATCACCACAAGCACAAAGCCCCAACAAACAGAGGACAACGATTATAAATATGCCCATTAACCTGATATGACGATGTTGAAAATACGAATTGATAGTCCTTTAATCTATTTGGTTACGCATGCAAATTTATAGAATTAATCTCGGAAAATGACACATTACGACAAAATAGTTCATCTTACAAGCCTAAGAAACTTAGATATATGGTGAGTTTTTCAAAGTAAGGGTTAAGTTCTTTAGGTAATGAGCACTTCTCAAGTTATGCCTGATAGTGTGAGGATGCATATAGTTTATCCTGTCGTTGTTTTTATAGCATAAGTGACCTTTAATTTAAACTGTAAAATATTAAGTAAGAAATTTAACATTATGAGTGCCTTTTTTGTCACCGAGTTCCCACTCGCTCGCAAATATTCAATTCTCGCAGAGGTTTGACTTGCCGAAAAACGCATTTAAAGAATGAAGCATGATAAGATGGATATTTGATGTAAAAAAACCGTGTTTTTATACTAAATATTGGGCGTTTTGATGTAAATAGGAAAGCTAAATGCAGCAAAACGCAGTGCTAACTCCTACAAAACGCAGTGCTAACTCATGCAAAAACGCAGTGCTAACTCATGCAAAACGCGAGGCTAAATGGTGCAAAAACGCAGAGTAAACAGGTGCAAAAACACAGGTCGGGTGGCGTTTATAATCTCCAAAAAAACGACAACAACCGACTTTTAAGGACTGAAAACTGCCTAAGAATATGCTTTTTAGCAGCTAAAAGCTGTTTTTGAGGCAATGAAAAAAATCGTGAACAGGCAACCAAATAGAAAGACTAAATGGTGCAAAACACGGGTTTTTAGTCAAATTTTGGTGTAAAAAAATAAAATGTGAGGGACTAAAAAAATTGGGGCAAAATGCATGCTTTTTGGGCTTAGATTTGCGCTAGAAGGCTTTGGTTTGAAAGGCGTATTTGTAAAGTTTTTATACCACTTTTTAACACTAGAGTGAGCAAACCAAGATTTTGAAACCAAAGACCATGACCAAAAGTTTATTTGAAACCTTACTCCTATCTTGCAGCATTTTATCAAACAGAATGTATTGCCCAAGGCTTGATTGGGGTTAAACATAATGTCTACTCATAGGATAATCACGTTTGCAGTGATGGTTGATAACCCAATGGAACTTAACGCCAATTTATCTAACCTATATTATAAGGTGTAAAAACACATTATTTACCCTAAACAATGACAAATTTACACGAAAAAAATTATGTTTAAAAACCACATATCTCTAAGCCCAAACCTTCTAAAGCCTTTTTAAACCCAATACTAAAGAGCCCCAAAATGCAACACCACAAAAAAACCAAACCTGTTAAAGAAGCAAATAGGACACAAAGCAAAGATTAAAAACTTAATAAGTGTTAAAGTTAGTATTGCCATATCTCAATAAAAGAAAACACCCAAATATATTTAGTAACTTTGCACCTGTTTTAGTCCGTGGAGGCTTAAAAAAGCGTCGGAACGAGTCTGAACGCCTCGCGGAAAACCGTTTTACAAACATAATCAATGTACGCAATTGTAGAAATTAACGGACAACAGTTTAAGGTGGAACAGGGCATGAAGCTTTTATGTTCACCACATTAAAGATGTGGAAGCCGGCAAAACTGTTGAGTTTGACAAGGTGCTGCTTGTAGACAAAGAAGGAGCAGTTACCGTGGGTGCACCCACCGTTGAAGGTGCAAAGGTAGTAGTAGAAGTTGTGAACCCCCTTGTAAAAGGTGACAAGGTCATCGTTTTCAAGATGAAACGTCGCAAAGACTATCGTAAGAAGAATGGTCACCGCGCTCAGTTCACGCAAGTAGAAGTTAAACAAGTAATCGCTTAAACGCAGGAGGAATTAAGAATGGCACATAAAAAAGGTGTTGGTAGTTCTAAGAACGGACGCGAATCAGCTTCACAAAGACTTGGCGTTAAGATTTATGGCGGACAAAAAAAGTTACTGCAGGTAACATCATCGTTCGTCAGCGTGGCACGAAACACAACCCCGGAAAGAACGTGGGCATCGGTAAAGACGATACGCTCTTCGCTCTTGTTGACGGTGTTGTGAACTTCCGCAAAAAGCCGCAAAGATAAAAAGCTACGTTTCTGTAATACCGGAAGCTGAGGCATAAATAAAACAATTACACTTATTCCAAACAAACATCAGAATCCCAACCATATCAATATGGTTGGGATTTCTGCGTTATAAAGACTTACCACAACACTAGCAACGATGCATTAATAAGGGCTCGCTTATAATAAAAATGATACAATATGCGTTGTAAATATACAGCGGTTGAGCCAAAACTTACCGCCAAACTCATACGAGAAAGCAAAAATGAAACTAAGCAACATAAACGCTATACTGATGGCTTTTGGCCTTCGTAACTTCATCGTGCGGTGCTGATGCATATATTAAAAAGGGTGAAAAACCTTGCATTGGGCGAATATTTCGATGCTGCCAACAACTTTAAACAAGCCTATACGCGCACACCTGCCAAAGAAAAAGGTGGCTAGAGGACGCATATCTGCCAAACTGGCCTTATGCTACGACAAAATGAACGCTAGCCTAAAAGGCCGTGGGCGCATACCAAAAATGTGCTGAGATACGGACTGGCCAATGCTAACACGCACTTGCTTTTTTTGGGGAGACAACTACTCAAAAACAGGGGCTTATAAGGCGGCTGAAGAACAATTTAAAATTGCCCTCGACTCGCTTCCAAATAATAAACTTGCGAGCGAAGGACTGATTTCTGCTCAACAAGCAACTCAAACTAAAAAAATGAGGGGTCGCGCTTTATCGTTAAGCGAATGGAGGTTTTCAACTCGCATAGGGCTGACTATTCGCCCTATGCTCTTCGGCGACGAACATAATAAACTCTACTTCTCGTCTACTAGAAACGAAGCCAAAGGCGATGCACTAAGTGGCATAACGGGCGCAAAACCGGCCGATATTTTTGTTTCAGAACGTGACGACAAAGGAAAAATGGACTAAACCAGAACCTGTGCCAGGCGGACTAAACACCGACTATGACGAGGGGGCATGCTGCTTTTCGCCAGACCAACGCACAATGTATTTCACCCAATGCACCACCAACCCCAACTACCCACGCTACGCGCAAGTGATGACTTCGGCGCGTGCGGATGCCGCTTGGGCAAAAAGCCACGAAACTAGAAATATCGAAAGACACGCTTTCGAGCTTCGCACACCCCGCCGTTTCGCCCAACGGACAATGGCTCTATTTTGTTTCGGACATGCCAGGCGGACAAGGCGGACAAGACTTGTGGCGCATTAAACTCACTACCAACGGGCTGGGCGAAATGGAAAACCTGGGAGAAGATATTAATACACCTGGAAACGAATGCTTTCCAACGTTCAGACCCAATGGCGACCTTTATTTTTCGTCGGACGGACATGTGGGATTGGGCGGACTAGACATATATGTGGCCAAACAAAACAACAATCAACAATGGGAAATTGAGCACCCCGGATTTCCACTAAACTCGAATGGCGACGACTTCGGCCTTACGTTTGATGGCCCGTATAACCGCGGTTTTTCTTCAAACCGTAGCGACGCACGCGGATGGGACCATATATACGCCTTTGAATATCCCGAAATAGTGCACAGCATTAAAGGATGGGTGTACGAACAAGATGGTTATGAACTGCCTGCTGCACAGGTGTTCATGGTGGGAAACGATGGTACGAACCTCAAACTGGGCGTACTGGCAGACGGTTCGTTTAGACAGGTGGTGAAACCTGGCGTTGAATACGTGATACTTGCCACGTGTAAGGGATACTTAAACCACAAGGAAGAATTGATGGTGAAACCCTCTGAGGCCTCACACGAATATGTGTTGCAATTTCCTTTGGCTTCAATAACGGCGCCCGTGCTTATTGATAATATATTCTACGACCTAGATAAGTTTTCCTTAAGACCTGAATCGAAACAGGCCTTAGACGAACTTGTGAAGCTACTTAACGAAAAATCCAAACGTCACCATCGAACTAAGTGCACACTGCGACTATCGTGGTTCGGCCGAATATAACAAAGCTTTAGCCCAAAAAGAGCAGATGCTGTGGTGAAATATCTTATTGATGCTGGCATTGCCGAAGAGCGACTAACGCCCGTGGGATATGGAAAGGAGAAGCCCAAAACCATCAGAAAAAAACTTACTGAACGCTATAAGTGGCTGAAAGAGGGCGACGTGCTAGACGAATCGTTTATTACTCAACTTGATAAAGACAAGCAAGAGGTTTGCAATCAACTGAACAGAAGAACTGAATTTGTGGTGCAACGCACTACTTTTTGGTTTTGCTAGATGATAAGGGAAACCTAAAAACCAAGAAGAAAACTCCAAAGAAAGCGGAGAAAGAAACTGAAGACATGTTTGACATTGTGGAATGAAATGATGAGAAAGGCTTGTTGATACATGCAACTGGCTTTCTCCTTGCTACGACAATGAGTTGAAAAAAACTCCTTGGGGCATGCCCAAATGTGCTTGATAATCGATTGATTCACGATAAGGCATGTTAGAGAAAAATATTCGAATAATGCCCCAATGCCTCGTAACAAGAAATCACCCCACCCCGCCCCACAGGCTTAAAAGTTAGGTTTTGTAAGGACGATAGAGACGAAAAAGGAGGTGAAAACCAATGGTAATAATCGCATCAAAAATAACGCAAATAACTGCGAATACCCACAATTTTACTACAAAACAAAGAGTTTCTCACGCCAAAATAAAATTAAACAGAGCGCTTTTTCGTATCTTTTAGGGCTTGTTTTTTTGCCACTCAACAGTGTCGGCAGATAGGAAACCTATAACATGGCGTGTTATCAACAAAACCGCCTTACAGTGATAGCAAAAGCCTGAAACATACATTTTTACGAATAAAAAAAGCCACACTAATGGCCACATATCTGTCCAAGAGCATTGTTAATGCCATTGTTATTGGAAACATGGACGCCAATTTGATAACCACAGACAAATAAAAATAATTCGAGATAAAAAGCAATGAACAAAGGAAAACTACTCTTTGTGCCCTCTGGCGGACTGGCTAACAGAATGCGCGCGATAGCCTCGGCCTGGCAAATGGCTCAGCATACGGGGGTGAAAGTCGAGACGATTTGGTTTTGCGACTGGGCACTAAATGCGCCGTTCCAAGCTATTTTCGCACCCATTGAGCACAAAGAAATGACAGTGCGGGAAGGTAGAACCTGGGAACTGCTTACGCTTGACCGCCCCAGAAAACGCAACTTGCGCATTCCGCTGCTATTTCAGCGACTTTGTTTTGCGCAACGCATAGACGAATGGCAGGTTACGCCCTTAAAAAAATCAAGGCTTCGACTTTGACAATTGGGCCGCAGGAAAGAACAGCTACATGAGTTGTTATCAAGACTTTGGGGATGTGCCTAATAGTGTTTACAAGCTTTTGTTCCATCCCGTTGATGCTGTTATCAACGAAGTGGAAAGCTATCGCAAACGCTTTTCTCCCCATACCATCGGTATGCACATTAGGCGAACCGATAACCAGGAGTCGATAGAACGCAGTCCGCTTAGCTTGTTTACTGATGCTGCCCAACGAGAAATTGACCTTCACGAGGATACACGCATATTTCTTGCAACCGACGATGAACCTACCAAGCAGGCTCTTAAAGCGCAATTTGGCAATCGCATCATCACTTCTGACAAACCTGCTGCACGCAATGGCATTGCAGGAATAAGAGGCGGACTGGCAGAAATGTGGACTTTAGCTGCCACATCAACTATCTATGGTTCGGCAGGGAGCAGCTATTCCGTTATGGCTGCTAAGATTGGTGAGAACCAGCTACAGGTGTTAACCCAAGAAAAATACTAACAAATAGAACCTCAAACAAAAGAGGAAGGCCAATTAGCAAGATGACAACAGAACCTGTTGACAACATTACGCAGCAGCTAACGATAACAAAAGGCGAATAGATAAAAAAGCGTGGGCGAGGATATCAATGTAATGATAACCTCGCCCACATGCCTTTCTTTATACTTATAACTTGGAGAGCCTAAAAACAGCAACCTCCCTACTCCAACAACAAACTACTTACCTGGGCAACGTTAAGCGCCCAACGATAATCATAGCGTTCGGTGGCCAGACTTTCATCGCAGGTTAGCGTCATACCGTGCGCCTCAGCCCTTAGTTCAAGCAGTTCGCCAATCGTTATTTTCTCTTCCAACTGCTTAAGAAGTGCCTCTACCTTGGCAGCATCAACACCCAAAAATGGTTTGCGAAGTATAGGGCATCTCTAACCAAACTATCTCTCTTCGTAACACATTGAGTACACCAAACACCAATCCCTTTAGACAAATTAGATTCGTCAACACGCACCATGTGCTGCACACACGATGGGTCGTAGGCCACGCCATCTTCATCAGAGACACTCATAGGATGGGCCGAATTCATCCAGCCAACCATCAAATTGGGCGACAATGTACCACAAGAATAAGCATTGCAACTAAAAGTTACGTATCGTGCACCAGCTTCAGCCAGTTCGTTTAAGTTCAGTTCAACATATTCGGCCGTACCCACAAGCTCTGGAATATACTGTATATCGCCCGAATGTTTTGCTCCTGGACAAATGAGATTGAAGTAAGAACAGAATGCTGTTTCACCATTTTCGAAAACCAATAGCAGCACTTAGGTCCATATCTAGATGTTGAGCGTGCAGGTCGTTGCCCCATTGCATAAACAATCTAACAGCATTGCCCTCGACATTAAAACGTGTTCCTGGTAAGGCACACGATGTGTCTTGGATGGTGCTAGACCTATCGCCAACGCCAACTGGCACCTGATAAAGCTTTGGGTCGATGTAAATCAAACCGCCAACCCTATGCGGTTGTTGTGCATATCGATGGTGCATCGTGTGCTTAAACAGTGTATTTACGCAGTTCACCATCTGCTTAAGTTGCGCCTCATCATATTGATCAAGCATGGCATTGGGGGGTAGTTGGTGCATAACGCCTGTTATGGGGCGAGCCAATCGTGTGCTCTGCTTTGAGAAATAAGTAGGTGCTGCATTGACTAACGATAACAACAGGCGTGAAGGAAGCTGATGAGCTACCGACTGAAATGCTGAAAGGGTGGCCTCTGAACCAAAGCGAAGCATGGTGGAATACAAGCAACGCGCAAACAATCCAGGCCTTTGGGTTAATAACGACAAGGTTTGCTCAGCGTTGTTTGCCCTTCGTGCCCCATCTAGCATGCCCAACCACGAGGGATAAGCCTGGTGGTAAAACACGTCGAGCAATTGGGCTAGGGCGTTCAATGCCCCTGCTTTTGGGCATATTCGGCCAGTCGCAAAGCTCTAATTATGCGCACCCACATTCCTCTTTTGGCGTGCATGGTCTCGGCTGCCTTATCTGCAGAGAGAGGGATGGCGTTCATCCACGTGGCCACTAGTCGGCAATAAGCCCTATTATACTTTAATTTCAGTTCGTTACGCTTGTCCAGCTCTGCCTTGTTAGCCATGTTTCCCCCTTCAGACACGTACCAATTCACACCTCGCGCATGCGCAATGAGTGTTCGTGGCTCAATTATTCGCGCACTACCAGTGTGTTCGTACCATATAAAACGCAGAATATCGGTAGGCGTTTCGAACAAACGAGTGGCTTGCAGACCCTTTCCAGCAGCAACCAAAGCCTTAATTGCCAACATCAAAAGTTTCTTTCATGCCAATGCTAACATCATTGGGCAAATCAAATAAGACGAGTAATTGCGCCACTGTGTCGGCCTGCGTGGCGTCTAATGGTGTGGGCGAAGTAAGCAAGGTGCGGAGTTCGCGCTCCAAATCAACGCGCGTAAAGAGTCGTAGAGGCTTGGATTTATCTCCTTGCCCTCGTAAATGAAGGTTGAGGCGACAAACGGTGTTCCGCAATAAGGACAACCGTTGTATCGTTCTAATGGGAAAGTGCCATAGGGAATAAAAGTGTCCACAAGGCAATGTTGTACCCTCTAACTTGATTTTGCCTTTTAAACCTGTTGGCCACATAAGTGATAAAATGGTCGATAAGGCTTTCTTGTGTAGGCGTACCCCATCCCTTTACCAAGGAAGCCCAGTTCTGTTTCAAACGCAAAACATCAGCCATCACCACATAAACATCCTCGATTTGTTTGGTAGACGCCCAATAAAAACGCCTGTAACAAATCTTGTTCTACACTATATCCAAACTTGCTAAGACGCGAAACCAAGGTCAATGCAGATGTTGTTGGCTCGTGGTGCTGCTTTATCTGTTGACTATCAATATCTATAAATAGGGCTTCGTAGCGCAAAGCCACTTTGTTTGCTATGATGTTGTCCATGCTGTGGGATTGTTGATGCTGATGATATTCCAAGCAGTTAAAAATAGTGGCAAGAGCATTTTGCTTGCCAGGGGCTTATGCTTTGCTCTGAAGCCGCGGTTTTTAATTTATTGATTAATTGATGATTAAACTAGATGAGGGTCTACAGCCTTAACGTTAAAAAACTTACTATCAACTAATTAGGGGCAATGTTAGCGAAGAAAAGACACTTCTAGAGATGAATGAGGACATAGCCCAGCTAAAAAAGGGTGAGAGGGCGGTAATTGGTGGTCTAAAATTCCTATGTATTTGAAGTAAGACCAACTTGACCGTCCCCCTTTCCCTTGATATATTTCGTCTAAAAGGCTTGCAGTGGTGCAAAACTAGCCCATACGCACTTACTTATAATAAGACACAAGAGAGATTGATACCTTTTTTGAGCAGCATTGATTACGCCACATTCTTCCTAACCCTTAATCACCGCAATGGGCAATAGTCGGGTTTTTCACCTTTATCAGGTCTGTTTGGTTGGCAATAACCTCTTCAATGTCCTTATAAGCGCCTGTTGCCTCCTGCATATCGTTTTGCGAACGTATGGCATGAACAATGCCTTTGGCCTCAAGCTGCGACACTTCGGCCTGCAAATCAAGCGATGCAATGGCAGCAGTTCGGCTTAAAACGCGACCCGCGCCATGCGAACAAGAATTGAACGAAGACGCATTGCCCAAACCTTCAACGATATACGAGGCCGTACCCTGCGAACCAGGAATGATGCCCACCACACCTTGGCGAGCTAATGTGGCACCTTTGCGATGCACAATAACATTCTGGCCGTGGTGGTTTTCCCACGCAGCGTAGTTGTGCGCGATGTTAATCATCGGTTCAAACGCAATGCCAGGCAGTGCTTCTGCAAGCACTTCTTGCACCCTTTGCATCATCAGACGCCTATTACATAACGCAAAAATCTACACAATATTGCATTTCAGCCCAATATTTTTTTAAATTCTTCTGTGCCTACAGGTAAAAAAAGCCAGTCGCAATTTAGGGTCAACCTTGGTATGCCAACGCGCATTAAGCTGCTGAGCAAGCTTGTCGTAGTGTTCGCAAACCAACTTTCCAAGGTTTCGCGACCCCGAATGCAACATCACCCAGAGCCAACCTTCCTCGTCTTTCTGTAATTCAATAAAGTGATTTCCTCCGCCAAGCGTACCCACTTCGTAAACAATAGCCGCTTGCCTACGTTTCACCACCTCCATGCGGGCTATCTCATGCCCATCGGGTAAGTAACATTCAGGTTGGGGTTCCGTATGGTGCATCATGCCCTAAGGGTATACGTTGTCTAATGCCGCTCATTATTTTTCTTCCTCAAAAACATCTGGCGATATGTCGGTCACCTTATAGTTCGACTTCACTGCGCACATGCCGCAACCAATGTCTACGCCCACGGCATTGGGTATAACTGCATCTTTACAAGCCAGCACACCGCCAATGGGCATACCCATACCTGCATGCACATCAGGCATCATGGCAAGATGATGAAACAAGAAAGGCAAAGTGGTGAGGTTTTCTATCTGTTGCATTGCCTTAGCATCTACACTATTCGCCCATATCATCACAGGTTTGTTGTTTATTACTTTTTGTTTGCATTGCTATTTATATATTTATAGGTTATAGGGAGTAGCAAGTGGCCTTCCCTTTTTCGTTTGCAAAGTTCGATTAAGGGTGCGCAATGTTTCTGCGTAGTGAGAAAAATAAATACATTTTGTACTAGTTTTTTCATTTTTGTGCAGTCTACGCAAATAGGTTGCGTAGAAACTAGCTATCTTTGTGACGATTTAATGCGACGAACTGTTTGATAAACGCATCATAGCTCATGCTTACATCATTGGTTCTACTGAGCTATTGGTGTTTTTGCCTAATAAAAGGAAAACAAACCATGCTCTTCGCCCAACACTTTTTAAAGAAACAAATATAACGATGCCTGCTAACAAAAAAATGCACTAATAAGGTATAAAACCATAGACAACTGCCTGCGTAACCGCTATAGAAGATGGACACTAGACGACTTAGTAGACGCATGCAGCGATGCTCTGTACGATATGGAGGGAATCAGTAAAGGCGTGTCGGTTAGAACTGTTCAAGCCGATATACAAATGATGCGTTCGGACAAGTTAGGCTACAATGCTCCCATCGAAGTGTACGAACATAAGTTTTATCGCTATGCAGATGCATCGTATAGCATCAGCAATATGCCTTTGTCGCAAAAACGATTACGAGGTGATGCAAGAAGCAGTGGATATGCTAAGACAGCTTGAAGACTTTGACCAGTTTACTGAAATGAGCGACGTTGTGAACCGACTGCAAGACCATTTTGGCCATTGTACGTAACCGACGTAAACCCATTGTGCACTTTGATAAGGTGACTAACCTGAAAGGGTTACGACTGCTTAACCCTCTATATAACTACATTGCACAAAGGCAAACCTTACGAATTATCTACCAATCTTTCTCTGCAAAAGAACCTATAGAGTATGTTTTATGCCCCCATCTGTTGAAGGAGTTTCGCAACCGCTGGTTCTTATATGGCTCTACAGCAAACAACTTAACGCTGTTTAACTTGCCATTAGATCGCATTGTGAAGGTGGAACCAAGCGATAAACCATATCGAGACAATCCCAATTTTTGACCCTGAACGATTTCATGAGGATGTTATCGGGGTGAGCAAAAATATTGGCGACAAACCCTAAACGCGTGGTGTTTTGGGCTGATAGTAATCAGGTTGGGTATATTTGCACAAAACCGCTACACTCATCACAACGCATTGAGGACGAAAATCCTGAGGAAGGAGGTTGTGTTTTCAGTATTAACGTGGTGGTGAATTTCGAACTTTACTCGGTACTAATGAGCTATGGCCCTGGTATCAAGGTAATTTCTCCACAAAAAGTGGTTAGACACATGCGCAACTTGATGAGTAAAGCGCACTGGCTTTATAACAAAGAAGAGAAAATACAAAGTAAGAAAAACAAGTAGGCGCTGGGCCGTATTAACCGAAAAACAAGCTGCAAACTTAAAGAAAATAGGTAAGGAAAGGTGGTGTAATCGTTAATTAGGGAGAAAATGATGTTTTAAATTGCTTGAAATACCTGATACTTACAAACAAACAAGCGAAAAAATACACCTTTACAACACGTAACGGGGATGTAAGTCTAATTAAATACATAGCAAAAGTCCCTAAATCACTTTTCTTTCCTAATCCACCAGTTGCCGATCTATAACCTTTTAGACGCTGTTCTTTTATTTTTGGGGTGCTATACATGCTATTTTGCCTCGCATTTGGCTATTTTAGTGGCATATTTTACTAAGCTAGTCACACATTTAGAGGCATTTGGCCTTTCATTTGGCTATTTTAGCGTAGCATGTCACTGAATTTTGAGTTGAATTTAGCAGCGTATATCAGGGTGTTTTGCAGAAAGACCGAATGCTTAATTGCAAATTACATCTGAAAACTGTGAAGTTAATGTATTAAGCCACCGCTATACACCCCATGCTATTGTTATTTCACTAATACTTAAACAATGAAAGATCATGAAAAATGCGGCCTTTACACACCAAGACGCAGGCGAGAACTACGGATGGGTGGCATAAAGGACTAAGAATTATGCCATCTTTACACACCTGCAAAGCAAGAGATGGTAGCAAAACGAGCTATTTTTCAAACACAAAAAGCCAGTAAACAGGGGCTAAAACAGTAATACAAGTTGGCAAAAGTGCCCCTATATAGTCCTGAAGCGATTAGCACAACTCATTATTTACAATATGAAACGGACTCTAAATGCTACTTTCGCGGTCTTCGATAAAACGATTCCCAAGTACGGTCATCGTAGAAAAATGCGTATTTCTGTTACCTTTCGTTGTGGTTTCTCAATCACTTTCACCTCAACTCGCTCAGGTTTTTTTGAGGTGTATAGTCCATCGTTGGAGTGACTATCGTTTGTTCATTAAAGAGAGAAGAATTATTTTCTAAATCGTCAAAAATTTAATACTGGCTCGCTTATAACGTTTGGTTGGGTATTTGTCGTATTATTTGAGTGTCCAGAATCACTTAGATACATATCACCTTTACCGAAAAATTAACCAGTCGGTTGATATTCTCGGGATTTTTGTCTTTAATGGCTTCAACGATATTTAGCGTTGGTTTTGTACGCCCGTTAAAGATACTGCTAAGCGATGCAGGCGACATTCCTATGGAGTGGGCAAAGGTCTGTTGACTCATGTGCTGGCTCTCCATAACCTTCTTAATTCTATCTTTCATACCCTTGTTATTAGTGTTAATGACCTTTATAGGGTCTATTTGCATTGGTTTTTTACAAAGGTAAAAACAAATTCTTGACAGCCGCAAGTTTCTAAAGAATAATTTAGCATTTAAAAAGGCCAGGTTTTTAAAAACGAAATCTTCACATATGTAAATGTGTGCGGATATTTGTGTGATTTATATTTACAAATCTTAATTAAGAAGCCTCAAAAGTAGATATATAATAAGATTTAATGAAATAGTTAATTTAATTGGTTTTTAAGTAGTTATATATATTATGTAAGCGTATAATACGCAAAATCAGGCCATTTAGGGGGTAAAAAGGGGTATTTTAGGTATTTAAGGACTAATAAAAAGGCTGTAAATGGCTGGTAAACATATTAAAATAATGGTTTATGCGGTGATGTATATGTATTCAATTAGATTTGTAAATACAGATTGTCTGGTATCTGTTTGTAAATTTAAACACTACTGTTTTTATTTAGTGTTTACAAATCGATACAGAGATAACTTTAGTTTTGTAAACCAAACATCTTGTTTTACAACTCTAAATGTCTACACTTGCAGATAAATATTTGTTAATTGTAAATTAGAAAAACGCAGAAAAAGACGAAATTCAACGAGAATCGATTATTCTGAGACAAAGGTGGAGTTGCTTTCAAATTCTCGAGTATTTAAGGGGTTAAAAAAGGATAACTACCTTATACTACAAGGAGTTATCCCCAAAAGAGCGCTTCTTTAAAGCGCTCATTCTAGAACGAAAAAAATAGCCCTTTGGGGGCTATTTTAGTGCAAAATAAAGAAGATTAGCTCCTTCATTAGGGTCTCCAACAGGGGTATTTGGGTTGTCTAACCCCTTAGATTTAGCGTCAATCTCTCTTATTTTATGTATAATGTGCATTGTCTTCATAGCCGAGTAGTTTCTCATCCCTGTGATGAAGTCTTTCACACCCCACACAGATTTCAGGTCGAGAAACTTTGCCATCTCTCCCTCGTTATTTTTATTTGGTGCGTAATAAGCAATCAATAAGGTCTGAAAGAAACTGAAGAGCAATGGCAAGAAGGCGAAGATAGAACCTGCTTTAGGATTCTTGTCAAAATATTGGATAATCTGATTTGCCTTAAAAAAACGTCACGATTTACGATAGCATTTCTCAGTTCAAATCCATTAAACTCTTTGCTCACCCCTATCTGCTGTTCAACGATGTCGGGCGTAATGCGCAAGTTGTTTTCGGGAAGCGAAATCAACACCTTATCCAACTCAGAAGTTAGTCGATTCAAATCCGACCCAATATGTTCGGCAATCATGATGGCTGCCTTATCATCCACCGTAGCTTTTTTTAAAGGCAAGGTATCCTTTAATAAAAAGCAGGCAACTCAAAAATCTCGTTTCTTTTTTTGCTTTCGAAAACAACACCGATATTTTCAGCTCTTGACAGAAACTTCTTTCTTTTTGTCTATTGTGCCATTTTTATGGCAAAGCACCAGCACGGTGGTTTGTACCGGATGTTCCAGATATTTTTGCCAAAGCGTCTAGTTGTTTTTAGGTTTTGCGCCTCTTTCACCATCACTAATCGCCTTTCGGCCATCATGGGATAAGCCTTACAAAGGTCGGCTACCTGCACCCCACTAGTATCCACTCCAAAGAGGATGTCTTGATTAAAAATCGCGCTCCTGTTGTTGAAGCACATTTTCTTCAAGCAAGTTTGCTATTACATCGATATAATACGACTCCTCGCCCATGAGCACATAAACGGGCGAAAAGTTTCGCGCCTTAATATCTTTAACGATGTTCTCGTAAGTAAGCGCGGTTCGTTTTTCTGCCATGAAGGTTGTTGTTAAATTTGAATGCGACGACAACAAGTTTCGAAAACCACTTTGTCAGCCACATATTTTTTTAGTAACTTTGCACCATAAGGCTCACCCTCAAGTTCAGCAAACTATAATTGCGACCCTTGCGGATGTGCTTTATTGCACTTTACTCTGCAAAGATAACAAAATGTATTCACTAAACCTACCCTCGTATGCAATAAAAAGTAGGAGGAACAAAAGCACGTCCCACCGTGTTCGATCCACTACGAGGCAAGTACGTTGCACTTACTCCAGAAGAATGGGTGAGGCAGCATTTCGTGCATTTCCTTGTTCATCACAAGGGTTATCCCCAATTGTTGATGGCCAATGAGGTGGCTTTGAACATTGGCGACAAGAGTCTTAGAGCCGACAGTGTGCTATACGACCGCGAACTCAAGCCACGGATGATTATCGAATATAAGGCACCCACTATCGCCCTTACGCAGAAAGTGTTCGATCAGATAACCGTCTACAACATGTTGCTTCATGTAGATTATCTTGTGGTAAGCAACGGTTTACAGCACATCTGTTGCAAGATGAACTACGAAGACAACAGTTACACCTTTTTGTCTCATATTCCCCACTATACTGAAATATAACTGCGCCACACCTTATATATACGCGCGCAAACGTTAATAAACAATACACACATGAACATCCTTGATTTTCTTAAGAAATGGACATTGCCTAGCGGTCTTATTATTGGTGCAACTGTCTATCTTTTGTTTTCGCGAATTGCTCCCCTTCAACCCATTGGCGATGCTGTTGGCCCTTTGTTGGTGAAGCTTCTCCCGGTACTTATTTTTCGTGATGCTCTACATTACGTTCTGCAAAAATACAAACGGGCGACCTCCGACCACGTACGTGGCACTTCATACTTCAGGCCATTCGCATTCTGCTTTCGGGCCTTTTTGGTACTAGCTATCTTGCATACCACTAACCCCATGACCAAGCTGGTGCTCGAAGGGGCATTCGTTTGTGTAATCTGTCCCACTGCTGCTGCAGCCCCCGTAATCACCGAACGCCCTAGGGCGGAAGCATTGCTTCACTCACCATTTACACCATTTTGGCCAATGTTGTTACGTCCATTATCATCCCATTATTTTTTTCCCAATGGTAGAGAAAAGCACTGAAATCACTTTTTCTCACTGCCTTTAACATGATACTACGCCGCATCACTTTCGTGCTTATCATCCCTCTTTGCTTGGCCATGCTCACCAGAAAAATTTCTGCCTAATGTAGCCACTCGCATCAAGGAAACAAAAAAACTTGGCCTTCTATATCTGGGGATTTAACCTTTCTATCATTATGGGACTAACCATCCGCAACATTCTCTCCACCCAAATTTATGGCACAGTTTTGGCTTTACTCCTATTATTACCACTTGTCATCAGCATCTTGCTGTTCTCCATCGGCAAAGCTGTGGGTTATCGTTATGGCGATAGTATCAGCGCCGGACAGGCTTTGGGACAGAAAAATACCGTTGTGGGCATCTGGCTCACCATCGCTTTTCTCAACCCTATTGCATCCATAGCTCCATGCGCTTATGTGGTTTGGCAGAACCTCATCAATGCGTGGCAATTGTGGTACAAGCAAAAAAATATGGCAGACTCAAATGGTAAATCTCAAGCCACAAAGCCTCTGTCATCATATATTAGGTAACTTTTAAAGCTTACATTTATGGCTATAGGAAAATGGATTGGCGGATTTCTGGGTTTTATCAACGGCGGACCGCTTGGTGCTTTGGCCGGTTTAGTGCTCGGGGGCGCTTTTTGATGCAGGATTAGATAGGGTTAACGATACAGACAACAACGGTTGGTCGAGTAACTCCAGCAACGCACAGGGCAACGGCTATCATAACAATACCAGCAGATACTATAATAACAACACAGCCAATCACCATCAACAGCAACAAGGAGAACGCAACTCGTTTCTCTTTTCGTTTTTGGTACTCGCCGCATACATCATCCGCGCCGATGGCAAGGTGATGCATTCGGAGATGGAAACTTTGCGAGCCTTCCTTCGAAGAAATTTTGGAGAGGTGGCTGTTACGCAAGGCGATAACATTATTCGCAACATCTTCGACCAGCAAAAACAGATGGGTACAATGGCATTCGAACAAATAATACGCGACAGCTGTTGGCAAATTGCCGCCCACATGAATAGCAGCCAATGCCTACAACTACTTAGCTTCTTAGTTGAACTCACAAAAAGCCGATGGGCGAGTAGACCCCAGCGAGGTTAATGCACTTCGTAACTTGGCACATTGGTTGGGCCTAGATGCCAGTGTTCTCGAATCAATGTTCAACCTCGAAAAAGCACGACACCCAGTCGGCCTACAAGGTTTTGGGTATCTCGCCCAATGCCACCAACGATGAAGTGAAAGCTGCATACCGCAAAAATGGCTCTTCAACATCACCCCCGACCGCGTAGCAACATTGGGCGAAGACATACGCCTTGCTGCCGAAAAAGAAATTCAAAGAGATTAATGAAGCCAAGGAAAGAATATACAAAGAACGAGGCATGTAGTGCAGGAAAAATAAGCAAACACGCGTAAAAACCACCTCACTGCGAATTGCAAAAGATTCGTTCCAGTTGTTGCTTATCCACACAGAACGACAACAATAACATTGCGAAAAATCAGCCACATAGCACATAACACATCGAAAGCATACAACCATAAAAAGAAACAAAATGCATTTATCTGCTAAAAAGTACTAACAAAATGACGGTATTTCATTTTTAAACTTGTACTTTTGTGCCTGATAAAATCACTATTTTAAAAACTAAGTAAAAAGTTATTAGGTATGAAAAAAATTATTTTTTTAGTGCAGCTCTTTTTGTTGCTGCAATAGGTTTTGCTAACGCTCAAAGTGAAGGAACAGCCAAAAAAATGCGATAAGGCTAAGACTGAACAATGCGAGAAAAAAATGCGCTAAGGATAGCAAGAAAGGATGCTGCAAAAAAAGATGCTGCTCAAGAAAGCAAAGAATGCTGCAAAAAAGACGCTGCTAAAGACAGCAAAGGTTGCTGCAAGAAAGACGCTGCTGCAGAAGGTAAAGACTGCGGAAAGGCAAAATGCGACAAAGCAGCTAAGAAAGAGTGCAAGAAGGCTGGCAACAAGCAATGCTGCAAAAAAGAGTCTAAGGACAAGAAGTAATCCGTAAACAATTCATTTAAGGTCGGTTCCATAATTTCCTAGTTACATTTGGCTTTACTTTTGGTCATCCATTGGCATTGTATTGCCTCGTAGCTCATTGCTGCCTTACACTTCTGCCTGGCAATTTCCACGTACTTTCTCATTGATATAGCTTGCTATACAACTCTAAAAATCAAGCGAAATCTGTGCAGGTAAGTTACCTAGAAGGCATCAAAGGCAATTTTAGAGCCACCTTAATCCGAAAAAAACCAAGTCCTCTGCTTATTGCAAGGCTTTTGGTCATAGCATACAAAAAATAAGCTCCATACACGCCATGTTGTTGTGTGTGGAGCTTATTGTTTATACAAAACGCGGAGCTCTAAAAGAGCAATGGGCATTTCTGCACCATTTATCTAGTTAGTCCTCCCTTATAAACCTAATATTTCTCTGATTCATAGTATATTATACAATAAATTGTTTGCTTATATCTACAAATTTTTGTACCTTTACATTATAATTCTTGCAGATATTTATGCTTAAACGTACATCCAAACAGCTCTCTTTATTCTCTTCTTTAGAGGACATGCTTAGCCATGAACATCCCCTTTTTCAACTTAGTAATAAGATTAATTGGGAACGTTTTGAAAAATGCTTTCTCTCCATTGTATTGCCGTACTAATGGTCGCCCTGCTCATCCTATTCGCTTGATGTGTGGTCTTTTAATTTTAAAACATCTGCGTAATGTGTCAGATGAAATGGTGGTTTCTCAATGGAGCGAGAATGCTTACTACCAATATTTCTGTGGTGGACTTGAATTTATGCCCAAACAACCCTGTGACGCTTCCGAGTTAGTTCACTTCAGAAATCGTATAGGTGAAAAAGGTATGGAGTTAATATTAGCCGAGAGCATCCGCGTTAATACCGACCATGATAACGAAGACCATTTTGATACGGCTTTCATTGATTCTACCGTGCAGGAGAAGAATATAACCTATCCTACAGATGCAAAGTTGCATAAAAAAAGATAATCAAAAAAACGTTCTGAAGATAGCTCATGACAATTGTCTTCCTCTACGACAGAGTTATACGCGTACCTTGAAAGGAATTTACCGTTCCCAACGTTTTCGTAATCATCCCAAGAATCGTAAGAAAGCTCTTAAGGCAGATAGGCAACTGAAGACTATAGCAGGTAGATTAGTAAGAGAGCTAGAGCGTAATCTTGGGGGAAGGAAAGGATATGAGAAGATGTTTGAGCTATATTACAGAGTTCTTTCTCAGAATAGGAAGTCAAAGAACAAAGTATATTCTCTGCACGAACCAGATGTAGTTTTGTATCAGCAAGGGTAAGGAACATAAGCAATATGAGTTTGGCAATAAAGTATCTATTCTTCGCTCATGGTCAGGACTTATTCTTGGTGCATGTTCTTTTTAGGAATGAATATGATGGGCATACTATCGAAAAAGACGTTAGAACAAACCCAAAGGATGACAGGAAGGAAGGTTGACAAGTTAGCAGGAGATAGAGGGTATAGAGGTATAAAGCAGATTGGACAGACAAAGATACTCATCCCTGATACTCCTAAAGCTAAAGACAGCTACTACCAAAAAAAGAAAAGAAACACAAACTATTTTGTAAACGGGCAGGTATAGAGCCAACGATAGGACATCTTAAAAGCAGACCACCGATTATCTCGCAACTTTTTATAAAGGTGTGAAAGGAGATGCTATCAATGTATTATTAGCTGCCGCAGCATATAACTTCAAAAAGAGCTATGAGAGCTCTTTTTGTACCTTATAAAAGAATCAGCATACAGCTTGTCAATACAAGCTGTATGCTGAAATATAGTTTTTAAGGGAGGACTAGTTATTCCGTCTCTTCTTTAGTTTTGCGTATTGCGCGTTTACGTTTAGGTTTCTCTGTCGTAGCAGCTTTATCTGTCTTAACACCAGCCAATTCAGGGTCAACAATGATACGTCCGCAATATTCGCACACGATAACCTTTTTGTGCATCTTCACATCCAGTTGCCTCTGTGGCGGTATTTTATTAAAGCATCCACCACAAGCGTCGCGCTGAACATAAACAATACCCAAACCATTTCTTGCATTTTTTTGCGAATACGCTTAAAGCTACTTAGCAGTCTAGGGTTCTATTTTTCGTTTCCAAGTCTCTAGCTCTGTCGCGCAGTCTTTCTTCCTCCTCTTTTGTTTCGAGCATAATTTCATCCAGCTCTCCACGTTTTTGTTGTAGGTCGTGTTCGCGGTCGTCGATAAGTCTTTCCGTTGTGCCGAGGTCTCGTTCGCACTCGTCAATCCTTATCATCGCTTCCCTTATTTTCTTGTTACACAGTTCTATTTCAAGCGTTTGGAATTCAATTTCCTTGCTCAGCGTGTCGTATTCGCGGTTATTTTTTTCACTTCGTTCAGCTGGCGGTTATAGCGTTCTACGCTAGCTTGAGCCTCAGCAATCTCCGCTTTTTTTGCGAAACAGCCATAGAGAAGTCTTCAATCTCTCTACGAATTTTATCAACGCGGATATTCAGTCCCTCAATCTCGTCTTCCAAATCTTGCACTTCCAGGGGTAATTCTCCTCTCAGTGCGCGCTTCTCATCAATAGCCGAGAGCGTTGTTTGCAACTGGTAGAGCGCCTTGAGCTTTTCTTCCACCGACAGTTCGGTAATCTCTTTTTGCCATAACTTATAAATAGATGATGGGATTGGTGTTAGTTTGCGTTAAGAAGCACTTCACGCCCTCGCACCTTTCCGCTATTATTGTTTTGAATATTTCGTTTGTAAACTGTTCACTTTGGTAATGCCCAATCACAGCAATCTGTATTTCCTGTTCATGGTCGAAGTAATCATGATAGTGCATTTCTCCAGTAACAAAGGCGTCAGCCCCTGCCGCAATAGCATCTGGCAGCAAAAAAACGCTCCCGAGCCACCACAGATAGCCACTTTCTTAATGGGCCGGCGCAACAGTTGGTTGCACATCACGCACTCCACATCGAAAGTTTTTTTAAGCATAATCACGAAGTCGTCGGCAGCCAAAGGTTGTTCAAATGTTCCGATAACGCCAGATGCGCCTTCCACATTCACCTTTTCTCCTTTATCGTTAAGGGTTTGAATATTTTTTCTTGCGCCGAAAAAGTCAACCTCAACAAGTTTCATTTTCTCTGCAATTTTAAAGTTCACACCCCCTTGTGCGTTGTCAATGTTGGTGTGCATAGCAACGATTGTCACATCATTTTTAATGGCCTTCATCACCGTTCGTTGCACGGCATTGCCATCAGACACTTGCGCCAGTTTTCTAAAGATAAGCGGATGATGTGCCACAATGAGGTTGCAGCCTTTAGCAACAGCCTCATCCACGATTTTTTCAGTCACGTCAAGACACAATAAAGCCCCTGAAACTTCCGTCTCTGTCAATCCAACCTGTAGGCCGGCATTATCAAATCCTTCCTGCAGAGGCAGAGGCGCGAATTGCTCAAGGGCACGTAGCACTTCCTTTATTTTTCACGCTAATCTAGCTTTATGTTATTAAAGTGCAAAGTTAATCATTTTTTTCTCGACTCTACAAAAAAGAAGGCTCATATTATGCTATTTTTAGTTTTTTTCGCTTTGCTATTTTTTTATTTCTTTTTTATCATAACATAGGGCTGATTACGCATGCATTTGGGTTTTATTGAGCAATGTGTTGCGCCCCACTCTTGCCCAAACATGCACAAGCAATTAGCCCACAAGTTCAAGTTTCATTCTTGCGTCTCAATCATTCTCACGGTCTGTCACTGTTTTAGTGCGCCATAATATGCTCATCAGTCGTCTAAATCACAAGAATCCTCCACCTCTTCTTCCAGCTTATTAGGCAAAGTATCGATGCCCATGATACGCTCCACCTCGTCGATGCTTTTCACATAATTGCTTTTAGTCCTATTGCTGCCTTCATTTAGATAAATAAAGCCCAAGGAGGCTTTGGATTTAATTTATGGTCTTGCGAACAGATTTTTGTAAACAAGAACGATTGTTTTTTTGAGCTGTTGCATCCCAACAATTGTCGGCCGAGGAGCAAAGGTGTACATGGTGGTAGCCGCTATTTATATAGTCGCGGTCATCGGCTCTAGGCTTTGGCATCTCTTTATCTTCCTTAAAGCTCAGTACTTTATGCACGTTATCCCCTCGATACGTTCGGCCGCTAGCTTCCATGCCACCCAATTGGGTATGCGCAAATCGCTGTTATACGACACCATATCGGCCACGCGTCTCAACAACTGTTCGGGTCTATCCATAAGTTTTTCAGGCACTTCCAGCATATCTAAGCCTTTCCATTGCACCCAAGTTTCGCGTGGAGCAATCATTTGTTCACCACTGTCGTCCTGTTCGCTCAGCTGTTGTTGCTCCTGTTTTTTTGCTGTTCAATTGATTGTTCACTCGTCGTTGGCTTAGTTTTAAGCTGGTTGTAAGCCAAAAAGCCGACAAATAAGTAAAAAAGCAAATAATGCCAAAATAAAAATACTTTTTCTCGCTTCCATATTCATTCTCCAAGTTTTTCATTAGTGTTGAAAATATACTCATTAATTTATATAATCCAACTTTTTAGTACCACAGATTTACACGCTAACACAGAAAAAAATGCATCTTAAAAACAAACGCATATGAACACCACTCTTCGCTACCTCCAAACAAACAACTAACCACCTCACCGACATAAGATTGCAGAACAATCCTTTTTATCCACCAGCCTACTATAGGCTGAGTTAAATTAACAAGGTTTTGGGAAATACATTGCTTGTGCAATGCACAAAAAAATAAGCACGAAAGGAGTCGCAATTACAGGTGTCTCCATTGGGAGTTCAAACTTCTTCAACTGCTTAGTCGACATGTATTTCACAGTATTTATTTGGAGAGCAGCCGTGCTTCTTTAGTCAAAAATATTACATCATGTGTTCTCATCGAATTAACGTTTCTACCAATCAATCATTGTCCTCTATTACAATCATGCGTTTTGTTGCAGGCTAACATTGTGTTTAAGTCTCAAGTGGGTATCTTCCACGCAACAATATAGAATTATTTTTGCCAATATATATGGGGATAAACCTTAACCACACACTAAGATAGCGCACCTGTTTTGATAAGCAATTATTCACCTTACAACTGTTAAATAGGTAAACTTATTTTACAAAACACGTACTCCATAACACCCCCTTCTAGCGAAAAAAGAAGCCAAAAAGTATCGTTTTCACCTTTATTTTTAGCCTTTCACATTTGATTTTTACATCCTTTTTGGGCGCAATCTTGGCATTTTGCACCATTTAGCGCTTCTATTTGGTCGCCTGCTCACGATTTTTCACCGTCCCCAAAAACAGCTTTGCCTGCTAAATAGCACCTTTTTAAGCCGTTTTCGGTCCTTAAAAGTCGGTTATTTTTCGTTTTTTTGAGATTACAAACGCCGCCGCGACCTGCGTTTTGCATCAGTTTACTCTGCGTTTTGCACCATTTAGCATTGCGTTTTTCTAGGAGTTAGCACTGCGTTTTGCATGAGTTAGCACTGCGTTTTGCATGAGTTAGCACTGCGTTTTGTAGGAGTTAGCACTGCGTTTTGCTGCATTTAGCCGTCCTTTTTGCTGCAAAACGCCCAATATTTAGTACAAAAACACCGTTTTTACACTAAAAACTCATCTCATCATCCTTCACCACTTAAGTGCGTTTTTTTCGGCATGTCAAACCTTCGCGAGAATTGGTTATTTGCGAGCGAGCGGGCAGTTGGTGAATTTTTAAAGCACTCATAATGTTAAATTTTACACTGAATATTTTACACTCTCCTCACAACATCAACTTTCAATCTATAAAGATCAAGGCTAAGCGTAAAACCATCCCACAACCAAGACAACGCGTTAAGCACTTAAAGTCGATTCGGGATTAAACACTAATTCGCTCAATCCCAGTTAACATAAAACCCAAATAGACCATCAGAGACAGTTTTGACGACTGTTTCTAATAGTCTATTTTGGGTGTGAAATCACCTGAAACAAGCCTCATGCTCCACACACAAGTCTTGTTTGCATCATCCCCCTCACGCCTTTCAACTATTGGTTGCTTGCTTTTTAGGATAGGCAAAATCGCCCTTTAAACAAAGTAAAGTGCCCCTTATTCTCTTTTTATGGGCTTGACTAGCCCTCTTAAACAACTATGAATGGGCCTCTTAGCCACCTTTTACCAGTCGTTTAAATTGCAAGTAGCTTCCACTGTTTTCTCCACATCATCGGGTAAACCTGGGAAAAAATCCATACCTGTGATACGTTCCACATCGTCGATGCTATTCATATAAAAGCTTTTAGGGTGGTTGCCCGACTCGTTACGATAGACAAAGCCAATGGCCTTGGGTTTGCCTTCCATACACAACACCACTTTAAAGAAAGCCTCCGGCACAGTCACCTTGTTCTTTCCAATGGTTTTATGCTTTCTCTTCAACAGCACCGGACCAGCTACTACATATATTTTTCCGTAACACTTAGCCCATTTACGGCACATGTTTTCCAGTTCGTGCCAGTCGCCAACGTTCAAATTATGGTCTTGTGGACAAACATTTGTGAGCAAAAACGATTGTTCTTGCGCCTTTGCATCCCATCTATTATCAGCCGATGGGCAAAGGTGTCCGCGGTCGTAACCACTCCTTACATAGTCAAAATCCACAGCTCTAGGCTCAGGCACGTCTATATCTTCATGAAATTTCACGCCCTCGCGTTTGTTTTTACCTTCGGTTTGAGCGCCTGTAAGTTGCCAAGCCACCCAGTTAGGTATGCGCAAATCGCTGTTATACGATGCCGTGTAAAGCCACTCGTTTCAGTATCTGTTCGGGTCTATCGGTTAGTTTTCCGGGCACTTCCAGTCCGCCTGTTATTGCTATTTGCTCCCCACTCTGTTTGTTTTTATCTTTTTTCTCGCATGTATTTTCAAGCGCTTCAGTCCAGCTCTTCTCGCCTTGTTGTTCTTCATAAGGACGTATACCACCCATCAGTTTGCCATGCTTAGATGGCTTCAAGCCACATGCCGACAAGCTCACAAAAGCGATTAGCGCTATATAATATATTTTTCTTTTAATCATAAGTGATGCAAATATACTACATATTTTCAAAATAGCGACATTCCAAAATTCAATTAGCTTGTTAGGAAACAACACAAAAACAAGAATTCTGGAAACATTGCGGTCTAATGAACGATTTGGGTTAAACACGAGCTTATTCTAGCAAAAACAAATATCACTATCCACATTTACAACAGCGCAAAAAAGCAAAAAGCAAACCTTGGCACAAACAACACAACAACTAAGTTGCGCCCTTTTTAAACCAGCCTACACCTCATAAGGACATTTGGTGATAAACAAAGCTTACTATCAACATAATAAAAAAGTGAAACCTGCGTTAATAAAACAGCTACAAAGTGTGCCAAAATTAACTACTCACACCACCCAATACACACCCCTATGACAAAGATTAGAACCATAACGCTATTGATACTTTGTGCCATTACCACCCTCATGGCCTGCAATGCGCAAACCAACAACAAGCCCATGCAAGCCCAAACCAAGCAGAAAAAACAACCAGAGACCAACAATTTGGAAGCCCGCATACCTGCTCCGCAAGGTTATAAGCGTGTTAGTGTGGCCGAAGGCAGTTTTGCACACTTCTTACGCAACCTGCCTTTGAAGCCTCAAGGTAGCGATTTGCATTACTATAATGGGCAGTTAAAAGCACGAAACTATGCTGGAGCCGTTGTAGATATGGACTTCGGGAAAAAACGCAAACGAGCAATGTGCCGATGCCATTATATTTCTTAGAGCGTCTTACCTATGGGAAACGGGCCAATACAACAAGATTAAGTTCTGCTTCACCAATGGTTTTAAAGCCGAATATGCCAAGTGGGCGCAGGGGTATCGCGTGCGCAACTACAACTCGTGGGTAAAAAAACAAAAGCCCGACCGCAGCTATCAGTCGTTTAGACAATACCTCCATCTTGTGTTTCAGTATGCAGGAACAGCCTCGTTAAGTAAAGAGCTCAAGCCCATTGGCCGTTGTTGGTCGGCCGACATTCAAGCAGGCGATGTGTTTATAAAGGGAGGTTTCCCTGGACATGCCGAGATTGTGGTGGATGTTGCCGAGAACCAGCAAGGACAACGGGTGGTGCTTTTGGCCCAAAGTTTTATGCCAGCACAAGAGATTGAAGTGTTTCCACAATGGTTTAGTGCCTCGGCCGATGGCACATACTTAGTAACTCCGGCCTGGACATTTTCATCGCCCAATGCCAATACCATGCTATTGCGCCGATTTAAAGGGCTATAGGGCTGATGGCGTAAGTTCTCCAAAGCTATGCAAAGAGGTCATACATCAGCATCGTCTAATGCTTTACTCCCATTCACTAAGCGCCATCTTCTCCCTCAAAAAAACCTCTCATATCGTGCTGTTTATTGCCCTTTGGTTCTTTCAAAAAGCGCGCGCGTTGCACTTCTTCGCTCGCATTCAACACACCATTTAGCACCATTTCATCGAAAGGTTTAGATGCATTGCCTCAGGCCAACAACAAAAAAACAAAAAAACAATTTGCAGGAGACATCAAATTATTTTACAGCACTTACCCGCTTTTTAAAAAGCGCAGCAAAAAGCCAAGCAAGCAAAGCTCAAAGCAAGGAGAAACAACAAAAAGTGGCCGTTGCCAGCCTTTCGGCATAACAACGACCACCCTCAGTGATATCTAAAAATCGTTAATTTTTTTCTATGTTACACGGGTATGTTAATACGTCCGTAATTGTACATTTTGAGCACATTCACACAATACTTGTTAAACTTATCGCTCGTTACAATTTTTTTTACTATCTTTCTCATAACTTTTTCCTTTCTAATTTTTATCTTCTTAATCTTGTGTTCGATGCGTCTTCACATCGTATTATCCTTAAAAACAGTCTTATTAAGACCTAAAGCGATATTCGCTAAACACAATGCAAAGTTACGGCCAAAGATTGTGCGCGCAAACAATTTAATGAGAAATTGGTGTTTTTATGCCATATATTTGACGCATATCAACCAAGTTGACCTGCATCAATGCCAAAGAACTGCCATTTAATCGGTCTTCAACACATTGAGCAAACACCCATGTTTATCAAACGAATAGCGATGGCCAAGATATAGCGTAACAATAAGCGAGAGCATAGGAGCACAGAACGTGATGCAAGAGATGAGTATTTGATAGCGCACCGCAGTGTCGGGAGTCGACCCACCCAATATCTGTCCAATCATAGTTCCAGGGAAACTCACCAGCCCCATCACTGCCATATTGGCAATACATGGCACAAAAGCCTTCTCTATGGCTTGCCTAATAAAAGGCGTTAGCGCCTCCAATCGGGTGGCACCATTACCCAAGAGGTAGAAATACAGCTGCCGTTCGCGTTGCAATCCCTGATAATAGGTACTTAGCGACAGCACATTTACGCCCAGCATATTGCCCAAAAGAATGCCCACAATGGGGATGAAATAACGTGCATCAAAGGGGTTAGACAGGCGCAACACCACAAAAAGAGCATACATGCACACCACCAAAGCCCCCACACCAAGACCCACAGCAATGGGCATAAGCATCTGTCGCATGCGCAATCGGGTGCGGTTTACGGCCGTAAACGATGCCACCAGCACCATCAACACAAACCAAAGCACATTAACCAGCCAATTGTTATAGCTAAAAAGGAACTCCAAATAAAGACCTATAAGCGACATTTGAACCACCATACGCACTGTAGAGATGATGGTGGAACGAATGAGGGCACTTTGAAATAATGAAAAATAAAGCGGAACAAGCACCAATAGTAGAGCAAGGAGCATTCCGATGATGGTAATATTCATTGTATAAGTAGGGGTTTTGTTATTATGGTTGGTGTGATTTAAGCGTTAGCGTCTTGTCGCATTGGCCAGCAAAGGCCCTGTCGTGGCTAACAGCAATAATAGCTGTGCCATGCTTAGCCAAAGCCTTGCAGATATCCAGCCACAAGCAACGAGTTGTCTACATCGAGTGCCGAAGTGGGTTCGTCTATCAATAACATCTTTTTTATCAAGCAATCCAGCCATCGACAGCATGATTCGTTGCCGTTCTCCGCCACTCACATCAGCCAGTCGTTTAGCATATAAAGCCTCATCTAGTCGTAGTCGCTGCCATTCTTCCATCAACGCTTCTTTAGAAAATCGCTTGTTGCGGTTCACCCTTAGCTGGTAGGGCAAGCCCACTAGTTCGGCCACTGTGTTGCAAGGCAAACTCACCTCTTGCGGTATATAGGCCATCATGCCGCGCATATACTCGGCAGAGAGCGTTGTTAGCTCAGTTCCACCAATGCTAACTACCCCCTCGTCTAGCGGTTGAAAACCCAGAATACATCGTAAGAGTGTTGTTTTTTTCCGCATCCCGATTCTCCCATTACGCAAAGCATCTCGCCCCCATTAACCACAAACGAAAGGTTGTGAAACAGGCCCTTACCCTCTAACGCAAGGCTTGCGTCTTTCATTTCTATCGTCATATATTATATAATATGTGTGCTGGTGCAAAGCGCTTTCAACAACAACAGGGGCATAAGCACAAGTGTTGCTGTGAGAAGACTGAGTTGACGCCAAGCATTCTATAAGTTGTATCAAGTGATGAATTGACCACAAAAAAATACAAAGAAAAGTTCATAAACGTGTCGGTTTCAATCTTTTTACACTAACTTTGCAATAACAACGAAGCAGATTTATCAGCATGACAACATACAACGAACAAGACACAACAATGCATTTTACCTGCCGAATGGCACGAGCAAAGCGGTGTGCAACTTACGTGGCCACATGCAAACACCGACTGGGCACCCATATTGCCCGATATCATCAAGGTGTTTGTGGAAATGACTAGAGCCATAACCAAACACGAAAAAAAGTGCTCATCGTGGCACCTAACACCGATGAAGTGAAAGCCATCTTGATGAGAAACTTAGGGCATGGAGCGACTTCGTAACGTGCTTTTTCATCAATGCGACACCAACGACACATGGGCAAGAGATCATGCTGCCCTAACCCTTACGGGCAACAACACCAATAGTGGCTTTAGGGTGCAAAAACACTTTACTTGACTTTAAGTTTAATGGCTGGGGCGAAAAGTTTGCAGCCGACAAAGATAATGCCATCACCGAGCACCTATATCATGATGGTATGCTCAACGGAACACTTGAAAGCCACAAAGATTTTGTGCTTGAGGGCGGTGCCATAGAGAGCGACGGACAGGGGCACGGTGTTTACCACTTCGCAATGCCTGCTAGCAAAAACACCGCAACCAGCCCATGACTAAAGACGACATCGAACAACGACTGATGCAGGCATTGAGAGCCAAACGCATCGTGTGGCTAGACCATGGCAATCTGATTGGCGACGACACCGACGGCCATATTGACACCATCGTGCGTACTGCACCCAACAACACCTTGGTATACGTGGGCTGTGATGATAGTCACGACGAACAATTCGAGGACTTTTTGGCCTTAGAAAACCAGCTATTATCATTGCGCACAGAAGCAGGTATGCCCTACAAGCTGCTACGACTGCCCATGCCCGATGCCATTTACGATGAAGGTGAACGCCTACCAGCTACCTATGCCAATTATCTTATCATCAATGGCGCCGTGCTTTGTCCCACCTATGCACAGCCCGAAAAAGACATGCTGGCCATGCAAATCATTGCACAAGCCTATCCCAACCGCGAAGTGGTGGGCATAGATGCACGCACCGTTATCAAACAACATGGCTCATTGCACTGCCTCACCATGCAGTTCCCACAGGGCGTATTAGTCAATAACCTCTAAAAACCACAACAAAGAAGAAATGAGTTAGAACAGGAATTATACAACAACACAACACGGCCGACATTCAAGACAACATGAAACGTCTGGCCCTTGGCATTGAACAACTGGCCAAAGAGGGCGCTCAACTCATTGTTTTGCAAGAGTTACACAACTCATTGTACTTCTGCCAAGAAGAACAAGTTGACATATTCGACCTCGCCGAACCCATTCCAGGTCCGTCAACCCTGTTTTTTTGGCCAACTAGCCAGGAACATGGCGTGGTGATTGTTACCTCGCTGTTCGAGAAAAGGGCTCCAGGACTGTATCATAACACGGCCGTAGTGATGGAAAAAAAGATGGCACCGTAGCAGGGCATCTACCGCAAAATGCATATACCCGACGACCCCGCATACTACGAAAAGTTTTTATTTCACACCAGGCGACTTGGGGTTTCAACCCATCAATACTAGCGTCGGCCGACTAGGCGTGCTGGTGTGTTGGGACCAATGGTATCCTGCAAAGCAGCCCGACTAATGGCCATGCGGGGTGCCGATATGCTTATCTATCCCACTGCTATTGGTTATGCCGCAAGCGATGACGAAGCCGAACAGCAGCGCCAACGCGAGGCTTGGACCACTCATACAGCGTGCGCATGCCGTGGCTAATGGTTTACCTGTAGTGTCGGTTAATCGTGTTGGCTTCGAGCCCGATCCTCTAATCAAACACCTGGTATCAACTTCTGGGGCAGTTCGTTCGTAGCAGGACCGCAAGGTGAACTGCTTTTTCCGCGCCAACGACACCGACGAACAACGCGCCATCATCGATATCGACGTGACTCATAGCGAGCAAGTTCGCCGTTGGTGGCCATTCTTCCGCGATCGTCGCATCGACGAATACGCAGGCCTTACGCAGCGTTTCTTACAGCCCTAGCAGCTCTTTTTCCTTGCATTGGGTAAACAAAATGGCTATTGAGAGGTTAATAACAGTTTAGCATTGCACTTCAAGGTAAGCGTCAAAACCTTCCTTGAGGTGCAATTTTCGTTTACATCGACCCCTATCTACCCACCCTTTTTGTTGGCTTTATATCAATTACTTACGCTCACCCCACAAACCAAAAAGGTGACTAAAAATATACTCTACACACTACGAAAACTCATAAAATGACATAAAAACACAGCTATAAATTTGTGTAAAAAAACTAGAAAAAGCCTTATCTTTGCATCTACTGGGAGATATTAACTAACAGCATACACAAAGCAATGCATGCTAAACGTATAATACTTACACTTAAACCGTGTGTAACATATAGCAAAAATATCCATCTAAAGTAATCAACTAGCACACCTATATAATGAGAAGAATAAGCTACTTTTTTTGTTTGCTCTTGCCTTTATAACCAGCTGCAAGCAAGCCAAAAATGTAAACAACAACAGCTCGATGCTACCCAAAGACACGGTGCAGACAGTAAGTAAACCCGCAACCGAACCACAACCAGACTTGAAAACTAATCCGCTGGAGTTTATACCAAATGGGTATGAACTGTTTTCAAGAACCGAAGGCGACTTGAATAAAGACGGAAAAAAACCGACGTGGTACTCATGATAAAGGCCACAGACCCTAAAAAAATGGGTGGACGACGAATATCGCGGACGACTCAATCGAAATCGTCGTGGACTGATTATTCTCTTTAAACGAGATGGCGGATACGAATTAGCAGCAGAGAACGACGAGTGTTTTACTTCTGAAAACGAAGACGGTTGTGCTTATTACCCACCCGAATTAAGCCTCTCAATCCAGAAAAACATCTTGGTTTTGAATTATGCATACGGACGATACGGCTATTGGGAATACATCTTTAGATACCAAAACAACGACTTCGAACTTATTGGTTACAACAGCTATAGCTGCAGAGGAGGGGTTACACTTGGCATTACCGAAGTGAATTTCTCTACTCGAACCTATGTGCATAAAGAGAATGTAAATGCCGATGAAGAAGATGAAGAGGAGGTATTTAAGGTAAAAACAGTGAAATTTAAACGTAAAAACCTTATAAAACTAACAGAGATAACCGACTTTGATGAACTGGATTTGGACTTACCCAACAATGATTAGTGCTTCAACAACAATGGTAAAAACGCTAAAGTTTGTGCTTGTAGTGTTCGTAATAATGGGCTGCAAGCAATCCAAAACCCATAATTCTGCCATACAGGCGCAACAAAGCAACATCGTGCAGACTGCAACAAAGCCAGCCAGCGTGGAACAATCCGCATTAAAGGCAACGGCCGATGAATATGTCCCCTTGGGGTATGAAGTGATTTCACAGTTTGATGCAGACGTAAATCAAGATGGTAAACCCGACAAACTTATGACTATCTGGGGAACAGACCCCCAAAAATAAAGACAAATGAAGACGGAGAAGACATTAACAACAATCGTGGAGGAATAATCATTGCCCTAAAACACGATGCAGGTTACGAACTAGCCGTGGCGAATTACAAGTGTTTCTCTTCAGATACTTTCGGTGGTGACGAAATTGATGATGTGGTGTTCGACTATTATATGAAGAACAACACCTTGGTTTTTCATTTTGCGCACGGACGATACGGCTTTTGGAAGTACATCTTTAGATACCAAAACAACGATATAGAGCTTATTGGCTACCACCTAGACCAGTCTAATGGGGCTATATCCTCACTCATCGAAGACGTTAATTTCTCTACACGCACAGCGGTGTATAAGCAAAATATGAACAACAACGATGAAGAACCTGCGAAATATAAAGTTAAAATCATTAAGTTTAAACGTGACAACCTCATCAAACTCTCGGAAATTGCCGACTTTGACAACCTAGACTTAGGCCTTCCCGAAACGGAATAAACAGCCTTTCGCAGAGATTAAACCCTTAAAGTGGCTGCGTTAAAACCATTGTCATGTTTTAGTGCAGGGCGCGAAATATCGATATACTCGCATTAAGAACAAAAGAACTTGAAAGAAAGACGAGCCACTTAAAACACAACAGACCGCAAATAAAACAAAAAGCGTTCTTTTGCGGGTGGCAACCATAAGGCCAACCCACAAAAGAACGCAAAACAAAAACGACAACGGCTTAATCTTTCAATCCGTCTATCACCTCTTGAGCCTCGCCATTGAGGTTAATGTTCCTCGTTGTCTTAGCTTGTATAGAACCAGCCTTCATTATATCGGCCATATCTACACCCGTTGCCGACTTCAATACGTCGAACGCTTGCTTGATAGCCACAGGCACATTGCCACTCATGGCACTTATTCCATTGCCGTCGCCGCTGTAAATATTAACGTCTTTGATGGCACTAATGGGTTTCGCCACATTCTCAACAATCTGCGGAAGCACTTCAATCATCATCTGTGCCACAGCTGCATTATTATATTTCTTATAGGCTTCGGCCTTTTTATCCATCGCCTGAGCTTCGGCTTCACCTTTTTTTAAGATAGCATAAGCCTCTGCTTCACCCTTAGCCTTGATACCTTGCGCCTCTTGTTCAAGCTTATAACGAGTGGCATCCGAAGCTGCATTCTGTGCTTGCGCCTGCTGTTCGGCTTCATAGCGTTGTGCTTCTGCAATGCGTTTGCGTTGTTCCAAGTCGGCTTCAGCATTCTTTTGCACCTGGTATTTTTCAGCATCAGCACGTTTTTCTACCTCGGCAGCCAATTCATTTTGTCGGATAACGATTTGCTCTTGCGAAAGAATTTGTTGGCGTTTAGTTTTTTCAATCTCGGCCTCAACAGTCTTAATATTGATAGTTTTCTGTTGTTCCTGTTGTTGAATGGCATATGCAGCATCGGCATCAGCCTGGGCTGTGTCGGCTTGTCGTTTCAGTTCGGCACGCTTTAAGGCCAAGTCGTTGTTCTTCATAGCGATGGCCGTATCGGCGTCCACACGTGCATCGTTGGCATCCTTGTCGGCATGAGCCACCTGAATTTTTCACGTCGCGTTCGGCGATCGCACGGTTAATAGACGCATCTTTCTTAATCTTGGCCGTATTATCAGCACCCAAATCGTGTATCAAGCCCTCCTTATCAGTAACATTTTGTATGTTACACGAAATGATTTCGATACCCAATTTGGCCATATCATGTTGCGCTTTCTGCATCACTTGATCAGAAAAATCCATCACGATCAGTATTCAACGAGCGCAAGTCGAGCGTACCAATAATCTCGCGCATGTTGCCTTGAAGCGAGTCTTGTAGTTGTTCGGCAATCATGGCTGGTGTCATATTCAGGAAGTTTTTGGCGGCCAACCGCGTACCCTCTGCATTAGGAGTCACCCTAATTTTGGCCACAGCGTCTACATCCACATTAATAAAGTCGGTTGTAGGCACACTCTCTTCGGTCTTGATATCCACCGTTATCTGTCCTAGATACACACGGTCTAAAACGTTCAAAGAACGGAATACGGAAACCTCCAGAACCGATGAGCACACGCGGTTCGCGACTTAAACCCGAAATAATATAAGCATACGAAGGTGGAGCCTTTACATAGGCTGCGAACAAAAAAATAGAATAAACAAAACAACGGCAACGCCGATGATTACATAAAGCTGGAATTGTTCAAGCATAATAAAATATTTTTAGTTACTGTGAATTCATTTTAGCTAGGCAAAAGGTTTGACTCACTCCTATTTTCCACTTCTTTCAGCTAATAAGGAGCATGCCTTAACTTTCGTATAAGCCCTGCAAATATAGCCTATAAATTCGAAAAAAACACAACAAAAAAACCACGATTTTTTTCACCAATTTAATGCTCAAAAAAATAATTAGATAAAGCAAAAACCGTACGAAGCGAATACCCTTTTTACTATCCAATAAATGCAAACAAGAGTAACCCTTTGTGTTGTGAGAGAGCCCATACCCAGTAAATAAAGATAACCCAACAATCAATTCACCAACGAATGAACACTCAACAGCAAACTAACAACATGCCCCAATGTCCCCGTTACATTCTCCCAACGGCACTTGATATTTTAAAAAGCAACATAACCCTAAAACATCGCACAACTGTAAAATATCATGAAAAATAACACTTTATTTTTCCTTTTTACATGCAATATAATTGAAAAAGGCAGTTTAACATAAATAAAGATAATAACTATGACGATATACGAAGCACTGGCAATAGCTGTTGCTTTTCTGCTTAGCGTATGTTTCGGGTTTGTTTTCATACCTGGAATATTAAATTTCTGCAAGGAGAAGAACATTTACGACATACCCAACCAACGTAAGGTGCACAAAACGCTTGTGCCCCGACTGGGTGGTTTGGCCTTTGTTCCTGGCATTACCTTGTCGATAATTGTGGCAGTTGGCGTGATGAGTGTAGGCTTCACCGAATCGAAGATACAAGTGAGCCTATGGAGCGTGGCCTTTTTGGCCAGCTTACTGCTGGTTTATGCCATCGGTGTTGTCGACGATCTTATTGGACTTAACGCACGCATTAAATTCACCGTGCAGATAATTACAGCCTGCACACTGCCCCTTTGTGGACTATACATCAACAATTTATATGGTTTTTTGGGCATCCACGAAGTGCCTTATTGGCTTGGTTTTCCCCCTCACCGTGTTTGTTATCACCTTCATAGATAATGCCATTAACCTCATCGATGGTATCGACGGCCTTGCTGGTGGCTTGGCAATGCTCGCGCTCATGGGCTTTTGCTTTATCTTCGGCCATGCGCAATTGGTGCCTTACGCCATTGTTGTGGTGTCGCTTATTGGCGTATTGATACCCTACATGCGCTATAATATTTGGGGAAAAGCCGAACAAAACCGAAAGATATTCATGGGCGACTCGGGTAGTCTTACCTTAGGCTTCATCCTAGGTTTCCTCTTTGTTAAGTCGGCCATGCACAATCCGCCCCTCATGACTGGGTCGCCAACGCGCTTTATGTTGGCCTATAGTCTGCTTGTTGTACCTGTTTTTCGATGTCGTTCGCGTAATACTCCACAGGCTTCGCACACGCCAACCTTTGTTTAATGCCGACAAAAAATCACATCCACCACAAGCTCATACGCCTGGGAATGACCCAACACCAAGCCCTAATCTTTATTCTTGGCTTGGCCGTGGCATACGTGGCTGTAAACCTTTTGCTGTTTACTACAATCTCGATAACAACCATCGTTCTGATTGATGTTGCTGTTTTCACCGTGATGCAGCTATTGCTTACACGCAAGGTGGAGCGTAAAGAATTGAAAATTGCCGCATGAAAAGAATATTCGACCTCATTATTTCGGCTCTTTGCCTTGTGATTTTCTCACCCCTCATCTTGCTTTGTGCCATTGCCATAAGGCTTGACGATGGGCTACCCGTTATCTATACACAAGAGCGTATAGGCCGAAACGGCAAACCTTTCTTTATCTATAAATTCAGAACGATGCGCATGGATGCCGAAGAAAACGGGCCCATGATGCTTGAGGTTGATGGCGACGACCGCCTTACACGCGTGGGTAAGTTTCTTCGCGAGCATCATCTCGACGAGTTGCCACAACTTTGGAACGTACTTATTGGCGACATGGCATTTATTGGTCCGCGCCCCGAACGCCGTTTTTACATCGACCAGATTATGCAAAGAGATGCCCGCTACGAACAACTTTACGCTCTTCGCCCCGGCGTAACCTCTTATGCCACCCTCTACAATGGTTATGCCGATACTATTGATAAAAATGCTTAAACGTCTTGAACTAGACCTTTATTATCTGCAACACCGTTCGTGGTGGATGGACCTACGCATCTTGGCTAGCACATTCTTAAAGATTGCTGGCGGGAAAAAAGTTTTAAGCGCCTGTATACCGCATCTGTAAAAACCGCTATCTGACACAGAATTTTAACTTATGTTGCAACATCAAGCAAAGACACTAGCAATCTAGCCGTATACAAGACACACCCAACCAAGGGCAATGTAACAGCAAATAACACCAAACTGCCCTCGTTGATTATTGATGTTGGCAAAAGCTAAACATTAAAAATCTTTTCTCTAGATAAAAAAACATTGGTTTATTGGCATTTTTACAATCAACAGACCAATTTATTATAAACACCATTATTTAGCGTGGACACCACGAACGCCCACTATTAACAGAATAATATAATCCCCTACTTGTTGTGGCCCACAGATTGGAGCCATCTGCAAAGATGTCGAAAAAATGAGCCATAAGAAGTAAGAATGCAACGAGCCGACCACGTTTTTACCACTGTTTTGTGAGCAATAAACACCCTTTGAGGTGCAAGCTAGCAATTCTCCTCCAAAAGACACTAAGGTTTATAAACGTGCCTACCGAATCATCGCTACAACGAGTGGTCCACGTGCAACCACCATTTGTTGAATACTCGATAATGTTTTTCAGACTATTGATGCGAATTACATCTCCGCCAAAGTTAATTAGTTGTGCCATGGTTGTGTCTCCAATGCCTACCCAGTTTTTTTCTAGGCTTTAATAGTAGATGTTTAGATGCGCTAACTGGCTGTGCTTATTTTTAGACCAGCTATTCATGGTTGCCCTGGTTCAAAGAAGCACAAACCCAACCATTTCACAGCAATTGCCATAAACCACTTGTGGCATGTTCAAAGTGTTAGTACAGCAACCATTTCTCATAATAAGCACTATCGCATTTGTTTTGTTTAAAATACGCGTGGGAAATATCAATATCTCCCCACTTGCAAAGTTATAGAATTTTAAACAGAATACACAAATATTATCAGCACAAATTTACTGCTATTTACCTAATTAAGCCTTTAACTGCCATATTCTCATTAAATTTTTGAGGGATAAACAATTTTACATTAAACCCCAATGGGCATTAACCCTAACAACAATCGCACTTATTACGAATAGATGGCATGGCTTATAAAATCTTAATCAACTATTGACAAAACAACAAACCATAATAAAAGATGCAAGATGAGACTATACCCAAAAACAAAAACACAAGACTATAGCCCTTGGTTTTTAAAAACTCATCTTGTTCACTAACTTTGTTAATTTCGGTGTTTTTATTTTACAAAAACACACTCTCCAAACAAGCCCCTTCTAGCAAAAAAACAACGTTAAAAAAACATGCTTTTTACCCCTTTTTCAGTCTTTTCGTATTTTTATTTTTACATCAATTTTGAGCACAGCAACTGCGTTTTTGCACCATTTTGCCTTTCTATTTGCGCGCTTGTTCACCAATTTTCATCGGCCTAAAAACCACTTTTAGCAGCTAAAAAGCCTTTTTAAAAACCGCATTTCAGCCCTAAAAAGGCGTATATTTATGCCGTCTACAACCCCTAAAAACCTTTCATAAATCGCAAAAATATTGCATTTAATTCTGCGTTTTGCACCATTTAGTCTTGCGTTTTGCAGCAAATAGCACTGCCTTTTAGTAGGAGTTAGCATTGCGTTTTTGCATGAGTTAGCACTGCGTTTTGGTGCATTTAGCGAGGCGTTTTTGCACCATTTAGCCCAAATTCTTGCCAAAAAACACAGCTTTTTTTCAACGAAAACCCGTTTCGTCGATATTTATTCGCAAACCATCTTTTATTCAAACAAACCCTTGCGAGAATCGATTATTTGCGCGCCGATGGACATTTGGTGACAAAAAGACGCTCACAATGTTAAAATTTACACCGTTTATTTTACACACAACAAAACCCATAAACAGCTTAGAGCTTAAAAATAACGGGATTACTAAAAAGAAATCCTTCAATTAAAAAAACACGCCAACCACTTAGTAGCGATAAACATTAAACATTAAAGCGCCTAACCCACCGAAATTCATCGAACACATGTTCATCCCAAACAAACACTTGCCAAAGACAATTCACCATCTAGACATAAATAAAAAGCCCCCTGATAATAACAAAAAAAGCCATAATATAGGCATCGCTAAAAATCGTTAATCTTGTATTGACTTGCATTTTTTTACGTTTATTTTTTTGTAAGTTTGCATTCAATAATAACTAAACCTGTATATTTACCAATATGGAAATGAACGATGGCCAAGGCACAACCAAAGCCACAGAGATGCAAAGCGACAACACGCTGAACCATTTTTGAAGAACAACTACAAGCATGGCCCGACGCCAAGCAACGTTTTAACGACCTTAAAGGCGTATTGCTCAAGGCTGTTACTTGCGCAGGCATACCATTTTACGTGCAATGCAATCCTGCACGTCTTGTTTCAACGAGTGCAAAGATTGATAAGGCAGCACTGGCACAACGCCCATGCTTCTTATGCGAGAAGAATAGACCAGAGGTACAAACGCAAATACCCATTGGCAACGACTTTGAACTATTGGTTAACCCCTTCCCCATCCTGCCACTGCATTTCACCATACCTGCAAAATGCACCAACCGCAACTTATTCGCGAACATTACGATAAGATGCGACAACTTCTTGACCGTTTCGAGCAACTCACCGTGTTTTATAATGGCCCTAAATGCGGTGCTTCTGCCCCCGACCACATGCACTTGCAAGCTGGTATGGGTAGCCATTTGCCCGTGCGCGACAATTGGGATATGCTTTACTCCAATCGCCAAACGTTGCTCGTGGCCCAAGATGGCGCTGAATTAGCAGCCCTCACTAATTATGCTTGTCCGGCATTTGCCATCATTGCCAACAATGCCGATACCGACGCGCAACTGTTTGAAACGCTTTACCAAGCCCTACCGCAACGTAAAGACGAAACCGAACCCATGTTCAACATCCTTAAATGGCGCCACAACAATGTGTTTATCACCGTGGTAATACCCCGCGACAAGCATCGCCCTGCCTGCTATTCGGCCGAAGGAGATGCACAAATGCTTATCAGTCCTGGGGCACTAGATATGGGCGGACTAATTATTACACCACGTAAAGAAGACTTCGACCGCCTAGACACACCCCTTCTCGAGGCCTTATTTAAAGAGGTGGGCATGCCCCAAAACACCTTCGAAGAAGTGAAACAAAAGGTGGCCAACCCATAAAACCAACCCTACACCAACAAAAAGATATAGACAACAACGAGAAAAAAAGCCAAACACCTAAGCGCGGCTACGGCTGGTAGGCCTCGTCTACGGCTTTATACGGACTATTCTCGTAGACCCCACAAATTAATAAACCCAGAAACGCAACACATCATGCAACTAAAATACAATGAAGCGCCCCAAGTATCGGTGGGCATCATGAGCGCAAAAGAGATAGATTTCGTGCTTAACGCAGCCTATAAAGTAAACGATAACGAAGCACAAGGCCAACAAAAAGTAAGCCTTAGCAATAATCATATTGTATGGAATGGAGAAGAATACACCCAATTAACCTTCCAACCCAGCCATGAAGAGGCCAATTTCTCGCTTCATAATGTTACCATTGGTGTGAATTTCCACTGGGAACAACAACAAACACAAACCTTTAAGGGTACATTACGACTGGTGATAGACGGAGACAAAATTGTGGCCATCAACCAACTATCGGTTGAAGACTATCTTGAAAGTGTGATATCAAGCGAAATGAGCGCCACCTCTAGTCCCGAATTACTAAAGGCTCATGCAGTTATCTCGCGCAGTTGGCTGCTTGCCCAGATACAAAATCGCGACAAGAAAACAGCTGCTTCGGCCACATCATCGGCATTCGTGATGAACGAAAACGAGATTGTAAAATGGTACGACCGCGAAGACCACACGCTCTTCGACGTGTGCGCCGACGACCATTGCCAACGATATCAAGGCATAACCAAGGCCACTAGCAAACATGTGGCAGAGGCAGTGCAAGCCACTCGTGGCCTGGTGTTGTTATCCGACGAGGGTATCTGCGACGCCCGCTTTAGCAAATGCTGTGGTGGAATGGTTGAAGAATATCGTTATTGCTGGGAAGACGAAGACAAACCCTACCTTAAAGTGGTGCGCGACAATGCCAACGCAACGGTAGACGTAGACCCTAACCAACGAGTCAAATAGCGATGATTGGATACGCTCTAACCCCGACGCATTTTGTAACACCCACGATGCACGCATACTTTCGCAGGTGCTAAACGACTTCGACCAAAACCACAACCGACTTTTTATCGCTGGCGTGTGGAATACACTCAAGAAGAAGTGGGACAGCTGCTCAAAAAGAAATTGGGCATTGATTTTGGGCTTATTACTGCCTTCGAACCGCTTGAAAGAGGAAAAAGTGGCCGAATATCGCGCCTTAAAAATCGTTGGAACAAAAACGCACACTCGTATTGGGAAAAAGAACTGGAAATACGCCGCGCACTTAGCGAAAGCCACCTATATAGTTCGGCATTCGTGGTGGATGTGACCGAACGCGATGCCCAAGGGCTGCCCCTACGCTTCGTATTTATAGGTGCAGGATGGGGCCACGGTGTGGGACTGTGCCAAATAGGCGCCGCCGTAATGGGCGAAAAAAAGGTTATCCTTTCCACGAGATTTTGGCTCACTACTATCCAGGAGCCGAACAAAAACGCCTCTACCCATAAACAACACAAAGGCGCGGGAGAAGCCTTGCAACAAGTGCTTCCCCACCCTTTACAATAAAGCCAACACCAAAGGCAATCTGCACACAAAGCATAACGCCTAAAGTGCAAACAAACAAGCCTGCTAAAGCAGGTGGTATCAAGCAACAACACCGCATATGACCACAGCCAAAGAAACCCCATGGAGATGGCTGCCTACAACCCTATATAGGCACAGGAACGGCACAAGCCGCCATCGCCACACTTGCACTTTTGCTTTATAAGCAACTGGGATTGGGCAATGCAGAAATAACCTTTACACGGGCTGGTTGTTTCTGCCTTGGCTATTGCGCCCATTGTGGTCGCCATTTGTGGGACTAATACGCACCCCCGATGGTGGATTGTGGCCATGCAACTAATGCTTGGCGTGGCTTTAGGCGGCGTGGCATTCACCATACCTACAGCCCATTGGCTGCAAGGCACATTGTTTTTTTCTAGTGCTTTTTAGCCTTTGCTTTAGCCATTCACGAAACCGAAGCCGACATTTTTTTACCACGACACCCTAGGAAAAGCCATGCGCACGGGGCTAGCAGGTATGCCAGGCATATTCCGCTTGCTAGCCTTTATCTTTGTGCAAGGCTTCTTGGTGATGGTGGTTGGCAACTTGCAATTGCTTTATCGCAACAGCATAAGCCTGTCGTGGAGTTTGGTATTCTATTCTGTTGCAGGCCTTTTTATTCTTGCTTGGCTATGGCATCGCACAGCATTACCCACCCCTTACAACGAGTCTATCCACCTTCTACGCAAACAACAGCGATGCGAACAGATGGCCGAACGATGGATGGAGGTAAAAAAAGCAAGTACAAACGCTATTTACACAGCACACCCGTCAACAGCTGTTGGCCGTGTTCTTTTTCGCCTTTATCTTCTTATTTCCCGAAGCACTCACTTCTAAGGTGGTGATGCTCTTTCTTGTTGATGCCAACCACAACGGCGGTTTAGGACTTTCGCCACAAGAATTTGGGTTGGCCTTTGGTACGGTTGGCGTTGTAGCACTTATTGCTGGCAGTTTGATTAGTAAAAATCTCATTGCCACGAAAGGCTTGGCTACATGCATCTTGCCAATATCTGCAGCACTGTTGTTCACCAATGCATTCTATATTGCGCTTAGTGAGACGCAGCCAACGAGTTTGGGAGTCATCGCCATCAGCATACTTTTGGGACAAATGGGCTTAGGAATGGTGCTAAGTGTTTTCCACGAGGCTTTGAAAACCTTAGCCAACAAACTAGCCCAGCCAGTGGCGCTGGTGCTGCTCACTTCTGTTTTGGCCTTAGGTCAAATGCTTCCAAGCATGTTCTCGGGTGCGCTACAAGAGTGGTGGGGCTACAACAATCTCTTTCTTGCTGCCTTTATATGTGGTATTATCTCGCTAGCGGGATGCTTTTTGGATAAAACCCATGCTACAACATGAACACAATGAAAACAAAAATAAAAACGGTTTGGAGTTTTTAAAACTAAAACTCACTGCAGAAGGTTAAAGAGGTATAGAAAAACAAGCCTATATCCCACACCCACAGACGAAAAAGGCACTATCGGCACAATATGCCAAGAAAAAAAACAACCCAAGGCTAGCGCCATAAGTCTATAAAAGCAAAATAATGCTAGAACAATGAAATAACTTCAAACATCGTGCGTTATAAATATAATATGAAACACAAATTCGCCGTATTAATTTGGGCATGCCTTACGCCCGCATTTGCCTTGCAAGCGCAGGTGTGGCGCGAAACAAACGAACACGGAAAAATAAACTTAGGCAAAGACTTGGGCTACACAGTAGAAGCCCAAGCAACAGCCTCTAGCGGACAAACACCCCTTTGGCTCAATGCCAACAAGCACGGACTGAGTTCGCTTGAGAAAACCAACGCCTACCTAATGGCGGGCATCGAACGCCCACTATCTACCGACTCGGTGCGAAAATGGGCCGTGGGCTATGGCCTTAATGTGGCCCTTACGCATGGCTTCACAAGCAGGCTGGTGGTAGACCAAGCTTTTGTGCAGGCACGTTGGCTCTACGCCACGCTCACCGTTGGCAGTAAACGCCATCATATGCAACTAAAAAATGAGACACTAAGCACAGGATCACAGTTGCTGGGGATCAACGCCCGCGCGATACCACAGGTGCGTTTAGCCTTAGAAGACTATTGGATATTGCCCTTTGGCAATGGCTGGCTACACCTAAAAGGACATGTGGCATATGGTAAAACCACCGACGACAAATGGCAAAAGGAGTTTTTCGGGCCAACAAAGTCAATACACCGAAAAACGTGCTCTTTCACAGCAAGGCTGGCTATTTGATGATTGGTAACCCCGAGCGCTTTGCTCCCATGTCACTAGAACTGGGATTGGAGATGGCTTCTACTTTCGGCGGAACATCTTACACACCACAACCAGATGGCACAGTGAAGACAATACACGGACGAACCGGACTAAAATCGTATTGGAAAGCATTCTTGCCAGGCGGTGGAGACGTGGGCGAAACAACCTATCAAAACGCCGAAGGCAACCAGCTGGGCGCATGGCTAGCAAGAGTAAATTATGATGCAGACACATGGCGGTTTTCTATTTATGCCGACAAATACTTCGAAGACCACTCGTCGATGCTACAATTGGACTACGATGGCTATGAAACAGGCGAAGACTGGTTGCAAAAAGAAGCGGAGATTTTTGATGTACGACTTTAAAGACTGGATGCTTGGAACTGAGTTGAGTTTTAAATACGGACGATGGATTTCGGGGTTGGTACTGAATATCTCTACACCAAGTATCAAAGTGGGCCTATCTACCACGACCATACCGCTACCATTGCCGACCACCTTGGCGGACAAGACGAGTATTACAACCACTATATATACACGGGCTGGCAACATTGGGGGCAGGTAATGGGCAACCCCCTTTATCGTTCGCCACTCTATAACACCAATGGCAACATCAATGTAGCCAACAATCGCTTTGTGGCTTGGCATCTTGGCATAAGCGGACAGCCCACAGACGACTTGAGTTATCGCCTACTTGCCACCTACCAAAACGGACTTGGCACCTACGCTAACCCCTTTGAGAAAAAAGAATATAATGTAAGCCTGCTGCTTGAAACCCGCTATCAACTGCGCAATCAATGGCAAGTTACAGCAGCCCTTGGGGCCGACATGGGACGCATATTGGGCTACAAATGGGGTGCTCAGCTAACCGTGGCCAAGAAAGGACTCTTTTAAATAAGACAAAGACAAACAATATGCAACAAATAATAACCAACATATATAAGAATAAGGGCATAACAACAATGGCCCTTATGACACTTATAACACTGGCGTTTTTTGCTAGTTGCCAATTAGAAATGTCGCGTAACAAAAAGCTAGACGGCTATTGGCGACTACAACAAATAGACACCATCGGCACGGCTGGTGTGAACACAATAGAGGGCATGCGCATATTTTGGGCTTTTTCAACATAAGCTGCTCGAGATGAAAGATATTAACGACAGAGTATCAAAAATGCCTGTTGCGCTTTGAAAGAGAAGGAGACAGCTTGCTACTTTCGCAACCCTATCTATACGATCGCGAACATGGAGACCAGCCTATAACCAACACAGACGTACTGAAATACTACGGTGTAAACAGCCTGAACGAACATTTCAGAATAGACAATCTCACTAGTTCGCACATGGTTCTTAGTTCGCGCAGATACAGACTGCACTTCGTTAAGTTCTAAAGGCGTAACAACGCAACATCAGTGGATAACAAAAAGGCAAAAAAATACGCATTAAAGAAAAGAATGCAACTTTTTTTCTTCGTACCTTTGCAAAACAAGCAAACATGGCCTATATAGGCCACTTGCCTTACATCCACAAGCAACAAAAAAACAATAACAAAAAAACAATCTTAAGGCGAAAAAGAATGTAATAAAACGCCTTTTTCAAGAGTTTATAAAATGGCACTTAGGGCTGCAATACAGTTCAAGCAAGAAAAACATCTTTTGCACACCATAAAGCGCCATCACAATCAGGACAAACAAAAATAAACGTTGTGACAGAAACCATAAAAGGTGCTGACAATAAATGCATCAGCCACAAAAAAACTATGGCACAGACTGCACAATGAGGTAAAAAAACATAAAAAAACGGGAGATGAAAAGAAGTGTTTTACTTGTGCTGCTAGTTACCCTTTGCTCGTTAGGGCTAAGGGCACAATCATCAATGACCGACTCGCAGGTGATGCAATTTGTGCTTAAAGAACACGAAGCAGGAACTTCACAAACGCAAATCGTAACAAAAATTGATGCAGCGCGGAGTTGACATACAACAGATTAGGCGCGTGAAATCTGCTTACGAACGTGTGGCAAAAAAACAAGGGACTGGGCCAGGTGAGTAACAATACCGACAAGGGCATACCCACGGAAGAAGGCCGTATGCGAAAAAACAACGGCGAAAACAAAAGCGAAACGAAAAACAACATGATGGTAAAGGGCGTGCAAATAAACGAGCGCGAACAACTATCCACCACACATAACAATACCGAACATAAGCAAATGATGCTAGAGTTGGACGAGTTTATGCCCGACTCGACCACCTTATTTGAACGTGAAAGACTAAAACTCTTCGTGGGCAAGATGCATAAAAAAGTGTTTGGACGAGATATTTTTTTAACCGCAAAGACCTTTCGTTTGAGCCTAACATGAACATCGCCACACCACAAAACTATCGTTTAGGACCTGGAGATGCCGTGAATATCGATATTTATGGCGCATCGCAAAAATCGGAACAGACAACCGTTTCGCCCGATGGCGATGTGATAATTGAGGGATTTGGACCAGTACAGGTAAGCGGACTAACCGTTGCCGAGGCCAATGCTCGCTTGCGTTCAACACTAGGGGCGCGCTATAGTAGTTCGCGTGTACGCCTTACAGTGGGGCAAACACGCACCATCATGGTAAACGTTATGGGCGAAGTGAAACAACCCGGCACATATACGCTATCGGCTTTCGCGTCGGTTTTCCATGCCTTGTACATGGCAGGCGGCATTAACGACCTTGGAACACTTCGCAATATTAAAGTGTACAGGCAGAACAAACTGGTTACGGTGGTAGACATATACGACTATATACTGAACGGAAAGCTAACTGGAAACGTAAGACTAGCCGATAACGATGTTGTTGTGGTTGGTGCCTACGATTGCTTGGTGAACCTAACGGGTAAAGTAAAACGCCCAATGTACTACGAAATGAAACGTAACGAAAGCGTTGGAACACTGCTAAAATACGCTGGAGGATTTACTGGCGATGCTTATACCAAGGCTGTTAGACTGGTGAGAAAGACAGGACGTGAATACTCAGTTTTTAATGTAGACGAGTTCGATTTCAACACTTTCCATCTCGCAGATGAAGACTCGGTGAGTGTAGATTCAATCTTACCACGCTTTTCAAACATGGTGGAGGTGAAAGGAGCCGTGTTCCGCCCTGGAATGTACCAGGTGGGCGGTTCTATCAATAGCGTTCGCACGCTGATAGAACACGCAGAAGGCATTACAGAAGAAGCCTTTACGGCTCGCGCAGTGATGCATCGCATGCGCGCCGACCGCACCCTAGAGGTGATACCAGTTGACATCGAAGGTATCATGAATGGCAAAGTAGCCGATATCCCCCTGCAAAAAAACGACGTGCTGTTTGTTCCCACAAAGGGCGAGATGATGCAACAGCAAACCGTAACCATACATGGAGAAGTGATGTATCCAGGCATTTATAAGTTTGCCGCAAACGAAACGCTAGAAGACCTGGTGTTACAGGCAGGTGGTTTGAAAGAGTCGGCCTCAACAACAAAGGTGGATGTGGCTCGCCGTATAGTAAACCCAAAAGCCCTTAGCACCGATTCTGTGATTTCGCGCACCTATACCTTCGCCCTAAAAGACGGTTTTGTGGTAGACGGAGAAGCAGGCTTTACGCTACAACCATTTGATGAAGTGTATGTTAGAAAAAGCCCAGGCTACAACATACAGAAAAACATCTCGGTGCAAGGACAGGTGATGTTTGCGGGAACCTACACGCTTACGAGCAAAAAAACGAACGTCTTAGCGATGCCATCAAGCGAGCAGGAGGCGTAACCGACTTGGCTTATATTCGCGGAGCACGGCTAGAAAGACGCATTACCCCCGACGAAAGGCTACGCATGGAAACCGTTTTGCGACTGGCAGACATGCAAAAACGGCAAGAAAAGACACCTTAGAGAAAGAACGTCTTGACCTTGGCGACACGTACTATGTGGGCATAGAACTAGAGAAAGCATTGGCAGAACCAGGTGGCGACGCCGACTTGGTGTTACGCGAAGGCGACAAACTCATTGTACCCGAGTACAACGGAACAGTAAAAAAATTAGCGGCAACGTAATGTATCCCAACACCGTGGCCTACGAGAAAGGTCGCCGACCTGCATGGTATATCAACCAAGCAGGCGGATTTGGAAACCGAGCAAAGAAAAAGCAACACCTATATCATATACATGAACGGAACCGTGGCTCGCGTGGGGCATAATGCCAAAAATACTTCCCGGTTGCGAGATTATTGTGCCCACAAAGCCCGAGAACAATGGTAAGACACTAACCCAATGGCTCTCCGTTGGAACAACAATGGCCGGACTAGCAACTTTGATAGCCACGATTGCGAATTTGATAAAGTAATGTACAGAGCTTAACATTCTAGTAGATAAGATGAGTAACAAAAAAATAACCATGCCGATATTGTCAGCATCGCCCGACGTATCAGTAACAAAAAGAAGCTGTTTCTCAAAGTGAGTATCATCACTTTTTATATTATCATGCATTATCATTCTTCCCGTTCCACGATACTACGTTTGCAAAATTGAATTAGCACCAGAGATAGGTACGTCAGAAGCAGGCGGTAGTCTTTCGGATTTAGCGTCAACATTTGGATTGAATTTAGGAAGTGGCATCACTGGCGATGCCATTTCGCCCGACCTTTATCCAGAACTACTGAAATCAAACGATTTCATTTATAACCTTATCGCTTGTCCAATAAAGACAGCCGACGGTAGCGTTTCAACAACATATTATGAATATCTGCTCAAATATCAGAAGCAAAACCCCTTAACAGCACCTTTTCGCTGGATTGGCAAACTATTTAAAAAGAAAAAGATAAGTAAGCCTATCAAATCCATCAACAAATTCAATCTCACAGAAGAGGAATCGAATATCTTTAGCAAAAATAGGCGATAATATTAGTTGCCAAATTGACTTAAAAACAAGAAAAATAACATTGTCTGTTGAAGACCAAGATCCTTTGGTTTCGGCAACGATGGCAGAACAGTTACGTAAAAAGCTGCAAGAGTTTATTACACAATACCGCACAAGTAAATCGCAACGTGATTTGGAATATTATACAAAGCTAAGTAGACAAGCAAAGGCAGAGTATGAAAAAGCACGTCAGAGATATAGCACTTTCTCAGACTCAAACATGGATGCAATACTTGTTTCGTTTAACTCAAAAAAGGAAGACCTTGAAAATGAAATGCAATTGAAATATAATGCCTACACAGCACTAAACACACAGATGCAAACGGCACAAGCAAAAGTTCAAGAGACGACGCCTGCTTTCACCACCATCAAAGAAGCCTCAGTACCCTTACGTCCTGCAGGTCCTAAACGTATGGCCTTTGTTGCAGCAATGCTTATTCTCTCATGGCTTGTTACGGCCTTTTACTCCTGTCGTGATCTGTTTATCAATAGCTTCTTACACGAGGAGTAAAAGATGGCAAAGGCATTATACTTATTGGCTGTATTGTGCAGCATGACCTCTCAGATACCAGCTGTGCTTGATTCGGGAGGCGACCAATACCTCAAAGCTGTTTGGGTGTTGCCTTTTCTCTATTTGCTACTATCTAATCCTCGTTCTTATCTAAAGAACGAGCTATTGTTTTTTTATTTCTTTGTTTTTCATTTTTCGCCTACTATTGTTTTGTTTGCGATATGTTTACAGATGGGAAATACTTTACTGAAGATTTGTATAACACCGCCGTTTCGTTACTGATGACGACAGTGTCGTTCAACTTTTGGAAAAAACCATAGCAGTAATGGCGTTCTGCAAGCTATTTGTCTTATCTTTGCAGTATCGGGTACGATATTAGCCATCAATGTCTATATCAATTTTTCTACAAAGGAGCAAGCGTTACCTCTGCCACTTATGCCTTTAGTGATAAAAACTCTGTTGCTCAGATTCTACTTTGCTGTGTTACGTTTGTTCTGATTTTCAGTCAGTCGTCTACTAGACTGATGCTTTGGGTAAATCGTTTTCTAGCATTAATCATGCTGTTCATACTTATCATACTACGTTCTAGAGCAACCTTTGTAAGTGGCCTTGTCATTATTGGCTATTATATTTTCAAATCAGGAAATAAACGAGCACGCTACTGGTTTTTTTATTATCCTTTCCTTAGTAGTTATGTATATCGCCTCGAACACCAGCGCATCGGATATCATTTACAATGGTATTATTATGGGTGGGCGTGATGCCAGCGACGTAAATGATGTAAGTTCGGGGCGTGTATTTTTAGTAATGATTGCCATCGCGCAGATTCCAGAACATCTTTGGGTTGGTATCGGCGACTATTACGTAGACTGTATGCCTATCAACATCTTGCTGCAATATGGTGTTGTGGGTGTAATCATAGTCTTTACATTTCTTTTCTATCTCTTCCGCATCCTTAAAAAACACCACAAAACAGGAAAGATTTGCTCCACGGCCTATATTATCTACCTTTCGTTTTTGGTAAATGCGCTTTTTTTGAAGCGCGACCTCCATTCGGTCCAGGTGTACGTAGTTTTACACTTTGGATGCTGGTGGGTTTTGCTTTGGCCGAAATTTGCAAGAGCACCAAAAACAAAGAGATAAGCAAACAGCCTATTCTTCCTACCACCAAGAACTCTTGACTTATGAAGTGGATAACGCACAAAGTGAATAAGCTAAAAGCAAAGCCGTTTAGCTAAAGATTCGTTCTGGTCGGTTTTTTTGGAAACGGAATAGGTAATGTGATACTGTTAGTCACCAGTATGCTAGTAGCACGTATGCTGAAGAAAGATTTATTTGGCGAATTTGGCATGGTGAAGAATACCATGTTTTACATTGCCTCCTTCTCTACTTTCGGATTGGGCTACACTTCAACCAAGTTCATTGCTCACGCAATAGAAGAACATAGAAGTGGTGTATCTTCCATTGTGCGAGCTGTGTCTATCATCACACTAGTTTCATCCTTAATAATGAGTGCGCTATTGTTGTTATTTGCAGAACAACTAGCCCTTTATATCCAGACACCACAGTTGGCTCAGCCCTTTTCGTTTTCTGGGACTCATACTCATTACCAAGGCTGTTTCGACTACGCAAACGGGCATTCTTGCGGGTTACAAAAGCCTTTAAACCACTGGGAATAAACACCATTATTTCGAGTTTGGTATTGTTAGTGGTTAGTTTACCGCTTACCCACTTCATGGACGTGTATGGAGCTTTGCTGGGTTTACTTTCCTCGCAGCTAGTTTTATGCATTGCAAACGGCATTATCATTAAGCGAATTTCTCGCACACAAAAACGATTTCCACAAGAAAAAGCCTATCGCCAACAATCAAAAAGATCTTGAAATTCTCTTTTCCTGTGGCATTGCAAGAACTATCGTATACAATTGTAACTGGGGCGCAATGCTACTAATTTCAAAAATATGCAGCAATTGGAGAGGTTGGTCTATTCACAGCAGCAACACAATGGGGGGCCATTATCCTGTTTATCCCCACCCTTTTTACAAAAACGTGATTCTGTCTTACCTCTCTGGTCTGACGAAAAAACACAAAAATACCATCAGCGTTTTCTATGGCAAATGATGGCACTCAACTTGATTTGCTCCATTCTTCCCTTCCTGGGTATTCTAGCACTCTCAGGAGTAATCACCTCGTTCTACGGCAATAGTTTCGCCGACTTGCGTGTGGTCATCAATGTTTACGCATTTGCCACTATACCAATGTGTCTTACTAGCGTATTACAAGCAGACTTATTGGCCAAAGGGCACAATTGGATGTTGTTTATTCTACGTACAATAAGAGACGTTGTGATTGTTGTAACTGCCTATCTATTATTTTCTACACAACCCGAACAAAGCACTGCCCTCAACCTCTCACTTATTAATGTGGTGGCGTATAGTTTATCAGCAATAACGCTATTTGTTTTTTTCTACAACGCGCAACCAACAAGATAACGACGAAAACTAATACCAATTCTTCAATGCACACGCAAGAGGAAACCCAATAACCCTAATAGGTTGCCCATATAATCAAAAAGAATTAAAGATGAATACGATTACTTCCAAATCGCTTTGCCTCATTAGCAATATTGGTTCACACTATCGCTTCCCCATCTTCAGCGAGATGGCTAAGCTTTTTGCATGCCATTTTTTTATTTGGGCGACAAGGTTAATACGCCAATTAAAAAGGTTTGATTATAATCAATTGTCAGGCTATCAACAAACCATAAAAAACGTTTACTTCGGTCCGTTTTATTGGCAAAGGCGTTCGGTAAGGTTGCTTTTCAAGCCCTATCGTTATTATATCATCGACGGCGAACCCTTTTGTCTTTCGTCGTGGGCCATACTGTTGCTTGCAAAACTCACCCGAAAGAAAAACCATTGCTTGGACACATGGATGGTATGGCAGAGAGGGAAAGGTAAAAAGCATTATTAAAAAAATGCTTCTTCTCTTTGCATTCAGCCCTCATGGTTTACAGCGAATATGCCATCAACTTGATGAAAAAAAGAGGGAATACCTAACAATAAGATGTATTGTATTGCCAATTCGATAGATTCGGACAACGAACGAGCCATACGAGAGCGACTTATCCACAACGACATCTATCGCAAACATTTCGTTAACGACTACCCTACAATTATCTATTGTGGAAGAATACAAAAGAGAAAAAAAGCTAGAAATGCTGGTGGATTGCGCTTCACAACTTAAGCAAGAAGGTCGCCCCGTCAACATTGTTTTCGTTGGAAAAGATGTTGATCAAGTTCGTATCGACCAATATGCCGAAACCCAAAACGTAGCAGACTGTATCTGGATGTATGGCCCTTGCTATGATGATGAGGTTCTTGGACAGCTGTTTTACAATGCACACGTGTGCGTTTCGCCTGGAAATGTTGGCCTCACAGCCATTCATTCGCTCACTTTTGGATGCCCTGTTGTTACCCATAACAACTTTGCTTATCAAATGCCAGAGTTCGAGGCCATACGTCAAGGCGAAACGGGTTCATTCTTCGAACAAGGCAATCCGCAAAGTCTAAAGCGCGAAATTGAACGCTGGATATGTGTCGACTCCATCAAACGCAACGAAACAAGGCGTAAGGCTTTTTGACGAAATAGATAGAAAATGGAATATTCATTATCAAACGGAAATTATTAGAAAGGTAATAAATGATGTATAACCCCAACCCTTCGCAACGTCTACGTGGCTTTGTTAGACAACAAGTGCTTAACGTTTTGGGGGCTTGGGCAACCCCCGCCCCAGGCATTCACATTCTGAATGGACACAGAATTGCCCACGAAAACGAGCCACACACTTTTTAAAAACCTTACTACAAGAGCTGTCGCAGAAGGTTTCTTTCATCAAAATTGAGGAGGCTGTAGAGCGCATAATGCGCAAAGAACAGCCCCACAAACCGCTTGTGGCATTCACTTTCGACGATGGATTTATGGAGTGTTACGACATCTTTGCTCCACTCTTGGAGGAGTTTGGCACTAACGCACTCTTCTTTGTCAACCCCAACTATGTGGATGGAGACGCTTCTTACATCGAAAATTTTAATAATCATGTTGTTCTTACCGAAGGAAAGACGCCTTTACGATGGACGCATCTAAAGGAACTGGCCAAACGTGGGCACATCATTGGCGCCCACACCATGGACCATTACATGATTAATACCAACGACGAGCAAACGCTTCGCTACCAAATAGAGAATTGTAAATCGGTAATTGAGCAACAAATTCAACACCCTTGCAACTATTTTTGCCTTTCCCTATGGTAGACTTACGCATGCTAACCAACTGTCGATAGACATTGCATGCAATACCTATAAGCATGTGTTCTCTCAATCGAACTACAAACATTACTTTTCCTTTAATGGTAAAGTAATCAATCGTAGACATTTCGAACCATTCTGGCCTATTAATCATATCACCTATTTCATCAGTTGCAACAAAACCCTACGAATGAGAAAAAATTGCTGCAAATAAACATCACAGCCAACTGGGGTTCTCATGGAAAAAAATTGCTGAAGGAATCGGAATGGCTGCTATAAAAACAAGGTTGGCAAAGTTTCATCGCTTACGGCAGATGGGCCAACCCCAGTGCGTCTAATCTCTTTCACATTGGTAGTAAATGGGATGAAATGCACCATGCCATTAGCTCGCGACTGTTTGACAATCACGGTCTGATGTCTAAAAAGGCTACAGCAGAATTGATTCAATACGCAGAAAGAATAAAACCCGACATCATACACTTGCACAACATTCACGGTTATTATCTTAATTATCCGCTATTATTTCAATATCTTGCCCAAAACAACATTCCTGTGGTTTGGACTCTACACGACTGTTGGACCTTTACCGGGCACTGTGCCCATTACGAATATTGCGGATGCGAACAATGGAAGACGCATTGTTTGAAATGTCCACAAAAAGCACGCTTACCCCAAAAAGTTGGCTAACCGATCGTTCGTATCGCAACTTCGAACAGAAGAAAGAAACATTCTTATCACTCAGACGCCTAACACTTGTCCCCGTAAGCCAATGGTTACAACGCCAGTTACAGCAGTCGTTTTTCAAGCACACCCCCACACAACTTATATATAATGGTATTGATACGAATGTTTTTAGCAAACAAACGGAAGTAAACTGGATTAAAAAGAAATACGCCATCCCTGAATCATGTGCAATCGTTTTGGGCGTAGCCTCCAACTGGTATCGTAAAGGTTTGCCCGATTTTCTTCAACTCGCATCACTCTTGCCCCCATCTATCCGTATTGTTCTTGTGGGATTAAGTAAGTCTCAACAACAATTAGCAGCACAAGCTGGGATTATTGCTATCAATAGAACAGACAACATTCAAGAGCTTTGTGCACTGTATTCTGCAGCAAATGTATATTTCAATCCCACCTGGGAAGACACATTTCCCACAACCAATCTCGAAGCAATGGCATGCGGAACACCTGTGGTGACCTACAAAACAGGGGGGAGCACAGAAGCTATAACACTCGAAACTGGGGCTATTATAGAAAAAAAGGTGACATACAAACAGCTGCCATCGAGATAGGACGCCTATGCCAACAGCCCGCCTCAACTTTCGAGGATGTTTGTAGGCAACACATTGTACGGTATTTCAACAAAGAAGAGCGCTTTATAGAATACCTCAACCTTTATGCGCAATATCTATAAATTGAGTGATTACTATAGGCTAAAAATGTTTGCTGGCAGAAAACATTTTAGCTTACAGCAACAACTCACAATACATTTTTTTCCACAACTCTTTTTAACCTACCTTCATATTTCGAGGCATGCGCAATGCGTATTCTCTTTAAGTACTTACCCAATTCTTTAGGGCTGTATTTTTCAGTAAATAGTATTCGATTAGAAAAGCCACCAAGAAGTTTTTATAATAAGGAAGTTCGTTAATTGTTCTAGGCTTTTTCATCGTCAATTACTTCTTCTCCCACCGGATATTCGTCCTCTTCATCAAAATCAAGTTGCATTTTGCTTTCAACAAAAGATGTAGCTTCCTCTATGTTTGTGCTTAGTAATGCCTTTTAAATCTTCAATCTCAATTCGAGCAGCCACCAATCTTTCCCTGTCATAATCTAGCAACGAAAAAGGAACTATGTTATCAATCTCAACGTACCTTTCTTGTACTGCCTTTTAGAAGCGTTTCTGTATAGCCCACTGTTAATAAATTCGTTTATCTTATTCATCTTCGTAATTCGCATTTATTTATAGGTATTATTAGTATAAGCTTGTATTTCTTAGAATCTCATACCTTACACTAAGCACCAACATGATTCGCACTCCATGCCATCAACGAATAATCGCCATAACTTATTACAGTTATAGCGATTACCTGATGTTAAACAATCTTGCTTTTACCCTTATTAAGAGTACGTAATGTGGAGCTGGTGGGATTCAGAACCCACGTCCAAACAGGGAAACCATACGCTTTCTACACGCTTATTCCGGCCTGCGATTTTCGTGCATTGGCAAGACCCGGACCACCAACCAATGCCTTATCCCCTAAAATTTCATCTAGTGAGCGAGGCCTCACCAAACTATTTCCGATTTATCTGCACCGCTTTATCAGCTGGCTTCGGAACAACAGCCTCTGAGCGATGTCTCGTTCCATTACCTTGTAACGGAATAAAGCCCGAAATCTACTATACTTCGATTAGGCAGCGAGAGCGTAATTTCTTTCGCCAATTAAATTTTTGATAACTGGGATTATGGAGCCAGCCACCTACGCTCCGCGTGCTTACATACCATTTCATCCCGCTGTCAAATCCAGTCAACCCCGGTTTTATGCCTTTCGCGCTTCTGTTGCTTTATTAAACACTGCAACAGTCAATGCTTTGGGCATGGCGAAATGCCATGAATTAGTTTGCAAAATTACATAATAATCTCATCACCTGCAAGTTTTAAGCCCTAATTTTACACTTTTTGATTATCTTACATCGTATCATGCAATAAGACGCCACATTCTTCGTTTAAGGCTATAGTTAATTCATCTATGAAGGTAAGCATAATAACAGTGGCCTTTAACAGTGCTGCAACTATTGCACATTGTATGCAATCGGTGTTAGACCAGTCGTATTCTAACATCGAATACATTGTTGTTGACGGACTTTTCCAAAGACAACACGCTCAATATTGTTCGCGAGTTTGAACCTTTGTTCGCAGGCAAAATGCGTTGGATTTCCGAAAATGACAATGGCATATACGACGCCATGAATAAGGGTTTGCACATGGCTACTGGCGATGTGGTGGGCATTTTAAATTCCGACGACTTCTTTACGGCCAACGATGTTATTGAGAAGGTGACACAGGCCTTTACTGATGATAAAATCGATGCTGTTTATGGCGATGTGCATTTTGTGCGCGAAACCAACCTTTCTCGATGTGTTAGATATTATTCTTCGGCTGGTTTTCGCCCATGGTGGCTTCGTTTTGGCATTATGCCGGCTCATCCCTCGTTCTATGCTCGCAAAGAAGTGTTTCAAAAGGCTGGACTTTACAAAACCGACTATAAAATAGGTGGAGACTTTGAAATGATGGTTAGACTCTTCAAACGCTTCGACATCAAGACCAAATACCTACCCATGGTTTTTGTCACGATGCGTATGGGTGGCGCTAGCACCAAGAATGTGGGTAGCCGACTAACCTTATTGCGCGAAGACACGCGTGCTTGTAGGGAGAATGGTGTGTACACGCATCCGTTGCTTATCTGTTTAAAATACTTTTATAAGGTACTCGAATTTAGGTTTTAGCCTTATTCTTTCTATTCGCTAATTAACTTTTAAGGTGTATAACAGCACAATTCACACCGTTATACATTTCCTAAACCTTTATCAACTGCATTTGCTAGAGCGAATTTCGCTCAATTTACACGCAAAAAAAAAGGTATGCTTTATCTCAAAGCATACCGTCTGTCATTAACAACTCTCTTTTCTTTATTCGTATCCTATAATCTTTACTTTCAAAATGCTATACCTTATTTGAGAACTTTTTCCTAAATCAATCTTTTACCTTAGCGAGGATAAGTGGTGAGGGAGGGCTATTGGCTATCGGCCAACATTGTCGCCCCACCCTGTTACTTAACCTACGGGGCCTATGGCATAGCCCCTATACCTATTTAATGTTTATCTTCGTCCGCCAAAGTGGCCACCACCCGAATTACCATTTTGTGGGTTGGCATTGTTGTTATGTGGCGTATAGGTTGAACCTGAGTTACCACCACCGCCAAACGAACGACCTGAAGTAGAGGGTGTTGAACCTCCCGAGCCCTGTGAGCGTGTAGAATTGAAGGGCGTTACGCTTGGTTGTGTGTTGTTGTAAGACGAACCACCATTGTTTCCGCCGAACGAACGGCCAGAGGTTGATGGTTGTGAACCTTGCGAGCGACTAGGACTGAAGGTGTTGTTTGGCACATCTGCCGAACTTCCTTCTCCTGAGCCATTGTAATAACGTACTCCTCCAAAATGTCCGCTACCATAGTTATCGTTGTAATCACGATTTCTGCGAGCTGTGCTCCTGGTGCTACTTGGGCGATCGTAACGGTCATCCCTGTCGTATCCGTATCCAAAATCGCGTCCCGAATGTCGTGACGAGGAACTTCTATTATAGTTGTCGTAGTCACGACCTTGGTTCGACCATTGTCTTGAGTCGTAACCATAACCATAGTTGTCATAACCATTGTCGTTATATCCGCCAAATCTGTAGCCACGTCCATAATCGCCACGTTGGAATCCGTCTCGCATACCGTAACTTCGTGAGCCTCCAAACTGTCTTCCACTGTATCTACTAACGCCGCCGTTTATATTCCAGCTGCTCGTTCCACGATAAGTGTTGTAGAAAGTTGGTCTTCCAAAATAGTAATAGTCGCGATAGGGATAGCGAGCATAAATACGGAATCGCCAATAACCTGTGTCGTAATACAGTGGGCGGTAGAAATAATTGGCTTGACAGTAAGCCCTATATTGCCAATCGTATAGAATATAACCCAAATCTTGGTTGCGTCGGCGCCAATAGATACCATAAAGGTCGTCATAATGGTCGATGCTAAGCAAATAATCGAGGTTTATTTCGTAGGCTGCCTCATACTGGTCGTCGGTGAGGTTCAGCTCGTATGCCATCTTATCTGTAAGGAAGAGGGCTTGATGCCGTGCTTGTTCGAAACTCATCGCCTTAGCTTGAAAACCAAAAGTCAAGAGCGTAAGCAGGGTTAATAATAGCTTCTTCATAATTGTTCGTTTTAAAGATGTTTATAACTCAATTCTAATTTTTTTGGAGACCAGCGCAGTCTCTTTGAACTTATTCTCTCTCTCGTAGTTTTGTGGAGGCCGTGGCCGTCTCTTTGGGAGATGCCTTTTGGCCTTCGTTCCCTTTTACAATTGCAAAGTTAGCGCTAATACGCCCCCTACCAAAAAGGTTTTTTCCCTAAACACGAAAGGAAATCCCCTACCAGATGTCTTTCGCAATGCTGTGAGTTTGCGCTTTTCTTTAGTGTTAAGCGCTAAAAGCGTAGTCAACACTGTGCATCTCAAACACGTTTAACATGCACATTCACAGCAATTTATTTTTCGCGCAACCTTAATTCTGTAATATTATTTCCCTGGTTAGACATATAGTAATAAGCATTTGTTAGCGCGCGTAGACCAACAACAAAAAGGTGATTTTGGCATTCGTTGCATTACACATTTGTGCTGTCTTTTTGGTAGATTTTAGTCTTAAAAAAATTCTTTTCGTGGGCATAACAATGCTTGCTTATTTTTAAACGGATGGGTTATTGAGTATAACCACTTTATGATAATGCACCAACTACAGCGGTGAGTTAGTAAGAGAATGAATATTGCATCAGGATTATTTATATCTAGTCTACAAACCTTTTGCCGTAAAAAAAGTCAACATTCTGCTTCCTAAGCAGCTTCGCTCTCCATGCTTGTGCGCGAAAGGGAGACAAACGCCACCCCGCCTCAACACTTTAATAGCCAAATGGATAGCTAACTTTACAACTAATAACCTTCCATCTTATTACAAATACTAGCAAACAAAGCACTAATGCTAGTAATTTTCTATTTTATATATAGTACGCATTTGTTAAACGGTAAATATATTTTACAAATGCACACTTACATACCGAACCATTCTAGACAAACAAACCTGGTAAAAACACATATAAAATGCGAAGAAAAGACAAAAACCGCGACGCAACGACTTGCCTTTTACGTCCACTTTTTTTGCCATTTATTGCGCTTTAACACTTCTTTTTAAAGCAAATTGGCGCACATTTCGCGCCCTAAACAACATAAAAATGCAATTTTGGAGAGGGAAAAGATTGCAAAATATACACCTTTTCGCAGACTTAAACGCAGTAATTTCTTTGCTAAATGCAGCAAAACGCAGTGCATTTAGCACCAAAAAACGCAGTGCTATCTGCAGCAAAACGCAAGGCTAAATGCAGCAAAAACACAATGCTAAATGATGCAAAACGCACGATTAAAAATATAAAAAGCGCGCTCAACAGCACTATCATTATGATAGATAAATCACATAATTCACTAATAACAAGTAATTATTATCACTATTTATATAACTTAATGGCAATACATACTCGGAAAAACATAAACAAAAACGCCATCATTAAACTGAAAAAAATAACAAACAACGAACAGCTGTTTTACAAGTGTGCTTTTTTTAGCTTCGTGAGCCTTTGCACCCTATTTGCATGCAAATACAAGCGCATTTACCACAAATCAATACAGACACAAGTAAACCAGCAAGTTACAAACTTTAAAAATACAAGCAAAAAAATACGCCCTTCGGTCGGATTTTTTCCAGAGAAGACACTCACAATGTTAAATTTTTAGTACATTATTTTTTTACAACACGTCGCATCCATTGGCATGACATAAAGCGCGAATTAAAGCCAAATAGGTCATTAGAGTCTAAACAGATTTTTGTTTTTATTGTCGAGCAGATTGCCTATATTTGTAATGCAGGCATAGCGGGCTACGTCAAGTTTCAAAAGACAAGCAAGATGCAGACCTGAAAATAAAAGATGTCAGGAAACAACATCCAAACAAGAATTCTAGAAACATTGTGGTCTAATAAGCGATTTGAGTTAAATACAACAAACAAAAACCTACTACTAACTGGCAAAGACAAGATGCAAGCAACAACACACTAAAAAAAGGGTGCTTTTTGCAGATGTAAGAACACTTGGCATGAAGTAAAAAGTAAGAAAACAACAAGTTGATATTAGCCTAACCACTCCTACAGACTCCCAACACTTACGCCAAACAAAGTGATTTAGTTGAGTGCAGTAACGTTTTTTTATCACCCGTTTCAGAATTCTTAAGCAAGCCAACCATCATCTTTTGCGGCATTATCAGACGCCACATCGCTACCCAAGATAGGACGAAGTTGGGCATAATTATCAAGCATCTGTTGACGCAACTCGCCCCCAGGCAAGAGTGCTTGTAAGCAATTAGAGATATTGTCTACAGTAAAACGGTCGGCAAACAGCTCACTAACCACCTCTCTATCCATAATAAGATTAACGAGCGAGATATAATTAACCTTTATAATATGGTTGAAAGCAAAGCGAATAAGGCGAGGAACAGGAGTTTTATAACACACCACCTGAGGCACATTAAACAAAGCCGTCTCGAGCGTTGCTGTACCACTAGTAACCAATGCAGCAGTGGAATGAGCCAAAAGCGGATAGGTTTTATTTTTCACTAAACGCACTTGCGTTCCGTCAATAAACCGCTGGTAATACTCATCGGCAATAGAAGGCGCACCCGCCAACACTACTTGATACTGCGGAAAGCGTGCAGCCACCTGCATCATTGCAGGCAAATTGTCTTTAATTTCTTGCGTTCTGCTGCCTGCTAGCAAGGCCAATATGGGCCTATCTGTAGGCAAATTGTGGGTTTGGCAAAACTGTTCGAACCCTTCATGATAAGTGGAAAGAAAAATTACGCACTTCGTCGGCCGTTGGGTTTCCCACGTAGTGTATGGGGTAGTGATGTTTTTGCTCAAAAAAAATCACCTCGAAAGGTAAAATAGAAAACAGCTCATCAACATCACGCTTGATGTTTTTAATGCGATATTCTTTCCACGCCCAAATCTTCGGCGATATGTAATAATACACGGGTATCGTGGTGTTGCGCTTCAGAAACTTAGCAATATTGAGGTTAAACCCAGGATAATCCACCAGTATTACCACATCGGGCGCCCACTCCACAATGTCTTTTTTGCAGAAAGACATATTGCGAAAGATGGTTCTTAGATGCAGCAACACAGGGATAAATCCCATGTATGCCATTTTCTTTAAAGTGCTTTACGCGCGTTCCGCCTACGGCTGTCATAAGGTCGCCACCAAAGAAACGAAAATCTGCTGATTGGTCTATTGCCTGCAACGAACGCATAAGATGCGAGGCATGGAGGTCGCCTGAGGCCTCTCCCACGATGAGATAATAACGCATAGAATTTTAAATATAGTTGACAAGCTACCCATTAACTGCAATAAAATCGAATAGACTAATAACCTACAAGGATTAAAATAGTGGTCAACCGTTGACAGTTAAGAGCGGTAATCGCAACCCAACAATACAAAAACGAGTAGCGAACGGGAGTGTAGTATATAGCCACTATTTCACTTACGTCTTAACCCACTCCACTCTATTATTTACCATCCACGATACAAAGACTATCCCTGTATTTCTTTTTCTACTAAACAGTCGTCGTTTTCCCACGTCTTCATACGTTGCAACGAGTCGTAACAAGTAACGTCGACACGTGTGGGAACAATGGCCACATAATCATTTTTCAAAGCCCAGTAGTCAGTATCAGTCGCTTGAGGCTCATCACTTTGAAAAATATCCAGCCATCCAAAAATAGTTGTAACCATGCGGATGAGTTCGCTTCTCGCATTCGTTCACCCATGTTCCCCTATTCATTCGGCACATCTTCACCCCTTTGAAAGATTGTGTGCGTGGAAAATTAACATTGAGGCACACTTCTTTGGGCAAGCCCTCGGCTAACACGCGCTTTACAATGCCACGCACATAAGGGCGCAAAGGTTCGAAATCGGCATCTTCATTGGGGTCGGCAAGCGAGAAACCCACCGATGGCACACCCTTCAAACAACCTTCGATAACCACTCCCATCGTACCCGAATAGTGCACGTTAACGGCAGCATTGTCGCCATGATTAATACCCGAAAGAATAATATCAGGTTGGCGTTGAGCGAAAAACTCGCTAAAAGCAAGTTTCACACAGTCAACAGGCGTGCCGTTACTCGACCATACCGTGGCGCCCGCCACATCTTTTTCGCCTTTTTATCTGCAAGGGTTTTGCCACCGAAAAGGCGCCAGCAAAACCAGAACGACCAGCATCGGGAGCGCAAACCACAACCTCGGCAAAATCGGTGAGCATACCCACCAACGAACGAAGTCCTTTTGCATGATAGCCATCATCGTTAGATACTAATATAAGCGGTTTCTTTACTTCCATCTTTCACCTTCTTTTTATTTCCCAAATTATTATTCAGACCCCAGCAAAAAGCCCTTTTTACAAGCAAAAGTGTGATAGCAGACATCGCCTACAGAGCCTAAGAACCAATGTGTTAACCTTTTTCTAAAAAAACTAACAGGCAACAGTAAACAATACGTTGAAATGTATTTACAAATCGTGTTCACAACATTGGCAAAGCCTAAATATTTACATGCAAAAGTACGAAAAAAAGCTTTAATATAGTGCTTTTTCGTCTAAAAATATGTATCTTTGCATTCTATTAAAAACAACCAGGAAAAAGGTTATGGGAAAAATTATTGCATTAGCCAATCAAAAGGGCGGTGTGGGAAGACAACCACCACAATTAACCTTGCTGCTTCATTGGCTACATTAGAAAAAGCGTGTTGGTGGTAGACGCCGACCCACAAGCAAACTCTTCAAGTGGTCTTGGAGTGGACTTGAATGATGTGGAATGCTCGCTTTACGAATGCATCATAGACCATGCTGACGTACGCGACGCCATCTACACTACAGACATCGACGGTCTGGACATCATCCCTAGCCATATCAACCTTGTAGGTGCAGAGATAGAACTGCTCAACATCGAAAACCGTGAACGCGCATTTAAAAACACTGCTCGACGGCATCAAGGGAGACTATGACTACATACTCATTGACTGTTCGCCTTCGTTGGGACTTATTACCGTTAACGCCCTCACTGCGGCCGATTCGGTTATCATCCCCGTGCAGTGCGAATATTTCGCGCTTGAAGGTATCAGCAAGTTGCTCAGCACCATCAAAAATCATTAAGAGCAAGCTTAACACAAAGCTGGAAATTGAAGGTTTTCTTGCTCACAATGTACGACAGCCGTCTGCGTTTGGCCAACCAAATCTACGACGAAGTGAAGCGCCATTTCCAGGAGCTTGTATTCAAAACGGTGATTCAACGCAACGTTAAACTGAGCGAAAGCCCAAGCCACGGCTTACCCGTTATTCTATACGACGCTGAGTCGACAGGTAGTAAAAACCATTTGGCTTTGGCAAAGGAAATTGTGGAGAAAGGCAACTAAAACGCCTTTTGCACAAACGACCCAACGCTGTGACACAACAACCCTATAGCCAGCTAAGATAAAAGCAGGCTAAAAGGCCGAAGAAGCCTAACGTGGTAAATAAAACCAAAGCGCAAAGACATACCACGTGTGCCACAAAAAGTAAAAACAACGACAAGGCGTTTCCCACAGCATCCTTGCAAAACTTGGAAAATGGGGAAAACGCCTTGCCTACAACTATCAAGACATGGACTACAAGCTCGACGAGATGCCTAAAACCGAGGCGCTTAGCAAGTAAAAAACATCACCGACTTGTCTATATGTCAATCATAAACGAATATTTCTAAATGGCAGTACATAAGAAATTTAACGCCTTAGGGCAGAGGGCTCGACGCACTGATTTCAACCGAAAGCGTGCGCCCACAAAGATAGCTCCACCATCAACGAAATTCCACTTGAGCAGATTGAGGCTAACCCCAATCAGCCTCGAAGAGAGTTTGACGAGGAGGCTTTACAAGAACTTGCCAATAGCATTAACGAAATTGGTATCATCCAACCCATTACCCTGCGACAGGTTGCGGAAAAACAAATTCCAAAATCATTGCCGGCGAAAGACGTTGGCGGGCATCTCAATTGGCTGGACTGCAAGCTATACCTGCCTACATCCGAACCATCAAAGACGAAAGCATTATGGAACTGGCACTGGTGGAAAACATCCAGCGCGAAGACCTTAATGCCATCGAAATTGCTTTGGCTTACGAACATCTGCTTTCTGCAGAGGGTATGACGCAAGAACGCGTTTCTGAGAGAGTGGGGAAAAGCCGCACAGCCATCACCAACTATTTGCGCCTACTTAAACTTCCGGCACAAGTGCAAATGGCTCTGCAAAAAAAAGAAATAGACATGGGACATGCACGCGCACTGCTAGCCATAGACAGTCCGTCGCTGCAAAATTAAACTCTTCCGCGAAATACAAAAAAACACGGCTACTCGGTGAGAAAAAGTGGAAGAACTGGCCCAAAAAAACTGAAAAATGGCGAAGACATTCAGAGCGGAAAGAAAATTATTGTCACAAAAACACCTATGTCTGAAGAGGTAACTAGGATTAGACAAAGGCTTTTGCGACTTTCTTGATGCCAAGGTGCAAATGACCTGTTCGCCTAAAAGGTAAGGGTAAGATTAGCATCCCCTTTGCCAACGAAGAAGAACTGGCACGTATCATGGCCACGTTCGACAAACTGAAAGAAGAATAAACATAAAGTTGATAAAATGAGCGTGAAGATTTGTAAATTGTTATTGACGATGACCTTGTTGTCGCCCTTTGGCTGCATTGCATCCATGGCACAAGGACACTTCGATGGCCCAAAGAAAGCCCAAGAACAGGGCGACACGCTCACAACAACACTTTACAACAACCAGCCCGCATACCAACAAGACAGCCTCAACACCATGCTCGTGCCAAAAACACAGAAGCATAAGGAAAAAAAAGACTGGAATGCATGGCGCCCAAATCCCAAACGGGCTATGTGGCTGGCCATCGTTCTGCCTGGAGCAGGACAAATATATAACCGCAAATACTGGAAACTACCATTGGTATATGGTGGTTTTGTGGGTTGTGTCTACGCCATGCAATGGAACAATATGATGTTTCGCGACTACTCAAAAGCCTACCAAGACATCATGGACACCGACCCAACAACACAAAGCTACAACCAGTTTTTGCACTTGGGCACAAGAATTACCGATGAGAACAAAAACGCAATACCAAAACATCTTTAAAAAGCAGAAAAAGACAAATACCGCCGTTGGCGCGACCTTAGTTTCTTCTGCTTGTTAGGCGTTTATGCCCTCTCTATCGTTGATGCTTATGTAGATGCATCGCTATCCGAATTCGATATATCTGATGATTTGTCGCTTCGAGTTGAGCCTGCCGTAATGAATAGCCCCTGCAACGGGCATGGCATTTAAACCTTCGGCCATTGGCTTGCACTGCAGTCTCACATTCTGATACACAACAATCGCACATAAGCACCTATAGTATTGAACAATAAGAACAATGAAATACAGCATGAAAAGAGTTAACTTTCTGCTAATCACCGTGATGTTGGGCTGTGCAACAACCGCATTCGCACAGCAAAACAAAGACGATAAAGGAAATCACCGTGACTACAGCAAACGGCAAAAAAACGAAGTGATAGACTTGCCAGAGGGCATGACCTACGAACTTGATAGTCTGCTCAAACAATACAATGCGGAGAAATATCTCAGGCCTGCAACCGATTGTAACATGCCTAACGTGAATCCCACTTTCCCCAAAGAGGTGTATATCGACAGGCTTAGTAGAATACCATCGGTTATCGAAATGCCTTATAACGAAGTTGTACAGAAGTTTATCGACCGCTATAGTGGCAAGCTTCGTCGCTCGGTGAGCTATGTTGTGGGGGCTAGCAACTTCTACATGCCCATCTTCGAAGAAGCTCTTGAGGCTTACGGATTGCCTCTAGAACTGAAATACCTGCCCGTTATCGAGTCGGCGCTTAACCCTAGAGCCGTGTCAAGAGTTGGCGCAACTGGTCTTTGGCAGTTTATGTTGGCCACTGGAAAACACTACGGTCTAACAGTAAACTCGCTAATCGATGAGCGTAGCGACATCGCAAAGTCGTCTTACGCCGCCGCTCATTATCTTAGCGACCTCTATCGCATCTTCGGCGACTGGAATTTGGTTATTGCAGCCTACAACGCTGGTCCTGATAACATCAATAAAGCTATACATAGAGCTAAAGGCGAAAAAGGATTATTGGAAGATTTATCCTTACTTGCCACAAGAAACAAGAGGATATGTGCCGGCATTTATCGCAGCCAACTACATCATGAACTATTATTGCGAACACAATATTCTGCCCCATGACGGCTACTCTACCGATAAAGACCGATACTGTGGTTGTTAATCACGACATACACTTTAACCAAGTGGCTGGCGTGCTAGGCATAGATGTTGCCGAAATAAAGGCACTCAATCCTCAATACCGTAAAGATATTGTGTGTGGAGCTTCTGCACCTGCATCGCTTCGATTGCCCGCTAGCATGGTAAACAAGTTTATCGACAAACAAGAAGAGATATTTGCATACAGCAGCGAAGACTTACCCACTAAGAGAAGAGAAGTTGAGGTGGCTGAAGCTCCTGTTTCTTATTCTTCTTCGAGAAGTTCAAGCAGAAGTTCAAGCAGAAGACACGAATCGAAAAAGAAAGACGCAAACGCGAACGACGCGAACGCAATAGCGCAGGTGGAAAGAGCATTATGATTAAAGACGGAGATACACCTCTGAAATTGCAAAACGCAACCACACCACCGTGCAGAAGCTTAAGAAACTGAACAAAATCAGTGGCTCGAGCATCAGAGCAGGAAAGAAACTAAAAAGTGAAATAAAGGCACACAACGCCCTTTATCACTAAGGATTAGCACATGAAAGGAGTTCTGTCAGATAGACAACCGAGGCCTTGGAAACACGGCTTGGCTATGCAACACGTCTGGCCGAACTCCTTTTTGACGTTACACGCTGGGCAACAATAAAACCAAATGGGCAACACCCAACAAACAAATAGAAGGATATTTCGGGATAACAACACTGCGCATAAACACTGGCAGCAATGCCTAACGCATGCTTGAACACCCGATTTTAAAAACTCCATACAGCTAATAAACGTTCATTTTCATTACACAATAGGTTCATTTACATAACTTGCAGCGATATGTCAGACCAAATTACGAGAGATAAAGAAAGAGAACAAACGGAAGAACAGATGGTGAACAAGGCGTTCAAACACCTGCTAGAAACCTATATGGCCTCGCCACACCGAAAAAGAAGAAATCATCACCAAAGCCTTTAACTTTGCAAGAGAGGCGCATAAAGGTGTGAGACGACTCTCGGGCGAACCTTATATCATGCACCCCATCGCCGTTGCTCAAATCGCGTGCGAGGAAATGGGACTGGGTTCCACCAGTATCTGCGCTGCATTGCTGCACGACGTGGTTGAAGATACCGACTATACTGTTGAAGATATCGAGAATATTTTCGGCGCAAAAAAATCGCACAAATCGTAGACGGACTCACCAAAATATCTGGCGGAATATTCGGTGATAGAGCTTCTGCACAAGCCGAAAAATTTTAAGAAACTGCTGCTAACAATGAGCGACGACATCCGTGTTATACTCATTAAGATATGCGACCGACTGCATAACATGCGAACGCTTGAAAGCCAAGCGCCTAACAAACAATACAAAATCGCAGGCGAAACGCTTTATATCTACGCGCCATTGGCTAATAGACTTGGTCTAAACAAAATTAAAAACCGAACTTGAAAACCTCAGTTTCAAGTTCGAACACCCAGAAAGAATACGCCATCATTCAAGCAAAACTGGCTTCTACTCAAGAACAACGCGATATTCTTTTCCAACAATTCACCGACCCTATACGACAAGCACTCGACCCTCTAGGTATTCAATACGAGATAAAGGCACGCATCAAAAGTCCCTACTCTATCTGGAACAAAATGCAAACCAAACATGTGGCATTCGAAGAGATTTTATGACATCCTGGCTGTACGCATCGTTTTCACACCAAAAAAATCGTGAAGAGGAAATTAACGAGAGCTTTAAGATATACGTAAAGATAAGTCAACTCTATAAATCGCACCCTGATAGACTCCGAGATTGGCTCAACCACCCGAAAAGCCAACGGGTATCAAGCCTTACATGTTACGCTGATGAGCAAACAAGGACGATGGATTGAAGTGCAGATTAGAAGCGACCGTATGGACGAAATTGCCGAACAGGGCTTTGCTGCTCACTGGAAATATAAGGAGGGCGAAGAGGTTACTGAGGACGATGGCGAACTAAACGACTGGCTAAGAACCATCAAAGAAATTCTCGACGACCCACAACCCGATGCAATGGACTTTTTAGATGCCATCAAATTGAACCTCTTTGCCTCGGAGATTTTCGTGTTTACACCCAAAGGCGAAATCAAAATGCTGCCTGCTGGATGTACCGCACTCGACTTTGCTTTTCAACTTCACACCTTCCTTGGTAGCCATTGCATCGGCGCTAAGGTAAATCATAAACTCGTTCCGCTTAGTCATCGACTGCAAAGTGGCGACCAAGTGGAAATTCTAACGTCTAAATCGCAGCACGTTGATCCCTCCTGGATCAACTTCGTATCTACTGCTAAAGCGCGTGGAAAGATTCAAGCCATACTTAGAAGAGCTAACCGCGAACTGCAAAAAAACAAGGCGAGAACATTCTAAAGGAATGGCTCAACACGCATGGATTAGAACAAACCACGTCGATATTAGACAAGCTTTGCGAACTACACGAACTGCAAAAACCAGAAGAATTGTTTCAGCATCTAGGGCGACCGCACGGTTATCTTGGGCGAAAAAGACCTCGATGAGATTTTTAGGAAAGAAGAAAAAGCAATGGTAGTTTCAGCTGGCTAAAAACGCATGCCCTTCATGGGACGTGAGAAACGACGCAATAAGACGGGAAAAAGACGAAAAAGAACCTGCTGGTGGTTGGCAAAGACTTTAATAAAAAAATTGCCCTGTATCATCACAGAAACGTCTATCGAACGATACATTTTCCCAACGTGTTGCCACCCCATTCCTGGTGACGATATCTTAGGATATATCGATAACAAGGGACGTATTGAGGTGCATAAACGCGCATGTCCTGTTGCCAACAGACTGAAATCTAGCTACGGAAACCGCATACTCGACGCAAAATGGGACATGCATGGTAAGATGCTCTTCGATGCTACCATTGAAATTAGGGGTATTGACCGCCATGGTCTACTGCGAGATGTGGCTGATGTTATCTCTGGACAACTGAATATTGACATGCGAAAGCTTGTTATATCAGGCGAAGAGGGTGTGTTCGATGGAACAATCGACCTACGTGTGCACGACAGAAACGAAACGCAAGAGATTGTGGATAAGTTGAAAGACATCGACGGCATTCACGAGGTGCAACGCATTATCTAACCCATAGACTACATTTTCTTTCTCTAAGGACCGTTTTTTTGAGCCACAAGAATGCGTTTAACATGCTAATCATGAAGCGAATGGTTGCACAAACCACTGCACGCGCAATCAAACAGAAAGTCATCAGTAGTTAGTGACAATGGATCTAGACGTTGATACCACCTCACGTACTATCTAATGGGACGGCATCGGCAAGGCCAGCCTAACTAAACCACACAGATAATCTTGCTACCAATGAGGGATAAACTCGTTACAGATTGCTCATAATGATGATTTCTATCATTTGTACCAAGGTTATCATGTTATTTGTAATAAGACTTTCACACGTCAGTTGGTAGGATTCAACGCCTTCAATACCTCTAATCACTAGACAACATGGTGCAGAAAGGCAATCGAAGAGCATCAACACATGGCCGATGAAGTTTAGAAAAGCTCAGACCAACACATAAAAAGACCGCTGAGACATCTCGTCGCAGTGGTCTTCTGTGTTCTCTTGGTTATTAGGATTATGTATGTGTTCCCTGTCCGCACCCTAGAGAGTCAAATGTAGGTACAGCTTAATCCAACACACCCCGCTGGGCAGTGGTAGATGCGAACAGTTGCATAAAGACTGCAGTCCCAATGTGCATTCAAACAGACTGCATCTTTTTAAAAAATCAGTTTTCTTAAATCATTCTTTTGTTACCATCACAGACTTTCACTAGCCCAATTTCCATTTTACACAAATGGATTTTTCCTTGGGTTAGGTGCATAATGCATCCCTTGTTCCTTTTTCAACGTTTCTGCATAACAATGTATATGTTTCAGAACGTTACACCGTTAATGGTTAGGCGTTAAAAGCTCATTGAAGACAAAACCATCAAGGGCAAGCGCCTCCATATTATCATCATCATTTTGCTGTTAATCTAACGCCGACACCATCATTTCGCCATCTCTCACATTTGCCATCAGTGTTAACTTCTGGCAAATCCCCTACCTCACATTCAATCATTTCAACGCTGGGTTAATTCATTCCCAAACATTCCATTAAATCTTTTTCATCTTCCACTACATCCCTTGGCTAGCTATTCAATATCTCTTCACACCATCTAGCGACAGTTTTTTTCAGAAGAAATGCAAGCATAAGCTATGGCAAGGTTTGCTAATTCTGTATTCCCTAATCTCTGTTTCTTGGTTCGAACAACTAGTTGTCCGCCCAATTATCCGAGCGAGAACAATGACTGTGTATGACCGAGAGGCGAACATATTAATCGGAACAATGTAACAATCTGCAGCGAATGTAAGCATTTTGGCCACTCTATAGTAGCCGTTAAATTGCTTGATAGCCATTACAAACAACTTAAAAACTAAGCCATGCACAACTGATTTGTCAGCTTGCAGAAGCCATAAGGCTAGCAAAGCTTCATTGGGTTACTCACTTTAGGTGAAAAAAAGGGAGGTATTGTGCTATCCATAGGAAACTATCCCGATAGCATAACGCATTTTAAATGCAACAACTTCTCCACCTAGCGCCTTGGGTTAAACCTTCAAACGCCAACTGTTACTAAGCCCGATTATTCGTCGTCTTCATTATTTCATTTAGAGCTTTATGTTTTTCATGGTCACTTAAACATCGAGTTTTCATGTCCCACCATTCAGTAGAGAGGTACAAAGTCTCCATTGAACATTTTATACATATTGGTACTATCATGTATAGAATATTTACGCTCCTTATATTAGATATCGTTAATCCTTCACTTAGGACAAACTACGTAACGCCCAATTAAACATAATAACACACAAGTACTTATGCATATACATCTTTATCAGACGCATGGCAAAGTTAGATATTAATCTTTAAATTCGCAAGTAAAATGTAAATTATTTACATAAACATGTCGAAGAACATAAAAGAAAAACCCTAGCTCTTCTTTTTTTACAAACATTAAAGTTCATAAAAAGAAAAAGCATGGACGGGTTAACACATGCTCGTCCATGCCCAAAGGGTTGTTAGCATTCCTCTCAACTAACAGTTACATCAGGCAGCGATGCCTCTTGTCACCACCCTAGCAGTACCACTGTTGTTGTTACTCACAACACCTTTATACTCTCTTTTTCTCTCATGTCGGTTGTCTTACCCGCATATTAACCACATTTTGATTTCAAAGATATGTATGTTCTACGCGTTTAGAGCGAACATTATTCCTTAATACAGTGCAATGAAAGTCTCACATCAACCTCCATTCGTTGCGTCATGCCATCCCTTTACTATTTAGCTTCGGGGGCGAGCATTACACACGACCTTAAATCACTGTACCAATAACACGAAAGAAATTATCTTATTTTCCTTGGTATTCATCGTTAACATTTTGCTTGCAGCCCCACTGGGAACTTATTCCACATGATACCATCCCTGCCTTATACTTATGCTAGGAACAAACCATGCACCTTCGTCTCCTGACTGTAAAACTAAAAATGTTGCTATATATATAATGTGCTGTTCTGGTATTTGCTTGTGTTTTCATGGGAGCCTTACTCCTTATTAATATCTGTTTCTCTCAACTGTCAAAAGTTTTCCTCTAAGCATCTTATCAAACGCTTTATCAAGCGTTGCCCTCAGCCTTTACTATAGCCAGTTTGTAACAGTTATTATCTACACGCACATAACATCTCACGGTCTACTTTCACGTGTTTACATTTCCATCTCGACTGCAAAGTTAATAAAAAAGTAAAGAACAGCGAAAAGAAAAGTAATATTTTTCAATTGTTTCTAAAACTTTTTATTTCTCATTAATAGAGAATAGCCACCAAGCTAAACAAAACATACTAACAAGTGCTATTAACAGATAGACCATTATATACAATAGCTTTTTGTTCACCACCACTAGAGCAACCATTTTCCAACAGAATACCCACTCGCTACCCTCTCCACAATCACATTTATTTACACATTAGTAAAGTTTATCACACCTTTTTGTTCTTACAAGTAATCAAATTCATGCTAAAAAGAAATTGAATTGCTTTGTATTTTTACCTCATCCCTGCGACAAAAACAAATACTTCAAAAACCAATTACACAGAACCCAATCGCAAAAAACGGGGCGATTATGCCCCTCTCCATCACTATAGCCTCTTTACCACACGCATTTATACCACGATTATTTTGTAATTCTAAAAACAATGTGTATTTTTGCGCATACAGAAAGAATTGAAAAACGAGACGAACCCTCATACAAGAATAAGAACAACGATGCCCAAATGCCACTAACACGTGGCCTTGACAGTGCCAAACGCACAGTCTAGAGAGTCTAAAGGGCGCTAAATAAAAGTTGTATAAACTGCCTAGTGGCACAAGCGAGCCTATGCAATACGTCCACAACATTATCATCGCCTTGTACATCATCATCACCTTAGGTGTGATGGTGCGCGTATTGATGGACCATAGACAACCCGCAAAAACCATGGCGTGGTTGCTTGTGCTTACTTTTTGTGCCCCTAGTGGGCATTATTTTCTACTTTTTCTTCGGACAAAACACCCGTAAAGAAAGACTAATCAGTCAAAGAAGCATGGACCGACTCACCAAACGGAGCATGCTTGAATATGCCGAGCAAGGCGAATTGCAACTGCCCAACGCCCACAAAGAACTTATCAACCTCTTTACCAACCTTAGTTTGGCTCTCCCTTACAAAGACAACGAGGTGGAAATATTTACCAATGGTTACGATTTTTTTCTTGGATTTGCTTGACCAAATAGGCAATGCGCGCCACCATATTCACCTTGGCACCTACATTATTAAAGATGATGCTCTGGGTCAACTCATCGCCGATGCGCTCATTGACAAGGCACAGCAAGGCGTTGAGGTACGATTAATCTACGACGACGTGGGATGTTGGAGCGTAAAAAGCAAGTTTTTCGAACGCATGATGCATGGTGGTGTTCAAGTTCAATCGTTCATGCCTGTGCGTTTTCCCATGTTCACCAGCAAGATGAACTACCGAAATCACCGCAAACTCTGCATCATAGACGGACAAACGGGATATATTGGCGGTATGAATGTGGCCTTGCGCTATGTTAAAGGAACGCGCAAACAAGAGTGGCGCGACACCCATTTGCGCCTTCGTGGCGGTGCTGTGTATGGCATTCAGCGCGCATTCTTGGTGGATTGGTATTTCGTCTCGCGCACGCTTATCACCGATAAGGCTTTATTATCCAGTGCTTTCGCCACTCATTCGCAACAATTGTATTGCGCAAGTGGTGACCTGCAGCCCCGTATCGCCTTGGCCCGACATCATGCAAGGCTACATGCGCATATTGCTCGAAGCCAAGAAATACGTTTATATGGAGTCGCCTTACTTCCTGCCAACCGAACCTATACTCTTCGCTATGCGCACTGCTCGACAAGCTGGAGTTGACATTAGGCTGATGCTCCCTGCGCGAACCGACTCTAAAAATCATTGAGTGGGCTGGTCGTTCCTATGTTCAGGCTGCTTTAGAAGCGGGTGTTATGATTTCGTTTTTATTGTGCAGGCTTCAACCATAGCAAGCTTTTTGGTGTGCGATGACAGCCTATGCACATGTGGTTCAACCAATGTTGACTTCGAAGTTTTTGAAAACAACTTCGAAGCCAATGTGTTTTTTTCTACGATCGCGACATGGCTTTAAGAATGAAAGAGGTGTTTTTAGCCGACGAAGCCGAATGCATTGTGCTGGATAGTCCTGAGATTTTCGCCCATCGCCCTTTCTTTTGCCCGTCTATGGGAGTCGCTCATCCGCCTGCTTTCGCCTTTGCTTTAAAAGGGCTTTACGCGTACATAGCACGGTTAAACATCTTTTTAGCAAAGCACAATCATTACTCAGAAATCACCAGCTTCGTCATTGTTTTTCAGCATATTTTTCAAAAAATCAGGGGTCACCTCCACTCCTCGCAGGGTTCTCACTCGAGGATAAGCATTGAAATACACGTCGCTAGACACATACCAGCCATAACTTTCAAGTTCTTTTTACCCGTTTAACCTGCTGGTTAAGCTTTCGAAAAACTAGCAGGCGTCACCACCGACAGAAATCGCTTTCCATTGCTAAGCACCAGTGCCAACACCAGAAATTCGCTCCTGGGTAGACGTTCTTGGGCTACTTGCAATGCTTTTCCGCTTTCAGAAACCTTCATACTCCAACCATATTCGCTATTAAGCTGGTTCATCATCTTTCTAAAAACAACCCCATGAGGCGAAGTATCTTGAATATTGTTGTAGGCAATATAATAATGTATCATCTCGTGTAGCAGCACATTTTTTTATAACCCAGCTCATCTTGTTTAAACATGATACTCACACGGATGCTATGGTCGAAGGTTTCCATCTTTCCCATTTTAATGCATCTTTTAAAACGCATTGCTCCCCAACTGCGTTTTTCGAATGCGAAAGCGCAAGCTTTAGGTTGCGGCAGTTTAGCCTCAAAAATAATCGCGGTTAAACTGCGCAAACCATGTTTCCAAATGCCCTTAGTTAGCTTAAATTCGTTTTCCATTCTCGCTTTCACCCTCGTTTTCCATCGTTCAGCGTCTGCCTTATCATCTCCATACAAGCAGTTATTCGATGGTTAAAAACTCTTCGTTATGGTAGCCACAAGATACTCGCTTCGTGTGCCAATTCTGAATTTTCCGCCCCAAATACCCATTCCACTAGTAACAAAGTATCGCGTGTTTCCCTTCGTTAGTGGGCCGTAAGCTTTTCTCATACATCGCATCTTCAATCCATGAGATAGGCCAAACTTGTCCGTAATGCGTGTGCCCGCTAAGCTGAAAAATCCACTCCAGCCCTTTGTGCCTCTTCCAGATGGTAAGGTTGATGGTCAAGCAAGATGGTGTATTTTTTTGTGGATCTGTCTTCCCCATCAGCGCTTTAAGCGAAGTTCTTCGGCGGTTGGTTCTGTCGTCTCTTCCCACAATATTTAGGGTCCATCACTTGCACAACGCTGTCGCGTAAGAGGTTAATTCTAGCCTCACGATAAAAATCTCTCAGCCTTTTCTTCCCCACTCATATACTCGTGATTTCCCAAACAAGCATAGATAGGAGCCTTTATGCGGCGAAATTCTTCGGCCACATTCTCCTCCTCCAGTGGTCGGATGCTGATATCGATGATGTCTCCAGCAATGAGCACAAGGTCGGGGCGCTCTGCATTTATCAAGTCAACCCATCGGGCAAATTCAGCCCTACGATTGTGATAACCCAAATGCAGGTCGGACACCATCACCGCTTTCAATGCCTTACTCACATTCTTCGAAGTATTGAGGTTAAGTTCTTGGCGTTGTTTATGGTGATAATGAATATTGCCATACACAAAGACAGCCACCAACACACCCACCACGGCAAGTGTTCCTGGCCAGCTGTTATATAAAAAATGCTTTGGAACAAGGCGCACCAATCGGCCCAAATCGAGCAGAAGAAACAGCATCACGGCATACAAAAGCACAAAGATAGACGATGTGCCAAACTCGTAAATATACGTAGCACACTTAAACGGCACGATATTAAGGCCTACGCTGAAGCCAAATATCAAGGCCACAACACCCATAGAAAGCAACACTAGCAATGCTGCCTTATACCAATTATTTAGCGGAACAATGTTCCAAACATGCCAAAACACATACACATGCCCTATAATAGGGATGAGCAAAAACAATAACATTCCAAGTTTCATTCTGCGAAGTTACATAAAATATGGCACATAAAACATTGAAACTTAAACAGAAAAATACGCCATATCAAAAAAATGCTTAGCTTTTGCATTCTGTTTAATAGGGCGAGCCGAATGGTATTCGCCACATCAACTTAATAGTATGAAAAGATTTTTTTACTTCTTTATTCGTTGCACTAGCTGCCTGCACGGCATTTGCTAAAAAGCTACACAGGAAAAACTTGTGGTCATGGTTAATGGTGAAACACTTAGTAACAAGACCGCTTCTATAGACGTAGACCAGCAAGGCGACGGTACTTACAAACTCTCTTTGGCCAACTTCTCCATGAATATTGGTGGCCAAGAAGTAAATGTTGGCACAATCAACATCCCTGCCACTCCCTACACTGTGGGCAATGTGCGTTTGCTGCAAGCCAATAGTCCTGTGCCCATTAACGGACTTGGCAATGTGCCCATCAACCTGATTGCTCAAGAAACAGCCGACAAGCTGAACGCCAACATCGCCATCGATTTTGGCGGAATGACCATTAAGGTGCTCTTTTGGCGAAGGTTTCCAAGTGCCCAACAGCGATTTCGAGGTGTTTGGTGATAGCAAAGAGCCCAAACGCTGGCACTCTTTCCAAACCGTAACAGGCTCGTTTGCAAACTCTGCACAAGACGAATCGGCTGTTAGTAGCACCGAAACACGTCCTGGCTCTAAGGGCAAAAAGTAGCGTTTTTAATTAAGTCGAGAAAGATAGACTTTTTCTTTTTCAACATTATTGCTAACGGCACATTGACGACTGGCAGACTGAATGCAGGTTCATCAAACGCCTCTAACACCAAGAACCATTCGTTCCTCGACCTCGCCAACAACGACAAAGACACAAATGGCGACCCTTTCTACGCCGAATTGATTGGCCGTCCCGACACGCTTACATTCTGGGTGAAGTTTAAACAAGGCGTAGCCACTCCCAAAAGCACCCTATGCCAGTGCCAATGCAGTAATCACCGACGGCACTCGTTACCAACTACCCGAAGACAAAACTTACACCAATAAAAGTGGCTGAGGCTAGCACCAACCAGATTGCCGACACCAAAGGCACATGGTATCGCTACTCTATTCCCTTTGGTTATGGTGCCGACAACGCCTTAGAGCCCAAGGCCATCCTCGTTACTTTCTCTACCAATGCCAAGCCAGGAGAAGGCAGCGGAAGCGATGAATTGTATGTAGACGATATGGAATTGATATATAACTTTGGCATTCAGGGCATTCTTATCAAGGATAAGCTACTTCCTAACTTCAACCAAGATGTCACAGAATACAACTATTCTTTAGCCAACATCACGGCCGACGACATTAAAGTACCAACATTAGGTCAAGGCATGAAGGTGGCAAAAAGGTTGAAAACGGCAAAGCCACCATCCTTGTTGTAAGCTGCGACTTAAGCCAATACCGCATTTTACACCATCAATATTACCACTGGCATCAACAACCTGCCCAGCGTTGAAAACAACAAAGAAGCTGAAATCTACACTCTAGACGGCGTTCGCGTTAACAACACCAACCGCAAAGGCGTGTATATCATTAAAGATGCTCAAGGCAAAACACGCAAGGTGGTGAAAAAAATTAATCTGCAAGAAAGCATGGCGAGAATATCAACGGCATGCACAATGCTCGTTCAACTCTCTCTCGCCATCCTAAGCTAGGCTTTCTTGATAAACAAAAAAACATTGCCTGCGGTTGTTTTAAACAGCTCCAGGCAATGTTTGTTTCAATGCATACCAAGTCAATAACCACAAAACAAATCCATATCACCAACATGAATCTCATTTACAACATCAACACATCTTTCTATAAGGCTGCGACAGCTGTCACACCACGCCCCTTTAGCCTGATGAGAATGAGGCTGGCAGCACTGCTTTTTATATGGTCAGCACTAGCCTCGCTAACAGTCAATGCCGCCAACGACAATCAAATTAAGGCCACCCACAACGCCATTCAGTACATTGGGCGTGTGGAACACAACTCCACCGCGGGCACTGTGCGCTACGACTGGGTGGGAACGCACCTCCGCACGGGCTTCTCGGGCACGCAAATAAGTGTACTTATCTCAGACGAAGGCGAGAGCTACCACAACGTTTTCATCGATGGCAAGTGGGTAAAGAAAATAAAGGTGAAAGGCAACACCCCTCAACGCATAGTGCTAGCAACAGGCTTGAAGGCCGTACAACACCAATTGGAACTGCAAAAGTGCACCGAAGGCGAATACGGATGCACCACGGTGCACGCCTTTATCTTGCCCAAAGGGGCGTCGCTGCATGCCGCTGATGCTCCCAAACGCCTCATCGAGGTTATTGGCGACTCGTACACCTGCGGCTATGGTTCAGAAGGAAGTAAGGCCACAGAACCTTTTAAACTTGAAACCGAAAAACTGCAACAAAGCCTATGCCTGCCTGTTGGCGCGCTATTTTTGATGCCGACTATGTGCTAACCGCCCACTCGGGCCGTGGCATGGTACGCAATTGGGGCGACAGTGTGCAGATTTCTAAAGGCAAGATGTCGCAACGCTACCTGCAACTCTTCGACCATCATGGCACCACTCCTTACGACTTCAAAGCCTATCGCCCAAATTTAGTATTGATTAACCTGCGTACAAACGATTATTCGCCCATCATCACACCCACCATTGAACAATATGTAGGGGCTTATGTACGACTTATCGAACTGGTTAGAAAAAATTATGGCCCTGTGCCTGTTATCTGTATCCGCCCGCATTCGGCTGGCGCTTACCTTTCTGCAAGCTTTAAAGTGCTGCAACAGCGCATGGCATCGCACAAAGATGTGCATTTTGCAGAGTTTATGCCAGGGATTATCACGGTTGAAAAAAAGACCTTGGGTCTAACTATCATCCCAACTTGTCGGGACAACAAAAAATCTAGTATGACCCTTGCACCGCTTGTTTCTGCGGTGATGGGATGGGACATTGTTAAGTAAGTTTTATCACACATGGGGTTGTTAGGGCGATTGTTGGTAAGTACAACTGCAAGAGCTTAACAACCCTTTTTCGTGTTTATCCTTGGCCCATACGCCTTATCTCTGCACTTAAACCAAATTGGTTGTTAGACCGCTTATCACCTGTTTTTAATTTGTTTTCATTGCTCCAATGCATTTTGCCTTTGCTTGTGGGCATTTTGCCGTTATTATTCGCTGTTTATATTTAGCCCTTCGCCCCCTCTTGTTCAAATCAAACGCCAGCATATAACCCACCACTAGGTACACAACCGCACACCCTAGCAGCGCACTCACTTAAATCCAAGTTAATCCCTAAAAAGCATATAAACATCAAACAACACTTGCCACCAATTAATTGCGCAGTGAAGCACGCCACCATAACTGTAAAAATATTTGTACTAAAAATTTAACATTATGAGTGCCAACGGCGAGAAAATACCGAGCCTCGGGCGTATATTTTCGCGTATTTTTAAAGTTTATAACATATTGGTTAGCAATAAGTTATAAGAAGAAATACGCAAAACACACCATTTTTAGCGCAAAAATCACCCTTAAGGTATAATTATTCGTATTATCAAATACAACTATGAAGCTTGCATCCGCAACAGGCAAATAGCTTATAAAATCGAATTTTTAGACCACTTTTCGCCTATTTCAAGTGCTATTTGCTACAAATAGCATCGCGTTTTGCTGCAAATAACCTTGCGTTTTTGGTGCAAAAACGCACTGCGTTTTTGGTGCTAAATGCACTGCGTTTTGATGCTAAATGCGCTGCATTTTGGTACAAAACGCAATTCGCTTTTATGCATATTGCAAGTTCACAACAAGTATTTTGTTGCATTTTCTTGTCGTTGCGGATAGAAAATTGGAGCAACTTTTCTCGAAAGAGAAATGCAAAAGCATAGTAAATGGCAAAAAACTGAGTGAGCTAGCGTCTAAATCCGGGTTGTTTTTATCATTCAGGTGTGTTTTTATATAGTATTTACAAGGATTTCTGTTCTAGAATGAGCAAAAAAAGAAAAATATCCTTTTTGTAAAACATCTTTACTGAATTAACAAATCATCAATAGATGATTTTCAAAAACTGTTCAAGAAAAAAACTTCTATGAGATGCCTTGGGCGATAGATGTTGTTTCTGTTTTAGATTAAATCGCTATCGGTTGTGCTACCACTTATCAAAAACATACAATCCAAATCCCCCATTAGAACTGGCACTGCCCTGAGCTAAGCTCTTATGTTTCGCCCCACATGCAGCCTTTTTTTATTGATTACCAATCTATGCCGTGGCACGTTTTTTTATGCGTGCTAGCAAGTATTTCACCATTTGCAAAGCCCCAACAGCCATCACCGCTTACAAGCAAAAACCCAAACTCCCTAGACCCCGCCCAAGCCTGGCAAACAACCTTGGAGCAAGTTTAAATTAATATTTCGCTGCCCAACCTTCGCGCCAACTCGTTTCTAATCACCTGCATATCTTTAAATTCGGCCATCAATTGCATCATCTTGTCGGGTTCGTTGGCAGCTTGAGCAATCTCAGATTGCAGCGTTTTTGAGTCGATGTTCCACATAATCAAGTCGGAAATCAAGTAGCAAATGCACTGTTCGCTGACGTAATTCCTCCTCTTTCTCCTTCTCCTTTTGTCGGATTTCTTCCTCGTCGAGTGGACGAACAGGTTCTACTTGTTTCAGTTTGAGGTATTGATAGGGGTCCATACACAGTTCGGTAGCAATTTTGCTCACCTCAATATCTTCATGGTGCACAAAAAAAGCCTCGGCCTTAAAGTTTGGTTGCAGGCTTCTTTCAGCAGCCTCTTCCAATATGCGATTAAATATTGGATGCTGAAACGCCAAGCCATCTTGCAAAAAAATCGTATTGAATATATTGTGCCACGGTGAGGTTTAGCAAGTTTCCCTCTTCGTCTTCCACATTGCGCAACACAATTCTTTTTCGCCAAATCTCACCACCTGTTCCACCAACATTCGTTCCACCTTAGCAGCTTGTTGCAGGGGTGTAACCGTCTCAATGATGGGTTTGGGAGTGGCAAGTCCAGGCTGGTTATCGGCTCTTGCCGTTTCGGTCGACCTGTTTTCTCGGCTTTCGCGTATATATTTGTTCATGCTGTTGATGAGCGTAACCTCGGCCACTCCCAACCGTTGAGCACAATCGTGCAGGTAAGTATCGCGCAGTATGGGGTTGGGAATAACCGAAACGCTCTGTACGATAGACGATATTGCCTCAGAACGACGTGTGGGGTCGGTAACTCCATTGAGCAAAAACACGCGTTTTAAACTGAATAAAGTCTGTTTGGTTGTCGGCGATATATTGCCTAAACTCTTCCGCGTTGTGCTTTCGTGCAAAGCTGTCGGGGTCGTCTCCATCGGGAAATAGCAACACCTTAACATTCATACCCTCGCCCAACAGCATGTCAGTTCCGCGCAAGGCAGCATGAATGCCCGCCTCATCACCATCGTAGAGCAGCACGATGTTAGACGTAAAACGGTGCAATGTGCGTATCTGATGTATGCTAAGAGCAGTACCAGAGTTAGCTACAACGTTTTCAACCCCACACTGATGCATCGAGACCACATCGGTATATCCCTCCACCATGTACACACAATCTTCTTTGGCAATGGCTTTTTTGCCTTGAAAAATGCCATAAAGCTGTTGTTCTTTGTGGTAAATGTCCGAGTCGGGCGAGTTAACATACTTTTTGTTGAACGCCCTTTGTGCGCGAGTCAAGCAGTCTTCCGCCAAAACCCCACCACCTTTCCGCTCACGCCAAACCAAGGAAAGATAACACGCCCAGCAAAGCGGTCCACATAACGACCATCGTCGGTGTGATAGCAAAGCCCAGTTTTCACCAAGAAATCCACGTTATACCCCTTGTCGGTTGCCGTGCGGGCCAGTTGCTCGCGGTCGTTAAGGTCGAAGCCCAACCTAAACTTCCGAATGATATCATCCCTAAATCCGCGACTTCTAAAAATACTGCATGCCGATAGCAATACCATCTTCATGATTGTGTAAGACCTCTTCGAAGTGGGCTGCCGCCCATTCGTTAATGATGAACATGCTTTCGCGTTCGTTCTGTTCACGTCGTTCGTCGTCGCTCAGTTCGCGTTCTTGTATCTCAATATGGTATTTGTTGGCTAGCCATCTCAATGCCTCGGGGTAAGTCATTTGTTCGTGTTCCATGATAAAGGTAACAGGATTGCCTCCCCTACCACAACCAAAGCAGTGACAAATGCCACGAGCTGGCGACACCATAAACGACGGTGTGCGCTCGTTATGAAACGGGCACAACCCCTTATAGTTCGCCCCTGCTTTACGAAGGGTTACAAATTCGGACACCACATCCACGATGTTGGCTGCCTCTTGTATTCTCTCAACGGTTGCTCTGTCTATCATGTTTTGCTCTATACTGACTACTTGCTAGTGCAATGAAGTCGCTATAACCAACTGCGAAATTATAAAAAAAGACTGAAACGGGCAAGTATGCCGGGGTAAGAGTGTACTAATAACAGGCAACAACGCACCTGTCACGCACTAAACATCGAGCCAACTTCAAGCCAAAGAAATAATATAACTGCGGTGACGCCTCACTAGTTACGCACGAATTATGAACCTAACACCCTGCCAACTACCCTGCTGTGCCTTAACCACTTGCGTAGAATACACAGGGCGAGAAATGTTCTCACCCTGCCTTTTTTTCTATTGCAGTGCAAAAAGCGTTTTTAACGCCTTTATGCATTATCTTACAAATTCAACTCTTTGTTTCAGCTTATCAATTTGGATCTGAAGTTTTTCGATTTTCTTCTGCAATCCTTCTATCTTCTTTTCGCCTTTGGCAAGCTTTTTATTTATCTTAGCCACCTCTTTCAGCATTTTAACTCTATCGTTAGCAGCCTTTTGCAGTGGCAGCAGCGTCTTTTGTGCTTAAGCCAGTAACCACAGAAGAGTTGGCTTCGATATTGATTTCTACAGCTCTTTTGCGTAAGCTTTCCAGCGAAGCCAATTCTTTTTCGTATTCCAACTGAGTGTTAGTAAGCTTAGTTTGCAGTTTCAACGCCTTTTGTTGGTTCTTCAAGTCGTTGATTTGTCTGTTATCACCTGCAAAAACTGTTACCCCCAATGTAAGCATCAACAAGGATGCAAGTATAAATCTCATCATAGCTTAACTTGTTTTTTTAATTATAACTTCGTTTTTCTAATACGTGACAAAGATACAATAAAAGAACAGAAATTGCAAAAAAATAGCACCAAAAAGTTTTTACTTTTTGCTATTTTCTTGACCTATAGCAATAATACCGCCACGCTATTCCAACGGTACAAGCCCCTCAATATAGCGACACAAAATGCCAATACCCTTTTCGTTTTCACCACCTTGAGGTATAATTAGGTCGGCATAGCGTTTAGTGGGTTCGATAAACTGTTCGTGCATGGGCTTAAGCACCTCCAAATAGCGATCTACGACCATCGAAACCGTTCGTCCGCGGTCGATGGTATCGCGTTGAATATTGCGTATCAATCGTTCGTCGGGGTCGGTGTCAACAAATATTTTCAGGTCCATGATGTCGCGCAGCTTCTTATTCAGCAAAGTCATAATGCCCTCAATGATAATCACAGGCTTAGGTTCAACATGTATTGTTTCTTTTAAGCGGTTGCAAAGCAGATACGAATAAGTGGGCTGTTCGATTGCCACACCGTTGCGCAAATCGTTTACATGCTTTGTAAGCAGTTTCCAATCAAAAGCGTCGGGATGGTCGAAGTTGATGGCATGTCGTTCTTCATCTGTCATTTCCGACGTGTCGTTGTAATACGAATCGAGTGGCACCACAGCCACATAATGTGGAGGTAAGGCCTCTGCAATCTTTTTAACCACCGTTGTTTTGCCAGAACCAGTTCCGCCGGCAATACCTATTACCGTTGTCTTTTGCATCTTGTGATATATTATATGTGTGGATGTTGTATTTTGTTTTATTGTTATCGTGCTTATTATCAAGGCGAGTTATAGAGTTTCGTCGAACATAGCACGATAAAATTGAGCCTTCTTTTCAACCTTTAGTGGATAGGCTCTCGACGAACTTGGCATGCGATAGAGCCGCATTTGGCGGCCATCGGGTTGGAAGATAAAGGGCACATAAGTCCCCACCTTGGGTTGTTGGGCAATGTTGAAGTGTGCTCTAAGCACATCGGCAGCCAACTGTCCTGTCACCACAACGTTTGTACAATCGGGTACTTTCAGCAAAAGGGCATCAAGATCTGTGGGTTCTATCACCTCCAAATCTTTATCGGCAGCAGTGCCCGTGGTACGATTAACAGCTGTAGCCGTATCGTATAGACCCACTCCCTTTACTGTTAAGAAGGCTTTAAGCTCATCTAGTTTGAACGTTTTTGTTGGCCTCGTCAACAAAATGAGCTTTATCATCGAAGAACGCTAAGCCAAAGATGCGCCACATATCGTTGATGAAATTGGGATAGAAAAAGTTCATACTCCACCGCTTTTTGCGAGGGAGGGAAACTGCCCAACATTAGTATTTTGCAACCGTTGGGCAAGAATGGTTCTAGAGGATGGCGTTCTATCATCGTTGTTGAATGACGAGTGTAACCCGCAGAAGCGCGTCACAACCCTGTTATTGTTTCTCTTTCACCAAATAAACCACCACGGGAAGGTGATCGCTAAAGCCATCGAGCCACACGCCACCAGCAGTGGTTCGCTTAGGCATTCCCTTTATACTTGCCTTCGGTTTGGAAAAAGATAGTCGCGTTTAAAAATCTGGTTTTTCCAATATTTAAGCGAAGAATAGTCTTTCGAGCCATTGGCGTTGAGCAGGTTTTTAGATAGCAGAATTTGGTCGAAAAGGTTCCATGAGCCTTGGTACTGCAAGGTTCCAGCTCCCTCTTTTGCTAGCACGTTGTACCAAGGATTATACATATCGGCCTCGCCCACTTCGTTGATGTTGGCCTTACCTCTTAATGCTTCGCTCATACTTTTGTCTATTGGGTCGTCGTTCATGTCGCCCATAACTAGCACTTTGCAATCTTTATCTTCGCGTTGAAGCGAGTCGCGAATGGCCAACACCTGCTTAGCGCCCCTGCTCACGATAGAACGAATCGCTAAACCTACTAGGGAGATGGCACACCACCACTGTTACATGTTCGCCTGCCAGCGTGCCACTCACAGTGAGAAAACCACGAGTATAGAAGGCGCTATCTTTCTCTAAAGCTTGCACATAGGGTACAAGTTTTACATTTCGCACTTCGAAAAGGGCGGGATTATAAAGCAATGCGCAATCAATTCCGCGCCTGTCGGGTCCTTCTACATGGCAAAACTTATATCCGCGAGTCGCTAAGGCTGGTTGAGCAGTGAGGTCGTTGAGCACTTTTGTATTTTCCACCTCAGACAATCCAATGATAGCACAGCCCACACCAGGCAACACATCGGTACCCATATCGGCCAACACGCGTGCCATATTGTGCAGTTTGTAGAGTGTATTTCAGGCCATTCCACTTGTACGAACCATTTGAAGGAAATCGTAATCGCGCTTACCCTCATCGTGGCAAGTGTCAAAAAGGTTCTCTTGATTGTAAAATCCGGCGGCATAGACCGCGAATTTCTTTTGTGCCGCTGCCGTTAAGGATAGCACTATAAAGGCTGCCAGGGCGAGCGTTTTTTTAAAAATAGCTCATGTTTTTATGTAATGTTGTTGTTATTCTTTTCTTTCTATGTGTGCATCTTGTGTTAAGACAAGGTCTATGGCAGTTGGCTGCACAACAAAGCATGTTTGTGCGCTTATTGATGGTGAGCACTCTGTTTGCAATTAGTTATTTTTGCACGTTTATTTGGCAGTAAGTCACCACAATTGTTTAAGAAATAAAGCAAAACCATAACAGATAAAGCACCTAAAACCCCAAGAAAGATTCTCAGAATCGGCCTTTTTTTAATTTGCAAATATCGTCATTTTATTTCAAAAACAAAAGTTCTATCCCGCATTTTAACGTGCAAAAGTTTGGTTGGGAAGGTTATTTTGTGTCGTTTATCATGGCTGATAACGAGTCATTGGCTTTGCAATCGCAACGCATTTCGGTTCTATCACACCACCGCCATCCACAAAAACAGCATAACACGATAAAGATTTATCAACACAAATTGGCCAAACCTGCAAAGCCATCTAGCACCATCCCCTTTTGCAACAATGGTGTAAAGGGCGCAATTGGTTAGCCACGGTTCTCCTTTTTCTTGATATTAAGCTGATAGCTAAACGACAAAAGCACGTAGCTTTTAATCACGGGGTTATAGCTTTCGCTAAACCCTGTGGCCGAAGCGTTGCGATGTAGGCTTTGTCTTCGGTTTAGAATATCGTTCCAACTAGGGTTAACGTAGCCTGTTTTTTTCGCGTAAAAAGCTCCAAGCCAGGGCCATATTCCACAGCCATTGGTCGGCATCACTATTGGTCATTGTGCCTCGATGCAGGTAACAAGAGGCGTCGGTAGACAGCTCTAAATTATAAAGGTAGGTCGGCCATAGCATTGAGGTTAAAAAACAAAGTCGTGGTTTTGGGTGCGCGTTTGGGTGTCGTCGTTGTGCGAAAAGCGCGGTTGCCATCGTGCGCCCATGGTTATATCGCCCCATTTGGGAACAAATCCACAGTGCAAAGCCATTTCCCCTTCACGCATTTTTGTAATACTCTTGTTCACTTCGGTCGCTGTAGCATCGTCGTTTAGCAGCACTTCGTGTCGCCACGACATGGAACAATCAAGCCCCAAGTTCCATAATCCCATTTGTTTATACCAGGCCATATTGGTGCTAAGGCTGTTGTTACCATTGATATTAACTTGTTTGTAATGCCCTAGCACCAGTCTTTCGGTCGAGTTTCATCTCTTCAGCGAAATCGTTCAGCGCTGTTTGATAGTTCAGGCGGAGCGTAAGTCCCAGACGTTCGTGTTCCCATTCCAGTCCAAACAAGTTGTTAAACGTGGGGCTTAAGGTTAGGATTGCCCTCTCGAATGGCCAAAGGGTCGGTGGTGTTTCTAAACGCCAGCAACATTTCAGCACTGGGTTGCGAGGTGTATCCAGTGTAATCAAGTCGCACATTCATGCCCTTAGCCCGCCATCTTATATTAGCCATGGGTCTGAAGTCGGCGTGTCGCAATGTGGTATCTCGTGTTTCTCCATTATATCTTTGATGAAATCGTTTGCGTTGAGGCTGCAAAAGTGAGTCCACCATTGGCCCTTATTTGTTCGCTATCATAGCTCAATGTAAGTTTCACTTCTTGCCCCAAAGAATTGAGTCGGCTTTTCATTACTCAAGCTATCCACCCACATTCCGGTCGTTCGAGCCTTATCGTAGGTGTCTTGTTTGCGATGATTATTAGACATGACAACACCCCAACCAGCTTGCAAGCGTACTTTTTGCCCAAAGGTTGTGTAAGAAGTGCCGAGAGAGACGTATGTTTTCGACTGTGTGGGCGAAAGTTGTTGCAAGTTGCGAAGCTGCAAAGAGTCGGTTCCGGCGTTGTTCCTCAGTTGTCGATAATGTGTTGTACTATTAGAATTACTAGTGCTTCCAGAGTTATTAGCATCCATTCGAGCCACAATACTCAATGCCGTTCCCCTTCAGAAAAGGAGTGCGTGAAGTCGGCAGATACACTAAAGCTATTGGAATGGTTTCTAGAGAGTGAGCGTTCGTAACCCATGGTCACGGTATCGATGCGTGCGCGCTTATCAAAGAGTTGAGTTTCGCTCTGGCTGTCGCTCTTTCCACCAGTGATATTTCCCGAGAGGTTTACATTAAGTTGTGTTCTTTTAGATAGCTCGTAGTTAGAAGAAGCCCACAATGTGCCATTGGTGTTTCGCCCATGCATATTATTAGCGGCGGCTTCGGCTCGAGTTCCAGTAGTGAGATATTCTTCGTTGTAACTTGTTCCTTTCATTTCATGATGAAAAATCCATGAGCGAAACACTACCATTAATCTTCAGTTTCTTGCCCAAATGTTTTGTTCCGTCTATCGAAAACATATTGGTATAATTGCCATTTCCGGCAGTGGTGCTCTCCAAATTGCTACTTGCAGCGCCCAACGACATGCTTTCACCATTTGAACGCAGCCAATTGAGCAGCGCACTGTCGTTGCGTCGTCCCTGAGTTCCATGTTCAGCCTTCACATTTGTAGTAACAGCGCCGTTAAATTCGGCTTTTGTCTGGATGTCTAATGTTAGTTCCTGTAAACCATCGGTAACACCTGTGGCTTTCTCCAATGTAGAAAGCAAGTCGTAGATTTTGAGTTGCGACACAGCTTCGGCAGGCAAAGCAGCCAAAGCTCGCGCAATGTTATTGCCCATGAATGTAGAACCGTTAAGATTAATCTTAACAAGTGGTTTTCCATTATAGGTAAGTCTACCCGTAACACGGTCGTAGCGCATGCCTGGAACCTTACGCAACAAGTACTCCAAACTTCCCCCGCGCTTGGTATGCAGCGAGCCAACGTTGAGAAAAAGTGGTGTCTTTTTCTTATCTGAACCAGCTTTCTTCTAGCCACCACAAGCACTTCGCCAAGGTCTTTTTCCTTGACGTAACGTATCTGCAGAGCAAGCCAAATTGCGTGCGTTATTCAATGCAACAACACGTGTAGGCCATGCAAGAAGGACCAACAAAGCGGTGGCCATACAGATAAGGTATGAACTTATGCGCATAATCTTAATTTTATTCTAGTAGCAAGGCTTTAAAAAGTAAGCCCTTGCAAAGGTAATTCTCTCTCCTGTTTCTTGCAACAAAAAAGCCATTTATTTTACAAAAATTGCTTCAATTCTAACCTTTTAAACAGCAACAACGAAGGAAACACCAACAAAAAGCACGTTTACAAGAAGCCAAACACAAACCCAACTAAAAACGAGCCCTACGTAAAAACCAAAAAGGCAGTCGAAATATGAATGTAGCGTTACAGATATTCGATTAAAAAGCCGTACCTTTGTAGCCTAATTGAACAAGATGTATTGTGGGAGAAAACAGTTTCGAACTATTAGATAAGATAAAAATACCCAGAGGACTTGCGCAAACTAGACGTTGAGCAACTGCCACAACTGTGCCAAGAACTACGCCAAGACATCATCGAAGAGGTATCGGTGAACCCTGGACACTTCGCTTCAAGTCTAGGAGTAGTTGAACTCACCGTTGCGCTTCATTACGTCTACAACACGCCCGAAGACCGAATTGTATGGGATGTGGGCCATCAGGCATACGCCCATAAGTTGCTTACGGGAAGGCGAGAGCAATTTTTCACCAACCGAAAGTTGGGTGGTACGTCCCTTCCCCACTCCATTAGAGAGCCATTTCGACACATTTGCGTGCGGACATGCCTCAAACTCCATCTCGGCTGCACTTGGAATGGCTGTAGCAGCTAGTTAGAAGGCAAACAGCGACATGTTGTGGCTGTTATTGGCGATGGTGCTATGAGTGGCGGACTGGCTTTCGAGGGACTAAACAACGCTTCATCTACCAACAACGACTTGCTTATCGTGCTTAACGACAACGACATGAGCATAGACAGAGCTGTGGGTGGCATGGAGAAATACTTGCTTAACCTCGACACAAACGAAACCTACAACCGCCTAAGATTTAAAAGCCGCACAGTGGCTACACGCCAAAAGGCTGGCTCGACGACGACCGCAAGAAGGGTATTTTGCGACTGAACAATGCCTTGAAATCGGCCCTGAGCCACCAACAAAATATTTTTTTGAGGGGCATGAATATTCGCTACTTCGGCCCTTTCGACGGCAACGACGTTACCGAAGTGGTGAAAAAAACTAAAAACAACTGAAACTGCTACGTGGTCCTAAGCTGCTTCACCTGCACACCATTAAGGGCAAAGGCTATAAGCCCGCCGAAGAGTCGGCCACCATTTGGCACGCTCCAGGCAAGTTCAACCCTGCAACTGGCGAACGACATGTGAGCAATAACACTGGCGAACCACCCAGATACCAAGACGTTTTTTTGGCGAAACATTGGTGGAACTGGCACAAGCCAACCCCAGAATTGTGGGCGTTACGCCTGCCATGCCCACTGGTTGCTCTCTCAACATCATGATGAAAGCCATGCCCAACCGTGCTTTCGACGTGGGCATTGCCGAAGGACACGCCGTAACCTTCTCTGCTGGCATGGCTAAAGATGGACTAATGCCCTTCTGCAACATATATAGCTCGTTTTCGCAACGTGCTTACGACAACGTTATACACGATGCTGCATTGCTAAACTTACCCATGGTGCTCTGCCTAGACCGCGCTGGACTGGTGGGCGAAGATGGCCCAACACACCATGGTGCGTTTGACATAGCTGCTCTGCGCGCTGTGCCTAACCTCACCATTGCATCGCCTATGGACGAACACGAACTGCGAAACCTGATGTACACCGCGCAATTACCCAACAAAGGAACGTTTGTAATACGCTATCCTCGAGGGCAACGGCGTACATGCCGAATGGCGAACGCCCATGAAAGAGGTGGCCGTAGGCACTGGCCGATGCCTGAGAGAAGGCACCGAACTGGCCATCATAAGCTTTGGCCCAATAGGTAACGAAGTGGTAAAAGTGCTTGATGAGATGCCAACAACAAAAAGCGTAGCCCACTACGACCTGCGTTTTGTAAAACCACTAGACGAAAATATGATACAAGAAATTGGTAACAGGTTTAAGAAAAATCATCACAATTGAAGACGGTGTACGCAATGGCGGCATGGGTTCTGCTGTGCTGGAATGGCTTAACGACCACAAGTTTTACCCACAAATGATACGAATGGGCCTACCCGATGCCTTTGTTGAACATGGATCTGTGGCTCAACTGAGACAATTAGTAGGTCTTGACGCCGACTCGATAAGAAAGGAGATAGAAGCATGAAAATAATCATTGCCGGTGCTTACGACATCGGAATATACTTGGCAACACTGCTTTCGCATAGCCACGAAGACATCACCCTCATTGATGAAGACGAAGAACGACTGGATAGAATGGGCGCAGAAGCCGACATCCTATCGCTGCAAGCATCGCCTAGCAGCGTGAAAGCACTTAAAAGATGCAGGTACACAACACGCCAACTTGTTTATCGCCGTAACGCCCGACCAACACCTGAACCTCAACATCTGCATGATTGCAAAAGAACTGGGGGCAAAAAACAGTGGCTAAGATAGATGATGTGCAACTTACCGAACCTGGTGTGGCCGAACTATTCGAACGTTTGGGCGTTAGTTCGCTCATCGTTCCCGAGATTCTGGCTGCTACCGACATCATCAACGGACTGAAAAATGTCGTGGGTGCGCCAACGTTGGGACGTGCACAATGGTGCACTTTGTGATGCTAGGGCATCAAACTACGAGAGGGCTGCGAAATACTTAACCAACCCCTAAAACAACTCTGCGGACCAGACGACCCCTATCATGTGGTGGCCATCAAACGCGGATACGAAACCATTATCCCTGGAGGTAACGACGAACTGAAACTCTACGACCTGGCCTATTTCATGACTACCAGGCAATACATACCCTACATTCGCAAGATTGTAGGCAAAGAACATTATGTTGATGTAAAGAATGTGCTGTTCATGGGCGGCGGAAGCACCTGTATAAGGGCGGTTAAAAACCTACCTAGCTACATGGAAGCGAAGATTATAGAGAAAAGCGAAGAACGTTGCGAGGTGCTTAACAACGAACTAGATGAAAACAAGGCCCTAGTGATACATGGCGACGGGCGCGACATTCAGCTGCTTAACGAAGAGGGAATTATGAACACCCAGGCCTTTGTGGCACTTACAAGAAACACCGAAACCAACATCCTCGCTTGCCTAACTGCTAAACGACTGGGCGTGAGAAAAAACTGTTGCCATGGTTGAAAAACATGGACTATGTGAGCATGGCAGACAGTTTGGACATTGGCACTATCGTTAATAAGAAAGATATTGCAGCAAGCCACATCTACCAAATGATGCTTGATGCCGACGTGTGCAATGTGCGTTTTCTTACCATGGCTAATGCCGACGTGGCCGAATTTACGGCTCAAAGCGGTTCGAAGGTCACAAAGAAACGTGTATACGAACTGGGATTGCCCAAGGGAGTAACCATCGGCGGACTTGTTCGAAATGGTGTTGGCGTGCTTGTTTCGGGTGGAACACAGATTGAAGCAGGCGACAGCGTGATGGTGTTTTGCCATAACACCAATATGCAACAGATTGGAAAGTTCTTCAACTAAATACGCAAAAGGCTACGCAAACTCCCTTTGTCTGCACAGAAAAAACGAGGCGCTGCCAAAAATTTCTTTATAAACGGGGCACACCTTATTATATAAAGAGCAAGATTAAAGGCTGCTATACAACGGCAACAAATGTCCTTAACAGCCTGAAAGAACAAAAAACAAAACAAATAAACGAACAAATAAAAACGCCCACAAAGCAAATACCCCCCTCTAGTCTTAGAGAAGGGGTTGGGGTGAGGCTCCTATGATAAACTATCGCACCATATATAAAGTCATCGGGTCGCTGCTTTTTCATCGAAGCAGCCTTGATGTTATCATGTCTGGCGATGGCCATTTACTACGCAGAAGACGATGTATTGGCCTTCCTTGTATCTATTATCGCCACCTTATTTTTTTGGACTTACATTTCGTTTTCTGGGTAGAAACTCAGACAACACCATGGGAAGGCGCGATGCCTGTTTGGTGGTGAGCCTCTCATGGGCTATCTTTAGCGCCATCGGCACCATGCCTTTTATGATAGGCGGGTATCTACACAGCTTCACCGATGCCTACTTTGAAACCATGTCGGGCTTCACAACAACTGGTGCAACCATCATCGACGATGTGGAAATTCTACCCCACGGCATCATTTTTTTGGCGTTCGCTCACCCAGTGGATTGGTGGTTTGGGTATTGTGTTCTTCACCATCGCCCTGCTACCATCGCTCGTTGGTGGGTCGGTAAAAGTGTTTTCGGCCGAAGCAACAGGCCCCCATAAAAAGTAAGTTGCACCCCAAACTCAGCACCAGTGCCAAAGCTATATGGGCAGTTTACATCACCTTATCGGTGGCCTGCACGCTTTGTTACAAGTTCTTAGGCATGGGCTGGTACGACAGTCTTAATTATTCTATGACCTCTTTGGCCACAGGAGGCTTCTCAACCCACAACTCCAGTGTGGAGTTTTTTTCCACTCGCCTGCCATCGAATATGCTGTTACATTCTTCTGTTTCATCTCTGGTGTGAACTTTTACCTTGCTATATTTCACTGCCACCAAACTAAAAAATTCGCCAACTGTTACGCAATTCAGAGTTCAAACTCTATCTTTGGTTGGTGTTAAGTTTCACGGCCTTCATCATGGCCGAACTTATCATCCGCAACCAATACGAATTGGAAAAAGCTTTTCGCGTGTCCATCTTCCAAGTGGTATCATTCATCACCACCACTGGACTTTTTAGCGACGATGCAGCCCTTTGGCCACATGTAACATGGGTGGTTTTGGCCGTTTGTATGTTCATTGGCGCTTGTTCGGGTAGCACCAGTGGCGGTTTTTAAGTGCATTCGTGCGGTAATGTTGCTCAAGATTATACGCAACGAGTTTAAACAACTGCTACACCCCAATGCCGTTTTACCACTAAAGATTGACGGTGTAAACGTCTCTACGCAGAAACGTGTAACACTTTTGGCCTTTCTCACCGTAACATTGGTGATGTGCTTGTTCTGCGCATTCTCTATGATTGCTGCAGGAATAGACAACACCAATGCCATCACCATCACACTTAGTGCTCTGAGCAACGTTGGACCAACACTGGGAATAGAGATTGGCCCAACTATGTCGTGGGCGCAACTGCCCGACCTGGCCAAGTGGCTTTGCTCTATCTTGATGCTCATGGGGCGTTTAGAGATATTCACTGTGCTAGTGATCTTCACCCCAGCATTCTGGAACGACAGATAGTTTTTTTGAGAAGTTAAGGAGTTAACTCCACAAAAAACTCATAAACTCGTAAACTCATAAACTCAAACAACATGCAACCACTAAAATTTAAACCCTTATTAAAGCAAACCATTTGGGGCGGAAACAAAATCGTGCCCTTCAAACATCTCGATTCAAACCTGCAAAACGTAGGCGAAAGTTGGGAAATATCGGGCGTCCCTGGCGATGAAACCATCGTTGCAAATGGAGAATACGAAGGCAAAAAGCCTAAACGAAGTGCTGAAAGAACTACAAGGAAAGTTGGTGGGCGAAAAGAACTATGCACGCTTTGGCAACGAATTTCCACTGCTCATTAAATTCATCGATGCCAACGACGACCTATCTATTCAGGTGCATCCCACCGACGAACTGGCACAAAAACGCGGTAAAAGCCGTGGCAAAACAGAAATGTGGTATTTGATGGAGTCGGACCCTAAGGCTTACCTTAACTGCGGAATGAAAACCGCCATCACACCTCAACAATACAAAGAGATGGTGGCTAACAACACCATTTGCGACGCCATCAGCAACTATAACGTAAAACGTGGCGACAGCTTCTTTATACCTGCAGGACGTATTCATAGCATTGGTAAGGGCTGTTTCATACTAGAGATACAGCAAACTTCGGATGTAACCTACCGCATCTACGACTTTAACCGTAAGGATAAAGACGGAAACACACGCGAACTACACACTGAAGAGGCTGCCGAATGCATCAACTACACTGTGGAAGAGAACTATCGCACCAACTATGTGCCCGCTAAAAAATATGGGCGTGAACCTCGCCACCTGTCCGTTCTTCACCACCAACCTCTACGATTTGGACAAACCAATGACCATCGACCTTTCGCAACTCGATAGTTTCGTTATTTTTTTATCTGCACCAATGGTAAGGGAACTATTACCGATAACGAAGGTAACACGGTGGAAATGCAAACAGGCGACTCGATTCTTGTGCCTGCTACCACAAAAACGTGAAGGTGGAAGGCGTTATCGAGTTGGTACAAACCTACGTTTAAGGTAGGTTCTATAAATTACCTCCACTGTATTTTTTTAGACTTTATCTGTCAGATTACTCTTACTTCTTGATGGGCGATAGTGAACTATGCCACTGAAAAAAGTAAGGGAAAGTTGGCAGATAAGGTCTAAAAAGACCGTAAAGTTCTAGCTTAAGAAGGAGAAATGACATAAACGCGGATTAGTTAGAACATGAAGTTACTTTTGCCTTTTTCTCTTTTCTTGTCTTCTTCAGAAGAATTAGTATAAAAATATCAAGTAGGATAGTGAATGAGTATGCACAGAAATCACCTAGAACTTATATCACAAATCAAGAGAAGACATAGAAAATAAGTATCGAGGAAAAATAGACAAATGAAGAGATACGCTTTATTACTATTGCTGCTTTGCGTACAGATACACACAATAGAAGCACAACATTTAGAGAAACATTTATATGATGGTCTTTCTTTTTCTGATGGCGTGTGTTTTAAAACAGTCAAGGTTACGTATTTGGCATTCAGGGCGAGACCCATTAAACGAATGTAATGATAGTATTGCATTAGTAATAAGGAATGTAACTCAAAAATATCCCTTATACTTCAATATCCTTTCTGTATAAGGGACAAAAAGTACTATATAAGCCTTCATAAAAAGATGTAAAGTGCCAAACATCTCAGAAGGGAGAAAAAAATCATATTACAGATACAATTTTATAAGGATATTAAACAACCCTACCAGAATAAGCACCCTTATGCAATAATAACAAAAAAATAAAAAAAGTAAAGTCATCTTAGCTTTTCTCAAACTTTCTTTTTCTTTTTAGAATAATTGGTATAAATGCGGTGTATAGTTCCATGTACTAAGTTACACGTCATATTCCACACATCCCTTCGGGTTCTTGATAAACATACTTAACGTTTTTGAGAAATATGGAATTTCAAATTGGGAACAAGACAATTACTTTCCTTCAAATCCCTTGCATCGATAACATACTCAAAACTTATACGCTTTATCACTTCTTTGGGATTTAAATTATACACACCTAAATCTCGTAATTGTAGTTCCATTAATCGAACACAAATGCTAATACTATCACCACTATTTAGCATACTTTTTATTCTGCCAATAGTAAGCGCCTGCCATTACATTGTGATTCGTTGGTGACGAAAACTTTAATAAAAGAATGATACTCATTTCCCCTTTCATCGCTTATAGGGATAAAAAGGTTTCTCCAACTCACATTCTTAATTTTAAATACGACATTTATTTTCCGTGAATATTCCATATGAGAACTATCAGGAATATAATTAGGGGGATAATTGTCCACCACTGCCACTAATTGGGCAGGTAACTCCACATTGGATTGACAACCCATTAATGTGAATGCGATGAAAATAAATAACGCTCGGCACGCATTATTAACAGCTACCATAATCTAACACTATATTATTAACGAAGTCGTCTTGTCTTTTAAGCTCCCTATACATTGAGAAGTTCTTATTATCTTTTGGCACAACAACCAAAAATAAACACGCCTCTCATGTGTGAAGTATTGGACAAATATACAATAAAAATTTAAAAACTCTCACCCATTTACCGCCTACAAAAATGCGGTTATGTTTTTTTAAAGGAGTGGTTTATGAACAACGATGAACGCCGAAAAGGGAAAGTTATGAGCATACGCTTGGGGGCGTTACAAGTCTTCATTAGGCATGTACTGCGTGCGCATGGCCAGCAAGCACACCGCTGCACTTCGCTGTGAAGAGTTCGGCGGCTATCATTAACTTGTCTACTCATTAGCTTGTTCACTCACCAACTTGTCTACTCGCCAACTTGTCTACTCACAAACTTATCTACTCGTCAACCGGTGTTCTTATTAAATCGTCAACTTGTCAACTGCCCATCTAACCTCCTTATCACCTCGTCCATCCACCAGTTTTTGTCTATTTTTTTCAGTAAGGATTTTAACATTATGAGTGCCCTTGTAATCCACCAAACGTCCACCCGACCGCAAAAAATCGATTCTCGCGAAGGTTTGTTCTGATGCAAAAAGGGGTTAGTGGTAAATGCAAGCAAAATGAATACGCATTGCATAAAACTGCAATTGGCGCCAGACTTTGAGCTATTTGGTGCTAAATAAAGTGCATTTTGGTGCTAAACGCAGTGCATTTTGGTGCTAAACGCAGTGCGTTTTGGTGCTAAACGCAGTGCGTTTTGGTGCAAAATGCAAGGTGTTTTGGTGCAAAAATACAAGGCAAAAATGCTGCTAAATGCAAGACGAAAAAGCATAAATATTCACTGCAATGGTTCATACAAAACTGCTTTGAACCACTAAAAACATGGCTCAGAAAGGGAGCAAAAACAGCCACTAAAAAAAGTGGGGTTTTAGTGGCTAAATGCAGATAATTGGGGGTGAAAAATTACGAGTTGGCAAGCAACTAGAAAAGGCAAAATGGTGCAAAACGCAAGTTGTTTTTCTTAAAAAATAGACAAAAAAAGAGGTACGTAAGAGTGAAAACTGGGGCTATTTACCTACTTTTCAATCTAAATTTTCGCTAGAATGGAAGAGCGAGCAGGGTGTGTTTTGTAAAATATAAAGACACAAAAAAGAAACCAGATTAAGTAGCTCTTATGGTTGATTATAAACTTCAATCCAAGACAAACGCTCCATTTTTAACCCCTAAACTGCGAGTAACGCAAAGGAACATAATGGTTTTGCACTCGTTTGTTGGCTCTTCGCCCGAACCCATTTACGCTATACTCCCCACCTCTGTATACTATACGCCCTACTCCTTTATACCACACGCCCTACTCCTTTATACCATACGTCCTACTCCTTTATACCACGCGCTCTACCCATTTATACTATACTCCCCATCCATTTATACTATACGCCCTCCCCCTTTATACTAAAAAAATAATAAACAAGGCAGCAAAGGCGCGATAAGAACAATTATTTTTGTAACTTTGTAGATTGTGAAATGAAGGTTGGTAAAGGATGCCTATACCGCGTTGTTGCCCAAACAACGCCCTTGTGCAAATGGGGCGGAGCGGTAAACAAGCACCCACACAAACGCCAACACCACAACAAAAGCACCTACCCCACTATGGACAGAACCTTCCACCAACGCTTTTCCCCAGCCTCGGCCTGCGGCATACTTGCCTTTGCGCTGCTTGCGCTATACCTATTTTGGGTGAAAAACGCCCTTGCAGGCTGTTGCTTGGCTGCCGTGGTGGTAGTGATGATAGAACGAATAATACACACCACCTATGTGTTTAGCCACAATGGCAACGAAGAGATGCTTGTTATAAACAAAGGACGATTTTTCGAAAACAAAACACATACGCATTAACGACATCGTGAAATGCCATAAGATGTCTACAGGATTTGGCCTGTCGCAATACATACTGCTGCAATGTGGCCACAAAACATTGGTGAGTGTGCAACCAGATAACGCCGACGCCTTTATCGCTGAGATAAAGAAAAGGCAAGCAACACAAGAATGATGAATGTAAAAAAACAGATATATTATTGCCTTACTGATGGCCTGGCTCATGGCCTTGCCGATGATGGGGCAAGTGGAAAAAGACACTAACAACGACGAGGACGAAACAGTTGCTGCATCCGACACGCTAAATACCGACTCGATTTCGGCCGACACACTGGTTACAGATAGTCTGTTGCCTTGGCCTCAATCGGTAAAGATGCGCTTAGACAAGTTGTTGAAAGCCGACCTTTTGCGCACATCGCAGTTGGCATTGATGGTTTACGACCTCGATGCCGATTCGGCTATATACTGCTTTAACGAGCGCCAAACCATGCGCCCAGCCTCTACCATGAAGGTGATAACAGCCGTTACAGCCCTTGACAAGCTGGGCGGTTCGCACCAATTTAAAACAGAGCTGTGCTACACGGGTACAATAGAAAACCGCACGCTCATTGGTAACGTGTATTGTGTTGGGGGATTCGACCCCCGATTTAACACAGACGACATGCATGCCTTCGTGGAAAGTCTGCAAAAAATGGGTGTCGACACCATTCGCGGAACGCTCTATGCCGATAAGACGATGAAGAACGCCGACCTATTGGGTAAGGGTTGGTGTTGGGACGACGACAACCCCGCGCTCTCGGCATTGGTATTTGCTCGTAAAGATGTGTTCATCGACCGCTTTATGCAAGAACTTCGTAAGGCTGGTATTGTGCTCGATGCCTTCTCGGCAACAGGACAACGCCCGCAAAATGCCATCTGTATCTGCACCAGATTTCACACCATGGACCAAGTGTTGATGCGTATGATGAAAGAAAGCGACAACCTTTACGCCGAAGCAATGTTTTACCAGATAGCAGCTTCAACAGGAAACCAACCGGCAACAGCCAAACATGCGGCGCAAGTGGTGAAAAACTCATTTCTAAACTTGGTCTTAACGCCTCTGCTTACAAGGTAGCCGATGGGTCGGGCCTATCGCTTTACAACTATGTCTCGGCCGAATTGAAGTGGCCATGCTGCGCTATGCCTACCGCAATGCCAATATCCACCTGCACCTTTCGCCCTCTTTGCCAATTGCGGGCATAGATGGCACTCTGAAAAGCAGAATGAAAGGCGTGTTTACCCGTGGCAACGTGCGTGCCAAAACGGGTAGTGTAACAGGTGTTTTTCTCGCTGACTGGCTATTGCACTGCTGCCAATGGGCATCGCCTTTGCTTTTCCATTATCAACCAAGGCGTGATGCATGGTCGCAATGCACGTGCATTTTCAAGACAAGGTTTGCACTGCGCTATGTCAGCCCTAATACGTAAAAAAATCAAGATAATAACTAACTCTAAACCACCATAACAATGGAATCGATAAAAAAACTATGTAGAAGATTTTATACGCCTTACAGGCATTTCGGGCAATGCCGTGCCCATTGTACGCCACATATCGTTGGTGCTTATTGCCATATTATTGGCTTGGGCTGCTGGTGCTTTTATGCAAAAAACTCATCATCCCTATTGTGCGCCACGTAACTAAAAAGACAAAAAAAGCAATTGGGACGAAATCATTTTCAACGATAAAGTGCTGATAACAGCCAGCAGAATTATGCCTGCCATAGTGATAGCATGGCTCTTGCCCTTGGTGTTTTTTTCCAATATCCCACTGTGCACACCATCTTAGAAAAGCTCACGGCATTGTATATCGTGGTGATGTCTGTTCGCCTTTTTCATCGCACTTATCAACTCGCTCAATCAGCTTAAGCTCTCTTCCAGTCCGGCAGTGCGCCAATACATCCGCACATTCTGTGGGGTGCTAAAGGTTATTCTCATTCTCATCACAGCCATTGTGATGGTGGCCATTTTGTTTAACAAAAACCCCATGTCGATCTTTTGCTGGTCTTGGAGCCACATCGGCCATCATGATGCTGGTATTTAAAGACACCATCGAAGGCCTTGTTGCTGGTATTAGACTCACAAGTAACGACATGGTGAGAAAGGGCGACTGGATAACAGTGCCCTCAACATTAGCCGATGGTGTGGTAGAAGACATCAGTCTAACCACCGTTAAGGTAAGAAATTTCGACAACACCACCGTCACTGTCACACCTTTGACACTGGTTAGCGGTTCGTTTCAAAACTGGCGAAGCATGCAAAATGGCGAAGGACGACGCGTTAAGCGCTTGCTTTACATAGACTTTAGAAGTGTTAAGCTGGCCGACGAAGCATTGAAAACGTCGCTGCTTACCAACAAATTACTCTCTGAAGAACAAATGAAGGGACAAGAAGTGAACGTTTCGCTCTTCAGAAAATTTGTTGAACAATACCTCAAAAAAATCGCCCCTGAAGTAAACGAAAAAGCTAACTTTGGTGGTGCGACAAGTTGAGGCTACACAGGCAGGATTGCCCATCGAGTTTGTGTTCTTCATCAAAAATTCGCCCGACATTCATTACGAACACACCCTTGCCGACATCATTGAGCATCTTTATGCCTATACGCATGCATTCGGTTTAACAATTTATCAACAGTATCCTGAACAATAACTAAATATAAAAACCTTATCCGCTAAAAGGATATTGCCCTACACTAACTAATATAAAAACATTTCTGTCATGAAAAAATTATTACTTATGGCTGTGCTATTGTTAAGCACAAATGCCACTTTTGCACAGAAAAACAGGAGAAGACGAGCAACTAAAAAATGAATGATGCTGCGCTAAAACTCCTAGGAGAAGAAAAAAATACGAACAAGCAGTGGAGGCTTACACCAACTATACTGCGAAACTTAAATCTATTAAAGGTGAATCCGACACCACTTACATTGAAGGTTTGGTGTTTCTTGGAAAAGCATACTTTAGAGCTAAACGCATTAATAAGGCCGTTGAAACAGCGCAAAAAGGTGGTAGACCCTATATGGCAAACACGTGAGTACCAACGACAAAAGGTATGCGTGGTACTTAGACAATCTGTCGCTATACCTTGCCTCTAACAACAAATCCAAGGAGGCTTTTAGCATGCAGCAAGAAAGCTTTGAGATTTACGAAAACCTTTATGTCCACGATAGAGACATGGCTTCAATACTTATTCATGCGGCCGAAAACTCGTTTCTCGCTGAAGAAAAAGGAAGCTGCCATTAAGTATCAACTTCGCGCACTGGCCATAATGAAAGACTTGCAGGGTATACATTCTGAACAATATATCGAAGAAGCGAAATATCTAGCTGGATATTACAGCGGAAACGGACAGGAAGACAAGGCTAAAAAGCTTGAACGAGGAAGTGGAAAAAAACTGGAGAAAGAGAAGAAAGAAGGCTATGGCGACCTGCCCAAACTGGTGAAATTTGAAACACCTGAAGACTGCAAAAAGCACACCGAAGACATGCTGAAATGCTGCCGCTTCTATATAAATCATCTATTTACAGCCCACGACATCGATGACGCCGCCAAATATATTATAGCCTGGACGGAAACATCCGACCAAGTAACAATACCTATTGGCAAGGTGGAATTGGAGCTAATCTCTTCAGAAAAAGTCGCGCCCCTACATTTGTAGCTACTTTTGCTGGCTATACGCTTTTATGCGCTCGAGGACAACGAAATCAAGACTGAAGAAGACTTGTATGAAACTGCTGTTGTGGTAATGCTCAACCATTATATCAGCAATAAAAAGCTTACTGGCGAGGTAAAAGTACTCGAAAAATATCTTAGCCTTTACAATAAGGATAAGCAAAAGATGTTCGATTTGATACGTAAGAACTTCCCTAAAGGCGATACAAAAAGATAAAAAAAGAAGAAGAAATAACCCCACCTAGGTTTCTCCGTGCCATAGACAGATAAAGAAGGTCTATGCACAATCATGATTAGAAACCAACGCGTGCTGATTAAAGCAGGCTATTCACCCAATATTAAAGCCTCATCGTGACCACTATTCATCCCTTTTCATCCGCATTGCTCGATTGGTTTCGCCAGCACGGCCGACAGTTGCCGTGGCGCGAAACAAAAGAGCCCTATGCAATATGGCTTAGCGAGGTGATATTGCAACAAACAAGAGTGAGCCAAGGCATGGATTATTGGGTGCGATTTATGAACCGTTTTCCCACTGTGGAGGCTCTAGCCAAAGCCACCGAAGACGAAGTGTTACTACTTTGGCAAGGTTTGGGCTATTATTCGCGGGCCCGCAACCTGCACCACGCTGCTAAACAGATAGTTCAACTGGGGCATTTCCCAAACACACATGAAACCATCTCTACCCTGAAAGGTGTGGGAACGTACACCGCCGCAGCCATTGCATCCATCGCATTCAACATTCCTGTGGCTGTGGTGGATGGCAATGTATATCGCGTTCTGGCGCGTTTCTTTTGGCATCGACACGCCAATCAACTCCACCGAGGGCAAAAAAGCAGTTTGCCGCTTTGGCCCAATCGCTCCTTCCGCAACACGAGCCAGCACGCTACAACGAGGCCATTATGGATTTTGGAGCCCTGCAATGCTTACCCGTAAAGGGAGAAACAAGCAAGCTAAACAACAAAACAGGTAAGGCCAACAAATGTAATCACGTTTCAGACCTCGCACCAGCATTCTGCAACAGCTGTCCGCTAAACAGCCAATGCGTGGCCTTTGCCCAAGGTTTGGTGCGCTCGCTGCCTGTTAAAAACCAAGTTGGTTACCCCCAAAAAAACGACAAATGAGTTACCTATATATAAGGTATGGGGGCGATGTTGCTATACGCAAACGGCCCGCTGGCGACATTTGGCAAGGTTTGTGGGAACCATTGCTGTTTCAAGACGAGGTTATTGAAGATAACAAAGGCGAGAAAAAAAGCACAGCAAACGAGCCAAAAACAGTGTGAAACAATTCCCCTCTTCGCAGTTGCTTACCTATCTCGACCTGCTTGCTGAAGGCCAGTTAGACAACCCTTCAGCCCCATCTTCGCCATCGAAACGGGGTATTCAGAACGCCACTTCACCCACAATAATAGGGAATTTCGCCTTTAAACATGTGCTTACACATCGCATCATCAAAGCGCAATTTGTAGTTATGGAAACAGTGGTTAAGCCGTCTTTACCAGCTGAATATATATGGGTTGCCGAAAAACAGCCTAAGCCATTACGCCATTCCCCGACTCTTCGAGCTGTTTCTTGAAAAAGCTTAATGAACCAATAAAGACGTAAACACCATCAACATGCCAAGAGTTAACAGCGCACTCCTAAGCCAAAAAAATAAGTTAGCCACTACAGATAAACCCACAAACGAATAAAATCATAAACTTGTAAAAATCATAAATAAGAATACAAATGAAGCCAAACATTTCTCTATTCCCAACCCTTTTTGTTGCTTGCCCCCGCAGCATGGGCCAAGCAAGTGCAACGTCCCAACATCATCTTCATCATGTGCGACGATATGGGCTACGGCGACTTGGGTTGTTATGGACAACCTTTTATCCACACACCCAACATCGACAAGCTGGCACAAGAGGGCATGCGCTTTACAAGCCTATGCTGGGTCGCCTGTTAGCGCACCATCAAGGGCGTGTTTGATGACAGGACAGCACAGTGGGCACACCGAAGTGCGAGGCAACAAAGAATATTGGACCGACTCAGCACCCGTTAAATACGGCGACAACACCGACTTTAGCGTGGTGGGACAACACCCTTACTCGCCCGATCACATCATCCTTCCAGAGGTGCTTCGCAACAATGGATATACCACTGGCCTATTTGGTAAATGGGCTGGAGGATATGAAGGCTCGGTATCTACGCCAGATAAGCGTGGCATCGACGAGTTTTATGGTTACATTTGCCAATTTCAAGCCCACTTATACTACCCTAACTTCTTAAACGAATATAGTCGCAAACGAGGCGATAAGGCAGTACACAGGGTGGTTTTAGAAGAAAATATCAAACATCCAATGACTGGTAAGGGGTACGAAAAGCGCACACAATACTCGGCCGACCTTATACATCAAAAGGCCATGCAATGGCTAGACCAACAGCAAGCAGGTAAACCCTTTGTGGGATTTCTTAACTATACCCTACCCCACGCCGAACTAGTGCAACCCGAAGACTCGCTACTCGAAGGCTATAAAAAGAAATTTTTTGTAGACAAAACATGGGGCGGACAACCTGGTTCGCGATATAACGCCACCGTACACACGCATGCACAGTTTGCTGCAATGATTAGTAGACTTGACCAATATGTAGGAGACGTAATGCGAAAGCTGAAGGAGAAGGGCCTGGAAGAAAACACATTGGTAATATTTACCAGCGATAACGGTCCGCACGAAGAGGGAGGTGCCGACCCCACATTCTTTGGACGCGATGGTAAACTACAAGGGCTTAAACGCCAATGCTTAGAAGGTGGCATCCGTGTTCCATTCATCGCACGATGGAAAGGACAAGTGTCTGCTGGCTCAACCAACGACCACCAACTGGCTTTTTACGACATAATGCCCACCTTTGCCGAATTGGCTGGCGTGAAAGATGTAGCCAAACGATACCGCAACCCACGACTAAAAAATGATTACTTCGATGGTATTTCGTTCGTTCCCACACTCACGGGCAAGGGAGTACAACATAAACACCCCTACCTGTACTGGGAATTTCACGAAACAAACCAAATTGGCGTGCGCATGGGCGACTGGAAATTGGTGGTTAGAAAAGGGGTTCCAGCACTCTACAACCTAGAAACCGACTTGCACGAAGACCACAATGTGGCTGATCAGCACCCTGAAATCGTGGCTAAAAATGGTAGACATCATCAAGAAAGAACACACCGAAAGCAATTTGTTTTAAGGTTACATTGCCCCTAAATTAACAAAAAGGGAAATATGCCCAAACAGTAACGTTAAAACATTAAGAAACAAAACTATTTTTCGTTCTTTTTATGTAACTTTGTACGCGTTTCCCAACCCCTGGGGGAGCGCGTTTATTGCACCTGTAACGGCTGATATATAACATTACGCGCCTTAACTCGTAGACTTGGCCTTAGCACGTTTTTACTTAACACCTAAGACTACATAGCTAACACGAACAAAAAAAGCACGGGTAAGCAGCAAAGGTAGACTTAAAAAGCACTAAATATCTGCTAGAAATGAACCACAACCCGCAGCATGGAATGTTTAATGCCAGCCAATTAATACCAAAGCAATATATTTTTAAAAACACAAACAAAGACAAACAAAAACTAATTAACAAAAAGCAATGAACCAAAACAAAACAAAAAAATAGGCTGTACCCTAAAAGCAAATGGGTTAATGCCCAAAAACCAATTATTGGAGCAATGATGCTTATTGCACTTACTCTTTGTGTGGCTTTGCAAGTAGAAGCCAAAGTGGTTACAGGTAAGCAAGCGCTAAACATCGCCCGAAAATACGTCTCACCCAACAGAGAATCAATAGCATCTGCACAAACTCGTGCTGGTGAGCAAACATCAATTAAGCCCTATTATGTTTTTTTAACGACCTGCAAGGCAAAGGCTTTGTGGTGGTTGCTGGAGACGATGCCATGGGCGAAATACTGGCCTATGGCCACCATGGCACACTCGATACACTAAACGCTCACCCTGGCATAAAAATTTCTTTTTACAAACCTATCGCGAGAGTTTCAACCAGCTGCAACAAACTCCTAGCAACGCAAAACCAACCACAAGAGTCATGCCAACATATAAGGTGGTGCAGCCTTTGCTCACTTGTAACTGGAGCCAAGACTATCCTTACAACAAAAAAACTGGTTTATCCTTACACGGGATGTGTGGCTACAGCTGTGGCACAGCTCATGTATTATCATAAATGGCCTACAAAAGGAAAAGGTAAAAACTCATACACCGTGGCCTACTACAAGCACGAAAGGCATGCCGATTTTTAGCAAATCGCGCTATGATTGGGCACAAATGAAAGACGAATACACTTATGGTTCGCCAGGGAACTGTCGAAGAAGAAGATGCCGTTGCCCTATTGATGAGCGATGTGGGTACTGCCACATACATGCAATACACCCCCTCTCAAAGTGGGGCACAGAACGAGGCAGCCGAAGCTGCTCTAAAAAACAACTTTGACTATACCACGGCCTTTGTTGCCAGAAGCGACGAAGGCATGCCGGCCTTTGTAGACATCGTGCGACAAGAACTTACCAACGGCTTCCCCGTTTACCTTTCGGGAAATTCTAAAGGAGGCGGAGCTGGGCACGCTTGGGTAACAGATGGTCTGGACGATAAAGGACTTTTCCACATGAATTTTGGCTGGGGCGGACAGAGCAACGGTTATTTCTCGCTTGCAACGCTAAGTGTTGAGCAAACAGGAAACGAGTTTGGCGGACGTCCTATGACTTATCGCTACGCACTGATTGCTATTTTGGCTCATCCCAACAAACCCAACACGCTGCCGATAGACAATGCATTGATGGCCGAAACACCCAAACTGAAGTTCAACATTGGCGGAAGCTTAAGAATGGCTCAAAGAAATGGCGACACATTTAGCACTTCAACGATGCCTATCGTTGAAATGAACGAGTTTGTTAACTACGGCAGGCCCTTCAAAGGAGACATCGGTGTGGGCGTCTTTGATATGGATGGTAAACTGATTACGGCCTGCCCCTCAGACTATCACGCTAAAGGTGGGTTCACACAACACATCTATGGCGAATATACTAATGGGGTTATGGGGCGCGATTACAGCATTGTGCAAGCACAAAAAAATAAAGGTAAACCTTAATAATCTTGCCGATGGCTACTACCAACTGCTACCCATCTGCGCACCACTTAAAGAAGATGGTAGCTGGGATAAATGGATTAACATGCGCCAAGCACCTCGAATGGTGATTGAAATTGGAAAAGGTAAGGTGCGTATATTGGAAGAAGACTCTATCACTGCTGGATTTCAATTAACAGAACAGCCCTCTAAACTATGGCTAAAACCAGGAAAAGAAGAGACCGTATATGTGCCTGTAAGGAATAAAAGGCGGACTGGGTTTTGGCTATTTTGCTAAATTGCAACTTCTAGATGATAAGGGCAACGTGGCCTTTGAAGCGCAACGCACCAGCGCAATGGAGCTAGAAGGATTTAGAACTACATGGATGCCCTTTAATATCAATGTACCCAACAACTTAAAAAGAAGGCAACTACAAAATGAAGTTGATGCTGATTAAAGGAAACGGGAACAGGCATCGACGACCCTGAAGCCGAACGTTTTATTGTGGAAAAAGCTTTATAACAAAGACGAAACAGTGTTCTTTGTATCAGCACAACCCACTGGTATTGATACTCAAAACGCAATCAATTACAGCCTAACTCACAACCAACAGCTGGTAACTGTACATGGCAGGGGTTTGCAACGCGTTAGATTATACACCATTAACGGCCTATTAATTAACGAACAAGCTGCAACGCACCTCGATGAAGTAAACCTATCGCTCGCTCATCTTGTGCCAGGCGTATATATTGTGCAGGTAATGGCCAACAATCAAGTGCATACTCACCGCCTCTTTAAACGCTAACGAGCTGCACGCAGCACATATCCCTGTGTCATTAGGCATCAAATAGCCTATTGCTAAAAGCTAAACGCTAACTACACACTCGTACTTGGGAATGTTGTTTACACCTCTTCTAAAACATTAATGCTTATGCTTTCAGAAAAAATAATCGCTTTTTGTAAGGAGAAAGGCTGGTGGTACGACGAGTTTCTGCCTGAATATGCCGAAGCACTAAAGAGCTTGGACATAGATTTGAACAGTGATTTTGCAACATTCTATTTGCATGTTGAAGACAGTCCCACCTTTTATAGCAGGCACCAAGCGTTGTATCAAATATGCTGGTTTGTAATAAACACGCCCTACGACATAAGTCTTTCATTTACTCACGAGGCTTTAGAACTGCCCGAAGAATATATCCCGCTAGACAGCTTTGAAGCAGAAGGGGGATTTTTCTACAATCGAAAAACTGGCGAAGTGCTAGAAATAGAAGTGGGACAAAAGCTCATTGACTTTCGTAATGGTAAACTTAGTCCGCAATGGAGCAACTTCAACGCATTTATTGAATGGTTTTTTGAGTTGGACACTTAAGCCTTAAATGGTCAAACCATCTAAAATATCAGTAGAGTTTGATGAATTTGGACTTACAGAGTAACACTGCAAGCAACATCATTAGGACTCAATAAAAGAGCTGTGTTTTCGCTCATACGAGTGAATCATCTAGTAGGAGGTAAATACTTTTCGTAGGTGTTTACCTCCTACAAGTGTATTTACCAGTCTCTTACACCGCCATACATACCATAAAGTACAGAGCATTACAAATTATCGCTGATTAATAACATAGCGATGATGCACCATGCCCAACAGCAATGGCTGCATATAGCTAGTAAAAGACAAAAAAACAACCCCTCTCATCATGGAGAGGGGTTGAATATAGAGGTTTATTGACACGCTAGTTCCACAGCTTTGTCTACGGCAACCGATAAACCATCGAGGTTTTTTACCACCAGCCGACGCATAATGAGGCTGTCCGCCACCGCCACCTTGAATGAATTTGGCAGCTTCGCGAATAATTTGGCCTGCGTTCAACCCGTGTTCGCTCACCACATCGTCGCTGAACATGATGCTAAGCAAAGGTTTGTCGTTGGCTGTTGAGCCGACAACGCACACCAAGTGTTGAGGTATCGCCTCACGAACTTTAAATACCAGGTTCTTAGCTTGCTCGGCATTGATGGGCAAGATTGCCTTAACCACCGTTAATCCGTTCACTTCTTTGGCATTTGCCACAAGCTTATCTTTTAGTCTTTCAACGGCTTGAGCCGAGAATTTCTCAATTTCCTTGCGCATCACATCGTGCTCTTCCATGAACTTAGTGATAACCCCCTGCAGGTCTTTAGCATTGTTAAAGAGATTGCGAATGCCACGAAGCGTATCTTCCAACACGTACATAGCCTCCTCACAACGTTTACCAGTGAAGGCTTCTACACGGCGTATACCTGCTGCAACACTGCTTTCGCTAACAATTTTGAACATACCAATACGCCCTGTGCTACGTGCATGGATGCCACCACAGAACTCACAGCTGGGTCCGAAGCGCACAACGCGCACCGTGTCGCCATATTTCTCACCAAACAAGGCCACAGCTCCCATGGCTTTAGCCTCTTCAAGTGGAGTATTGCGGTGTTCGTCGAGTGGTAAGTCTTGGCGAATAAGGTCGTTTACAAGACGTTCCACCTCGCGAAGTTCCTCATCCGTAACCTTTTGAAGTGCGAAAAGTCAAAGCGTAGCGTGTCGGGAGCCACCAACGAGCCTTTTTGTTCAACGTGTTCGCCAAGCACTGCCTTCAAAGCATAGTCAAGAAGGTGGGTTGCAGTGTGGTTAGCAGCACTTGCTTCGCGCTTATCCGTATCCACACAAGCCATAAAGTCGGCCTCAGGAGCTTTGGGCAACTCCTTCACAATATGTATGCTTTGGTTGTTTTCGCGTTTTTGTATCAATGATTTCTACTGTCTCTTCGCCATTAACAAGCACGCCACAATCGCCCACTTGTCCGCCCATTTCGCCATAGAAAGGCGTGTAATCGAGCACCAACTCAAAGTATGTATTCTTCTTTTGTGTAACTTGTCGATAACGAAGAATATGGCATTCGTACTCTGTATAGTCGTAACCCACAAAGGTTTGTTCGCCTTCGCGCAACACAACCCAATCAGAATTTTTCCACAACAGCCGCATTACGAGCGCGTTCTTTTTGCTTTTTGCATCTCCACATCAAACTGGGCAGCGTCTACTTGCAGCCCGTTTTCACGGCAGATAAGCTCGGTAAGGTCGAGAGGGAAACCATAAGTATCGAACAAGCGGAAAGCATGCGACCCATCAAGCGTGTCTTTGCCTTCAGCTTTAAGGCTTTCCATCTCATCGTTAAGCATCGAAATACCCTTTTCAAGCGTACGCAAGAAAGAGTCTTCCTCTTCTTTCATCACGCGTCCGATGAGTTCGCGTTGGGCTTTCAGCTCAGGATAAGCATCGCCCATTTCGTTAATAAATGTGGGCAACAGCTTAAACATAAATGCAGAACGCTGCCCCAAGAAGGTGTAAGCATAACGAACGGCACGGCGAAGAATGCGGCGAATAACATATCCAGCCTTAGCATTACCAGGCAACTGTCCGTCGGCGATGGAGAAAGCCACAGCTCTAAGGTGGTCGGCAATAACGCGCATGGCCACATCCACTTTCTCATCGGCACCATATTGCATGCCCGAGAGGCGAGAAATCTCTTGTATTACGGGTTGGAACACATCGGTATCATAGTTCGAGGTCTTACCTTGCAGCGAGCGCACAAGGCGTTCGAAGCCCATACCCGTATCAATTACGTGCATTGGCAGAGGCTGCAACGACCCGTCGGCCTTGCGATTAAACTGCATAAACACGATGTTCCATATTTCAATAACCTGTGGGTTGTCTTGGTTAACAAGACTAGCGCCAGGCACTTTTGCTTTTTCTTCGGCCGAACGCGAATCGAGATGAATTTCCGAACAAGGGCCACAAGGTCCAGTTTCGCCCATCTCCCAGAAGTTGTCGTGTTTGTTTCCGTTGATGATATGGTCGGCAGGCAGGTGTTTAGACCAATATTCTGCGGCTTCGTCGTCGCGTGCAATACCCTCTTCGTCACTACCTTCAAACACCGTAACATATAAGTCTTGCGGGTTAAGGTGCAGCACATCCACGAGGTATTCCCAAGCGTAATCAATGGCTTCGCGTTTAAAATAATCGCCAAAGCTCCAGTTTCCCAGCATTTCGAACATGGTGTGATGATAGGTATCGTGGCCCACTTCTTCCAAATCGTTATGCTTTCCGCTTACGCGAAGACACTTCTGCGAGTCGGCTCTGCGACGAGGTTCGGGGTCGCGTGTACCCAAAATAATGTCTTTCCATTGGTTCATGCCGGCATTAGTGAACATCAATGTTGGGTCGTCTTTAATCACCATAGGGGCCGAAGCCTCTATCTTATGCCCTTTACCCTCAAAAAAACTGTTTGAAGGACTCGCGTATTTCGTTCGCTGTCATCATCGTTTATTATCTTGAATTTTTATTTTATTCCTGTTAATCAGCACCAAACAAATGCACTTCTACAAAGCATTAAAATGACGCTTGGTAAAGAGTCCTTTGGTTTAAGTTGCAAATTTACAACATTTTTCAAACATGCGTAGCCAAGGGGTTATATTATGCCGTGGTGTTAATCTTGGTTTAAGCAAAGATTTTATTTTTTTCCAAAGATTGGAAAAAAATCAAAAGAAATATAGTAATTTTTGCATCACGAGAGTACTTTAAATGTAGCTTCGCTCAGGATAACTTAGTTGCCATAATAGGCATAAAATGTGCACAAGAAAGTTTGTGGCACGTTGTTCCACACTTGGAACGGTGTAAAACGAACGAAGGACCATTCCCAAATTATCCCTAAAAAGGGCCAAAAAAAGCTAACCCAACATGGTATTGAAGACTGACAGAAACCTAAAGTTGTACTACTCCATTAAGGAAGTAAGCGACATTATAGGTGTAAACGAGAGTACGTTGCGGTATTGGGAAACCGAACTACCGCAGCTTAAAACCGCGCACCGCTACTGGGTCGAAGGTGCGCCAGTACACAGACAGAGACATCGACCTGCTAAAAAAACATCTACACGCTGGTTAAGGTAAGAGGATTTAAAATTGCTGCCGCACGTAAGATGATTAACGAAAATCGCGAAGGTGCCAACAGAAGTACACATGTGCTTAATACGCTTCTCGCGGTTAGGGACGATTTGCGCGCGCTCAAAAAAAGAGCTCGATGGACTGGTGTGATACGATTTGGCGAGTTGATTAAAAACTCGACAAATTGGTGTAAACAAACATTAGGGGCATACACGCGCCAAGCATAGACCAAGCAAAAAGAACACGATGAGAGGCGATTGCACTAAAGAATTAAAAAGGCTTCCTGCTTAAAGCAAGAAGCCTTTTTATTTGTTTGCCCATCATGGAGCCATCATTTTCGAGAAAAACGCATTATTTTTTGGCTTCTAATTCGCCCAGATAGCGTTCGGCTTCCAATGCAGCCTTGCATCCAGAACCTGCTGCAACAACAGCCTGACGGTATACAGGGTCGGCACAATCGCCTGCAGCGAACACACCCTCTACATTGGTCTTACATGTTGCACCTTGCGTTTTGATATAACCAATTTCATCCAATTCGAGCCACTCTTTAAACACATCGGTGTTAGGTTTGTGTCCGATAGCAAGGAAAAAACCATCAAGTGGTAAGTCGTAACGTTGCTCATCGGCCTCGCCCATGCGCTTTACAAGGTGTGCGCCTTGCAATCCGCCTTCGCCATAAAGGCCAAGCGTGTTGTGTTCGTAAAGGATTTCTATTTTTAGGATTGCTCTCCACACGCTTTTTCATCACTTCAGAAGCGCGCAAGAAAGGCTTGCGTACAATCATGTAGACTTTAGAACAAAGCCCAGCAAGGTAGCTAGCTTCTTCGCAAGCAGTGTCGCCACCACCTACAACAGCCACCACTTTTTTGCGATAAAAGAAACCATCACAAGTGGCACAGGCACTGACACCTTGTCCGTTATATTTCTCTTCGTCGGATAATCCAAGGTATTTGGCAGATGCGCCAGTAGAAATAATCACCGTTTCGGCCTCAATTTCCACACCTCGGTCTGTGGTAAGCACATAAGGTTTACTACTAAAATCGGCCTTAACAATCACTCCATCGCGAATGTCAGCACCAAAACGCGCAGCTTGCTCGCGCAATTCGAGCATCATTTGATTACCGTCCACTCCCTTGGGATAACCAGGGAAGTTTTCTATCTCTGTGGTTTGGGTAAGCTGTCCACCTGTTTGCATTCCACAATATTGCACTGGGCTAAGGTTAGCTCTTCCCGCATAGATGGCCGCAGTGTATCCGGCCGGACCGCTACCCACGATAAGGCAGCGTGTATATTCTCTTTTGTCCATAACTGATTTGTTTATAATTAGGGGCGAACCCATTCTGCATATTTTCGCACAAACAATGTGCCAAAAGGTGTTTTAAGGGTTTTCCAAATGGTTAAAATTGCGAAAAGGAATTAAAGAGGATGCCTGCTGTGTAATTGTTACTACGAAAAACAACTTTTTTTAAAAACCTGCTTCGTGTGTTTGTGTAAACATTAAATCACAAATACACGCTTATTATATAAAAGGCGTGACGACAGCTGTTAAGGCGACTCTCTTTAACTCCTCCACTCGCTCGGATATGAAGATTTAGAGCAATTCTTCAATTTTTTTGCTTACGTTTTCAAGGCTTTCCGTGGGTTCGAAACGAGCAACCACCAAACCAAGCTTATTAACCAGAAACTTTGTGAAGTTCCATTTGATGTCGGCTTTATCCTTATAGTCGGGGTCTTCTTTAGAAAGCATCTCCTCAAGGATGGGTGTTAACTTGTGATTGGGGTCCCAACCAGCAAAAACCCTTTTTGTTCTTTAAGATACTTATACAGTGGTTCGGCATCATCGCCATTAACCTTTATTTTCTTGAAACGTGGGAATTCGGTGCCATAAGTAAGTTTGCAAAACTCGTGAATACTCTCGTCGGTACCTGGTGCTTGCTGTCCAAACTGGTTGCAAGGGAAGTCTAGAATGGTGAAACCCTTTGCGTGGTATTTTTTTCGTAGATAGCCTCCAATTCTTCGTACTGCGGTGTAAAACCACACTTTGTTGCTGTGTTTACGATGAGGATAACCTCATTGGCATACTCCCTCAAAGATACTTCTCCGCCTTTTTCTGTCTTTAACAGCGAAATCGTATACTGTTTTTCATTTCCAATATTATGTTTAATGTTATTCTAGTTAGCGCATTTTTGCGCGTCTACAAAGATAACAAATATTATTGAAAACGCCATTTTAATGCTTGTAGATTAACATTATTGGGTTTGTTGCTTATTCTCATTGCCATCGAAAACAACGTACTAGTCAACGATTTCCAACACCCTTAGGGGGATTTTCCTCCCAACAATAGGCGAAGCCCTACATTGAAATAGATTATCCTCCCATGCTAAATAGCATACTTATAGCTACCTTTGCATCAGAAATAAATAACATCACGATTATGAAGAGTTTAAAGACAACAGGTATGATGGCCTTTATCGCCATTGCCACGATATTCGTTTCGAGTTGCCAAGTGGATACCAACTATTACGAAGACAACTACGACCAACGCTATAGTTGGTGGGACGATAGTTATAACTACCCTCTTCCGACCTCGTTTTAATGGCTCAAACACTTCGCGGACACTGGGATGGGCAGCTAGTTGCTAGAGGAGTGGACGCCAATGGCTATGCAGGGCGTAAAATCATATTATACAGATATTGAATTCGACCAATACAATTCGAATGCCATTTACGGACGTGGTAGACAGAGAGACTTCGAAGGACGTAACGACCGCAACCCGTTTACTCGCAGCTTTTCATGGCATATAGACAACCGCACACGTGCCATCGTTATCACCTACGATAACAATTACACAATGACCATCGCGTATAGCGAGCTTAACCTCAACGATAACCAGTTCATTGGAACAATGCGAGGAACAAACGAAACAGACGAATTTAACTTCAGAAGATATACATTGGCGAAGAAAGGTTTGGTAGACCTGTCGGAGCTTACAGATACAACAACCACAAAATAACCCTCAGCCAGAAACAGTTAGACAATAGGTGACAATCAGGTAAGGGCGTAAAAGCCTGATTGAGCAAATAAGATTAACAAGTTATATGCCATGCAGTTTGTAAATAAGTTGTGAAAAAGAGTGCGGACGAGCCAAATGCTCGTCCGCTTTTTGTTGATTTGCTTGGAAAACGCAGGCTAATAATTCTGTTGAACCACACACTGATGTCGCCTTAAAGCTCAATAACCCAAAGCTTAAAGCGTGCTTCGGCAATGAAACAACAAGCCAACTACTCTCTGGAAGGCCTAAAAAAGCTAAAGAAAGCTCCTGATACAAATGAGTACTTACATGAACTAAACGGATGCATGCGTAGCCTCTCACAACTAAGGATAACACAAATATCGTGAACAAATGCAGGCTATTGGGGGTAATACGTAAATCAAATATTAGGCCACAGCATTGTTTTTTTGCAAAAATCCATTACAACGTTTTTGCGCGTTAAATTAAGTAACATTATTTTTTACAAAACACATCCTTCTAAACAACCCCTTCTAGCGAAAAACGCATGTTAAAAAAACATGTATTTTGGTCTATTTTTTTCGGTCTTGCGCACTTTATTTTACACCTAATCTGAGTGCAATAGCGCCATTTTTGCACCATTTAGCCTTTCTATTTGTTCGCCAACTCAAGATTTTTAATCAACCCCAAAAACCGCTTTTTTTGTACCTAAAAAAAGCCCATTTTTAGGCTATTTTTTTCACCAATAAAAGGCAGCATTATTTATCTTTTCTAAGGTGATAACCAGCGCCATAATCTACCATTTTTCACCATTCAGTCTTGCGTTTTTGCACCATTTAGCCTTGCGTTTTTGCATGAGTTAGCACTGCGTTTTGCATGAGTTAGCACTGCGTTTTTGTAGGAGATAGCAGTGCGTTTTGCTACATTTAGCACTTTATTTTTGCTACAATTAGCCCAAAAACATGGTATAAAAACGCGATTTAATTCATCAAAAAAACACCTTTAAAAACTTCACCAAAGCAGTGCGCTTTTCATCCGAACAAACCTCGGCGAGAATCGATTATTTGGGGAGCGAGTGAACTGTTGGTGAAAAAAATAAAGCACTCACAATGTTAAATTTTATACCAGATATTTTACATCATACGCAAACAAAACATAAGAACACATGCTATTACCTAATTAAGGAAAGCGCCGAGCACACACGCTAGTAGTGCAATCGTTGTTAGGAAGTCAAACAACAGAGCAAGAATAATTCAGCCCATCGCTTTTGTATTTCCTCCAAATAATCGCTTGAGGTACACAGAAAAACGAACGCCTTTACTCTCCTTCAAACCAAGATAAGCATAAATAAATCCACACTAGCAAACAACACTAAAACCAGTATCACCACTAAAGGTTAAACACAACACCATCAAACACACGTTGTTTTTACCCAATTAACGATTCAGCTACTTAGCACCTGCAACAACAACCTAGGCAAAGCAGCACACAAAGAGCAGCAGCCGTATTTGAAACGCATGCCTAAAGCTTGTTCACTGGGGGCACTATGCAAGCGACACCGATATCTGCGTGAATAAAAAGGCCGTTAGTTGTGGGCGAAAAATTATCCCATACAAGCACACACTTACGGCTCTAGACTTAGTTCAAGCCCCACAACGTGTTGTTAACAGCAGCTTCTTCCACCACATTCTCTATATCATCAGGCAAATTACAGAAAAAGTCGATACCTGTTTTTCTCTCCAATTCCTTAATAGAGACTGCGTATTTAGCTAAACGTTTGTCGTTGCTAGGTTTATGTTCTATCCAAAAGCCCATGGCATTATACACACCATTTTTTTCACCCTTAACAAAGCCATAAAGAAAAATTTGGGTACAATTAGTCCCTTTCCAATAGTTGCCAACACCTGTTCAGACTTGTCTATCGTGCCTCCTTTGCAAATATAAAGTGTATCGCAGAACGAATAACCATTGCGACTAGCAATCTCGCGCACCTTTGTTTCCATGGTTTCCCATACAGCTCGGTTAAATCCAGGCAACTGGGGCTGCATGTTGGTGAGATAAAAAAAGTTTGATAATTGGCTTCATCCGAATTAAGTCTGTCTGCCGACGGACAGATATGCCCATGATCGTAACCAGTACTCCGGTAGGGATCAGAGGTAAACCATAGCGACTTGGGCAACAAAGGGTCCACAGGGTATTGGTTTGTGTCCGACTTATAACGGTTTGCGTTCTTCACCATGTTACTTCTAAAAAGCTGGTAGCAAGACCACCTTTGCGCTTTTTCGCCTCATTCCATTCCACAGCGAAGTTCAAAAACGCCATCCTTGGTTTTATGCAACAGCACCCTATTGGCCCCTGTTTTAAGTTGCGGAAACTCCAAACGCCTATACTCTTTATACGTACTGGCATTGTTGGCATTGCGATTTTCGCCTGTAGCCACATTGCCATTACCGCCCGTTTTGTCCACTTTACTAAGGTCTTCTCCTTCACAAGCCACTAATACAAAGGCAACGGCGAACATCATTAACTTCTTTTATCATTTCGAAAAAGAAAAATTGTTTTTGAGGTCATAAAAAAATCTGTGGGCTGCATTACATCCTTCAACACATACCACATATATTTGCGAAATGCGCCCTTAACGTATATGCAACTACGTTGAGGGCGCATTTCTAAAAGTGTTCGAAGCGTAATAGTGAACAAATGCTACTTCATACGCTCGTTTAAATATATACTTATAAAAAAGAGATATTATTTTTTTGATCTTACCATAGCGGTTCATGAAGCGGTCTACGCGACCAGCTGTATCAACAAGCTTGCTCTTACCAGTATAGAAGGGTGAGAAGTGCTTGAGATTTCAATCTTTACCACAGGGGTAAGTTTCGCCTTCAAACTCTACAGTGTCATTGGTTTTGCACGTAGATTGTGAAAGGAACATATCGCCGTTGGACATATCTTTGAATACGACGGGGCGATAGTTTTTCGGGATGAATACCTTTTTTTCATTTTACTTTTTTTATATATATGTTATGTAATACGTATACTATACGGGCTGCAAATTTACGAATAAATTCGCAGCCCGCCAAAAGCTTTCTATGCTTTTTTTAGTGAAATGGTGAGTTGGCAAGAGGGAATTGGCAGTTGACAAAGAGGCTCTGACAGCCGACAAGTTAACAAGTTAACGAGTTAACAAGAAATTGCGCCAACCGCTGGTTTAGCCCTAACCTAACACTATATTGTGTGTTACTACCTGAAAGTTTTCTGCTAACCAAAGAGTCGTCACTTTGCGTATATAACAGTAACTTTAAGTATGCGCATTTGCACACCACCACCCTTGGGTTCTGAGAACACGTTTTTGTAAGTTACCGAGTTACCTGAGAAAGAAACAGTAGCCGTGGCATTGCCTACATAAATGTCTTCCTTGAACTTGTCGCAGTTAAGGACAACCTTGGCAATCTTCTTGTTCCCAGTTATGGTGAAGCTGTTATTCTTATACATACGCACATTATGGTGCTGCTTGTAATAAGCTGGTGCGTTCTGTTCACCACCTGCATCAAAGGTCATCTTCAAGCCTTCAGCCAAGTCTATGGATGTAAGCGGTTTTTATATCAGCCCCTCCCAAGGTCTTAACTTCGTACGTTACGGTTTCCGTTCCCACTTCTGTGTTGGCATTGGTCAACGTTACCACTTGTCCCTCAATAGAAAGTCCTTTACCCGCTTGGGGTGTTTCTGGATTCTCGGGAGTAGTTCCGCCTGCCTCTTTCTTGCCGTTAAGCGTGAAGATGTACGATTTGTTAGCTTCGGTTTCGGGTGTATTACCCTTAAAGTTGATGAATGTACCATAGATAACAACTTCATCACCCACCTTAATTTGGTTGTCTGCGGTGAACTTGGCGTTACCTAAATACATGCTACGGAAGATCTGCAAGCTATCCATCTTCTTGGTATTGTCGTCCGAAATATAGTAAGTGGCATTACCATATTGGCCTTTTATCAACCGATTTGATAAAACTTATTTTACCCTTTACATAAATATTTTCAAGCTTACCATCGGTAGCCAACGCCCTAACCTTAGCCAAGGCCGCCGTTACATTGTAAGGTTCGGCCTCTGTTCCAGCACCCTTAGGTTCGCCAGGAACTAGCGTTTCGGCCTCAACAGTCTTACCATTAAGCGAGTGAATCCACGATTTGTTGGGTTCGCTCTCAGGCGTATTGCCCTTGAAGTTGACGAAAATTCCACGGATAACAACCTCGTCGCCTGCTTTAATTTGATCTTTCGCAGTGAACTTGGCGTTACCTAAATACTTGCTACGGTATATCTGCAAGCTATCCATCTTTTTGGTAATGTCGTCGGAAATAAAGTAAGTGGCGTTGTAGAACTTATCTGTATCCACTTCCTTAACACTTCTAATCTTTCCTTTCACAAAGATTTCGCCTGTATTCTCTCCGCCTTTCAGGGTCTTAATCTTCGCCAAGGCGGCAGTAACGTTATAAGGATCGGCTTCTGTTCCTTTGCCGGTAGGCGTGCCAGGTTCAGGCACTTCTTGGTTTCCACCCTTGTTTTCGTTCGGGTTGGTGTATGGTTCGGGGACGTCTTGACATCCCCCAAGCATGGCGGTAGCAAGGGCCGCTATCAATATTGCATAGATTACTTTTTTTCATAATGACTGGTTGTTATATGTGTTAATGTTTCTTTTTATCAAGTTTCTACCCGGCTCTTCGTTGTTTCATCCGCATAAGTCTGGCTGTGTAGACAAACAAACGAGAATGGCGAGAGCGGCCGAAAAACTCTTCGTGTTTCACTTCTTTACATCGCTTTCTGTACGCAACAATATTTGCCACGTGTTGCGAAAGCGAGTGAAGATGCCTGTTATGTCTACCGTTCCTTGTGGAAGTGGCTGGGCGGCAAAGTCGGCATAAGTGCTGGTGCGCACCACTATTTGTCGGTTGGTAAAACCTTCCAACTCGCGGTTTACGCTGTTGGCTGCATCTTTTTCGGCTGCTGTTGCAAACACCTTTTTGCCGTCAGCGCCTTTAAACTTAACGCCTTTGATGGTCATCAGTCGGCCACTGTGGGTGCGAAGATATTCTGCATCGGATATTTTCGACACGTCGAACACTTCGGGTTGCACTTTCGACACATCAACAGAGCCCGCATAATTGAAATGCTCGTTCCACAAATAGCGGTTCATCCTGCTAACCGAAGTCTGTCCCTTGCCATTGGTAAAGGGTGTGCCGATGGCCGCTTGCTGTCCATAACTGCCCACAAAGAGGTCTTTGAGGTTAACGATGATTTCTTGTCCAACGGGCAAGTAGCCGAAAAAGACCGCCTTGGGCGATGTTGATAAGTATGCCGCCTGTTGCATCTTCTAGGCAAATGCTATTATAAATGTTGCCTTGAATGTCGTTGCCTGTTATGCGACCTTTTATCTGTATGTTGTTTTCTACCTGCTTATATGGGTCTGTTTGCGAGGGCGATGACATTGGCGTAGTTGTTCTTCAACTCGCTAATGGTAATTACGTTTGTTTCTTTTTATGCTCGGATTGCCGTACGCCTCACTGTTGTTGGGGGTCGTTCCAATCCTTGTCCATGCAGCCAACAAAGGGCCGCACAAGCAATGGCAATGAGCGAATATCTTATTTTCATGTCGCTGTTGATATTTTTGTTTACGCTGCCCAGTTCGTGACTTTGGCCAACCGAACTGTGGCTATGCGCATTTGGGTTATGAACTTATCAATTGTTAGATGATATGCCTAGGGGTATGAATGCCTACCGCATTAAAAAGCGATAGCTAACGTTGAGCATCGCATTGGTACCCCAAGCGTAGAACTTTTTGGGGTTACGCGAGAACTTATAAGCACGTGCATTACCCGAAGCGGTATAGTCTGAACGACTTTGTTCGTAGCCACCTGTCACAATACGGCTATTGTTGAGCAGATTGGTAAACATCAAGTTCACAGACATCTGTCCGCGTTTCAGATAGATGCTCTTACCAATCGAGCCATCTAGCATAAATCCGCCATTCCCTTTATCTTGCGGAGTGCGCATCACATTGCCTTCGGCATCAACGTTTCCGCGTTTCTCACCCACGCTCTTATAGCGATGATAAAGCGAATAGCCCAGGTAAATGCGGTCGTAGTAGTTGCCACACAAGTCTACAAACCAGCCTCCTTTGTGGTAGCTAAGAATCAAGCTACCAGCCGTAAGGGGTGTTCCAGCCTCACGCATATCTTTATTAAGCACCACATCATTCTCGTAAGTACCTTTGAGTTGAGTTTACATAGGTTACGTAGGCATCGTTAATATTCTTGGCTTCGCTCAATGTGCCCAAGAGTTTTACGTCAAATGCAGAGTTGATTTTATATTTCAACGCTGCTTCCAAACCCATAGTGCACCTTCTTTTGGTTCTTAACTGCCACGTAAGAGAACGAGTTGATATCGTCGAAATAGAAGCAATGCCAATCGGCAACATTGCTTAAGTGAGTGAAATATCCGTTAAGGTTAAGGTGAATACGGCCAGATTGATGTTGAAAACCTAATTCAGCGCTATACACACGCTCGTTTTTAAGGCCTTGCACAAAGTCGTTGTTCAATTCAGGAGCTACAAACGACACGTAAGGCGTGGGTGCATTAAACTGATAACCTTGACCCAACTGCAACGTATTGCCGCCGCCCATGCTCCAAATTAGGGCTTGCTTTACCGCCACCTTCAAGAAAAATGCGCGGTTCCGCTTTTGCCAAACGAGCTTTCTGCGAACAATCCGTTGCGCATTTTGCCGTCGCGTTGCATGCTAACGCCTCCCACTTTACCAGCAAACATTAAGTTTACACGACCAAGAAGCACATTATAACTGCTCCAAGCCATGGCCTTATTTACCAGCAGATGATAGTCGTAACCAAACACATCGCCCTTTCCCACCTGTGCATTAGGATTGTTCAAGTCGTATTGCACTTGCGAAGAATTGGGTGCATAGGTACCAATGGCATAAGTGTTAACGTTGTGATAGGAGTTAGCACCCAACAAATCGTCCATAGTTTGATAGTTACGGGCATTGTTAGTGCTACCGATAAAAACCCTAAGTTCCATGTAGCGTTCTTTGTAACCTGCATGTTAAGTGTAGAAGCCAACGCCAATGTTAGTGCATCGTTGCGACGAGCTTGCAAAGTAATACATAGCATCTACACCCTGTGCTGCCACAGTTTTATTGGCAGCATAGAGTCTATCCCAGTTCACTTGTCGGTTGGCTTTGCTTGCCGTTAGATAATTATAGGCTGTATACCAGTCGGCAAGTGATTGTCTTGTTCTAGCCAATTTGTTGGTTTCATCCCAAACATCATAATAGCTACTGGGCAACATTTTCCAATAATCTGGCTGCGGATTATCGCTGTTGTTATAGTTTAGCTTCGTGCTTTTGTACATACTGTATCGTCCAAAGAGCGAAGTAGAAAGCTTCAAGCCATCGTCAATCTTCCAATCCCAGGTCATTACGGCCGATGGTGCGAAGTCGTTTACCACGCGCGAGTTTCTCACTTTGCCGTTTTGGTATCCCCAATAGGGGTTGTATTGGTTATCGTTAGCAATCCAATAGCTTTCGTCTGTTGCTGCACCTTGCGAGCCTCGCTCTGTGGGATTGCCCCAAGTGGTGAAGGCCAACGAATGCTGTGCGCGAACCAAACACCTTTTGCACGCCCAAGAAATAAGATAAAGAGTTATAGAAGGTGCCTTCCACATATCCGCGGTTAGCCCAACGATAAGTTAAGCTAGCCGAAAAGGCCCATCCTTTCTCGTTTAGTCCGCTATTATATGTGTACATACCACGCAAAGTGTAGTTTCGGTTGGCGCCACCAATTGAGAGGCGGTGACCGGCGGGTTGATTAGCGGGTCGGAAATCGTAGTTATTAGAACCTCCCAATGCAGGCATGGCAAAGAGATTATCCTCGAAAGGCAATGCAAAGTCGGCATTTCGAGTTTGTTGGTTCAGTCCTCCCTACATTTGAAAAGCGGAATTGTCCGCTCACGGCATCGTTTAATGGCACACCGTTTACATGCACCTCGTTGTACTTTTTGGTTAAGTGCACGATACCTAAACCCTCATTGGTGAGAATAAGAATCCCACTTGCGAGGCATATAGATTAGATGCCGAATTAATGATGGTTACGTTCTGCGACATATTTTCGTTATCACCAAGTTGTGCCTCGGTGAATGTAAATGCCGACTCGTCTACCGTTGTTGGCTGTTGCTGTTTGTTGTCCTTGGGTGTTTGTGCAAATGCCACTGGGGCATAACACAAGGCAACCAATGCTAGTTTCAGCTTTGCTTTTCGTCATAGTCTTATCTTTTATTGCTAATGAGTATAATCGGTTGCAAAGTAACAAAAATAAAAATTGAAAAAGTTGTTTTTACCCAAAAAGAATATGTTCGTTTCATCCCTATTGTTGTCCCTATGCACATTAATATGTTGGTAAACATTTTTTTACAGACTATTCTTTAGCGGTAAGACAATGGTGAAATGCTTGTATTAGCGAAATTAAAAACAGCAATCCCAAACCAGCCAACAGCATAAGGATAACTCATTTAGCATGGGTAGGCCTTGCGCTATTGGCAGGTTCGGGATTGAAAAATAAAAGCAATGTGCAAGGCGGTGCGCACATTTTGCACATAATATAAAAAGCTTGTTAGCAAGCTAGATGGCAAGTTTGTTGCTCACCAAGCATCTTCCGTATAAAGGTCGTCTTCGGTATTCACCGCTATGAAATCGGCAAAAAAACTGGCGTAGGCATCGCAAACAGCACTAGCAAAAACGTTTTCCCTTCTCGGCTGTAGACAGCGAAGGCGAGCCAATACCTGTGTCTTTAGACACCTTTTTCCAATTGCGTGGCATCCACACACGTCCATCTTGCAAGGCTTCTATAGTGAAAGCGTTGCTCTTAGCTTCGCCCGCATCTGCGAGATTCACCAATTCTGGATGGTAATGCATCATCACCGAGGTTTCAATTTCGTCGGCATGGTCGCCTGGATTGTCGAAAAAGTCCTTTGCACGACACATCTTAAACCACTCGCTAGCAGCGATAAGGAAGTCGGGATATTGTGTAAGCAGGGTCGCGAATCATGCTTTTAAACGTGTTGCCGCCATGGCCATTAACAATAACCAACTTGCGAAATCCTTGATGATAAAGCGAATCTACGATATCTGTCAGTATGGCCTTTTGTGTTTCATATCGTGTATGCACACAGAAAGGCAATGCTCTTTGCCCCGGATTTTGCGAACCCATAGTAATTGGTGGCATCACAATGGCATGCAAGCCATGCACATCTAGCAAGCGTTGGGCTGCATCTACGGCAATATCATGCGACAAAATGCAGTCTGTGAGATAAGGCAAATGGTAGTTGTGTGGCTCGGTTGCTCCCCAAGGCAGCACCACCAGTTGGTAGTTATTGTGCCTTGTGATGCCGTAGTTGCTCACCGAGAGGTCGACCGTTTTATTCATCTACAGTGTTAGAATTTCGTTTTCAGAATTTCGTTGCACAGCAAGAACGAATTGATGAGCATACGTGGGATGTGGAACGGACCTTTAAAGAGGTTGCCTTTGGCAGGTTGTGCCACAGTGCCATCACGATGTAAGTAGCCATACCACTCGCCAAACTCTGGGTCGGGCAAGTGTTTGTAGGTCCAATCGTTAATTAGTTGGTGGCGTTCCAAGTATTTTTCGTCGCCTGTAGCCAAGTAAGCATAGAGCATAGCGATAACCGTTTCGGTTTGTGGCCACCAGAATTTCATATCTTGCGCATAGTCTTGCGAGGGTAATCCCTTGCAATCGCGGAAGTTGATGATGCCTCCGTAGGTTTCATCCCATCCCCAATCCCACGACCAATCAAGGATTTCTAGGCCCATTTGTTTTTAAGTCAGCATCCCATTTACGATGGCGCGACTCTTCCAAAACAAACCAAGCCGTCTCTATGCAGTGGCCTGGGTTGATGGTTCGGCCGTTGATGGTGTCGATAAATTCGCCATTAGGTCCAACTGTTTCAAGCAAAGCCTTATATTCGGGATGCATAAAATAGTTTTTAATGGCATGCAATGAAGTGTCTATTTGCTCTGTTAGGATGGGGTCGTCGATGGCCATACGCAAACGCGAAGCCGTGTTGATAAGTATCATCGTGAGCGAATGGCCCTGGCATTGCACGCTTGGCAGATACTTGGCAGGCAACAATCCTGGTGTATTGGCATAGCGTTGCACCAGTTTGAAGAGGTCTAATGCGCGCTGAGCATAGCTCTTATCACCCGAAGCGATGGCATATTCGGCCATGGCGATAATGGCAAAGCACTCTGAAAAGAGGTAACGACGCATGCGAAGTGGTGTTCCCTCGGCCGTAACCTCAAAGTACATGCGACCATCAGGTGCGGTGCAATGGTTGATAATAAAGTCGATACAGCTTTTTAGAAGCAGCAAGCCATTCGGGGTTTTGTTCGATATTGTTGTACGCGGCAGCAGCAACAAAGCCAAACCTACCTTGAAACCACACACTCTTAGTTGAATCGATGAGCGTTCCGTCGCGGTCAACACAGGTGTACACGCCCCCATTTTGGCGATCCAATCCGTATTTCATCCAGAACGGCATCACATTGTTTACAAAGTCTTCTTTATAACGCTGCGCCCAATGTTGCAAAATATTGTTTTTGTATCCATTTAGTTATTAGTGCTTAATCGTTTAGTTATTTGCACACGTTGCACCTTTCAAAAAAATCCTATCTCTTCTAATTCTCTACGCATTTGCGCCTCTTCTTCGTCGGTCATATTTCGGAAAGGCGTACGATTAGGTCCGAGGTCGAAGCCCAAGAACTTCATGATACGCTTTCCACCAACGATGTTTCCGCGGAAATGGCATATCACATTGATTACCGCTTGCGAGAAGTTTTGCTTTTCGCGAGCCGTTTCGATGTCGCCATTGTTCCATGCTTCGATGATGCCCACTAGTTCACGACCATTATAATTGGTTGTTCCGCCAATGCCACCTTTTGCTCCTCCTTGTGCCAAAGAAGGCAGAATGGTTTCGTCTTGTCCGTGCAGCATATCGTATTTGCCATCCTTATATAGTCGGCATTGGTTGTATTCGTACAAACTTTCATAGGTGTACTTAATGCCTGCGAAGTTAGGGATACGTCCATCAACAGCCTTAAGCAAATCTATCATCGGCAAGAAGGCACCATTGAAGGCGGGAATGTGATAATAATAGAAAGGCAGTGATGGTGCAGCCTCGGCAATAGCAGCGCAATAGTCTACCAATTCTTCGACGCGACCAATCTTTGGGAATGGTGGAGCCATAGCGCCAACGCCCCAAGCACCAATCTTTTCGGCATGACGAGCCAAGGCAACACTTTCTTTTAGGCAGCAACTACCAACGTGTACAATAACTTTGAAGCCTTCAGGAGCAACGCTAACCCAGCGTTCGGCCAATAACATTCGCTCCTCGGTGGTAAGCATATAGCCCTCGCCCGACGAGCCATTGATAAACACTCCCTTCAATCCGTTGTGCTGCAACATTTGCGCATAGCGTTCGATGGGTTCGAGATTTACTTCGCCGTTAGCGTGAAACGGTGTAAACGGCGCATCAATCAGTCCGATAATCTTTTCCATTATATGTATGTTATTTATTTAAGTTCGTGAGTTATTGAGCTTGTAAGTTGGTGAGTTTGTGAGTTCGTAAGTTTGTGAGATGGGTGTTCCTAGTTATAACTTCGTAAACATCTAGTGGGTAAAATGTAGCCGAAAAAGACTAAGAAAGTAAAAACATAATAGAACCCGAAAACTCAAAAAAACTTATGAACTCAAGAACTAACACCTTAGGGTACGTTATCTGTTTGTGGGCGCAAGAACGCGAGTTGCATAATAAGCGCCAAGGCCACAATGCCACCTAGAAGGGCGAAACCTAAGCCTAGATTACCGCCATCGGTCCACGAACCCAGCACTTGTGTAACTGCAGCGCCTGCAAAAAAACACCCGTCATATTCATAATGCCATAGGCAGTTGCACGATATCTGGCCGACACAAACTGACAAAGTATGGGCATATTGTTGGCATCGAAAAATACCAAAGCCTACACCAAAGAGCAAGCCTGCACCAACAACCCCCACAACACTATGACCAAATCCCTAGCAACAAAAGCGCAGGAATGGTTAGATCTAAGCCCAATGGCACTGGTGTAGATACGACCACGAACGTTGCGTTGCGCCCAACGGTCGGAAAGAATACCACCACAGATAACACCAATGAACGACGAAACAGAAAATGGTAATGGTAGACATCGGACCAGCTGCTGTCATATCTAACGACAGATTTTCAGAGAAAAGTGTGGGTAACCAGTTCTTTGTTGCCCAACCAGGAAGACTGGGAACAGCGAAATAAAACAGGATAATCCAAAATGCCCAGTTACCTAATACCACGCCAAGTCCTCGCCAAATGCTCTCGCTTTTTGACCAGGTGCCACCGTATTGCGACTCTTAACGCTGCATTCGGGGTTCTCATAGAGCAAAAAAACATCAACACAAACGAATAAACAACGCCTATCAAACCTAGAGCAAAGAAGGTGTAATGCCACGAGAAATAATGAGCAAGATTGGCACCAAAGCCTCCCAAACCTTGACCAACATACAAACCTGTCATGTGCACACCGATAGCCAACGAGCGCGATTTTACCCGAATGCCAGTCGGTTATTAGTGCTAAGGCCGATGGTATATAGAGCGCTTCACTAACACCCATCAGGGCACGAAGCACGTAAAGCGTTTCGAAATTGGTGGCAAAAGCCCATAGAAAGCGTAACGGCCGACCACACGAAGAGACTGCCCACCACGAGCCACTTTCGGCTAAGTTTATCGGCTATAACGCCCGCAAAGGGACTGAAACAACCATAAACCCACATAAACACTGCCATCAATGCACCGAATACTTCAGCTTTGTTCAATTCTACAATATCGGCCTTGATGGCTCCTTGCATTGTGGAAAGCATCTGGCGGTCCATATAATTAAGTAAGGCCACCACCCATAACAATCCAACCACAATCCAGGGGTAGTTTTTATTCGCTTTCATTTATCTGTATTTTGTGTTTAATATGTCGTGCGCATGACTCAAAAATATACGCCAATCTCGCACGCAAAAATTGTCTTTACTTATTACTTACTTGTTTCGTGCGTCTATCATCTATCGCACATGCCTTCGCCATTTGCCAGTAATCTAGCACCTTCAAACCAGTAAACTGGAAATGTTTAAACAGGCATACTACTAGCCATAGACTCAACCCGTGCACAAAAACTTAGTCCACACGAAACCTAACTATCTCGCTTGTGCGTATGCCTGGCTTCAATTCGCCACCCACAACATACACCCAACCATCCCAATAGGCCAAGGCACAACCAGCACGAGCCACCGAAGAGTGTTGAAGCAGTTGCGTCCACGCACCTTGGCGATAGCACAACACCCTGTTGTTAAAACGATACCATTCGGGTTCGTGCGACAAACTAACCCTCAGGCAACTTATTGATGGCAGCCAAAAACACATCTTTATTAACACCACCCACCACAACAACACCTTTCTGGGGGCACAGCAATAGCTCGCGGCTCCACCTGTAAACACCTCTTCGCCAACAGCATCTGTTGGCACTGGTAAGGAAGTCCAGGTGCCACAACCAGCATTATAACTTGCGCCATTCATAGCCAACTGGGCGGGCTTTTGTCTCTGTTTTGGGTGCAAAACCACCCCAAACACCCAGCAAACCACCCTCAAGGGGAGCAGCAATGGGCTGAACTCTAGCAATACCAGGTATAGCAGCATGCTCTTTCCAACCTTCTTTTTCAGCGTTCTCTAGATTTAACGACCACACTTTTTGCGTGGCCACGCCCTCGCATCTGCCACCAGCCACTATAGAATGTGGCCAACCACTGCGCCAGACATATTGTCTAAGGCATGAGGCAAACTGGGTAACGCTTCTTGTTTCACGCCCTCGGCCGTGGGATACAATCTGATGGCCGTGGTAAGTGCGCCCACTTCGTTATTTCCACCAACAAAAATCAAGGAGTTTTCGTAACTAACGCTCACACCATAAGCAGCCTCTTGAGGCATCTGCCCAACGGTTTTCCAAACCAGTTGGTCGCTGTTGGCTTGCAGTTCGGCAGCATAAATAGTTTTATAAAACCGTTTTTTGCCACCCTCGGCCACTGGTTTCTCGGGGAAGTTGCACCCTCCTGCTATATATAAGCGACCGTTAATAACGCCACAGAAACAAGCTGACACGCCTTTATCGAAACCTGGTTCTTCGGTGGGAAACCCCATCATGCGTTGAATAGAGTTAGAATTTTGCGCCATAACATTTGTTATAAACAAAGCCATCAACACAAATATTATCTTAAGTCTTTTTATGTTGATAAACTCTTTATTGGAAAAATATTTTATTATCTAAAAAGCAATATTATAGTAATTTTTAGTTGTATTGACCGCAAAGTTAATTTAAAAACAGCAAAACACAAAAAAATATTGATGCCTTTTTGCCATTAGAAACAAGTTAATTATTGATTATAAGTAATACAACACCAAAGTTATAATCTTCAATCTAGGTGTTATATGCTAAACTTCTTCCCAAAGATGTCACAATGAAGGCCGACCCAAGACGCGGATTATGCACCACTTCTTGGGTCGGCCTCTGTTATATCTAAGTTCCTAATAGCCCTTTTGTCTAGGTTTTTATCGCTTAGCAAATGGGCTACCTGTTTATATTCCTGCCCCAGCGTTAGGGATTTTCGGGTTCTTCGGGTGCGTTGTTGGCGGGTGTTGCATCCACAGCAGGGAGTCCAGAAGCAACATCTTGCGCACCAACTTCCTCAGCTTCGGCATCCACAACTTCTGCTTCGGTCTGCTGTTGTCGCTCAAGTCGGGCCACTTGCCTTCGTATATTCATCACCTTAAAGGCATTAATGCATTCCACAATCCCATAATACAGCATGGCCCAACCTAAGAAAAAGCAAGGGAGCAGAGGCTATCCATTGGGGACGGAAAAATAGCTATTAGCCCCACAACAAACACAATAGAGGGCATGAGCCAAAAGAAAAGTCCCAGACGAGAGAGTTTTAACTACACTGGCCAAGGTGATATATTGCCCCTACAGCACCTAAAAATAAGGATGGCACCAAAGATGTAAACCATCCAGTTAACCACTATTGTGGGGAATGCAGCCAAGGCCACTCCTAGCACTAAACTACCAATACCCACCACTGGAAACGTAGGCTTGTCTATCGAAATGGGGTTTGCCATTTACATCCAAAGTGGCCGTGGTCTTGGCGTTTCGATTAACTAAATAAACGATACACGATATCAAACCAGAGATAAAGAACAACACACCGATGATGATGGTTATCCACGTCACCGTTTGTTCACGGTATTTTATCAACAAAAACCCACCACAACGGCGATGATAGCACGGAGAAATGCTGCTTGAACTGTTTTCATACTCATTATTATATATACATCAGTTTTTTTAGGCGTGTTTTGTAATTTCCTCGTTCCGTTTATGGAGACTCCTCATGAGGCCTTTCCTCTTTCGCAAGATACGGACTGGATGTGCCTTTAATCTACCTACAAAAATACAAACTATCTTTTGTCGGTGCAATTTTTTTGGTTACTTTTGTGAAATGTTTATAACTAAAAGGTATTCTAAATTCACCATCTAAAGAATTTTTCTCGTCTCTAACATTCAACATAAAGATGAATGTTATGCTCAAACTGATAAGCGATGCGTTGGTATAAAATTATAACCTCGCGTTCGAAACCTCAGCAACTCATAAACTCAAGAACTCATAAACTCATCACCTCCATATATGACAACGCTTTTACTGGTGCGCCATGGCGAAACCGTGGCCAATGTAAACCAAATACTGCAAGGCCAAACTCAAGGCGAACTAAACGAAACAGGCGTGGAACAGGCAGAGAAATTGGCGCACAAACTTAGCAATACGCATATCGACGCCTTTATTAGCAGCGACCTACAACGAGCCGAACACACCTGCAAAAATTATCGCTGAAGCTCACAACAAGTCGTTTGTTACAACACCTTTATTGCGCGAACGCGACTGGGGTGGCTTCACCGGCGAATTTATTCCTACTCTTAAAGACAAAGTTTGGCCCGATGATGTGGAAACTTTGCCACAAATTAAGCAACGTGCTAACCTATTTCTCAACTTGATTGCTCAACAATATCCCAACCAAACGGTGCTAGCCGTGGGCCATGGCATTATTAATAAAGCTATTCAAAGTGTGTTTTACGATAAGGAAATGCACGAAGTGGAAAAAGATGGGAAATGCGGAAGTGAGAGTGTTAATGGTGAAAGGGGATTGGAAAGGGGAAAAAAGTGAAAGACTGAAAAGAGGAAAAAGGGGATAAAAAGGTGAGAATGTGGCTGCTTTCTACTTCACAACTCTTTAATTCCCTACTTCATAACCCCTTAACTCCGACTTAATACCCCCTTGTCAGCAACATACCCCCACTACAAGAGCCTTGTAGTGGGGCTACTAGCAACTTAGTAGTCGCAGTACAAGATAGCTTGTACTGCAAAGAATACTACAAACCGAGCGATGTAGAGAGGCTACTCTTCATAACGTAGAAACAAATTATTCCATTTGTTGTTTAGGCCAATTCACCAAGAAAAGTTTACTCTTAGCACGTGTAAAGGCCGTGTAAAGCCAATGCAGATAATCAGAACGCGACGCGTCTTCTGGCACATAACCCTGGTCAAGATACACATGTTCCCACTGTCCACCCTGCGCTTTATGACAAGTTACGGCGTAAGCAAACTTCACTTGCAAAGCATTAAAAAACACATCACCCTTCACCATCTTCATTCTATCGGCTTTCAAAGGCACGTCGGCATAATCGTTTAACACATTATTATATAGCTCCTCGTTTTGTTGAGCCGTGAGCGCAGGTGCTTCAGAGAGCAAACTATCCAGCACAATGGTTACTTTTAGTTCCTCATTCTCGTAGTCGCTTAGCTGCAACCACACATCGGCGAAGCGCAATCCGTGGGCTGTTTGTTCGTTTCTTACTCGCATCACACGCGCTCGGTCGCCATTAGCCAAGAAGCCTATAGAACTTTTTTCCTTCTCCGTCCAATAATAATTGTTCTTCACCACCATGAGCAAGTCGCCCGTGGTGAGCAATTCGTCTCGCCCTAATACCGTGTTTCTGATGCCTTGATTAAAAACATTTGCCCGCTTATTGCTACGTGTCACCACGATGGTTTCGTCCATCCCCACCTCTGTATAACTAGTGTTGAGTGTCTCGATAAGTTCATCGCCAGGTACAACCTGCACATCAGCAAACCCCTGAAACCTAACTTTGGGCAACAGCGTATCATCGTCGCGCCCCATTAACTGGCGCAAGCAAGTGGCATTAAACAGGATACCACTTTGCGATTGCTGCCTCACCACCTCGTTGAGATTACAGGCAAACACTTCCATGCCATAGCCTTCCATAAACTGCGTGTCGAGAGCAGGGCTCAACTCTTCGCCAACAGGCGGAAGCTGCGCTTGGTCGCCTATGAGCACAAGACGGCAATTGCGCCCCGAATAAACATAACGCACAAGGTCGTCAAGCAGTCTACCACTACCAAAGGCTGCCTCTACCCCACCCCCATTAGCCACCATTGAGGCCTCGTCCACCATAAAAAGCGTGTCGGCATGCAAATTATCATTAAGGTTATACTCACCCCCGATGCCAGCAAATGCCCTTAGTCTATAAATCTTACGATGAATGGTAAAGGCCGCATGCCCACCACTATTGAGCGAAAACACCTTAGCGGCGCGACCAGTGGGAGCCATCAGCACCGTTTTTTTGTCCCTATTAGCGCCATCGCTCGCACGAAAGCGCCAGCCAACGAACTTTTTCCCGTACCCGCACTTCCACGCATCAGCATCATCGAATGCGGGTTGCGACACACCAAAAAAATTCTGTAAAAACACGCATAGCCGATTCTTGTTCTGTCGTAGGCGCATGCCCAAAACATTGCTCAAGGCGAAGATATATCTCGTGGGTTATCATTGTTTTTGATTTCTAAAACACCAAGTTTGCAAACATTTTTGTAATTTTGCAAAAGCGTTGTGCAGGATTACGTCCTGTCACGATGCGCCCAACACAACGGAATGCAAAGTTAGAAAAAAAGTATCCCGAACACCGAATGAAAGTAAACATTAATTACATCTTGGCGTTATGCGTGGCAATATTGCTGGCCTTATGTGTGCTCAGCATCTTGCACGGCGCCGCTTAATCCCCACCCAAGCCATGCAGGAGACTGCTCCCGACCTTCATATACAACAAACGCGACTGGTGATTCGCGCCACCCGCAACACGCTTTCCTTCGCCGCAGTTGACCCTACGGTGCAGACAAACTTGTTTTTTTCGAACCCTACACCGTTCGCAGTGGCATATCGGTAGCAGCCAACTTACGCGAGGCTTTTTAAAACATCCACCTTTGCTACTTCGGGGCTACAAACGCGCCAACCTCCTGGTTGACACGCCTGTGATGCTTGTGCCCATAGACGAGTTTCAAGAAGAAGATGTGCGACAACTATACCATCGCACCATGGTTTTGCCAGATGCCGACACCATGATGCACCATGTGCTGCCCGACCTCAATGCTGTGGCGGTGTTTGCTGTGAACAAAGACTTGAAACTTGTGGTTGACGACCATTTTGTAGATGTGAGAATAACGCCTCTAATGAAAGGTGTGTGGACACATCTGCACCGTCGTAGTTTTACAGGTAGCCGCAGAAAACTGTACGCTTACTTCCACGACAAGCGCCTAGAGGTGTTCTCCTTTGGCAAAAAAACAGATTTAAATTTAGTAACGCTTTCGACACCAATAGCTCGCGCGATGCCATGTATTTCATCCTTTATGTTTGAAACAGATGGGCTTCGATAGTGTGCAAGACGAGCTACACCTATCGGGCGACATCCCTGATAAAGACTGGACGAAGAATGCTTTGCTGGAATTTGTGAAGAAAACCTACGTTGCCAACCCCGTGGCCGACTTCAACCGAGCGCCCATCACTGCTATCGAGGGCTTGCCTTACGACCTCATGACCATCTTTGTGAGAGGCATAAAAGACAGCAACCGATAAACTTTAGCTTACATTTTTGCCACAAATCACCACAAACTAACACTCATCATGCGCATTATCACCGGCATATATAAAGGTAGACACTTCGACATCCCACGCACGTTTAAGGCTCGACCTACAACCGATTTCGCTAAAGAGAATATCTTTAACGTGCTTAACGCATATATAGACTTTGAAGATGCCACAGCACTCGACCTCTTTGCTGGCACGGGTAGCATATCGCTTGAATTGCTTTCAAGGGGATGCAACAGCGTAGTGAGCGTGGAAGCCGACCGCGAGCACGCCAACTTTATTCGCCAATGCACCACAAAACTTGGCACCGACAAATGTTTGCTTATCCGTGGAGACGTCTTCAGGTTTGTTAAAAGCTGCCATCAACAGTTTGATTTCGCCTTTGCCGACCCACCATACGCCCTACCCGATTTGGAGAAAATCCCCAATTTGATTTTCCAACACCAACTGCTTAAACCCAATGGCGTGTTGGTTTTCGAACACGGAAGGGGCAACGACTTCTCACAACATCCACATTTTGTGGATCATCGAGCATACGGAAGCGTTAATTTTAGCCTATTCAAAGCAGCCGAGAATAAGGAAGTTTAAGTTTTTCTTAGCGCACACACCAGCCTAAAGTATTTTTAAGACTGCTAGGTTTGCATCGCCAACCAATTGCGCCATCATAACAATGACCGTAAGAACAACCACTCTTTACAGGTGATGCCCTACAAACAAATTGCTTATTAGGGGCTTGCTTATGACGTTTTTTTATGACTATCTTTGTAGAAAAAAATAAAAAAATCCAAACAATTTATGAACAATAAAATGCTGATTGTAGGGGCTCTCTTGGCCATATCAGGAAGCCTCAACGCCCAAAACAAGGACGGCGGAATATCTTCGCAAATGTTGCAACAGATACAGCAACACAGTAAACAAACAACGGCCGAGAAGGCTATTTCTAACGCCATCGCCACTAATTCTATCGACGAATTGGCACGAACACCTCAAAGCCGAGCTGAAATAGACCCCTATTTCAGTGTGGAAACACCCAAGCAAAACATTCATAACCAAAAGAGTTCGGGCAGATGTTGGATGTTTACAGGCCTTAATGTTCTGAGGGGCGACTTTGCTTTGAAAAAGCGATTCGCTAACAGTGGAGTATTCGCATGCTTTACCTATTTTTCTACGATCAGCTTGAAAAAGCCAACCTCATGCTGCAAAGCGTGGTAGACTGTGCCAAGAAACCCATCAACGACCCTGAAGTGCAATTCTTCTTTAAGCACCCTCTAAACGATGGTGGTACATTCACTGGCGTGGCCGACTTGGCCGAAAAAAATATGGTCTAGTACCCAAAAAGCGTAATGCCTGAAACCTACTCTAGCGAAAACAGTAGCCGGATGTCGAAACTTATTTCGTCGAAACTTCGCGAGTATGGACTTGAATTGCGCAAGATGGTTGCCGCTAAAGCCAAACCCACACAAATACAAGAACGCAAGACACAGATGCTTGCCACCGTCTATAAGATGCTTGCACTAACACTAGGCGAGCCTGTTAAGTCGTTCGAATATGCCTTTAAAAACAAAGCAGGCAAAGCCATCACCCCTGTTGAAACCTATACTCCAAAACAATTTTTCGACCAAAAACAGTGGGCCGTTCGCTTAACGACAACATCATTATGGTGATGAACGACCCACGTAATGCTTATTATAAAGTGTACGAAGTGAAACACGACCGCCACACCTACGACGGTCATAACTGGCGCTACTTGAACCTTCCAATGGAAGATATTCACAAATTGGCCATCGCATCACTTAAGGCTGGACACAAGATGTACACCTCTTACGATGTAGGCAAACAACTAGACCGTAGCAAAGGTTATTTGGATTTGAACAATTTTGATTACGGATCACTCTTCGGTACAACGTTCCCCATGAACAAAGCCGACCGCATTGCCACCTTCGACAGCGGCTCTACGCACGCTATGACCTTAACAGCTGTTGACCTCGACGCACAAGGTAAGCCTCTTAAATGGAAGGTTGAAAACAGCTGGGGAGCAGACAATGGATACAAAGGCTATCTCATTATGTCGAACGCCTGGTTCAATGAGTTCTTCTTCCGCCTAGTTGTAGACAAGCAGTTTGTGCCTGCCGACATCCTAAAGATGACCGAACAAACACCCATCATGCTACCCTACGACGACCCCGTGTTTGCAGATGACTTGTAAAAGAGAATTTAAGGAGTTAAGGAGTTAAGCCCCCTTAACTCCTTAACTTCTTTATTCCTCATAACGAATACGCATTATAAAGGATATTCTTCAAAAGCATAAAGCACCGTTGAAAGATATCGCTCACCCGTATCGGGCAACAAAGTAACGATGCGTTTGCTTGCATTCTCGGGACGTTTAGCCAATTGCATGGCTGCAAATACAGCAGCACCCGACGAGATTCCAGCCAAAACACCCTCTTGTTGAGCCAATTCCCTACCCGTGCGAATGGCATCATCATTGCCAACCTGTACCACTTCGTCTACCACGCTGCCATTATAGGTTTTGGGGAACAAAGCCTGCACCAATGCCTTGTATCTTGTGCGGACCAGGCTTACCGCCACTCAAAACAGGAGAATCGGCAGGTTCTACAGCCACAATGCGCACATTGGGATTTTTCTCTTTCAAATATTTCCCAATGCCCGACACCGTTCCGCCTGTTCCAACACCAGCCACAAAAATATCTATTTCACCACTCGTATCAGCCCAAATCTCACGCCCTGTAACCTCGTAATGACGTTCGGGGTTGGCCAAATTCTCAAACTGCTGCAGAATAACAGCCCCAGGAATAGCAGCTCTTAGCTGCATGGCCATTTCTATTGCGCCTTTCATACCTTCTTTTCCAGGCGTAAGTTTCACCTGCGCACCATATGCTTTCACCAAATTCCGTCGTTCTACGCTCATTGTTTCGGGCATGGTGAGTATCAACTTATATCCTTTCACGGCAGCCACAAGTGCCAACCCCACACCAGTATTGCCACTAGTGGGTTCGATAATGGTAGCACCTGGTTTCAGCAAGCCCTTGCGTTCGGCGTCCTCAATCATAGCCAGCGCAATGCGATCTTTCACACTTCCGCCAGGATTAAAACTCTCTATCTTTGCCACGATGGGCGTTTGAAGGTTGTTAGAAGCCGAAAAACTTACTAAGTTCCAACAACGGGGTGCCTCCGATTAATTCGGTCAGCTGCTTTGCTATACGTGCCATACCTTATTCTCTTTTTATTTTTATTATCTTTTGACGATGCAAAGTTACGAAGAAATGCAAAGGCGTGCAATCGCATAAGTGTGGTATATTTTGTGCCTATACAAACATATTAGAAACAAAGTTATCGGCAACCAATAGACAACAAAAATATTTTCATCAATACTAAAAACGCTAAACTCTTCGCAATTCACCTCAACTTTCGTATATTTGCAGTATTCTGTCGCACAAGGTCTGCACTCGCATGATAAGCAAGTTGAATGGAACAAAGAGCAAAAGCATGTGGCGGTGATGAAATGAAATTCGACAATAGTAGCATTCATAGTTTATAAAACTCGAAAAGCATAATGATAAATCATGGTTTTGAACAAGCCAATAATAATGATACGCTTGTTGATAGAATAAAAGGAACCATCTATGGCCAAGCCATTGGCGACGCACTAGGCTTGGGGTACAGAAGGAATGACAGACGAAGAAATGGCCTTGAACTATCCCAATGGCATCACCCATTACGGCGACATCTTTCAAGACCATCATCGCAAAAGGTGGAAAATAGGTGATTGGACCGACGACACCGACATGATGCTGTGCATTGCCAATGCCGTTATCAAGGATAAAGGAGTGAACCTAACTTCTATTGCCCAAAACTTCAAGCATTGGGCGGATGGCTGTCCGATGGGCATTGGCGAAACCACACATAAGGTTTTACTCTTTGGAGACTACGTAGAAAAACCTTTTGAGGTGTCTAAGAAAAATTTGGGGAGATGAGCCATTGCAGAGCGGCAGCTAACGGAGGACTGATGCGAACATCGGTTGTTGGCTTGTTTCCCAAAGCAGTAGAAGTGTGTGCAGCAAACATTTGCAAACTAACCCACTACGACCCGCGTTGCGTTGGTTCGTGCGTTATCGTGTCTTTGCTGATACATAGCTTGGTTTACGAAGGCAAAGGCCTGTCTTATCACCAAATAATAGACTTGGCCAGAAAATACGACGATAGGATTATCGAGTACGTAGACCTATCTATCGACACCGACATTCGAGCGTTAGAACTACAAGATAAAAACTCTGTTGGGTACACCTTACGCTGTTTAGCCGCAGGCCTATGGGCCTATTGGCACGCCAAATCGTTTGCAGATGGACTTTTAGCCATCGTAAGGGCAGGCGGAGATGCCGACACTAACGCGGCTGTGGCTTGCGCCATTCTGGGTGCTAAGTTCGGATATGGCACTATTCCCACGGAATATGTTGACGGACTGATTTATAAAAAACAGCTTGACGACATCATTAAAGAAATAAGTTTTTTGGTGCTACATTAAAGGCAGCAATGTAATATGTGTCTAATCTGTTTTCAATCAGCCAAATATTCCACTTTGTTGTTCTCTTAGATAGAGACTGAGGCTAGGACGTTACTTTCTTTTTCTCAAGGTCGCGCTTGCTCTTCGACTTAGTTACAAGCCAGACACCACCAAACACCAAGATGATGGCAAGACCCTGCGCCCACTTCAATACGCCAATACCCATCAGCACACTAACCGTTACCGACACAATGGGCTGCACATAATTGTAGATGCTAACCACCGTGGGGCGAAGTGTTTTCTGGCCCACCATGATGAGACAATAACAAACAAAGGTGCAAATCACCACCACATAGGCTGTTTCGAGCCACGTAATAGCCCCTATTTGTGCCCAAGGCAAGGCCGCGACATGCACTCCTGTGAAAGGCAAGAGTATCAAAGTGGCCCAAAAACATCCACTTGCTAACCGTTATCACCGAATAGCGACGCACAAGGGGATTGAAAAGCGAGAGATAAAAAGCATAAGAAAACTGCGCGTAAAGGCAAAGCAGGTCGCCACGTATATCTCCTTGCACCTTGTTGGTGGCCGCAGCACTTGTAAGAATAAGTATTAATGCACCACTACAACCCATCAACACGCCCGTGGCTTTCTTCCCGTTATGGGTTCTTTAGGATTATAGCCGAGAAAACCATCGCAAAAATAGGCATCGAAGTGGTTACAATACTGGCATTGATAGGCGAAGTGAGGCTCAACCCGATAGTAAAACAGCACTGATTGCACACCAATCCGAAGACGGCTGCACCTGCAAAGCGAAACACATCCTTGCGTGGCACATGCTCTTTACGCACAAAAAACGACGCTAACCAAAACAACAAAGCACCACCTACCACTCTAAACGTAACCATCGAGATGCCATCTAGCCCGTGGGTCATGGCGTCTTTACCCAAGGGTGCCATCAATCCCCAAAACATACAAGCCAAAAACATGGCCGCATGGGCCTGCAATGGCGGTGTGCCTTGAGCCTTATTGGGCGGTGTTGTTGGCGTTTGTTGGGCTGCATTTGGTGCTATTTGGTTGACCTCTTCGCAGAACGTAGAGGCATTATCATCGCTGATGTGCATATTGTCCATGTCTTCTTTAAGTTTTTTATGGTGCAAAGTTAGTCAAATTAGAATAAAATGCGTATTTTTGTAAGGAGCGTTCATGCCATTTAATTCGTGGTCTTCATAGGCAGCGGAGTTAGATGCAGGCGCGAACAACGAACAAACGTTTGATTTTAACAGGCCCTAACCTCTGCTTAACACCAACAGCACGAGCACAGGCCACAACAATAAGCCCACATGGAGAAATATGCTGACTACATCAAGGAGATTGAAATAGACTCGCTATGGAGCGGAACGCGACACATTGTGTGGCGACTGCATAAGCAGGTAAACGTTTTGAGTGGCGTTAACGGTATGGGTAAGAGCACCATTCTTAACCGGGTGGTGAAATGTTTGCCTAAAGGTGGCGACACCAATCAGGCGCATGTAAAGGGTGTGCGCATTACGATGGCGCCCGAAGATGCTACATGCGTGCGATACGACATCATCCGTTCGTTCGATCGCCCGCTGCTCAATGCTGAGATTATTGCAAAACTAGGATTGAACATTGCCACCGAACTAGATTTCCAACTCTACCAACTGCAACGCCGATACCTAGACTATCAGGTTGATATTGGCAACCGCATTATTAGCACTTTGCAAAGTGGCACCCCAGATGCTGCACGCTTGGCGCAGGCGCACAACGAACCCAAGCGACTGTTTCAAGACATGATTGACCGCCCTGTTTGCCGAAACGGGCAAGACTATTATTCGAAGCGAGAACGAAGTGCGCTTTGCGCAGATAGGCGAAACGCTGCAGCCTTATCAACTGTCTAGTGGAGAAAAGCAATTGCTGGTGGTGCTGCTTACTGTGCTGGTTGAAGATCAACGCCCTTATGTTCTCTTTTATGGACGAACCTGAAGTAAGTATGCACATCGAATGGCAAAAACAACTTATCGACCTTATTTTGCAACTTAATCCTAACGTACAGATTATTCTCACCACTCATAGCCCCGCTGTTATCATGGACGGATGGCTAGACAGAGTGACCGAAGTGAGTGATATCATGGTGGAATAGAAAACTGATGAATGAATAAACAGACAAGTTCACTAGTTAAAGAGGTGATATGATGAGTTTATAAGTTGATGAGTTTATAAGTTGATGAGTTTATAAGTTGATGAGTTTATAAGTTGATGAGTTTATAAGTTGATATGTTGATGTATAAATGAGTTAACAAGCAGAAGGCGAAGCCATATTTTCACCTTTTCCAACCTTTCACCTTTTTCACCATTACATCCCCCTTTTCACCCTTTTCACCTTTTCACCCTTTTCACCTTTAAAAGCCCTTTCGCCATTAAAGCCCTTTCCCCCTTAAAAATCGCCTTTATGTCCAGAGGTTTAAAAGAACATCTTTCGTCGTCTTACTTCGAAGCAGCCAACAGAATGACGCCCAAAAAGGCGCGAAGGCGCATCGTGGCTTATGTAGAAAGCTACGACGATATTTTTGGCGCACAGTGTTGGGCAGTTTCGAAAAACACAAACCTATATTTCGAGGTAATGTTGCCTTCGAAAGAAAAATAAATTAGAACGGGGAAAAAGCAGCTCTCATGAGTCTTATTGGCGAAAAGGTGGGAAACGACATGATTGCCTGTGTGGATGCCGACTACGATTATCTGCTGCAAGGGGCCACACAGCTATCTAGAACCATCCTTAACAACCCCTTTGTGTTTCACACCTACGCCTATGCCATAGAAAAACTTACAATGCTTTGCTGGCGGATTGCACGAGGTGTGCGTGGCTGCAACCCTCAACGACCACTTTGTGTTCGACTTCACCGACTTCTTTTCGCGTTATTCGCGCATTGTGTTTCCCCTCTTTGTGTGGAACATTTGGCACTATCGCACAGGCTGTTATAGTGAGTTTACACTCACCGACTTTAACCGAATGATAGACCTAGGCAGGGTTTTCGATTCATCGAACGGATGAACTTCTGGAGAAACTTCGAAACAGAATAGACCACAAACTGCGCCAATTGCGCCAACGCCATACCAACGCTAAAACGAGTTGGAACGAGGTGAAAGCCGACTTATTGCGCCTGGGCGTTACGCCAGATACAACTTATCTCTATATTCAAGGCCACCACTTGGCCGACACACTGGTTATACCAATGCTTATGAGAGTGTGCGAACAGCTGATACACGAACGCGAAATAGAGATAAGACAACAAAGCGTGCATGCTACACAGATGCGAAACGAATTGGCTTCTTACGCACATAGCGTGGCCGACATGGCGCCAATGCTCAAAAAAAGCAAGATATATGTAGACGCTGCCCCTTTTTTGAAAATTAAAAAAGATATTCAGGCCTTTTTTTAAATCGCGACGCTAATATCGACACAAAAACCCATCAACAGCACGCCCGACAACGCTGGTTCTGCTAAGTAATGTATTGCCCAGTGGGCCATCAGTTACTATTACATGCATGCTTAATGCTTCGTGGTGAATTTGTGGCCAACCAACAAGTGGCTATTGCCATTAACCATTATAGAAATAATGTAGCCCGATAGAACTTCGCCTAAAGCAAAAAGTAGGTCGTTCGGATGGATTGAGCAAACACATAGAGCTTAGCTCCGCGTTAAATATAGTAATATTATTTTACAAAAACACGCTCCCAACAATCATCCCTTCTAGAGAAAAATCACACTAAAAAGCATGCTTTTTGCCCTATTTTCAGACCTGCGCCCTTTATTTTTACATCCATTTTGAGCATTAATTCGCCATTTTGCACCTTTTTGCCTTTCTATTTGCGCGCCAACTCACCATTTTTCACCACCCCAAAAACAACTTTTAGAAGACAAAAATACCTTTTTGAATAGTTTTTCAGCAAAAAAACTAGTATTATTTCAGCATTTATAAGGTCAAAAAACTTCTTCTTAAGCTGCAATATGCACCATTTTGCATTGCGTTTTGCAGCATTTAGCCTTGCGTTTAGCACGAGTTAGCACTGCATTTAGCACGAGTTAGCACTGCGTTTAGTAGGAGTTAGCAACGCGTTTTGCTGCATTTTGCAAGCCATTTTTGCTACAAATAACCTATTTTCTAGTGAAATATACGGTTTATTTCTCTCAAAACACGAATTATCAACATTCACCAACGAAGTGTGTTTTTCATCAAACCAAACCTTCGCGAGAATCGATTATTTGCAGGCGAGCGGATAGTTGTGAGCAAATAACGCACTCATAATGTTAAAAAAACACACCGAATATTTTACAATAAATCCAAAAAGTGGTTGTGATAATTTCACCCCGAATAAAGCAAGAATAAAAAGATAAGTCCCACAATCAAAACAAAACGAAAAAGCCTTAACGCCAAGTGGAAATAAAGCGTTAAGGCATAGAATTTCTGTTGGCGAGCAGTTACGCATCGTGCTCATCGCCAAACACATACTGCAGATGTTTCATAGCATGCCCACCCCATTGGTTATCGCCCACATAACGAAATCCCACATCATGATAAAGCTTTTCGGCCTTGGGGTTTCCTTTATCTACTAGCAAACCAACAGCCGGCAAACTCAGTCTGCTGGCACGCAAAAATAGTGGCCTTAAGCAATGCCTTGGCAATGCCTTGGCCCCGATGATGCGCATCAACCGCCAAACTGTCTACATACAATTCGCCTGCAGCAGTTTCGTCGTCCATATCACTGAAATCGCGTCCAAACTGTTCTAAACAACTTTGCACAAAGGCAGTGCGCAGGCGACGAAGCTCAGCACCATCGTAAGATGTGCAAATGCCAATAACCTTACCCGCTGCATCCAAAGCCACAAGCGTGTTGAGATAACTATATTGACTATCGGTGCGCCCTACCAAATGGGTCATCAACTGATGAAAACCCATTAACCCATGTGTTTCGCCTGCGAAATAAAGGCAACAATCGTGATTCATTGCCTCCATGATAAGCCCTAGCAATGTCGGCCGCTTGACTCGGTTGAGCCTGCTCTATTGTTAGCATAAAACAATCATCTGCTATGTGTTTGAAAAATAATTGGTTGGTAAAGCTTGCCTAATGAGCTTTGCCAGAAACACAAATCTAGTCAAAGCCGTGCAGCCTTACCAACCAACACTTATGTCATTATAGACTAAACGTCCATTAGCTGAAGAACAGCATGCGCTCTACCCAATAAGCTAGGATACCAGCAACATAACCCACGAAGGCCACCCACGTGATACGTTTCATGTACCAGCCAAAGGTTATCTTCTCCAAGCCCATCACCACAACGCCTGCTGCACTACCAATGATAAGCATTGAACCTCCAACACCAGCACAATAGGCCAAGAGTTGCCAGAAAATTCCATCAACAGCCATATCGCCAGTGGGCGCAATGGGATACATACCCATACATCCAGCAACAAGCGGAACATTATCTACGATACTTGAAAGCACACCGATAATACCCGTAACTAGGTAATGGTTGCCATCGCTGATGCTTTCCAACCCACGACCCATAGCCGTAAGCACACCAATTTCTGACAAGCAAGCCACAGCCATCAATATACCCAGGAAGAAAAGGATGGTACCCATATCAATTTTACGCAGCAAGGCAATAACGCGAGCCGACATAGAATCTTCGCCCAAGTTCGTTCCACGATAGAAAATCTCGGTGGCAGTCCACAAAACGCCCAACACAAGCAAGATACCCATGTAAGGAGGCAGGTCGGTGAGATAACGGAAGATGGGTACAAACATCAATCCGCCTACACCAAGAAAGAAAATGATGCGACGTTGCGAACGAGTAAAGACCAGTGCGCTGTCTTCGGCCGATATAACCTCTGTTGGCAAATTGCCCTTCAACATATATTGCATGATGAAAGCTGGAACAAGCATAGACACCAGCGAAGGAACAAAAAAATCTCACTGAGAACACCAGCCGTGGTGATAGAACCAGCAATCCAAAGCATAATGGTGGTTACATCACCAATGGGCGAGAATGCACCACCCGAGTTGGCCGAGATAACCACAAGAGCAGCATAAACCAGTCGGTCGTTTTTTTATCAGCCACGAGTTTTCTCAACACCATAATCATCACAATACTCGTGGTGAGGTTGTCGAGGATGGCCGAAAGGAAGAATGTCATAAAGGCAATACGCCACAACAATCCGCGTTTGCTTTGTGTTTTCAAGGCATCGCGCACAAAGTTGAAGCCACCATTGGTGTCTACAATCTCAACAATGGTCATCGCACCCATGAGGAAGAAGAGCGTTTCGGCCGTTTCGCCCAAATGTTCTTTCAAGCTTTCGCCCACATGTGTCACAATTCCAGCAGCATTACCTGCCAGTTCGGGGATGAAGGGCACAATATAATCTGCTGGATTAATCATAAAGAGCGTCCAGCAAGCCACACACATCAAGAGCGCCACTGGCGCCTTGTTCACCTTCGTCAAGCTTTCGAGAGCAATACAAAGATAACCCATAACGAAAAACAATGACGATTGCCATAGTTAATGAAGTCATTTTCCCTATTTTTGTTTTTTTAGTTATAACAATTTGAGTTGCAAAGTTAGTAATTATATTGATAATAAAAAATGTACACCACTTTTTGTAGCATTTATTTCAAAGAAAGTGAGGAAATCGGATGCGCTCGCAAAATTAAATATTGCAAAAAGCAATATCCACATTGCAAATAACAACTATATTGTGCGATGAACGTGTACAGCAACGTTACATCATGAAGCGCAAAGAGCATTTGTCTTATTCATCATTTATACACCTTTGACACATGCAATAGCTAAAAGGACACGCCATGTTACATTCCCTATGCGTGCTAAAAGCAGAGACAACCGCGCCCATTATTGGCAGCATAATGCGGTAAAGGTGGTTTATTCTTTACCCAAGACGACAATAAAAAGATGACAAAATGTCGCATTAGTGACAGATAATTGTCTTTTTGTCGCTGTGGCATAGGCTTTGTTAATAAGTAAGCGAGTTGGGCAAGCAAAAACAACCACTGCAAACCCGACACACCTTATTATATATAGGAAACAGGCAAACCACAAAAGGGATGCCGCAAACAACTATAACATCGAATAAAAAAATAAAAACAAAAATATTCTTATGGGAAAAATTATTGGAATAGACTTAGGAACAACTAACAGCTGCGTTGCCGTTTTTGAAGGCAACGAGCCAGTAGTAATCGCAAATAGCGAAGGCAAACGCACCACGCCTTCTGTGGTGGGTTTCGTTAAAGACGGCGAACGCAAGGTGGGCGACCCCGCCAAACGTCAGGCCATCACCAACCCCAAGAACACCGTTTACTCGATTAAACGATTTATGGGAGAGACCTACGAGCAGAGCCGCAAAGAGGCTGAGGCCATGCCTTACACCGTTGTAAACGAAAACGGACTGCCTCGTGTGGACATCGAAGGACGCAAATATACACCGCAAGAAATATCGGCGATGATACTTCAAAAGATGAAGAAGACCGCCGAAGACTACCTCGGACAAGAAGTAACCGATGCCGTTATTACGGTTCCTGCGTACTTCTCCGACTCGCAACGTCAAGCAACCAAAGAAGCCGGACAAATTGCAGGACTCAACGTTCAACGTATCGTTAACGAGCCAACAGCTGCAGCTTTGGCTTACGGTGTTGACAAAGGCAACAAGGATATGAAGATTGCCGTGTTCGACCTTGGTGGCGGTACATCTCGATATCTCTATCCTTGAGTTCGGCGGTGGCGTATTCGAAGTGCTTTCAACCAATGGCGATACCCACTTGGGTGGCGACGACTTCGACCAAGTGATTATTAAATGGCTGGCCGATGGCTTTAAAGCCGACGAGGGAATCGACCTGACGAAGGACCCCATGGCTATGCAACGCCTGAAAGAAGCTGCCGAAAAGGCTAAGATTGAACTATCGAGCACCACCTCGACCGAAATTAACTTGCCTTATATCTCGGCAGAGGGTGGCGTACCCAAGCACTTGGTGAAGACCTTGACTCGCGCTCAGTTTGAACAATTGGCACACGACTTGATTCAAGCTTGTCTCATCCCTTGCCAAAACGCTATTAAGGATGCCAAGCTGTCTACATCAGATATCGACGAAGTTATCCTCGTAGGTGGTTCGAGCCGCATCCCCGCCGTGCAAACATTGGTGAAAAACTACTTCGGCAAAGAGCCTTCGAAGGGCGTTAACCCCGATGAAGTGGTAGCCGTGGGTGCAGCCATTCAGGGTGCTATCCTCAACAAGGAGAGCGGTGTGGGCGACATCGTATTGCTCGATGTTACGCCTCTGACACTGGGTATCGAGACAATGGGTGGCGTAATGACCAAGCTTATCGAGGCCAACACCACCATTCCGCACAAGAAGAGCGAAACATTCTCTACAGCAGTAGACAACCAAACGGCTGTTACCATCCACGTTTTGCAGGGCGAACGACCTATGGCTTCGCAAAACAAGAGCATCGGACAGTTCAACCTCGAGGGTATCGCACCAGCTCGTCGCGGTGTTCCACAGATTGAAGTAACATTCGACATCGATGCCAACGGTATTCTTAACGTGTCGGCCAAAGATAAAGCCACAGGTAAGGAACAAAAAATACGTATCGAGGCTAGCAGCGGATTGAGCAAAGAAGAGATTGAGCGCATGAAAGCCGAAGCTGAACAAAACGCTGCAGCCGATAAGGCCGAACGTGAGAAGATAGATAAGCTGAACCAAGCCGACTCGATGATATTCACCACCGAAAACTTCTTGAAAGATAACGGTGATAAAATCCCTCGCCGACCAAAAAGCCGGGCATCGAAAGCGCACTGCAACAGCTTAAAGATGCTCACAAGGCTGCCGATGTTGTCGCAATAGACGCAGCCATCAACAACCTTAACAGCGTGATGCAAGCTGCTAGCGCACAAATGTACCAAAGGTGCAGGCGGTGCTCAACCCGACCCCAACGCAGGTTTCAAGGCGCAGGCGGTGAGCAAGCACAAGGCGGTAGCACTGGTGACAACGTGCAAGACGCAGATTTTGAGGAAGTGAAGTAAAGAAGTCACAACAAATAACATAAAGAGGAAGTGCCAATATAGGTACTTCCTCTTTTTCTTTGCACAAAACATTTCTTTCTTAACCTCTTACTCAAAAAAACATCTACTATGAAGTCGTCTTGACTTTTAATATTTCTATAAATTGAGAGGAGTGCAGGACAGGTCAGCTCACTGGCTTATAAACTCACAAAAAGCCCAACAAATCCCGAAGTCATCAACTCACAAAGTCACAAACTCCCCAACTCAAAAACTCTCCAACTCAAAAAGCTCCACAACACAAAAAGCTCCCCAACACAAAAAGCTCATCAACTCAAAAAGCTCATCAACTCAAAAGCTCCACAACTCAAAAATCCTCCAACTCAAAAAGCTCACCAACACAAAAAGATCATCTACTCAAAAAGCTCCACAACTCAAAAAAATCCTCCAACTCAAAAAGCTCACCAACACAAAAGCACATCAACACAAAAAGCTCACCAACTCAAAAAAACTTAAATCGTTATCTTTTTGTTTTACAATATCACTCTAATTTTTCGCTCCGTTCTAGCCAAAAATATAGGCCATAAAGTAGGTAAATTGCTACTATTTCTAGTCTTTCGCGCCTTTCAATATGTTCAATTTTTAAGAAAAAGGCCTGCGTTTTGTACCGTTTTGCCTTTTCTAGATTGGTTGCCAACTCATTATTCTTTACCCCCAATTACCCACTTTTAGCCCCTAAAAACCCACTTCTTAACGAGCATTTTGCCCTTTTCGGCCATGTGTTTCATGGTCCTAAGAGGTTTTGTTTATACCATTGCAGTGCATATTTATGCTTTTCGTCTTACGTTTAGCTGCATTTTTGCACTGCGTTTAGCACCATTTTACCTTGCGTTTAGCACCAAAACGCACTGCGTTTAGCGGCATATTGCACTGCGTTTTGCAGCAAATTGCAGTACATTTAGCCGCAAATAGCCCCAAATGTGGTGCAAATGGCGGTTTCTTGAAATAAATATTCATTTTATCGTATTCACAGACTGACCCCTTTTTGCATCAAAACAAACCTTCGCGAGAATCGATTTTTTTGCGGCAAGGTGCGCGATTGGTGGATAAAAAAAGGGTACTCATAATGTTAAATTTCTTGCTGAAAAGTTGACAAACACTGGTAAATTGATAGGTTGACAAGTTAACAAGAAGGCAAGTGGACAAGTGAACGAGTTAATTGTTCCTTTCTCGTTCCTCTAAAAGTGCGTTTTCTCGCCACGACAATGTCCGAGCAAGCTCGACGTTGTTCATTTGGCTCAACGAAAAACGTTCACCTTTCGAGTTTTGGCACAAACATGTCCATGTTGACATAGGAACATAAGAAACACGAAGAAGTGCTCTTTTTACTTTTTTTCCTCATTATGTCCCACAGACAGCCCGTTTTCAACTTGTAGAGAACGCACTGAATGACCTCCAACAGGTCACTTTTTGTAACATAACCACGTTTTGCCACCGACAAATGCGGCAGGATCTCAAATTTTATTGTATCTTTGTCCAGTATTTTCGTACATGAGAGGAGTGTTTACCTTGGTTTTACAGCATAAAGATAATAAACTCCTCTCAATTTGTAGAGATTTTAAAAGTTTAGATGACTTCAATGACACAATGGTGGTGAGTGATAAAAAAATAATAAGTATGGGAAATATACAATGGAGTAGTATAAAAAACTATTAAAATTTATTCCAAGAATGCTTTTAAAGAACAAAGCATTGCTATTTTTAGAAACAGATATTGATGAAGCAATTGATATCTTTTATAACATTTTAAACAAGAAAATTCCTTATGCAATGCTTAATGGGTTAGGACGCACTATACTTCCCGCCTTGCAAGAATCATGCTGTGATAACCCTGGCAGTTTGAATTCTTTTCCTTGTGCTTAAAAACACAAGTAGATAGTATTATGAAGATTCTTTTGATTAATACAGAAAAGAAGACATACCAAGAGGTAACAGGTAAAGGAACAAAGCAATTATTTGTGTGGACAGGTATTGTACCATCATATTCAATGCAGGATCCCCACATAACACTGCAAGTTCTAGAAAGCTATAAAGGAAGGAGTGATGGTTTATATTTGTTCGCTTACACTGATTATTGTAGAAATGAAGTACATGAATCCCCTGATATTGACGCTAGTGATGTTACACATAGCCTGAAACACATCTTAGCATTTTATATTTTTCATGATTCATACTCTAAAACAAGAACTTTTATCGTTACATCCTGAATATGCGGAAAAATCATTTACTCAAATTTCTGACGCAAAAGGCGAGAGAATGTATTATGATTTTTATGAATTATGGAGAAGCTGCAAATGCACTTAAAAATAGATTTATAAATTCATTTGTACTTCAAACACTTTACTCTTCTGATATGAAGAAAGACACACTAATTGACAAAATGCTTGTTTTCTCAAAAAACAGTTTGAAAAGAGCATCTGCAGAGCGTATTCTTGAAAGGCTTAAGATTAATAATCGAATTAGCATTTCAACTCCTAATGATGTATGTTTATCGACAGAAGAACGAGATAGACTTAGTGAAGCATATTCTAATTATGCGGAACGCATAAATGACTTCAACAATCAACTGGATAGTTTTATCACTGAGCATTCATTAAATTGCGACAAAGAGGTATTGTTCAATGTGGTTAAATCGTTTTTTTGAAAAACAACTTCAATACTGATCTCATAGAAATTTCAGATAACATTGAGCTTGAGGAAACAAACGAATTACACATTTTTAACAGATAATCTGAAAAAAATTCGGATGCTCTGATAAAAAAATATTGTAAACTCCATCATTTCCTTACTTCAAATTTGCAAGAGTAATGATATTCTTGTACGCCTTGGCATAGGAAAATTGTATTCTAGGATATCAAACCCTGATGCATTTGAACAGTATGCGCGCCCTCAAAATAGAAAAAGTCTATGTAGATACTCAATTGATTTTATACGGTATCTGCGTTAACATGGACTTAGAGTCAAGTGAAAAATAAAAAGGTTTATCTCTATGAAAAACCTTTTTGGACACAATATCCAGCAAAGACAACATTGAGGTTAAACTGAGCAAACATTATCTTTCTGAAATTTCTTATCACCTAAAGCAAGCATTGCTATTAATACCATTTGCGGATAGATACGATGTTTACAAAAAGAAATATCTTCTAATGTGTTTTTATAGATACTATTATGAACTTCGCAATAAGAATCAGCTTGAAGAGGGAATAAATAATTTCGCTGATTTTCTTTATTATGCTTTTGGATTTGAAGAATCTGAGGCTTATTCTGCTTCATTTTGGGGAATCATCTATATCAGTACTTGAACATATTATATATAATGATTTAGGGGTTATGGTTGAGAGAATACCAACCTATGGTGAAGAACAAATAAAGAGGGCTTCTAATGTTTTTCACAAGTTTATTTACAGAAAATAAATCAAAGAGTGATTTAGTTCTCAAGAATGATGCTATTATGGGCATTCATTTATTTGAGTCTCCTATTGAAGAACCTGAGCCATTCTTCTTAACATGGGATTCTATGTTCAGCCCGTTCAGAAAGAAATATATAAAAACATATAAGAAGACCAAATATCTTTATTGGCACCTTTTCTCGCCAATGAAATTTGTTAATCATATGGATTTGCTTAACCTTCATGTTGATGTTGATAGCCTATCTGATCATGTTCTTACGATGATTGAAACTGACGAATATAAAAAAATCACACATCACGAATTATTGATAAGTTTAGTAAAAATACTTGACATCTCAGGAATTGATGCAAATAAAAAGGCGAAAAATATATTAATATTATACACGAAGAGGTTTTTAATGAACAAGACTTCCCAAACATCATTGAGGCTGAAAGCAATGAGTTAGAGTCAGAAGTCAAGAGAGTTGCAGATCTCTTTGAAAAAAATTACTAGATCATTATAAGGATATTAGTGCTGAATCATTAGAAACATATACTAAGCACGTGTTGAATGAAGATTTTTTTAAATCTCTACTTACTATTGTAAAGAAGACAGCATCACAAGGAATAGATGACATCCCCATGGAACAGTTCTATCAGAGAGTTGACAACATATCATTGGAAATATTTAAAGATGACAAAAATAATTAGAAACTATTTATGTTTGTTATACGTATTCATACCTTGGCGAACAAACAAATAAACAGAGAAAAGGACAAAGAAAAGCAGGAAGAGCATCGCACGGTTGCTTATCGACAGTTATTATGAGACAACATTCAAGACGAATTTGATTTTTCTGATTTGCACTATACAAATATAAGCCATTGATAATCAGCACATCCTATCTTTTGAAGAAATGATGCAATAAACAAGCATATAAAGCCTCAATAGCCCACAAAAGCTATTGAGGCTTTACATGTTTGCCAATCTTTCACAGGGGCACTCCTACTACACCACCACCTCTTTATCTCCCCCAAAAAGCACACTGCATAATCAAAAACACAAACACTATGCAATAGCAACAACACCCACTTTTCTCCCTCATTCTCAAAAAAACATCCCATCTATGCACCATACTAGCGCAAACTTTCCTATATTTGCATATTGGTACGCACGATCATCATGTACTAACGAATGATAGACGGGTGCGACACAACCATCAAAACAATCAGGCTATGGCTACGGCAATCATCCTTTTCAACTGGCCATTGTGCTCTCGCTCATCTTCATTGGCGCCCGCGTGGGTGGCATTGGCTTGGGCATTTATGGCATGGTGGGGGTATTTATTCTTGTTTTTGGCTTCTCTCTACCACCAGGGAAGCTACCCATCGACGTGATGCTCATCATCGTGTCGGTGATAACAGCCGCCGCATCGCTGCAAGCAGCAGGCGGACTTGACTATCTTGTGGGACAGGCTGCTAAGTTTTTGCGCCGACATCCTCACCACATCACTTTCTACGGACCGCTTGTTACGTGGCTCTTTTGCCTCGTTGCAGGTACGGCTCACACAGCCTATTCACTGCTTCCAATCATTTCGGAGATTGCTACTAGTTCTAAAATACGACCCGAACGTCCGCTTAGCGTTGCCACCATTGCCGCATCGCTGGGCATAACGGGTAGTCCCGTATCGGCTGCCACGGCCGCCATCATCAGCAACAACCTACTTGGTGCGCAGAGCATTGGCCTCAAAGATGTGATGCTGGTGTGCATTCCTGCCTCGTTTGTGGCCATCTTGGTGGCTGCTTTTGTGCAAAACTATGTGGGTAAGAACCTTGAAGACGACCCCGAATATCAACGTCGTGTGCGCGAAGGCATTATCAATCCCAATGAAGATGCCATGAAAATGCAGGTGACCGAGTCTGCTCCCAACCCTCATGCCAAGCGCGCTGTGTGGGCTTTTCTTTTAGGAGTGGCGCTCGTTGTCACGTTTGGACTATTCCCACAATTACGCCCCCAGTTCACCATTGCCAACCAAACGCGAACTTTAAGCATGCCCGAGACCATCGAGATTATCATGATGGCCAGTGCTGCTCTCATCCTTTTAGTGGGCAAGGCAAATGTGGAGCATGCTGTTAAGGGCAGTGTGTTTGGTGCTGGCATGAATGCCATGGTGGCCATCTTTGGTATTGCTTGGATGGGCGACACCTTTTTCAGTGGCAATCTGCCTTTCTTCCAAACGCATATTGCCACAGTGGTTACACAATTTCCATTTCTCTTTGCTGTGGCTTTATTCTTCATGTCTATCATGCTCTTCTCTCAAGCGGCCACCGTCACCACGCTTTATCCTCTTGGCATTGGCCTTGGCATCAGTCCGTTGGCTTTATTGGCGATGTTCCCGGCTGTTAACGGCTACTTTTTCATCCCCAACTATCCCACCGAAGTGGCGGCAATCAACTTCGACCGAACAGGTTCCACACGCATCGGCAAGTACGTTCTTAACCACTCTTTCCAGCTTGCGGGCTTCATCACCACCTTTGTTTCCATCGGCGTGGGCTATGTCATCATTGCCTTTGCTTATTAATTACCTTCGCTTCAACGTCTCTTTCTTATAACCAAGCACATTGTAAACAACTAAAAACCATATAGATATGACCATACGCAACATTTCCCTAACTCTACTTCTAACCCTCGTTGTCGCCCTATCTGCCGCGGCAAAACCTCGCATTCGCATCATCGCCACAGGCGGAACGATAGCAGGCGTAAGCGCATCGGCCACGTCGTCGGCTTATAATGCGGGCCAAGTGGGCGTAGAATCTTTATTAATGGCTGTGCCACAGGTTAATCAACTGGCCGATGTTAGTGGCGAACAGCTGGTTAATATTCCTTCGCAAGACATGAACGATGCTGTTTGGCTGCTTTTGGCTAAACGCATCAACCAGTTGCTCAATCAAGAAAACTACGATGGCGTGGTGGTAACTCACGGCACCGACACAATGGAAGAAACGGCCTATTTTCTTAATCTCACCGTGCACAGCGACAAGCCCGTGGTGCTTGTGGGTGCAATGCGACCCTCTACGGCCATCAGTGCCGATGGTCCGGCCAACATCTTTGCTGGCGTGGCCACTGCTGCCAGCAGCAAATCTGTGGGTAGGGGCGTGCTTGTTTGCATGAACAATAAACTGTTCGACGCCAAAGATGTAATGAAAATGCATACCACCGACGTTGCTGCTTTTCGTGCTGCCAACGCTGGCGAGGTGGGTTATGTCTACAATGCGCAACCATTTTTTCAACGCCAAACCACCAATCTGCACACCACGCGCAGCCCTTTCCATGTTGACAACATGCAATCCTTACCCCGCGTAGGCATTGTTTACGGTTATGCCAACTGCTCTACTCTGCCCATGCAGGCCTTTATGGATGCTGCATTTGATGGTATTGTGCTAGCTGGGGTGGGCGATGGCAATTTCTATAAAGATGTGTTCGAGGTGGCTTTTGAAGGCTCGCGCCAAGGGCATCAACATCGTTAGAGCCTCAAGAGTGGCGTTCGGACCTACGTGTCTTAACGGAGAAGTTGACGATGAGAAACACCATTTTGTGGCTGCCCTCTGCCTTAGCCCGCAAAAGGCGCGCGTATTGCTGATGCTGGCCTTAACCCAAACACACGACTGGAAGAAGATACAACAATATTTTAATGAATACTAATCGCACCATAACTTACTAATGGGCTTGGGCTGTGTGGCCTGCATGGCCTTTGTTTGCGCTATCCCTTGTCCCCAAATATGCATAACTCTTTATGAAAACTAACCAATTACTTGCCACTATAGCCTTGTTGCTCTGCCTTCCTTTTACGGCTTTGGCTCAAGGTAACAACACGGGTATGGGTGGCGAAGACGACGACACGCCCTCGATTGCCGAAAGGGTGCTGAAACTGGAAAAGAAAACCGACGCTTTTAACCTCTATCTAAACTTCGCTGCTGCTGCACGCGCCACAGAAAACAACACCACATGGAGGGGCGCTTTTTGTAAACCGCCAGTTGCGTCTAGAAATTAAAGGCCATGTAACGGATAAACTTTTCTATCGGCTAAGACAACATCTCAACACGGGATACGAACCGCAAGGCGAAGACAATTTTGCACGAGCCACCGACATTATGATGGTGGGCTACACCTTTAACCCTAAATGGGAGGTGCAAGCAGGTAAGATAGGACAGATTTGGGGAGGCTACGAATACGACGAAAATCCACTCTTCATGTACCAATATTGCGACTTCGTGGGCCACATGGAGTGCTTTGTTGCTGGCGCACAAGTGGTATTTAAGCCTGTTGCTTCGCAAGAATTTGGTTTGCAAATCACCGACTCGCACACTGGAAGTTTCGAACAAGAATATGCCAAAAATGCCAAAATGGCTGGCGCAAACCCAGCTGTCGACCGACAACTACTTTCGGCTAGCAACCTGCCACTCACTTATATCTTTAACTGGAACGGAAATTTCTTCAACGAACACTTACAAACCCGATGGGCATGGGGATGGCAAACTCAGGCTAAAGGCAAATACTCGCGTATGATTAGCCTTGGACAACGACTCAACTTACCCAAACTGCAATGGTATATCGACTATTATGGAGCTGTTGACGAGCTAGACCGACTGCGTATTGCTTCGGCCGAATTGGCTCCGCTCACCAACAACGAGCATGGCGTTTTTCTTTGGCAATGTACACTACAACTCGTTTGTTACCGAGGCCAATTGGCAGTTTGCACCTCGATGCAACCTCAAACTTCGAGGCAGCTACGAAACCACAAGCATCCCACAATACGAGGCTTTAAAAAAACTATCGCCATTACTACAGCTACGTGGCTAGCCTAGAATATTTCCCTATCAAGGGACAAAACCTTCGACTCTTTCTCTCGCCTACATGGGCCAGAAAGTTAACTATAACCGCGCCTGTGGCCTGTCTGATTATCACACCAATAAGTTAGAACTGGGCCTAATGTATCGCATAAAATGCTATTAAGGACTAAGTTATTTTTCAGAAGTTAAGAACTTAACTCCACAACTCCTTAACTCCCAAAAACTCTTAACTCCCTAACCCCTTAATTCCTCTAAAACAACTTCACCTCCTCAAACATAAAAAAATAATCGCCTCGCCATGCCTTTTTATTACGCAAGTTCTTGCTATCTTTGCAACAATGGAGAAACAAGTTGTAAATAACAATTGGAGCGAAAAACGTCATCATAGTTGATGCCGACTATGTAGACAATGTGGCGTTTAACCTCATCGTTAACTTCGAACGCATCATCGGAAGGCGCATCCCGCAAGCCGACCCTAGCACGATGGCTAGTGTGCATTGCACTCGATGGAGGCCTGCGCAATAACGACAACACCGTGCAAGTGGTGATAATTCACGGCAAGAACAAAACAAAAATGGAGAATTTTTGCACCTGCAAACTTCGACAACGAACTCAATGGCAAAGCCTTTAAAGACAACTTGGGCGAGTTTGTCATTGGCACATATGCCGTGGAACACCTCGTCAACGCCACCGACTTTTACCTCGACGTGGTGCAAACGGTTTGCGCACAGCCCGAGGTTAAACGCGTAATGATTGTGCCAAATGCCGAAAAATGCCGAACTTTACGAAACGCTGCGCCGACAAATGCATCATCTCGACGACGACAATAAGCGCATAACCGTCTTTTGCCATGCAGCCACTTCCTGGCGGTAACTTCCGACAAGAAATATTGGGCTACTCGCTCATGAACGCTCTAGGCATTAAAAAGCGAAGAAATAAAAAAACACAATAAACAATCGCTCCACACTAAAAACAATAAACCGCAACAACATGCGGAAACACTAAAAAAATAAACAAAAACAAATATAACAACATGGGAAAAGTTCTTATGATTGGCGCAGGTGGCGTTGCTACTGTGGCCGCATTTAAAATCGCACAAAACAAAAACGCACTTCGGCGAATTTATGATTGCTAGCCGCCGAAAAAGAAAAAAATGCGACGAAATTGTGAATGCCATACATGCCAAAGGCTACGACGTGAACATCAAAAACGGCTCAAGTAGACGCCGACGACGTTGAACAACTCAAAGCCTTGTTCAACGACTTTAAACCCGAACTGGTTATCAACCTGGCCCTACCCTATCAAGACCTCACCATCATGGAGGCTTGCTTGGCCTGCGGTTGCAACTATCTCGACACAGCCAACTACGAACCTAAAGACGAGGCACACTTTGAATACTCATGGCAATGGGCCTACAAACAACGCTTTGAAGAGGCTGGACTCACCGCTATTCTTGGCTGCGGATTCGACCCGGGCGTTAGTGGCATCTACACGGCATATGCTGCTAAACACTATTTCGACGAAATTCATTACCTCGACATCGTTGATTGCAACGCTGGTAACCACCATAAAGCCTTCGCAACCAACTTTAATCCCGAAATCAATATACGCGAAATTACCCAAAAAGGCTTGTACTACAAAGATGGCGAATGGCTCGAAACCGAACCACTTGCAGTGCATCAGCCCATCACTTACCCCAATATCGGTCCGCGAGAAAGCTATCTCATGCACCACGAAGAGCTTGAAAGCTTGGTAAAAACTATCCCACCATACGCCAAGCACGCTTCTGGATGACTTTCGGACAACAATATCTCACCTACCTCGATGTGATTCAAAACCTAGGTATGTCGCGTATCGACGAGATTGAATACGAAGCTCCGCTGGCCGATGGATCAGGAAAACAGGTAAAAGTGAACATCGTGCCCCTGCAATTCCTTAAAGCCGTGCTCCCCAACCCACAAGACCTGGGCGCTAACTACGACGGCGAAACTTCTATTGGCTGCCGTATTCGTGGCATAAAAGATGGTAAGGAACTTACTTACTACGTTTACAACAATTGCAAACACCAAGAGGCCTACAAAGAAACAGGTATGCAAGGCGTGAGCTACACCACTGGCGTACCTGCTATGATTGGCGCAATGATGTTCTTTAAAGGATTGTGGCGCAAACCCGGAGTGTGGAACGTGGAAGAGTTCGACCCAGACCCATTCATGGAACAACTCAACATTCAGGGCCTACCTTGGAACGAAGAGTTTGGAGGCGACCTTGAATTGTAATCCTTAAACCCAACACAGCATACCTAAAAACAACCACAAAATGGCAAAAAGAAGAAGCAAAACAACTATCGCCCGAAGAAGCAAAGCTTAAGGCTCTTCAAGCGGCGATGAGCAAGATAGAAAAAGACTTTGGTAAGGGCTCTATTATGAAAATGGGCGACGAACAAATAGAAAACGTTGAGGTTATACCCACGGGTAGCATAGGCCTTGACGTGGCTCTGGGCGTGGGCGGATACCCTCGCGGTCGCATCATCGAGATTTATGGGCCCGAATCGTCTGGAAAAACCACACTGGCTATTCACGCCATTGCCGAAGCGCAAAAGGCTGGTGGCATTGCTGCCTTTATTGATGCCGAACACGCATTCGACCGCTTTTATGCTGCTAAACTAGGGGTTGACGTGGCCAATCTCTGGATTTCGCAACCCGACAACGGCGAACAGGCACTCGAAATTGCCGACCAACTCATACGCTCGTCGGCCATCGACATCCTTGTTATCGACTCGGTGGCTGCTCTCACACCCAAAAAAGAGATTGAAGGCGACATGGGCGACAACAACGTGGGCTTGCAAGCACGACTAATGAGTCAGGCACTGCGCAAGCTTACTTCCACCATCAGCAAAACCAACACCACCTGTATCTTCATCAATCAGCTGCGCGAGAAAAATCGGCGTGATGTTTGGCAACCCCGAAACAACTACTGGTGGAAACGCCTTGAAGTTCTATGCCAGCGTGCGCTTAGATATTCGCAAGGTTACAGGCATTAAAGATGGCGACAACATCGTGGGCAACCAAGTACGCGTGAAGGTGGTAAAAAATAAGGTTGCACCGCCTTTCCGCAAAACAGAGTTCGAAATAACCTTCGGCGAGGGCATCTCTAAGGTGGGCGAAATTCTCGACCTCGGTGTTGAATACGACATCATTAAGAAAAGTGGCTCATGGTTCTCGTACAATGATTCGAAACTAGGTCAGGGTCGCGACGCCACAAAGACTTTGCTTTAAAGACAACCCCGAACTCTGCGAAGAGTTGGAAGCAAAAATTATGCAAGCCATCAAAGATAAACAAGAATAAGCCGTTTATCTCCCCCTTGCACGCCCCTTTAGGGCAAAAGCTATAAAAGCGGAACACTCATCTGTGGTGTTCCGCTTTTTGTTTTTGCCTATGCCCCTACGGCTTGCATCTTGCTTGCGCTTGCACGCCGTAAAACCAAATCCTTTTTAGCATTACTATTATCTCCTAATTCTGCCGTAAACGTCAAACCTTACCAATCGTTAGATGGACAACACACACCCCTGTTTCACTCAAAATCACCACCTTTAAGTACATTTTGCCCAAACGTAGAACTTATTTTTCCTTCTGCACAAGCACCCTAAGTTGATGCCTTACCCTCCTCACCCACTTTTACACTGGCTAAATGCATTTTCCTCCTCTTCATCTTATGCACTTTTTTTAAAACCCATTGTTACTTGACGCGTGATAACACTGAGCAAAAAAACAACGGTTTTGACACCCAAACCGCCTGATGGCGCATAATAGCCGCTCTCATTATTTGTAAAATATTTACACCAAATTTTAACATTGTGAGTGCCTTTGCTGTGAAAAATCCTGGCATGGGGCGTATTTTTTTGTGCGTATTTCTGAAGTTTATAACACACTGGTTTACTGATATTTACCAATATAAGCGCAAAAAAATATACCATTTTTTTGGCGTTGAATAGAGGATTGCTGCATAATTAAACACGCCGCTAAAAGTCACTAAGCAGTTTTCCTTTCCTAATTACTAAAACGCTTATTAGCAACCATTTATAAGTTTCGTGCACATTTCTTGTGTACTACTTACAGCATAAAAGCATGCGTTTTGCTGCATTTCACCCCGCGTTTAGCACCACTTAGCATTGCATTTAGTAGGAGTTAGCATTGCGTTTTGCAGGAGTTAGCATTGCGTTTTGCTGCATATTGCAATGCGTTTTGGTGCTAAATGCAATACATCTGCAAAGCTTTAAACCGAATATTCATAACGTTTCGAACCCAAAATTGGGGCAGTTTTTCTTCAAAAAGAAAGGCAAAAGCATAGTAAATTGCAAAAAACGGGGTGAACAAGTGCGCAAAACCCACCGCCCCTTTCGCCTCTTTTGCCACATTTTACATACGTTTTGAGAGGATTGTTTGTCTAAAAGTGGCAAGCACGAAAAACACAATTTGTAAAAATATGTTTACCGCCCTAACAAATTATAATTGCAGTATTGACAGAAATAAAAAAACAGCTAAAGTCTGCTCTTTAGCTATTCTTAAATTAAAAAGAAAGAACAATGCTGATACACTCTAAAGCACAAAAAGGGTTGAGTTATTGACGCTACAACCCTATGCCTTTGTTGTAATAGAAGGTGCACTCGCACGGATGTAAGGCTTTTTATGGAGAAAATAAGCCGTGTCTTAATCCTTGTTTTAATGGAAGATGCACTAGTACACTGGTGACCAATCCGCAGCCACTAACACTGGTGAGTCTTAATCCTTGTTTTAATGGAAGATGCACTAGTACTCAAACTTATTTAGTAAAAGTATATTAGTATGCAAAAGTCTTAATCCTTGTTTTAATGGAAGATGCACTAGTACTAGTAATAATATTAAAAAAATAGTGAAACATATGATGTCTTAATCCTTGTTTTAATGGAAGATGCACTAGTACTTGTTGAAGAATGGTGCGAAACTTGTTAAAGGTATCGGTCTTAATCCTTGTTTTAATGGAAGATGCACTAGTACATTTTCAAATCAAGGAAGCTACTGGCGGAAACAAGATTGTCTTAATCCTTGTTTTTAATGGAAGATGCACTAGTACGTTTAGCATTGTTGCTCAATTCAGAGATAATGAAGATGTCTTAATCCTTGTTTTTAATGGAAGATGCACTAGTACTTTGAGCCACTTATCGACAAACGTTTTGAAATGCCTGTCTTAATCCTTGTTTTAATGGAAGATGCACTAGTACAGGACTTAAAGGGTTTTAATCTAACAATTAACGGTGTCTTAATCCTTGTTTTAATGGAAGATGCACTAGTACGCTCGTAAGACCATCAAAAAAAGCAACTGGACAATGAAGTCTTAATCCTTGTTTTTAATGGAAGATGCACTAGTACACGAAAATAAGTAAAAAGCAAAAACTTCAAATGTCTTAATCCTTGTTTTTAATGGAAGATGCACTAGTACTTTACGTAAAAAAATTTCGTAACATGCTCTTTTCAGTTGGTCTTAATCCTTGTTTTAATGGAAGATGCACTAGTACAAATCACATTCTTAGTCATCCTGAAGCTGTTACTGTGTCTTAATCCTTGTTTTTAATGGAAGATGCACTAGTACCCAACGCATGAAAGCTTATGACGCCTTTTTGGAGATGTCTTAATCCTTGTTTTAATGGAAGATGCACTAGTACAGATATTTGAAAATGTAGAAGAGAAACAAAAAAAGAGTCTTAATCCTTGTTTTAATGGAAGATGCACTAGTACTTGTTCTTTTCTTTTCATCAAAAAGCAGAACTTGTGTCTTAATCCTTGTTTTAATGGAAGATGCACTAGTACGACTCCTTTTTGGAGATTATGCCGTTAGGGCTTAAGTCTTAATCCTTGTTTTAATGGAAGATGCACTAGTACATGATATTAGAAGCAATTACCGAAGTGCTTAAGACTGGTCTTAATCCTTGTTTTAATGGAAGATGCACTAGTACCCAAATCAAAGAAGCAACTGGCGGAAACAAGATTTCTGTCTTAATCCTTGTTTTAATGGAAGATGCACTAGTACAGCAAAACTACGGTAATGCTTAGTTTAAGCGCATTGTAAGACTAAATTGTGCATCGAAAGGCTTGGTTTTAACAAATTTTATGTACCTTTTTAGCGAGTGCAAAATTACTAAGAATATACAAAAAAACAACAAAACCATTATTGTTAAAAAAATATAAGAAAACACAGACTCAACTTATAATAATCGTAAAAACAAGTAACACCAATAACACCGCATATCGTGACTAAACCTCGCGCAATTGTATAAATGTAATGGCGCGCACCATATAAATAACCATCTGTAATGCAAAATAACACGCATTTAAACACCCGAAAACCTATCACCTCACACCAAAAATCTTAACTACAAGACTACACAACAGGAACACTACATAACCCACAACAACCTAACAGCTAACGCCTAAATAAACATGCATAATAAGCAAATGCCAGTAAAAAACATGGATAAAATTTTTAAATGATAAGAAAAAAATGTGTAAGTTTGCAACGCTGCACTAAACTGGATGCAAACGGCCACGAAAAAGCGAGCCTATCTCTGCGCCTAAAATGTGCATGCCATGTCCAACAAGCCATTAACACAAAGGGCATGCAAACTACACCCTATAAACCAACAGTCTATGACAAGACTAAAAAAACCCTAACAATAAAGTTTGACACCCAACTTGTTGAAAACGAAATACAGAGATTTAGAGGAGCGATTATTAAATTGTTGCCCCAAAAAGAAGTGCTGTTTCATAATCACATCAATGACGGATACCGTTATGCTTACCCCTTAATACAATATAAACGGCTCAACAACAAAGCTGCCTTGTTTTGTATTGGCGAAGGCGTGGAAAATATCGGCGTGTTTTTTGCCTCGAACAACTTTAATGTGCGCATTGGTAACAAGCGACATTGCTTACAAATAGAAGAGGTAAACGCTAAACTGGTGGACATTGCGTGTGATACAGAACAAATCTACTCCTACCAACTTACCAACTGGTTACCTCTAAACGAAGAAAAACTACTCGCAGTTTACACAAACGTCTGACACAGAAGAGCAACTAATAATGCTGCAACGCATACTCACAGGCAACATTCTCTCCATGCTTAAGGGGCTGGGCATAAGGGTGGAGCAACGCGTGGAAGTGCATATCAAACACCTTGAAGAACGCCCTAACGTGATATTTAAAGGCGTGAAACTGTATTGCGCCAACATAAGCTTCGATTCCAACGTGCTCCTTCCTCAACATGTGGGCCTAGGCAAACATGCCAGCGTGGGCTTTGGCATACTAACAGTAACAACGATAAACAAATAATAAACTAGCATATAAGGCATGGGAAAAATATCTTTACGGGGCCTCGGTGCAAGGCATCCAAAAGCTTCATATTCCAAACCAATCAACTAAACGACATTTCGGGAGCAAGCGAACTGGTAGAGAACATCTGCACCAAGAAGTTTAAGGAGACGGTTGGCAATGGGTTCAACGAAAAAGAGTAACGCGGTTATCATGGCTGCGGGCAACGTGAAGTACGTGTTCGACACACGAGAACAGTGCCAACACGTGGTGCGAAACTTCCCACGCATGGTGCAAGAGTGTGCGCCAGGCATAACATTCAGTCAGGCAGTGGTTAAATTCGACGACGAAAAACACTTTGAAAAGGCCGTCGAAGAGCTGGAAAAAGAAACTAAAAAAACACAACGCAACCTGCACCAAACGCCTCTGGAAGTGGGCATGCTGGGGTGCAAACGAGCGGCAAAAACGGGCATGCCCGTTGTGAAAATATGGAACGGAGAAGAACTGGATGCCGCCACATATGCCAAACGGGTGGCAAGGAAAGAGTGTGGCAACAGGCTATACATCAAAAAGTATGGTGGGCGAAACCAACAAGGGCGAGAACGACTTCAAGTTTAAAGAAGAACTGAACATAAAAAGACCTGACGGGAAAAAAACGACTGGATTGCCATTGTGCACATAGACGGAAACGGACTGGGGACGGTGGTGCAAAAAGCTAGGAAAGGAACGCGAGAAGTTCAGGGAGTTTTTCGTACCTGCTAGACCAAGCCACCACTAAGGCAGCCAACAAAGCCTTTGAAACGATTAAAGCGCAAGAGAATTTTTAGCCTCGACAAGCTGCCTTTCAGTCCCGTTGTGCTTGGCGGCGACGATCTAACGGTCATCATCCGCGGCGACTTGGCCATGCCTTATGCCCAAAAATTCATTACCGAGTTTGAAAGAGAAACAAGCCAAGGAGAGATGAAAAGCTTGCTTAGCAAGGCTAACATGAACAAATTAACGGCCTGTGGTGGTATTGCCTATATCAAAGCTTCGTTCCCCTTTTATTATGGTTACAAGCTTGCCGAAGAGCTTTGCCTTGCCGCAAAAACGGATGCAAAGGCAAAAGACAAACTTAATGTGCCTTCGTGCCTAATGTTTCACAAGGTGCAAGATAGCTTTGTATTGTCGTACAAAGACATTAAAGAACGCGAATTGGAACTTAAGCCCAAAAGACAACTGTAAGGACAAGGCTGCCAATAACGGGCAGAACACACCTGCTACGCCCAAGAAAACACTGTGCTTCGGACCGTATTACCTGGATGAACAAGTGGGTTACAAAAACCATAAACGATTTGGAACGCATGGTAAAAGAACTAGGGAAGGCAGAAAACGAAAGACTGAAAACAGGCGTAAGGCAATGGCTGAGCCTAATGCACGAGAACGAAGAGGCCGCTAAACAACGACTTGAACGACTCTACAATATCCGTAATAACCACGCATTGCTAGAAGAACTCACCTCTGCCTATAAGCGAACGGTCATCGACAGCGAAGGTAAAGAGAAAGAAATAGAACACTACGCCGCCCTATGACGTACTGGCTTATTACACCATCAACAATCAACAAACCAACGACTAGGGTATGAAAAATCTTAAATACAGCATCCAATTTTACACCAATTGGCATTGCGGCTCGGGGCAGGCTGCCGGTGCCGACGTAGACGCACTGGTGATTAAAGACGCACAAGGGCTGCCTTTTGTACCGGGCAAAACCATAAAGGGGCTGGTGCGCGAGGCCCTTGCCTACACCCTTTCGCAAGAAAAACAAATCGAAAGGCATGCTAACCAGCATCTGCGGACAGTTTAAAGACAAAGACAACTGCACCAAGGGGCGCGCCTTTTTACCGATGCCACACTGCACGATGACGAAAAAAACGTGATTGTAAGAGACAACTTGGCGCGTTTTTCTTTACCAATCGGTGTCGGCCACAGCCATCGACAACGATGGAATTGCCAAAAGATAAGTCGTTGCGCAAGACCGAAACAACCTTGCCTTGCACACTATACGGACAAATAATGAACCTTGAAGACCAAGAGGCACACGAGGTGGAACGAGCACTGATGATGATTAAACGACTGGGCGCAGGCCGCACCCGCGGTTATGGACGTTGCAACATAAGCATGGAGGAAAAGCAATGAAAACGATACAACTACAATGCACGCTGCTATCCGATGTGATAATCAGCGAGACTTCGGCCACAACGGGCAACCGCCATTCGTTGGATTTCATTCCCGGAAACAACTTCCTTGGCATTGCCGCAAGTAAGCTTTTACGATAAAGAAAACGAAAAAAACGCACTTGCTTTTTCCATAGCGGTAAAGTACGCTTCGGCGATGCCCATCCCTCATTGTCGGGCATTAGGGGCGTGCGCATACCGGCCGTTGTTTTTACACCCTAAGCTTAAAGATGGAGCAGACGAACGCTACTTTCACCACCTTTTGCCCGCAGACCTACCCAAAGAAATTCGTGAAAAGCAGCTGAAACAATGCCGCGATGGTTTCTATGTGTTTGATAGGAAACAAGCCACAGAGGTAAATGTAGGTAAGACGTTTGCCTTTAAAGTCGGCCTACGACAGCGAAAACCGCTGTTCGCAAGACCACCAACTCTTTGGTTACGAGGCATTGAACAAGGGGCTTATCCTATATTTTGAAGTGGAACTTGACGACGAAGCCACACGATATGCCGAGGAACTGACTGTCGCCCTCTGCGGAACGCGCCATTTGGGGCGTTCGCGTACGGCGCAATATGGCTTGGTGGAGATAAAGCAGGCTTCGTTCCAACAACTTAAAAGCGATGCCACGGTGGCCAACGAAGAGGTGTTGGTGTATGCCGACGGCCGCCTAGTATTCTTAGACGAGCATGGCCTGCCCACCTTCCAACCCACACTTCGGCAGCTTGGTTTCGAGGGCAAAGGCGAAATTTTGTGGCACAAGTGCCAAGTGCGCACATTTAGTTACGCGCCTTGGAACTTTAAACGGCAAGCCTTCGACAGCCAACGATGCGGCATAGAGAAAGGTAGCGTGTTTGTTGTAAAGGCCAACAACACGCCTAAACCCACCAGCTACATTGGGCATTACAAACAAGAGGGCTTTGGCCGAGTGGTTTACAACCCCGAAATTCTCAGCCTAAACAAGGCAGACCAAGAGGGAAAAAGCCAAGTTTAACTTTGGGAAACAAAAGGAAGCAACAAAGCAATGAACCACCTAAAGAGGTAAAGGAAACACCCTTGCTGGCCTATCTGAAACGGGCGCAAGAGAAAGAAAAAAACGCGTGTTTGACGTTCAAAAGGTGGTGAACCAATTTGTGACGGACAACAAAGGGAAATTTAATGGCGAACGCTTTGCCTCGCAATGGGGTTCGATACGGAGCTTGGCCATGATTACTTCTGATGCAACAGAACTGGAAAAAAAGTGTGATAACATTCCTCGACCACGGCGTTGCCAAACAGCAATGGGATGAGAACGGCCGCAGAAAAATGTTTAGAAGAGGTTATGGACACGCCAAACATCAGCCTGCAAGAACTATTGATTAACCTCGCCTCGGAGATGGCCAAAGAATGTAAGGACTAACAATGAACGCTATGCAAACAACCACATACAACACGCGCCTCGTCGCCCGCGTAACAATAGAGGCCGAAACGCCGTTGGCCATTGGCTCTGGCAAGAAGTCGATATTGACCGATGCCACCATCAATCGCGATGCCAACGACCTGCCATTCATACCAGGCACAACGCTGGCAGGGACTGATAAGACATGCCATCGACGAAGAGCTGGCCGAACGCCTTATGGGCTTCATCAAAAAGAAAAACGACAAGAAGGACGAGTACGAGGTGGAAGGGTCGCGACTTATCGTAACCGAAGCCAAGCTGTTGAACAGCAAAGGAAAGGCCATAGACGGCCTGCTTAACCTTGAAACAGCATGCGATGATGAGGACAAGGCGTTTTTAAAGGACTTTAAACACGCACCCATTAGGCAGCATGCCAAGATTAACCACCGCGGTGTTACCGAAGACAAAGGGAAATTCGACGAGGAAGTGGTACCTAAGGGCGCACGTTTCTGCTTTGAAATGGAGTTGATGTCCGACCCCAAAAAGCGAAGAAGAACTTGCACAATATAAACAAGATTTCAAGGATTTGCTGAGAAAGCTGAGGGCCGATGGGTTCAGGGTTGGCGGAAAAAGTCGCAACGGCTTTGGCAAGATAAAGGTGGTTGGCAAGGCTTGTCTTTATCGCGAGCTAGACCTAAGCTTGCCTGCCGACCTGGATTTGTATCTTAAAAAGAGCGCGAGTTTGGCCGATGAGTGGGATGGATTTGAGCCCCTTAAACTAGAAAAGCCCCAAGAGAGCCGCTATACGCGGTACAAACTGGAAATAACCCCCAAAGACTTCTTGTTTTTCGGGTCGGGCTTTGGCAACGAAGATGTAGACCACAGCTATATTAAAGAGCGGTTTGTCGAATGGAACGAGGAAGGCAACATCGGCCGATGGCACAGCCATGACCATTCGCTCGTTGTGCCGGCATCGTCGGTTAAAGGGGCTTTGGCACATCGCACGGCCTACTATTATAATAAGGAGTGTGGGATATTTGCCGAAAACTTGTCGCCAGAAGATTTCAACAAGCATGTGGGCAAACGCAACAAAGCCGTGTTCGCCCTGTTTGGATGTGAGGGAAACGAGGACGAAACCCAACCCACCGAAGCCCCAACGGGAGAAAGAACCGATGGGAAACGGCGCGGACACGTGTTGTTTGCCGACATCATTAGGGGACAAAGAAGAAAAACAGACAAGAAAAATCCACAACCACGTAAAGATAGACCGCTTTACTGGCGGAGCCATCGATGGCGCATTGTTCGACGAGGAGGCACTGATTGTTCATCCTGATGAGCCAGAGAAGCTTGAGTTAGAACTGCTCGTAGACGTAGACGAGCGGATAAACGAAGACCAACGCATCATCCTAGCCTTTGAAGAAGCTCTTAAAGACGTGTGCAAAGGCCTGTTGCCCTTGGGCGGAAACGTAAACAAAGGCTACGGCCAATTTGAAGGGAAACTATTAAAAGACGGAAACTGCATCTATGAGTAAGATTGAAATTAAAGATATAGACTTTGGGCTTTGCTATGAGGGTTACCTCTGGATGAGCAACGAAAACAAACCCCGCATATTTGCTCCTGCTGCGATGATAGACAGAACGCTGCTTGAAGGGCTTAACCCTTTCGTGGCTGAAGGTTACCTATATAATAAGGAGCAGGGCGTGTCCATCAGCATCAAGTCACTCGATGGAGAGCTGTGCACCCACCGTTTCGACGTGCAAGAAAGCGATTTCAATAGCTGCGAGGTGACGCAGGTGGCGTATCATTCACACCGCATGGACGGTAAGCGCTTGCATTTTTCTGCGCTATTGGGCAGCCAAGCCCAACGAGGCATGTCTCGGCATGGAGGTGCTGACCGTAGAGAAAATGGTATTTGTGGGATTTAAAAAGTAAAGCAATCATGAGCAATAATAACATCATCAAGTCGCCATACAACTTCGTTCCGCTGAGCGAAGAGGTTTACACACCATCTTGGGCCAACCTAATATCACAAGATGTGCCCTTCAAGGATGGCGTTAGCGGAAAGATACGCCTGAGAATAACGGCCGAAACACCCATCTTTATACGCAACGGACAGAAACAGGACAAAGAAAAAGACCGCAACAAGAACGAACAAACAACCAAACAAGATGCCGACAAAAAGCCCCAAAAATTCAGCCAAACACGCGATGGCCGCTTCTATATACCCGCCACTAGCATTAAGGGCGAAGTGAGAAATGTGCTTGAAATAATGAGTTTCGGGCGCATGATGGTGGACGAGAGGGCGAAGTTTGCAAACAGAAAAGGCGCAACTAAGATACCATTTAAAAAAATAGCGTGCACGACTGTTTGCCGAAAGCACACAGAGATTCACAAAGCCTAGACTTAGCTGAATGTGTTTTTGGCCACGTTAAAGACAAAGACATGCTAAAAGGGCGCGTACAATTTGGCCACGCCTTTTCTAACAACGCAGAGGAAGAACCGCCGGTAAAACTCACTCTAAGTTCCCCAAAAGCGTCGTTCTACCCCATATACATAAAACAAGACAATAACAACAACAAGTATAATACATACGATGATGGGCAGCTTTCTGGATGGAAACGTTATGTTCAACGAACGGATAAGTGCCAAAGCAAAACAAGTACCGATAATACAGACACAACAATAACGCCTCTCAAAAAAAGGGAGTATCTTTACGTGCGAGATTACTTATCACAATCTCCTCCCTGTTGAATTGGGTGCATTACTCTCAGCACTTACTTTTCACAACACCCCCAACTGCTTTCATCAATTGGGACAAGCAAAACCTTACGGATATGGCAAAGTAAAGTACGACGTGGATTTAATATCGCCAGAAGATAAGGAATGTTCATTCTTCTTAGAACAGTTCGAGAAAGAAATGTGCGAGTTTAAGCCTAACTGGCTCACAAGCACAGAAATACAAGAGCTGATAGCACTCGTTTCCAATTCTGTTAATCCAAATGAGAACCAATTTAACTACATGGACTTAAAGGAGTTTCAAAATATTAAGAAAAACAAGACACCTTTCAAGCCATTCAGTAAGATAAAAAAAGTAACCACAAGCTTGCAAGCAATTGCACAGCAAGAAGAACAAAAAGGAAGCTGCTCGTGAGTCCGAATTAAGAGAGCAAAAACGAGTGGAAGAGATAAACAAGTTAAAAAGCTAGAAGAACGAGACAAAAAAACTATGTAACGAAGATGAGTCTTGCTCCGCTTCACAGCCTTCCCACATCGAGCTGTTAAACAAACACATACAAGAATGTACCGATATAAGGGAGGAAGAAGGCAACGAGGATTTGAAGGACATCATTAACAAATACCTGTCCAAATGGAAAGAGGAGAGAAGCAGACTTGAAAAAGAGATTGATGAAAAAAAGAAAGGTAGAAAGCGATAAGAATATTTTTCACTGATGGCTTTAAAGCACATCTCAACAAAGCTAACTCTATTTCGACATGTTTCAACCAATGCGACAAGTGGGTAAGACTAGCTAAGAAGTACGAAAATGGACGTGAAAACCTAAAATGAGGAAGAGTTGGGAACACTTGTACAAAAAGCTTAAAGAATTGTATAAGGAAGCCTCTTCCAAAGACAAGAAGGACTGTAATCCCAAAGGAGGAAAGTTCATAAAGAAGTTTAGAGATGTTATTGGCGATCATAATAAAACGATAGAGCTATTCAACACCATCACCAACCAATAGTAAACGTACTTAATGAGCAAGATTCATATCGCCCTAGTGGGCGGCCAACCCATGCCTGTACATGTTGGCATCGAGGAATTTAAGGCCGATAAGCTGATATTGGTTCACTCTAAAGAAAGCAAAGAATTGGCAGAAGGCATTCAACAGAGTGTGGACTTACCCTGCGAACTACAGCCATTCGAATCTGTTGACTACCCCAAAAATTTACCAAGCAGCCGAAAAAAACTGCTTGGTAAATGTGAGCAATCAGAAACCATCATCAACATTTCGGGCGGCACAAAGCCTTGGACTGTGGCCTTCGTTCTGCTTGCACAGCAGTGTCCCAACACGTCTATTATATATGTAGACCAAAACAATGTGGGGTATAACCTCACCACTTCAGAAAAAAAATCTATCAGTTCTAAGCTCGACACGCAAACCATACTGCGGTACAACAACTATCCGTTGGGGTCGTATGCCAACTTCAAGGACATAACCGAGGCAGACCTGAAAGCGTCAAAAAGACGTGGAGAAATTAAGGCAGAGCAACACCAGTGCCTTCAACGAACTAACCATTGCCAACAAAGAGGTGGAGTACAAACCAACAGGTAGGAAAGAAACCGCCCGAGGTTCGTACGTGGAGTGGGACAAAAAAAGGCGAACACCGCATACATGGTGTTAAAGAACAAATGGGGCGTTAATAAACTTAGATGCTCTTCGCCACATGTTATTCCCATCGTTTTTAATAGCGGATGGTTTGAAGTTCAGGTTGCCGAAATGCTCTCACAATGGGAAAAAGCGCAAGAGGTTATTGTCAATGCAACGTTTGACTATTCTGACAAAGACACCAAAAACGAGATAGATGTCATTGTGAACATGGGCAACAAGCTGCTGTTTGTGGAGTGCAAAAACACAGATAAAAAACCCTCACAGACCTAGACAAATTCACCACGGCCGCTAAGAAATATGGCGGAATGGGCGTTAAAATGTTGTTCGTAACCAAAGAAAGGATGAACAACAAGGCCGAAGAGAAGTGCCGAGAAAACCGCATTATCCCTTTCAGCATCCAGTCTGGCGGTCTTATCGACCCCGAAAAAGCACTCTTCGCACTGCTAGATAACGAGATGTCTAACATCAACACTAAGTAAAAAACACCATGCCACGCAAAGTATTCATATCCATATTAGGGACAGGTTTCTACGAAGAATGTGCCTATACAGAAGAGCAAAAAGCCGTTCACATCTACCCCAACACGCTTTATTCAGCAGGCCTCGTTAGAGCTTGTTGGCGCAAATGGCTGGACGGAGGAAGACCAGGTGATTATCTTCCTCACTAAGAAAGCCAGAGAATTGAATTGGAACAATACTATCACAGAACGAAAGCGCTATGGGAAAGACACACCCGAACCCTATAAAGGACTTGAGGCCGTGTTGCAAGAGATGAACTTAAAGGCCCAAGTAGAAGACAAAGACATAAAAGATGGAATGAACAAAGAGGAGATTTGGGAGGTGTTCCAAACCATTTACGACACGCTACAAGAGGGCGACGAACTGCATCTCGACCTCACTCACAGCTTTCGTTTCCTCCCCATGCTGCTCCTCGTATTGGGCAATTACGCCAAATTTCTTAAAGGCATCACCATCAAGAACATCGTTTACGGCAACTATGAGGCGCGCAACGCCCAAAATGAAGCCCCCATCATCAGTCTGCTACCCCTTGCCAGCCTGCAAGATTGGACCTTCGCCGCCGCAAACTATTTGCAAAACGGAAGGGCAACGCAACTTGAAGAACTGGTAAACGAGGAACTCAGACCTATGTTGCGAAACACAAAAAGATATCAATCAGGGATGCAAGGACACTGAATAAATACATTAAGGCACTAAGCAATTTCACGAAAGACCTGCTTAATTGTAGGGGACAAGCCATTAGGGTCGGGCGAAGCTATCAATACCATACGCACCGAAGCGAAACGCATAGAGAAAGTTATCATCCCTGCCATGGCACCTGTTCTCGACAAGATAAATCATTCGTTAGAGATATTTCTCCCTTACGAACATATCTTTAACGGTTTCTATGCCGCACAATGGAGCTTTAACAATCAGCTTTATCAACAGGCTATTACCACCCTGCAAGAGAATATCGTGTCGTATATTTGCTTGCAAAAAAAGAAGCTAGACGTTTCAAACATTTCTCAAAGAGAGATGGTGAATAAAGCATTCAACATCTACCTTAACAACACCAAAGAAGAGCAATGGAAACTGTCTGGCAAGGATGAAGAACAGCGGATAAGAGAAAAGCAAACGATAAAGGAACTGCTAGATTATCCTGTTGTAAAAGATTTAAGTTCCACATTCCTTGTAACAACGAATACACGCAACGATTATAATCATGCTGGCGAAAACCCTAATCCCACCAAAGCCCAAAAGCTTATCGATCAAATTGACGAAAGATTGATAAAAGTATTTGAGTACTTCAATCTACCACAAGTGCCCTCTGAAACGCTGCACTCTCACCCCCACCCCCAGTCCGCGCTCTTCATCAACCTCTCCAACCACCCTTCTTCCACATGGCAACCCGCACAATTGGAGGCTGCAAGGCAATATGGAGAGATTATAGACATCGACTTCCCTGCCGTTGACGCCCTTTGTTCGCAAGAAAAGATTAATCTCCTGGCCAATCAATACGCACAAAACATTATCAATAGGGGTGCACCAACGTGCATAACCGTACACGTAATGGGTGAAATGACCCTCACTTTCCGCCTTGTAGAATTACTCAAAGCGCAAGGAATATGCTGCGTTGCATCCACCACAGAGCGCATCGTCAACACTCTTCCCGATGGCAAAAAAAGAAACGTTGTTCTCATTTGTGCAGTTTAGGGAATATTAATTTGAGCTTTTGAACAAATAAGTTGCTGTATTAAAACACAAAAAGGATTTGAGAAAATGAGCGACAACAACCCCAAAATATCCCTCACATCAACGCAACAGCATGTACTCAACCAGATGTTGCACTTCATCCATAGCCCCCAACAAGTGTTCATCCTCACCGGATATGCCGGCACAGGTAAAAACAACCATGATGAATGCCTTTGTTGCCGAACTAGAAAAAAAGAGACATTCACTATTTGTTAATGGCCTCAACTGGTCGCGCTGCAAAAAAATCTTAAGCAATCGAACTAACTGCAAAGCAACAACTGTTCATAGCAACATCTATACCTTCAACGATTTTTAATCGCGACATCAGTAAGATGGCAGAGCAAATTGAAAGCCAACAAGTAATGGAAGAAGACGGACAGCTGTTACTGCAATTTGAACCTGTTAGCGTAGAACCCATCAATCTACAACGTATATACATCATCGACGAGGCATCAATGATATCCGATGAAGAAGAACGCAACCCACACAAGCCATCTTCGGTTCAGGACGTGTGTTGCACGATTTACTTCACTACGACCCCGCCGGCAAGTTCCTTTTCGTGGGCGACGAATGCCAACTTCCACCTATTGGGCAACGCTTCTCGCCTGCGCTCTCTCCTCAATATTTCTACAACATTCAACATCCAGCCCATTCATTGCCAGCTTACACAAATAATGCGCCAGCAATCAGACAACGACATTATTGTGGCTGCCAACAAACTTAGACTGCTTTTTCAATCTCCACCGAGAGTTAAATGGGGGAAGTTTCCACTTCGCAACCGCAAAAATGTGCACCTATATTCCTCTCAACTGCAATTGCTCAATGCCTATATCTGCAATATTCAAACTTATGGATACAATGCTGCCACACTTATTTGTAGTACCAATAACTTGTGCCTATCTCTAACCAACCTCATCCGTCCTGCTCTTGGCTTCAACAATAGCAGACTTATGATTGGAGAGCTATTACTGATAACTCAAAACAATGGCCTTTCCAATCTCATGAATGGCGACCTTGTAAAGGTTAGAGAACTAGGCAATCGCATACAACGCGCCGCACTCACCTTTCTTGAAGTTGAGGTCGAAGAACTCTTCTCAAAACGCGTTGTAAAACAATTGCTCATCGAAGATATTCTATACTCTCCTGCTCCCAATCTTAAACAAAAACGACCAACAAGCGCTTTTCATTGATTACTTTTTACCGAATGAAAGCTCTTGGCATTCATTATCGGTCCAACGAGTTTAAAAAAAGAATGATTAACGACCCCTATCTCAATGCCATACGTGCCGTCTTTGGCTATGCTCTTACATGCCACAAGGCTCAAGGCGGAGAATGGAGTGATGTGTATCTCGATATACCTAGACGTATTAGTCACGAAACAAAAAGCTCGGATTACCAATGGTTATACACCGCTACCACTAGAGCCACCAACCAACTACACATTGTAGACGATTTCTTCATTACTTAACTTGTCACCTTTAATATCACTATTGCCATGGAACTAATTCTCAACACCTATGGCGTTTCGCTCAACCGCGACAACCAAGGATTTGTTATCACCTCTGCCGATGGCCGACAACGCATCCCCGCCACTGGCATTAAAAGTATTCAGATAAGCAGAGGAGCGCAAATAACAAGCGATGCCGTAATGCTAGCCGTTGAACAAGAGATCGAGGTATTGTTCATGGACAAAGCCGGGAACCCCATAGGCAGAATATGGAGTCCGCGTTATGGTTCTATATCCACCATCAGAAAAGGACAGCTTAACTTCACTTTCTCAGCTGAAGCTGTTGAGTGGATTAAGGGTGTTATCGCACAAAAGATTGAAAATCAACAAGCGCTAATGCTACTCTTTAATGCTGATAACAACGCACTAACCAACATCGATAAAAGCATTCGCCGATTGGAAGACTATCGTAATAAGGTTTCGGCCGAACGGGGCGACATCGTTCACGACATCGCCCCCAACACTACGTGGATGGGAAGGGCTTGCCTCAAAGATTTACTTTGCCACCATCAACGCCTTTATTCCGCCACAATATCGCTTTGAAAACCGAAGCCAACATCCTGCCACCGACGTTGCCAACGCCTTGCTTAACTATGGCTATGGCCTACTCTATGGCAAAAATTGAGGGCGAAATGATTAAGGCGGGCATCGACCCTTACATCGGCATTATGCACCGAGATGATTACAATCGCCCCGTTTTTGGTATACGATGTTATCGAACTTTACCGCATCTGGGTAGACTATGTGGTATATAGCCTGCTAGCTCAAAACGTTGTAACCGACGAATACTACTCGGTTAAGCCCGATGGTTCCTATTGGCTTGAACCGCTTGGCCGGCGCGTTCTCATCCAATCGTTTAACGACTATATGGACGAAACCGTCACCATCAAAGGCGTAACACGCTCACGCCACACCTCCATGAAACTCTACGTGCAATCGCTAGCTCAAAAATTCAAAAACTTCGACCTATGATTTCGTGCGGAAAAACATACAATCGCCTGCCGACCCGCTGCTCAAAAATTAAGGAGGAGCAATTCTATCACAGTATTATTAACCCGCGTCCCGACATCGAATCACGCATACGGCAATTGCGTATTGTATATGCCATGGACACCAAACAATATGCTGCGCTTAAACGAACGTTGCCTTATGTGGTATGCGGACACTTCACGCCCAACTTCCGAAAGAAAGAGAATTTTTGCCTATACCGAGACTTTCATCCTCGACATCGACCACGTTTCAGAGAAAAATCTCGACCTTGCAACCGTTCGCCAACAGATACAAACCGACCCTCGCGTGATGTTATGCTTCACATCGCCAGGCGAAGACGGTCTCAAAGTAATGTTTCGATTAACAGAACGATGTTACGACCCTGGTTTATACACGCTCTTCTATAAGGTTTTTGCTCGCGATTTCTCTCTACGCTACCATCTCGTACAAGCCATTGACAACAAAACATCGGATGTGGCTCGCGCTTGTTTCATCAGCATAGACCCCAAAGCCTACTACAATCCCGAATGCGAACCCATTGATCTCAAGGCTTTTGTCAACACAGACAATCCCATTGATGTGGCCGATACGCGTCATGAGATTGAACAGCATCAGAAAATGCAAATTGAAGGTTTTGTTTCAACGGCCGAACAGCACCCTAAAGACCCTGATGCCGAGGTGCTACAACGAATTAAACAACAGCTCAACAAAGATAAGACGCCCATCAAAACCACACCCGAAGCCTATGTACCCGAGCGCCTTAACGAACTGATAGAACCACTTAAACAGCACATACAACAAACAGGACTGGTGGTAACAGAGATTGTGAACATTCAATACGCCAAGAAAAATAAAAAGTGCGTATGGGCCAAAAAGAAGCTGAAGTGAACCTCTTTTTATGGCAAACGGGGCTTCAGTGTGGTTATCTCGCCACGCCGAGGAACAAACGAAGAACTTAACAATGTTGTGGCCGAACTTATACAACAGTTTGTAAAACCAATAGCAAATAGCCATGCGAAAACCAACCCAACCACTGCCTTACATCGAGGTGCTGCGCAAATTGGCACGTGCAGGCATTGCCCATTCGCCCGAAATAAACCGGCAAGTGGGCAACATCGATACTTTGCCCACACTGCAGCAGCGTGTAGACCACATTCTAGGCATAGTAAACCAACCACAACGCAAACCCACTAACATGCTCTTTTTTTGTGATGTACGACATAGAAAGCAACAAAGTAAGGCGCCATGTTGCTAAATATCTTGAACGAAAGGGTTGCACCCGAGTTCAACGTTCTATCTTTTTGGCCGACCTAGACACAGCTCAGTATCAAGAGATTAAGACAGACTTAGCCGAAGTGCAATCGCTTTACGACAATCACGACAGCATCATCGTCTCGCCCCATCTCCACCGACCAGTTGCGTTCTATGCGCATCATTGGCCAGCAAATAGACGTCGACATCATCACCCATAGTCGCAACACCCTGTTCTTTTAGCCTATTTGTGCTTAAAAACAACAGCAGTTCCTTATACCATTCTAGCAGAAACCCTTGTATCTACTCGAATGGTATAAGGACATTTTCATTCTTTCCCCTCCTTTTTCTTCTTCACATACAAAGTCAGCGCCCACCAAGCGCCTTTTGCTTGCTCGTTGCACCGCTTATTTCACCTGCGCAACGCACAGCAATAAGCCTATTGCAGTGTTTTTAAAAGCCTACATTATCAAGGCAAATGTACTATCACCTAGTAAGGATACGCCCCACTGGCATTCGATAGTATCCATATCATAAATAGGAGAATACCCAACACAATAGGGTAAATTACCAAACAAAAGATAACATAACCTTTCTTAAACTTATTCCAGAGCTCTTTCATGGTCATATTGTTTTGTAATTATTAATTGTTTTCATGAAAGATGCACTAATACCTTTATTATTGCGCCCTCATGGATGTGAGGTTGTTTGTCTTAATCCTTGTTTTAATGGAAGATGCACTAGTACAGTTAGCGGACTCAATGTTGGGAATCTAACTCGACGGTCTTAATCCTTGTTTTAATGGAAGATGCACTAGTACGGACGCAACTGCTACTACGTTCGAACACGACACTATCAGGTCTTAATCCTTGTTTTAATGGAAGATGCACTAGTACGTAATAAATCTTACATCATTGTCACAAGCACCAGACTGTCTTAATCCTTGTTTTAATGGAAGATGCACTAGTACAACATCAAGCTCAGTGATAGAGCAAACAAGATGTGTCTTAATCCTTGTTTTAATGGAAGATGCACTAGTACCAACAATTGTAACGTGTACATTCAGCCCAACAACTGTCTTAATCCTTGTTTTAATGGAAGATGCACTAGTACACCTCAGGAGCGTGGAGGCTTATTGCCAAACAAAGATTGTCTTAATCCTTGTTTTAATGGAAGATGCACTAGTACAAAAAGAAAATAATGCAGTAGTAAACAAGAGTGTAAACAGTCTTAATCCTTGTTTTAATGGAAGATGCACTAGTACAACTTAAAATAATAAAAGTATGAGAAGACAAGAAGTCTTAATCCTTGTTTTTAATGGAAGATGCACTAGTACATCTTCTAGCTGGTCACACACATTCTATTACTGGGTCTTAATCCTTGTTTTTAATGGAAGATGCACTAGTACATAACGGCAAATTCCAACGCATGAAAGCTTATGACGTCTTAATCCTTGTTTTAATGGAAGATGCACTAGTACTTAGTGTTTCAAACTTATTAGTAAGATATAATTGGTCTTAATCCTTGTTTTAATGGAAGATGCACTAGTACATTTATAACTATGATATATATTATAAGACTTATTGCAGCGTCTTAATCCTTGTTTTAATGGAAGATGCACTAGTACCAAGACGAAGCCACATATAAGGCTTCTAACACATCGGTCTTAATCCTTGTTTTAATGGAAGATGCACTAGTACTCAATTTAAACTCATACATATGAACCAAACAGAACGGTCTTAATCCTTGTTTTAATGGAAGATGCACTAGTACGACCGTTACATAAAACGTAACTATCCAGAGGTAGCGTCTTAATCCTTGTTTTAATGGAAGATGCACTAGTACAGCAAAACTACAGTAATGCTTAGTTTAAGCGCATTGTAAGACTAAATTGTGCATCGTAAGACTTGATTTTAACAAATTTTATGTACCTTTTTAGCGAGTGCAAAGGTATAACTTTTTACAGAAATGCACAAAATTATCATGTTAAAATATCGAGAAAACGTGTTAAATATCAATGGAGTAACAGTTGCCTTAAACTGCTGTTCACAGACACTTCTCTGCGTTTCTGCAGCAATCAAACTGTCACTCAAAAACAAAACGGGGTGTATAGGCTATTGAACAACTTAAATCATAGACACACTGTGGCACAAAAACAACGCCTCTAATATTGTAAAATATTTACACCAAATTTTAACATTGTGAGTGTCTTCGCTGTGAAAATTCCTGCCATGGGGCGTATTTTCGTGCGTATTTCTGAAGTTTATAACACACTGGTTTACTGATATTTACCAATAAAAGCGCAAAAATATACCATTTTTTTGGCGTTGAATAGAGGATTCCTGCATAATTAAACACGCCGCTAAAAGTCACCAAGCGGTTTTCCTTTTCTAATTACTAAAACGCTTATTAGCAACCATTTATAAGTTTCGTGCACATCTCTGGTGTACTATTTACAGCATAAAAGCATGCATTTTGCTGCATTTCACCCCGCGTTTAGCACCATTTCACCTCGCGTTTTGCACCACTTAGCATTGCGTTTTGCTGCATATTGCAATGCGTTTTGGTGCTAAATGCAGTACATCTGCAAAGCTTTAAACCGAATATTCATAACGTTTCGAACCCAAAATTGGGGCAGTTTTTCTTCAAAAAGAAAGGCAAAAGCATAGTAAATTGCAAAAAACGGGGTGAACAAGTGCGCAAAACCCACCGCCCCTTTCGCCTCTTTACCACATTTTACCTACGTTTTGAGAGGATTGTTTGTCTAGATGTACCAGCCACAAAAACATGTTTTGTAAAAATATTTTTTTATCGTCTTAACGATTCTCTAATTGACTTTAGCCACAAAAGCCCACCCCATGCACCCTCGAAAGGGAGCTGGGGTGGGACAATGATTAGTTTCTAGAGGATATTAACAGACTCATAGACGTTATTAACAACTTTCTAGGCGATACAATCTACCTACTAGGTGCTATCAATAACCCTATAAGCGTTTGTTGATAACCTACAAGGCGATACAATCTACCTACTAGATGCTATCAATAACCTTCAAAGCGTTTGTTGATAACCTTCTAGAGGTTATTAACGAATAACTTTCTCTGTTTTCTTAGTGCCATCGGCATACCTCGTTACAACGATGTTAACCCCTTCGAAGGGCTGTGCCGACTGCATACCGGCAGCATTGTAATAGCTAACGCTTACCACGCGCTTACCGCCAGCAGGCTGTTCCACGCCCATTGTGGTTTGGCGCTTCACTGTTAAGCTGCGTTTGGCTGGTGTAATTGTTTGGTTAAGCTCGGTGGGAATGCTCAACACATACACTTGCTTACCAGCGCACACTAAGTTGCCAGCTGGGTCGAAGGCCATCTGGTATACCTCTGCGCCAATGCCTTCGTAGCTGTATTTCTTGGTTAGCGTGGGTGTAGAACCGTTCCATGCCACATCAAAGAATTGCAAGGCATAGCTACCATCGCATATCACAAGCGTTTTGCCATCGTCGCTAACAGCAAAAACCCGACCGGCGCGAGCCATTAAGATTGTCGGCCCAATCAGGGATTACCCGAATTAAAGGTGCAATTACCATCCTTATCCACAAACATAAGCGAGGGTACACCCTTAGTGTTGTTGCCTGCACCGCGGAACTGTGCCACCCAAAGTCCTCCGTCAGGACCAGCAGCCAGGTTGTCGTCGGTGTTGATTAGTCCTGCCACCTTTAGCATTTTGCTTGGTTCTTTGTTCCACGAAGTAAGCACCGAACCATCGGCCTGGCCAATGTTATACACGCCAATGGCCGCCTTCAGGTCTTCGAGGCACACATATAGTTTGGCATCGGCACCACTTCCAGTGGCCAGCACCATCGAAGCCGACGAGCCAACGTTTTGTCCATCGTTGGTGATAAGTCCCTTTTCGTTGCGTTGTCCGATAAAGAACTGTTCGAAATTGCCCTCCATCTGTGCCGGGTTGGCAATAAACACGCCCGAATTGTTATCGCTATATTCGGCAATATAAAGTTTGCCATTGGCGTCGACACTCATTCGGTAGTTGCCCGTGAGGTTTTGTCCGCCCTTATAAGGCATGGTATTGGTGCGCACGCCGTTGGCATTGCACACGTAAACGCCCGTAGCCCTCGGCTTTTTTTCTTATCGCTTTCGCCCACGTAGATACGTCCAAAGAAATCGCTTTCGGTGCTCTTGTCTATAGCCACCGTGGCGCGATTGTAGGCAGTTGTAGCCGCTTCGGGGTTAATGCGGTTAATCATAGCGATGCGATTGCCAGTGAGACACACAGCCCAGTTAAGTTCTTGCTTAAGCGCACCCGGCAGTTGGTCGGTGGCAAAGTCGAAACTATTGTGGCCATCTCTCACATTGTTAAGAGGCAGTTGTCCCACTTCGGTGCCCGTTTTTGGCATCGGTAAACACCAGTTTAGCCGTTGTGGGCTGCGCATTGGCATCAAACGAGAAGGTGTAACGTTCGCCAGTCTGGGCCAAACGCAAGTTGTGAGGCATACACACCTTTCACTGCGGGCTGTTCAACGCCCTTAGTAGTAAAGTTGGTTAGCACGCTATCGGCAACAAGGGTAAGGGTGATGTCGGTTCCGTTAACGGTGGCAGTGGCAGCCATGAAGCCAACATTTTGCAGAGGCGAGGCAAGGTCTAAGGAAGAGGTTTTAATCAGTTGTGCCTTCTCCAAGCCCTCACTAACATCAAACAGACGCAGTCCGGCCACCTTTTCGTCCTTGAGATAAGGCGTGGCCAAGAGTGTGTGTTTGGCATATTTAAAGAACACAGCTCCCGAGGCAGCAGCCACTTCGCCCTCGCCACCTAAGATATTGGCAGGCAAGCGGCCCAACACTTTGCTATCCACATTAGAAGATTGAGCAGGCTGGAACTCCATAGGAGGCGTAACATTGCCATCAACCACCCATTGTTCGTCGCCAAAGGGCGATGCCGACAGCTTATAATCTTTGCCCAACTTCACCTCAGTGAGATTGCTGCTGGCATTGAATGTTTTCTCAGTAAAGAGCGAAGCAGTGATGGTGTTGTTTTTCAACGTAGAGCACCAAGTTTCTGATACCCTTAGCCACACCGTTGGCATTGGTGGCGCCAACAATCACCTTACAGCTTTTGGCAGCACCACTCACAGCCACCGTTTTACCCATATCGGCGTTATAGAAGTTAACCGAGCTTTGCGTTGTGAGCCATTCTGTGGGGTTGGCATCCATGTCTTGCCATTTAAAAATGCGCAGAGTGCCACGCTTATACCCCTCATCCACATCCACTTGTTCATCGCTGAACTGGCATTGCACACTGTTTACGCCCACCAACTGTCCGTCGGCAGTAAAAGCGATGTCGTTCAAACGACTGTGGAAGCCCTTATTATCGGTTTCGGCAGCAGGCAGTCCGTTGGTGCTGATTTGTTTTTCAATTTTCTTAGTGGCGTTGTTCACCAGATAAAGTTGGGGCGTACCGTTGTCGTCGGTCAAAATCACCGTTTTACCTTCGCGACAGATGGCCCGTTTCACCACCCCCTTTAGCTTCAAGGTAACAGCCTCTTCGGTCTTCATATTCAGGGCCTCGGGCATGGTTAAGTAAGCCGGTTGCACGGGGTCGGGATAGTTTTTGAAGTTTTGTTTAGGCGGTTCGAAGCCCACGGCCTCAAGATAGAGTTTGGTATAAGCCGTTTGATTGGCCTTTACCACCAGTTTATCCATACTCTGTGCCACAAGCTTTTGGTACTCGGTGGATGTGGCATCGGCAGTAAAATTGCCTTGGGGCTTGTAGCCATCGAGCGTTGCACGCACGGAGTATTCGCCTGGTTCGAGGTCTTCGAACACAAAGATGCCATTGTAAAGCGTATCAACCTGATAGCTTTTTCAGCGCTTTATCGCCCTTAAAGAGCGTAACCTTTGCCCCGTTGAGTGGCATCCATTGGTCGTTGGTGCGTGGCGCATAATGAAACAAAGGGTTAACAATAAGCTGGTGAAGATCTTTCACAGTGCCCATGATATAGCCAGTGGTTTCGGGTTGAAGATTAAATATTTGCGCCAATCCACGTGTCATTCTTATAGCATCCTGCTTGCAGTAGTCGGCATTGAGCGCACGATGGCGTGCGGGCTGATAAGTATGGAAATAGCCTTCGATAAGAAAACCAGGCACACCATGCTTTAAAAACGCCCAGATAGCCTTCGTAGTCGCCATGTGTGCCTTTGCGCACGGCCGAGCTACCATAAAAGAGATGTCGCCCCTAACATTAACATTGGTTCTGCTGTAAAAGCTTTGCGGGTCAAGTTCGTCCATGTAATGCGGTTCCCACATCTTCATGGCCATGTCTCGGCTTCCAGCAACCAAGTCGCCATTTTCGCCATCACGCCCCCTATAAAGAATGAGGGGATAATTGGTGTTGCCCCCATCGGTGGCAGCATTAGAGTGCACCGAGATAAAGAAGTCCATGTTGTTGGCGTCTACCTCTTCGCAAATTTCAGACAAAGCGCGGTCGAACTTTTTGTTTTCGGCATTGCCCTCAACGTAAGGATAGGGGCCGTTGTCGGTTCTTGAGAGCATAATGTTCTCGCGTTTCACACCCATCTTCACCAGTTTGTCTACCATGGGTAGGGTTCTCATCAAGACAGTGGTCGACTCATAGAATCCGTTTTTCCCAGGTCTTCCTGTTTCAGGCAAGTTGGGATAAGGTATGGTGGGCAGCGGACGGTCGTTAGGTCCGTAGCACCCATGCCCAGGATTGAGGTAGATGCGCAATTGTTTTGCGTCTTTTTGTTTGAGCTTGCGCAAGCCCAACAAAGGCCATTGCGATAAAAAAAGTAAAAAAATTTCTTCATGGCTGTAGGCTTTTTAGTTACGTTCATTACATAGGCCTTTCCGTTAGGCGTAGAAAAAAACAATCTTGCCTGCCTTTGTAGCCACTTTGGGATACATGGCAATGAGCGAGTCGGGTGTTAGCGTTTGCTTTTTGTCCCTGAAGGTTAGTGGCCACGATGTGCGAAGCATAAACAAAGTCGCCATCGTCTTCATCATACATACCCACAACGGTGTTGTCGTCCCACCATTGCGGAGCCCTAATAACGCCAAGCGGCCTTACATCAGTTCCATCGAGATTGCACACAAAAGTGCCTTCTGCCCCCACGTAATACAAAAATTTTTGGTTCCGTTGGGCGAAAGCGATGGCCACAGATAACTCTTATCCTTACCATTGGGCGAGAGATTGTGTTTTTTTCCGTTACGCGAAATCATCAATTGGCGGTTGTTGATGCTTAGCACCACCCCATTTTTTTGTTAGAAACTTTGCTTTCGAAGCCTTTAGCCGCAACCTGTCCGCGCGTCACGGGCATAGCAGCTGATTGTTGATGCTCACCCCTTGCAGGCTGCGTGTGGGAGCAACAAGTTCTTGGCTTTTTCCCGTTTCGAGGTTTATGCTGTGCAAAGACACCATGCGAAGTCGTCCAGCGGTGAACGAATTTTTCGCGATACACCACCCTTTTGCCATCGGGCGACACACATGCATCATAGCCAGCACCAGCAGCTAGCGAGATGTTTTGCGCCTTACCCGAATTTAAATCCAGCTTAGTGAGTCCGCGATTGTCGTCGGCTGTGAGCAAAAGAAAATCTCCCTGCCCACTGATAGCCACTACCTTGCTCCCCACATCGGGTGGAAGCGCCACTGGAGCGAGGCTGTTAACGTTAAAAACTTGCGCCCCAGCGCCAACAGATAATGTGGCAGCAAAGGCTAATAATAATTTTCTCATACGAAGCTTGTTTTAGGTTAAAAAAATACTGTTAAGTTTATTAGCAAGCAAGTTCACGTAAGAAAAGATTGTGCAGCACATTGCTTTGAAAAACACGAATGTGGACAATTAGTTGGCATGTTACTGGTAGAAAAGAAAGATTTCTCATCATGATTGTGCGCACTTTAGTCTACAGCTTGTATAGAAAGCAGACATCAAAGAGAGGCATAGCACATAGCAATCAATACATGAACGTATAAATTTAGGCTTTCATTGGCTGCGCACCTACAGCCGAAAGATGGTCGTTGCGATGGTGTTGAGGACATATTGCCCATGGTTTTGCATGCAAAGCAGGAGATTAAAGTTGCACGATAAAGACTTGTAACTCCTCATCATTGCCCTTAAATTCGCTCTTGTGGCAAGCTCATCCCTTGATATTCTCTAGTAAAAACAAATCAAAATAATAAGTTTCTTAAAGTTTTTGCATCACATTTGGTTGTTATTTCGAATGCAACAAATTAGGCTTCGCTGGCATAAAAATATGCTTTTTGTGGCCTTTGATGCTCGATTGTGCGAAGTTAAGAAATAAACAACGACCTGCAATAAGACTTAATTTATTTTCATGATATTTAAATTTTTGTAATGAACTAAATCCCAATAAAAAGCCAAAAACAGGCCTAAGAAAAAGCAAAAAAAGGAAAATTTTGAATGTTAACAAACCCAAGAAAAAAACATCCCAATAACAGCAAAACAGATAGAAAAATAACTTGCAAAAGGCATAGCTATTCGTAAACATTAAAAAAATAAATTTGCCCAGAGTGCACCGTGCAAAATGAGCTTTTTAACAGAGAATAAGACGAAAAAGTTGTTTGCTATATTTGTTAAATAAATAACAAATTGCTATCTTTGTAACTTAAAAACAACTGTTAGATGCATGATAAGCATTGGTAACAAAACAACTTTGAGAGATGAAAAAACGCGCAGTTGCTTTTTGCTGGATGGCCCTGCTGTGGATGCAAGCAGCACAGGCACAAACTAGATGCGTGGTGGTGAGACATGGAAACGCGCCGACCGCTTAAAAGCAGTGCAGGTGATAACAGAAGACAACATCACGGTTGAAACCGACTATACGGGCACGTGTTTGTTACCAAAAACATTTAAAAACTGAAGTTTGTGGGCTATGGATATATGCGCCGACTGATGAATAAGGAAGAACTAACAGATACGGTGCAGCTGCTTTCCACTATGCTTAACGAAGTGGTGGTGTATGGAAAGGCACCAAAACCAGGTTTTCGATATTAAAGAAGCTGCAAGGCGGAGTGCACGAATTGGAGCTAGTATGTCGCCAGGAGGATTTGGAGGATTTGACTTCTTTAGAATGTTCGACAAGCGCACAAGACGCCCTTCGAAGAAAGAACGCGAAGCTAACGAACGCATACTTAAAAACCTACTAACTGCCAAGTGTGACAGTGAAGCTTAATGCTTCGGCCATACAATCATGCAGCTTTTACCCTATCTTCGGCCCCAAAAAGGCGTTCGCCCAATAAGCCAAAACAATAAAAAAACAATTAATACAATACACAAAAATGTACTTAAAACAAATTTTTCCTTGGCGCATTAGGACTGCTTTTTGCCACCTTTGCACAGGCACAAGCGCCCAAAAACAACTGCCAACTACCGTGTGGTGCCCTTCCACAAGAAATTAGCAACACATCGGCAGGGGCTTTTGCACTCAACGCCCAAACGCGTATTGCCTATCCCAAGGGTAACGCAGCCCCTGCAAAAAGATGCCGAACTGCTGGCACAATACCTCTTTGAAGCAACCAAAGTGCGCCCCACACTTACCACTAACGCACAAGGGCGCAACCTCATTGTGCTGTCGGCCACACTGAAAAAAACAACAATAAGGAGGCCTATCGCCTTGATGTAAGCAAAGACCGCATTAGCATCAACGGAGCTTCGGCTGCCGGAACGTTCTATGGCATACAAACATTGCGCAAGGCGATACCACAAACAGGAGCGCAAAAACTGTTTTTTTCCCAGTGTAACCATCAACGACCAGCCCCGCTTTGGTTATCGTGGCGCGATGCTCGACGTGGCTCGACACTTCTTCTCGTTCGAAGAAGTGAAAACCTTTATCGACATCTTGGCCCTGCACAACATCAATCGCTTTCACTGGCACTTAACAGATGACCAAGGTTGGCGCATAGAAATAAAGAAGTATCCGCGACTAACCGAGGTTTCGTCGATGCGTCCCGAAACGATGGTGGGCCACGATGCGAGTAAGTTCGACGGCAAACCACATGGCGGATTTTACACACAAGAACAAGCTCGAGCCATTGTGAAATATGCAGCCGATAGACATATCATGGTTGTTCCCGAAATAGACATGCCCGGACACATGGTTGCAGCCTTGGCAGCTTATCCAGAATTGGGTTGCACAGGCGGTCCTTATAAGGTGCGCACCACGTGGGGTGTGGCCGAAGACGTGCTATGTGCAGGCAACGAACGCACCCTGAAGTTTGCCAAAGAAGTGCTTTTCGGAGGTGATGAACATCTTCCCTGGCGAATATCTCTACATTGGTGGCGACGAATGTCCAAAGTCGAGCTGGGAAAAATGCTCCCGTTGCCAAGCCCTTATTAAAGAAAAAGGATTGGCAACAGACGAGAAACATACGGCCGAAGAACGTCTCCAAAGCTACTTTATGAGCGACATAGCCAACTTTATCACGGCTCATGGACGCAAAGTTGGCGGTTGGGACGAGATTTTGGAGGGCGGAATAGCCCCCAATGCCACAGTGCTGTCGTGGCGTGGAATGGAAGGTGGCATAGAAGCAGCACGCTTAGGACACGACGCCATAATGTGTCCTGTGTCGCATCTCTACCTAGACTATTACCAAACAGCCGATCGCGAGAGTGAACCAACGGCCTTTAATGGCTTCATACCCATTGAAAGAACCTACGACTTCAACCCCGTATCGCCCCAACTTACTGCCAACGAGGCTAAACACATCATCGGTGTGCAAGCAAACGTATGGACGGAATACATGAAGACGTTTAAACAAGTGGAATATATGACGCTGCCCCGACTGGCTGCAGCAAGCGAAGTGCAATGGACAATGCCCGAAAAGAAAAACTTTGACGACTTTGCCAACCGCATGCCACAACTACTCAATGTGTATAACCTGAACAAATACAACTATGGGCGCCACTTGTTCAATGTGAACATCGACGTAACGGCTGCAGACAAACCCGGTAGCATCAACATAACGCTTACTGCACGCAAGGGTGCCACCATCTATTACACCCTTGATGGAAGCAAACCCACTACAAAGTCCAACCGATATACACAAACCTTTACCGTGAACAAAAGCTGTAAACTGCGCACCATCGCCGTTTATCCAAGCTTCACTAGTGGCGAGAACACTGAAGACTTACTCATCAGTAAAGGCTACTATGGCCAACGTGAAATATAACGTTGAACCAAACAATAAATACCCAGGACTGTCTCCTCGCGAACTAACTAACGGCCTACAAGGTAACGTTATCTTTAACTCTGGTAGATGGGTGGGATACGAAGGCAAAGACCTTGACCTCACAATAGACCTAGGTGAGGTGAAACCCATCCGCCTTATCAGCGTGCGCACATTGGTAAGTCCGTCGCAATGGATTATGCCTCATCGCGGTATATGGATGTGGGTGAGCACAGACGGCAAGAACTTCGAAGACATTTACGACCTACCAGCTGAACCAATGCCTGCCAATAAGCCCGACTATATCGACACAGACAACGTGCTTTTGCCTATGCCGAAAGACGCACGCTATGTTCGCATCAAGATGTTATCTGAAAAGAGCATGCCTGCTTGGCATCCCAATGCAGGAAAAAAACAGCTTGGTTGTTTGTAGACGAGATTACGGTGGAATAGTTATGTTGCGTAATCGCACAACGTAAAGCAATACGCAACAGAATTAAAAGAATGGAGAGACTTGTGACTGCTCTGCAGGTGGTAACCCCAAAGCGGTAAACCACGGCAAGAAGCACACAGGTCTCTCCAATTGTATTTGTATGCTAACCCCAGAACGATATAATAAGGCTGCACGATAAGCTGCTTCCTAACAATAAGATAGAGAGCAAAACGAACCACTAACGTTGCGTAAAGCCAAAAACACGAAATCACCTAATGGCCTAAAACAACGCTAGAAGCTAAGGATAAGTAACTACCGCTTGCGTAATTCCCAAAAAGCAACGGCCGAAGCAGCAGCAACATTAAGCGAGTCGACACCATGGGCCATGGGTATGCGCACCACATAATCGGCTTTCGCAATCATTTCGGAGGGCAATCCATCTCCCTCGGTACCCATAACGATGGCTAAACGAGGTTCGGATTTCAGTTTGTCGTCGTCTAGCGAAATAGAATGATGCGTTAAAGCCATAGCAGCCGTACGAAATTCCAAAGCTGAAAGTTGAGCTAAAGGTTGTTTTAGACCACGTCCATGGCACAAGAAACACCGAGCCCATAGACACGCGCACGGCACGACGATTAAGAGGGTCGCACGCATTTTGTGCCAAAAACAACGGCATCAATGCCCAATGCAGCCGCCGAACGGAATATGGCTCCAATATTAGTAGTATCAGAAACGCCATCAATAACACACACTCTCGACGCACGAGCACACACCTCTGCAACACTAGGCATAGGGCTTACGGCGCATGGCACAAAGCACACCACGGGTAAGTGTGTAACCAGTTAGTTGGGCTAACAAAGCACGTTCGCCTGTATATACAGGGTATATCACCGCATCGCGCAATGATGTCTGTGGCATCTCCCACAATGTGTCGCTCCTCACATAACATCGACAAAGGTTGGTAACCGGCATCTAGAGCCACACGAATAACTTTCGGACTCTCTGCTATGAACACACCTTTTTCAGGTTGAAGCGTGTTGCGCAACTGCGTTTCGGTTAGTGCACTGAACACTTCAACACCGGGATGAGTGAGCGATGTGATTATTTCTACAGCCATGAAAAAGATTTTTTTATAGGTGAAAAGGGGCTTATAAAGGTGAAAAAGTGAAAAGGTGAAAAAAATGGCTGCGCCACTCAACATGTTCACTCGTTCCCTCGTCAACTGATTAACTCATTAATCAATCTACTCGTCAACTTGTCCTCTCGTTAACTTGTCTTCTTGTTAACTTGTCTACTCGTCAACTGAAAAGACGCTATCTATATTGCTGGTAGATTTCGCGCAGGCAGTCGCCTCCCCATCCATTTGCGGCACTAGCGAGCATTCTTTCTATCCGTTCGTAGAAATGAAGCAGCAAGCCATTGCGGAAAATAAAGTCCATTGCCCTTGCAAAACTATTTGCCAAAGCCGTTTCATACGCCCCTTCGCAATAGCCGTACGTAAGAGCCCATTTGTTTCCCTGCTCAGTTACAGTCAGCATAAGGTCGGCCACACAGTCTGGATAGGCCTGCATTTTGGCGAAATCGGTAACAATCTTCTTGCATTTAGCAAACGAAGGATTCTCTGATAAGCCACGAACAGGAAAAGAATTCGTGCACAATACGCATCCTAAGTTTCTCCAATTCGGCAGTGCAGTCTGGCGTAAGATAAAACTCAAAATACGCTTTCGCCTCAGTACGTGCATCATACAAATCAAGCACAACGTTTATTATCTCTTCCTTGGACAATGCCAATAGATGCTTTTTCAGCTTTGCTTTCGACATGAAACACTTGTTTTTGTTGCTGTTAGGTTTACTCTTCTCGTATGCTTACACATTTGTTTGCCTGTTACCGCCCGCCTACTACGAACCACTGCCCTACTCGTTGAGGGTTCATTGTTTGCAACAGCGTGCCGTCTGTTTGATAAACATTGATCACGCCATCTTCGTAAGTAGCGAACGTTGGGGGATTTCCACCCTTGGGAAAAGTTATCGAACCAAGATTACAAACCACGCCTTGGGGTGTGCGCGTTAGTTCCCAAAGGTGCGTATGACCATAAAAAAGAGCGTCGCATTTACCCACTGGTCTGCACTCCTTATTATATAGGTGTCCATGAGTAAGTATCAAACGTTTCCCACCGTCCACAAGAAGCAGATAATCGGCCATAATTGGGAAGTTGAGCAACATCTGGTCGACCTCCGATTCGCAATTACCACGAATGGCCACAATATCATCGGCCATGGCATTCAGTCGGTCGACAATCCCTTTAGGGTCGAGTCCCTCAGGCAATTGGTTGCGCGGGCCATAGTTGATAATGTCGCCTAAGACGCAAAGCATGTCGCACTTCTGTTCGTTATAAAACTGCAATGCACGCTCCAATGCAGGCAAACAGCCATGTATATCAGAAATTAATAGATATTTCATTCTCTGTATATTAAATATTTTGTTGCGGATGATGACATGTTATTGCCAAGAATCCAGCGAAAAGTCATTACTTTCGTATGATGGTAGATAAATAACCAAAGTCCAAGCATCAGCCAAAAGAAGCAAACTTAGACTTTATCCCTCGCCAGCGATGCGCTTTATTTATAACGCACTCCTTTGTAGAGCAATTCAAAACCGTGCGAAGTTACAAAATATATGCCATCAACACAAATATAACACCCATAAAAATTCTAAGTAAACAAAGGCATTCGTGTATTTCACAGCACGTAAAAGAAAGCTATTTCCTACAAAAAAAGCCCGACCACATACACATGCAGTCGGGTTCTCTCTACTAACATAAAAATTTTCTTCGTTCAATATCCGTATCACGCGGTACGAGGCGGAAACTTGAAAGCTATTCCCAACTCTCCATTCCCTTAATTAATGGCCTACTCTAACCCTCTCTACGGTCTTGACGAAGCGACGTTGTGTGTCTAATGCTACTGAAATTACCTTGTGTTAAAATCATCAGACAACCGATATTCAACGTCTTACCATGTAACTAATCCTTGAATAAATCTTTATTGCCAATCTAATACCTACAGTATTGTCAACACTACTAAGTTTTGATAAACATCGTAGGCTGTATCTACCTTATCTAACTTCTTTTCTCTTTTCGGCTGCAAAGTTACAAATACTTTCCATAGACGTGTTATAAAACATGTGAAAAGTGCTTATTTTTTTCAGGACAACCGATTGCACAATCGTTATGAATAGAACTTTAAATATGGGTTTTGGAAAACAATAAATAAAAAAAGTGTGAAACAGAACAATTAAATGGTTAACAAGATAATAGCCCACTAAACACCTGAAAAAAATAACATACCAACGAAAGCACTCAAGAAGCAAAAGTCTTTCGCCATCAATACTCTTCCATTTCGCTTCAAACCACACCTCAATGCCACAAAGCTGGAGATGATGTAAAAATTCTCTCATTAATTATGTGTTTAAGATTTGCGAAATCAGAAAAAAAGAACGTAAATTTGCAAACATAATAAATTGATTGTATTATTGGTATGAATAAAAATTCTTAGTTCAGTTGTCTTATTGACATTCATATTATTGTTAGGGAGTTGTGGAGGAAGTAAAGAGGTTGTATATTTCCAAAACATTGATGGTGTTAGCCTCGAAGGTTCTAAGGGCCTATACTGAAGCTAAGATAATGCCCAAAGATCAATTGTCTATCACCGTGGTAACAACCGACCCTGCTGCCGCTGCTCCATTCAACCTGACTGTAGGGCAACAGTGTTGGCACAAAAGGACAGTTGGCTCAAGGCTCCAACCTTCAAACCTATTTGGTTGACAACAACGGTGACATTGAATTCCCCGTAATAGGAAAGGTGCATGTAGGCGGACTAACAAAGAATCAATGCCAAGACCTTATAAAGAGCAAGATTGCAGGCTATTTGGCTGCTAGCGAAAACCCAATTGTTACTGTTCGCATGGCTAGCTACCAAGTAACTGTACTCGGTGAGGTTTCAAAACCCACCGTAATACCCGTAACCAGTGAAAAAGATGAGCATCGTTGAAGCACTGGCACAAGCTGGTGACCTCACCATTTACGGACGTCGAGACAACGTTATGCTGCTTCGCGAGAACCCTGATGGTCGCAAAGAGGCACACCGTATTGACTTGCGCGATGCCAATCTCATCAATTCACCATACTATTATTTACAACAAAACGACGTGATTTACGTTGAACCCAACAAGACTAAAGCAAGCAACTCGAAAATAAGCACCTCCACAACCATTTGGTTCTCGGTGGTAAGCAGCGTGTTGTCACTCACAACTTTAATTGTAAACCTTGTTAGATAACAGCAACAACACAATGAGGGATGTTTTTCGACATCCCTCTACTTGTTTAAAAATAGCCAAGGCTAAATAAAGATAAACACAGGATGGAACCATTGAAACATGAATGTGGTGTGGCCATGATAAGGCTACTTAAGCCACTACAGTACTACCAACAGAAATATGGCACATGGATGTATGGGCTTAACAAGCTCTATCTGCTCATGGAAAAAAACAACACAACCGCGGACAAGAAGCTGCGGGAATGTCGTGCGTTAAACTTAAAACAACTCCTGGAAACGAATACATGTTTCGCGAAAAGAGCTGAAGGAAGCAACGCCATTACCGAGATTTTCGGAACCGTGCAGAAAAAAAGTTTGCCCAAGAAACTGCCGAACACCTAGCTGATGCTAGCTACGCCGAAAAAAACGCTTCCCTTTGCTGGAGAACTGTATATGGGCCACCTGAGGTATTCTACAACTGGCAAAAAGTGGTCTCTCTTACGTTCACCCCTTCTTACGAAGAAACAACTGGAGAGCCAAAAACCTTAGTCTTTGTGGCAACTTTAACATGACCAACATCGGTGAGATTTTCGAAAGACTCACACGACAAGGACAATGCCCACGCATCTATAGCGACAGCTACATCATGCTTGAGCTGATGGGACACCGACTAGACCGCGAAGTGGAACGCAACTTTGTTGACGCGCAAGTAAAAGGATTAACCGACACTGATATCACAAACTACATCGAAGACAATGTCAACGTGGCCAATGTGCTACGCACCACCATGCCTCATTTCGATGGAGGATATGTTGTTTAGTGGCGTAACAGGCAGCGGCGAGATGTTTTTCTATGCGCGACCCCTGGGGCATCAGACCTGCTTTTTATTATAAAAACGACGAAGTTGTTGTGGTGGCTAGCGAACGTCCTGTGCTACAAACCACCTTCGCCATCGAATGCGACGACGTGAATGAACTTGAACCTGGAACGGCTCTCATTGTTAAACGCAATGGCGAATGCCGCATCGAGCGCATCATGGACCAAAAAAGCTGATGCCTCGTGCTCGTTCGAAAAGAATTTATTTCAGTCGTGGATCGGATGCTGATATCTATAAAGAGCGTAAAAATTGGGCGAACAACTCACCTACCCCATACTGCGCACCATCGACTTCGACACAAGAAACACGGTGCTTTCTTACATTCCCAACACAGCCGAAGTGGCTTTCTATGGCATGGTTGCTGGATTTAAACGCTACATACGCCAACAACAGGTTAGCCAAATACAAGCCTTAGGCCATACGCCTACACAAGAAGAGATTGACAACATCTTAAGCGACACCATCCGACTGGAGAAAGTGGCTTGGAAAGACATAAAACTGCGCACCTTCATAGCCGAAGGCAACTCGCGCAACGACTTGGCTTCGCACGTGTACGACGTAACTTACGAAAGCATCAGGCCCTACAAAGATAACCTCGTTATCATCGACGACAGCATTGTGCGCGGAACAACGCTGCAAAAAGTATTCTGCGCATTCTCGATAGGTTGCATCCTAAACGCATAATCGTGGTGAGCAGCGCACCCCAAATTCGCTATCCCGATTATTATGGCATCGACATGCCTCGACTCGAAGAGTTTTGCGTGTTCCGAGCTACTATCGAATTACTCAAAGAAAAAAACATGCACGCACTCATAAAAACAAACCTACGATAACTGCAGAAACGAACTAAAAAGAAACCCGTAGGCGAAATGACTAACTGTGTGCAACCGATATATAAGGCCGTAACGGTAGACGAAATCAACCAAAAGATTGTGCAGATGCTTCGCCCGCAAGGCGTGTCCACCCCCATCGAACTGGTGTTCCAGTCTATCGAAGGCCTACACGAAGCCATCCCCAACCATAAGGGCGACTGGTATTTCACTGGCAACTACCCCACTCCTGGCGGCATGCGACTATGCAATCAGGCCTTCGTAAATTTCATTGAAAAGGTTTATCAAAACGAACAGAAATTCTAAGATATAATGAGAAACGTAACATTAGTTCTGCAAGACGGCACCAAATTTCATGGTAAGTCGTTTGGTTACGATGCGCCTGTTGCAGGCGAAGTGGTGTTCAACACCGCCATGATGGGCTACCCGAGAGTCTTACCGACCCCTCCTACGCTGGTCAGCTGGTAACACTCACCTTCCCTTTGGTTGGTAACTATGGTGTTCCGCCCTTCACCTTCACTGCTGATGGGCTGCCCACGTTTATGGAGAGCGACCATATACACGCCTCGGCCGTAATCGTGAGCGATTATAGCGAACAATATAGCCACTGGAACGCACACGAAAGTTTGGCCGACTGGCTTAAAAGAGAACATGTTCCTGGCATCACGGGCATCGACACGCGCGAACTAACCAAAGTATTGCGCGAACATGGCGTGATGATGGGCCAGATTATTTTCGACGATGAACCCGACAATATTCCCCAAGCACAATACGAAGGGGTGAACTTTGTTGACCGAGTTAGCTGCAAAGATATTATTAAATATAACGAAGGGGCTGGAAAACGCGTGGTTCTCGTTGACTGCGGTGTTAAGGCCAACATCATTCGCAACCTCATCGAACGTGGACTTGAGGTGGTGCGCGTGCCCTGGAACTACGACTATACCGGCATGGAATTCGATGGCTTGTTCCTTGGAAATGGCCCTGGCGACCCCGACCTGTGCCAAGAGGCAGTAGACATTCTGCGACAACAGATGAACAAGAGCCGCAAACCCATCTGCGGTATATGCATGGGCAACCAACTAATGGCTAAGGCTGGCGGTGCTAACATTTACAAACTGAAATACGGACACCGCTCGCACAACCAACCTGTACGCATGGTTGGCACCGACAAATGTTACGTTACGAGCCAAAACCACGGCTATGCCGTAGATGCTTCCACCTTGGATAAAGACTGGAGCGAACTGTTTGTGAACATGAACGACGGTAGCAACGAGGGCGTGCGCCACAACACCAACCCTTGGTTTACATCGCAATTCCACCCCGAAGCCTGCTCCGGACCGGTTGACACGCTGTTTATGTTCGACCTCTTTGTAGAAAAAAACTCACCCTTTAAAACCCCTAGAAAAATGAAAGACGAAAGCATAAAGAAAGTGTTGCTGCTGGGTTCCGGCGCATTGAAGATTGGCGAAGCGGGTGAATTCGACTACTCTGGCTCGCAAGCCCTTAAGGCTCTACGCGAAGAGGGTGTTAAAACTGTGCTCATCAACCCCAACATCGCCACAGTGCAGACCTCGGAAGGCGTGGCCGACCAAATATATTTCTTACCCGTTCAGCCTTATTTCGTTGAACGTGTCATCGAGAAAGAACGTCCTGATGGCATCCTTCTTGCCTTTGGCGGACAAACTGCGCTTAACTGCGGTGTGGAACTTTATCAAAGCGGCGTGCTGCAAAAATATGGCGTTAAGGTACTGGGTACGCCCGTTCAAGCTATTATGGACACCGAAGACCGCGAACTCTTTGTTGAAAAAAACTCAATGAGATTAACGTCAAAACCATCAAAAAGCGAGGCATGTGCCACCATCGAACAAGCTCGCCGAGCTGCAGAAAATCTTGGCTACCCTGTTATCTTGCGCGCCGCTTACGCCTTGGGCGGACTGGGCAGCGGCTTCTGTGATAACGAGGAAGAACTAAACAAACTGGCCGAGAAAGCTTTCTCTTTCTCTCCACAAGTGCTCGTTGAAAAGAGTCTTAAGGGATGGAAAGAAATTGAATACGAGGTGGTACGCGACCGCTTTGACAATTGCATCACTGTTTGTAACATGGAAAACTTCGACCCGCTTGGCATTCATACAGGCGAGAGTATCGTTGTTGCCCCCTCGCAAACACTTAGCAATAGCGAATACCACAAGCTGCGCGCACTCTCTATTAAGATTGTTAGACACATCGGTATCGTTGGCGAATGCAACGTGCAATATGCCTTCGACCCCAAAAGCGAAGACTATCGTGTCATCGAAGTTAACGCCCGACTGAGTCGCTCTTCGGCCCTCGCCTCTAAGGCTACTGGCTATCCCTTGGCTTTTGTTGCTGCCAAACTGGGCATGGGATACGGACTCTTCGAACTGAAAAAAACTCGGTGACTAAAACCACTAGTGCTTTCTTCGAACCTGCTCTCGACTACGTTGTCTGCAAAATTCCTCGCTGGGACTTGAGCAAGTTCCGGGGCGTTGACAAAGAACTAGGCTCGTCGATGAAGTCGGTTGGAGAGGTAATGGCCATCGGTCGCAACTTCGAAGAGGCCATCCAAAAGGGACTGCGCATGATTGGACAAGGCATGCATGGCTTTGTCGAGAACAAGGAATTAAAGATCGATGATATTGATGCAGCACTGCGCGAACCCACCGATAAGCGTGTGTTCATCATTTCGAAAGCCATGCACAAGGGCTACACCATCGACCAAATACACGAACTTACCAAGATAGACAAATGGTTCTTGGAAAAGCTAAAAACACATCATTGACATTGACGAAAGCCTGAAACGCTGCACCAGTGTGAATGTTCTGGATAAGGAATTGCTGCGTACAGCAAAGGTGTATGGCTTCACCGACTTCCAAATTGCTCGCGCCGTGGGACTTGAACAAGAGATGGGCAACATGCACAAGGCCGCCTTGGTGGTGCGCAACTTGCGAAAATCCTATGGCATCCTGCCTGTTGTTAAGCAAATCGACACGCTCGCGGCCGAATATCCTGCACAAACCAACTACCTCTACCTCACCTATTCGGGCGTGGCAAGTGATGTGCGCTTCGACAACGACCGCCGTTCTATCGTTGTGCTTGGCTCGGGTGCTTATCGCATTGGCTCTTCTGTTGAGTTCGACTGGTGTGGTGTGCAAGCGCTTAACACTATACGTCGCGAGGGCTATCGCTCGGTGATGATTAACTACAACCCCGAAACGGTATCTACCGACTATGATATGTGCGACCGACTGTATTTCGACGAACTCACATTCGAACGTGTGATGGACATTATAGACCTTGAAACGCCTCATGGTGTGATAGTGTCTACTGGCGGACAAATACCCAACAACTTGGCCATGAAGCTCGACGAACAGCACGTGCCCATACTTGGAACATCGGCAACCGACATCGACAACGCCGAAGATCGCGCCAAATTCTCGTCTATGCTCACCCGAAATGGCATCAACCAACCCGAATGGAGCGCACTTACATCGATGGATAAAAATTAATGAATTTATCGATCGCGTGGGCTTCCCAGTGCTGGTTCGTCCTTCGTATGTGCTGTCGGGAGCTGCCATGAATGTTTGCTCTAACCGCGAAGAGCTTGAACGCTTCTTGCAATTGGCTGCCAACGTTAGCGAAGACCACCCCGTTGTGGTGAGCCGCTTTATTGAGCATGCCAAAAGAAATAGAGATGGACGCCGTGGCTAAAGATGGCGAAATTTTGGCCTACGCCATCAGTGAACACATCGAGTTTGCTGGTGTTCACTCTGGAGATGCCACCATACAGTTCCCACCACAAAAGGTTTACATCGAAACAGTGCGACGCATTAAACGCGTTAGCCGTCAGATAGCCAAAGAATTACATATCTCTGGACCATTCAACATCCAGTTTATGGCTCGCGACAACGACTTGCTGGTTATCGAATGCAACCTGCGCGCCTCGCGTTCGTTCCCCTTTGTGAGCAAGGTGCTTAAACTCAACCTCATTGACTTGGCCACTCGCGTAATGCTTGGCTTGCCTGTTGAGAAGCCTAAGAAAAACCTTTTCGACCTCGATTACGTGGGTATCAAGGCATCGCAGTTCTCGTTCAACCGCCTACAAAAGGCCGACCCCGTGCTGGGTGTCGACATGGCGTCTACTGGCGAGGTGGGTTGCTTGGGCGACGACACCAACTCGGCACTCCTTACAAGTATGCTTTCGGTGGGTCATCGCATCCCCAAGAAAACTGTTTTGCTATCAACGGGTGGCGGAAAACAAAAAGCCGAAATGCTAGAGGCGGCCAAACGCTTGGTAAAAAATGGCTACAAACTATATGCCACTAGCGGAACTTCGCGCTTTCTCAACGAAAACGGCATTAGCAACACCACTGTTTACTGGCCTACTGACGAGGGTATGCAACCCAAAGTGCTCGATGTGCTTCGTGATAAGAAGATAGACATGGTGGTGAACATACCCAAAGACCTCACCCCACGCGAACTTACCAACGGCTACAGCATACGCCGTGCAGCCATCGACCTCAACATCCCACTTATCACCAACACGCGTTTGGCCAGCGCTTTTATCACAGCCTTTACCACCATGCGTGTTGAAGACATCGAGATTAAAGCATGGTCGGAATACAAGTAATGTGAGGCCTGGGTTTAATGCAGGTTTCGCAAGTGCTTGATTAGCACTAGCATTCTTCGCGAAAAACAGAAATCAAGCTTTAGCTCTTACACGAGCGCGCATGTTAACAACTAACATTGCGCGCTCGTTTTTATTTATCTCATGCCACCCTCTTTTCATCGCTCTTCAATCAACTAATTAGGGATATTCAGTAAATATCTAACTAATTGTTTGTCACTGTAATATATTATTTGTACCTTTACATAAAACCCCCCGAACGACCCATCACGGGCAGAATCGGGGGAAAATTATAAAATTATCTGCTGTGAAGTTACGAAAAATTTCTGACATAACACAAACTTTGCCCTTTACAGAGTTCGATTTTTTACAACATTATCGCGATAGCTTTGCAAAAAGCGAACTTGGGCGCATCCGTGCCCAGCTCCCACTTAAGGAGTTGGCAGCAGAGTTGGCAACCCACACCCATAAGCGTAGGCGTGGGAAAAAGCCTCTTTTTTCGGCAGAAGGGGAAATCGCCCTTATGTTCCTCAAGGCATACACGGGCCTGTCGGACGACGGCCTGATAGAGCTGCTCAACGGAAGCATCCACATGCAGATGTTCTGCGGTGTGCTGATAGACCCTGCCAATCCCATCAAGGACGGGAAGATTGTAAGTGCCATACGCAACCGTCTTGCCAGGCACCTCGACATAGACAGCCTTCAACGCATATTGTACGCCCGGTGGGAAGGCGACCTCAGGACAAGGACCTGTGCCTGACGGATGCGACCTGCTATGAGAGCCACCCTGCGTTTCCCTACAGACGTCAAACTGCTTTTGGGGAGTGCTGTCGATGGCTTCACGACCTGCTCGTTTGCCAGAGCAGGCGGTTGTCGGAACGCGTTCCGAGAAACAAGTACAATGATGTTGCCAAGGCCACGCTTGCATACGCCAAGCAACGCAAGCACACCGGCTCGGCCACGCGCAGGCTCAGGAGAAGGCTCCTGAAACTTCTTGCCAAGCTCCGCTTCCAATGGAACGGCCTTCGCAAGTTGTACGGCCCCTGCATCAGCCTGTCGGCAGAACAAGAAAAAGCGACTGTGCGCCGTGCGTGAGGTATGCCTCCAACAGTCAGACCTGTTCGCAGGCAAGGAGGTCGAGACATCGCATCGTGAGCATCGACCGCCCGTACCTCCGTCCCATCGTCAGGGGCAAGGAAAAACAAGCGCGTGGAGTTTGGGGCAAAGGTCAACAACATACAGATTGACGGCATATCATTCATAGAACACCACTCCTTCGAGGCCTTCAACGAGGGGCATTCGCCTTAAGCAGTGCATTGAATATCAGGAATCGCTGACGGGGGTCAAAGTCAAACGTGTTGGTGCCGACTCCATATACGCCAACAACGCCAACCGCACCATGTGTACGGAGAGAGGCATAACGACCTGTTTCGTCAGAAAAGGCCCAAGACCCAAAGAAGAAGCCGGATGCCTCAAGAAGGCGAGGAGGATTATCAGGGACCCTCAGGGCCACGGTAATGGAGGGCAGCTTCGGGAACCAGAAACAGCACTATGCCGTTGGGCGCATCAAGGCACGCAACATGTTCAGCGAAACATTGCTGCTCTTCTTCGGAATCCATACGGCAAATGCCGCCGTCCTTGCCGCAAGGCAGATGGCCAGGGACATGAAGAAGGTGGCTTGATAAAAAAATGAGGGTGATTTTATATCCATCCATAGACAGGTATGGAAGGGACAGGTGTGTCCATACGGCTCGACATTTGGGAGTTTTTGCGCGCAAAAGCACATCAAGTACTCTTCCAAAGACGCTTTTCAAGAAAAGAATCTGGCATTTGACAGTCTCCAGAGATTCCTAAGAGGGAATTAACTGAATTACCCTAATTATAGCCCCTTTAACCCCAACCGGTGGTTAGTCCGTTTATCACCGTTTTTTTATATTGTTTGCATTACTTCCTGTATATCTTTCGTTGGCTTGTCGGCATCTTACTAGTCTTATCCTTTTGTAGTAGTTTACTACGCCTTAAAGAAATTCACAGGCAGTGTACTCACACAATACACCAATGCTAAACAGCTCTAACGAATAATTTGGGGTAAAAAGTGGCATTATTCTATTAAATTTGGTCAATATATTTTACAAAACACATTCTATTTTAGATCTCATTCTAGACCACTTTACCTGCCAAAAAGCACATAAAAACGTGCTAAACTGATAAAATTAGCACCCTCTCTTCTAACACAATTCGCTCCTTTTTTTGGGTAAATACTATGCTTTTTGCATTTCATTTTTGAAGAAAAAAACTGCCCCAAATTTGGGTTCTACACGTCATGAATTTTCGGTTTAAAACCTTTTGCGGATCAACTGCATTTAGCACCAAAACGCATCGCAATATGCAGCAAAACGCAAGGCTAACTCCTACTAAACGCAAGGCTAAGTGGTGCTAAACGCAAGGCAAAATGCACTAAAACGCAACGTTTTTGGTTTAAATTGTTCTCCAAAAACGCTCTTCAAACTTATAAACTATTGATTATAAACCATTTACCAAATAGAGAACAATCGGTGTTTGATAGCGTTTTTGCTGTGCGTATAATTATGCCGTAAGTCCCGATTAAACGTGAAACGAAGGTATATTTTTGCATTATAACAGATAAACACCAGTAAATCAGCGCGTTATAAACTAAAAATACGCGCGTTTATACGCCCTGCATTCGGAATTTTTCAGGCCGAGGGCACTCACAATGTTAAATTTTAGTACAAATATTTTTACATCTCAAGCAAAAACGATTGTTATACGCATCTGCACGATTTAGAGGGGTAATGGCATGGCATTACAAAGAAAAGACAGAACCATACCTGTGAAGCTGAAAAGTGTAAGGCAAAAAAATGCCGCATGTTTTGGAGAAACATGCGGCCGGGTTGTTATGTATGTTCTAACTTAAGCAGTGTGCTTTGGTTTGTCATCGCTATAGCCAACTGGTCTTAGCTATTGCAATGGGTTTGACTATTGCAGGCACAACACAGCTTGTTTGCCTATAGCCAACCACGCTAATGATGATTTGTTGTTAGAAACGATAACCCAAGGTGAAGAGCACTTGGTGGCGTTGGTTGCTTACCTGCACCGCTTTAGCTTCGTTTACCAGCGTGGTGTTGGTTGAAGCATCGTGCGCAGCCAGTCCGTTTGTAAAGGGATAGAACTCACCATCAGTAGCACTGTATTGGTAAGCCAAGTCGGCCGAGAAGTTTTTGCCTATATACCCCACACCAAGTGTCATGCGGTTAGTGCCTTTCCAGTTGGTGTAGTCGGCAGCCGAACTATAATAAGAACCCTCCGAATTAAGTGCGCCGTCTTTAAAAAGCATCTTTTTTTGTATGCTGGCGTTACGTAGTTGTAACCTGCACGCAATGCAATCTGTGGCAGCACCTTGCATTCCATACCCACTTTCACCGTTGCAACACCGTTGAGCGTGCGTTTAGCGTGGTTGTTCATCACCTTATCGCTAGCCGAAGTCTCGGTTGTGTAACCATAATAGTCAACATATTCGCCATCTATATAGCGGTTATCAACCGTGGAATAGTCGGCATAGCTAACCGAAGCACCCAGAGCAAGGAAGTTACCAACGGTGTGTCCAAGGCTCGCGCCAAAGGTCCAGGGAGTGAAAAGTTTGTAGTTATACACCTCGCTAGACTTTCCATGTTCCCATTTACCTTGATTTTTGACCATCATTTTTGTATGGTGGTGTAGTTCTCAGTCTTCAAATCGTACCATGAAGGCGAGTTGATTGAGAGACCAATACGGAAGGGCGACTCTTCCACTGGGCGGAATATCACACCCGCGCTAAGGTCGAAACCCGTACCCTTAACTTTGCGTTCATCGGTAATAGTGGCTGTACCTATGGCCGTGTTAGAAGCATTCACGAGGTTTTCAACATATTCTGAATAGCCTTTATAGTTAACGGTGCGCAGACCAAGGGTAAGTCCCAAGTACACGCGGTCGTTAACATTGCCACTGATATTGAAATCGTAGTTGCCGATATAACCTCGTTGTGAGCGGTTGAAATCGTATCCGTTGGCCGCGTCATAACCAAAAAGTGAGGGGGTGTTTTTATCCACAAGGCGTGTGTTCCAATACAGATAATCAAGCTGCCCGTAGTTTCGGGCGATGTTATTGCTAGAATTATCGATGTAGCCATAGTATGTGTCTACGTTCGAACCAGAGCCAGTACCAATGGAATAACCTCCATTCGAAAGCGAGCCACGCATGCCTTTAAGATAAGCTTGCTTGCCAAGCGAGGCATTATTTAGCTGATCGGCAGCTGCAAGGAAGTAGTTAAAGTTGGTTCCTTTGCTGAAGTTGAAAAGCAAAATTAACATAAGATGTTTGGCCTGTGCGCATGGTGCGATAGAAACCAATCTGGTCGAAGCTTAGCTTCGTAGCCGAATGGTCTAGCTTAGCATTAGCGTTGGCTTGCGAAACCACTCCTAAAGAGAAGTTCACTCCCGACTTTCGGAAGAGTCCGATACCAGCAGGGTTGGTCCTAATGGTGAGAGGTCGGCACCCAATGCCTCCATTGCGCCACCCATACCCACGTACCTTGCTGTACCGTTGAGGTCGTTACCCAGCAAGCGGGCATTCTCGTATGTGTCTTGAGCCATTGCGGGGAAAGCCAACAAAGGCCGAACATATCATCAAATATTTTTCTTCATAACTTTCATCTCTATAATCCTGTTTCAATTTCTGTTGTTAATTACTGTCTTTGCTTAGCGTCGGCCACCAAATGTTCCGCCTCTGCTGGGTTGCGAGCCACCGGAATTGCCACCACCGAACGAACCTCCACCGCCGTATGAGCCTCCACCGCCGAACGAACCACCGCGCGAACCGCTGTCGTAGCTGCGAGTGGGCGGGTTGTAGTTGCGGTTATTGTCGTAACTCCGCGAGTTGGAGAAGTCGCCATTGTTGCTGCGTTGGTATCCATCGCCATAACTACGGCCCGACGAACGCGTGCTTCTGCTGCCTTGATAGCGATAGTCGGTGCGGTCTCTTGCTGCTCTCGAGTCCATGCTGCCATGGTTTCGGCTGCCTGCTGCACCACCGCTATACGAATAATAGCCTGGTGTATAGTAGCCACCCCAGCTGTAATAGGGGCTGTAGTAGCCATAGTAGGGACCGTAATAACCACCATAATAATAAGGAGAACGCCAGCCATAACCATAATAGGGATATGCCCAATCGTTATACCAATAAGCATAATGGCCATGCCAACGAGGCCCGTAGCTATAATAGAATGGGTCGTACCAGTCCCAATCCCAGCGCGAATAGCCATAATAAGGTGAGTAACCATAATAGCCAAAGAACCAAGGGTCGTAGAAACGACTCACACGACGACTGTAATAATAGTCGTCCTCGTCGTAATAGTCGCGGTTGTCTCGTCGCGAACGGTCGTTGTAACCACGGTCTCTAGTTGCCATCACGCCTTCAACATCTTCTTCAACGATGATGTTGCCTAGCGAATCGCGACTAATTTTCTGGTAACGACTACCGTTACGCGTGCGACGATTGTACTCGTCTACGTTTCTGTTCGAGCCCGAGTAATACACATCGGCGTCTGTTTCATCCTTGTCTTGGCGTTCTTTGTTAATTCTGTCTGACTTTTTTTGGTACAAAATACACATCGTCTGTCTGGGCCATTGCTGAGAACGACCCAAGAGCCAAGCCGATTGCCAATAATCCTAATCTTTTCATGTCAATGTTCTTTTCTGCCAAAGGCAATTTGTTACTTTGCAAATTTACAAATGATAGTGATGCAAATATAAAGGATTTTCCCTAAGTAAAAGAGGATTTCCTATTTTTTTGTAATTTTTGCGATGGGTCTTGCTTTTGCAAAATGCGGGCTAATCAATGCTGAACAAAGTCACGCAAGCCCATTTGCCGACACAAGAAAAAGGCAAAAATCATTTTAAAAACAAACTTGTTGATATGGAATATCTTAAAAGCGATTTTCACACTGAATGTGGCTGCCAACGATGAACAAAGCAGCTAAAGACCTGCTGGCCGACCTTGCTGCAGCTGCGGGTTTTGAAGCTTTTTGAAGAATCTGAAGAGGGCTTAACGGGATATGTGCAACCCCATTTATTGGATAAAGAAACATTGGATGAGGGCCATCGCCAACTTCCCTATTGTCTCGGCACGAATTGAATATGAGATGGAAGAGGCCGAAAACCGCAACTGGAACGAGGTGGGAAGCCAATGGTTTTGAACCTATTTGTATTGAAAACAAATGCGTTATATACGACGCACGCCATTATTCGCCCGAAGATTTGCCGGCGAACATGAGCTTGCAGGTGGCCATCGAACCACGACAAGCCTTTGGCACGGGCACACACGAGACCACAAGGATGGTTGTGCAACAACTATTGAGCCTACAACTGGCAGGCAAACACCTGCTAGACTGCGGATGCGGAACGGGCATTTTTGGGCATTGTGGCAGCAAAACTTGGCGCTGAAAGTGTGCTGGGTTACGACATCGACGAATGGAGTGTGGACAACAGTCTGCACAATGCTACGCTGAATGGCGTGAAAAAAACATGGTGGTTGTAAAAGGCGATGCCACAGCATTGAACGCCGAAAAGAAATGTTTTGACGTGGTAGTGGCCAATATTAATCGCAATATCCTTTTGGCCGACCTACCTCTTTGGGTAGAAAAAAACAACACCAAAAGGCACTATTGTGCTTAGTGGTTTTTACCAAACAGACACGCCAATACTGGTGGAGGCAGCCAAAAACGTTGGGGTTGGCGCTCACATCTCAAAAAGAACTGGACGGTTGGGCGTGTTTAACGTTTGGTAAGCAGTAACTATAAGTTGCTCGCTTGCAGGCATAGTGGCGTGGCACAGGGCACAAAGCTCTGTGCTGCGTACAACAAATGGTATTATTTCAGCAAATCTTCCATGAAGCTATCTAGGTCTTCATCGAGGTTTTGGAGCAGTTCTCCAGAGATGATTGTGGTGTCATCATCAACGAGATATAGCTCGGCCACATGGTTTTTCTCATCATCTTCAAGCACAAAACTAAAGGGTCTGAGTATGCCCATGCGTTCAACCACAGCATGAAGTTTCCGCAAATTGTTTTGCAAAATGTGCGTAACGCTGTTGTAAAAATGCTCATCTCTGCTTTCAATCCACTGCTCCACCACGCATCGAGTTATCTCCCTTTCATCGTCGTTGAATGCAAGAAGCTCGCCTGAGTCTTGCGAAACCCTAATGTGGATGTCGGTGAGAATGTTGCTGCTGTCCTGGTTTGGAAACTTTTGCGCTATCTTATTGATGACGCGTTCCACCTGCATGATGGTTTGTTCCGTAGCTTTCATAATGCAAATTGTTTTAAAGGTATTGCAAAGATAATAAAAAAACCATTAACGCTTGCATGTTTGTATAAAAAAATGTTTGCCTTTTTTTAGATATTTATTTTTTTCTTGACTACAGTTGTAGGCAATTTATCTTAGCCATGTACTTAACGAGAGATACCAATTAAAATGGGCTTTTATGCCACATATCAAGGCGTTGCATGCGTATTGCATAACACATCAACATCAACAAAAAAAGACTTTTACAATGGTGCTATATCATTTTGAAAGGCGTCCATAAGACAAACTAGAGATAAGGTTATACACCGCAACAAACCGAATATTTTTGACTTTTCGTAAAATAAAAACAACTATAACAGCGTTGTTTAATCATAACCTAAAAATGCCTAACCATGAGCTTTATCACTACTATGACCTTGAGAAAGGCGGGCCGACTGAACGAAGCCTTGCTGCAAGCCAACGAAGATTGGCAGCAAGAAAAACTTTTCATTCGTGCATAGCCATGTTTTGGGTGCAGAAAGACATCTGCGAATGTCTTATCAAAGCGCAAAAGATTGGACGAGGCCAATGAGCGAATTGGCTTCCTTGAGGTGCTGTTACCACTGATGAACGACACGGAAGGCATTGCTGCTAGAGCCATTGCCAAACTCAAAGAGCATGCTTTACCCTTTTATCCGCAGATAAAACGCATCGAACGAATGTGTAAAGATGGTTGCGAAAAGGCGGCTTACGAGACGTTGCTGCCGTTCCTTGATTATAATTTACCTTTGCCTTTGCACGAAAGAGTGGGATGGGTGGTGTATAAATACCTTAAACGGATGCTCGCCGAATGCCAATCGGCCCAGGCTAGATGGGCCTTGTTTAATTATATCAAACTGAATAATCCACGCCCTTCGCTACTGCATTCGCAAATGTTATTGATGGCTTTGAGTGTAAAAGAACGGTTTGCCGACTTCAATTTGCTTAAATTCATCTTTGTATGGGATGTAAACTCCTTTTTCGGAAGCCGACTTTCTACCTACGCAACACGAAGAACAAACATTCCGACCTTTAACAGAAAGGGTTATTGAACAGTGCTTTTAGCTTGGGCTATGCCCTACAAGAGGTGTGCGATATTTTTCTTACCCAACCCCCACTTCACCGAACAACAGTTGGGAAAAATTGTTTGCGAGAAGTTGGTTTTTCAGCATATACAACTTGCAGAAACAAGACGAAAAAGGCGGCTATAACCCTTGCCATGCGCTATGCGCAGGCTGTAAATGGCGGTAATATGATAAACGAATACCATTCTAAAATTCTCACTTTCTATCTACATCACCTACCACAACAACACCCACGCCTTCTATTCACCTTTATAAGGGCATGGGGAATGGGTAATTTTAGCGACGACGATTGGCACAGAAGCATCAAAGAGGGGCATCGATGCCCCTGCCTTGGTGGAACGTGTACTGGTGGCGATACTATCGGCGTGCAACGAAACCGAACTGATTAAACTCCATGCTTGTACGCCCGAAATACTTAAAAGAGCGCTTATCGACTTCAACGACAATGAGCGTTTGATGCGTTTGTGGGTAAAAACCAAACTAGCAGCATGTAAAAATGAGGAGGCTTTGGATGTGCTTCGCCATCTGATTCGCAAGCAACAACGCTTTTATCTTTGGAAAGAATTAGCCGATATCACTCCCGATAAAGAGCTAAAGCTGTCGGCTTTATGTAAAAGCCATCCTGCTTCAACCACGCGATAAGTTTTTGGGTAAGGTACATTTCATGTTGGGAACACTACTTAAGGAACTGGGCATGTTGGCCGAAGCGCAAGCGCAAGTTAATGCCTTTGCCGAGACATATCGAAGAAATCATTGGACGCCTACACCCGAAATGCAAGCCTTGGCCAACGAAATGCCACCTAACACAGTGGCTTGTGCCGACATGTGGGCATTTTACAATGCGCATTTGCAGGCTGCTAACAACTTTTTATATCCTCCTTGCACAGAGACAAACAAGCATTAAGCACCTTAATCTACACCTTATAATATATAGGCATGCACGTTATACAACTATTATTTATATGTAATATTCGGCAGCATCAACCATTCCAGCACGCAAAGCATACTTTGTGGCTTCGTGAATGTTGTTTACCTTTATCTTCCTAAAGATGTTTTTTTGCGATGTGTGTTTATGGTGTGGAAGCTAGAAAAAAACGTTTCTCGGCAATCTCCTTGGTGGTAAATCCCAGAGCGATGTCGCGCAATATCTCTGTTTCGGTTTTGGTTAGTTTGATTTGTTCTTCCTCTTGCTGGGGGTCTATCACCAACTGTTCAAGAGCAGCTTGGAGGTATTGTTCACCTTTAAAAGCAGCTTTGAGGGCTTGTTCGAGTTGAGTTAGCGTGGCATCTTTAAGAATAAGGCCAAAGCGCGAAGTGCTAGCCATAGCCCTTCTAACAAAAATCGGCTGTTAGTTCTTCACTAAAGAAGAGCCATTGCGCATGTTTAAAACGCTGTTGCCACACTAGCAACTCATCGAAACTGTTGAAGTTGAACAAAGTGTAGTCTATCACCACCACCGCTCCACGCTCTTTTTCGAGAGCATTGGCAAGTTCGGCTTTGTCTTTAGTAAGCGCAACATCTTCGATGTGCATTTTTTTCTGCAAAGCCATAGCAAACCAGCTCTGGTGATATCTTGGTTATCGGCAAGTATAAGCATATGTACGAAGATGGGCAGTGTGGGTGTGGGAGTACAAAAACAAACGAGGGACAAGCCTTATCATGGCATGTCCCTCGTTATTGTTTGTTAAGCGCAGTGCTTTATGCTTCAGCAGGTGCTTCAGCAGCCTCTTGAGCAGGGAGCTTCAGCAGCTGTTTCAACCTCAGCATTAGCAGCTTCGGCTTCAGCTTTAGCAGCAGCTTCAGCAGCTTTCTTCTCGTTAACTTTCTTAGCGATAGCAGCGTTGATGCTCTTTTCTGCTTCCAACTTCTTAGCTTCGAGGTCTTTTTCTTACCTTAGCGTCGTTGGTGCGGATAGCTTCGTTGCCCTTGTTCTTCTCTTCTTTCCAAGCGTCGAACTTCTTTTTGAGCAGCTGCCTCATCAAAAGCGCCTTTCTTAACGCCACCACGTAAGTGCTTCATCAAGTAAACGCCTTCGCCCTTAAGGATGTTGCGAACAGTGTCGGTAGGTTGTGCACCGCACTCAACCCAATGCAGGGCGCGTTCGAAATTCAAATCTACGGTAGCGGGATTGGTGTTAGGATTGTACGTACCAATCTTCTCAGTAAATTTACCATCACGTGGTGCTCTTGCGTCAGCGATAACGATGCCATAGAAAGCATAACCTTTACGGCCGCCGCGTTGTAATCTGATTTTTTTGTTGCCATTGTGCAATTAAATAATGTAATTAGGTTTGAATTTTATGCCATCAACTCGTGATAGCGGATGCAAAGGTACGCATATTTTTTTCTGATAACGAGTCACACGAAGCGTGTTTTTAGTTAATGCTTGGCAAAAAGCGTTGCTATCGTTGGTTTAACGACTACAATCATACGTTATAAAAAAACACAGATTAACACCCAACGAACCCTTTCTTGCAATTTTTTTCGTAACTTTGCACATTATCACGCAAAATAAATACATGAAACAAATACTTATAACTTTGGCTGTTTCTCTTGTGGCCTTTGCGGCTTGCACCAGCAAAAAGGGCGACACGGCAAAGGTCGACGGACTAACTTTCGATAGTATTGTGGTTGATACCACAGTGGCTTTAAAGCGAAACAAAGCTCGCACCTACATGCCAAATATCGCTTAATCTGCAATACGCTAAAAAACAACGCCGAAAAAGATTAACAATGCGCTGCTGCATGCGGGTATATTGATGCCCGATTATCTGGGACTTACCAATCAAAAGTTTAACATGAAGCAGGCTGTTGACTCGTTTGCACAAAGAATGCTCCGCGACTATAAGACTGAATATGGCGTGCTTTATCGTCAGGATAAAGAGCATTACGAATCGTATAACTACAAATATAAGGTGAAAACCTCTACCCGAAACAGCGCAGACAACATCGTTGTGTACACAGCCAAAGTTTATATTTTTCGGTGGAGGCGCGCACGGAATTAACCAAACTTTGGTGCGCAACATCGACATTAAAACAGGAACGGTGCTGCAACTGCAAGATGTTTTTGTGCCTGGATACGAACTAACACTCAAGGAAATGCTGGTAGACAAACTGGCCGAGCACTTTGGTGTAGACGGACTTGAGGGTTTAATCAAAAAGGATGTGTTTGCCGATGCGCACGTATATGTGCCCGATAATTTCGCTATCGATGACGATGGTTTTCACCTTTATATATTGTGAAGACGAAATTGCACCGCACGCCTTGGGTGAAATTAGCGTGAACCTCACCCGCAGCGAACTAAGCAAGATATTGAAATAAACGGCACACTTCATCGCAAGCTGAGACTTAGTGGTTGAGGCAGAAACTGCCATATTGCCTTTAACACGGCGCTAAACCATCGCAACAACTGATAAAACAATGAACGAGATACGTAAATATTTTTACCGAACTCACAACTGAACAAACGCAACAGCTAACCAAGTTGGGTGAACTTTACCGCACTTGGAACGAACGTATTAACGTGGTTTCGCGCAAAGACATCGACAACCTGTACCTGCATCACGTGCTTCACTCGCTGGCTATTGCCAAATATGTGCAGTTTAAGCCTCAAACGCGAGTACTAGACTTTGGCACAGGCGGCGGTTTCCCAGGCATTCCACTAGCCATTATCTTCCCCAATGCAGCTTTAAACTCATTGATCGCACGGCAAAAAAATACGCGTTACGCAAGAAATTGCTACTGCTGTTGGCCTAACCAACGTAAAGGTCGAACAAAAAAAGCAGGCGAAGAGGAACAAGAACTCTACGATTTCGTGGTGAGTAGGGGCCGTAATGCCTTTACCCGACCTCATGAAAATCGTGAAAAACATTGCTCGCGAACAACGTAATGCCCTCCCCAACGGACTAATTTGCCTCAAAGGGGAAATCTTGAGGGAGAAACGCTCGCAGTGAAAAAGATTGTCGACATCACTCCAATTAGGAATTGGTTTGAAGAGGCATGGTTCGACGAGAAAAAAATGTGGTGTATGTACCCATGTAGAGGGTATGCACCAGATATAAAAATGTGCACAAATTGATTAGTGGCTTAGCCCTAAAATCCAGCTGCACACACCATATATATTAAGCAAAACAGTTTAGAACAATGCTGAATATTCATCATATTGTGTGCAACATGTTGCAGGAAAACTGCTATGTTGTATCCGACGAAACAAAAGAATGCGTAATCATTGATTGTGGCGTGTTTTTCGATAAAGATAAAGAGGCCCTCAAAAAGTATATCACCGACAACCAATTGAAGCCCTCCCGACTGCTGGCTACACATGGCCATGTAGACCATAACCTGGGTAATGCTTTTGTATACGATACTTATGGCCTACAACCAGAGGTGCACGAAGACGATAGCCAACTGCTCGAACATCTACCCGAGCAAGCTGCTTACCTGCTTAACATGCCCTTGGAAGAGCAACAACCGCCCCTTGCACCCTGCCTTACCGAGGCTCACACCATTCAATGGGGCAATCATTGCTTTACCATTATCCACACACCGGGCCACACCGAGGGCAGTTGTGTATTCTATTGTGCCGAAGAAGGGATTGCCTTTACTGGCGATACACTGTTCAGAGGTTCGGTAGGAAGGGTCGACCTCCCTGGTGGAAGCATGTTTAAAATGATGCAAAGCATACGCCATTTGTCGCAATTGCCCGACACCACACGCGTATTTTCTGGGCATGGACCAGAAACAACCATTGGTTACGAGCTGGCACACAATCCTTATTTAGATAGATAAGGGTAACTAGAAATACTAGAAACATCAGGAATACTAAAACTCTAGGAAAACAATAAACACCTAGACGAACGTAGCTGGACCTAGTAAATCCTAGAAAAGTATAGTACACTGGAGCAACTAAAAAGACTCATGCTTAAGCAAGACACAGAGAAGATAATATTAGGGCATCGACCCTGGCACCACATTGATGGGCTATGGCGTCATCCGCGTGATTGGAAACAAAGCGCAGATGGTGGCCATGGGCGTTATCGACCTGCGCAAAATGCCCGACCCCTATTTGCGTCTAGGGCATATCTTTGAACGTGTCGCGGGCATCATCGAGGCGTATTTGCCCGACGAAATGGCCATCGAAGCACCATTCTTTGGTAAAAACGTGCAGTCAATGTTGAAACTTGGCCGAGCGCAAGGCGTTGCCATTGCAGCCGCCATCCATCGAGACATACCCATACACGAGTATGCACCGCTAAAAAATAAAAAAATGGCCATCACGGGTCAGGACAAGCTTCTAAAGAGCAAGTCGCGGGCATGTTGAAGCGTATGCTGAAACTAAGCGATGAAGACATGCCTAAGTTTATGGATGCCACTGATGCGCTTGGGGCTGCTTATTGTCACTTTTTACAGATGGGAAGACCCGAAACCGACACCAAATACAAAGGTTGGAAGGATTTTGTAAGCCGCAACCAAAACCGAGTTGCTGGCAAATAAGCCCAACACAGCCTCCTTACGCTCTACGAATGGGCTAAGCACTCGGCTTAAAAAGCAATATAAGGCTCTGCAAACAACAACAAAAAGCAGGTATAACAACAATAGAGAATAATAAACGCAATAGATTAGAAGTATAAAAAAATGAAAGTAAGAGCAATGAAAAAAAGATTTTTGATTTTTGGCGCTGATGGCATGTACAACATGCTTCACGGCGCAAGCACAAGAAGTGTATAAGCGCATATTGATGGTGTCGAAACAAACGGCTGCCGACAAGGTAAGAGCATTGACGTGCGCAAAGTGGCTACATTTAAGGTAGACGAACTGAACTATATGGCAATGAAGTCGAAAGAACTCATGCCCGATAGCACCGTGCGTATGCTCGACACACAGGCTTATGCCATGCACGAGTTCATCAACCTCTTCTTTAAACGCTTGTCTGAAGCGAAGAAAAACGCAAAAAAAGAATTGATTATGGCCCGCTTTAAAAATGCGTCTATCAACAACAGTCGCTTTAACGACATGGACAAAGAGTTAGTGTTGAGTTATTACGACAACAGCAACTACATGACGCAATTTTCTTTAGATACCGATTGGGTTAAGGCTTTGGCCGAAATTCGCAACAAGCGTTAGGGCGCTTAACGCATCATTCAAACGCTAGCTCTAACCTTACTACACGCTGTATGTTATAGCGGTGAGTGGATTAAGCATATAAAAAGACAGGGATAACAGTCTACATTGTTGTCCCTGTCTTTTTTATTTACCCACTTAAACCCTCATCGGTAGTTAAACTGGTTATCACTTGTTATTTGTTGTTATCCTTGCTTCTACTCCATCTTTCATTGACTTGCTGAGCAAATAAATCGTATTAGGCTTTTGCATAGCAAGTAGAGAGCAGTGTAGACAGCTGGTAAGCAGCCTGCAAACAAACAAAAGATTAACAGCAACACCATAAAAAAACCACTTAAACGCTTTGCTCGCACTATGTTTTTACACCTTTATCATTCTACACACACGCGCGATTAACGATGCGAAAGAAACTATATTTTACGCAATTGCCATCCGGCGTCATTCTAATATTGTAAAAATAAACGCACCAAAAATTTAACATTATGAGTGCCCTTTTTTTGCTCTTCAATTGCCCATCGCTTGCAAATATTCAATTCTCGCGAGGGTTTATTTTTGATGTAAAGCAACACAAAGTTTGGATACGCTAAGCAGATTGTTTTTCTTTACAAAAACAGCGATTTATACCAAAAAAACAAGCCTTTTTATACTAATATTTAATGCAAAAAGTACCAAAAACGCACTGCGTTTTGCTGCTAAACGCACTGCGTTTTGGTGCTAAATGCAGTGCATTTTTGGTGCTAAATGCAGTGTGTTTTGGTGCTAAATGCAAGGTAAAACGATGCTAAACGCAGTCTTTTCGCTTGCTCAAATCTTTACATAACTCAAGGAAGAGGCTTGTTTTATAAGTAAAATTGAACAAAGAATATGAGTTTTTACCCATAAAAAACGGTTTCTTGGACGGTGAAAAACTTCGACTAAAACGCGAAATAGAATGGCAAAAAGCCACAAATTGCAGCAATTGGGGTAAAAACCAATGTAAAATAAAACGAGAAAGGGCAAAAATGGGGCAAAAAGCGTGCTTTTTGGCATTTGTTTTCGCTAGAAGGGCTCGTCTCAAGAGGTATGTTTTGTAAAGTTTCATTACCAGTTTAACATTTCCAAATCTAGTAGTTTAGCTTCCTGCAGGATGAAAATGCGGATAACAATAATCTAACCAATCCATTTAAACCCAATCGGTAGTTAGACCGCTAACCACCTATTTCATGTTGTTTTTCATTGCTTCTAATTCCATCTATGGTTTGTTTGTCGGGCATCTGCCTGTATTTAGGGTAATTCAGTTAATTCCCTCTTAGGAATCTCTGGAGACTGTCAAATGCCAGATTCTTTTCTTGAAAAGCGTCTTTGGAAGAGTACTTGATGTGCTTTGCGCGCAAAAACTCCCAAATGTCGAGCCGTATGGACACACCTGTCCCTTCCATACCTGTCTATGGATGGATATAAAAATCACCTCATTTTTATCAAGCCACCTTCTTCATGTCCCTGGCCATCTGCCTTGCGGCAAGGACGGCGGCATTTGCCGTATGGATTCCGAAGAAGAGCAGCAATGTTTCGCTGAACATGTTGCGTGCCTTGATGCGCCCAACGGCATAGTGCTGTTTCTGGTTCCCGAAGCTGCCCTCCATTACCGTGGCCCTGAGGGTCCCGATAATCCTCCTCGCCTTCTTGAGGCATCCGGCTTCTTCTTTGGGTCTTGGGCCTTTTCTGACGAAACAGGTCGTTATGCCTCTCTCCGTACACATGGTGCGGTTGGCGTTGTTGGCGTATATGGAGTCGGCACCAACACGTTTGACTTTGACCCCCGTCAGCGATTCCTGATATTCAATGCACTGCTTAAGGCGAGATGCCCTCGTTGAAGGCCTCGAAGGGTGGTGTTCCTGAGATGATATGCCGTCAATCTGTATGTTGTTGACCTTTTGCCCCAAACTCCACGCGCTTGTTTTCCTTGCCCCTGACGATGGGACGGAGGTACGGGCGGTCGATGCTCACGATGCGATGTCTGACCTCCTTGCCTGCGAACAGGTCTGACTGTTGGAGGCATACCTCACGCACGGCGCACAGTCGCTTTTTCTTGTTCTGCCGACAGGCTGATGCAGGGGCCGTACAACTTGCGAAGGCCGTTCCATTGGAAGCGGAGCTTGGCAAGAAGTTTCAGGAGCCTTCTCCTGAGCCTGCGCGTGGCCGAGCCGGTGTGCTTGCGTTGCTTGGCGTATGCAAGCGTGGCCTTAGCAACATCATTGTACTTGTTTCTCGGAACGCGTTCCGACAACCGCCTGCTCTGGCAAACGAGCAGGTCGTGAAAGCCATCGACAGCACTCCCAAAAGCAGTTTGACGTCTGTAGGGAAACGCAGGTGGCTCTCATAGCAGGTCGCATCCGTCAGGCACAGGGTCCTTGTCCTTGAGGGTCGCCTTCCCACCGGGCGTACAATATGCGTTGAAGGCTGTCTATGTCGAGGTGCCTGGCAAGACGGTTGCGTATGGCGCCTACAATCTTCCCGTCCTTGATGGGATTGGCAGGGGTCTATCAGCACACCGCAGAACATCTGCATGTGGATGCTTCCGTTGAGCAGCTCTATCAGGCCGTCGTCCGACAGGCCCGTGTATGCCTTGAGGAACATAAGGGCGATTTCCCCTTCTGCCGAAAAAGAGGCTTTTTCCCACGCCTACGCTTATGGGTGTGGGTTGCCAACTCTGCTGCCAACTCCTTAAGTGGGAGCTGGGCACGGATGCGCCCAAGTTCGCTTTTTGCAAAGCTATCGCGATAATGTTGTAAAAAAATCGAACTCTGTAAAGGGCAAAGTTTGTGTTATGTCAGAAATTTTTTTCGTAACTTCACAGCAGATAATTTTATAATTTTCCCCGATTCTGCCCGTGATGGGTCGTTCGGGGGTTTTTATCAAAGGTACAAATAATATATTACAGTGACAAACAATTAGTTAGATATTTACTGAATATCCCTATTTAGCTCACTTCGCCTTTAGAAAAAGACAGACCATTGGTTAAACCCAAATCAGTCATTAGAGCCTAAACAGATGTTGTTTTATTGTCGAATAGATTGCCTTTTTTTGTAAAGCAGGCGTAGCGGGCTACGTTAAGGTGCAAGACAGACAAGATGCCGACAAGAAAAATAAAAGATGTTAGGAAACAACATAAAAAACAAGAACTATGGAAACATTGTGGTTTATTAACCGATTGGGGTTCAACAACACAAAAATCTAAATGCACTAACAACAGGTTTTGAAAAAAATGCCGCATGCAATACAAGCACGCGGCATTTTAATGAGCATTTTTTTAAGAATAATCTTTGGCTTTTAAACAGTTCAACAGCTTAACTATTTGCCTCTTGGGCCAAGTAAACTTGTCTGTATGTTAAGCCATCAGTTTAATATTCCAATATCGTTGTTTCGTTGAGTTCAGGGTCGAACACCTTTTCTCTCACCTTAAACACTTGCCATTCGGCCATTGCCACCCAATTAGAATTAGAGGTAGACGATTTAATTTTTAAACCAAACATAGCGGAAAGGCGTGTCGCTCTTGATGGTGCGAGCCGATTCGTACACAGCCTTCTTATCACCAGGCAAGCTAGCAAAGGTAGCCACCTTGCGTGTTCCTGTTTCGTTGGTGTAATAGTCGCTTGTGTTTTCGAAGGTGTTGCTCACCAAAACATCCATTTCCTTGGGGTTGTCTTTGTTGTTGTTGTCGCGGCATACATAGCGGAATTGCAATGCAGTGCGTTCTTGTCCCAAGTCGAACACGATGTAATGAGGGAAAGGTTTGGGTGCACTCCAACTCATATGGAAGAACGTATTCTCCTTTCCATCAATCAAAGCAGACAATGGTCCCTCGCTTGATTCAGGGTCATCGGTCCACACGCGGTTGATATCAAACTCAATAGGGTCTTTATACGTCTCGTAAACCGTTTTCAATGCGGCACCAGCTTGCGCGGTAATCTTCGTTACTTCGCCAGTAGCACCCGTCTCGCTAACAGGGTTGTAGCGAGTATTCAATCTCGCCATAGCGTGCCAACAGGTTATCTATCTTAATAGAATCTGCATAAGCACTAGCCAAACGCAAACGTGGTTTGTCTTCACCTGGCACTTGATAAGTAACCTTAATGTACTTATATGTTGGCTCAGCAGGTTTTGTTCAATCTGATGATGATGGCGCCCGGAACCTTGTCGTAGGTAATTGCATTAGCGGCAAGTGGCGCAGGTGCTGGTCCGTTGTCGTCGTTGCTACACGAGAAGAACGAGCCAATCGCGCACAAACAAACGATAGATAATATTATTTTTTTCATTTTGTTGAATATTAAAAAGTGGATGTTACCTATGGTCACCGGTATATCCGGGGGTTGTTCACAAGGTGTGGATTCTTGTTGATATCATCAATGGGTATGGGCAATAGATATTGCGTGGGCGCTTCAAACTTACGTTCGTATTGAATTTCGTGCAGCTCAGCAAACTCTGTCATATTGGTTGCATTGATGTTCAAACCTTTGGCTTTAGTTCCAAAAATATTGCTCAGCAAGCATCCAGCGACGCATATCCCAGAAGTTTTGACATTCCAAATAGAATTCTGCCATACGCTCTTGACGAACAATTTGGCGCAACTTAGCTTGGTCGAGTGTAGCGCCCACACGTGCCCACGATGTTTCAACATCGGGTATTCCAGCTCTTTGACGCACCTTATTCAGGTAGGTTTTAGCTGTTGTAAGGTCGCCTGTCTCCACACAAGCCTCAGCATAAGCCAGGTAAAGGTCGGCCAAACGGATAACGGGGAAGGGCATCCACTCGCGCGAACCGCCACCACGAGCAGAGACAGCCGTATTGGGGCTAACAAACTTCTTATTGAGATAGCCACCAGGTGAATAGTTACCCGTACGCTTTACTGTAGGCGTACCCAAGCTACAGTTACCACCAAGCACGAAATCACAAACCAAACGTGTGTCTGAAGTGTTCTTTTGTCCATTGCTCATGGTGTAAGCAGGGTTGGAAGGGTCGTTTTGCACTTCGTAATATCCACCTTGGAAAGCAATCCACGCATAGTAACGTGGCTCGCGATCGAGGTTAAAGGCGATGGTTTGCTTACCCAACTGGCCTTGGTCTTGGTGAGCAGAGTCGATAGCAACGATTTGCAACTTATCTACATTCTTATATTCGGGGTCTTCATCCCATGGCAATCCGTTCTTGGTATAGAAGCGATTAAGCATTGCCCATGTAGGACATACACCATTCCAAGCCCAACCAGAGGCACTGAAAGGCAGCGATTTGCTAAGCACACCATACCATCCTTCACCACGACTTTCTGCTAAGAGTACCTCGGGGTTAACCTCTTGATAATCTAAAGTCATTAAACGCAAGCAGCGAACGGGTCCAGCAGCGGGGTATTGGTTTTTACCAGCTTCGCCAATAAATCGGTCTTGCTTGTTATAGAGATGATAACCATTTTGTTCAGCAATGTCGATGGCTTCTTTAATCGCTTCGCGAGCCTTCACCCACTTGTTTGCATCGTACGCAGTGGGCATCAATTGCGTGCCATTGTCTGGGTCGCGCAAGTTCTTAAACAGTTCGGGAGCGCGCTCGTTAAAGAGGGGCGAAGCAGCATAGAGCAGCATTTTTGCTTTTACAGCCTTTGCAGCCACGCTTGTTGCAAGGCCATATTGTATTTGGTCGCGTCTCTCAGGAAGGTCGGCAGCAGCTGCATCCAGTTTGTCGCAAATCCATTGTACACACTCATCATAAGGAGCGCGATGTGCATAGCTGTCTACTGTAGTATTGATGTCTGGAGTTTCCTTAATCAAAATGATAGGACCATAACAGCGAGCAAGCAGATAATGATAGTAAGCGATAAGGAATTGGGCTTGTGCCTTATAGTCAATCTTCTTATCCTCATCAAGGTCTGGTGTCTTATCTACTGCTTCCAAGAACATGTAGCACTGTCTTAGACCTTGGAAAAAGGTGTTCCAATAGGAGATAACAGGAGAAGCAGCCGTGTAATTGCCTTTAGGGAAAGCCGAAAACGTTTCGTGTTCGAATGCCGTAACCACTTCATCGCCAGTAAAAAAGTCTAGCGAAGATTGAGCGATATTACACTGCGGCAAATACGAGTAGCATGAATAAAGATAGTCTTCAGTTTTTTTCCTTATCCGAATAGGTGTCTTCTTTCGTTGCATTTTTCATCTGGAACGATGTCCAAGAAGTTGCACGATGCCAACGAGAACGTCACCGCGGCGGCAATGAAAATTCTATATATTGATTTCATCTTATTGTTCAGTTATTGATTATTTAAATGTTAGCTGCAAGCCAATATTGAAAGTTCTTTGCAGCGGATAGCTCATACCAGCACCATCACCCATTTCGGGATCCCACAATTTGAATGCAGAGAAGGTGGCAAGGTTGGTTGCGCTGGCGTAAACACGGCCAAACTTAAACTTATAACCCACCTCAAGGCTCTTCAAACGAAGGAATGCCGCGTTGCGCAACCAATAGGTTGATTCCTGCATATTGTTGCGGTTGTTATACTTAGTTAGGCGTGGATAACGTGCATTGGGGTTCTGATTGTCTTTTCCCCAATAGTCGTCAGCAATCCATTGCAGCACATTCTTCTTGCTTTGTGTACCAAATGGCTCAAAATCTTTCATCATCAAAGCTTACGTTAGCTTGTCCTTGGAAGAAGAAAGAAATCCCATTTCTTATAGGGAGATAGAAGGACCGAAGCCGTAAATGATTTCGGGCACGTGGGGATAGCCCAATTGTACACGGTCGTTAGCGTCAATCTTGTTGTCGTACTCACCATTTTGGTCGGGTTGGTCAACATATTTCACATCACCAGGAGCAATGGCAATGTTGCCAATTGTTGATTTAGCGCTATTGGCAATGTCGGCATCGTCGATGTAAAGCCCATTAGCCACTCGCAAATAGGTATTTAGGCTTCTGCCAACTTGCCTCAGAGCAGGCCGCGTGTCGGCTGCTTCATCATATTCAATCACCTTGTTGCGTGCGAAAGTAAATGTTCCGCGGAACTCAACAGAAAGGTCTTTGGTGATATTCTTGCCATAATCGGCAGCCAAGTCAATACCCCAGTTCTTTACTTTGGCCAAGTTGCCATAGATTACGGTAGATGCGGTACCGAAATAGTTAGGTATCGAACCCTTCTGTTGGAAGATGTTGCTACGTATTTCGCGGAAGGCATCAACGGTAAGTTTAATATCCATCACGTTCAAATCGAAGCCCACATTGAGTTTATGGCCCACTTCCCAAGTTAGGGTTGTTGTTTTCAAAAACGCTTGAATACAGGACCGCTTACGTTCTCTAGTCTGACTTCCATAACCCGAAGTAAAAACCTTCTGTTTTGCCTAATTCAACAATCGCTTGATAAGCAAAACGCTGATCTTTTACTTGGTCGTTACCAACCAAACCATAAGAAGCACGCAGTTTCAATTGCTTAACGGTGTTCTTAAGTGGTTCGAAGAAAGGTTCTTCGCTAACATTCCATCCCAAAGAGATAGATGGGAAGAAGCCCCAACGATGCCCCTTAGCAAAACTTTCTGAACCATTGTAACCGGCATTCACTTCCACCATGTAACGATACTTATAATCGTAAGAAAGACGTGCAGCCAAACCCATACGTCTCTTTGGGAGTGAAGACAAGAGGTCAGAGTTAACATTCAAAATTATATTCGTCGATATTAAACAACAACATACCGCTTAAAGTATGGTCACCAAAGGCGCGATTATAATCCAAGTAGGTTTGAAAAATAATACCTTCTATCACCTTTTGTATAGAAATGGTTTTCCAAGATATACTTCTCTGGGTCTGCAATAGGCTTCGTTGTAAAATCATATCCACCGTCAGCCGATGGGTTAGCTGCATAATCGGTAAGCTGATAGCGATTATACCTCTGCACCCTATACTTATTGTTTAGTGTCAAGTTCTTGAAAGAGAACAAGGTCTTAAACGACAAGCCTTTGGTAATAAAGTCGAGTTTTTGGTCGAAATTGATGTTTGCTACCACCGTGCTTGAGAAGTCATCACGATAACCTGCGCTAGCTTCGGCCACGGGGTTAACGGGGTTATAGTTTCCTGCCAACAAGCCTCCCCAGCGATACCACTCTTCACCTTGCTTGGGATAGGTAATGGGGAAGTCAACGGGGTTGGTTCCCATAATGGCTTTGAATACATCTTCTATACCGTCACCTTTTTTTGTTGTAAGCATACCATGCATATTGGTAAGTTGCACATTGAGGGTGAAGCGACAGCTTAGAGTTCTTAGAGATGTTGAAATCTACGTTGTTTTGGAAAGCATACTTCATGTAGCTGGTAGCATTGTCGTAAGAGAAATACTTACTAGACACGTCTTTCAGCATGCTGGTTTCGTGGCTTGCATTGATGTTCATGAAGTAAGTAATCTTCGATGTACCACCACGAACATTGAAATTGGCACGTTGGTTCCAAGTAGCACTCTTGAAAAGCTCGTTATACCAGTCAACGTTGGGATATACATAGGGGTTAAGTCCTTGCATTGTTCCGTTGATTTTATCGTCCGAATAAAGCAAGTCGCCCGACATTTGATTTCTTACAGCCTCGTTGTACATGCGCATAAAGGTAACACCGTCAACAGTTTTTGGCACCTTAGTGGGTGTGTTCACCCAGCTTTCTACGCGCACACCGATAACAGGGCGGTCGAGGTCGGCTCCCGATTTGGTTTTGATGATAAGCACACCATTGGCACCACGCGTACCATACATGGCCGTAGCAGTAGCATCTTTCAACACAGAAAAGCTCTCAATGATTTCTGGGTCGATGGCATTCAGGTCGCCTTGAGAAATCTCAACACCATCCATTACGATGAGCGGAGACGTTGCACCACTCATAGTAGAGACACCACGCACAAAGAAATTAGCGCCATTGTTGCCAGGTTCGCCACTACGCTGATAGGCAATAACACCCGACAGTCTACCCGCAAAGGCAGTAGAAAGACTTGTTGCAGGCACTTTCAGGTCGGTTGGTCTAACTGTTTGGATAGAACCAGTAACGGTTTCTTTCTTCTGAGCCGTACCGAAAGCCGTAATAACAGCGCCTTCCAGCATCTGAGCTTGGTCAGAAAGCGTAATGGTTAACACCTTTACATCGGTAACTTTGATTTTCTTACTGGTGTATCCCAAGTAAGAAACCTCAAGCGTTGCACCCTTTGACGCACGGATTTCAAAGCGTCCATCAACATCGGTGGTAGTTCCATCGTTTGTACCAGCCACTTTAATAGTGGCTCCCACTAGCGGTTCGCCGGTGTTTGAGTCGGTTACTACACCCACGATTTTTGGTGAAGAACTGTTTTGAGCAGGCAAAACTGATGCCGTCAATCCGTTAGGAGCGGCAGCAACACTAGCCAAAGGCATACCAAGCGGCCATGCGCTGGCATAAGCTTTAGCCTGCAAAGATGGGGCGAGCATTAGCAAAGCCGCTCCCGACACAGTACAACACAACTTCTTAGTCAAGGTTGTTTGTGATTGCATAATGTGGTTTTAGTTTATGATTGTAACTTTTTAAAAATGATTTGTCTAATCTTGTAGCCATTTATTTCAAGGCAGGGCGCAAATAATTTCCTATTGTCATCTAGTAGAGAATTGCCCTGCAAAAAGTAATTAAAATTCTTATTCTATCCGATGTTTTTATTAATTAATTTATTATTAAACCGTTAATTTTAGTTAATCAACTCTAACGAAAAGCACTCCTTTTAAACAGATACTACAACTAAACAAATGAAAATCAAGACCCTAATACATAAATCTTATCCAACCAAAGGCAAACTAAAAAACATACTTGCGCGTTAGAAATACTATCGAACTTAAAAAGCTGTTCGCAAAACCCAATCATCAAAAAGACGCTTGTTTAGCATCTAACCTTTACAATTTTTTTCACCAGCTTTATTCTTCAACATCAGCCATCCTCTGTTTTCCCTTTCTTTTCCATCTTTGCCCTTCACTTTATTCCCTTATTTACGCAATCACACCAGCCTCAACACCGCTCACGTATTGTCCACATCTGCTAATCGCTCTATATATTATAATGTGTAGTACAAACAACACGCTCCATCTCCTACCCTAATCATGAGCGTAAACACAAAAAAACAGCCATAATAGTGTTAAAGAAAACAAAAATAAGCGTGATTTAAAAATAAATACTTTATATTTGCATCTATCTAACAACCACTTGCCTACAAGGCATAAATATAAGTCTTAAATATAAACACTAAACTAAATAGGGATATTCAGTAAATATCTAACTAATTGTTTGTCAGTGCAATATATTATTTGTACCTTTACATAAAAAAACCCCCGAACGACCCATCACGGGCAGAATCGGGGAAATTCATAAAATTAACTGCTGTGAAGTTACGAAAAATTTCTGACATAACACCAACTTTGCCCTTTACAGAGTTCGATTTTTTTACAACATTATCGCGATAGCTTTGCAAAAAAAGCGAACTTGGACGCATCCGTGCCCAACTCCCACTTAAGGAGTTGGCAGCAGAGTTGGCAACCCGCACCCATAAGTGTAGGCGTGGGAAAAAGCCTCTTTTTTCGGCAGAAGGAGAAATCGCCCTTATGTTCCTCAAGGCATACACGGGCCTGTCGGACGACGGCCTGATAGAGCTGCTCAACGGAAGCATCCACATGCAGATGTTCTGCGGTGTGCTGATAGACCCTGCCAATCCCATCAAGGACGGGAAGATAGTAAGTGCCATACGCAACCGTCTTGCCAGGCACCTCGACATAGACAGCCTTCAACGCATATTGTACGCCCGGTGGGAAGGCGACCTCAAGGACAAGGACCTGTGCCTGACGGATGCGACCTGCTATGAGAGCCACCTGCGTTTCCCTACAGACGTCAAACTGCTTTGGGAGTGTTGCCGATGGCTTCACGACCTGCTCGTTTGCCAGAGCAGGCGGTTGTCGGAACGCGTTCCGAGAAACAAGTACAATGATGTTGCCAAGGCCACGCTTGCATACGCCAAGCAGCGCAAGCACACCGGCTCGGCCACGCGCAGGCTCAGGAGAAGGCTCCTGAAACTTCTTGCCAAGCTCCGCTTCCAATGGAACGGCCTTCGCAAGTTGTACGGCCCCTGCATCAGCCTGTCGGCAGAACAAGAAAAGCGACTGTGCGCCGTGCGTGAGGTATGCCTCCAACAGTCTGACCTGTTCGCAGGCAAGGAGGTCAGACATCGCATCGTCAGCATCGACCGTCCGTACCTCCGTCCCATCGTCAGGGGCAAGGAAAAACAAGCGCGTGGAGTTTGGGGCAAAGGTCAACAACATACAGATTGACGGCATATCATTCATAGAACACCACTCCTTCGAGGGCCTTCAACGAGGGCATTCGCCTTAAGCAGTGCATTGAATATCAGGAATCGCTGACGGGGGTCAAAGTCAGGCGTGTCGGTGCCGACTCCATATACGCCAACAACGCCAACCGCACCATGTGTACGGAAAAAGGCATAACGACCTGTTTCGTCAGAAAAGGCCCAAGGCCCAAAGAAGAAGCCGGATGCCTCAAGAAGGCGAGAAGGATTATCGGGACCCTCAGGGCCACGGTAATGGAGGGCAGCTTCGGGAACCAGAAACAACACTATGCCGTTGGGCGCATCAAGGCACGCAACATGTTCAGCGAAACATTGCTGCTCTTCTTCGGAATCCATACGGCAAATGCCGCCGTCCTTGCCGCAAGGCAGATGGCCAGGGACATGAAGAAGGCGGCTTGATAAAAAATGAGGTGATTTTATATCCATCCATAGGCAGGTATGGAAGGGACAGGTGTGCCCATACGGCTCGACATTTGGGAGCTTTTTGCGCGCAAAGCACATCAAGTACTCTTCCAAAGACGCTTTTTCAAGAAAAAGAATCTGGCATTTGACAGTCTCCAGAGATTCTTAAGAGGGAATTAACTGAATTACCCTAAATAAAAAAACCTTTAAAAAGCATAAAGACAATGGGAAAAAAACGAACCTTGGAAGGACGCTGTTCGTGGCCTTACCGCTTTTATGTTGCCCATTTGCAGCAAACAAAGCATGGGCCAACTTCACAGCTACCGTACAGGCGCAAGCCGCTATCGTGAAAGGAAAAGTAATTGACGCGCAAACGGGCGAGCCACTTACTGGTGCCTACATCACTGTGAACGGAACAAAAAAAGTGGCCGTTACCAACGTCGATGGCGAATTTTCTATCGACGCTAAACCTGGAGATGAACTGGTGGTTACATCCCTTGGCTACGAGAAAACAATGGTGCGAGCCTCAAACAACATCACCGTGAGTATGACTTCTACAGCCACAATGCTTAACGAAACGGTGGTGGTGGGCTATAGCACAAAAAAACGCAACAGCCTAACTGGCTCGATGAAGAGCATAGACAGTAAGGAACTAACAAACATTACCACGGCCAACGTAACCAACATGCTCACGGGTAAGGTGCCTGGCATGAACGTTATGCCAGGCTCGGGCCAACCAGGTTCGTTCGGAGCTATCATCGTTCGCGGTAAGTCTACCATCAACGGAAGCACTGCTCCGCTATGGGTTATCGATGGAGTTATCGTAGGTAAAGACCCTGGAGACATCAATCCCAACGACATTGAGACACTCACCGTACTTAAAGATGCTGCTTCTACGGCCATCTATGGTTCGCAAGGCGCCAACGGTGTTATCGTTGTAACTACCAAAGGTGCTCAAGCGGGCAAAACTTCTATTACCTTCTCGGCTAAAGCGGGCATATCAACACTGAACAATGGCCACGTGAAAATGATGGACGGCGCCGAACTTTACGATTACTATAAATCGTTCTCGAATGTTGCAGAGATTGCTTTCCCGCGATGGAACGATAAACTTCGTGATAGCAATTTTGACTGGTGGAAACTGGCAACACACACGGGTAACGTGCAAAACTACGACCTCACCGTTAATAGTGGTGGCGAAAAGCTTAGCGCGGTGTTCACAGGTGGCGTATATAAAGAGAATGGAGCTGTGCGCGGATACGACTTTACGCGCTATAACACCATGGTGAAACTCAACTTCCGCCCTTATTCGTGGATTGCCATAAGGCCTGCTCTTAACGGCAGTAAGGGGGTTATCGACGACCGCCAACGTTCTACTTATTCCATGTACTCCATGCTTCCCTGGGATAGTCCTTACGATGAAAACGGAAAAATCGTAGGCAACAGGTCGTCTTCGTGGGTAAATAGCAACTCCACCAACTATCTCTACGAACTGCAATACAACTGGAGCAAATACGACTCGTACGCGTTTAACGGCAATTTCGACTTCGATATCTACCTCACCGACTGGCTCACTTTCTCATCGGTTAATAGCTATCGCTGGACAACTCACCTCGACAAAAGCTACGTCGACCCACGAACAGCTGGGGCAGAGGATAAGGGACGTATAAGCGAAAGCACCAGCACCAACACCCGACGCTACACCAACCAACTGCTTAAAGCCACTCGCAGCTTTGGTAAATATCATGGTTTCTTAATGTTGGGCTACGAATTTAACGATGGCGAATACCGCTATCACAGCAGCAATGGCACGGGCTTGGTTCCTGGTTATGCCCAATTAGACATCACTTCTACTCCCGAAGCTGTGGGAGGAAATAAATATGAGTGGGCTGTTCAATCTTTCTTCGCCAACCTTAACGCCGACTATGCCGACAAATACTTAATGCAATTGTCGCTAAGAACTGATGGCGCAAGCAACTTTGGTGCGGATGCTGCCCTATGGCACGTTCTTCTCGGTAAGCGGAGGATGGGTTGCCACAGCCGAAGAATGGTTTAAAGTGCCCTATGTTGACTATCTTAAGTTGCGTGCTTCGTTTGGTTCGGTGGGTAGCCGCCCCAATAGTCTTTATCCGCAATATGGCCTCTACAGCCTGAGAGCAAACTACAATGAAGTGCCTGGTGCCGTAATTGCACAGCTGCCCAACAAAAAACTAACATGGGAAAAGAGTTTCACCACTGGCGTTGGACTCGACCTGAATATGTTTAAACGCTTGCGCATGACCTTTGATTTCTATCAAAAACGCACCAGCAACTTGCTCTTTGCCGTGCCTATATCGGGCGTTATAGGCGTAACTAGCATTTGGCAGAACATAGGCGAACTAACCAACACGGGATTCGAAAACTACACTATCGGCCGATATTATCAAAAATAAAGATCTTACTTGGACCTTCGATGCCAACCTCTCTACCAATACAAACAAAATTAAAAAGCTGTATAGCGGAAGAGACCAGATTATTGAAGGCGATGGTATTGCTGGCTCTACCAATACACTGTTGCGCCCCGGACTGAGCGCAGACACTTATTATCTACGCGAATGGGCAGGCGTTGACCCCGATACTGGTGCGCCACAATGGCTCACTACCGATGCAAACGGCGATCGCGTCATCACAAAGAACTATGCCAAGGCCGACCAAGTGGCACTCGACAAACGGGCCACACCCAACGTCTTCGGTAGTTTCTCCACCACATTGATGTATAAAGGGTTCGATCTTAACGCTGTTTTTGGCTACTCACTAGGCGCTTACATCTATAACTATTCTCGTCAAGAGTACGACTCGGATGGTGCTTACACCGACCGTAACCAATTTAGTTTACAAAAGGGCTGGAAGAGATGGAAACAAAAAGGCGACATCGCCACACCCCGTTGCAGCCTACAACAATCCCTCTAATGCCAACAAGGCCTCAACACGTTATCTGGAGAGTGCCGACTTCCTTAAACTACGCTCGGTTACGTTGGGCTATAACTTCAACCTTAAGAGCCAATTTGTTAAGGCTCTGCGCGTGTATGTAAGTGGCGAAAACCTCTTCTGCATCACCGATTACTCGGGTGTTGACCCCGAACTACCCGCTGCCGATGGTGGCCGAGACGCTTCGGGCGAACGTTCAACAGCACTTTTCCATCTCTACAGGTGCTGGTGTCTATCCTTCTGTACGTAAGTTTATGCTCGGCGTTAACGTAACATTCTAAAAAAAGATTTTTGTCTTATGAAAAAAATATATCTGCTGCTTTTTAGCGGCTATTACCTTAGCTTCGTGCAGTGTTGAGCGCCGTCCAGAATACATGATGGACGAGGAAGCCATCACCCAAAACATCGACGAAAGTTTCCCCGCACTGCTTAAAGGATGCTACGGATACCTCAAAACGTGGTCGGACCCCATGTATCGCTGTGGCGAATATGCAGGAGACAATATGATGATTCGCGGTACATCCACCGATGCTTTCTACGAATTTATATCGTATTCGCGTACACCAAATAACTATCGACTGCAAAAATTTCTGGGACTTTAGCTATAAGGTTATCGCGCAAGCTTCTAACATTATCAAGGCTATTCCCGAAGAGCAAAACACAAACACCGATACACAACTAGGCGAATGCTATTATCTGCGAGGCATGATTTACTTTTATCTATGCCGTGCCTACGGCAGACCTTATGCTCAAAACCCTGAAACCAACTTGGGCATGCCTATCGTTAATGGTACACCCAACGACCCCGCAAATGCCATTTTGCCTAACCGCTCTACAGTGAAAGAAACCTATCAACAGGCTATTAGCGACCTAGAAAAGGCTGCAACCCTAATGACGCAAGAGTTGCACGAAGGAGAAAGGTGCATCTTTGCTTCGAAAGAGGCGGCTTGGGCCATGCTGAGCAGGGTGTATCTATATATGAGTGGAACATACGAAACACCTAACTCCACCTACGCACAGAAAAGTGTTGAATACGCAACAAAGGTTATCGACTCAGGGTAAATTTAAGCTTTTTAAGCCGCAACGAGTATGGCACAAGCAATACTCTCGACCCCGAAAACAACCCCTGAAAAACATATTCGTGGTGAAAAAGAGTTGACTCTGAATTTCCAGGATGGGACTATTATTACACCATCGGCGGTATGTATTCTAACATCGGCGGAATGGGTTGGGGCGAAATGTATGCCTCTGCCAAATACCTCGATTTGCTTAACGAAACGGGCCAAAACGACTGGTTCAACAAACGCTACACCGACATTCGTGCGCAATTTATCGAACCGCAGTATGTTGAGAACGACTCAACGAAGTTCACTCCTGTGTTTCGTTTCATCAAAAATGTGTATGATGCTAGTGGCGCACAAGTGAACTTTAACTACGTGCAACTACGTTATACACGTAGGCCGGATAATAGTTTGGTTTGCGATACCACTGGCACAGGCCACACCACTCCACTTCTGCTCACACCCATTGATGCCTCGCAACGACTTTATTCGATTAATTATCAAGGACGCACCTATCGCGGCGTGCTTGATTATCAAATGAAACTAAACCGCGTTTACCCCATGTTCTATGTGGTGAAGTGTTCTCGACAGGGCGGTAAGGAAAACCAATTGTACTCACCCATCGTCTCTAGACTAGACGAAATGTACCTCAATCGCGCCGAAGCAAACGTTAAACTGGGCAAAATTGCCGATGCCATGGCCGATATTAACATTATTCGCGAACGCGCTATCGTGGGCGGAAGCTATAACGCCACTCAATTTAATGCCTCTACTGCAAAGGCTTTAGTAGACAAAGAACGTCAACTGGAACTGGCTTTCCAGGCCGAACGAAGCTATGATGTGTTCCGCAATGGCGATACACTTACTCGCCGTTTCCCTGGACCGCACCAGCCTATGATGAGACATTGCTCCAACTGATTATCGGGTTATCTACTTCATACCACAATCGGCTATCAATGCCTATAATGGTAAGCTCGAACAAAAATCCTGATCACAACTAATTATTATGCGCTGACGCATTGACGAGTTGATGCGTTGACAAGTTAAAGAATTAAAGAGTTGGTGAGTTGACGAGTTGCTGAATGAAGAAGTAAACTCGTTAGCTTGCCAACTTTTTGTTTTTGGCGAGACTTTTTGCCGCCATTATTCTTGCTTTGCATGCGCTTTAACTGCATTTTTCGCCTCCTACCTGTTGTTAGGCCTGCTTAGTTGGGGGTTGTTGAGCCATCGTTGGCGTTATTCTTGAAGGAGAAACAAACTTTGCCGTCAATAATAACACAAGCAATTTGCTCAAAAAAACTATCAAAAGATGGACTTAGAAGCAATGAAAGCCATATAAAAACACACATGATAAACGGTGTAACAACCCATTGGGGCGGAATGCAATTACTAGGCAAATTATTAACCGTCACTACCACAGCCCACAACCATTCGGCGTTGCGATGCCACTCCTTCCTAAGCTTAAAAATAATAGTAGGCAAAGCACCACTAAATGTACCATAACAAGCCTGTAAACAACGCCACTTACCATGTACACTTACTCATAACAATCTAAACGGAGATGAAGCTAACACGTGCGTATCAATACTTACCTCCCCAAAAAAGAGACGAATAGCACGCTGCAAGACTGTAAAAATATTTTCTCTAAAAAATTAACATTATGAGTGCCATCAGCGAGAAAATAAAGGCCGATGGGCGAAAATTCTGGCGTATTTTTAAAGTTCGCAACACACTGATTATCTGATATTTAGATGTAATTATTAGGAAAAACACGCCTAATTAGCACCCAAATCAGCGTACAACGCATAAATACCCATCAACTCAACGCATATCTAATCATTTTTAAATCCGTATTGGCAAACCACCCTCCAAAACCATTTAGCACCCTCCAAAACATCGTTTTTTACTGCTATTTAGCAGGAAATACCGCTAAAACATAGCAAATAGTATTGCGTTTTTGCACCATATTACCATGCTAACTCGTGCTAAACGCAAGGCTAACTCGTGCTAAACGCAGGGTAATATGCAGCAAAACGCAAGACTAAATGTTACTAACAGCTGTGAATGTTGATGCAAATTTCCATGCTTAATGCACAACAATTGAGCATTTTTTTCTGGTTTTTGGCGGACACTAATCGGGCACATCTTTTTCTTGAAATAGAAATGTAAAAGCATAGTAAATAGCAAAAAACGAGGCAAAAATAGGTAGACGAGCGTCCCTAATTTTCGCCATTAAGTGCGTTTTATTGGTGTTTTCGTGGTAAATTTCGTCTAGAATGTGCGGTCATAGAAACACGTTTTGTAAATTGTTTTTACCGAATTAACAAATCATTAGTAGCCTTTTTCACTCAATAGACCCAACAATAAAAACGCCAATCAATAGCCTTTGTAGATAAAGAAAAAAATATAGAGAGCAAAATGATGCGCCCATAATCAGGGCCCTTACAAGTACATAACCCTGCACTATTGCTTAACACCAATTTATCCCAGTTAGCTCAATATGGGGCAACAAGTGGGCAACTTGGCGCACGCAAGACCAAAAACAGGGTCAGTCCTAAAACCCAGTTGTAAGTCCTTCCCCCTCATGCACATAATTTCATAGGTATTTATTATCTTTGCATCATGAAGACTCAGCAACTATTGCGTTGTATCTTCCCTGAGATACTTGCAGATTATTTTGAAGTGATTGATATCCAAGAGAGCATTTCCCAGATAGACTTCTGGTTGGATGAACGTAACTTTATGGAAAAGGAAGACCGCAAGGTTGGTACTGTAAGCAGCTACGGCTTTACCTCCGAACGGGTTGTTCAGGACTTTCCGCTTCGTGGCAAGCCCGTCTACCTGCATGTGCGCCGCCGAAAATGGCGTGACAGTTCCACGGGTGAGATATTCAGTTATTCTTACGATGACCTGACGGCTGAGGGCAGTAAACTATCCCCTGAGTTCGTTTCTTTTTTAAAAGAATAGGATTGAGTCTACAGCAGAGAGCATTGCAGGTATTGGCTCCCACTATGGAGTGGACGGCAAACAGCTTTCTACGCAGTACAAGGAGCACTTCAGCGATTATCGCCAGTGGGAACAGTTGTCGCATGCAGAAGAGTGGCTACTGTTCGCCGATAATCTAGGAGAGCGCTTGAGTATCGACGAAACCTGTTTGAGCAGTGGCGAGGTCTATACTTTTCTGACCAACAAAGCAGGCAGAGGCGGTATGGGTACGCTGGTTGCTGTGGTCAGAGGAACTAGAGCTGAAGAAGTAATCCACGTCTTGGAAAAGATTGAACCTTCCAAAAGGAATATAGTTAAGGAGATAACACTCGACCTGTCTTCTTCGATGATGATGATTGCGCGCACTGTGTTCCCCAAGGCTCTCATTACAAGTGACAGATTTCATGTGCAGAAACTCTATTATGATGCTTTGGACGACATGCGCATAGCCTACCGGTGGATGGCAAGGGACAGGGAAAATGAGGAGATAAGAAAGGCCAGGGAGCAAGACGAGGTCTATAGGCCTTTCAGATACAGCAACGGAGATACGCGGAAGCAACTGCTGGCCAGAGCTAAGTTTATATTAACCAAACACAAGTCCAAATGGACGGAATCCCAAAAACTCAGGGCTGAAATCATCTTTGAAAACTACCCTGAACTCAAGAAGGCTTATGAACTGGCTATGGAACTTACCGATATTTATAATGCCAGAAGCATCAAAGATGCGGCAAGATTAAAGTTGGCCAGGTGGTTTAACGAGGTAGAAAAGTTGGGAGTAGACAACTTTTATACGGTGATTGACACCTTTAAGACTCATTATGATACCATACTCAATTTCTTTGTCAATAGAGCAACCAATGCAAATGCCGAATCCTTCAACGCAAAAGTCAAAGCTTTCAGAGCACAGTTTAGGGGAGTGACGGATATTCCGTTCTTCCTGTATAGGCTTATGAAATTATGTGCATGAGGGGGAAGCTTACAACTGGGTTTTAGGACTGACCCCAAAAACATCGTCGCACATACCAACAATAAGCCCTTCAAACCACAATTCAGGTTTGAAGGGGCTTATTGCTAAAAGTGGCCTTTTTAGACAGCCTTGCAGCCTGCACCCACTAAAACAAAAGCCATAAAAGCAAAGCAACTGGCGTTAGAGGGTATTTGGAAAGAAAAGACAAATCACCAAGAGACTACAAATCACTTAATTTCGCCCGTTTTATAAAAGTGGAGCAGGCTAATATTAAGGATGGCCAAATATTTACTCTGCAATTCGTTTTGCTGAGCAGAAACAAGATTGTTTTTTTCCCGTCATCAATTCGATGATATTTTTCATTCCAAGATTAAACTGTTCGTTCAACAAATCAAAACTTTGCTGCGCACTCTCAACACTAATCCTTGCCGCCTTATACTTATTTTTGGTTATTGGTGGCCTGCAACCAACAGTCTTCTATATTCGAATAAAGCGTTGTTTTCTTGTCTTGTAGGTCGAGCAATGAGTTTTGTTTACCAATCAACGCCTTACTAACGGCCGAGCGTTTATTGTGATTGTCAAAGATAGGAATGCTTAAAGAGAGACCAGCGCCCATATCGAAATTGGTTTTTATCTGCGTGCCCCACGCAGCGTCGCTCATAGACGAGGTGCTGGTGCCGAAGCTAGCGCCAAGACTTAGCGTTGGTAGGTTTTGGGCTTTAGCCATCTTAATATTCAATTCTGATGCGTCGATGGCTAGTTGAGCGGCTTTCAACTCAGGTCTCCAGCTAATGGCTTGGGCATAAACCTCGCTCACAGCAGGTATAGACTGCAGGGCCATATCGTCGGTTGTGGCAGGCACAGCCACTTCAAAAGGCGTGTCGTCGGTTATTTGCAACAGCTGTTTAAGCTGGCGTTTAAAGTCGGCCAAGGTGCTTTGTGCGGCCAGTACATTATATTCTTCTTGTGCCCTTTTGGGCAGTGAGCTGAGCCAAATCGGCCTTACTAATCTTACCCACATCAAACATTTCCTTACCTCTCTCTTCGTTTCGGGTGCTCGTTTCCAGCGACTGCTTGTTCACATTGATGGCCTCCGCCGAATACAAGATTTGTACATAAAGCTGAGCGATGCGCTCTTGAATGGTGGTAGCCGACACCATTTCTTCGGCTTGAGCCTTGTTTGCCTCCAGCTTATTGAGTGCAATGGTGTTGCGGTTGCGGTTTCCATTCCACACGGTCCATTGAGCATTAACCGCATAAGAGCCATTATAGAACACCTTATCCACACTCGACTGCACGTAACCATTAGACACACGAGCCTGCCCAGTTTCGGGCCAAGGGCGATAGTTCACGTTTTGCGAGGTGGAAGCCGACAACGAAGGCAAGAGGTCGGACTTGCTTCTCAGCACATCTTCTTCGGCAGTTTTCACGGCAAGCCGTTGCTTTTGCAGACTGATATTGTGCTGCATGGCATAGCTAATGCAGTCTTTCAATGTCCATTGGTGAGTTTGGGCAAAGAGCATGGTGGGCAAGGCGAAGAGTACGCCAAGGCTTAATATCCATTTCTTCATTATATATTGTGCTTTATTGTTGATTGCGCCTTGCGGCATTTTACGTTAGTTGTAGGTTGTATGTAGACATTGAGGGGTGAATGAGGTTGTTTGCCAACAGCTACACTTCATGTGCGTGCGCTTCATACGCCCTTTTATGCTTGTACGCCGGATGTTATTATGTAAGTTTAGACACAAAAAACGGCTAAAAAGTTTACATTCGCCACTGGGTTTAACAATAATTTATGGTTGGGCTAATGCCACTGTATTGTAGCGAAACATTGCAAGAGATGCAAAAAGGCGAACAACCAAAAAAAGCTAGGCATCGCCAAAAGGCAAACGAAACTTGCAGCCCGCCTTCCAATTGCTGCACCCGTAGGCGCCTTTACCTTTGACAATCTGTCCCTGCTGACACTGTGGACATAACGTGCCCACAATGCTATCGTTGGCAGGCAGCGCTTGAAGAGGTTGGCTTTTGAGGCTCACTTTGCTTCTTTTGTTGCAGCAGGAGATTTAGTTTTAGGGGTCGTGGTTTTTCTTCTTAACGATAGTCTTTTTCAAGTCGTCTTCGGTGGTGATGGTGATTTGACGATGAGAGTTATCGCCCAACACCTCGTTAACAATTTCAGTAATCTGCACCTTCAGTTCGTTAACAAACTGCTGAGCGTCGTACTTACCATGTTCGATGTCGCGCAATTTCTTTTCCCAAATACCCGTCAATTCGCAACTTTTTAAGCAGTTCTTCGCGAATGATGCCAATCAATTCAATACCAGTTTTAGTGGGCAAAAGGTTTTTACGCTCGCGGCGGATATAGTGTCGCTTAAACAAAGTCTCGATAATGCCAGCGCGCGAAGAAGGTCGGCCAATGCCGTTTTCTTTCAGTGCACTGCGTAATTCCTCATCATCAACAAACTTTCCAGCCGTTTCCATTGCACGCAATAGCGTGGCCTCGGTGTAGAACTTTGGCGGAACGGTCCATTTTTCGCTCAAGGTAGGCGTGTGCGGCCCCTTTTCTCCCTTGGTAAAAGTGGGCAACGTGCTTTCTTCGGCTGCTGGTTTAGGGCTGTCTTCATCGTTGTTGGTGTTGTTGGCATCCTTACTATAGAGCATGCGCCATCCCTGTTCGAGAATTTCTTTGCCCGTGGCTTTGAGTTCAACATCGTCTACCTTACCCGTAACGGCAGTGGTAGAAAACTTGCAATCGGGATAAAAAAACCGAGATGAAACGACGTGTAACCAAGTCGTACACATTGCTCTCCATATCCGAAAGCCCTCCTGCAGCAACGCCTGTGGGTATGATGGCATGGTGGTCGGTAACCTTTGAGGAGTCGAACACCTTCTTACTTTTGTTTAAAGGCTTACCCATCAGTGGCTGGGTAAACTCTTCGTATCCCCTCACACCTTTTTAATATAAGCGGACATTTTGGGGTAGATATCATCACTAAGATATTGGGTGTCAACGCGTGGATAGGTGGTAAGCTTCTTCTCGTAGAGGCTTTGAATGAGGTTGAGCGTGGTTTCTGCCGAATAGCCAAACTTGCGATTACACTCCACTTGCAGCGAGGTAAGGTCGAAAAGATGGGGCGGAGCCTCGGTTCCTTTCTTCTTAACCACATCCGTAATTTCAAAATCTTTATTGGCTATGGTGGCAAAGGCGCGTTCTCCCTCTTCCTTATTGGTGAATTTACCAGTTGTGGCGGTGAACAAAGGTGTCGCGATAGATGGTTGAAAGCACCCAATAAGCCTCGGGTTTAAAATTATCAATCTCGTATTGCCGATTAACAATGAGGGGCCAAAGTAGGTGTTTGCACACGCCCAATGCTTAGCACTTGTCGGTTTTGTCCGTACTTTTAGGGGTATAGAGTCGCGTGGCATTCATGCCCAGAATCCAATCGCCAATGGCACGACTAAGTCCTGCAAGATAAAGCGGTTGGTATTCGCTTTGGTCTTTAAGATTGGCAAAAACCCTGTTTGATGGCTTCCTCTGTGAGCGACGAAATCCACAACCGCTTCACGGGACATTTAGCTTGCGCCTTCTGCATCACCCATCGTTGAATGAGTTCGCCCTCCTGTCCGGCATCGCCGCAGTTCACAATCTCGTCGGCATTTTGCATCAAACGTTCAATCACTTGAAATTGTTTTTCGATACCACGGTCTTCAATTAGCTTAATGCCGAAGCGTTGGGGTATCATGGGGAGTGCTCCCAGACTCCACCTTTTTCCAATTATCGGTGTAGTCGTTGGGTTCTTTTTAGGGTGCAGAGGTGTCCAAAAGTCCAGGTCACCTGATACCCATTTCCTCCATATATCCATCGCGTTGAGCAGTTGCGCCAATCACAGAGGCGATGTCGCGTGCCACACTAGGTTTCTCGGCTATACAAACTATCATCTTGTTTTATCGAATTACGACTACAAAGTTAGGAATTTTTATTTTTAATATGGTGCCAGCTTGATGGGCTAACTGTATTTGAGGCATTGGCAAAAAGCATTTTTTAGCGAAGAAAAAAACTAAAAGACAAGGCAGAAACGAGGGTGAACTGATAAAAGAATGCTAACTTTGTGGGTGCATAATATGTTGAACCCCTAAAAACAACCATGCAAATGAACTTTCTAGAATTGACAAAAGAACGCTATTCAACACGCGCCTTCAGTGCGCAAGCGGTGGAAGAAGAAAAGATAAACTATCTTTTGGAATGTGCAAGACATGCTCCCTCGGCTTGCAACAAACAACCATGGCACTTCGTTGTGGCAGAAACAGCAGAAGCCCGAAACAAAGTGCAGCAATGTTATAACCGCGATTGGATAAAACAAGCCCCACTATACATTATTATATATGCGGCAAACGAACAAGCCTGGAGGCGTGAAGAGGATGAAAAAAACCACGCCGACATCGACGCGGCCATTGCCACAGAGCATATTTGTCTGGCTGCATCGGCCTTAGAACTAGGCAGTTGCTGGGTGTGTAACTTTGATGTGAAGGCTCTGCAAGCAGCATTCCCCCTCGGTGAACAATGGCATCCCGTGGCCATCTTGCCAATTGGCTATCCAGCAAACACACCTAACAAACCATCACCACGCAAAGAAATGAGCCAAATAACGTCTCGTTTCTAACCTTGAACAGCCATCCAAAAACATCCCTAAAACACTAAAAAGCGCGACTAAAAGCCTTGAAATGGTTAATAGTCGCGCTTTTTTACAAATTTAAACAGAGTATCAAAAAGACAATTGACATACGCAAACAATAAATTCGTGTTATCTTGTTAACGGTATTTTCGTTACTATTTGCAACATATTTTACATTTGCAATATATTTCATTACAAAATCATTAAACCCATCGCCCTTTGTTGGCGAAAAAAATAACTACAAAAATTTGGCGGGGAAAGCAAAAACTATCTTCGCACCATCAACTACCTGATGACAATTAAAGCGCGTTCTAAAAACCTCCCCTAATGGATAAAAAGGCTTGAACCTAGCAACACCTTGCTAACTTCCTGATGAAAAATGACTAGCAAAAACAACAGAAAGGAAAAAGCAAAAGAAGCTAAGCAAAAGCCCAGCACCATGAAGGGCTAGAAAAGAACAATGATTTCTGCACCGCAGAAGCATTTCAGCGCACGCCACAGATTAGTCTATATAACTAAAAAACATAAACAGATATGAAGAAGTACAATTTCAATGCCGGTCCCTCAATCCTACCTAGAGAAGTTATCGAGAACACGGCGAAGCAAGTTTTTGAGACTTTAATGGTTCTGGACTTTCTCTGATGGAGATTAGCCACAGAGCAAAGGATTTTTCAACCTGTTCTTGATGAGGCCGTTGCCTTAATCAAAGAATTGCTCAACGTTCCCGAAGGATATTCTGTTATTTTCCTCGGTGGCGGTGCTTCGTTACAGTTCACCCAAGTGCCTTGCAACTTCCTTATTAAGAAGGCTGCTTACCTCAATACTGGTGTTTGGGCTAAAAAAATCAATGAAAGAAGCTAAGCTTTATGGCGAAGTTGTGGAAGTAGCAACATCGGCTGATGCTAACTTTACTTACATTCCTAAGGTGTTTGACATCCCCACAGATGCCGACTACCTACACGTTACAACCAATAACACTATCTACGGAACTGAAATCCGCAAAGAAATAGACTCACCCATCCCACTTATTGGTGACATGTCGTCAGACATTTTCAGCCGCCCCGTTGACGTATCTAAATACGATTGTATCTACGCTGGTGCGCAAAAAGAACTTGGCTATGGCTGGTGTTACCGTTATCATCGTGAAAGATGAGAAGCTGGGTCGCGCTCCTCGCCAAATCCCAACCATGCTCGACTATCGCACACATGTTGACAAGGGTTCGATGTTTAACACGCCTCCCGTTGTTCCTATCTACTGTGCACTCGAAACACTTCGCTGGATTAAGAAGTCGGGTGGCGTTGAAGCAATGGACAAAAAAGGCTATCGAAAGAGCGAAGATTATCTATGATGAAATCGACCGCAACCGCTTATTCCGTGGCACCGTTAAGGAAGAAGACCGCTCATTGATGAACATCTGCTTCGTTATGAACGAAGACTTCGCCGAACTGGAGAAGCCTTTCATGGAGTTTGCAACCCAAAAGGGTATGGTGGGCATCAAGGGTCACCGCGATGTTGGTGGCTTCCGTGCTAGCTGCTATAACGCTATGAGCATCGAAGGCGCTGAAGCATTTGCTGCTTGCATGAAAGAGTTCGAAGCAAAACTCTAAGCTACATATAGATTTTCGTATTCAATTAGGTGGGTCTGGGGTCGCAGTCAGACCTAGACCCACACTTTTTTTACCTAACTAAATAACTGTTTTCCTTATGAGGGTACTTGTTGCTACCGAGAAACCTTTTGCCGCCAACGCGGTTAAAGCCATTAAAGAAGAAATTGAAAAAAAGCAGGACACGAACTTGTTTTGCTAGAAAAATATACAGAACTTGCTCAATTGCTCGACGCAGTGAAAGATGTTGAAGCCATGATTGTGCGCTCCGACAAAATTACTCCCGAGATTATGGACGCTGCTCCTAAATTGAAAATTATCGTTAGAGCTGGTGCTGGCTACGACTCAATCGACACTGCTTATGCCAAAGAGAAAGGTATTATCGTGAAAACACTCCTGGACAAAACGCTAACGCTGTTGCTGAGCTTGTTCTTGGTTTGCTTGTTTATGCCGTTAGAGCTTTTTATAATGGCAAGTCGGGTTCAGAACTCATCGGTAAGAAACTGGGATTGCTGGCTTTTGGAAATGTTGGACGCAACGTGGCTCGCATCGCCAAAGGCTTCGGAATGGACGTTTACGCTTACGATGCTTTCTGCCCTGCCAACGTTATCGAAGAGGCTGGCGTGCACGCTGTGGCTAGCCAAGAAGCTCTGTTCGAGCAATGCAACATCGTGAGCTTGCACATCCCCGCAACTCCCGAAACAAAACAAAGCATCAACTACGCACTCGTAAATCGCTTACCTAAAGGTGGTATCCTAGTAAACACCGCTCGTAAGGAGGTGATTAATGAGGCCGAGCTGCTCAAATTGATGACTGAACGCGAAGATTTGAAGTTTGTTACCGACATCAAACCCGACGCTGATGCCGACTTTGCTAAGCTGGAAGGAAGATATTTCAGCACACCTAAGAAGATGGGTGCACAAACAGCAGAGGCTAACTTCAATGCTGGACTGGCTGCAGCCAAGCAAATTAATGCATACTTCGCTGATGGATGCACCAAGTTCCAGGTAAACAAATAATACACGAACTATGGCAACGATAAGACCATTTAAAGGTATCCGCCCCCAAAAAGACTTGGTTGAGAAGGTGGAATCGCGTCCCTACGACGTACTTAGCTCTGAAGAGGCTCGCGTAGAAGCTGGCGATAACGAAATGAGCTTGTATCATATCATTAAACCAGAAATTGATTTCTCACCCGAAACCTCGGAATACGACCCCAAAGTTTACGAGCAAGCAGCCAACAACTTCAAAAAAATTCCAAGATAAGGGATGGCTGGTGCAAGACGAAAAACCCTCGTATTACATTTACGCACAAACCATGAACGGCAAAACGCAGTATGGTTTGGTGGTGGGTGCATTCGTTGACGACTATCTCAACGGAACGATTAAGAAGCACGAACTGACTCGTAAGGACAAGGAAGAAGACCGCATGAAGCATGTTCGCGTGAACGACGCCAACATTGAACCTGTATTCTTTGCCTATCCTGATAATAAGGTTCTCGACGAACTCATCAACAAATACGTTAAGAACCACGCTCCCGAATACGATTTTTATTGCACCTATCGACGGCTTCGGACACCAATTCTGGGTTATCAGCGATGCTAACGACATCGACGTTATCACAAAAAGAATTCGCCAAGATGCCCGCTCTTTACATCGCCGACGGACACCATCGTTCGGCAGCTGCCGCTCTTGTTGGCGCAGAAAAGGCTAAGAACAACTCTAATCATAAGGGTGACGAGGAGTATAATTACTTCATGGCTGTGTGTTTCCAAGCATCACAACTCACCATCTTAGACTATAACCGCGTGGTGAAAGACCTTAACGGACTTACTTCTGCTCAATTCTTGGAGAAGCTGGAACAAAACTTTGATGTTAAAAAGATGGGTAAAGAAATGTATCATCCCACGGGATTGCACAATTTCTCACTCTATCTTGACGGAGAATGGTACAGCCTCACGGCAAAGAAAGGCACGTATAACGATGCCGACCCCATTGGCGTGCTCGACGTTGATATTTCTAGCCGGCTTATACTCGATGAGATTTTGGGCATCAAAGACCTTCGTACCGACAAGCGCATCGACTTCGTGGGTGGCATTCGTGGTCTAAACGAACTGAAAGAACGCGTTGATCGTGGCGAAATGAAGATGGCTTTGGCACTATATCCTGTATCGATGCAACAGATTATGGACATCGCCGACAGCGGTAAGATTATGCCACCAAAGGCTACTTGGTTCGAACCTAAACTGCGCTCGGGCCTTGTTATACATAAACTTAGCGACTAACACACCTACACTTTATGGCCGTGGACAAGCTTTTGCGTGCGCTATTAAGCGCAGAAAGCTGTCCACGGCTTGTTTTGCTCTATACCTAAAGACAAATTCACACATAAACACATTGCTTTTATATCCAATAACCTGAAAAAATAGTATTAATTGAACTTTTTAAGATTACTGAAACACCAAGAAATACTAGAAACGCCGAATACACCTAGAAACACAAGTTTTCCCCTATAACTCATCAACACTCCAAACAAACTATCAACTTTCTTCGCCTTATCATTCTTTTTGTATTAACTTTGCAAGGTGCCCTTTATATTTCTGCATGGGCATGCTGCAACACATAAAAAGGATGAACGACGAATACAAAACCATCGACAATATAGGACAAGGGGTTTACACCGAGAAGCGAAGTAAGTTTTTGGCCTATGCACATCCCGTGAACTCGATTGAGCAAATAAAAAGACCTGCTGGCCAACTATCGTAAGCAACATTACGATGCTCGGCACGTGTGCTATGCCTACATGCTTGGCCCTGAGCGACTGGATTTCAGAGCCAACGACGATGGCGAACCTAGCAGCACGGCTGGCAAGCCCATACTCGGACAAATAAACAGTCGCGAGCTAACCAACATTCTCGTGGTGGTGGTGCGTTATTATGGTGGCGTAAACCTTGGTACGGGCGGGCTTATCGTTGCTTATCGCACAGCTGCTGCACTAGCCATCGACAACACACCTGCGGTAAGTAAGCTGATAGAAGAAATCGTTACTTTCTCCTTTCCCTATGTAATGATGAACAGTGTGATGCGTGTTGTAAAGGAGTCGGACGCTCAAATTGTGTCTACCAACTTCGAAAACACCTGCGAAATAAAGTTGAGCATTGTGCGTTCAAAGGCTGAAGAGCTTCGCAACCGACTTAAAAAGTTGTCTTTTCAATAGCCTTTTCAACGTCGCAGCAAACTAAGAGACAGCGATTTTCACCATTTCAAACAAACAACTTCAATCATACAATAATACAATATCGCCTAAGGCCACACGCAAAAGAGGCTACATTCTTAAACAATATTACATCCGCAAAGGCTGTTTTTTTACGTATATTTTGACTAATTTTGCACGAAAAACATTAATAGGAAATGAAAAAAATTAATGATGATAGCCACTCTTTTGGCTACCATGTTGCTAGCGGGCGCAACCCAACTCCGTGCTGCCTCGCTTCATAGCAAACGAGAATTCAGGGGAGCATGGATACAAACAGTGAACGGACAGTTCACAGGAATGAGCACTGCAGCCATGCAACAAACTCTCAAACAACAACTCGACGAACTACAACGCGATGGGGTTAACGCCATTATCTTTCAGGTACGACCAGAGTGTGATGCCTTTTACGAAAGCAAGATTGAGCCTTGGAGCCGTTTTTTTAACTGGCGTTCAGGGCCAAGCGCCCCTACCCTATTGGGACCCACTCAAATGGATGATTGCCCAATGTCATCGCCGAGGCATGGAGCTTCATGCATGGATAAATCCCTATCGGGCCAAAACTGCTGGTACAAAGGCATTGGCTCGCAACCACGTGGCTGCACTCTATCCCAACAGAACCTTTGCATACAACGGACAATTAATTCTCAATCCCGGTTTGCCTGAGAACCGCGAACACATCTGTCGCGTGGTAGACGATATCGTAACGCGCTATGATGTTGACGGTATTCATATAGACGACTATTTTTATCCTTACCCCGCCGCTGGACAAACCATTTCCGACGACCAGGAATTTAGACGCTATGGCGGCGGATTTGCCAACAAAAACGACTGGCGAAGAAACAATGTGAGCGCCTTTGTACAGCAACTAGGACAAACAATCAAAGATAGAAAACCTTGGGTTAAGTTCGGTGTGTCGCCGTTTGGCATCTACCGTAACAAAAAAATCCGACCCTGTTAATGGTAGCGCAACAAGTGGGTTACAAAACTACGACGACCTTTACGCCGACGTTCTCTTATGGGTAAACAAAGGATGGGTTGACTATTGCGTGCCACAATTGTATTGGAAGATTGGCCATCCAGCTGCCGACTACCAAACACTGGCCATCTGGTGGAATAAATATGCTGGCAACCGACCACTCTACATTGGAGAAAGTGTGGAGAAAAACGGTTAAAGAACCCGACCTCAAGAACCCTGCCACCAACCAGATGGAGGCTAAATTTAGTTGCGCAAAATGCTACCCAACGTGCAAGGTGCTGTGCTTTGGTATGCTAAAGCTGTGGCCGACAACATGGGAAGCTACGGAACTGCACTCCGAACTTACTATTGGAAGACGCCAGCTCTGCAACCGCTTATGCCTTTTATCGACCACAAACGTCCCAAAAAACCTAAACACCTTGAGCCTGTATGGACAGAAGATGGGCTTGTTCTGTTCTGGGAAGAACCCAAAGGCAAACGCTGGGGCGACTTCGCACAAAAGTATGTGGTGTATCGCTTTGCTCCTGGAGAGGATATCGACATTGAGAACCCTGCTAAGATAGTGGCTATCACTCACGACAAATGGATTAAATTGCCCTACAACAAAGGCGAAGTGAAATACACTTACGTGGTTACGGCCCTAGACAGAATGGGCAACGAGAGCCGTAAGGCTAAAAAGAAGGTGTTGTTGTAGGCTTGTTGGGCCGCAAATGCCTTTTGCACACCACTACTTTCCCCCTGCTGCGCTGTTGCGTTCACAGGTTGAGCGCCTCAGCACACATACACCTCTAGTCTTAATCGTGGTGCAACAGACAAACAACGTCTGAGATTTTTTTCTACATACACGCTTTTTGCGGGCCATATAGGCTGCTCGAAAATGGCTCATTGCCTTTACGAAGAGCTTATGTGGCCCGCAGTGTGTATCGAGAGTTAATTCACTGACTGGCTAACAAGTTCACCTTTTAACCACAATCAAAATTCTATCTTACGCAAACCAAAGTGCAAACAAAGTTTTTTCTGCTAAGAAAACACACAAAAGCCTCCACGAACACAACCACTTTCAACCAAGAAAGCAAATCACAACCATGAGTTTATCTCACAACCATTATCCTTTTTACGCCTCCTTCGCCTACTGTTTTTCGTTGGTATTCTTCTCCTCCTTTTACATTTTATTTTCCTCCACCCTACTTTTTCAGGCTTTCCCCCTTTCATCTTCCACTTTTTTTTGGGTATATTTGCATTAGATTTAAAAACACGAACACAATGGAAATAACCTCTGCGGTGCACCCATTAGAAACTTTCACCCCTACTCGTGCTGCCGGTCAGCGCGATGTTTTTGTCGTTAGCTCTCGCCCCAATGCCCCATTTACAAGTAGCATTTGTGGGGGTTGGCGCACGCGGACAGGTGGCCGTAACCCGTTGGTGCCACATCCCAGGGGTGCACATTGCTGCCGTATGCGATGTATCGAAACAAGCTGCCGAAAAGGCTGCACAGCACGTTGAACAACTGGGTAAGCCTCGTCCGGTTGTATATTGGGGGCGAAATGGCCTACCGCCAACTATGCCAACAGCAAGGTCTTAACCTCGTGTACGTGTGCACCGACTGGCTTTCGCATGTGCCAATTGCCACTTATGCCATGCAATGCGGCAAATGTGTGGCTGTGGAAGTACCGGCAGCACTCACGCTAAAAGACATTTGGCAGCTTGTGGATACGGCCGAACAAACGCAACAACATTGTATGATGTTGGAGAATGCGGTATACGACCACTTTGAAATGGCTGTGCGACAAATGGCCCACGAAGGACTTTTTGGCGAACTGGTGCATGTGGAGGGTGGCTATGCGCATCCCATTGGCAACCGCTGGACAGCGTGGAGAATGGAATACAACCGCCTAAATTGTGGTGATGTATATCCCACTCATAGCATCGGACCCGCCTGCCAACTGCTCGATATACATCGAACCGATCGCCTACACTATCTCACAGCCATGCACACCAATGCCTTTTTGGGCAAGCAGGTGTATCAAGAAGTAATGGGAGAGCCTTGTAATAGCTTTGCCAACGGCGACCAAACCTCTACCATGATACGCACCGTGAAGGGCAAAACCATCCTTATTCAGCACAATGTGATGACCCCGCGCCCCTATAATCGCATGTTTCAGGCTGTTGGTACGCAGGGATATGCTGCTAAATACCCCATTCCCGAAATGCTAATTAGTCCCGAAGCAGCCTCCAAACGGGGTCTTGAGATCGACAATAATAACACGCCTCTTAACGATTTGCAAATCGAAACCTTACTCAATCAATATGCCCCGCCCTTCTCGTCCGAAGCCCTTAGTACGGCTAAACAGCTCGACTCGCGCGGTGGGATGTCTTATTTTATGGACTTACGCCTAGCTCAATGCCTACAACAAGGCTTGCCCCTAGACATGGACGTGTACGATTTGGCCGAGTGGTGTTGCATTGCCGAACTCTCAAAAACTATCTATCGAGCACGGGTCGATGCCCGTAATGATACCCGACTTTCACACGCCGCAATGTCTTGCGGTAAACCAATGGGCAGGGTTTCCTCTTGCTCACAGCCGAACGTCATCCCTTTCCGCCTACCCAACCCCACCCATAACCTCTTAAATCCTGCATAGAGGCCGTTTGGGCTTTTAATGTTTTATAAATTGAGCGGTGTTTGTTATCTTCGTAATGCCAACAACAAGATAAGCATTCCACTCATATACGAAGTGCAGAACAAGTAACCCCGCTGGCTTATGATCTAACGGAAGCCCAACAAATTTCGAAAAACATCAACTCACAAGTTCATCAACTTACCAACCCAGCAACTTACCAACCCATCAACACAAAAAAACTTAAAATTATTGCTTTTTATTTTACAAACCCTCTTGATTTTTTTCGCTCCGTTCTAGCGAAAAATTTGGGTTAAAAAGCAGCTAAATAGCCACTATTTCTAGTCTTTCGTGTCTTTTATTTTTGTCTATTTTTTTAAGAATAAAAACCACTTTTAGTACCATTTTACCTTTTCTAGTTTGGTTAACTGCTCGTATTTTTTCAAGCCCAATTAGCTGCTTTTAACCCCTAAAATCCCACTTTTTAACGACTATTTCGCCCTTTTCAGCCATGTTTTTAATAGTTCATAAAAGTTTAATTTATACCATCGCGGTGCATATTGATGCTTTTCATCTCGCATTTAGCAGCATCTAGTACTGCATTTAGCACCATTTTACCTTGCGTTTAGCATCAAAACGCACTGCATTTAGCACCAAAAACACACTGCGTTTAGCGGCATATTACACTGCGTTTAGCATCAAAACGCATTATATTTTGCTGCAAATCGCCCAAAAACGGGTGCTAGTAGCGTCCAGTTTAAATAAATATTCATTTCCCCTTCATGTACAACTAACCTCTATTTGCATCAAAACGAACCTCCGCGAGAATCGATTTTTTTGCGACAAGGTGGGCGGTTGGTGGATAAAATGGGCACTCATAATGTTAAATTTCCTGCTGAAAAATATTACAACGACTAACGACTTAATGGGTGAACAGGTTAACAAGAGGACAAGAGGATAAGTGAACGAGTTAATCGTTCATTTCTCGTTTCTCTAAAAAGTGCGTTTTTCTCACCGCGACAATGTTCATCTTTCATGTTTTACATAAATAACGTGAGTTCGACGAATTCAGAACAATGCAAGCTGTGTGTCAATGGTCCTTTGTACATTGATGCACGGCTTCTTTGAAAACAGGCAATAGGCAGCAATTGCTCCTAATAGGTTGACGATGAAATTGTCAAAGTATCTATGTCTAGAGTGTTCCACCTGCGCAATGTTCTTTAGTTCATCATTCACCGTCTCTATAATGGCTCTTTTTTTCTGAGTAAAAGTATGTCTGAAACACTCATTAACGCTCCTTTCATGTTACTTTTCAATTTGGTAATAAGCTGTATTCCGTCAACGAAAAAGCCTTTGAAAGAGGTTCTTGTTGATGTAGCCCTTGTCACCGAATAGCTTACCATATATAAAAATCTATGAATGCTTTGTACTCTAAAGGCTTACGGTCATCAATATCTCCTGGCGTTATCATAAAGTTGAGAAGTTCTCCTTTCTCATTGCAAATCAAATGCAACTTGAAGCCAAAGAACCAACCCATAGAGCATTTTCCTCTTTGAGCTATACCTTTGAAAACCTTATGAATATGTATTCTTTGGTTTTTGCAGACACGCAGTGGTGTGCTGTCAACGAAACTTATACCCGTGCATTTGCCCAACAGAAACTTCTTGATAAACAAGGTTAAGGGTACGGCTGCATCCCTTTCCAATTCTACTATACGGTTATAAGAAACAACTTTTGGAAACAGGCGGCGAAGCTGCTTGCATACTTTTTCAAGATAGAAATGTTTGAAGCAACGATAACCAGAATCGTGGAAAAATAATCATTATCAGCATAACTCCTGTCTTTGACATTGTAGAATTTCGATGATATTTCCTTATTCCTATAGGTTTTAGCGCATATTTTGCTGTCATTGCATCAAAAAAACTTGCAGAAGTCATCTGCCATACAAAAATATTTCAATAACTTTGTCCTCGGTGATCATAGCGATTTTTTTGTTTGTAACTGTTTGTATATTAACCCTTTAAAGTTACAACAAATTTCGCTAATCACCAAATTTATAGACACTTATAATTCGTCGAACTCACGTTATATTATATAAATTTTTATTGCTGTCTGGTAAAAAATAAACAGAAAGTTCTGTATCTCTTTATCCATCGGTATTGCAGTCGTTTTACCCATCCTGGGGCTTGGTTTTCAGTTTCAAACTGTAAGTATTATAGAATGCACTTATTTTGATAAGAAAAAGACCTATAATAACCGATAATTCTAAGAAATAATAAGGTTAAATCTATTTTAACTAACACAGATATCCCCCAAAAAGTTTTACCGGACAGCAATAATAAATTTTTGTATTATCTTTGCACCTATTATCTCGTATTATAAGTCATTGCAGGTGAAATAAAAGGATTGTAGTAATTACAGCGATCTCAGACAGATTGTCAGGATTATTACATATATATAAAATAAAACAGCATGAAATAAAACAGCATGAAAGAAAACATCGTCATCAAGTATCGCCATACGGCACTTTTCTATCTCTTGGCAACCCTTATCCCATGGATATTCTGGTTTGCTGCCAGTTATGTAAGTCATCATGTAGTTTATTCGGAAAGTACATGGACAGCCCCATTGTTGGGATTGGTAGGACTTTTCTTTCCAATGTTTCTAACCATTATTTTGGTTTTTCAGCGTCAGGAACTGCGGAAAGACTTTCTTGGGAGATTCCTAAACTTGTCTTCCGATAAGTGGCAATATTATCTCACAGCCTGCCTACTGATGCCAGCAAGTATCTTGTGTGCTATGGCAGTATCTCTGTTGTTCGGTTATAGTCCATCACAATTCATTATTACAGGTCATTACACCTTTACGTCGGGTGTTTTCCCTGTATGGTTCCTCCTTATCCTTGCACCTACGCTTGAGGAACTTGCATGGCATGGTTATGGAACAGACTGTCTCCGTTCTCGAATGAATCTCTTCAAAACATCTATACTGTTTGCAGCTTATTGGGCTATCTGGCATTTCCCCCTTGCAGGTATTAAGGGTTATTACCACGCTAATGTGGTGAGTGAAGGATGGCTTTATAGTCTGAACTTCATCGTTAGTATCTTTCCTTTTTGTTTTTTTGATGAATTGGCTCTATTACAAAAACAAATCGAAATATTCTCGTTGCCATTATCTTTCATATTACAGCAGGATATTTCAATGAGATATTTTCTACCCATCCCGACAGCAAGTGCATACAGACAGTATTACTGCTTATCGTGTCTGTTATCATTGTGGTTAAAGAACGTCGACTGTTCTTTAACCGAGCGTTGGAGTAGAGTGTACTCACCATTTAATCGTTTGTTCCAAGAAAAAAATACGATTGTTTAGGGTACTAACTGCACTAGCTGGCAATCACCACGAAAGAACCAGCCTGTGTCTGTATTATACAACCTTGCAAGATACATTGGGACACGTCCTGATGGAAATCATATCTATTATATGTCAAACAGAAAGGATGGAGGAAGGCTATATCATATTATAGATAAAGTAATAAATGGAGTATCATACCCTTATCTGGATTTAGGTCTTGGACAGCAATTTGAAGTATCGGAAATGGACCACACGCATCCTGGCAATACGTCTCTGTCCCCAGACGATTCTTATCAAGGTATAATCCCTGTTCATGCTATTGGATGGGATGGAATAAAGAGAGATGCACTTAAAAGGGATGAAAGCGATGGCTCATTCTGGTATGGGGAGGTTCAGTGTCGCCCCAAACCAAAGTCCCACAAAAATAGAAATGATTAGTATGAAGAAATTTATTTGTGTTTTTTTGTTGTTGTATACTTATGCCGCAACAGTATATGCAGTTAACCCTTTGTTGCTAGACAGTATATATGGGGAAACCCCTTATGTCTATGATTTTGGGCCAGAAATGGATGAAGAGAAACTCAAACAAAAGGTGCGGACCTTCAATAAGAACATCTTAAGTTATATAACAGCGCATTGTTGTGATGAAATATTGTGTATTAAAGATAGTGCATTTGTAAACTTTATAACAAATGAAAAAGGAAGAGTTGACACTGTTTGGCTGGTACGAGATAAATCTTTTCCCTTTGAAAAAATCTATCGGTTTATCAAAAATTACGATTTCAATGGCCCTTTGGTTGAGTACGTTACTACACAACCTGAGTTATACGCTAAATCCTATTTGGTAAAGATTGTTTTGATTTTTGATAGAAAAAAACAGAGACTTCGTTCACTTTTTGATTTTGAATTGATAAAGAAGAACAGATAGATATGAGAAACAGGTATACCTACTTCTCTTTATTTAACATTGTTAAGGCGTGCGGACGCTAACGTATGAATGATAGATGTGTAGAGACGAGCATTTGCAAGTCTCTACACATGCTAAGCAACATTAGGGTGTACCTGCTTAGCTTGTGTCTTGTTTGATTGAGCCTAAGAGCTTGTTTGAAAAGAGCGAATATATTGGGAGCAGTACAAACTTAGAATGAAGAGAACAGGGTCTATAACGAATCGTGTGGGTAATTATAGAAACCTCAGATAAAAAAATATTACCTTTGTCTTATGAATAGTACTGAGATATTTACGATACAACTTGCTAAAAAGGAGGGCGTGGGGATTCGTAAATACAGAAAAACTTTTAAGTATATGATCTATTTCGTAACAGGTGGGCTTAAACTGGATTACCCACACAATTCGTTATAGAACCAGAGAACATGACCATATATTGAAGTCATCTAGACTTTTTCCCTCTTTCTTATCTTTTTTGGAAAAATCAGTATAAATGCGATATAGTTCCATCCCTCCCAACTGGTTTGTGTGGTATCGAACCTGTTGAGCACGCTTCTGTATGAGTCTATCCACGCATTGGTTCTTTCAATGCTGTATCTCTCCTTGTAAAGCAGTTCATCAAGTAACTCGTCATCTCTTGTCATTCCTCTCCGCTTATTGAAGGCGACGTTTGGGAACACCTCCTGCCGATGGCAATCCCGCCTGAATTGTGCAGAGTCAAAACCGGCGTCTGCATTGAGAAAGAGCCCCAATACGGACAAGCCCGAGTCCTTAATACCTGCGAACAAATCCTGAAGTACCTCGGAGATGCAGTGAAGGTCGTTGTGAGAACCCGAAACAGGCGTGGAATGGCAAGCGGTATGCCTTGGCGGTCTGCGACATAGATGGCATTGGTGGTCGTTCTTTTCTTACGTCCTTGGTATCCACAACACTCCCCACCGCGAAGTGTGGTGGTGTGGCTGCCGTCCAAATCCACACTGGACATGTCCAAGAAAGACCTGTGACGGCTCAATATCATGCCCCAAACCTTTTTTTCCATTCGCCGTTCCTCGACCACTTGCGGAAATGGGCATACACGCTCTTGTAGCTCAAAAAAACCGCCCCGTGAAGATGACTGAAACGGGAAGCATGTGCCACTGACAGCCCGTTTTTCAACTTGTAGAGAATGCACTGAATGACCTCCACCAGGTCACTTTTTTTGTAACATAACCACGTTTTGCCACCGACAAATATGGCAAGATCTCAGATTTTTATTGTATCTTTGTCCAGTACTTCGTACATGAGAGGAGTGTTTATCTTGGTTTTCACAGCACAAAGATAATAAACTCCTCTCAATTTGTAGAGATTTTTAAAAAGTCTAGATGACTTCTATGTGAAAAAAATGAGTTAAAGAAGTGATTAATTCCTGTCTATTAAATCTTTTTAACGATAGATTTACGGCAACCTACTTAAAAAATCTATAAATTTGTATTTAATACTTGAATCATTAGTAAAAAGATAATCGGACAACCCATTAGTTAGGTATGAAGAAAGAGATGCTGTTGATGGCTATCATCACGTTGATTGTAGTCACAGGATGCCGCAAAAACAAGGAAAACAGCGACCAAACGGTCTACGCAGTAACGTCTCCTTGGGTAACCAATACACAAGTTTCAAAGGACTATGTGGCCAATATTGAATCGCGAAAAAAACATAGAAGTACGCGCACAGCAGGAGGGAATTCTGCAGCAAGTCTATGTCACAGAAGGGCAACAGGTACGAGCCGGTCAGCCACTTTTCCGCATTTCGATTGTTGGAGCGCAACAGAATGTGGCGCGGGCAAAGGCAGAAGCCGAGCAAGCACGCATTGAACTGCAAAACACAACAACGCTAACGAGGGGGCAAATTGTTTCGCCCAATGCACAAAAGATGGCTAAAGCAAAGCTCAATGCAGCCTTGGCAGATTATAAATTGGCACAGATTCAAGCACGGTTATGCTTAATCAGCGCCCCTTTTACAGGCGTTATAGGGAGTCTTCCGAAAAAGATTGGAAGCTTAGTGCAGGGAGGTGACCTGCTCGCTACACTATCCGACAACTCGTCACTCAACGTATATTTCAACATCTCTGAACCCGAATATTTAGACTATCAGCAACATTCTGCCGAGCGAAACAAACTTCCTTTAACGCTGATTCTTGCCAATGGAAGCGCCTTTTCAGCTAAAGGCTACATCCAAAATATAGCTGGTGAGTTTGACAGCAGCTCTGGAAATATTGCTCTTCGTGCCCGCTTTGCCAATCCGAAAGGCTTGCTTCGCAATGGCGAAACAGGCACAGTGCGTATCAATATGCCTTTACACAATGTGTTGGTAATCCCACAACAGGCCACGTATGAAGAGGAAGACCGCCGTTATGTGTTTGTTGTTGATGGCGCAGGCTATGCACATTCACGTGAGATTAAAGTGGCTTTTGAACAACCAGAGGTGTTTATTATCGCCGAAGGAGTAACTGCCAACGACAAGATTCTATTGAGTGGAGTGCAGAAAGTGCATGATGGTCAACACGTAAAGACGCGTTATTACACACCAAGTGAAGCCATGAAGCGTGTTCAACTGAATGCCGACTAAGGCTTTCAGGTGGCTTTTCATCACACTTTACAACAGAAAAAGGTTCTCACACCATATTATTTCATGATGAGAACAACCATTTATAAGAAGAAAAAAGACGCTAATAAACAGTCAATATGTTTCAAAAAGTTTATTCGAAGACCAGTACTTGCCATCGTTGTTTCATTGGTAATCGTCTTCATTGGCATTCTTTCGCTGTTCAATTTACCCATTACTCAGTTCCCATCTATATCCCCTCCAAAGGTTAATGTGGTAGCCGATTATCCGGGAGCCAACAATGAACTGATGATTAAGTCAGTGCTTATTCCTCTTGAACAGGCACTGAATGGTGTGCCGGGAATGAAGTATATTGAGTCGGATGCAGGCAATGACGGCGAAGGAGAGATAAACATTGTCTTCAAACTTGGTACAGATCCCAACGTCGATGCTATCAATGTGCAAAACCGAGTGTCAGCAGCGACCAACAAACTACCGCCAGCTGTTGTGCGCGAAGGTGTGAAAATATCTCGTGAGGAGCCTAACATCCTCATGTATATCAACCTATATAGCGATGATCCTAAAGTCGATCAGAACTTCCTTTTCAATTATGCGGACATCAATATCTCCCCAGAACTCGCCCGCGTTGATGGCGTTGGAGATCTTGATATCCTTGGAACGAGGAGCTTTGCCATGCGTGTTTGGCTTAAGCCTGATAAGCTTACAGCCTATGGTTTGTCTGCAACCGACATTACAGATGCCTTACAACAGCAGAGCATTGAAGCCTCTCCAGGCAAGCTTGGGGAAAGTTCGGGCAAGCATGCACAAAGCTTTGAGTATGTGTTGAAGTATCCGGGACGTTATACAACGCCTGAAGAATACAGCAATATTGTTGTGAAATCAACTCCTGATGGGCAATTTATCAGACTCAAAGATGTAGCAGATGTGAGCCTCGGGAGTGAGGTTTATGACATATATTCTACGTTGAATGGTCACCCATCCGCAGCCATAACACTAAAAACAAGCCTATGGATCGAACGCACGACAAGTTATTCAGAACGTCAAGAAAAACTATGGCTCATCTTCAAAAAAAGACATGCCAAAGGGCATGCATTATGAGTTGAGTTACGACATCAGTAGATTCCTTGATGCCTCTATAGAAAAGGTAATTCACACGCTGTTTGAAGCCTTTATACTCGTTGGTTTCGTTGTATTCTTGTTCCTTGGAGACTGGCGTTCTGCCCTCATTCCATGCCTTGCAGTCCCTGTTTCGTTAATAGGTAGCTTCGCAGTCATGAATGCTTTCGGCATAACGCTTAACATGATATCGCTCTTTGCCTTAGTAATGGCGATTGGAATCGTGGTCGATGATGCCATTGTGGTAATCGAAGCGGTCAATGTAAAGATAGCCCAAGAAGGCTTAGAACCTTTGAAGCCACGCAAAAGGCAATGAAAGAAATCAGTGGAGCCATAGTAGCCGTGACATTGGTTATGGCATCTGTGTTCATTCCTGTAGCCTTTATGGGTGGGCCAGAAGGCATGTTTTATCGGCAGTTTTCAATCACAATAGCTTCTGGAATCGTGCTCGGGCTTCACTGCCCTAACACTTACGCCCTCGCTTTGTGCGCTAATATTGACTCGAGAGCGTGATAACCACATCAAAAAGACGTGGCTTAATCGTGTACTTGATAAGTTTAATGCGGGTTTTGACAAAGGAATCGGCGGCTATCGCAACGTGCTTCAACGCACTGTTTCGAGGAAGATTATCACGCTTCCGCTATTACTTTTGTTCTGCATTGGAGCCTTCTTTATCAACAATTCGTTACCTTCGGGCTTTATTCCTCAAGAAGATCAGGGCATGATTTACGCTGTAATTGAGACACCACCTGGTGCTACTATTGAGCGAACGAATAAGGTTGCACATCAACTTGCGAGTATAATTGCAAGGGAAGATGGCATAGAAAGTGTGTCTTCTTTGGCTGGATATGAGATCCTTTCTGAAGGAACCAGTGCCAACTCGGGTTCGTGTTTGATTAATCTTAAGCCTTGGAAGGAACGCAGTCGGACGGCAAAAGAGATTATCAATGACCTTGAAAACAAGTGCCAACAGATAACAGATGCCAACATAGAATTCTTCGAACCACCTTCTATTCCAGGCTATGGTGCGGCGTCAGGTTTCGAGCTTCGACTCCTTGATAAGACTGGAAGTAACGACTATCATGCTATGGAAAAGGTCAGCAAGAGCTTCGTTTCAGCTCTTAATAAGCGTCCAGAGATAGGCTCAGCCTTTACCTTTTACTCGGCCAGTTTCCCTCAATACATGCTTCGAGTAGATAATAATATCGCCGCACAAAAAGGCATTACACTTGGTACAGCCATGGATAATCTCTCCACATTGATTGGTTCTGACTACGAAACGGGCTTCGTTCGATTTGGTAAGCCCTATAAGGTCATCGTGCAAGCCGACCCAAAATATCGTGCTTTTCCACAAGACTTGATGCAGTTAAATGTAAAGAACAACCAAGGTAAAATGGTGCCTTATGCCGACTTCTTACACATGGAAAAGGTATATGGAATGAGTGAGATGACGCGGCATAATCTATATAATTCTGCTGAAGTTACAGGCTCGGCAGCAGCTGGATACAGTAGTGGTCAGGCCATCAAAGCTATCGAAGAGGTGGCTACTTCGACGCTACCTCACGGCTATGATTACGACTTTGCCGGCATCACTAAAGACGAAGTAGACCAAGGAAACCAAGCATTGATCATCTTTATTGTATGTTTAACGTTCGTCTATCTCATCCTTTCAGCACAATATGAGAACTTCCTTTTGCCACTTCCTATTATTACTTGCCTACCCGCGGGCATCTGTGGAACATTCATTTTCCTAAAACTCACGGGATTGGAAAACAACATCTACGCCCAAGTTGCTATGGTCATGCTGATTGGTTTGCTTGGAAAGAATGCCGTGTTAATGGTTGAATATGCCGTGCAACGCCACAACTTAGGCAAGAGTATACGTGCAGCGGCCATCGAAGGTGCGGCAGCTCGCTTCCGTCCTATACTCATGACATCGTTCGCTTTCATAGCCGGCTTGCTGCCATTAGTATTTGCTCACGGTGCAGGGGCTATTGGAAACCGAACCATTGGCACGGCAGCTGCGGGTGGAATGCTATTCGGAACATGCTTCGGACTCATTCTCGTTCCGGGATTGTATTATATCTTTGGGCGCATGGCCGACCATGTAAAGATGGTTCGTTACCAACGAAACAAGCCATTGACTGAGGAGAAAGACAAACGATATAAACTTGAAAATGATGAAAAGAAATAATATTTTCCTTCTTATTCTGCTTGCTATCGGAGTGTCATCTTGCAAGACTCCCCAAGCGACGCAAGTCAATAGCCGCACACGTTTGCAGCTACCCACGCAATATAATGGTGATACGCTGACGGCGAAGACTACGCCTACGTCATGGAAAAATGTTTTTTTCACCGACCCACAACTCAAGGCACTTATCGACTCCGCTTTAGTCAATAATCAAGACTTAAAGATAACATTGCAGCAGATAGCTGTAGCAAAAAGCGGAATGATTGCAGCCAAAGGAGCTATGCTTCCATCTCTTTCCGTGGGGGCAGAAGTAGGAGTTAGCAAGGCCGGACGATACACAAGTGAGGGTGCCGGCAATGCTTCCACCGAGATGACTCCAGGAAAACTCATCCCCGATCCACTCATGAACTATCACCCGGGCTTTGCCTTTGACTGGGAACTCGACCTCTTCGGCAAGTTGAAGTCAAGCAAAAAAGCGGCTGTCGAGCGTTATTTGGCAACCTTAGAAGGTCAGAATGCCGTGCGCGCTTCATTGATTTCACAGGTCGCAAGCAATTATTATACCTTGTTGGCCTTAGATAACAAGCTCGCACTTATACGCAAATACATCGATCTTCAGCGTCAGGCGGAGAAGATAGCAGAGATACAAAAGGAGGCCGATAGCGACACAGAACTGGCTGTTGAGAAGTTCAAAGCAGAGCTTGCAAAGGCGCGTTCGCAGGAGTTTGCATTGAAACAAGAGATTACCGAATGTGAAAATGCACTCAACTTACTGCTCGGTCGTTACCCAACGCCTATTCAACGAGACGCCAAACAGTTGTTGAATGAAGAAGTGAAAAACAATCGTTACAGGACTTCCTTCCAATCTTTTGAGCCACCGACCCGATATCCGTCAGGCTGAACATGAACTCGCTGCAGCTCATTGGGACGTAGAAACGGCGCGCAAAGCCTTCTTGCCTTCGGTAAACATTAGTGCCACTTTGGGACTTGAAGCCTTTAATCCTACCTACCTAACGCGTATGCCAAAGTCGCTCGCTTACAGTGTCGTGGGAGGACTAACTGCACCTCTTATCAACCGAAAAGCTATCGAAGCTAACTTCCAACAGGCTGATGCCGCACAGCTACAAGCCTTATATGAATATGACAAAACACTGCTTACAGCTTATTCAGAGGTATGTACGCTGCTGTCAAAGAATAAGAATCTCGCCGCCTATTATGCGCTAAAAGAGGAAGAAGTGAAGACTTTGGAACACTCGGTTGAGGTATCTCGTCAACTCTATATGAACGGACGAGCTACTTATCTCGATGTACTTGGGGCCGAACGCGATGCGCTTGATGCCCAAATGGAACTGCTTGAAACACGCCAACAGCAGCTTTCCTGTGTCGTAGACCTATATAGAAGTCTCGGAGAATAAGGCTCATCAGGCATAAAAGCAAATGATTTTTTGAAATGATTTGTGTCATATTATCGTGTGATTTGCCGTATTTTGGGGTGTAAAACAATGAAATATCAGAGTAAATAGGGTAATTCAGTTAATTCCCTCTTAGGAATCTCTGGAGACTGTCAAATGCCAGATTCTTTTTCTTGAAAAAGCGTCTTTGGAAGAGTACTTGATGTGCTTTGCGCGCAAAAACTCCCAAATGTCGAGCCGTATGGACACACCTGTCCCTTCCATACCTGTCTATGGATGGATATAAAATCACCTCATTTTTTTATCAAGCCACCTTCTTCATGTCCCTGGCCATCTGCCTTGCGGCAAGGACGGCGGCATTTGCCGTATGGATTCCGAAGAAGAGCAGCAATGTTTCGCTGAACATGTTGCGTGCCTTGATGCGCCCAACGGCATAGTGCTGTTTCTGGTTCCCGAAGCTGCCCTCCATTACCGTGGCCCTGAGGGTCCCGATAATCCTCCTCGCCTTCTTGAGGCATCCGGCTTCTTCTTTGGGTCTTGGGCCTTTTCTGACGAAACAGGTCGTTATGCCTCTCTCCGTACACATGGTGCGGTTGGCGTTGTTGGCGTATATGGAGTCGGCACCAACACGTTTGACTTTGACCCCCGTCAGCGATTCCTGATATTCAATGCACTGCTTAAGGCGAATGCCCTCGTTGAAGGCCTCGAAGGAGTGGTGTTCTATGAATGATATGCCGTCAATCTGTATGTTGTTGACCTTTGCCCCAAACTCCACGCGCTTGTTTTCCTTGCCCCTGACGATGGGACGGAGGTACGGGCGGTCGATGCTCACGATGCGATGTCTGACCTCCTTGCCTGCGAACAGGTCTGACTGTTGGAGGCATACCTCACGCACGGCGCACAGTCGCTTTTCTTGTTCTGCCGACAGGCTGATGCAGGGGCCGTACAACTTGCGAAGGCCGTTCCATTGGAAGCGGAGCTTGGCAAGAAGTTTCAGGAGCCTTCTCCTGAGCCTGCGCGTGGCCGAGCCGGTGTGCTTGCGTTGCTTGGCGTATGCAAGCGTGGCCTTGGCAACATCATTGTACTTGTTTCTCGGAACGCGTTCCGACAACCGCCTGCTCTGGCAAACGAGCAGGTCGTGAAGCCATCGACAGCACTCCCAAAAGCAGTTTGACGTCTGTAGGGGAAACGCAGGTGGCTCTCATAGCAGGTCGCATCCGTCAGGCACAGGTCCTTGTCCTTGAGGTCGCCTTCCCACCGGGCGTACAATATGCGTTGAAGGCTGTCTATGTCGAGGTGCCTGGCAAGACGGTTGCGTATGGCACTTACAATCTTCCCGTCCTTGATGGGATTGGCAGGGTCTATCAGCACACCGCAGAACATCTGCATGTGGATGCTTCCGTTGAGCAGCTCTATCAGGCCGTCGTCCGACAGGCCCGTGTATGCCTTGAGGAACATAAGGGCGATTTCCCTTCTGCCGAAAAAGAGGCTTTTTCCCACGCCTACGCTTATGGGTGTGGGTTGCCAACTCTGCTGCCAACTCCTTAAGTGGGAGCTGGGCACGGATGCGCCCAAGTTCGCTTTTTGCAAAGCTATCGCGATAATGTTGTAAAAAAATCGAACTCTGTAAAGGGCAAAGTTTGTGTTATGTCAGAAATTTTTTTCGTAACTTCACAGCAGATAATTTTATAATTTTCCCCGATTCTGCCCGTGATGGGTCGTTCGGGGGTTTTATGTAAAGGTACAAATAATATATTACAGTGACAAACAATTAGTTAGATATTTACTGAATATCCCTATGTAATATTGTTAAGGCGTGCGGACGCTAACGTATGAATGGTAGATGTGTAGAGACGAGCATTTGCAAGTCTCTACACATGCTAAACAACATTAGGGTGTACCTGCTTAGCTTGTGTCTTGTTTGATTGAGCCTAAGAGCTTGTTTGAAAAGAGCGAATATATTGGGAGCAGTACAAACTTAGAATGAAGAGAACAGGGTCTATAACGAATCGTGTGGGTAATTATAGAAACCTCAGATAAAAATATTACCTTTGTCTTATGAATAGTACTGAGATATTTACGATACAACTTGCTAAAAGGAGGGCGTGGGGATTCGTAAATACAGAAAACTTTAAGTATATGATCTATTTCGTAACAGGTGGGCTTAAACTGGATTACCCACACAATTCGTTATAGAGCCAGAGAACATGACCATATATTGAAGTCATCTAGACTTTTCCCTCTTTCTTATCTTTTTTGGAAAAATCAGTATAAATGCGATATAGTTCCATCCCTCCCAACTGGTTTGTGTGGTATCGAACCTGTTGAGCACGCTTCTGTATGAGTCCATCCACGCATTGGTTCTTTCAATGCTGTATCTCTCCTTGTAAAGCAGTTCATCAAGTAACTCGTCATCTCTTGGCATTCCTCTCCGCTTATTGAAGGCGACATTTGGGAACACCTCCTGCCGATGGCAATCCCGCCTGAATTGTGCAGAGTCAAAACCGGCGTCTGCATTGAGAAAAGAGCCCCAATACGGACAAGCCCGATTCCTTAATATCTGCGAACAAGCCCTGAAGTGCCTCGGAGATGCAGTGAAGGTCGTTGTGAGAACCCGAAACAGGCGTGGACATGGCAAGCGGTATGCCTTGCCGGTCTGCGACATAGATGGCATTGGTGGTCGTTCTTTTCTTGCGTCCTTGGTATCCACAGCACTCCCCACCGCGAAGCGTGGTGGTGTGGCTGCCGTCCAAATCCACACTGGACATGTCCAAGAAACACCTGTGACGGCTCAATATCATGCCCCAAACCTTTTTCCATTCGCCGTTCCTCGACCACTTGCGGAAATGGGCATACACGCTCTTGTAGTTCAAAACCCACCCCGTGAAGATAGCTGAAACGGGAAGCATGTGCCACTGACAGCCCGTTTTTCAACTTGTAGAGAATGCACTGAATGGCCTCCACCTGGTCACTTTTTGTAACATAACCGCGTTTTACCACCGACGAATGGGCAGAACTTCAGATTTCATCAAATCTTTGTCCAGTACAATCTATTTATTGCGCATCCCTGTTTCTTGGTATTGTTTATTGTCCTGCATTAATCTCTATATTTTTTTGCTTAAAAATGTTTGAATGGAACAAGAATAATCGCTATATTTGCATTTGTAATATTAACCAGCTTACCCAAACAATTTATCAACTCTAAACATTTTTTTTGTATGACGAGACTTATACTGATTACCGCATTTGCTTTGTCGACCGTTTCTATGCGGGCGCAACAGGTTTCTTACGCATACGATGCCAACGGCAACCGTACCAGCCGCACTGTGGTGCTGCAAACGCATGCTGCAAAAAGCATGGTGCAACAAAAAGACACGGCCTTTCTCTATGAACATTTGGCACAACAGCAGTTGCGCATCTATCCCAATCCCGTTAAGGAGGAACTTACCATCGCGCTAGACGCTTTTTCAACAGAACATCAAGGCGAGTTTTCGCTTTATGGACCGAATGGCGCGCTGCTCGTTAGGCGTGGCATTGCAGGCACCGTTACCAAGGTGAACATGGCGAGTTATGCCAAGGGCGTGTATGTGTTGCACATCCGATTAGACGGCAAAAACACCTCGTGGAACACATACGGTAATGGGTAATAGTTACCTATATAGAGCGTATGGACATGAATTACATCATCTCTGGCATTCGCGTGCTTTCAACGACCTATTTCTACTTAACTATGAGCTTACAAGGGCTAAATTCTCTACTGTTAAAAGGTAACTTTATAGAAGACATGAACTATTATGAGGATTTTGTTAACTACTACAAATGGTGGGAATAAAGGACGTCAGTTTTCTATTTCCTTAATATTGGTAATATTGCTAGTTTGTTCATGCGACACTTCTTTTTGGCTAACATTTAAAAGATGGTACAAAAGCAGCAAGTTTTGCAGACAAAGTGTGGACATGTAACAGTAGACGCTAATGAATTTCGAGGTATTTTCTATATTACGTTTAATTTGAGTGGAGAATATGAAATTAATCCTGATTCACTGGTGATCAGTTTTGACGATGACCGAGTTTCTGTCTTCAAGGTAACCCATACTAAGGATACCGAGAATGTAATTCTGACTAAATCTAGCGTAAGTAACTGTCATATAAAAGTTGAATTATTCTTACATACGACCGGTAAGGATGTAGACATGAATAAGATGACCATGTATGTTTTACCATCTAAATATCTCACATGTGAAAATAGTCCTGTACTATCAGATACACTTAAGCTATCAATGGGTAGCTATAGACGTAGTCTTTTTTGGGAGAAAGTGAAACCACGCCCAGTGGTGAATCCAAGTTAGGGGTAGTAGACACGGGAACTTTACGGTCAAGAGTAAATAGATTTGGAAAATATTGAGAAAGTCCTTATTTTTGCATCATGACACCGAACTTATCCATAGAAGAACTTCATTGCAATCTATGCAGTATGATTATTTGGGCTGGATTGATGGCAACTTCTGGATCGCAGGTGTTGGAAATGGAATATACTACAATAAAAAAAGAGTGAGAGGTGCACAATGAACAATAAATTAAAAATGATTTTGTTGTCGGCCCAAACGTTAATGTTGATGGGCTGCCCGATGATCGATAGCGAGGTGAAAAACATAAAAAATCGTTAATCGAAGTGATAAGGAAATCTGTTTCAGGTCAACTCGCTTACGTATCCTTTTTGCGAATGAAGATACATTGCTTCTAGGCCAATTTCCTGTCTTCGGAATAAAGCCCAGAACACACTATTTATGTTCTGCAGCTACAAATTCAGATTGGAGGAGGGAACTGCATAGATGTAGGTTTTTGCAAATCCTTATAGTTGAAAATGGTGACGACTTCCTTAAATATTTTAAAGCGCCAAAAGACACCCTACGAAAGTATGTGCCAGTGGTGCAGCGTTATCACCTGTCGGTAAAAGACTTGGATAGACTGCATTGGACTGTGACTTATCCGCCAACAGAGGAAATGAAAGGGATTAACATGTGGCCACCCTATAAGAAATAAGTATTGACATAATCAAATATAGATATGAAATTTTGTTGTTTTGCTTTTGAAATGTATTATACGTTAGAGAATCGATGTTGCTACAATATTAGAAAGGTAAAGCTAACGTCTCCCCGCCTGACAGAACACGGCATGATGAAGTATTATAACATACCCTCCTTGCGTGGAACCAGGCACAAGCGAGCGGACATTTGTTTCGTTATGACGATGGGGTATGATACATTTACATTTGACGCACCAACGGTGTTCATTTCGTTCTGCCCATTTTGTGGTGCGAACTTGTACGACTACTATAAGAGTGACGAATACGTGAATGAGATAGAAGGCGAAACCTTTAAGTTCTTTAAAGACAAATGAGGTGTGTAATATGGCAATGTTGTATGCAGACAAATGAGATTAATAAGATGATAGATATGAAACCGATACTTGGATTTATATTTTTCAGTTCTCATTTGTCTATGTCTTACCTCGTGTGCGGGCATATTCCGTACTACGTATTACATAACGGAGACGCAAGGATGGAAGAAGTTGGAACCTTGTTCAGAAGGCGGTATAACTTACACTTATGATGTTACGCCAGACATGGTTATACTTAATGTGAGAGGACCAGGTACTTCTGCAATTTCCGTGGGGCCAATATTTTTCCCCTTTGCTTTCCCCACATGCCTTCAGTTTTGGGTAAAAGAAGAACCAAAGCTGATAGTGGCCGCAACGCTTTATATGAACCAATCAGGTACAATTTATCCACAAAGCATTCGCTTTACGGATAACGAGGGGAACATGATGACTCCACGATGATAGAAAGTCTAGATATAGTTCACGAACAAGACATAACAAAGCTAGACTCTACTGCTATCGTGCAGGGCATAAAAACGAGCGGGGCGATAAGGTTGCGTTGGCATTTTAGGGGGAAACAAGCAAGGAAGAAGGAATTTTGTGTATTGATAGATACCCCAACAATTATCGGAAAGGATGGCAAGCCATTGCTTATCTGGTTCAGACGCAAAACGGTGTATGAATATGTTCCGTTGTTTACCCATTGTACTTGATAAAAACTTGTGGCTCTTTCTTTTTAAGAGGATTAAAGTAAATATGAAAAAGGGTATATTTAATTTTCATCATGAGTTGTCTGTTTTTGTGCATTTCAAAAAGCACAGACATTAATTGAACAGATAGAGCGTGCTTACAGCGCGCTCGACTCTGCTTCTACATCAACAAAAATCGTCTTGTCTTATGCAAAGTCGTTAGAAAAGAATGAAGAAGAAACGTACAAATTATTGTATAGCCCCGATAGTGACAGCATGAAGGTCGCTCAGTGGTTCAATAGAGCTGATAGTATGTATCTGAAATATCTTCAAAAACATAAAAATTCTGAATGAGCCTGCCATTAGACGTTTTGAAAATGAAGTAAAATCAGGAATACCTCTCTACGTTTTGAATTTAAAACTGAAAGATAAGCAGACATTGCAAGTAGATACTGGCAGGCTGGCCTTTAATCTTTTTTATTTCGACAAAAGATGTAAAGGACGTTTATACGTATATTGTGATGATGGAGAATATAGTGGTTTAGATTCTCGTTATAGAACTTTTTCAAGACCTCTTGGAAGGAATGCACCAAAAGTTTTTAGGAGAATAATGCGTAAACAGCCGAAATATCTGTTGTTCTGCCCAGATTTAGAAGGCATGAATACCATTTTATATGTCATCAACAATGAAGTGTTTATTTACAGGATTGTTGAAATGGAGAAGTATAAATTAGACTACTATATGAAGAATAGAACGGCTATTAGGAATTCATGATGACCAACTACAAGCTCATTCCTCATTTAGGGCGCATTTCTTAGGACTGGCTGAAAAAAAGTTCAGATTGACATCACTAATCCGCTGGACATTTCCCCCGTTCGACGTTTTTTTTATTGTATCATGTTTTTTTCCTAGCAATCCCTATACATTATGGTAAAAAATATATTTATACTGGCAATATCGCTACTTGTCTTATCGAGTTGCCGCAACGAAGAGGAGATATTTCTAGACTTGGATATGCCACGGAGGACATATACAGGCAAAGAATTGCGTACCGATGGTTATTATTATTCGGGCTACATCCATACAAACAAAATGGGCACATTGATATTGTTTCGTAACGGAGTATGTATGTTTACGTATTTTGATTATAGGTATGGAGACGCTACCCATTATATAGAGAATGACAAATGGGGAAACAAAGCTTACATGAATGAGGTACGTAGTAAGCCAGATGGCATTGGGGTGTTCTCCGTCTTACGAAATGTGCTTGAGTGTCAAATCTTCTTTTCAGAAAGTGGGAGGGTAACCCAAAATTGCACAGGTGAAATTCTGAATGATACAACGCTGAGACTTACAAGTTGGCGTTACAATCGATATGGGCACGTAGAAAATATAGATGAGTTGTATTATTTTAAGGCGTTTAACAATAAACCCGATAGTACGTCTAGTTTCATCAAATAACCACACATATAAATGTGGATTGGAGCTTGCATCCGATATACACTATCATATGCTTGCTTAACGCCCACATCATACATAGTATATGACATTTATCCATTTCGTTAAAATGAAAAAGATTATTTTAATATTTCCAATAGTGGTCTTACTGTTGGGTTGCAACTTCTTCAATGAGAATGATTCGCTGGAAGGTTTAGGATTAGAACGCCATCCTTATATCGGTAAGGAACTGCGTACAGACGGATATTATCTTGCAACAAAGACCCATAAAAACATGCTAGGATTAATTGTGCTCTATCGAAATGGAGTTTGCCTATGTACATATGTAGAAAACAGCGGTAAAAGCACCAAGCAGTACATAGAAAATGATGTTTTGCAAAACAAATCTTACATGCATCGTTTATGGAGTAAACCCACAGCCATTGGTGTCTTTATGATAACAAAACGAACCATCGCTTTGCGAACATGGGAATACCAAAACAAACGAAGCACAATTGCTATTGACAATGTTGGCGAGATAATCAATGATACGACGCTGCGCATTAACACAATCGCAAGAACCTACGCCGGTGTCCAACAGTTTGTATACAATGTTTACCACTTCGTACCCTTTTCCAACAAACCCGACAGCACCACAAGTTTTATAAAATGAAACGAATTTTAACAACAGAAGAATAAAGAGTGAGAGGTGCACTATGAACAATAAATTAATATTACTGTCCGCTAAAGTTTTCACCTCTTTATACGAATTAGGGCTAACACTTCTCACGAGGTATCAGCCCTTTTTGTTACCTTTGTTTTTGTTACTAAACTGAGATAACATGAGCAAAAGTACACATTTCTTCGGACAGCCGGTATATGGTCAACTAATAAAATCACTTGATCATGATAAAATTGTTGAAATGAGCCGTAAGAACGGCGGTGAGCGTTATGTGAAGAGCTTCGACGGATACGCTCATCTCGTGACGATGCTTTATGCGGTGATCATGCGTTTTTGATTCCCTTCGGGAGATAGAGGCTGCCATGACGGCAGAGGTCAGAAAGCTGCATCATGTGGGCCTTAGTCAAGTACCCAAGCGCAGCACTCTTTCCGATGCCAATGCCAGACGGTCTGAGAAGTTCTTTGAGGATGTATACCATGACCTTTATAACTCCAATAAGAACATACTTTCTTCGGACAGCCGACGTAACGGTACTGAGGAATGGATAAAACGGCTGAGAATCATCGATTCCACGACTATAACATTGTTCTCTAACGTCATATTCAAGGGGCGTGGGTCGGCATCCCTAAAACGGGAAAGAAGAAAGGGGCATAAAAGTGCATTCCGTCATTCATGCAAACGAGGGTGTTCATTGTGACGTGAAGTTCACCTCCGCCGCTACCAGTGATTCCTTCATGCTTGCACCCAGCCATTTCAGACATAACGAGATCGTTGCACTGGACCGTGCGTATATCAACTACGAGAAGTTTGAGGAACTTACCGAGAGGAACGTCGTCTATGTCACCAAGATGAAGAAAAACCCTCAAGTACGAGATATTGGCAGACTGCATGGATATGAATAAGGAGGGGTGATGGAATATCGCGAGCAGGTGGTAGTGTTCAGGAAGGGCGGCATCAGCCATATAGCGCGTATCATTACCTATGTGGACATCAAGAAAGGAAAGTTGCCGAAGTTGGTATCGTTGCTTACCAACGACTTCGACATGCCACTGCAAACCATAGTTGCCATATATCGCAGGAGGTGGCAAATAGAGTCACTCTTCAAACAGATCAAGCAGAATTTCCCTCTTAGATACTTCTATGGGGAGAGCGACAACGCCATAAAGATCCAAATTTGGGTCACGTTGATTGCGAACCTATTGCTATCCCTGCTCCAAAGCTCCATAGAAAGACGGTGGAGTTTCTCTGGGCTGGCAACTATGGTACGCATAGTACTTATGGAATATCTCAATATGAACAAATTCTTCAATATGCCGGATGCAGACATGAAATTGATGCTTGAAGCTGCGGCTGAATCACCGCCAGGGGTAACAGAAAAACGAATAAGGGGCTTGTCACTAACATAAAAATCATCCAAACTACAATGCGTCAATGAGTTGAGATGGAGGACACTATGTTTAGCGGACAGTAATAATAAATTAAAAATGATTTTGTTGTCGGCCCAAACGTTAATGTTGATGGGCTGCCCGATCTTATTAGTTCGAGAAGTGTTGAAAAACTTGTTAAAAACAATTCTATGCCAAAGAAATATAGAAATGGTATAACTAAGCAAGAGGCAAACGATTTATTCATATCTGACCTTAGTGTAACAGAAGAGGGGTTAAGAAAGCGAGTGAAAGTCCCTTTATTCCAATGTGAATTTGATGCCTTGGTTAATTTGTTGTATAATGCAGAAGTAGATCTTAAAGCACCCAAGTTGTTCACACACTTTGAGAACAAAGAATACCAAGCAGCAGAGGAGTTCAAGGACATCATCAATAGAGGAACGGCATCAGAAAAAGGTTTAAGAAACAGAAGACTTAAAGAAGTTGACATCTTTAACAACAGCAACTACATAAACAATTAGATATGAGGTGTGTTATTATTTTACTTTTATCAGCTCTATGTGCGTGTAAAGCGCCTTCAAAGAAAGTGTATGTATCTGAGCAAAGAGAAATTTATTCAGAACAAGAAGTGAAGTCTTCTTGTGTAGGAGAACGTATTAACTGGCAATTTATATCATTAGATAATATATATAATTCAGACTCACAAGCAGCTTCCTCCTTATTAACGAGACTCTCAGTTCCTCCAAAAGTAGAGACAAACAAGGACACGCTTATTATTAATGGAAAACAAAAGATTCTTTTTAGCCAACATAAAGAGATACCCAAATCCTATTTTATGTATGATACCCGATATTACATAAAAGATTTACATAACTATTTCATTAAAGCCAATAAAGAGTTTTTCATTAAATATTAAAAGATTCAATACCATATTTACAAATAGAAAGATATTTGGATGAAGAGAATGGTTCTTTTTGATTGGGAGGATTATACTTTATGGCAAACAATACCTTGTAATGGGAAAGATCTGTTCTTGATATATAAAAGAGAATTTGTCTTACATTATAAGAATCCCCAAAAGTGGATTTTTATTCCAATACGGAGGATATGCACAATAAATCCCTTTAGGGCAATTACGAATAAGAGTCTCTTGGCGAAGAGTAACGAAACATTGCCATACGATAAGCGTATTGACATAAAGACAGTAAAAATACAATTTGATAGAAAGTAAGTACCTGAAAGGTGCTTCTGAATTTCTTTAGTGATACAGGGAACAAACTCAGATACCTACCGTTGCCCAATAAAGGCGATATATATTTGATTTTGGTTCCAATGGATTGTGGGGATTTTGACTATCGATTTTATTTACTATCTATCAAGAATAATACCATCATATCAGACCTCTATGTTGAAGGAATTTGGTTTGAACCAGACAGTGATGAGTCTAAGGAGATTACATCCTTTAGAATTGACAAAAAACTTTACTATTAAGGTTAAAACTACATTTATAGATTCTTCTCAGAAAGTTAAAAACTTATATAATTAGGGATGACGGTAAAATTATCGAAAAAAATAGAATAACTAACCAATAGGAATACTCTCTTATTTCATTAAAAATAATAAATTCGTAGGAAATAGAATATAATAGACGGTATATTGTCAAATAAAAGTACACAAGTGCGAGTATAGTTACTTTATTTGATATTAGGAGACCTCTGCAAAAGTCTTTTTACACCCAAAAGCTACTATTGATAATCAATGAGTTATATTTATGATTTTGCCATCTACATCTATATGAGGTTTTGCAGAGGTCTCTATAGCTGATTTCCAAAGGGATAATTTTTTTGTATTTGTAGCAGATAAAGGAAATTTCAGATGGAAGAAACTGTAAAGGAAAGAAACACCAATTTCCTACCTGCGGAATAAAGTCCAGGACACACTATTTATGTTATGCAGGTACAAATTCAGATTGGAGGAGGGAACTGCATAGATGAAGGTTTTTGCAAATCCTTATAGTTGAAAATGGTGACACCTTCCTTAAATATTTTAAAGCGCCAAAAGACACCCTTCGAAAGTATGTGCCAGTGGTGCAGCGTTATCACCTGTCGGTAAAAGACTTGGATAGACTGCATTGGACTGTGACTTATCCGCCAACAGAGGAAATGAAAGGGATTAACATGTGGCCACCTTATAAGAAATAGGTGTGGCATACTGGTAACTATAATCTGTTCATGAAGAAGTGTGCAAGCGAAGAAGAAATCGCTACACTTCTTTGTGAACAGCAATATTATTTATGGATGTGCGTCTGGCTCAATGTCTGCAACAAGGATTACCACTATACATGGACGTGTACGATTTGGCCGAGTGTTGTTGCATTGCCGAACTCTCTAAACGCTCGTATCTTTTCTCTGATAGTTAAAAAGAGAAGAGCGGCGGTTATGATGGATCCATTGTTTGCGGAAACAAAAAAATGAGTAGCTTGAAGACAATGGTGAAACGTTTGAAGAAGATGTTAAGGAGAAAAACAACAAAAGAGCATCTGAATAAAGCAAACTGAATTTCGGCAATGAAAGCGTATCTTGGGAAAATGTATAATAAAACTACATTTACGATATAAAATTAGGTCGAAGGCATTAAAGGGGGCTGCGGAGCTTTTCGGTTGCAGATGAACGCAGAACGATTGTTATTAATGACGATAACACATTTAACACCTTAAAGTTACAACAAACTTAGCTAATCAGCAAATTTACAAATACTTATAATTCATCGTTCTCTCGTTATCTTAGTGTTGCAAACTTAGAGTTTTAGGCAATGCCATATTCAGCCCAAACCCAAATTCAAGATTATCAGGAAAAGGCAATTGCCTACTCGTAGTTTTCCAATTCTTTGTGTATGTCGGCGATAAGCCTTGTCAATGGAACGTTCAATCCAAATCCATTGAGCACGGGAAACACCAAAGCATCGCTAACACTGTTGGCCAACAGTTTGCTTGCTATGGTAGAAACAAACTCGTTTAGCTTAAAACACTTAGCAAATGTACCACGCATACCCCGTTGTTTTATAGCATAATGACTGGCAAAAGTCTCGAAAGGGAAAAGAAACACAAATAAAACTCCCTGTTTGTCCTCGTTCAACACAATGCAATCGTCCTCATACAACGTCCATATCTCTTCCCAATCGCATATTCGTTTTAAGAAATAAGCATAGCGTTGTTGGGGTGTTAACTTTATTATCGCCTCTATTTCTTGTTCAGTTATCTTGTACTTTTCTGTTTTCATTGCTCTATTTCGTTTAAAGTCAAACCTTTATAACCTACCTAAGATATCTTCGGCAAGGTTCTTTTCATAAGCCACAACATCGTCTTGACAAGGCGTTTCTATCACTTTTGTCAAATATCTCCTAGCCTCGTTGTACTTACCAGTCGCAAACAGCCACTCGCCTAGCACACAACTCGCCCTTATAAAGAAAAGGTTGCTCTGCATTTTGGCTGCCTCGGCAACCACGTTTTCTAGTATTTTTTTGCGACTTGTTCGGTTTTACCGAGGTCTAAAAAGGCGCAGTGCCTTATAAAACTGAACTTCAAAAATCATTGATTATATCCATACCCAACTTTGTCGTTTTTTTAATGGTTTTCATTGCCTATCTTACCTCATTTTATCGCGCATTGCCCTAACGAAGAAATACAATTCGGCTTGCATTCTAAACGCCAACCACGAAAAAGCGGAGGGGCATATACCCAAATTTGCGCGTATCTTTTGCCACTTAGCAAAGACAGGTCGATGTCTTGCCAAGCCGCTTTCAAACGCTTTTTCACCGTTTGTTGCTCTGTTCGCGACAATTGTCGCCGCGTTTGATAGTACTCAAAATAAAGGTCTACAACCGTTAGCCACCGCATGTTTTCAAATCGTGCGCAAAGAAAACGGGTGTCGGCATGGCTCTGCAAAAAATTGTTTCAGACTTTTGTAAGCATCCAAACGATAATACTTATTCAGGTTAGGCGCATGCGTTGCCGACTCCGCATGCTGGCGATAGAAATACTTTCCCGCACATTGCGCCACCTCTCGCGATGCCCAATAATGCACGCGTGTGGTGTTTTCGTCGCTATACACAGGACTACTCTCATCGTAAGGATATTGCAGATGTATGGCACGCCTTATCATATAAAGCCCATGAATGCGCCAATCAAGGCTCAATTCGCAAGCACGAAGACCACTTATACGATTAAACGGCATCGAGTTATACCGCCGTTGGCGCGTATATGTGCCCTGAACGTCGTCGCGTTCGGCAATGATAAAGTCGAAAAGCACACAATCCACCCCTTGTTCTGTGTCGAGCACCTCGGCAGAAAGCTGCAAAGCATCGTCCGAAAGCCAATCGTCTGAATCGACCATGCACACGTATTGGCCCGTAGACATGCCCAAAGCCACGTTGCGTGTGTGCGAAATGCCCGAGTTTTCGGCCAGTGTCGTCACCTTCAACCGCTCGTCCTTCGCGGCATATTCGTTCAGCAATGCTAGCGAGTTATCGGTCGAGGCGTCGTCTACACATACAATCTCGATGTCTTTCAAACTCTGATTTAACAGCGAGTCAAGACACCTTCGCAAGTATTTTTCCGCATTATACACGGCAACCAGTACAGAAACTTTGGGCATTTTCTTTATATTTCTAAGTTGATGAATACCTTAACGTCTTGTTTTCTTTCGCAATGCACCAACCGACAGGTACGAACTGATGCCAACCAACGCAAGACCAACGAGGCAATAAACCGACATGTTGTGCACAAAGGTGGTGGCATAGGCCAGCATAAGCCAGGGCAATTGCAGGCCGATGTTGCGGAAAAAACGCTGCGGCGCATGCAATAACCGAACCTCTTTTGCACCACGCACGCCACCAAAACGAGGTTAAACAGTCCCATAACCGACAGACACAAACCCACGCCCCACAGCTCACCTAGCTGCATTCCGCCGATAACAGCCACAACAAAAGCCACATCATAGACCACCTCAAGCAGCAAGTAGGTGCGCGAATCGCCCTTTGCCAGCGCAATATATTCAAGTGGTAGACTTATCGCTCGAAAAAAGATGTTGAAGCTAAGCACCTGAACCATGGGCACAACGCCAGCAAAAAGCACTACTATACAACAGAGGAACGAGCAAGGGCAAAGCCAAAACAAACACCACCAACAGCGGACCAACGATGAGTAAACCCACCTCTATTTGACGATTTACCAACACGTTCGTGGTGTATTGCAGTTGGTTTACAGCTGAGATGCGCGGAAAGAAGTCGGCTTCTAACGCCGAAAACAATGTGGAGGCATATACCACCGAGAGCATATAACCAGCATTATAAAGACCTACGGTTTGTAGAGAGGCTGCATTATTAAGAAAGCTGCGCACAAAAAGATCGGCTCCATTGCCCAATATGCCTGCTAGCGTAAAGGCCAAACCAAGCTTAATCATGGCACTACCCGAACGAACATGACGCATATCCCAGTTTAACCGCAACGGGAAAGCCCTGTACGAACATAACACCGTTGCGCAGGTCTGCACCACAGCAGCCACCAGTAGCGAGGGCACAATGGCCCTTTCGCGATAAAAATAATATAGTGGGATGGTTATCAAGATGGTAACAACCAAACCCACAATGGTTAGTTGGGCCAAACGTCTAAGCATTCGCGCCCCTTTAAGTATGGCCGTTTCGCCCACAGTGATGCACGACAGCGCCACAACAGGCGAAAGCAGCATAAAATCTACCATGTGTTCATCATCTGAAAACGTAGCCTTACTAAGCACCATACTAAGAAGCAGGCACAGCGCCATACCCACCAGCCCTGTTAAGAGGGTGCAAAAACGAAGCATATCAACTACTGTTGCCATGCGCCGTGCATCGTAAGCCTCATAGGCTTCAGACACATTGCGCACACCACTAACACCAAGCCCCATGTTTGCCGTGTTGGTAAGTAGGGTTATGGCCGAATTAAATAGAGAGATTATGCCCACGCCGGCAGGGTCCAATAAGCACGGCCACCAACTTGTTGCGGATAATACCCAAGCCAATTGTCATCCCTGAACACTGCCAAACACGCCCATATATTTCAAAATGTGCGCATAGCCGTTTGTTTTTCCTGTTGTTTCATTCTTAATTATAGTCAAAAGCATTGGGTTTTAAACGTTCTTTTTCGTTCCTTGAAAAGTGCGTTTTCTCGCAACTTTCTATGCAACGCATCGGTACAAAGCCCTTTGTACTGGGGCTACAAGCCTTTTGTAGTTGCAACACAAGCTGTTTGTAGTGTCTGTACAAGCCGCTTGTAGTGCAACTACAAGGCTCTTGTATTAGTGCACATCTAGGGCAAAGTGCAGCGTCATTGCTTACAGGCGATTATTTACAATAACCCAATCTTTTTTTACTATAACAACGAAAAAAATTTTTGGCCATTATTACTTTTTTTAATGTAACTTTGTAAATAAAACATCATGCTAATAAGTGTTGTCATACCTGTATATAACATGCAGCACACCCTCGACCGATGCGTGGAGAGCGTGCTGAAACAGACATTTGACAATATGGAAGTGCTATTGGTTGACGATGGCTCTACAGATAGCAGCGCACAAAAATGCGACTCTTGGGCCGAAAAAGACGCACGAGTGCAGGTGCTACATCAACCAAACGGCGGATTAAGTAAGGCTCGTAACACGGGTATTGCTCATGCCCATGGCGACTTTTTGGCCTTTGTTGATGCCGATGATGCCATTACCCCCAACACGTTTGAGATGGCTATAAATGCTTTCGAACGCTATCCACAATGCAACATCGTGGAGTTTCCTGTGGTGATGGGCTGGCTTTCAAATAACGAAAGCTTGCTACACTTCGACGAACAAGAGCATCTAACGCCCGCCACATATTGGTTTGAAGAGCAAGGTTATCTCCATGCCTACGCCTGTAACAAGCTTTGGCGTGCCAACTTATTTGCCAACGTGCGTTTTCCTGAAGGAAAAGTGTTTGAAGACCTTATCACCACAGCTCGACTTCTAGCCAAATCGGGCAATATTCTTACCATCAATCAAGGGGCCTACCTCTATTGGACAAACCCTGAAGGCATAACACAAAAAGCCAATGCATACGAATTGGCACAACTTCTGGTGTGGAATATGCGGGTAAGCAAAAGCATCATTCTACCCAACGCATGCACCAAAGAGGCCAAAGAGCGCTTCCATCTGCACTTGCTTAACATGCAAATAGACCTCTATCGCAAAGGAGACACCACCATAAGACTGGCTGAACTGCCCCTTAGTTGGCACTTCGTGATTAACGCTGACATGCCTTTTGCCACACGTGCCAAAGCCTTTTGGGCCATAGTGTTTGGCGTTAAAAAAACCTTTTGTAAAAGTGCACCGATTGTTACACCGTTTAATGAAAACAAAATGATTAGTTTTATCATTACTTATCACAACGAACCTTTAACCATGCTAAGGCAATGCCTTGACAGTGTTCTCTCGCTCTCGCTGAGTAAAGACGAACGCGAAATTATCCTTCTAGACGATGGCTCAAGCCACTCGCCAATAAATGAATTGTACGACATTCTAGACCATATTATATACGTTAGACAGAAAAACGGTGGCTTAAGTAACGCCAGAAACACTGGCATGAAATTGGCTTCGGGACAATATGTGCAGTTTATTGATGCCGACGATTATCTGCTTCGCGCCCCTTACGAACATTGTTTGGATATCATGCGATACCAAGAACCCGACGTGGTTATGTTTTGCCAAACGCAAAGTAAAACCCAAAGAGCTACCCACAAAATACGAAGGACCAATTGATGGGGCACAATATATGCGCCATAACAACCTACATGCGGCTGCATGGGGCTACCTTTTTAAAAAACAATTGGCTGGCTCGCTGCTTTTTCGCGAAGGCATTTACCACGAGGATGAAGAGTTTACACCACAACTTTTTGCTACGTACCGAACGACTATTTGTGACCAATGCACACGCCTACTTTTTACAGAAAAACGTGAGGGGTCTATTACCCATAAACGCGACACTAAAAAGCATTGCTAAACGATTGAACGACCTGGAAAATGTCATCTTACACCTAAAGAAGATGGCTGCAACAGGACCTACGACCAACAGAGATGCGCTACAAAGACGTGTGGCGCAGCTTTCAATGGACTATATGTATAAGGTTATCGTTGAAACACGCTCGGTTAGCCACTTAGAAAAAAATGTGTAGAACGATTACGCCGCAATGGTCTGTTCCCACTTCCCGACAAACCTTACACGCAAAAAAATACCAGTGGTTTCGCCGACTTACGAACTTTAAGGCTGGCCGACGCATATTATGCAGGGTGCTACCAAGACTTGTATCATGAGAATCTTATTGCTAGGCGAATACAGCAACGTACACAATGCTTTGGCCCAAGGTCTTAGACAGTTGGGACATCAAGTTACCGTGGCCTCTAACGGCGACTTCTGGAAAGACTATCCACGAGACATCGACCTCAAACGTACAACAGGATTGCAAGGCAAAATTGGCTTTTGCAATACGCTTCTTGCGCAGCTTGCCCAAACTGAGAGGCTATGATGTGGTGCAACTTATCAATCCCTTATTTGTGGAATTGAAGGCTGAAAGGCTGTTTGCACTCTACCGTTACCTACGAAAACACAATAAATGCGTGTTTCTCTGCGCCTTTGGTATGGACCATTTTTTTGGGTGAACGAGTGCCGCACACGCATGCCTCTACGCTACAGCGACTTTAATATTGGCAACCAACTGAGGCATAACGCCGACGCTTTGAGAGAAACGGCCGACTGGATTGGTACCACTAAAGAACAACTAAACAAACTCATCGCCAACGATTGTGATGCCATCATCGCAGGGCTTTACGAATATTGGGTTTGTTATCAGCCTTTGTTCCCTGATAAAACGGTGTTCATCCCCTTCCCCATCAAGATGCCTAACCCTCCTACAGACCTAACACCCATCGGCACAAAAGTAAAAATATTCATCGGCATCAATAAGTCGCGACATGCTTATAAAGGCACCGATGTAATGCTGGCCGCTGCGATGAAACTGGTGGAGAAATATCCCAACAAGGTGGAACTGGTGAAAGCCGAATCAGTTCCCTTTTGCTGAATACCAACGTTTGATGGATGGTTGCGACCTTATTCTCGACCAACTTTACAGCTATACGCCATCCATGAACCCGCTTTTAGCCATGAGCAAAGGCATAATATGTGTAGGTGGTGGTGAACCTGAGGCCTACGAACTTCTACAAGAGCAACATTTACACCCCATTATTAACGTGCTGCCCAACGAAGAAGACGTGTTCAGACAACTAGAATTGGCCATAACCAACAAAGAAGAACTAATGAAACGCAAAGTCCAAAAGCGTGCTCTATGTTGATAAGCACCACGAATATATAAAGGTGGCTCGGCAATATGAGGCTCTCTACAAGGCTCATTTACCCGCAGAGAGTTCGCCACAATAAGCACATACAACACCTTTATCTAAACCAAATTCACACCCTTATAATTCTGCAACCATGCATTTCCTTCGCACAATCCTACTTATTTGCTTGCTCATAGTTGGCTCTACAACATGGGCACAACACGTTTACGAGTCTATAGACTATGCCCACGCCACCTCTACCGATAAGGTTGGCATGCACTGTAAACTTACCTTCTTGGCCGGTTCAGGCAAATATAATCCCACCTTACAGGGCACACCCCGAGCCGTATCACTCTTTTCGGGTAACCAACTCGTTATCGAGTCGCTTTCAAACAAGTGCATCACAAAGGTGGTTTTACATTCGGCCGAACGCAACAAGCAATTTAAACCCTACCATTTTGCTGCTTCTTCGGGATGTTTTATCGTAGAAGACCAGGCTTGGAGTGGACAAAATCGTAAAATGAACCTAACAAATATCGCCGGAGAGGGAATGAAAATTGTACGCATTGAGGTATATTTGGACGACTTGTTACCCAAACAAACAACTTCAATGCATTTTAACGAAACATCTTTCGACATCTTTGAAGGTTTCCAATTGCCCACACCTATACTTCAAGGCGTGACAAATGAAGCTGCTAAAGAAAAACTGTTGTACCTTTCGGACGATAAAAACGTGCTAGACTGTAAGGCTGACGGAAGTGAAGTGAGAACTGTTTCAACAGGCGAAACAATTCTTTCGGTTATCTATCAGGGCGACGAACTGCATGCGCCTTGCATGGCTTCGTGCATAGTAGAAGCTGGAAAGACATTCGGGAGATTGCTTCTATCGGCAACTTTAACATCCTAGCCGACGAAGCACATACAAGTAAACTAGCATTAAAAGGCTGCCGAGGTGGTGCATGTGAGGGGCAAAACAGCATTCATCAATGATGATTCGGGCTGCTTGGCGCTACATTTCCCCAACACTCATCCATTAAAAGCAGGAGACATACTTACGGGTTTTATACTTGGTAAATACGTACGCAACTCTTATCCCGGACTTGTGGTAGAGAACAATGCGCTTAGCCATGTAAAGATTGAACATAAAACGGTGTTGTCCCCCCTTGAGGTGACAGGTGATAAACTGGCACTTAAAAAAACTGTGTCTATGGGCATATGGTGAACGTAATTGCAAAAATAAAAACAAGGTAAACACAAGATACTTAGACTTTCGACAAATGAACAAGACCTTAAAATTGAAGATATTTTAAACGTTAAACCCACTCTCCCTAAGAACAACGGCTGCCTTGGACTAACGGGTTTGTTCTATTGCTACGACAATGGCACAATATTGTTTACACCCTTGCAAAAGAATTGTATATACAACGAACTGGTGCTAGACGAATATAAACCCGTGAACACCATCGTATATACCCCCAACACCACTGTTATTGTGAAGCGCAAGCTAAAAGCTGGTAGATGGAATAGCATCTGCTTACCCGTGGATATGGAACAAAATGAACTAAAACTCATTTTCGGCGAACATAGATTGGTGCAATTTTCGAGTGTTAAAGACAATAAGTTGCACTTTAAAACGGCACTCAACCTCGTGGCGGGTATGCCCTACTTACTGAAAACGGATAGCGACATCAATTCGTGGACCTTACACAACGTGAACATGGATGCCATTAATGCTAAGGAAATAACAATACAGGGGGTTGCTTTCTGTGGCACATTTAATGTGAAAGAACTGCTAAACGATGGTTCTGAACAATTCTTAAGTAACAACAAATTGTTTATTCCTGCAAACAATACACGCCTCATGCCTGGCCTAAGGGCATTCTTTAGATTTACTACGGCTGCTGGTGCTAAACAATATGATTATGTAATTGACGAAACTACGGATGCCAAATTGCCTACAACCAACCAATATAAAGAAACTAACGAATTGTGGTTTACGCTCGATGGTAAACCCATTAAACCAGAACAACGTCAACGCGGACAGGTTTATATCAAGCAAAACAAAAAAGATAATCATGCCCTTGCGCTTTTAGTCTATAGCCCAATTATTAAATCTTACTTATGAAAAAATAAATATATTGTCCCAAACATTGAAATAATCAGGATTAATGTTTACTTCTAACCGAATCTGACCCTACTCTTAAACCTGGTAAAGATAAAGGCGATGCTTGGAAAGCCGACAGTAAAGCTAATAATATGAGCGACATTGAAATGGAAACCGAAAGCCTTAATCCATAAAGTGTGGTATAGTGTATGCCTAACGTTCACTACACTGGCCATTAGCTGCATACCCTGCAACTGCTCGCACTGGTGCTTGTTTGCGTATGTGTTTCCGTGTCGCTGCTCATGCGCATGTATACTGCGTGCATGACCTGCGCATCGGTTACGCGCGTGTCGAGTTTCGGCATCCCGTCGAGGTCTACGATGGCGTAGAATGTTGCTGGAGTAGCGCAGTCGGGCAGCATCACCATCACGGGACGATAGTAGGTATTCTATTCGGTGGTTGCTTGTAGGTCGCCCACTCCTCTATTATATAGAATTTATTCATGACTTTTCAAATGCTGCAAAGGTAATAAATAATGGACATTTGTGAGGTTTTAGCCTACCAAATGTCCATTACGCCTCCTACACAAAAACGACTACTGGTGCATCCCTCAAAAAGAAGGCGCGGTATTCGTAGCTTGCATGGAGGATACACTTGATGTATATGAGAGACCCTATAATCCGAAGTGTCCTGTGGTGTGCTTGGATGAAAAAGCCATATTAGTTGTTGAGGTGAGGTACGTGA